>Ga0082335_1000009_pt1 | contig 844162 bp, 841 predicted proteins | sample Subgrocontami58m_FD_72375 | JGI IMG/M metagenome (GOLD analysis project Ga0082335, IMG submission 72375) | Subsurface groundwater microbial communities from S. Glens Falls, New York, USA - GMW37 contaminated, 5.8 m (SPADES assembly) (version 2) ... | reverse complement strand
ACAGCCCCCTCGCCCCGACAAAACACCGAAGTCGGAGGCGCCCCCACCAACAACACCAAACCCGACGCAATCACCACCACAACCACCAAAGACCAGCCATACGTCATCAAATACTCCAACGCCGACTGCCCGCGCACGCAAGAATGAATACTAGAAAATGATGCCGTTGCCTTGGCTTGAACCATTTTGAATCTCAACCAAAAAACCAGTGTGCGAAAATACAGAGGATTTTTATGTATTTAAGATTTTGTTTGGGCTTATAGGGTCTGCTACACTTTGTTTCGCAGTCATCTTTCAACGCGTCGCCATCCGAACCCTAGGAACATGGGTTTTGACATTCTCTTCTAAAGCCATCCAAATCCCTATCGAAACATACATTACTAGTCAAATCATTGCCCGAATGCGTACACACCGCACAACGATTATTACTGCTAACCGACAAGGGATCTGTTGAAAGAATCGAAATACTCTGACCGCTTCCGGTACCCGAACACAGGTTATTCCCGCTAAGCACCACATTAGTAGACGACCCAGATCCCAAGAAAATTCCACTGCTTACGGATGCAGTAACGGTATTATTGGTTACTTCAACATCTGAAACGCCCCCGCGCAGACGGATTCCATACTGGGCCGTTCCCGTGACCGAATTATTCAAGATTCGAAGACCCGGACTACCCGAATAAATATCCACGCCCGTCAAACCCGAAATCGTGCAGTTCTGAATCGTGATATTCGACCCCGCACCGCCCCCCAATTCCACTCCGGGACCATTCAACGATGAAATACTATTCGCGCTATTCAAACAATCAAGCGTAACATCGTTGTTATACAAACTAAAGCACGGATAATTAGCCCGATTCTCGCTTACCGGGGCGGTCACATGATACACCTGCCCAGTCACCCACCCGCCCGAAGGTTCGCCGCACGAAGTCAAATTCACGATTTCACAGGCATCGCCGATTCTATCTCCATCGGCATCCGCTTGCGAAGGATTCGCCACGGTTGGACAATTATCGGGATTTGGATTTCCCACTGGCGAATTATATATTCCATCCCCATCCGGATCACAATCCTGCGCAAGACAAGTGCCCGTATCGCCTGCTTCACAGGTTCCATTCGGAACGCATACAAACACATCATTGCATTGACCAGTCGCAGGATTACACCCCAGTGCTCCGCACGTAGTGGAACTGATACGCTCTTCACAGCCATTGGTTACATTTAATCCCCATTCTTCCGAGCTTGATGTAATATCCCTTGCTCCGACGCATACAAAGAAATTGGCACACGCTGCAGCCGTGCAACCATTGAATTGGCACAGATCCGGTGCTAAATCCAACACGCCATCATTGTCATCATCCGGATCACACACATCCCCCAGTGCATCCCCCTCATTATTTTCCTGACCCGGATTGACATCATTGTCACAATTATCCGAACTATCCGGCACACTATCACTATCCGAATCCAATTGAGCCGGCCCCGCCGGTGCGCTGCCCGCCAGCTTTCCGATGCACGCCACATCGATTTCACGCGTAAAAGTCCCATCATAAAACTGCAACACAAACGAAGTCCGATACTGCCGACCCGAAGAAACACTACCCGACGCCGGCACCTTAATATTCAAGGCGAACTCCTGCCCAGGTGAGAGCGAAACCAACGGACTCCCTCCCGAATCCATAATCTCCACGTCCCCTGTGCCCGCAGTTCCAACTGACGGATCCCACACCGGAGCCAACGGAGCAAAAACACTCGATAATCTTCGCCCACTAATATTCTTCACCTTCATCTCCCACGCAACAGCACCCGACACCGCCTCATGAAACGACTGATTCGACACCGACAAATGCGACCCCTTCGTCTGACACAACACCGAAGTCGGAGGCGCCCCCACCAACAACACCAAACCCGACGCAATCACCACCACAACCACCAAAGACCAGCCATACGTCATCAAATACTCCAACGCCGACTGCGCTCTCGAAGAAGAATGAATACAGCAACGGCTAGGAGACTTCATCAAAAGAACCTTTCCAACGCACTTACAGAGGCGGTTTCACCTATTTAAAATTTTGGATTCACATAACGAAAAAAAAATTAGCAGCCTTTATTTGCCGAATGACACTAGTTTATACTATTTTGAAAATTCGATTAAAAAAAATTACGACTTTGGCAATTAAACTCAAAGAACACTGAATATTGGTCAGCGAAGCGGGTTTGACGCTATTGCACAGGCGAATGCACAAGTAGTGATGGCCCACCGAAGCTGGCCCGTGCTGGAGCTGCGCATTGCGGCTTTGAAATAAGCGTGCAGGCCTGCCGAAGGCAGTCCGCGGGGAGCCGGCGCTCCGGCTATTCAATATAACTCGGCTTGTACTCGCTTCGCTTTTCGATGTACTCGTCATACGCCTCTTCGGTTTCAGGCGAAATCGAAGGCTTTAATTTCGCCAACGCGGTTTCAAAATGCTTGGCTTCAATGGACGAGGCCTTCAAATCGCTTTCCTGAAGCGCGGTCAGAGCCGCTTCGCGAATCAACCCTTCCAAATCGGCCCCTGAAAACCCGTGCGTTCGCTTCACCAATTCTTCCGCGGAAACATCCTTGGCCAAAGCCACGCGCCGCAAATGCACATCCAAAATCGCACGCCGCGCGGCTTCATCCGGAGCACCAATCCGAATCAACTTGTCAATTCGCCCCGGCCGCGTCAAACTCTGGTCAATCAGGTCCGGCCGATTCGTTGCCGCAATAAACACGACATCCTTTAATTCTTCAATCCCGTCCAGTTCCGTCAGCAACTGATTGATGACCCGGTCGCCCACCCCCGAATCGCCATGCGACCCCCGATGCGCGGCAATCGAATCCACTTCATCAAAAAACACAATGCACGGAGAAACCTGACGCGCCTTCTTGAAAATGTTGCGAACCCCCCGCTCGGTTTCACCCACCCACATCGAAAACAATTCCGGCCCTTTGACCGAAATAAAATTCGCACCCGACTCCGTGGCCACCGCCTTGGCTAACAACGTCTTTCCGCACCCCGGCGGACCAAACAACAGGATTCCCCGCGGAGGCTTGATTCCCAAACGCTTAAACGCACCCGGATTCTTTAACGGCCACTCCACCGCCTGCTTTAACTCCTGCTTTGCACTCTCCAGTGCCCCCACATCCCCCCACTTGACATTGGGGATTTCAATCGTCACCTCGCGCAATGCACTCGGCTGCACGTCCCGCAGCCCCTCCAAAAAATCCTGACGATTCACTTCAAGCGACTCCAACACTTCCTGCGGAATCGTATCCTCCTCCAGATCAATCTTAGGCAAATACCGCCGCAGCGCCTTCATCGCCGACTCCTTTGTCAACGCCGACAGGTCCGCGCCCACAAAGCCATGCGTAATATCCGCAAAATCCCCCATCATCTTGTCCAACAGCACTTGGCGAATTTCATAACTCTCCTTTTCAGAAACAGATTCCAAAAACTCTTTTTCAGAAGAATTCTTTTTAAGCAGCGACAAAATCTTTTCCTTTTGGGCCTTGGACAACATCTCCTCTTTAATCCGCGGCAACGCATGCAACAAAAAAGAAGCATCAAACGGCGGATGAATCGGCATACCACGCGTATGAATCTGCAGAATCTGCTTGCGCTCCTTTTTACCCGGAACCGGAAACTCGATTTCGCGGTCAAACCGGCCCGGCCGGCGCAAAGCCTCGTCAATGCTATTAACGCGATTTGTAGCCGCGATAACGATCACATTCCCGCGCGCTTCCATTCCATCCATGGACGCAAGCAACTGCGCGACCACGCGACGCTCAACCTCGCCAATAACCTCGTCGCGCTTAGGCGCAATCGCGTCAATCTCGTCAAAAAAAATAATCGACGGCGCATTATCCTCGGCTTCCTTGAACACCTGCCGAATCCGCTCCTCGGCTTCGCCGACAAATTTTGACATTAATGCCGGCGCGTTCACAGTGATAAAATGCGCCTCGGTTTCATTCGCGACCGCCTTTGCCAATAATGTTTTTCCGCAACCCGGCGGACCAAACAACAACACACCCTTGGGCGGCTGAATTCCCAAACGCCGAAACAACTCCGGGTGACGCATGGGCAATTCAATCATTTCACGAACCTTCTGCACCTGCTCCACAAGGCCCCCGATGTCCTCATAGGCCACGCGCGGCACATGCTCCTGCGCTTCCTTCACGGGCTGCTCTTTAAGAACAAACTGCGTGAAATCATTCACTTTCACGATTCCGCGCGGCGTGGTATCCACGACTGTGTACACAAACCCGCTTCCAAACACCGAAATCCACACGCTGTCGCCGCGCACCATGGGACGACCAATAAAATTCTTTTTCAAAATACGATCATACCCCGCGGCAATAATCCGGACATCCTGCGTCGGCGCCAAAATCACTTTTTTGGCTTCCTTCACCTCGGACTTCCGGATCCGCACTTTTTCCCCAAGACCCACACCCGCATTATGACGAATAAAATTATCCATCCGGATAACCCCGCGGCCCTCATCCTCGGTTCGCGCGGGCCAGATAACGGCCGCCGTCTTTTTGGAACCCTCGATTTCAATGATATCCCCTGAAGTCACGCCTAGGGATTCCTTGGTGGATTTATCGAGTGTCACGATGTTGCGGCCCACATGGCTTGGGTCCGGGTCAAACACCTTTAATTCGACTTCTGATACCGGGCGGGTAGGCTGGTTGTACATAGTGCTCACAAAGAACGCCCCCCTAAACGAATAAAAAGAAATCCGAACACAGAAGGCAAGATTCAAATAGGCAACAAACCAAACTAGTCTCTTGACGCATACTTTAAAAGAAGACGGTTAATTCGCGTTAACGCCGCGCCTGTTGCTTCGTCAAAAAAGGAAATCAACACCTGATTGTTTCCAAGCAAATAGGCCTCGTAATGCGAACCCGCAGAGAGGTACGCCTGAAGAAACCGGCTGATTTGCGGCGTCATTTCAATGACCCGCTCTTTTGAATCCTTTTCAACCGCCGGTTTCAGTTTTTGCATCATCCCATGCAGCAATTCCCCCTCCCTTGCCATGGCAGTATCCCCCGGTTCCCCCCGACGCAGTAATCGGGAAATACTTTCAGAGTGGCGAATCATTCTACGAAGAATTTCCCGGGACATCCATTTGCCCGGCGTATTTACAATGCGATACGCCAAGAAAGTACCCACCTCAATCTCGGCTAATGCCCGCTTGGCGCCGGTTCGAAGCGGAAGCAAATCCACAATCTTCGAGCATGCAGAAGCATAGACCGGGTGTGCGATTTTCATATAATCGTCAAACGTTCGAATAATTCTTACGGACGGCGCCTTACGCATTACTTCAGACGGAATTTCTTTGGCCAGAATAGTCCGAAGCTGTCGCTTGATTTGAGGCTCATCGGCCAAAAAAGCAAATGCATTCACGCGTTGGCGACGTGGAAAACGAGTCTGACGCACAGGAACCTTTCTTGACATGTGCTAATATTTGGATAATTCATTAATAAAACAATTGAGTCCAGCGGAGTTTAGGACAAAAAAAATAATGGAATGAATCCTGCAAACCATTTCATCCGCGCGTTTATTCTTTCAAAACCACCCGCGTTTTCCCATTCGGAAGCATTGCGAGCAGTTCATCCAGCAGCATCTTGGAAAGGGTTTGGCTTGTTTTTTTTTCAAACAGCGAAAACAAGTGCTTGGCGATTTTTGATTTTTCATGGTCACCCGGAGCGATTTCAAACCAGACCGAACAACGCTTTGCGAGTGCTTCGCGCGGACCACTGTTGATGCGAAACGAAGATTCAACAGGCTCAATACCAACTGAAAACACCATCGGGACGCCTCGAAACCATTCCCTTTTACCATACACCATAAACGCGCCCTTTCCAATGGCTTCGCCACTGGGCGCCGCTTTGGACACCTGATCAAACTCGGCCGAATACACATCCACTTTCCCGATCCCCGACTCCCAAGCCTTGGAAAAAACAGCCGCAAACTGCGCGGCTTGATTGCGCGACGATTCTGGAACGGATTTCCCACTACTTTTCAGGATGCAATGCGGTGCCCCAAAAATATCCGCGTGAAAAAACAAGTCCGCGGGTTCAAAAAACTTTTTCACCAGTTGTTCATTCTGCTTCGCATCGTGCCCGCCAAGGACAAGAAAACCATCGGTTGAAAAAAACCAGCGGAATTTCTCAAACCAGTCTTTTTTGCGCCTCTTTTGCGGCACGCGCTTTTGCACCAGTACTGCCGATTTTTCGCGCTCTGCCAAGAGACGCTTTTCCATATCCGTCTTTGCGGATGCCATCCCCGCCAGTTTCTTTTTGGCCTTTTTGGATTTCTCGAAAAACGCGGCAGCATTCTCTTCCAAAGACTTTGAAAAATCAAGTTCGAGTTTCATAAAAATCATCTGAAAAAATAAAATGAATTCAAATTGTTTTTGAGCCATTCACCTGTGCACAATCAAAGATAAATCAAATTCAATTTTCATTTCGGACACAACCATTTGAAAGAAACACTGTGAAATTCAGTCCAATCCCCGCTCTTTGCGCACAAGCGCGATCACGGAGTTCGTGCGCGACACATCCTTGTAATGCGGCTCCGTAATGAAAAACACCTGCCGGTCCTTGATAAGCCGGAACAACCCCGCGATTTTCTTGAAAAAATGCGCCTCCATGTCCGCATGAAATGACTCCACATCCTTGTAATAATGCCGAAGCGCCAGATTCCAGTTGCCCGACCCGATAATCGAAGAAACGCGGTAAATATGCGGGTTCGATTCGCATGCGCGCAAAAACTCTGAAAAGAGCGTTTCTTCGGCCAAATCCACCTGCAAAAGCGACAGCACTTCCAGACGATACCCAAACTGCTTAAAATTCACCTTGGGACCAAACCCCGAAATCACTTCTTCCTTCGCCAAAAAATCAAGCGAAGACTTCAAAGTTGCCTTGTGCAGACCCGTCCTGGACTGCAACAGCGTCCAATTCGGCACAACAGTATGCGGCGACAGAAGCTCCGATAACACGCGCAAACGCGTTTCATCCCGCGAATTCATCGACGACGGCATAGTCTCATCTTTTTAACATTTTTATACCTTAATACTGTCAAAAAAATACATCAAATGTATTTTTAATTATACTTTTTTTCAATTCAAAACCCAAGATTGTTTATATATTTCGGGGGCGTATGGATTAATGCGAAAGCAACGGAGGGGTCACACAGAGTGGAAAACACACTACAAGACTCAAACGGGAGGTAGGGGATAACGCTTACCAGCGAAACTGGTTCTTTTCTGTATCCCCACCCCGTCCTATTTTAGAAAACGGATTCTGGATTTGCGTATGAATTTGCGCACAACCCAATAATGCAATTGTGCCTAATAAAAGAAATAACGCAAATGGCATGAATCGAATTCAATTCTGATTTTTTTGAATTAACTGCGCCGAGCAGAAACCAGCATCGTGAACAACACCACGAGCGCGGTCACGAACGCCCATGCGAAATTCGTTTCCGGAATCTGAATCACCTGCGCACTTGAAATCGCAATAAACTTTCGCTGCGCCACGGAATACGTGGAATCATTATCTGAAAGCACAAACGAAATCACATACGAACCGCTTTCAAGTCCCTCCACCAGCACTACATCTTCGGCTCCCGAATCAATCGAAAACGAATCATTGGCAAGAATCGAAACAGAAAAAGGTGAAAATCCAGTAACCAAAGAACCATCAGAGGTTTCAAACCGCAACTCGCCGCTGCCCGAAAAAGGAACAACATCTTTGTTTTCAATCGTGATTTTCACATCAATCGTGTCACCGATATTAAACACATCGCTTTGATCCGCATCCACGCTGCGTGCTCCCACCAGTTTTTGCGTTAAAATCTGCACACGAATATCCCGAACGCCCCCGGGACCGCCCAGGCAATCATCCGGACAATTGAACACATCTTCGGGTGGAAGGCAGATACCGTTGTTACACAGTCCGCCAGGCGGAGCCGCCGTGCATGCGCGCGTATCAAACTGACATGGGTTTGAAGAACCAGTCGGATAACAGGAAAGCATTCCCGAAGAACCCGAAACCAGATCCGCACAGGTTTGCCCATTCAAATTGACACCGGTGCACGTTCCACCTGCCTCCGGATCAGCGCAATCCTGACTGGAAGTACATGCCGTCGTATAATTCCCCGTGCACAAACCACCCGCGTCACACGCTTCATCATCCGCGGTTCCAGACACCCCGTCAAATCCATCGGCATCAACAAACCCGTCACCGCAGGTTCCGCAATCCAGCGGACACGAAAAAATATCTTCAGCCGCATTACAGACTCCGTCACCGCAGGTTCCGCCTTCGATGCGACAAGCGTTACTGCAATTACCGCCATCCTGCGAACCATCCGCTGGAAAACAATAATCCGATGGTCCACCCGTACAAGCAGTGGCTTCATTCAGCGTGGTGCAAGGCGTGGCGCCATCCAGACATAAACCCCCATCGTCACAGGATTCGCTGAATAACGGATCCGGTATCCCGTCTCCACACGCGGGAAGCGAACAATTCGTACGGCACGAATTCGCTACGTCCCGATTGCAAAACCCATCCAAACAATCCGTTCCCCAGTCGCACTCTTCACCCGATTGCGCAACGCCATCACCGCACACGCTGCCTTCAGTGCACCCGCTTAGTTTCAAAAGAAACGCCTGGTTTTTCAGACTCGGCAAATACGAAGCAAAAGCGGTTCCTGCCAATACATACGACCCCGAATCCACGAGGATGGAATTCGTATAATCGGAGCCCCCCAACCCCCACGCAAAATCCCATTGCAGGGTTCCGGTTGAATCTGTTTTTGCCAGCCACGCATCATACAACCCATTCAATGCACCCGGCGCCTGGGGTCCCTGCCAGAGCATTCCGCCAAACAAGAGCCCGTCCGAATCCGTCTGAACCGCATACCCCATGTCACTTCCGCCACCGCCCAGCATTTTGGACCAGACCGAATTGCCTGAAAAATCCAGTTTCAACATCCACAAGTCAAACCCGCCAAAGCCGTCACCGCCTTCATTTAATCCGGGCGAATCCGAGTAACCCGAAATGACAAGACCATCCGAAACCTTTACAAGTGCGCGACCCACATCCGCACCGGTTCCGCCGATGCGACGCACAAAAGTCCCCGCCAATGCACCGCTGCCCGTACAAGACCCACTCGCCCCAAACGAACACGTGTCCCCGCTGAGATTTGTTTTAAGGACCCACAAGTCCTGGCGCGCGGAAGAAAACGAAGTAGTGGAACCCACGAGGACAAACCCATCCGAGACTGAAACCAAATCATACGCAATGTCGGCTCCCGCACCCCCCATACGGCGCACAAAAGTACCCGCCAGCGGACCGGTTCCGGTACACGAACCATTCGCCGTCCCTAAAAAATCACAGGTGTCGCCGTCCATGTTTGTTTTAACCAGCCAAACATCGGCTGTTCCGCCAAAGGACGAAGTAGTCCCCGCCATTACAAACCCGCCCGTCACAGGTACAAGCGCGTATCCCGCATCGCTTCCGTTTCCCCCAATCCACTTTTCAAACAAAAGCCCGGAATCCAGATGCGCCAGATACACATCCAACCCATGCCCGCTCACCGGCGAATACGACGCCCCCACGAGCGTCGTAAATCCCGCGTTTTCATTGATATCAAACGCCGAAGCCCAATCGTAGCTGGCCGTGCTTGCAAATGGAAGAAAACCTTCGCTCAAAAGCTGGCCGTCCGAGCGCGCCGCACCAATCAGCCACGCATCCGTATCCGCTCCGCTTGGAGCCGCTGCCGTGGTTTTTCCTTTTTCGGCTGCCACCAGATAGCGCCCCGTGGAAGTCGGCACAACTGAAAATCCTTCATCCGGAAAATTATTGCCATACAACTGGACAAAATCCAGTGTACAGTACCCCGTCGGATAATGAACCAGATCCTCTAAGCACGCCCCCGAGCATTGGATTTCCAGGTCATAATCCTCGCACGGCGGCGAATCCGCTTCAACTTGTGGGCACGCCGGACAATACCAGCCCAGACCCTCACCGCAACCAACTAGGGGGTAAGGGACCCCACACACACACGAAGGATACGGCTTTCCATTACAGGTCCCCGTCGGCTCTGTTTCACACACGCTATCGGGAACAATAAACAGCGAACTATACGGAACCGCTCCGACGGCCCCATACAACAGCAGAAAAAAAATAGCCGTTAACCCAAATTTTTTAATCCCTGAAATCCGAATCATTTCAATTCCCCAACCAACGCCCGAACGCAGGTGAAATCCGCTTTCGAACGCCCTTCAAAAAAAAGGCAATTCAATTATTTAATGATTACTCAAACCGGTTCTGTCTAATTAACGGTTGATTTCCCACATCTATTGGTTTTTGTCAAGTGTGGTTGATGTACTGTTTGGAGAGTTTTGAAAAACCTTTGCGTCAAAAACCAGAACTGGCATAAAAGGAGTTTAATTTCAAATTCTACAATTCAATTTTTGAAAATTAGGAGTTAATCAAAGTTCTCTTTGTTTTGTTTTTTTAGAAAGCTTGCCTTTTCTTCGCATTTTTTCTTTGTTCCAATGAACTGGATTTTACTCGATTCAATTATTTCGGGATTTGGTCCAGCCACCCCATCACAGATTGGCATTAATTTGGAATTTACAGTGCCATCTTTCGAAACCGACGTTTCGTACTGAAACGCAATAATACGTGCGATAGAATAACTTTTGAATTTTTTTTCTGATTCAACCATGTAAATAAGATACACATCGTCTGGACTTTGGATTATCCCAATTGCCCTATCCATCATACTGAACGCCTATTTGGTATTCCTGTTGCTTTGTTTTATTAAACTGACCCATTTGTTTTTTCCTAATTCAAGATTTAAGCCTGCTTGGTCTTGGCGCACGCGCGGAAGCAATCCGCCGTCCAACATTTCTTTTCCGCGTTCTTCTCTGGTTGTCGTCAAATCCATATTACACACTATACACATTATCCAACAATGGTTTTAAAAACAAATCGTGTGTAAAATGTTCATATGACTTGGAGAACAAACATAAGCCTACCAGACGAAGCCAAAGAGTTTGTAGAGAAAAACGCCATAAAATTAAGCCAATTAACCCTATTAGCCCTTAAAGAACGCGGCTTAAAGCCAAAGAAAGGCAGTTAATATTTTGCCTTTTTAAATAGAAAAGATTTAAGGTTACTATCGAAACATGGTCTATATGAAGAAAATAATTTTTGACTCCGCTTTTAAACAAGACATTCTTACTTGTTTTGATAAGGAAATAAAGCAAGGAGTAATTGTCGAAAAACAAACGGGGATTCCAGTACTTACAAAACAGGGACAATCAATTACAAAGAAAGAATTTGCTGGGATAAAAAAAGGTTCTGAAATCTACTTAAAAAACGATATCACTTCCTTAATCGATTTTGTAAACAGGAAGTGACATCTATTGTCTGCCATAGATATTCTTCGCGACGTCTTATCGAAGTTGGGAATAAAAGTGGATACTATTAAATTCCCTGAACATATCCAAATCTCTTTTCTAAACAACAACTCTTTTTTTTCCAACAATAAAAAAGTTATTGTTGAAGGAAACAATAAATTGTATTTCAATTTTCCACGATTAACAAGAAAAGAAAAACAAGAAGTACTATCGTATGTCAGAGCACTTAGAGAATCTAAAGATGACTATTTATTGTTAGAACAAAAATCAAATGAAACAGTTGAAGATATTGACAATGCAAAATCAAGCTTCAAAACTCTTGAAAAGTATAAAGACCTATTTATTCCAGAGGATTTTTTTGCCCTTGAAAGTTCGATCTACATTAAACATCTCCAAGATACAAATCGAAGTTCACAAATTCAAAAGTTTAAACAGCAGATACGAAATCGGTTTGGAGAGCGTGGGAACACAATCAGTAATTTATATTCCGCAGGATATTTTGACCGACTAATCTTCCCGTTATATGATGAAATGTCAAAAAGTTCAGATTTTAACCCAGAGAGTTTTAGAACAACTTTTGATAAGTTGGTTAGAGATTTTCCGCTGGCGGTTTTTATTCATCGCCTCATGCAGGTTTCTGAAATAAAAGAGAAGATAATAAACAGAGTTGAAACAAACAAACGGTATGGCGTTAAAAAAGCTCATATTCATGGGATTGGTCGGATAAATTGCGGTAATATTAAACAAGCTATCAAGGAATTAGAAGACGAAAACTATAAGTTTTCAAAATCAGTAAATGAAAAAAATACGATTATAATCGTAACTTTAGAATTCTGATAAAATCAACTAGTCTTGACACTCAATCTATCAACCGAATTCTTGACAGAACCCTCAAACCAAAAAAAGAAAATCCATTATTCCGATTCCGGATTCGCTGATTGCTTTTGAGTCTTGGCGCTCCTTTTTTTGACCACTGGTTTTGGCTTATTCCCAGTTGAATCTTCGAAAACACTCGTTTTTCCAGACAAATTTTTTTCCAGCCCTGCTTTTGCGTCCAGCGCTTCTTTTTTCTCCGCCTGACGCTTTTTCCACTCATCCTTGGTCGCGCAATTCATGTTCACGCACAATTCCAGGGCACGGCGAAGCATCAGCAGTTTAATTTGGGGTGCTCCGCACACCTTGCACGAAGTGCCTAAAAACTGGACTTTTCCCTTCTGCGGGAGCGGATAGGTTTGTGAACACCGCGGATACGTACTGCAGCCCAAAAACCGCTTACCGGTTTTGCCATGCCGAACCAACAAGTCTCCCCCGCAATTCGGACGCGTGCACTTTCCGGCGGTGGAATCCGCCAACAATGCCTTTTTGATCTCGAACCCCACATCGCTTCGCTTCTCGAGCAACTGCGTCAAAATTCCCGAAAGCAGATTCCGCGACACCTCCACGACCTCATCCTTTTTTTTCTTTCCGGAAACAATCGCATCCATTTCCAACTCCAGTTGCACCGTCATAGCGGGTTCGGTGACGGTTTTACAATATTTTTCAAGTGCGTCAATCAACGCAAATGCCACTTGCGACGGAACAATCGACTGAATACCCGAAATGTAATGCCGCGAATACAGCTTGTTCAACACTTCGTGTCTTGTGGATTTTGTGCCAAGCCCCAATTCATCCATCAGCTTGATCAACGCACTCTGCGAAAACCGCGGCGGCGGCTGGGTTTCTTTCTCCAGCATTTGAAGATCCAGTAATTTGACCACATCCCCTTTGGAAAGCGAGGGAAGAATTACTTCTTTGAGGACACTGTACGGGTAATACGCCTTCCAGCCCTTTTTCACAATCGTCTGGCCCGACGCAATAAACGGCTCCGAATTCAAATCGATTTCAACGCGCAGATTATGCGTGACCGCTTCATCCGCAAGCGTCGCAAGAAAACGGCGCACAATCAATTCATACACCGCCCACTGCTTTGCAGACAATTTTTCCTTTGACGCGGCTGCGACCGGATGCACGGGCGGGTGATCCTTGGTTTCCTTTCCAGCGGAGGGTTTGAGAGGACCCAAGGCACGAATGTCACGCACCAGCAGTGCAAAAACGGGGACTTTTTCAATTTCTTTTAGAATTTCCTCCAAGTCCAAGTTCTTGGGGTACACTGTGTTGTCGGTTCGCGGATACGAAGTCAAACCCAACTGGTAAAGCGACTCGGCCAGACTCATGGCGTCCCCCGCGGAAAGCCCCAGCGCGGAAGCCGCACGCAAAAAACCCGTTGTGTTAAACGGAATCGGCTTTTCGAGCACGCGCTGCTTCTCCAAAACGGACACCACGATCCCGGTGTTCACGCGCTTGGACAAGACCGCTTCGGCCTGCGCTTTGTCCCAGAATTTTCCCGTCTTGTGCTCGGCTTCAAACGACTGCAAATCCTTTTCAAACACCGCCGACAACACCCAGTACTTCTGCTGCGAAAACGCCAAACGCTCCTTTTCGCGCGCTACAATCAACGCGAGAACCGGGGTTTGGACTCTTCCAACGGACAAAAACTCTTTTCCCATTTTTCGTGACGCAATCGAAACAAACCGCGTTAACACGGCCCCCCAAATCAGGTCAATTTCACGCCGCGCATTGGCCGAATCCGCAAAATCAAAATCCACTTTGGACAACTCCGAAAACGCAGTTGAGATATCCTTGGGCGTAATCGCAGAATAATAGGCACGCTGGTGCGCAATGGAAGGATTGGTTTCCTGCAAAAACCGCAAAGCCTCGACACCGATGGCCTCCCCCTCGCGGTCCGCATCCGTGGCAATAATCACGCAAGACGCGAGGGGCGCGTACTTTCGAAGCAGATTCACGATTTCTTCTTCAGTGGCCACATACTGCACGGGCGCAAACACCAGTTGTTTTAGGTCCGTCCCCAGCCAGCTCACAAATTCGCGCGGAAAATCCACATCCGCGATATGACCGCGCAGCGGAATCAGAATGAATTCCTTTCCATCTTTGGAAAACGAAAACAGCTGGGCTGCACCGGTTCGCTCTGCGGGCACGGTTTTTCCCGCCAGAATCTGGGCAATCCGCGCGCCCGCAATGGCCTTCTCCGTAATAATCAGCGTTCGATTATCTTTTGCGCTTTCGGGCATTTCGTTTCCTCTATCCAACAAAAGAACTCAAAAAGCATTAAAAAAACCGCCTTTTTTCAGACAAACAAAACAACGGGATCCAAAACCGCAAGCGCTCACTGAACACCGATTACGAAGATTCAGACCAAAAAAAATGAATTGAAAGCACCTGTTGCAACTTTTTTTCACAAACGCTTCTGCAGCGTAGACGACGGCAAATGGTTCGATTTTTTCAGTTGCGACACCGCCACAAGGGTTTTGACGTCCGAGACGCCATCCACGGTTCCAAGCCGCGAAATAACCGCCTGGGCATCGGCCAGATTTTTCACCATCACCCGCGCCAACAGATTATACTCGCCCAGCACCTGAAATAATTCAACAACCGACTCCATCTCCGAAATCTTTTTGATGACATCCTTTTGCTTGGGCAGCTCCGAGCGAATCTGAATAAACACGGGGTTCTCAAAGCCCAAGGCCTTAAAATTCAGGTTCACGGCAATCGAATCAATCACGCCTTTCCGAAACAAGGAATCCACACGCTTTTTGATGGCAACATCGGTCAGACTCACGTCTTTGGCAATCTGCGAATACGGCATGCGCCCGTCGGAAAGCAAGGCCTGCAAAATCCGGTGATCCACGCGATCCAAAGAAATCTCTGTTGACGCCACTCCCCCAACACCCCACCAGGTTTGTTTTTCAAACCAAGTGACACTAATTCCAAACAAAACAAAATAAAAAGGTTCGTAAAACAAAACCACTCGAGATACCCGCTTTTGCCTCAAAACAAGCAATCGTTTGAATTAACCCCAAACCCGGTGAACAAAACACTGTTTTCATTTATCCGCCAAAGCTGCAGACGCCGCCACCCTGACCAGTTCCGAGAACGGACTGCTCGCACGAACTCCCGTCGGTGCAATCTGCCCTTCCCGCTACGCACGGGTCATTCGCAATGCATCCACTGCCGCCAATCATCGGGTCCGGACTGCACTCGGCGTGACAAGAACCATCCGAGCCGCAAAACAACTCAGGGTCACACCCGCATTGCTCCCCCAATCCCGGCAAGCTACTGCAGGTTCCGTTGTAGCAAAAATACGCGGTTGCATCCGCACAATCCAGATTGTTCAAACACTGCGTTCCCGCACCGCAATTCGGATAACAATTCGGGCGACAAACACTGCCTACACACGCCAAACCCGCGCTTGCAAGGCATTGAACACTGCCCCCACACGAATCTCCCAGCAGGGCAGTTCCACTTCCATTACTGACGGCCGCCGCTGAACAATTGGATGTGGTTCCGGAACACGCATACGTGACGCCGCTCACGGTCACGGTCTCGCCACTTGCGCCGTCCGCATCACAATACCCGTTGGTCAGGCACAGCGCCACGGCGGCATTCGAAGTGGAAGACGGAACCACATTCGTTCCCACATTCGTCACGGCTACCAGAATAACGACCGCCACAAGGATTACCCCACCCAGCACGAGCAAAAATTCAATCGACCCCTGCGCCAAACGCGAATTCATATCAAACCCAATACCGATACGAATACGCAAAAGCAGTATAAAAAACATGGCTGATGGATTAAAACAACCAAAAAAAGCGCATTTGCAAAGAGCGACCGATTCGAAAAAAAAGGATTGAAATTACGTTCACGGGGAAAAAAAGCGTTCAAATCCAAAAAAAAAGAAACGAAATTGCGGTTCAAACAAAAGCCGCGAATCCGGCAAAAAATTCACTGGACTTGTTCCTTGACAATCCCGAACTTGGTCATAAACGCCACGGTTTTCACGGTTTCAAAAAAAGGAATCACGATTAAAAGCGCTACAAACAGGGAAACAAACCTTCCGGCAAAATCAAAGCGGTCAAACAACAACTCCACAAACGGAAGCATTCCCACCAGAATCATCCCCAAAATCCAGACCCACAGCGTAGTACCTATGTTCGTTCGGATAAAATGCAGATTAAACGACACGGCCTTATCCCACGACAACTCATCCACCACAATCGACTGCGGAACAAACACCAGCAACGCGTTCACCGGGAGCAACACCAGTGCAACTGCAAACAACGGAAGACCCAAGGACAAAAACACAAACCCGACGACTAACTCAAAAATAAACAACAAAACAAAAAACTCGAACAACTCCATGCTAAACCGCGGAATCTTTTCCCGGACATACTGCGCAAACTTGACTTTGGCTAAGTCCTGGCGAACCGCAAACACCATCGCCGAAACAAACACTGAAAAAAAACCAATGCAGACCAGCACGAGCGCCAATTCCAGCACCGTGACCACGGAAAACGAAGTAAAAAACCCGTAATCGAAAAAAATGTTTCCAGACGACAAAAAAAAGTCGGACAACACCACAAACAAAAAAACAAACAGCCCCAATAAAAGAAAAATAATCGAGGTTACGAAATTCTCAAAATACGCCTGAATTGAACGAACGAGTATCATACGAACCGCTAAGAACACCACTAAAGCCAAGAGTTTAAAAAAACAACCCTTAAAGCGAATGCGATTTCGCTTTCTTTTTAGACTGCTTTGGAGCAGCCAGGGAAACAACCCGAAGTGAAATCCAAGCCAACAAAATCATTAGCCAGAAATAAAAAAAACCATCCCGAAGCAGCAAATCAACCCAGCCCCCGCCGATATAATTCAGTGCGGTACGCGCACCCGCAGAACTACACGACGTATTCTCCGCCGAAATATTCGTATACCCGTTGCACCAGTACAAAAACTGGGCTACAAAAAAAGCCAAAAAACCAATCACGATAATCGCCACGGGCCAAATCAAAGACCGCGGTTTAATGAAAAACTCCGATTCGGCTTCCTGAAATAACCAGTACGCCAAAAAAAAGGCGGGAACCGGCACCAAAAAATGAAGCGGCGAATCCCACTTCCGGAACACGACGATCCCAAGAATTGCGACAATTGCATACGAGACCAAAAACAGGACAAACACGAAAATTCCCTGCAAAGACTCCGATCGAATACCAGCCATCCAAATTCACTTTCCAAACAATGATAATAAAATGATTCCCACCAACTAATTCAAATCAACTGCAGGAGTATCAAACACAATGGAAAAAAGGTTTAAAAATGATAGAACATGGAAAAGAAGCACTTGAACTGCCCTGGATTGAAAAATACCGCCCCCACACGCTTTCGCAAGTAGTGGGACAAGGTGAAATCACCAAACGACTGTCCGCCTACGCGAAAAGCAAAAACCTGCCGCACCTGCTTTTTTCCGGGCCTGCAGGCATCGGCAAAACCAGCTGCGCCGTGGCCCTCGCACGCGAACTCTACGGCGAAAACTTCGAACGCAACTTTCTTGAATTGAACAGCAGTGACGAACGTGGAATTGACGTCGTCCGCAACACGATTAAGGACTTTGCCCGGACCCTTTCATTTGACGCACCCTTCAAGATTATTTTTTTGGACGAAAGCGATGCCTTAACCCCCGACGCCCAACAGGCGCTTCGCCGCACCATGGAGCGCTTCACTAAAACATGCCGATTTATCCTTTCAGCCAATTACAGTTCGCGCATCATCGAACCTTTGCAATCCCGCTGCGTGGTATACCGCTTTCGGCCCCTGGCAGGCAACGAAATTGAACACGCCATAAGCGACGTTGCCAAAAAAGAAGGACTTGAAATAGACCAGAAAGGGCTCGCGGCCATTGAATATGTCGCGCAAGGAGATTTGCGCAAGGCCATTAACGTTCTTCAGGGAGCATCTACTTTGGGCAAAAAAATAAACGAAGAAATCGTGTTTGGCACCAGTGCACGCGCCAAGCCCGCGGAACTCAAACACATGATTTCACTTGCTTTGCAAGGCAAATTCATTGATGCCCGCGAACAACTGGATAAATTACTGTACGAGTACGGCATGAGCGGCGAGGATGTCATTACGCAGCTCTACCGCGAAGTCATGGACACAGCAGAAGACGAAATACCATCTCGCACCAAAATCGAACTCGTGGACATCATCGGCGAATACGATTTTCGGCTCACGGAAGGCGCGAGCGAACGATTACAAATCGAAGCGATGCTGGCCCAATTCGGAAAATTCAAAACCGAACCAGCCAAAGAACCCAAAAAAGAATAATCACTGCCAAAGTTGCGTTCAAATACCAATCAAAACAAAACACCCGCTAAAAAAAATCATTCGATTCAAAACCAAAAAAATTCCGAAGGAGATTTTCCTTGGCCCTTGAAAAATCAAACTATTTGAAATTCAAAAAAGGACAACAAATGCCTGATTTTTCACTCGAAGGAATTGATGGAAAAAAACATTCATCTAAAGACCTAAACGCGAAAGCAATCCTGATTGTGTTCATGTGCAACCACTGCCCCTACGTGCGACCCAAAGTAGCCAAGCTGGTTGAATTGCAACAAAAATACGGCAAAGCCGGATTGACAATCATCGGAATCAACTCCAACAACAACCCGCACTATCCAGACGACTCGTTTGAAAACATGCTTCCCTTCGCAAGCGAATTCAAAATCAATTTTCCGTACCTGTTTGACGAAACGCAGGAAGTTGCACACGCATTTGACGCGAAATGCACCCCCGACTTGTACCTGTTCAATTCAGAAAAAAAATTATTGTATCATGGCCGCATCGACAACTGCCACGAAGAACCGCACACAAACAAATGCACGAACGAACTCGAAGAAGCGATTTCGGAATTGCTGAAAACCGGAAAATGCACGGTTCCGGAGAATCCAAGCCAAGGCTGCTCTATCAAATGGAACAAGGAATTGAAATGACACAACCAAGAGTTCGAAAAGTCCGGCGACCCGAAGGACGAAAAATAATTTCCGGGCTACGCATCCAAAAAGTGGACGAAACACAAGCCGAAATGAACAAACACCGCGCAGCATTCGTGACTAAAATTGCGGAACTTGAAACTGCCTTGCAACAGCCCAGGATTGATACGATTTATTGGAAAAAAGTTTCGCAACTGATCGATGAATTAGAGCCAATGAACGCCGCAGTCCGAAAATACGCGGTGGCTGCCTTCAAAGCCCTGCGATCCACCGAACGAATCGCCGGAAACACCCAAGTCAAACCTGAAGACCTTGCCCTCGCCCGAAAACTAGAACAACGCTACCAACTGGTGCAGGGCCTCATTGAAAAAGCCAAAAAATGGCGCCGACAAAGAAACCAATAAAAAAAAGCAATGCACAGGCGAATCGATCCATGACCCATTCAACTCCCTGGAAAATACACCGCCCCGCACTTCGAAAACGCGTCTCCGAACTTCGGTTTGACCGGTTTCTTGAAGCCGCAGAAAAAATGGATACACATCTCGACCCGAATTACTGGAGAAAAGTCAAACGCCTCGAAGAAATGCTCCAAAACCCAGCCGCGAACTGGAACCAACTCCAACCGTTGGTCACGGACATTGCACGAAGCCACCATAGACTCACCGAATACCTAAACGAAGGCGCCAAAGCGCTCCGCTCGCTTGGACGCGAAAGCACAAGACCCCTTTCCAAAGAACAGCTTCAAGTGATTAAACGCTACTCCGAAACCCACACGCACATGGCCCGACTCCTTTCCAAAGCCGAACAAAGACGCGCCCGCGAAAGAAACTGAGCACAAAGAATTTAAGCTTCTATTCGCTTATAACGCCTATGCAATGGCCAATCAAATGGTATCGGCGATTTATTCTCATCCTTATCGCTTTGGTCTTGCTGCTGTTCGGATATGCAATTCTTCGGGCGACTTTTCAATTCATCACCGCAACGCCGCCACCTGCTACAGATGTAAAAGAAGAGGAATTCTTTCGCGTGTTCACAGTTCTTTTGGCGGTCAGTTTTGGAATCTGGGTCTTGCACAGAAGAGTGCTTAAATCCCGCGGCATCCAAGTAGTTGAACAATTCTTTCCACCGCTTGATGCCGAATACACCGCGATTGCGCTTTGGATTGGAATCATTTTACTCTATTTGAATCCATCATTCTTCCAAGGGTTAATTGGTTTTTGGCCAAGCGTCGTTGCGATGGCTGCTGCCTTCCTTTCAATTGCATACCTTGCACTATACCAAAAAACCGCCGGCATTTACACCAAATACGCCATGGGACTCTACACTGCTGGAATTCTGGGAATCCTTGGATACATTGTTGGAAGCGACACATTCATTCAACAATTCAATGGCTGGAACATCGAAACCATTCCCGCATTACTGCTTGTCATTTACTCCTTGCTTCAAACCGCGTTAATCACCCTCATTTTATTTGCGAGCCTTCAAAAACGAGTCCCGATTGCACAACAAGCAGTTGTTGAATTTGTGAATGAAGAAGTCCCAAAAACCAAAACCATTGCCATTGGAATCGCAATTTCCACCCTTATTTTTTTCGGATTGTTCTTTTTCAATTTTGAAATGACCTTTAGCGCACTCCTCGCCATCACGGTTAGCGGAAACTACATCAACCGAAATCACGCCATTCCATTGGTCGTTTCCTAATCTTTCGGCTTCAGATGCGAAAACAAGTGCTCGGCCTGCTTTCCGGGTTTAAGGGTCTCCAGTTCCTGCAAAAGCTGCAGCCCCACGGAGTCTGCCCGAAGCGAGTGCTGCACTTCCCAGGCCTTTTTCGAACACAGCCACACCGAATGAACTTTCTTATACAACACCTTGTCTCCCCAATACTCGCTTGGAATCCAGTAGCGCGACTCGAAAAAGGATTTCACGCGCAACTCTTCCCCGGTTGAGAGGGCAAACAAGAAATTCCTCCCCTCACGCTTTTCGGATTTTTGCAATGAAAAACGCCTCCGAATCATTATCCTGCGGGTACACCCGCACTGCGCGCGCGAGCGATGAATCAAACCGCTGCTTTTCGTATGCAATTAAACCCTCGCGCAATTTAAAATTGGGGATTGAAATCTCTTCAAGTGACGCATTCCTATTGAGCTTAAGCAAAAAATCCACGACGCCCTCGTTTTCCTCCGGCGCCAGGGTGCAAGTGGAATACACCAGAACCCCTCCCGGCTTAAGCAATGAAAACGCTTTTTGAATCAACTGCTTTTGCAGCCCCGCTTTGCGCTCGACTAACTGCGGATGCCAGCCCTTTAGCGCATCCGGCCGCTTTCGCACAAACCCCTCGGTCGAACACGGGGCATCCAGCAACATCTTGTCGAATTGAACATTCGAAAAAAACCTCCGCGCATCGCGGTGCACCACGAGCGTGTTGATTACTCCCAAGCGATTCGTGTTAAACCACAAGGCCTTAAGGCGCTCAATCGCAATATCCACTGCAACGATGGCACCGCGGTTTTGCATGAGTTCCGCGCAGTGAACGGTCTTCATTCCCGGAGCCGCCGCAAGGTCAAGGACTACGTCCTCCGGCCGCGGATTCAACACCAGCGATGGAATCATCGAAGACACCTCCTGCACCACAAACAAACCCTCGTTATGCTCAGGCAAATGACCCAACTGCACGAACGGGGTTTTGACAATAAACACATTTTCGAGTGCCGAGTGCGCTTCGAGTTCAATCGAGTGCGATTCAAGCCGCGTCTTTAGCTCCTGTGAAGAAATCTTCAGAGAATTCGCCCTGATCGAGCGCGGCAGCTTCGATTTGGAATACTCCAAAAAAGAATCGAATTCTTTTCCGAGTAGACGTGAATATTTTTCTTCGAATTTTTTGGGAAGAAAAAACGGAATCGGTTTCTTCTTTGGCTTTTGCGAAACCATATACTACGTCTTCTGCGTTAGGTTAATTAATCAGGCATTCATTTGCCCAAGTTGAATTCATGAAAAAAAATGACTGCGTGCATAAGCGACTAAAACCACTCCCTTAGTTTTTTCTGATTCGCCAACACAGGCAAGACCTGCGACTCACCCAAGTACTTATCCAGTGGGACCCGAGTTCGAAAACCAACGAACTCGAGTGCAAGCTTCAGGTCCGAAAACGAAACCGGTTTTTTCTCCAATGCTTTCCGAACGGTTTCACGAATCACCCACACACCCAACGGAACCGTATAATCCGAGGAAATCTCGCGAAAAACAACGGCAGTTGCAGAACGCTTGCGCTTCACGAGGTGCTCGGCGACCGCGAGGCGCGCCGCATAATAGGCACCCGTAATATTATCCGCGTACGCAGAGCGCCCCTCAAAGCCTTCGTGGTCCGCGATCACATTCACTTCCGACTTATCCGCAAACAAGGCCCAACTCGCCCCCGGCAGCCAGCACTCGAGCATTTCAAAGGACCAGTTGTTGGGCGCCAGCAGCACAAAAAAATGATTCCCCAGGTAGGATTCACGGTACAATTCAAACTGCCCCAGTTCGGGATATGATTTCACGAATTCATCGACAAGGTACTTGGACACATTCGAGTCAATCGCGGTAATCGACCAGCGCGTAGGAACCAATTTTCGCTTTTTTCCAATTCCCAACGCGCCTGAACTCAAAACCTTGTACAAGTAATGCACGGGCAATGCATCTTCATACAACGCGATAACTGCGTCCGTTGATTTCGCATCCGTGTCCGAAAAAAAATGCTCCGCTTTGCGCGGAATCCGCGGATTTTCCAAAAGTTTCATCTGATCCAGCTCCGCGACGGGACCCAGCGGCGCAGTAGACTCGTGAAACGACAAAAACGAAGACGGATTCTTTTTAAGCGAAAACTCCGCTGAAACGGGTTTAATGGAAAGCGCCAGCTCCTGCATCGCCGACAATTCGCGCGAAGGGTTTGAAGCCGAATGCACCTTCATCGGGGTTTTGGACTGCACCAAAGAGCTTCGAAACGAAACGATTTCATCACTGGGCAGGCCAAACCAAGTCTCAGGATTATCCAGCCGTGCATTCGCATCCGACACCACCGGAGGCGCGACGGGTGCCATGGAGACATTCGGATAATTCTTCCAAGACACAAACACGCTGGGCGGAGACGAACCCGAAAACCGCTTATCCTTAATCTGCACCAAGGATTTTTTCTGCGATTCAAACTTCTCCAGAATCGGACACACCGGCAAGCCGCACCACAATCGGCCCTTGCACTTGACACACAGCGACGCGGGAATCATTCTATCGCCTCTGAACAAGACATCTATGTAATAACTGGAAAATAAGATTAAATTTCAAACCGGTTTTAATTGGAAAATCCCATTACCCAAACAAGGATTGGACGCGATTGTTATGCTTTTTAAACCGTTTTTGCTCAAAGATATCCAACATGACAACCCCCAACTCCGTTACACTGAAATTCCCCGACGGCTCGCTCAAAGCATTCCAAAAAGGAATCACAGGAATCGACGTTGCCAGGCAAATTGGCGCGCGATTGGCCCGCGACGCGCTGGCAGTTCAACTCAATGACGCCACGCTTGAACTCGACCGCCCCATTGAAGAAAACGGAAACTTTCGCATTCTCACCTGGAACGATTTGGAAGGAAAAAAAGCCCTCTGGCACACCGGAAGCCATGTGTTAGCCGAGGCCGTGACCAGTATTTTTCCCAAAGCCCAGCCGACCATCGGCCCGCCGATTGACGAAGGATTCTACTACGATTTTGACATCGACAAACCGTTCAGCGAAGAAGACCTTGAAAAAATCGAACAAACCGCCAACGAACTCCTGAAGAAAAAACAATCCATTGTGAGAAAAGAAGTGAGCAAAACAGACGCCCTGAAATTGTTTGCCAAAAACCCCTACAAAAAAGAACTCATCGAAGAATTCACGGGAGACGGAAAAACACTCTCCGTGTACTATCAGGGGAAATTTTTGGACCTGTGCCGCGGCGGACACGTCTGTGACACCGGAAGACTTGCAGCCATCAAAATTGTAAAAAGCGGCGGCGCGTACTGGCGCGGCAGCGAAAAAAACAAAATGCTCCAGCGCATTTACGCGATTGCATTCCCCGAAAAAAAAATGCTCGATGAATGGATGAAGAATCGTGCGGAAGCCGAAAAACGAAACCACCTAAAACTCGGAAAAGAACTCGACTTATTCAGTTTCCACGCCGAAGCCCCCGGAACGGCCTTCTACCACGGAAACGCAACGCAGATCTGGATCGCCTTGGAGGATTTTTTGCGAAGCGAACAACAAAAACGCGGCTACGCAGAAGTCATCACGCCACTGATTCTCAAAGAGTCCCTTTGGAAACAATCCGGCCACTTTGACCACTACAAGGAAAACATGTACTTTGTCAAAATCGACGACGAAAACTACGCGGTCAAACCCATGAACTGCCCCGGACACATCCTGATTTTCAAAAACAACCGCAGATCGTACCGCGATTTACCCGTCAAAATGGCGGAGTTTGGAATCGTTCACCGCCACGAAAAAAGCGGCGTACTCAACGGGTTATTCCGCGTACGCAAATTCACGCAAGACGACGCGCACCTCTTCTGCACGCCGGAGCAAATCAAACCCCTGCTTAAAGAAACCATCGCGCTCACCCACCATATCTACACGAGCTGCGGATTCACGGATTACCATATTGAATTGTCCACGCGGCCCGACAAATTCATGGGAGACCCCCGACAATGGGAACAAGCCGAAACCGCGCTTCAAGAAGCACTCGATGAAAGCCATTCGGAATACAAAATCAACCCCGGCGACGGCGCCTTCTACGGCCCCAAAATCGATTTTCACATTAAAGACGCGCTCTCGCGCACGTGGCAATGCGGAACCATCCAGCTTGATTTTCAAATGCCCCAAAAATTCGAACTCGAATACATCGGCGCGGATGACAAGCCCCACACACCGATCATGATTCACCGCGCCTTATACGGAAGCCTCGACCGGTTTGTCGGAATCTTAACCGAACACTTTGGCGGCGCATTCCCGCTTTGGCTCTCCCCCACGCAAGTGACAGTCATTCCATTATCCGAAAAATTTGCCTCATACGCAAACACCATTCATCAGGAACTTCTGGAAGCCGGAATCCGAAGCCGCATTGATGACACCAACCAAACCGTATCGTACCGAATCCGCGAAGCCCAACTCTCCAAAGCCCCCCTGATTCTGGTGGTGGGCGAAAAAGAAGAAAAAAACAAAACCGTGAACGTCCGCACACGCGACGGAACCGTCCTTGGCGAAGAAAAAATCAAAGAATTCGTTGCAAAAACGCTGGAACAAATCAGGACGAAAAAATAATGGAAACAAATTTTTGTTTTACAGTCCATCGATTTGAACTTAAAGAAAACTGACATTCAATTCTTTCCGGCCCTTTTTGCAAGAAGCACGAACCGTGCAACGATTACGATTATATAGTTCAATTCTATTTAGTATACTAGGATCGGCCATGCCGGATTATCTCAAAAGCGCCTTTGAAAAAGCCAAAAAGAAAAAGCTCGAAGAAACCCAAAAACCATCCGCGGACGACGCTTTTTCCAACCAACCGAATTCGGCTACGATGGCCCAAAAACTTGCATCCAGCCAAAGCCAAGTCGTGATGGGCGAAATCGGGAACACTCCCCCCCCAAAAATCCCCGACACTTCCGCTTCAAGCAGGCCCATTTCAGACCGGAATTCTTCCAGCAGCAACGAAAAAGTCATTGAAAGCTTTGGCGACGCGCTCATTATTCAAAAACCCGGCACCGAACTCCTCGAATACGTGGTACCCGTCCCCAAACCAACGCTCGGCGAAAAAACCGTTATTGATATTGTCAAAGAAGCCGCGACACGCATCATCAGCATCTCCCCCTACCGCATCCGCGATCCCCAACAGCGAAGAAACGTATACTTTCAAAAAATCATGGAAATCCTCAAAAACACCCCCGAACTCAAAATATCACCGCAAAGATACGAATTCTACGCGGAAAGCGTGGTCCGCGAAATGGTCGGATACGGAATCATTGACCCCCTCTTACCCGACGACAACATCGAAGAAATCATGGTCATCGGCGCCCAAAAACCCGTGTACATTTTTCACCGCAAATACGAAATGATGACCACCAACATTGCGTTTTACAGCGACTCTGAAATCCAAAACGTCATCAACAAAATTGCCCGCGATGTCGGGCGACGCGTAGACTTCTCCACACCCCTCTTGGACGCGCGGTTACCGGATGGAAGCCGGGTAAACGCAACGATTCCACCCGCGTCCGTGGACCAATCCTCCTTAACGATTCGAAAATTCCGAAAAGACCCTTACACTCTTTTGGATTTGATCCGCATCAACACCCTTGACGCCCATACCGCGGCCTTTCTTTGGGTCTGCGTCGAAGGACTCGGCGTCAAACCCGCCAACATTCTGATTTCCGGCGGGACAGGCTCCGGAAAAACCACGCTCCTAAACGTGCTCAGTTCACTCATTCCCGAACGCGAACGCATTGTGACAATTGAAGACACCGCGGAACTCAATCTGCCGCTCCAACACTGGATCCGCCTTGAAGCCCGACCCCCCGGCATTGAAGGCAAAGGCGAACTCGCCATGGACATCCTCACCAAAAACAGCTTGCGCATGCGCCCTGACCGCATCATTGTCGGCGAAGTCCGCCACGCCGAAGCCGCCACCATGTTCACGGCCATGAATACGGGTCACGATGGAATGGCCAGTTACGATTCTCTCGTTCAATTATCAGATGGCTCGATCAAAGAACTAGGCGCGTTTTGCGAAGATTATTTCAACAAAACTCCACCCAAGAAAATAAATGATATGGAAGTTGCAGAATTAGAGAATGGCCCCGAACTAGTAACCATCAACAAGGAAAATCTTGCACAACAAACGGCCAGGGTAAAAGCTGTGTGGAAAAGAGCCGCCCAAAAAACCTTAGCGATAGAACTGTCTTCTGGAAGCATTGTGAAACTTTCCCCCGATCACCCCGTCTTCCGGCTGAAAAACGGATTTTTGGAGCAAATTCAATGCAAAGATTGCGAACCTAATGACTATTTATGTGTAATCAATTCAATGAATATTCAAGGGAAAAAATTCGATAGCCAGTATGCCTATTTCTTAGGTTTACTCCTCGGTGACGGCCACCTGCGGCGCGATACGCTTTCGTTTGAAAATAAAAACAAAAAACTTCATGACATTTTTTGCACACTGACCAAAAATTTATTCGACAAAGAATCCAAACCCTTCAACGGGGCAGACGGCAGAATCACTTCTAAACTTCATTCAGTAAAAATATCGAGCGAAATACACGAAAAATTCGGTGTTCCATATGGAAACAAAACGAAAATATTTGACATTCCCAGATTAATCGAAGAATCTGAAAATGAGTCAATTGGATTATTCCTTCGCGGGTTCTTTGACACGGACGGACACGTTGCAAAAACCCGAAAAAGCGTTTGCCTAGCAACATCGAACTTGAAAGTTGCAAAAAAAATTCCATTACTTCTTAAGCGATTTGGAATCGAAACCCGACTCAATGTCCAAAAAAAAGACGGAAAAAACCACCTTGGCCCCTACTACCGCCTTTTTGTATTTGGGGAAGATAATTTACAAAAGTTTCAACATAACATCGGATTCGGACACCCTACAAAAGCCAAAACCTTGTCATCAATATTGGGGGTCACTGAAAATACTAATATTGATATCATGCCAAAAACAGGGAATCTTATCCGAAAAGCACGCTTAACGCTTGGAATTTCAAAAAAAGAACTTGCATTAAAATCCGGCTCTGGAAAAACCCAGTCCACCATCAATTCTTACGAAACCCAATCCAGAAATCCCTCCCGAAAATCTCTTCAAAAAATAAACGCGGCACTCATTTCCGAATTCAACACTCGCATAAAAGAATTGGCACCAGACTCAATAGACGCGCTCAATAAAAAAATATTACAAAGCCCAAACAAGAAGTCAATCCAATACGCATTCAATTTTGCAACCAAATTTTCAACCATTGAAGATCTCCAGCAAAAATCAGGCTTGCCAAACAAAATACTGTATTATTACAAGAGATCGAATAGCGCATTCGATCGAACAAAACTGATAAAAGCCATAAACGAAATCTGCACAGAAAAAATCCAAGCACTGGCTCTGATTCGACCCCTCTTCACACATATGAACGCCATCACAAGCAACGCTATACGGTGGGATAGGATAAAGCACATCAGTGAAAAAAATGAAAAGACAGTATATTATGATCTAACGCTTGATCAATACAATACTTTTGTGGCCAACGGGGTGGTCGTATCCAACTGCATGGGCACCATCCACGCGAATTCATCCGAAGAAACCATTGTCCGAATCACAAACCCCCCGATGGATGTTCCACCCACGATGCTTGCCAGCCTTGACTTTGTGATTGTTGAAAACCGAATCCACGACCGGAAAAAAGGAACCATCCGAAGAATTACGGAAATCGCGGAAGTCCGCGGAGCCCTTACCGGAAAACCTTATACCCACACGCTGTTTGCCTGGAACGCCATCAAGGACAAAATTGAGACAGCGGAACACGGAAGCGAAAGCATGCTCCTGGGAGAGCGCAGAACCAAATCCAAAACCAAAGACATTGTATACTTCAAAAAACTCTCCGAACTCACCGGTAAAAACCCCAGTGAAATCGAAGAAGAAATCGAAAAACGCGCGAAATACCTCGAAGAAATCCAGAAGCGAAACCCCAACGGCATCTTTGCGGTCCGAACCCTCACCAACCAGTTCCTGCAATAGCGGCCCGATTCCGTACACCCTTGTCGGGTGCAGGCGGGCACTCCGGCGATAAGGGGTGCACAAGGCACCCCGTGCGTTCACGCAGCATTTAGCAAAGGCCGGGGAAAATAAGGGTGTCGCAGACACCCTGTGTGCCGGAGCCGCGCACATGCGGCTAACAAAAGTAAAAAATACCCCAACGCCCTATTATCCTGCATCGATTGCTATGACACCCGAAATCAAAGAATTCACGGACATTGACAGTGAAACCGTGGACAAAATCGTTCAAAAAATGAAACAAAAAGAAAGCGGAAACCCACTGACCGCCGTAGATGAAGAAGCCACGCGGCTGCACAAACAAATCACCGGCAAAAAACAAATCGAACTCTCCACAATCGAAGACCTGCTCTCAATCGGGTCCCCTCTCATCAAAAAACTCGCCCAACTCTACATGGCCATTCAAGACCCCTTAAAACCCCTTTCCAAATTCATTGCCAAGCTTTCCACGGCCCAAACCCTGCAATACTACTTATACAGTGCCAACATGAAATACAGCACCGACCAATACCTGGCACTCGTCACGGCCAGCACCTTTATTTCCTTTCTATTCGGAGCCCTCCTGGGACTGGCGCTATGCTTTGCCGCACGCGTTAGTCTCATCCTATACCCCCTTCTTGCCATTCTATTCGGACTTATTGCCGGGGGCAGTGTCATGTATCTATTGCTTTTGACACCCGCAAACATTGCGAATCGCCGCGGAGCAGAAATCAGCCTTGAAATGCCCTTTGCACTCCGCCACATGGCCACCGAACTCAAAAGCGGCGCCGGAATCTACCGCACCCTCCAACTCATTGCCACCGCCGACTACGGGACGCTCAGCGAAGAATTCGCGCGCACCATCAACGAAATCGAAGAAGGAATCGACGCCAAAGACGCACTCAAAAACATGGGGCTCCGCGTCCAATCCCAAAGCATGAAAAACGCACTCAACCACATTATCCGCGCCATGAAAACCGGCGGAAACCTCTCCGAAGTCATGAGCGACATCGCCGAAGACGTCTCGGTTGAAATCCGAAGCCGCATCAGCGAATTCTCCGAAAAAATGAACTTCTTCGGCGTCATCTTTATCTTCCTTGGAATCGTATTCCCCGTCATGGTTGCGATCCTCGGCGGAATCGTCAACGCCCCATTGCCCGTCACCCTCAATATCCCGCTAAACCCCGGCACGCTCCTCGTGTTTTACTTTGTCGTCATGCCCATCACCATGGGATACCTCATCTTTTACCTCAAAAGCATCCAACCCAGAGTGTAACCAATGACTACCAATCCCCCGTTTGAAATGCGCGTCCGCGAATGGCTCGTCAAATACGAACACACCATGCAAAAAAACGGGCTCTACTCAAGCGCCACCAACTGGATCGCCCTTGGCATCGGGAGTGCCCTGATTGGCGGCATCACGGCCTTTGTAGTATTCTCGTTTTTGGGACTTGATTCGCCGGCCCTGCTTGGAATCGTATCCCTTCTATGCATCCTCGATATCGTCATCGGATACCCATTGGCCTTAGACTTAAAACGCGTCAGCCTCATTGAAGAAGCATTCCCGAATGTGCTCAAGCAATTATCCGACACCCTCAAAGCCGGCGGCACCTACGAGTTTGCGTTACGCGAACTATCCGAAAGCGATTACGGCCCGCTCACCGAAGAACTCAAACTCGTGCTTCGAAGAATCGAAGAAGGCGAAAACCTCGACCGGAGCCTTGAACTCATGAAAACCGAAATCGACTCACGCCTCGTGCAACGCACCCTCACGATTATTATTGATGCCCTCAAATCCGGCGGCGGACTATCCGAAGTACTCGAAGACATTGCCAACGACATGCGCGAACTTCGAAGAATCCAGCTTGAGAGAAAATCCAAAACCACGCTCCAAACCCTCTTTTTAATCACCGCGGGTGCACTGGTCGGACCCGCGATTTTGGCCTTCAGCACGAGCATCATTGAATTCCTCATCACCACCTCCGCTGGCACGGGCGCGGTAAGTGAAGCGAAAATTGTTTCTGCTATCCAAATCAAACAACTCATTGTCTTTTTACTCACCGGGTTCATTGTCATCGAAACCATTGCAGCCAGTATCCTGATAAGCCTGATGCGCGAAGGCAAAGCCAAGAAAAGCATTATATACATGCCCATGCTCATGTTTACGGCCCTCTTGGTATTCTACGTCACACGCATCCTAACACGCGTGATCCTCGGAGGAATTTAAAATGAAACTATTAAACGAAAAAAAAGCCCAAGCCGGATTCGAATCCTTACTCTTAATCGGCGGTGCTATTGCACTTGCCGTAATCATTGGCCTTGCCGTCAAACAAGCAGGCAACAACATTGCGAACACAGGGCAAGACCAGATTGCGAACACACCATGAAAAGCGCATTCGTTCCAAAAAAAAAGAATTGCGATTCAATTTTCTTCCAAAGAAACGTGTACCCGACAATTCATTCAAACTATTTTGCTTTCCCTTTATTCGAATTCACTTTTCTTTGATCCAAATCCTTTTTCTATTCTTCAGCACTGGTTTAACATATGAACCTCGCAAACCAAAAATGCGTTCCCTGCCAGTGGGACGCCCCCAAACTCAAACCCGGAGCCGCACGCGCCAAACTCACACAAATCAAAGGCTGGAAACTCATCGAACACAACGACAAAATCCAGCGTGAATTCGAATTCACAGACTTCGTGCATGCCATGAAATTCGTAAATAAGATTGCCCAGATTGCGGAACGCATAGGCCACCACCCCGATTTTTTCGTTTCGTGGAACCGCGTGACAGTCACGATTTATACCCACAAAATCCAAGGATTACACGCCAACGACTTTATCCTTGCCGCCAAAATCAACGCAATCAAACAAACCCTTAAAAACCCAAAACGCGTTTAGATAACAGAAAACCCAAATTCAAAACGGAGGAAAAACGCATGTTTAACCAAAAAGGACAAGGCTCCATTGAATACCTGCTCATCCTCGGAGGCGCCATCCTCGTCGCGGTCATCATCATCGCAGCCGTGGTGTCACTGGGACAAAGCACGGGCGGTGGAGCACTGTCAAGAAACACACTCCAAGGACTCTGCTCCACACAAGGAAGCGAAACTGCCTGCGAGGCATTGGCTTTTGACAAAGCAGCAACTACAACTAATTGCCAATACGGCACCACAGCAGCCGATTGCTGCTGGAAAGCTGGGGGTACTCTAGAACCGGTGACTCCAGGTGAAACCAAGTGCTGGCCAAATCCAACTAACACCTATTCGTAGGTTGAATCTATGAATTCGCGCGCGCAAGTGTCCATGGAATACCTGACGACGATACTGTTCGGGTTAATGCTGGCGGTCGCCGCAGGGTTACTCCTGCACTCGGCCAGCACCCTTGCCAACAGCGCGAAAGCCAAAATACTCACCAACCGCGAAAACGCAATCGCGAACCTCCTCCAATAAAACGGATTGCCGCAATGCGGCAATTCTCCAATTCTTTTTTTTGTATTTTATTTTGCGTTCTAAAAAGAGAATAATGAATTACTGAATGATTCAATTCCCTTTTTATTTTCAAAACCAAAACAAATTATACGATTCAGATGAGTGAAATAGCGACTGCCGGATTTGGAATTGCATTTGCAGGATTGCTTTTTGCCACGTATACGGATCTCAAACACCGCACTGTGGAAGATTATATCAGCTACGGAATGCTGGGGCTTGGACTGCTTCTGCATCTGATTCAAAGCATTGCAACGAACAATTGGAATTATTTAATCGAAACCATGCTGGTTACGGTTGGCACTTTTATCGGCGGATGGCTGCTTTGGAAAATCGGATTCTGGGCAGGCGGCGACGTCAAACTCTTCACGGGAATCGCCGCGCTTTTACCGCGACACCCGCAAACACTTCAGGCGATTTTTGGATTTGCACCGTGGTTTACGAGCGAAATACTCCCTGTGTTTCCGCTCTCGCTGCTCGTTGCCAGCATCTTAGCGATGCTACCCATCGGAATCATTTTAGCCACGATGCGACTCGCGCATAACAAATCCTTTCAAACCAAACTCACGCAAGACCTGACCAAGCAATTGCTTCCGATTTTTGGATTCGCAGTCTGGTACACCGCAATCAGTTACCTTGCAAACCTCTTCGCGCTGGACTGGCTGGCCACAACGGTCAGTATCGCGGTTTACCCGTCAGCTGGAATTTTGATTCCGCGTTTCTTCAAAAAAATTCCCGCTTGGAGTAAAACACTTGCGTATGCCGTTGCAGGACTCTTAGGAGTATTCGTGATTACCCAAAACCCGATTGAATCCATCGCCCAAATCCTCCAAACCGGAATCGGATTACTCCTGTTATTCGTTTTCACGCGCGTGGCCTTCTCCAAAGAACTATTCCGGTTTCAAAAAAACATCAGTGAATTAGAAGAAGGCGACATCCCCGCGGTCACGATTATGGAAACCCCCGCCGGAATCGTTATTCAAAAAGACACAGGCCTCAAAACGCTTATAAACAACCTAAAAGTACAAGATACTGGCAATCAGCGCATGATCTGCGAAAGCAATTCGGCCGGCGGACTGGAAAAAGACCAAATCAAAGAAATTCAACGGCTCGCCGAACAGGGAAAAATCCCACTCCAAATACAACTCAAAGAATCCACACCCTTTGTACCCGCCGTACTTGCCGGATTTGCAATGCTTGCACTCACAGGAGACTTGCCATGGACGCGACTAATTGCTTAAACCGCAGAGGACAACTCTCGATTGAATTCATGATGATCGTGGTCATCGCCATTGTGTACCTCAACGCCGTCATCTTTCCGAATGTTGCTTTCGGTGAAACCGCATTAAACGACGTCTATGGGGTCAGTCAAATCCAACTGGCGGCGCGCCAGCTTCAAAGTGCCGCCAACGCACTGAGCATTCAAAGCGCGGGCGCAAGGCAAACCATTCAGATCCGATTACCCAAAAACGGAGAAATCCACTGCGGCAGTGCCAATCCCGGCACGCTCATTTATTCCTTCCAATTGCAGGGACCCGCTGCAAGTGCGTGCGAAAACGACGGCGATACCCCCGACTCCGATACCCTCTGCACCCGCACACTGGATTTGCCCTTGAATGTTGACTCAAGTTGCATTACATTCGCAGCCGCTGGACCCCAGCAACTCCGCGTTCAGGTTACGCGCAACGCCAGCGGAAACCTCGCATTTGACGTGGTATCATGAATTCCCGCGGACAAAGCAGTCTCGAACTCCTCTTTGTCACCATGGCCGTCATTTCCGCGACCGTGTATTTTGGAAGCCTTTTTTTCACACAAAGCGACTCCACGCGTGCACTCGTAACGCTTCAACACCGCCTGGCCGAAGGATTTAACACGCTTGACACGCCCCACATTGTTGAACAAATCGAATTCCAAGCCCCAAGCCCTGATCAGATTCAATTCACGGTCCGAACCAAACCCGCATTGGATCAAACCGCTATTCAAAGCATCCTAACTGAAATCGAAAACGAAATCGAAGCCACGACGCCCTACACCACCGCAGAGATTACACTGAACCCATCCCCCTGACGATTCCATTTACTCCATACAAAACGAAGCATGATTTTAGGATTTGATTTGAGCCATTCGCATCACTTCTTTTTCTGCTCTTTTTGAATCAAACCAATGATTCTTTTAAAACCGAAAAGCACTCAGACGATCGCCGGAAAAAAAAGCGATTAATAATCTCTTTACATGGCGGGTTTCAAATGAAACCCCACGAGACACTCACGGCCCTGGCACTTTTTCTTTCCATTTCGGGCGTGATTGCAACCTCTTTTTTGATTGCACAACAAACCCCGCAAACCGTGGCACTCGACGAAATCGCAAACGTACCGGATCACACTCGAATTCAAACCCAGGCGCGCATTGACAAAATCTCGTTTTCCATTCACGGAACCAAACTCTGGCTAACCAACCCGTACACTCCAAAACCTATACTCGCCAGTACTCCCGAGTTTCTTGAAATTCCACCCCACACTCTGATTCGATTCACCGCCAAAGTAATCCGAAAACAAAACCAAGTCCAACTCGAAATTCTGCAGGTGACACGCATTGATTGACAGCGTTCTTCACATTCTGGCCGGACTGCTCCTCGGAATTATTTCCGGATTAACCCCCGGACTACACCTGAACACGATTGCCGCGATTGCCAGCGAATTGGCCCCCAAAAACCAGTTGGACGTGATACTCCTGATTGTCGCCATGAACACCATGCACATCTATACGGACTTTGTCCCCAACATTCTGCTCGGCGCACCCAGCGAAACCAACTACCTGTCCGCACTACCCGGACACAAACTCTTTTTACGCGGAAAAGGACTTCTCGCTATCTGGCATGCGGTCATTGGCGCACTGCTTGGAACACTGCTTTGCATTCCCATGATCCCGCTTTTTTTCCTATTCGCCGAACAAACCAAAGGCTTCTGGTGGAAAACCATTCCCTGGGTTTTAGGCGGAACACTCCTACTCCTATGGATCGAACACCCCACCTGGAAAACCAAAGCGTGGGCCATTGGAGTGATGAGCCTTTCGAGTGCACTGGGCCAGATGGCGCTCTCCAATATTTCCAACGCACTCTTTCCATTGGTCACGGGATTCTTTGGAATCCCCGCCTTATTGTTTTCCATTACGCAAAAACAAGAGCCCATTCCCCAGGAAATTCCCGCGAAACCCCTCTTGCTTCAACGCAATCTCTTCCCTTCGTTTCTGGGTGCACTGGCTGGATCCGTTGTTTCGTTTTTTCCAGCCATTGGCCCGAGTCAGGCCTCGGTGATTGTCGCAAGCCTCACGCGCAAACTTTCTGCCACCGAATACCTAACGCTCTTAGGAAGCCTCAGTGCATCCGCCACGATTTTTTCATTCGTCGCCCTGTTTGCGATTCAAAAAGCGCGCACGGGATCGGCCGTAGCCATTCAAGAACTCGCGACACTCGACCCGCAGGGATTCCTTTTGATCCTAACCGTGATCCTGATCTGCAGCGGAATCAGCGCCATGGCCACGATTTTTCTTTCCATTCAAACCAGCCGGCGAATTTCAAATGTTAATCCCCGCACCACCAGCCTTTGCGTCCTTGGGTTCCTGGCGATTCTCATCACAGCCCTTAACGGCGCAACGGGATTATTCCTAGCGCTTTGCGCAAGCGCCATCGGAATCCTGTGCATTCTGGCGAAGGTCCGGAGAAGCTCCTGCATGGCATTTTTGATTGTCCCCACAATTGGGTATTACATTTCGTTTTGAGGGGAAAAAAAATGAAATCAAAGATAAAAAAAGCCAGTTCGGAATTCATTTCGAGCTTCAATTCTTTTGCAGGAACCCAATTACAAAAAGTATTCGAACCCATTTTTTGGATTCAACATTCATTTTTCGGAACCAACCCTCATTTTCCGGATTCGAAACCTATTAAATCCATTTCAATTCACCAAAAATACTGCATGGCCTGGAAAATTAAACAAACCGTGATCACCGCCATTACCTCCACCGCCAAGGCGACATACCCAAACGAATTCATCGCGCTCTTAGGCGGAAACAAAAAAGAAAAAACCGTGACCGAACTCATCATTTTGCCATCGGTGTTTGGCGAAACCCATTCGGAGATCCGGACCGACCTGCTCCCCAGCAACTCAAACACACTCGGAAGCGTGCACTCGCACCCCGGTTACTCAAACCACCCCTCCCGCGAAGACCTCGCGGCATTTGCGAGATTAGGCGAACTGCACCTGATTATTTGCGAACCCTACGAACCCGCCCAAATCGCTTCCTTTGACCAAAACGGAAAACGAATTGAGATCAAAGTCGTTCCCTAAAAAATTCGAAACACCCGTGGCCAAAACACGAAAAAATCCATATTATTTTCTCATAGCATCAAGAACTTTCTTCGCGCAAAAGCAAGTATTTATACCCCAAACGCCTAATGTGAAGTGGGATGAACTCGCGCGGACAAGCCAGTTTTGAATTGCTCATCACCCTCATACTCATGGTGGCAAGCATCCCGGTTTTCCAAGCCATGCAAAACGGAATCGCACAAAGCGACTCCGTTGTTTCGCTTCAAAACCAGGTTAAGCTCTCCGCGCTTCAAATCGACCGCGAACTTGCGCTGGTATCGGCCCACCAAAATGCAGAAAATGCATTCGTTGAAATTCAAACCATGCGCGTTAAAAACGCATTTCCAACGCAGCTGGACGATTGCACCATTACGCTCACACCCGCACTATTAACCATTTCATTTGACAGTTCTAGTGAAACCATCGCGTTGCAAAAAACAGTTGCAATTCCCAGCGGGTTTACCATCCAAAATACAATGATTCGCTGCGGCGACCAAATCCAACTCTTAAAAGAACCGTGAATCCAAATGAACAAAGGACAATTATTTTCCGTTGATTTTCTTTTGGCCATTGCCATCGTGATGCTGGCCGTCGGCGTCCAACTCAAACTCATGCAAACCCACGCCTTTGACGCCCACCAATCCTACAACCAAACCGAACTCGAAGCCATCGGAAACACCGCGGTCGTATTGCTTTTGACCAACCCAACGATCACCTGCCAGGTTACGAACACCACGGGCGCGCCGCTGTTTCACCAGCCCAACTGCATTAACACCAATATCACGCTGACCAAAAGCCAGCTTGGGATTCCAAGTGAATACGATTATCGGATCACCGGCATTACCTTTACCGGGTCCGACGCAAGAACTCCCGCAGCAACCCAAGAAAACATCTACGCCCTCGACCTTAACACCCTCGTTAATGCCGGCCCCATTTTCAAAAGCACACTTAACACCTGCATTCAAACCGGGTGCCCCGCGAATCGATCTCGGATCACTTTAGAGGTTTGGAAACCATGACGAATCAGAACGGCGTGATCTTTAGTACGGATGCATTACTGGGCGCTGCCGCGCTCATGATGCTCATTGCCGCGGTCGCAACCTTCACGCCCGCAAGCGAAACCGAATCCACTCACGCAACCACGCGCCAAATCCAAATCATGGCCCAGACCGAATCACTTTATCTGGGTCAAGGCGTTGCCTCGGGAACCAACACCCCCAATCCACCCCTCAATCCACCTCAAAGTGAAAACTATTATTGCTACTACATTCCGCACTACGATTCCCAAACCAGCACTCCAACCCAATTCAAAAACTGCGAGGCCACCAAATGAACCAACGGGGGGCGCTTCAGGAAATCATTCTGATTTTGGCACTGGCGCTAATTGGAAGCGCGATGCTTTTTAGTCAAACGAGTTTTGAGACAAAAACCCACACCAGTCAAATCACAGCAGAAACATTGGAACTCGAACTCCAAGCCAGCCAAGCGAGATTCGTGGTGGACAAGGCCGCCAGTTTTCTGATGCAAAGCGCGATCAAAACCAATTTATGCGTTATTCCGAGTGATTTCAAAGCCGGACTTCAAAGCGGATTCAATTCCGCGCTCTCAGCGGCCTTTACACCCGCTTCGAATCAACTATGCGAAGCTGAAATTCTCACGGGAAACGTGACCGACAATACTCTCTTTGAGGTCCAAGTTCAATGCCGAACACAGGACAAGCGACTGCAAACCAAAACCATATACCACACCTACACACTCCAAAAAGACGCAGTGATTACTTCGATGAGCCCCTGCAAAGTCCAAGTAACAGACGTTCAAAGCGGACAAACCGAGTACCTGGACCCAATCTGATTCCGATTCTTCACAAAACCCTGCTTTTATTCTTTTCTTTCTCTAATTTCGTAGTATGCCATTCAACGCCAAAAAGCGCATTGCCGTGATTGACTATGACAAGTGCCACCCGGACAAATGCGGCGGCTGGTACTGCGAAAGCGTCTGCCCCGTGAACCGAGCCGGAATCGAATGCATTATTCACGAAGACGAAAACCAGCCCAACATCATTGAAGAAACCTGCATCGGGTGCCTCATCTGCGTCAACAAATGCCCCTTTGGCGCGATATCAATTGTCAATTTATCCATTGACCCGGGACTCGTGCTGCACCAATTCGGCGAAAACCTCTTTAGACTCCACGGCTACTTAACCCCGCGCAGCGGCGAAATCATCGGAATCGTCGGACGAAACGGAACCGGCAAAACCACGGCACTCCGCATCCTAAGCGGACAACTGATCCCCAACATGGGAGACTGGAAAACAGACGCCGACTGGAAAAACGCCATTGAAAAAATTCCAAACAAAGAAACACAAGCCTTGTTTGAACGCATCGAAAAAGGCGAATTCAAAGTCGCCTACAAACCCCAACTCGTAGACCAATTACCCAAGCATTTCAATGGAACTGTACGCGAAGCACTCCAAAAAGCGGATACCCAACACCAGTTTCAATCCGTGACAGAAACCCTTGAACTGCAATCCATCCTGGAGCGAACCTTTAACCAGCTCTCCGGAGGCGAACTCCAAAAAGTCGCGATTGCCGCCACTGCACTTCGCGAAGCCGGAGTGTATTTTTTGGATGAACCCAGCAACTTTTTAGACATCAAAGAACGCGTGCGCGCCGCGCGCTTTATTCAAAGCCTCGCCAACCCCGACACCAGCGTACTCGTCGTCGAACACGATCTGATTTTACTCGATTACCTTACCGACAAAGTGCATCTCATGTACGGAACACCCGCTGTTTTTGGAATGCTTTCTCAAATCAAAAACAGCCGCGAAGGACTCAACCAATACCTCGAAGGATTCAGCCGCGAAGAAAACTACCGATTCCGCGACCACGGACTCACGTTTTCGGGACGCACGCACTCCACGGCCCGAAACCCCAAAGAACTCGCTCAGTTTCCCGCCATGCACAAAACCCTTGGTGAGTTTCACTTTGAAACAAAAGGCGGCAAACTCTATGAAAACGAAGTCATTGGAATCGTTGGCGCCAACGGAATCGGCAAAACCACGTTTGTCAAGCTTTTAGCCGGTGTCCTTACGCCCGACGAAGGCCCGATTCAAAACCAGCTTTCGGTTTCCTACAAACCCCAATACCTGACGGTTCCGGCAACGAACGCCAGTGTCGAAGAGCTCCTGCATCGCGAAGCACAAGGACGCGAGACTCAAACCCTTGACACGCAGATCTGGACTCCGCTTGACCTCAGGCCCCTGTTTCAAAAAGAAGTCCAAACCCTTTCGGGAGGCGAACTCCAGCGCTTAGCGATTGCCCTATCGCTTTCCAAAGAAAGCCCCCTCGTGCTGCTCGATGAACCCAGCGCCTTTCTGGACATTGAACAGCGCTTAAAAACCGCCAAGATTATTCGAAGCATTGCCGAGCAAGCCCACCAAACCGTCTTAGTGGTGGACCACGACCTGGTGTTTATGGACGCCATCTCGGACCGCTTAATGGTTTTTTCCGGAACACCCGCCAAACACGGAGTCGCAACCGGCCCATTTGAAATGGAAGACGGAATGAACCGGCTATTAGCCGAACTTCAAATCACGGTTCGCCGCGAGCCCACCACCCAACGCCCGCGCATCAACAAAACCGGTTCGCAGCTGGACGAAGAACAGAAAAAAAGCGGAAAGTATTATTATAGCTAAAAACCTATACACAGGGATACGACATGAAAATCATTCTCGCAATGGCCCAAAGTGCCAATGGATACATTGCCAAAACGAATCACCAAACTCCGTGGTCAAACACCATTTGGAAAGAATACACAAAATTGATCCGAAAATACAAGGCGCTGATTGTGGGACACAACACATACGCCATCATGAAAAAAGCGAATGAATTCAAAATGATCAGAAACCCCTTCACGGTCGTGGTGACGCGAAAACACCACACACAACCAAATGGAAAATTTGTATTCGCCAAAACACCCCGAGACGCGATTAAAACGCTTCAAAAGAAAAAATTCCACACCGCGATTCTTGGCGGCGGAAGCAGGATAAACGCCGCGTTTATGAAACAAAAACTAGTAAACGAAATCATTTTGGATGTTGAACCCAAATTATTTGGAAGCGGGATACCCTTATTCAAACCAAGCCCTTTGGAGCAAAATCTTGAACTCCTGCAAGTGAAACGATTATCCAAAAATACGATTCGACTGCACTACGAGCTCAAAACGAAATAAGGGGATTCGTCACACAAGGTTGATTCCATGAAATTCAAGATTTTAAGCCGAAAAGAAAACACATTCAAACTCATGCCTGAAATCCTCGACGACTTATGGCACGCCGAACAGGTTCTTGAAAAAGGAGACGAAGTCTCCGGCATCACCGACCGCAAAATCAAAGGCAAGGACGAAAACCAAAAAAGCGAGCGCGCCACGGTGTTTGTAACGATTCAGGTTGAAACCGCGCAATTCCACGAATACTCCGAGGTACTCAAAATCAATGGAATCGTTGTATTTGCCAAACCACAGGAATTGGTCCCGCTCAAGTCCCACCAATCCATTGACTTTGAACTCGGAAAAGAAATCAAAATCAAAAAAAAAGAATGGCACGATTACCAGATTGACCGGCTCAAACGGGCTGAACGCGCCACCAACCAGCAAGCAACCCTGCTCGTGGTACTCGACGACGAAAACGCCACCTTTGGATGGCTCAAAGAATTCGACCTCGTCCCGGCCGGAAACCTGACCGGCAAACGCAAAGGAAAACGCTTTGCAGAAAAAGAAGACCACGCAGTGGAATACTTCAACGAAATCATTCAAAAAACCAAAGAACTCAAACCCGCACGCATTGTAATCGCGGGACCCGGCTTTACCAAAGACGAATTCAAAAAACACTTAAAAGACACCAATACCAAGCTTGGACAAAGCGTATCGTACGAAACCACCAATTCGGTTGGAGTTACCGGACTGATGGAACTCATCCAAAGCGACGCACTTGAAAAATTAGTGCAGCAAACGCAATACCTGCAAGATGCCAAACTGGTGGAACGGTTCCTGACGGAACTCGGCAAACAAACAGGCTTGGCGGAATACGGATTCGCTGGAGTCAAAGACGCCGTGGAGCGCGGAGCAGTTTCGGAATTGCTGATTGTTGATTCGGAACTGATGGGAAAACAAACCCAAATCGAGCCCCTCATGAAAACAGCCGAAAGCACCAGCGCCAAGGTTCACATTCTGCACCACCATAGCGACGCCGGGAAAAAAATAAAAGGATTCGGCGGAATTGTTGCGATCCTACGATACGTGACACGATAAGCGGCGAGACAAGTCATGACTCTAAAAGATCCAGAAATACAAAAAATAGTTGAGAGCAACGTTGCACGCCAAACCGCGCGACGAACCCGGCAACTTAACCGCTTACGCAAAGCACTCTTGACCCAATCGATGGGTTCCAAACCCATCCTTATCGGAGTCACACATCTTGGTCTCACCCTTCAAGAAATAATTCCAATTCTTAGGCTTCTGCGATTAAACGGCGTAACTCGACTCGGATTAGAACTCCAGCCCCACGGCGACCCCGGCACTTATTTTGATGCATTGGGTCGCAACGCCCAAAAACTTGGGTTCGAAGTGATTCCCATCGATAAACCAAATAGAGGAAAAATAGTGGAAAAAGTTGAAATAAAAACTCAACAACGCTTAAAAAAAGCCGGTTACCCTTTAAGCCACGAAATTGCAGCAATTAAAATGCTTGCGACCGCAGGGATTACCGGGGACCCATATATGAGTACACAAATCCAGAATCATCAGCTTAACAAGCCCGGATGCGCCGTCATCTGCGGATTTATGCATACTAACCCGCTCTTAAATAGCTTCCCCCAATTTTCATACTTTGATGTCAGCGGACAGAAATTGATTGACAAAACAGTCATGAGATTCTATCAAAGTTTAATTGGACCCGCTACTCGAAAAAGACTCGCACGACAACAACGACTCAAAAAAAGACAACCGCGGAAGCCCGTCAAATGAAAAAAATTTAAAGTATTTTTCCAAGCACATCAAGCATATTTTTCATTACCGAATCTTAAACTCCAGCCACTCGACTTTTTGAGCCTGCACTAGTTTTTTGATTCTCTGCTGGTTCTCGTTTAACTGGCTCGATGCGGTCTTGAATTCACAGAAAACGATTTTGTCGTCTGCGAATACCACGCCGTCAATCGGGTTCCCCAAAAAACGAAACCGATTCGGGTCCAGCGGAAACTTTTCCGAAAACGGAATCCACTGCTCCGTGAGCTTCCCGTATTTCACGGACTGACTGGATTTTGAAAACGACAAATCATTTAACTGCAACTGCAATTGACTCGCCTTGCGGTAAAACCACACAGCCAAAACCAGCAAAACCAATATTAAAAGTCCCGCGAGCACTCCAACGAAATCCAAAGTTCCATCCACTCCATTTGATTTAGTACTTACCGTTCCAAAAAGGAGCCAGTCAAATGTCGTAAAGATCGATTGTTTTTAATACGCTTTTATCCAATAGAATATTCATGGCTAATACTCGCACAATGGAACAACGCTTTACCGCAATCCTCACCAAGGAAAAAAGCGAATTTATTGCCTATAATCCCGAAACGGGAGTCGCTTCCCAAGGAAAATCCAAGTCCGAAGCTATTTCCAATCTCAAGGAAGCCGTTGAACTATTTTTAGAAGAAGACCCGATTGGAATACCCGAAAAACGCGATGTGGTTAAATTCACTGCCAAGGTCAAAACACATGCCTAAAACGGTTTCAGGAAAAAAACTCATCCGATTTTTGACCCAAAAAGGGTTTGAAGTCTACAGCCAAAAAGGCTCTCACGTCAAACTCATTTCCCGCGAGAGACACACCAAAACAATTGTTCCGCTTCACAAGTCCATTGCACAGGGAACGCTTCGGGCCATTCAAAAACAAGCCAAACTCACAACAGATGAAATCCAAGAACTCGCAGAAGAATAAGCAAAATTTAGTTCAGGCCCACCGAAGGTGATTAAACCCGTTCGCGTCCGGGTGTGTTACAAATAATTCAGTTACAGATTCTTGACCATGAAAACTCCGCTTTGCGAATACCCCAGTTTCCGGTAATAATCCCGAACGCCAATACCCGAAATGACCGCGATTCGATTCATGGCAAATTTCTCTTTTGCGATTTGCTCTGCTTTGTCCAAAAGTTCACGGCCCAACCCATGATGCTGAACGGAATGCACATCGGACTCGCCAACGGAAAGCGCCTTGCCAAACACGTGCAGTTCGCGCACGAGTGCCGTGCGCGAATCGAGCTCCGGACGAAAAGGCAAATGCGCCATGCGAAGACGACAAAACCCAAACAAGACATTTTCAGACACATCTTCAGAGGAAATAAAAATTTCGGTTCCCTGACTTGCGCCATACGTTTGAATGCGAAGCGTTCGACTCTCAAACCGCGCGCTCAAACCGTTTTTGGAATGACCCACTTCGCGGCAGCGAATGCACTGACACTCAATTCCAAGTTCCGAAGCCCGATCCAGCACCAACTGCCGCAGGTTATTCGAGCGCACACCTCCTTTGGAAAGCTTGGTTGGAATATCGCGCATCACACGCTGCACGCGCACCCAAGGCGGAAAAAAACGCTTCGCCTTGGCAATAATTTCCATGGCGGATTGCGTCGAAAGCGGTTCAAATTCCCGGCGCTCATACAATTGATGAAGCGGTGTTCCCGGCAACACCATGCACGGATAAATCTTCAAGGCATCCGGCGCAAAATCGGGATTTGAAAAAAGCTCTTCAAACATCGCGACATCCATATCCGGATTCGACCCCGGAAGGCCGGGCATCATATGATACGTGACTTTGAGTGAACTGTCTTTAAGCAAGCGCGTGGCCTCAATGGTGTCCGCAAGGGTGTGCCCACGGTTCACAAAAGACAAAATTTCGTCATTGAGACACTGCACGCCCAATTCCACGCGCGTACACCCCAAACGCATCATCTGATCAATATGCGGTTGCTTGCAGTAATCCGGTTTGGTTTCAATGCAAAACGCCACGCAGCGCGCATTCGAAGACTCGTTTTTGTGCTGCTCGGATTCCAAATCGAATCTGGATTTATTTTTAAACTCCAACAAATAATCCTGCATTCGGGTTAACGCCAAGCCATTCTCGGCATTGGGTTTATCCCCAAACTTGGCTGAAAAATCCAAAAATGCACCCAAATCAAACTGACTCGCTGGAAAAAACCAATCCGAAAACGTATTAAGCGCCAAAAAAGTCTCCGCAACAAACGAATCCTGATACGTTCGATCAAAACTCGGAAAAGTCCCGCCCATTAAAATCAATTCCACTTTAGACACGGAGTGACCCGTGGACACGAGTTGGGACAAACGATTAAACGTCTGCAAAAAAGCATCAAAATGGTTCGAGACCGCACGCATGGAAGCCGGCTCGTTTCCCGTATAACTCTTGGGAATACTTCCAAAAACGCTTTTTTCGCCCCCCGGACAAAAAATACAGGTGCCGTGCCTGCAATCAATGGGCTTGGTCATAATTGCGAGAGGAGCCACGCCGCTGGCCGTTCGAACCGGCTTAATGGAAAGGAGCGCTCGCGTTCTTGAAGACGGATTCTTTGTCCACATCAACAAATCCGGATTGGATGGCGCCTCTGACAGCAATAACTCGCGCGCCAGACGCATCTTAAAGCGATTAAGTTCATCCGGCGACGACACCGTGCGCGCATCAATGGCTTGTGACACCCGCTTTGCAAAAATGGCCAGCGAATCCAAACTAAAAAATCCCCCCTTTCAAAAATTCAATCCGACCCAAAAATGGTCTTGTATCGAATTCGGGTCAAAACACATTAAAAGAAGAATCAATAATTCAAAAGACGGTTTAAACCGCCGCAAGGCCGAAAAAGAGAAAAATACTTAACCCAAAAACGACACCAAGGCATTCAGGAAATAAAACATATTAAGCGACGGGGCAAGCACCGGAAACCCAAACAAACCCGACTGGAATTTTCCCCGCAGAGTCGGTTCGACAATCAATGAATGATTAAACTGCTCCAATACGCGATGATTCTCCTTTGAAACCACCCGAAACGAAAAATCGCGCTTGCCATACACCTTGGGAGCCACCACCAACTGCTGCTCAAACACCGCCGAATCCGAATTCACACCACTCAACGAAACCGAAAAAGGACGAAACTCAAAATTCGCCAGACTCGAAGACACCTCAAACGAATGCGGTGCCAGCGACTCGTTCACCGCCCGAAACACAAACACGGCTTCGTCTCCCAAACGAATCCGATCATTCTCGGACACCACTTGAAACGAAACCAGGTCGTTTCTAACCAGCAACACAACAGTCACGGATTCACTTGGAGCCAATTCACCCGCGGAAGCTGTTTTCCAAAAACGAAACACCAACGGAACAACGCGTTCTCTTTCATCCGGATTCACCAACACCTTAAACCCCAAAGATTCGGCAAACCGCTCCGGACCCGTCAACGTCCAACCATCTGGCAACGAACCCGAATCAAGCTCGGCATCACTCCAAAAACCGCCTTTTCCGTCGCGCAAACTGAAAAAAAGCTCCAGTGTCTCCCCCGGCTGAATCGAACCTAAATCCGTTGAACCCCCATTTGGAAGCGTAACCGGAACCGGACTCACCAAGGTAACGCCCGCAAACACAACCGGAAGCGCAAAAAGCAACACCGAAGCAATCAAAAAACCTTTCAAAAATGTGTTCATAGAGAATTCAGTCATTTATCTAAACCGGCGTTACTTTAAAAAAGGTGTTTTTTTGACTCCACATACCTTGAACTATGAAACAGACGAGCGATTCGCGATGATCAAGCAACGCCACGCGCAAACCTTTGAAAAAGCCATACAAGACGGCAAAGCGGATTTTGGAATTATTCCTTTGTGCCGGTTTTTGAACGCCCATACCGATTTTTTCACGGCTTCGAGTTGCGCTGGACGCGCCATTCTACTCAATGTCGATTCGGCCGAAACCAAACAAACCGCCTCCTTCCTATACAAAACCCACGCAAAAGCCGACGCGAACGCAATCTGGAAAAAACTCCATGAAAACACGCGCAACGAAGTCTGGTTCAAACAAGAACCCTTCATCCTGCACCTCGGCGCGCAAAACCTTGCAAACGCAAACAAACTGATTTCCTGCGCGCGAAAAGCAGGACTCAAACGCGGCGGAATCATGCTCGCCAAACCCGGCAAATTCATCCTGGAATTAACAGGCACCACCGCGATGAGTGCACCCGTCAAACACCGCGGAAAAATCCTCGTCGCCAAAGAATACCTTGCTTTTCTGGTGAAACGCGGAAACCAAAAACTCGCCAAAAACAAAGAACAACTCGCGCGATTTGAAAAAGAGCTGCGCGAAACGCTTTGAAAAAAAACAAAAAAAGAGAATTTTCGGCAGAAAATAGGCTAGACCCGAAAAGAACTTTTCATTTTCTGAAACAACTGCACAAGTCCACACGAGAACCGAACCTGAAAACCTTAAACTGAAAAACGGAAATTAAAAAAAGGTGAACCGCGAAATACCCTTTTGTACTCATGCCCCCCATTGCATTTTAAACTCCGAACGACTACAAAATACCAGACCATCGGGTAATGAAATGAAAACACTTCTCTCCAAAATCCTTACGCAGATTGTTCCAACCCAAGAAGAACTGGCAGCCGAAAAAGAAGTGGTTGCTGAACTATTAACCAAAATCCGTACGCTCAAAGGAAAACACATCCACGCCGCCGTGTACGGCTCCGTGGCCCGCCAAACCCAGCTTCGAAACGACAAAGACATCGACTTCTTCGTTCTATTTTCCCCTGACACACCCCGCAAGGAATTTGAACGCGAGGGCCTAAGAATTGCCAAAACCGTGCTCAAAGGGCACAAATTCATCGAAGCCTACTCCGAACACCCCTACATCAAAGGACGCTACAAGGGGTTTGACGTTGAAATCATTCCCGCCTACAAAGTGACCCACACGCGCCACCGCCAGTCGGCCGTGGACCGAACGCCCTTCCACCACGCGTATATGCAGCGAAAACTCAAACCCGCGCAAAAAAACCAGGTGCGGCTCTTCAAACAATTCCTCAAAGGAATCAATGCCTACGGCGCGGACATGAAAAACGAATCCCTCTCCGGCTATGCTACTGAATTGCTGATTCTGCACTACGGAACATTTCCCAAAACGATTAACGCGCTCGCGAAATGGAAACCAACGATTGTAATTCCTGCCAGCAAAAAAAATAAATCCGCGATTCAAGCCGCGCTGACCGCCCAATTCCCGCGCGACGCATTAATCCTGATTGACCCAACCGATGAAACACGAAACGTCACCTCTGCGGCATCGAAACGGCAGCTTGAAAGAATTATTTCGGCGGCACGCGCGTTTCACAAAAAACCAGGCGAAGCATTCTTCTTCCCCAAACCCCGCCCGCCTTTAAGCGCTTTGGATATTCAAAAAAAAATGAAACGCAGGGCAATCATCGGAATCCAGACCGCGTACCCGCGCAACGCCCTGCCCGAAACCTACTGGGGGCAACTCAAAAAACTCGCCAAAAAAACATCGTCGGAGCTCGAACGGCTTGGATTCAGAGTGAAACGAAGCGAATCCTGGAGCGACGAAAAAAAACACGCAGCCATTCTATTTGAACTCAAAGAACTTAATCTCGGAAAAAAACAGCTTCGAACCGGCCCACCCGCAACAGACGCAGCGAACGTGAAAAGGTTCCTTGCTGCACACAAAAATGAAATTCTCCGAAAATTCATTTCAAACGAACATCTCGTGATTGAAATTCCGCGCAAAACCACCTCGAGTAAAGACGCGCTCCAAGCCATGCTGACAAACACTCCCAAAACCGAAAAAAAACCCCTTCAAACCGGCCTTCGAAACACACGCAAAGTACTGGATTCTGGGCACGCTACGGCGCTTGCGCAAAGCAGTGCTGATTTTAGGCTTTTTGTTACCCAGTTTATGCGAAACAAAGAATTCTGGGAATAACCCACAGGGGGACATTTATGACTGACAAAACAGAACAAGACACGCAACGCAAAGCCGAAGAACTACTCTGCGAACACGCAGGGATCCTGCCGGTGGATTTTGATTCTCTTTATTCGTACCTCAAAACCGCGCGCAACATGCTCAAATACCACTTCGGCGACTCGGGAATCCACTTTGACGCCGAAAAACAAGAACGACTCGAACAATTAATTATTGCGTCCGATGTGCACGTACTCGAATTCAACCGCTTACAGTTTCAAGCCCAAAACTGGGCCAGCGACGCCGAAAAAAAAATCCTCTCCAAAAAACCCTTTTCACTGGACAAAAACGAAGTCAATCAATTCAAAAAAGAATTCCAAGCACTCCAAAACGAAATCTCCAAACTCGGCAAAGAAACCCACCAACTCCTGCTCGAAGTACTCGAAATGCACGGGCGAAGATGAAACTTCGAAAACGGGCTTGGGAGGACTCGAACCCCCAATCTCTCGGTTTCTTCTTTTAGCAACAAAAAGCCGAAGCCGAGTGCGTTATCCGATTACGCTACAAGCCCTAAAACACGCTTTAGCGCGCTCAAACCAATTGGGTGAAAATGGGTTTTTTAAGGGTTTGCCCGTTAAAGAATAGTTATTGCGAGAGAATCTAAAAGCACTCACTAAGTGCTTTGTTTTTTCGAGTTAAACCGGATTTCCTTTTTGGAGGATTATAATGATGAAAACATGCACCACGAGCAACCGCGAAGTCACCAACGACTACGTGGAATTCCTGTGCCCTTCCTGTGGAGACGAAAAAATCGTGCGATCCATGCATTCACGCGTCAGCGCCAAAACCTACACCTGCCCCAAATGCGGATTCATGGGACCCTGAGATCTTCCAACGCTGTGCCTGAACGCAGCGGCAGTGCCGCACCATTAAATGAAAAAATAAAATTATTTTTTTACTTATTCAATCTACATGCGAATTCAGTTTGATTAAACCGGAGTTTTTGAAATGGGAAAAACACTGATCGTTTTTAAGATCACCTGCAAAGACATGGAAAAACTCGACGAAACCGTTGACCATATTAAAAAACTCAAAAGCGGCGAAGTCAAAGACGTCAAACGAATCCCCATCGGATTCGGCATCGAAGAAATCAAAGTAGCCGTACTCATTCCCGAAAAACAAGATCAGATACTGGACCAAGTCCAAGAGGAATTCAAAAAAATCCCCAATATCGAAAGCATCGAAGTCGAAGCCATGACACTGCTTTAAAAAAATCAAAAAATAATTCTGTTTCCATTTCTTTTTGAATCAGTCAGCGCACCCACCACACCCAAAACTGCTACATAACTAATGCGCTGTTTTGTGATTTCCCTGCTCCGTTTGTGCCTTTCGCGCCGGATTCTCAAATCGTTTTTTCAATTGAATTCTTCTCTTTCTAACTGAATGATCACGCGGCTTCGCCTTCAGAACTGGAAAAGCCATTCGCGCTCCGAACTCGAATTTGAAAAAGGAACCAATGTGCTCGTGGGCCAAATGGGAAGTGGCAAAACCTCCATCATGGATGCGATCTGTTTTGCCCTGTTTGGAACCTACCCCGCCCTCAACGCACGCCGCGTAAGCCTTGACGAAACCATTTTGCAAAAACCAAACCCCGCGCAAAGCGCTACCATTGAACTCTCGTTTGTAGCCGATGGCAAAGAATTCACCGTCACGCGAACCCTGTTTCGCGCCAACAAAAGCAACCAAGCCAAACTCGTCTCCGAAAACCGCCTTGTCGCCGGACCCAAACCCACCGAAGTCACGGAGCAAATTGAGCGATTGCTCAAAATCGACTACGAACTCTTCTCGCGCTGCGTTTACAGCGAACAAAACCACCTTGATTATTTCCTGCAATTAAGCCCGCGCGAACGCAAAGAAAAATTCGACGAGTTACTTCAGATTCACCGCTACGAACAAGCCCGCGCAAACGCGGTTCAGCTTTTTAACCGCATCCAAAAAAACACACTGGACAAAAAACGGTTCCTTGAAGAAAACCAACCGCGCTTCTCTTTACAGCGAACCGAAGAACTTCTTCAAAAAATCCGAATCAAAGAAACAGCACTTTTAGCACTTGAAACCGAACAAGCCAAACTCGGTGAACACACGCGCATCGCCCAAGAAAAACTGGCTTTGCTTGAAAACGAAGAACGCGCTTTTCGCCAAAACACCAATAAACACGCAGTTTGTTCAGCACGGCACGAATCGATTCAAAACGAAATCAAACGCTTAAACGAAAAGGCGAACCCCACAAACCAAATCACGAAAACCCAATCGCAGCTACAGCAACAACTGAACGAAATCGAAGAACACAAAACCCAATTGCGCACAGACCAAAACGAAATTCAAAACCAAGTGCTGGACTGCACCCAAACTTTGGGGTCGCTTCGCGCACTCCTTCAAACCGAACACAAAACACAGGCAACGATCCGAAGCATTAACGGCCAATGCCCCGTGTGCCAAAAGCCCCTTTCAGCACATGACAAAGAAAGTATTGAACATGATAGTTCGAAACGATCCGGACAACTACGCACCCAAATCCAAAACCAAGAGAGCCTCCAAAAGATACTGACCGAAAAACGCCTATTGCTTGAAACCGAAAAAAAACGCATCGAAACCCAAGAACGCGAACACCTCGAGCAGGCCCTTTTGCTTCAAACACAACTCAAAGAACAGGAACGCTTGCGCGAACTGCACACGGAAGAACAGAACCTTCGCGCCACCCGCGACACCATCCAAAACGAACTGGCACAAACGCAATTTGAAGAAAAAAAATTCAAGATGGCACAAGAAACCTTTTTCCAGTTATCCGAACGCACCAGGTCCATTGCAGTCGAAACAAAAATGGCCAGCGAATACCTCCGCGAAATGAAACGCCAATACGAAGACCTTGACAGACTCTCCAAACAACTGGAAGCGCTTCAAACGGAAATTACTCACTTTGAAGATGTAAGCGAAAAACTTGTTCTTTTTACCAACTGTTTATCCGCCATGCAGGGGCAACTGCGCGAAACACTGCTTTCTGCCATCAACCAAGCCATGGAAGACCTCTGGCACAAAATATACCCCTACCGCGACTTTCAAACCGCCCAAATCCGCGTGATCGACGGAAACTACGAATTACTGGTTCAAACCAGCACCGGGGAATGGATGCGCGTCGAAGGAATGCTCTCAGGGGGAGAGCGAAGCGCTGCCGCCATCTGCATCCGGCTCTCATTTGCACTCGTCTTGACGCAAAACCTCGGATGGATCATTTTAGACGAACCCACGCACAACCTGGACACCAACGGCGTGCGCGAACTCGGAAAACTATTGAAAACCCACCTGCCCGAACTGGTGGAACAAATATTTGTGATTACGCATGACAAACAGCTGGAACACTCGGCCAGCGGCGCCCTCTACTATATTGAGCGAAACAAAGACACAGACGAAACGAGCAACCCCAGAAAAATCGAGACGATCAGCGGATGAAAAAATAATTGCGCGGAAACGATTGAAAAATCAGATTTTGAATTGCGCAAACTGCGACTTAATTCGCGTCTTTCTTTTTGGATCGGCGGGTTAAATAGCCCAACAGAATGTTCCGGTTCACTTTGGTCATTGGAACTTCAAGGCGGTTAAACACTTCCTTGTTCTTTTCAAAATCGGTTCCAAAATCGCCCGGAAACACCGACAACAAAAACTCCGCCTTGGATTTCAAACCCTTTGGAACCGCTTTGCCCACAAAATCACTTCGCTGGCTCTTTTCTTAAAACCCGCAGCGGTAAGGCATCATGCGCCAATTCCTTTTGGGCAATCTCAATAACGGACACTATTTTTTCGGGCTTTACAAGGGCTGGGGCTCCGCCGGACAATTGCAGCGCACGTGCACCCACCAATCGGGCTTCTTCAAAACGAGTTAATCTCATGCAAAACAAGCTCCCTGAAATAAACAGGAGAATAAGAGAAGATTCCTGAAAAACCTTAAAAAGCCGCCGGTGCGCGGCTCCAGCACGGACCCGCTTCGCGGGGCCTGTACCTGCGCGATTTACACGGAGGCTCGGCGGACAAAGTGCCATTCGGAAACTTTGGGGGGCGGAAAACGCGTGACATTGGCAAACTCGGACGCCAACACGGCACCGGATGAATTCTGAACAAACACGGAAGAACCCGACACCGAAGAAACACACTTAAGGCCCTTTTGGGAATTCAGGTCCGAAAAAAGGTGCATGGAAAGCAACCGCGCGCAATCCAAGGCCCGGCCCAATGTAAACGAAAAAAACCGCGAAGAGGAATTGGACAAATGATGCACGAACCCGGTGGAAAACCCGGAAAGAAGTTTTAAGGTCGCGCGGTCAAAGGCATATCGTTGAGACGAAGACAATGCTGAAAAACCGCGAAGACGATCCTCGGCCAATGCCTGCGACTCCGACACCCGGATTTTTTGCGCCATCCAATTCATGCGCTCCGACAAAGATTCAAGCGCTTTGGAAACAAAAGACTCCGAGCGCAGGCAAAACCACTGTGGATTTGAAACCCCAGTCACCAACGCATCGCCTTCGGACTCCAAGCGCTCGGCATCAAAAAGCGGAATCTCCACACACTCCCCGCCTTGAAAAGGCCCCAAAGGCGGAAACGAAAAACCAAATTCTTCCTGACGCGTCCTACGCGACTCCTTGTTCGGGGAATTGCGGTGAAACACTTCCGCAAAAAAAGGAAACACGGATTCAAAAAAGAAACCATTCGAGAGGATTCGCACCTTCACCAGAGAATGCGGCAATAAATTGAGCGCCCCCAAAGACTCGGGAACACAACACTTGCAGTTAAGCGTTTCAAACCCCAGATTCCAAAACGAACGCCGCGACATTTGCACCAGCGAAGACGAAAAATCAAATTCCGCGGTGTTCTCAAACAAGCGCGTTGGAACCGTACGGCCTTCCGAAAGCGTTCGAATACCACTTGAGGGTTTCAGGGGCAACACGCCATGTTCAAAAAACAGGTTCTCCAAAAAAACCTCAAAGCGTTCAAAAGATGTTTTTGGAAGTTCTACGACGGAACAAAACAATAGGTTTGAAAAGAACAGCTCTGACGAAACCGATTGCACAGTCGAATGGTTCTCCGAAAGCACGTCGGTTAATTCCATTTCCAAATGGTTTGAAATCAAACCCGGATGCTCCATCGGGTGCAAAAGACCCTTCGGGTGTTTATGAAGCGCAGCCCCCTCCATTGAAAACGCATCCAAAAAACGCCACTTTCGCCGAATCAAAAACTGGGAAACAGGGGAAATCAAAAGCACACGCGCAGGTGTGGCGATTTCAAGAATTTTTTTCAGGCGCTCCAGAAAGGCAAACGAAGAAGACGTAATCCGATTGGCATAAGTACCTTCTTCAAACGAAACTTCGGATTTTTCAGCAAACGACAAAAGAGACGAAACCTCCTTCCAGGAAGCATCGGTTAGAAGCGAGGGAAAAAAATCGACGCGATGAATGGTTTTGGAATACCCATTCTCCAATTCCAATTGAACCGAATGGCTTGGGGAATGATACATGGCACGCGTTAAGTACTGAACCGATGCACTGGGAGTCATGCACCAATACGGCGTCCGTGGCTTAAAAAGAACGGGAAGCCCGTCATTGCCGGTGAAACAACCCGCATCGTCCGAAAGGAGTTCGAGTACTGAATGACATACGTCGGGCGACCGTTATCCTCCCGCGTATTTAGGATCGCACCCACCAAATGGTGCCGTTATAGAAACGCATCCGCTTCGGATTCGGTTTCGCGGCGCGTTTCCTCGAACTGACGCGCCGACTCTTCAAGCGACACCTCGTGGCGCGAAGGCGCGGAACGGTTGCGCCGCACCTTAAAAAAAAGCGGATAATTCACGGCTTCGCCGACCAAGAGCGCTTCGCCCACGCGAAGCGTAGTAATCATGCGCTCCGACTGCGAATCAATTCCCTCGCTCGATTCACCAATATGCTTTAGGTCATAGGGGTTCGTGATCCGCAAAATCAGGTGCGTTCCGCAATTCGCCAAGGCAGTCGTGGACAAATTCACGGGCCGCTGCGAAACCAGACAAAGCGACGCGCCGAATTTTCTTCCCTCACGCGCAATCTGCTCAATAATCGTCTTTGAAATCGCGCGCTCCTCTTTGGCTTGGGCAGGACAAAACTGATGCGCTTCCTCGATAACCAATACAAACGGCGGAACATGCTTTTTCATGCGCTCCGAAAAAAGCTTTTTGGAAAAAAAACTCACCACCAGCTGCTTTTTTTTCATATCCACGATGTCCGACAAGTCCACCACCGTGAGCTGGCCCGGCCGCGTCATATCCGCAATAGACGGCAAATCGGTTTTGGAAAACAAGTGCATTTCTTCCAGCGTGAGAATCCAGGACAACAAAATTTTTTGGGTTTCGCCTTTGATTTCTGCATCGGACGCAATCGCTGACTTCACGGCTGCAAAATCAAACGGACCCAAACCACTTTTCATTTCGGATCGAAGTGCGGACAAAATCTTTTTGAGCTCGCGCTGCTGCGGAGCACTTAATCCGGATACCATGCTGGCAATGAGCCCCACATCCAGACTTGGAACCCCGATTTTTACATCGCGACCCGTCACCACACGGGTTTGATGTGAATAATCCGAAAAACCCACCGGCTTTGATTCCGCAAAATTCGTATACTCGCCATGCGGATCCATCACCACGACGGCAAGCCGGCCCTGTTCAGGCGTTCGCGATAAAATCTCTTCAATCAAAGACTTTACAGCAACGCTTTTGCCACTACCACTTTGAGCTAAGACGGCTACGTGCCTGCGGAGCAGCCGCGACAAATTAATTTTTACTTCCAGATTGTGATTCTCCATTTCGCCCCACTGCAAACCGTTCTCCATGTCAAACCCCAAAAACAACTTGAGTTTTTCCGAAGAGGCAATTGCCACCCGCGTACCGGGGCTTGGTGGAAACGTTGAGCGCTTCACAATTCCCGCATCAAAAACCCCCAAAACCCGCGTCTGCGCAATCAAGTACTCCCACTCACTCGACGGAAACTGCTCAAACAGTCTTTTACCCGAAGACTCGAGTTCCTTCACGGAATCCGGGCGCTCAAAATAACGATTCGTTTTCAGTACATTCGTGACGAGCGCAACCAATGTTCCTTCCGAATACGGAATCTCCACAAACTGGCCCCGATGAACCGTTCCGTGCGTCACGACAAAATCCACGTCCATCGGAGACGGACCATTCAATGAAGAAACAACGGTTCCGATTTCATCTTCAGTCATTTTTTCCTTCCCTTCTTTTTCGCGTTTTCAAATCGCCTTTTCTTCCAGCGGTTCTTGTCCCGCGAATTGTACTTTTTTAAAATCGCGTCAAAGGATTTCTCCAGATTCACGCCATTTGAATTCGCCAGGCAAACCAGCACAAACAAGACATCCCCCATTTCTTCTTCCACGGACGAACCAAAGTCTGTTTTCTTCTTTTTCTTTGGTCCATGCAGGTGATGCACTTCCTTGGCCAGTTCGCCGCACTCTTCAAGCAACGCAGCCAATTGCTCAAAATTACTCCAGTAACCGCCGTTTTGGTTCACCCACGCATCCACGGTTTTTTGCAATTGCCCAATTGATTTTGTCATTTCCAAAAACCCCTAAAACGGCCTTGAATTGCGCCGCAGCGGCATGGCCACACTCCGGGTTAATTTATCGCGAATCTTGTTAAAAACCAGGTCCACTTCCTCGGGCCGCAACCGCGCCCGCAAATCCGCTTCAATCAACACGCTTGGATACGCATACTCGCGGTGCAAACCTGAAAGCGCCGACACCACGGATGCCACGCGGTTCGCGTGAGCCGAAATCGGTTCTGACGCCGAATGCAAAAATTCGATTCGAAGCGGGCGATCCAAGTCCGAGGGCTTGATATAACACGCAAAAATCTCTTCACCCCACTTCCCCAAGTCATTCAAAATCGGGTGCTCAGAAACGCGCCTGGAATACGAAAACGCCATGCTGCGCTCGTTTTTGCGCAGCACATACTGCAGCAAAACCGAATCCGACACCGAATCGAGCGCCGACAACGCGCGCTTAAAGCGCGGCAAAAGTTCATCGGAGAGAATCGAACGAAAACGGTTTCCCCGCGAGTCCTCGACACACCCCACTAACTCGCAGTTGTTTCGCGTCGCCGACTCATACAAGGAAGCAAATGCCGAAAGCAGGTGGTGATACTCACTCGTGAGGTTTGAATCCTTGGGTGGCTTATCCGCATACTGCGGAACCAAGGAGCCATCCAAGAGACAAAAAGAGGGTTTCTTGGACTCGATCAATTCGCGCGCCAAATTGATTTCTTCCCGAAGCCGAATCAAGGATTTGGACTGCTCCAGTTCATGCAGGTCCAGCAGCGACGCACCAAACAAAAAAGGCTTTGGAAACTGAAAAAAACCCGGCGCATACTCCGCGTGAGCCAATACGCCCTCCTGAAACGAAAACAAAACCCCCATCGCGCGCACCAGCACGATATCCACGGAATGCAAAGACTTGACGACAAACCCCGAATCCACCCCCACCACGGATTCATTTTGAACACTCGGAATATACGAGGAAACAAAGCACGGCTCGCGCACTTCGAGTGACGAACCCAATTCCAGCGTACAGTCCCGCAAAAAGGCAAGTTCGGATGCCAGGCGCACGCGATTCTTTTCATTCGCCTGAATGGACTCGACGGTCTCCGAAATCAACTGGTGAAACTGCATACCCAATCGAAAAACGCAAAAACCCTTTAAAAGAAGTTTTGGGGGTGGACTGCCGATGATGCCGGTTAGAAACACCCCCCTGCATGCAAGCATTCAATTTGACGAAAAAAAGATAGCTATTTATAGACTATAGACTATAGCCTTTACATGGCTACGACCATTCAGGTCCAGGAATCCACACTGGAGCTTCTAAAGCGAATCCGAAAAAAGACACATTCCGCATCCTATGACGAAGCCATCAACAAGCTCGTTAAAAAAACGGTTCCAAAGTCAATGGCCGGAGCACTTGCCGATGGAAAAAAATATACCAAAAAACAAATACTTCGGGGACTTCGCGATGAAATCGACCGCTTCTAGAGTGCTGCTCGACTCCTCGGCATGGCTGGACTACTTTTTAGTTCCCAATTCAAAAATACATCCTTGGGTCGAATCAGAGAACGAAAAAGTTTTCTCTTCCGTGATTTCCATTCACGAAGTGAAGAAAAAACTCCTTAAAGAACAAAAATTGCCCGGAAAAATCGAAGACGCTCTCGAATTCATGAAAACCAACAGCACGATCCTGCCTGTGACTGAAGACATTGCAGAAAAAAGCGTTAAAGACTGTTTGGACTACCGCCTTCATACGACAGACGCATTGATCTATCGAACTGCCCAAGAACATCAAGCAACACTTATCACACGAGACAATGACTTCCAACAAACACAAAACACAATTATTGTATAGAAAAAACTTAGCGTCACACGCGTCTTTCAACCCGTTTCGTCTTGAACCTATAGCAAATGACAAAAATAATTTTACGACACATAGTCATTTGCTATCTATCAAGCGACAATACTGTCCAAAAATTAATGTCGCTTGCTATAACTGGAATCATCGCTGGACGCAGCAGTGCAAAAGCGGGTTTTACGCGTGAAACCAAGCGCTTAATTTTCAGAAAAAAATATCCTTCTGCAGATCATCGGGGCATTTCGGAGCATTCTTCAAAAAACACAAACAAACCTTTAAATAATCTGCAGGCAAGAGTATTAGAGCAGAAAAAAAGTATTTGAAAATAAACAAGAGGAATTTTTATGAAAGCACGATTTGAAATTACGGAGACCCTCCAAGCATGGGGACCTCCCTTTGACAAAAAAACCCAACTCAAAACATTTATTGCCGGCGAAAACGAGCACTTCGACGAACACGGCAAAAACAAACAACCCGTCTTCGCCGTACTCAAAATCACAGGCGACCGCGCCCTCGTGGAATACCACCGCGAATTCACATTGAAAGGCTACCAGCAGCCCCAAAACAAACAACTCTGGATGGAAAAAAACCAAGCCTTCGAACTATCCCACCTCTGGGGCGACCACGGACTCACCAAAAAAATCGAGTTCAAAGGAATGGACATCGGAAGCAGCACCGCTGCATCTGCGTCCGCTGAAAGCACCAGCCATTGAATTCAAACTCGGCTACTTTTTACCTTCCGCTTTTGAATTTTTTGTTCCACCCAATTCACCCCACAGGCCAACCGAGGCCCTTTTTTATCCGCCCTAACATTAAAATAGCCATTCACGGTATTCATAACACATGGCACTGCGAAGAAGAACTGCTTCGACCCCAATTAAAGCTGGCCCCACGCAACGACGCGCATCCGCTATTCGTGGACGAATGATTCGTTCGGCTGAACAACAATTCGGAGAACCACTACGTGCGACCCGAACGCAAGTGCGCCAACGCATCCGGCACTATACATCCGATAACCAGACCAATCCAACGCTTGTTCAAATTTGGCGAACCGAAATCTGGCCGGTTCTGCGCCAAGACCCCATTGCACGCATCAACCTGGATTACGAAATCTCACGCCACCAGCGCGGACCCTTCTTTGCTCAAAAAGCCCGAAGAACAGGGGATAAAGTGCTGGACCAACAAGGCGAATCAATGGACCGACAAGGCAAACTTATGGATCAAATGGATCTTCACAACATGAGCCGGGTAGAACTCGTCAACCACATTGAACGCATCCTGGAACGGAATCCCCGCGTTGCCAGAAAAATCGCCGGCCTTGTTTCGATTCGACCAAACCTGAAAAAAGCCGCTGAAAACATTCTGGATTCGTATGCACAATACCAAGCCGACCGGAACACCGACTGGAAAAAACTCGATGAGGATATTTCGCGCATGCGTACCAAAAAAAAAGAATACGAAAAAGCGCAGAAAAAAGCAGCTCGCGATCCGCGATTTCAACGCATATTACAATTATTGGGTGAACAAGAACCAAAACGCGTGGAACTTGCACGCGTACTGGCTTCGATTCAAGAGTTCAAATCCAAACTGGAATCACATAAATACTACGGAAAAGGCGGGCCAATCACCCAACCGGATCTTGATAGATACATCAATGAACTGAAAACGCAACTGGATTCTATCGGAGCCCATACTAACGCACTCTACAAACCAGTTACGAGCTGGAACTCCCGAGCAGAATTCAAACCAGTCGGGACGCGTGAATCGGGTGAATACGAATACAAACCCCCCAAAAGCGGAAGCCTCGTTGACCAGTTACTTGGAAACGCGCTACGACAGTATTATGTTCCAAACGCGGAAATTCGTGAGATTCTCCAAGAACTCAAAAAAGAATATCCTGCCAAACACACACCCAAGCGCCGATAGACACAAAAATGACCTTTCATCTTAAACTCAAAAAGCATTTCAATCAAGCAATTATTTAAATAAACCAAAAACAAAATACTGACTGTGATTCGATGGTTTCGGGAAGAATGAAATGGGCCGCACGAGACGCGAAACGCATTGGAAAAGAACTCGGGATTTTTTTGGCCATCGCTGCAAGCTTTGGACTGGCAGGCACTTTTGCGGGCAAGTTTATGGGCTATGCTAGTAAACAAACGACACTAAACAAAATTATCCCGGACAATACAGCTAAGGGAAGCTCAATATCAAATGCGTTGTATGCACAAGCGTTCCAGCAGGCCCAAACCAAAGTACCACTACCCGAAGAAATTCATCGATTTGAAGGACTTGCAACCAATTTATTGAACGATTTGAAACAGCGCGGAATCGTAGACTCATCCGACCCCGTATTCAATTCCATTCGAAACGCAAAATTAGAGCAACTGGAAAAATACATCGAACAAGACCAACAACTCCGCAATACTTTGGCGCAAAAAGCCGAAACCCTCTCCGAAGAACAAGTGTTAGCCATCCACAGAGCCGTCAAAGAATACACCACCATAAAAAAACCTGTTGAACAATACCGAAACCGGCTCAATGCAGAGGCAAAATCCACTCATAAAGCACTTATTCGAACTTACGCAGAGCAAAAATCCAACGAAGCCCACGCATGGGCCCTAAAAGCCAAATCAAAAGGAACAAAAATCGGGCTTGGAGCCGGCGCTGGTATCGCACTATTTCGTGGCATCCGAAAACGCCAGCACCGAAGATAATTTCGTTTTCGCACTCTGTTCCCCGAAAACCAGCAGTTTTTATTTTCCACGCTTATTCATAGGTGCATGACCGAATACAAACAAGCCCTCGTGATCCGAAGCGACCTTGGAATGACGAAAGGAAAAATCGCGGCACAATGCAGCCACGCCTCGCTTGAAGCCGTTGAAAAAACCCGCGCGCAAAAACCCGAATGGTACACCGGCTGGAAACAAAGCGGCCAAGCCAAAATCGTTTTGAAAATCGATTCCGAAGAAAAAATCATTGAACTGTTCGAAAGCGCGAAGCGCGATATCCCCTCCGCGCTTATCCGCGACGCGGGACACACCCAAGTCACGCCGGGTTCGGTTACCGCGCTTGGAATCGGGCCCGCGCCCGGCGACAAACTGGACAAGTACACGAAAAACCTGAAATTACTCTAAGGAGGAACGAATATGAAAACAGAACAAAAAGAAGATCGAAAAGACCTCCAAGAAGCCAAGCGAATCCTGCATGAAATCAAAACCGGAAAGCAAAAGCTCCTTTCTTGGAAAGAACTCCAAAAACAAACCAAAACTCGGAATTAAGGCTAATTTAAGCCATTTGACGAATAAAAATAATCTTTAAAAATATCTGCACCCATACTTATTCATTGCATCCCCGGGGTTGCTTCGGCAAACCCGGGCTCACTTTTATGACATTAAAAAAAGCACACTTGTTCATTGACGGCTCCAATTTCTATCACGGCTTAAAACAAAACAATTTGTTTAACAAGTTCGCTTATCGCCCCTTTTTCGATTCGCTTTCAAAACAGTTTGAAATCACATGCGTCTATTTTTACGATGCTATCAAAAATATCGAAATTGAAAAAGAACAGTACTCCAAACAACAACAGTTTCATGAAAAGCTTCGGAAAGAAATCCCACATATCCTCATTCAAACCCGAAAACTCAAATACTTATTTGCAAACGAAAAGCTGGAACGCGCCCAACAAAACGCTGCATTCTGCAAAGACTGCGCCCCCAAATTAAAGAATTTCCTGAAAGACGCGGGTTTACAAAAAATTTCAAAAGAAAAAGGAATTGACATCATGCTTGTTACAGACATGCTCAAAGGAGCTTTTCAAGACCGATACCAAATTACGCTCCTTGCGACCGGAGACGCCGATTATATTCCTGCCGTTGAACTGGTTCAAACCCTTAAAAAAGAAGTCATCAATCTGCACTTTTATGCTGGAAGCTCCGGCGAACTTCGAAATGCCTGCAATAACCACAAATTAATCCAGCTCGATGCCGAAGGGAATTGCTTTTTTCGATAACGATCCCCCAATTAAAGCTTTGGTGTCTATTTCTTTTCGATCCCATGGGCATGTTCACACACGCGAAAAAAGCGATTGACCAAAGCGACATCGTCGTTGAAGTGCTTGACGCGCGCTTCCCCGAGTTGACGCGCCACTTCCGGATCGAACAATGGATCGTCCGAAAGCACAAAAAATTAGTGTTTGCACTCAACAAAACCGACTTGATTACCAAAGCCACCGCCGAAAAACACAAACAAGCCCTCTCGCGCTACGCCGAAACCGTTTTCTTATCCGCCAAACAAAAACAAGGCACCGGCATGCTGCGCAAAACCCTCCAACGAATGGCCTTCAAACCCCGCACCATCGTTGCCATTATTGGATACCCCAACACCGGCAAAAGCAGTTTACTCAATACCCTTGTGGGCCGCAAAGCCGCCAAAACAGCGAGCCAAGCCGGCTACACGCGCGGACGCCAACTCGTCAAAATGGACACCAACCTCTTTTTGATTGACTCACCGGGCGTGATTCCACTGGACAAACGCGACGACATCGAACTCGCACTCGTGGGCGCCAAAAGCCCCAACCAACTCCCCGACTGCGTGGGAAGCGCACTTGGAATTATTCAATGGATGCACCAGCAAAACCCTAAAAGCATCCGAGAAAACTTCGGAACAAACGAAACAAACCCGGAATTAGTTCTTGAACAAATTGCCATTAAGAAAAAAAAACTGATTCAGGGCGGAAAACCCGACATTGAAAACACCGCCAAAATTTTCATTGCCGAGTGGCAAAAAGGAAAAATCAAAATCTGAATTACAATTCTCTGGATAAGCGGTTCCACTCTTTGAGGTTTGAAATCGCGCTTTCAAGCAAGAGCTTTCGCTTCAGACTCTTTTCTTTGATAAGACGCTTTTCCAAATCCACGATAATGGCATCGATTTCAAGAAACATTCAAAACCCCCAATCCACACCAAATTCAAAAAAAAATATTATTTTTAACGAAAACACTCTGCTTGATTTCAATTGTCCGCATCAATCTTGCGCATTCCTTCTTCAAATGAATTCATCTAACACCCACTTTTTAAGCCTTGGTCAGAATCGTTTGCTCCCCCACCAGAACCGACAAATCGATCTTTTTTTGGAGCGCCTCTTTTTTGGAAATCGCATACGCCTTCCGTGTTGCATGAAATGCCTCCGGAAACAAAAAAAACCATCCTTCGCGCGGAAACTTCCACGCAATCAAGGCCTGACACCCTGCCCGCTCACTCCAGTTCAACAAATCATCAAACTGAACCCGCGAAATCGACAGGTGATTCTTCGCCCACGCTTTGGCTTCAACGGCTAAACGCAACTGCGGACGCAACACCACAATATCCGGCGCGGACAGGACATTGGTTCCGCTTCCCGCTGCGCGAATCACCGCAAACCCTTTTTCGTGAAACAAACCAATCAATTCGCGCTCGGCACTCGCACCCTTATTGTAATGACTCATATTAACGTGCACATTCCCCGATAGGAAATAATATTTCCGGACTTAATTATATTTTCTGCCCCCCGCCTGTTTCAAAAACTCTTTTATCTGCCTGAAGTATTCTTTCAGCGTGAATTCTGCAAGTTTTTTTGGCATGTCTTTTTCGACCGAATCAATCAGTGTCTGGAAGTATTGCTCTTTTTTTGTTGAAATGTTGAGCAAAGGAAAACCTTCCCCAATCAGCGTTTTATTTAATATCAAACGGCAGATTCTTTTGTTGCCGTCAAGGAACGGGTGGATTTTATAAAGCTTGTAATGCGCTTGCGCAGCCTTCTCAATCGGATTTAGCGACGTTGCAGTATACCATTCAATAAACTCGTTAAGCAATTTGTCAACCTTGCTATAGTGCGGCGGTCGGTACTCAATTTCTGTCCCCAAAGGATTTTTTTCGTCTCTTTTCTGCAAGTAAACCTGCCCAGCCCTTATCTTTCCCGGGCTTTTTCCTTCAAACCTTGCCATTATTGTTTTGTGCAACCCAAGCAAGTATTCTTTGTTTAAAGCGTGCTTTTCTTTTATTGATTCAACCGCTTTAAGCATATTCTTACTTATTTGTTCTCGCATGCTCAATTGGTTTTCTTTCTCAAAAGCGTTTCGCACATCGTTCAGGCTGACGTCAACATCTTCGGTCGTAAGTGTGGTTAGAGTAAAAAGAATTGTGCTATCAACTTCATATTTTCTCTTTTGAACACCTGAAAGGGAAACAAATTTCTTGTTAAAAGATTCTTTGAAAAGCAGAGCCTTTATCAAGTCGTCTTTTGAAATGAACTCATTTGCGTACGGATTTCCTGAAAGTTTTGCGATTATCTCAGCCCTGAAAGATTGCCCGATTTTTGCCAACTCTCCTTTTGGTGGTTTTTTTGCACCAAGGTATTTGCTGAATGTTTTTGCCTTGTTTGCAATGAAATAGCTTAAATCCAAGTAATAGTACTTCTTTCCTTTGACGGTTTTTGTGCGAAGTGCCATACTAATAGTTAGGCTGATAAAAATATTTAAACCCATCAGCCTAACCTTTGGTTTTTTTCAGTTAGGCTGATAAAAAACAAGCAATTTCTCAGCCTAACTGACTGTCCGAACTTTCGGACAAAACATGCCATTTAGACAGCTTGTCTCTTTTTGTGGCAGACAGGCTATCTGCACAAGCGTGTCAATTAGTTTGTATAAACTCAGCCGATCTTTCTGCTGGCAATGCTCCGTGCAATTGGTGTTAACACCGTCGCTTTTTCCGTTGTTAACCTCATTAACATCTGCTCTGCCATCCAAAACGAATCCATCAAACCAGCGTGCTGAAAAACAGCGTCGCAATTGAAAGTGCCGCCAGAACCAGCACGGGCATCGATACATTCAGGCTTGGATTGAAAGGATTTCCAAATGCCAAAAAAACAGTCGCCGCGCCAACCAAAATCCCTATTCCCAACAGGAGTACAGACACCCTGCGCGGACCCTTCTCACTGCGCGGAACCGGCGACTCCATTGACCCGGTTTCCAGTTTGTGAATCCGCGATTCCAATTCCGCGACCTTTTCCTGCGCCACTTCACTAATATTCATGGCCTTAACTGCCGTTTCACTTATCTTGGATTCGGAATGCGACAACTTCTCTTCGAATTCTTTTTCAGCGGACTGAAACTTTTCATCAAAATGGGTTTCAAGCGACGCGTACTGTGCATCCTGTTTTTTTTCCACTTCGGACACGGTGGAGCGGATCATATCGGGTTTTTCCTGCTCAAACACATCCCGCACGCTGTCATTAATCTCGCTTTTACGAAACGAAGATGCATCGCTTTGCGCGACTTTAAGCAGCTTTTGCGCCGCTTCCTTTTTGACCCCTAATTCCCGCAGGCTCGCCAGAATACGATCCTCGGTTTCTCCCGCGGCAATCATTTGTTGAATAATCAACACCAGGTTTTGTTCCGACGGCATGCTACACCCACTTTTCCTGAAAATACTGTTTTCTTAACTTAAAATAGATTGCGCTTCGAACAAAAGCATATTAATACGCGAATCGAATTCTAAAGAGATGTGGCGCGAACTCTACTGGAAAACGGGCCTTAAAAGCGACGCAGTGTTCTTTTACCTCGCCGGACTGTTCTTTGCACTGCTTGGAATCGTTTTAAGCAAAATCATATTCGCGCAAAACATCGGACTCGTAGCTGTGTTCCTGGCCGCGCTGGCTGCGATTTCACTGGTGGACAAACAACTCTCGCTTTCCGAATATATGCTAACACGGCTTCGCCCCATTCCGCTTCAAATTCAAAAACGCGAAGACCTCGTACAGGCCCAAGACCGCGCCACCATTAAAAGCATCTTTCACGACCACTACCCGCTCTTTAAAACATACTTTTTTTTGTTCCTTGGAGTCATGACCTGCTTTTCGATTCTCACATTGCTGGTTCCCGAATCCGACTCCAACGCGCTGTTCGGCGAACAATTCAAAACCATTTTTGGACGCGGTGCCGAAACGATTTCGAATTCAAGCACGGGATACGCAACAAACTGGTTCTCCACCTTTTACGGACTGCTCTCCAACAACCTCGTGGTACTCGTAGTCGCCTTCGGACTTGCACTCGTTTTTGAATTCGGCACCACTTTTCTAATCATATGGAACGCGTCTGTCTGGGGAACCGCCTTTGCATTCGCCGCCAAAACCACAACGATTCTGCTGCACGAAGACCCGATTCTTAATTTTCTTTTCCTGATGGCCATCGTGTTCCCGCATTTGGTGCTGGAAGCCCTGGCCTATTTTTCGGCGACGATTGGCGGCGGACTCTTAAACAAAGCCCTCTTAGCCGAACCGGTTTCCTCCTTTCGGTTCAAACTCATTGCCTCGCGGACCCTCCTGCTCTTCGTTCTGGGCGTATGCCTGCTGGGTGCTGCCGCCGGAGTTGAAACACTGGCCATTATATTCCTGCGTGGCTAAACAGAACCGCTCTTTTCAATTTTCAAAGCGCGCATGAAAGAGAGACCAAAACGCGTGCTAAACGCAAAAAGAAAAGCTTTTGGCAAATCTCTCCGCGTTTTTGACCCCCGGACGCGTTAACGCGCGCTTTTAATAAGGATTCCTATTTTACATTAATATATACAAATTTCAGTTGAAAGAAACAGTATTTTCGCAATGACATTTAAACCAAACCAGAAACCAGAAGGTTTGTGGGTGAACCCAATTGTTTTTTCGGCCAAAGTTATTACAAACGCCAAACAATTTGAATTTCCGGAAAACGCGGATTGGAGAACAGTCGTTCGGATCAACAGAAGAGTCCCGCGATTGCCAACAAAGCAAACCGCGAAATCGAAACCACACTGCGCAAAAAATTCAATGCACCCGTAACCATTCTCAAAGGACACAACACAGCCCGAAAAATAATCCAAATCGGCTGACACATATGCGAAAAAACTGATTCTGTCAACTCTGAAAAAACCAAAGCAAAACGGAGTGACCATTTTATGGCAAAAACATACTTAAGTTCGGCCAAATACCGAATCATCGTTCAATTCGAAGTCAGCGGAATCGTCGACAAACACGACGTCATCGGCGCCGTGTTCGGACAAAGCGAAGGACTGCTCGGCAGCAGCATGGACTTAAAAGAATTACAACAAAACGGCAAAATAGGGCGCATTGAAATCGAAGCAGACGTCGTCAACGGAAAAACAACCGGAAAACTATTCGTTCCAAGTTCGATTGACACCGTCCAAACCTCGATGCTGGCAGCGGCCATTGAAAGCGTAGACAAGGTCGGACCCTGCGACGCCAAATTCGAAACCTTAAACATCGAAGACACGCGCGCTCAAAAACGCGGACAAGTCACGGACCGCGCCAAAGAACTTCTACAAAAATTCATGAACGAACAATCGCCAGATTTAACCGAAATCCGCGAAGACATCACTACCGGCGTACGCACCGCGCAAATAGTCGAATACGGAACCGACAAACTCCCTGCCGGACCCGACATTGACAAAAGCGAAGAAATCATCGTGGTGGAGGGACGCGCCGACGTGCTTAATTTGCTTAAACACGGCATCACGAACGTGATCGCCATGGACGGAACCCAAGTACCCGCAACGATTGTCGAATTATCCAAAACCAAAAAAATCACTGCATTCGTAGACGGCGACCGCGGCGGCGAACTCAACATCCGAAACCTACAAGGGTTGGCCCGCGTCGATTCCATTGTTCAGGCACCGCCCGGACGCGAAGTCGAAGAACTCTCCAAAAAAGAAATACTATTATCGCTCAAACGCGAAACTGCCACCGAACCGCCGCGCGCGGCACGGCCGGCTTACGCCGAAACCCGCGGACCGCCGCGCGAACGACGCATGGGACGCGGATTCGGCACAAGATCGGATCGCCAAGGAAGCAGCGGAATGGATCGCCGCGGACCACCCGGACGCGATAGACGCATGGGCGGACAAGGCAGACCCATGCACTCACCCAGCCGCGGATTCGGAAACCGAAACCCCCGCATGGGACGAAGCAACTACGGCCCCCCACAATCCAACCGGTTCGATCAAGGGTACGAACCCCGCGAAAGCAGCGCACCAAACACACCCTTCCAAAGCCTTGAAACGATTCACTCAAGCCACGTACCCACCAGCGCTGAAACCGAACCCTTTAAACCCTATATGACTGAACTCAAGGGAACCATGAACGCCAAGATTTTAGACGAAAACAAAAATGAGGTCGCACAAACCAGCATCAAGGACCTCTTGCCCAAACTCAAAAAAACCAAAAACGCGCACACGATTGTGTTCGACGGCATCATCACGAAGCGCCTCGTTGAAACGGCCGCCAAGCAAGGCGTGAACACGATTGTCGGCATCAAACAAGGCAAAATCGACGATGCCAAAGGCATCAACCTGATGGTTGTCAAGGACTAGCCGTTTGCGTCCGGCTCCACCGCACGGGGTGCATAACTCACCCCAATCTTTTTTTATTTTTTAAAAAATAGCGACAGCCATCCACTGAAAAATGCGAAATTCAAAATCGTATTCGTTAAAGTAAGGAACTAAAAAAAAATAATTAAAAAGAGAAAAAGGATTTACTTTCGTTTTCGCATTTCCATTTCTTCAAACGGAAACACAAAGTTGCCCGACTTGTACAAAAGCAACCCGATTACGAGTACGAACAGCCAGAAAAACACGTTTCCAATCGGACCAAGGAGTGCGGCCCAGAACTGTGCCGGATTCAATTCCGACTGGCCCGCCCAGATCGAAACACCGGTAATGCGAAACAAGGCTTCGCCGCATACGGCCGAATCAATGGGCGTGCACTGCGAAAAATTGGAAAGCGCGTCCCAAGAATCCACCATCAAGGCCACCGCCTTAACGACATTCAATAATCCAAATACCAAGAGCAGTACACCCATCAGCTTGGGCAGGTGCACATCGCGCCGACCCAGTTTCATCCACACCAACCGCTTCAAAAAATCACCCGAACGCCAATAAGTAGCGTATTGGAGTATTTAAAAGTTTCTTTGGCGAAGATTATATGCGTGCCAGTGCACAGAACCAAATCCACTAGAGCTTGAATTTGATTCACTTCAACAAAACAGGGTCCGTGGTTTAGTGGTATAACGTCGCATTTACACTGCGAAGGCTGCCGGTTCGATTCCGGCCGGACCCAATTTGAAAACCCAGTCAATTCCCAAGGATTAATAAAACCAAAAACCAATCCTTATTTCATGAAACAATTCCTGATTGCGGTCGGACTCCTTTTATTGTCCGCAAGCATTTTCGCCCAAGACCTCCGCGTGGCACCCAACACCGTGGGAGAAATGACCGCGCAGGCCACGCTTCAGATTCAAGGAACCTTTGAAGGCACGCTCTCAAGCCAAGACGAAATGACGATTAAGGTCTTAATGTTTTCAGAAAGTGAAAGTCAAGAAATTCTTGCGTCGAGCGAACGACTCGTCATCGGAAACACATCGATTCAGCCCGAACACGAAACCGACGGCGAAAACCGCTACGCGATTTTTCGCTTAACCAACCTCGTGCAGTACGTGAACACGCCGCGATTTGACGTGTATGTCAACGCGACGATTCACACGAAACCCCGCTTGGGACTTGGAAACGACTACAACCTTGCGCAACGAATTCAAGTCCACACCCCCTACCTCGCAAGCAGCCGCTACATCGAATCCAATGACGAAACACTTTCTGCCAAAGCAAGCCTTGAATTTCAAAGCGACTCCGAACTTGACACCATCCGCGAAATCACCCAATGGGTAAACACCAGCATTCGATACGACCGCGAACCCTACTACACCGGAGACGCTCAACACCCCAACGGGGTTTGGAGTGCCGTTGAAACCTATCAAAACCGCGCCGGCGTCTGCGACGAATTCGCCAATCTCACCGCAGCGTTTTTGCGCATCAAAGGAATCCCCGCACGATACGTCTCCGGCATCAGTTTTGACGGAACCCGATTCGGAAACCACGGATGGATCGAAGCCTACCTTCCCGGCAGCGGCTGGATCGGCGTTGATTCCACCTACGGCGAAGCCGGATACGTCGACGCCATGCACCTTGCCCTTGGACGCGGCGTGGACCAAAACCAAATCCGAAACGTGGTCATCACCACGCGGTCCGCCAACGCGATTCGCGTAAACGCCAAACTACTCGAACCCCACATTGATGCAACCACGCTCTCGTACGAAAAACTATCCGGCCTCACACACGCAGAAATCAACGCAATCCCCGAACTAAAATTATCCGAACCCTTTCAAATCCGCGTTCAAATCCAAAACAAAACCACTCAACGCATGATTATCCCAGTCGAACTCGCACTGCACCCTGATTTTCAAATCGAAAACGAAACACGGCTTGAACTCTTTGAACCAAACCAAACCAAAACCGTTTCCTGGAACGCCCGCTCACCCGGGAACGGAAAAGACGGTTTTCTGACCACGTACGGATTAGAACTGCGTTTGCCGGACCAGACAATCGAAGACCGCGTCACTGTTAAACCCGAAAACTTCAACGCTCCACTCCAAAACACCATCCAGATTACAGAAGTAAACCCACTGGTTGAAAACCAAAAACTCACGCTTGTCTTCACGATTGAAAACAAAACAAATCAAACCCAAACCATTCAAATTGAATTAACCCAGGGAACCAATTCTTCACAAAAGGAATTCATGATCCCGTCAGACTCGGTTCTGGCGGTGTCCACCACGCTTGAAAACACGGTTCCGGGACCGGTTCAAGCCCGGGTTTTGGACGGAATTGAAAAAACCTACTCGTTTTCAATTCCCGAAAAACCGCAAGACCCAATCATAGTGCAAGAAGAACCAAATGATGAACCCGCGCCAATCCCAATACCCGAATCAACTGATTTTTTCGCCAAGATTTGGAATGCAATTGCCCGGTTTTTTCAATCGCTTTTAAGCGGTGCCACGAATTAAAAAAGCTTGCGGGGGCAGAATTGATAACAAACGAATTTTAATCCACACAAGCGCCCATGGTCTATCGGTTGATGATTCGACCTTGCCAAGGTCGGGGGCCGGGTTCGACTCCCGGTGGGCGCACACTCATTTTTACTGGCGACCCGCAAAAATCCTGCACAAACAAATATTTTTAAGCCACCTGAACCCTTATCCAACCATGCGAATCATTACAAGGCGAAAACTCCGGCACCTTAAAAGCGTTCATACTGAATCACAACGCGTAGGCGAACGCGCCATCGCACACTCCGTTGGATTAAGCCCTGCCGAACGCGCAATCGCCCAAGCCGCAATTCAAAACCGGGTTAATCGCCTTCACGCACAGCGACTCCAACTGACTGCGAGACTCCGTGCAAGTTCGGGTGCTGCACGCCTGATTGCCAATCCACGCGCAACCATCCGGCTCGCCGGACAAAAAATTAGAAACGGGGTTGCACCAACGGCAAAACCAGTTCAAACCCGAAGACCATTGATCCAACTGCGGAGAAGAAGAGCGATTGCTTAACCTGCGAAAGATTCGAATTTAAAATTCATTTTTTCAAAAACGGTTCTAATTTCCGCCAGATCTCCACCGAAATCTCTTCCTTGCTCCGGATTACCCACTCGTTCTTTTCCCTGAATGCTGATTCCACATGAATCCATGACTTGTCTGAGCGCCACAGTCTGCGGTAAATCTGGTACGTGCGGTTCAAATACTCCAAATCCGATTCATGCACATCCTTAAGTGCACCCTTGCGATACGATTTGGCACGGTCAGCACCTTCAAGCAGTTTAGAAGCTGCAACAGGCGGCAGGTCCAAAAAAATGGTCTTGAAAGGCTTTGGCAAACGCGACTCGACCACGCGAATCCACTTGATGAATTCCTCCTGCTCGCTTTTCTTTTCAAATTTGGCACCCTGAAACGCAAAATTGGACGCCGAAAAACGGTCACACACCACCATGACACCCATTTCCAGCTTTCGCTCCAGTTCTTTTTTGAAATCCAACCGATCCAACGCATAAAGCATCGCCACAAACTCGGGAGAGAGCGACTCCTTGGAACCAAAATCCCCCGCCAAATACTGCCCGACCAGCGCGCCGAGGCGCTCGCTATACCGCGGAAACGAAACCAATTCGGATACAAACCCCTTGTGCTGAAGCTTTTCAAACAACAACTTGGCCTGCGTGGCCTTGCCCGAACCATCAGTTCCCTCAAACACAATCAGCTTTCCTTTCACTTTCAACACACTCAAACAGAATTCAAAAGGAAGAATAGCTCAAAGCCATAAAAACCTATGCGAACAATCGATTCATTCTTTTGAAAACGAATCCAACGGACAATCATTGACAGCCCAGACGCAATGAATTGCACACGTGTATTCAGCAATGTGTTTAGACAATGCCGCAAGGGTTAAAATAACAGGCCAGGCAGTTCATCTATATCCACTTATTCTGCGAACTTTGCGTCCGTGGTCTAATGGCATGATGAGAGCCTTCCAACAGCTTTTTTGCTGATGCAAAAAACCTGGGAAAAAACGTTAAGCAAGCTCTGGGCCCGGGTTCGATTCCCGGCGGACGCAACCCCAATTCTTTAATATCCCCCGCCAATTAAGTATAGCATGGCACAGCGAAAACCCCGCAAGGACGGGAAAAAAAGACCTGCGATCCTCCGAATCCCATCCCATGCCACCCGGCTTCGAAGAAGCATTGCCGAGCAACTGCGGCAAAGCTTCCAAACGCACCAAACGGAACGCATTCGTTTTCGGCGCGCCATTGCTAAATTCGAAGCTACGTCCACGGATTACCGCTCCGAACTGGATTCAGTTTCTGATAACATCACAGTCCTGGAACGCAGAATCGCATCCCTTGAAAAAGAAAACGATTTTTACCGCGATGTCATCGACCAATACTTCAAGTACCGACCGCCCCTATTCCGATTACCGGGACCAATCATCCGCGGTGTGCTTGAAAGTGCACGCATCATGTCCCAACTTGACCAAATACTCAAAATAAACAGGCTTGAATACACGCAGCACAAACAAAGCTGGAGAATCGAATCACGACGCGTTCGGAGAGCCGCTGCCAAAAGCCGAAAACACCAATCCAGAGTCCGCGAACTTGAACGAATCCTGCAAAACCGGCGAAGAACCACCGCTGAAATGGAAATTGCATTTGATGACTTCGTGTGGCGAATCGTTTCTGATCCGGAAATCGATCTGCTCCGACAATTCACCGCAATCAATCAAAACGAACGTCAACTCGCGCGACAAAAAATAATGCTGGCGGAAACCGAAATGGAACTCCTAAGAATTTACCGCGATATGGCAATCCATCTTGAATGTCCGAATCACTTCATCGAAGAACTCGGACGGCAAATCTACGTGCAACGCGGAATTGGCTTAATCGAACAACAAAAACTCCCCCCCGGAAAATAAAATGGTTTGAAAGCATGAAACACAACGAAAAAAACACGATCGAAACCATCGCACTCGCGCGAATTGAACGCTTATTCGAACTGGCGAAAGAAGAATTTGACACGAACCCCCGTTACAGCCACGCGTGGGTTCGCCTCGCGCTGCGCATTGGCACGCGAAACCGTGTCCGGATCCCTGAAGAATTCAAGCACTCCTATTGCAAAAAATGCCATTCGTTTTTAGCCGAAGGAAAAAACAAACACACGAAAAGCGAGAACGGATTTGCTGAAATTCACTGCCAAGAATGCGGGCACAGATTCAAACGAAAAAAACAAGTGATTGAAATTCGCTAAGAGACGGATAGTTTGAAAGGAAATACATTTCACAGTGACCCCTTAGGGGGCTTCCACCCGCACGGGTTTAAAAAACCTCTTTTGGATATATGTTCATTAGTGCTTTTTGGCTTCCGAAACCGGTCAAGCCAAGTTTCGCCGAAAGGCGACTAACAAGCCCAATTCAAAGTTTTAAAGCATTCATAGCCAATGCCGTTTGAATCGATTAAAATCCATTGAACCTCCAAACTACGATTGAAGTCCAATGCAATTTCAAGAATCCCTTGAAAAAAGTGAAAAACATGAAAACCACCATTTTTGATGTTCCCGCCGGACTCTTAATCGACGAAGTCGCGCAAGAACTTGGAAAAATCCCCGCACTCAAAAAGCCCGAATTTTTAGAATTTGTCAAAACCGGAAAGCACCGCGAACAAGCCCCGCACCGAAAAGACTGGTTTTGGGTCCGCATGGCCTCCATTTTATACCGCGTGTACAAAGACGGACCTGTTGGCACCGAACAATTGCGCACCTATTACGGCGGACGCCAAAACAGGGGCGTTCGACCGCACAAGTTTGCCAAAGCATCGGGCAAAATCATCCGGCTTTGCCTCCAAAACCTTGAAACCGCGGGACTCGTGCAAAAAGCCAAAAAAGGCCGCGCCATCAGCCCCGCCGGACAGTCCCTCTTATCCAAAAAAGCAAGCGCGCTATACCCACAGTTAGAAGAACGCGCCAAACAAATCCAGGAACACCGGGAAACACGCGCCAAAGAACGCGTTGCCCGCGACAAAGAAACCAAAACCGCGGGACTCCCAAGCCGAAAACCCATACACGCGGATTCCCACAAAAAAGAAAGCAAACCAGGCGGAAAAGAGGCTAAGCACAAATGACGGACGAGTACGAAGAACTCAAAGCCCAAAAACAAGAAGAGCTTAAACAAAAATTTGCCAATCAAAAACACGACCAGGAAAAAGAACAGGAGGCCTACCAGCAACTGGATGCAACGCTTCGAAAAATACTCGAACCCGACGCCAAAGTCCGGTTATCCAACGTTCGGCTCGTGAACCAAGAAGCGTACCTCAAAACCAGCCAAGCCCTCCTTTACCTTTACCAGCAAGGCCAAATCAAGAAAAAAATAACGGACATTGAACTCAAACAACTTCTGGGACGCGTCACCGCCAAAAAAGAAACCACAATCAAACGAAAATAACACAAACTTCAAAAAATTTTAGATATTCAAAATTCGATTAAACAAAAAAAATTGAAGAAGGATTTGCATTTATGAGCAGCCGAAAATCCAAGAGAAAAAAAGATTTTCTAATCGCCATTCGAAAACGCCACAGCGACCGCTTGGCGCCGGCACCTGTGTGGACCATCCAGCGAAAAGGAAGCCGCATCTTTAACCCAAAGCAACAGCGAAACTGGCGCGAAACCCACTTAATGCTTGAATACAAACAGCAAAAAAAACAAACGGCTGGACACAAATCCAAAAAAAAACAAAAACGAAAAGCACCCCCCCAAATCAAAAAGTGATTACACATGGCAACCAAAACCAAAAAAACAAAAAGCGAAACCAGCCACCTAACTGTTGGACTTTCGGACGCCCGGCACGCACCGCGAAAACTCCGCGCCAAAAAAGCCGTTTCGATTCTCAAAAAAACACTCACCAAACACTTTCGAAAAGAGACCCCCAATATTGTGGTCTCTGAAAAAATAAACACGGTGATTTGGAAAAACAGCGCGGCCCACCCACCGGTCAAAATCAAACTCGTTGTGCTGCTTGAAAAAGAAAAAATACGCGCATTTTTAGACGACGGAAAAGACTTGGCCTCGTACCAAAAAGAAATTACTGAAAAAGAAAAACACGCCAAACGCGCGCAAACAGAAGAAAAAGCCCGCGAAAAAACACTCGAAGGAAAAGCTGAGACAGCAGAAGAAGCGGAAAAACAAAAAGAAGCGGAAGAAAAACTGGCTGAAAAAAAAGCCAAAGAAGAAGCCGCTGACTTTTAAGCCCGCCAACCGCTTGAACGCGCGCCCGGATGCTTCATGCATATTCAAAAACTATCCATCAAAGGAAGCCCCTTCATCGGGGTGTTTGCCAAGGCCAGCGACCAATTCGCACTCGTACCCACCGGCATATCCGCCAAAGAAAAAAAAATCGTCCAAAAAACCCTTGAAGTGGACACAATCGAAACGCGAATCGGCAACAGCTCCATCATCGGAGCCCTATGCATTGCCAACAGCAAACACGTGGTACTTCCAAGCATTGCCGAAGAACGCGAAATCGATGCACTCACACAAAGCGGAGTCCGGGCGGTTATGATTGACGGCGTGGAAGCACTTGGAAATCAGGTCTGCATTAACGACCACACGGGCCTTTGCGGACACGCCCTATCGGAAAAAACCAAACGCCAGATCGAAAAAGCGCTTCACATCGAACTAACACGCGTCACGATTGCCAACTCGGACCTGGTGGGCTCGGCTTCGGTTCTAACCAACAAAGGATTCGCAGTCCATTCCCAAACGCGCACCCAAGAACTCGAGATTCTTAAAAAAATAACCGGATTAAACGGAAACCCCGCCAGTGCCAATTACGGCGACGGGTTTTTAGGAAACGGTGCCATCGCCAACAGCTTTGGTGCACTCGTTGGTGACAAAACCACCGGATACGAACTCATGGCCATTGACGATGCCCTGCAATAACGCACCATTCGATGACTATTAAAAAACCACGCACACCAATAAATCAGTAATAACAAGAAACAAAAAAATGTGAAAAAGAATTCAGTTAGTTCAGATAGGACCAATTCAAAAGCATTCAAAATTTCAGGTGCTGCCAAAACCAGATTCATTTCAAATCATTTTTAACAGGTGAATTCCATCCATGGCCAAAAAAACAAACACAACCAAAAAATTTGAAGTCCAAGGAACCGTAATGATCGGCTCGCGGGAAATGAAATTTTCCAAGACCCTTGAGGCATTCAACGAAAAGCACGCGACCGAAAAAACGCTTAGCCTGTTTGGATCCAAAAACAAGGTGAAGCGCCGAAACATTCACGTGAATCATACCGCAGAGGTCAGGGATGCGAAATGACTGAAAACACCCAAACCGTCCGGCTCAATTTCCAGCAAGTCGTACTCATGCTCCAACAGGAACGCGCCTCGCTTGAAGCCGTTCAGATTCGAACCGAAAACTTCCGCCGCATGCTCGAAGATACCCTCATTGCCAAAGAAGCGATTGACGCAATCCAAAAAACTTCCAAAGACCAAAAACTAATGGTGAGTTTGGGCGCCGGCGTTTACTGCGATGCCACACTTGAAAACAACAACGAAGTCAAAGTCACACTGGCCGGCGGCGTCATCAAAAACGCATCCATCCCCGAAGCCCTTGGAGCATTAAATGATCGCCAAAAAGAAGCCGAAACCGAACTCAAAAAACTCTCCGAAGACCAAGGAAAACTGATGACCAACCTTAACAGCCTCACCCAACTCGCACGCCAACTCGGCGGACAAAAACGCGACCAACCCCAATAAATCAACCCGCAACAGCGAGCCCTATGTTTGACCTGCTCAAGAAAAAAATCTCCGAATTCTCAGGCAAACTCCAGGAAAAAATCGGGCAAAAAAAAGAAGTTTCGGAACCCATAGACGCAAGTGGTGAGGCTGCTGAAAAAGAATTCAAAAAACCTGCTTTAAAATCCCCTGAAACGGACACTGACAAAGAAACCGATTTTGCAGTTGAAGCCAGCGAAACTTCACCAAAGACTTTTGAACTTTTACCTAATTCTAAAAAAGAAAAAAACAAACCCCCGCCTGAAACCAAACGAAGCCTCAAACCCAAAGTGGGTCTGGTGGAACACGCTAAAGGAATGCTCACCGGACAACTGGAATTAACCGAAAAAGACCTCGCGCCGCTTTTGGAACAGCTTGAATTTGCACTACTCGAAGCGGACGTAACGCAGGCCACGGCCGAACGGATTGCCCAGCAAATCAAAACCCACTTTGCGGGAAAAAAAATTCCGACCCACACCAATATTGAAGCATTCGTTCGAACCGAAATCAAAAATGTTTTACTGAACACACTTTCGATTTCAAACGAAATCAATCTGCTTGACCAAACCCGCGCGCACCAACCACTCGTGATTTTACTGCTGGGCCCCAATGGCGCCGGAAAAACCACGACACTTGCCAAAATCGCAAACTACTTTTTACAACAGCACAAAACCGTGATTGCAGCGGCCAGTGACACCTTTCGCGCCGCAAGCATCGAACAACTCGAACACCATGCCCAAAAATTAGGAATCCGCCTCGTCAAACACAGTTACGGGGCAGACCCAGCAGCAGTCGGGTTTGACGCAGTCGCCGCCGCACGCGCAAACAAAATGGATGTGGTGCTCATTGACTCGGCGGGCCGCCAAGAAACCAACACCAATCTGATGCGCGAACTCGAAAAAATCGTTCGCGTCTGCAAACCCGATTTGAAACTCTTTTTACTCGAAGGCTACGCCGGCCAAGCTGCACTCGCACAAGTCAAGGAATTTGATTCGAAACTTGGAATCGACGGCGTCATTCTCACGAAAATGGACACTGACCCCAAAGGCGGAAACGCCCTCTCCGTACTCTTTGAATTAAAAAAACCCATCGTGTTTTTGGGCACGGGACAAGGATACGAAGACTTGGAGGCCTTTGACCTGCAAAAAATGCTGGACAAAATCGTTTGAAAAATTAAACTTACGTTAGTACAACACAATAGAAAATTCTTCTTTATAATCCTTTTTCAAGGCAATCTTTGATACGGAGCAACCAACATGGGTTTAGGAGAACAATTACGCGACGCGGTAGACCGGTTACGCAAAAGCGGGTTTTCGGACAAAGACGAAATCAAATCCATTGTCCGCGAAATCCAGCGCGCACTCATATCCGCAGACGTGCCCGTCACACTGGTGCTCGAGCTATCCAAAAAAATCGAACACGCAGCCTTTGACCAACTACCTGATGGACTCAACCGCCGCGAACACGTCCTCAAAATCACGCACGACACCCTCGTTGATTTACTTGGCAGTGAACACGAAATACCTGCAAACCCCAAACGGATCCTGCTAGTTGGATTGTTTGGAAGCGGAAAAACTACCAGTGCCGGAAAACTCGCACACTATTACCAAAAACGCGGACAAAAAGTAGCAATCATTGCAGCCGATACCTTCCGACCCGCAGCCGTTGAACAACTCGAACAAATCGCAAAAAAAATTGACATCAAAGTTTTTTCCGACAAAAACGAAAAAAAACCCGAAAAAATAATCCGCGAAGCACTTACACGCGCCAAAGAATTCGACCTTCTAATTTGTGATTCCGCCGGAAGAAACGCCCTTGACTCCGAACTCGAAACCGAAATCAAAGCCATTGCCCACGCATTCCAGCCTGACCAGACCTGGCTGGTTATCGGCGCGGACCTTGGACAAATTGCCCAAACCCAGGCCGCCGCATTTCACGCTGCCGTTGGTGTCAACGGAATCATTGTCACGCGCATGGATGGAAGCGCCAAAGGCGGCGGAACCCTTTCCGCCGTGCGCCAAACGCAAAGCCCGGTGTATTTTATTGGAACCGGCGAAAACACACGCGATTTGGAAGCCTTTAATGCCACGCGGTTCTTATCCCGGTTGCTTGGATACGGAGACCTGCAGTCGCTCTTGGAAAAAGCCCGCGAAGCCGCCGAAGACACCGAATTGGATGCCGACGCGTTACTGCAAGGCGATTACACGCTTGAAGCATTCGCCAAACAACTGGAAGCCACGCAAAAAATCGGCACCATGGATAAACTCATGGACATGATGGGGCTCAAACAAAAACTCCCCCCCGAACTGGCAGAGCAGGGAACCCAAAAACTGGTGAAATTCCGCGTCATGATGGATTCCATGACGAAGCACGAAAAACAAAACCCCGATGTGATTACCACCAGCCGGATTGCACGCATTGCAAAGGGCAGCGGCACTACGCAAGAACAAGTGCGGGAACTCTTAAAACAATTCAAACGCATGAAAAACGCGTTTAAGCAGCTGCGTGGAATGGACGAACAAAAACTCCAAAAAGAATTCCAAGGCGGCGGACTCCAAAAACTATTCGGGAAAAAAAAGAAACTGCGGATACGGTAATTACCCGCCAGAACCCATGCCTTTTTTGGAACGCTGACGGTACGACAATCCTTTACTGTTTTGCAGTTCGCGGTGTATTTTACTCTTGCCAATAAATTTTTTATTAAACCGAAGCAGAATTTGAGTCACAACCTCTGCAGACAGTCCAGTGTGATCTACAAGTTCTGAAATCGTTGGTGGCTTTTTGTTTTGCTGTACCCATTGATGAATCGTTGAAAAAACAATTTGATCGTTTTTTCCGGATAATACTCGAGACAAGCCCTGACGTTTGAATATCTCTTCCGCCCATTTTTGAGCTTCAAATTCTAAAAAATTTTTGGCTTCAACCACCTGCGCATGCGCCCTCTTTGCTTTTTCGATATGATTCCAAATCCCGGTCACCTTTCGAAAGTCTGCACCTTCAACCGTTCCCTTACTGGCAAGTTGGAATATATATTTGTTCAGAGGTACGCCACGTGGTTTTTCTTTATACGCTTTTACAGCCTGCCTTCGAACCGCTGAAGTCCACGTTGGCTTTTTCGAAACCTTAGCCATGCCAATACCCTACAAAGCCTTGGGCTCCGGCACCAGAATAAAATTCGACCTTGGAAAAATTCTGGCGAAAGCAATTCCGGCTGCAAAATAAATAACCAGAGATTCAAATGCCCATTCGACGACGAGCAGCGCAGGGATGTTAATCAACAAAAGCAGCGCCAACGTGGCGGGTACCACGCTCATCAAAAACATCAAAACGCCAAAATGGGTTCCGGTGCGAAGCACGGACGCATTATCCAAGGAATGCCGAATCTCCAAAAACACGGCCGCCAAGGCCATGCCCACCACGAAACTAAAAATCAGGGAATACACGACAAAAGAAGCCGGGGGTGCACCCGAACCACCCGACGGCATCATCAGCGGACTCCAGACGGGAAAAAACTGGGGATCCGTGTAAAAATCAAGCATCAGCATCGCGCCCGCCATGTGCACCACCAACGAGACAAGGACAAACAGAACCGCTGCCAGAATCACCAAACCATAATTTCGCTTTACCATACGCCTACAATAAGCAAGCACACTAAATAAAAGACTTTTTACCTCACAAACTAGAACAGACGATTCCAAAAGAAAAAAAACGGATACATAACACAATTCAAAAAATTTCAAGCTTACGAAACCATTTCCAAAGGAGATCTGAAAAAAATACGAATACGAAATTCGTCCATCCGACCCAATATTTTACTTAAGGACAAATGCATATGGAGTTCCAATTACTTTCACAAGCAGCCCTGCTGATTGCCACCGCAATTGCCGCCTACACCGACTGGAAAACCGGAATGATTTTTGACTGGCTCACATTTCCGCTTATCGGACTTGGAATTCTTCTGCGCATTGTGCAAGCCGACTGGATCGGGCTTGGAATCGGAACCGGAACCTTTGCGCTCCTGTACGCGCTTTATTGGACCGGCAAAATCGGGGGCGGGGACGTCAAACTATTCACCGGCATTGCCCTCGTACTCCCGCAATTCAACGGACAGGTCTTTTTACTCAACGTGGTTTTCTTTGCCGCACTCAGCGCCATGACCTTTTATTCCATCTATTATCTTGTCAAAATCCGGAAAAACAAAATACGGGTTTCGTGGAACGAAAACAAGTCCAAGATAACACTTGCCGTAGCCTTTGGATTATTCACGCTCCTATTGCTGGGCCTTTTGATTCAACAAAACGGCTTAAGCATTTGGAGCGCGGGAGTAATCGCCATTCCATTTCTCTTATCCGCCGGATTTGTGGCAGTTGAAAACACGGTTAAAAAACATTTTTTCCTCCAACATATTCCGCTTTCCGAATTAGAAGAAGACGAAATCATTGCCACCGAATTCATGGACGAAAAAACCATGTCGCAAAGCGGGTTAAACCTCAAAAAAATCATCGGAGAAAACGAAAAAAAACAACTGCGAGAACTCGGAATTTCAAAAGTGCCCGTGTACCGAAACGCCCCCAAATTCGGACCCTTTATTTTCCTCGGCGTACTACTCGGAATTTTCTGGCCGGGGTTTTTTACCACTCTGTTCCTGACGGTTTAAGGCAAAACCCTCAAATCCCTACAACCGCACCCTTTAAAATTCAAAAAACAGTTTAAAGTAAACGCGTGAAATCCCTATGAAAGTACTCGTAACCGGAAGCAGCGGATTAATCGGGCGCGAAGTCGTGAAACTGCTTCAAGCCAAAAATATTCAAGTGATTTTGTTTTCCAAAAAAGACGGATTGGATATTTTAAAACCCGAACAATTAGCCAAACACATCAAAGGATGCGACGCGGTCATTCACCTCGCGGCAACACTCAACGAAGCAATTCCAGCTTCTGAAATCAAAGAACTCAATGTGAAAGGAACCCAAAACGTTCTGGAGGTCGCGGCCAAAGAACGCGTCGCCAGACTCGTCTTCACGAGCAGCGTTGGGGTGTATGGAAATTCCGGGGGCATTAAAACCGAAGAAAGCGAATTCGCCCCTGAAACCGCGTACGAACAAAGCAAAGCAGAAGCCGAAAAACTCGCGGTATCCTACCAAGAACTCGTTCCCTACACCATTATCCGACCCGCGATTGTCACGGGACCCAACGCGTACTGGAAACAAATATTCAGTGTGGTCAAACAAAACTTACCGCTCATCGGAGAGGGAACCAACACCTGGCAAACCGTGCACTACAAAGACGTAGCCTCGGCAATCGTTTTCTTACTGCTCTTAGACGCGGCTGAAAACGAAGCCTTCATTATTGCCGGCAACGACAAACCCACGCTCAAAGAACTCGTACAAACCATGCGCAGCCAGCTGGGAATGAAAAACCCGCCCCCCAAAGTCCCACTCTGGATTGGATTAATTTTAGCCCAAATTTGGGGGCTTTGGATGGCACTCCGCGGCAAACCCAATATTTTATCACCCACGAATATCAAACGCATGCTCCACGAGCGAAACTACGATTTAACCAAAATCCACGCGTACGGCTGGAAAGCCAAATACAACTACCAAACAGCACTCAAAGAAACGCTTCAAGAATTGCAACACGAAAAAACAAAATGAATTTTTCAATTGAAACACAATTCCACTCCCGATTCATTTTCCAAAAAAAAGATACTTTCTATCATAAAGGAAATCAAAATGCTTAAACGATTCGGAAGCAGGCGAAGAACCAAATTGTCCCAAACAAGACTTTCCAAATTACGGGGAAGCAACGTAAACCAATTTTTTCACCTCAACTCAAAAACCCGTACACCGCCCGGACACATCGAACTGGTTCGACGCGCAGACAGACACATTCACGACCTTATTAATGCCGATGCACCGCTTGAAGCGACGGATCGGGCACAAAAGCGAAGCACCAGTATTGATGGCCTCTATCCGCTACAAACCAAAGTGCGTCTCCGATTGAATTTGAAAAAGCCAGCACAACTCAAAAAATACCTTGAACTGATTAAACAAAAAACACCCGCAGACAGCATATGGGGCGACCTTCTCGCCATCGCCCAACAAACCAAACCAATTTTTCGAAAAGGACACATTGTCTTCATTTCAGACTTTGGACAATACCCGCGGCTTAGCGATAGTCTGGGCCGCATCGGGTGGAAAATGATATTTGTGGATTCCCAAATTCCAGAAAAATTCCGCAACTTTGTAATGGACCATGAAATTCGGGAAAATATCCTGAACCTGGCGGGGTATGCGACAATGGGAAAATACCTTCGTGGACACGCCGAAGCCGTGAAACGCGAAAAACGCGACCTTGAAAAAACCGGGCTACTAGGCGAGTTCCTGCAATGGCTCAAAGAAAACCATCCGGAGCCCTACGAACAACGCTACCGTACATGGAATAATACCAAAAAATAAGTGAAACGAATTATTTCTTTTCCTTCGCGCCTTTTTTGACACCCGCCATGATCGAAGCCATGGTTTCTTTTGTTTTTTTCAGATCGCCGTTGTTTCTTTCAATCGCGCTTCCCACATGCACAATATCCGCACCCGCTTTAATGGTCGCATACGCAAAGGCTTCGCTGCGAACGCCGCCAGCCACCAGCAATGGAATGTCAATCAACTGCCTGACCTGTGCAACCATTTCCGGCGGTGCGGGGCTTTCGGCGCCGCCACCGGATTCCAGAATCGCCAACTGGCTTCCCATGAACTGACCCGCAAGACACGTGGCCGCCGCGAGATACGGTAACTCGCGCGGAATCAACTGCGCACGCCCCACCCAGCCCACGGCGCGACCCGGCTCCACAATCACATAGGAACTTGGAATCACTTCAATGCCCATGCGCTTTACCGGCATCGAAGCAGCGATTTGAGCCCCCGAAATATAATACGGATCCAATGAATTCAACAAACTCATAAAATACACCGCATCCGCAAAGCGCGAAAGCGTTGCAATATTACCCGGAAACAACACCACGGGAAGCGAAGAATTTTCCTTGAGCGCCATGATTGTTTTATCCAGTAAGTCGCCCTGCGCGCCGACACTACCACCCACGGCAATCGCGGAGAAACCGGTTTCTTCCGCCAGTTTACCCAGTTTTCCCGCCGTGTCCACGGACTGATTCGGCGGGTCCACCACCAAAAACCCCAATCCGCGCTTGGACTCGATCTCTGAAAGGATTCCCTTCCAGGTTTTACCCATAGCCATTTTCAAACACTCGTACCTAACAACCAACCAAAACCATTTAAATCAAAGCCCGAATAAACATTCCAACTGATTCGAACCAAACCCCTAACATTAAATTACCCAAAAACAAATACAATCCCATCCACCTCTTGCTTTGAATTCTTCAACTTGGAGAAAAAAACGTATGACTTTCTCAAAAAAGCGCGCCCAAGGTTCTCAGGAATACCTCCTCATCCTTGGCGGCGGAGTCGCGGTAGCAGCCCTCATTTTGGTTACAATTCTTAATATTGGCACCCAAGTTGCCCCCGCACCCATTTCAAATGCAGCCGTCGCCCTGTGCTTAACCAACAACTACTGCGACAACGACGACAGTGACAACGAAAGCGTAACTCTGAGCGGCAACACCTACAACTGCTTTGGAGGTCCTTCTGACTGCCGAGTAACCGGCGGACCCGGTGGCAGTGCCAGCACCGCCTGCAGCGACGGACTCGACAACGACAACGACACCTACACCGACGAAGCAGACTTGGGATGCGCAGATCCTGACGGTTCCTACAACGCAAACCTGAATGACGAAGGAACCGCTACAGGATGCAACCCTAGACCCGACCCCGAAAATCTAATACGTAATGGACACGTGGAATGCGACGAAGGAAATAACGGCGTGGACTACTGGACACCCGTGGCAAGCGACGCTGACCACCCTCTCAGCTGGGGAACCGAACCCGCTATCGGAGATTCGCGCATGCTCAAAACCGAAAACCTCGCCGGACCGAACAGCGACGGAACCGAGGGCCGTATTTTCTTCTGGAAACAATCCGCTACACTGGAACCCGGAACATGGTACGAGTTTTCGTTTTCTTTTGCAACCGAAGGGCTTGAGCCCGCTTTGGTGCAATCAACCGGGGCAACTTCAGGTTATCAGGAAATTTGGGGCAGCTCAAGTTTCATTGCAGGGCGATTAACCATAGATGATTCCGGCCCAAACACGGGTGACAGCATTCTGGGCCTCTGGATTACGGGTTCTTCCACCGGACCCCAAATGACGGACTGGGACCCAACCCAATGGGTTTACAGAAGTTTCCAGCCAAGAGGGCTGGAGAACTGGCGCACAGTGAAAAACTATTTCAGGACGCCTTCATCACTGGACGGGTTTTCCGCGCCACAATTTTTTGCCAGCATAGTGACCTACAATTTCCCAAAAGGAAAAGGCTACTTTGACAATTTTTCCGTAAAAAAAGTTCCAGGAAACACCGACCCGGAAAACATTCCGCTCAAGCGCTCCGGGACTCTCAACTTCATCCAATACCACGGAGGGGATTTTTTCCCGATTATTTTATCCGGTTTTCCATACCAAGGAGGACAATCGATACCACTTTCCGATGTCACTGCTGCCGGATTCAATTCCGCATGGCTCCTGAACATCAGCATGAATTCTGAAGCCCAAGCAAAACAGGCATTCATAAATGCAGGCCTTGCCATGGGCCATAACGTTCCATCTGTTCACTCTTACCCATCAAACACTAACAATTACAAGTGGCTGTATCCGGCACCAAACTATACCGGGGCCACGGAAATAGTGAACAGGGCAAACCGTTTTGCCAATTACGAGAATTTTCTAATGTTTTTTACCCACGACGAACTCGACTGCCATCCAGCAAGAGAAGGAACATATTTGCCAAACATTCAATCCTACACCTCGGTAATTAACGCGCTCAAAGCGATTAACCCACAAATGCACCTTTACATCAACCATTGCAGGATAGAGCCATACACAGGCGTGCATCAGGATCTCGTGGATTACTATCTGCCCCTTTCAGATATTGCAAGCCTTACAAACAATGCAGTCAATGCATACCCGATAACAAACCCGACACCAGAACAGGCCCGAAAACAAATTGCCCTCCTTCCACTGGTTGGCAGCAACTTAAGAAAAACCCTTTATTCCATGCAAAATGCGGGAAATACCAGCACCAGATTCATCGGAGTGGGGTCTGGATTAAACTGCTGGGCCCAATGGGACGGAGTCCCTGATCCAGACTACACAATCCACTGCAGCAAGGTAACCCCCTTCAATGTACAACGGTTCCAGATATGGGACCAAATCATTAACGGCGCAGTAGGAATAACATTCCATGGGGCATACGAACTGGTTCTGGACGACCCCGCCAATGGAGCTTATTACAGTTATCAGTGGGAACAGATTAAAATCGAAGCCAAAGAATTGTCAGACCTCTATCCCGTTCTTGCACGGCCACAATTTGGCGAAGACGAATGGCAAATAAGCGATTCGAGAATTAACGCCATGCTCAAAAGAAACCCAACCAATCCAAACGAGCTTTACCTGTTTACCGCAAGCACAAGCATTTATGACATTCCAAGTGTGACAATCACCCTGCCCGGAAAAACAATTGCCTCGGTTCAAGCCCTCAACGAAGATCCGGCCGATGGAAGCCTCATCTGCACGGGATGCATTCGAACGGTTCCGTTCTCCGGCAGCAGCTTCACCGACGCCTTCGGATACGGCAGCACCCACCAGCGCCCAAGAACAGGCAACCCCGGCGACCCATCACCCCCGCCGGGCGGAAGCGAACCCACCGCCGCCGGATACGCGGTACACATTTACAAAATCGGAGTGAATTAAAAACAGGTTCAAAAAAAAGAAACTCAAAAAAACTATTTTTTCTTTTCCAGCATTTTTACAAACTTCCCGACCAGATAGTTTCCCACTAGTTTAAAATCGCGTTCCTCTCGCAGTTCCATCCGGTCCCGCACGCTCACATCCTCAAGCGATTCCATTTGCTCCACGTTCAAGTCGGACGGATTCCACACCGAAGCCGAATACGCGTCAAACTCTTTTCGAAGCGCCTGCCAGCGCGAATCGGGATCACGGCGCATTTTAAAAAACAATGCAAAAAACATTTGCTCCGGATTCACCTTTCGCGCTTTGCAGGCCGCCATAAAACGCTCATCTTTGCTCACCACACGGTCAAAAATCTCCTCAAAATACCGCTGGCGACCCTCGTCGCTAGACAAGCGCGGACGCACAAACTTCGACGTGGCGGAAACAGGAGATTTTACATCCCGATGTTTAATCACCAGCACATCCGACTGCGGAATAGGAACCCCCCACTTTACGCCCGATTTTCGGTTCTTCCACCAGAACTTTAGGCGCACCCACCGACCCGGCTTGGAATCTTTAGAAGACGCCGGCGGGACAGCAGAAGATTTCCCTGATTTCTTACCCGAAGGCTTTGCCATCCCAAAAAACACCCCAAAGCAATGAAAACTATCGTACCCTGCGTCTTCGCAACGCGAGCTTTGCCAGTTCTTTTCCAAATCCGCGACGCGTCAAGCGGACTTGCGGTTTTGGTTTCGATTCCTGTTTTGGTACCAGCGGCGGAACCCGCATCTGCCTTGGCACATACCGCCCCTTTTTCGCGTCAAAATAATACGTGTCAATGAATTCGCCGCTATGCCACTTGAGCCGCTGAATATCCAAAGAAAACGCATTCAATGTCTGGCGGCGAAACTGCGGGTCCTTTAGCTGCACTTCAAACCCCTTGTGCGCAGTTCCCAACACCACGCCAATCACGGGTTTTCTTCCCAATTGACGCGCCAGGTGCGGTGCCACCACCGAATCCAAACGCTCCGCCAGCACGGCGTTTCTTCCCGCACGAATAAAATCATGGTGCGCCACATCGAGTGTTTCTGCAAACCTTCGGGTCTGCGGGACCACCCGAAGCAAATCGGGCGAAATGGCGTCTGCAATACCCAGCGCCCCTGCGGCAAGCATGCCCTTCAAAATGCTTCTTCTTCCCGCGGCACGCGGCGAAAGTTTTTCTTTTGCACGCGAACCTTTCTTTTCACTTTGCGTTTCGGTTAAAGCACTTTTGCGGATTTTTTTTGCCGCGACCCGGTAAAGTTTTTTCGCGGGACCCGACAAAGCAACTCCCGCAGCCAGTGCGCGAAGCACCCAAGCACCCCGCACGCGCCGAGCAAGACTTTTTTCATGCCCCTCTTCAATGGGCACATCAACCAAAAAAATGGGGGGCCGACGATTCCCCGCAAAACGGTTCTGATTCACCCAGCCTGAAACCAGATCCGATTCAAAACCGACCCCCAGGTGTTCAAACGAATACGCATCCACATTACGCGACAACACTTCATCATCTGAGCGCTCATGGGGCGACTCAAACTCAATCAAGTAAACGGCGTTTGAAGTCTCGATTCTTTTAAGCGCCATAAAACAGTATAGGAAAGTTAGATTATTTAATGGTTATTAAAAAGAAAAAAAGGAAGGCGCTTTTAGCGCCAAAAAACAGGTATTGCAGTTCTGGAATCTACCGTACACGTTCACTGCGTTAAGCAGTTAGTCATGCATTGAACCCATTCCGCATCGGGAACATTCGCACACTCGGCAGAGCAGTCTCCAGCGTACGGCACGTCTTCAACGGGCTCATCTACTCCGCTTTGGCAGTCATCCATGCAACCCGCATAGTCGTCTACATTTTCACACAGTTGTTCGCATGCCGCAGTCCCTTGCTTGGTATCCGGATAACAACTCGGACCAATGCACCCAAAAAATGCGAGTGCCGCCTGAGCCAAGACGAAAACAGCCAAAAAAGAAAAAGCCACCAACACCAGAATCAACTTCTCGTTTTGTTTCATTTCAATACCCCCAGTCAACTAACGACTGACACAACCCCCTGCCCAAACCATTAAAAAAGAATTCCCCTGCATCACTTGGGCTTTGTTTTTTGGGTTTCCCACTTTGGTTGTTTGACCACTTTTAAGCGCCATAAAACAGCATAAGAAAGCTAAGATTATTTAATGGTTATTAAAAAGAAAAAAAATAAGGCGCGTTTGCGCCCAAGAAAACAAGTTGGATTTTTATCTACTGGGCTACGCAGTTTGCCATGCATTGCGCCCAGGCATCGCCGGGTTCATCCCACTGAGGTGCGCACTGCTCCATGCACTCTTCCGGGAACATCGGAATATCTTCGACTGGCTCGATTCCAGCCCCGCAATCATCCATGCAACCCGCATAGTCTGCAGCATCCTCACACTGTTGCTCGCAAGCTGCAGTGCCCTGCTTGGTATCTGGATAACAGCTTGGACCCGGAATGCATCCAAAGAATGCGAATGCCGCCTGAGCCAAGACGAAAACAGCCAAAAAAGAAAAAGCTGCTAACACCAGAATCAATTTCTCGTTTTGTTTCATTTCAATACCCCCAATTCAAATAATGACTGACACAACTCCGCGTCCAAACCATTAAAAAAGAATTCCACTACATAACTCGGCGTTTGATAATGCACAAAAACCAGACAACGCGCCCTTTTCAAGCTTCAAACCATTTTTCCAAAAAAAAAAACACACATTTTGCTTCACCCTAAAAACTGGATTCGGTTTCAATCCGTTTTATCTTTTTTTCATTCGAACGTTACTTCATTAAACTCCACGGCACTCAGAAACTCCATGGACGCTACAAGTGCTGAACTCCTGGAACAATTCATGCACAAAACCGGGAAAACCCGCGCCGAAGCCGAAGCCCTGATTCTGGAAAAAACCCAAAAATTCGCCGGACTGCTTTCGAATGAAGCCGCGTTGTTTTTGCTTGCCAAAGAAGCTGGAATTGAAACTGACACCATGCCGGTTCACCACGAAACCATTTCCATCGGACAGCTGGAAATCGGACAAACGAATATCGACGTGGCCTGCACCGCCAAACGCATCTTTCCAGTCAAAGAATTCGCCAACAAAACCAAACCCGGCACCGGCAGACGCTGCGCGATCCAACTTGCCGATTCAACAGGCGAAATCTGGATGACACTCTGGCACGACCACACGAAACTCCTCGCACAAATTCCCACCGGGACACCGCTTCGCATCACCAACGCTTCAGTGACGGAATTCAACGCGCAAAAACAACTCAATTTCACCGGCAAAAGCAAATTCGAAACGCTTACAGATGCAAAACTACTCCAACAACTTCCCGCTGTTTCAATTCAATACACCGAACCAAGCGCAGTAGAAACCGGACAATGGGGCATCACCACGCGCGGAATTGTTTCCAAACTGTACCCCATTAAAACATTTCAAAACGACCGCGGAAGCGGCGAATACGCAGCCTTTGAAATCAAAGACGACTCCGCGATCCTACGCTGCGTCGCGTGGAACAGTGCCGTACGCGAACTCGAAGACATCACCGAAAACATGCGCATCCAAATCGAAAACGCGTACACACGCGAAAACCGAAACGGAGAAACCGAACTGCACTTAGGCGAAAACACGCGGATTGTGAGACTGAAAAAATAGCGACGAGTTGTTTTGGACTGGCTTGCCCATCTTCCTTTTACCGGAAAACAGCATTCGAAAACGATTTAAAGAAAAAAAATCTTCATATGAAGCGGTTTTATGCCTGTGTTTGGAAAAGGACGAACAAACAAAGACCCAGCCGGAAAAAAGGACCGAAACCCCCAAAAGCACCTGAACACGGAAGTGAAACGAAGAGATTTCTTTTTTCAACCCGAAGAAAAACGAAGATACGGACCGCGCCAATATTTTAAATACATTCATACGCCTCTTTTTGACATCAAAACCCTACTCCGATTCGATTTAGCTGGTTTTATCCACCAACGCACTCTCAACACGAAGCAACCCGCAGTCGTAGTTGACTGGGGATGCGGAACGGGCCGTGCCATCGAAGAACTGACCGACCGGTTCAAAGACCAAGTTCTGGCGTACGGGTACTCTAGGGACAGTTATGACCTTTGGGCCATCAGCGAACGCGTCAAATACATTCAGGCTACCGCCGAAGACCTGCCGCGCTACCTCCAAAAACTCCCGCCTATCGACCTGATATACTCGTACATGGGATACTACCACTTCGATTCGAAATTGAATCGGGTTCAGTCCGCCACCTACCTTGCCAAGCTTGCACAAAAACTTGCACCCGGCGGCATGCTCGTATTTCACATGTGCACGACAGGATTCAAATTCAAAACTAAACTCAAACGCGCACTCGGGCCTAGTTTTAAAATCGAAGACACCCTGAACTCAGACGGCATGCCTATCCTGCTGGTGCGCCGAAAATACCCCTTGAAAAGCCGCACGCCCAACACCCGCCCCCGACCAAAACCAACAACTGCCCACTAAAAAAACCTTTCACAAGATGCTGCACACTGTTTCACCGGCAATGCAGCGTCCTGTGATTTAAAAACCCCAAGAACGAATTCTTCTCACCAGGAATGCAAGACCTCTTTCCAGCTCAGGAACAAGGCCGAACACATTCACTGCATGGAGGAATTACAATGAGCGAAAAAACAGTCGTAGTTGAGAAAGAAAAGAGCGGCAAAACCCTCAAAATAGCAAAAGAAGAAAAAACCATTGAAGAAGAACTATTGAGTATGGACACCGATCCCGAATCACCCGCGCTTTCAAACACGCAAAAAAAAGAAAGTGATACGGAAAGCAAAGTCAAAACCATTACGGAGCTGCCCGGCATTGGACCGCAAAGCGCGGAAAAACTACTGCAAGCGGGCTACCGCACCTTGGAATCGATTGCGGTCGCGTCGCCCATGGAATTAATTGAAGCCGCAGGATTAGGCGAAGTCACGGCTGCCAAAGCGATTAATGCCGCGCGCCAAAGCCTTGAAATGGGCTACGAACAAGCTGACAAAATACTGGCACGCAGACTAACCTTGGGGCGCATCAGCACCGGAAGCAAAGAACTGGACGCCTTGGTCGGCGGCGGAATCGAAACCCAAAGCATTACAGAGGTTTACGGGCAATACGCCTCGGGAAAAACCCAGTGGGCGTTTCAATTATCCGTGATGGCCCAGCTCCCCAAAGAAAAGGGGGGGCTTGGAGGCAACACGCTTTACATTGATTCGGAAAACTCGTTTCGACCCGAGCGAATCGTACAAATCGCCAAAGCCAAAGAACTGGACGTCGAAAAAACCTTAAAAAATATTTTCGTGGCCCGCGCGTACAATGCGGACCACCAGATGCTGCTCGCGGAAAAGGCAGCCGAAATGGTGCACGAAAAAAACATCAAACTCATCATCGTGGACTCGCTCACCAGTTTGTTCCGAAGCGAATTCATCGGACGCGGCCAATTATCCGACCGGCAGCAACGCTTAAACAAACACATGCACACTTTGCAAAAACTAGCGGAGTACCACAACGTCGCAGTACTCGTTACCAACCAAGTCATGAGCAGGCCCGATGTCCTGTTTGGCGACCCCACGGCGCCCATTGGCGGCCACATCGTGGGGCACAACTCCAAAACGAGAATTTACCTGCGCAAAGCCAAGGAAAACAAACGCGTGGCCAAACTCGTGGACTCACCTTCACTTCCGGACGGAGAAGCCATTTACATTCTCACTGAGAATGGAATCGAGGATGCGTAAGCGCTTTTTTACAATTCAAAAAAAGGAATTTGGTTGATTCGGAAGGAAAGGCCATTTTCTCCCATTCTTTTTTTCGGTTTCCAGTTTCTTTTGAATTACACTTGAATCTGCTTTGAACTCGCTTTTTTCAAACGGTTCATCACCGAAAACCCGATGCCGCGCTCCGGGACTCCCTGAACAAACACGGTTTTGAAGTTCTGCTCATCCAGTTCATGAAAAAAACGAAACAGATTCTTAGCTAAACTCCGAGCCGAAGAAAATGAAAATACGCGAACAGGAAATTTCTTTTTTTCGACTCTTTTTACAATCGATTTTGAAACCAGTTTTTTTGCTATTTTGTCCGAACAAATTACCGCTATTTTTTTTGATGCGAAGTGTGCGCTTTTCAGTTTTGAATCCAAAAAACGAAATTGCTTTTGAAAAGAACCCATCAAAAGCACCACGCGGCAGTGCGGCGCATAATGCACATACCGCATGCCCGGAGACGCCGGATTCTTCACCGCTTGATTTTTACGAAGCGACGAATGAAACCTGATTTTAGGCAAAAAAGGTTTCAACTCCGAAATTCCAACCGGACCCGGACGCAGAATTTCCTGATTCTTTAAATCCAGAACCGTTGATTCAATTCCGAATACCGAGGGACCGCCTTCCAAAATCGCAAAAACCCCCCGCAGATTTTTGGCATGACGCGAAAGCGTCGAAGACGGACGCGTGGCTTTATTGGCACTCGGAGCCGCAATCGGAACACCGGAAAGCGAAATCAATTTTCGCGCGATTGGATTGGAGGGCATCCGAACGGCAACATTCGAAAGACCCGCCGTCACATTCAGCGGAATGCGATCCGATTTTGGAAACAACACCGTCAAAGGACCCGGCCAAAAAAAAGACAGCAATTTTTTTTCTTTTTTAGAAAGCGGACGCCCAATCACCTTTGAAAGCATCGACAGCGAAGACACATGCACAATCACCGGATTCTTCTTTGGACGATGCTTCACCCGAAAAATCTTTTCCACCGCAGTTTTGGAAAACGCATTCCCGCCAAGCCCATACACGGTCTCCGTTGGAAACACCACCAACTGATTCTCCCGAATCGCACGCGCACAATGCGCAAGGTTATCCTTTGTAGGAAGCAGAATGCGGGACATCGTAGATTTCAGCACTCAAAACGAATAAATAACACATCTGAACAAATAATCCGGGAAAGATTCGGCCAAATTGAAAATCGAACCGCAAAAAAAAGACAACGGACATATCAAACACCATTCGCTTTTTCCTAAAATACAGGACAAAAATGCACTATTTTTATTCATTTTGCATCAAAAAATACCTTGAATGCGGACAAAAATGAAGATCGGGATTGCACTGTCGCACCGCATAACGGCGCAAAAAACATTTTTGGATTGCAAAAAAATCGTAACCGACAAAGCATCGAAACTGGCCATTGCCAAAGATCTTGAATTTGATACACTTGCCAAAAACAAAGCGTTTCTGAACAGTGACCTGATTATCGTGTTTGGTGGAGACGGAAGCTTTCTTAAAACCAGCCAAGCCATCCAAAACACCACGCCATTGATAGGAATCGGATGCGGCGAACGCAATTTTCTGTCCCATGCACCAGCCTCAAATGCGGCCGCCTACCTGCAGGAGACCTTAAGCCGCCCCCTTAAAACCGAGACACGCACGCGCATCGCAGAAAACCGCACTTCCATTCCGGTTCTCAACGAAATCCTGATCTCACCGCATACCTCTGCAACGATTATGCATTATGAATTGTTCATTAACGGAAAATTCCAATTCCACGATTATGCCGACGGCGTATTAATTTGCACGCCCACCGGATCAAGCGCCTATAACCATGCCGCGGGCGGCCCCCTGATTACGCTCCCCACTTCGGCCTTTGCGATTACACCCCTTCACTCGATTGAACAACGCACGCCATTGGTCGTACCCGATTCAAGCAGGATTGAAATCCGGAAAATTCAGTCCCAAGACAAACAAATCGAACTCGTACTGGATGGACAACAACGACATTCGATTCCAAACGCACAAAACGAATCCATCCAAATTCACAAAAGCCCGCACCCCCTTTGCGTAGCCGAATACCGCCCGCAGCAAATGATTTTTCCCCCCGTCTCTTCAATCGAAAAACTGGCTCCCAGCAGCCGATTCGTATTAACCGTGATTCGACAACTCGGCACCGCCACCCAAGCCGAATTAAATGAGGCTACAAAACTAGATCCGCGCACCATTCGCCGCGCCATTGCCGAACTCCTAGAGAACGCCCAAATCACCCAACGACCCTTTGCGAGCGATCAACGAAAATATCTTTACCACGCCGTTGCCAGTTCCAAAAAACCCGTGAACCGGTGACAAAAAACCAGATAGTCTTTTCAATAAAAAAAAATCACGGCAGTTTTCTTACATTTGACTTTCAAAAAAAACCGTTTTGGAACCGTTGTTTCAAAAAAAAGTTAAACGCAAAAAAAATTCGGGAAAGTATTAAATAGTTTAGTAGATACTAAATTGTACGCCAAAAAAAACACCTAAAAACGTTCAACAAAGCATCCAAAATTTGCATATTACTGCCTGCATTTCAGAGCGTAATTAGGGGTGTTTAAACGAGTTTAAACCAAAAAACGGGGACATCGGGGGAATTTGAATGAACATCAAATTTGTAAAAAAAAGAGATGGCCGCGTGGTTTCCTTTAATCAGGACGCGATTATCAGCGCGGTCTGGAAAGCCGCCAAAGCCGTGGGCGGAAAAGACAAAAGCCTCGCCGTTGAATTATCCCACGCCATTGTCCAAGAACTTGAACACAAATTCCCCGAAAAACACGTCCCCAGTGTCGAAGAAATCCAGGACAGCGTTGAAAAAGTACTAATTGAACGCGGACACGCCCGAACCGCCAAAGCCTACATCATTTACCGCCAGCAACACGCGGATATCCGAAAAGAAAAAGCCAATGTCTTAGAAAAAGAAGAAACCGACGAAGTCGACAAACGATTTGACGTCAATGCCCTCCGGGTACTGAAAGCGCGCTATTTACGAAAAGATTCCACCGGAAAACTGATTGAAACCCCCAAAGAACTCTTTACCCGCATCGCACTGCACGTCACCTTGCCCGAATTGCTCTACGACGAGCGACTCCATGACAAAGGCGCACGCCAAACCCCCCACCCGATGCAGGAATTTGATCCAGCGGAAATGGAACACAAACTCTCAATCGGATCCTTCCAACTCAACCGCTATCACTGCGAAGCCTTAAAACGCATGTTTGACAAATTCGACAAGCAGCACAAAATGAAAACCGACTGGAACACCTTCCTCCGCCAGCTTCAGCAAGGCGAATTCGATTCCTACGAACAACAAGCTCAAACATTCCTCAATGTCATGATTCACAAAAAATTCATGCCCAACACACCCGCCATCGCAAACTTTGGAAACGTACTCGGGATGGGCAGCGCCTGCTTTCACCCGAATCAAATCATTTTAACCGAATCCGGCCCCAAAAAAATTTCAGAAATCAAAGCAGGAAAAAAAGTGCTTACGCACCTTGGACGATACCGACCGGTCACTGAGGTTTTTATTCGCAACACGGACAAGTTATTTGAAATCAATTGCCACAAACTCCCCAAATCCACTCTGCAGGTTACAGAAGAACACCCAATTTTATCATTGGAGAACGGAGAGACCAAATGGAAAGCGGTGAGCCAATTAACCAAAGGAAGCCTTGTTGCTGTTTCATTTCCAATGGAAACAAAAGACGTTTCCGAACTAACGATTACAGATTTTGTTGCAGGATTAACCGTTAATTCAAACGACGAATGCTATTATTCCTATGAAGGAGGAAAATTCAACGCATTTAAACACGAAACCAAATCCGTCAAAAATCATGCGGCGCTAGACTTCGACTTAATGCGATTATTTGGATACTATCTCGCAGAAGGCACTATTTCGAATCAGAACTGCGTTCGGTTTACGTTTTCTTCTGACGAAATCGATTTATGCCAAGACACTATTTTCCTAATGGAAAACAAATTTGGGATTAGCGCCCGAATTGAACATAATTCAAACGAGAACCGAAAATGGGTCTCTTTACGCTTTCATTCCACAATCCTCGCCCAATTCTTTGATTCAATATTTGGAACGGGGTTTAATAAAAAAATAATCCCTGCATGGATGCTTACACTCCCCGCCGAAAAACAAAAAGGACTCATTATCGGAATTGGACGCGGAGACGGCACCAGCCTCCAAAACGGCATAGGGTGGAACACCCGCATCGTCATGTCCAATCAAAACCTCGTATATGGCGTTTGGCAAATGGCCATGCGCGCAGGTCTTTTTTGCGGACTTGGAAAAGAATCCATGCCCAAGCTGGCTACTACGCAGCCCTACCGCTGCATCATTGGTTCTGACGGAAACGAACTCATTTCTGCCATCTCCGGAAATTCGGTCCAAGCGGTCCAAACCACACGCATCCGGTCCAAGCAACTCAATGGAATCACGTTTACTCCCATCGATGAAATCAAAGAAGTTCCATATAACGGGCAGGTTTTTAACTTAGAAGTCGAAGAAGATCACTCCTACGTTGCGGAAGGAGTCGCCGTGCACAATTGCTTTGTCATGGATGTCGAAGACAACATCGAAGGCATCATGGACACCCTCAAAAACGCGGCCATCGTATTCAAAAGCGGAGGCGGCGTTGGATACAACTTCTCCAAACTACGCCCCGAAGGCGACTACGTCTCAAGCACCTCCGGCATTGCCAGCGGCCCACTGACATTCATGACCCTGTTTGACAAAATGACCGAAGTCATCAAACAAGGCGGAATCAGACGCGGGGCAAATATGGGAATTCTGAATTCAAACCACCCGGACATCGAAAAATTCGTGACCTCCAAAGAAGGCAACAAACAACTCACCAACTTCAATATCTCGATTCTGATTATGCCCGACTTTTGGGAGCACTACCACAAAAACGAACCCTACCCCCTGCTTAACCCGCGCAGCGGCGAAGTCGTCCGCACCGTAAACCCCCGCATGCTCTTTGACTTAATCGTGTACCAAGCCTGGGAATCCGCCGAACCCGGGGTTATCTTCTTTGACCGCGTCAACAAATACAACCCCTTCACCGAAGACCTCGGTCCGATTGTCACGACGAACCCATGCGTAACAGGCGACACTTTGGTTTCCACTGAGAATGGCTTAGAACGAATTGATTCCATGCAAACGCGCACCATTGTTACGGACCAGCGCGCACTCCAAAACACCAATTCGTTACATACCCAAACAATCCAAAACGGAACCCAACTCGCGAAAGCAACCCAAGTCATCAAAACAGGGACTAAGGAGACACTCCTGCTGGAAACAACTTCCGGTTATGAACTCAAAGCCACTTCAGATCACCGAGTACTTACATCCACTGGATGGAAACCCATTGAACAATTGACCACCAACGATTCGATTTTGATTCAAAGCGGTACCGGACAATTCAACAAACATTCCGCACTGCCATTTGAACCCCAAAACACCATTACCGGAAAAAATGGACGGAGTTATCAACTTGGCTTACCAACCGAATGGAGTCAAGAATTGGGACTGGTCATGGGATGGATAACCGGAGATGGATGGCTTAATACCAAGTACAATCAAGTCGGATTGGTTTTTTCCAAACCGGATTCCGAAGCGCAACAACTGATTCAACCGATTTTTGAACAGTACTGCAACCGATCCATATCCATTGCCAATGCCGACCAAAGTGCGGTTCAAATTCGAAGCAACAGCCGCTTTGTCACCGACTTTTTTGCAAAATTGGGCGTTAAATCCGTTAACGAAGAAAAGGAAGTTCCAAAAACACTCTTTACGGCAACAGAAGACGCAGTAACCGGATTCCTCAAAGGCCTCTTTTCTTCCGATGGAACACTGGCAGCCGGAAACGAAAGCCGCAACTACGCACGACTCAACTCCAGTTCGCTTAAGCTCCTTAAAGATACCCAATTACTGCTGCTGAATCTTGGAATCAAAAGCACCATTTACGATCGCTCGACTAAACCAAAGCAATTCCACTATACCACTGCAAATAATGAAACCAAAGAATATTTTACTTCCGGAACAAATTTTGAACTTAATATAAGCAAAGACAATCTTGCACGATTCCTTGAAAAAATCGGTTTCATTCAAAGCAGACACAACCAGACCGCTGACAAAATCAAACAACACGAATTCTACAGCGAATACTTTATTGAAAAAATAAAATCCATTACTCCGATTGGATTGCACGAAGTCTGGGATATCACCGAACCGGTTTCACACTCTTTCATTGCCAACGGAATCGTAACGCATAATTGCGGAGAAGTATTATTGTACCCGAACGAAAGCTGCAACCTCGGCAGCATCAATGTCTGGGCGTTTTTCAAAGAAGACGAACACGGAAACCAATACTTTGACTGGGAAGACCTGCGCCAAACCATTCACACCTGCACGCGATTACTCGACAACGTCATTGATGTCAACAAATTCCCGCTCAAAGCCATTGAAGACATGACCGATGCCACGCGAAAAATCGGGTTGGGCGTCATGGGGGTTGCCGATTTATTATACGAACTCAAGCTGCCCTACAACTCCAAAGAAGCCCGCGACCAAATGGAAAAATTAATGGAATTCGTCAACTACTACAGCAAAGTCGAATCCGTAGAATTGGCCAGAAAACGCGGACCCATTCCCTACTACGACAAAAGCTTTTACCCGCGCGGAAAACTACCCATCTCAGGACCCGAAAACAAAACCGAATGCCAGTTTGACTGGGACGAACTCCGCGCCCAAATCAAAGAACACGGGATTCGCAATGGATATACGACCGTTATTGCACCCACAGGTTCCATTTCAATGATCGCCGGCTGCAGCTCCGGCATTGAACCCGTGTACTCCCTCGTGTTTGAAAAAAACGTGAAAGTCGGAAGCTTCTACTACGTGGACCCCGTGTTTGAACGCATCATGAAACAAGACGGACTCTACGACAGCGCCCTCATGGAAGACATCACGGCCAACGGCGGACGCGCCGCCAACATTCCCTACCTAACCCCCGAACACAAACGCGTATTCGTCACCGCCATGGATATTTCCCCCGAAGACCACATCCGAACCCTTGCCGCATTCCAAAAATGGACGGATTCAAGCATCTCCAAAACGAACAACTTCCCTGCGGACGCAACAGTCGAAGACATGCGCGAAAGCTACATTTTGGCCTACGAACTCGGATGCAAAGATGTCACAGTTTATCGCGACAACTCCATCAAAAGCCAGGTACTCAATGCCCCCAAGAAAAAAGAAGCAACGGTTTCTGTACAAAGCACAACCGCCAAAGCGGCCCCCATGGAACAAACCGCGAACACAAGCCCGCAACAATCCCTGGCGCACACGCAAACCGGCGGCAAACAAGTCATGGAACTCAAACACACAGCCCCCACTCACGCCCCCATGGCTCAAATGCCGGGCAAAAACGAAATCACGAACTGCCCCAATTGCTCCATGAAACTCGCAGTCAAAGAAGGATGCGCCAGCTGCCCCGAATGCGGATGGGGATTCTGCAACTAGCCGCATGTGCGCGGCTTCGGCACGAAGGGTTCCTGCGGAACCCTGTCTATTCAACGCGGTTTGCGCCCGGATCCACCACGGACCAGCTTCGCTGGGCCTGCACTATTTCTTTTCTTTTTTATTTCCTTTTCAAAACCCCTTCTTTTTAAGATTTCGCAATGCAGTTTCTATTGGACCAGGCGAGGGGGCTAGCGGTCCCCTGCACCAAGACCCGCTTTAGTGGCGCCCGCGTCATCGAAACGTGGCTTGCACCGGCAGCCAAGCCGCTGTTTGGACTAAGACCCTTTGAACCCAAAGGTCGATTCGCGCTGCCAACCCCGCCAGATTCGGAAGAAAGCAACGGTACACTGCGCAATGGATGCTCTGGGAAAAACAGAGGCGAGAAAAAACAGCGGAAACACTTGACTGAACGGACTTGCTGCTATTCGGTGGCGGTCCACTCCAAAACAAACACAAAATAATTTGGTAAAAAAATTGCAACTGTTTGAAAAGCGATCCATACGGAGAAAAAAGAATTTCGTTGTCAATTCATAATATAAAAAATATTATTTCTGATTCTGCGCGCCCGCTTTCAAACCCTTCGCCAAATCCAGCAATGCGGCCTTTGGGTTCTCTGCCAAGACCACGCCCGAAGAAACAAACACGCCCCGCGCACCCAACTCCACGCACCGCTTCGCGTCCTCAAACGACTTCACACCCGCGCCCATGATCGGAACCACCTTGTGATTCACCTCGCGAATCAATGCCACGGAGCGCGACACCAACTCCGGGTCGGCCGTTGACACCGAGACATTCCCGCCAATCAGCTCCGGCGGCTCGACCGCCAAAAAATCCGGCGAAAAAGACGCAATCGACTTGGCACGCAACTCCGTTTCAGCACACGCCAACACCCGCAGTTTGGCGGAATGACACTTCAACACACAGTCCTCCACCACCGAATCCATGACCTTATCCTCGGCATGGTTCACAACGGCGCCTGCAGCGTCTGCTTCATGCAAGGTTTCAGAAGGAATTTTGCCGTTCCCGCGCCCAAATGAAATCGGGTCCACATGCTGGGAAAACACCGGGATAGAAACCGCTTTTGCGATGACCCGAAGATCCAGTGCCGACACCACGGGAATCACGACTACACCGGTTTTATTCGACACGGATTCACAGGCTTTTGCCAAGCGCAGAGCGGATTTTCCAAAAGACTCCTTATACACCTTAAAATTGACAAACACAACCAACGAATCCATACTCAAAACCCCAATACAGGATAAGGCGTGCACAAACTATAATTCTTTCGATTCCCTTGTGCAGATAAAAACGGAGATATGCTATTTCTCCCTTGTCGCACACATCCAAATCTCTTTTTCCTCAAAAAACAACTATTTAAGGCTTTTTCAATTTATACTATTCGGGAAGCGATCTTTCATGCAATACGCCCACGCCACGGGCGAAACACTCAGCCGCACTCCAAACCCGTTCTTTGGACCCAGTGAACACGCCGAACTCCAAAAAGCCGTTCAACTCATTTTAAACCTCGATGAAACACTTCAACACCACGGACTTGACAGCGCGCAAATTCTAATGGAACAAGGATTTGGAAAAGCCACCGTGATCGGCGCTATTTTATCCGAACTACCCGCACCTACCGCGCTTGAAGCCTTTGACACCGAAAGCGTACTATTGGCGAGAAGCGTAGCCAAAATCAAAACCCTTGAAGAGAAAAACCGCTCCAAAATTCCCTACAAGCACCTCCAAAAAATAGTGCTGGGACTTGCAGACGATGCCCGCACAATCCTGATTCTGATCGCCAAAAAACTCGCCGAACTCCGGTTTTTATCCGAACAACCCGCCGAAGAACAATCCGCGCTATGTGAACACGCCCTTATGCACTGGGTGCCCGTTATCCACAAACTCGGCCTTCACAAAGTACGCTGGGAAATCGAAGACCTCGCCATGAAAAAATTATTACCCAAAGAATACGCGGCCATCAAAACCCGCATCAACGACAAGCGAAACCAGCGCCACCAAAAAACCGAAGACCTCGTGAACCGCATCAAAGAAGAACTCGAACAAGCCCGCATTCACGCCGTTGTGTACGGACGCGTCAAAAACTTTTACCGCGTCTACAAAAAAATGAAAGAAAAAGAATGCGACTTTGGCGAAATCCACGACTTGATAGGCTGCCGCATTATCTGCTCCTCGGTGAACGAATGCTACGAAACACTAGCCGTGATTCAAAACGCGCTCAAAACCCACACATCTGGATTTGACGACTACGTCGCCAAACCCAAAAAAACCGGTTACCGCTCCATTCACCTCAACCTCGACTGGAAAAAAGTTCCGAGTGAAATCCAAATCCGAACCTGGGACATGCACAAAGACGCCGAAGACGGATTTGCAGCCCACTGGGAATACAAACAATACCAAAAAGACCCCCACTTTGACCGGGCATTTGCGGTCACCAAACAACTCGCCGACTGGTTCTCCCAAACCACGAACAAAGACCTGATGGATTCGTTGAACTTACGCTTTGAAAAAAACAAAATATTCGTACTCACCCCCAAAAACGATCTCATTGCACTACCCATGAACGCAACCCCCATTGATTTTGCCTTCGCAGTTCACACCGATCTCGGGTACAAATGCGAAAAAGCCCGCGTCAACGGAAAACCCGTTTCCCTCAGCCACCTGCTTGAAAACGGAGACTGCGTCGAAATCCAAACCAGCGACGAAAACACCGTCAAACAAAACTGGCTATCGTTTGTTCAAACCGAAAAAGCCAAACAAAAAATCCGCTCCATTTTACAACTCAAACCCCAACCCACGCGTGCCACGGTTAAAAAAATACTCCAGCCCACACTCTTTCAAAAACACGCCAACCTGATTCCCGCACGCTGCTGCACACCGCTTCCAGGCGACGAAATCATCGGATACAAAACCACCAAACGCAAAATCAAGATTCACCGCGCCGACTGCCCAAATGCCGCCCGCATTCCAGCGGATCACCAGATGTTCGTAACGCCCGAACGATTCAACCAAAACGAATTCGAAACCAGTTTCAAGGTATTCGTTCAAAACCGAGCCGGTGCACTCTCCGATGTACTCACCGCCATTGCATCCACCAGTGGAAAAATCATTTCCACGGAATCCGTGAACAAACACAACAGTTTCATCTGGCGATTCAGAATCAAAACCAAAAACCGAAAAACACTCGAAAAAACCTTTGAACAAGTCGGAAAAGTCAAAGGCGTGGACAAGATCGAAAGATGAATTCGAATTTCTTCAATATCCAAAAATATGCAAATTCGAAACAAGAATTAAAAATCAAATAATTGCTACGCCCTTTTTACGCAAAGCTTTTGCCATCGAAACTATTAATAAAACCAAAATCCAATTAAAAGCCAGACTTAGGCGAGAATTCATATGATCAACGCACGCACCAAAACCGGCATCGTGGGACTGGACGAACTCCTGGAAGGCGGGTTTCCGACCGGACGAAGCATACTCGTATCCGGCGGCTGCGGAACCGGCAAAACCATCTTCTCGCTCCAATACCTCTACAATGGCATTCAAAAATACCAGGAACCCGGCATCTTCGTCACACTCGATGAACGACCCGAACTCATCCGCGAAGACATGCTGCGGTTCAACTGGGATCTCCGCGAACTCGAACAAAAAAACATGCTTCAAATCATTGACGGAAGCATCGCCAAAGTCGCGATCCCCTCCGAAGAAACCTATTCACTACCCGCCACCGGGTTTGATCTGGATAAATTACTCTTAGAAATCATGCGGTTATCGAAGCGCACCAACGCCAAACGCATTGTCATTGATTCGATTCCGGCGCTTGGATTCAATTACGAAAACGAAAACGATATCCGAAAAGCAGTTCTCAAACTCTCCTATGTGCTATCCAAAACCGGGCTCACCTGCCTCATGACCAGCGAAATGGATGAAACCGGCACCAAATTCGGAAAATACGGCGTCGAAGAATACGTCGTCGACGGCGTGATCGTACTCCACTATATGGGCGTCGGCACCCAAACCAACCGAACACTCCACATCCGAAAAATGCGCGCCACCCACCACTCCGAAGACCTACACCCGCTGCGCATTGGACAAAACGGCATCACCGTGCACTCCATTGACGAAGACTACGAAGAAACCTGAATCCATTCAATGAAATCCACAGGCCATTCGAATTGACCCCCGTTACCCAACTCTTTTTGGCGATGCCATTCATTCCCGCAACTTTAAATTTCTTCGTATGCCTAATTCTTTCGAATTTCCATGAACGAAAACGACTTAACCAAAAGCAAGCTTGAAAAATTAGCGGCACTGCGCAAAATGGGAATCGACCCCTACCCCTACCGATTCGACGCCAGTCACAGCGCAGCCCAATTGCACCAAGAGTTTGAAAAAATTGAAGCCGATGTGGATACAGGCAAACCCGCGAAAATCAGCGGCCGCATCAAAATCATCCGAAGCTTTGGCAAACTCATCTTTTTAGATGTCTGGGACTCCACTGGAAAAATTCAGGTTCAATTAAAAGAAAACGACACCGAAGACCAAAGCCTCAAACTGGCTGAACTATTGGACGCCGGCGACTGGGTCGGCGTACAAGGCCGCATCATTAAAACCAAACGCGGCGAACTCACCGTACTTGCACGCGAACTCACCGTGCTCTCCAAAAGCGTTCTGCCCCTGCCCGAAAAATGGCACGGCTTATCGGACGTAGAAACACGCTACCGCAAACGCTACCTAGACTTAGTCATGAACCCCGAAGTCAAAACCGTGTTTGATAAACGCAGCGCGATTATCTCCGCAGTCCGCGAATACCTGGACTCATGCGGATTTTTGGAAGTTGAAATACCCGTTTTGCAACCCGTGTACGGCGGAGCAAACGCGAAGCCTTTCAAGAGTTACTCGAATGCACTCAAACAAGAATTATATTTGAGCATTTCTCCCGAATTGTATTTGAAACGCTTAATTGTCGCAGGCTACGACAAAGTGTACTATTTGGGCAAGAATTTCCGAAACGAAGACATAGACAAAACCCACAACCCCGAATTCAGTATGATGGAATGCTACGCCGCGAACTGGGATTACACCGACATGATGAAACTCACCGAAGAAGTTTACGATCATGTGGCCAAGCGATTGGGAACCGGACCAGTGATTGAGTACCAAGGGACAAAAATTCATTTGAAAAAACCCTGGAAACGCCTGCCCCTCAAACAAGGCCTGCAAGACTTCGGCGGCGTGAACTCAGACGAAAAAACCGACGCCCAACTGGTCCAACTCGTGAAAAAACACGCCCCCGACTACGACGGACCCCAAATCCGCGGATTACTAGTGGCCGAACTGTTTGAAGCACTCGCAGAACCCAAAATCGGATCCGACCCCGTGTTTATTACGGATTACCCCCGCGAAACCACGCCGCTATGCAAAGCCCACCGCAAAGACCCCACCCTCATTGAACGATTCGAACCTCTCATCAATGGCTGGGAAATGGGCAACGCCTACAGCGAATTAAACGACCCGGTTTTACAGCGAGCGCTGTTAGAACAGCAGGCAAGCGAAGGCCGCGCGCATGAAACCCAAGAACCCGTAGACGAAGACTTCCTTGAAGCCATTGGATACGGCATGCCACCCGCCGCAGGACTGGGCTTGGGGATTGACCGCATGGTCATGCTATTTACAAACCAGCCGACGATCAAGGACGTAATTCTCTGGCCGCAGATGAAAAACAGGGAAGAGAAAAAATAAGGACAAACTTAAACACCAACGGATAAGCCAAAAAAAACAGTTATCTAATTAACGGTGAAACGAGATGCTGACCGCACGCGAAGAAAAAATTCTCAAAAAAATCGTGGTGGCCTCCGAAAACGATCCGAACAAACCCGAATTCCCGCCTCACAACCCAAGCTTTCCAGCAACTCCCACCTACCCGATTAAAGTCCCGGGATTTTCAAATGTTTGGCTTAAAGACGAAAGCATCAACCCCACCGGAACGCACAAAGACCGCATGGCCTGGGAAATCGTCGTCACCTACCGCAACTTCTTATTGGCCAAAAAACGAGACCAACTCGATGGACCGCTTCCGCAAATGTCCCTTATTTCATCCGGTTCCGCAGCCAATGCAATTCAAACTATACTCAAAAAATATGGTTTACCTAACCTTAAAATACTCGTAGACAGCAGCCTCAATGGGCCGACTTACAAATATCTTAAAAAAATCGGGTGCGAAATTTTTGCAGCTGACCTCTCCAGAGAACCATTGAACAGCAAAAAAATATTGGCACTTACCAACAATAGCCACGGCTTTGATATTACTTCCAGTGATGCGTTAGATCCGACTACACGCTTTTACGACTGGCTTAGTTATGAAATCCTCAACAATTCTCCGGACTATTGCTTTATCCCATTTGGAACGGGGAACCTCTATGAAAATGTTCTAAACATCAACAAAAAAGAAGTCTCCACTAAGATCCACGATCCCATATTCCAGGGGAGCATCAAACGCCTGCAAGCCTGTCACTTCTTAGGTGCTACGACCAACGACCCCAAAAGCAAAGCCGACAAACTATACTCACCCCACTTACCATTCGTTCATTTCGACGAACAATGGATCCGATTATATCAGTATTCGGGATTTTGCGGCACACAATCCGGCGTTCACATCATCAAAGAAGAATTCTTAGACAAAGCCCTGCAAATAGCCGAATTCAACGGCGTAACCTGCGAAGCCTCCGGCATTGCGGGACTCGCATTACTGCTGCAAATTAAAAACAAGGTTCCAAAAAACAAAAAAATTCTCATTGTCAATTCAGGAAAAACAAAAATGACAACAAAATAAATTTTGCAAAACACGTTTCATTCTTTTGCAAATTCAGCCATTGCGGGCGAAAGCAGTTTCACCAAATCCCCGCTTTTCATGCGCACCGAACGCGTATGCAAGCCGATATTGAATTCTACGGATTCGTTGCCCAGAATTCCATGATCAAAAAAAACAGGAATATCTGAAAGGACACCTGAAAAAGGCGAAACGGACCCCACTTCACAATTCGTGACACGGAGCACGGAGTCCTTGGGAGCTAAAAACAGACGCTCGACACCCGCAAGCGCACAAGCTTTTTCCAAATCAATTCGCTTGTCCGCCGGAAGGCAAAACAAAAAAAAGCGACGATCATTCGACTCCAATACCATGGCTTTCACGCCCTCGCGAAGCTGTGCGTTTCGAACAGCTGCCGCCTGCGCCGAAGTAAACACGGGCTCGTGCGAAAGCAATTCAAATGCAACACCTGATGCGCGTAAACGCGACACAGTTGCATCTACTTCGTTTTGGCCCATACTTATTTTTTCCCATAACAGAAATCTTAAATAGCACTCAAGTATTCTTACTCTATGCCCATGCGAAAACCAGTTCCAAAAAGACCGGGCGACCGCAGAAGCGGACTCGAACAAAGAAAAAAACAAATTCCACCCACTGTAACGAGTGGACGCCCGATGCACTTACGTTCAGACGAAAACCTGCATGTGAACCAAAGACTTACAAAGAGAAGACGCGGGTATTCTGAGCGAAGAACAGGGCCTGTTGACCAGCGAATCGGATTGACTCGAAGGATTCAACTTAGAAGAAAGCAAAACCTTGGATCAAAAAAACCCGGCACTAACACCATCACAATGGAAGCAACTTCTTTTGGACAATTACAAGACCCAAAACCCCAACCAACCCGAATGTACCGGGAAAGGATAATGCCCGACTCGTGGAAAGGAGAAAAACGAAAAGTAGACCAAGGAAAATGGTATAATGAAAACGAAAAGACCCCGGATTTTTTGATTGAACAAGCTAAACCATTTGCGGCTGTTGGTTTGACGGATTTTAAAGACAGACGCGGCAGCACGCCGGACAGAAGATCCTATGTGGAAAGACGAAAACAAAAACGCCGCGCGACCGACCAAAAATAACACAACTGCTTAAACCCTAGCCTACTGATGCACCGCTGCCAGGTACGCCGAAGGATTCACCACCGCATTGTACGTTGCCAACACCGCTACTACGATGCGCAGCCCCCAAAACAAAACGAAAAATGCGGACTCCTGCGCCAAAAACGCCAAGGCAAAATTCACGGAGGACACCAAAAACGAAAACGCAGCCGCAGGAGAAAAAATCCGCCAATTCAAAAAAGACAACTGAAGCGAGCGACGCAAGGAATCCACTCGCGCACGCGGCTCCAGCATCGAAACACTCACCAGAGGATACAACATCGCATAAAACACCAAAACCATTCCAAGCACCACCGCCATGACCACCCAAAACCACTCGCGAAACGCAATCAGCGTCGTGGTTGAAATCAGCGAAAACAATACGGAGACCAACAACTCAAGACCAAGCAAAAGCGGAAAAACCACGGAGAAGCGGCGACGCGAAACCGAGACCGCATTCGAAAACGAAACCGAGTGACTCGAATGAAAATCCGAAACCAGCACCGGATACCAGCTCGACACCCAGATATCGAGTATCAACACGACAAGGGACGCGACAAACAATACCAAGGCACGACCCAGCAAAGCCGCCGCGACTTCCGGAGCCAAGCCCTGCGCACTCAGGGCTGACGGCACAATCACCAAACTCAACTGCGCGGACTCGAGCAACAAAAACCCATACAAAACAGCAATTACGAATTTCGGCAAAAAGAGCTTTGGATTTTTGACCAACAGCGAAAACGCGTCAATGAAAAAAGAAAAACGAGACATGCGATTCTGCAATAATAAGAAACGGGTGGCTTTAAAGATATCGGCGAAACGAAAAGAGAAAAAATTGGGGCTGGGGAGATTTGAACTCCCGACAACTCGGTCATTGACCTTAGATATTCCCATCCAGGACTTCAGCTGCACCAAACTTTCAAACAGAAAATTTTCGAGTGCTCTCCCGGACTGAGCTACAGCCCCATAAATCGTATCTAATTTGTCTCAAAGAACGCTTTTAAAGGTTGCCGTACTTGGCCAGCAATATTGACTCTGCCTTCCTTCTTTTCACTGGATTCGAAAATCCGATTTCTCTGTACCATCTCAACAGATTTTTCCAACCAAACAATGCAACCTTATAGGAAGGATTCTTGGAAAGTTTTGAATGTAAAACTCTGATGTTTGAAACACGAAATCCATTTGCAATCAAACTATTTCGGACTTGGGTAGCAAGAACGTTACTCGTTGTTGTAATTTCGAGAGACGGATATTTATCGATCCCTGGTTTTTTTGAAACAAATACGGAGCCATCGGTGTCTGCAATCCCACGGAGCACATGCTTGACAGTATTCCAATTCGTTGCTAAAAAGGAAGGAATCTGAATTGTCAACGCCTTTTTCCCAAGCGGAAAGCCAAATAGTCCATTTAAGCGATTTGCAATCTTCTTGGAATAAAAAACCAGTCTCAAACCCCCGCTTCGAAAAACCGGCTTTACAGTCAGACCCCATTCAGACTTAATCAAACCAACAAGATACTCAAAATACTCGGCATCCGACAGTTTGTCTCCAGTAATTCCCATTAGATTCTTTCCAAAATTTCGATAGACGTGACCATCTCCGATCATGACACCTACAAGTTCGCATTCTCCGCTGGAAGTTTGCATTCCAATAATGCGACTGCAGAGGATAACAACCTTCGCAGGCACGCGTCATTGCCGGTGATTCCGCTTTCAAACCAAAAAGGAATCAAAAAGGAATCGCAAAAAAATTGCGAGAAAAACGGGCTTGGTGGGGATCGAACCCACGACCACTCGGTCACCCTATTCAATCGGCAGTTTAAGAGCTTCACCTTTTTCCAACGAATAAATTATTGAAAAAATCGAGTGCTCTACCGACTGAGCTACAAGCCCTTACACACAAAGGACCAATAAACGGTTTAAATACTTTCTGCACGAAACCGAGCCAAGCGATTCAAATGATGCGAATTCCGAAAACCGATGACATCGAGAAACTTTTGGATTTCAGATTGAGTGTTGACACGGAACACAAAAATGTTTAATTTATTCTTTAGAATTTTGTTGCTTTTAATTCCAAACAAATCAAACGCCCTTTTCATATCTTTCACCATTTGTTCGGACGCTGTTTTGAATTCCAATGTTAAATACTTTGAATACCACACCGCATGATTCTTGTACTGTTTTGTATAACGCCGGTAAACTGTTCCGTCGGTATCCCACAGTCCCCGCAGGCAACTGCGCAGTAATTCTTTGTCTTCAAAAATACGATCAGGAATGAAAACTATGTGTGATTTTTTACCATAAGGAATTCCCAAGTGGTTGAAAAATTCGAATACCTTTCGACTGAAAATGTAATAGCGCGTTGACTCTCCGCTTTTGTATTTTCGAATAAATAATCTTCCCCGAACACCAAAATATTTTATGATCACGGGCTGCACAAAGTTGGCATAGTAGGATAATTCATCTGCACTCCCCGTAAATGCGATTTGATGACGAAGACGATTTTCAGATGTTGCCACAAAACGAGACAAAGAACCGTCTCCAATCAGTGTGCCAGCGACTTCGGCTAAATCCTTCGTTATTTCCATCAAAGAAAAAGCCGTTCATTGCACAAGAACCTTACGGAGCACGGTGCATTGCCGGTGAAAAGGATAAGACGAGACCGGAGGGATTCGAACCCTCAACCCATGGGTCACTACGTGACTTCTACATAAAAGCCCATTGCGCTACCGTTGCGCCACGGTCCCACTTGTTTTAACTCAATGCAAAAATGCAACGCGAACAGAACAAAGGGATATACACTAAATCACCCAAAAAAAGTAATTTAAAGGATTGCCCAAGCCCAATCTGCAAACCGAGAGAAAAATGAAGTATTTGCACTATTTTTTCGCTTTTGCCTTCGCTGAAGAACCTGGCTTTTTCTTGTTTGCTTTGGAAGCCTTCGCTGCTTTCACGGAGACGCCAATGAACTTTTTGCCATTCATGTACTTTTGAAGCACCTTCGGAATACGGAGCGTGCCATTTTGCTGCTGGTGATTTTCAATCAACGCGCGCAGAAAACGCGTGGTGGCAATCATGGTGGCGTTCAAGGTGTGAACGAACTCGTGGTTATGCGTTTTCGAATTCTGAAACCGCGCGTTGAGACGGCGCGCCTGGTAATCCGTGCAATTCGAACACGACACCAGCTCGAAATATTTCTGCTCGCGCGGCGACCAGCCGTCAATATCGTATTTCTTTGACGCAATTGCACCCATTTCCCCGGTGCACATGTTCATGGTGCGAAACGGAATCTCCAACTGCTGCATGAGCTCCTCCGAATTCTTGCGAAGCTCTTCGAGCATCTTTGAAGAATCCTTGGGGTGACACACGGCAAACTGTTCAATCTTGTTAAACTGGTGCACACGAAAAAAACCCCGCTCATCCAACCCATGCTTACCGATTTCACGACGAAAACACGGAGAAATACCCGCCAAGCGGACCGGCAATTCATCCTCCGAAAAGGAATGATTCAAAAACCGTGCCCCCAGCGGGTGCTCGGAGGTTGCAATCAGATACTGGTCCGAATCGAACACGCGGTACATGACGTCTTCAAAGTCGGAGAGTGAAACCATGGTGGAATACGCTTCGCGATTCAGCATCAAAGGTGGCTGCACGGGCACAAAACCTTTCTTCAAAAGCAGGTCGACTGCAAAGCGCTGCAACGCCAAGTCCAGCAAGGCCAAGTCGCCGAGCAAGTAAAAAAAGCCGCTCCCCGAAACCTTCACGGCCGATTCAAAATCCGCCAAGCCCGCTTTTTTGGCCCACTCGCCATGATGCAAGACTTCAAACTTTGGCTTTACTGGTTTCCCCCACTGCCTGACTTTCACGTTGCCCGATTCATCCACGCCTTCTGGAACCGACGCATCCAAGAGATTCGGCAAGCGACGCAACAACCATTGCGTTCGCTCTTCAAGCGCTGCAATTTCTGCGTCTGTTGCACGAATCTTTTCCGGCAGGGACTTGGCATCCGCCAAAAGGGATTCAATGGATTTGCCCGCCTTTTTGGCTGCGTTAATCTGCTGTGAAATCGAATTACGCGCGCCTCGAAACACATCGTTTTCCTGCTTTTTACCTCGCCACTGCCGATCCTTTTCAACTAATTCATCGAGCCACTCAAGCAACTGCGGCTGGTTTCGCCGCAAGAGATTCGAACGCACCAAATCCGGATTTTCCCGAATCAGTCTGATGTCCAGCATTCATTCACCCAATGCATTAATCCGCTACAAAAAATTTCTATGCAAATTCAATTGCCCGAAAGTCTCAAATTCAAATGATCGGTTCTAATTCAAGTCAAATCCGCATGCTTGCACCATCATCCGAAAGGCGATTAGAATAAAATACCAGAGAATTAAAAAGAGCATATGGACTTCAAAGTCATCCGGCTTGGACACCGAAGAGAGCGCGACAAACGCGCCACCACGCACTGTGCCCTCGTGGCCCGCGCCCTCGGTGCCAGCGAAATGATTTTGTGCGGCGAAGAAGACACCGCACTGATGGAACGCGTCCGCAAAGTGGCACGCGAATGGGGCGGTAACTTCTACATAACCTATTCGCCCTCTTGGAAAAAAGCCCTCTCCGCACTCAAAAAACAAGGATACACGATTATTCATGCCACCATGTACGGAGAACCCATTGAAGACATTGCACCAAAGCTTAAGCGACACAAACGCATCGCGATTGCGGTCGGCGGCGAAAAAGTTCCATCCGAAGTCTACAACGAAGTGAATTTCAATGTGAGCGTAACACAACAACCGCACAGTGAAATTGCCGCACTCGCCATTATTTTGCACGAACTGCAGAACGGAAAAGAGCTCAAGCGAAAATTTTCAGACGCCGAAATTCAGATCACACCGCAAGCGCGCGGAAAAAAAGTTTCGCGCAAACAGGCACGGCATTTTTAAATCGTTTCACAAACAATACTCCTATGCCCAAGCCAAAAGGATTTCTTCAGCTTTCAATCACTGAAGAGTTTCTTAAAACGGTTGGCGGCGACTACGCCGTTGACCTGGTCAAAATCTGGGACAAAAAAAAAGACGACATGAGCGACGAAGAACTCGCTCTAAAACTCAACGCCAAAATCACAGAAATTAGGACAGCCCTTAACCGGCTTCACTTTCGCGGCATTGCCGGCTACCAAAAAACCCGCAACAGCAAAACCGGCTGGTACTCCTACACCTGGAACATCAAAACCAGCCGAATTGCCGAACTTGTCATGGAACGCCAAGCCGAAGAGATTGACAAAATCAAAAAACGCATGGAATTCGAACAAAATTACATTTATTTTAACTGCAAAAAAGGCTGCGTCGCCGTCCCCTTTGAAATCGCTACGGAATACCAGTTCAAATGCCCTGAATGCGGCAAAAACCTCGAAGAAGAAAACAGCCTCAAAAAACTCAAAGTACTCAATCAACGAATTGCCACGATTCGCCAAGAGCTCGATTTGATGCAAAAAATCCGCTAAAACGCACAGAAAATAGGACATATAGTTAAAAACCCAAAATGGCTTCAAATAGTCATAAAGAACAAAAGAGTGCGGTTTCTGGCCATTTGATTCAATTAAAACCAAGCCGATTCACAGCGGGGTAGGGCAGCCTGGAGTGCCCGTCGGGCTCATAACCCGAAGGTCGAAGGTTCAAATCCTTCCCCCGCTATTCTGATTTTTCAAAACTGAGGCAAATCGCCCAAAACCCCCAAAAATAGGGTTTTACAGCCAAAATTAACATAAAAATAAAATATTTTCAATTGTTAATATTTGGCTTGTCTCTTTTCTAAAACGCGTGCTCCGCTATGCAGGATATAAGTAAAAAAATGTCTTTTAACGACCTCACAAACGCATACTTGATTACATCTGTTGCTTCTGAAACGAAAAACAGCCGAATAATCTGACTCACCAGGCGAAACGTTGGACGCCTCATTTGCTTGCTCGCTAAAGAAGGCCTAAAATCCGCCTCACAATCGAATTCCAGCCCTACAAACCACCGGAGTAAGAATAGGATTCCGAAATAAAGCCCCCGCATCAATGACACTACGGAGCACAGATTGCCCTATTTTGAACAACCCACTAATCGACCTAAACAGACCCTCTAAAAGCGGTTATCTAAGGCAACACAGTCTAATTGGCCTTAAACCGCAAAAACTGCGTTAAAAACACCCATCACTTCCACAAATCGATTGCAGACGCTCATCACGCGACCTTACTACGGCATCAAAATGACACCCGGGCTTCAAAAACAACCATGGAAAACCCAAAAACAATACAGAAAACGTAATTACTGGTAATGACAGTGATGATAAGTAATTACAGTAATTATTTTAAGTAATTACAGTAAAGATTATATTTACCAAAAAACACAGGATACAAGGCATTGAAATGATCCTCAACCGCATTCGATTGGCACTTCTGCGACTTCTGGGCGGAAACCTCCGCGCTACGGAGCAGGCACCCCCCAATACTGCCAAAACCGAGTCCAGAACAGAGATTCATTCGATTTGGGATTACCTGGATTTTCGCGAAAACACGCAAGCTCATCACTTAACCAGTGTCATTGGGTTTGAAGAACTCGTAGACATGGACGAAGTCCGCCGCCGCATTCAAGAACAGTTTCACATCGAATACAAGAACGAACGGAGCCTATACCCCTACCTCAAGACCCTCGTTGACATCGGCTTGTTTGAGACGGTGGATGTAGGCGGCAGGCGAAAATGGCGCAAACGAGCCGCCCTGATTCGAAGGAAAAAACAGGTTGAAGACGATGAAGAATTTCAGACCGCCACCCAACGGGTTCCAACGACACCACCCAAAACCCTCTAGGTGCTGAAATGCCCAAACTCACATCGATTTATGGAACCGGCGACTCTGCCACACAAATACTCCTTCGAAAGTTAAAACCCGAAGGAAAATGGTTAATACTCGCAGCCGGTGACGGACGATATGTTTTGTCGATAAGCAAAACCGCTTCACGCATTGTAGCAACAGACATTGACCCAACGGAACTAGCCAAACTAAAATTACAAATTCCTTCCCCAAAAATTAAAACCAAAAAACAGGACCTGACCCGCCGGTTTCCGTTTTCAAAACAAACATTCGATGGCGTACTTTGCACAGGAACGCTCCACCTGTTCAGAGAAAAAACGCTTCAACGGATTCTTCAAGAGACACTCCGCGTGCTGAAACCCGGGGGCCACTATGTGTTTGATTTTGCAATGGATATTCGAAGAACCCGCGAAGGCAAACGAATTTCGTACCGAAAAAACGAACCAAATTATACGGAGCACCAAGCTCGAAGGCTTTGGAAACGTCTTTTGAAAAAAACGGGGCATCTCATTCGAACATCTTCCGTTCGAAACCAACCAGTAGCCGACCCGAAAGGAGAGTACCGGTTTTCCTGCCACTTTCTATTAATATCGGGAAAAAAAGATTACAAATAAAGTAACTACTTCAGTGTCAACCGAATCGGACAATGATCCGACCCCTTTACGGAGGACAGGATTTCGCTGTTTTGAATTCTGGATTCAAGCGCTGAATCCACTGCAAAATAGTCAATTCGCCAACCAATGTTTCGCTCGCGCGCATTGGATCGAAACGTCCACCACGTGTAATGCCCGCCGTCTGAAACGAATTTCCGAAACGAATCCACAAACCCCTTTTTCAAAAACGAATCAAACCAATTCCGCTCTTCGAGCGTGAATCCCGCATTATGCTCGTTTTGCTTGGGGTTCGCCAAATCCAAGGGCGTGTGAGCAACGTTGAAATCCGATGCAATCACCACGGGCTTTTGCGTACGCAACTTTTGCACAAACGACTCGAATTTTTGGTTAAACCGCAGCTTAAAATCCAGGCGCGACAACTCGCGGTTCGCATGCGGAAAATACGCATTCACCAGAAAAAAATCAGTGAATTCAAGTGTTAGCACACGGCCCTCCGAATCGATTGACACATCGCCGATTCCTTCGATTACCCTGAGCGGTGCTTTTTTCGAATACATGACCACGCCGCTCCGCCCGCTTTTCTTTGAAAACAACCAATACGGAGCAAGACCTTCAACAGTGCACACTGCCGGATTCAACCGCGCTTGCGCAACTTTCACTTCCTGAAAACAATACACATCCGCGGCTTCGCGCCGCATAAAATCAAGCAGACCTTTATTCGCGCAGGAATTAATTCCGTTTACATTCCAAGAAATCAGTTTCATTTAGATTACTCGACCCGCATAGTAATCGAATCGAAAGCCATTTATTTTCTGCTTTAAATAATCCATCCAATGCCCAATACTGCGAACTATTCAGATTTTGTTTTAGTGGAAGTCAGCCATCTTCCAAATGACACCTTGAACCGCATACCTGCTTTTTTTAGCCAACACGGAAAAAAAGGATTGAAAGAACTTGAAGCACATATTCAGCAAAAAATTGACTTTACCAAAAAACAAATCCAACTGCACACCAAACCCGGGGACGTGGTTTTGATTGAAGCACCCGAAGGAAAATCTTTTCAGCAGTTTTTAAAACAACAAAGCGTTCACGGCAATCGGCTAACCCCCGAAAAACACGATTGGCTGAATATGAACTGGCAGTTGTGGATCAAGACAGAAGCCAATATGTATGCGGAGATTGCCCGATATGCACAGAATCTCGGACGCAGGGTTCAAACCACAGAGTACGGTGTAACGCGCACCGGGAGCAGGCTTCACACCGAAGGCGCGAACATTCCATTTATGCCACCTGAAACTCGGCAACGCTTTATTGATATTTTTTCGCATCGCAGACACATTGGAATCGAACGACGAATAAACAAACACAAACCTGCCATGGTTATCTGCGCGGCCGGCCATGCTGCACAATTAGAAACCGATTTTAAACCCAAAAAAGTGATTTACCAGAATCCAAACTTAAGAACCAAATGGACAAGCCCGGCAGCCATTGCAAGTTTCAAAAAAGAGGCCGGACGGTATTTGAAAGAACGGGAACAGCGCAAATCCGTACGACAAATACAACGGCAACGAAAAAAACAAGGCCCGCCTAAAAAATAGGAAAAAACTTAAATCGTCTTTAAGTCCGAAACCAAACTCGAAAACCGTTTGAGTTTAGGGGACTTCGTGGCACACGCCTGAAACCACTCGTGCGAAGTAATCTTTTGGGCTTCATCCAACAAAAGAGCCTTTTTTTGCGGGTCTGCCTTCTGACCACTTTTAACCAGCTGAACAATAGCAGACAACTCCGATTCAAGCTTTTCATGCTCTTTAGCGTTGGATAATACAAAGTGCCGGTCCAAGACGTTTTCAAACGAAGCCGTGGCCTCGTCAAGCGACACCTCGCGCTCATTCATATAATACACCGCTTTCCAGTTGCCTTTGCTTGCCCATTTGTGTGAAGGATTTTTACCCGTTTTAAAAAAATCAATTAATCCAGAGAGCATAGCCTGCGGAATCACGACACAGTTCTTGCCGGGCCGCAAGTACGGAACCGCAGACAAAACGCCTTTGCGATGATACGAATAGGATTTACCGCTTGATTTGGAAACATTTTGGGTATAGCCATAGAGCGCGCGAAACAGTTTCTGATAGGTATAGGATGAATGAGACACGGTTTCGGGCAGAATAAACTTATACTGAATAAAGTACCCCTTCACGCACCCCACGCTTCCACAAATAACACTATCTACTATCTACTCTTAGATTATGTAGATGTAACTAACTAACAGAGATGTCTTTTTAAATCTTGAACAAAAAAAGACAAAAATGGATTAGCGTCGTGAAGTCATGCGAGAGCGGTAGGTCGGTGCGGGCGCTTCTTCGGCTTCCTCTTCTTCTGGGTGCGTTGGCGTGTTTCCCACTAAGAGAATGTCTTTGGCGCTTCGGACGTTCCGGTACGGAATGCTCTTTTCGCTAATGACCTTCTTTGCTTCTTGTTTGGACCGAAATTTCAGGGCCTCGGTGGTAATGGTTTCAATCCGGCCTTTTTCAAGGTTAATCACCAGGTCGAACACCTTGCCTTTGTACTCGGCGCTTGTGGAATAAATGTCCATTCCAAAAAGCTTTGAAATGCGTGTAGTCATGCAAAAATCCTCCAAAAATAATTCGTAAGTAATAAATCTAAATTACTATTTAAATGTTATGTTAAAAACGCCCCAAACCCAGAAAAACCAATAATTATACATAACTTTTTCTTGCTTTGGGTGCGTGCGTGCTCCGTAAAATATGAAATTCAAATCCCGCTACATAACAAGGTGTTCTTTTTTTCGAATGATTGTTTGAAAAATAAGGTCCTTTGTTAAACCAAAAAAACAGAGTTCGCTTGGTTTTGTGGAAGCATAGGGTCAGAGGTTATCCAAAGGACTCTTCACTTTTTTGAGTTCTTCCGTTCTCACCGTGGTGTAAATTTGCGTGGTGTTCAGATTGGCATGACCTAATAGTTCCTGAATCTTTCGGATGTTTTCGCCGGCTTCCAATAGGTGCGTTCCAAACGAATGCCGCAAGCTATGCGGGGATACCTCTTTTTGAATTCCCGCTTTGGCTGCTGCCGTGCGGACAATTCGCTGCACGGTGTGAGCGGAAATCGGCTTGGCATTTGTGCGCTTTGAAAACAAAAACTCGCTTGGAAACTTTTTGCGCTTGAGGTACTTTTTGATTCCGGTGGTCCAGTTTTTGGATAAAATAATGATGCGGTCCTTGTCTCCCTTTCCGCTGCGCACGCGGCCGATTCCCTCCGTCCAATCCAGGTCCACGGTCTTCATTTTGACGGCCTCGCTCACACGGACCCCCGTGGAATACAAAAACTCGACAATCAAGCGGTTTCGTCCTCTTTTTGTGGCCCTAATCAAGCGTTTAACTTCATCGTAGGTTAACACCGTAGGCAGTTTTTTGCTGCGCTTTAAGACGCGCACATCATCCATGGCAGCGGTCTTTAGAAACGTCTTGAAAAAAAACTTTAACGCCGAATGCCAAAGCACGAGACTCGTATTGGATACTCCGCCTTTTTCTTTCTTGGATGCAATAAACGACACAATATCCGAGTGCGCGGCTTCTTCCACGGGTTTTGTCAGCGATTTTAAAAAATTCGAAACCAAAAACACATAGGTCTTAAGCGTGCGCTCCGAGTATCCGGAGATCAATAGCTCCTGGCGAAACCGGTCCAAGACCTCGCGGTTATGCGGCAAAATCCCTTCGGTGTTGGAATCCGTAATTGGGTTTAACATATACTGAAATAACACAGTTGAGGAATTTTAAGGTTTCGAAGGAAAGAAGAGGCCGAATTGATTCAAATCAAACCTGCAACACAACCCGAATCGAAAAATACCCGAAATTCACTGAAACGAAAAAACGATTCGCGGGTTCAAATTATTCTTTTCACTCTTCTTTTTCGGCATTGTGCAGTTCTTCCTTGACTTCTTCCATTTCTTTCAAATCGTCGTCGTCAAGGCCCAGCTTCGCCAAATACTTCTTATGATCCTCTTTGGTTAAATGACTAAACCAGTCATTCCATTCCCTGTCTTCAGGTTTCTCAATTTTCCCGCTTTTTTTGGGTTTCTCGCGCTGCACAACCATCAAAAACCCTATCGCCCTAAGAGTTAATAAAAATATCACCGTGAAACCCCCCATGACTTCGCAGCACCTATTCATTTTCGGACGCGACCCCGTGCTATCCCTCGCGGAACTCTGTACGCTCAACGAAAGTCTTAACACGAAATGGCTGATTGAATCCCACTGGAAAAATGCAGCACTCGTCAGCGGTTCACTCGATGCCAACGCGCTGCAAGCACACCTCGGCGGAACGGTTAAAATCGCGCGCCTGCTGAATACCGCCGACAAGCTGACACCCGACGGAGTGTTTGAGACGCTTGACTCGCAGATCAAATCCCTCTTAGCCAACAAATTCTATTTTGGATTAAGTTTTTTTGGAAACCCATCCGAAAACGAGCGATCCAAGATCGAAGAAATTTTCAAACAGTACTTCAAGTCCAATGGCGTTAAAGCCATGCTCAAAAATCCGCGCAGCGACCAGCAAAACGCAACCGATTCCATGTCACCCAGCCAAATCCACTCGCTCGAACTGCTCGATGCGGGCTTTGACTTTTGCATCGCCAAACACGAAGGAACCTGGTACTTGGCACGCAGTGTGTCTGCCACAAACCCCGCCGAACTCAAGCAACGTGACATCACGCGCTTTAAAGCAGATGAACACAGCGCGACTTCGATTCGATTGGCCCGAATCCTGATTAATCTCGCGGGCGTGTCGCGGGGTGCCACTATTTTGGATCCTTTTTGCGGCATTGGAACGATTCTGCTTGAAGCCAGCCGCATGGGATTTTTAGCGATTGGAATTGATGAAAACCCTAAAGCCATTGCCTTAAGTGAGAAAAACAAAAAAAAATTATTGAAAACAAGTCCCGGGACTCAAATTCAATTGTACCGCGCGGACAGCCGAAAACTGGCCTCGCTTTCACTTCGATTTGACGCCGTGGTTACGGAGCCCACGTTGGGACCGTACCTGCGCAGAAAACCATCGAGTGCCCACGCCAAACGCATCTTGCAGGAACTCGAACCCCTCTTTGCAGGGGTGTTCCAGGCGCTGGCGCAGCAGATGAAGCCCGGCGCAAACGTCGTTATCCTATTGCCCCAGTTTGAAACACTCGATGGGCACACGCACTCGTTTTCATCCGAACTCTTTTTCACCGCAGGATTTGAATCTATCAATCCGATTTCATTCCCCGCCTATGCGGGTGCGTTCCCGTACCTTTACCGGACCCCCAACAACAAAATCAACCGCCAGCTCTACATTCTCAGGCGAAAATTCAAATGAAGTGAAATCCCGCGCTTTCCTTTCATTAGGCGGTTTCCTCGTTAAACCGCAACCAACAAAAAGCCCTTCCTTCGGCTAATATGTCAGGTATGCTATGGGCAAAGAAATTCAGCTGGACCGCGAAACCTTTAAAGCCCTCGCGGGCGAAACCCGAATCCAGATTCTTAAAGAGCTCAACCAGCGGCGCAAAACCCAAAGCGAATTAGCCGCCAAACTGGGTGTCAGCCCCCCGACGGTCAACGAGCATCTGGAACTTCTCAAAAAAGCCGGATTGATTCACCCCATTGACGAAGGGCGCAAATGGAAATACTACGCGCTCACGGAGAAAGGAAAAGAGCTGTTAAACCCCGGCGAAACCCGGATTTTGGTTATGCTGGGCGTTTCAAGCCTATTATTTGTTGGAACGGTCTTCTATCTGTTCTCGCGGTTTTTTGGCGTTCTCGGGTCTAAGGCTGCCCAAGGCGTGTCTCAGACAGCCTTGGATGCGGAACGCAGTTTCTCGGCTCCTCTGCTGGCGACTTCAGTCCCTGCATCATCCGTGGCCGAAGCTACCCCCTGGATGGCTGGCTTTTCCCTTCCCGAACTTGTGGGTCTTGCGGTACTGGCACTCCTGGCAGGATTTTTGATTGGAATGGCTTGGCACCGGTTAAACCTCGCCCGCTAGCCTTTGCGTTGTGTATAAGCCATTGCACGCTACTACATAACACTTTTTCTCACAAATTCTATCTTTTTTCAATATCTTTTTTGACTTTCCAAGTTGGGTTTTTAGGCTATTTTGGAGCCATTTGCCCTACCTTTTGGAGGTTCAAGATCCTCCAACCATTTTTTTGGTTCGAAAATAGTAACTAAATTTCAAAATATGGTTAAACTTTCTAATTAAAAATTCAAAAAAAGTTTGGATTTTGAATGCTTTGGGAAGTGCCCCCCAATCCTGTGTTAGGGGCCCAAACAAGGCCGCTTCAAGCGGTAGCGTCGCCCAATGGGTGTTTTTCAAACAATTTATTTGAAAAATTAGGCTTTGCAAGGGAGAATTAACAATTTTTTATTATTTTAATTTTGTTAAGTTCTCCTTGTAACCGATCTATTTTTTCGTCAATTGTAGAAAAAAGTAAATATACATAACGATTTGAGCGTTTGGAGGGCCTCCGAGTCCCTGTTGACCGATGAGATTTTATCCCGCTTGTTTCACTCTTTTTCTATGGTAAAACTCAAAATTGGTTCTCTTGTTCTCTCGAACCAGTTAATACTGGCTCCGATGTTTAAGATTACGGATCTGCCCTTTCGGATCTTATGCCGCGAACAAGGAGCCAGCCTCGCCTTTGCGGAAATGACCCATTGCGACGCGATCCTGCGAAACCCCCGCATTGCGGCAGCCGTTACGCATTCCAATGAACGCGACAAACCCTTCGGAATCCAATTGGCGGCTGAAAACCCCGGAAAGCTTTTGGAGGCTATTCGGCTTTTGGAAGACCAAGCCGACCTATTTGACCTTAACTTGGGATGTCCCTCCCCGCGTACCCGTGCGACGGGGCATGGCTCGGCCCTTTTGGCATTTCCCCAAAAAATTAGCCAATTGGTAGCCGCCATGCGAAAAGCCACGGACAAGCCCATTACCGCCAAGATCCGGCTTCCGCCCCATCCCGAGCACGCCGTGGCGCTTTCAAAGCTTATTGCAGACGCGGGGGCAGACGCGCTCACCGTACACGCCCGAGCGGTATCTGCACGCCATTCGGGCGATGTGGACCTCGGAATCGTTGCACGCATCAAATCCGAATTATCCATTCCGGTGATTAATAACGGGGGCGTCCGGAATGCAGAGACGCTGGGCATCATCGCAGCCCAAACGAACTGCGACGGGTTTATGCTCGCGCGAAGTGCCATTGGAAACCCCGGAATTTTTGCCCAAGTCCAACAGCAGGTGCCTATTTCATCCCAAGAGGCATTGGTCCGCTACCTCTCCTACTGCGAAGAATTCGAATTTCGTGCCTTTGGAAGAATCAAAATGCAGTGCCTTCACTTTGTGGCCCGCCAATCCCCCCAAATCAAAAACCAATTCCAAAAAGCAAAGACATTCGAGGAGCTGCGTACGCTCTCCGAACAACTGGAAATCCCATCTCCGAATCCGGCTTCGCACAGCGCTTAACCCGAATCCTTTTTGGCCTAAGCGCATTTTTTGAATCGTAAGGCGCTAGAATTCTTTACAAAATGTTTTTTTCCAAAGACCAAAGACAATTGAACTACAATTACTGCATTGAACTCCAAAGGTATATCTCATGTGTGGAATAATCGGACTGTTTAATGACCCTCACTGCGCACGCAATCTGTTGCGCGGCATGTCGGCGATACAGCAGCGCGGCAAAGACCAGTACGGAATTGCCACCCCCAAACAAGCGTTTTTCGCATCGCGGTTTTCGGAACTATCCTTTGATTTCACCGAATGCCATGCGGTCGGCCACTGCCTTCATGCGGTTCAAGGCTTTGTACGAGAACCATTTGCGAACCGCGGAAAATTGGTTGCCAACTGTGAAATCTACAACTGGCGCGAACTTGCCCAAAAAAGCAACCCGGATTCAAAACCAAAAAATGATGCCGAATTCCTGTTTTTTTTGCTGGAACAAACTTCAGCATCTGCCCAAAAAATCGTTTCCGCGGTGAGGCAACTCGATGGCGATTTTGCATTTGCCTACTGGCGAAACAATTCGGTCTATTTATTCCGCGACCGCGTCGGAGTCAAACCCCTGTGGTTTGCGTGCGACACAAAGCGATTTGGTTTTGCATCCGAAGCCAAAGCCCTCCGCGCCATGGGATTTGAAAACGTTTTCGAGCAAAACCCGCGCGAATACATCCGATACAATCTTAAAACCCGAAAACTGATTCGCACGCACGCATTCGAGTTCAAAGCCCCGGCCGCTCCAGGCATAAATTATTCCGATGACTCCAAAGCCGTCGCGAAACTGGAACAGGTTTTTCTCGCAAGCGTGCAAAAACGCATTCCCGGACAAAAATTCGGAATTCTTTTTTCCGGCGGGCTTGATTCGGTGCTCTTGGCCAAAGCGTGCCTCAAACTCGGTGCTACACCCAAGCTTTTTTTCAGTGCCATTGGCGAAGAGGTTTTTGGAAAACCGGCTGACTTCCCATTTGCGCAACAAGCTGCGCAGGAACTGGGACTCGAATTAATCGAATCACACCTTTGCTTACCGGACGCGCAACAACAGCTTTCCCGGATTGTTCCTTTAATCGAATCAAGTGACGTCACCAAAGCGGGCGTTGCCCTGACACTGGCACCGTCGATTCAAACCGCTTCGCGCACAAAAACGCGCATACTCTTTTCGGGGCTTGGAGCCGATGAACTATTCGCGGGATATTCGCGCGAAGCCACCCATTCTGACCGCCTCGCCGATGAAACCGTGTCGTACCTCCGAAAAGCCTATGAAAAAGACCTTTACCGCGATGATGTGCTCGCGATGCAGCATAGCGTGGAACTGCGCGTTCCTTATTATGACAAGGGCCTGATCGCGTTTGCGCTGTCACTTTCCGACAAAGCCAAGATTTCGGGAAATACCCGAAAACAGATTCTTCGAAAACTCGCCGCAAAGTGGGGAATAACGGGCGAAATCGCCTTGCGCGAAAAAAAAGCCGCACAATACGGAAGCAACGCCGACAAAGCAATCGCCAAACTGGCGCGCCAAGGCGGGTTTTCGAGCAAATCGCAGTTTTTGGATTCAATCTTAAAACACCCCAATCTGCGACTGGGCTGCCTATGTAGCGGTGGAAAAGACTCGTGGCTTGCCGCGCTGGTCATGAAACAAAAAAACTACGATTTGAAATGCCTGATCGCGCTTCAAAGCCACAATCCGCATTCGTATCTTTTTCACACGCCGAATATTTCGCTGGTGAAACTGCAATCCAAGGCCAGTCAGATTCCGTTGGTGTTACAGTCCACGGCAGGAAAACCCGAAACCGAGTTGCAAGACCTTCGAAAAGCACTTCAAACCGCGCAAGCCAAATTCAAGTTAGACGGCATTGTCACCGGCGCGCTGTTCTCCAATTACCAGCGCTCGCGCATTGAAACCACTTGCGACGAACTCGGACTCAAGGTGTTCTCGCCCCTTTGGCACACGAATCCGAACCGGTTACTGGAAGCGCTTTTTTCGAACCAATTCGAAGTTGTTTTTTCTTCAATCGCCGCTGCGGGGCTCGACCAAAGCTGGCTTGGAAAATCCATTTTTGAACAAAAAAAAGACCTGCTTCGACTTGAAGCCTCGCTTGGACTTAATATCGCGGGCGAAGGAGGCGAATTCGAAACCCTCGTGCTGGACTGCCCGCTGTTTACGCGCCGAATCGAGATTCAGCATGCGGATATCCAAATGGAAAACGAGTGCACCGGAATTTTCCGCGTTACCAAAGCGGCACTGTGCACCAAGCATCCTGTCATCGGCCAAAAAATTCTGACAAGGTCTAAAAAAAATAAAAAAAGTATTTAAATGTTATACTTATTTTTTAATTTTTAAAAATTCTTTTTTCTATTTTTTTGTTGTTTGTTTGATTTCGAATTCCTAACCGTGGCGGAGAATGAATATTTCAGTGTTCGGTTTTTTTACCCGTCTTCACGGTTTCCGCGACTTTGGATTTGTGTGCACTATTTTCAATGGGCGATTTGGCCACTAAGGCATCACTTCCCGTCTTCACGGATTCGAGTTCGGATACCAATGCCTTTCGATTCCGCGACTCTTGGCGGCCCAGCTTATGGACCGCTTGCCGAAGCTCGCCTAATTCTTGGCGCATCTCCGCGATTTTGGACAAAAACCGCCTGTTCGAATAGCGCACAATCACGATAAAAAACAGCACCGTGGCTACAAAAATAGTGATAATTCCCGCCAGCTCGGTTGTTTCAAGAACCATCTTTTTTCCTCCGTTTCGACTCTTCAAAACCCAACAGCCAATCCACCGGGTTTGCAGACTTTTGTTTCACCGAAACACGCTCGTCCATTGGAATTACCCACGCGCCGTTTTTATTAACAATCACAGAAGCGAATAATAACAGAATTGCCAGCAAGACCAAAACCAGCCAAGCCACACTTCCCCGCGAAACATAAAACTGGCAGGTCGCGGTTTTTTCAAAATCCGCAAACACCAATTCAAGTGTCCCGGTATACGCTCCGCTCTCCAATGAACCCGGAACCCGCATTTCAACCAGCTGCTCACTGGCTTTCTTGGGATAAACCGCAATCGGTGCGCTGTGCTCGCTGAATCTTTCGCCTCTTGGCGATGCAATCCACCACCGCAGGTCCACATCCGAAAAATAATCCCCGGCATTAAATACCTGAAGCGTGAAAAGCCCATTGTCCCCCGCCGCCACTTCGCCTTCGGGGCAATTGATGATGACATCGTAAATACCGGTTCCGCGGATCAACAGGTTTTCGGTTAATTCATGGTAACGCGTCTTCTGGTCGCGCGAATACAAGCTTACCACCGCCTTATGCGACCCGCCCAGTGCCGTCACCCACGGCTCCGGCAACTCAATGGTTCGCTTTTCTCCCGCATTCAATTTGTCAATCAGGACTTCCGAATAATACGTTACTTCAAGTCCCTGCGTAATCTTCACAACCGCCAGAAACTCCTCTGCAAAAGGACCGCGGTTTTCAATTTCAATGGCCAAGTGATTCGGAACATCCGTTTCAAGCTGTGCATGCCCCTCGGCGGGAGCGTATGCCAGTTGCGTCACCACGGCATCGGTTCGCTTGGGCGTCTGCAAGGTCCCGCGGATCCCAAACACGGAAAACCCCGGCACGGCAGCTTCATACTCAATGCGGGTTTCATCAACATCCGTTTGACGCGCGGAAAGCACCTGCCACACGCCATCCGGCCCCAAGCGCAGCAATTCGATGGTGTCCGCATCCACCTGATTTCGTTCAATCCACGCGCGCTCCACCGAAAAACCAATGGACTTCGAGGAAAACAAAGCCGTTGATTTTGCGGTCTTGATTTCAAAAAAAGAATAAATGGCTTCAAACCGGCTTTCCGGCAATGGACTCCGAGTCGGATTTGCAGCCGGGCACACCTGAAACGAAACGGAGCCCCGCCGCGTCACATTCAAAACTGCAAATGCCGCGCGATGCCGCGAATCATCCAAATAAATGCGAAGTCCTTTGGGGGCCGCGACATCCGGAAAAAAAACCGTTTCGCAAGTCGAACTCGGAGGTGTTCCGCCGCCCCCATAACCGCCGCCACCGCCCGAGCCACCGCTCCCACCGGTGGAACCGCTTCCGCTATCGGGACTTCCGGAACTGGCGCCAGTTACCGTAAAACGGCCCGCGCTATTCGAATCGGTGTTTGGTCCGCAGGTAAAACGCGAAGTTGCAGTATAGGTTCCATTCGTGTTGGGTGCCGTGAAATTGTGATAATAATACCCGTTTCCGGTTTCCGAAATCGTTCCAGCGGAAACAAAACTCGAACCCGCAGGGTATGCAATATCCAGCGTTCCCGAAATTCCGGTCACCGCATTGTTATCCGAATTCGTGACAAAATTCTGAATCGTTCCCGCATTTCCGGCGACCACTGAAAATGAATTATTGACAAAGGCAATATTAAAATCAAAATTCACGACATAAATATACTCGTTTAGGTCCCCGGGCTGGAAATTAACATCGGACGAATGAATCACGAGTTTGTAGGTTCCATTCTGGTCAAACGAATACGACTTCGTGTAATTCCCGTCGCCCTGCGAAGCAAACGAAAGCGCTTCCGTTCCACCCGTTGGCTTGTACAGAATTGCCGTCACCGTCGCACCGGTGTCTACGCCGCCTGACGCTTTTGAAACCGTGACATTCAAATCCTGCGCAGAATTGGCACTCATGCAGCGCTGCGACCAGAGTTTCAGCACATGAGAATCCGATGCCAAGGTGTACCAAGTAAGGGTGTTGTTGGAGGTAACCGCCGCAAACACGAACCCGCTATGCACCAATGCCGAGAAAATCAAAACGAACAAAAAACATGTTTTGTTCATTCATGATCCCGCTACTCCACTCGCACCTGCAATTCAATCTGATTTCCGGAGGGCCGAAGACCCGAATTCCCGTTCATGTACAGATTCAGGTATTGGGATCCCCACTTCTGTGCCAAGTCCGCGGGTGGATTTCCCACATTAATTGCAATCGCATAGTTGCCTGGAGGCGTATCCGGTTTTAGGGTTCCCGAAATATAAATCCGCTTGGCCCACTCGCGATAAAACTTCGGAAAGTTAGGCTCCAGCACAAACGTATTCGGCGAAATCTCAATATCAAAAAACCGCGTGGACTGTGCATCGGCAAACAATTTGACTCCCTGAAACGTCTGGGCACCATACCCGCTGTACATAAACACCACGGTTTCAAACCGCTCGGTTTTACCGCGTGTAAGGATTGCAGATTGCTCGGCAGGGTATGTTCCAAATCCATTGGTGACCCAGCTCGAGGGGTCTGGATTCAGCCAATACCGAAGGCCGCCCCTCGGGTCCGTAAAATTCGGGTAAAATTCCGGGTTTTGATAATACCCTTTGCTAAGGGATTGAATATCAAAAAAACGACCCACGGCCAACGAATAGGCTATTTTACTAAAATCGGATGGTACCGGCGGCAAGTCACTCCAAATATCCGCTTCGGTTTCCACATTAAAAAATCGCGGCATTTCCGACAACGGCTGGCCCGTAAATGCGCTCGCTTTCTCGAAAATCTGGTACTCTCCGCGCTTAGGCGTGAAGGCTTCTTCAAAATACACTGCGCGGCTTAAAAACTGGGACGGCAAAATTTGAACCGAATTCGATGAATCAGCGGGTAATCCAAAAAAACCCGTAAAGCTTCCGCTCAGCAGTCCAAACCCAAGCACAATCAAGCCAATTAAAACTGCAAGCCCCAGCCAAGGGCCCGCTTGAAATCCTTTCGAATCGGATGTGTCACTCAAATCCCGCATCGCCCCCGGTTCACAATAGATTGTAAAACTTTATAAAAAGATTCGACGCGTAACCCAGTGCTACTCCGCGTTCGTATCAAAGGTATGCGCATACGACCCCTGCGCCACGCCCACCAAGGGGCTGTCAAAAAGTCCCGCAAAACACAACTGGTTCGTATCATTAATGCCCAAACTGGACACCAGTCGCACGTTGGTTGTGGCATTGCCACTATTAAAATCGCGGCAGGTTGTCGCCGTCACGGGAGAAGTACTAGTCACCACTGTGCAGGGGTGCGCATACCCGCCCAATCCACCGGTTCCACAAAACCCCGAACCGGTTCCCATCCAGACCTTGAGTTTCGCGTTGACATCCGCACCGCTGAAATTGGTGACAAAATTCGCATCCAGATTAATCGCGACATTCCCGTTGTTGGTAATCGTCATACCCGCAACTGTAGCGCTTTGGCAGGCGGTTCCGCCTGCAGAAGCATTGTACGGAAGAATACGTCCCCCGTTTCCATCAATATCCGAGTCCTCGGAATTGCTTTCAATAAAATAAAACGATGTATTGTTGCAAGAGCCCCCGTACGCGATGCTATGGCTGAAATTAGAGGGCACAACCCAGGTCATGACCGTGGTATCCGTATCCGCATTGACCAACGGAGCAATCAGCACTACAAACAACGCAAACCAAATCAGAAGCCTCATTGCATCACCGATATACTCCGTGTTTATTTTTCCTGCGCAGTGCACTGTTTTTCTATACTACGAATCCGAAGTTTTTAAAGCTATCTATTTCAAATGAGTGAGCATCCGCATTTCCCAACCGAAAATTAATTAATTAAAGCTTCCCACTATTACCTCTAATGAATCAATCAGGCTCTTCGCGTGCAAGTCCAAGCGTTCTTTGGACCGCGGTTCTATTGCTTAGCATCGCGTTTTCATTTCTTGCAATCGCCCAAGAAACCCAAGAAGGAACAGCCCCAGTTCCCGACTCGGAGACAGCACCTGAACCGACGCCCGACTCGGAAACAACGCCTGAACCGACACCCGATCCACTGCCCCCCGCGGTTACAATCGTGTCCCCCGTCCAAAATGCCGTCATCACCCAAAGCGGCATTGTCATCATCGTCATTGAACCCACCACGGAATCCACGCGCGCCTGGTTTGAAATCGACGGCCAGCTTTCCACGCCCCTTGCAATCGAAAACCACTTTTTAGGCGACTTTAATTCATTGCAACTCGAAAACGGAATCCACACTTTTTCAGCGCACGCATGCCAAGGCGAAGCATGCGCGGTTTCATCCGTTGCAATTGAAATCCGAAACGAATTGCCACCGGACTTTAATACCGGGTCAACGGTCGAACCCGATGCTGAACCCATCGATGAACCCGACGACAACGGAGCCTTTGAACCAACAGCTACCGAATATTCCGTCAAAGGCTCAAACCTGTTTTCTGCATTAACCGCATTTAATCCGGACGGCTCAATTGCGATTTCAGGCAGCGATTACGTCAAAATAAAAGAAGGCACTTACAATTTCCAAATCGATTTTTTTGAAATAACCACCGGCACGCCGGCCGCACTCAAATCGGTTTTTATAACCCGCGGAATCATTCAAGAAGACGGCCCACTGGTTGAAGTAGACCGCGAAATACCCCTCGGCGCGATTGAGCTTCCGCACGAAACCGTTCTTTCGGAACAGGACTATAGCACCATTCAAAAAACCCCGAGTGAATGGATTGCGTTATTTGGAATCAAAACAAACCTGGGATTCGAATCCGAAAAAATAATCCTGGCAGCCCCCGCGGGTGCCGAACTTTTATTCAAATGCGCGGAATGGTCATTTCTCGAAAAAAAATGCAGCACCAAGTTTGAACAAGTGCCGGTTGAAAAATTCAAGGAAAAAATCGAAATCGAGAATTCCGATGCAAGCGCCGCTTTCGGCTTCGCCAAAAACAGCGTCATCATCACCCCGCCGGAAGTTTTTTCAGTTACCCCCTCCAATGCAAACGGGACTTTTTCATTTTACAATTCCCAAAGCCTTTTTGAATCTTTTACAAATGACCCAATCGAAATCCCCAAAGGAAACTATAACGCAAAAATGACGATTGATTTTTCCCCGATTCAGGATGCAGGCCTGGACGGAATCCAAATCGACCACAACGCGGTTGTCTTAAGCCTGAACAAAATAGAACCAATTGACACCAATTCAGACGCCAATGAAGCAATCGTATCCACGCGGATTGATTACGATTTTTCGGAAGGCTCTTTTTCCGTTACCGGCGATTACAATGCCGCAAACGTCCAAAAATGCAGCAAGTGGGACCCGGAACTCAACCAATGCATCGGCGAATGGGAATTGCACGAAAACCTCTCGCTTGCAAAAGAATTCTCCGTTTACAGGTTTTCGTTGCTGCCGCCAGACACAAACTTTGGCCTGCCGGATGAAAACGAATTTGTCCCGGACACCAACGAACTTTTGGATGCCAATCAAATTTCCGACCTGAATGAACTTGCAGAGGTCATCCAAAAACTCAAAAAACTCAGGAAAAACAACCGGCACTTTAACGGAAACTTTGCGCGGGAAAGACTTGGCACACTTGGAGTGTTGTTCAGCGACATTGAAATAAACCTTGAATGCGGTTCCGACAAAAATGTTTTGAATAACCCGCAGCCGGGAGCAGTTCCACCAGACGCGAATACCCTTGTTGACGCAAATACCATTCAAGACCTTAATCTCATTCAAGACATTAATCCATCCGACCCAAACGGGCTTGATTCAAACGACTTTGTGCCAGACACAAATTTGCTGGAGAAAAAAGACCCGCTGGAAGACAAAACAAACCCGTTGTTTTTCACCAGCCAATGGGAAGAACGTTTCCCGCAAAACCCGCAATGGCTGCAGTCCGAAGACTATCTTGAATGCGACGGCATCCGCCTCCTCAATGAATTCAAAGACGATTCAGTGCCACGCGACACCGAAAAAACCTTTACGCTCGGAGGCTCCTTTAACCGAGTCAAGCACTCGCTGACACTCACCAACTATTCCGACAAAACCCAGACACGGCTGATAAGCCTTCGCTTCACGACCCCCGCCCCCCGCATGGAATCCGACACCAATGCATTTCTGCCCAAGCAAACCTATGCCCTCGTGCCCACCAAAACAGAGACCATCCGCATTGAAAACAGCGACGACCCCGAGTTTGCAGGCTTAAATTACGAAATCATCACAGATTCCGCCCTCAAAATGTTCAACCCAGAAAACCAATTCATGGGCTACTATGACTGGACCGACCTTGTCAAAGCACCCGTATTCCCCCAAACCGTTATTCACACCCAAAACGCTTCCAGCATCATTGAAACCCTTTTGGAAATACAGTTAGCGCCAAACCAAACCATCGTAATCGACCCGGTATACGACCTTAGTGATTCATCTAATTTCAACACACGCTGGAACGGCGGAGTCGACACTGACAGTTTAGGATCTACATCAAACAGTGGTGTTGGGGTGCAGTTGGTGAATGTGGATAATAATGCGTATTCGAATGACCTGCTGCTCACTGCCGATGCAGCCGATGTCAATGGCAAAACCAACAATGGGGCTGTGTATTTGATTAAGGATATTGACAAAAAAAGCAGTGTGTTTGATTTAAACAACATCCCTAGCTTTGCTGTCCGATGGAATGGCGGCGCAACCACTGACCTGTTAGGACGTACAAATACGAGTGGTTCGGGAGTGCAGTTGGTGAATGTGGATGGTAATGCGTATTCGAATGACCTGCTGCTCACCGCCTATGCAGCCGATGTCAACGGCAAAACCGACGGTGGTGGCGTGTATTTGGTGAAGGATATTGACCAAAAAAGTGGTGTGTTTGACCTGATTAACATCCCTGCTGTTGCTGCCCGATGGAACTTAGGAGCCAGTGACTTTTTAGGATCTTCAGCTACTAGTGGTCTTGGGGTGCAGTTGGTGAATGTGGATGGTAATGCGTATTCGAATGACCTGCTGCTCACCGCAGACCAAGCCGATGTCAACAACAAATCCAATAGTGGGGGTGTGTGGTTGGTGAAGGATGTGGATAGAAAAAGCGGTGCCTTTGACCTAAACTCCACTATCGTAAATTATGATGTCCGATGGAACTTAGGAAAGACTGACCGATTGGGAGGGAACAATAATAGTGGTTTGGGGGTGCAGTTGGTGAATGTAGATAATAATGCGTCTGCCAATGACTTGCTGCTCACCGCCTATGCAGCTGATGTAAACAACAAAATCAACAATGGGGCCGTGTATCTGGTTAAAGATATTAACACAAAAAGCGGTGCGTTTGACCTCAACTCCACCATAGTAAATTATGATGTCCGATGGAACGGAGGCGTAGTCACTGATAATTTAGGAAACACATCGAATAGTGGTCTTGGGGTGCAGTTGGTGGATGTGGATAATAATGCGTATTCGAATGACCTGCTGCTCACCGCCTATCTAGCCGATGTCAACGGCAAAGCCAATACTGGGGGGGTGTATTTGGTTAAGGATGTGGATAAGAAAAGCGGTGCATTTGACTTGAACGCTGTCACGAATTTTGATGTCCGATGGAACGGCGGCGCAACCACTGACCAGTTAGGACTTACTAGTGTTTTGGGGGTTCAGTTGGTGAATGTGGATAATAATGCGTATTCGAATGACCTGCTGCTCACCGCAGGTGTAGCCGATGTCAACGGCAAAGCCGATAGTGGCGGCGTGTATTTGGTTAAGGATGTTGACAAAAAAAGTGGTGCATTTGACTTGAGCGTCGTCACCAATTTTGATGTCCTGTGGAACGGAGGAGTAGCCAGTGATAATTTAGGGTCTACAAGTACTAGTGGTTTGGGGGTGCAGTTGGTGAATGTGGATGGTAATGCGTATTCGAATGACCTGCTGTTAACCGCCATTGTAGCCGATGTAAACGGCAAAGCCAATAGTGGCGGCGTGTATTTGGTTAAGGATATTGACCAAAAAAGTGGTGTGTTTGACCTGATTAACATCCCTGCTGTTGCTGCCCGATGGAACTTAGGGCCCAGTGATAATTTAGGGTCTACAAGTAATAGTGGTTCGGGGGTTCAGTTGGTGAATGTGGATAATAATGCGTATTCGAATGACCTGCTGCTCACCGCCTATGTAGCCGATGTAAACAACAAAATCAACAATGGGGGTGTGTGGTTGGTGAAGGATGTGGACAAAAAAAGCGGTGCGTTTGACCTAAACTCCACTATCGTAAATTATGATGTTCGATGGAACGGCGGACTAGCCACTGACAGTTTAGGAAGTACAAATAATAGTTTAAATCTTGGGGTGCAGTTGGTGAATGTGGATAATAATGCGTATTCGAATGACTTACTGTTCGCTGTACCTTTGGCCGATGTAAACGGCAAAGCCGATAGTGGGGGTGTGTATCTGGTGAAGGATGTGGACAAAAAAAGCGGTGAATTTGATTTAAACAACATCCCCAGCTTTGATTCCCGATGGAACGGAGGCGTAGCCGGTGACGCTTTAGGAAGTACAAGTAGTGGTCGTTTTGGGGCGCAGTTGGTGAATGTGGATAATAATGCGTATTCGAATGACCTGCTTCTCGCCGCAAATTCCGCCGATCTCAATGGCAAAACTGACAATGGGGGTGTGTATTCGATCAAAGACATCGCGATTGCTGCCGCAGCTGGAAACGATTACTCCTTCTCGCTTTTGCTTCCCTCCACGGGCTGCACAGAAGGAAAAGGAAGCATTGACGCGGGGGTTTCGTGCGACAAGGCCTACTTTGAAGCAACAGACCTTTCAGGCGTTGCAGACAACACCAAAGTCGACCCCGAAGGACAGACTTCAACGATTCCTTTCTTTGTGTATGACAACCAGAGCACTTCTAGTTCTGACCTGAACATTTTGCTGGACCTGAACGCATTGCTTCCTTCCACGCTTGCGCTCAAAGCCTCAAAAATTTATTCGGGCTGGGCCGGAACCTGCACGGGAAACACGGACAATAACTGCGCGCGAATCGGGAGCGTGGATGTCAATCTGCAGTTAGGCCCTCCTTCAGAGGATGTATACCTTGGAAATACTACCACGGATACCTTCAACCGAATCCTGATGAAATTTGGCATCAGCTCCATTCCAGCTAATTTCGCAATCAATTCGGCAATCTTGCAGATGAATGTTTTAACGGACCTTGACGATGACGATTATTCATTCTACCACCTTGACCAAAACCAGGGCTGGAAGGAATCTGATTCCTACACTGATTTGAACGAAATGCGCAAAGGCACGTTTTTGCCCATTGCTTCCTGTTATGCCGGGACAGGCGACCAAAACTGCACCATCACAAGCATTTTGCAGGCAGCCTATGCCCAAGGTGACTCAAACTTTTCAATCCGAATAGAAGACCCCGACTATAACTCAAACCGCCCGACCGGCTCGACAAACACCACAACACTCAAAACAGGTACAGACAATGCCGGGGCGGAAATATTTGATTACAAAACATTCGGTTCTTCCGAGCATGCCACTCCCCCGGTATTATACGTGAGTTACATCCCAAGCGTCAATATCGGCAGAGCCACCTACTCGGCCGGAACGCAGGACCTGAACATTTTTATCTGGGCCGATTTTGTGGCAGCGGCTGTGGGAAGCACCGACCGAAACGCGGACAGCAACAGCATTGCGCCCTGATTTGCATGAAAAAAACAAATCAAAAAATGGTAGTTGCTGCAGCTGCACTGATTGTCATTGGATTTGTTTTACTTTTTGTGCATTTGATTTTAACCCAATCCGCGTTCACCCCGGAAATTCCTGATTCAAATCCGAATCCCAATCCGCTTCTGAAAACGCGCCAATCCTACGGCCTTCCGCTCAGTGTATTTGAAGTGCTTCCCCAATCTCCGCGCGATTTTGAAACGCTGGTCTCTCAACTGCACCGCGGCGCGTATACGAATTACGCGTTTTTTCCAAGCGACTACTACTTGCAGCCTGAATTTTATCCCAGTTTTACCCAAAACGCATTTTCGTACTGGCTGACGCCCGACCCCACGCACTACGCAGCCGGAGGCTACGGGTTTTACCCGAACCAACAGCAACTCCAGATGCGCGCAGGCGAAGCCCGCACCGCCAGCTTTTTTGTCAAATCCGGTTGGGGGGTTCAAACGAATCAAGGAATGCGCATCGAACTGCAAAACGCCACTGCTGCTTTCCAAGCGCAAATTCAAGATTCCGAATTCCTGTTGGGACCCAATTTTCCAAAATTTTCAAAGAATTGGGCGCACAAAGTGAACGTACGAATTACCATTCCACCCAATACTCCGACTGGAACCTACCCGCTCGCTTTTTTTGCGGCCAATCCGAGCGAATCCAAACGAAACGAGTGGGTCGCCGAGACCCAGGGAAACTATTTCGATATCCAAAGAACCAACGTTTCATTGCGAACCGTCATTGAACTGCGAATAACGAAATAAGGGGGCGGCTTTTGAATGCATAAGGATTCAAGTTCCAATTCATGTAGTATTATAAACTTTAGGAATAATACCTATTTTATGCGATTTTTTAAAATCAAACCAATGCCTAGTCCAATGCAATTTTTACCGCTATTGGCAGGTTTCTTTTTTTTCCTGACGATGACGTTTTCCGTGCATGCGGGGACCAGTTACAATTTAGCGGACGCCAACAGCTTCACTGCGGCATGGATTGGAGGCAGTGAAGGCGACAAATTAACTTTCACCCAGAATACTCCCGGCGTATTGCCTGCCGACTCCGTTCAGCTGGTCAATGTTGATTGCGGAGCGTATCCAAATGATTTATTGATTACGGGCATCAGCATCAGTTCGGATGGATTTGCCAATAACGGAGCCGTTTACCTGCTCAAAAACGCCTCGAATGTTAATGGACCCAAAAGCCTTTCAGACATTTCCAATTTCACTGTGCGTTGGAGCGGCGCTGGAAACAGCGACACACTCGGCAACAACATGAAAGGCGGGCAGGCCGTGCAACTGGTGAATGCCGATGGAGACCCCTGCCCCAATGACCTCTTAATGACCGCTTCCTTTGCGTCGGTTGGTGGGCGCACCGATAATGGGGCCGTTTACCTGGTAATGGACATTGATACCGTTTACGGTCCCCAAAATTTAGGCGACTTGAATCATTTTGACGCTGCATGGTTTGGAGGCGCAAATCAAGACTGGCTTGGAGCCACTTACGCCAGCAGCAAGGGCGTTACATTGTCTGACCTGGACGCAGACGGTGTCACAAACGATTTATTGATTGTCAGTGCCTATGCCGATTCCGGCTCCCGGCAAGACAATGGCGCCGTTTATTTGATCAAAGACATCAATTCCCTTTCAGGGTTAAAAGACCTAGCAAACCCTGCCAACTTTACCGCCGCATGGATGGGGGGTGCCAGCGGAGACCAGGTGGGGTTTAACGGGAGCCGCGCCAAAGACGCCAAACTGCTGTTCAATATAGACAACGGAATTGTTGACAATGATTTTTTGATTCAGGTACCGCAGGCAGATGCGCTGGGCCGAATTGACAATGGTGCGGTTTATTTGTTTAAAGACATTAACTCCGCAGTTGGCCTCATGGATTTAAATGAACCCGCCAGTTTTTCGGCTGCCTGGGTCGGGGCACTGGACAATGACCAGCTTGGTTCCCTTGGTTTAGGGGATAATGGCGCCAAATTGGTGAATGTGGGAGACGGCAACTATGCCAATGATTTACTATTCACCTCCTACTATGCGGATTTCGCAGGCCGCACGAACGCCGGCACGATTCATCTGATAACCAATATCGATTCACTTACTGGATGGCAGGATTTAAGCAACCCAGCCAATTATTTTGCCCTTTGGGGCGGCGCTTCTCCAAATGACGTGGTTGGATATACTTACAGTCCAATCAACGCCAATATCATGCGGGGCAAAGTCAATGATATATGGAATACCGATGGCGATGCTTTTGCAGACGAACTGATGATTATCGCGCCCTACGCCGACATTGATGGCAAAACCGATAACGGCGCGCTATACTTGGTGCAGGACATTAATTCTTTGCCCGGCATTCACGACCTCGCATTTGATTTCACCGCCCGATGGAGCGGCGGTGCCACCGATGACCTGCTGGGCACTACGATTACCAGCGGAGACGGCTTTCGCCTAATCAACACAGACCACGATCCCGCTGCCAATGACTTGCTAATCCTGAATCCCAGCGCCGATGCCTTGGGGCTGGTCAACAACGGAGCACTTTATTTAATTCAAGACATTGGCGGCCTCAACGGCACCTTTGACTTGAGCCAGGAAACCAGCTTCTCGGTTGCCTGGACCGGCGGCGCAACCAACGATTACCTCGGAGCCACTTTTCACGGCGATTCCGGTGTTGAATTGATTAACGCCAACAGGGGCGCCTATGCCAATGATTTGCTGATTGCGGCCGTGTATGCGGATGTCACCCGAACAGATAATGGTGCAATTTATGTAATTAACGACATTGATTCCTTGAACGGATGGCGCAGCCTATCCATAGCCGCCAACGCGGGCATCATGTGGTTTGGCGGACAGAACAACACAAAACTTGGGCATACGGACGACAGCGGCCGCGGCATCCAACTCATAGACACAGACGGGGACGGCTCTAAAGAAGGATTATTGATAACCGCCACCAAAGGAAGTTATGGCGGTGTAGGGCTTAGAGGAGCCATCTATTTAATCAACGACCTCAGTCGCTGGAGTGGATGGAAAGACCTTGGGCTGGCCCAAAGCTATGACAAATTCTGGTACGGGGCTTCATACTATGACAAAATCGGCTATGCCACCGACAGCGGGCAAGGCGTCAAAATCGTGAATTCGGACGGTGGACGGTTTCCAAATGATTTACTGATCAGCGCATCTGGTATGAGTCCCATTGGCGGCTTTTTCTCGGATTACGGCGCGGTTTATCTGATTAAAGATATTTTTTCCACCCGCCGGACCCAGTGCATTGAGTCCGCTCCAAGCACCCGACAGCAATGCGTCATCTTTCCAACAGGGTAAAATTTTCGTTCTATTGCATGCATCAATTATATTTGCCTAATGAGATGAATATCCCGCTGAAGAACAAATGGTACAATCCAAAATTATTCAGTTTTCATATATTTGCTGCCGCAAAGAAAATTCCTCGCGACAAATTTTATTGCCACTTTAAACCAATCGAATAATTATTCAAAAATCTGTTTCTTTCAAGCCTTATGTGAAACGAACCTAAGTCCATTGGGCTTTTGCTCCCAACTTCAATCCGGATGCCTCACCTGCGTTCACTTCAAGCACAAACTTGACCGGTGCCGGCGACGCGAAGCGCGGGCAAGGATCGCGTGCACACGGCGGTACCGCGAGTGTGACACCCACGACTTCCAAGTCTTGGTTCATCCACACCAAGTCCAGTGGAAAAGACACGTTTTTCATCCAGAACACGCGTGCAGCCTCGTTTTCGAATACAAAAAGCATTCCGCGGCCTGCCGGCAATTCGCTTCGAAACATCAAGCCCCGCGCGGCCTCTTCCGGCGTCCGCGCCACTTCGACCCTCCAGCAATTCGAATCAAAGCACACCCGCAAAGAAGCATCTGCGGGGACCGCGGGTTTTGCATTCGAAGCGATCCAAAGGCCAACGCCCAGCAAAAGAAAAACGAAAAGAAAAATAATTCCGAATTGCCAATGGGAATTCTTCCACTTCATCCATTTGAGGTACGAGCAAAACAAACAAAAACGGAAGTCTGCTACATAATTTAAAGCTTTAAACCCGCAACGGCCATTTCCGCAATCGCTTTTTCAAACAACAAGCCGTTCTCCGTAATCCGGTACTCAATCCGAAGCCGCGGGCCCATCGAGATGTTCTTTGAAATCAGCCGCTTGGCCTCCAGTTCTTTTAACCGCAGCGAAAGGGTACGCGGCGAAATATCCGGAATTTCCCGCAAAAGGTCATTAAAACCCCTCCCGCTTCGGGACGCCATTAATACCGCCAGCAGCTGAAGACCAAATTTTTGGCCGCTGGCCTTAAGGGCCAGATTTAAGCCCCCCATTTCCATTTTGCCAAATCCCACGCCAATCACTCGCTATACAAACTAAAACGAATATACAAAGTATATTTAAAACTTTCAAGATGCCAAAACAATAGTTGATATTTTTTTTATAGTTACTGTATTTAAACAACCACGGCGTTTATTCTCATTGGTCAAAAGGAGCTCGGGGGTAAGGGGGGCTTTCTTTTGACTCATTGGGGGAATTCGATGGACTGGAAAGAATTCATTGCACATACACCGGACAAAATCAGCGTTCCACGCTTCAAAGGAAGCATCGGGGGGCTTATGGGGTTTCAGCAGACGAGCTTGCGGCACTCCACCACGCTGATGCACCTGGTGCGCGCAGTGGCAAGACTCTGATGGTTTTGCCCGTCTTTTTCTTTTTAGTGATTTTTGTTCAAGTTCGGAAACCGTTTCTTTTTTAATCGTCCGCTGCTGGTCCGGATCTTAGGGGCCAACGCCAAGGGATTCTGAAGTATACATAACGAATGGCGCGGGATTGCACATACCTTTTAAGAGGTCTACGGTCCGAACTCTATACGGTGATTACACAATGCCAGAAATCAAATGCAGTTATTGCGGAACCATGAAAGAATTCCGGGACGCGATTCACCGCGAAGAATCCATTGGAGACTTTCGAAAATACTACCATTTTTGCGACGCCAAGCACCTTGCCAAATGGCAGGAAGAGCAAAAACGCAAAAATCAGCCTTCCAGCGAGTCGGACCAAAAAGAAAACACCGAAATGTTCTGATTTTTCAATTATTTTTCTTCAAATGAAAAAAGAAGAAAGAATCTGTGTGTGGTATTCGAATTTCAAAAAATTCGAGTTAAGGGTTAAAAAATACAAAAAAGCGGGATTTTGCCACCGGTCGGGTTGAATCCCCCCGAACGGTTTTACGGCCTTTAGGCTTTTTCGATTTTTCCATTCTTTCCAGTGGAAACCTGCAACTGGCCGTTAAACTCGCTGCACCAGCCGTCGCGAATTCGAACCGTGTCCCCTTCTTCAAACTGGTCGCACTGCTCGTTCCAAAGGCTCAAACTGACCTCGCCCCCGCTGTCTTTTCCAGCGCACGAGCACACACGACCGCTCCCGCGGTCATTGGCAAACTTTCGCACCTCGCCTTTGGATACGATTTCCAAGACAATTTCCGGAACTGCGGATCTTGGTTTAAGTTCTGTACTAATCAAAATAAGTCACCTGTCCCTGTTTTTGTTAATTCGGGTTCCAAACACAATAAAAATCAAACTGTGAAAACAGTTGGCACCCAAACCAAAAACCCCGCGGACGTTTAACCGGCACATTTTAAAAACACTCCAATCCCCATAAAAAATAACCGATTTTTCGGCAAGAGTCACAGGCTCAAGGAGACCGATTGAAAAATGACCGATTTCGTCCCCAAAAAAATCTTTTTCACCAAAGGCGTTGGCGTGCACAAAGAACGCCTCGCATCCTTTGAACTCGCACTGCGCGACGCTGGAATTGAAAAATTCAACCTCGTGCACGTATCCAGTATTTTACCCCCCAAATGCAAAATCGTTTCCCGTGAAGAAGGACTTAAACACCTCTCTCCCGGACAAGTCGTTTTCTGCGTCATGGCCAGAAACGAAGCCAACGAACCCCACCGTTTGCTTGCAGCCTCTGTGGGCTGTGCGATTCCCAAAGACCGAAGCACGTACGGGTATCTCTCGGAGCACCACTGCTTTGGCGAAAACGAAGACATTGCCGGAGACTACGCCGAAGACTTAGCCGCCCAGCTCTTGGGAACGACGCTTGGAATCGAGTTCGATGCCGAAATGCACTACAACGAACGCAAAGAACTCTGGAAAATCAACAACAAGCTGTTCCGCACCATGAACATCACGCAAACAGCCCTCGGCCCCAAAAGCGGCAAATGGGTCAGCGTCATCTCATCCGCGGTACTAATACTGTAAAATAAAAAATACTGCAATTGCAAAAAAGAGAAAAAGAATCAGTTTCAATTAGAATCAGTTTCAATTGCAGTTTCCATTTTTATTTTTTTCGGGCACTGCCCGCGTTTGCAGAAGACTCGGCTATTTTTTTCTTATTTTTCAGTTGATTCGCTTTTCGCAAGTGCCAACTGTTCGCGCTCCCGAATTTTTTCTTCCAGCAACACCAGATTCATTACATCCTCGCGGTTATACGCCAATAAACGCTCCAAGCAATCCGCGTTCCCGCTGCAAGCGGCTTGCCAAAGCCTCACGGCCTCAAACCCATTCTTGACCCCTGACGAACGCGCGATCCCAAGCTGTGCCTCAATCGCTTTAAGCCCGCCTTTCAAACCCACTTTCCACCCGGCAACCATCAAGTCGGTGTGCGTTCCCCCTAAGCAAAGCGAAGGATACGCGCGCTTCAAAAACGGAACATCAAACATCACGCCATTAAAACTCACAATCTCCGAAACATTTTCGAACAATGCCCCCACGCTTTTTTCGGACAAGTTTTTTCCATGCACGAGCTGAACAAACTCGTTTCCTTTCAGGGCACCCAGCACGGTGAGCTCATTTGCGTCCGGCGACAAGCCCGAGGTCTCAATATCCAAATAAAGTTTCATGAAAGAGTTCACAGAAACAGAAAACCGCTCGTGTTTAAAAATAAATCAAGAGACGGTGCATTGCCGGTGAATCGTACTCAAATTCCCGAAAGCCGGCGAGTGGCCTGAAGCAAATGATCATGAATGGCTTCGTCCGTCAAACCGATGTGTTTTGACAATTCCAGCAGCTGGTTCCAATAATGCTGCTTTTCAGGCATCGACATCAACGGGCGACTGGTGTGCGAAAAGTATACGCTGTCACTGGCGAGCAAATTCACAAGCACCTCCAAGACATTGCGCACCTGAGCAGGCCTTAACCGCCTGTTACTAACCAAACTTACCTGATCCACCAAGCGATCATGCTCTTTTTCCAACCGCCCTAAGAATTGGACATTTTCGCTTGCAGCTATAGCCGCCAGCCGCTCAACCCATTTTTTCTTCGGTTTACGGAGCCGGCGATGGGTTTCTCTTAGCCGATGCTGAAGCCGACTGCGCGTTTGCCCCAGATTTAGTTTTCGTTTTGGCATGCGATCCCGCATCGTTTTTTACGTTGCGAAAGAATTTAAACCCCAATGGCCCTAAAGCATACAAAGCAAAAATTGCATTTATAGGAGGAAACCAAGATGCCAGGAAAACCAGCCTTTGGAGGTTATTCCATTAACTTCGCAGGACAAACCGCGACACTCGAACACGTGTTCGGAAACAAACCCATCGCACCCAGCGAAATGACCAAAAAAATATGGGCCTTTGTCAAAGCACACAACTTGTCCAACAAGAAATCGTGAAATTCTACTTCTTTAGTTTTCTTTTTTTGCTTTTAAATTCAATAGAAGAAAAAATTAAACAATTTCAATGGCTAATTCTGGGTCAACTAACAGCAAAAAAGAAAATGATAAAATTGCTTTTGCTAATTGGTGCGTTATATGTATATCTTTTGGGTGTGCCGAAAAAATTCGATACATATTTAGTATTTCCATGAGGTGCATATGCCTTTCTGGAAGTACTTGTCGTAATTTGTCAAACTGTGGGCCTTTATATTGAGAATTCTTTCGAAAAAGCCCAATCAAACCACCCAACGATTGATTTTCAAATGTATTTTCATAGACCTTTTTGTTCTTCTTTGCAATAAGTTTGTGCAATCTATATTCGACAGCAGAAACTGCCATGACAACTGACGCTAAATTGCAATTTATGCCTAAACAGTCCATGGCCTCTTCCAGTCTTAAGCATTCTATGAGGTTCAATTTTTTCAACCGCTTTGTTATCTGCGGGTCGGTACGGTTTAATAGCAAGATGAAATGTTTAAAGGTTAGTTTAAATTTCTCTTTTGTACGATTGCTGGTTGGATTATCTAAGTCGTATAATGTTGCCCGCAAGTCATTCGTTTTTTCGTGAGACAAATCAAGGTATTCATAGAGGTCGGTGTAGAATGCGAGTAACCCAAGAAATGGTTTTGCTCGATAAGAATATGTGTGATGAAAAAAATGATCGTCCCGTTCTTTCGGAAAATGTCGCAAAAATTTTTTTTTAAAGTCTAACGCAACCTTCGCAATGCCATTACTTTCTTTGATCTTTTCAATCCCGCTCGCGGTTCCTGGTGTGTTGTGGTGACTTTTTACTTTTGAACCGTGCATGATACAATTGCATGCTCAAGTAATAAAAATGCATTATTTTGTTAAATCACCGGCAATGCACCCTGCTTGCGCGACTATAAAAACGAGCAGACCGATTCTCTATTGCATGATTTCAGACGATTGGTTGGTTGGGTTTGTGGAAGGCGAAGGGTGCTTTAATGTTGGGCTAATGTTGGCCACGGATCGAAGACCACGGAAAAGAGCCAAAAAGAGCAACCGCAAAAAGCCCTCAGTTGGAATAAGACTAGTGCCGTCTTTTCGAATTACGCTTCGAGAAGACGATTGGCCTCTGCTTGAACAGGTAAAAGAAAAACTTGGGTGTGGTGGAATTTATCTCAACAAGAGGTCTCCTCTGAAACCAAATGCACGGGATTTGGCACATTACTATGTGGTCGGAACAAGTAATCTATTAAAAGTAAGACAATTCTTTGAGATGCAGTCATTTTACAGTAAAAAGAAAAGAGATTTCGAATTGTGGTGCCAATGCCTGGATTTAATCTCCCAAAAACGTCATCTAGAAAAATCAGGCCTTTTAGAAATTTGCAAGATAAGAGACCTGATGAATAGCCGCTTAGCCAAAGGGAACCGAACTGCTTCCGAAATTGAACAGATTCTAAACAGTAATCGGGAGCATATTATGGCCCATGTAGCAGTCCCCAGCACATAGTTTTCTACATAACTTGTTTTGGGCGTATACCGAACCCCTGCCCCGCAAAAGAACTGATTTCGTTCATTTTTCCTTTCGATCCTGTCTCGGCTTGTTTCGTGTCAATTCGCAGAGACCCCTTAGAGCCCCTATTACTTACCATATAGGAATAATTACCCAAAATTAGCGTTCAAAATAACGTATAGCAGCTATTATGACCCATCTTTGCGAAGGGAATTTTCGAAAAATCGCAAAATTCGAATCGTGCCAAATGCCTGAAAATCAAACAGTTTGTTGGAAAAAACGGGCGCGAAACGCCCAAATCAGGCGGCGGGAACGGGGAACGAAAGGTGGCCAGAATGGCCTAAGTTATGTAGAAGATTGCTGTTTTTTGGGTGGATTTTGAGCCGTGGGTTTAGGTATTCTTCGCTCCAAAAACCGGTAGGCTTTGGTTCATGCGCGGGCACGCCTATTAAATTCCGCTTCCGTCATCTGGCCGGCGGCCAGTGCGTGATAATCCGTTAATAAACCGATAAACCGGTTCGAAGCACCAGAAGTCCCGAACGCGGCTTACTCTTCCATTCTTTAACTACTTGAATAATGGGTCTGACGGCTCGTTTTCGCCTTTTTGTTTTAAGCCGTAATTGATGCCCCTTGGGGCGTCCCAGCCGGTTTATGCGCGCCATGTGTATTTCTCAAGCAAATTATTGGATTCCCCGGATATATTAAACTGTGGAATGATAAAAACCCAACCAATAAGTTATGTAGTTAAAAGATACATAACTTGTGATTGCATGATTGCTTTCCCGTGCTCCGTGCCTTACGATTTTCTATTTCAGAAAAAGATTATTCGGAATTGTTTGATTCAATCTTTTTGGCGAGTTTCTTTAACTCGTTCACTTTATTGGAATTGGATTGGAACATATCCAGGTTCGACTGCAGAATTTCATCCCTGATTTTTTTCTTCAAAAAATTGCCCTGTACGATACTTTTTATTTCCAAAATTTGGTTCAAGATTCAATTCTGGTTATTGCTGTTATACTTACTCCTAATTACCGCTGGACCAGAACGCTTTCATCCAAAACGGTTTTTTTCTTCACAAGATTCCAGTTTCCAAAATGTTCAATCAGTGTGAGGCGAAACGGGTTTTCGCCGTAATCCGCATTCGGTTTGGCAAAGAGCTTTATGTATAATTCCTTGGTTTTGCCGGGCGCGATTTCATTCATGCGGTACTGGTGGCTCTGATGAAGCCCCGTGGCGTCCAGTCCCAATCCGCCTCCCGTTTCCAAAATCAAGCTTGCCATTTCCGTGTCGGGACCCGGGTTTTGAATCGAAACAAAAAGCTCCGTAGGTTCTTTGCGATTCAACGAGACCCGAAACGGGGTTTGCTTGGTTCGAATCGTTAAACTCATAAAATGCATCAATATATGGGTTCTTTAGAATAAAAACTTTTGGAAAAAGAAAAAGAATTTCTCGATTTTGCTTTTAAAGCCTGTAAAACTTCCGGCGTTTGGCATCAAACCGGTATCCTTCCATCGCGTGAATTTTTTCAGTCAAATACCCCTTTCTTTTCATTGTGTTCATTACTTCTTCTCTTAATTTTCTGGCTTGTTTAATGAGCCCGCGTCGCAGCACTTTCGTGGCTTGATCCGTCAAATACTGTAATTCATCCGACTCCGGATTTTTGCCCCATTTTTTTAGTCAACCGATACGACAAATAGCCGCACACTTTTCCATGATCCAAAGCCACAATATGGTGAGTTCGAAGCCCCTTAAAATCCAAGTGATCCAATGCCGTACTCAAGTCAATAATGCTAATCCTTCCCCGGGCATTTGGGTGAGTGTGAACCGAAGAGCGATCCCCGGTTTTTGGATCTTGGACCCCCAGTCTGGTTTTTTCTCTGTACCTCGCAGCTAGGCGAAGCCGATTACGAGTGTTTTTTTCTTTAAACCACGCCATTTCATGCGTCGCGATTTGAGGGGTATTTTCAACTTGTTGCTTGGCGGTTTGGTAGCCACGCTTTGGGCGCGTTCGACCTGAACGCATTTTTGGTTTCATTCCAAGACATTGATTTTGATCGTTATAATTTTTACCACGAATTTTGTCGAAACCTTTAAATAACACGTAAACCCTTAGTCTTTTCGAATTTCCAAGATTTTTTTTCGGGTTTTAGCAATGGAGCATCCGGAGTCCCAACTGGTTCAAAAAACCTTTACGGTCAAACGCCTCGACTTGCCTCCCGAGGTCAAAATGACGCGCAGGTCGCTTCTTCGCTGGTTTGCGCTCTCCACGGGTCTTATTTCCGAAAAAGAATCCCGTTCCACCATTCTTGAGGTTTTGGATGCCTTGTTTGTGATTTTAATTTCCCAAAAACAAAACCCGACCACCCTCGAACTTCAGGCCCATCTTAAAGAAAAAACCGGCAAAATCATTTCCGAAAAACTATTGCTCTACCACCTAAAACGCCTCATTGACTTACAGCTGATTTTGCGTAAACGCAAAAAATACTTCATTAACCCGGTTCCGAATGCGGATTCCACCGAACTTCATTCCTCATTTGAATACTGGTTTGCGCGCCAACTCCAAGAATCCGTGGTGGACATTGCTTCCGCTACGCGGTTGCTTTCGGATTCCTACCAAAAATAAACCATGGTGTGTCAAATCCAAAACCAACTGGTTTTAATCTTCCGTTTCTCTATTACTCAAAGAATATTTTTGATTTGAGGTGATTCATTGAAATTCAAGCACGTTTTGCTCGCACTTGTATTGGCTGTCCTTTTGATACCGGCAACGGTCTTGGCAACCCATACTTCTTTCCAATCATTCAACGAAAACCCCGCATCCGCCGCGTATTTTGCAATTGCCGCACGTGGAAGAATTATTTCACCTGCCGGAGTTGCATCTGTCAGCGCAGCCAAGACTGATTTTGAAGATGCGCGCCGCGCCTTTCGAGGCGCCATTAGCGCGGATGTGGATGCGCAGGTAGAAGCCCGCGAAACGCTTCGCATCAAAGCCAAAGAACTCCTGCGCACCCGCGTTACCGTCATGAAACAAGCCATTGAATCCATGGTGCAGCAAGGCCTGCCCATTTCGGAGACCGACGCGGAAGTCACAGGCATTGATGAAACCGAAACCAACATTGAATCCGCACCCGATGCCCAAGCACTCGTTCGCCACTCCAAGGCCCTTGCACGCGGCTGGCAACGCGTCATGCACAAAGCACTTGCCGGACGCGCACGCGCCATCAATCAGAATTTTATTGCCGCCATTGGCAAGGCCAGCGCGATGGTGACTCGGATTGAATCTGCGGTTACGTCACTCAAATCGCAAGGCAAGGACACGGTTCGCCTCGAAGCAGGGCTAACGCGCATCAAAAGCGATTTAACCAAACTCGAATCCATTCACACGCAACTCAAAACCGAATTTGAGGCTGCTCAAACCGACCGCGAAAAAGCCGTGGTGCTCCTTAAAGCCAAACGCTTTTTTGCACACGCACACCAGCGGCTCCGGCTCGACTTTCAGATTGTACGCAAAATGGTGGTCGCGATTCGCGTGATGAGCCAAAGCGCATCGGATACCGCCGTGGCAAACGCGCAAACCGAACTTGAAACCCTTACAGCCCAAATTGAAACTCAAAAGTCGCTTGATGAAATCTTCACAGAAGTCTCGGCACAAGCGGAAACCGAAGTCACGGTTTCAGAAACAGATGATGAAGGCACCGGGGGTGACGCACAATGAAAAAAATCCTTTATGCCCCTTTACTTCTAGCACTCGTGGTATTGATTGGGTGCACCGCTCCTCCCGCGTCTGACGCGGCGAGCAATCCGGATTCGGTATCCGGCATCACCGATGCCGAGCTATCCGGATTCGATTCAGGTCTTACTGAAATCGAAAACGGATTTTCGGATCTTGACGCCATTGAATCCGATTCGGAACCGCTTTCTAACTCCGATTTCCAGTAAAGCGGTTTCTCTTTTTTTATTTTTTTGAACGGGGAAAAAAGCGGTAACGCCTATTTTTGGTTATGTAGAAGAAACTCCCCTTTGGCAAACAATTTTTTTGGGTTTCGTCCGCGCTTCGCATCGAATGGGTGAAAAAGGTTAAGAAAAAGAATATTAGACTTTCTAATACTTTTTTTCTTTATTTTTGAGTTTGTAAAAACCGCATCAATAGCCTTACGCCCACCCCACTGGCGCCAGTGGGCAAATAGGGTCGCGTTGCATCGGATTCTGTAAAGTAGGCCGTAGAGGCAATATCCAGATGCACCCAAGGGGTTTTTTCCACAAAGGCCTTCAAAAAAGCGCCCCCGATGAGGGTTCCGGCCTCTCCGCGGCTCTTACCAATGTTTCGAACATCGGCCACCTCGCTTTTAACGAGGTCATCCCACTCTGAAATCAAAGGCAATTCCCATACGCGTTCCATGGTGGCATTCCCCGATTTGATCACTTCATCGAGTAATTGGGGGTTATTTCCCATGCCTCCGATAAAAAACCGCCCCAAGGCTACGCGCTGGGCACCCGTTAAGGTAGCTAAATCCAGAATGCAATCGGGTTGGTGTTCTTCGGCGTACGCGAGCGCGTCGGATAGCACTACGCGTCCTTCCGCATCCGTGTGCACCATTTCAATGGTTTTTCCATTGTAGGTTGTAATAATATCTCCGCACTTAGTCGCTAGGTTTCCCGGCAAGTTCTCCGTCAATGGACAAAATCCCAGAATTCGAACCTTCAATTTTAGTTGCGCCGCCGCGAGCATCGTTCCTACGACCGTGGCAGCGCCCGCCATATCCTGTTTCATGGTCAGCATGTCTTCCCAGGATTTCAAATTCAATCCGCCTGAATCAAACGTGATTCCTTTGCCCACGAGTGCCACGGTCTTTGAAAACGATTCGGGTTTGTATTCCAGTTTCAGTAACACCGGTGGGTTCATGCTGCCCGCATTAATCGCTAAGATTCCGCCCATGCCGAGTTTTTCCAATTGCTTTTTGGTTAGGATCGTGCATGAAACTCCCGCTCGTTTGGCTTCGGTTTTCCAAATTTCGGCGAGGTGAACCGGTTTTTTGTATTCGGATGGCCAATTCACCCAATTGCGTACGCGTGCCACGGCATTCGAAATGATTTCAGATTCCGCCGCCATGCGCGTTGCGGTTTTCAAGTCTGTTTTCACGCAAAGCGTTGCGTGCACGATTTTTTTTTGCTGATCGCGCGGCTGCCTGATTTTCCGGTAATCCGGCGCATTGTACGCGGCAAGCCAGGTCCCCTCGCAGATTCCACGAACACGCGATTCAAACGAAACCCCGCACTCCGTGTGCGCCAAATCAAGTGCAATCTTGGAATATCCGCGGGATTTGCAGGTCAGTACGCTTGCGGCCGCGGCTTTTCGAAACGATTCTTCCTCCGCGTTTGCTTTCTCCCCAAGGCCTGCAATAACCAAAAAAGAAAACCTGGATTTGGGTGGAGCGGGAAGCACCAATACCTGATTCACTTCGGATTCAAACGAATAAGTTTTCAAAGAATCGAGTAACGCTTTTTTGGTTTGGGGGTTCTCCGTCAGCATCGCGTGCGAAGATGCATGCGCTTTAAATCCAAACACGATCAATGCAGAACCTGAAAGCCCCGCTGCGCTTTCATCAGTAACCTCAAATTCCATCTGCATATTCATACCATTGAAAACAAAAGTCGTTAAAAATACGGCTTGTCAAAGAACGCTTTTTGCGATTCCCGCCTCTACCACTTCAATTCCATTTTTTTTCCAGTTTTGTCTTATTTTTTCGCCTGTTTTTTCATCAAAACATATGCCAATGCCCAATCCGCCCCCGCCACTCCCGGAAAACTTGCCCGATCCGCCCGCCTGCTCCGCAATATCGGCCAACACTGCTAATTTTTGCGTTTCAAGTTCGAGTCCCGAAATCCGTGACAATGCCTGAAGGGCTTTTCGGTCCTCTTTTAATTTTGAAATTATTTTTTTTGGATCATTTTTTTGAATCGCAATCACAAGTTCTTCCACTGTTTTTTGAATGTCCTCAATGATTCGTTCGTATTTGTCCTTTTGGGTTTCTTTGGCAAGATTCATTTTTCGGATCATTTCCTTGGTGCTGGAATCAGGCCCCGTAAAGCCGATCAAAAACTGAAAATTCTTTGGAATCTCCAGTGATTCGATTTGAAGTGATGGCCACGCGGCATCAACGATTTGAGCCACTGTGTTGCCGGCTTTCGCCTGGTCTTCCAACCATTTCGGATCAAACCGCTTGTACAAAAGCAATCCGCCGAAAGTGGATGCCGCGACATCAAAACTGCTTCCCACTTTTCCCTGCGCTTCAAAATGCGCCATGCAGGCGAGCTTGAACACCGTTTCCAATTCGCGTTTCGTCCTGCTTTTGATTTCGTGAAACTCCAAAATTGCCCGCACGATTCCCACGCAGGCCGCGGCACTCGAACCAAACCCGATTTTTTTGATTGCACCATCCGCGAGCTTTACAACACAATCCTCGGAACCAGTTTCAATCCTGAAATTCCGAATCTTTTTTGCTTTCGCCTTCAGGTACTGCAAGGTAATGGCAATCGCGTGAGACGCAATCAACAATTTTTCCTTTTCCTCGCTGTTTAATTCTGGTTTCCACAACAGTTGTTTTCCGTCAAACTTTGCTTTTTTTTCTTTTAATTCCAAATCGGGTGCCCAAACTGAAATTGAATCTGAATTGCTTTTCGAAAGTCGCACACTCACGTTTTTGTCAATCGCCGCGACCACGCACGGAACGCCCACTTCAAGCACGGCCCATTCTCCGGCAAGCATGAGTTTTCCCGGAACTTTGAATTGAATCATTTTTACACCGTTCAATCGAATTCTAAATCGGGGTTTGCCGTTAATTGGTTTTTTCCTTCAAAACAAGTGCTGTTCCAAAAATTTTGCTTTGGGGCCTGGTTTGCAGACCTCGATTCTTTCAAGCCCCGAAACCGCGCTTAATCGCTTGTCCAGTTCCTTTTCATCCTTTTGCAGGCACATCACTTTCACCTGTGGGCCCGCATCCATGGTAAAATAACTTTCGAGCCCCTCGTCGCGCCACTGCTGGATATGATGCATCAATTCCACGGTCGTGGGCTGCCAGTACAAAATCATGGGCTGCGTCGTAATCATGGTCGCATGCATTTTCAAGGAATTGAATTCCGCCAATTGCCCCACTTTTGAAAAATCTTTCCCCCGAATGAACCGTTTCATTTGCACGGAATCGTTTTCCGCGGTGTCCTTCCATGCAGGGTAATAGGGACAGGTCGCTACTGTTTGTGCCATTCCCGCGCGGCTCTTCCATTTCTTCGCGCCGCTCTTGACAATATTGACAATCATGCGGAATTCCGGCCAATGCTCTGGGGGAGCAATTTGTTTGGCGAACGAGTCTTTTCCCTCCGGGTCAATTCCGCGGACCCATTCCACAAACCCCGCTTCAAGGCTTCGCGACGCGCTGCCTGAACCGCGCCGCGACAAAATGGATAATTCCTTTGCATTCAGATTCAACCCAGCCGCTTTCGCTCCCGCCATGGAGAGTGCGGCCAAGCCGGAAGCAGAACTTGCAAGGCCTGCCGCGGTTGGAAAATTGTTATTCGAAACCACTTTCGCCTTCCATTGAATCTTCGCCATGCCGCGAATCAGATTCAGGTGTTCAAACACTTCTTTGGCCTCCTCACTCTCTTTGAGCGCTTCGCCGTTTAGTATGAGTTCATCCTTTTGGTACTTGGAATCAAACTCTACGGTCGTGACCGTGAAAAACTTGTCGAGTGTCATGGACACGCTGGAGTTATTGGGCAGCATCCATTTGGCATCGCGCTTTCCCCAGTACTTGGTCAAAGCGATATTCGAATGCGCCTGCGCGGTGGATTTCATAGTTTCACCAATTCTTCAAATCGTTTTACACGCTTTCCTGTTATGTATAATTCTTCGGTTTTTTGATTGGATGAATCCATGTGGCTTCAAACGACTTCTTTACCCTTTCGTTTTTTGTCAGTTTTAAATGCCGCGTATGACCATGCCGCTTCAAATGCCATTTTTTTCCATCAAACTCCAATTCGCTGACATTGCCATGCAATTGGTGCTGCTGCGCCATAAACGAATTTGTCCAATGCAGGGCTTGCTGCAATATCGCCTTATTGAATCCTCCGTGGCCCACCAGCACAATCATTTTTCCCGCGTATTGCGTAATGATTTTTTGCAAGAGTTTTTGGGCCCGCTTCTTTGCGTGCGAAAGCGTTTCCGCGCCTTTCACCGTGACAATTCTTGTTTTCTGAAAACGCCTGAATTCCTCTGGAAACTCTTTTTCAAGCATTGCGCGCGTTTTTCCTTCCCAGACTCCAAACCGGCGCTCTGAAAGCAGCGGTTCAATCATTAATTTCCGTTCTGGAAACGCAATTTTTGCGGTTTGTTTGGATCGCTGCAATGGACTGCAAATGGCCGCGTTGATTTTTTTCTTTGCGAAAAACTTCCGAAGTGCCTTGGCTTGTTTTTTTCCAGTGAAAGTTAGCCGGCTGTCAACCGCTCCCTGGATCCGCCCCAGCACATTGTAATGCGTTTCGCCATGCCGAACCAAAAAAACGGTTGTGGTCATCGCTTTCGCACTGCGGATGGTACTCGAACGAGCCGAATAAAAGTGTTCCACAGGTCTCCGTTAAAATAGCGCAGCGTTTCCTCTTTAAACCGTGCATCCTCTTCGGAGACCGGTGCGTAGTTTCGGATCGTTTCTTCCAATGAACGCGGTTGCTCAGATGTTTTGTATTTAAGTCCTTCTTGAAACAAGGCTGAAGCCAAATGCACAGCCCAAGGTTTTCGTTCTTCAAGTCCTTGTTTGAGCCGCTCTTGCCATTCGACCTGATATCTTACAAACGGATGCAGAATGCCCGGAATTTTGGATAAGTCACTAAAAGCCTTGATGCGTTTTTTGGTTTCATCCAATGTAATCCGCACCGCGGCCTCCGCGGGTGTCAATCCATTGTCTCTCATTTCTTTTCGCCGGTCTTCGCGCTCCCCCATAAAATACGCGCGCCGAAACGCAATAAACGCGCCATTTGCTTCGAAAAATTTATCCGCAAATACGAGTCCAGAATGAACCAAGTCTTTTCGAAACCCTTTTTTGGAAGGCATTTGACCCGCCAGGCGGATTGCTTTGAGGACACGGGCCGTGGCGGTTTGCGACAAATGCCGACGGAACTTATCTTTTAAAAACGTAGCCGTGAGTTCATCACTCGTAATTCCTCCACCCGTGTGCGTATAATCGCTGACGCTTTTCAATCGTTTCCGGACTGCAAATGCCTGATCTGCGAGTTGAACGGCTTTTGATTCAGACCCGCTTGGAAACTCTTTTTTCAATAATTCAATGGCCTGCGTTCGATCAATCAGTTTTTCAGATGCGACACGAATCCGGTCATGGGTTTGACCCGCAATGGCTGCCAAGGCCTGTTCTTTTGGAGTGGCGCCCAAAAACTTTGCGAGGCGCTCGGCATACATTGAAACCGTTGCCACATGCCGTGCATCATGTGCTGAAGTAATTCCCGGCCGGCCGTGCACATGCATTTGTCGTGCATAGCGTCCAAACAACTTCACTGCTTTTTGATAGGATTCCACACGAGGCGTTTTTCGTGCAATTTTGGCAGTGATTCGCGTTTTTTTCATTCGCCGAGAAGCCATCAGATCACTACTTTTTTATCCTAGTTTTATTTGCATTAAATATTTTTTATTTAATATCTCTCATCGTAATTCGAAACAAGCGTTTATTTCTTTTGAATTCTAACCAGCCAGTTAAGATTGCCAGTATCTTTTACCCCGGGTTTTCCCAAAGGATATTCCGGTCCCCCTGTTCTAAAACCGTATCTGCGTGCGGCGCTCACCATTACGAAACCATCCCGATAAGCCCGGTTTCGAAAACCGGCTGGGTCTGCCAGAACCGCGCCCCCACTTTTTTTTCTCTGTGCTTCGATCCACTCAACATTCTGTTCGCACCAGTCAAAAAAATTAAACTTCGCGGACTGATTAATATCTGTCCACAGTTTCTCCTGAACAGATTCGGGATACTCGAAGTATTTTGGTCCCATCCAAAAATTCAAAAACGAGACATAGGCGTCAAATTCGGTGATGGGTTCTCCGTTTACGTGGGTGATTACATTTTTCTTTAATTGCGGAACATTTACAGTCGGAGTTTTTCCTTCGGCGCTTCCCCACTCCCAATCCACAAACAACCCGCCCGGCTTTAGGAGCTTTCGAACGCTTCGAAGCAACGGGGACAAATCATTGGCAAAATTCAAGGTGGCAGCACCCGACGTAATCAAATCTACTTTTCCCGCTAACGCGCGGAAACGCTCTTCAAATCGCTGTTTTCCCTTTTCGTGCAGGGGCCTGCGCATTTGTCTGAATGCCACAGCGGCACTGTAAAAACTTGTAGGCAAAACAACAATGTTTTGGCGGGGAACCCCCTGTTCAACGAGCATTGGAACCGCATATTTTCGAATCACACTTTCGTTAACGTCTACCAGCACAATTCGAAGCATTCGCCGCTGTTCGGGTGAAAGCGCTTTAACCGTGGCACCAATGGTTCCGCCTGCAAAGGTTCCAATATCCAAAATTGTTCGTGGGCTCGGGGTGGGTTCAAAAAATTGTTTTGCAATGCTTCCGACGTGGTCGTTCATCGCATTTGGTTTTCCCCCGGCGCCTGCTGCAATCGTATCGATATAGGATTTTGGGGCAGTTTCCCAAAACTTGCTTCCCTTGATTCCGCGCTCTCGAACTGCATTCCAAACACTTGCTTCAAACGAGCGCTCCAATTGCGGGTATCTTTGCAGAAACCTTCCGATTGTTGGCAATTGCTTCAAATCACGAACAAGCTTTGGAATATCTACGAAGTTTCCAACTGTTTCTTCAGGAAGTTTTGAAAACTCGTGCATGATCTGATACAATGGGTATCCCTGGCGCGGGCCTTTTTGTGAATGGGGATGAAAGCGTTCCTGAATCCAAGGAGCAGTAGAAACTTCAAGCGGTCGTTTGGTCGTGATTCCCATTTCACGCCCCATTTTTCGAAACAATTGCTTTTTTCGAATCGTACGTGAAGGCATGTATTCACCACGTTTTTTTTGAATTAAAAGCTTTTGGGGCTATTTCCCAATCGCTGTGGATTCGGTCTGGAATCCCAGTTTTTTATGGATCGCGGACGCTACCTTGGACTGTGAATCCGAGTCCCTGCAAAGCGCAATCGCGAGTCCGCCGCGGCCCGTTCCGGTTAATTTCGCAGCCAGCGCTCCTGCGTTGCGCGCGATTTCCACAATTTCATCCAGTTCCTTGTTCGACACCGCAATTTGCTGCAATAATTTCTGGTTCTCGTTCATCTGCTCCGCCAATAATTTCAAATCGTTTCGCTCGAGTGCTTGTCGCGCTTTCTTTGCAATCTGTTCGTATTTTTTCAGGATTTCATCAAACCACGCGGGTTTGGTTTCCTTTAATTTCCGAACGGCCCCCACCACTGCCGCGGTGTCCGAAGTTTTTCCTGTATTAATCAGCACCAGGTGCAGTTTCAAATCCGTGTGAATCTTTTCCGCCACGGGTGGGGTTCCTTTCTTGAACCAGATGGTTCCCCCAAACGTAGCCGCGGTGTTGTCAATTCCGCTAGGGGTTCCGTGGTATCCTTTTTCGCCTTCAAACCCTGCTTCGTTGATTTCATCGTCGTTTAAACCCAACTCAAAATACGCATTGAGCGCGCGCGCAAGCGAAACGCAATCCGCGGCGCTTGCCCCAATGCCGCTGGTTGCCATCAGGTCGCCTTCGAGAATAATCCGAAAAGGAGTTTGAACAGGATCAATTCCGAGTTTCTGAAAAACCAGCTCGTGCGACTTTTGCTGCTGACTGGATTTTTCCATTTTGTAGCCGGGTGTTTCGGGTCTTCGATCGATGCATTCGAATTTTTCGGATTTTTCAATCCGGCAAATCGTCTTTTGATTCAATCCCGCCACAATCGCCGGCAGGCCATACACCACAAAGTGCTCGCCCACGAGAATGGTTTTTCCGAATGCTTCGCCCTGCATCTGAATTCCTGTCCTAGCGTGTAATCGTATTTGCGTTGTAAAAGAAATAAAGCAAGCGATTCCGGTTGCGTTATCCAACAACCTTGAACTTGTACCCGTACGAAATCGCGCCTTCGGAGTCGTTGTCCTGGATTTTGCGAAACATTTTTTTCACGGGTGCGCCAATCCGGATTTTTTCGCGCGGTGAATCCACAATCTGGCTTAGCAGTGTCACGCCGTTTCCAAGATCCAAGAGTGCCAAAAAGTACGGTGTTTCATTCTCAAACCCGACGGGTCCCACAAACACTTCCGTGAACGAAACGATTTTTCCGGTGCGGGGCATTTCCTTGGCAACCAGTTTTCCTTTTCTTCGGCAATCCGGGCAAAACACGCGCGGCGGAAAATAATCCTTTTTGCAGTTCGTGCAGTGGTTTCCGCGCAATAAGTACCGCTCGGGGTATCTCCGCCAATGCAATGCCACGCTTCCGTCCACCATGCGTTATTCACCGTTTGTTCGTTTGGTTTTTCGTGCGGCTTTAGAGATCCTGCTGCTGCGGGCAATGGGTGTTTCGCGTCCCGTTGGAAACGTGCGTAATGCCGGGTGTCCGGGTACCTGCACCATGCTGGCTTTTACCTGCTCGGGACCCTTCTTTTTTGCACCCCGCCGACCTTTTGTAGGGCCTTTTTGCATGCGTTGCAAACCACTTAGGGCTAATTGGAGCCCTTCCGGCTGCAATCGAAACAAATCCAGCATTCCAATCGGAGGAACTCTTCTGGGTTTTGGATGACGCACTTGTTCAATCTTTTTTGGTTTTCGATGTACTCTCATGTTCTCACCTTTGCCTGAAATAACGTGCTTTCTCCTTTAATTCTTTTTCCGCATTGCTCCCTTACGCTTTCCTATAGACGTGCACCACAGCCGTGGCACCGCTTCCGCCTACATTATGCGTTAACCCTATGTTGGCATCCTTCACTTGGCGCTTGCCCGCCAAGCCATTTAACTGGTAAAACATTTCCGCGGCCTGCTTGACTCCCGTGGCACCTACGGGGTGACCGCATGCCTTAAGCCCGCCCGAAGGATTAATTGGAATCTTTCCATCCAGTGCGGTTTCGCCGCCCAGACTTGCTTTTCCGCCTTCCCCCTTTTTGAAAAACCCCAAGTCTTCAATGGCCAAAATCTCTGCAATCGTAAAGCAATCATGCACTTCCGCCAAGTCAATTTCTTTTACCGTTTTTTTGGCCTGCGTCAAGGCGTCCCTGGCGGCTATTTTGGTTGCGGACAATTCCGTGAGGCTTTTTCTTCCGGTCAGCGCCAGCGAGTCCGAAGCTTGTCCAGAGCCAATGATTTCAACGGCCTGGCCTGAAAGCTTTTTGGCTTTGTTTGTTTCGCACAAAATAAGCACTGCCGCGCCATCCGTAATCGGCGAGCAATCCAATAATTTGAGCGGCGTTGCCACGTACCCGGAATTCAACACATCTGCAATTGAGATTTCTTTTTGAAACTGCGCCATCGGATTAAACATCGCATTGTGATGATTCTTCACGGCACAGCTGGCCATCATTTCTTCCGTGGTGCCGAATTTTTCCATGTGCTTTTGCGCCAAAAACGCGTACAAGGCCGGAAACGTGGCTCCATGAAACAACTCGGTTTCCTGGTCTCCCGCGCCACCCAGTGCAAACGAAGCCTGCTCCACCGAAACATCCGTCATTTTTTCCGCGCCACCCACCGCGACAATGTCATACATTCCGCTGGCAATCGCGGTGTATCCTTGGCGAAGTGCCACACCGCCGCTTGCGCACGCGGCTTCCACGCGCGTAGCCGGAATCGGGTTCAACCCCAACTGGTCCGCAATCAAGGCACCGATGTGTTCTTGCCCGATGAATCTTCCGGACGCCATGGTGCCGCCAAAAATCGCTTCAATCTCTTTTCCCTCCACCTGCGAACTGGCAAGGGCTTCCAATCCCGCTTTGGCGAGCATATCGCGAAAGCTCTCATTCCAATTTTCCCCGAACTTGCTTATTCCGGCACCGATAATAGATACGCTTCTCATGAAGATCCCCTGGTTTTTGGTTTTCGAACCGCTCCACTGAATCTGGGAGTGACTGTTTTGGAATAGAGCCCTGCATGCGATTCGCGCTTATTTAATCGTGCAAGTACAACCTTACGCCTGGCGGCTTTTCGTGCGTCTCTTTGATCCAAATATAATTTGGTTCCAGCGGCAGCAGCGGCTCCTGCAATAATTCCCGCGCCAATGGGCGTTGGAAGAATCGTATGAACGGCTCCGCCAATAGCCACCTTGCGTGCAATTCTGTTCCATCGTCTTTGAATCGGATCTGTAAAAGCATTTTGTGCAGATTGTGCTGGAGTGCTTCCTTTCTTTCGAATTCGAATCATACTCATCACAAATTCTTCAATTTCTTCCGGTGTTTCGCGTACTCCGCGTATGAAATATACTCCTTGTCCTTAATCGCTTCCAGGAGCGGTACACGGGCTCTGTGGTTTTCAATCTGTTTGGTTGCCGTCAACACAAAACTGTCCGAGCCCGAACCAGAGCCATAACTCGTCACCAAAATCCTGTCACCCGGCTTGGCGACATCCAACACGGATGCTAATCCCACCATGCTGGCGCCCGAATACGTATTCCCAATCATGGGCGTGAGCAATCCTTGCTCGATTTTTTCTTTTTCAAACCCCAGCATTTTGGCGGCCACCACCGGAAATTTTCCGTTGGGCTGGTGAAACACCACCCAGTCAAAATCTTCTGGTTTCATCTTGGTTTTGTTCATGATGCCTTTGGTGGCGCCCACGACATGCCGAAAATACGCGGGTTCGCCCGTGAATCTTCCCGCGTGCTGCGGAAACTCCGCGTGCTGGCGGCGCCAAAAATCGGGTGTATCCGTTGTAAAACTAAACGTCGCATCGAGCGTGGCAATGATTTCCTTGGGGTACCGTCCCACCACAAAACCTGCGCCGCCGCTTCCAGCCGAAAACTCCAATGCGTCATTGGGTTTTCCCTGCGCGGTGTCACTCCCAATGGCTAAGCCGTACTCAATCATTTCGCTGGCCACGAGCCCCATGCAGGCCTGAATGGCTGCGGTGCCTGCCTTGCAGGCAAACTCCAAATCCGCGGCCATGAATTCCGGCCCCGCATTGAGTGCTTCGCCGACAATTCCCGCCGTGGGCTTCACCGCATACGGATGCGACTCGCTTCCCGCATAAATCGCGCCAATATCCTGCGCGTTTAATCCAAAGTCCTCCACGCAGTTTCGGCTCGCTTCAACCGAAATCGTGGCGGTGTCCTCGTCAATCGAGGCAACCGCTTTTTCGACTAATCCAAGGCCTTCGCTGATTTTTTTAGGGTCTTTTTTCCAGGTGCGCGCAATTTCTTCGACGCTAATCCGCAAGCGAGGCACAAATGAGCCATAGGCTACGATTCCAACGGTATTCATAGGAGTCCTAGTCATTACGATTCCAATCCCTTAAAAAGGATTCGTTAATCCGCAAAACAAAATTCGTTGATTGACGCGTAACTGGTTTAATTGCCCGGAAAACGTGCGTGCAATTCGCGCTCCAGTACTTCTTCGAGCCTTGCGCTTTCTAGGCCCTTCCAATCTCCTGATGTGCGCCGCCGGAGCAACTCGTATACGATTCCAAGTACGGGGTCTTTGGTGAGATGCTGGTGTTCAATGTCTCCGACGATTTCTCGGATTTCGGCATTGCTTGAACCAAACATATGTCGGATTGCACCGCGAATTTGTAAATTCCTGCGCTCTCTTCCCGCCAGCACCCGTTCCCGATTGGCGATTACGTTTTCCTCATGGCCCAGTCCTTTCGGTTCTCTGCCAGTGCCTCTGGTGCCCGCTTTTCGTTTGAAACTACGGTTCATTTGATTTCTCACCCCTTTTTTCGTTTTCCAAGCAACTCGCCTGCACGCGACACAGACACGTTTTTTTCCGCTACGAGTTGTGCAGCGATTTCGTCAATCTGTTTTCCCTTCGCACCGGCGGTCACTGCAATGTTTTTCGCGTGAAGCGTCATATGCCCGCGCTGGATTCCTTCGGTTGCCAATGCGCGCAGCGCGGCAAAATTCTGGGCAAGTCCCACGGCCGCCAGCACCTGCGCCAATTCCTGCGCGGAATTAATTTTCAGCAATTTCAGCGAAACCTTTGCCGTCGGATGTGTTTTAATCGCACCGCCTACCAATCCCACCGCAATGGGCAATTCGATTTCACCCACCAGATTCCCCTCGCGGTCCTTCGAATACCGCGAAAGCGGCCGATACTCCTTGTGCTGAAACCACGCAAACGCATGCGCACCCGCCTCAAGCGCACGAAAATCCTGCCCTGTTGCAATCGCGACCGCGTCAATCCCATTCATGATTCCCTTGTTATGCGTGGTGGCCCGAAACGGATCCGCTTCCGCAAACGCGTACGCTTCCAAAATCCGCTCCACGACTTCGTCACCTGTCGCCGAAAACGAATCCGTTTTCACTCCCAATTCTTCTTTTCTCCAAACCGCTTTGGCGCGCGCCAAACGATGCACCGCCAGGTTGGAGACAATGCGAAGCCGCGCTTGCCCCTCGGAAATTTCCTGCAACCGCGGCGTGAGCTTTTCCGCCATGGTATTCACGGCATTGGCCCCCATGGCATCGCGCACATCCACGCGCAGGTGCACAATCAGCATTTCACCCATCCGGGTTTTCAATACGCGCGCTTCGATGTCACGGATGCCGCCGCCATATTTGACGAGGGTTGCATCCGCCGCATTGGCCAACTGCATTAATTCCTTCTTATGTAAAATTACGTTTTCTTGGGCCTTGGTGGCATTCTCCATTTTTACCAATTGAATCTGTCCAATCATCACCGGTGCATCACTATCCGTGACAAACCCGCCCGTGGACCGGCACAATTTGGCCGCGTTTGATGCCGCCGCGACCACGCTGGGTTCTTCAAGTGCCATCGGAACCAGAATCTCTTTTTGGTTCACGATAAAATTCGTGGCAATCCCCAGCGGCAATGCGTGCGTGGACACCACGTTTTCAATCATGCGGTTCGCGGTATCAAAATCAAGGGCACCGAACTGCTGGAGAACCTGCAGGTCTTCCGCTGTCAGACTGGCGAAATCCTGCAGCATTTGCAATCGCTCGGGCAAGGTTTTTTTGTAGAACTCCGAAAGCGCACTCGAATTTGGATTTGTTTTCATTTCGTCCCCAAAGTACGTATAGGTAGGCACGCGCGGTTTTAAAGCCTGGCGGGTATTTCAAAAAATCATCGGCGATTGACTAAAATTCATTCCTTTGCGCGGCCTTAAAAAGGTTTTCAGAGAGTTTTACTTCTGAACAATTCAAAAAGAGAATTCCTTTTTCGTGATTCGAAATAATCAAATGAGCATTTGTGGATTCTAAAAATACCGATTTTTTTTGCTTGATTTGGAACTGATTTGCAATGGGTACTTCTAAATTCGTTTATTTGTTTGACGAAGGAAACGCGACTCAAAAAGAACTGCTCGGCGGCAAAGGGGCCAACCTCGCGGAAATGACCAAAGCCGGCCTGCCGGTCCCGCCGGGCTTTGTGATTTCCACCGACGCCTGCCGCTACTACTACGCACACAACCAAAGTGTTCCCGCAGAACTGGATTCCCAGATGCTCACCGCGCTGAAAACCCTTGAACAAAAAACCGGCAAGCACTTTGGCGGAACCCAAAACCCGCTATTGGTGTCGGTTCGAAGCGGCGCCAAATTCTCCATGCCCGGCATGATGGACACCGTGCTCAACCTGGGATTAAACGATTCCACCGTGGCCGCACTTGAATTAAAAACCCAAAACCCGCGCTTTGCCTGGGACTCCTACCGCAGATTCATCCAAATGTTTTCCGATGTCGTACTTGGAATTCACGTGAATCACTTTGAAAAAATCCTTCACGAATTAAAAGAAAAAAAGGGGTACGAGAGCGATCTGGATTTAACCTCGGAAGACCTAAAGTATCTTGTTGGACAATACAAGGCTCTGGTTCGAAAAGAACTCGGAACAGAATTCCCGTCTGATCCCATTGAACAATTAAAACGCGCGCGCAATGCCGTGTTTCAAAGCTGGAACTCGGAGCGTGCTGTGATTTACCGGCGCCTCCACAACATTCCGTCGGACATCGGCACCGCGGTCACGGTTCAATCCATGGTGTTTGGCAATCTGGGTGGAGACTCCGGCACGGGCGTAGCCTTCACGCGAAACCCAAGCAATGGCGAAAACGAATTCTACGGCGAATTCTTAATTAACGCGCAAGGCGAAGACGTGGTCGCGGGCATCCGAACCCCCAAACCCATCGCCGAGCTTGAAAAAGTCATGCCGCGCATCTACGCCGAACTCGTTTCCGTGCGCAGCAAACTCGAAAAACACTACCGCGACATGCAGGATTTCGAATTCACGATTGAAAAAGGAAAACTCCACATGCTCCAGACGCGCAACGGCAAACGCACCGCCAAAGCCGCGGTGAGAATCGCGGTGGACATGCAAAAAGAAGGACTGGTTTCACAGCGCGAAGCGCTCTTAATGGTCGATGCGAATTCGCTGAACCAGTTACTGCATAAAACCTTTGACCCAGCCCACCAGTACATGGCGCTCACGCAAGGCCTAGCTGCTTCCCCTGGTGCAGCCGTTGGAAAAGTCGCGTTTTCCGCGCTTCGTGCCGAAGAATTGGCCGAACAAGGCGAAAAAGTGATTCTGGTGCGCACCGAAACCTCGCCCGAAGACATCCAAGGCATGGTCGTCAGCCAAGGAATTTTAACCGCCCGCGGCGGCATCACTTCTCACGCGGCGGTAGTTGCCCGCGGCATGGGCAAATGCTGCGTCTCCGGTGCCGGTGATTTACACATCAACGAGCACGAAGGCTTCTTTGAATGCGCCGACCAAATCGTGCGCGAAGGCGATGTACTATCCCTTAACGGAAGCACCGGCGAAGTGATTCTCGGAGCGATTCCCACCGTGGACCCGCATATCTCCGGCGAATTCAAAACCTTTATGGAATGGGCGGATGGTTTCCGAACACTGGAAATCCGAACCAACGCGGACACGCCCAAGGACGCGAAAATCGCCCGCGAATTCGGTGCCACGGGCATCGGCCTGTGCCGCACCGAGCACATGTTCTTTGAAGGCGAACGCATCACGGCCATGCGCGAAATGATCCTCGCCGAAACTTCCAAGGACCGCGAACGCGCGCTCGCCAAACTGCTTCCATTCCAGAAAAAAGATTTTGTCGGACTCTTTGAAGTCATGAGCGGTTACCCCGTGATTATCCGCCTTTTGGACCCGCCGCTGCACGAGTTCTTGCCCAAAACCGAAGAAGAAATCGCGGACTTGTCGCGCAAGATTCATGTGTCCGAAAAAAAAATCCGCGACACAGTAGAGTCGCTCCACGAATTCAATCCCATGCTGGGTTTTCGCGGCTGCCGCCTCGGCGTCGTGTACCCTGAAATCTCCGCGATGCAGGCGCAAGCCATTTTTGAAGCCGCGCTTGAAGCCAAACAAAAAGGATTTGACCCGCACCCTGAAATCGAGGTCCCCAATATCATCGCCCTCTCCGAATTCAAACTGATTAAAGAGATTATCCGCGTGCAAGCGAAAAAAACCGGCTGCGAAGGAAAGGTTTCCTACAAAATCGGCACCATGATTGAATTCCCGCGCGCGTGCCTGATTGCGGATGAACTGGCCGCTGAAGCCGATTTCATGAGCTTTGGCACCAACGACTTGACCCAGACCACCTTGGGTTTTTCGCGTGATGACGCGGGCAAATTCATTCCATCGTACCTTGAAAAAGGAATTTTTGCACGCGACCCATTCCAGACAATCGACACCGAGGGTGTCGGAAAGCTCATGCAATTAACCGTTGAAAAAGCACGATCCGTTAAACCAAATCTGGATATCGGCATCTGCGGCGAACACGGCGGCGACCCCACGTCCGTTGAATTCTGCCATTCAATTGGCTTAAGCAACGTGAGCTGCTCTCCGTACCGCGTACCGATTGCAAGATTGGCAGCGGCCCAGGCGGCGGTCAAAGAGAAGGGAAAGAATTGAATCGCTCTATTTTATGACCTTTTCGAGGGGGATTGCACGCAGGGTCAGTTTTATTTGTCGCTTGTTTCGTCCGATTACTTTGATGCGGTGCCATTTTTCGTTATTATCATATGGCGTGCCCTCGACAGCTTTTTCTAAACTGATTGACTCTGGCAATTCTTCCCCGTAGTTTTGTTGGTGCTCTGCGAGGTCACTGGCTTTTTGTCTGGTTGATGGATTTGTTGATGTATACCCTCGTTTGGCTAAAAAGGCCGCGGTGTCGGCTTTACTGGTTGAAATTTTTACGGTGGTGCGGAATTTGTTCCCATGTTTTTCACCAAATTTGGTTGCAAGCGATTTTTCCCTTAGGTCAAACAATTCTGTTCCCAATCCTATTCCAGTAAAAATCGGGCGAATTTTGCGATACTCAAGTCCAAGTGCGAGATACCCAACTACATCCCATGTGTTGCCTACATAAATCGTGTATTCCTTATATTCTGGATGGAAACGAAGTTGTAATATTTTTCCGTCGGGGGTTTCAAACACGCCTTGGAGAAAGCCGCGATGATCTATTAGCGTAAATTTTCGGCGTTTGGATCCAATTTTCCACTTTCTTCCTGATGCTTCAAGAACAATCGTATTCTTTCCGCCACTCCATCCTTTTCTTGGAACGTGCAAGAGTCGAATCTTATTCATTTTTTTACCTTCCGTTTAAGTGCATACAGATATGTGTTTTCGAGTGGGTTGTGATCTATTTCTTCCATTCCGCTCTTTTGTGTTCTTGTTTCATTTCCGCGTCGAGGCGCGAAAGCGAATACTTGTTCAGGTCCACGAAATTCATAAAACTTGCGAACAACGGATGCACGCGCTTGATTTCCTTGAACATCAACTGCACGATTCTTCGGTACGATTCATGTCCTTGTTTGGTCGAGCGAAGCTCAATCAAGTGAAACGCTTCGCGCAAATTCAGTGTCATGTACCATCGGATATTGTACGCCATGGGCACGCAATACTGGGCCTCCAGAGGCATTTTCTCTGCGATTTTGCGGTACAGCGCATCCGCGCGCTTCATGCATTCGGAAAACTTTTTTTCAAACCCCGCTTCGCTGATTTCAACCGGCAAGTCAAAGCCATGCAAAGTGGACAGCAATTGCCGCTCCTGCGTTAACACGCGGTGGCGTTGCAAATCGCGGTAAATCCCAAAATCTGCCAATATTTCAAAGGTATAATACGTATTCTCAAATGCGCGGCCTGGCTTGTCGCGCCGGCTTCGCCGGTTCCCGACATACGCGGAAAGAATTTCTTTTTTTTGTGCGGGACTCATTTGCTGAACCATGCTTTGAATCTCCGAAAACGAATGTTCGGATTGTGAAAACAAGCAATACGAAACAATCTTGTCTTCCGCATTGGCTTCAAAGTCAACCAGTGCAACTGGTTTTTTGGAATCAACCGAATGGCCGGGCAAGAACTGCTTCACCCGCATCTCCACGACTTTAGGCGTTTGGGCTAAGTAATCATCCATTTTGGCGCGGCGCACAAACGAAGAAATCTGGGTATCCAGTTCCTGATGCATCTCTTTTCCAAGCACCCGCATTTCGGATAAAGGATTCGAATACAGTTTGCGCAGCAGGTATTCAAAGAATCTTCCGTTTCCATACAATCCCATGTTCGTAAGCGTGGACGCTGGAAGCAATCCGCGGAGCACATCGCACACTTTCGCGCGAATGCTTGCATTGTACGCGCCACGCGAGCGCTTTTGCACTTCCGGGTCCGTGATGTTCGAAAACTTTTCTTCGCGCCGCGTTTTCAAATCCACCATGAAAGAAAATTCCTCGATGGCAAATCGTTTTTCCATGAACGCCTTTAAGGGCTGCACTAATTCGGTGTACGTGTCAAACAAAAAATTCATGAGTTCCAGATACTCTTTTCTGAATTCGGATGCCATGATCGTGGGTTCTTCGTAGAACAGGTATTTTCCATCGGCCTTCTGGTCAAAAAACACATACCGCGTGCTTTTCTCCAACGGAGACCCGCCGAGGCGCGCATCTTCGATTATTTTGGTGGCCACATTGGAAATGTTCTCCAGTGCAATGTGGCATCCGCCCAGTTCTCCGACCGAATCGTCTCCGTAGCCATCCAATATGCGCACAAAAAAATCATCGGCTTTCTGCTTATTGATGACGCCTTCGGCGTGGCTTTCTTTCGATTTGGCTACTAGTTCTGAAAACCCAAGTTCTGGGTTTGAAATGAATTCATCCAATAAGAGTCTCCGCAAGCCTTTGGCCGAACGCGAATACCGCGAAAACAAGGCCCCCTTTACTGCTTCGGGGAGGTTTTTGAGCACGAACACGTTTTTGTCCAGGTTCGAGCAATACTCGTGCAGCAACTGCTTTTCAGCGTCAGTAAAGGATTCCGGCATTTCGCTATCCCTGACAAAAAGGCCTTGAAAACCATTAAAAAGCATCCCTGTTTTTGCGTATTCGGTTCAGCTTAGTTGAAAGTTTGAATTTTGCTAAAAAGTGAATGAGTTTTTCAAATCAAAAAGCATTAACAATTGTTGGAAATCGCTAATTTGATACCTGTTTGCAATTCGAAATTCAAATGCAACAAGAGATTTTCAACAGAATCCATGCAACTCGCAATGCTTTTAAACTTGAATGATATTGTTTCTTTAGTGGTTTTTTTTGGGTGAAACTGACATAGCAAAAAAACCGGTTCCGAACACCCCGCTTCTTATTGGCCTCGTAATTGTTTTGGCGTTAGTTCTTTATTTTATGCCTTACACCCCAAGAAATCCTCTAACCGGGAACGCTCGCTGGCCTACGCCTGTTATAGCCGTGCCGGAATGCCCTGAAGGCACGTATCAAGACCCGGTTTGTGTGGATAATTGTCAGGCAGCCTTAAATCAATGTAATAGGGATGCTTGGGATGCTTACAATGTTTGTTATAGCGAGGCCTGGGATAATTGTATAAGCGGTAATGGTTGTGTAGAAGAATCTACTTATTGTGTCACACCAATGGGTGGAGGGCAGTGCGACAGTGACGCATGCTATGTTTGTCTACGTGAACTTAACAGTGGGAATAGCCAGTGCAGTATCAATCGTCGAGAAGCCCTGAGAGGTTGTACGTACGCTAACAATGTATGTATGTATGGCTGCTGTTATCCTTTCTGATTAGTGTTTGGTGGCTGTACTATTTTTAGAGTAAACCCGTTGCCTGAAGAACACGGGTTTGCGTGGCTATACTTTTTCCCACGAAATATTCGGTCCGCGCTCAAAAAAGCATTCATGGGCCACTTTTGCATTCTTTTTAAAGAATTCCCGCCCTCTGTTACTGGTGATATGGTCTTTTTTTTATGCGTCTCAGGCAGTCCCCGCGCGGGCGGCAATTCGGAAGCGATGATTTCCAGGTTTCATGAGGGCGTCTTAAGCGCGAAAGCCAAGAGTACCCTGCTTAGACTCCGCGAACTCGATCTTCGCGGATGCGATGGATGCGACGGCTGCAACGCGGAACACAAATGCCACATTGACGACGAAATGCAGGCGATTTACTCATTGCTGGAAAAAGCCGATGTCTGGGTCTTTGCTTCCCCAGTTTACTGGTGGAATATTTCAGGGCTATTAAAAAATTTCATTGACCGGTTCGAAATCTACTGGGCCGACGAACCATTCAAAGCCCTCTGTGCGAAAAAACGCGCGGTTATTCTAACCTGCGGCGGACAACCCGAAGCCAAAAACAAAGAAGCAGAAGAATACCTGGAATTATTCTTCCAAAAATTGCATTTGAAGGTTATCGGAAAAATCCGCGCGAGTGCCGAAGAAAAAGGAAGCATTTCCAAACAAAAACTCAACGAATGCTTTGCACTGGGGAAAAAACTGGGGGCCGAAATTCGATGAGTTACGACGAAGCCATTGCCTATCTCTCCACGCTGGAGTGGCACGGTATCAAACTGGGCTTGCAGAACATGCAAACTGCCCTCGAAGCCTTCGGAAATCCCCAAAACGATTTCCACTCGATTCTCGTGGCCGGAACCAATGGAAAGGGCAGCACTTGTGCGTTCCTGAATCAGATCCTGATTGAAAACAAGCACAAAACCGGATTCTATTCCTCGCCGCACCTTGTGAAATACAACGAGCACATCCGTGTGAACAACAAAATTCCTTCCAATACCGAATTCGGAAAATTAATCCTTGGCATCAAAGCAAAACTGGAACAAGAGCGTCTCTTGCTTTCGCATTTTGAAGTATTGACTTTGGCGGCGCTTTGTTGGTTCTGCGAAAAAAAAGTCGAATTCGCCGTGCTTGAAGTCGGCATGGGCGGGCGGCTGGATGCCACCAATGCCGTGAACACAGTTGCCAATGCGGTCACCAATATCGGGTTGGACCACCAGCAGCACCTGGGAAATTCGCTTCGCGAAATCGCCGTTGAAAAAGCCGGAATCCTCAAAAACAATGCGCCACTGCTAAGCACAGAGCAAAAACCCGAGTTCCAACAATTATTTTCGGACCTTGCAAGTGCCAAGGAAGCCAAAAGCTATTTTTTAAACCAGGATTTTTTCCACGAAAACGAGCAAATGCGTTTTCCACTGCAATCCATGGATTTCAAAGGATTCGGAATCGAATGGAAAGACCTGGAATTGTCGCTCTTTGGCCGCCACCAGTTTGACAACGCGTCGCTGGCGCTTGCCATCGCCAGCCAGCTTCATGCACAGCGCCTCATCCGATTATCGGAAGCCAAAACACGCCAAGCACTTTCCAAAACCGAGTGGCCTGCCCGGTTCCAAACGCTTCAACAAAACCCCCCGGTCATTTTGGACGGGTGTCACAATCCCGATGGCGCCAAGGTTCTTGCACAGGCCCTTTCAGACGCTTTTCCAGACAAAAAAATCGTTTTCGTGTTCGGCGTAAGCTCCGACAAAAATGCACAGCAAATGCTTTCGACTCTGCTTCCGATGTCCTCGCGTGCCTTTTTTTGCGAAGCCAGATTCCGCAAAACACCGGCTGCGTCGCTTGCCACCATCGCCAAAGAATTCCTTCCTGCCTTTAAAATCAAGGAAATTGTCAGCGTCAAAGAAGCCGTGCGCGAAGCACTCAAAACCGCACAGCCACAGGAAATCATCTGCATCTGCGGAAGCCTCTATGTCGCCGGCGAAGCACTGGAGCTCAAATGGGCCGCCAAACCCAAAAAGAAAAAAGAAGCCCAAAAGGCACCTGTGACCGCTGACTTAAAAATTGAATCCAGCGAAATGAAATGAAATGAAATTAAAAAGAACTGAAAATTGAAATTAGTTTTTTGTGCAGTCGAACCAAACAGTGCATTTGTGTTGAAATGATTTTTGCATGAACCGCGAATCCAAACTGCTTGTGCTTTACGCGCTTTTCACTGCCAGCGTGATTGCCGCCAACCTGATGGGCGCCAAAATCGCGGACTTCGCACTGTTTTCATCCAGCGTTGGAATTTTAGTGTTCCCCCTCGGAATCCTGGTATTGGATATTATTCAGGAAGTGGAAGGCAAGGAAAAAGCCAAACAAGTGGTATTCGGAACCCTTGTCGCACTCGTATTCGTACTCGCGATGACCGCGATTGCCGTGTGGCTGCCATCGGCTCCGCGGGACTTTTTTCCTCTCGAATACGGAAAAATATTCGGCATCAGCCTGCGCATCATGGTCGCCAGCGTTATCGCGTTTTTAATTGCGGAACTATTAGACATCTGGGTTTTTCGAATCATCAAGAATTTCACGCAGGGAAAAATGCTTTGGCTTCGCGCAAACCTCTCAACATTTGCCAGCGAACTGGTTGACACCGTTGTTTTCATGACGATTGCATTTTACGGCATCACGCCCAAACACGACGCGGTTTTCTTAATCGGACTCATTATTCCATGGTGGCTCTTAAAATGCGCCTACGCGTTCTTGGGAACACCGCTCGTGTACGCGGGAGCGGCGTGGCTAAGGAACGAAAATAAGCAGTGATTATTTCTTGCGCAATTTTTTCCGAAGCCAGGCATAACCGGATTCTTTGAACTGGTTTTTGCGGTAAAAGAATTGAAGTTTTTTCTTTTTTTGGGCGACGAGTTCAAGTATATCATACTGGTGTCGAATCGCCCAGTTTGAAACTAATTGTAACGCTTTGGATCCAATGCCTTCGTGCTGGTGCAACGGATGAATTACGAGTTCGGCGATGAACAAACACTTGTCTGTTCCCCAAAAATATTCCTGCGCAAAAAGAAGACCCGCGATTTTTTTTTGACTATAAATGGCAAAGCAAGTCTTCGGGTCGGTCCGAAGCAGTTTGGATAGCCGCTTTTGGGCAACGGCTTTGGTGTGATGAATACCGCTTTTTGCAAACCCCGAAATAAAAATCGAAACAAACCGCGGCAAGTCACGCTTTGAAGCCCTCTTTAGGACGGTCATCGCATTCAAAAACCAACCAGCATTTTTTAATGTGTTTGAGTGCATTTGAAATGATTCCAATGAAGTCCCTGCACCATCAGCACCTGGAAGCCCTTAAGGCCTTTGACCCGGACCTGTACGCGATGATTATGCGCGAGCAGGCCCGCCAAATGAACGGCATCGAACTGATCCCCAGCGAAAACCTGGTCTCGCAAGCGGTATTAGAAGCCATGGGAAGCGTACTGACCAACAAGTACTCCGAAGGATACCCCGCCAAGAGATACTACGGCGGCAACGAATTCATCGACCAGGTGGAATCCCTAGCGATTGAACGTGCCAAGCGCTTGTTTACTGCGGAGCACGCGAATGTGCAATCCCTCTCCGGTTCTCCTGCCAATATGGCCGCCTACTATGCCTGCCTGCAGCCCGGCGACAAGGTATTCGGCCTCAAGCTCACCGAAGGCGGTCACCTGACCCATGGGCACCCCGTGAATTTCTCCGGAAAATTGTACCAGTTTGTCCAGTATGGCGTGGACAAAGAAACCGAACAATTGGATTATGATGCAATCCGAAAACTAGCACTTAAAGAAAAACCCAAACTGATTCTTTCGGGCTTTACTGCCTACCCGCGCAAAATCGATTTTCGGGAATTCCGGTCTATCTGCGATGAAACCGGTGCCATCTGCATGGCGGACATTGCGCATATCGCGGGCTTGTGTGCCACGGGCGTGCACGAAAATCCCGTGCCGTATTTTGACGTAGTCACGACCACCACGCACAAAACGCTTCGTGGCCCGCGCGGTGCCATGATTTTGTGCAAAAACGAATTCGCGGAGCGAATCGACAAAGCCGTTTTTCCGGGCCTTCAAGGCGGACCCCATGAACACATCATCGCCGCCAAAGCCGTGGCATTCAAGGAAGCCGCGGAACCCGCGTTTCGCGATTATGCCAGGCAAATCGTGAAAAACGCGCATGCGCTCTCCGAAGCCCTGATGGAAAAAGGGTTTCGATTGGTGTCGGGCGGAACCGATACGCACCTGATGCTCATTGACACCGTTCAAAGCAAGCACTTAACCGGAAAAGAAGCCGAAACCGCACTCGAAAAAGCGGGAATCTACTGCAACAAGAACACAATTCCATTTGACGAACGCAAACCCTGGGACCCCAGCGGAATCCGCATCGGAACGCCCGCGATCACCACGCGCGGCATGAAAGAAAACGAAATGAAAGAAATCGCCCAATTCATGCAGGACGCGCTTTCGCACGCAAGCGATGAATCCAAGCTCGCGCAAATCAGGCAAAAGGTACAAGACTTCTGCGTGCAATTTCCATTTTACGCGTGAATTCTTGAATAAATAAAGAGACTGAATAGCAAATCAGAGATTTCTGGTTAATTACTTTTTTTTGCTTCTGACTACTTTTTCTTTCACATTTTCCGTTCAATCAGGTAATCCGCAAAATCCTTCAGGGTTTTTTTGGCGTGTGAATGCGGAAGATTTTGCTGCACATTTTTCCAGGCCTCTTTAACCAGCACCTGCGCTTTTTTGTGCGCATACTCAATCGAATCCGTTTTTTTGATTATTTCAATTGCCTCCAGAATGGTTGCTTCGTCTTCGGGATGCGAATTCAGGATTTCAAGCAGACGCTTTTGGTCCAAAGCAGACGCGTGCTTTAAACAATGCAATACCATCAGCGTTCGCTTGCCTTCATGAATGTCTTCGCCGATTCCTTTTCCTTTCTGAAACTCTTCCCCAACTAAATTCAGAATATCGTCCTGAATCTGAAATGCCACGCCGATGGTCTCGCCGAATTTTCCAAGCGACTGCACCTGCGCTTTGGTCCCGCCGCCCAAAATCGCGCCCAGCCGCGTTGAAAACCGCGCCAGCACTCCGGTCTTATACGCGCACATCTGCAGGTACTCCTCTTCGGAGACATTGAATTTGTGCCCTTTGTGCCACCAGATATCCATGGCTTGGCCCACGGACACGCGCAGCATCTCCTGCGCGTACAGGTCCGAGATCTGCGTGCGCATATGCTCGTTTAACCGATGCGGATTCTGATACAGCAGCGTCAGCGGAATGAAATACATGGCATCGCCGCTGTTAATTGCCACATCCAGGCCATACAAAAGGTGCGTGCAGGGTTTTCCGCGGCGCATCTGGGAATTGTCCTCTGCGTCGTCATTTAAAAGTGTCCCGTTATGTATAAGTTCAACCAGGGGCGTGAAGGGCAGTGCCTGTTTTTTGGTTCCGCCCGAGGCTTCGCAGGAAAGAATTGTTAACGCGGGCCGCCAGCGCTTTCCACCGCGGTCCAAAAACTCCCAAATCGGCTCTGAGAGCCCCTTGGTCAGGGTCTCTTCATCGTACGCAAAATCCGCCTTTCCGAGGGCAAACGAAAGCCAGTTTTTTGTGATTTTGCGCGGAAAAACCTTTTCAATCTCGCGGTCAATCTCGGGCTGAAGTTTCTTCAAATAGTCTTCAATCGGGTTGGGCTTGTTGGGCATGATAGTCAATACTGAAAAAGAATCCTTTTTTATTTCCGTTTCTTGGCAGGTGAATTGGCAAAAAATGTTTTTTCACCTATTTCTCCCCCGTTAATTGTTCTTCAATTTTCTGGTCCAGCAATTCTAAAAACCGGTTACGCGCTTCGAGTTTAATCTTAACACCGGCAGCCACGGCGTGGCCGCCCCCCTCGTTTCCGGGCCCCAGCACCGCGCAGATTTCGCGAAACCCATGCCCCAGATTTAATCCGCGCCGAACCAATTCCTTGGTGGCACGACCCGAGGCCTTAATGTCTCCGTTTTCATAGCGCGAAAACGCAATAATGGGCTTGTCAAACCCGATGGTTCCGCTTCCGTACAGCATTCCGGCGACGATTCCCACAATCGAATCCGAAATCGAATTCTCCGCGTCAAAAAAATAAAACCACTTTCTTTCTTCCACGCCTTTGGAAAGCATGAATTCGATTCCTTCGCGCAATTCGCGGCGATGCTTTTGCAGGAGCGAAAGTGCTTCGGCGTAGGCGTCTGCGCGATCTCCTTGGCATACCGCCAAACCGATTTCAGAGCGGTTATGCCTTCCAACGGCATTTAAAACAGTGGAGAATTCCTTGGCGTCGCGCAGCGGAGACTTTTCGTTTTCGCGTGTGAGCGTATACACTTCGCCGATCAATTCCCTGATTTTCCATTCCGGGACTCCGTGCGAATCCAAATGCAAAATAAGCTCGGTCACCAATTTTTTGCGCTCCTGTGAGGTCAGATCTTCAAAACTGCGGTACGCGTCTCCATTCTGAATCGGAATCCCGATTTGCGCCAGAAATTCGCGGCAGTTCTCTTCGTTTCCGGTCAACTCGGGCAGCACGGGATTTGTGGAGAACATCAGGAACGGAATCAACGGCCTTGAGATGCGACCGTATAACCGCAAATCCGTTTTGCGGTCCAATACGCGTGCGGAAATTCCTTCCGATGCAATTTGCGCGTTTAACCCGATGAGTTTTCCGCCCGAATCCTGCATGTCGCCCATGGCCCCCACAATGGCCAGCGCAGCCAAATCCGCATTCTTCGGATTCACAGCCTTGGCAAACAAGTACGCCATCCCCGCCGCGCTGATTTCGGTTCCGCCGTTAAACCCAAACAGCAAGGGATTTGCATGCAATGCATGCGCGATATCTTTTGGCTGGTGGTGGTCCAGCACAAAAAAATTCTCTCCAAAAGCCTCACGCAAAAAATCAAGCTGGCCGGATCCAAAATCACAGAAAAAGTAATTGCTCCCCATTTTTTGAATCTGCTCCGCGTGCTCCGGATACAATTGTTTTAACACCAAAGTCTGAAACGATTTGTTTTCGCGTGCCATCACCTGCGACATGATGCCGCCTGCACTTAATCCATCTGAATTTTTTAGAACGATGTTGTTTGCAATAAAATTTCCTTCTGCTGTTTCAATATCGTAAACAATCGTTTCGACTCCCTCGGAAACCGTCTTGGATTTCTTATTCAAATCAAATTCTACTTGCATATCCAAGATGTATTCAAGATTCTTAACGAAGTCATCTTTTTCTGCTTCACTTAGGATTCTTTTTAGCATGGATTTGGTTAGTTTTCCTTTGTTCTTTTTTATAAGTAATGCATCTCGAAACTGTTTTTTTGCCACTTTTGTCCGCAAAGCCATCATTGTTTCTTGCTTTAATGGAACAAACGAAGTAGATTTGTCTATCGGGCTAAAGTAAATTTTATTCATTTTGTATTCTTGAAGAAATCCGATTTTTTCAGCAAACATTTTCTTGTGAAAAGAGCAATTAATACTGATTTTGAATCCACTGGCCCCTGTTTTGTTAAACCCGCCAGACAATTCGGTTCTAACGTGACTTTTGATTCCAAAAAATAGTAGCAGAGTTTGAATGTCTTTCCGCAAGTTTGGCGAGTAAGTTGTAGCATTAATGTCTCCTTTACTTACTGTTCCATCGCCTGAAAAGTACCCTTTCAGAAAGGCTGCAATCAGTTCAGATTTTAGGCCAAAAATAAAAGCAGGGATTCTTTTGGTGTGTGAATTTCCAGAAAACCCTAAATAATGCATTAAGTTATAGAGTGTTGCTGATTGAACGATAGCTGTGACTCCATCATCAACCACAGTGGGGCCTTTAGACCCGAATCGCTTCAGCACATTGTCAATTATTTGAGCACATTTTCTGTCTTCATAGGATGAAATATGGATTCCAACACCCCCCTTACTCTTGTGATAGCATCCATCTGCAATCCACAACCCAAGAAAAGTCATGAGTTCCTCATCTACTATCGCGTCTTGGACAATCGGACTGCGATAAAGCATAAGGGTTCCATTTTTGTTCCGAACCTTAGACGAAAAAAGATTTTCTTTTCCCAAATCCACTTGTTTTGTTCCGTTAAATGAAGGATAAAATTGTGGCGTACAAATCCATTGCGCATCTTCCGGCTTTAGAGGGACTATTTGTTCGTTTTGAAACCCCATAACGGAATGATCTGAAGTTAATTTTACGGAACCAAGCCGGCTTGTTATTTCAACAATTCGTTTTGTTGTGTAATTTTTTATAAGCCCTTTAATAGGGGAGAGTGTGATCTGCCCCTCTGCGTTCATCGCAAATACCCGGATTCCCTGTGGAAAGATAACCTCCTTTCCATCGGCTCGCCTAACCGTTCCAAATACCTTTTCTAACTCTTGGTATAATTCATCAAAAGATTGCCTTTTGGCACCTTGCGGCCATTCTACAATCACTTCTGCGTCCCCAGCAACGCTATCGTAATTTGTAACTAACACCCAGTCATTCCTTTTCCTGAACTCGCTGGCCATTTCTGTGAGTTTACCCTGTAAACCGTCCAAATCAGGTTTCATGTAGGAATAGCGAAACGCAGTTTTTTAAAACCAAAGAGAGCGGCTTGCCGGTGAAAAAATGCGGGCTGAATGATTTCACAGTGTAAACGATACTTTCTTATTTCAAAAAATCCCTTTTTGACTATATATGGGAATGGCTAAATCGTCTGCTTTGAAACCTTTTCCACTGGTCCACGACTTTGTCCGGGAGCACAGTCTTTTGTATGGCTTTGTATGGTACGAATCGGATTTCAGGCACATTACCGAGCTTTGGAGTCAAACCGTTGAGCGCTTTGTCCTGATTAAAGAAGCCAATACCAATAAACTGCATTTCTGGTATAATCCGCAGGAACTCGAACCGCTTTACGAATGGGTCCAAAACCAGCTTCGTACCAATCCGGCCTACTTTGAGTTGGTCAAAAAAAGATTCTACGAGTACCTCAACCCATTGCTGCCGTATGTTTCCAATCAAAAGAAGATTCAAACCGTCAAAGAATTCAAAATTTTTTATCGCCATTGGCTCCGCTGGTGGTCACCGATGGACAGCATTTTTTTCATTCCGGATTTTGAAAATGTTCCACTTCAATTCAAGCACGAAGCATTACAAATTCGCGAACAAACCCAGCATGTAACCGACGAAGTGGACCGTGTTTTCAAAACTTTTTTAAACGAAAAATACCCTCACTATTCCGATTTGGCAGATCTCATGCTCCCAGACGAAGTTTTTATCCTGGAAAAAAGAAATTTAACTCCAATCGAACGATTGGAAATCGAAAAACGAAAACAAGGATGCGCGATTTTTCGCGGGAAAGTGCTTTTGCTTTCGCAATTGGACCAAGCACTGGCAAAACACAGTCTTTTTTTGGAAGTCACTAACCCGAAAAAAACTAACGCGCTTTGGGGCGTGAGTGCCTACCCCGGAGTTGCAAAAGGGCCTGCGCGCCTGGTGCTATACAAGTCCGATCTTGCAAGTGTTAAAGCGGGGGAGATTATTGTCACCGAAATGACTTCGCCGGAGTTTGTTTCGGCGATTCAACAAGCCGCCGCGATTGTCACGGATGAAGGCGGCATCACGAGTCACGCAGCCATTATCTGCCGCGAACTCCAAAAACCCTGTGTCATGGGAACCAGAATCGCCACGCAATTGATTAGAACGGGCGATTGGATCGAAGTCAATGCAAAACACGGAACGGTGCGCATTCTAAAACAGGGCTAGTTCATTCGTTTTATTCGCCGCTGTTGGTGAGGCGCCCGAAAATATTAATCGGATTCTGGAATGCTTCCGCGCGGGCATCCAGTTTTTCCTTCTGGGTTTCCAGGTCCGCAATGGCGTCTTGCACCGCGTCTTTTCCCGAATCGTCTACTTCGCCTTCGAGTTCTCCCAAAGCCTCGATTTTTCGGTCCAGTTCCGAATTGATGCGCTTAATTTCTTCCGCATGGCCTGAATCCCCAAGGATCACTCCGAAAATGCCCACTTTTTGTTTCGACGCTTCAAGCTCCTGCTGTTTTTCGCTTAAATCCGTGGCCACGGCTTCAAACTCGCTTCCATACACGCTGTTTTCTTCCGATTGTTTGTACAGCGACAAGGCCGACTTCAAAAATCCTTTCGCTTCGCCTTGCGGCCTTTCTTTTAACCGAATAAACTGACACCGGTTTTCCACAAAGTCCGTGACCAGTTCGCGCACATTTTCCTCGCTTGAAAGCTCCGTGCAATTATCCGCGACTTCCTGCTTGTAATCGCAGTACTCCGAGTACTGCAAAAAGCATCCTTCGGCTTGGAGTTCCATCTGCGCCGAAATTTGTTCCAATTCCGCCACGCGCTTTTGGGCTTCAAATGCGCACATCTGGTCAATTATTCCTTCCGGCGGTCCCATCCCGCCCGAAAATTCTTTCATTTGTTCGATTAATTCGGAATCGCTTAAATCACAAGCCCCTGGTCCCATTGGTCCAAAATTGGGCCCCATTCCGGGCCCGCCGCCAAATCCACCCGGGCCACCCATTCCGCCTTGACCCGCATTGATTCCAAAGGGGCCCGAATCGCTCCCTGGATATCCGCCTTGCCCGCTGTTAGGGTAACCTCCAGGACCCGTTGGTCCATAGCCACCTGATGAGCCTTGCGGATAACCGCCTTGACCGCCATACGGGTCACCGCCAAAAGGACCATTCGGCCCTGGGCCCGTTGGGTATCCGCCTGGATAACTTCCCTGCGGTCCGCTTGGATATCCTCCGGGTGGAGGCCCCATGGGATTATATCCACCACCGCTGGGCGGTTGGTCAAAGCCTTGTAAATTCAACGCAAAAAACCCATTCCATCCAAACGGAATCACATTCAGAATATTTTGAATCACACCCGCAGTGCTTGCACCGCCGTCACCTGACGGGGGTGGGCTCTCGCCGCCACTAGTATCGGCCGGTGGTGCGCCACTGTCGCTGGGCGGTGTTCCACTGTCATTGGGGGGCGGTGACTGGGGTGGATATCCATTTTCAGGCGGTTGCTGGCCGGGCGGGTAATACGGTTGTCCATTGGATGGTGGTTGATAGGGGTAGCCACCTTGTGAACCATACGGCTGCCCGTATCCTCCCTGATTCTGCTGCTGATTCCATTGCTGTTGCTGCTGCTCGCGCTGCTGTTCAAACTCTTTTTCGCGCTGGCAAGTTTGCTTGATTCGTTCAATATCTTTCTGAATCCGCTCTTCCTGAAATTTTTTTTCGCGGTCAATATCCGTGGAGGCCATCGCCTTGCAAATCTGAACAATCTGATCTTCCGTGGGCGGAAATGTCAATGTAATACCAGCTTTTGCTGCAGCGGTCTTTACAAATACCGGAAACGGAATCTCGTGCTGTGAAAACGCATTGCAAATCTTATCCGCATCACAACTCGCCGCGCGCTCGCGTTCGCGCGTACACACTTCGGTTACTTTGGAGCTGTTGTTCTGATACGCTTCGAAAATAGTTGCGGCCAATTCTTCCTGCTGGTCGTTTAAGCACATTTCTTTGAACTGGCTTCGGCTGCCCGAAGTCGCACGCAAAATCGTGGAACCAATTTTGGCTTCCACCAGATTCCGCGAATCAAACCCCGAAAAATTCGGTCCGCCAACCCCGAAATCAAATCCACCGCCAAAGCCAAATCCCCGGTTTCCAAAACCTTGCGATGGTGCATTGCCATACCCCTGCTCAAATCCCGGGGCATTGGATCCTGCGCCAAACCCACTCGGGTAATTTCCCTGATTTGCGGGCCCATTGTCAAATCCATTGGCGGGGTCGCCTGCTCCGGTGCCAAAAGGGCCAAACTGTCCCAGTACGGGTATTGCGAGCATTAGCACTAAAACAAATACTTCAATTCGATGTGACATATTGGGTGAACTAACAAAGAAAACAGGATATATAAATACCTTTCGGGTTTGAAATTCAAAATCCGCCATTTTGCCGATTAGAGGGTTTTTATTTGTATTTTCACTTGATTGATTCGGGTTTTCATGAGTCTGATAGCTGAATTTGTGAATTGGTTCCAGTCCCTTTTTGGTTCTTCGAGCCCAAAACCAGCCGCGGTTCTTGAACTGTCCGAAGTTTCCGCTTGGGTGCAAACGCAATCCGAGGCACGCACGCAGCCGCTCCTGCAAGAGGCATCCGCGCGGTTCTCCGAAATCCGCTTTTTACTTACACAAGCTCAGTCTCACATAGACACAGTTTCAAAATCCAAGTCCCTTGAGGTTTCTTCCGCGTCCCGCGTCGAAAAAATCGTTTCGTCCTCACAGCATTCGCTGAGAGAGCGCATGCAGGCTCTTTTTTCCAAGTTGTCACCCCCCCAGCAGTCCGATGCAGAACGCGTCTATTCCTACGCGCTGATGGCGTATCCCCTTTTACAAAAAGAGATTCCATCCATGCGAAAAGAAATTGCCTACACGGGGTTCTCGCAAAAATCCGAAATCACGAAACTTGGTGAAACGCTTTCAGAACTCGAAGAAGTGCTGCGGCGGCTGTTTAACCGCTTTTCGGAAAACCCAGAACCTTTGATTCCGCAACGCGTGAAAAAATCCAGTGACGCGATTTACGAAGCCCGGCTGCGTCAAACCGAGTTGCACCGCGAAAAATCAAAACTGAAAACCGAACGCACCGCACTGGAAGACCAAATGACCGAACTGGAGTCCAAAATCAAAACCGAAAACACTTCGGAGCGCGCGGTTCGCATGGCGCAAATCGAATCTGGTCTGGAAGAGATTGCACACGAAAACATGGGAATCGAAAACCGTCTTTTTTCAACGATTGAACCCGTGGACCGGCCGCTTCGGCGATTGCACCAGATTGTCGAAGCCAAAATCGCACCCAACAACACGGTCGTGCTTCGCGAAGAACTCGCACATTACCTCGCGAATCTGTTAAACAATCCTGTGCTCGCGTTCCGGTCCGATCCCAAAGGCGTTTTGTTCAAGGAACTCTTAATCGAACTCAAACAAGCCATTGACTCGAACACGATTACGCTTAAAGACGCGGAAAAGCAGAAGCGAATCGACGCGATTTTTGCGCTGCACGAATACGATTTTTTCGACGCGTTCTTCTGGAAACAAAACAAACTGGAAGTCGAAAAACAAAAACTTGAAAAAGAACTCAAGGACTCGCAGTTTTTCCTGCAGGTTCATTCTCTTACGCAAAAACATCACGCGTTATTAGACGAAAAAAAACGCTTAGACGAAGAACATGCGCAAATCGAATCCACGATCGCCAAAACTACCGCTCTTCTTGAACGCGAAAAAAAACAACTCGAAGAAGACCTGTCCAAACTATCCGGCGGGCCTGTCCGTGTAGTGGTGTAAAGCATGCCAAAGCCATCACAAACAATCAACCAAGCTCGGTTGTTTAAGCGAGCTTCTCAGATTTTAGGAGTTCCTGTTAAACAACTGAAACCAATGGCATCGTTTGCAAATTCTCCTCGTGCCGAAGAGGGAAGATATTATCCAGAAACGCACTCTGTTCATTCGGAAGGGCGACTTGCTAAAGATGTTTTAAGACATGAAGTGCGGCATGGACTTCAGATGCTGTTGGAGCCTTTTTTTATCCGCAGGATGTGGAAACATGCCGACACATCAGGGTTTTTTAAACGCATTAAAGCCAAGTTACGAAACTCTCAGTATGCAAGTCAATTCGGTGAGCCATCAAATCCACTGTCGAGTCGTCAACGAGGCGATTACGGTGAAAGCCTTGTAAATACCTTAATTGTAAAACACGGAGAAGACGCACTACTCTTGCTTTGGGTATGCCCTCCAAGAAACAAAACTGGCGCACCTGATGTCTGGATGCTTCCGTCTTGGTACGACCAGATACTATCTCAAGGAATTTTGAAACAAACTGGTGGTTTCACCCGGAAAGGTCTTCAGTTTTTTCGAGAACGGGTCCAGTCTCAATTAATATTTGAACGACTACAAGAAGCCGAGCAAACAAGAAAGTCCAACAAAAAATAGATCTCGCTTCAGACTTACTCATTTTTTCTTCTTAGCCATTTCCGCTTCTTTTTGGGCGATGAACAGCCGCGTCTTAATTACTGTATCCGGATTCAACGAAATACTGTCAATTCCCAATTCCACCAGCCACGCTGCAAACTCCGGAAAGTCACTGGGTGCCTGGCCGCAGATCCCGATTTTTTTGCCCTGAATTTTGGCGACGCCAATTACTTGGGCAATCAGTTTGGTCACCGCCGGGTCTTTTTCATTCGAAATGCCCGCGACGCGCTCTGAGTCCCGGTCGAGCCCGAGCGTCAGCTGGGTCAAGTCATTGCTTCCAATGGAAAACCCGTCAAACACGCGCGCAAATTCATCCGCCAAAATCACATTGGAAGGAATTTCGCACATCACAAACACTTCAAGGCCCTTTTCGCCCTGACGCAAGCCATTGCTTTTCATCTCGGCAATTACCTTTTTTCCTTCGTCAACGGTGCGGCAAAACGGAATCATTACTTTAAGGTTGGTTAATCCCATGTCGTTTCGAACCTTTAGCACGGCTTTGCACTCCAACCCGAACGCTTCGCGAAACCCATCCGAATAATACCTCGACGCGCCGCGCCAGCCTAGCATGGGGTTTTCTTCTTTGGGCTCAAACTGGGTCCCGCCAATGAGATTCGCGTACTCGTTGGTTTTAAAATCCGAAAACCGCAAAATCACGGGCTTTGGGTAAAACGCCGCTGAAATCTTGGCGATTCCCTCCGCGAGCTTGTCAATGTAAAACTGCGGCCTATCCGAATACCCCTGCGTTAACTCCAGAATTTTTTGTTTTACTGCCGCGTCTTCTAACCGGTCAAAAAAAATCAAGGCATTCGGATGCACCCTCACATGCGAAGTCACAATGAATTCTTCGCGCGCAAGCCCCACGCCGTCGTTTGGAATCGAGGCAAATTCAAACGCCTGATCGGGGCTTCCCACATTCATCATGATCTGCGTCCGCGTCTTTGGAATGGAGTCCAGATTTGTTTTTTTCACCTCAAACTCCAGGATTCCGTCATACACGCGGCCCATCTCGCCTTCCGCGCAGTCCACGGTGACACCGCGGCCGCTTTCAATGACCTGCGTGGCATGCCCGGTTCCCACCACCGCCGGAATTCCGAGTTCGCGTGAAACAATCGCGGCGTGGCTCGTTCTTCCCCCGCGGTCCGTCACAATTGCGGACGCGATTTTCATAATGGGTTCCCAATCCGGGTCGGTCGTATCCGTTACGAGCACTTCGCCTTTTTGAAACTCCGAAATCCGATGCACGTCCTTGATGACGCGCACAGGGCCCGTTCCGATTTTGTTTCCAATCGCTTCGCCTTCAATCAGAATCCTTGATTTTCGCTTGAGCACATACTCTTCGAGCACATTCTTATTGCGCTGGCTCTGCACGGTCTCGGGCCGCGCCTGCACAATAAACAACTGGTTTGTCTGGCCATCCTTGGCCCACTCCATGTCCATGGGCATGTACTTGTTTCGCTTTTGCGAATAATGCTCCTCAATCAAAACGCCCCAGCGCGCAAGCTCCAGAATTTCATCCTCCGTTAAAGTGAATTTCTCCCGATCGCTTTGCGGCACGGGAACCGTTTTAATGGGTTTTAACCCGTCGCTGTTGTATATAATCTTGATGGCTTTCTCGCCCAACTTTTTTTCCAAGATCGGGCGAAACCCCGTTTTGAGCGTGGGCTTAAACACAATGAACTGATCCGGGTTCACTGCGCCCTGCACGACGCTTTCGCCTAACCCATACGCGGAATTGATTAACACAATCTGGTCAAAGCCGCTCTCCGTGTCAATCGTAAACATGACACCGCTCGATGCCAGGTCGCTTCGCACCATTTTCTGCACGCCCACCGAAAGCGCGGCTGAAAAATGATCAAACTTCTTGTCCTCACGGTACGAAATCGCGCGGTTGGTGAATAAAGACGCAATGCATTTGCGAGTGGCCAAAATCAATTCTTCGGTTCCGCGGATGTTCAAAAACGTTTCCTGCTGCCCCGCAAAACTCGCGTCAGGCAGGTCCTCTGCCGTGGCGCTGCTTCGAACGGCCACATCCGTGTGCTTTCCGTACTGCAATTCCAAATGGTAATACGCGTCGGAAACGGCTTTTTCAATTTCCTTTGGAATGGGTGTTTTGAGGATCAGATTTCGCACGGCCTGCCCTTTTTCCATCAGCGAATGAATATTATGCACGTCTAGGTCCTGCAATTCGTGCCGGATTTTTTCTTTTAACCCCGATTTTTCCAAAAAAAACCGGTACGCAAACGCAGTCAATGCAAACCCATTGGGAATCCGAATCCCCTTTGGTGTGAGCAAGCGGTACATTTCACCCAGCGACGCGTTTTTTCCGCCGACCAGCGGAACGTCTTCGATGCCGAGCTGGTCAAACCACAACACCAACTGCGAATCCTTGGACATCAAACAGCACTGCTAAGTATTGGGATTTTTAATTTATTAAGACTGTGGTTATGAAAGTATGAAAGCAAAATTTTTTTTCTTGCGTTGCAATAGCGTTTGTACAAAAAATGAAGTTCCAGTGGTTGGAAAACTCTTTAAGAAAAAGAAAAAAAGAATTTCTTTTCTGTGAATCGTTTGGTCGTCTATGCAAAAACAAAGAAAAACAGGAACTATTCCCCAATTCAAAAAAGACTCGAATTCAAAACGGAAGTTCTGTAGGCTCATCATCCGCTGTTTGTGCATCCGGGTCTGGGAATGGAACATCGCTTCCGGCGGGTTCAATTCGAGAATCGTCTCCAGGCTCAGGCCCTCCATCAGGACCCGGTCCCTGAATGCAGCCCACAAGTAAAAGTGCCGCAATTAATGCCAATACAAGGATTTTTTTCATACGTATTCAATCTCCCATTTTACCTGGTGATTTTAAGATTTGCAACGGCCTTATCGCCGGAGCCCCGAATGGAATTCAATTGGACCTGATAATTCCCAATGGTCACCACTTTTTCCGTGTTCATTTCAAACTTAAAGCGCTCCTCTTTGCGTCCGTCATACGCTACAAAAACGCCTCTTTGGTAACAGGCTTCCGTTGGTTCGCGGCACTCGGGTGCATGCAATCCAAACATCAGAGTCAAGTTCTCGCCTTTGACTTCGGCTTCCTGGTTTATTTCCAATTCGAAATCCTGATTTAACTCAACCAATCGTACATTGGAAGTGGGTTCTTCGTCCACGCTCGGCAACTCAGGGGGCGTCAAATCGCCTTCGGCATCCAATCGGCACTTGTTTGCTGAGTACACGGCCCATGCCTTTCCAAGGTCCTCGCGGGAAATCTCCTGCGTGGTCGTTTTCTGCCACTGCCTGCTGTTCGCGTTCCACTCAAACGCCGCGCGAATCTTACAGTCGCCCAAGGCATTGATTTTGTGCCCTACCATATCCACGGTGATTGGAACAAAATTCCACTTGGGCATAATCGTGGCCAGGTCCCGCATGGAAACAGGGTTGCGGATGCTCGCACTGATTCGGCACTGCTCGCCCGGATTGTACACCCAATAGGCGTGGCCGGGAACCGGCTTGGTGACGCGATCAAACTTCGTTGTTTCCTGATTGTACTCAAACACTTTCCAGGTGCTCGCGTCGCAGTTGTTGCGCTCGGCTTCAAGTTCGCCCGGCAGTGAAAACAAATTCCAACCCGGTGAAATCTCATAGGATACCTTCTGATTCGAAGGCTTTTCGCGCACAATGAATTCCGCGCGGTCCCCCGTAATCGAAAGCACTTTAATCGTGAACTGGTTAATCGTGACTTCTTTTCCTTCGGTGAGTTCAAACACCTGAAACGGAGTCGGCGGCACTTCGATGTCCTGAATGTAGCCTATCGACGGCAAGATTGCATTACCCGTAATGGCGACCGATTCCACCGTCGCAGCTTCCTGCACCAGCGTCGGCACGAGTACTTTTCCCGTATCGCTTTCTTTTCCAAGCACCGAATTCACGCCGATGGTGACAAAGGTCTCGCTGCATGGGCGGGTTTCACTCGCATCTTCGCCGGGCTGGGTTGCATCCACGCATATGCCGGGTGTGATGCGTAACAAGTCCAATCGGATATTCGCCTGCAACACTTTCGCAGCCTGGCCCACATTTAACCAGAAGGGTTCATTGGTGTTCACGCGGATCACCGAGGAGTCGGGTTTTCCGCTCACCACAAACACGCCCTTGGTTTCCGCTCCTTCGACAAACGAAATCGTGTACCCGTACAATTCAATGGAGTCGCCTTGGGTAATATTGTACACGGCGATCGGGCGATTTTCACTCTCGCTGCTTCCGCGCTTCTCGTACGCTTGCGCGTTTTTCCAGACCGACACCGAAGCCGTTGTCTGCGGCGGAATTCTTTTCGTCTGCGACAAATATTCGAGTTTTAAGAACAATTCCGCATTCGTGACAAACGCGGTCTGGCCCGTTAAAAGCGAAAACTTTTGGTCCAATGCGACTTTGATATAGCCGCTGTCAAAGGCTTTTTTGACCAAAAGCACGGCATAACCGTCGCTTGGAACATCCAACACGAAAATCGAATATTCGCCCACGGTGCGCGATTCTCCTTCGCGCAGTTTTAACAGCGTTGGCTGACTCTGCGAAAACGGCTGCATCCAAAGCTGGACTACTGGGCGCGAATCGCACTTCGTCCCTACTTCCTGCGTGCAATAAACAAAATCAATCGACTGCAGGTTCACTTTGGCAATCGCACGGTTTGACCCTGCGTACTCGACAATCTCAGTGCTTTGCCCGGTTTTCAGTTTGAACTTCTCGTTTAACACGGCGGTGTCCTCGCCGGGTTGGGTTTCTTCGCGTGAAATCCAAAGCGTTGCAATTCCGGTTCCAAACTGCGCTTCCCGGTAATTCAAGCTGTCAAAGTGCACGGTATGCCCGAACACGGTTTCGCTTTCGCCCTCGCGCAGCGTAATGTACGGATTGTAGGTGCTGATCAGTTTTTGCGCTCCCGTACTACCGGGTGATCTACTATTAGAAGTGCCTGAATTCTCTACCGCGGGCGCATTCTGCCATGCCGGCGACACCAAAAACACGGCGCTATTAAAGCACTTTTCTTCTTTGCAGTCCGAGCGGTATTTCACAAACTGAATCTTAAAACCCGTCTCCTGTACCACGGCGGTCTGGTTTTGCTTTAACTGGAATTCCTCGTCAAATTGCACCGAAATGGCATCGCCGGGTGCTTCTTTTTCGCGCACAACGAAAACAGCACTCGTGCTTCCGATTTCAAGGGCCTGAATTTCAAGATTTTTGTTAATGGAAAGGGTTTGTTTTTCCGAAATGGAGAATCCCATTCCGCTGCCTTCCGGAAATGAAAATCCCACATACGCGGTCTTAAGCGTGGGGCACGGTGCCGTAATACAATACACCTGTTGTTCGCTGATTTTGTGCAGCGTTACCTTAACAGTGGTTTCATTGTTTTTGACCACACTTGCGGTCTGGCTTGTTTTAAGCGAAAAGCGCTCGCCCAATTGCGCGCGAATCGACGCGGGCGGCTCGGACTGTTTGGTAATGCGAAATTGTGCTTCGGATGGAGTCACTGACAAAGTCTCAATCGTGTAGCCGAATACTTCCGGGTTTCGACCAATCGAAACCAAGAGTTCTGTTGAAGTAGCCGAGTCACCACTGGTTTTGGTGACGCGAATCTTGGCATAGGGCGCAACATAAATGGCAGGACAGGCTTGACCCGCCTCGCAAGGGGGTTGTGAAGGATATAAAACTGAAAGAAGCGTCAATTCCAAGTTCTCGTTTTCCACATTCGCAGTTTGCCGCAACATTAGGGTAAACTGTTCATTGAGCGGTACAAAAACGCTTGGCGGATTTTCATCCGTATCTTCTATTATAGAAACGACCAAATATGCAACGGCTGTTTCGCCATCCAATTCAATGCGGTTCAGTTTGACTTTCAGGGATCCAAATAGTTTTTCTTGGTTTTCCAAAAGCGTAAACGAGGCATTTTCCCCTGGTTCAGGACCGGTATATTCAAAGGTAGCAGAAGCCATGGCGTCTTCAAGGGGGCCTGGCTTATATACGTTGGTTGCGCTAAGCGAAATCGTAAAGCTTCCGCCTTCGCGCGCGGGAATGGGCACATTGACAGTTTGACCCGTAGTGATTCCGAATTCGTTGTTCAATTGCTGCGTAGTAGTACCCGCGACGGTCGTAGCCGAAACCGCCGGCAGCAAACTCGCGAGCATAATTGCCAATACGAATAACCCGGTTATTTTCATTGCAAAAGTGTTGTTTTTCATTGCAAAACTGTTATTTTTCATCATTTAAATACCTTCCCTTTTTGACTTTCATACTGAAACGGGGTTAAGCGAATAACTCAATTCCGAAACTTGTTTTTAAAAGCGGATTTTTTTGATTCGGGAAGCGCCAAACCATGCCGTCCCGAAGTTCCGGGTAAAAAATGCAGAAGCTTTGAATGAAAACCTGCAATTGAAACTAAAACCAAAACAAGAAACAGAAAAAGCGGAACATGCGAAAACACAAATCGCGGGGAATTTTTTTCCGGGTCGCGTTAATTTTTTTTCAATGGATGCCCATTTTTTCCTTTTTACTTGGACTCGAATTTTTTTTCGCCGATTTCAATTACCGCATCGCAAAACTGGCTTAGCACGCGCACGGCATCCCTGTTCTGCTCGGTTTTCACAATCAGAAAAATCCCCAGAACGTTCTGTGCGCGCACCCTGGTGGAAAGCGTATGAACGAATTTTTCAATCGACTCGGGCTTGTTGTAAATCAAGAGCGTTGAAAGCGAATCCAGCACCAAAAAGCGAGCCTCGCCGGAAGCAACCATCTGCGTAAGCAATTCGCTGAGCTCCACGAGCTGCTGCGGCGACTCCAGGTAATGAATCTTTGGGGATTCGCTTTCACGTGTTCCCGAAATCCTGCTGACGCAGTCCACAAACTCCACGCTTTTTTGGGCAAACGCTTTGGCGGGCGAACCGGCAATGATGTTCACGGCGGGCTTGTTCACAGATACAAAAATCCCGGCCTGGCCCTGCTTTTCAAAAAACGGCAGCAGGTTCTGCCCGATATCCGCGTACTCCAGCGAATTCAAGATCACGAGCACGACCCGCTTTTTTCCAAGCGCCGAAATCTCGCTTTCGAGGCGCGCATCCATGCGCTTTTTGGGGTCCAAAAAATTTTCCAAACCAAGCCGCTCGTTGATCATACGCTTTCACTTCGCTTACAGTTCTTCAAACAATTCCTGCTTTGAAAGCACCTTGAGCCCGTTGGGTCCGAGTTCCACGGGGTGAAGCTTCTCAGTGATTTTGGTTCCGCGCATTTTTAACACGCCGATGCTTCGGATAAAACGGTTCTCCACTTTAGTGTGGTACAGTAAAATCACGCCGTCCGCGACGTACTCCTCCAACCCATACAGCCCGCCGCTTTGGCCCGCTTCCAGCGACAACTCATTGGTGATAAGCGTGGTGTTCTTGATTTTTCTAAGCATGCGGCCCAGCTCCAGAATGTTTTTTCGCGCTTCCAGTTCCTTGTCAAAAAACAAGCGAAAAATCACGCCCGGGTCAATCACGATGCGCTTGGCCTGCAGGCTCGTCACCGATTCCTCGATGGCGTTCTTGAGTTTTTCAAAATCGTACAATGAAATGGTTTCGATTTTAAGCATCCGCGCCTTGATCAAGGGAATCAGGTCAAAGCCATAATACGCCGCGATTTTTACGATTTCAGCTTCGCTTTCTTCCAGCGAAATATACAAACCCGGTTCATTGTACTTCACAGCCCCCATGTACAGGTACTGAATGCACAAAGAGGTTTTCCCGCTCCCGGGGTCACCCGACACAACAACAAAGTTTCCCTCCGGAATCCCGCCACCCAGCAAATCGTCGAGCCCCGGAATGCCCGTTTTGGTGCGGTTGGGGATCACAATCGGCGAGGTGGGACCGAATTCTTCCTGCTCCGTGACTGTTTTGCGCGTGGCCATTGGAACACAATAGGTGCCTTGTCTTTTAAAAGACTTTTTAGGAAACGAAACAGAATCGAATGAAGTTTTGCTTTTTTTGGATTACTTAAAATTTACATAAATTCAAATTGGTGTGATTCCAGCCGGATGGCTAGGGTCTTCAAAAAAAAGAAAAAGAAGGAAAGGCGGATTTACGCATTTCCATTACACGTGAATACTGCTACGCGACGAAAGTCACCATCGTAATAGGCTACGTTAAAGTCGCTTCTATAACGGGTACCGGGGGCCAATGCGCTCGTCTGCTCCACTCCTGCGATACGGCTGTGGGTGACGTAGATATTGGTTTGCGAGCCCGGAGGCAATATGTAGTCGGGATCGGACATAGTCATGTTGGCATCCCAGCCCGTAGAGGTTCCAAGGTTCCCAATGACTGGATCCATTCGAATCGTGAAATCTTCAGGGCCTAAACCGGTCGGTGTAGCCGTGTCAAAATTAATGGTTCGACCCGAAATGTTGCTCACGCGAAGCTGCCATCCGCCACCAGCCACACCATTTACGGTTCCCGTAATTAGCTCTTGGTTGGTCACGTTTAGTCCTGATCCGGGGCCGTTGCAGATGTCTCCTGCTTCGGCGGGGTTTCCGACCAATAGCACGAGTGCGGCTACGACCACCACGATGACAACCAATGCCCAGCCATAGGTCATTAAGTATTCAAGGGCGGATTGTCCCTTTTTGTTAAAAATCATATGTGTTTTCCTCCTTAGGGTTCTTTTTCAAAAACGATTTTGAAAAAAGGTTTTTTTCTGTTAAATACAATCCTATTGTAGTTTTTAAAGCTTGCGCCGTTTGAGTCGCTAAATTACACGAAAACGCTTCAGGAACGGACTTGAGGAAGCCAGAACCGATTTCAACAACCAAATTATGTAGTATTCGCTTGGGGGTCGAGGAATTATTTTTGGGAAAGTTCAGATTCCCAGAATGCTTCCGAACACGCCTTTGAGCAGAAACCGGATCGAATAAAACAGAATCAATCCCACGATCAGAATGAACGGAATGAATTTCACTCCGTTCTTTTCCTTTCCGCTGTTAATGATTCCAAGCGTGAGCGCCGCAAAAATCGAAGTCACCAACAGTGCAATAATGGAAAAAGTAACAATGAACTCGGGGCTCACAAGGTTTCGCTCTCCCCCCGCAATCTTCGTGAGAATGCCGAGGTTTCCGCCGCCTGCGGACTGCGACACGAGCGTCCCAAGGCCCTGGCTGGTCAAATTCCCGATTTGAACCGTCATGATTTCCACGATGAAGGTTGAGATTCCAAACAGAATCGGCCCGCCAAAGGCTGCCGCAATAAAAATCAGGATAATATACATGCTGGTTTCCGCGCGGCTCTCGTCCTGCACGGCTTTCTGCTCGCGGATATCATCGCCAAGCTGGATCAAGAGGTCCGCGATTTGCCCCCCGCTTTCAATTCCGCGGGCAATCAGCCACATGGTGCGCTGAAAAATAACGGAGCGCACGTTCTCCCCCATTTCCTGCACGGCTTTTTCAATGGGTGTTCCCGCCATAATCATCTTGGAGGAATTCTTCAGCTCTGTTTCCAGCGGGCCGAATTCGGGCCGTGCGGAAACAAACAGCGCACGCTCCGTTGTCAAACCCGACTTGATGTTGCTTGCAATCAACTGCAAGGCATCCGGCAGAACGCCTTCGACAAACCGCCCCTTGTTCTCGGCGGCAATCGAAATCCAGAGATAAATGCTCCCAAAAAACAGCAAAAAAATCCCGACAAACCCAATGAGCGGATTGATTCCAAAAATCAAAAACAGGTTGACGGCAATTCCAACGCTTAATGCCAAAGGATACGCGATGAGCCATCCGAGTACGCGCTCCGCATCCACGCCAAAGCCCGCATAGCGAAGGTTTTTGCGCAGCTCGGCCGCAATCTTTTTGGGAATGAATTTGGCGATCCGCTGGTAAGCCATTTTTAAGTCACTCGTCTCCCATCAGCGACGGCCGCTTGGACTTCATGAAACCCACAAACATAAACTGGGAAATCACAATAAACCCTAAAAATCCCCAGAGCATCAATTCTGAAATCGGGGAATCCGGAAACGTGGACAAAATCACGAGGAACGTCAGGCCCAAGGCCGGAATAATCACGCCCAGCATCATGTAAATCAGGGACATTAACCGCAGGTCCGCGCCATAGCGCTTGATCTGAATCACCTGCTCTTTGGTCATGGTATGCACCAGTTCCGTGAGCACCAAGGTGATATCCGCTCCGGCTTTGAGCCCGTTCACGACCTGCCAGAGGCTTCGCCGAAAAAAAATCGAAGGCGTCCGGATGGCCGCGCGCTGCAAAGCCTCTTCTTCGGGAATTCCCGCGTTAATTTCATCCAAGGCACGCTTGAGTTCGTGGCTAAGCCCGCCATACGTTCCATAGGACACCAGCGACAGCGCGTCAAAGAGGCTTACCCCCGAGCGGATCTGAATCGTGAGGGTCCGAAGCGCAAACACCAGGTTTTTTTCGACTTCGCGGACTTTTTTCTTGATCTGAATCCGCGGATAAAAAATAATCTGGATAAACACCAATCCCGCAAACACAAGCCCCAGTGTCGGCGGAAGAATAATAATGTTTTCCGGAAAAAACCGGTATACAAAAATCGCGGCCACAATCGTCCACAAAAAGAAATGAAACACGCAGACCAGCATCGCAATACTCAAATAGGTTTGCGCGGTGGTTTTGATTCCCGCCTGGTCCAGCTCGAGTTCGAGCATCGGAAAAATCTTTTCCAGGCTTGCGGCAAGCCCCGCAAACGGCGCTGCATAACGCTCCAGCACATACGCCGGCAGGGGGCTAAAGGGAATCGGAAAGGCCTGACTGGTCTTCACTCCGTGTCCTCCTCTGTACTTTCTTCTGTTCGAAGATACTCGGGCACGGTGTCTTTCTCTACGGCCGCAAGGACTTCGCTTTCATCCATATAATACTCCGCCATGAGGCGCCCCACATGATGAATATCATGAATATTGTGCTTGACCAGCCAATTCAGGATTCCCTGCTTTGAAGCCAGATCCTGCTCCATTTCCTGCGGCGAAAGACCCGTGTGAAGCGCCAGCTCGTCGGAGAGGCGAATACTATTCGCGTTTTTTTCAATCGTATCCGTGCTGGGACGCCAGCGATACAAAATATTGGGTTTGAGCACGTCCTGGGTCCCGTGCTTTTCAGGGACGAATTCGGCAATCTGCAGAATGCGCCGCACACCCAACCGCCGGTTCCGGAACTGCACCACATTCAGGTGAACCGAATCCAAGAGATTCACCGGAATATTCAGCGGGGGATTGGTCATTCGCCGGATGGTTTCTTCCGCGGTGTTTGCGTGAAACGTCGTGTACACCGAGTGGCCCGTGTGCATTCCTTCAAACATGACTTCGGCTTCGTTCTGCCGGCGTGTCTCACCGACAATAATCCGGTCGGGGCGCATTCGCAAACTGTTCACAAGCAAGTCCAGCATACGAACCCCGCCTTTTCCCTCAGGGTTGGGTTCGCGCGTCGTCATCGGAACCCAATGCAAAAACTTGGGCAAACTGAGCTCGCGGGTGTCTTCTATAGTTATAATCCGGTGATTCGGCTGGATGAATGGAACCATGACGTTTAGCAAACTGGTTTTCCCGCTTGCAGTGCCGCCTGAAATAATCATGTTTAATTCGTACTGCATGGATAACCAGATCAGCGCCATGATCTCCGCGTTCACAGTGCGGTTTTTGATGAAATCCGTCACGGTCCAAGGGTCGCGGCGGAATCGCCGAATCGTAATCGTGTTTCCGGCACTTGAAATCGGAAAAAGCGTCGCATTGGCACGGTCTCCCGTAATCAGGTGCGCATCCAGAAGCGGATTGAGAATCGTAACCTGTTTTCCAACGCGCCGCGCAATAATGCTTGCGTAGTTCTGAATCTCTTCTTCGCTTGGAATCGTGACGTTGGTTTTAAGCCAGCCGTATTTTTTATTGTACACCCACACGGGTTCGTGCGAAGAGTTCACCACGATTTCTTCAAGGTTGTTATCGGAAAGCAAAAACTCGATCTGACCCAGCCCCAGCATTTCATGAATCAGGTGGGCAATCAGCGCGCCCTTGGTTTTCTCGTCGATTTTGGGGAGATCCTGCTTCAAAATCCGCTCCGCATTCTCAGTGAATTTTTCTTTGAGTGACATCACGAATTTTTGGTCCAGCATCTTATCGGTCTTAAAACTGGCTTCCGAAATAATGCTTCGCTTAAGATTGGCCAGGAGCGCCTTGGTTCCCTCGCCGTACTGCGGAAAATTCAAAAAATAGTGAAGAACAAAATCCTCGGGTTTTTGGATAATATCCACTTCGAGGCGCACGCCGTCGGCTTCGATTTCATAGGTTTCAATGCTCAATGCTTTTCGCGCCGACACGACCCGCGTGAATCCGCCTTCGCTTTTGCGGCTGGCGGAAATCAACTGGCGCGCCGTCATGGGCTCAATGGACATTTCAACGAGCGTTCGGATAATTTTTTCATCCGGCTCGCCGCTTTGAATCATCTTGGAAATAATCCTCAAAATCTCGGGCTTGTTCATCTTTCCACTTCCTTTTTGATGGTCGCGGGGTCAATTACTTTGGGCGAACCAATAGCCGGGTAGTCAATGACCACCAGATTGGCGTTCTCCAAAACCCCCAAAAATTCTTTTAACGATTTTTTTTCAATTTCAAGGTTTTTCGCCAGTTCCTCCAGCGGAACCGAGCCTTTTTTTCTCACTTCTTCCAAAATCCGGTCATAATCCGTTACCAGTTCCTTTTTTTCAAGCTCTTTTTGTTTTCCTTCGGGCCGGTCCTTCTTTTTATGAAACTCAAGCCCGCGAAGATCATCTGGAACCATGTGAATTTGCTCGGGTTTGGCGGGGCGCTGCGATTCAATCATTTCCATCAAATGCATAAATCCTTCCAGCACCCGGCTGGATTCAATCTCGTCAATTCGCCCCTGCACGGTTTCCTTGTTTAACTGGTGCGTCGAAAGCATCCGCTCCAGATTCTCGTTTAATTCCGAAATCTTTTCCTCATCCACTTTTCCCGCCAGTTTTTGGGTGATACTCTGCTTTAACCGCTCGATTTCCAAGCGTTCGTGCTCATGCCCCATTGAAGCCTCGAGCTTTGCTTCTTCAAACTCTTTTTCCAAATCCCGCGGCCCCGTTGATTTTTTGAACACGATGCGCGGAATTTTGGCTGCCGGAGGAGACTTCGCGGGTTTTTGCTTAAACACCACTCTGGTTTTCACCCCTTTTTTCAGCGATTGCTTGGATTTGGATTTTTTAATCGCGCCTTTGGATTTTTTGGCCGGCTTTGTTTTCAGTTTTTCAGCCGGCTTTGTTTTCAGTTCTTCTTTTTCAATGGAAACTTCCGCGGATTGAAGTGCAGGTTCTTTCGGGTTCTCTTTGCTTTCGCTTGTTTGTTCAAACTGCGCTTCAAACCCGCTGTCTGTCTGGGGTGCAGGCTTTTCGTGTTCCTTCTTTTTGGCCTCTAATTCATGCAGGCGCGAAAGCAATTCCGAACTTTCTTTCCGGTAACTCTCCGGAGAAATGCGGTGCTTGAAAAGGTCGCGCTCAAGACTTTTAAGCGTTTCACGAATAACAGTAATCTTGGACTCGATGGCTTCCTCGGACTCCGGATATTCCGCGTGCGCTTCCAACCCGCCGCCGGTTGTATTCATGGAACCCACTGCAAGGCCGCTTCCCTTGTAAAACTTCAATGCCCCCTTGTCCACGCGCGATTTCGTGAGCTTGCGCACGCCCTTATGGGTCTTTGAGGGTTTGGTTTTTTTGGAATGCATAGCCGCCTCTTTTTTGAGGCGGGATGCCTTAAGGTGCTTTAAGGAAACCGGTTTTTCTTTTTTTAGTGCGGGAGCTTTGGCTGAATGCGCCCTGTGCGGCGATTTTGATTTTTTAGCGGCAGCTTTCGAATGCAAATGTTTTTTGGGCAGTTTGTGCGCGCGAGCCGAAACTGGTGCCGGTGCAATTGCTGAATCCCGCTTAGAAAGGACGCGATGAGAAATCTTCGGTGCATGCGCGTGTTTGATGCGCGAAGCAGCGGCGTTCAAAGCGGATTTTTTTCCGGATTCTTTTTTTTTCTTTGAATGCGAACGCGGCGAGAGCAGCTTTGAAACAATGGATCTCACGTGCGCATGCAAAGCTTTTGAAACCCCTGAATGAACCAGGGGGCGGGATGATTTTGAAACGGTTAAATTTTTGCGCGCGGGAACGGGTTTTGAAACCGGCGGTTGGTAGGATTTCGCAGGAGCCAAAGGAACGGACGAAGATTCTTCTGCGGGTTCTCCAACGGCAACAGGAGATTGAATTGAATTCGTGGGCGAAATTTTTTTTCCTGTCGAGGACGAAGAAACGGAGTCCTTGCGCGTTTGGGTTGCGTTCACGCGTGCAGACTCCGTTGTCCAAGAACCTGGCACGGATGAATCTTTTGGTGCGGATGCGGATTTCACCATTCGTGCAATCTTGGGTGAAACCGATTTTTGAGCCTCGCTTTGAGAGCGACCCAGCGTCAAACCCAGTTTGGTGAGGTTTGCATGCGCGTCTTCGCGGGGACCCGGAATCATGGGTGCGTTTGTTTTCATTTCCGTGGAGTCCGGGGTGCGCAAAGCGGATGCCTGCGAATCAGAGGTCCCCTCTGGTTTTTCGGTTTTAGACTCGGTTGCATCGCGTTTGATTCCAAGAAACCGAAGCATGAGGCCCATAACGCGGTCTTTAAGCGCTTTTTGGTTTTCGGACGGCATTTCTTTCACGCCTGGGACATTTAAAGGGGAAACTGGGGTGCTATTATTAGGTTTTTATATTTAATAAACGATGCCCACTCTGCAGACCTGCCCCAAGTGACCCACCGAAACGCATTCTCTTTGAAAAAGAAAATTTTTTTTCCCGTTTTTGTCGCTAGCCGCCCATGTGCGGCTCCCCCATGGACCCGCTTCGCGGGGCCTGTCCAGAATCATCGGTAGCGTTTAATGTCAAATCCTTCCTGGGTCACATTCAAATCCACATAACCCAGCGCGAATTCATCGACGGGCTGTTTGAATTCAATCCATGTCTTAACCACAAATTGGGGGTTCTGGTCAGTGCTGGACACCACCACTAAGCCGTCTTGGCCACAGCTCCCGGATGTACACTTAAAATAAAAATCCGCTTTGAATGGATACGTCAGATGCACGCGGTTGTTGTTATTGGTTGTCACAAAGTGATTGGACGCAATCAGAACGGGTGCGGCTGAACCGTACTGAAAATACACCGCGCCATAAGGGTTTGAACTGCCGGCATTAAAGGCATTGGTTCGGCAAGCCACAGGGGGCTCTGGGGAAGGGTTCTCATCGGGTTGTTCCGCAAACCACGCCTGTTCTTTTCGGATTCGTGCATCCGACAAGCCACCTTGTCCCCCACCGCCCTGCTGGGCAAACGAATTCTGTCCACTCGGGCTGCAGTTCTTTTGAAGCGCCACGCCGTTGTAATCCTTAGGCGTCACGGTTACAATGATTTTTTTGACACGAGACCACGCAAAATTCAAAGCGCAGCCGTTCGCCGTAGTTCCTCCGATTAACCGGAAATCTTTTTGCGAATTGTTACTCGGAGGGTTTCCGCCGTCGTTCGCGCGATACAGCACGCACTGCGGCTTGACCACAAACGGAATTTCCGGAAACGCGCGATACTGCGGATTGCCAACCGGCAAAAATGCGCGGTGCAGACCCGACTTTTCAATGTTGAAATCAATCAGTGTTCCGTGCCCGCTGGCATTGGCGTCCCGCAAAAAAATCGCATACAGATTCACATACGCGTAATAGTTTGAAAGACGTGCTGCGCTAAGCGGGATTGGCTGCACGATTTCAACGACGTAGTTCTCATCGCGGTTGTATCCAAACGGAAGAAAACGCAGCTGGAACCGCTTCTCGCGCCCCGTTTTTTGAAGGCTCACGACATCCGAAAACACCTGTTCAAATTCGCTGTTCAGTTTGTCAAGCACCAGACTGTCCACAGCAAGCTCCTTGTGCGTCGAACTGATTTCAGAATTGTTGTTGGCAATAATAATCACCGTGACCACCACCAAAAAAGTCATCAGTGTCAACAATACGCCTTTTTGATTCATCACAATCCAACTTCATTTTTTTGGTTTTCAATTCCTGCAGCAAACGCATTTTTTTTCATTTTGTTAATTTTTTAAATTCAAATTTTTTTTGAGCATTGCGGCTTCTTTTTTCTTCATAGTCTTTTCAAACACAATCCACACGCGCTATTCTTTCCAGCCCCAGAATTCAATCACATAATAATCCGCAATCGTCGGGCCCAGGCACACAATCTGGCTCGTGTTATGCAACCGGCACTCGCGCGTCACAGTTGCCCCGCCCGTTGGAACGGCAGCGATCGGATCAATGCGTGCGTACAGGTACCCCAATGCTTCAAGTGGGACACCCGAAAAAAACCGGTTCTGGTCCGGGTACTCGGGTGCATCGGGGCAGTCGGCTTGCGTGCACAACCCGATTTCCAGCGAAGGGGATGGGGGCACTCTCCCTTTCCAACAAATCGAGTCAATATAATTGCTTGAATCATTGGGGTCGGTGTGATAAAAATCAATGGCAATTCCGTTCTGGCAACAATTAACTAAGTCCTGGCAGGCGCCAGATGCACCCGGAAATAATTGATTCCGATTCGCCAATTCAATTGCATAATTTCCAAGGTTCGCCAAATTCACGTCCAGATACGATGTGGGGCTTGGGGCCGCGTTGGGGTCAAAAAAACCGCTTACAATGTCCACGCCCAGGTCGCGCACGAGTAATGGAATCGTTATCCGGTCCTCCTCCGGCCAGTTCACGACGGATCCGCCACCCACGGTTTCCACCCGCGAATTTCCAAAGGAACCGCTGGGCGGAAGCGTCAGGTTTTTATCCGTACAAAGATTTCCATCACAGGGCACCGTGAACGGAATCTGGGCTTCCCACCAATTGGGTGCCACCGTGCCAAGTGTTGCATTTGAAAACAACGCCTGGTTCAAATCAAGGCTCACCAACTGGCAATTACAGGTTGCATCCTGTGCAGTGCCCGTGCAAGGACCCCCAGCGGCATTTTCACAAACCGGATTACTGTACACCAATCCATCCGGCATCGGAATAATCACATTCGTGCTTCCCAACTGCTGCTGAATCTGAATCGCAATGAGTGCAAATGCCTGCGTCAGTCCGTTCGCATCATCCGCATAAAAATACAACCCCCCTGTCTGGTTGGCGATTGACTGTAGCTCTGCCTGGTTCACCGTGGTTCCAAATCCAATCGTAAAAATCGTTATTCCGTTCGCATTTGCATCCGCAGCGGCTGCAATAGGGGACGCACCGCCTGTGGTGCCCCCGTCGCTTAACAGAACCATGAATTTATTATCGGTTGGTTCATTTCGGATTTGGCTAATCGCCGCATCCAATCCGTCTCCAGTATAGGTTTCGCCTGCGGGAACCAAATTGTTCACCCCGGTTTTCACCGCCGTGACCGCACTTCCTAAGGGATTATTGGGCGTCAAGGGAACATCCGTTGTCACCGTATCCGAAAACGACACCAGTCCCAAGGAATCCTGGGCCTGCCAAGGAATGCTGTCCAAAAAAACCTTCGCCGAAATCTTGGCATGGTCAATGCGTTCCAGATACCAGTTCACATCATAATTTGTGGAGGCTTCCGACCACGCATTCAACTGGTACGTTCCGATTGGAATCGGAGGCGTGTTCCAAAGATACGACCAATCCCCATCCCACGCTGCACTGTCAGTGCTTGGATAAATTCCATGCCGAATAATTGCGGATGCGTTTTCCGCCGGCAGCATGTAATCCGAAACGGTCGCAAAATTCGGGGCCACGGGCTCCGGAACAAACTCTACGGCAGCCCCATTGCACGCGCCGCTTGGGTCGGTATTGGTTCCCCTCACCCATGTTTTCACAAACCGGTAATAATCATTCGAATCAATCAAAAGATTGCTTAAAGGCGAAAAATTCTGTGCCAGCGGGAGCTTGCCAAACGCGTGAAACGGCTTGTTGGTATTGGGGCAATTCGTCTGCGCGGGAACCGTGGTGCCCGCATTAAACGTGCATGCGCCGCCCGAACAGGTTCCGTCCCCGATAAAGCCGCTGACGCCCGGCACGGTAGGACTTCCCGGCGGTGTGAGCCTGAACAGTGTTCGAAAATAATTGTAGTGCGCATCCAGTGGCGTTACGGTAACCGGATACGCCGAGCGCATGAACACCTGATAGGTCCCGGTGGTGGCATATGCGGGACCCGCATAGCTGACACTGGTTACTTGTTTTGCGCAGCTCGTATCTCCATACGGACAAGCCAATTCATTCAATATGGACGGTGGATCACCGGGTGTTATCACGCGCATCTGGGGAAGGCACTTGGCGCCCGTGTAATTGTAATTGGAACGCACTTGGTCGACGTATATTTTTTGCCAGGTGTCAAACGTGTAGCTTCCTACCTGCGTCCAGGGACCGGTCAATTCACAGCGGCGCAATACATCCGAATTATTAATCGCATTCGGATAATACTTTTCAAAATAATAAAACGAATCAACCGACAGCGATGTGTCGCTTCGCATCTGCAAGGTGTAGGTTCCGCTCGGTGGTGGTCCGAATAACGCATAAGGTCCACTGGTACGGTTTCCCAAATGCGCATTCACCATGCATTCAGCAGTTCCATTTGGGCAAACCGTGTAGGGCGTGTAGGTGAGATTGGGGAGTTGCACGCGAAAATGGGGCCCGCACGATCCTGCTACCTTAACGTACTGAGCATAAAAATTCAGCCTATAAATATTTGATTCGGTCAGATTGAAAGTCCCAATCGTCTGCCAACCGGTCTCGGCTCCAGTGGGTGCACAGGTTCCTGGTTCAAATGTTACCGGTGTTACCGGCTGCTGAAATGCAATCGCAGTCTTGTCCCCTGCTTCCGCATTCACTTCAGAGGGCTGCAAAGCCGGAACGGATACAGTCCCCGATGGATTGGCGATATTCCAACCCCAAGTCACGTAATCCTCATAAATATCATTATTGCCACCCGGAATGTTCGGCGCATAGGCATCCGTGTTGGCATTCCACAGCTCCACGGTGTGGGTCCCATTGACAATGTTTACCCGCGGTTCTTCCGTCTGGTTGGCGGTCGAGTATCCGAAAAACGAAGTGCCGCCGGGTTTTCGAACGCGTACAAACGGCGGTTTATGCCAGTCGGTCCCGCTGATTTGACTGCACACGCCACTCGAACTTGCGCGGTCCATGACTACGCGCAAGATGCTCCCCGAAAACGGCAAACTCTCCATTTGGGTTTTTTCGTTTGCAGGATTAAAAGTCGTTACGGGACTAAAGACATTCGTATACTTGGTTGAAATCCACCCATTACTTGAAGGGCATTCTCCAGTTGAGCAATTACCCGGCAATCCGCAGGTCGTGGTCCCCGGAACCGTCTGGGCCGCGCGCACAAAACACGGAACGCTCTGGTTCAGATTCAATTCCTCAAAATCGTAATGCAGAATCAGGTTTGCAACCTGCGGTTCGGTTCCGTCATTCAGATTATCGATTTGCGAATCCGACAATTTCACATTGTGAATCTTAATCTCGTCTAGATAATACCCCGGAAGGTTTACGCCAAACAAAAGATTTGAATCCGAATTGGGAATCGTCGTCGTCCGGGCATGCGTGCTTTTGAGTTCACCGTTTTGATAGGCTCTGACATTGGAAGAGTCATAGGTGAGTGCCAAGTGCGTCCAGCTATTCAACCCCGCCACGGCCGAAGTCGTGATGACGCTGCTGCTTCCGAGCTTGAACTGCAGATTTCCTGAATCACTTAACCGTACCTCGTAATCATTGGCTTTTTGCATCAAAAACAGCGAACTTCCGCCGCAGCTTCCCGGGCACGTGCGATAGGCCCAAGCCGAAAACGTAAAATTTTGAACCTGAAGCAGCGACTGGTCCGGTGTTTCCAAATACGCGTTGTTAAAGTCTCCCGCGCGTGCATTTCCGGGCGGTTGCGGAGGAACACTCGGCGCCATGTCCACGAAAAAATTATTCGCGTTGTGGTCTTGGCCCGCCATATCAATCACTTGGCGCTGGCACAATCCGCCGGACACGGTCTGCGACTCGCTGTCAAACACCATGTCGGTCTGAATCATCGAGCCGCTCCGGTCCATGACCAGCATGAGTGCCACGGGTTCGCGGGCCTCGTTTCGCGCGCGCAAAATCATGAGCGCGTCTTGATCGCACGAAAGCTGCGTGAGCGCTGGGCTATCCCAGGTTCCCCCCACCGCCGTTACTTTCGCATCAAACTCCACAGGCAATTCCTGCTGCTGCAGCCGAAGCACCTGCGGTTTTGGAGACGGCTTTAATACAATGGATGCACACTGGTTTCCAGCAAGGTCCGTAACATCTGAAACGGGCTGGCGCCGCGACAGCACTTTTTGTTCTTTGACAAAACCGCTTGTTGGAAGTGCATCCCCCGCTGCAAATTCCTCGCGGAGGCTGGATGGAAAACAATCCGCAAAGGCGCGGCTTGCAATGCACGCGGTCAAAACTTCGGGAATCCCGAACTTGGTGACTTGCACACGCAGCGCCGTGCTGGGTGGAAGCAGCGCAGTGGCTTTTTCATAAATTTCATCCACGCTTTGCTGGTCAAACACACGGTCCACGAGCTGGCTGGATAAAAAACCGGTTTTTTCAAGCGAGTTCACGATGCCCGTCATTGCTTCGTCCAAGTGCGACGCCGTCTGGCTCACGGGCGGCTCTGAAAACGGAAGGCCCGCAAAAAAAACGAGCACGGTCCCAAGCAAAAGCAAAGCAAAAAACGCGTCCAGCGCAATCGCGATTCCTTTTGGATTCATGCGTTCACACAAATTTTTTAATTTTTTAATTTACCATTTCTTGAATTTACGATTAATGATTTCATGTTTTCAAATACTCTTCAACCTTCATCTTTTGGGATAAAAAAACTTCATCTGAATGACCACTATCTGATCATTGGTATCCAGTGCCGCAATCCGGCTCTTGGTAATAACATAATAGTTGCCGGTAAATAAAGATTCGTCTTTTCCGCGCTTAATCACCGGCAATTGTATTTCCAGGTTAGATGGCGGACTTTCGGACAAATCAATCTTTTTGTACACCGTAAACTCGATTTCATACTCCAGATTTCCGATTCCCAATAATTCCTTGGTTTTGTTGTAATCCGCGTCCATTCCATCTGCCCATGTTGCATACGTTAAAAACTTATTAAACTTGTTCAAATCCAACTGGCCCGGACGCTTGGCAAGCCCCAAAAGTCGCACCGAATTCAGATTTGGATTTTTTTCCCAATTGGACGGGCTCCCTGGACTGTTCGCCAAGCGGTCAATGGCCTTTGACGCCGTCAAGTCAAAATCATCCACAAACCGCTGCAGGTTACCCGACTCAAAATTGGTTTCCCAAAAACGAATCAGGGTTAAGACAATCAGCAATACCAGAATGGTTCCAACCATGAGTTCAAGCAATGCCGTCTGGCCCCGCTGTGAAACCCACCCGAAATTCCGATTCTTTTTCATGCGATGCATTCTCCGAATCCTTTGTTGTTCAACCCGCGTTTCTTATATTTTTTTTCATTCCGTGTTCAGTCATTTTTATTTAAGGCGGCGGCAAACCGGCTTGTATCCGAATCTGATTACTGTCTTTGATCAGGTGATAATAGGTTCCCGCCGAAAGCAAAATGCCCGGGGAAGATTCTCCCTGCACGACTCCCAGATAATAACAGTAATATCCGTTCAGGCCCCCGAAGTTAATGGTTCCATTTTCAATCCGCGCCTGGCGGTTCACCCAAAAACCATACCGTGCATTTCCCCCGATTGAATCCACTTTGCTGATGGCAAGCGATATCCGGTCACACAGTGCCGCATTCTGATCGCGCTCAATAATAAAATTGTTGACTTCGCTTCGCTGCGCGGAAATCATACTTACCACGAGAAAAATTCCCATGATAACAAGAACCGCCATGAGGGTTTCTAACGCATTCTGACCTGCTGCTGCACTGCGCGTCATTCAAACAATCCCATTTGCAATCAAACCGTTTTTGAAAACAACCGCTGCATTTTGTAGATTCAAGCACGTTGCTGACGTTACTGCTGCGTTCAATCCAATCCATTTTTTCGCTGTTACGAGGCGAGCCGGATTTTGATTTTCCCGTTATCCGACATCCAGTCAATCACCAGCACATAGGTCCCGGCTGTCCGCAGGGCATTTTTCGTTTCCTCGTCGACATCAAGAATTCCGTGCGACTGCTTGAAATACTCGGTAATTCCCGCGGCATTCTGCTGTGCGAGCACCAAGTACGAGCGCTTGATAGAAAGCGTGTTTCGAAGCGGAATCCAATGGTTAAAACAATACTCCGGAGTTCGAGCCGCAATATCCACTGCGATTGGTACATCAGTCGGATCCTTCGGATCGTTACAAATTTTTTTGGTTAGCGGGTCAAGCCACCCTTCACAGCAATCCGGTTCCGGGTCCACCACCATGCATTCATTTCCACCCAGCGTCCGATAGTCATCCTTGCATACAAAATCCACGCGCACCTCCGTCAGGTTAGGTGGAATTTCGACTTCAATGAACAACTGCGAACCCTCGCCCAGCGCATACGTCTGGTCGGCAATATTGACAATCCGCGAAAGCGCACTCTTGGCAAGGCTTGTGTCGGAGGCCTGCTGGTAATTCGAAGTCGCGTACGCAAAAATGATGCTGACCACCAAGAGCAAAAACGTGGTTATCATCAGATACTCAACTGAGGACTGCCCCCGCAAAGCCATGCCGCACTTCATGCATTACTAATTATTTTTTGTATTAAAATAGTATCCGTTTCAGCGCAAAGCAAGTCGGGACCAATCGTGCTTTGAATACGCGCAAAAACGATTCACGTACAGCCCGCACTGTACGCGCATGTGCCTTGTTTTGCCGGCAAAAAGTTACTTTTGTGCTTCTGAAGCGGTTTTAAACCTTTTTATGGAACAATAAAGCATGGCAGATGACGCCAAATTATGCAGGCTTTACCGGCTCTTGATTCAAAAATATGCGGTTCTCATTAACGAAAAAGAGCGGCGCACCATCGGCCAAGTCAAAGAATTACTCGACTCCAATGATTTAACCATCCAGTTCATCCTGCCTCAGCTCAAACCGCCCTTCAAACCCAATTATACCTTTGAGACCGATTACCCGCAGGCCGCGTCCAACGCGCTTTCGTTTGTCTCCAACCAAATCGATTTTGTCAAACTGGACATTCCCATCAGCTTTTGGCTTTCTCCCAAAGAAATTATGGAACACAAAATTGCAGATGACGAAGACCAAGCCGTTTTTTTATGCACCCTGCTCTTGGCGCTTGGTGACACCCGCGCCGAAGTCATTATCGCCGAAATGGATGACCTATCCACGCATGCGTTTGTCATCACCGAACTGCAAGGCGAATTCCATCTGCTCGATTCCACGAAAAAAAACGCGGTTCCCCTTCACGGAAAAAAAGAAACCGTTCTTGCAAACTATTCGTTTGCCAACACCAAAATCAAGAGATTCCTCTACAAATTCAACCGCTCGAATTACGAGCAGTTTCTCTAATACGAACGAATTAGAAAATAGAAAACCCAAAAAGAATTTTTTGTTTTTTTAAAAATTCCGGATTGAAAAGCAGCTGAACGAACGATTTTTTTTCCCGGTTTTTCAAATATCGAACCGGGCCATCTGCTTTTTTGCGTTCAATTTTTTGGAATCTTTTGGATTCATTTGGAACGCTGCTTTGGAATGCTCTTCCCAAAAATATCACACGGGTCATCCAGCAGGTCCGACATGTCAAACTTGGCGCGAAGCTTTTTGGCCACCATCTGAAACGGTTTCGTGATGCGGTAGCGCGTTGGAAACCCCTGTTTTTTTTCAATGGCACCCTGCAAAATCAGCTGCTTGGCCGCGGTCATGACCTCACGGTACGGCAAACTGGTTTTTTCGTGAATCTCTTCAAGCGTCTTGGTCTTCGAAACCAATTGAACCAGCACTTGTTCTTGACAAGGCGACATCTTTGCTTGAGTCATAGGGCAAAGATCCGTATTGTTTCACCGCTGAATTATTCAGCGATTCGCACGGGTCCTAAACCAGTTCACGCGCACATTCACTGCGCGTGCGCAGTCTTCTTTCGAGTCCAGCATCTGCAGCTTGTTTCCAAGCGTCGAATCCCCGACGATATGACCCACCCACGCGGCAAAATCGTTTTTTTCCGAGGTCACGTGCTTTTGAAAAGTGGTTTCATCCATTTCCTGCAACGCCGCATCCAAATCGCACAAGCCCTTCAAGACCGCGCCGTTGGAGAGGTAAAAATAATGGTCCGGATGGCGCACCTCTTTAAGCAGCACCGCCGCGCACTCGTGGCCATAGGTGCGTTTCAAATCCAAGTGGCGATTCCGCGGCAAAAAAGCCTTAATTTTTTGCCAAACCCAATCCATCATTTCCGAAAACTCGTCAATCGGTTCGGTCTGCGCCATCAAAATTCCCATTTATAAAAAGGCCCAACTACTATAAAAACGTAGCCGCCCATGTGCGGCTCCCCCATGGACCCGCTTCGCGGGGCCTGTCTGCACTATGCAGCTGACTGCGGTCGGAAGGCTGTACTCTTATTTTCTTTTCCGAATCAACTTGTTTTTAGCGCCCAAATACTGGATTACGCTCGTGGCATTGCAAACCCCATTGTAAAGGCACCTGGAAACCGGTTTGTTCCGAATCCATTCCGACAAAAATCCCGAATTAAACGCGTCTCCGGCGCCCGTAGCATCTGCTTTTTGGGCCTTGTGCGCGCGCTCAAAAAAGAACTGCGCTCCGTCAAATGCGGCCGCACCCACGGGTCCGAGTGAAGCCACGTTCAGCGGAACGAACTGCGCAAGCGCCCGCAGATTATCCCTGTAACTGGAATGCCCCATCAGCTGCTGCGCTTCTTCGGAGTTCAAAAACAATACCGACACCTGCTTAAGAATCGGTTTTAGTTTTTTCAATCCGAACTTCAATTCACTTTGCCCCGGGTTCCACGCAAGCCCGATTTGTTTTTTCGTACAAAAATCCGCGATGCGCTTCACCAATGAAAGCGAGGAATGAAGCGACCCAAGGTAAACCCACTTCGCATGTTCGAGTTGTTTCCAGTTAATCTGATTCTTGTTCTCATCGAGTTTTCGGGCGGCCCCCCCAAACGCAAAAATCACGCGGTTCAAGCCATGACCCGTCAAAATCACCGAAAACGCGGTTTTCACATTTTTGGACCGGATTACGAGTGCGCGATTTACGCCTTCGCGTGCAAGTTCCGAATACACCTCGTTTCCGAATTCATCGAACCCAATCTGGCACAGGCACGCGGCTTTCAAACCCTGACGCGCAAAAGACACCGCGGTGTTCGTTGCGGAACCCCCGGAAAAAAACTGCAGGCTCTCCACTTCGATCTTGCTTCCCGCGGAAAAAAAAACCTCGCCCGCGCGTCCGCGTTTCCGGTAGTGCTTTGCAGGGTTAATCTGCACAAACGCATCCATGGTTGCATTTCCGACTGAAACGACATCAATCATAGAAATAAACAGGATTTTGAGATATAAAATACTACTCTGACATTTGAATCAAATGCGCAAGTCATGTTTTTTGTACCGATTCCTTTTTTTAAGAATTCCGAGGTTCTTGATTGTGCATGAAACTGGACGAACGCATCTTCAAAGCCTATGACATCCGCGGACAATATCCCGACAGCTTAAACGAAGAAATTGCGGAGCAAATCGGGCGCGCACTGGTGTTTACGCTTAAACCCAAAACCGTGTGCGTAGGGCACGACATGCGAACGAGTTCAAACGCGCTTTTTGAAGGACTAACCCGCGGAATCACCGCGCAAGGTGCGGATGTGATTGATATTGGGCTTTGCAGTACCGACATGCTCTACTTTGCGGTCGGGCACTTCGGGTTTGATGCTGGCGTCATGATTACCGCTTCGCACAATCCCGGCAAAGACAACGGACTCAAAATCTGCGGAAAACACGCCGTTCCCATCGGCGAAGAAAGCGGACTATTTGAAATCAAACAGAAAGTGCTTTCGAATTCGTTTCCAATTGGTTCCAAAAAAGGAAAAGTGATTTCAAAAGACGTGCTCGCGGACTATGCTACAAAATGCTTATCGTTTATTTCTCCTCAAAAACTTGCAAATCTTTCCATTGTTGTGGATGCGGGCAACGGAATGGCCGGGCACACATGGCCCGCGGTTCAACACCAGATTAATTGCAAAACCATTCCCCTCTTTTTCGAACTGGACGGAACATTTCCAAACCACGTGCCCAATCCTCTATTGCCGGAAAACACCGCGTTTTTGCAGCACGAAGTCAAACGCGCCAAAGCCGACATCGGGCTCGCCTTTGACGGAGACGCGGACCGCGTGTTTTTGGTGGACGAAACCGGCAAACCGGTTTCGGGAAGCGAAGTCACGGCACTATTGGCGCAGTATTTTTTATCCACGCCCGAGCACGCGGGCGCCGTGATCCTGTATGACCTGCGCTGCAGCAAAATCGTTCCAGAAACCATTGCAGCGAGCGGTGGAAAACCTGTTATGACGCGCGTGGGACACTCGTTCATCAAACAAATCATGGCGAAAGAAAAAGCACTGTTTGCCGGTGAATTATCCGGCCACTATTACTTCAGGGAAAACTTCAATGCGGACTCCGGACTGATTGCCGCGCTGATCCTGCTTCAACTCATTTCAGAACACCGAAAGCCGCTTTCGCATATTTTATTGCCGCTCCGGAAAAAATGGTTTCACTCCGGGGAAATCAATTTTGCCGTTGCGAGCAAAGACGAAAAAATTCAATCGCTCCGAAAAAAATACGGAACTGCCCCGCAGACTTTATCCTTGGACGGATTCACCGCGGACTTTGGCAACTGGTGGTTTAATGTGCGCGCAAGCAACACCGAGCCGCTGTTGCGGCTGAATCTCGAAGCCAAGGACCCGAAAACCCTGCAGGAAAAAATTTCCGAACTAACACAGATCTTTCAATCCAACTAAGTTTTGGATTTGTTTTGGTTGATTTCGAACCGGCGGCCGACCCAAAGGTTCAAAAACTTGAAAGCCTTAATGAATAAAACAGAAAAAGCAGTTCCAAAACGTAGAAACAGTTTTTTAGAAAAATATAAAGTTTTTTAGAATAATTCGGGTGGTGAAATGGCAAAGATTCGCATTGGAATCAACGGAATGGGCCGAATCGGCAGACAAGTACTCCGCATTGCGCTTGAGCGGCCCAATATCGAAGTCGCTGCCTGCAACGATGTCGGCGACCTGGCCACCACCGCGCACCTGCTCCAATTTGACTCCGTGCACGGAAAATGGGGTGCCGACGTACAGCTCAAAGACCAAACCCTTTTGGTGAACAAACGCGGAATTGCGTTTTACTCCACCCGCGACCCCTTGCAGATCCCATGGAAAAAACACAACGTAGACATCGTGCTCGAATGCACAGGTGCCTTTACCACCCTTGAAGGCGCTTCCATGCACCTGTCTTCGGGTGCCAAAAAAGTGATTATCTCCGCGCCCTGCAAATCAAAGGACATTCCAACGATCGTCCTTGGCGTTAATGAATCCGTTTACGATCCCAAAAACCATGCCTTGGTTTCACTGGCCTCCTGCACCACCAATTCCCTGGCACCGGTCTTAAAAGTGCTTGAACAATCCTTTGGAATCGAACGCGGATTCATCACGACCGTGCATGCCTACACCAACGACCAGCGCATACTGGACCTTCATCATACCGATCATCGCCGCGCCCGCGCAGCAGGCGTGAACCTGATTCCCACCAGCACCGGCGCCGCCAAGGCCATTGGCGAAGTCATTCCAAGCCTTAAAGGAAAACTGGACGGCCACGCGATCCGTGCCCCCGTGGCGTGCGGTTCGATTACGGACATTGTCTGCATCCTGCGCCGATCCGTCACCCGTGACGAAGTCAATGCGGCGCTTGAAAACGCAAGCCAAAAAATGAAAGGAATTCTCCAATACGCCACCGACGAACTCGTAAGCACCGATATTCTCAACAATCCCCACTCGGCCATTGTCGACTCCAAGCTTACGCTGGCCCAGGAAAACCTGATCAAAGTGTACTCCTGGTACGACAACGAATGGGGCTACAGCACCCGCATGGTAGACTTCGCCGAATTCATGGCCAAAAAAGGACTTTAAGATTCGCAATAAAATTTAAATCAATGCAAAATGAATCGAAATTGAATTCAGATTCATTTTCATTTGCCGTGTTTCAAAAAATACCAGTATTATTTTTCCGAAGCGATTCGCATGTACGCATCAATCCTCAATGAAACCATCGAAGGAAAAACCATCCTGGTGCGCGTGGATGTCAACGCGAATTTTCAAGGCGGAAAACTCCAGGAAAGCGACCGATTCTTGGCCCACGGAAACGCGCTTCGCCAATTATCGGGCAAAGGCGCACGCCTCGTGGTTCTGGCACATCAAGGACGCAAAGGCGGCGAAGATTTTTTTCCTCTGGTGCAGCATGCCCAATTACTGGAAAAATATGCGGGTCAAGAAATCAAAGTGGTCTCCTGGGACTCGGACTATGCAGCGCAGGTGCGAAGCCTTCGGAACGGGGAGATTATTCTGATGGACAATGTCCGCATTTTTGACGAAGAATCCAACGAAAAACCGCCTGAAGAACATGCCAGCGTTCCATTCGTGCAATCCCTTTCCAAACTCGCGGATTGCTTTGTCCTTGATGCATTCTCGGTTGCACACCGAAGCCACACAAGCGTTGTTGGATTCACGGCAACGCTTCCGTCCTTTGCAGGTCCCACGCTTGTGCGCGAACTGGAGGCACTCTCCAAAATTACCAGTGTTTCAGAGGGCCGCATCCTCATTCTGGGGGGTGCCAAACCCAAAGACATGCTGGAACTAATGCAGTACTTTTTATCCGAACACAAAGCGGACCTGATACTGGCCGGTGGCCTTGCCGGCGAACTGCTGCTTAAAGCCAAAGGCATTTCCTTTGGGCAAAAAGATTATTTTTTAAAAGAAAAAGGATTTTTTGACCTGCTCCCATTGGCCAAGGAACTGCTAAGCCGCTTTTCAAAGCAAATCATTCTTCCCGTGGACCTGGCCGTGCCCGACTCCTCAAAAAAACGCAAAAGTGTTTCGCTTTCCGCATTGCCCGTATCGGCTCCAACGCTTGACATCGGGAACAAAACCATCGCGCTTTTTATCCGCTTCATCAAACCCGCCAAACTTATTCTCGTCAATGGAACCGTGGGCGTGTTTGAACAAAAAGGATTTGAAGTGGGCACCAAAAAAATACTTTCCGCGGTGGCAAGAAACAAAGCGTTTTCACTTATTGGAGGCGGCGACACGCTCACCGCACTGCACCAGCTTGGTTTTGCATTTGACCGATTCGGCCACGTGTCCCTTGCCGGCAAGGCCCTATTGGAGTATCTTAGCGGTCAAAAGCTTCCGGGCCTTGTCGCACTTGAGCAAAATGCCGCACGATTTTCTTCCACCTGGAATTAATTTTTTTTGTTGCCTTCATGGAAACGAATCGGATGTGATGCTGTGTCAGTCATTGGATTAACTGGCGGGTTTGGAACCGGCAAAACCACCGTCGCTAAAATGTTTGTCCGATTGGGTGCACGCACCGTAGATGTGGACTCGATTGCCCACGCCCTCACGCGACCCCAAAAGCCCCTTTGGAAGCGCTATTTGAAACTGTTCGGAAAAAACATTCTGCAAAAAAACAAGGAACTTAACCGCAAAAAAATTGCACAAATCGTATTTTCAAATCGCACGCGCCTCAAACAACTGGTTTTGATTTCTCACCCATTGATTCTTGCAACAATGCAAAAACAAATTCGGATTCTGCAGAAAAAATCCGGCAAACCGATTGTAGTAGACCTGCCGCTTCTCTTTGAAGATCATTTGGAAAAACAATTCGAAACCATTATCGTTGTTTTCGCGTCCCAAAAAAAAGTGATGGTGCGAGTCCAAAAAACCCGTCCTATGACGCGAGCCGAAATCCGCAAACGCATCCAAAGCCAAAAACCGCTTTCCCAAAAACGAAAAAAAGCAGATTTTGTCATTAACAATAACAACGGCTTGCAGCGCACCTTTTCGAAAGTCAAAACCGTGTACACCCAATTACCCTAACGCGGCATTCGCTTCACTGCATTCTTTTTTATGTTCTTAGGAACTCAACTGCTGTATATGCAGCTGCCCAATCTAACCCTTCGGTTTCTCGTTTCAGACCTCAAACTCCTCTTGGAAGGCGCGCACACGCGCAAAATCCAGGCGGTTGGTGAGCACGTGCTCCGTATTCGCGTCTCTACCAAAGACGGAACCAAAGACATTCTGATTCACCCCAATGCCGTGTTTTTTTCGGTTCACCAGATTCCGGCGAGCACGCATCACAAAGGATTCATCGAGTATCTCCGCGCCAAAATTGAAAACAAAAAAATCAGGGCGGTGTACCAGCAGGGGTTTGACCGCATCGTGGTGCTTGCGATTGCGGAATACTTTTTGATCCTTGAACTCTTTGCCAAAGGAAACATCATTTTGGCGGATTCCAACTGGATCACGCTTTCGGCGCTCACCAAAGAAGAATGGAAAGACCGCGTGATTATTCCCAAAAAACCCTACTCGTTTCCGGCCACGCACCTGTTTCCAAACGAAATCTCCAAGAACGAATTCGTAACCAAATTATTCGAAAGCCCCAAACCACTGGTCCAAACCCTCGTGACGCAATTCAACGTCTTTCCGCTGCTTGCCGAAGAACTTATCCTTGAAAACAACCTCGAAAACCTTCCTTCAAAAACGTTTTCTCAAAAACAACTCGAACAATTGCATGACTCGTTTTCAAAACTGCTTTCTAAAAAACCAGACCCGCATGTGCTCACCCGGGAAAATGAAAAAATCCTTCTTCCATTTGCCTTTCCAAAAATCTTTGCCCAGCAGAAAAACTTATTTCAGTCTGTCCCCGATTTTCACTCCGCATTAGACGATTATTACTCGAACGAAATGGAGGCTGAATCCACTGCAACAGAAAATACCGAAAGCAAAAAAGTGAAAGCCCTTGCGCAAAGCCTGCGAGAAATCGAATCGGGTAAACACAAGTTTGATGAATCGGTGTTGGAAAACGAACAAAAAGCCCACTTTGTCTATGCCCACTACGCCGAACTCCACGAACTCTTTATGGCACTCAATGCGGCTGCAGCCAAAAAAATTTCAAGTGCCGAAGCACTTCAAAAAATCAAAGAGTATTCAAGTGCCAATGCGATCGCCAAAAAACTCCAAAGCCTTGACGTCAAAAACAAAAAGGTAGTATTGGACGTCTGACAATTATTTTTTGTGCATCGTAGACCCTGTGTGGGAACCCGAAGACGAAACCATTCTCTAAGAACGAATGAACGAAGATGCGGATGACTATGGGTGGGAAAGTCTAACCGCTTCGCTTAATGCAAGAGAATTTTTTCTTAACTCTTACTGTGCAATTTCGGGGGCTGTGGCCAATTCGCGCTCGTCCACGATGAAGACGTCGCTAACAGCCGTGACTGCCGAGTACGGAACCTGAATGATTCGCTCTTTGGGGTTCAGGCGCTTAATGATTTTGCTGTCGCGGTCGATTTCCACGAGCAAAAACTCAATCTCGCCGCTGACCTCATTAACCAGCAAATCCGTTAGCTTTCCGACTTCGTCACCGCGGTTTGTAATGACCTTCTTTGTGGCCAATTGCCGCGCAATCGTATACTTGTACATAAGAACACTCCTGTAAGAAAATATTGAACGAATAAAGGTGACAGCTATTTTTAAAACTATTGGGAACGCTACATAAACCGCAGTTTACGGGGACTCGCATTTTTCAAATTTCCTCCACTTCTACATTATTTCAAGAGTCAAAAAATCGTTCTTTTCATGGACTTTGACCCGATATCTTTCGTTCAATTCGAGCGCTTTTCAAGCTTTTTAAACCCTTTTTCCCATAACTTGCATAAAACGGATTCTTATGCAAAAAGTCGAAACCTTCCTGCCCGAGCGAACCATTGCGCTGCTCAAAAAACAGAATTACGCCTTGTTTGGTCACTCGGCCGTCAAAGTCTGTCATTACACCAAAACCGCGCTTCAAAACAAAGCCGGGTGCTACAAGCAAAAATTCTATGGCATCCAAAGCCACCAATGCATCCAGATGTCGCCCTCTTCCTCGTTTTGCGACCAGAAATGCACCTACTGCTGGCGGCCCACGCAAACCTTTAAACCAAAGTTCACGCGCGAAGACGGCGTCCTTGCCACTGCCGAACTGGTGGACGACCCGCACGAAATCGTGGAAGAATCCATCCAAGCGCAACTCAAACAATTAAGCGGCTTTGGCGGCAACGAAAACCGGAACCAAGTCAAATTCGAGCAATCCAAAACCCCCAAGCACGTGGCGATTTCGCTCACCGGCGAACCAACGTTGTATCCGCGCTTACCCGAACTGATTGACGAATACCATGCCAAAGGAATCTCCACTTTTTTGGTTTCCAACGGACTTCACCCCGAAGTACTGGAGCGCTTAATCGACCATCCGCCCACGCAATTATACCTCTCCGTGGACACGGCCAAAGAAGAAATTCACCTCAAACTAAACAAACCGGATTTCTCCGGCACGTTTGCCAAGCTTCGCGAAAGCGTTTTGCTCTTAAAAAAAATCCCCACGCGCACCGTGGTCCGCATCACGGTCGTCAAAGGACATAACGACAACCACGCGAAAGAATTTGCGGAATTCGCGCTTCAAGGCGAACCCGATTTCGTGGAAGTCAAAAGCTACATGCACGTGGGGTTCTCGCAATACCGCCTGAAAGCCGAAAACATGTGCACCTGGGACGAACTCCAAGCCTACGCGAACGAAATTGCGACCCATATGGGGTACGTGGTGAAGGCCCGTGATCCCAGTGCATTGGTGGTGTTACTCGTTCACCCCGACTGGAAAGAAAAAACCACGATCATCAACTTCAAGGCACTGTTTGAAAACAAGACTGCACAAACGGCTTCTCCTACTGCGACCAGTTCGCCTGTTGAACCAAAGCAGACCGAATCCAATTCATTGGTTCAGATTCAAATGTTCAATCAATAAAATTAGTTTTTTTTTTCTTTAATCTACGCAAATCGCACCACCGGCTTGGCCGTTTCTCATATACGAATAACACCCAAATGTTGTTTTCCATTCACTGCAGGTTCCGCTGGTTGCAACTTCATTTTCTGCAATGCAGGCTCCTTCGCATTGTGACACATCCGTACAGGATTCACCCGCGTCTGCTGTCCTGAAATTGCAGCAGTCTCCAATTAATCCGCAGTGCGCGCGCCACTCTCCGCCTTCTGCTTCGCATTGCGCTTGAGTCGTCGGCCGGGCATCAGGTGCGGTCTCTATCCACTGATTCGAATTTGTGACCTCATCCATTTTTTCTTCAAATTCTGTCAGTGAAGCCGGTGCACTCGAATCCTCGAAGGCATGACGAACCGATTTCGTGTTCCCATTAAGCGTAACCGTGCTTGTGGCAGAACCCGCATCAAATGTTGCGTTCTCCGTGTACGTGTCATTCAGTGAAAAATAATTGATTGCGTTGACCATGTCAAATAATTCTTTTACTTTCGCTTGAGTTATTCTCGCAGTTTGGATTCCAGTGACTTTCACAAATCTTTCTCCATCATATTCAACGATTCCAATCGAATTCACTGTAATTTTATATATTGGGCAAGTGCCAAAACACCCCTCTCTTTCTAAAGTCACTTTAAAATCTGTCGGGATTATTTGTGGTGTCACTTTAAAATCTGTCGGGATTATTTGTGGTTCACGGCAAGGAAAGAATTCACAGTTGTTATTCGGATCGCGTCCTACGGAAATTCCTTCCGGGCAGATCTTGGCATCCGCAGTGCATGCAATCGGTGAATTTACGTTTGTACAACCGCTTGCAACAATAATAAGCAATACGCCCAGCACGAAAAGGATTTGCTTGGTCATTCCCAGATTTATCCATGTTAATCTTTAAATAATTATGGGATTGCTAAAGGTACTTCCTACAGAGAGGCAGCAATCCTCTCAATCCGAATCTTTGGTTTTTCAACCGGTGGTTCTCTTTTTTTCCGGACAAAGATTACAACCCCGGCGACCACCACAAACACCAGTGGAATGGCAATGGGTGGAACTGCGGAAATCAATCCCAGCAAGCCTGTTGCCCCGGATTTGGTTTTTTGTATCTTTTGAGCGGACACCAATACCGCTCCGAATTCGCCGCTTTCAAACTGCTTTTGGAGAAGCGAAACCTGTTTTTGCAATGCTTCGTTTCCAAGGGACCCTTCACTTAGCTTCTTTGCTTTTTCGATTTCAAGAGAGGCTTTTTCGCGAAACCACGCGATATCCAAATCCATTTCGTTTTCAATCGCCTCTAACGCAATCACCCTGTTTTCAATCTCAGATTCTTTTCCATTGATTTCAGCGAAGGCTTTCGAAGAATTTCCTTCCTCAAACCAGGCAAGTGCAGATTCCATTTTCCGCGAAAGCGACGCGGATGAGGTTTTTTGCACTTTGGAATCCAACTGGTCGAGCGTCTGGCTTGAAAACGGGGGCAAAATTCCAAGTTCAAATAAGGCCGGCTCCGCGCCGTTTCCAATGATTTTCCTCATTTGCCCGATTTTTTCCGCGATCCGGTTCGGAATAAGCGTCAGGACACTCGAAATTTTTTTCATCCACACGGATTCGTTTTCCTTGAGTTGTCCATTCGTATTGCCTTTCTTTTGGGAGAGTTTTTCATTCATATCGTTGATATGTCCCAACGCGGAATTCAAATCCTGCAAGTCAATGGCCCGCTCAAGTGCCGTCCAGTCCTGCGGCAAAAAAATGCTTTCCGTATTTCCCAACGCGCTTTTTGACCACGCTTGTTCCAGTTCAAGACTTTCTTTTTGCAGGGACTTTTTTTCAGCTCCAACCGCGTTCCAAATCACTGAACCGGATTTCCCAATCTCGCTTGAAGCCTTGAACACCTCTGCAAGTGCCATGTTCACTTCTCCCTTTTCAAGCAAACGATCGGCTTCTTTCAAAAACGCAGACGAATCCCGGGCAATGGCTTCCAGTTCCTTGGCGGCGGAAGTCCACTTTGCGCCTAAGAATATTTTTTGCTGGACCACGGCACGATTGATTTCCCGCGAAACGGTTTGCCGGATTCTTTGAAACTCCGTTTCCTGGTTTTCAATTGTTTTTAATTTTTTTTCAAAGTCGAATGCCTTTTTTTCAATGGACAGAATCTTTTCGCGGCCCGTTTGGGTTTGAGGGTCTTGCTCCATGGCCTCCAGTAAAACCGGTTTTAATTCGGAATGCCCCTGGTCTATCAATGCTTTCATCCGGCCGGTCAAAACAGCCAGCGTGTCTTTCGCCCAGTCAGCTGGAGAATCCAACTCCATTTGCAATCGAACCACACGAATTTCGTTCGGATTCAGATTCAAAATTTCCATTCCAATTTCGCGGTTATTCTGGCGCCATTCCAGTGCGTCTCCTTTTTCATCCACTGCCCGCACTTCCTTTACTGAAAACGCGGGCGTTGGCTCGCTTAGCACCAAAAGCGGAATTGCAATCGGCAAGTGGCTTTCCACGTGAATCGTTTTGACCAGCAGGCTCTGCGTTTCTTCGATCTGTGTTTGAATCGAAACGGGGTTTCGCACCGAAAAAAACACGGCGATTTGTGTTTCTTCAAACGCGGGGGCATAAAACCGGAGCCGCGAGTTCTCTTTCCAGAACGCGGTTTCCTGGTTATTCACCAGAACCGCGATTTCGCCCGCATTCGCGGCCTGTGACTCCAAATCCGTTTCAACCAGCACCTGTTCCAGCCGGGCCGGCACTTCAAGGCGAATGGTTCTTCGGATTCGCGCTTTGGTCTGGGTGGCCATCAATACCGCATCGGACTCCACTGTTTTTACCTGGAATTTGGTGCGAATCGTCACGCGAGTTTGGCCGGTTGGAACTGAGGAAAAAAATAAAGACAAATTCTTGTTATGTAGAATTACTGAATCTATTTCGGGTCCTTTTGCCACCACTTGGCCATTTTCAAACTCCACGGGAATTTCAATCCCCAACGGTTCATCTAAACGAATCGAAGACGGGTTTTCAAGCACCACACGGATCTCGGTTTCAAACACGCGGTTCACGATCGGGTACGCATTGGTGTCCGACACGAAAACCGCTTTTTGAGGCATGAATCCTGAAAGACCCTCGCGGAACCGCTCTCTTGCCTCACGCTCCAAGCTCCGTACATCCGTTTCCAATTCGTCAAATCCCAGCACACTTTCTTCCAGGCGAAGATGGCCATTTTGAAAAAACCCTTCAAGCGAACCTGTTTTTTTCTTTAAAGACGCCATGGGAACTTCGGGCCGAATCGAAGGGTTCATCTGTTCGGTGCCAAGAACAAAATTTCTCGCACGCGCAAATGCGGCTTCGAGCGCTACGACGCGGGAATGCGCCCCAAATAATGAGCGCACTTTGGTTTCCAATACAAAACAATTTTCCGCGCTCAACTGGCTGGTTCGGTTTTCCATTTCCTTAAACTGCCGGTACAGCGGTTCCACTTCAAGCAGCAAATCATTTTCAACTGAAAACATCCGATCCAGTATTGAGCGGCACTGGGCGGTTTTGGATTTCAGATCGGCTTCAAATTGCGCGAAATCTGTCTGCGCTGTTTCATACGATTCGAACACTTCAATGAATTCGCTGCAATGCATCCATTTTTCGCTTTGAGCAAGTGCCGTGTCAAAAAGCCGCAATCGAAACAAGACCCGGTCTTTGAGTTCGCGCAGTGATTCGTCCGTACTATCATTCGAGGAAAGTTTTTGCTGGATGTATTCCTTTTTTTGAATGCAGGCATCTAATACCCCGTCACTCAGCTCGGTTTTGAGAAACCGCACATTCTGTTCCAGGAGGTCAAGCTCTGACGAAAGCGTTTTCAGTTGCTGAACCTGCGACCCAAGCGAAATCTGATTCAAAAGCCCCTTCCGCGAAAGCGCATCATACCGCTCCGTCAGTTCCCGCTGCTGTTCCAGCACGCGCACCTTTGCATCTTCCAGCGTATTAATTTCAAAGGATTGAATTGACACCCGATTTTTCGATTCCAGATTCCTAAGAAGAAGCCCGAAGCGTTCGGAGTCAAATGCATTCAGTTGAGTGGCATCCAATTCATTGGACTGGGCAAAAACACGGCTTAATTGCAGTTTAATCTTATTTTCCAAGGCCGCTTTGGACCCCCAAAACGTTTTTTTCTTTTCCGTCACTTCCACCATTGTCTGCCCCCATTCACTTAACACGGAATTATTCTCCCCGACCAGTTCTGAAATCAGCTGGAAAAACTCAAACGCCGGAAAACTACTGATGGCACGTACTGAATCTATGGTCTTGTCGCGCGTGGAAAAATACGCGCTGGCCGACCAGACGGTTGGAAGAAAAAACGGCAAAAAAACACTGATTTCTTTGGCTTGGTCCAGGAACGGTTTTTGGTTCTCCGGCAGCAAATCGTACAATCGCGTGGGGGATACAAACTCTTTTGAAAACCCGAAGCGGGAAAAAACCTGTTCTTTGCGATGCTGTGCGAATGCCAGTTTTTCGGAAAACCGCGTGTCGCTTTGAGACTCTCCAAGTTCCAAATCATTTAAGTGATTCTGCAAAAATGCATACGCGTCAAAAAGGGCTTCTTCCCTGACCTTATCCGCCTCCTGCCTGGCTAAATAATCGCGTTCCAGTGCCAGCACTCCGACGGCACTTTGATTCGCCGCATCAACCGATTCAAAAGCCAGCAGGAGGTTTCGGTTCAGTTCATTCATTTGCATCGGGAGCTCGTGCAATGCGCTTCCACTCTGGCAAAGCGACTGGATTTTGGACAGGTTTTGCTGGCTTTGGTTGAAAAAAAGCCAGGACTTCGCCACTTGGTTCTGGTACTCAAACAGTGCGGTACGCGCTTCAAACGAAAGCAGACCCGAATCGAATTTCCCAAAAACCGAATTCGTTTTTTCAAAGCATTGCGACTGCGTATCGCATTTCGGGATATCTGCCGCGGATTGGGCTGATAGTTTAATGCACGCAAACCGCGCTTCAAACAGGTCCTGCTGGGAAATGCACCCGAATAAGAGAACAGTTATCAAAATCCAAAAAAGTGCCAAGCGCATGACGTGACTTACGTGAAAAAAGGTTAAATCAAAAACGAATTTTCGACAGATGACGCTAAGCTTCATGGATTCGTTGTCGCATCAGGTTCTGCGTTCAATTCACGATAGCACGCGTCGAGTTCCTGATTAAGCAGGTTTTTGGATTGCACGCATTCGTTCAAGCGGTCCAGTGCCGCGTTTCCCAAAATCGGTTCAATGAACTGGTGTTCGATGGTCATTCCTACAATAAGTCCTAATACCAAAAGAAAAAGCATCAGGATTCGCTCTCCTGAAAAAACCCCCCTCTTCGTTCGACGTGACGCGCGTTCCAAATCATCGTTTTCCTCATCCGCCATTCAAATCACGTGGTTTTTCTAAAATGGTAAAACAAATACACGAGTACCGCGGCGAGTGCGAGTACGCTTCCGGCCACGACTTCGGTTGGAAAGCGCTTTTCCTGCACCAAAAGGCTCGTGGGGCTGCAGGGTGTTTCGTGGAGATTGGTATCGCGGTAAAACACACGGCATTCCACCTTATGGCGGCCCACTCCGCGCGCGGAAACGGAAAATGGAATCGTTTTGGTCTCCCCCGGCCGCAATACCGGAATCGCGGCTACTTCGGTTGGTTCAAAGAATAAATTTTCATCCTGCTTGAGCACCACTGAAATATTGAACAAGTCCGATAACCCCTCGTTTTGCACGAGAATTTCCATTGGAACGGATTCAAAGGCAAACAATTCCTTTTGAGTGCTCTTGTTGAGAACAATGGCACGCACGGATACGTCAGGATCGCGAATCCGGATTAATGGGTAATTAGACACCCGCAATTCTTCTTCGCCGAAAATGTTCGTGTACGAAACAACCGCCGCGTTCATGGTAATCATGCCGCTTCGAATCGCCTTGGCAGTATATGTAAACGAAACCGTTTGACCCGGTGCGACTTCGCCCAAGTACTCGGTGTCTCCTTTCACGAATAATACCGCGTCAAAATCAATGAATGGCTTTTTGTAAAAAAGATTCACATCCACGGCTTCGCTTCCCGAATTATGGAGTTCCACGGTCACTTCGAATTCTTCTCCCACCCGGGGGGAGCCGGAGGGAATCAGTTTGACAAAATCTTCGGGTCCAAAAACGGGTTTTTGGTAAACTCCAAACACGGTTGAATCCGTGATAACGATTCGCGTGGTCGAGTCCGAAGTGGCCGCACAAAGCGAAAGCACGTTACTGTCCAAAAGCGCGGATTGATCTATATCAAAGCGAAAAAAGTTGTTCTGGAAAGCCGCGGGGTTTTGGGAAACACCGTTTTCGTCATTGGCTGCATAAAGCGTAATATTCGCGTCGCGGCTTTCGACCGGAAAAAAACCCGCATGCACCGACAACACCGGGTAATTGCCCGGCACCAAGAGGTTTTCATCCACGGGAACCTCGAAATCCATGCACTCGGTGACCCGTGCACCCTGCGCCGAAAACGTGTCGATTCCAAGATCCGCAAAACTCGTTTCAAAGAGGGTTTTAGCGGAAACAACCGTCAAACTCAAAATCAATACAATTCCAACAAGTGCGTAATTCATGTCTTTTTCTCCTTTTGTAATGCGTGCAATTTTCGTAATATTACTGAAAGCGTGTATTTTAATTCCTTGTCGTTTGAAACCTCAAACACCCGTTTCCCGTACTTTCGCCGTGCCCACTTGGCGCAATAGTCAATTCCCTCGCAGAGCACGTTATCCTGAATTTTAACCTCCGAGTACCCCCTGCGCTCGTGCAGCCGAAACTCGAGGCGGTCCGGGGGCAGTCGCACCACCACCACGGCGTCCATGGGCCGCAACCGGCACTCGCAGGACAAGTGCCCTTCAATAATGACCTTTTCATGTTTTTGCAAATATGCTGAAAGGCTTTTTTCAAGACGCGAAATCGGCACCACACGCTCGCGGGTCTTTGAATCCCATTTTCCGATATTGTGCTTTTCACAATACGTTTTTTCGGACACCACTTTGTGCTTAAGCGCTTTTCCAAGCCGAGACGCAATCGTTGATTTTCCGACCCCCGGCGTTCCGGTAATCAAAATCCGCATACTGCAAAAAGCCGGCAAAGAGTATAAAAAACAGTTCAGGGTATTGGATCAAATTTCTGCGCTTTTCCCTCTTCCAACACCACAAATCGGATGCCTTCTTTTTCAAGAAACATTCGCGCGGTGTTGTGAAAGGGGTATACTTTGTCGGTTTGAAGCATGCCATCATGCACTGGAAAACACACTTTGGGTTTCACCCGCTTTTCATAGTCGATGGCTTCAGCGAGTTTAATCCAGGGCCCTGCCACTGGCAGTGCTAAAATCTCTATTTTTCGCTTCGGGTCGGTTAATGCGTCCCCTGGATAAAAAAACCTGCCGGCAATCCAAAAACCAGTGTTTTCAAGTTCTGGAAAGTCGCCATAAGCCTTGGCGTGTGTTTTTCCAATGGCTTCAATCGGAACATTTTGAAAGAGGGTTTTCATTCCATCGGAGCAAACTTCGAATGCAATCTTTTGTTCTGAAAGTATTTTTCCAACGGACGCATTCGTTACGATGTGGGCTTTTGGATTGTTTTTCAACACGGTTTGCAAGGATTCGACGTGCAAATGGTCCGCGTGCTCGTGCGTAATTAAAATCAGGTCAATGTTTCGCACTTCATTTTGCTTTGTTGAATAGGTTCCGGGGTCTGTTAAAATCCGTTTGCCATTCGTTTCAATCAGTAAACAGCAATGCCCCAGTTTGGTGATCTGCATTATGATTCATCCCCTCTCAGAAAGCGTTATGTTTTTCGGTTTTTATAGTACCAAATACCTAGTGCACTTCCAGCAATAATCATTAGCAGACCCACTAGAAAAACTCCCCACGCAACGATTCCGACGCCCGGTTGCAGTAAACTATCTGTTGGATTTGCAGGATTATAATATACCGTTACAGTCGAATCAAGCGGGTAAGTTGCTACCGTCGAGGAAGCATAGTTCGGATCGGTACTTGAAAAAGAGTCTACTGAAATATTAGAGCTTTTGAAAACCTGACCCGCAACCGCATATTCGTATTCAACTGTTGGAGAATAATACCTGACGTTTCTTCGGCCATGCCCATCGCTGTCCCGCACCGACTTTGTTTTGGATTCTACTTCAGATTGGATAACTTTTCCTTGGGTCGAAGGCCATTCACTGCTGTTCCATTTTGATAGTATGACGTTTGCAGATAATGCAAGCATCACCAGTCCGATTACAATAAATCCAATTGGCATAAACCATTTCAGCATGGAAGAAATACTCTCCGAGAAGTTTAAATGGCGTCTTTTTAAAATTCAAGGCGGCTAAAAAACGCCCATAAAAATGCGGCAGAACTTCTGCTTGGCAAACTTGAGCGTGGCCTTGCCGTCGTCGGTTAAGGTGTACACGATTTTTTTACCCGATTTTTTTTCCTTAATCAAAGCCGATTTTTTAAGGGCCTTGAGTGCCGGATACACCGTGCCGGGGCTTGGCCGGATACCCTTCCGTTTTTCAAGTTCAGAGGCGATTTCCTGTCCATGCATGGGTTTTTTGGAAAGCAAAAACAAAATCAGAAACGACAACAATCCGCGCATGTCACAGCAGTTATCCAAGTTGCGGTCTCCCTTCATGCGTATCTGATATTATAAACTCCTAATCGGTTAAAAAACAGCGGTATTATCGCATAACCGACAAAAGGCCAGTTAATATCGGATATACGATAGATTTAAAACTTCTTTGGGTTTTTATCGTATAACCGATAAATCACTTGAAACCGGGCAAATGTTTCCGCCGGTCTTTGTCCTTTTTCAGGCCGGTTTTGGTTGAACGGAGGAACCATCATGTGCATGTCAGGATCTGAAATCCCCCGCGGATTTTTAACCCGCGAGGAAAAAATCGAGATGCTCAAGGAATACCGCGAGTCCCCTGAAAAAGAGGTGCGCGGAGTCCAAGAGCGCATCAAAGACCCGGAGAGGGCCAGTTAAACTCTCTTTCTTTTTCTATTTTTTTTGCAGGTCTCTAAAAAATAAAAACGAGGTCATCTATTTCTTTTTAATCCTGAAATTTTCACATTTGCTTCAATGCGCAATTGGCGCAAATTCCCTTTTGCTTTTCCATATCCGTCTTTAATTCCGCATTGCAGGACTTGCATTTCTTGGCCAATGCCTTTCCCACCGCGCCCACGGCACGGCCCGCCGAATCCGCGGTCCGCTTGGCATTTGCCGCTTCGGACATCACGCGGTTGGTCGTACTCGTTACTTTTCCAACCGATGTCAGGGTCTTGTTGATTCCGTCCAATAATCCCATACTACACGAACAAAGGATTAACCCTTATAAAAAGTTTTCTTTGAGATGCGAATGGCAAACTACGGCTTTCGGAGGGGTTTTAGGACCCGATTTTCGTCCAACTTGTGCCAAAACAGTTTCGAATTCCAAAAATTCGGTTTGAAAGTCACGCATACCGCAGGGGGGACGGTTTGCTTACAAATGCTTCCTGATGATCCGGCACTTTGATGCCGCCGTTTTCAAGCGCGCGGCAAAGGGCGGAAACGGCTTTTTCTGAAAGAACAATTTTTTTGGCGTGCACTGTTTTTTTCTTGGACATTTTTTTCCCACAAACAAACAGTCAAACCACTATAAAAACTTTTTCAAAAAAAACTTTGTCACGGGTCTACTCGAAAAATTTTGGGGTTTTTTTTACGCGAAAGCAAAAAATTTTCTGCAAACTCAAAAAAACCGGATTCTTGTGGCTTCGCTAAGCCGCAAATGAAAGGAAGATGTGGCTTGACGGCCGGATTTTATTATGTATAAATTTTCTTTTTTGCAACGCGAGCGGTCTACGTAAAAAAAAGCCAAACGCACTTATGTATACTCTTGCGTAGCCGTGGGTTTTAGGACAAACGGATGGAATCCAGATTGTGCGGTGCAGTTGCAGAGATGTGGAACTTGTTCGTGATGAACTTGGCAAACTCGATTGTTTTATGCTTGTTTCCGTGATTGGTTAACACGCGCTTGGGCTTGGGGCGGAGGTTGCGCAGGTAATTCACCAATTGCGCGCGGTCACTGTGCCCTGAAAAGCCCTCGATAGACTCAATTCGTATATTGATATGCAGATTCCTGGTTCTCCCATTCTCGCCCGTAATCGGAACCTCTTTGACATTGTTCTGAAGCTTTCGCCCCAGGCTTCCTTCACCCTGATAACCCACAAACAGCAACGCATTCTTGGGGTCTTCGGCCATCTTGTAAAAATACATCAGCGAAGCTCCGCCCGTCAGCATTCCGCTTGACGCCAGAATAATCGCGCCGCCTTCCTTTAGGATTTCGTCGCGCTGCTGCGGCATGACAATCTTAAACAGGTCCGACGTGAACGGCGAATCGTTTTGCAGCACGCGGTTTTGAACGCCTTTTCGCAGGTACTCGGGGTACGCGGTGTGAATCGCACTCGACTCCTTGGTCATGCCATCCACATACACCCGCGCGCCATTGAGTTCTCCGCGGCGATAGGCTTCTTCCAAAACCAGCATCATTTCCTGCGAACGCCCCACCGCAAACACGGGAATCAAAACATTCCCGCCTTTTGCGAGCGTCTCTTTAATCACCTGAATGATCTGTGCCTCCGAAACCATGCGGTCCGGCTGAATATCCTCTTTGGCGCCATACGTGCTTTCCACGATCAGGGTTTCCAACCGCGGATACTTCAAATCAATATTATTGAACAACCGCGAAAACCCATACTTGATGTCCGCACTGTAAACGATGTTATGCTGGCCCTCGCCGATATGCAGGTGCACGGACGCCGAACCCAAAATATGCGCGGCATTGTGAAACGTCATCCGGACGTCGGGCGCAATATCCGTGACCTCGCGGTACTCGCGCGTGACCACATGCTTGAGCCCTTCCTTCACATCCTTTTCCGTGTACAAGAGTTTTTTTCCTTCCTTGACGGCAATGTCAATGTAATCCAACTGCAGCAGCGTCATTAAGTCGCGCGTGGGCTTCGTACAATAGATGGGCCCCTGATAATTCATCTTAAGCAAATACGGCAAAAACCCCGCGTGGTCCATATGCGCATGGCTAATAATCACGGCATCGAGTTCGGACAAGGGAAAATTCAGGGAATCCAGATACGGAAATGGTTTTTCCGAAGTTGCAATATCGAGTCCGCAATCCATGATAATCTTCGTCAAGGGCGTCTCAAGCAAAATACAGCTTCTCCCCACTTCCTGGAATCCGCCGAGTGCGGTTAAGCGAATCCACGAATCCGTGACGGGCTCGCGCTTGCGGTAAATCCGGTTCGCTGTTTCATGAAGGATTTTTTTGCGCTCCTGACTATACTTGCTTAAATGATGCCGAATTCCCGTGAGAATTTCGCTTGGCTGCGTGGGAGAGCGCAAAATATTCGGCGTCCAACCCGTCTCCAGAATAATCCGCTTGCTTGTCTCGCCGCCTTTTCCAATGACAAGCCCCGGCTTAATGGATTCGATCACGACTTCGCTAAAGGCGGGGTTAAAGGCAATGTTCCGGATATCCGCGTCCTTGGGAACGATTTGTTCAATCAGGGCCCTGGCCTGGGCCTCGTCTTTTAACAGCGACTTGTCGGTCCGGATATTCACGCGCTTTTTCAGGTCATACGCGAGCTTGGCGACAAAATTCTCGTTTTCAAAAAACGCTTTGGGGTTCTTGGTGTAAATCGCGACTTCGGGCCCCTCCATTTCCACCTTGGTGACTTCCGTGTGTTCAGGCAGGATGGAATGAACCAAAGACTCGATTTGCTTCACTGTGTCCATAAATAGTCTCTTCTTTTGCCGGGAATAAACCTGAAGAAAAAATAAAATCGGGGTTTTTTCTGCTGCAAAAGCGCAAACGCAGAAAATGCTTTTAAAATTACTGCCTGTTGGGTGGCGCTTTTGCATGAATCGTTTTTTTTGAAAAAATGTCTGCCAATCGAATTTATTATTTTTTTTGGTTTTAGTTGTTTTCCTTTATAATCTTTTCAACAGTCTTCTCGTTTAACTCGCGGATTCCATTCTGGTCAATGATCATCACCGAAACGCTTCGGCCACCGGAAAAAATATCGCGGCGCTTTCCGCTTTGAACCGCCTGAATCGCAAGCTTCACCGCGTCTTTTTCAGTCATGCCCTCGCGGTACCCCAAATCCAAAGTCGTTAACGCGGGCTCGGTTCCCGAACCGCTCACCGCGTATTTCTCGCGCTTAAGCACGGCGCCCAGCGGCGTCACTTCGTATAATTCGGGTGCCGAGGTATAACCACCGACGACAAACTGAACCTCGTACGGATAATACCGGTTATTCGCCAGGACATTGGCCAGAAGCGTCACCATCGCACGCGTACTCATCTTGATTTCGCGTTCAATCTCATACATCTTGGCCTGACTTCGAAGATAGCGCACGACCAGCATGGTGTCGCCCACGCTTCCCGCATTCGTCAAACCCACAAAATCCGTAATCTTGGACAACTTGTTCACATCGTCGTCGTAAGCGATATGCCCGTAGGAAACCCGCAAATCTGCAGCCAGTACAATGCCGGTGGGGGTTAAGACTCCAACCGTCGTGGTTCCGGTTTTTAGATCATTAGAAACCAAAGAAATTACCTGAAAAAATTGGAATAGAAAAACTGTTAGATAAATTATCCACGCAATCCTTTTTAAACCCTCTTCCGGGAAACCGCACTTTTACGGGCTTTTGACTGGGTCGCAGTGGAACGGTTTGTTTTGGCTACTTTTGGTCCGGCCGCTTTGGGAACCGAAGAACTTGCAGGTCCGCCTTTTTCATTTGCGGCCTTGGAACCGAATTCTACTTTTTCAACTATTTGCGCTTTTGTGTTTTCGGCTTCCTTCCGGCGGGTCTCCACAAACCGCACCGCCGACACGCCTTTCAAATCCTTGGTGAGCAGCTGCGAAAACAGTTTTTTCAGCGTCTCCAGATGCTGAACTTCCAATACACGTTCAGGCAGTTCAATTTCGATTTCCCCGTTTTTTTCCGAAATCCTCTTTTCGGTTTCGGTTACAAACGGAAAAAACTTGTCAAACAGAACGGATGCCTGCCCCGTCAAAGAATCCAGCTTTTTTTGCACGCTTACCTCGTACTCAAGGATTTTTCCAGCGAGCGGGTGATTAAAATCAATCCGAACCCGGCCCCCCGAAACGCTTTGCACCCTCCCGCGCACGCCATTAGCCTCCACCATCATGCCCGGATACGGCGTCATCTTGCGCTCTCTAAAATCCTTCATCGAAGCCAATTGAATATGCTCGGGTTTTCGCTCTCCAAACGCCTGCAAAGGCTGCAGCACGACTTTTTGGGTTTCCCCGACTTTCATTTTTTCAATTTCGTCTTCGAGTGCCGCATGAAACTCGTTTTTGCCCAGAATAATCGGAACCGGTTTGTACATGACGCGGTCTTCAAACACGCCCCCCAAGCGCGCCTTGGCTTCGACCGTGGTATCAAATACCTTGTTCGTCGTCAAGTCCTTGACGGTATAATCCACGAGCACCACATCGCCTTTTTGCATATCAAAAACCCGTTCAAAAAATAAATTAGTTGATTTCAGATGAATTGCACTCCAAAAGGTTTAAAGAGGTTTATTGCTTGTCGGCCTGTTGTTGGTTTGGGTTTCGCCGTTCGGGCCCTTGGTATACAATTTCTCCTGATGCATTAACCATTGTGACGGTTGGAACATCGGATAGCTCCCCGATGTGAGGTTCTTGAGCAGGGAATTGCGCCAAGCAAAGTTCGTTGTTTTTGATCACAAAAAACCCAGTTTTCTTTTGCGAATTAATTCTGACATTTTTGGATTGGTTTGTTTTCGAAAATATTGCTGCAAGAATTCAATATCCTTTCTGATCTCCGGTGGAACTTTTTTACTCCAGCGGCTGGCAACAAGCCCCCCGAAGACTAGCATCCCCATCAATCCTCCAAGTTTTTTTCCACTCCCACCACCTACAAAAAAGCCCGCCCCCATGCCCGAAAGTAACGCGCCCCAATACGCAACAGGGGATGCAATTTCCAGAACGGCTTCTTTTTTCATATTAGTTGAGATTCGGCTTACCGCATGAATGGCTTCCTCTTCCAGCCAGGATTTCGGAATTCTTCGGAATCCTTGCGGCAAAATGCGATCTTTTGGCCTCATCCATTCCGATAAGGAGTCAGATCTTGGAATCAGTCTCGAAAGTTTGCGCTTTGGCGCGGGTGCAGTTGGTGGCCAAGATTTAAAGTTTTTTCTCGCCAGAATACCGGCTGTGCGTAGACGTATCCTTCGAAATCTTGTCATACTTTTATTGGATTTCTGATGCTTTTTAACCTTTGGGAAAGAAAGGGGGCAAAACAAACCGCTTTTTTCCATTTCAATTGCCAAGCTATTTATTCTTTTCTTAGGGCTTATTCGTATACGCGATTAGTCTGAATGCACTATACTGCAATCCAGCCTGAAAAATGGAAAAAACGAATCCATTCTTTAAAATAAAAAAACCGGTTTTTGGTCGATATTGATGGCTTCCAAGCGCAAAAAAGAAGGCTTGTCGCAAACCCAAGTGTTTGCCCTCCTCATTGTCATAGTCATGCTGGGTTCGACCGTGGCAATCGGATTGTACAGCCTTGGAAACCAGCCCCAAGACCCGGATACGCCGGACCAGCCATTGGACACGGGCGACCAAACCGCGATTCCGTTCAGTGCCAGCACCGAAGGCTCCGTGGTACGCGTATTGCCCCAAGTGGTTTTTTTTGGACCCACCCCTGAAACCGATATCCAGAAAATAGACGCCGTTATTCTTTCGGTTCCCGGCGTGCTCCAAATCGGATTCCAATCCTCGTTTCGCGACGACCCGGATTCCGAAGCCTTGCTCTATGTTGCCAATTTTTCGTTTGATCCTGCACTCACCAATTCCGGGCAAATCTTAACCGCGGCCTCGAACCCGGAAGTGTTTTCCAACACTCCTTTTTTGTTTGCACAAGCCCTTGTGTCGGTTCCAAGCCGCGTGACTTTTCGAAGCGAACAATTGGATTTAAACCGCGAGTATTTATTTTTGGACCAGCTCATTCAAGCCTATGTCAGTGCGTCCACAGAAGCCGAAGACATCATCCAAGTCCAGCTGGATGCCACCTTTACGGGTGCCACGCTAACTGAACTGATTGCATCCGAAACCGCCAATTCAAATGCGCAAATCCAGCAGCGCCAAGCCACACGCTTATACCAAATACACGAACTGTTTCCCGAAATCGTTTTTTCGTTTGACGCGAATTACACCAGCGACCTCGAACCCGATATCCTCAAACCCAAACTGCTTGCGATTCCAAACGTGAACACCGCCGAAGTACTTTTGCAGCCTATGGCACCTCTCTCGGTTCATTTTTCATTTCAGGACGACCAAACGAGGTCCGACGTGAACCAGCTATTCTCGGATTATAACCGCGTGAAATCGTTTTCGATTCAACCCAGTGCCAGCGGGTTTGATGTGTACTATGAATTGTTTCAAAATTCCGATTACACAATCGTCAAAACGGAGCTCAAAAACAAATTTTCAGCGAAAGGCTGGAGCGAAACAGTAGGTTTTTCGTTTTCGAATTGGATCGTTCGCCTCAGCGTCAAACTGGAGACAGCCTCAACAGACAACAAAGCGGCTGCGGACCGCGTGAAAACCCTGTTGTCCGCCTATTCCACACTTGTGATTTACCAGCCCGCGCAAACCAATATCCCGTTCATCGAAGAAAGTATCCTGAATCCCGATTTGGCAAAATATTATCTGGATGCCAATGTGCTCCCAATCAATGTGTTTCCGGGCAAAAAAATAAACGAGCCAGCCGTTATTCTGATTAAGTTTTTAACGCAGCGCGACCGCGTGGTCCAAGTCATTTCCGCGGTTGAAACAACCGGCGTCCAATCAACACCCGGAAACCCGGATGAAAACCCGTTCAACCAATAACTATTTTATGCGCCGCGCACGCGCCCCGACAAAACATTTCGCATAAACCGGATAAAATACTTAAAATTCGTCCAAGCCGGTTTTTGCTTCCACTGCGCAAAGAACTCGTTGTATTCAATGCGAAGTTGCGCGTCATTCACCGCTTTTTTGGATACTGCCACTTCAAGCGGAATAAGTGCCGGAGAATAACGGGTGTACATTTCTCTTTTCCAATCGGGCAATTGAGTAAAAGCTTCTTTGAATGTGGCCCGCGGACCAAACAGCCGCAAATCTTTTCGAAAAAGCAAGACCACTTGGGGCAATTCGTCAATCCAGAATCTTCGCAGCCAGCGCTTGGAAGGAATCACATGCGGGTTTCGGTTTCGGGCATCTTTTGGAGTGTACAGAACTTCATGCGAATTCGGAATTTCTACTGCGGGCGGCGCATCCATCCGCATGGTTCGCAATTTGGTGACCTGCAACGGCTTTCCGTCCCGGCCGACACGCGTTTGAATGAACAAAGAAGAAAATGGTTTTCGAGACGGTTTTCGCGTCAATTCAACCCTCTTTCAAACTCACGATCGCAGCTGCAATATCGCCCCCGGTTTTTTCAAGCGCCGCTTTGGCTTCTGATTTTGTTTTACCCGTCTGGCTTGCCACGAGTTCAATATCTTCCTCTGAAATCCCCGCGGACTCGGTGCGCTCTTTTCCGACCACGCTGTAAATCTTTTGCCCCTGCATCACCATGGCCGTAACCTGCGGTGCCTCAATCACGATTTTTTTGTCCGCCAGTTCAAAAATCACGCGCTTCGCCGCGACTTCCTCGCTTTTAATCCCGAAGGACTTCAGCATCCCCGCCATTTGCTTGGGGTTCATATTCCCCATTCCCGGAAACATCGTCATCTCTCCTACACACAGAAAATCGTTCTTTTTTTAATCAAACCGGCCAAGCAGGTTCAAAAAAGTCCCTTGTCATTGTTTATTTTAAATGAATTCACGGGGTTTTGAACAGGAAACCTTTTTTAGGCCTTGCGAGTCTTCTTACATGGAATTCAATGTCCAAAGAAGCGATTATTCCTTCGTTTGATGCCTTTGCGCAAAAGTTTCCGTCTGTCGTGTCCGCGCCGGCCAATACCAAGCGGGTTGAAATCCTCAAACGCTATTTTGCCCAAAACATGGTGATTAGCTTGGGTTCCATTCCGGGCGATGGAAACTGGCCCGATATTGTCTACCCCACGCCCATGAAACTCAAAAAAGACCTCGACCGGCTGCAAAAACTTCAGCGCGATTTATCCGCCCGAAAATCCCAATGGCAGCTTACGCTCACCAAAGCCAAACTGTTTAACCTCACCAGCGAAGTCAAAAAATTCTCGCAACCCGTGTACTGGAAACACCTGGGAAAATACTTTTCGGACGCGGATTACCGCAAAGACGCGGACTCGGTTCAGCTTCCCGTGCAACTGGCATCGGAAAAACGCTACAAGCCCATGATTGAAATGTTTGTCAACAATCTTGATTACCGAAAACAACTCACCGACACCGTGGAAAACTCCATCGTCTATAAACACAACAAAAAACTGGCACGCTACGCGACCGACCTGCGCGAATTACGAATGCAGCAAAGCCAGCGCACGCTCGACCAAACCCAAAAACTGCTCACCGAAATCACCACCGACATCGAAATGTTCCAGGAACTGCTTAATTGGGCGAAGAAATAAAGTTTTCACCGGCAATGCACCGTGTGCCTCCAGTGCTTTAAAAGGACGCGAAGCGTGTGTCTCTTTGGTGATTTTAAAATGAAACCAAACTTCAAATTCAATATCTTCCGCCTCGTGCGATACATGAGCCCTGCCCCGACTCCCCAACGTCAGCTGCATTCCATAACCAAACTCATTTACCCGTACTAAATCGGTCTCCACACCTCTTCCCCACTTCTTTTTTCATTTTTGTTTTTTTTCAATCCGCTTGGTATAAATCGGTTTTTATGCTGGAATCTCCAATGCCTTCAAATGAAATCGATGTTGCCGAATTGGTCCGCACAGCCAATGGGTTTGATTCCTTTAACCCGATGCAGCAAAAAGCATTAGTCGAAGGACTCTTTGACTCCAACCTCGTGATTGCAAGTCCCACGGCAAGCGGCAAAACCATTATTGCCGAACTCGCCGGACTCGACTCGATTTTAAATCAAAAGAAAAAAGCGATTTACCTGGCTCCGCTTCGCGCGCTTGCCAGCGAACACTACCGAGACTTCAAACAAAAATACGCGTCCACGTACAAAGTGCGCTTTGCGCTTTCGACTGGTGAGTATGACTCGGCTTCGCAATACCTCCAAAACTACGACATGATTTTTTTGACGAACGAAAAAGCCGATAGTCTTCTTCGGCACAAGGCCGAGTGGCTCTCCCGCGTCGGCGTACTGATTATCGACGAGGTTCACTTGCTTGGAAACGACCGCGGGCCCACGCTCGAAATGGTGATCACGCAATTCCGGCACCTGAATCCTTCTATTCGAATCATTGCGCTTTCGGCCACCATCCCAAACAGTGCCCAGATCGCGAAATGGCTTTCGGCCAAACTCGTTTTGAGCGATTACCGGCCGGTTCCACTCTCCGAAGGCGTTCTGTTTGATTCCGAAATCCGGTTCGGGCACAACCAACTGGAAGCGCTTCATTCAACCGAAAAAGAACCTATCCTTCAGATTGTGCATGACACCCTGCACCAGAAAAACAAACAAGCACTCGTGTTTGTGAATACGCGGCCGCTCAGCCAAACTACCGCCAAAAAAATAAGCTCCTTAACCGAAAAAGTGCTAAGCGACTCCGCGCGAAAGCGCCTTCAAAAAGCCGCCTCTGCGATTCAAAGCGCACTGGAGCACCCGACCGAGCAATGCGAATTGCTCGCGCACCTCGTGAAACGCGGGGTCGCATTCCACCACGCGGGGCTCGTTCAAAAACAACGCCACATTGTCGAATCTGCATTCAAAAAAAACCTGTTGAAAGTCATCTGCGCCACGCCTACGCTTGCTGCCGGGGTCAACACGCCCGCGTTTCGCGTGATTATTCCTTCCGTTTACCGCTATGGCGACCAAGGGTACGAACGCATCTCGGTTTCCGAATACAAGCAGATGTCGGGGCGTGCCGGAAGGCCCAAGTTTGATTCTACTGGTGAAGCGATTTTATTGGCCAAAAGCCTCACCGAATCCGACGAACTGCTTGAAAAGTATGTGAACGGAAAACCCGAAGAAATCGAATCCAAACTCGGAATCGAACCAGTCCTTCGCACCCACTTACTCGCATCCGTGGCCACAGGCCTTGTGTCTGACGCCGAATCGCTCCACTCTTTTTTCTCCAAAACCTTTTACGCGGAGCAATTCGGAAAAATGGATGCCTTGCTCGCACAGCTTATGGACTTACTGGAAGAATTAAAAGAAATGAAATTCGTTGAACCGCACGGAGCACAGTTTGCGGCAACGCCGCTGGGCAAACGCGTCAGCGAACTGTACCTCGATCCTGTTTCCGCACGCGAACTGCTCGACGGGTTGCTTCGCAAGCAACTGTTTTCGCCGCTCTCGTACCTTTTTTTGGCGGCTCAAACCCTTGAAAACGCGCCCTGGATCACCGTGCCCAAAAAATTCGAAGCCGAAATCTTTGACCATCTGCAGGAAAGCAAAAGCGAGTTACCCATTGATTTTGAACAGCGATTCTATTCCGACCCGCATTTTTTACGCAAATTTTTCCTGGCGGAACTATTGGAAGCCTGGATTTCGGAACTGCCTGAAAACGAAATCGTGGCACGATTCAATGTCCAACCCGGCATTCTGCGCTCGCGCTTGCTCTCATCCGACTGGATGGTGTTCTCGGCCGCCGAACTCTGTAAACTCGTGAACGCGAATCACCATGTAACTCCCCTTTCGCGCCTGCAGCAAAGGCTCAAACACGGCGTACGCGAAGAATTGCTCGTTCTCACGGAGCTTCGCGGCATCGGACGCGTCCGCGCCCGCAGGCTCTGGCAAAACAACGTGCGAAGCCTTGTGGATTTAAAGAAAATCGACGTGGTGGACCTCGGAAGATTGATCGGGGACGAAACAGCGCAAAAAGTGAAAAAACAGCTTGAATCACCGCGGTCACGGAACCGATTTGAATTACGTGATTTGCTAGGCCCCCCTTAACGCGTAATTTAAAACAATTTTTTTCATTTCGGAAGTACACGGATATTGATTAATAAGCCGCCTAAAAAAAATGACCCGCTCTCCCTCTGGAACATGGTGCTCGTCCAACATGGCACTGAGATGCTTCCAATCCATTTTGAACCAATGCTCAATTTCTGCGGGATTGCGCCATTCGATTCGGGCTCTGGTCAGCTTCGAAAAATCAATTGATCCAACCCGATTTTTAGATACCACAATATTTCCTGCATGGGGGTGACCGTGTCGAATTCCCAAGGAGTGCATGCGTCCAATCATGCGCGCGACTTTGGAGAGCAGTTCGCGGCGGTTTCGTTCAAAAGCCGATTTATGTCTGGAAAAACGCCATCTTGCCGCAGGCCTTTGTTTTCCCTCGCTTATAGGAGTGGCAATTCCGGATTCTTCCATTGAGTTCCTTTGACGCATCAGCACCGCATGCAGCATTTCTCCCGCAGGCTCAAATTCGATTAAATGACTTGCGTAATCCACGGAGCGAACGCGAGGAGGCCAAATATTGTTCCGAGCCAGCGCTTGGATTAGACTTAGTTTTTCCTGAAAAGTAGTCCCTGTGAGTAAGCGGTCCTTTGAGACATACGCGCGAGGCTTTCGATTGACACTTATTTCTACGGTTTTAGGGCTTCGAACGCCGCGAGCGTTGATTGCGCCCCGTTCGAACAACCAAATGCTGGCTAGATCCCTTTCTTTTGGAATCTTTTTGGTTCCCAGACGAAACACCCGCGTCATTCTTCACCCCGTCAGTTCTTTTTCCAGCTGCTCGTGAATCTTTTTGGGTTCAAATCCCAACCGGATGATGCGCGAGTTTCCGCGAAAACCGATGCCTGACGCGGTCGTGGACACGAGCCCAAACATTTCCAGTTCTGAAATGTACTCGCGGTACCAGCGGCCCGAAACGGGTGTTTCTTTTAAGCGCTTCGCGGCGTCTGCGTACGCTTCATACACCTCGCCGGAGAACAACACATTCTCGGGCGGTGCCGCGCCCGTTATTTTGGCCTGCGGTTTTTTAGACAACGACAAATCCGAAAGCGCAAACAGCAGAATCTGCTGGTGGCGCGGAAGCGTAGACACCATGCTCGTAATAATTTCTTCTTCGACCTTTTTTTTGGCGCGGCGAACCTCGTCCTCCGTCACGCGCGAAAGTTTTTTCTGGTCCGCCAGTTCGCCGGCCCGAAACAACAGCATCACCGCGGTGCGGGCATCCCCCGATTCCTTCGCGGCAAAAGCAGCCGCAAGGCTTAAAGCCGAATCCTCCACTGCGTTGGGTGCAAAGGCGCGTTTGACGCGGTCCTCCAAAATCGCGCGAAGCTCTTCGGCGTTATAGGGTGGAAACAGCATTTCTTTTTCCACCAGACTGCTTTTGGTGCGCGGGTCCAGCCGGTCGCGGAAAAACAGATTGTTTGAGATTCCAACCACTGTGACACTGCCGTCCGTGAGTTCGTCGTTCGCGCGCGTGAGCGCGTACATCAGGTCATCGAGGTCCTTGACTTTATCGATTTCATCGAGTGCCAGCACCAACTGGCATTTGTTTTTGGACACGAACTCCACGAGCTTGTCATGCACAAACCCGCCCGAAAATCCAAAGAACCGCTCTTCGGGCATCAACTCTTCAACGATTTTGGAGAGCACGCGGTACTTCCGGTTATTATTCCGGCAATTAATATACTGGGTTTTGACGGGAATGTTCCGGCCTGACGCAAAGGCGGAGAGCTGCGCTAACACGTGCCGCGTCACGGAAGTCTTACCCGTACCGGTTTTTCCGTACAAAAAAAGGTTGCTGGCCTTTTTGAACTGCAAGACGCTTGAAAGCGTTTCACCTATTTCCTGGATCTGGGATTCCCTAAAGGGCAGGTTCTCCGGAATAAAATGGGGGGAAATCGCTTCGCGGTCCAAAAACACGGAGTGAGCATTTTCAAAATGCTTTTCAAAAATATTGTCTGAAAGGGCAGTTGTGTTCAAATCCGAAGTTTTAATCGCAAAAATAGGTTCATTCATAGCGGGTTGTTTAAAGAACGAATCAAATAAAAAAAAATCGAATTGTGGAACTGAACTGATTCCGTTAAAAAAATTTGGAAACCGTATCGCGGGCGAGTTCATTCATTATGTAGATGTTGATTCTTCTGTGCGGGGGCAATTGGGGTGTGGCTCAAGCAAATCCCAAATTATGTAGATTCAAGTCTTATTGCGTGTTCTTTGAAGTTATCTCTCGAGTCCATTCGACATATTGTATTAAAAGAGCGTTGACGAAAAAACTACTAAGTATTCCTTTGAGGTGATGGCAGTTGGCCTTTTTAGAAAAAGTATTTAAGAAAAAAGAAGAAGTGGATGTCGAAGAATTTCTGAACAACCTGGATGTCCAGGAAGAATCCATGTACGAAGACGCAGACGCTTTGGTCAAACCCTTTGTATTAACCAAGGATCAGGATGTGGACGTTGTACTGAACGAAATCAAGCAGGGAAACTTTGTCCTCTTAAACATCGCGGACTTAAACAAGCGAAACCAAGTCAAGCTTAAAGAGCTTGTGATGAGTCTTCGCGGACAAATCGAAGTCCTGAACGGCGACATCGCCCGCGTCTCCCAAGACAAAGTCCTGATTACGCCTGCCAAAATCAAAATCGTTAAAAAATCGCGCTAAATTACGGATTCTTGAATTTTTGATCTCCTCCAAACCGGTGAAAACACCGGTTCAATTTTTTTTCAAGTGCCAGCGGATGCTTTGGGTTATCATTTAGTGATATTGCCGGGAATTGACTTGTGAATTAGAACTTAATGAGTTTTTGGTTTACCGCTTCCACAATTGCCTCGGAAACTGCTATTCCGTATTGCGTAGGACTTGGATTGCTGACTTTTTGTTCTAATGCCGCGATTTGGGCTTGAACAATTTGTTGCATTGCTTTAAAGGTTGGGCTATGGTAGTCCAATATTTGTTGGTAGTCCAATATTTGTTGTTCCAATGCAATAAAAACTTTGGTCGGAGATAAGGTTTCCTTGGGCCGACGCTTGCTTAACTCTGCAACAAGGTGCATAAACGGAGCACTTTTCATGCATCCATTACGATAATCCACCGTGGCAGCTGGATTTTGTTTTATGCGTGCAATGTTCAAATCCACTTTTTTCGGCTCCGTTGCTTGAGCTTTGGGAGTTTGCACAGGCTTTTGAGCAGCGGGCATATGAGAGGCCTCTCTTCTTGCTGCTTCTGAATCCAAATGCTTAAAGTACTCTTGTGCATGTCCCGCCATGCTACGCTCAGCCGGACTAGCGGGTGGCGTAGCACCGGGTTCGTTTCTCCGAAAGCGCGCTTTCAACCAGTTCCCAATTCTTCTAAATGGCATTGTGATCGCTTCATAGTATGATTCTTGAGGTTTTTAATTTTTTTTGTAAATCGATCCACACAGATTTGCTGGAAAAAGACGTGGCAAGTGTGTCTTTTGCAATTCCCGATACCTATTTATTTGCGTTTTCCTCTGGTTCTATCAACGATTATTCATGCATCTTGGCAAACCCAGTTTTCCTATTCTGGTCTCATCTGACGATGTCGTTGCCCAGATCCAGGGCCAGCTCAAAGACAACCGGTGGGAAGACGCGAAAGTCGAACCACCCAAACTTGTGTTTTATCCCTACTGGTTGTTTCACTTTGATTCGTTTTTAGAAACTACTGACCCCGGCACCTCGGAAAAAGCCACGCAGGAAGGCGAAAAAGGAACCTCCGCGCTCAATGCCCTAGACGGCGAACTTGAAGAAGACGTAGCCACCAAATTCGATTCCTATTCCGACCAATTGATTCTCAAACCGGAAGTCGAAAAATTTCGCGTGGAACGCTCGCACTTTAAGGAAGAAGAAGTCCAAAAACTGGCGCAACTTAAAACCGCGGCGCGCTTGGGAATTGCCAAAGACAATGTCGTTATTTCGGGCCTTCGCCAGATTTATTTTCCGGTTTGGGCCACCAAAGCTGCGTTTGAAGAAAATGAAGAAACATTTGAAATCGACGCAGTAGACGGCGAAATGATCGGGGACGAAGAAATTCCCTTCAAAGGAAAAACCGCTTCCGAACTCGCGCATGAAACCGTTTCGGATTTATTCAATCCCGCGAACTGGATCAAATATTTAATTGGCTTGATCAAAACCGTAGCAGTTTTTTTGTGGACCAACCCGGCAAGTGAATGGACCAAAAAACAGTTTTTAACGAACCGGAATTTTCAGATTGCGATCCTAGCGGTTGTGCTCGTACTGATTTTGCTTAACGAGCTTTAGCGGTTGGATTTTGATTAACGAATACTTCGCGCGCTGAGTTTAGTGAGTGCAGGCCCCGCGAAGCGGGTCTGGCCCGATTCCGTACACCCAACGGGTGCAGGCGGGCACTCCGGCGATAAGGGGTACTGCGCACAGTACCCCGTGCGTCACACTCGCCTGCACCCGACTGGATGGACGCGACCGAGTCCAGACGCAAACGGCTTTGAAGAAACAGACAGGGTACCGCGGGTACCCTTCGTGCCGGAGCCGCGCACATGCGGCTATGCGAACTCAAACAGCGCGCGCTGCTTTGTTTTCTCGGCTTTGAACACGGAATTGATTTCTTCTTCGACGAGGGCAATGCGCTGGCGCAAAAAATCCGATAACTCGTAGGTTGCAATCATTTCCTTGGCGATTTCCAGATACTTTTTGACGCCGCCCTCATTAATCGTTAAAATCAGGTTCCCGTTGCACTTCGCACAGCGGCCCTTCAGCGGCACGCGGCGAAATTTGGAACTGCATTTGGTGCAGCGCACATTCTGGCGCGAAAACGACCGGATGTTTCCGATAATATCCGGCAAAAAATGCGACATCATGACAATCTCAATCGAATCCTTAAAATCCAGCGCAGCCAAACGGCCCTGCAGCCGCGCCTGTGACTTAATCTTATCCGCCATGGTCTCAAGCGTCACATACTTGGAGGCATGCGGACCCGCATCAAAACAACTGGTCTCATGCGTGTAACCAATCTGGGAATACTGCAGGTCTTTTCCCAAGCGATTCTTGACGCGCTCAATTCCCGGCAAGTCCGGCGGGATAATTTTCTGGCTCTTTTCATAGAGCTCCAAGGGGTACTCGGTTACGGTTTCCATTTCATACGCTTCGTCATCGATTTCGTTGGGTGCAAGCACCAGGGTAAACACCAATGGCGCATCCATTCGGCCCCCGCGGTGCGTTGGAAGATACGAATGCGAAAAATTAAGCAATCCATCCATCAGCAATAGTACGGAATCCTGGTCGCCATCAATGTTTCGCCGTTTGGCCAAATGAAAATACGGGTGCGCAAACCCCACCCTGGCTTTGGTATACCCAACAATACGCCCCACCACCGCCGCCGAGGTGTGCGGCGCAAGCCCGAGCGCCAATTCGCCCACCAAGGCTTCGCGCGACTTAATGTTATAATACGGCTCAAGCCGGTAAAACCGCGTCAACAATTCATCCAAAAACTGTGTCACGCGCACAAAAAAATCGCCCGCATCCTCGTTAATCACAATATCCTGCGGAAACAATTCTAACATCTGATCCTCGCGCGTAAGCGCAACACCGTCTTTGTCCGTTTCATATCCCATTTCCAAAAGCTTTGTCACCGAAGTTCCGATTTCGCTGGGTTTAAAATGCGTCAGCGGTGCGTTCAGCATTTCGTACCGGATCGTGGCATCGCGAAAAACATGCAAGTCAAACTGCGCGCGAAGAAGCCCTTTTTCAAGCGGCTCAATCATCTTGTGTTCATTGCTCATGCCGCGAACCCCCTTCACCAAGTCCGGTATACGGATTCCGAGCCGATGCGCGGCGGCGGAGAGCATCCGGTCCACCTGGATTTTTCGCAGATTAAATCGCCGCGTGGGCTGCTTGCACTGGTAGCACATATCCGTAAAATTCAGGACATTGCATTCCTTACAATGGTACATCGTGCGGGTTTTGCGGTTACACTCGAAACAGTAGCCATAGGGCTTAAACTCCTGGCACGCATCGCACTTGTATAATACGACTTCGACTTCAAGACCCGGACTTGCAAGGCCCTCTTTTTCATTGGCCAACGCGGTCTTGTTAATCGAGCGCGTGGGCCCGCCTGCAAACCCAACGGGAAAAAGAATATTCGGATTCCCGATCATTTTTCGGGGCCGCGCGGCTTCGGGCCGGCCCATGCGCGCGCCAATAAAACTCCCTCCCTTGTCCCGAATCACGACCTTGGACAGATCGTTTAATCCTTGCAGGATGGTTTTTTCATTCCACTCGAGATCGGTTTTCACGTGTTTTTCCCGGATTCCCAAAATGACTTCAAGCGCTGCTGCAAGTTCTGCTGCAATCACAATCTGCTTGGAGTCAGGCTCGACCTGGTGACTCAACCCCATTTTTTCAAGCGCTTCCTTGGTTGCAACCGAATGCGGAATCACCAACTCGCCCGCGCCCGGTTTTCGATTTTCAAATGCGCTCCGGAAGACATGATACAACGCGATCCATTCGGGTTTTTCCAATGCCGTGTAATAACTCAAAAACCTGGGGGCCAGTGGAACCGACAAATCGGAACTTAACTGAAGGGCATCAAACAGGGAGACTCCCCGCGGCGCTTTCAATATTCCTGAAAGGTCCACGGATGTTTTTTTTCCTTCCCCGAGACTTTTTTTGATTTCGAGAACCCACCATTCCTCGTTATACCCCACGGGCATCAAAGGGTGGCCGCTTTTCCGGAAATCTCCCACGGTTACCAGCATATCGCCCAAAAACAGGATTTTTTCAATCTGGTTTTTGCATGCGCGTGCTTCATCGATGCTGTTAAGCTGTCGCACTTCGCCTGAAAACAATCGCACAATCGGCCCCTCAATCGAATCGCATGGAAAAATTCCCGCGGCTTTTCCCGGCCGCTCGATTTTAAGCTGTGTTCCCACGGCAATAAAGTCGTCGGTGGCAATCATGGTTGCGGGGTGAATGGCTTTTCCCATCGCACCGGTATTTCGACCGCGCCCATAGCGCAGACGAAAACCGCCAATGCGCGAAGGATAACAAAAAATCGGGCGGCCTGCCGCGAGGCGTTCCAAATACTTGTCATTGGGCTTCACCAACAACTCGCTATCCGACTTTTTTTCCACTTTGATGATTTCTTCAAGCCAACTCCAATCCAGTCCCAGTGTGCGCGCAAACGACAAAATCTTCATGGCTTTAAGTGCAATTCCCTCGCTAATCACGAGACACGCGCCGCCGCGAATGCGGTTCGTGGGCACGCGCTTCAAATCGCGGTACACGCTGACCTCGCGCTCTTCCGTTGGTTCGCCGTTAATGCACACCGGACAATTGGAAATGATTTTCCGGACCTCGTCGGGTTTAAGCTTGTATTGCCGCGAAACGATTTCATCGTAGACGGCGGTTTCCTCGACATAGCGTTCAATTTCATCCTCGGTTGGAAGATATCTTCCAAGTCCCATGAGTTTTCGCGCGTAATCGCCTAAAATCAAGGGAAACACGGTGGCAGTTCCTCCCGCGGCGCGAATAGGCCCTGCAAAATAAACATCCACAAACCTGGACCCATCCGGGTTTTGGCTGATCAAAATCTTGGGGACGCCATCCAGCGGTGCGACAACGACTCCCTCAGTAATTAACACCAATCCGGTTCGAATTGCTTGGTCGAGGCGCGCTTGCGGATCCGGAATCTGAATCCATTCCTGCTCAATGATCTCCCGAAAAATCTGAAAAATAACAGCATTCCGATCCTTTTTTTCCTCAAACAATTCGCGATAACGTTTGGCGATTCCTTTGGGGCCAATAATGCTTTCGCACCGGTCCGCCAAGTCAAGTGCCGGCTTGGTTTCAATATCCAGCGTGATGTCAAATCCTTTGCGCTTGGCGGCCTGCGCGCGTTCGATTTCTTTTCGGACTTTTAGAACCAAAGACGCATAATACGCCTGCACATGCGGCTTTGCAATTATATCGACTTGTGTGCTCGAAGAAACCTCCAGCGTCATGAGTCTTCTGCCCCCTTTCCTGAAAAATCCTTCACCCACATGTTTCGCGAATCCAATTCAACAACCGGAACCAGTGCCGGAGTGGGCACATGCCCGAGCTTGATTTCGTACTCGGTCCGCTCCTGAAAACACGAACTGTTCACCACACTGCATCCGCGATACGTCTCAAGCCCGATGTGATGCATATCGCCTCCAAAGTAAAGATCCGGCGGCTCGGAAATCAACAAATAATCACGGTTCTCCGGTGCATACGGCTGCTTGTTGCCGTAATTAAGAAGAAAACTGCGGCGCTTGAGCACTTCAATCATGGCTTTCTCAGGCTTGGTCATGGACAGTTCGGGAATAAAATGATACAGTTCATGAAGCGCTGCGCCATGATACAGCAGGGTTTTGAGCCCTTCAATCTCGACCCACCCAGGAGACGGCAGCAAATGAAAATTGGATAATTCCGAAAGCCGCGGCACATACTGCTTTGGAATCGCGGGCTGGGGATCCGCCCAGCGCACGGCATCATGCTGACCCGGAATCACAAATACTTCAATATACTCCGGAATCCGAAGCAAAATATCTTCAAGGGCTTCGTACTGTTTGAAAATATCCTTGATAGTAAGTTTTGTAATCTGGCCCGGATACACGCCGATTCCATCCACGGTGTCACCCGCGACCACGAGATACTTGATGCGGCCGCTTTTCTCACGTTCGGATACCGAATCCGATTTTCCTGTTAACCAATCCAAAAACTTATTCAGTTCTTTTTCCAAAAAAAGCTTGCTTCCCAAATGCAGGTCCGAAATCACGGCAACACTCAGTGGCGAATCACTTTTTTCGGGTGCGCGAAGCGGCATGTCCGGCTGAATGATTTCCGTGATAATCACGAGCCCCCCGTTTCCTTTTTTTCCGCGGATTCCAATCACTTCATCGGGCATAATTTTGCCGCCGTCCGACATCATTTTTGCATCGGTCTTTAGCACGATGGCAATGCATTCACTTTCCATATCCTCCAACCGGAACGCCAGATGCCCGTTTTTGCTCACCCATTTTTCCTGCACCATGGCACAGAACGTGATTTCACGCGGGCTTGCATTGGAAAGACATTGTGCAATCGACTTGGGGGAAAATCCGCTGCGCTGCTTTAACACGGATTCCAAAAACGAAAACTTATCCGAAAACAATTTGACAAAATCCGACAATGAGCCCTCGCACACGCGGTCACTTGAAAAATTCAGGTTCTTTAATTCGCGCACGTGAGGCGAATACTCCTTGGCAGCAGGCTTAAACCGCGTTTGGAGCACGGTGACACTTTCCGTTTCAGGATTGAGTTTGGTGCGCGAAAGGCGCGCTTCAACTTCCACCTCGTTAATGATAAACGCGTTTTTTTCCGCCAAGTCCTTTAAGACTCTGAGTGCAGCGGATAGTTCGGCTTTCTCAAGCAAAGCCAAGGCGGGGCTTGAAATAATCAGGTTTTCAGCTGCTGCCAAATCAAGCAACTGCTGCTTGTTTTCTCCAAGTGCTGCTTTCGCGGTGTTCAATCAAACCCTCCCATCTTCTTTTTTTCTGCTGCGGGGCTTAGTTGATTTTTTCTTTAATCGCTTCCAGCGCGCTGATAATGGTCCAAATTTCGGTTCGCGTGTGCGACGGCATATTGATATCACTTGCAATATCCTCGAGTACGTAAATCGCCGTTCCCACCGCTACACTCATTTCAGCCTTGTCAAGTTCGGACGAAACCTTGGTTTTGGCATCCAGCACAACTGAGCGAATATTCCGCGGAACGGTTGAATCCGTCACGATGTTATCCATCAGCAATTTGGCCTCGTCGAGCTCTTTTTTAATTTCGGCTTTCATGGGTGTCTTCCCCAAACAGTCCCAACAGCGGAAAAATCAATTAAGATCCACTTTGGAAAACAAATACTAAGGAACGGGCAAACCTCTTAAAAAGCCGTTTGCGCAGCCGCAATGCGCGGCTCCAGCACGGACCGCTTTCAGCGGGCCTGAACGGATTTCAGCGGGCCTGCACGTTTTCAAGTTTGAATAAAACCGTTAAAATGATATCTGGTCCCTAAAAAATTAAAACACCTTCAAAAGAAACAGAATGAACTGAATCGAATCTGCCAAAAGAAATATCCCGAATACGAATTTTTTGTGTTTCAGAAGAAATAGGGCTGCGACCGGCTTCTGGTTTAAAACCCGTTTGTTGCATTACTTTTTCTATGCGCTTTGCGATTAAATACATCCAGCCCGCCAGCGAAATGCTCAACTTGGCGTTCAAGCACGCGCGCCAAAGCCACGGCTCGTTTTCCAAACGCATGCGCAAAAAAGAACGCTGGGCCAAAGAAATCGAAAAAACCAAACTCGAAGGCATCTCCGAAGAACTGGATGAAAAACTCATCAAAGTCGTGCAAAGCTTTCCGTCCTTTGAAATCCTCCCGCCGTTTTACAAAGCGCTGATTGATGCGACGATTGGTCTGGGCGAAACGCGCCGCCGCCTTGGAAACGTCAAACGCACTGCCAAACTCGTCCAGAAAATGCGGCGCGAACACCTCGGAAAAATTTTCAAAAGCAAAACCGATTACTCTATCAAAAAACTCTCTCGCGCCTTTTACGGTCGCGTCTCCTCGATGATGAAAAAACTCGAACCCGATATGCTGGAACTTGAAAAAGCACGCAAAGAACTTGAACGCCTGCCGGATCTTCGAACCGACTGCTTCACGGTACTGATTGCAGGATATCCAAACGTTGGAAAAACCACGTTGCTTCATCGCTTAACGGGGTCAAAGCCGCACATTGCGGCGTACCCTTTTACGACCCTTGGAATCAAAACCGGTTTTTTCAAGGACCGCTATTTTGATTTCCAGGCACTCGATCTTCCGGGGCTGCTGGACCGCACCAAAGTGAATCCAATTGAGCAAAAAGCACTCTCCGCGCTTCGGTACCTCGACGGAGTCGTGGTCTTTGTCGTGGACCCATCGCTTTACAGCGGTTTTACGCTCGAGCAACAAGCCGCCTTGTTTTCATCCCTTCGAAAAACCCTCGAGCGCAAAAAATTCATTATTGCCATGAACAAACTGGATCTTTCAACGCCTGAACAACTCGAACACGCAGGCAAACTCTTTGGTGAATTTGTTTCCACCAAAGACGGCGATGAAACCATTAAGGCGCAGATCGTCAGTCTTGCAACTCAAAACAGCAAATTCAGGCCTTCGAAGAATGCGTAAACGGTGCTTGAAAAATAATCCTAATCGCATTTTTAAGCGGTTTCCTGGCTTTTAACGGGGTTTTAAAAGCGTTGCGACCCTGAAATATATAACAAAAAACCCTCTTTTCTGGTTGTATTATGGCCTTTAACCTCTACAGCGGAAACTACAAACGATTACTCTTCGTCCCACTCATTCTTACGCTCGTGTTTGCCTTTCTCGCGTTTGTGTCTCCCGGATTAGAATCCGGATTGGATATTTCCGGCGGTACACTGCTTTTGGTTCAAACCAACCAACCTGCTGATGTGGATTCGCTTGAAAACATGCTTAGACGTGAATTCGATTTATTGGACCTCAAAGTAAGCTCCACTGGGGGCGGCGTTCGGATTCAGTTCTCCGACAGTGCGTCCCTTGCGGACGCGCGTGAACTTGTGAAAACTGCAACCGAACAACTTGAAGCCAATCAATTGAATGCTGCTGATTTGAGTGCAAGAGCGGCGCTTTACAAATTGTCACGTTATTGGAATGTTGAAACGCTAAACCCACAAGACCCTATGTCTGTTTCCCCCCACGAAATGGTGGCCTATGCGCAAGAAGTGCTCGTGAAAGCCGACGAAGCCTTTGGAATAAAACTTCAAAGCAGCATTTTGTCCCACTTACAGATTGCGCCGCAAGACGCGCGGTTTCAAAAAAGAGAAATTGGAGCCGCGCTTGGACAATTGTTTTGGGAAAACGCGATTCAGGTTACGCTGATTGCACTTGTCTGCATTGCGATTGTGGTGTTTTTATTTTTTCGCGAAATCGTTCCAAGTCTTGGAATCATTGCCGGAATCCTGTTTGACATTCTCTCCGCGCTTGCCTTCATGGCACTATTGCGAATTCCGCTTTCACTTGCCACAATTCCTGCGCTTTTGATGCTGATCGGGTACTCAATTGATGGCGAAATCCTGCTGAACACCCGCGTCTTTAAGAAAAAAGAAGGAACCGAACGCGAACGCGCCATGGACTCGCTTGGAACCGGAATGACCATGACACTCACCGCACTGGTAGGCGCGCTTTTGATGATGGCGCTCTCGTTTTCAACCGGCATCAGCCTGATCTTTGAAATCAGCGCAGTACTGGTCGGCGGACTACTCGGCGACATTATTGTCACCTGGTTTGGAAGCGCGCCCTTTGTACTCTGGTATGCCGAACACAAAGAGAAAAAGAAGGCACTGAGATGACTGCTGTTTGGACCAACTGGCGGGTATTACTCCTTGTAGCGGTGCTGTTACTGGCAGGATTATTCATTACGCTTAATGGCCTTGAATACGGAATCGACTTCAAAGGCGGAACCTCGTTTCAAATCAAGCTCGCGGAATCCGTTTCAAGCCCTGAACAAATGGCTCAAATCGTTTCCATTATCAGCCAGCGCATGGACTGGACCGGACTCAAAGACACCACCGTGACGAGCATCGGAAACGACCTGGTCCTTGCCGACATCGCCGAAACCAATCCGCAAGTCGTCGAACAGCTTGAGTCGCTCCTGCTTCGCCAGGGAAAATTCGAAGCCACGCTCAAAGGCGAACTTCTGTTCACAGGCTCTGACTTTGTTCAAATCTCCAAAGACCCCGCGCGCGGATACGGCGTTAACCCATCCGGAAACGGAACCCTCCAATGGGTACTGCCATTTATCCTCAAAGCGGACGCCGCCAAACGCTTCACTCAAAAAACCTTTCACCAATGCGAAATCATCGGTTCAGACCCAACGGCGGGCCGGCAGTACGATTGCGAAAAAACCTATTTTTTCATCGACCGACCCGAAGATGCAGTCATTGTTCTTCCGGTTTCAACCTATGCGTCGGATCGCGCACTCCTATTAAGCGGAAGTGTTGCCGAAGACATTCCGCCCCTAACCGATTTTGAAGACCTCCTGCTTAATGCCCGCGTTCCGGTGGTTCGCTTAAACTCCGAGACCCTTGTGGGCGATTCGAATGCGCTTTTGCAGCTCGAATCACTTGCTTTAACCCACGCGCGCGTCCTTGTTCCGAATGCGCTGGAAACGGAATCCAAAACCCAACTTCAAATCCTCGGATTCACACTCACAGAAATTGCTTCAAACGAAACCGTTCCCTTTGTCTGGACCGCCATTGGCGCCAAACAAGTGATTTCACTCTCGCCCGATGTCACCAATCTATCCCCCTATGTGGCGGACATTAACCAAGCCAAAGTGTATTCCGAACTGATTATCCGCGGAAGCGCCGCCACGCAAGAAGACGGTTTGGCGCAATTAAGCAGCCTCGTGGTGCTCCTGGAATCCGGGTCGTTGCCGATTCCCGTTGAAAGCATCTCCAAAGAAACCATTTCCCCCCAACTCGGCGAGTCATTCCTTGAAAGCGCCGCATGGATGGGGCTCGCCGCGCTCTTGGCGGTCAGCGTGATTATTTTTATCCGATACCGGCAATTGTCCCTGGTGCTGCCCATCATGGCCACTTCGTTATTTGAAGCATTTCTCGTTTTGGGCTTTGCCGCACTCATCCGCTGGAACCTTGACCTGGCCTCCATTGCCGGCATCATTGCCGCCATCGGCACGGGCGTGAACGACCAAATCGTGATTACCGATGAACTGCTTAAACGCAAAGGCGAAGAATCCGTCTCCAGCGAAAAAAAACGCATTCAGCGCGCCTTCTTCATTGTCATGGCTGCGGCAAGCACCATGCTCGCCGTGATGCTGCCCATTATCATCTTCGGCTTTGGCCTTGGAAAACTCGTGGGGTTTGCCATCACCACTACGATCGGAGTCCTCGTCGGCGTACTGCTCACGCGCCCCGCCTACGGCGAAGTCGCACGGGATTTGATTGCAAGAACCAAAAACTAATCCTATTAGGATTTCATATACTCCCGAATTTAATCCTGCACACGATTAATCTTTTTTGTTTGTTCAAAGCAGTTCCGAAAAATCACTGATTTTAGCGATTTTTCTGGTTCCAACAAACCATGCGGCCAGCACCAGCACGGTAGTCAAAAGCCAGGTTCCGACATGCACGGCATCTGCAGCCGCAAGACCGAATTCGCGCCCCACCCAAACAACCAAAAGAAGCCGCGGAATATTGAGCAAGAACAATACGATTGCCCCCGCCAAGAACATTTCAAATTTTTTTCTTAGACTGGGTTTTTGAAGTGAAAACACCACGGCGGCCAGCACCGCACCGCTAAGCAACCCCGTGCACTGATTGTTGATGACAAACGCACCGCCGCTTGGAACTTGAATTTCATTTCCTGAAAACGAAAGATGCAGCAGTTGTGCGACCAGTTGCGCCAATGCATTCTCCAACGCAGACAGGTCCACGCTGATAATCAGAAACTGCAAGATAGAAAAAATAACCAAGAATTTAGCCAGAAAAAAAACTGCCTTTTTCAGTTCCACGTGCTTTCACCAGGGAACCGTTTTAAGCTTTGTCTTAAATGCAATCCAGTTGGCAATCCGGTGCACAACAATTGTAGCCAGAATCATTACCAAAATCTGAAGCGCGGTTGGTGCAAAGAACACCCAGCCAAACACGAGTGCGCCAATGACAAAATCCAGCTGGTCCGCCAACAAAAACTCTTCACCGCTTTTTTTCCCCAATCGGCGCTTAATAAAACTCTTGACCAGGTCGCCGATTACGGCACCTAGTGAGATCAAAAATCCAAACGCCACAAAATTACCCGTCATTTCAGCGGTTTGAAGCGGAAAAATTGCCCAAAGCAACAGCGCCGTCAGGGTTCCAAAAAAAACCCCAAAAAAAGTTCCCTGAAAGGTTTTTCCTTTGCCCAAAATCGGGCGGCCATCGCGCCAGATTATGTTTAAGTCAAGCGGGGTTTTGCCGCCAAACACCATGGCGGAGGCATTCGTCACATAAATCGGAAGCAAAAACAACAAAATCGGAAACCAAAAACCCGCCACACAAACGCCTCTTTAAAACGCTTTAAGAAACCTCTTTTAATGCTTTGGCGCAAAAGTTCTCTTGGGTAAAAGGTATTCGAGGATTGATATGGCTCCCAAAAAAACAAGCACTCCGATGCCTTCAAGCCCGTCAGCGGCTTTTGGGCCGCGTGCTTCTTCAGACCCAACCTATCTTTGGATTGCCGCGGGAATTATTCTAGTGTTAATCGTACTCGTTGCACTGACCGCACTCGGAATGGGAAGTACGCCCTTTGGCGCCAATACAGTGCTCGTGATTCCCGTGAAGGGCGAAATCTCAAATACAGCCGACAGTTTCACGAATTCTTTTTCTGCGGATGAGCTCGTTACAGAGCTTAAATCAGCAGATGACGACCCATCCATCTCGGCCATTGTCTTGGATATTGAAAGCCCCGGCGGAACAGTCGTTGCCACCAAACAAGTGGTGTACCAAGTGCGCCAAACCCAAAAACCCATCGTTTCTTATATTGGTGAAATTGGGGCCAGTGGCGGCTACTATATCGCTGCGTCTTCTGATTACATTGTTTCCGACGAGGATTCCATCACCGGAAGTATCGGCGTACTCACGTTGGTTCCGGACCTAAACGGACTGCTTCAAAAGCTCGGAATCAAGATTCAGGTTCTTCAGGAAGGCGAATTCAAAACCATTGGAAGTCCTTTTCGCCCCCTTACGCAAGAAGAATCCGAGATTTTGCAGTCCCTCGTATCGCAAGCGGGATCGCATTTTAAGCGCGACTTACTCGAATTCCGAAACGGAAAAATCGATTCCGTCACCTTTGAAAAAGTTGCGGATGGACGCATCTTATCCGGCCTACAAGCCCAGAAAGCGGGTCTCGTGGACGAACTGGGACCCAAACAATACGCGATTGACAAAGCCATGAAACTATCCGGCGGGCACGGAGAACCGAACATACGCTACCTTGAAAAAGAATCCTTTTCTCTTTTCAGCTTTTTTTCAAAAGCCGGGTTTTCGTTTGGACACGGATTCCAATCGGCTTTTTCAGCCAGTGCGAATACGCCCCAGATCCTGGCGCGCAGTTAAAAAATATTTTCAGAAAATAATCTGTAAATCGTAAATCAAAAAGGTAGTCATCGAATTTTCAAAAAGAAAACCATTTGATTTTCAAAAAGAACACATTGGTTTGTCAAAAAATCGTTCGTTTTTTTTTGACTCTCTTTACGTTAATCCCAAATACATGGCTGCAAGCGCTGCCACCAACGCGGCTATTCCCGAACTTGCAAAATTCACTTCGTTGTTATCAATCCATCTCCTTTTTTGCACCGTGGCACCGAGCACGCTGTCCAGCAGGCTTCCAAAGATTCCGGCCAAAAAAACGATGAATGCCAGCGCGGTGTCCGCAAAAAAAACAAAATGAAGAACACCCATGACGAGCGATCCGCCGACCGTTGCCAGCAACCCCAGAAGAGAGACTCCGCCATCGGTTCCGTATTCCACCGGTTTAAGCGTTGTAATCAAAAACGGTTTTTCTTTGGACAAAATTCCGATTTCAGACGACAAGGTGTCTGCCAAAGAAGCGGAGATGGCACCAAAAAAACCGAGGGGGCTATTCAAAATCAGCGCAACCACGGCGGGTAATGCGTTTCCAAAAATGTTTCCCGTGTTTCGCCGCGCATGCGCTTCCTTTGCTTTTTTTCCAGTCAAAAACAGGGTGGCCAGTTCGGCGACGCCAAAAAAAACAATCAGGGTTAAAAATCCGTTGAACCCGCCCCAAAAAAACACGCTTAATCCAACAATATTGGCAACGAGGATTCCTTCGTTGTCCAAGAATTTTTTCTTATACGACCAAAAAGAAACAATTCCAAGGACCAAAAAAACAAAACCGGTTTCGAGAATCGTTACCATTGTACTCGTCCCAGTTACTTCTTCTGCTTTTCTTCAAGCAAGACGCACTTGGTGACTTCCACGCGCTTAACACCCGCAATTTTTTTGGCACGCTTGGCAATTCCGGACGAAAGATTTCCAAACATCAATTCCTGCACGAGCACGCGAAACTCGCGGGCCCCCGCAGCTTTGTCCAGTTCATCGGACATTATTTTCCGGATTGCACTTCCCTGTGCCTGTGTGACTTTTTGCCCCGTAATCGTAATCATCTTCACCCGCGCCCGAAACCCATCCTTGGTTAGCACAGACTGCACCACCTGAAGCTTTGAGCTGCGCCTGCGGACAATTCGGCGCGTATACGAATCCGCTACTGCAAAAGACTGCAACTGCGTAAAGGCTTTCTGGCCCTGAACATCCGAAACCTTAAAGCGAATCGATACGTGCGACAACCGCGGCTGCTTGGCAATTTCACCAGCACTCATCGTAATGGTCCGGCCCAAAACAAACTCGGGCTTTTCCGCCACCGTCTGGCCGATCTCGCGCTTTTCAAACTCTTCGGGCGAAAAAATCGCATACCAAACTTTTTTCTTCCACTTGTCCACGCCGCGCTTTTTAACCCCGCCGCCTTTTCGTTCGGGAGTCTTCTTTTCTTCCTTCTTATCTTCCACGAGCATGGCTGACATTGAATCACCTTACTTGACCAGTAACCGCGCTTTTTCAATACTGTAACGCCAATCGGCAGGCAGTTTTTTCTTCTCATGATAATACGCAACCAACCGCCGGATCTTCGAAACCGTTAACTGAAACCCGCGCTTGGCTGAAAAATCCTTTCTATTCTGCGCCAAATGGCGATTCAATGCCACGACGCGCCGAATCAGAGCCATCAAGTCCTCTGGAATCTCCGCACTCAAACCATGCGCTGAAAGAATATCCCCAATGGTTTTACCCGTATGGGCATGAACGCTTAACACATTATGCTGATCGCGCAGCTGAACTCCGATTTCAGAGCCTGAAAAATCCTGGTTTCCCAGTTCCACCACCAAAGACTCGACTTCACTGGGCTTTAAATCGCTCGGCGTGGACTGCTTTTTGGTTTTCTTAGGTTTTGAAGAAGCCTTTGGCTGAGATTCCTTGGTCACCTCAATCGCATCGGGTTCCCCCACTTTCTTAAGCATTCCAAAAACCTCTGATTCTACAATTTGCCTTTTTAGCCGTTTAAGGTCCAAAAAAGCCCCTTATACAAAAAACGTATGATATACTCTTTCCCAAAAAACATTTAAAAAGCCTTGGGGTGAGTCATTTTCCGGCCTTGTTCAAGAATAGTATAAATCGCATATTGTCAAATTAGCCGTTCAACCTAGCCGTTCAACCAATTGGGAAAACAATGGACAGAGGAAAATGTTAAATACTCTTTTTGGCCTTTCTTTGCTTTAGATGAATGTACGAATGCGATTTTGGGTTCCAGTCTCGCTTTTACTCTTATTTACCTTGCTGCCGGGTTGTATCCAGCAAAACGGGTTTGACGCGTACTTCCTGCAAACCAAAACCATTATGGAACGAAACGGCGCTTTTTTGCCCACGGCACTCCTGCCCCCTACCGTGGATCAGATTAACCGCACCCAGATTGAACTCGGAGCGTTTCAAAGCTCCGTGTCACGCCAAGCCGCCTCCAAAGACCGCGAAGCCTTATTCGGGTTTCTTACTGCCCAGAATCATCTTCTTGAAATGCAAAAACAATTTTTTTTAGGGCGCGAAGAGCTCTCCTTTACGGATTTCTCACGCCCTTCGTGTAACCGAGAAAGCAATATGGGCCGCGCGATTTCCCATTACGAACTGGCGGAACTGGAAGGCGATCTGGCCCAAAAAAACTTCACCGCGTTCGCATCCAATTATTCTCCAGCGGCTGCACGCACGCAAATCGATTTTGAAGCCCTTGAGCGCGACATCGAACTCGGAAAACAAACCTTCGCCCAGCTCAAAGCAACGACTCAAAAATTCTGCGCCTGAAAAAACAAAACCCAAACACAGTATATTTCAATTCAAAAAGAATGATCCGATCCAAAAAATAATTTTTTCCAAGCCATTTCATATCAAGTTTTATTTTTGAACTCCGGTGAATTCATGGCCCCTGTTTCTTCAAAGATTTTTTCGTTAGGTGCCGAAGCCGAACTTCTGCACGACCGCTTTTTTGGAAAAAGCGTCGTTGTCAAAAAAAGAATTCCGAAGCCGTATCGCCACCCCACGCTGGACAATCGGATTCGGCGCCAGCGGCTGCGAACCGAAATCACCCTATTGGCTGCCGCCAAAGACGCCGGCATTCGAACTCCCGTTGTATTCGATATTAATCTCCCTCAATACTGCTTTGCCATGGAATTCATTCGCGGCAAAACTGCAAAGGAACTGCTATCCAAATCCAATTTGCGCTTGTGCCGGCTCATCGGTCAAACAGCCGGAAAATTGCACAATGCCGGAATCATTCATGGCGACTTGACAACGAGCAATATGATTGCTCGAGGCCAGCAACTCGTGCTCTTGGACTTCGGACTGGGTTTTTTTTCAGGCAAAATCGAATCGCAAGCTGTGGACCTGCTGAACCTCAAAAAAATGTTTTTGGCTACGCACGCCGAGGTACGAAACGGCTGGTCCGAGATCCTTCGCGAATACCAAAAAACATTCCCAAATGCCAAAGCAATTGAAGAAAAAATATCCGAAATCGAAAAAAGAACAAGGTACTCCTAATTGATTTGGGTGACTGTCATTCCGAATGTATGTATCCGATAAGCTTTTTAGAAATCCAAAATATTACAATCCAATTCCATCCAAAAAACCTTTCCGGCCCCTCTTTTTGGTGTGAATCTTTTCAAGTTCTTCAAACAGTTTCTTCTCTTCCTTGGAAAGCTTTTTTGGAGTTTCCACAATCACTTTGACGAACTGGTCACCGGTTTTTTCCGAGTGAATATCCTTAATGCCCTTTTGGGAAAGCCGAAAAATCGTTCCGGTCTGCGTTCCATCGGGTACTTTGATATTCGAATGGCCCTTTAAGGTCTGCACATGCAAGTCCGTTCCGAGAGCGGCTTGTGCAAATGAAATCGGAACCTCGCAAAACAAGTCCCCGTGATCGCGTTTGAAAAAATCATGCGACTCCACAAACACAACTACAAACAAGTCTCCGGGTTCGCCGCCGTTTTTGCCTGCGTTTCCAAGGTTTTCAACTCGAAGATGCATCCCTGTTTCAATTCCCGCCGGAATTATGACTTCGATGGTTTTCCTGGTTTTTATTTCGCCTTTGCCACGGCAATGCGCACACACATCCATGGCTGACTTGCCGCTTCCACCGCATTTGGAGCACATGGACTGCGTGGAAAAAACGCCAAAGGGCATCCGCTGGCTTCGCGTAATAAATCCGCGGCCATTGCAGCCGGAACAGGTTTTCAATTCCGAGTTTTTGGCACCGGTTCCTGTGCATGCCGAACAGGACTCATTTCGCTCCAATTCGATTTTTTTTGCTATGCCAAACGCGGCTTCTTCAAATGAAAGAGTTACATCCGCGCGCAGGTTCTCGCCTTTGCGCCTGTGGCGCGCTTTTTTGTTTAAACTGCCGAACCCAAAGTCTTCAAATCCAAATTCCCCGAAGCCCCCGATATTTTCAAATAATTCGGAGAAATCAAAATCGATTCCGCCTCCCGCACCAAATCCTTCAAAGCCGCCGCGGTATCCCGAAAACCCTTCGGTTGCATGACCAAACTGGTCATAATTGGAACGCTTCTGCGGGTCGGACAAAATAGTATACGCTTCCAGGATTTCCTGAAATTTCTCCTTGGCTTTGGAGTCGCTTGAAACATCCGGATGATGCGCCTTTGCCAGACGCTTATACGCGGATTTGATCTCGTCAACGGAGGCATTCTTTGAAACACCCAAAACCTCGTAATAATCCCGCTTTTCCATTCAGAAACCCGCGCAAGAAAAAGAAATCCGAACGGTTTTAAGAACCGTTTGGCTTTCTCTCATCGTCCTCCATGGTGTATTCGGCATCAACGACATTCGGGTCCTTGGATGACTTATGCGAATTCTTTGTGCTCTCCTTTTGGGGTCCGCCTTGCGCGGAACCTTTCTGGTACATCTCAACGGATGCCGCCTGAACCGAAGTCTGGAGTTCGGAGAGTTTCTCTTTAATGCGTGCGGGCTTTTTGTCGCTTTCCGAAAGAAGCTTTGAAAGCTCGTCCTGAAGCATCCGAATCTTGGACAGCTTGTCGGTACTGACCTTGCCTTCAAAATCCTTCAGTACTTGGGTCGTTTGATACACCAATGCATCGGCTTGGTTCAGGATTTCGATTTCGTCGCGCTTTTGCTTGTCTTCCGATGCATGCATTTCGGCTTCGTGACGCATGCGTTCAATTTCGTCTTCAGACAGCTTCTGGCTGGCCACGATTTTAATCGATTGTTCTTTTCCGGTTCCCAAATCCTTGGCAGACACGTGCACAATTCCGTTCGCGTCAATGTCAAACGAAACCTCAATCTGCGGAATTCCACGGGGTGCGGGTGGAATCCCAACTAATTGGAATCGACCCAATGTCTTGTTGGCGCTTGCCAGTTCGCGCTCTCCCTGCAGTACATGAATATCCACTGCGGTTTGGCTGTCTGACGCCGTGGAAAAAATCTGGGATTTTTTGGTTGGAATCGTGGTGTTTCGCTCAATCAATTTGGTGAACACACCGCCCAGTGTTTCAATTCCAAGGCTTAGCGGCGTTACATCAAGCAAAAGAATATCCTTGATTTCGCCGCCCAAAACGCCGCCCTGAATGGCCGCACCCATCGCAACGCACTCCATAGGGTCTACGCCGCGTTCGACCTTTTTTCCCACGATTTTTTCAACAAACTCCTGCACCATGGGCATTCGCGTAGGTCCGCCTACGAGAATCACGCGCGAAATATCGGCTGCCGACAATTTTGCGTCCCCCATGGCCTGCATGACCGGTTTTTCGCACTGGTCCACAATCGGGCGCAGCAATTGCTCGAGCTTGGAACGGTTCATTTTTTGCACCAGATGCTTGGGCCCTTCGGGTGTTGCCGTAATATACGGCAAATTAATATCGGTTTCCAGCACATTCGACAATTCGATTTTGGCACGCTCGGATGCTTCGCGCACGCGCTGCAGAGCCATGGAATCTTTGGACAGGTCCACGGCGTCGGTTTTCTGGAATTCGGCGATAACCCAGTCCACGATTTTTTTATCCATGTCGGTTCCACCCAACTGGGTGTTACCGCTTGTGGAAAGCACTTCAAACACGCCGTCTCCAAATTCCATGACTGTGACATCAAGGGTTCCGCCCCCCAAATCAAACACCAAAATTTTTTGGCTTTTGTCCTGCTTATCCAGCCCATAGGCCAGTGACGCGGCGGTGGGTTCGTTAATGATCCGAACAACTTCAAGTCCCGCAATTTGTCCCGCATCCTTGGTGGCCTGGCGCTGGTTGTCATCAAAATACGCCGGAACCGTAATCACGGCCTTTGAAACCGGTACACCTAAAAAATCCTCCGCATCCTTTTTGATTTTCTGCAGGATAAACGCGGAGATCTGCTGCGGCGTGAATTCCTTGCCATGCACCTTAAACACGTGATCGGTTCCCATTTTTCGCTTCGCGGCCATGATGGTTCCATTGGGATTGCTGACTGCTTGGCGCCGCGCGGGTTCGCCTACCAGCATCTGCCCATCCTTGGTGAATGCCACCACGCTTGGAAACGCTTTCCCGTACAAACTCGTGCCTTCTGCACTCGGGATAATCACGGGCCGGCCGCCCTCCAAAACAGATGCGGCTGAGTTGCTTGTCCCCAAGTCAATGCCTACGATTTTTTCTTTCGCCATATTCCAATTCCTCCGTTTTCAAATGCAAATTTTAATTTTCAATTCTATTCAATTTTTTCTCCCATTACCAGTCTTCTATTTTGCCTCTCTTGTGTCCTGTTCGCCTTTTTTTACGACGCCAAGAACACTCCTTCAAGGCGCTGCATTTCAAGCGCGTGCTCCTTTTTTTCTTCCTTGTTCAAAGAGTGCGACTGTGGTTTGGCTCCGCGTCCGGGATCAAAGCGAATCAATTCCTGCACCTGTGCTTCCTGTTCGTTCATTTATTCTTCCTCCAGCGGGAAATCATCCGGAAACAAAATTTCGGGATCAAAATCATCAAGTGGGTCATCAAAGGGCGTGTGCGTCATGGGAGTTCCCCCGTTTCGTTTTCAAGCTGGTTAACCACTACCTTGGCGGGCCGAAGCAATTTGGCATTCAGCCAAAATCCTTTTTGAATCTCTTCGATTACGATGTGATCGGGCTGTGCGGGGTCGTGTACTTTTGAAACGCACTCATGAATGGACGGGTCAAAGGGCTGCAAAAGCGTCCCCATGGGTTTAAGATGTTCGCCCTCCAGCAGCTTCCAGAACTGCTTTTCAAGCGCTTCAAGGCCGGCTTTTTCCTCTCCTATCGAGTGTTCCACTGCTTTCCCCAAGGTTTCAATAAACGGCAGCATCTTAAGGACTACCCGTGCTTTTTCCTGCTCCTGAAGAGCCCCTTTTTCGCGTGCCACGCGCTTTTGGTAGTTTTCAAACTCGGCTTGTACGTGCTGTACGAGCTCGGTCATCTCCCGTACTTGTGCCTCTAACTCTCCGATTCGCTGTTGCGGATGGCTTCCGGTCTCGCCCAGTTCCTTTTCTTTGACCTGCTTTGCAGTCTTTGATTCAGTGTTTACCGCGATTTTTGGGTGCTTTGAATCGAGTTGATTGGAATGCACTACAGTCACCAAACGTCTAAACTGTTTAGACTATTACCATACAGTTTAGACAACTCTTTTTAAAGGTTTCTTTCAACTTCTACTATATGGTCGTTTTGCGCCCTATGCGCTTTCGGGTAGTGATCAAAAAAATTGACCACCCGTTCTCCGAAAGCGTTCAAGACGAACTGGATTGGATCTGCCAGTCGCTTGGTTTTTTTGAAGAAATTGACAAGGATAAAACCGCATCGGCGGTGTTTCGCATCATCTGGATGGCCACCGAAAATCGCGAAGCCCTTTCGAGCACCACAATTGCCGACCGCGTGTCCATGAGCCGCGGCGCCGTACTGAACCACTTAACCAACCTGCAGCGCTCGGGTTTAATTGAAAAACACGGGCGATTTTACATTGCGCGCAGCCAAAGCCTGTACCGCACCATGGAAGAACTTCAGGAAGACATTGACCGGATTTTTGAAAAACTCAAAACCCGTGCCAAATTCATTGATGCGAAATTCAACCAGCGCATGCGACTGTAAGTGGAAAAATAAAAATTCAAGCGGATTACTTTCGTCTTAGGCGTGAAGCTGCCGCGCGTTTTACTCTCTGAATTGCTTGTTTTGCTTTTTGTTTTCCCAATTGCCAGTACGCCTTGGTACGCTTTGCAATCGGACGATAGCGTGGAATTACAATTTTTGTTCCGTGTATTTTCCCTTCATACGCATTTGTCGCTGGATTAAATTTCATTTCAAACACTTGCGTAGTCTCATTCCAACCCTCCTTCCGGATATTAACACGTGACAACTGACGACGTCTTTGGGTCGGATTTTTGAGCATCTCTACAATTCCGGCATGTGCGGCCCCATACACGATGCCAATCACGGGTTTGCGACCCAATTGCTGACGCATTTGTGGTGCAATACTTTTCTCGGCCTTTTCTGCTATAATCGCATTCCGAAAAGATCCTGCTAATGCCGGTTCAAAAATAGGGTGTGTAAGCGCCACTAATTTTCGAATCGGCTTTCGGAGCTTGAGTTCTTTACCAGGTGGCAACATACCCGGCAATATGAGGAGAACCGACATTGGAATAATGGCCGCCTTTGGAAAAAAACTAGTGCCGAGTGCAGCTAAAGCAACAACTCTTGTCATTGCTCCACGGACAACTCTCTTTTTTGTAATCGGGATATCTCCAACGAAAAAAGGTTTTCCTCTATTATCCGCCAATAACTTTCCATATTGCACATTTTTTTCAAAGTCGTACAAACCTTTGTTGACTACTGATTGAAGTTTTTGATAATTATCCGTCGCTTCTATGATCACACTGTCAAGGGCTGCTGGGATCTTTGTAGCACTAAAATGGCTTCCGAAAATCACCACATATTTCGCATTCTCCGTTTCAACCGTGGTCCAGCCCATGAATACCTTTTATTCCTAACCTAGTTATTATTGATGCCTTTTGGAGCGGTTTTCCATGAACAAAGAACCCATTGTTTTTTTCCCCGGAATCGTGTTTCACGAATTGTCGCATGTACTCGCATGCCACCTGACCGGCGTCAAGGTGCGGAATGTGAAATGGTTTGGAGTTGACGAAGCCTATGTGCAGCACGACAAACCCAGAGCCTTGCAGGGACTCTTCATCTCGATTGCGCCGTTTCTATTCGGGAATTTCTTGGGATTCGAATTGTTTTTATTCGGCCACGAACTCGTGACGAAGGCCTCGGTGTTTGCTATCCCCATTTACTGGTTTGCGTTTTCGCTTTTGTTGTATTCATTTCCCAGCAAGCAGGATGCCATGAATGCCTTTGACTCGTTTGTATCCTTTTACAAAAAAAAAGTAATCGAAAAAGGCTCACTTGTGACGCGACTGCTTTGGGCACTTACATTCCCCGTGTTTTTTGTGCCGGTAATCCTGATTCTGGGTTTCATTCTGCTTTTTGACAGTGCCTTCATTCTTCGAATTCTGTGGGTATTTACCCTGATCGGACTATCCGTATATCCCTCAACTCTGATTTAAAAATTTAAAAAAGAAGATTTGCAGAGAATCGATCTCTGAAATGATTTTTTTTAATTACGAAATTTTTTGTTGAAAGAAAAAGAAAACCTGAATTATATACGACTGAGTTGTATTTTGGTTTAAAGACCCGTTTTCTTTGGCCGGCTTAGCTTCCAACCCACGGCAAACGCAGCAATAAGCGCTAACAGTGCAATGGCAATCCAACTGCTGGTATTACCAAGTCCGAACAAGCCCGTTGCCCCAAAAGTGGAATCAAAAAATCCTTTGCAAACGCCTTCCTGGCAGGTCCCCGTCGCGCACGCAGTTCCATTGGATGCATTTGAATAGGAACAAGCACCGTTTCCAGCATCGCATGCATCAACCGTGCACGGATTCGAATCATTACACGTCGCATTCGCGCAAAAATCAGGTGTTCCGGTTCCAGTGTCAGGTATAATCGGTACACCGTAGTCCGGTGCTTCTACTGCCGGCGTGTCCGAGACAGGTGCTACGCATTCGCGATGGCCATTGACATTGGTACAGGTTTCATTCGCCGCGCATTGCCCGACGGCCTTGTCGTTTTCATTGCAATCCTTGTCGCGCCGGATGCAATCGCCATCCTGATCAATATAGGTCTTGGGGCATGCCGAAGGGGGAGTTGCACTACCGCCGCCACCGCCCGATCCACCGCCACCCCCGCCGCCTCCGCCACCCGTGTCACCGGGGTTTGGATTCGGATCGGGGTTTGGATTGGAAGTCGTAATCGCAAGAGTTAATTCGGTTCCATTGCTCGAAAAAAATTCGTACTGCGCGGCTTGGGTTCCGTTCACAAAAAAAGTAATTGTTTTGCCATTATAGGTTCCATTGGGGTCCGTGACAAAAAAAGTATTGGGCGAATACCCATATTTTCCATTGGAAGTCGTTGTACTGCTGTTGGCGACACTGTTCACTATCGTTGTAATGGTTGTGCCGTTGGGTGCGGCAGTCCCGTCAATTGTGACAGCACCCCAGAATTGATGCGGAATCGCCGGCACGGCGAATACTAAAACAGATAAGAAGGCTACTACAACCAAAATTCCTGTGATTCGAAGAACGGTCTGTTTCAAAGGACCACCAAAGCACTCAGTATAGTTAATTAGTAAAAAGGTTTTAAAGGGAACCGGCAAAAGCCGGCCCCTTTATTGATTATACAATTCACGGTCGCTCGCAGGTCCAGTCCTCATCGCCAATACAGGTCGTAGCGGGAGCGTAGATCTGGTCTTCGTTAAGCAAGACCCAGTATCCTTTGCCCGCGTACATCTGCGTATCGCGGTGATTCGAGGTGCACAGGTTCAAGCCGTACCAGAAGGGATCATGATCTCCGCAATTGGTGTATCCAAATAGCGAATCCCAGTCCGGTCGACCCGAATTGGTGTTGACCAGTGAGTTCAGAGAGCAATAGGTCTGGCTTCCATAAAATGGGCCGTCGCCTTCGCATAGTGCGGGGTCTTCAAACCCGCGCAGTCCGTCTCCGTAGTCCTGCCAATCCACACCGTAGTATCCGACGAGGTTCCATCCCTCGACCAGTTCACGGCTCGGCGGCAAGATGTTTTCGCCAAATAAGGCGCCGCCCACTAAAAGGCTTGTGTCCTCGTTGGCCCAAGTCCAATACCCCCAACCCGGTGTAATGGATTCAAGGTTGCTGGTTTCGGGTGAACTGGGGCGAAAGACATACCACTGGTTGGTCTGGCCATCAAAGGTCCAGACGGACTCTACAGTCTCTTCGAGTCCTTCGAAGACTGCTTCGGGTGAATCGTCATCCAAGACGAATGGCACCGAGACCAGGTTCCACTTCCAGTGCAAGGGAATCTCAAAGGCGGTTCCACCGACCTTGAAATATTCCCGATCGGTTTCGCCGGTGTTTCCAAGGGCGTCCTCGCAGTAGAACTCAAGTCCGTGGAAAGAGCTCTCTTCGAAGTAAATCACCACGGGTCCCGTGTCGCTGGCCCAATCCGACCACTCGGCGTTGTCCAACTGCCATCTCCAGTGAACCGTTGATTGATTCACGGGGTGCGGCTGTGGGTCCTCGCAATCGAGTGTAATCGGAGTGAACTGCGTGATCTTATAATCCGCTATGATCTCTGGGTCCCATGGGCTCACGCACTCGGGGTCATTGGGTGCACAAACCGCATTCGGTTCGCCCACCGTCTTGACTCCAACCGGCGGTGTGTTGTCCACGAACGCACATTGATAGTTTACGGTTTCCTCGTTTCCAAGATAGTCTGTACTGAAGAACTCAATCAAGTGACAGGATTGTGCAACACCGGTTACAGGTGTGGTGTATTCATTCCAGCCGCTGTTTGAATCCAAGGGCACGCAGAATTCCTGCGGATTCTGGCAGTACTCGTCTGCCACTTGGGTGATCCTGTAGTTTGTATAGTCAACTCCGACTTTCTCGTCCCATGCAGAGAACAAAATGTTTGTGTCAGAGTTTATCCATTCAGGGAACAAGCCTGCGCTTGCTTCCGGGCAAGATACTCCTGAGTTTCCATTGCATTGCTCAGAGAAAAATGGCCCCTGATATTCCTTCTCTGTTGCTGGTGGGGTCAAATCCACGTTGAAATTCTCGTACTCTGAAGCCGCGTTTCCAAGGCCGTCCTCGCATCGGAGGAAAAGATTGTGTCTTGAATCTTGCGTGAACGAGATTGGCTCTGTATACGGGTACAATCCAAACCATCCGCCATTCCAGTAATATCCCCATTCACAGCTTTCCATGTCAACGTGGCAGATTTCGCCGCCGTCAACTGTTTCAACCGTGATTGTGGTCTCATCGTTAATGAAGCACTCTTCGCTAACTGAAGAACTCATGTCTCCGCCTTCCCACTCGCCCGGATAAGGCTGTGGCGGGCAGTAACCATACTGCGGGCCGTCAACCGTCTTGATTATTTCCGGCGGTGTGGAGTCCACGCGGTCTTCTTCAAAGAAGTGCTCGCTCTCGTTTCCAAGGCCATCCACGCACCAGTACTCGAGGAAATGGTTTGAGTCTTCGTTAAAGTAAATCGGTCCCTCGTATTCAAACGGTCCGAAGGATTCGTTTCCATCCAAAGTGTATTGCCAGTAAATGGTTTCGTTTCCAATCGGGTGCGGTTCTCCATCCGTGCAGCTGAACTCAATTGGAGTCTGCTGAGTGATGTAAGTGACAATTTCGCCTTCGCATGCGCTTGGTGGCTCTCCGCCAAGACCGCACGTTGCAGGCTCAATTGCGTAAGCCTTTGCGTTTCCGCCGTAGGCATCCCTTATCCACATGACTTCAACTGGAGCATATGTTTCCGGGTCGCATTCCATGTCCTCTATCCTGAAGTTCGTGTTCACGAACTCGTCAAGGATAGTGAATGTATCGCGGTGCACTCTTAGCGTGACCTCGCTTCCGTTTGTTCCAAGATAGAAGTTGTCTCCTCCAATTGCGATTCCGCTGTTGTGGCAGAGCCTTGAATCAATGGCGCAGACGTTTACTGTGCCAAGGAAATTCCCGTCCGCACTCATATGCACCATGGTTGGCGCAACATCGTCACTGTACCAGATGCTGTCGTCTGTGGCGTCGAATGCAATTCCGTCATCTAGGCAATATCTGATGTATGTGCTGGGCACAGAGAACTTGTATTCTGCTTGACCCGTAACGGGGTCAATCAAAAAGACCGGGCCTCCGCCTTGTGCGTCACATCCATATGTTCCTGTCCAAAGTTTATTTCGTGTTGCATCGTATGAAAGGGCGCCCAAACCATTTACTCCTGTTGCCAATCCCGGAACGCTAAGCCCTGAAGTCGGAATGACTGCGTGGCCTGTTCCGTCGGGCCGGATTTTGTATAGGTTGCTACTGCTAATGTATGTGTAATAGAGGAATTCCCCATCAAAGGCAACTCCGACTCCGGTGCCGCCGCCTTCCGGGAAAATCATTTCAGCTATTTCTGTTCCCACTTCAGGGTATGAACCGTTGCCAGTCTCAGCCAGCGAAGCGGAATTTTCATCTTCAATGCAGACTTCCTGTTTTGGCTCGCCGACTGTCTTGGTTACAACTGGCGGCGTGTTGTCAACAAACACGCACTGGTATTTCACTTCTTCGACATTGTCAAGGTAATCAACCGCATTGTATTCAATGATATGACAGGACTGATCGTTGATCGTGAAATTCACATCGTTTCCAGAAACTTCCTGCCATTCGCCGCATTCGGTTTCGCCGCTTTGCGCATCGATGGAACAAGGCCGGCAAGATTCTGCAGTCGTGCAGTAATCGTCGCTTGGCGCCATGGAAACTCGATAATGCGTGGTTTCCACACCTACTTTTTCATCCCACGCATTCAGGTTAATTGGCGTGTCCGAAGTAATCCACTGCGGGTAAACGTGGCCCCCAAAATCGGCGCCACCGCATACCTGTGCGAATTCTTCGTCATTAAAGCATTCGGCGACACAGCCTTCATCAATCTCCCCATTGGGAAGCAGGATGTGGCACGATTGGTCCCCTTCTCCATCCTGACAGAGTTCGACGCACGAATAATACGGGTCGCCATAGGTCTTTGTCGTGACTGGCGGTTCCAAGTCAACATTGAACACTTCAACGTCTTCCAGTGTATTTCTGAGCATGTCGAAACAAGTGACTGTCAAGGTATGCTCCGAGTCCTCGTCAAATACAAGGGTCGTTGCATTCTCGTCATAGTCATAGAAAGTGCCTACATCAATTTCCTGGCCTTCCCATTCAACTGAATACTCACACCAGGCGTTTCCAACCGCGTGGTTTGCTTGGGTGTCTTCAACCGAGAGTTGTATCTCTACTGTATCGTCAATGAAACATTCGTCTCCTTCTGAGTCCGGCGGGCAATCGCCAACCTGTTGCTCGCCCACCAATTCCTTTGAAAGAATCGGCGGCTCCGAGTCAACGTAATCAAATTCTCTATATGTTTGGGTTGAGTGGCCGAGAGCATCCTCGCACCAGTACTGCAACTCGTGCCTTGAGTTTTGCGGGAAAGTGAAGCTTGTCTCGTTTCCCTCGAATTCAAACGTTTCGCTCCATTCGCCGTAGCCTGTGCCTTCGTCAACCCTGTACTGCCAAAAAATCGTGTTGTTGTTTACCGGGTGTGGCTGCTGGTCAACGCAGGAAAAAGAAATTGGCGTTTCCTGTGTAATGAAATAATCGCATACTTCTCCAAGTTCTGTGCTCTTACAGGCTACCTTTGGGTCTCCAACAGTCTTGGTAATCAATGGAGGGGAATTGTCCACAAACGGGCACTGCGTCATTATTTCTTCAGTGTTTCCCACATTGTCAACACTGTAAAACTCTATTATGTGGCATGATTCGCCCAATTTGAATGGTTCTGAATAAGATGAAAATTGTTCATCCGAGCATTCCTGGTCAGACCTGTCGCCATTGCATGGAGGCAGCGGCGCGCATGCCTGTTGCGGGTTTTCACAGTAATAATCGTCCACCTGCGTCACGCGGTAAAGCGTTTCATCTACGCCGCTTGGATGCGGCTGCGGGTCCTCTGCGGCCATGGTCACCTGCGTTTGGGGTGTAATCCATTCCCTTATGCCGTCCGAATAAAATGCGCCGTCATAAGTTTTTGTTGTCACGGGTGGGGTCGTGTCAACGCAGACATCAATAAAGAACGGCCTGTAAAAATTTTCTGGGTCGCGCGTTTCCAAGTGAATCTGGCGACAGGACTGGGTTTGAGGGGTTGTTCCACTGAAAGAAAAATCCGTATTCTCGCTGGGTGCAATTTCATCCTCGGCAGTCATTACGGTGTACTGGCAAAAATACTGCGGGGGGTTTCCAAACGGAATAATGAACGGGCCGTTCCAGCCTTCCTTGGGGTTACAGGTAAAGCCGGGGAATTCGCCGTTAATATAAATGCGAAATTCGGTAATGGAATGCACAGAAACCGCGTCATTATGCACATTCGCAGTGAAAGCATACGCGGTATTGGGCATAACGATATTCGGATTCACCGTGGCACTCGACACGTGCTCGGCAAATACCGGTGTGGCAAGCATCAAACTGGCCATCAAAACAAATAGTGCTACGAAAGTCTGGCGTCTCATGAACAAATCCCCCCAGTCATGAAAAAAATAACTGAACTATTCTCAAATTGAACAATCTTGGCTGGGTTCAGTTTATAAACTGCTCGCGAAAAACCAAGATTCATTTTCTTTTTTTATAAATGTACTTAAAAATTAAACACAATTATTCAAACTCAAAGAAAATCATTCAAACTTAAACAAAATATTGGAACAAGAAAAATTTTGTGAAACGGGGTGCAAAGTTGCTGCTCTGAATCGTAGAAAGGGGGGGTTTGAAAGGAAAACCACGCCCAATTATGTAGCAATCATCTCGTTTGTAAATGTTTTTTAACTTCAAATCCCTATTGGAATTCATGGCAATTTCCGAAAAAATCAAAACGGCTGGCCGCGAAGTCTTGGTCACAACGCGCCTCAAAATTTCGCATGCGCATAAAGACAAACGCCTTCCAATCCTTCTGGGTCTTGAATTGGTGCTGGTCATGGTCCTCGTCGGATCCGGTCTGGTATACCTCAATCCCGACGTGAACCTCCCGGAATCTTTTTCAGCGTCAATCGAAGTGCGGGTCTTTGTTTTTTTAGTGATTCTCGCCGGCGTCCTCTACTTATACAGTCTCACAGCCGGTTACCGCGACCAACGCTATTCCTTTTGGAAAAACGAGAAAAAAAAGATTCTTGGAAAATAAATGCGCTTTGCAAATGATCGGCAAAGAATTAATGCATTATTTTTTTTGTGTAATTGGTTCATGCACAAGTTTGTAAGAAAAAGTTCCCGTTTTTTAATAGCAAAACCGGTAACCGAAAATAACCGTGCAATTCGAAGTATTGGTTTCTGAAACCAAAGACACCGGATGGTAATACGGATAATTCCGGCCGCTGCTTCGCACGGTGTCGCTTAAGACTTTGGTCTGGTACAGTGGGGCACTCACGCGAATCACATATCCGGCACCTTGGGGCAGTACTTGGCTCAGCGACGAATATCCATCGCGATACGTTGTACCCAACGAATAATTCTGGCCATTGTAAATCAATGTCACCGATGCACCCATTACGGGCTGACGGGTGGACGCATTCGTAACCATGGCTCCCACTTGGAGGTCCCGAATCGAACCTCCGCAATCCACGGAGCAGGTGATGGTACTTTCGTTGGATTCGCACACGCCGTTTCCACAGGTCGAAGGCGCTGAACCAGTGGGAGTGAGCGTGAACAGCGGCTGATTGCTGCCAGCCGTTAGCGTAATATTCTGTTGCGCGGTATTGTATCCGCTCGCTGTGACGCGAATGCGGTATTCTTGACCCGCATTGACTTCATCCGTGAAGGTAGCGATTCCATTCGAATTCGTGGAATGCGTCAATGCGAGGTTATTTGAAACATTCGTGACTGTAACGCTGGCACCCACTACTGCGTTTCCGGTTTGAAGATTTTTGACGGTCACTGAGAAAGTCATGGGAACACTTGAACTTATCGACATTTGAATGACGCGTCCTTCGCTTGGAGGCGTCGGATTCATGGTCTGTTGCACGGTGTTGTATCCGCTTTTGGTCACGGTAATATTGTGAACAATTCCCGCGGTTAAATTAAACGAAGTCATTCCGTTCTGAGTGCTCTGGGTTTCATCGAACCCGGTGCGGTATACGCGCACAGTGGCGCCGTCCAGATTGACGTTTGAACTATTGCGCACGCGAATGGTTACAGGCACTCCGCTTGCAGTCCCCGAAGGCACCACATTAATGTAAGGCGTTTGCAGCGCGCTCGTGGTGGTTGTGTAATTCTGAACCTTGGTCGTGTATCCTGTTTTTGAGACTGTGATGGTTCCGCTTTGGTTGGGCTGCAATGTCACAGGGCTTGAAGGATACCCCTCCGAAGTCGTTGTTCCGCCGGGATATGTGTAACCTGAAAAAGTATAACTCACGCTGGCACCACTCAATGCAAGACCTGTGGCTGCGTCGAACACGCGGGGTTTGAGTACTACATTCGTCGAAGCCGGGTTGGCGAGGCTAACTATTACGTTATATGGGGTGATGTTTGGTACGGTGTAGATTTGGCTTAGAACAGTGGTGTATCCGGTTTTTTCGACTTTAACTTTGAAGGTTTGTCCGGGTTGTAGTGTGACGGGGTTGGCGTATCCTTGGGTGTCGGTGGTTCCGCCGGGGTAGTTGGTGGTTCCGACGATGTAGGTGGTGGTGGCGCTTGCGAGTGGGGTTTGGCTTATTCCTCCGACTACTGCGCGGGCCTTGACAGAAATATTCACGCCAGAAGAAGTGAGTGTGATGGCGCGGATTTCGCTGGGTGCGGTTGGGTTAATCGTTTGATTGACACTGGTAAACCCGCTTTTGGAAACCGCGATATTGTGCACGAGGCCGCCGGTCAAGTTAAAGGTAACCGAGCCAGTGCTTGTAGTGGTCTGGGTTTGGTCAAACCCCGTTTTGTACACGCGCACCGACGCGCCCGATAAGCTGGTCAGGGAAGAATCGCGCACACGAATCGTAACGGGCACCGAGACCGCAGCCACACTTGCGGCTAAAAGCAAAACGAAAAGAATACAAATCCAGGTTTTTCTTGAAAACATTTCAAAGTCTCGCGCTTAATTTTTTATGGGATTTTGCATATAAATACTTTTCGATTCTGATTTTGCGTTCCCTGAACGGAATCGAACCAATTGTGAAAAGGGGTTCAAAATTAACTTTATACAATTAATAAGTAAATTAATTGTTTTTAAAGCTTTGGATTGCCGAATGCAGCCTGTTTTTCTTATGCAAGCAGGATTTGAGCCGCTTCGGCAATGGTGTTGACTTCGCGGACTTCCAAATTCAATTCGTTTTGGGCATATTCGATTAAATCCAATTCCTTGGCGACAAACTGCCGCCGTTGGATAATAATCGGTCCGCGCTGTTCCACGGTTGTTCGGGACTCGTAATACACCAGCCGCCCCTGGCCTTTGGGAATCAAAAACAGTTTTTTCCCGCTTTGGCTCACGGCCTGGGCTTTTTCCAAGACCCCGCCAATCGGGCCAATCGTGCCATCGCGTTGCACGGTACCCGTAATGGCCGTGTCGCTTCGTACGGTTTTTTGTTCAATCGCAGCCATGGTCGCCACGGTCAGTGCGGCACCGGCACTCGGTCCGCCCACCAAGGTGGCGGGTGAATCAATCGAATAAATCAAATCAAAATTCGTTAAGTCTTTTCCAGTGAGGCGCGCAGCGACACCCGCTGCGATTTCCGCACTCTCTTGTGTATCCGGTTCAATAAACGGATTGAGTGCCACAAGCACGCGGCCTTTTCCCGGCTGGAGTTCCACAGTCGCGGTGTTCGTGACGCCTTCGTTGTTCTGCTGCTGCACGGCCACAATCGTAATCGTGGCGGTATAGGTATTTTGCGGAAGCGGAGTTGCAGCCTGTGAAAGAGACAAATTGCCTGGCGTAGACGCTTCAAACACGCTTGGCGCAAGGATGGCGGCAATCACCAAGGCTGCGATCAATCCAAGTCCAAATCCAACGGTTCCGAAAATCAAACGGTCCGAACTATCTTTCATAATAAATTAATTTGTCCTGAAAACGAATTTTTAAGGAATCGCTTTTGTTTCGGAAATACCCGGGCAGCCGGCTGAAAAATAATTAAATTAATTCCTCATTTGCTTTTTTTTGGTTTTGCCCAAACCGCTTTTACTTCGTCCACGCGAAAACGCTGCTTGATGTTCGTGTCTTCGATTCGCTGCCGAACCCCTGCGCGAAACGCCAATAATCCCGTCCATGCAATCATGGCACCCTGATCTCCGCAAGCCCAAAGCGGCGGCACAAACAATTTGGCGCCTCGCGCGTCGCCCATTTTTTGCATCATGCCCTGCACGGCTTTGCTTGCAGCCACGCCGCCCACGAGTAATACTTCTTTTTTTCCAGTGTGTGCCAGTGCGCGCTCCGTCACTTCCGTGAGCATCGCGGCAGCGGTATGAAACAAGGAATAACACAGGTCGTTTTCATTGCGCGCTTTCGATTGCGCGTGCCGATGGACCGCTTTCAGCGGGCCTGATGACGAACTGTCCTGCATTTTCCCGATTTTTTGTTCCGCGGCGGTGAGCAACCCCGAATACGCCAAGTCCATGCCCTTCACGGTGTACGGCAATTCAATCAATTGTTTTCCCAAAAAATATTTTTCATCCAATGCGGGTCCCGCCGGAAACCCCCTTCCCAATGCACGGCCAAAACTATCCAACAGGTTCCCGATTCCAATGTCCAGTGTTTCGCCGAACACGCGGTAGTGTCCCTCTTCGAGCCCAATCAACTGCGTGTTCCCGCCGCTGATGTACACGACCAATGGGTCGCGGGCGTTGGTCAATGCTTTTCCGATTTCAATATGCGCCACTGCGTGGTTAACTCCCAACAGCGGTTTGTTGTATTTCAATGCCAGTGCGCGCGCGGTCAATGCGCCTACGCGCAAAGCGGGTCCCATGCCGGGTCCCTGCGCGAACGCGAAAACATCCATTTCTTCGATTGCTTTTCCGCTTTTTTTCAGCGCCGAATCCACCACGCTTTTGGCGTACTCCTGGTGATGCGCTCCGAGTTCGCGCGGAATCATTCCACCTTCGCGGGTTTGAAGGGAATGTTTTTCATTGGAAAGCACATTGCAGTGCTTGTGCACATCCGACACGATTCCGCAAGAGAAAGTATGGGCCGTGGATTCGATTCCAAAAACGAGGGTCATGAAAGAAAAACAAAAAGACAAGTTAAAAAAGAGATTTTGAGGAAAAAGAATTGTTTTTGCATTCTTTTATTTTTTCGTCCATTGCGTGTAACCGCATTTGCCGCAGGTTAAGCGCGTCGCATGGCTTGCCAGAAAAACGCCGGCACCGCATTTGGGGCAAAACGGGCTTTTGCGCTTCGCGCCGGTATCCGTTACTTCGTACTGTTTGGATTTGTTCTGTTTCTTTTTTGTTTTTCCTTTTTCTGCCATACGTAATCCCTCAATGAACTGGATGCATCTTCTGCCGGATTTGCAAATGAATCAATTTTTGTAATCCTTCAAACTAAATTCAATTAATTTTTTTTGCCTGAATTAACTGTGACCGTTTTTACTTCTCTTTCTTTGGGGCCTTTTCCTTTTTTTTGGGTTTTCGTTTCTCGCCGCGGTTTCGGCCCACGATCTGGGGCAGCTCGGTTTTAACTAACCGCTCCGCGGAATCGTACACGCGCACCGTGACTTTGGTGGTCTTGGTTCCAAACTGCTGTTCGATATGTTCAATCGAAAATTTATCGGCATCCACTCCCAGCTTGTTCGAAGCTTTTTCCATGAGTTCTTTCCGGCTTGGCGTCTTTTCGCTTGTCACCGAAAGCACGACCTCTTCGCGGTGCAGCAAGGGGTTTTTGTTCCGCTTTACAATTTCAATATTCATCCGAATTCACCTGTCCACAAACTTACAAAATTATTTTTTCAGCTATTTTCACAATTCCGGTTTTGCATTTTCCGCTATTGGCTTAGCCGCAGGGCATGCTTTCCGTTCTTGGTAATCCCCATTTTTTTGGCGACTTCGGATTTTTCAGCGTTCAGAATCTGAATGTATCCGCGCCAAAAAGTCGTCAATTGGGTCGAACCGCAATTCGGACACGTGGATGCATCTTCCACGATGTGCCTGCATTGCCGGCATGCTTTCTCCGTAGTCATAAATCAAAAATCTCCGTAGATTCAATTTTGTTTTATTCGTGCCGACCGGGTTTTTGCCGCTCGGGTCTTTCCTTTTTTGGTTTTGCTTCGCTTCGGATATCCTTAAGCTTTGCTTTTTTGTCCTTTAGCTTTTCATCAATTCCAATCCATTCTTCTTTTCCAAGCCCCAGCTGGCGCATGGTCATTCCGATTTTACTGTTCTGAACCGTGTTCTTTAAACTGCTTGTAATGATTCGGGCCAGCACCTGATCCTCGACCGCAAGCTTTTTCGCGGAGTCGCGGCCCATAAACCAACCGCTCTTGGCATCGTAATTAATGTAATCATCCATAATCTGGCTGACGTGCACGAGTCCTTCGATCGGACCAATCTTGACAAACGCGCCAAACTCCGTGATTTCGGATACTTTCCCGGAAATGACTTCCTGAATCTCGGGCTTGAACCCCAAAATTTCAAGTTCGGAGGCATAATACGCCGCGCCGTCGCCCGGAATGACTTTTCCTTCGCCAATCGCTTTCACGTCCGTTACGGCGACGACGATTCCAAGCTCGTCATCCACAATTCCTTCGTACTCCTGCTGGGCGATTTTCAAAATGGCGGTTTTAAGGTCCGACCCAAATTCTTTGGGGGGAACACGGATCATATCGCGAATGACTACCTGGTTATACATTCTTTTCCAACTCCCGTTTCACAAAACCCTTCTTTATTCATTTTTGCAATTTGATTTTTGGTTTCAATCTTAGTGTTAAACTTTTTTATTTCATTTGTGCATTCTTTTTCTGGAATCATTTTTCACATTTTATTTTCTGCTGTATTCTACTGACGCAACTTCTTTCTTCTGTCTTTTTACAATCATTCTGAACTGACTTAAAATTCAAACTTTAATTTTCCATGATGCAAGGCGAGTGCGACTCCGGATTCTTTTTTGATCCGCTCGCGAAGCGCCTTGTCGTTGGTCACTACAATCCATTGCTCTGTCGCCATTTTCAGCAATGCATCATCCGCGTTTGGTGCATCCACTTTTTTTTCACTGATCTTAAACACCAGGAGCATTTGGCGCGCCAAGCGGGTTGCCTTGGCCAATTTTTTACTTTTGGTTTCAAGTGCCGCCAATTCATTGGCTACTTGTTTTGGAATCACAATCGCTGCCTTGGACCCAAACCCCAATCGAAGCTCCTCGACTGGGTTTGCGTTTGGTTGAAGGGACAACAGCACATTGGTGTCTAATGCAAACCCCCTAGAGAACGGTTCCATAGGCCACCAGTCTCCAGCCGGTCTTCTGCCGCTTGCTTACGGCCACCGGCTGATTCACTTGCACAATAACGGGAGTCTTAAGCGCCATTTCTGCGGTATCCTTGGAGAATCGCACGACCGTGGCAATCACTGTCATGGTTCCAATCGTTAGCACCACGGTTTCACTGGGACCAATGCCGCTCTCCAGTTGTTCAACTAATCTCTTGAATAAATACAGTTTTAAACTTATTTTGGTGACTGGTTTGGGAAGAGTTGCGGGTTTTGCCACGGTTTGACCCTTAAACTGGTCATTTTTAGTCAGCGAGGGGTCGACTTGAGTTCCAATTGCGATTAATCCGCCCGGGAAAGCCTCCGTGAGCGGCCCAAAACTCGTATGCAAACTCATAACCTGGGTTAGAATGGGTTTTCCATCCAACCCCGGAACAATCTCCACTGGGTCATTGAGCCGAACACTTCCCTGCAAAATCGTTCCGCCCACCACGCCGCCCTTTAACTGATCCGGAGTTGTGCCGGGTACATTCACATCAAACGAGCGCGCTACAAACATCCGAAATGGTTTATGCACCTCCAACTGCGGAGTTGGAATGGTGTCTTCCACGGCCTGAATCAACAAATCAATATTCGCGTTGAAATTGGCCGAAACCGGAATCACGGGTGCGTTTTCAAATCCAAGCTCTTTTAAAAACTCTTTAATTTCCGCAAAGTTTTTTTGGGCCGCGTCTTTTTCCACCAGGTCCACTTTATTCTGTGCTACCACGAGATGCTTTAATCCAATGGCCTTCAGGGCCATGACATGCTCCGCGGTGCTGGGCTGCGGGCATTTTTCATTCGCGGCAATCACCAGAATCGCGCCATTCATCAGGCACGCGCCTGCCAGCATGGTTGTCATCAGTGTTTCGTGACCGGGCACATCTACAATTGAAATTCTTCGAAGCTCGCGCCCCCTCTCCTGCGTGGCGGGGTCCACTGCCTTGGTTCCAAAACTTTGCGCACCGGATAACCCTTCATACTTGTAAAAGACCGCATCCGCATACCCGAGGCGAATGGAGATTCCGCGCTTGAGTTCCTCGCTGAATGTGTCGGTCCATTTTCCGGTCAGGGCTTTCGTAAGACTGGTTTTCCCATGGTCCACGTGTCCCACCATTCCAATGTTCACGACCGGCTGAATGGATTTGGGTTCTGCAGGTCCAAAAGGATCGGCTAAAGTACTCTTTTCCAATCCGAGGGAATGAATTTTGTTCACGATTGGTTTAACAGGTCTGGAGGTTTTTGAATCCGCCTTGGGTTTCTCTTTGACCGCATTCGGTTTTTCGGTTTTTTTTGTGGATTTTGCCGGCACCATTTTCACCAAACTAAAAAGCGAATATTAAATTAAAAAATAAAAAAGATCAATCGGAAACTCAAAGTTTAATTTTTTTCAATTTTTTTTTATTTTCCAATCAGCCTTTTATTTTTCCCTTGATTTTTTTGGCTTCTTGGGCAACGCTTTCATCGCCAACGCCTGCCAATGATTTTTCAATCATTTCTTCTTTAACCGATTTCTTCTCTTCTTTGACCTTTGGCTGCCCTGCATAATCCGTAAAAGGGGCCTTGCCTTCCTTTACCACCTGAACATTTAACTGCGACAACTCTTCGGTTACGGTGTTTGCGCGCACGCTTTTTCGCATCTTGATCCCTCTTGCACTCTGACGAAAACCGGTTCCTTTAAGCGAAAGAATCTTTTTGCGCGAAACCCCGCTGATGCTTGGGTGCATGGGAAATCCTTCCTTGTCGCTTCCGCCCGCAATCCGGGCTTCGAAACCTTCCATTCCAATCTCATCAAGCGACACGGTGTCGCCGATTTTTTTATTCAAAAAAGACTTCGGCAGCGCGTCGGTTTTTTTGGAAACTGCGCGACCTGATTTTGGATGGGATACTACAATATTCATTCGATGTCCACCTGCCGTTTGGCGTTCATTATTTTTTTGGTTTCGTTAAGCAATTCCTGCTCGTCCATATTCATTTCCTCTTTAAACTGCAAAAGCGCTGCGATTTGATTGAGCGTGAGCGCGACATACAACTCTTCATCTTCCAAGACATTCCGGCCCAATACGCCTTCTTCAATCGACGCCGCGACCTCGAGTCCTTTTTTGGCCTCTGTTACGCTTTTTCCTTCCGACTGAAGCGCCAGCACTTTGCCCAAGGGTTTTCCGGTTTGTGTCATGACAGCCACGCCACTCTTAAGCCGGCCTTCGAGAATGCGAACGCCGCAAATCAAGGGCTTGCTGTTTCGAAAAACCCGGTTTGGAAGCACCCGAAAGCGACATGGAAACACCACGCTTTCCAACCGCTCCTTTTGAGCGGCATCTTTGTGCTGCTGTTCAAATACTTCAAATTCTTCTAATAATTTATATATGACATTTCCCTTAAAAATGGTGACGCGACGCTTCGCGGCTTCTTCCAAGGCTTCGGGCAAAACGGCGGCATTAAAGGCAAAAATAACGCCCCTTACCGGGTCTTTTTCGGCTACTGCCGCTGCTTCTACAATGTCTTTTCGGGTTACATCCCCCACATGGGCTTTTCTCGGGTTAATTCCCTTGGCTGAAAGCAATAAAATCAATGCCTCTAAACTCCCCAAGGCATCTGCGCGCAAAACGGGCCCCAGCACATCCTGTTCAATCGAAAGCCCTTTGAGTTCTTCCTGGATTTTTTTCTCTTCTTCGCCCGTGGTCACCACCAATACCGGGCTTCCGGGCAAGGCATCTTCCAGATTAGGCGCCCCGATTTTGACGCCTGCGGCCGCATGCACGCTTTTCACGGAATTGAATTTTTCTTTCGGATCCCGAATCTCGTTTAAAGGCTTTGGTTCCAAAAGCGCCCGCACTTTGGTTTTAATCACACCATTTTTGCCACCCACCACGATCTCGTCTCCCACCGATAACACGCCGTCGTAGAGAATCACATCCATGGTTTTTCCAAGCCCGCGCTCTTCCCTGACTTCCAATACGGTTCCAACGCCCGGATCGGATTCGTGAATCAAAAGGCGCTTTTCCAAGAACTTCTGGCTTAATCCCGCCAAAAACAAAAGGGTTTCCGGAATCCCGTCGCCGAGTTTCGCGCTGATGGGGATAATCGGAATCTGCTTGGTAAAATCCGTGATGCGGTCAAAGCGCTCCGACTGGAACCCATGCTTATAGAGTTCGCCCACGATCTGGTAAATCCGCGTATCCAGATCTGTCTGCACGGTTTCGCTCTGCAGTTTGATCGAATTGGTAAACGTTCCGTAATGAGGCTCCCAGCCATGCAATCGATCCACTTTGTTGGCTGCCACAATAAACGGAACCTTGAAAGACCGCAAAATTTCAATGGCTTCAACCGTCTGCGGCTGAAACCCCTGCGTAATATCCACCACGAGCACCGCCAGGTCCGCAATGCTTCCGCCGCGTTTTCGAAGATTCGTGAATGCTTCATGCCCCGGCGTGTCGATAAACAGTAATCCCGACAATTCAATTTTGAAACCGAATTTCTGGATCAATTCGCCGGCAAGTTCGCGAATGACTGTGATTGGAACTTCCGTGGCGCCGATGTGCTGCGTAATCGCACCCGCTTCGCGCGCGGCAATGGTTGTTCCGCGGATCCGGTCCAAAAAAGTCGTTTTCCCGTGGTCCACGTGGCCAAGCACGGTGATAATCGGTTTTCGAATCATTGCAATTCATTCCTCTAAATAAAATTTTTGGGCATTGTATTTTTCAAGTACTTTTCGGCTTGGAAAATACAGCGGCGAAGGTAAATGATCAAGTGCAAACCATTTCCATTCCGTTATTTTTTCCGGTTCGCGCACTTCAAGTTCGCCTTCAAACTTCTCGCAAAACAATCCAATCGTTACAAAGTGCGCGTCTTCCACGCGGTCATTGGAAACGCACAGCACTTTCAAGTCTTTGAGCAAAACTCCGGTTTCTTCAAGTGTTTCCCGAATGCCTGCTTCTTCAAACGATTCGCCAAACCGCATTTTTCCACCGGGCATGGTCCACGTGCCCGCACCATGAAGCAGGCTTCCGGCTTTGGACGGGTCCGCGTGGCGTTTTCCCAATAAAATTTTTCCTTGATTGAGAATCATCACGCCAACTCCTACCCCGATTCTTTTTTCATCCGGCATGCGCGAATTCACCCGCTTAGTCTTTTCCCGTGGAGCCGAATCCGCCCGCGCCGCGGTGCGTTTCATCAAGTGTTTCCACGAGCTTGAGGTTCACGCGCACCACAGGCTGAATCAAGAGTTGCGCGATGCGGTCGTTTTTTTTGATTGCAAAATCCGTGCTTCCAAGGTTCACCATAATGACTTTGTATTCTCCCCGATACCCTGCGTCAATTACGCCGCCCAAACACGTGATGCCGTGGTTAAATGCGTTTCCGCTGCGGTCCCAAATCAAGGAAACAAAGTTTTCCGGAAGCGCAAGTGAAATGCCGGTTCGAACAAGTTTTCGCTCACCCGGTTTAATTACCGTGTCTTCGGCACTTCGCAAGTCAAGCCCGGCATCCAATGGCTTTGAGTAACTGGGAAGTTCGACGGTTGGATCAAGCCGCAAAACAGAAACATCCACTCCATCACCTTGTTAATCCCGCTCTGAACTGGCGTACAATAAGTGAAACGAAATCTTGGTAAAATCGTGAATTTCCTTCGAGGTAAAAAAGCGCGTGATTTCTTGTTTAGCGGCTTCAAGTGATTCCGAGGCATGCACGAGGTTCGATTGCGTGCTCATTCCAAAGTCCCCGCGGATACTCCCCATGTCGGCTTTTCGCGCGTTCGTGGTTCCCACCATTTTGCGGACCACTTCCACGCAGTCTTTTCCTTCCAGCACCATCAGGATTGCCGGCGTACTCGTCATATAACTTAGCAACTCGGAAAAAAAAGATTTGCTTTTCAAGTGCGCATAATGCTCTTCAAGCAATGCGATCGGAAGTGAATGCAGTTTAAGTCCTACAATTTTGAGACCCTTTCGTTCAAAGCGGGACAAGATTTCGCCGGCCAATTCGCGCTGGACCGCGTCCGGTTTAATGATAACCAGTGTTCTTTCATGCGGCATTTTTCTCCCCTTTCCTGCGCTTTCCTTTTTTGACGTTGCTTTCACCGTGCTTTTTGGCATCACTCGTCATTTTTTTCTGGTTGGCAAAATGAAGCGTCCATCTTCGGCGCACGGGCGAGCGATGCAGCTTCAACTGGTTGGTCTCGCATTTTCGAGAGCAGAAAAAAAACACGGTTCCGTCGCGCTTGACAAACATTTTGCCGGTTCCTTTAATCATTGTGTTTGCGCAAAACGAACATTTGGTCATTGCAATCAATCCGGGTTACAATCAAAAACGAATGTGTGAATTAAATTTTTTTTTGATTCTTCAAAGATTTGAATTTGAAAGCGAAAAAAAATCTTATGCTGAAATTTTTCCTAATTCTGAAATTTTCTATGTTGTATTCTTTTTTTAGTGCGTTGAAATCTCTTTGGCTTCGCGCTCCGTGCTTAACAGGATCAATACGTCGCCTTTTCGAATGGTTCCCTTGACGTTTCGGCGCTTTACGCGTCCCTTTTCAGGTCCGTCCAGAATCTTGCAAAGCACCTGAATGACTTCGCCGTGCACGCCCGTGCGTTTGACGACTTCCACGACTTCGGCGGGTGTTCCCATTTCAGGCATCTTATATTCACCTTAATTTTTTTTTACTTATAAAGCTCTGCGACCTGGCGCGCAAGGGATTCCAGGTCTTTTTTGGCTTCGCCTTCGTCCACAATCGCAATGGCGGTGGTCTGAACTTCAAGACCCGCTTTTTCGCCCAGTTCCTTTCGCGTGGCCACAAAACTAAACGGAATCTTTTTTTCCCTGCAGATCACGGGCAGGTGCATCACGATTTCGGCCGGCGAAACGTCGGATGCAATCAAAACGAATTTGGCGGTGGAGCGCTCAATGGCCTTGGTCACCTCGTTAATTCCAACGCGGATTTTGCCGTCCTTTCGAACGCGCTCCAAAAGCATCAATTGCCGGTCGGCAATTTCCTTTGGTACACTAAATTTCTCAAACGACGCCATAACGACTCAACTCCTTATTTACCTCTCGAAATGGTCATTGGTAAAAACGGACAATCAGACCAATTATACAGATTACCCCGCCAAAGCTTTAAAAACCTCGCGAAGGGCTGTGTAAAACTGATTTTAAGCCAGCTGGGGCGGAAAGTTCAGCTCCCCGGAATTCAAGTCATGTATAAAAAAATCCTTACGAATGCGTATAATTCAATTCGATTTGGGCCTTGGATTTTTGCCGCAACGCCAAATACCCAAAGTCTTCAAACCGCACATGTGACCCGGTTTTTTGTTTTCCCAAGAAGCTTTCCGAGTACCCGTCTTTGGTGGTGTTATCCAGCATCCGCACCTGCACTTTCACAGTCTGGTCCGGTAAAAGCCAGTTGGCAATCGGAATGCCTGTCTTATGCTCCGTTGAAACAAACTCTGCGTCGATTTTTTTTCCATCCTTTTTCACCACGCGCACATTAAACGCATGCTTGAGCCGAAACACGCTTCCGAGCTTAAGGTTCTCCGCTTCCGGCTGGTCGATCCAAAAATGTCCCCTGCCCGCCGAAAGCACATATTTGCGCACGCCGTGTGACGCATCCCCCGGATAATTTTCCAATTGCGCCACTGCCTGCGGCGCGTTGTTCACTACTACTTCAACGGGTGACCCCAAAAAAATAAACCGGTTGGATTCCTTGTCAATCAACGCGCGATTGTGGCTCGCCAGTTTTTCAATGGACACCGTGGCGTCATTGGGGTTCACCCCCAGCTCCGTAATCTCTTCGATGAGCGCCTGCGGTACGAACCCCTTCTCCCGAAACGCGGCAATGGTTCCCAATCGCGGGTCAAAAAACCCCAAAAAGGATTTGTCCTCTTTCATGAGTTCGGCAATCTTACTTTTGCTTAAGAGTACGCCTTTCATTTTGATCAAACCAAAATGAATGATGTGCGGAAAAATCCAGCCGAAATACCCATACAAGAATTTCTGTTTGGTGGCGTTCTGGGCGTGCTGAGACCCGCGCAAAATCAGGGTTACCCCCATTTCGTGGTCATCGACTGCATTCTGAAAATTAAAGCTCGGAAACACCGCCCGGTTTTTCAGCCGAGAGTATGCGACGCGGTCCACAATTTTGGCCGCCCACCAGTCGCGCACACTCAAGTCCGGATGATTCAAGTCTGTCTTAATGCGAAGCACTGCTTCGCCTTCCTTGAATTTGTGCGAGAGCATCCGCTCAAACCGCGCCAGCTGCTCTTTTGGATTCAATTCGCGGCAGGGGCACGCAATCCCCGCGTTCTTCATTTTCTTGAATGCATTATTGTCGCAAGTGCACGCGTACGCGTGTCCCATCGAAAGAATATTTTTCATGTACGCGTAATAGGTGTCAAACCGGTCCGACGCCCAAATCACTTGGTCTGGTTTAAACCCCAGCCACTTCAAATCCCCTAAAAATAACTCCTTGGCATTCTCCAATGGTTTTTTCACTTTGGGGTCGGTGTCTTCAAACCGAAGCAAAAATTTTCCGTTGTATTTGCGCGCAAACTCGGCGGATAACAGCGCGGCGCGCAGGTGCCCAAAATGCATCGGGCCATTCGGATTCGGCGCAAAGCGCGTGATAACGGCTTCGCCGCCTTCAGCCCAATCCAGCTTCGGAATTCCTTTTTCTTTTTCCCGCGGCTTTAATTCATAGCCTTCGGATTCAAACTGCGCAAACTGCGTTTGAATTTCCGCTGCGGAAAGTGCATTTACTTTTTCAACAGCTTCTTTGGCAATCTTAGCCAATTCTTTGATTTCAATTTCCGGAAACAGGGCTTTGAGTTTCCCGATCACCGCCCCCAAATCGGCTTTGCCGGAATGCACCGCGGCATTCTTGACCGCATAGCGAAATGCCTGCTCTTCTACGCTTTTGGACATCTGACAAAAATAGAAATGAACGGTTAAAAAAGAGTATCACCCCCCAAAGCCGGCTGAACAGCTTTATGCAACGAACCAAAAAAAGAATTGCGAATCCAATTCATTCAATTCGGTTATCCCCGATTGAAAGCAATGGATTTTGTTAAATGCAGAAATTGAATCCCAAAAACTGAATGCAGGTCCGCTGGTTTTGGATCGGTGGCAGCGAAATAATTCCGAATGCACCCCCCGTGGGCGACCCGCCCATGGTAAGAGTGAGTGTCTGTTGAGATGCCGAGGACAATGTAAATGGCTGGGACACCGGCGAATATCCCTGCCTTGTCACATTCATGACCACGCTTGCATTCGAGTTTAAAAAAACATACTCCGAATAGCCGTCGAAATTACTGTTGCCTGCCGAAACGGGTGACTGATTCGGCGTTTGAGCATATGTGAATGACACGGAGGCATACTGCAGCGGAGCCCCGCTTGGATCCAGAATGCGTCCGCGCACCTGCACGTTTTGGGGTGCACTGGTCATTGCAACCGTTGCGGTCTGCTGGGTGGGCGAAGACGCAATCGTATACGAAATCGGCGAACCCGAATAACCCGGCTTTGTTGCCGTAATCGAAACCGTTTGCCCGACCTGAAACGATACATAACTCGAATAACCCGAAGCGTCTGTTTCCCGCCAATAATTGGCGCCGCCCCCGCTTATGGTCACACTAGCCCCTGCCAAGCCGCCCCCATTCGCCACTACCCGTACCCGCATCTGTGCAGTGGGCTGCTGGTTTTGCGAAGGCGTGAGTGTCAAATTCACGGTCTGCTGCGCTGTTGAAGTCGTTGTGTAAATAAGGGGCGAACCCGAATAATCGGTTTTGCTTGCGGTAATCGTCACGGCTTGTCCCACCGGAAACGAAAGATAACCCGTATACCCGCTGCTATCCGTGAACCCCGCATTCGTACTGGCACCATTGGCAATAATTGTCACGGCGGCATTGGATAATCCGCTTCCATTGGCTCCGCTTTCCATGACGCGAACGCGCAATTGAATCGTACTCGGCGGAGTTTGACCCACCGGAACTAAATTCACATTCACCGTTTGTTGACTTGAAGAAGTAACACTGAATGTTTGCGAAGCCGACTGGTACCCCTGTCTTGACGTGTTTACGGTAATCGTTTGATTTGAATTTGCAGCAATGTACTCCGAATACCCGTTGCTGCCGGTTGTAACCGAAACGTTTCCATTGGAAAATCCAAACGAAACAATCGAAGCTTCAAGACCCGCCCCGCTGCTTGCCACATAGGCGCGCAATTGAACCGTGGCAGGCGTTCCCTGTCCGCTGGACTGAATAACGAATACGGGACTTGAATTGGAAGAAACTGTCATGGAACCCGAATACACGCTGTACCCCTGGGCCTGAATCGTGACGGTGTAAACTGCTCCAATCGTGAGATTTTCAAAAGTTGCAGTACCACTCGTGTTCGATGTTTTCGTAACCGAAGGCGAGCCCGTTTTGGAAACCGTGATCGTGGCGCCGGAAACGGCTTGTGACTGCGAATTCCGCACGGTCAATGTTACGTTCGTAGTCTGGTCGGAAGGCGGCGGAGAAGAGAGAGGCGTTAAATTAACGGCAATAATATACGGGCTGGCGGTTGGAACCGTATACTCTGGAGTCGTTGCGGTTTCAAATCCGTCTTTGACTGCCCTCACTGTTACCTTCGTTCCGCTTGCAAGCGAAATCGTATTTGCGTTTCCCTGTGCATTAGTCATTCCGCCGGACTGGCTGCCTGCGCCAAGGATGTACGTAATGCCTGCACCCGCCAGAGGCGTTCCGGTTGAAGCATTGGACACCTGCACTCCAACCGTCGTGTACGGTGCTGTCGCAGACGTAAGTGTGATACTGCGCGTTGTAGTCGTGGCAGAAGGCGTAATCGTTCCCGTGTAGGGTCGATACTCATCTCGAGTCGCGTGAATCGTATACGCTTTGCCAACCACCAATGAAAAGGTTGCCTTTCCAGTCGAATCCGTTGTTTTGGAAACTGGTGCGGTACCTTCCGCTGAAAGCACCATGTTTACTCCGGATACGCTTTGACCCTGACTATTCTTAAGCGTGAACACCACAGAAGTCGTTTGTGGAATAATTTTTCTCATGGTCACTGCGCGCGATTCGCTCTCGCGGGTTACATTCATGGTTCCGCTATACGATTCGTGCCCGTCTTTTTCAGCTTGGATGGTGTAGGTCGCATTCTTGGGAACCTGTACCAGCACGCTCCCCCTCGAATTAGTTGCCTGGATTACAGTGGTAAATCCAGTCTTGGAAAACATTACCGTCACGTCGGGTACGGGTTGTCCCTGTGCGTCCCGCACCGTAAAAAGAATCTCGGATTGGCTGCCTGGAATTGTTTTTGGTTCGAGCGTGGAAAGCGAAACTTCCACGATGTGCTGTGAGCCAGTGGCGGGAAAAGTTCCCGAAACACTTTTACCGATATCCGAGCATGCATCTGTTTTGCACACACTTATCCGGTAGGATTCACTTCTTGACACAAGGCCACAGTTATGAAAACCTGCCGTGTCAACTCTTGTGCCTCTGTGATCGGCTGACTCAGGGCTGCACCAGAGCGTAAGTTCGGCTGTTGGAATATTGCTTGTTACATGCACTTTGAACAGGATATATTCTGGTTTTGGAGTAAGGCGCATGGTGCGGATGGCATCACCTTCTGACGGCGTTGGAATCGTGCCGGATTCCGTTTTGGTTTGATATTTCTGGCTCGTCACCGTGATGGAATAATTAGCGCCATCGGTTATGTAATTCGGAGACGTACGGGCGGTCCCGCGGTATTCCCCAACGCTATCCCGATAATCATATGCGCGTTCTTCAATTTCCATGGCGCCAATTTTGAACCTAACCATGGTGCCCGCATCCATGATTGTGCTGTTGTCCACATCATTCACCAATCTGGCTGTCAGGTTGGCGGAATTGTCGCAATCCAGACGGCACGAGCGGCTGTACAATTCATCTTCGACGCAAACCTTGTCCCCGCAACTGCCCGCCGATTGAATGGCCTCTAAGGCGATGGTCACGGATTTGGAGCGCTCAGACTGACCAAAGTACACCGGTTCGATGTCATCGGACCGCGCCGACACTGGATAATACCCGTCCTTTTGAATTTCAGGATAATAGAACCGAACAGGACTAAGCCAGAATTTGGCTTCTCCACCCGAATTCGTTGTTTTTTCGGCCACAATATCGGAGTAGCCAGCGCCGCTCGTATCCAGCTTAATCGTTGCCCCCGATCGGGGTCTTCCGGCTTCATCCTTAACAGTGAATTCCAGTACATGTTCATCCAAATCAAAATTCAGGCGGTCAGGGGAAACCCGGCCCACATTAATTGTCCTGTCTATGTAAGCTTCATTTTCCCGCACCCGCGCCCAAATATCATCTCCTTCGGCATGCACCCGGTATGTTCTATCCGGCGGAACCAAAACGGAAGCATTTCCACTGGTGTCCGTTGCCTGGTACCCCACAATGTCCGCATTCCCGTATGGATGTTTTCTCACTTCAAATCTTGCGCCCGGTACCGCCGAACCGCTTTGTTTTCCTCTCACATTTGCCTTAATGGCAACGAGGCTCGCGCAGTCCGCCGGGCAAACCGATGCATCCTCATGCGTTTCGCTTTCGCACACCAGGTTTCCGCACGTGATGTCCATAAGTACCACTGGCTGATTCGGACCTGTGGCAGTGACCGTATAGCTGGTGGATGCGTTTCTAAATCCGGGCTTTGATGCGGCAATACGATACGATTTTCCAATCGTTGCAGTGAAAATGGCTTCGCCCTCGCTGTTCGTTGTCTTTGTTTGTGCGGTTTCTCCATCCGCAGAGACCTGAACGCTTGCACCCTGAATTTTGATGATGCGCTGGAAGCGGTCCGGGTCGTCTCGTGCAACCAGAACGGTCAGGGTCGTCATCCCAGCCGATTGGGCCATTGCAACTGTCACCTGATAGGGGCTCGAATTTGGAACAGTATAGCTTGTGCTCGTGACAGTAGCATAGCCTGCTTTTTCGGCTTTCACTTTAAACGAATCTCCTGCCCGAAGCGTAATCGGGAGTGCCCACCCCGTGATGTTTGTGGTTCCGCCTGCGCGAGTAGTGGATCCAACGATATACGTCACAACGGTACCTTGAATCGGTGCGCCACCGAAATCCACAACCCGGGCATTCACCGAAATATTGGAAGAGGATGAGGTGGGTGTCATGGTAAGCGAAATCGTGTACGGACTCGTGCTCGGAATGGTGTAGTTTGAACTCGTGACCGTATCGAACCCGCTTTTTTCCAATCGAACATTTATGACTTCCCCCGGTTGCCGCGTCATGGCATTTGCGCAACCACTCGAATCCGTTGTTCCGCCTGAAACATTGGTCGAACCCACGATATATGTGGTGCTTACGCCCGAAAGTGCAGTGCCCGTGCCGGAATTGGTAACACAGGCTTTAACGGAAATATTCGTGACCGTTGGGTTGATGGTCATATAGTTATGCTGGTTGGCCGAAACAGTCGCAGTCAGTGAATGCGTCGTGTGGCCTGCTTTGGTGGCAGTAACCGTGTAAGTTTGTCCGATTGTTAAAGTGGCAGTGGCATCGCCGCTGGAATTCGTAGTCTTAATCATGTCAGGCAGCCCAGACTTTGAAATCGTTACTGTGGCGCCCGAAATGCCGCTGCCTGCTGTGTTTCGCACCGTGAACGTAGCCGTGGTCGTACTGCTGGAACTGGAAGGCGTCAGCGAAAAATTAAGCTGGTTGGCTGCTCCGCCAACAATTGTAATTGTCTGGTCCGGTGGATTATTGAATCCAGTTGCAGTCACCGTAACGCGATAGGTTTGATTCGGATTTACCTCATCCGTAAAAGTGGCGATGCCATTGTTGTTGGTGACATGGGTCAGCGTGAGACTGTTGGATGTATTGACCACTTTAACTGTCGCGTTTGCAATTCCAGTGTTGGTCTGGTTGTTTTTCACCTGAACCGCAAACGTGGTGGGTATTGTTTGGGTGCAGTAGGCTTCGTTGTTTGATGAGAGTTTGCATTCGTAGCCGGTTCCGCAGTCGTAGGTGTTGTAGGCTGACTGTGTAGAAGTAGAACAATATCTTTCTGTTATTCTTGTGGAGCTTGCACAGGAATCTTTGCTTGTACCGGCTGAGGATATTACGTTTCCTGCGGTGTATCTTTCATTACTTTGGTATCCCGTTTCCGTGCTGTCTGAGTCAGTGCAGGCAGGTGCAGTAGATGTGCATTGTCCTGTGTTTGAGGAGCAGCTTTGTCCGGTTGTGCATGTGGATATGATTTTGTCCAGGCAGGCTGGGTCTCCGTCGTTGGGGATGTATCCGCAGGCCCATTGGATTGTTGAGTTGAGGCATCCGGTTTGTCCAGAACTGCATTCGTTCGTGCAAGTGGGTGCAGAGGGCGTCATGCTCACCGTCACATTGTAAGGACTTGAATTGGGCACCGTAAAATTTGAACTGGTAACCGTGTTGTAGCCGGCTTTTTCTCCTTTCACTTTAAACGTCTGACCGTTTTGCAGTGTTACAAGGCCCGCTTTTCCGTCAGAGCCGGTAGAACCACCCGGGTAGGTGTAAGCACCGGCGATATATTGTACTGCAACGCCTGCAATAGGGGCGTTGGTTGTGCTGTTGACAAACTTGGCTTGAACCGTAATATTCGTCGCAAAAACCGCGGATGAAAAAAGCACCAGAAAAAAACCAATTAAAACACACGCCGCAAACCGGGGATGCAATCAACCACCTTTTAGTATATTTATTTTGTATTATTTAATTATATCTGGCATTGCGACGATGCGGAATTTAGAAGCGGCGATATCCGGATTCCTTCGAAAATAGCATACGGTGAATTTGCCGGAAAAAAGACTTGAAGGAAAGGATAGTGGTAGCAACCGCGAATCCCGAACGCTTATTTCTTCCAGTGATGGTCAAAATAATGCGTAAGCATCTTTGCCATGTGGGGATTGTGCGGCCAGATGGTAAAATGGGACTCGCCGCTTTCGGTTTCCGGGTCGGACAAAAACAGAATCACTTTTTTTCCGTCAATCACAAATGCGTTCAATCCGTGGTCCGAATGCCTGGACTGAACCCCCTGCTTTGAAAGTTCCGCTGCCAGTGCCAGTTCGGCGGCGTCATGGTGAATCAACCGCACATTCACATTGCTCTGCGCGGCTTTTTTCAAGCTCTCTGAAATCAAGGAAAACTTTTTTCCCACGCGCGAAAAGCCGACAATTTCGTGCCGTGCCTTTCCAATCTCGTGGTTTAAAATCTTGAAAAAATCATTCTTGTCCTTGACCTTCATCACTGTCTCGGTTTTTTCATCGCTTCCCGTTTCGGGCTGCGACAGCGCATTCTGCAATTCAATGGCCTGGTCTTCCAAAGACGCCAGTTCCTTTTTTTTGGAAGCAATCAGCTGCGCAAAGGTTTCAGAAGGCGACACCACCTTGTACTTCTTGGGGCGGCCATTGATTTCAATAACCATTTTTTTTTCAATCAGTTTTTCCAAAACATCATACACGCGCGTCTTGGGCACCTGGGCGTTGCGGCTAATCTCCGGCGCCTGCGCTTCGGACAGCTTAAAGAGGGTGGACAGGGTTTTGGCCTCGTATTCCGTCAAGCCAAATCGTTCCAAAAGCCCAGCAATCTCCTTCATAAGGGTTCAACCGCAGAAATAGTATGCCAAAACCCTTATTTAAATTTACTGGTTAGAGTGAACAAAAGAATTCGGGGTGGCGTCCGAGTGAACGAACAGGGTACCTTCGGTACCTTTGGAATTAGTCCTTATTCCGAGCGATCGTCGGAATCAGAACCGCGCGGGCCGCGGTCATTATCGCCGAAGCGGTCAAATCCTTCGCGCGGGCGCTTTCGAATCCCGAACTTTTTGCGGCGCATCTGGCGGCCCTCCATAATCGCCTGCTTGATCGGGTCTTCTTCGGTGCCTTCGCGTGCCACCGCTTTGTATTCAAACTCTTCGAGTGGAATCTTAAAATCGGATTCGTTTTTCAAGTCCTTGCGCTTCACCAATAAAGTCCTGGTCAAAGTCCACAGCGCGAGTGCGAGGCTTTTGCGGCCCTTGTTGTTAATCGGAATTGCCAAATCAATATTCTTAAGCGAATTATTCGTGCTCACCAGTGCAATCACCGGCACGCGAATAATGCTGGCTTCTTTAATCGCCTGAAAATCCGCTTCAGGCTCGGTCACGAGGACCACTGCGGGTTCAATGAACAGCTTATGCTGCGGATTCGAAAAAGTTCCGGGAATAAACCGCCCCGTAATCGCATGGCCCCCGATTGCTTCGGCAAACTTTTTGGCGGGCACATGACCGTATAATCGGCGCGACACCACAACAGTCCGCTCCGCGGGAAAACGCGCCAAGAATTGTGCTGCCATGCGCAATCGCTCTTCAATATTCTCCACATTGAGCACTAAAAGTCCGTCTTTTCGGCGCTTGAAAATATAGCGGCGCATATCGCCGGTCTTAAACAGGGTCCCGATATGGCTCCCCGTGGTCAAAAACGGGTTCAGACTCTCGGTTTGCATCTGGACTTTGGGTACTATTTTTTCAGTCATGGTATCATCTACGACTCGTATCGGATTAATTCACCGGAATAATCCACGTGCGCCAAGATCATGCGCCGGCAGCAATAACGCGAAAATCCCAATTCATCAAGGACCTGCTTTGGGTTTTCTCCCTTCGCCGTCCGCTTGGCAAATTCCGGATATTGCTCGCCAATTATTTTCCCGCAGCTAAAACATCGCACCGGAATAATCATTTTTTTTCCCCCTGTTTTATTTAACGCTTAGACTTCTGCTTTTTGCGCCGCGCACCGATTCCAAGCTGTTTTTTGGATTCTTTCTTCCGAATATCATCGACTAAAAGCATTCGGTCATACGCCAGCATTCTTTTTTTGAGTTTTTCATCGCGCCGATATGCCACCAAGGCTTTTGCAATCGCGCTCCGTGCGGCAACGGCTTGACTGGAAGCGCCTGAACCATTCACGGTTACATAAATATTCACTTCATCGGACAACGGCTTTGCCAATTCAAGCGGTTCTTCCACAAATCTTCGCATCACTACGGGCTGCATGGTGGACAGGTTTCGCTTGTTAATCCGGACCACGCCGCTTCCTTTTCGGATTACGGCTAACGCGAGCGCGGTTTTTTTCTTGGCTTTGGTCACCACGCCTTTGGCCTTTGTTTTCCGCTTTGTTTTTTCAAGTGCCACGCTGCATTCACCTAAGCATATTCCATATTCATTCCAAGCGACTGGCTGATTTTCGCCATAGTCATAAACCGCTTGGGCTCTGTGTTCCGGGCTTTTTCAATCCGCTCAAACGACTGGCCCTCAAGATTCTTTGGAATCCCGATAAAGATTCTTAATTTCAGCAGTGCTTCTTTTCCGCGGCTCTGCTTGTCCGGCAGCATATTCCGGATCGTATACCGCACCAACCGGTCGGGTGCGCGATCAAACTTGGGCCCGCGCTTCGCGGGGTTTCCCTTGTGCCGCCACGCGTTTCTGCGGCGAAACTTTTCCATAATGCCCTCGGGTGTTCCGATGACAACGGCCTTTTCGCAGTTGACAATGTTTACGTTTTCACCCCTAAGCAATGCCTTGGCTACAGTCGTGGACGCACGACCCAATATCAGATTATCAAAATCAATGGTTCTCATATCAATTCCTACTTTACCAACCGCAAGTGCTTGACTGACGCTACCTTAAGCAATTCCGCCATTGGGTGGGCGTGCCCCTTCGCCGAAGCAATTTTTTCACTGGCAGTTTGGCTAAACGAAAATGCAAACACCGTCACGGGGACTGCAATCACTCCGCTTCCAAGAACGCTTCCCATGACCACAAACTGGTCATCCTTAAACCGCTCTGCAAGGCGTGCGATTTTTCCGACATTCACTCCAACATGCCGCCGGCGCGGAGTAGAAAGCTCTCTGGACACGGTTTGCCAAATTGCTTTCTTTTGGCTTTGCGACTTTTTCTTTAAGCCATGAGCCAGTTTTGATGTGCTTTTTTGTTCCATGGTTTCAAACCTTTTTTCATTTTTTATTTGATTTCGGAATTTTTCACGCGCCACAAAGTAGCGCTATTGCAGGGGGGCGGATTCGAACCGCCGAAGGCACTAAGCCGCAGGATCTCCTCAGCTTTTTTGTTGCGCAAAAATCCTGGAAGCGGTTTTTCCCCGGGCTTTTTTTGTTATCAGACAAAAAAAAGCTGCTGAACTTTTTTTCCCAGGTTTTTTGGCATTTGCCAAAAAAGCTGCTTAAGTCCTGTCCGTTTGACCGCTCCGGAACCCCTGCTGCTAAACAGTTGTGCCCCCGTATTTGTTTTAAAGCGCTTTGACGGCCTCCCCGAATTCTTCATTTTTGTTCTTGATGGCCAAAAGCGCCTTTTCAAGTATTTCCCCGGCTGGCACACCGCCATTGCTCTCCACCAGCAGTACAAAGGACTTGTCATCCATTTCAATCGTGGTTTCGTTCGGAAACCGGTCGCGGCACTCGCCGCATACCGTGCAGTTGACCGCATCCGCCAAAAATACCTTTTTGGCTTTCACTTCAAGCACATTCATTGGGCATACCTTGGCAATCGCGTCGGGGTCTTTCACATTCTGAAACGAAATCTTGGGCAACTGCTTATAGCTTACAATTCCCGGCTGCCACTTGACATGGGTTTTTCCGGTTCCCATTTCGGCTTCGATTTCAAGGCGAATGGATTGGTTTTTTCCAAGTTCCAGAATCGGAATGTTTTTGTGCGCGATCTCCGCATTGGCGGTTACGCATTCAATATCGCCCGAGGTCACTATTCCGGGCCCCTGTTTTTGAAGCGAAAACTTGACGCCTTCGCTTTTTCCAAGAGCGCCCTTGGTTTTCACCGCCAAAAGACCCAATCGATGCGCAAGCATTTCGTCCGGCACGACGGAGGAGTTTTCATATACCTGAACGGTTTCAACGCCCAGTACCGGAACCGTGTTCATGGCGGTTCTCCGGATCGCATTCATGAATGAAACATCGCTGTTGTTCACCATGAGCAGAAACCCGTTTCCATTTTCCGAAATTTTTTTGATATCCATTTCACATACCCCATTGGCGATTTCTGAAACCCAGAATTTTCGAATCGAATTCAGCTAATTTTTTGGCGAATATTTTTTCCCCGTATCCCGAATTTTAATTTTTCTTGTTTAGGCTTTGCAATGTTTTTTTACTTCTTCTTTCCGCGGAACTTCTTTTTCTTGCGCGTTCCATCATGCGGAACCGGTGTAACGTTTTCAATACTTTTAATGCGAAGGCCATTTCGCGTCAAGCTTCGAATACTGGCTTCGGCTCCCGGACCCGGGCTTTTGGATCGGATCCCGCCAATTCCCCGCACGCGCACCTCGATGAACCGGATTCCGCGCTCGCGGGCCTTTTCAGCAATGGTTTCCGCAATCTTCATGGCAGTATACGGCGTTCCTTCCTTATGCTGCGCCTTGACGATCATGCCGCCGGAGCTCTTGGCAATGGTTTCGGCACCCGTCTGGTCCGTCAATAACATCATGGTGTTGTTATGCGTTGCAAAAATATGAACAATTCCAATCTTATCCATTACAATTTCTCCTCTTCGTTTGGCAATGCATCTGCTTCATTCAACGGGTTTGCCATTTTCTCCGCTGGTTGATCCGTGCTTGAAGCGTCTTCGGTTTCCTTTTTGGATCCGCGCGCACCCCGTTTTTTCTTTTCGGGTTCGGGTGCCTGAATCTGAATCGGTTTTCCATAAAACGCAATTCCGGATTCCTCGCTTCGCAGCACCAAGTAACTTGGACTTGAAACCTTTCGTCCGGACACTGCAATGTGCCCGTGCGTAATAAACTGCCGCGCCTGCTTTAGTGTTCCCGAAAGACCGCGCCGGACCACCTGTGTCTGAAGGCGGCGTTCCAAAATTTCAGGCACGGTCAAGCCCAATACATCATCCAGTGCCGCGTTCGATCCCAGCAACCCCATGCGCTTTAAACTTGAAAGCAATTCCTGTTCGCGCTGCTCGCGTTTTTCCAGTGAAAGCGCCAAAAGGGTTCGCGCATTCTGCCGTTTTTTACGCACCAGCCCCTCCGCCAACCGGATTTCGCGCTTGTTTTTGAGGCCAAAATCGGCTTTGAGCTTTCGCTCGAGATCCAAACGGTTTTTGTCCCAAGGCTTTTTGGGTCTTGAATACTTCTTTTTTGGTTTCTTGGTATCGCCCATGTTTCATCCGCTCTCAATCATTCATGCCATTGTTATTTGGCTGGTTTGGCCGCCGAAGAGGCCGCAGCTGCTTTGGCATCCTTTTTCATTACACCAATCACGCCGCCTTTTCCGCGATGCGTCGACTTGGTTTTCTGTCCGCGCACAGTCAAACCCCAGCTATGCCGCAAGCCGCGATACGACTTGATCTGGTTTAACCGCTGCAGGTCTTTTCGCAGTGACAAGTCCAATTCCGACATCACCAGGTGATGCGTATCCCCGGTTTCAAAATCACGCCTTCGGTTAAGACTCCACACTGGAATCGCATGTTGCTGGGGATGCATCACAATCTCTTCAAGCTTTTTATCCATTTCTTCAGACAACTCGCCCAGGCGCATGTCAAACGCAACACCGGTTTCTTTTTGAAACGCAATCGCCATGTTTTTTCCCATGCGCGGCCCCACGCCCTTTATTCCCTGAATCGCCTTGAACACCGGCAGTGCGCCGTTCAGGTCGCGGTTTAGGATCCGGACAATATATCGGAATTCTTCTTTTTCACTCATTTACTTCGCCTCGTTCGAAAGCGCATTCACGATCTCCGCGTGACTCGCGCCTTTTTTGATTTCCACTTTCCGGTTGGTTACAAACAAATGCCGGATATTATACGGTTTTCGCTTGACGCGAAGACCATCGATAAGCACAACTCCTTTTTTGGGTTCTTCCACTACAACCACTTTTTGGCCCGCGCTTCTCCCGGCAGTCTTAATGCAAATCATTCCGACTTCAATTCCGTGCATGCTCATCCCTTACGCTGCAATGCCAACAAGGCCTGCTCCACAAATTTTCGGCTCTTTAAATCCACGTCCGTTAATTTTTTGGCGCCACTCCAGATGGCTGCGCTTTCCGAAATCACGCTTCGGCGCGCCGCAGACGACAAAATTCCGCCAAACATGACGCTGGGTCTTCGGCCGGACTTGGTCATTCGCCGCACTTGCGCCACGTTTTTTCCATGCGGAACACCCATGAGTTTTTCACCTGTCAGCGCACAGGTGTGAGCGGAATGCCTGGCTTCTTTTTTCCGAATCTTGGAGCCAAAGATTCCTTTGACGGTCATTCGGCGTTTTCCTTTTCTTCCATGATTCGACATACGATTTCCTTCAAATGCAATTCATTTTCTGCAAATTCTTTTTCCCGTAAATGAAAAAATTTAATTCCATTCCGTTTTCCCCCAATTTTATTTCATTTTTTTCTATTTCACCCTTTCCAATTTTTTTGCGCATCGTACTTTTTTCCGAATTTTTTCTCAGTACCCTGTTTTTTCTGAATTTTATTCAATCTTAAATGCTTTCAATACCGCTCCAAGCGCAAGATTTCCAAAGAGCGAGGAATAAATGTACACCCAAAGCCAGCTTGGAAACTGCGTGATTTCAAACGAAAAATCCCGGTGAATCACCGGCAAGGCAAAGGGCGTTTGCACCGGCCCCCCGTTGTACAGCATTCCCAATACCCAAAACGCCGGAAGAAACACCACCAGACTAAACATCATGATCCTGAGGTTGTCTTTCATCATTTTGTTCAGGTTTTCCATCATCTCCGACTGTACTTTTTCCATTTCCTTTGTTGAATCCTCGGTTTGTTTTCCGGTTAATTCGCGTAACCGTTTTTGCTGTTCCTGCATTTTTTTCTGGTTGGCCAAAAAGGAACGGCGATCCACCAGCACATGCTGCAATGCCTTGGAAACCCCCGCCAGGCAGACGCCGATGACAAAGATTTCAAGGCTTGCCGGGAACCCAAACGCCATTTTGTAACACCAAACAAAGAACCGGAAGCCAAAAACCGCGAATTACTTTACTATAATACTTTTGGACGATTCATTTAAAAGTACTTATTAGCCCCCCATCACCTTGGCCAAGAGTGGATTGGTTTCAAACAACTGCTGTTTGGCCAAATCCTCGTATAACCGATACACAATTCCAACCGTGAGCAAAATTCCGGTTCCGGTACCCAAGGCATCCGTTAAATCTGCAAATCCTGCCAATAACCCCACAAAGGCCGACCCCAGGATTGTAATGGTTGGAATATACCGGTCCAGTACGCTTCGAATGACCCGCGGGTCGCGCCTAAACCCCGGAATCGACATTCCGCTGCGCTGAAGCTGACCCGCGACGGCTTCGCTTCCCTGACCCGCCAGATCAACCCAAAGCTTTCCAAATACCACACAAAGCACGGTAAACACAATCAAATACCCAATCGCGTGCAAAATCTCGGGCAAACCCAATGCCACATCCGCCTGCAGCAGCAAGCGCAAAATCAGTCCATTCTGAGGCGTTAAAAACGCGGAAAGTGCACCCAACGCTCCACCCACTATGGGCGCATTCTGAGCCACGGTGGCAAGCAACTGGATGTTTGCCAAAAACGCGGCCGCCAGAATCACTGGGATATTAGACACGTACAATAGTTTCACGGGAAACCGCCCGCCGATCCCTGCGCGTCCCATGGTGATAGGGATATTCACATGCATTCCTTCTGCAAACACCACGACGAAAAAAATCGCAATCGTAACGAGAATCGGAACCAGGTACGCAATAATGGCGCTTAAGATTCCGGATCCCAAGCTATTGAAAAACAAAAAAATCAATCCGCCCGCATTGGTCGGGTCAATGACGCGCAGACTGTTCAACGGATTAAAAATCCGCCACATGATATGCCCCGCGACGCCGCCCGCAATAAACAAGCCAATTCCGGAACCGATTCCGTACTTTGAAACCACTTCATCCAGATACATTAACAGAATGCTGGCAAATGCAATCTGCAAGAGCACAAGCACAAACCATCCGGGCTGGGCTACGACGAGTCCGCCCAAAAGGTATGCGCCTGCTTCAAAAAAACAAAGCAAGATTCCCAGGAGTTTTTGGGCCGAACTATATCGCGCCTTTTCTTTGGGGTTGGACAAGTCCACGTCAATGAGTTTTCCGCCCACCAATAACTGAAGAATAATGGACGCGAGTACAATCGGCCCGATTCCAACGGTCAACAGCGTTCCGATATTGCTTGCCAGAATAAACTGCAGGTTGGACAATTGCCCCCCGGCCGACGCCGACAAGTCAATTCCCACCAAGGGAATGGCACCCATCACGAAAAACAACACGAGGATTCCAAATGTCCATTTCAGCCGCGAATTAAGGGCCGGCTGTTGCACGGGTGCTTTGACTTCGGGCAATAGCCGGTAAACCGGTTCAAACATGGCTAAGAGCTGGCTCATGGCGCTTCCCCGGTTTCAAATTCGGTTCCCTCGGTCTTATCCGTTGCTTTTTTGGTGAGTTTAATGTTGTGAAAAACAAATTCGTGCGCGGTATTCCCCGCCCCCAGCACTTTTTGGATTCCGCTTTTTTTTCCATCCAGCACAAACTGCCCATCCTTGTTTTTTTCCACCAATTTTTTGTCCAGCCACTCAGGAAGCCAGCGGTCCAGATCCTTTAGGTTCATGGATGTGGGTTTTGTGCTGGCGCGTTTCATCCTGATTTTGGTTCCGAACAGGTGCTGATACGTATTCCGCTTTGTCTTCTGGCTTCCGGCGCGGCCCTTTCCGCCACGCGATCCTTTTCCGCGCCAGTTCTTCTTGTTTCCATGGCGCGTCCGGTGCCCCAGCATCTTCACGCTTTTCTTTCGCCTCCGGACAACCATTTCAACACCGTTCAATCATTTACTTTTTTTCCCCGTTTACTATTCTTTCACATCTTTTGTAAATTCAATTTTTTTTACCCAAATTTTTTTCTATTTCAATCTTTCATTCACAATTAAATTTTTTTCCCTAATCCAACCCACTTCAATGAATTTTTTCTTCATTTTCTTTTAACTCATTTTTTCAATCAACGCATTTATTTTGGGCCCGCGGTTTCCCCAGACTCCCCCGACTGAAAAGGATCTTTTGATTCCGGGCCGCTCAAACCCGCCGCGCGGCGGATGCAAACGGAACACGGGATGAACTCCCATTTCCACTATGATTTTTTTGTTCTCCAAAATCTTTTCCGCCAGATCATTAAACGACTTGAACTTATGCTGCTGCAAAAAACCCGCATTCAGGCGCTTATTGCCTCCGAGCCGGCCCCGTTTCTCAAGCACCAGAGAAAGGGTTTTCAAGTCAATCTCTCCAAACGAAACCAAGTGCTCCACTTTCTTAAGCATTCCGCGAATCGTGGGTGAATCGACTACGAGCGCCAAGTGATTCACGCGTTCAAGTCCCAGCATCCGCATGGTGTCGCGCACCTTGGCGGGTGAATGAACCTCTCCTTTAATCCGAATCACTGCCAGCATCGTGTTTGTCCACCCCCAACGCTTTGGTTTCAAGCTTTGCAATCTTGTTTTCGATTTCCTTTGACATCCGCATCCGCGTGCCCCGCTCAAGTGCATTCACGCAGGATTTCACAAAGTTAAGCGAAGTTCTGCTTCGGCCCTTGGAAATGGACCAGACATCCGAAATTCCTGCAAACCGCAGCACATCCTTTAGGTGTTCGCCAACGACTAGTCCGATTCCCTTGGGTGCCGGCATCAAACGGATTTTAACCGACCCGCACTTTCCGGACATGGCAAAAGGAATCGAATGACCGAGCCCGCAAATGCATTCCCAGCTTCCGCAGCCACGGTACACGCGCACCAGATTCAATTTGGCCCTGCGGGCCGCCTTTGCAAGTGCCGGAACACGCTCCCGGTCACTGGCCGTTCCGATTCCCACAAATCCATGGGCATTTCCAACCAGCACCGTGGCGCGGTACGAAAACTGCCGGCCGCTTCGGACAACCCGCGCGGTTTTTTTGAATTCAATCATTTTCTCCATCGCGTTTGGAAGCAATACATCAATAATCTCCGGCTCCAGAACCTTAAGGCTGTGGTCAAAAAGATAATCCAATGACGCTACCTCGCCGTTCTTCACCTTTTTTCCAAGATCCGTTTTCGGAATCCAATCCGCAATTTTTTTGGCGGTTTCACGCTCGCGGAACTCATCTGACGAAGAACCGAATTCGTCCCTCTTTCGCCGGCCATGGGTGCCGGGTTTTCCGGGTTTTGGTCTGTCTTTCTTGTTCATATCAGTTATCCACTCTAAGTATTTTATTTTTTAAACGGATTCTCCTCAATGGCTTTTTTACTGCGAAGAACTGCCTCGCCGGTCTTGGCGGGATCAAACCCGCTTTTTTTAACGCGCGCAAACTGATGCTCCGGCCGGTCTGATCCTTTTTGAACAAAGGATTCAATATGCCGGCCCATCACGCGCTCATCATTGGGAAGTGCTTCCTCACCCACGGGAACGGAAAGCCCCGCTTCAATGGCACCTCGCACGGCCGCAAAAATGCGTCCGCCGTGCACCCGCGAGTGAAGACCCATATCCAAAATGGCGGCCTTCGCATCCGCCTTGGCGGCACGTTTTCCCAGCAAAAATCCCGCCAGGAATGCCGCCGGAAGATTTCCCGCGCTGCCCTGCCACCCAAATTTTTTCAATTCCTTGGAATCCGCGCTGGCCAGAGTCTCGTCGCCGCTTATCGCATATTTTACGACCTGAAGGCGAATCGCCGCATTGCTTTTTCGCACCACGAGGCGAAGCGAATCGGACTTAAGCAGGTTCTGCCGCTTGGCATAATCCGTCTTTCCTTCGCGCCGGCGCCGGAACAATACTTCATAGGTTGACTTATGAGCCATCGTTATCCCTTGTTCTCCTTCACAAACAATTCAATCTGTTTTTTTCCGCGAAAATACCCGCCTTTGATGAGCTTGTACACCTTCGTGTACATTTCCCGCGTTATTTTTTTGCCCTCGCGAAGGCCCCGCAAAAACTTCCGCTGGGAGCGCACATTCTCCATCCATTTTCTTTTGGTGGAAGTCCGCGCGGCCGCTTTTCCGCGGCGCTTTCCAAAACCGCGTTTTCGGCCCTTCTTCTTTTTCGCCGCCAGAATACGCGCCGCACCCCGGCTATGAAACGCCAACCGGCGTTTTCGCACCAGTTTTTTTCCAATCAGCCCGCGCACATCCTCTTTGGTCAGTGCCTCTTCGATTGCCTTTGTTTCGCTCGGATCAATCCAAATCTTGGATTCTCCGGTCTTAAGAATTTTTCCCGCCAAACGCCTGATTTTTTCCGAACGCATCTAAATCCCCTAATTAAGAATTTTAAATCCAAGTTCCCTGGCCCGCTGAGCAATCACTCCGCGCTTCTTTTTTCCAACGGTTCGCCCGATCCGAATGGCCACATTGGTTTCCTTCGGAAAATCCGAGACGGAAAACACCCGCTGCTCCCTAAAACCGCTCGGATGAACAAACCGCGTCTCGTTGGCTGTCCGGTATCCGCTCTCCACGACCAAGCCATCCTCCTTATTCCGGGAAATATCGGTTCCGCGGGGCCGACGCCACTTCTGCCATTTTTCAATGGACAGCCGCCGGATTGATTTTTTTCCAAACCGGCCGCGAAACCAATGCCGCTTTTTGGCTTTAATCCTGTCCTGAAGTTTTTTCAATTCACGCGATTTGGGTTTTCGCACACTCGGCGCTACTTTGTGCGCTGCCGCGTGTTCTTGGACAACAGGCTTTGGTGACGCTTTTGGCCTGGTTTCCTTTGCCGCAAGCGGCTTTTTGGCTTTGGATTTTACAGCTTCTGCCTTCATGCTTTCACCGGCTGAATCCCTGCTTTGGCCTTGGATACAATAAAAATTCCATCCTGAAACACCCGCTTGTCGCGCCCCACGACGCGCGCCGCACCCTCAATGTTGGCCGCCGTCTGCCCCACGCTCTCTTTACTTGCGCCCGACACAAAGATATCTTTTCCTTTAACCGTTACCTTGGTTCCCGGCAAGATGCGGGCTTTGCGGGATTTTTTTTCCCCCAAAAAATTATTAATCTCCACCACGCTTTCCTTGACATTAATCGTCATCGGAAAGTGACTGAACACAATTCCCATGTGGTATTCGAAGTCGGCTTGGGTTCCAGCGAACAGATTCTGAATATGCGACACAATGGCATTCATCCGCGAAACACTTTTGTTGGAAGAATCCTTTGAAGCCATTATAATTTCGGATCCATGCACGGAAAACGAAATGCCTTGGGCAGAAAATGTCTTGGAGACCACGCGGTTTTTGGACTTAGCCGTCAGCGTCATGTCCGTAACTGTCACGTCAACTCCGGATGGAATCGCTATTCTCGTTTCTGTTTTGCCCATTCAAACACCTAACATTGCATTTCACATGTCTTTTGCTAGAATACATACGCTAACAAGCGTCCGCCCACGCCGGCTTCCCGAGCCTTCCGATGCGTGAACACCCCTTTGGGCGTACTCACGATCAGAATACCGATATCGCGCGAGGGCAAAAACCTCTTTTCGAATTTTTCAAACTCGTCTTTTTTCACGGCATAGCGCGGCTTAATGACCCGACACTCGTTAATCTTTCCTTCCAAAAATACTTCCGCTTCAGGTGCTCCGCGCTTGTCACGCCATTCCACGCGGTTCACAAACCCGTTTTCTTTCATCACGGAAAGAATCTCGCGCAGGAGGCTTGACGCGGGGTAAATGACACAGCTTTTGCGTGACGCGTTCTCGCAGTTCTTAATATTGGTCAATGCATTGGCAATCCGGTCCACACTCATACTTTCACCTAGTCAAACTTTCGAAACCCCAGCTGCCCGGCATGGTCCTTAAAGCACCGCCGGCAGAGCAAAATTCCGTACTTCCGGATCATTCCGCGGTTTCCACCGCAAATCCGGCATTTGTATTCCTTAAGCTTTGGACTCCGCACCTTCTTTTGGTTATGGCGATCCACTTTTGCTTCCTTTTCACTCATCGACTTCCACTCCAAATGCCACTTTCACAAATGCAATTCCTTCGGATTTTGAAATCACGTGGCGAGACCCTACCGGACTTTTGCGAAGCTTTCGGCGCGCAATCCGAAATCCCGGTCTTTCAAGTGCCACCAATACATCAAACCCGCGGACTCCAATTTTAGGGTCGTATTTGACGCCCTGCAGGTCAATATGTTCGCGAATTCCAAACCCAAAATTTCCACGCGAATCAAAACTGCGCGGACTCAAGTGATTATCCTTGGCAAGCAAGGCGCGCTTTAAAAACGCCATTGCTTTCTCATGCCGAAGCGTGGTTTTTGCGCCAATCGGAAGGCCCGGCCGGATGTTCCAATTCGGAAGACGCACCTTGGACTTGGTCTGAACCGACTTCGCGCCCGTAATGGACTCCAGAATTGTCTGCGCGGTTTTAAGGGCGTCGCCGGATTCGCCGACCCCCATGTTCACGGTTACTTTCGCAACCCGAATCTCGCGCGTTTTATCCGAACTCATCTTACCATCAAATCCAATTCAAGTATTTCACATTTTTTTCCTTTTTTTGTACCTGTTTCTAATTTCCCATTTTCATTTCTTTGCATCATTGTACTTTATTTCTTATCCTGCTTGGGCAACACCGTAATCACCGCAGACTTAGTTCCCACTACGAATACATTCCGCTCCAAGGTTTGAAACGACTCATGATTCTTAAGCTCCACCAGCGCCGGCTTTTTCATCGTGGGCTGCATGATCTTCTCGATTTGCGCCACGGTTCCCACATGGGTTCCGCCAATGATATACGCGGTGTTTCCGGGTTTCATTTCAAACACACTTGTAATCTTACCGCTTTTGAGGTCAATTTGAAGCGAAGCCCCGCGCGAAACTTTTGCATCGGCCTCTACAAACGAAAACCCCGCATTGGTCGTTAACTGAAATTTCTTTTGGGGTGCCGTGGTCTTATGCAATACCTTCTGCACCGAAAACCCAGTCTCTTTCGCGTCAATTTCAACCGGAATCAGCCGCCCCTTCGTATCAAACACCAATCGGTGCGAATTCTGCATTCCTTCAATCGTTACGACATCAAACAAACCCACGGGAAAAGACATGCTTTTTCTCCGGCGCGCATTCACACTCACCACACTATTTTGCAAAATATGCCGCGCTTCCTTGGCATTGGCCGCCAACTCTAAAACGTCCCGCAGAATCGAACCCAATGGCAACACGGATTCTCCCGAATGCGCACCTGGAGACGGCCGGATCGCCCAGGTGAAGGTTTTCTTCTGAATATGCCGCGCTTTAGGCAGTGCCATTCGCTTGAGGGCCGTAGACCCGCCTTTTGAACTCACAACCGATCTGCTCCCGATTTTTCCTTTTTTGCAACTGAATGCGTTCTTTTTTTGGAGGGCGTATCAGTTCCCTTCCTGGATTCTCCCTGCAACCGCCGGGAATCCTTGGTATCCAGCGCCGTCAGCACGAGATTGCTCGTTCGGACCTTGACTGGAACCTCGCGCCCATCCGACTTTTTTCGCATCAACTTTTCAATCGTCACCATCTGATCCGCATAAAACACGCCCGTCACAACGCCGCTTTTTCCGCGCAATTTTCCGCGCATGACTTTAACCGTGTCTCCTTTTTTGACTCCGACCGCGCGATGCTTCAATTCCGTGCGCAGCTCTTTAGACAGGTGCACGCGGGTTCGCTTCTGCTGCTGATGCAGTTTCAGACTTGCGCTGAATCGCCGCTGTTTTCGGGGTTTTTTACTTTTTGGATTCATACACAATCACAAAATGGCCTGCGCAAGACCCGCCACTTTAGGCCAGCGTTCCCCCACTTCCTTGGCTACAACACCCTTGACTTCGGAGGCTTTCGGAAGCCCCTTTTCATCGACCAACACCACCGCGTTGTCTTCAAATGCCACCCGCAACCCGTCATGCCGGCGGTATTCCTTTCGAACCCGCACAATGACTGCACGCTCCACTTTCTTCCGCATCTCGGGTTTTCCCTTCTTTACCACGACATTGACCAAGTCTGCGATTCCTGCCTTTGGATACATTTTCTTTCGCGATTTAAAACCAAACACGCCGATAATCTCGACTTCCTTGGCCCCCGAATTATCCGTGCAAAGACACCGTGTCTTTTGCGTCAGACCGCGCACCGGACTCGCATTCACGGCATTCATTCGGAGTTCCCCTCGTGTGATTTGCCTTTCTTTTCTTCCGTCTTTGGCACTTCCTCAATGAGGCGTTTTGGGAGCGCCTTTTGAAGAATTTCAAGCACGACAAAACTCTTGGTCTTACTGATGCGCCGCGTCTCGCCAATCCGCACCAAGTCGCCCTCATTGATCTTCATGCCTTCGGGCACGTGGGCCCTGATACGCGAGCGCGTTTTCTTGTAACGCTCGTATTTGGACACAAAGTGCACAATTTCGCGCTCCACGGTCACGGTCCGGGGCGCTTTGGCGCTTTTCACCAAGCCGTCAAACACGTTTCCGCGAACAGCCATTTTTTTTTCATTTTCCGTCATTTTTTCCACCGCGTTTTCGCACAAATATTTTAATCCGGTCCTCCGGACGATAGCACCACTTGGATGTTTCAAGCATGACTCCTTTTGCATTCTCCAGATTCACTTTTAATGTCACTTCGCTTTTGGGGATTGTTTTTTCGCCTTTCTTTGTTTCGAGCGTCAAGGTATTTTTTGTTTCGGCCACCATCCGCCCCGAAATTCCGACGCGGCTTGAATCTGTCGACGCGGACACTGTCGCGAAAAGACCCATCCACTCATGCGCCGCGAGATTTTGGGGCGTGATTTCAACCTTTGTCATCAATTAAGCCTTCTGTATACCCTTCGGCAAGCAACACACCCTTGACTTTGTACTTGTGGTTTCCCTGCAGTTCGATCACGCGGTTTTTACTGGTTCCTCCGCACGCCAACTTTCGCTTCAGTATTTTTTCAAGCGACTTGGCCTGTGCATCGGTTTCAAACCCGCCGATATGAGTGATATGCTTTCCGAACTTGCGCGTGATCAACCGAATCTTTATTTTTTGCTGTTCTTTTTCGATTTGACCGCACACGCAAAGCGACTTAGGCAATCCGCATGTCTGGCAGATTTCATCCATTGGTTTAGGCTACCTCCGTTTTGTGATGATCTGTTTTTTGCTGCTGATGCTTAAACGTAAGAATCCGCGCAATGGTTCTGCGCATGGCGCGAATTTTTCCGGGGTTTTCCGGCCGCGTACCGGAGGCTACGAGCCCCTTTTCCTTGGCCACGATTTTTTTTAACTCCGCAAGCTTTTCGTTTGCCTCTTGAACGGACAATGCCTTAATATCCTTTTTTTTCATATTTGATCTTGCATCCTTTCCGTGTTTCATTCGAATTTAATTTCGAAATTTTCTCAATATCACTTTTCAACTTCTGCATCTGCTGCTTGCGCGGTATCCGCATTCGTGCTCTCTTCCGCGGCGGGGCTTTCAACTGCGGGCACTTCCACTTCAGCCGCAGAAACTTCAACTGTTGCGGTACCTGCCCCCGCAACGGCCTTTCTTTGCGCGACAATTTCCTTCAAATCAATCTTATCCAAAAAGTGGACATCGGGGTGCACAATCCGCACCTTAAACCCAATCGCGCCGATTTTGGTCACGGCTGTTCCCTTGGCATAATCCACCAAGGAGGCTTCATTTCCGACCTTTTTCATATACCCTTGTGCCATTCGTTGTTTTCGCTTGCGCTGGCCCTTTCCGGCAATAACGCCTTTCACCATGATTTCAACGCCCTTGGCACCCGCATTCATGATATCGCGCACCATCCGAAAGCACACGCTTCGCCAGGAAAATCCCCGCTTCACATTGGCCACAATCTTATCCACGACCGCCTGCGCATCCAGTTCAGGCTTTGCAATCTCCTTGATTTCAATCTGCGGATTCTCAATTCCAAACCGCCGCTTGATTTCGTCTGTGAGCATCCGGATCGTTTCGCCGCCTTTTCCAATCGCAAGACCCGGCGACACCACATGCACGACAATACGCGTCACGAGCGGCGTTTTCACGATTTCGGATTTCGTAAAACCCGCTCGCTCAAGTTCTTTACGCAGATAGCGGTCCAATTCGACTTTTCGGATTCCCTGCTCAATAAACGCTCTTTCAATCATCCAAACACCTTTACGCGGCCTCAAGCAGCACAATCTCTACATGACACGACTTTCGCTTTCGCCGCTTCCCGCCGATTTTTCCCCGCGTTTGAAACGAAGGACGACCAAACGCCATTGATGCAAATGCATTCAGCACCACGAGTTTTTCCGCATCCAACCCGCGGTAATCCGCATTGGCCATGGCGCTTTGAAGCAGCCCTAACAGCGCGTTCGCGGTTTTTTGCGGATAGCGACCTGACTTGGTTCCATGCACGGAATCTCCCTTTCGATGCGCCACCTTCTTGTTATACCGCGGAAGCGCCAGAAAATCCTTTTTTTCCGACAAGCGCGTCAGAAACACTTCGACTTTCTTAGCCGGTTTTCCCCTGATCTGGTTACAGATCTCGGTTGAAAACTTAAGCGACACGTTCGCACCCGTCAACACGGCACGCGCGATTTTCTTCTCAATTCGCGGAGCGACTTCTGCCTGATAATTCTGTTTCATTCCAATTCCTCATTAACGCTGCGTAATGGCGGTACTCGACTTGGTGGCACCAATTCCGGCTTTTCCGTGCTGCATCTTCTTTCGCGTCAACACCAGTTCCCCCAGGTAATGACCCAAGGACTCAGGAGCGATTTCAATGGTTTCAAACGAATTTCCGCGGTACACCGCAAATTTTAATCCCACCATTTTGGGAATAATCACGGTGTCGCGCAAGTGCGTTCGGATCGGCTTGGGTTCGGTTCCTTTCTTTTTAACCTCGCGCACGCGCTCAATCTGCTTTAAGAGCACCGCATTGAATCCGCGCTTTAAGCTTCGGCGCTGACGCGACCGCACCAAGACCGCAAATTTATCCAAGGGCATTTCATCGAGTTCGGGCAGCAAATGCCCGCGATACGAAAACTCTTTTTTAACCATTTAACGCTTCCTCCGGCCTGTTCTGCTGGATGCAATCGCACCGACTTTTCTGCCCGGGGGCGCGTGGCGGCTCGTGCTCTTGGATTTTCCCGCGTGATGCTGGCTTCCGCCAAACGGATGGTCCACGGCATTCTGGGCAACGCCCCGGATTCCCGGATAATGCCTTCGGCGCGCTTTCATTAAATGAAACTTCGTGCCCGCCTTAACCATTGGTTTTTCTCCCCGGCCGCCGGCGGCTACGCATCCAATCGTGGCACGACCCGAGAGCGGAAACGACACCGTGCTTCCGGATGACAATTTTACAAACCCCTCTTTTTCCGTTTTGGACATTAATACCGCGTACACACCCGCGGCGCGCACCACGGTTCCGCCGTCCTGCGCGGTTTTTTCAATCGCAAAAATCGGGCAGCCTTCCGGAATCGATTTTAATGGCAAGACATTTCCAACTTCAATGGATGCCGCCGGCCCCATCTCAACGCGTTGACCCTCTCTCATTCCTTCGGCTGCAATCATCTGCGATTCTTCCCCGTTTTCAAATACTACGCGTGCAAGGACTGCGCTTCGGCCGGCATCGGTTTGGAGTTCCAACAACTGTCCGCGAAGCACGCCCGCGCTACCCGTCTGACCGGTTCGCAGGTACTTGACGTCCGAGCGGCCTTTTTTGGTGGCCATGAAGGTAAAAGACCCTTTTCCGCGCCGCTGAGACCGCAATTGTTTACCCATTTTTCATCACCGAATTTTCAAATGCTTTGTAATTGATTCTCTCCAAAATGTTCTTTAAATCACACCCAGCTTCACGGCCACATCGCTTGCTTTGGACTCCTTTGAAAGCGTCACAAAGGCTTTTTTGCGGCCCTTGCGGTCTCGGATCACATTCACGGATGACACGCGCACCGCGTACACATCCTGGACGGCTTTTTTGATACTCTGCTTGTTGGCTTTGTCACTTACGACAAAACCCAGTTTGTTTTCCTTTTCAATCATCCCAACGGATTTTTCCGTGATCAACGGGTAAAAAATAATATCCGTGAGGTCGCGCACCTGTTCGAGGGCCGAAACAATTGGAAGTTTTTCGGAACTCTTATGCTGTTTTTTTGAAACCTCTCGAGTGCTTGCTCTCGAATGCGAAACTTTGGGTTTTTTGACTGGCGCATGATGCGTTGCTTCTTTTTTAGCGGCTACATTTGCTTTTTTTGCCAATGGTTTTGCCTTCGCAGTCTTTTTGGCGGGTGCTTTCGTTGCTTTTTTCATTTCTTAGGCCCCCACTGTTGTTCCACTTTTTGCAGCGCACTTTCAGTCCAAAGCGTCAATCTTCCCGCGTGCGACCCGGGTGCCAGCAATTCCACATTCAAATTCTTGGCTTCCACGATATCAACGCCTTCCAAGTTTCTTGCGCCCTTGTACACTTTTGCATTTTCACCCGTCACAATCAACAGGCTTTTTTTGCGCTTGTACTTTCCATGGCGGCGCTTTCCTTTGCCCGCGCGAATCTTGCGCTTATTCTTCGCATCGGTCACCAATTCAAAAACTTTTAATTTTTCAAGCACTTGGGCCACTTCACTGGTTTTGGAAAGTGCTTCAAACGCATTTACAATCACCATGGGAACACCCCATTCTTTGGCATTCCGGCGCGTGACCATCTCCTTATTCGCGGTTGCGGCAATGGCCGACTTCAAAGCCTTGGCGTGCTCTTTTTTGTTCAAGCGTTCGTGAATCAAGGTTTCTACCTTGGGCGGATGCGCGCTTCGCCCACCGCGGGACTGCGACACTTGCGCCACTTTTCCATAGGCCAGACCGCGGCGGTTTTTGAGCCGCGGGAGCCGCGCATGACCCACGTTAATGCTTTTGGCATAATTTGGAAGACCACGGTACCCGATATATCGCGCGGTATTGTCCATGCCCGAGCGGCGGTACTTGCCTTTGGGCTGCTTTCGGGCGGATTGCATTGAAAGTACTGCGCGCCGGATCAATGCTTCGTTCGGCTCGGAATCAAACACGCTTGGAAGCGAAATCTCCCGAACCGATTTTCCGTCCAATCCAAACACAGTTGCTTTCATATTTTTTTCCCGCAAATTCAAAATTTTTTATTTCAAATTTTATTTTTTCAATTTTTTTCTTTTTAATTGCTTCAATTCTCAAATCATTTTTAACTTAATTTCTTTTTTTTATTCAATTCATTTACTCTTATTTTTTCCCGCTTCGGCTAATTCTTCTTCCACACTCTTGTGGTGTGTCTTTTCTTCCTTGGCTGCTTCCATCTTCATGGCACGCGGTGCTTCTTCACTTGAAGCCGAACCCTCTGTACGCGTGGAAACAAACGACAAGGATTCCAGTTTCAAACGATTCTCGCGCATGGGGCGAATCGCACGCCGCAGCGCAATCACGCGCTTGGCCGGCCCGGGTACGGAGCCTGCCACCAGCACAAAATCATTGGCCACTGCACCGTAATGCAAAAATCCCGCTTTGGGTGACACGGCTTGTCCCTTCGAACCGATCTCTAAAATCTTTTTGTTAAACTCGGTCCGGGAATTGTAACCCATCTGGCCCGGTCTTCCAACTGTCCACATGACCGTGGGCGGATGCCAGGGGCCAATGCTTCCCACCACGCGCAGTTTCTTGGCTTTGTGACGCTGAATCTTCACATTATGGCGCTTAATGACACCCTGCATTCCCTTTCCTTTGGAAACGGCTTTGACATCAAGCAATGTGTGCGGTTCAAACACGTCAGACACTTTTATTTCGTGGCCGAGTTTTTCCTTGGCAAACGCCAATTGATCATCGATGGACCCGCTTAACGCGATTTCGCTCACATCGGGTTTTTTCTTTCCAAAACCGGTTAACGCGGGCTGGGTATGCACCAGCAAGCGAATAGATTTGATTTGGTTTTTTAATTTTTCAAGGTCGGTTACGGTTTTGTGCGCAATCGCTTCTTTTTTTTTCTTCGAGTGCTTTTGCTTAAACGAATGCTGTTTTTTCAACAAATGCCGATCTGTTTTTTCCGAAGTCACATCCAATAAAACCGTTTCCACATTCTTGTCCGGATTTTTTCCAAGGGCCCGGATGCCAAACACGCGCAGCGGGGGGCACTCAATCACCGTGGCGGCGAATACAATGTCATGACCCGAACTGGGGGTTCCCTTGCGCAGGTCTTTGCCGCCCGCCTGAATCATTCCGGCTTTGAAACCAAAAAAATTGGCGGCCTTGGCTTTCCCACCCGAATCAAGTTCGAACCCGCGAAAGCTCGGGGTTTCTTTTTGCGCCCGCGAGTGCGGATAAAACTGCAGACTACCCGTTCTTGGACGAGATACACGACCCATGGTTAATCAAACTTCCATTGACTAAAAAACGCCAAATTTGGCGCTGTGTTTTAACGCCAAAAAAGCACATTCAGTGCTTCCCTACACAGGATACTGCATGCAGTATCCTTCACGCCACACTCGGGCGCGGCCGAGCCTGAACGAAAACGGGTTGGCATTTACATCCGATTCGGTTCGAAACGGATGCAGTTTGCCGTCAAAAAGACGGAAATTGCATTAGGCCACTAAAGCCTAAATCAATACTATAATACCGCAAAAAAAGGTATATAAAGGAAACGGGGGATTTGCAGATTCCTGCCAATGGGCTCTACTTATTCACCGGTGAAAAAGGCGGGTGCATTCTTCGGGAGGGGTTGCTTTTCACGTATTCGCCGCGAAAAATCGCATACAAAACAGCCACGAGTACCAAGAGAAAAATCAGCCAGAGTGCCAAGGACCCAATCCCGCCCAAGCCAATCAGACCCGCGATAAACCCCGGGGTTCCCGCTGCTTCAGGCTTGGGAATCGCAAAGCTTGCTTCCGCGATGCGGCCATCCGTCAACACCGCGCGCACGCGGCCGGTTGCTTCGCGCAGGTTTCCGGTTTTGGGTTTAATTGCAAACGTAAACAATCCGCGCTCACCCGGATTTAACACCAGCGACCGCTGCGAAGGCGCTTCAAAATCGGAAGGGAGTTCCACCCGCATCTGGCCTGAGAGCTGCGAACTGGAAAGATTCGTTGCCTGCACTGTGAGCAAAGCTTCGTTCTCTGACAATACCTGAACACGCGGCTCCAACCGCAAGTCGCCCGCTGCACTCACGCTGGACACGGATGAAAGCGCAATGGATTCACGGTCCGCGATGGTTCCAAGCACTTTTAATACAATCTCCGCGGACGCGGTGGTGCGAACCGTATTTGAAAACATATCCAAGTACACGGTTCTGGTTTCATTTGCGGCAAATGAATGCGTGGGTGCTTCGGCAGTCCAAGCGGATGGAATTCCTTCAAGTGCGACTTGTACCGTCTGCGAAATATTCGAATTATTCTTCATCGTCACCGGGATCGTGACTTTGTCCACAAACGCCAAGGAATCGGGTGCCGAAACAATCGAAACACTCGGGCTTGCGTGCTCCGCGGGCCACTCGACGGAAGAGAATCGAATTTCAGTCGGACAATCGGGTCCGCGAAAACGGTATTCCAAATTGGATGTGCGACCTGAGAGCATCGCCACCAGTACATTCGTTCGGATGGTTTGCCCTTTGGGAACGCCAATCACCGACGGCGACACCACGAGGTTTCTTCCGGATAACTCCAAGAAAACGGTTTCGCTTGAAGAATTGGAAACCGAAATAGATGCGCGACCGCTTCCATTGTCCAAGGTAATTTTTTCAGGGACATTGAGAGTTAAATTGCGGCACACTTCCGTGCTCGTTCCCCCGCTTCCAGCCAATACCGTGACGGGAAACGACTTGGTTCCAATCGCATTAAAATTACAATAATCGCCGTCGGAAAAGCGGCCTGCTACTTCCACAAATCCCGTTCCGCTGCGCTGCGAATCGGTTGAAAAGCCCTCTACGCCAAACCAGACACTTGCAGTTCCGCCATTGGCTGCAGCCGCGGAATCAAACACGGTTTGAGAAAGCGAAAAGGAATCCGACTGGTCATACACGTTCACGGATTCAATGAAAAAAGACTTGTTCGAATTATTCCGAAGGGTTGCAAACTCGCTTTGCGTGGTTCCACCGCGCACGCGAACGCTTGGTGCTTCCAGCACAATATTTCGGCACACGGTCAAGTTATTCGTGGTTCCTGAATCATTTAATTCCACGGACATGGTCTTTGAAAGATTGGAGAACGAACAGTTTTCGCCATTGTCAAAGCGGCCCTCCAACTGCAACCGAAAAGACGCGGAGCGATCGGAATCGAGTGTTCCGGTGGTAACGCGCACGCGCACTTCTGCAGTCCCTCCGGCCGGAACGGATGAATCATTGGATACTTTTTCAACGGCGAAATCTGAGTCAAATTCTTCAAGCCGCACATTTGAAATCACAAACCGGCTGTCTGAATTATTCACAATTGTGTAGGTCTGAAGAACCGAATCGTTTTCTCCAACTACTGTGCTTCGGGTTTCAATGGTAAGTTCACCACAGGCGGCTACGTCTGTGCCTTCATTGCTCACGGTCACGCTAATCGTTCGCGTGGGAACACTTCCCAATGGACATGACAATCCGTCTTCGAATTCTCCGACTACTTGAATGCGAAACGAATCGGATTGCGTACTTGAAACCGAACGCGACACAATCTGCGCTTCGGCTACACTTGATTCAAAACCCGTGAGAATCGGGTCAAAATAACCCGTTGAAACATCAAATGCATTGCTGGACTCGGTTAATCGCACTTCGCGCACGAAAAAGCGCGTTGAAGAATCGTTTTCAATCGTAAATGTTTTGGTCACGGAACTTGATTCCGGAACTGTTACACCTGTGGCAGAAACAAAAATCGCAGCACAGGATGCGTCTGATGCAAGTTCTGCGTGTTCAACTGTTCGCGTGGGTCCTGTCGGGCTTGGCGAAACCGTACTTGTTCCGGGACGCGACGCGACTGAATCAAGGTACGCGGTCTTGGATTCAAAAGTGGGTTCGCCTTCCGCGCGGGCGTACCCCACCACGCGGTACTGCGTGTATTGCGAATTCGCGTTGAACGCGTTAAACCACGTGACATGCTCGTCCATTGAAACACCCATGGTCCGGATTTGCTCCGGAATTCGTGTGATTAATTGCCAGCCTGAATTCGTTTTGCCGTATACTTCCGCATACGAAACAACGCTCGCGTGCGCGGCATCAATATCAAAATGATCGCGAAGACCCAGATGCACATTCATGCGGATGTCCACAGAATCATTTGCATTCGCGGTGGCGTTTGTGGTCCAAAAACTTTGGCGGTCCGTTCGAAGTTCTACAAACGTGGGTTCGGCATCAAAGTCGCCTGGAACAATCGCACGCTGCGGCGTGTAAAAAAACCGGATAATGGGTTTTAGAAAACCGAATGAAAAACCAGGGCAATCATCGTCCCACTCGTGGTCCTCGTGCCATTCTTCGTGACATTCTTCGAAATCGTCATCGGCGAGTGCCGGAACGGGTAAAACGGAAACAACTAGAAATACAATAAGGGCAATTCGCAACGCATTCCAACCAAGGTTGTTTGTCATGGAGATCGAGTCGCTCGAATTAATATATTCCATACCAGAATGCATTTAAACATTCCTTTTGTCCCGTGAATAGGTTAATTAGCTTGGGTTGGGTTCATTTGACCTTTAAGGCTTGTTTTCAAGGAAACAGGAAAAAAGGGGTTTTGCCGACTTGGGGCATGAATTCGCTTAAAAATGAGTTTGAACATACGCTACTGAATGGAACCTGTCAAATCCTACCAAATCATCTTTGACGCTGACCGCTGCATTGGAAGCGGCGCCTGTGCCGCCGTGACACCCAGTAACTGGCAAATGCAACCCGACGGCAAAACCAAGCCCCGTAAAACCGAGATTTCAGAATCCGAATTAGGTGAAAACTTAGAAGCCGCGCGCGGTTGCCCCGTGAACGCCATTCAGATTCTGGGCAAAACCGGAAAACAACTGGTGTAAAACAAAATCAAATAGAGACTCAACAAGATACTGAATTCGTAATTCTTTTTTTGGATTCTTCGAACTCTTGATATCACCCTTTGATATTTCCAATTGGAGACAAACGACAAACCTTCCGCGAAATTCCCGCTTCGTGCATGGTGTTCACGACATCAGAAATATTCTTGTACGCGTCGCCTGCTTCTTCGGCAAGGCCCTCCAATGACGCGGCTTTCACCCAGATTCCTTTTTTCTCCATCTGCTTTTGAAGCTCCGCGCCTTTGAAGCGCTGCTTCGCCGCATGACGCGACATCGTGCGCCCGCTCCCATGCATGGTCGAGCCAAAAGTCTCTTCCATGGCCTGCTTGGTTCCGGTGCACAAAAACGAACCCGTTTCCATGCTCCCACCCACAATCACAGGCTGGCCGGTTTTCCGAAAAATGCCCGCCAATTCTTTTTCACCCGGACCAAACGCCCGCGTGGCACCCTTGCGGTGCACCACGACTTTGCGCATTTTTCCATCCACCTTGTAGGACTCCACTTTCGCAATGTTATGCGCGACATCATACACCAGATTCATTTCGAGGTCCTCCGCGGATTCGCCAAACACTTTGGAGAACGATTCGCGCACGCGGTGCATAATCAACTGCCGGTTCGCAAATGCATTATTGGCGGCGCAATTCATGGCGCCAAAATATTTCTGTCCCTCTTCGCTCTGAAACGGAACACATGCCAAGTCGCGGTCCGAAACCGAAATTCCATATTTGTCCATTGTTCCCACGAACTCCGTGGCGTAATCCGAACACACCTGGTGACCAAATCCACGGCTACCGCAGTGAATCATGATTAACACCTGGTCTGGCGAATGAATCCCAAACGCTTTGGCGGTTTTAGGATCCGTAACATCGCGCGACAGCGAAACCTGCACTTCGAGGTAATGGTTTCCGCTTCCCAGTGTTCCCAATTGGTGCGCTCCGCGCTCCCGCGCCTTCTCTGAAACGAATTCCGGCTTGGCGCCTTTGATGGCTCCGCGTTCTTCAATGGCTTCCAAATCTTTTTTCCATCCATAGCCATTATCCACGCACCACTTCGCACCCTTCGTCATGACGTCGTCAAACTGCTTGGGTTTTAGATTTACAATTCCTTTACGCCCCACGCCCACGGGAACCGACTTGAATAGTTCATTTACCAATTCCTTGATTTTGGGTTTGACTTGGCGTTGGGTAAGATTCGTACTAACCAGACGCATGCCGCAATTGATATCATACCCAACCGCGCTCGGCGAAATCACGCCTTCTTTCGCATCAAACGCGGCCACGCCCCCCACGGGCATTCCGTATCCCAGATGGCAATCCGCCATCAAAAGCATTTTCCCGACAATCCCCGGCATGGCTGCGACATTCCTGGCCTGCTGGAGCGTCTGTTCATCTACTGTGGAAAGAATGTTTTTGTTGGCGTACAAACGAATCGGCACATGCATTGCGCCTTCGCGCGGATACTCAAGCCGAACCGGATCAATGCGCTGCAATTTTTCAAGCATAGTAGGAAAATGCGCTCATGCCCTTTAATAGTTTGTGCTGACGGGGCCTGCGAGGTATTTTAATTTTTTTGAATCCTTTATTCATCCCATGAATGAGTACGGAATCACCAAACACGAATACGACAAAAACGCGCAGTATTACTATGGCAGCCATGCATTAACCGACTGGTCAGAACTGGTGCAGCAGTTTATTCCGTATTTGACGGGCAAAAAATTGCTTGACGCAGGCTGTGGCACCGGGCACAACATCGGGCGGTTTCTTGCAAAAGGTTTTGAAGTCGACGGCCTTGACTTTTCGGCGGAAAGCATCGCCATTGCCAAATCGCGCTTTCCGCGTGCGCGATTCTTTGAAGCGGATTTACTAAACACTCATCTTCCTTCGAATTCCTACGACGGAATCTTTGCATGCGCAAGCCTTTTGCACATCAAAAAAGCGGATGTTCCGCGCGCATTACTGGAATTCAAGCGCTTGCTTAAACAAAACGGAAAATTGTTTATCTCCGTAAAGGAAGGGAAAGGCGAACGAATCATTCAAAAAAAAGACCGCAAGCGTTTTTTCAATTTTTTTCAAACCGACGAATTAAAAAAAATGATTGAAGCAGGAGGGTTTCAAATTCTGCGCCTTGAACTCGTGCACCACGACCAGCTAACCGGAAAAGACCCCGAAGAACCCAACTGGATCTGGGCCATTGCTGAACGGCTTTGAAAAAGAGCTAAATGTCCAGCACTACTTGCGCATGCCATGTATTTCCTTTCTTTTCCACTCGCAGGTCATGAAACGTCACGGCCTTCACGTCAATTCGAACCGCTTTCGCATTCACTCTTTCCGCATCCTGACCTGCCAAAGTGGCTCTCAATTCAAATCCGGATGGATTCTTAGAGACTTTCACCGAGACGTTTTTGAAGATTAACGATTTGGAATCCTTCAAAAAGACGATTTCTGATAAGAAGTTATGTAGCAACAAATCAAGTTTGGGAGCATGCAATTCAACCCGTATTTTCTTCACTGCTTTAATTTTTCGAGTATCCGCCATTTGTTCACACAGTGCGAGGGCCGCGTTCTCAAACAATTCGCTTTCGGTTTTTCCGGCTGCTTCAAACGCGGCTTCGCCTGCGATATACTCCAATTCCTTGAACTTGGGCATGTAGTAATTGTTGGCCAAAGCTGCTTTTAATCATCTTTGTTCAAAACACCGCAATCCAAGTGGGCTCGGAAAACCGCCTCTTTTTAATGCTTTTTTTCTGCCAAGTGTGTATACAAGGTTTTCGATTTGTTTATCGGCATTACCGGATTAAACTGCAGCGGCAAAGACACCCTTGCCGAATTCCTGGAAAACAAGGGATTTGTCAAGCGCTCTTTGTCGGACGAAATCCGAAAAGAAATGAAAATCCGCGGAATCCCCATCACCAACCGCGAATCCATGATTGAACTTGCCAACGAACTGCGCAAAACCCAGGGCGCCGGAATTTTAGTCAAACGCCTCGTGGCCTCAATTGACAAAACCAAAAACTACTCCTTTGTCTCCATCCGAAACCCCGAAGAAATCGCGGAACTCAAAAAACACCGCGAATTCTTTCTGGTATTCTTAGAATCCGATCCTGCGAAGCGATTTGAGCGCATGCAGGAGCGCGCCAAGCACGGAGCGTCGCAGTGGGGAAAGATTCCCCAAAGCTTTGACGAATTCCTCGCCGAAGAAAAAATGGAACTTCAAAACAAGGACTCCACCGCGCAGCAATTGCTTCAAGTGCGCGGCATGGCCGATATTATACTTGAAAACAATGATTCTGTCGAAGAACTTTTCGCCAAAGTCGAAACCTTTCTGGATAAATTACACTTCGTTTACCGCCGCCCCAGCTGGGACGAATACTTTTTAGACCTCTCGCGCGTAGTCGCAAAGCGCGCCACCTGCGACCGCGGAAGAAGCGGATGCGTGATTGTCAAAGACAAACACATTCTCACCACGGGCTATGTGGGGTCTCCCCCGGGTCTTCCGCACTGCGACGAAGTCGGGCACTTAATGAAACAAGTAGTGGACGAAGACGGCCGCGCGCACTACCATTGCCTGCGCACCACGCACGCGGAAACCAATGCGATTGCACAAGCCGCCAAACTCGGAGTTTCGCTTAACGGTGCCACGATGTACTGTAAAATGACACCCTGTTCCACCTGTGCCAAGCTCATCATCAGTGTTGGAATTGCGCGCGTGGTCTGCGAAAAAAAATACCATTCCGGCAAAGAAAGCGAAGACATGTTCCAAAAAGCCGGTGTCCACTTCGAATGCGTATCGAACGAACTGGAACAGTACAAGAATCAGTGATTGAGTAACTGCTCATCTGTCAAGGCGATCAGACTCAGAAAAAGGAAGTAAATTCTTTAACAGTCCAAAGAATCTTTTGGGTGATTTTCGGGGCATTAAGAATATAGAGGACTTTGATTAACCCCAAAAACCAAATTTTCAATTCGTTGAATTCCGAATTAACCTCGTTTTAATGCGATTTGAATTTTCAATTGCTTGGTTAATCAAACTTCTCTATGCTGTGTTGAACTATAAAAATGAGAGTATTCGTTATTTCAGTTCAATTTCCATTCTCACGCTTTCTGGAATATCGATTCGCATCAGGCGGTGAAGCGTTCGTTCGTCGGCCGCAATATCTATAATTCGCTTGTGAATCCGCATCTGCCATTTTTCATAGGACTCGGTTCCACCGCCGCACGGGGCTTTGCGCGTAGGGATTACCAATCGCTTGGTTGGAAGCGGAATCGCACCCGAATGCTTGGTGCCGGTTTTCTCCGCGACATCAATGATTTTGGCTGCAATATCGGATACCTGTGAAAAATCAGGTGAACTGAGCTTGATCCGAGCTTTCTGCGCCATATTTCAACACAATCCCCCAAAAAAAAAACAAAAATAAAAGAAATAGGGTGAAAGCGCATCTATTTCTTATCGCGCGGTGTCACGCTCAAGACGATTCCCGCTGCCACGGTTTGACCCATGTCGCGGATCGCAAAGCGACCCAACTGCGGGAACTTCTTGAACTCTTCAACCACGAGTGGCTTTAAGGGCACGATTCGCACCACAGCGGCATCCCCGGTTTTCAAAAACTTTGGGTTCTCTTCTTTCACGCCACCGGTTTTCGGGTCCAGTGTTTTCTGGATCTCTGAAATCGTACACGACAACTGTGCCGTGTGCAAATGGAACACCGGCGTGTAGCCAATCGGAATTGCCGTCGGGTGATTCAAGACCACAATCTGGGCTAAAAAATCCTTGGCCACGGTAGGTGGATCCGACACATGACCCAATACATCGCCGCGCTGCACATCTTCACGGTTTAATCCGCGGATATTGAAACCCACGTTGTCACCGGGCTTGGCCTCGGTTAATTGTTCGTGGTGCATTTCAACGCTTTTAACTTCACCGGTTTTACCACCCGGCATGATAATAATCTTGTCGTTGGGCCGCAGAATTCCGGTCTCCACGCGTCCCACAGGAACGGTTCCGGCTCCCTTGATGCTGTATACATCCTGAATCGGCAAGCGAAGCGGCTTGTCGGTTGGAAGCGAGGGTGCTGTCAATTCGTCGCAGGCATCAACCAAAGTGGGTCCCTTAAACCAACCCAGCTTCTCGGATTTCTTGGCGACGTTGTCACCCAAAAAAGCTGAAATCGGAATGAACTTGACGTTTTCAATCTTGTAACCCACGCTTTGAAGCAACTTGGTCATTTCCTCTTTGACTGCCATAAACCGCTTTTCCTCATAACCGACTTCGTCGATTTTGTTAATGGCAACAATCAATTGCTTAAGACCCATTACCTGCGCCAAAAACGCGTGCTCTTTGGTTTGGGGCTGAACGCCATCCTTGGCGGCAACCACCAGCACAGCCGCGTCGGCTTGGCTGGTTCCCGTAATCATGTTCTTGACAAAGTCCTTGTGGCCGGGGGCATCAATAATCGTAAAATCGTTTTTCTTGCCGGTGAATTTCTTGTAGGCAACATCAATCGTTACACCGCGTTCGCGCTCTTCTTTAAGGCGATCCATGGCGTACGCAAAAGCAAATGAACCCTTTCCCCGGCTGTCTGCTTCCTCTTTGAGTTTACGGTATTCCTGTTCTGACAGCGAACCCGTATCATAGAGCAGACGACCAACGGTTGTTGATTTGCCGTGGTCCACGTGGCCGATGAAAATCAAGTTAATATGCGGCTTGGTTGCCATGTTTCATTACCTCCAAATACTCCATAATGTGTTTTAAGCGCTAACAGGGTGGTTTTAAACCAGATTAACCAATCAATAAACCCATTACACCCAAATCTTTAAATATTAAGCCGTTTAGCCGCCTGTGCGCGGAGCCGTTTGCGTCCGGCTCCACCGCACGGGGTGCGTTATGCACCCCTTATCGCCGGATTACGCAGCCGCCTGTCCGCGGCTTCAGGATTCGGGGTGCCAACGGCACCCCTCGCGTCACACTCGGACGCGACCGAGTCTACGGAATGGCGTCGCGGCTCCAGCACGAAGGGTTCCGATTGAACCCTGTCACTTTTTTCAAAGGCCTACACGGTTTTTCGGTTATTTTGCCAAATCTTTGGCTTTTCGGGCCTTCAAATATTCCATGACGATTGGAATCACCGATAATGCAATAATTCCAAGGACAATCCAGAACAAGTACTGCTCCGCCTGTGGAAATGTCTGGCCCAAGAAGAATCCGGCGGCTACAAACAGCGTGGTCCAGGCGAACCCCCCTGCAATATTGTACTTGAGAAAATTTGCGTAATTCATGCGCACAATTCCGGCTACAATCGGTGTGAATGTTCGAACTGCCGGAACAAACCGCGCGAGCACAATGGTTTTGTTGCCGTGCTTTTGGTAAAACGCTTCGGCTTGCGTAATCCGCTGTGGATTGAACAACCACGAATCGGGCCGCGCAAAAAAACTTCTTCCCCAGCGGTTTCCCATGTAATACCCCGCTTGGTCGCCCAGCACGGCGCCCGCAAAAATAATGCCCCAGACCGCAAAGACATTGAAGTATCCTTGTGCTGCCAAAAGACCCGCAACAAACAACAAAGAGTCACCCGGCAGAAAAAAACCAAAAAAAAGACCGGATTCCGCAAAAACGATTGCAAACAGCGCGAAGTATCCGAATTGCAAAACCAAGTCCGAAATCGCGGAAAAAAGCCAGTCCATACGTGGAGTAACGGGGCGAGGGTTAAAAAGAATTTATGGTGCGATGCTTCAAAGAAGCGATTTCACTGCATTTTGAAGCGTTGCGTTTTAGGATGCCGCCGGGTTACTGACGCGGCCCATGAACAGGATGGCACCGGTTTCTTTGTCGAAAATGAAAAACAAAAACGGGTGGTCTGCCCGAAAGACTGGGGGTGGGGCTGGCGCTGAAGTAGTTCCGATAATAACGCCGGTGGCAGCCGCGGCTTCGGTTCCTTCTTCATGTACATCAATAAACGCCTGATGAATGACTCCCTGAATAAACAAATTCCGAGTTCCATCCAGTCCACTAAAGTCGGCTGCTCCGGTAAATGCCGTGGGCATTCCAAGTTCCGCAAGAGTACTATTCATCGCATATTTGGTTGTAAACGAAAACTTCGGCAAAAATACATTCACGCGCTGCTCCTGCACCGCCTCTTTCCAGCCCATAAATTTCTCCGTTGAAATCATTTCGTCCAAGGATTGCGTCGAATCCGATTTCGGAAGAACAATGAGCATGGATAGTTTTTTCCCCTTGTAGGGTAGTTCGAGAATCTGTGCCTCTTCTGTCTCGGCGTACGAAAAGCGGCTTTCTTCGTCAGAGCGCTCCATCATAGAAACCGTTACCGCATCCCCCGGCAGCGTATTAAACTCGGCGTCTTTGGTTTTGGCTTTGTCAAATTGTCGCAGCCAATCCGCCTTGAAATAAATCGCGTTGGTCAGCACAAGACGCGTATCCGTGTTAATCGCGCCGGTCGGAAATAAGTCCTTAATTTTTTGGTTGGTTTGGTCGGCCACCCAATTGTTAATCGTTTGGCGGGATTCCTCGGTTTTTTCGACAAAATCCATGTTCGTTGCTTTGGCTTCATAATATTGCGACGTAGTTCTTAGATATTCATCCAACAGTTTGTAATCCTTCTGTACCCACAATGCATTCGCGGTCTTAAGCGAATACGGTGCGTCTTGGGGGTTCAGGCGGTTAAACAATCCTGCAAAATTGGATCGGCGTGCAATCTCCTCTGTAGGAAAATGAAACACGGATTGAATCTCATCCGCGGTCTGGCCGCGTGCGCCTTCATAAGTCATGGCCAGTGCCGTTGAGATGCTATACGGTGAAAAAAAGATATTTTCAGATTCCGTTTGCGTAAGATTGGAATACAATTCAAACGCAAACTGGTTATTCGCGGCTGCAACTTCCTGAATTCCTACGGGAGTTGACTGACTATCATCAAGAATTGCGGCAGACGTATTCGTGCAACCGCTGACCAACAATGAAATTACAATCAGTACGGGAACTGCGAACGCAAAAATTGTTTTGACCATTTAGTAATCCATGGGCCTGTTATTTTTAAGCCTTTTCATTTTGAACAGGTTTTTCCCGCATACTCATTAATCCAGGAAAAACGTATACGGCTTGACTTCGGGGTCCATGCCTTTGCGCTTTCGGATCTCGGTAATGGTTGGGCGCTGCAGCTCTGCTGGAAGCAAGTCATATCCCGCGTACTCGGCGGTCCACATGGCGCGACCCTGCGTGGCGCCCCGAATGGAGGCTGCAAAACCAATCAATTCCTTGACCGGTGCTTTGGAAACAATAATTGTTGCGTCGCCTTCGGTGCGCATCTCGCTGATTTGCGTTCGGCGCGCCCCGAGTTCTTTGCTGGCAGAACCCATCTGGTTTTGCGGAACCGTAATCGTTAAAATCTGCTTGGGTTCGTACAATACGGGGTTTGCATTCAGCATGCACGCAAAAATCGTTCGCGTAATCGCGGGCAGCACTTGGGCAGGCCCGCGGTGAATCGAATCCTCGTGAAGCGTTGCATCTTCGAGCACGACTTTAACGCCAAATCCTTTTTCCTTGGCCAAGGGGCCCTGGTCCATGGCATCTGAAAACCCCTGAATGACCAGTTCCTTGATTTCAAACAGCGACTGGATTCCGCGCGAAGCATCCACTAACACGTTATTGTTATGAACGGCCCATATTTTTTTGGCTTCTTCGCGCTCAAATCCGGCGTCAATCAGTTTTTCCACGAGTGCTTTGTCCTTGTCGCGGATTTTTCCTTTAATCTTGGTTTCAATCAGCTTTTCCAACACTTCTTTGGGGATCGCCTCGACATGCATCAGGAATCGGTTGTGGCGATTCGGAGTTTTGCCCTCCAAGGTCAAGGATTTTTTCTGAATCGTTTCCTTGTACACCACAATCGGGTTACCCATTTGTACGGGAATCTTGTATTTATTCTCAATTCGATAACGATTTACATCCAAATGCAGTTCGCCCATTCCAGAGAGCAAATGCTCTCCCGTTTCCTGGTTAATCGACGCCCGTAGATTCGGGTCCTCTTTGGTCAGCTGGCGGATGGCCGTAATCAGTTTTGGCAAGTCCTTGGTTTGCTTCGCCTCGATGCTTACGGTGATCACGGGTTCCACTGAACTCATGAAAGATTCAAACTCTTTGATGTCAATGGTTGAAACGGTTTCACCGGCATACACTTCTTTGATTCCGACCAGTGCTGCAATGTTTCCGGGTCCGGCTTTTCCCACGGTGATAAAATCGTTTCCCATAAACAATCCGACTTTTTGAACGCGGGCTTCTTTTTGCATTCCAATCAGTTTCACATTCTGGCCCGGCGTTACGGTCCCGGAATAAATCCGGCCCGTGGCAATGTCACCTGCATGCGGGTCGACACTTACATCGGTAATCATCATGGCCAGTTCTCCCTTCGGATCGCATTCCAGCATGCTTTTTCCGATGCCGGACTCCAAGTCGCCTTCCCATATTTTTTTGGTCCGGTATTTTTGCGCATGGACAGGAGACGGAAGAAAATTTTTAACCATTTGAAGCGTGACTTCGTGGACGGGAGAAATCCTGGCGAGTTCTTCCTCGCGCTCGGTCTTTAAGTAGTTATACACCTGCTTGAAATTAATGTTTGATTTTTTCATGTATGGAATGGATACGGCCCATTTTCGCTTGGCCGAACCAAAGGCAACGGTTCCCTTAATTGGGTCGACGAGCCACTCTTTCCGGAACTGTTCGGGCACGTTTTTGGAAATCAGGTTATTGATCTGTGTAATCACCTTGGCAAAGCGCTTTTGCATGTCTTCTTCGGTGACCTGCAGTTCTTTGATCAAGCGGTCGACCTTGTTAATGAACAAAACGGGTTTGACCATTTCGCGCAAGGCCTGCCTTATCACGGTTTCGGTTTGGGGCATCACGCCTTCAACGGCATCCACCACGACGATCACGCCGTCGACCGCGCGCATCGCACGGATGACTTCGCCGGTAAAATCCACGTGACCCGGTGTGTCAATCAGATTCACCAATGTCTGCGTGTCTTCAAATTTGAACACGAGTGAAATGTTCGCCGCGTTAATCGTGATTCCGCGTTCCTGCTCCTGGTCTTCGTAATCCATGACCTGCGCGTGTCCTGCGGCTTCGTGTGAAATAAGGCCGGCTGCGGCAATCAAAGAATCTGAAAGTGTGGTATTATGGATGAACATTCCCTCCGCGACAAAATTGTGATTGTCGGGAACCGTAAAATCGTACACGGTTTCCTGATGGCTTTCTTCAATTGATTTAACCTGAATAAATGCCAGTTCTTGGGTGTTGATTTTTTCGAGAATTTTTGTATTAATTCCTTTTTGCGCCATTTGACTTGCAATTTGTGTAAATGTTTTGACGGTTGGTTTGTATGTATTTTTTTCGTATTTGTAATAGTGATGTCCCACTGCGTTCATCGAAACATTTTTTCGGAGTTGTTCAAAGGCGGATTGATTAATCGGGACCAAGTCAAGGGTCTGACTCCCAGTACCTTTTTCGGCAAGTAAAATCGCTTTCTGCTGTTTCTCGGGAAGTCCGAATCCGATGTTTTTCACAAAGTTTTGAACCGAAAAACCCGTAATATACAAAGTATCTTGTGAAATGGTGGAAGCACAACCAAACCGTAGCAAAGCCAATTGCAGGTCTTTAATCATTTGTCGGCTAACCGAAGTAATTGAAACCGCGCTTCGGCTTTTTTCGACAGTTCCATCACAATCAAAATATCCGCGTAAAAATGCGCCCAGATGGACTTTGTCTGATGCAAGCAAGCACTCATTAAGCGCAATCTTGTGGGATTTTTTTCCTGAAGTAGGATAGTTAAAAATCGCATTCAGTGCTTCGATCAGCGTTTTGGACCCCGCACTGATCTCCGGCGTTTTGCCCGAGTAATTGCGTGAAAAAGTTTCAATTCCCAGTTCCGCACAAATAGCTTTGAATCGTTCCCCTAAAGCGGGTTTTCCTACAACCAGTTTGTCTTTGTAACCGTCTCCAAATAGTAATCCTGCTAAATAATAAAAATTTTCGAAGTTTGATGGCAAATGCATGGGTTTTGCATTTTTTCCCGTTTTTCCATTCTTGCGATAAAAAATAGTTTCAATCGAATCGTACAATCCGGTTTCAGAAATTTTCATCCGAGTTGCAAGATCGAGCAGTAGCTTGAGCGGATAACGGTTATTTTTTTGGTTTTCCTTCCACGCATCTCTTGTAATGCCAATTTCTTTGAAAATGGCAGGTTTGTGGTCAGAAAGTGAGCGAATTTGTGTGTTAAAATTTTCAGATACTATTGCATACATCGGTTTTGTTGCAACCCGTCGTAGAAACAACTTTTTTAAATCCAAAAGGTCGTCCGTTGCAAGATCACGTGGGCATACCACAATATCTTCCAAAGAAATTTCCATGGCTTGTTTATCTACAAAGTCTATTCCATTAAACGTAACAAACTTATGTTCGGGCGTTGTCTCAACCCAAAGTCCGTTTCGCAGCTGGACTCGAAGCGTTTTTCCCCCGGATAGCTTCCATGCATGCGAGATTGCTTTCTTTTCAACCTGTCCAGTTGATTTGTTTAAAGAAAAAATAATAAAATTCTTTTGCGATACATCGAACACAGTTTGGTCTGAATCCTGTTGAGCAATTGCAGAATCCGATTTAAGTATTTCAAATAACTGCTCTGCTCGAACCAACTGACCGTCAGCCAATTGCAATCGGGTATCTGGACTTACGCATTTGCCGTGGTCAATGTGTGCAACAGTTCCGATGTTTCGGATGTTCTCGCGGTCAGCCATCAGCTTTTCAGCCAAAGCCACCATTTCTTCGCGTCTGCCCATTTCATCACTCTGCGTGCTGTTTTAATTTTTTCAGGATGTGTAAAGCACTAAAAAAGAAAATTTTAGAATCCTTAAAAGGTAAAAATCCCCGTGTGTTTTCTTTGATGGGTCCTTTGAATGTGAAAATTATTTTTTTTAATTTGTCGTTTTAATGAAATCTTGTTTTGAATTTTTTGAATATGCGTTTTTTTCACTATCGACTGGCCATGGCAATGCGTTCCACTTCGTCGCGTCGGCGGATCGAAAACGAGGCATTGTCGCCCTTGGCGGCTAAAATGATTTCCTTGGCAAGGCCCTCATGCGAAGGCGTCTTGGTGTTAAACGAAGAGGCATAGCCTGCAAGCGCGATATTTTTGACTGCTTCATCCACTCGTCTGACGGGTGCCACATCCACGGAGACCGAATACGCCACGCCTCCTTTTTTGATGCGGGTCGTGTCTTCGCGGACGGCTGAATTTTCAATGGCTGAAATCAGGATCTGCACGGGGTTTTGTCCTGTGTCTTTTTCAATCAGGTCAAACGCGCGTTCCACGATTCGCATGGCATTCAGTTTCTTTCCGCAGGACCAGCGTCCGCGGATGTACTTTCCGCTCATTTTGCGTTTTCCCTGGCCCGAACGCATGATCTTGTTAATCAGCCGCTCGACAATATTGATCTTGGTTTTTCCAAACCGCATTCCGCTGCTTCGGCCAAACGAATGCGGGGTATTGTGGGCATCCAGATTAATATACGGTGCCAGGCTGATGTCACTTACTTTGACGCTCTTGCAGTCGAATTTCCCGAAAATCTTGGGTTCGAATGCTGTTTCAACTAAAGTCATATTTCAAATCACTTTACCGCTTGGCCTTTTCAAGTCGCCCGCTTCGAAGCATTTCAAGGGCTTGCCCGTTCACGTGCGTTACGCGGTATTTCACGCCCCACAAGTCACCTTTGGGCCCGTGCTTGGAGCCGCCGATTCCTTCCACAATCACTTCATCATGCTCGTCAATAAACTTGATGGCACCATCATAGGGCGCCAGAGCCGTCAATTGGCGGCCGTTTTTAATCAATTGGACACGCACGCATTTCCGGAGACCCGAGTTCGGCTGCTTGGCTTCAACGGTTCGCTTCTCAATGACAATTCCTTTGCCCTGCGGTGCGCCTTCCAGCATGTTAAACTTTTCCCGCGTTTTAAGGATCCGCTCCTTAAACACCCGCTTTTTCTTGCGCCACTTTTTACGCTTGTTTTCAAGCTGCCGCGCTGCAAATTCCCCGTAACCCATAAATGCTTCACCTTATTCGATTTTTACCGAGTTCACTCCAAAGTTCCGTTTTAACAATTCTTCAATCCGCCTGATTTTTCCGCGGCTTGCCCGTAATTTCTGCTTGTTTTCCATATCCACTTTAACCACCAATACGGGTCCGGTTTCCGCGTGTTCAATGGTTTCAAACCCGCTGAACCGGATTCCCGAAAACACATGCGCAAAAAACGCTGCGGGCGTGTCCCGGTATTCCACGATTTCAATCTTTTTGTTTAATGCATTCTCCAATTTTTTTATTTTTTCGCCTTGCTTGCCAATTGCTTTTCCCATCTCCCCTGGCTTCACGAGAAAACTCACACGGTCCTCAAAGACCAGACAGTCTTTGGCTTCCACGCGGGAAACCCGTGAAAGTGCATTGAGCAGCTGGATTTCCTGTTCGCCTAATTTCATCATGCTCTCGATTTGATGATTGTTTTTTTGGACGCTGATGGCAACGAAATCTCAAGCACTTTGCTCTTGCCGGCATCAAGCACTAAGATCGTGGAAACGGAAAAGGGTTTTCCGCAAACCGACCCCAATTCAAGAGATTTTCCCGGATACGCAAAAACCGGAATTCCAAAGGTTGCGGACCAATAACCGGTTTTTTCCCGCGCATCCGTGGGTGCATTGCTGCTTAGAATAATTAACTCCCCATTTCCTTTTAAAACGTTTTTTTCCGCCTCGCGGTACCCAAAAACGACTTTTCCGGTATCCACGCTTCTGCGGATTTCACGGCCCATTTCTGCAGTATCCATTTACTTTCCCCTCTTGGCATCCGGCGCCTTCATGACCAGCTCGACCCGGCCGGTTCCAACCCGGATAGGCTGCCCCACAATAATATTTTCCACCACACCCGTTAAAAAGTCTTTTTCACCCTTAAACGCCGCATCCAGCAGGTGCTTGGTGGTTTCTTCAAACGCGGCGCGGGCAAACGGCGACTCTTTTCCCTTCGTGATTCCCGTTCGGACAATTCCCCGGATTTCGCCGTCAAACGTCATCATATCCGCCAAAAGCATGATATGCCGGATATCCACGGAAATACCGTTGTCTTTGAGGTTTTTGTTCAGTTCATGCACAATGGACATGCGGCCCGCTTCGATTCCCATGACTTTACTGATCTCTTTGACATCATTGGTGGTCGTTCGCGTGGGATCAATTTCTTCAAGCTTTAAAACCGCTTTGAGATTGGTTCCACTGGTTTTAATCACAAATTCGCCTTTTTCTTCCGCCAACAGGGTCTTGTCAATTCCACGGACTCCCTGAATGCGCGCCGAAAGGGTTTTGAGTACGCGCCGGCGCACCTTTAAGAGCGACTCTTTTCCAAACGCAAACTCAAGGCCATTCTTTTTGGCCGATCCCTTGGCTTTTAACTGCTTTTCAATCTTATCAAACAGCTCCCTCCGGTCAATTCCGCGCTCTTCAAGGGGCTCTTCCAGCGGTGCGAACAGCACACGGTTTTCGGATAAGATTTCTGAAGTCTTTACCACATCGCTGATGCGCACATCAATCAGGGATTTTGCAAACTTGTCGGCTTCTGAACGGCTGGAGCGGATTTTTTCATTCAAATAAATCGTCATCGTGGGGTAGCGCGCACGACTCCGGCCGTCCACAATCTCTTCCATCCGCTGGATTCCGCTTCCCACACTCACTTCCGCGGCTCCGGCAAAGTGCTTGGTTCGAAGCGTCAGCTGCGTTCCGGGTTCCCCCAAGGACTGCGCGGCCAAAATTCCAACGGCTTCACCGGACTCAACCCGGTATTCTTCAAATTTTTCGGCCATATGCACAATAAAGCGCTTGGCTTCCGAGTCGCTTAACCGCTGCTTTTCAATCACGCCCACGGCATCTTCGGCCAAGTACCCGGGCAAGCGGTCCAATCCCGGATAAAGCGGTTTGGGTTCCTCATAAACCGCCACCACCGGCGCTTCAACGGGCTTTGCCAGCACCGCTTCTTTGGCTTTTTCTTTTCCCGCGTGCTTTTCAGATGTCTTTTTTTTAGCCATACCAATCATCAATTTTTTTGTCAATATTTTTTTTCAGTTCACATCTCTTTTTATTTTTTAAATTTTTTTAATTTTAAATTTTGCCTCGGATTACTTTTTCATTTATTTCGAAAACTACTGTGAATTTTTTTTCAGTTTTTTCATTTGCTTTTTTTGGAAAATTCCTTGTACTCGTCTGCGGCATTCAAATTCTTGACAAACGCGACTTTGGTTGGGAACACGCCGTCTTCGCCATAGCGGTACTGAATGATCATGTTCGAAGCGGTCCGGACCGTTGCATCATCCACGACCACGAGGTCCTTAAGCGCGTTGGCTAAGCGGCGGTATAAGTACCCGGAAACCTTGGTTGCAACACCGGTGTCCACTTCTCCCTGACGGCCCCCCATCGCGTGGTAAAAAAACTCGGTTGGATTCAAGCCATCCATGAAATTGTGGCGGATAAACCCGCCCGCCAGTGCACCGACATCATTGGGGCGGTTGGCGGTAATGAGCCGTTCTTTAAATCCGCGTTTGGGTCTTCCTTCACGAACCGAAGCCTGACCCCAAAGCCCCGAAATATTGGTTAAATTCAGGGCGCTTCCGCGGGACTTGGATAAGATCATCACGGTTGAATTGTATTCCTTGTGCGGGGAATTAAACAATTCATTGATTTTTTCTTTCATGATCTGGTTTTCCACTTTCTTTTTGACTTCCGCCGCGATCCGCATCATGTAAATCTCAAAGCTTTCCGCGAGGGTTCGGCCCGGAATATGGTCGAGTGTTTTTTTCTCTAATTTCCGGACGAGTTCCCTGGCTTCCTCGAGTTCTTCTTCAATGGCCTTTTCGCGCACGCGCTCCGTGGCCTTGCTGGTTTCATACTCGTCAAGACCTACCGTGAGTCCTTTTAAAGTCAATAATTCGATAAACACCCGGCTGGCACGCGCGTAAAAAGTCTCAATGACTTCGGGTGGAAAGCGCCGCACCATGATATCAATCAGTTTTCCGCGGCCTTCGCCCAGACTTGCCGCATCCATCACGCCGTGTTCCAGCACGCCGTTTTTGATTTTCACCAATGTCTGGTACTTGTTGGGGTCTTCGCCTTTTTCAAAAAAACCGGCCTTTTCAAGCATCTTATGTGAAAGACTCTCGTACTCCAAGTCAATTCCTTTGGGAAGCATCTGGCTAAACAAAAGCTGGCCCGAGTATTCCTTTCCAGCGTCCGGTGTTGGCAATTCGGTTTCACCGATTTCATACATGAATTTCATCATGTGCTTTTTGTCAATCGTTGAACCCGGAAGCGTAAGCAAAAACGCGCCTGACACGCCGTCTTCTTCAAACGTAATCACGGGTGCGCCATAGCGCGGCGAAATAATCTGGCGCTGCACAAGCATTAATTGTTCGGCTTCGGTTTTTCCTTCCTCGGTCTGCGGAACATGCAGGTTCATTTCGTCGCCGTCAAAGTCCGCATTGTAAGGCTTGCATACAATCGGGTTGATTCGAAGGGTCTTGCCGGTCATGATCTTGGCGTGATGACCCATCATGGACAAGCGATGCAAGGACGGCTGGCGGTTAAATAAAACAATATCCCCGTCCATGATTTGGCGTTCAATCTTAAATCCGACACCGAGTTCGGCAATGACGTCTTCACGGTTTTCCGGCGTTACTTTTTTCCGGACGCCATTGGGCCGGACCAGGTACACGACCTTGTCGGTTTTTCGGATCATTTCCTCAATGCGCTTTTTGTTCCAATCCGTAATGCTTTCTGGCACCGTGAGCTCGCGTGCAATGACTTCCGGCACCCCCACTTCATTAATCGAAATAAAAGGATCGGGACTAATCGTCGAACGCGCCGCAAAGTTCACGCGCTTACCCGTTAGGTTATGCCGAAACCGGCCTTTCTTTCCTTTCAAGCGCTGCACCAGGGTCCGCAGGGCGCGGCCGCTTCGGTGCTTGGCCGGCGGAACACCCGCGGTGTTGTTGTCAAAATAAGTGGTCACATGGTACTGCAGCAGGTCCCATAAGTCTTCGATAATCAATTGCGGGGCTCCGGCTTCAATATTATCGCGCAAGCGGTCATTAATGCGTACAATATCCACCAGCTTATGCGTCAAGTCATCCTCGGATTTGATTCCGGACTCAAGCGTAATGGACGGGCGAATCGTAATCGGCGGGACTCCAACGACGGTCATGACGAACCATTCAGGCTTCACGCGCTCCGGCGAATACGAAAAGAATTTCAAGTCAGCATCCGAAATTTTTTCCACCCACTCGCGGATCTGCGTCGGATAAATGCGCTCTTTGTTCAGGTAAAAGTTCGTCGGGCGATCCAGCAACACGGTTCCTTTCGAAGTCTGGCAGTGCGGACACTTGGTGACCTTCTTGGTCTTGACCAGAATTTTTTTTAAGAGGTCTTCGGGGCTTCCGGCAGCGGCTAGTTCAAAGCCTTTGAGTTTTTCATCCGAGACCGCGATTCGCCCGCAATTCATGCAGGTGCCATGCATTAATTCCTCAAGCTTTCGCGAAAATTCGGGGTGCACCACGGGGCGGATGAGCTCGAGTGAGCCAAAGTGGCCCGGGCAATCCTTCATGCGCTGACCACAGGTCTTGCATCGAAGACCCGGATTAATCACGCCCAAGTGCGGATCCATCAGGCCGCCTTCCATGGGGTAGCCGTCCTTATCGTAGGTCTCGGGCGTCTTGATTTCAAGCGCGCTCATTTTCCGAATCTGGTCCGGTGAGAGCACATTGAATTCAATGGCCGCAATTTTTTTCAAAAGCATCTTTGTACACCTGTTAAGTCTAATCTAATTTTTTTGTTTCACTGCACCTTGTCCTTAAGCACGATTTTTGGAAGGATACCCAGTGCCTTGAGTTCGTCAAGAAGCAATTTGAAGCTGTAGGTCATTTCAACCGGATAAACCCGCGAGCCACCGCAGACCGCGCAATACTTTTTGTTCCGGATCTGGTCATTAATGGCAATCATTCCGCATTTTTCGCAGACGAGCTCCACGGTCTTGTCCGAATCGTCAATGAGTTTTTCATGCAAGAGCATGGCAGCGCCATGACCCACCAGGGTTTCGCCTTCCATTTCTCCGAACCGAAGACCCCCCTCCTTTTCTTTTCCTTCCGTGGGCTGCCGCGTTAAGATCTGAACCGGTCCGCGCGAACGCGCCTGGAGCTTATGCGAAACCATGTGGAACAATCGCCGATAACTAACGATTCCAACAAACAGTTCGCCTTCAATCTGCTCCCCTGTGACGCCATCGTAAAACTTTTCTTTTCCATCGCTTCGAAAACCGCGGGCTTTAAGCATTTTTTTTAGTTCCTCGTACGGGACTTCGCTAAAGGGTGTTCCGTCAATTCCGTTTAGGTCTTTCGGATCGAGGCTATAGGCCTTGCCAGCCAGCATTTCCAATAAATGCCCCACCGTCATTCGGCTCGGAACCGAATGCGGGTTTAGCAGCAAGTCGGGTTTGATTCCGCTTTCGGTAAACGGCATGTCTTCCTCGGGAATAATGGCGCCAATCACGCCTTTTTGTCCATGGCGCGAACTGAACTTGTCCCCCAATTCGGGCACCATTTCGCTTCGCACGCGCACCTTTACGAGGCGGTTTCCGGCTTCGTCTTCGGTCACCATGACTTTATCGACATGTCCGGGTTTTCCCTTGCGCGTGGTCACCGAGCTTTCGCGGCGTTTTTCCTTGACCACTCCAAACTCGTTAATCTCTTCGAGGAACCGCGGCGGCGAAGTTTTTCCAATCACAATGGCTTTTTCTTTCAAAAAGGTTTCCAATAGCGGCAAGCCATCCTCGGCCAGGTGCTGATACGGCTCTTCACCCATATACCCCACAGTCTCTTCCGTGGGCCGCTCAAAGCGGTCCTTTTGTCCGCCCGGGTACCGGTTTTCAAACGACTCGTACATGCGGTAATAAAAGGCACGGCCCAGTCCGCGCTCCACCGCGCCCTTGTTTAACACCACGGCATCCAGCATATTGAATCCGCGGTAAGGCAGAATCGCCACTACCATGTTTTGGGTCTGGGGCCGCCGCGACAGCTTAAGCAGATCCATCACGCGGGTTTTCACGAGGTTTTTTTGCGGATACTGCATCAAATAGGATTCCGTGTCGGTCCGGATCGAAATATTACTGGCACTAAACCCAAGCGCCTGCTTAAACATCTTGGCGCCATGCAGGGACTTTCCCGCAAGGTTATGCGTCAAGTAGGGAATCATGGCCGTAATGACACTAAACATCGCGGCTCCATCAATCTCAAGATGCGTATGCTCCTTGGTTAGATCGTCAAGCGACGGCGCGACAAGGGCATTTTCTTCTTCTTCCGCATCCAGATATTCGATTACACCGCGCGCCACCAGGTCTTTCCACGAGGTCTTTTTGTCTTTGACCTGCTGCACCATATCTTCGGTTAAAATCGGTTTTCCTTCCTTGACCACAATCAGGGGCCGCTGTACGCGCCCCGCATCGGTGTTAATGTAGGTTTCGTTGGTGTCCGTGTGAAGCGCCACGTTTACCTGCGCATCAATTTTTCCTTCGCGGCGGCTCTGAATCAATTCGCGCGTGACCTTCTCCAGATTGGGGTGAAACCCGATCAGCCGGCCATTAATGTAAATCTTCCCCATTTTGCTCAAAGACAATTCACCGCTTGCAAAAATATTTTTTTATTTTCAGAATTAATTTTTTTATGCCCTTTCAAATACGCCTATCCATCCCAAATTTTTTTCATTTCAATTTTTTTGTTTCTCTTTTTTTATTTTAATTTTTAAATTTTTTTTTACTGTTTCTTTTTTCTGCTCTGATTCAAATTTAATCTGCAAATGCATTTTTCAGTTATTTCTTCAGTGCCACGCCCATCCGCAGCAGCATTTTTTCTACGGGCTCTTCCTTGGTTTCCGTGGTGACTTCGCTTAACAATGCCAGGTTTTTCACCAATCCACACATGGGCCCGTCTGGAGTCTCAATCGGGCAGAGGCGGCCCCAGTGGGTCCCGTGCACATCGCGTGCCTCGTACAGCTCGCGGTTTTTATCCAGCGGGCTTTTGACTTTCCGGAGGTCCGTTAACGGAGACAGGAAATTGGTGCGGTCCATGAATTTGCTTACGCCCGTTGCGCGGCCAATCCAGTTTCCGGTGCTCATTGCGAATTTAATGCGCTCGCTCACAGCACCTGGGCGCACCACGGTTGAAATGTTTAATTTTCTTCGCCGCGTAATCGTGCGGTCAATCTGAAACGTCAAGTCCTTGATGAAATACTTAAAGCTATACCGAAACAGGTGCTCCATGAGCTTTCCGCTTAATTCCAGCCGCTTATTGGTGTAATGGTCCTTGTCATCCTCTTCGCGAAGGTTATAGGAGCGCTCCATGGCTTTGGTAGCCATCATCGCCAAATAATACGCTTTGGCCAATCGCTGGGCCGAAGTCTGTCCGATATGCGGAAGCAAAAAGGCATCAATGACTTCCTGCGCGCGCTTTAACCGGTAATCAATGACCTGGCCCGGCGCCACGAATTTTCCAATTCTGTCCAAGGCTTCATCCTGATCCTTCACCGGCGTGTTTTCAAGATTCACCAAGATATCGTTTTGAATTTCCAGTTCATCCGGAAAGGCTTCGATGAGATCCTTTTTGCTTTTCAATCCAAGGGCTTTGAGAAGAACGAACAACCGCAGTTTTCGCGGAGAAGCCGGAAAGGTAACACCGAGCATTCCATCCGGCGTGCGCGTGATGCGAACGCGGCCCTTGAATGCGCCGCGCGTTGAAATCACTTCGGCACTGACATGGTCATCTGTTTTCTCCGAAATAATCACGCGGTCCGATGCCAGGACTTCCTGCGTCATCAGGGCTTTTTCAGAGCCATTCACAATAAAATAACCGCCAAAATCCAAAGGGTCTTCGCCCATTTCAATCAGTTCATCCTCGGTTTTTCCGGCCAGCCAGCATTTCTTGCTTTTCACCATAATCGGCAGGTCACCGATGTAGGAGTGCTTGACATCCTGTTCGACATCGCGCCGGAGCAGTTTCATGGTTAAAAAAATCGGCCCCGCATAAGTCCGGTTTCGGATCCGCGCTTCCATGGGGAAAAAACTCTGGCGCGGCGAACCATCGGCTTCCACGATCCGCGGATTTAACACTTCAATGTTTGAAAATTCAATCTTGACCTCTTCGATTTTAGGCGTGACGGTTTTGTTTTCTTCCACAATCTCAAACAACTTCAGATCAATGAACTGGTTAAACGAATCAATCTCCTGCTTGGCCATGGCCTTCTCTGCAAAGTAGGATTCAATCAGCGGCCAATACATGGATTTGTCTTTCATCGCGCCACTCCCATTACTCCACAACCCGATAATACACGCTTTTGCCGGCGGTCGCGCTGGCACGGACAATTTCAATAATGTCCCCTTTCTTCGCCTCCATTTCGACAATAACGGGGTCTTCGGCCAAAATCTTGGGGAGTTTTTTGGCATCAATTTCGAGTTTTGAAAGCAGTTCAGCGGCCCGCTCGGGAGATATCACTCTGTGCGATGGAACCAAATAGTTGTCACTTAAACGAAACGTCACATGCACACCCGCGAAAGCCTTTTTTGGGTCTGGAGAGTCAAAGCGAAGCGTATGCTGCTTTAAATCCAATTCCGCCCAAAAAATCGATTGTCCAAAGCCCACGCTAAGATGTGAGAGTTTGGAATCTATTGATTAAATAAAAGAAAAGAATAAAAAGCAATCCGCTTCACGAACCGAAAATACAGGCCTTTTGCAATGGGTATTCTGAGCGTTAAATCGCGTGAAAACAGGGAGAACTCCCTTAAATCAAAAAAATGATAAACAGCGCAAATGCAATCAAGGCGAATTTTTCGTTATAGAATGCCAAGAGCCCCAAAAGCGGCGGAACAAACAAAAAAACCGGGTCAAACTGGCTGATAAAAAGCCCGAACAGCATCCCGGCCGTGAACACGAAAAACAAGAATGCCACGAGGATTCGGATTGTTCCCGTAATCCGCTTGACCAAGTCGTCCAAAAAACCCATTTTTTCACCGGCGGTATTTCCAAATCCAGTACAAAATCGCGGCAATAGCAGCCAAAAGAAGAAATTGAATCATATCAAAGAGGCGTTCAAACGGTTTTTAATACTCGCGTTATGTAGCATTTCCCTGTTTTTTTTGCCGACACCCTCTTTTAGGAGATTGGAATATTTAATGCTCCGTGTGAGATTCAACGCGGATGAACCTGATGGGGCTGAAAAAAGAAAAGAAAGAAATTATTTTCCGAACGCGTCCGTATAATTCTTTTCCACTTGTTTCCAGTTTACCACATTCCACCATGCAGCCACATAATCTGCTCGCCGGTTTTGAAATTTAAGGTAATAGCCATGTTCCCACACGTCCAGTCCCAGAACCGGAGTTTTTCCGTCTGAGAACGGCGAATCCTGATTTCCCGTGGACATGATCTCCAGTTTTCCCCTGTTGAGCACGAGCCATGCCCAGCCGGAACCAAACCGGTTCATCGCGGCCGCAGCGAATTCTTCCTTGAACTTTGCAAACGAACCAAACGTTTTGGAAATGGCGTCGCCCATTTTTCCAGTGGGTTCGCCGCCCGCGTTGGGCCCCATGACCAGCCAAAAAAAGGAATGATTCGCGTGCCCGCCGCCATGATTTCGAATGGCCGTTCGGATATTCTCCGGCACGCTGTTCAATTCCTTCAAGACGTCTTCCACATTCATTTTTTCGTATTTGGTTCCCTGCACCGCTGCGTTCAGTTTGTCAATGTACGCCTGATGGTGCTTGGTGTGATGAATCCGCATCGTGGCCTCGTCAATATGTGGCTCGAGTGCGTTGTACCCGTACGGCAATTTTGGCAATTCAAACGGCATGATTATTCCCCCATTTTTTTAAATTGGTTAAACATTCCGCTTTTTTTTATTCTCTATCAAGGAAAGACTCCCAGCTTCGCGAGCTCCGCCCTTAATTTGTCTACCCGTTCCCTGGAAACAGAAAGATCGTCTGCAATTTTTTCAACCGAAACAGCCCCCGTTTTCATGAACATACCCATGATGGCCCGCCCGATTTCCCTGTTTGTTGGTGATGATGCAGGCCGCGGAATCCGGTTTTGCAGAATGCCCTCCCGGACCATTCTCTTTTCTTCACTGACTATTCCATTCAGCCTGACTCCAAGGTCTCTTGCCAGCTGGCTCGGGCGCATTGTTTTCCCGCTTTTAGCCAAGCCAAAAAGGCTCCGCCGGATTCTGGCTTTTTGCGTATTCAACCGGCTGCGTGGAGGCATTTTCGGTATTTTTACCACCCATAAAACTTCGCGCGGCTGTACTTGAAGGCTTCAAACACGCGCAATACACCCTTGGACCACAAGTGCGGATGACCAAAGGTAATATTCATTCCTACTTTCAGATAATCCAGGTAATTCGTTTTTCCCATTTCTTTCGGCATGATCGATGCCACTTCGTTGAGCTCGGCATCAGTTAGATTGTACAACTGGTCCTTTCCGCGAATGATTTTTTCATACGGCGGAAACTCCGCTTTCCAGCGCGCTTCGTATCGCTTTAGAAATGAAACAGACGTGTCTGACGCGTCCAGCGCTTCGCGCGCAGTCTGCGCGGCAAACTTTCCGCTCATTAACCCCAGCTGGCTTCCGCCTTCAAACAACGGGGAAGTAAACCCCGCGGCGTCGCCAACCAGCATCAATCCATCACTCAAAGTTTTTTCCATGGCACCAGACGACGGAATCAATCCGCCAAAGGTCTTGACTTTCACTTTGGAGTCCCATTTTTTTCTTCGCACGAACTCTTCCAAAAACCCTTTGGCCTTGTTGTTCTGGTCTGTGACAAGCCCTACGTTTGCTCTCCCATCAGACTTTGGTATCATCCAGAGATATCCATTTGGGCTAAGTTCGGGCCACAGGTAAAAATCCATGTACTCATCGCGCGGAATATCTGTTAATTCATACTGGATTCCCACCACGCTTGAAAAACGATTGTTCAGCTTCAGCAAGGTGTTTGAAACCGATTGCACACCGCTGCCGTCAATCAGAATTCTGGCCTGCAGTTCGCCTTTCGAAGAATTAATTTTCCAAATGCCTTCTTGTCTTTGCAAACCCGTTACGCGGTGCCCCAATTTCAATTCCGCTCCCGCATCCTGCGCTTGCTTGGCAATCCACTGCTCCCACAGGTGCTTCTCGAGTACCACGCCGTCTTCGGTGACCCGGAACGCGGAGTTATCGGGAAAAATCGCGCGCACGCCTTTGACAGAATACGAAACCACTTCTTTTGGAATTTTCCATCCCATGCGCTTGAGGGCGATATCCGAAAGGCATTCGCCGCAATGCACGGGCTCTCCGATCACTTCATGCTCTTCGAGCAGCACGGTGGATAAACCGGCCTTTGCGGCATGAAACGCAGCAGAGCCACCCGCAGGACCGGCTCCAATGACCGCGACATCAAATCTTTCACTCATTTTCAAAACCTTTTTTTACGAAAACAAAAGTTTCAGGTAAAACAACGGTCCCGTAATTTCTTTTTTGGCTTCTTCGTTTCCGAGCATTCCGGAAATGGCTTCACGCACCTTTTCGCTTTTCGCGGCGCGACCCACGACAAAATTCAAGAGCGGCGTGATGCGGCCCATTTTCTGGATCTGGTAACTCGTCTGAAGTTCAGACCCAAGCGTATCCCACAGCTGCTTTTCGTACTCAAAAAGCAATTCTTCCGTCAAAGGCTTTTTTTCGCGCAGGGCTTTTGAAATCACCTGCGTTGCCAGTTTGGCCGAAAACATGGAATTGGAAATACCTTCACCCGAAAAAGGATCCACCAAAGAGGCAGCGTCACCAAGCAGTACCCAGCCGTTGCCATGCGCTTTGCGGCGCGTGGAACCAAATGGAAGCCGCCACCCCCTGATTTCGGATACGCGTTTGGCGTTTTTGAATCGCTCCTTAAACACCGGATGATTCTCAATCACCTTGAACATTTCTTCCTGCAATTTAAGGTTTTTCTTTCGGATATCCCTGGTCACCATTCCAACGCCCACATTGGCCATGTTGTTCTCCAAGGGAAAAATCCAGAAGTACCCGGGCAACAGCGAATCCACAAAATGAATCTCGATATTCGGGGTATTGCCTTCGATGTTTTCATAGTACGCGCGAAGCGCCAGACAATCATGCTCGGGAATCACAGGGTTTAATCCAAGCTTCGTTGCAACAACGCTTGCAGCACCATCTGCGCCCATCACTACTTTGGCGCGAAATTCGCGCGGCGATTTGGTATTGACTTCAATTCCCTTAACGCCCACCACAAACCCGTTTTCTGAAATCAGGTCCGTGACCTGAAATCCTTCAACGGCAATCACGTTCTTCGTGTCCTTGGCATTCTGAAACACGAAATTGTCAAACACCTCGCGTCGGATGCAATACCCGCCCTTTCCAGTAGCCGGATCCGTTCCGGGAAACGGAATCGTCACAGTAGTCCCGTTGGGGGATGAAAACAATACGCCGTAAATTTTTCCATGCGGAATGCTTTCCAAATCGTTTTCAATTCCGAGTTCGCGCAGTACGGCCTGGCTTTTGGCGCCAATCGCGTCGCCGCAGGTTTTGTCTCTCGGAAAAATGGCTTTGTCCAATAAAAGCACCTGGTGACCCGCTTTGCCCAGGTACATGGCGGCTGCAGAGCCACCGGGGCCTGCGCCCACCACGATTGCATCAAACATTTTTTCCTGCGCCAACCTGTTTCCCCCCGAAGAATTGCTCACTTATGATTTTTTAATTTTAATTTTTTTTATTCGAATCAATTATTTTTCAATTCTTATTTTTTCCATTTTTTAAATCCCATTTGTTTTATCTGGTTTAATTCCAGTTTGGATTCTCTTTTTTCTAATACTTGAATGCCATTAAGATCGATGGAACTCCGTTCACGAGCGCCATTAATCCCGCCACGTGCTCCACGACGGGCGGAAACGAAAACAAAACCCCTGCGAGTACAAGTAAGTTCAAGATTCCGATGCCTGCCCAGGCTTTTTCATGGGTTCGAAAACCCGTCAGGAAAAAACCTGCGGCCAATAGCACCAGCCAGAGTGAAAAAAACGGAAACGGAATACCCCCCGGGGGCAAGGCGCCTGAAAGCCACGCGGCACTAATCCCTAATCCGATTACTACAATCACGGTCCAGCTCAGGACAAAGGATTTTCGCTGAACGCCTGGCACCCATGCAAATAATCCCGCAATTCCAATAACCAGCAGCATTCCCCAACTGGCCAAAAACGTGGGCAAATCGGTTTGCGCAAACTCAAAAATGCCAAACCCGACCAGGCAAATCGTTCCCCAAAGCAGCAAGGCCTTTGAAATATTCTGCATAATCCTCCACTGTATAGGATCGAGCCAACAGTTTAAAAATATAAAGAAGAATAGAGACGACGACGCTGGTTCTATAAAAAAATTCTGAATTTGTTTTGACTTTCTTTGGGGTGCATTCCGATACTTAACGGCACGTTTTCCCAGATTCCAGCGTGGATTCGATATCCGAAACGCTTTTCCCCGATTCGCCGGCCTGTTCAAACAAAGCCCTTGGGTTCCACCAGAAACTCGTGCGCACACCCGTATTCGTGACGCACACGGTCTCCTCCCGGACCAAGTCAAACAAGTCGTCCAGCGCCGTGATTTTGTCGGACGCGGTCTGGCCCGTCCGGTTGAACGGCATTGATTTGATTCCAGACAGCCGGACACTGTTGGATTGCGGGTCATCCGGGGTTTCAAACACGGCATTGGAAGTCTCCGCTTTCAAACTATAATCCGAATTGATGGGCGCAAAAAAAAGCGTCTTCAAAAAAACGCTTCCGCTTCCGGATGTCTCTGCCCAATCCATTCCGTAAAACTGCTCAAATCCGGCAACCCGGTCGCTTGCTTTTCCTCTCCGGTCCGGTTCAAACACCCACCGCGTTTGGACTGGTTCCCCGTCAAAGTCTTTGCACTGCCCTGCGCCCTGCCAAAACGCCAGGTTTTCACCGAAAACATTGGTTTTTTCCTCGGTTCGAAGCGAATACAAAACGGAAAACGGCCCGCGTGATTCATTTCGGGTGACTTTAAGGAGCACCGGCGTTGCAACGGACGGCGAAAAAACCGCGGAGCTTTGCCCGTTTGAGTTTCGCACAACGTCCAGTATGAATCCCCGCCTGGAAGCAATCGAGTTGAGTTCGGGAAAACTCCCGCGCTTGGAAATAGCAAAGCGTTTCAATCCGCCCTGCGCATTGGGCCGCGACAGCACCTGTTCCTGGCGCGAGATCCGCAGAATCTCCGAATCGCTGACCTCATACGCCACGCCGTATCCTCCGCGTTCAAAACGGTTGTTTTCAAGCCCCACCTCGCCGTCAAACGGCAGGAAATAAAACGGGTCATTCAAAAGCGACTGCTCCCTGGACAGAAGTGCCACTTCCGCGCTGGCGGCGGGTGCAGCGTCCGATGAAAAAAACAGCCATTGCCCGGTTTCAAAATCAACGTTCAGTTCAACCGCGTACAGCCCGCTGGCGGGAATCCGGTCCGAGTCCCCGAATTTCTGAATGAAACTTATTTTATCCTCTTCGAAAAACCTGTTCAGGTTCTTGCCCGTTATTTCACCGAAAAAATAGGTAGGCGTGTCCAAGAGCGAGACATCTGAAAAGTAATCGCTGAAATCCCGCTTGAAATCACTCGTGAACCCATCCTGAATCAGGTACGCGTCAAAGAACAACAGGTCGTGAAGCCTGGACTGGTCGGGTATTGCGTCCGTCCATTGGATGTTATCCGTTGCTTCCACGAAATACTCCAGTGCCGCCTTCTGGTCAAACAGCCGCGTGGTCTTTGGGAGCCAGCAGTCCGGAATGAACTCCGACGCCGAAAACCCGTCTGTTGGACCCAACGACTGGAACGGCTGGACCTCTGCATTCAGGTTGACTTCGTAATTGTTGGTTGGGCATGCCAATCCCTGATTCTGGTTCAGGAACTCGTCGAGTGCATGAAGGCGCTTGGAAACCATAATCGAAAACTGGGTCGCGTCGCAGTACACGTACTCCGGGTTTTTCGCGTCGCACGCATCCATCGAAATATCCCGCCAGTTCCAGCGCAACGCAATTCTTGGAACGGCGTCAGGGCCCGTTCTTCCCAAAAGCGAACCGCTCTGGCACAAAACCGCGTCTGGACCCGCGCCTGCAAGGGTCTGCGGTTTGTCTTCCCCCGAGAATTTCAAATGAAACTTTTGCTGGTACGATTCCGTGGTCCCGATTTCTTCCAAGCGGTAGGGCCCAAAGTCTTTGCCTTTGGCATCCGCCGGGTCTTTGTACTCATGCAGGTCCGAGTTCAGCGTGACCACCGAGAAAACGGTTTCCTCTCCAAGGCTCTTGTTTTCAAATGCAATGCCCGCGGTTTGCGTCCGGTATTCGCCTGACACCTGCGCACCTGAAACCTCAAACGCGCCGGACACTTTGAGGGATTCTACTTCCACATTTTTGGCATCGTTTTTGAGATTAATCACAAACCCTGTAAGCGAGTTGGTGACAAGGTCGCCTGCGTCATAGATTCCATCCAAGTAGCCGCCTGTCACGCCGCCGGACACCTGAACCGCCAGATTCTGCGTGGTCTCCTGATTTTCGCCCGCGATATCGTCGGCGAGCTGTTCAGACGCATCCGCAAAGTTGTTCAAGGATTCGCTTGCTGCGCACGCCGCAGCCGACGCGGAGTTGGATGCAAGTTCCGCGGTTTGCTGGGAATCCTTCGCGGTATCCGTGTCCCCGCTTGCGGCACTTGCGCTTCCCTGCAGACCCGTTTGCGCTCCCTTGAATGCATAAAATTTGGTTCGAAGCGGAGTCACGGCAGAGCACGTGCAGCCCGCCAGTGCAGATTCCATGACTCCGGCTTGGGTGACGCTCATTGCAATTCCCGCGCCCGCCATCCCAAGATTTGTGCCCGCGCTCTGGGTATCCTGCTGGCCCTCCTGGTCCTTTTGGGACGCGAGTATATTGCTCTGGCACGAAGACGCGCTCTGTTCGCTTCCTTCGCGGGCGCCATCGGATAGGTTCTGGGATTTGTCCACCGCTGCGGCCTCTTCCGCGCCGTTTATTTGCGAGAGACCATTGTTTGCCGCGTCCACGGCATTTTGAGCCATTGCCTGAAAAAACAAAACCAGTGTGGATGAAGAAACAATCGGAGATGCAGGTTCCTTTGCATAGCCCGTTCCTTCCGTAATCTTACTTTCGCCAACCGAATCAACTGCCGAGTCAATCACGGTTGCGGAAGCATCAATGCCGCCGAACGCGGTTTTCATGGCGCCAAAGATGCTTTGAGCTGCCGCGCAGGCCGCGGGAATCTGGCCGGGGCAAAGTGCCTGGCAGTCCAGCGCGACGTTGGCAGCATTGCAGCTCGTGGTCAGTGTTTGCGCGAGGTTTGCCGCCTGGCTTGCGCCATTAAGCGCGGTTCCAATCTGGCTTTGGGCCTGACCCGTGTCGTCTCCCGCCTGGTTTTGCTGATCCAGTGCCTGTTCGGACAACTGCTGGGCTTCCTCCACTTTTTGCGCGGTTTCGCGCGCGCGCGCCGCGGTCAGCCGATGCGCTTCGGCCAGCGCCAGGTCCAAATTGTTGATTCCTTCCGGCGTGATTCCCGTGCCGGCCGCGTCAAACCCCGAAACATCCGCGGGGTCAAGTTCGGCCCAGTCCGCGGCGGTTGCCACCACATTCACGCGCGTCGAGAGATTCCGGTTGATCACCCGCGTCGTGTCCGTTTGCCCCGCTTCTTTCAAAAAAAACTCGAATTTTTCAAGCTCAAAAAAAGCATCCGGGTTTGTCTGCACCCGCGCAGCGAGGCTTCCGACCTGCGCAAAATCCGTCCGGGGTGTCTTGGCCCAGACCGTGATATCGTATGCGCCCGGCAAGTCAACGCCTTCCACGGAAACTTCCATTACGGAGCGCGTTTCGTCCAGTTCGAATTTCAAGGGAGAAACCCGAATCGTTCCCTCGCTTGCGTCCCCCGAACAGCCGGGGTCGCCTTGGCATAATTCAATTTCAAGTTCGATGTCTCCGCAATTCGAAGCATCCATTGAAAACACTGTTTTCTCACCATACGGAACCAGAATACCCGCTTTCGGATGCGGCGTATACACAAGGCACTGTTCAAGGTTTGCCACCAGTATGTTTCCAAGAATCGGAGGCGCAAAGCGCTTGGAGCCATCCGGGTTTTCGCCCGCCAGGTACACCGTAAAATCCGCTGCTTCCCCGAGATCTGTCTGGGTTGGCGTAAGCGTCATCACGCCCGAAAACCCGTCTGTTGGAAACGAATCCAGCATCCGAATCCACTGGTTTTCATTGAGTGCCACGGGCGCCAGATCATTGACTCCCAGTTCAATGCTTCCAACCGAAGGCTTGTTCCACACGATTTTAGCAAACAACCCGCCAAGATTCGTTTGGCATTCGTTTTTGAGAACAAACGCAAAGTCGCTCCGGTTTTCAATGGTAGTGCCGGTCCACCGCGTGTTCGAAAGCGAAAGGCAGTTTTCTTCCGCTCCGTCCGGCTCCAAAGACCCGCTGGGGCTTACTTCCAGATGAACCGGAAGCGCAAAAACAAACGAGTCCTCTTCAAACTGAAGTTCGATCCACTGGCTGCCCGAAATTGAAAAAGGCGCGTCCACTCGAATGCCGTCCTCAAGCGTTGCCGAAAAAAACGAAGAAACAATTCTTTTGCCGCCCGGAATCGTGGTCCCGGAAAAATCTGAAAAACCGTTTTGCATGGCGTCAAGGTCCAGCACGCCTTCAAAGCTTCCCCCCAGGAAAGTTTCAGTTACTCGCGCATCCCCGTCTGTTAAATTTGTAATGGCAACTGGGATTGTTTCCGAAGGCTGTGATGAAACATCGAGCTGTACATTGAGTTCATCCGGCTCAAAACGAATCATTTCGCTGACGCGCAGGGTTTCAACCGCCTGATGGAACCCGGTTTTTTCAGCTGTGAGGGTGAGAATAGTCCCTGCTGGCAATGCCGGCAATTCAAACTCCGCGTTTCCGGAGTCATCCGAAACCGCGCTTGTTTCCGTGCGGAATCCGTCGGGTCCTATGCGCGAAACCCGGACCAAGGCGTTCCCAATACCCATGCCGGACTCCGCGTCCAGCACCCTTGCTGACAAGACCTGCGAAGACAATGCCGGGACCGCGGTTGGCTCCAATTCCAGCCGAAGACTTTGCAAGCTCCGGTCCTCAAACAAAACTTCCCGCTCCGCAAGCACCGAGCCGTTTTTTCGGATCTGAACCCGCAAAGGCGCGGGACTTGCGCTTTTCGCCGCGATAAAAACCCAGACGCTTGTTGTTTCCTGCGCTTTGAGGTCAAACGAATAAACCGATTCGGATCCGGATATTTGGGCCGGCACGGTCTCTTGGTTTACCCGAATTTCCAGAATACCAACCGCGTCCAAATCCGCGCCATTCAAACCACCGAAAATACCCATCTCCAGCTCTTCAAGTTTTGTGTTCGAAGTATTCTGAATTTTAAAAAACAAGGCGCCTGACTCTCCCGCTTCGAGCCGGAACGGCTCCAGAGTCCTCGTTTCAAGTGAGGTCTCAATCCGGAATTCCTTCAGGCACACGCCGCTCCCGCACTCCGAGGCCTGCTCTGAAACCGGGATTGTTTCATAAAACGTATCCGCGTACAGCAATTCCCTGGACGGCGCGTCTCCAGACGCAGCGAAGTCCTTCGGAGCCGTTTCAATCCGGTCCCCGCGTTTTCCCCACGCGCGGTAGTTTAACTGAAGCAGTTCATCCGGAAAAGAACCGGATTTGACTTCAAACAAAAGTGCGATTTCCTGAATTGAAAAATCTGGATTGTCAAACACAATCTGCCCCCATTTTGCGGAATCAAAGGAAATGTTTTCTTCCGCCAAATCAATTCCGGTTCCGGACGCCTCGTCAAGATGCGTTCCCATCACCGCTTCCCCCAATCCGGAGTCCACGTGCACAATGGCTGCGGCCTCGTCCTCCGCTTTTGTCTGGTTTCCAATTGAAAAAAAAGCCCCGGCTTTGCTCATTCCTTCCGGAACCCGAAGCCAAAACCGCGCCCGATACGATTCCCCCGGAACGAGCGTTTCAACGGGTTCACCCGATTCATCCGAAAAACCAGCGAACCGGATTTCGATTTCACTTTCGCGCGCTCTGCGAACCAGAACCGCAGTCCACTCTTGGTTTTCAGAAACAAAAATACTTTCCGAATCCAGCACGCCATACGCGTCATGGCTCACGCGGACCATGACTTCCTGGCCGGATTCAAGTTCCATCACAGCCGCGCCGTCTGCCGGCGTTTTTGTACTGGTTAACACTTCCCCGCTTTTTGAAAAAACCGTTACCACTGCATCGGAAACTGCTTTCTGTGATTCGTCCTGCACCGAAACCTCCAAAACCCCTTTCTTTGGAGACAAAACAACTTCCACCGGCCGCCGGGCCAACCCCGTTTGGGGCACGATGATTTCACCGGACAGAAACCCTTTTTCGGCTTTCACCCAAACGCTGCCCGGTGCACCCGAAAAAACTGCGATTCCATCCGCGCTTGTTGCCTGAACCGGAATCCCCTGCAAAACGGTCCGGGACTCCGGGTCCAATAAAAAAACGCGCGCGTTTTCAATTCCCGCGCCCAAGGAATCAACCACTTTCACCCTGAATTCCGGTCCATCGCTGCTTTTCGCGAGCAAAACCTCCTGCGCATTGTTCACGGACTGCACCGGAATGCGCTTAAACAAAAACCCCTCTAGGAAAACATCCAGCACCAAGTCTCTCTCCGCGTTTTCTTCCAAACCAAAAAAAACCATTCCCCGTGCATCCGACAAGCCCAACCCAACGACCCCTTTGAGCGGGTTTGTCAATCCCACCCGCGCATTCTCCAGCGGCTGGCGGGATGCTGCGTCCAGCACGTGCACCGAAAGCCGGTTTTCACTCGGCGCCAGAGACACCGAAACGGTTTTTTTGCGCCTGGACTCGACCACAAACTCCGACTGGTAATCCCCCCAATGCGCGTTCTCATCATGAACCAACAGCGTGAACCTTCCCGGAGGAACGGAACTGAACACGGCTTTACCTTTGGACACCAGAACACTCTGGACCACCGCGTCTTCTCTCAGCAAATGCGCGGTAAAGCGCCCTGTGCGAAGTGGCTCGCGGTTCTCTCCGGTCACGCTTAGTTCAATGGAGCCCGCAAGCGGCGAAAACGCCGATTGAGTGGTTTTAATCTTCACCACACCGCCGCCCTCCGGAATCGCATAGGAAAAACCCGCAAACCCGCTTGGCAGAAGAACCGAAACAACCAGCGCTCCGCAATCCTTCGGCGTACTCACGCGTACGCGCGATTCCGAAAGAACTTCAAAACGCCGCGGGTCCGGCTGAAAAGACGCGTTGGCACACGAAAGCATCCCCGAAATAACACTTCCCGTTATTTTTTTGTTGTCAAGACCCGCAAACCCGAATTCGCGCACTTGCACGTCTGACAACGAAACAAGCACGATTCGCATTCGAATGTCTGCGTCTTTGGCTGCCAGCCGCTTTTCAACTGCATTCCAGCCGGGTTTGGAAGCCAAAAAAACAACTTCCGAAAAGCGGGGAACCACGAGTTCCATTCTTCCTGCCGAATCGCTCTGCACCGGCAGTTCGCTTCCCCCTGCCTGCCGCACCTGAACACCGCTGACTGGGTTTCCGTCCGAATCCACGAATTCCAGTTCAACGCGAACCGGCTGGCTTTGAAAAAAAAAGAAAAAAACCGCGGCTATCAAAACTGCGAATAACCCCAGCGCGATGCCCACGCGAACAAGCCCCGCGGTTTCAACCGCGTTCGAAATGCGCCGTCCGTTTTCCCGAATAAAATCCATCATGCGTATACCCGCGCTGCATTCCCACTGTCAATTCGAGCCGAGCGCCGGTCAACCGCATCATCACCGGCAGGTTCGCCCCGATTCCAGGGCGGATTCGATCTCCGAAATGCTTTCACTTCCGCCTGCCTGTTCAAACAAAGTCTTCGGGTTCCACCAGAAGCTCGTCTTTACGCCCGTGTTGGTTACGCAAACCGTTCCCTGTTCCACCAGATCAAACACATCTTCAATCGCCGTCAAACGGTCCGACGCCGACAAGCCTTTGCGGTTAAATGGCATTGAAGAAATACCTTCCAGATTCACGGCGGATGCAAACGCGCTGTCTGGCGTTGCAAACTCCAGATTCTCGGAGGCCGCATTCAGCGCGTACTCGCCGCTTGACGGTGCAAAGAACACGGTTTTCAAATACACGTCACCACTTTGCTCTGCGAGGGGCCAATCCACACCGTAGGCAAATTCCCAATTGGGCAAGCGGTCGGTAGACTCCGCGTGGCGATCGGGCCGAAAATCCCAGACTTCGGCCACCAAGTCACCCGAAAAGTCCAGGCAGGCGCCGGCGCCACTCCAGAACGCCGCCGAGCCGCCGAGGTTCTGCGGAATATCCGCATTCCGAATCGTGTAAAACGCGCCAAACGGTTCCGTGGTGGCGTCCTGTGACACCTTCAAAAGCACGGGCGTTGCAAGGCTTGGCGAAAACCGAATCGATTTTTCGTTTAATGCATCATTGGAAATATCCAGAATGAAACCGCGCTGCGACGCGAATGCGTTTAATTCTTCAAATGACGCGTTGCGCGTGACATGCACAAGCTGTACTGGATTCGACCCCGCGTCCACGCGCGTGGTTACGGATTCGCTGCGCGAAATTCCCACGGTATCGTTTCCGATTACATCATAACCGATTCCGTATCCTTGGCGCTCCAATGTGGCACCTTCGATTCCCACCTCGCCGTCAAACGGCAGGTAATAAAACACGCTGTTAAGCGGGCTTTGGCGAAGCGCTAACAAATCCACCGCGATGGCGGCATTCGGAGTGCTTCCCGAAAAGAATTCCCACTCATCATCTCCAAAGTCCACGATGGTTTCCACGCGGTACAACCCGCTTGTGGGCAACTGCGTGACATCCGAAAACTTCTGCTGGAAATTGATGGATTCTGTTTCAAAGAACGAATTGAAATTCTTGCCCTCTGCATCCGTGAAAAAATAACCCGGCGTATCCAAGAGCGAGACATTCGAATAGTAGCGGCTGAAATCCTGCCTGAAATCGCTCGAATAGCCGTCCTGAATCAGGTACGCGTCAAAGAACAGCAGGTCGTGCAGGGCCTGCGCATCCGGCACTTCCGGCGTCCAATTGACCGCCGGTGCGTCATCCACGTAATATTCGAGCGCGGACTTGTTGTCAAACAGGTCCGTGGTTTTGGGCAACCAGCAACTTGACACAAAGTCCTCGGAATTAAAAGCCTCAAAGTCCAGTTCAATCAGGTACTGGTTAAACGGATCCAGTTCGGCCTGCACCTGCTCCTGCAGCCAGTTCGTGGGGCACGGAATCCCCTGGTTTTCTTCAAGGAAAACTGAAAGCGCGTGCAATCGCTTCGTCATCATGATTGAAAATTGCGTGGCATCGCAGTAAATGTAATCCGGGTTTTTCGCATCACACGCGTCGATTCCGATATCCGTCCAGTTCCACGCCAGTTTCACGCGCGGCAAGGCTTCGACACCGGTTTGGCCCACCATCGCGCCCTGCGTACACGAAAACTGGTCGCCGGCAATGGGCGGAAGTTCCAATAAGGTGTCCTTGGAGACGAATTTCAAGTGGAATTTTTGCTGGTATTCCTGGCGCTTGCCAAAGAATGAACCAAGGCCCCATGAGTCCAGTTGCGTGAAAATATCCGCGCCAAACGGAATCTTGGTCACGGGGTCAAAGCGGTGCTCGGTTGCATTAAACGTCGCCAACGCAAAGCTTGGAGTATCCTCTTCTAACCCAATATTCTCGAATTTCACGCCAATCGTCTGCGCCGTGAGATCCGTTTTGCCGAATGCTTTCACGCTCTCCTCGTCAAATGCCGCGGTCACGCCCTCGCGGTCAAGACCGATTCCGGTGTTGTCGGAAGGCAGGTTAATCGCAAATACTTGTTGCACCTGCTGCACGCGTTCGTCGAGGGAATCCTCTGTCGGATTGGCGCCAAAGGAGTTTCCAAGGGCACCGGCCATGATTCCCATCATCGCCGCCTGCGAGAGCACATTCGTGAGTGCCGCGGAGTTGGCGGCGGAGTCCGGTCCGCGCGCGTGGTTCGAAGCCACTTCCGTGGCATTGGCCTTGTCGTTCATTGCCTCAACGCCCGCGCTGCATTTGGTCTTGGCATTCTCTAACCCCGTTTTGGCGGCTTTAAATGCCTCGCCATTCGTCGGATCGTACTTTGCTGCAAGGCCGTCTTTGGTGCTCCCGATTTTACCAATGGTGTCCGTCAGCTTCTTTCCCATCTTATCTGAAAGCGCCTTCTGGATTGGTGGAAGGTAGGCGCTGCAAGTTGTACAGCCGGCCGCATCTACGCCTTCAAAGATATCCTTGAAGTCTTTGTCCTTGAAATCACTAAACGATTTTTTCAAGTCATCAAGGCCCGTCAATGACCGGCCTAACTGGCTGCCGGCACCGGCAAGTCCATCGGAAGCCGACGAACCAAGGGCCTTTCCAATATCTGCGCAGGTCCCGGTGTTGAGTGTATTGGCTGCGGAACCCGCATTCGCGCTTACATTCGCCGTGTTTCCAAATGGCTTAATTCCAGCGGCGGTATCGGAAGCACTCATGGATGAACCCAGCGACCCTTTTAATTTTTCTCCCGCTCTTTCGAACCCCGGTTTGACCTCCCCCCATTTGTCTTTGACCAATTTGTCGGCAGCATCCATAGCGTCAACGCACTTTCCGTGCGCGGCCTGGATCTTCTGTGTTAAAGTTCTGCAGACCGCTTTCTCAGTGCTTGCAGAGTCACTCGAGACTCTATCCAAACAGGTTATCAACGGTGAATTCTCAGCCAGCTTTGCGCACTCTTTTCTGCTTTCCTCAATTGTTTTTTTAAGGTCTGTTGCAAGCGAGTCATCCAGTTTTTTGATCAATCCGCTATTCAACTCCTTGGCAAAGTCGTCTTTGAGTGTCTTCACTTTATTCTGGGCATTTGCGGCCGCGTCCTTGGCGTCCTTTAACGCAGTGTCCTTGGCATTGGTCAGGTTCTTTGCGCCATCATACGCGCCCTGCAATCCGCCCAAGAGCGGCTGAATCATCTGCGGCAAGAGTGCGGCACCCATCAGCGGCAGCATGCTTCCAAACGCACCATCGGCCGCAGGCTCTTCGCGGTTGCCCCACATGCTCGCGGGCGCATCCACGGTTGTGGTCGTCACGTAGTTGTTGTTGCGAAGCATCGCGGTGTCAATCGCGCCAAATCCCTTGATAAAGAATTCATACTTGGACAAGGTGAAAAAGTCTCCGTCGTCTTCACGCGGGTCGAGCAAAACATCCACGGTGGCAATGCGATTAAAGTTGCGTCCCTTGGTGCGCGCCCAGACTTCCAAGCCATAAATTCCGGGGACTTGGTCGCGCGAGACCTTCACTTCGCGCGAAGGGTTTTCAGGGGACAACGAAAACTGCAGGGGCTTCACAATGACCCCTCCGTCTTCGGTTCCGCCGCGGCATTTCTCGTCACCCTTGCATAACACAAAGTCCACGTCGAGTTCGCCGCACTCGCTGATATCAATCGTGAGAGACCCGTCGTCTCCGGTTCCGATTTCAAGCTGGGTGAATTCCTCGTCTTGAGATGCGGAAGTTTCGGATTGAAGTGATGCACTCGAATACGCACTATTTGAATTTTCATTTGAAGCGAAATCTGCATTTTCATTTGAAGCGAAGTTCGCATTGAAATTTGAATTTGCAGTTGAAACGAACTGTGCATTTGCAACTGGTGTGAGCGAACGAATCACTCTGCTATTGGCATTTGAATTGCCTTGCGATTCAGACCCAGCCAAATTCAATTGCGTTTCGGTATTTGTTCGCGCGGAAGACGCATTCGCGGGTGGCGTTTCATCCGGATTCTGCGTTTCACTTTCGGGTGTACCCGTGTTGCTTGGGTCCGTGGCGCGGTTCGGGAACTCTGCAATGTTTCGCGTTTCGCCACCCGAAGTGGTGTATTTCACGCACAAGCGCAGGTTCGTCAACAGAATACTTGCCTGAATCGGTTCCTGCGTGCCCAGTTTTTTCACGCCGGCATCCGTCGGTGTCTCCGCTGCAAATTCGACATTGAACACGGCTTCTTCGCCCGTCTTTCCGGTTTTGGGAACAAAGTGCAGTATGCCAAAATAGGTTCCGTTCTCGGGCATAATATCAAACAAGGACACCCAATTGTCTGCACGGAGCACCTGTGTAATCGAATTATTCGGGTTCTCCGCATCTGTCAATGTCAATTCCACATTTCCAACTGCATTTGAATTCCAGTTAATGGTTGCCTGCAGGTTCGAGAGTGCCAGAGCGTTTCCTTCGATCTGGCAATTATTCGTCAAAGTAAACGCATGCTGGAGGTTTGATTCCTGGCTCGTCGCCTGCCAAATAGGTTCATCCACGGAAAGACAATTCTCGTTGTCTGGCAAGCCGTCAATGGAAATCGAAATCGTGACCGGAATCGAAAACACCCAGCGCGAACCCAGTGTTTCATCCACGGCTTCAACCGCCAAGGATGCCTTAATGGACTGGTTCTGAAACAACCGCGCATTTGGCGCCAAAAACGCTTTCACCAAAACAACTTCTTCGGTGGACTCGGCGTCAATCGTGGTTCCAACCAAGGTACCCAGATACCCGTCAATCTTGGTTTTGTCCAGCAGTCCCGCGAATTGACCCACCAATTGCAATCGTGCAATTCGGATATTCGTCTGAGTGACATTGGAAATACTAACCGTGGCTTGTGCCTCCGGTTCGGTTGGCGTTTTCAACGCCAAACTCAGTGAATCCGGGTCAAACACCAAGACATTCTCATCCACGATCCGGACCAAGGGTTCCGCGGAATAATTCGGCTTGTCCGCTTCCACAATGATTTTCGTTCCCGGGCTTGATGCGGGGATCACAAACTCGGCGATTCCAAGGGCATTGGAGGGCTTTTGCTCGCCGTTTTTGACGCGGTCCCGCGTTTCGCGCGAAAGCGTCACACGCGCGTCCAGCACAGGCTCTAAGTTTCCTTCTTCGGTGAGTGTTACCACCGCGGGAACTTCAATCAGCGCCGGAATCGGATCGGGTTCAAGCGCAATCAATATTTTTTTCTCCGAAATGGTTTCAAAAAAGATTTCGCGCGTGCTCACGATTTCACCGTTAAACACCGTCTGCAGCCGGATTGACCCCGGAATCACTTTGGTGGGCCTAAACAAAATATTTCCCGAAATATCCTCGTTCACCACGAAGCTTCCCGTGCTGATTTCAAACCGCGGTGCGGCCAGATTTTCCGCCGAAAACACCTGCGCCGAAGCATTCTGTACGCGGTACTTGAGCACAGAATAATCCGAAGTTTCAACGCCGTCCGACAAAAACGAAATGTGCAGCACAGCCCCCGTGAGATTGGCCGGCGAAGTATTCGTGATCACAAATGAAAAATTATAATCCTGGTTATTGGCCAGTTCAAACGGAGCGACCCTGTAGAGTCCCTCGGTGTTGTCAAAAAAGCGGATATTCGAATAGCAAAAGAAATCATCGCATTCAGACCCAGTCCCTTCAAAAAACCGAGTCACTGCATACGCATTCGCGTACAAGGCCTGAATTTCGGTGGTCTGCAAGGCATCTCCCAGTTCGTTATCCTGCGGGTCGCGTGCCATCTGGCTGCCTGAACTCAATGCAAACGCGCGGTAAAACATCGGAATCGGAGCGTTCAGTACCGCGGTGCTTTTGACCCGCACATCAATCGAAACATTGTACACCTGCGGTACCGGATCGTCAAACACGATATTGGTCCACTTGGCATCCCCCGTCGTGAGATTGGCAGGATTCAGGTCCACGACACTTCCCTTGGAGGGATTATACGTGGTGCCTCGCACCACGAGTGCATTGGCGACGTTCACGCTCTTGATCACAATCTGATCGTTTTCGGTTAAGGATTGGCTACCCACGCGAAAATGAATTCCCGCTTCCGAATAGTGCGAATCCTCCGGAATCTTCAACTGCAAGCGCACCAGATAATTGTTACCTGCTTCCATTTGTTCGACTTCGTTTCCGGACTCATCAAAGACACCCAACAATGCCACGCGGGGCCCTCCGCTGACCAGCCGCGACGGAAGATGCGCATCGATCCGAATCTCGTTATCCTTAAACAACTGGAAAGTCTCGCTTTGGTACGAAAAAAACTCCGGATTTTTAACAATGACAAAAATCCGCTTGTCGCTTTTAAGCGAAACGCTTCCGCGACCGTCGGAGAGCGGAATCTCACCGAGACTCTCTCCGGTGGAATCAAAAAACTCGGCTGTGGAATCCGGAATCGGCTCATTATCCTCGGTCAGCGCGCTGACCGACACAGCGGTGTCTCCGACTTCCATTATAACGGTCAATTCATTCGGTTCCAATCGTGCGATGGTCACCGGCGGGGACGCTCCGCTGGCGGGGAATTTTTCGGCGTACGCAAATAACCGCTCACCGTCACGCACGCCCGTCCAGCGCGCCATGCCGTTAAGGTCACTTGCGTATGGAGGGTACGGTGCGAACACCTGCGTTTCTTCAAAGCGCAATCGCACGCGCGCGTTTTCAACGGGTTTGCCATCTTCATCCACTACTTTCACATTCACGATTCCGCTGTTGGCTTCTGAAATCGGTTCGAGTTCGAGCGTCAACGAAGTGGCAGTCCGCAAAACAGTTCGCGAGACCGACACAAAGTTCTCGGCGCTCGCCTGCACCATCCAGTCCTCGGGTTCAAACAAAGAAAAATCCGCTTTGCCCGAATTATTGGTTTCCTTGACAAACGACTCCGCATTCGTCACCGGATGCACAAGCACTACGCGCGCTCTCGCAATAGCGGCCCCAGTATCACTGTTTTTCACGGTGATGCTTAACCGCTGCTGGACATCGCGATTCAAATTCACGGTGATTTCGGTTTGCTCGTTGGCGCGCACATTAAAATGCTCACTGGTCTTAGCTGCGTACAGTCCATCCGTGTCTTCGGCACTCACATAGTACTCGCCCACAGTCAGATCGCGGAATTGGGCAAATCCGTTTTGAAGCGGCAGGGTCCGCTCTTCGCCAAGGTTTCCAAACAGGGTCACGCTTCCGTTGACGCCCGAAAGCAACTGGTTGGATTCACCCGCTACGCGCACTTTGAGCCGCCCGAGCGGAACCGAAACCGGTTCGAGTTTAATCACCTGATGCGGAGTGCTGATAGTAAACGACTGGCTCTGGAATTCACCGGGGCCAAGAACGGTTCCCGCAAAATTCCCACAGCCCGCCGGTGCTTCGACTTCGATTTTTCCCGCTGAATCGGTTTCAAATACCGAACGCGAAAGCGCAACGGAACTATTGCTGCATGCGAGGCGAACCGAAATGGTTTTACCTGAAATTGCACGTCCCGCGGAATCCGCAAACTGAATAATCCGCGTTTGGGGTAATTCGGCTGGAAGCAGCGTCAGCTTTCGCGCGAGATCGCGGCCTGCCGTCTGAATCGGCTCTTCAATTTTTTGATATCCGGGTAAATCAATTCGAAGCAATCCACTCGCGTTGGCCGGAACGGAAAACTGCGCGGTTCCTTCGTCATTCGTAACTGCTTCGCGAACCGAACCATCGAATTCCCATTGCACGGGAACGCCCGGCAATTTGTTGCCGGCACGGTCTTCGACCAGCGCCTGCAAGGTTACATCTCCCTGGAGAACCGGAATGGAAATTCCTCCGGAAAGCAGTACGGCAATGCCTGCGGCAATCAGAATCAACAGCAGGGCAAACGAGGGAAACACGCGGTCAATCGGGTCCACGACCGCATACACGGGTGCATGGTCCCCAATCCGGTCCAAGAGGGCATAGTACTTATCCTCCATGGACAAGTACAAACCTTTTAGATTCTGCCCAATACCCATAGCTAAAAGCCTCAATTGCCTAGAATCGTGATAGATTAACAAGTATCTATTATATAATCATTATTGGGAATTAGGCCCAACGAAACCCGAATAGCGAACCTAGCTTGAAAACCAATTCGTCTTCAAAATTCAAAAATAATTGGTTATTTTGCTGCTGCAATCCATTGGACAATGCGACTGGGTTACCCGCCCGAAAGCGCGCTCGTGGCCCTGCAGACCGAAGCACGCGTGAATCCTTCGACGTCTGTCTGCGAGTAGGTGGGCTGCGGAACGAAGTTCTGGGGATTCTCCAATAAGTCAAGTACGCGGTCGCGGTTCCAGTAAAACACCGAGCCCTCATTCGAATTAAACACGCACACGGAGCGGTTCGAAATTCCCGCAACTACATTTGACAGTACCGTAAACCCGCCATCCCAGTAACCCAATGATACGGCGCGCTGACTGGCAGACGTCTTGTCGCTTGGCGTAAGCATATCAAACGATTCCTCGCAGGAAGCGGCTTTTCGAAGCGAGAAATTCCCTGCGGGAGTGTACACCACGCCTTTGTAAAACACTTTTTGCTCTGCCGCGGACTCGGAGGTCCAAAAAAATCCCTTGGCGTTCGCCGCATTCGCCGCGCACGAATCCGCAACTGCGGATGCTGGCTCTGAAGAATTGTACAATAATGGGCTCCCACTAAAATCCGCGCATGGGTCGCCCGTGGTCGAACCGGCGCCGCTCCAAAGCGCAATCGGATTTCCACCCAGTGAAAGTGCAGATTCGTTCTCCGCCAATTCGAAAAACGCCTGCGCTTTTCCCTCTATCATCGGAATGCGAAGCACTACCGGTGTGGCGCGCACGGGGGAGAACACAATGCTTCCATTGCCCTGTGCCGGCTTGGCGATCGCCATGACAACGCCGCGGTTAAACAAACTTGAAACCTCCGAAATCTGGGTTACTGTGGAAGTATCATACGTTCCACCCGCATTTGCAGCCGACACGGTGGTTAATACAAACTCGCCGGTCAACCCGAGGCTTCCGTTCAGACCAATACCGTAGCCCTGGCGATCGGCGGCTGGTTCATCGGATCGTGCCACGCTGCCCACCATAAAATCCAGCGGCATGAAATACAACTGGTTCTGGCTCGCGGTCTCTTCAAGCAATGAAAATGAAACGAGCACGGTGGCAATCGGTGCACCGTTTTCAAAAAACACATTCGTTTTTCCCGCGGGAAATCCGATGCTGACCTGCACGCGGTACTTGCCGGGTTTCTGAATCCGCCCCGGCAGCACGAGCCGCTCTTCGCTGGTGAAATACGGCGAAACTTTGGTGTACGCGGCACTGGATTCAAAGAACGCGACATTGTTCTGCAAAAAATCAAAGTCTTTTCTGAAATCGCCTGAAAACCCGTCCGCCATCATAAAGGCATTAAAGTCCAGCAAGGCGGAATCATTGGGCAGCGGCGTTCCGCCTTCGGCGGCGGTCACAATCGTGTTCAGTTTCTTTACGAGTTCAATTGAAAACTGCGTGGCGTCGCAGTAAATATAATTCGGGTTGACAGAACCGTCCGCTTTTTTCTCATCGCACGCGTTCATTCCGATTCCGATGGTATCATCGTACGACCAGTTATAGCGAATGCGCGGTGCCGCCACAGGACCGGTTTTTCCTTCAAGACCGCTTTCGCTGTAACACGTATCCGCGCCGCGGCCCATTATTTTAACGACAAACGATTCCGAATGCGCAAGCGGTCCCTCTTCGCCGCGCACCGCATCAGACACGCGCAACAGCGAATAATTGTACGCACCCGTAAGCGTCGCATTGGTTAAACCAAAAGGCAATACGCCGCCTTTTCCAAGCCCGTTTGAAAGCTTCATGCCCGCAATTTCAAAAGACAAGGCATCACTGCTCTGGGTACTGCCCGCAGCAATATGCACCAGTTCGCCGTCCTTTGCAACGGTTTCAGCGTCGCCCGAATACGCAAAGCAGGCATTAATCGCTTCGGCTTCATCAGACGGATTAAACAAATCAAACGCGTACTTCGGAAGCGACAACGCACCGAAAGTGGAATCCCCGACTTCAATGCAGTGATTCAATTCCAGGTTGCATACAAATCCTTCTTCACAGCGAACGCCCCGGATTCCCGAGTCGCCAATCGGTGTTCCGCAATCAAAACTCCCCTGATCCAGGCAGGTTCCCGCGTTCACGTCGCATACCCCAGTTTGGCCTTCAGAGCACTGTGTGCCGAATCGCTCGCAGGTTGCCTGACATGCGGCTGGCAGGTCGGTCCACAAATCGGTTCCGCAGGCATTGTCGGCCGGAACCGGGCACGCGCACTCGCCGGACACGGTGCTTCGCTTGACACAAATCAAATAAGGCTGTTCATCCGCACCGCGCAGCGTCTGCAAGCGCGAATAATCGGCGGGGCATCCAGTACCTTCGCCCGCATGAAGCTGGCTGGTGATGTCGAGTAATCCGGGTCCGCCGGTTTTTTGGCAAACCGAATAAATTTTTTCATCTGTGCCTTCAAGGTTTTGAAGCAATGAAAAATCATCACTGCACGCGGCATCACCTTCGGTTAGTTCCGGTGCTTCGACATCGATTACGCCTTCACCGCCTTTTTGCACGCACACGGTGTACGCGGCGTTCGCGTTTCCCTTGTAGGTGCCAAGTTCACTGAAATTGGCGTCGCACCCGGCAGGTGTTTGGCCTTGCGCGGGTTTGACTTGAATTGCAATCACGCCATTGAGGTCCCCCACGGGATTCGTGGAACAATACGGCGCGTCGCCCACCAGTGCGTCTCCAGTGGAAGCATTTGCATCCACACACGTTCCGCCGCCCGCCGCACAGTCTTCCTTTAATTCCCAGGTGCCGTTGCAGCGCGCTAAAATAATCTGGTTTGCGGGCAGGTCCTCTACAAACTGCTGCATTTCGTTGCTGCACAATGTTCCTTCAGGTCCGCGGAATTTTTGCTTGATGAATTCGCACCACTCATTTCCGCCGCCGCCTGCGCCGCTTTGCGACAAAAAGTACACGACGGCAATCAGGCCCACCACGAGCAGGATCATCATCATGGGAAACCCGCGCTGGTTCATTTTCGGAATCATTTCAAATCAACCTTTTTTTGAATCATTATTTTCCGTTTCTACCTTTTTTTTCATTTGCCTTATCCTTTTTTGAATCACCATTTTTGGTTTGCTTTAATTTTTTTCAGTATTCTTTTTCAATTACTGTGTTTTCTCCACAAGTGCAAAGCACACATCGCTAAAATCCACATGGTCGTTTCGCGTCAAATGAATCTCACCCACCGAAATCACCTGTTCAGGCTCGCTTGAACCCTTCACTTTGCCAGAAAGCCAGATGGGAATAATCCCGACAGGGCTTTCGCCCGAAATCCGCACCTGCGCGGAATGAACCGCGCTGGCTTCCAATTCAAACGAATTATTCTCCACAGTAATATCACCTGAATCCAAAAAACTCGGCGTCTCGATTTTTAAGTCATACACGCCGGGACAGTTATCCGAGCGCACTTCGAGTGTGAGCGCACTTCCGCGCGACAATGTCACGCTGGATTCCACGGCCGGGTACGGTGTAGCCGACACCAAGTCAAACGAAAGACACGTTGCGGAAGGATTCAGCGTCAACACGGTGGATGAACTCACGATCGTTCGCCGCGTCAAGTACCCCGCTTTCCGGACCTGCACAATCACAAAATCGTTTCCGGTTAACGCGGCTTCAAACTGGGCGGTTCCGTTTTCAGCAGTCAAACCCGATTTTTCGGCTGCGCCCGTAAACCCCTCGAATGTGTTTCCGCTGTTCTTGGAGCCGATTTCAACCAATGCGCCCTCTAAAAATTCGCTCGTAGCTGCATCCCGCACAATCACGCGAAGCGTAGTGCCATCATAAGTCGTATTCACGGCCAATACATCATCGCCTGCAATTTCAAACAGAATCGCTTGACCGCTTTGTTCCGAGGAAAGGGATGAATTCAACTGCGCCAAGAGCAATCCGGAGAGCGCTTCCTGCGGCTGCAACTCCAATGGCGTTCCAAGACCGTATTCCAGTGCAGTCCCCGCGGGAATCGACTGGTTTGAAAACGCGGTCGTGGAAGCTTTCGCAATTACCCTGTCTAAACTCAAAGCCTTATCGGGGTTTTCAAATACAAGCCCCGCGTTCAAGGTCTCGCTGGTGAGATTGTACACCACATACCCGATTCGGTACACCTGATTCGTGATGAGCGCCGGAGGATTTTCTACATCAAACGGTTCAAACACCGGATTCTCCGGCGTAGCCAAAAAGAACGCCCAATGCAGCGGCGGGCAATCGCGCGAACACAGCTTTTTACCGACCTCGAACGTCTGCGACTTATCCGGCGTGGTCTGCACTCCGGCACTGGCACTTCCACGCGCCTGATAATTCAACGCCACCACGGTTCCCCTCGAAAGCCCCTCTTTCACTGAAAACTTGGCTTTGAACTGGTAAACCCCCGAAGGCAACTGGTTCCACGCGGCGTTCAATACCTTGGTTTTCTCGTTTGGAAGCACCGGCGCGGGAGATTCAAAGACATTCTCAGGATTTAAGCGCGCGGAAAATTCCAGTGCATCCGGAGCCGGTTCGCTTGCGGCATTCTCCACAAAGATAGTGTTATGCGCTGCATCCGCAATCGAATTAGGCCCCGCGCGAAGACTTAACCGCACATTGGAAAACGCTTCCACGGGAAGTACGATATCAAAAACGCCCCAGTAGGTTTTTCCGGCTTCCATCACTGGTGGAGACTTCTGGCCCGATGCGTCCAGCACTTCGACAAACCGCACATCCGGCGCGGACCCCGCGGGAAGATTCGCTGCGGGATACACGCCGAACTGAAGGCGGATGCGCTCCGATCCAGCGCCGGTAAATGCAAAATAGGGCGCGGAATGAAATGAAAGATAATCGCTTCGTGTCACGCGGAAAAACACCGTGCTTCCGACGGGAATCGGAAGCGCTTCAAATTCTCCATTGCTTCCGGTTCTGCCCGTTTCACGCTTGGCTGGAGCAGTTCCTGCAGCACCCGTAACCCAGACTTCGACCTCCGCATTGTTCACCTTCGTGCTCGGACTTAATGCATTCACGACCGTGACTGCAAACACGCGCTTTGAAAGCGACAGCACGATTTCAAGGGAGAGCGTCTGTGCCACCGATAGCGTTCCCGGCGCACTGACCGCGTTCGAATCCTCTGCAATGGCGCGGGCCCGGTAATTGCCCGGTGGAAGGCGCGTGAACAATGCATGCCCCTCCGAATCAGAACGTTTTTCTGCCAGCGCAATATTAATATCCGAGCGAAATAACTGCACGAGTGCCTCTTCGACTCCTCCACGCTCCTCGTTTAGCACCTCCACCTGCACGAGCCCGAAATTGACCGGCTGATTTCCCGCATTCGTATTGGCCCGCGCAAGCGCCGCTTCGGTTGGAACGGTTTCACCGCGCGCTTTCAATGCCGCAGCGGGTATTACGTGAAGAACATAGTTCGGGTGGTCCACAATCAAAGAATACACGCGCGAAGCATTCTGAATCGGCTGTTCAAACACGCCGTTGTCATCGGTCAGGCGGGACTCCACCAGAATATTCGTGTCCGAAAAAAGTTTTACATTCGCGCCTTCGACGGGTTCGTTCGTTACCTCGTCCACAAAGCGATACAGGATTTTTTTATCCGTCGGCGGCGCACCCACATTCAGTACCACGCGCGCGGTCTGGTCTTTGACAATCGTCACACTGTTTTTATCCGAGAACCGCCCTTCGGTTTCAAGCAATGCATCCACCTGATAACTTCCGACATCGAGTGAAAACGAAACAATTCCAAGCGCCGTTGTCTGGCTTCGCGCGGCTACCACGTTGAACGAATCAAACACGCGCACTTGCGCATTCCCCACTGGTGCACTCGTGTGATCCAGCACCGTGGCCACCAAGGTTCCTTTGTCCGACACGGGCGCTTCAAGGAGTTTGAGCGAAACCTGCACCTTGTTGCTTGGGCCCGGCGCCAATTCAAAGTCATTCACGGTTTCATATCCCGACGCGCGCACTTCGCGTGCCGACAATGTTCCGCAGGCTGCGGGTTTTTCAACCGTCAATTCTCCAACGCGCGTCGTCTTTGATGCAGGCGCGCTTCCCTGACTGCACGAAAACGAAACCGAAACCGTTTTGCCGCTCACGAGTTCGCCCGAGTCTTCATCCACGAACTGGATCGTGATGGGCGCGGAAAGCGCGATGCTTTCGCGCTCAAGTGTGATGCGCACATATTTACCCGCTTCCAATAGCTCGGGCCTCCGCTCCACTTTCCGGTAATTCTCCACTTCCACACTAAATATTCCATTGACATTCTGCGTGGCTAGTTTGACAGTTGCAGTTCCAGTGGGACCCGTTGAAATCGTTGCGGGCTGGCCATTAATTTCAAGTTGCAATTCAAGATTGTTCAAAGGAGCCCCGGTTTCATCCAGCACCTGCACATAGGCTTCAAGGGATTGCGACTGCCAGACGAGGTACGCGCCGCCAGCCACCAGGGCAATCAATAATCCAATCACGAGTACAAACGACGGAACGAACTTGTCAACCGGGTCAATGACCGCATACACGGGAATGACCTTGTTTAGCCGGTCCAGCACGCCATAATAGGCATCTTCTGCTTTCGTGTAAATTTCTTTAAGTCCCATACGCATCGGTTCCGTCAATCACGCATTCGTTGTACTTGCAAAAGTCATTTCAATTCTAATCGAAATTTAACACTCAAATTTTGGTCTTTACCACTGATTCTCTCGTTTTTTTATCTGTTACAATTAACCAATTAATCTATTTAAAGATTCCTGCGGGAACTGCTGACAGGCGCGGTTGGTTTTTAAAGCACTGATTTTTTAGGGTGGGCAAGCATTTTCTTTTTGGTGATAACATGCTTTGCCCGTATTGTTGTGGGGCGAATGGAGATATAGTTCTTTGGTTCAACGAAAAATAATCGGAGGACTTCGTTCCCCCGACAGAGCCAACACCATGAGCATCGTTAACACGATGCTCACCACATGGCAGGCCCAAGGCCTGCCTTTATTCAAAACCCTCAAAAACACCCTAAACCGTTAGCAAGTACGCGGCGAAGTAAGTTTTATATATTTCAAGCCCGCATTAGGATAAGAATAATCGAATCTCACGAGTTGTGCAACACAGCACAAAAAGAGGCGGATTTTTTGTCTGAAGAAGGATTGAAGCATTTTCCAAAGTTGGTTTTTGTCGCTGTCGGCATAATCATAGTTGGAGCCATCGCAATTGTTTTGCTTAATAACAATTTTAATTTTGATTCAACAGGAGATACTACTGGGGTTATCTATGAAAATGGGAGTCAGCCACCAATATGCCTTTGCAGATTATGATATGAAGCTTAATCCTGGTGACAGCGATTATATTGAGCGCCAAGTTGCGGCTAACGCCCCTTCTGGTGGCAGTTGTCAGGGTGGCTGTGAGGACAGATGGAATAACTCCTCGCCACCCTATTGTGGCCCTCAAGCAAAATATCTTGGGACAGCATATAGTAGATATTCAGACGGAACACCTTATTCTAAAAAGTGGGGGCCGCGCTTTGGAACTCCTCCAAATGATTACACCTGCCAAGCTGCGTGCATTCCTCGAGGTTGTGAAATAATCGCACCAACTGGTGGAGGAACGGGAGGTACATAAAAAAAACGAACAATTAATTTCTTTATTTCCCCTTTTTTCCCCACTTAAGTGTAGACTGACAGAGTTTATGGCCTAATTACTGACAGTATTTATGGCCGCTTTTCACCAAGCTTTTGCTTGGTGATGGAGTGAGAGCGGCCATGGAAACACGAACAAGAGTTGCAGTTTTGTACACGGAAGGAGGATACTCTGCCAAACAGATTTTGAAAACGTTTGGGGTGCCGTCTCGAACACTCCGGCGATGGATAGCCGCATACCGCCAGAGTGGACTCGCAGGCTTGTCGTTGCAGAAGACAGGCCCTAAAAAATCTAGAACCAAAACGCCTCGCTCCATTGAACTGCGCGTTCTTCGATTGAAGAAAAAGTATCCGAACTGGGGAGCGGAACGACTCAAGCACCAGTTCGGTTTACTTTTCGGTCAAAAAATAAGCCTAAAAAACTAACCCCTTACTAAAAAGTATTTAGAGCAGGCGAGAAAGAAGTAAATAACTTTTTCAAGGTGTAATTGATGATAGAAAAAGAAATCGTTTACAAGCAGAACGTAGTTGTTCTTCTTTACGCGGATTCCAAAAATAATGCGCTCATTGAAGCCAGAAAGTTTTTTCCAGCACTCCAAAAAATTGATCCGACCATAGAGAGTTTTGAGCCCCAAACTATGACCCCATATCCTGCCACTGCTCCAAAAGGAAAATCACTCATCAAAAAAGCAGTTGCAAAAACACGGCAAGAGTTGAGGGAACACCTCAAAATTATTCAAAACTACTGCCTTAAAAAATCACTTTCAAAACTTTCTAAAGAGGTTTGGCTGGATAAAGAAAATATGTTTTGGTCATTTTTGCAATCCTGTTTTGCGGTTTCCGATACGCATGGCCGAAGCAATTTCCTGTTTGCTCCCAATTGCCAAGGGATTAAAACAAAAAAAGACCTGCAAATCGCGCTTAAGTCTCACCCACCAAACAAAAAAGTCTGGGTTGTGCAATTCTGCCTCCGATATTATACCGAGTGAGCCATTCAACGAATCTCAAATTCATTGCTTTCAGCATACGGCAACTCTCGGTCTTGTGGACCCGTCAGGTCGCGGCTCTCAAACGCATACACAACCGAAATCTTGAATTTGCCTGTTGGCTGAAAAGTTTCCCAGTCGTTTAAGGGGTCCGGGCCATTGGCCCGAAAAGCAAAGCCATTCCATGTGCCTGTAACAAAACCTTTGAATGGCAATAATGCCATGGGGCTTGGAGGAATCCTTCCCGCCGTATCCAAAACAGAGGCCCGTGTATCAAATGTATTCAACGGTGCAAAGGCATTGGGTCCAACCAACGAAAGAACGTTTCCGGACACGCTCAACGCGTCAAAGTCAGTACTATTCATTAAATAAACCTGTTTATCGCCGTTGTTCCGTATTTCAAATTCAATGGGCTCGTTTTTTTGGTAAACCGCCTTGCTGGTTAAAATCGAAACACTTCCCTCGTTGAAAGGCACTATTTCGACCGGAGGCGTTCCCTGAATCTTGTCATCAATCAAAACAGCATAGGTTTGAAGTTCGCGCAGGGCTTTAACTGAAGATAAATTAGTGGCTTGTGCGATGCCATAATCCGACAACTGCAAGTACACGTTGAAATTGTTTCGGCGAAACAAAATGAACCTGGAAAGGCCGTCCGATTCTATGTTCTTGATTTTTAAATTGTCAAACTGGCCTGCAATCCGCTCGTTTCCAACAATCGGTTCGGGAAGGCTGTTCCAGAGGTCTATGTCTTTTTCTGCAGAATTTTTGTAATCCGCTTTTGCAAAATCAATGGCGTCGCTCGAATCCGCGCGGTTTCCCTTAAACTGCGTGATAACAATCACAGTTTCCTGCTTTGAATTTATTTTTTTGACTGAATAGGTTACAGAACCCCCGACTTCCGGTGTCACTGTTGCAGGTTCGGGAATTAATGTAATCTTCCACTTTGCGCCCAATAAGTCCGGATTCAACGCAACGCCGCGTGTCTCAAGCTCCTGCGAAGAAAACATTACTTCCTGCGGGGATTTTCGGATTACTTTGTCCAGCGGAACAATTGTAGCACTGCGAAGCGGGATTGTCTGGCCATTGTCCGAGTTGAAGGTTGAAATTGTAACTGCATCTGCATCAAACCGCTGGATTACTTGGGGTGTTTCCAGCTGCAGTGTTTTTCCACTGCCAGCATCTTCATATAATGTGGCCCTGAAAGTACCGGTCACTTTTACTTTTTTGCCCACAAGCTCTTGTTCTTGTTTTGACGGTAAAAAAGTGTTCAGGATTATTTCTTTCTCGGTTCTCCGGTACAAATTTTGGCCAGCGGCCAAACCAGCTTCCGCTATCTTTTCAATTTCTTGTGGGTCTGTCACCCTTAAATTGTACTGGCTTCTGTAACCTACGGTGAGTTGCTGGAACAATTCTCCGGTGAGTTCCAATTCTTGCCTGACCAATTCTGTTGTCTTGTAGCCCGTGGGGGTCACTGTTGAATTACCTGCTATCTCAAACTCATTGCTTTCAACATAACTACCCAGATAGTCGTCGCGCGAAAAATCACTTTCTTCGAACGCATAATAAATCCGGACTTTGAATTTTCCCATGGACTGGTATTTTTCAAGCTCGTACACCTGCGGACCCGTTTTGCGAAAGGCAAACCCCGTCCACTTTGTTTTCAAGGTGTTTGGAAGCGTTTTTTCCCAGTTATAGGGGTACGAATAACCCGCTTTCATTGCTTCCAATGAAATTCCCGGATAGGTCGAAAAAATCTTTGCGGGTTCGCGGTCATGCGGTGCTGCGGCATCCGCTGAGTCAAAGGTGTTTGTTGGCTCTAAGGCTTCTCCTCGCCCTGCAATGCCGATTACTTCGCCCGAAAGCCCCAGTTCATTAAACCGGCTTTCCTGAAAGTAAACGGATTTGGTTCCGGTGTTTTTGATTTCAAGTTCGATTGTGTCACCGGGCGCATACACAAGTTTGTTGGTGGTTAGTGTAAGGCCATCCGGGTTTGGAGCCATTTCAAAAGGTTTTTGAGGCATACTGCATCCCTGCAACAAAAATAAAACTGCAAACACTATTCCCATTGCATTGAATTTCAAATTCTTTGAATTTTTCATGCATGTTTCCGTGTCCTTAATCAACCCAAGTGCTTTTCTCGTGCTTGACTTCAAACGCGTTGCTTTGCGCTGAAAAACTAAAGCCATAATATTTGTTTGGACGAAATGATTCTTCTGTTTCGTAAAAAATATTTATTTCAAGTGAATTCCCGAACGGAAAATATGACAAAGAATCTTCCTTTTTTTCATAATACGCTTTTCCGTTCCAGGTTCCAGTGATGCTTTTCCCGGGCCCTAATTCAACCACGGATGGGGCCGGGCGCATTTTCAGGTTTGGAATGTCTTCCCAAAGCACTAATGGCGAAAATTCTTTTGCTTCAAAATGTTTTTGCAAAACCTGCCCTTCAAACTCAAGATCGGCCGGAAAATTTTTCCGGAAAACAAAAATGGGCCGTGCTCCATTGTTTTTGATTTCAAACCCGATTTTTTCGCCTGCAGTATAGGCGGATTTACTTGCAGTCACTGTCAGCCCATCCGCATTTGGGGGTACTTGAAAATTATTCCCAGCCATCGCACAGCCTACTAAAAATAATGTCAGCCCCAATAAAAGACTAACGCGAACAGAATTACCCGGTTTTTGGAATGCCTTCAATGATAAAACCGCTTACAGGGGTTTGGGTTCCAAGCACCCATTTTTTGTTCTGAAAAACAAACGGGTCCGTCCGCCCGATTCGGCCTCTGGACTCCAGTTTCTCGTAATAATGCGTAACCTCAATGACTAGCGGAAGTTTGCACAGTTCTTTAAATTCAAGATCCTTTTTTGCAGGAACTTTGTTCAAAGATTCTTTTTTGAATTGCCCCAATTGCGCCGCGTAGCCATCCGGATTCCAGCTTTTCTGGTCCTTCGTATCTTCGGCTTCCTTGTTATGGGCGTTAAACGACACGGCAATGATTTCATCCCATTTTTCCCCCGCGCGCCAGTTGGAAATTCGAACCAGTAAATCCAACAGGCTTTTGCCGTCTGGTAACCTGCTCAAAGTGACCGAATTCAGCATCCAGTATCCCCTTTTTTCGTCCTCTTTTTAAAAAAGCCAAACAGGTCTTACCCCGTTGTCCCGGAATCCAGCACGCGGTTGGGGCAAAACCAGTTCGCGTTGGTGACAAGCTCCGAAAAGTCGTAGGTGTTTGCATTCGCAGATTTGTTTTCCATCATACCATAAACGCTGGGCTCGTGCCAGTAAAACGAAATCTCTGATGCGCTGTTGGCGACTACGCATACTTTCCGGTCGGAGACCAGATTCAGCAATTCTTCAAGGGTTTGCGGCGTCTTCTGTTTCACACTCGTGTAATTCAGATTCAATGGCTGTCCGGAAGTGATTTTTTCCAAGGGCGACACAAACGTTCCGCAGGTGGACTCCAGCACGAACTGCTTTTCGGCGGGCGTAAAAAAAACGGTTTGCACAAACACGCGGCCATTGGCAGGCTCCAGAACACCCCACGTGTACCCGAGATTCGATCCGGGGTTCTGCACACAACTTCCTGCGGATGGAAGCTCTTCCAAAAAGCCCGGCATGGGACATCGCAGTGCACTTGTCCGCGAATCTGCCAATGTTTTCCAGTCAATGATCGGGACTTCGTATCCGAATGCATTGTTGTTCTCCTTTAAGCGGTAAAAAAACTGCGCATTGGCTGAACCCTGCGCCTGCGCGATTTCAACTGCTATCGGCGTGGCATTATTGGGCGACCAATTGATCTCGTTTTGAGCCGCATCAAACGCAAACAACCGCCCGCGCTCCGTAACTTGCGTTTGCCAGAACTCCTGTGATTTTTCCACCGTAATTTTGGGTCCGCTTCCCGCGCTGTTCTGGGTTACGACTTGCAGTGCAATGGGCAGGTTTTCACCGGCAAACGAGACCCCGTATCCTTCACGCGAAGCGCTTGTTTCATCCGGACGCTTTTGAAACCCGACCTGCGCGTCAAACGCGAGAGAATACCAGGCATTCGGCTCCAGCGGGTCGCTTTTGCGTACTAGGTTCACGCTCACGAAATTCGATGCATCATTGTCAAACGGCGCAGCTGCCGAATCCTCGGGACCGGTCACGACCTTGATGATCACTTCGTAGACGCCGGGCGTTTCAAATGCAATGGAATCCGATTCCACTCCTTCGAGTTCGAATTTCATTCGTCCGGGAAGCACAAGCATTTTCAGGTTCTGCTCATAATCGCCGGGTGCTTCGAAAAAAGCGACGTTTTGCATAAAATAATCAAAATCGCGGCGGAAATCGTCGGATAGGCCGTCTTTCATCATCTGCACCTGGAAGGTCGTCAGATCCAAAAACGATTCCGAGTTGTCGATGCGCTGCGAAATCAAGCGCAGGCGATCCAGCAATGAAATCATGAACTGGGTGGAATCACAGAACACGCCATCGCGCGACGGCGTTGAAACATCCGTACAGGTATGCCGGTTAATGGATTGCCAGTTCCATTCCAATAATACCCGCGGCCGCGCGTCGAGCCCACGAGTCCCCGGAATTCCATCCGGCGACTCGCATGCATCTGCGGTTCCGCTCTTGAGTTTCACGTTAAAAGTCTGGCTCCGGCCATCCTCGGTCTGCACAAAGAGCTTCGCATAATAGTTCCCGGTTCCAAGGACACGCGGGGTCTCGATTTTAAATGCCTGCCAGATGCGGCTGCCGGGCAGAAACGACCAGTTCTGCGCCTGGATTTCCGCGTTGGTCAACCGCACCGCGTTCAGGCTTCCGGCTGGAAAAAAAGGAAGCGACAATGTTACCGGGTTGCCGGGCGGAGGATTTGGGTCATTGGGGTCGCGGCTGGTCGGGGCCACCCCTGCACCGTTGTCGCTTCCGCTCGAAACATCAAACACGTACTTGCGCGTGGTTCCGGGTACTTGGCAGCCGTTGGAAGTGCAAACCTCTCCCGCCGTGGTGCACTGGGTTCCGGAAGGGCACTCGCAAGACCCGCAGCTCGCAGAGCATTGTGTAATTGGCGAAACCGGCGCTCCGCAGGCCGCGGTGGACGGGTCGGGGCAGCTGGGCGTGCAGCCCGTGGTGCAGACGGCGTTCAGTCCGTCGGTTGTGACCTCGCAGGTTTGGCTTGCACTGCATTCGGTGATTCCCTGGTCCTGCCATGTATACGCCACCACTTCGCCGTTTGACGCTACGCGTGCGCGGCACAAAATATTAATTGTGGCAAACGAATCTGGAGGCGTGATTCCAAACGAGCGCAAATCGCTTTGCATTTCCGTGTTGCTTGGGTCAAAGCAGTTCGTGTACACGTAATCCTGCGAGTTCGGGACCGGCACCGCGTTTTTGCCCCAAAAGCCGTCGCCACTAATCAGGTCGTTGCAGTTGGGCGCGTTTGCAGGCGGCGTGGTGCAGCCGAACAAGAATACCAAGACGCCGACGAACAGCCATGGCAGTATTCGATGCATTCGATTCACTTTCACACCACTCATACTTTTTTCTTTTATTTTTTTTGTTGCCTAATAATTTTTTTACTGTCCTCGTATTCACCCGGCTTCATACAGATCAATATCGGCCGCTGCATCCAGCAGGTACACGTCCACGACGTCAAACAATTTCCACTCCGTTTCACCGGTTCGCCGCACCATAATCGCGACGGGCAAAACCCCGGGTTTTTGCTGCGGCATTACGGACACGCTGAATTCTCCGGTTCCTCCGCGCAAAAGAACCTGCGGTGTTTGGGGCGAAAACGGATTCAAATCGCTTTGCCCAAACAAATTGAAAAACACTACTGGCTGGAACTCCATGTCAAACGCGCAGTTTCCCGCGTTCAATACGATATTACCCGTTTGGGGCGCCGCTGTTCCTATTGCCAAAGCGGGAAGCGGCTCCGTCACCTGAATGGATGGATCATCCCACGGAGCCCAAGTCATAATATTCAAACACGAAAACGCCGCCGAGGCTCCACCCAGCACCGCTTGATCCGAAGTCACGCGCTCCCAGATCGTGGCATAACCAGTGGCGTTCACCTGAACCATTCCAAAATCTCCCGGTGAAAGCGATTGATTTAGTATGGCTATCCCATTTTGGCCCGTGGTGACGGTTTCATCCGGACTTGTGATTTCGACACCTTCGCTTCCCGCGTTCTTTTTGAATTTCACCGTGGCCAGATTCACCGGTTGCTGTGCCTGCGCATCCGTCACGAGGACACGAATCTGCTGATTGGCAGGGTCAATGCTGACTTCAATCCCCAATTGGTTGCTTCCGTTGATTTTGAACGGAACCGAAAACGGGTTCCCGCTTCCGACCGGAGACGAACTGACGATTCTAAACCGCAGGTCCGCCTGATTGCTCGTTGCATCCGCGATTAACCGGATGGGAACGGTGGTGCGAACGGACTGTCCGGGAAGAATCGTGGAACTGCTCAATTGATTGGGGTCAATCGTGAACGGAAGAATTGCGGGCGTTTGGTATCCGGCCCGAAAAAGCGCGGGTCCGCTGAGTTCAATGGACGAAACATCAATGCGCGTGTTCTGGAAATTAAACACCTCAAATTCCATGTCGTAGGGCGTGTTCACGGTAATGTTCATCGGAACCGCCGCATCAATTGCCTGCGGAGCGTCTCCTGCAAGCCCCATTTTGACGACCCACTCAATGTCCTCCAAACCCGGACAATTCACGGTGCAAAGCACTTCGCCCAGCCGCCAGGTCTTCGAGTCCTCCTGCATCACATACGATTGCGTAACCGGGTCAAAGGTTTTCAAGCCAAAGCGAAGCGTCTGGTTTCGCGTCGCCTCTTGCGGAACAAAAATCTGAAGCTGTAAAACGGTTTCGCTGCTGGTCTGGTCCGCCCATTGGACATTCAACTGCCTGGCACCCGTATTCGCGCCCGTAAACGGCGGAACACCTACGAACGGATCGGTACTTGCATTCTGCGAAAAAGAAGCCTGATTCGCCAGAATGAACATGGACAGGTTTTCGATTCCAAGGTCGGACGAATTGTCCTGAAAATACGTCTGAAGCCCAGTGAATACCTGCTGCGAATAGGGCAGCACCATCCGGAATTGAACCCAATAGGTTTTTCCGGCTTCAAACCGCCGTGCCACGGTGCGGTCCGCGTTCAGCAACCGCTCCAGCACGAGTTGCGGCGTGGTTCCGGCGTCCGAAACGCGCGTAACCGAAAACACGACCTCCTGCGTCTGATTTGCAATTGGAGAAAAAAGTGCGCTGTTTAAAGGAAGATAATCCGTTTTGGAAACCTCGAAGTACACCTGGCGGTTGACTGGAAGATTTCCAAAAAACACAGATCCTCCGGAATTCGAATCGTGCGATCTGACTACGTCACCGCTTAAACCGTCACGCATGCGCACCAGCGCCCCCTGAATCGGGTTTCCGGTATCGGCGTCCCGAATGGTCACCAAAAAACCTCCTTTTGCTGGGGCCATTCCATGCGTCAAAAACCGGGTGCTGCCGGCCGTTGCGGCAATTCCTCCCAAGTGCGATTGCTCAAATGCAGGGTGCAGGAAAAACAAGTCAAAGGTTCCGGGCGTCAGGTTTTCAAACAACACGTTTCCATCCGGACCCGTTTCAATTCCCGCTGCAAAAAGCGGAATCTGCTCCGGCATGGCAAATATCACCACATGCGCGTGCTCAATGGCGGCCTTAGTGGAAGTGTCCTCGACACGAACGCGAATATGCGAAGCATTCGCTACCGTGGCAGGCGTTAATGTAATAATCGTTGGCACGGGTGCTGTGGCCGATGTAAATGAAATCTCGGCGGTTCGAACCAAAAAACCGGATTTTCGAATCACGGCATACAGCGACTGTGTGCTGTCTTCAGTCTGCACGGGCTGGAAAACTTCTCCCGATTCATCGGTTAATCCGCTGAACAACAATTGCGTTCCTAAGTATATTTCGACTTGCGCTTCTGAAACACCCACCGTAGACCCCGCACTCACGATCCGGATAAACACTCCCCGGTTTGAAGCAGTGGTATCCAGTTCCATTGTGATATTCGCATCCGCATTCGTGATATTCACGTCCGAAAACGCCATCGCACCCGACTCGGAATGAAACGCGGACACGCGAAAATTGCCTGGTGCAAGCGAAAAAACGGCGCGGCCATCTGCCTGCGTGGTTTGTTCCCCCTGCGGAATCAATGTGGTTTGCTCGAACTTAAACACGCGCACCAGCACGTTTGAAAGCGCATCCTCACCCGAATCAATAACGCTTACCCGCAAATGAAACAAATTCGGAGGCGGCAATTGTTCCGGATCCAATTCAATGGTTTTATTTTCATAATCAATTTCCGTAAAAGCCAATGTTTCGTAATGATCCTCATAGCCATTGGCCGAGATTAAAATATTGGCCGTCCGGCACGTGGAAGGCATGTCAATGCTGATGGAACCATTCGTCGTGGATTGGGTTGGCAGGCTTCCCCGGGGCGTACAAAGCGCCGAAAAAAAGATTTGGGTACTCACAATCAATTCATTATCCGTGGAGCGCTTAAAAATCAGGAGAATCGATTTACTCACGGGCGAGTCCGGAACAGGCGGCAAATCGTTGTCCGAGGAGCCGTTGCGGTTGCGCGGCGGCGAAGATGGGTTTGGAGGCGCCTGAAGATTACCCGTGCGTTCTCCCCCGAGGGCGTCGCCAATCGCGTTAATTGTTCCGGTGTCGTCATCACCTGCAGCAGGTGTTGACGGGTTTAAAACCAGCCACGTGCCGCCGCCGACTAGAAGCAAAAACAAAACGAAAAAAAGCATTAAGGATGGCACGAACTGGTCAATCGGGTCAATGACCTTGTACACCGGAATGGCTTCATTGACGCGGTCCAAAAACCCATAGTACGCGTCTTCGATTCCAAAATAGACTCTTTTAATCGGTTCCAGTATCGAAGAAACATCCATTTTTCGCACCAAGTGTCAAACAAGAGGTCTTTCGTTATTTAAAATATTATGGCGGTTTTAAGCGGGATTAGGCCCAGCTAACCGCATTTTTTAAGGTTTCGAATCAGGTTTATTCAAAGTGACCGGATATTGAAAAAAGCTAGGATACCATCGATTGGGCGTTACGGACATGAAATCCACTTTTATTGAAAAAAAAATTCCAAACGGAAAAATGGTCAAAATCAAGCTTGAGTTTGACACACGCATTACGCATATGCAGATTCAGGGTGACTTTTTTTTGCACCCTGAAGAAACCATCTTCCAAATCGAGTCCGCTTTGCTTTCAATGCCAATCGATGCTTCGGCCGAAGCATTTGGCGAAAAAATAAATTCGGTTCTGGTGGAATCCAAAGCTGACTTACTGGGGGTCTCCCCCGTCGAACTGGGCCGCATTATTTCGGAGGGAATCCAAAATGCACGCTAATACAAGTCCGCTGTGGCGCGTAATCGAACTGGATACCCATTCCGCGGCGATGAACATGGCCATTGATCAGGCCGTGCTTGAAAGCGTTTCAAAAAACAAGTCGTGCCCCACGATCCGGTTTTATCAGTGGCTCCCCAGCGCGGTCAGCATCGGGTACTTCCAGTCGCTTTCCGTGGAAGTGAATGAAGGCGAAACGCGCAAGCGCGGGTTTGATGTCGTGCGCCGCCAAACCGGAGGCGGCGCCGTGTTCCACGATTCCGCAGGCGAAATCACTTACTCGATTATTGGAAAAGAAGAATTATTTTCCAAAGGAATTACCGAGTCTTACCATGAAATATGCGACATTCTGGTGAAGGGCCTTGGACTTCTTGGAATTCCCGCGGAATTCAAGCCGATTAATGATATTATCGTGAAAGGAAAAAAAATATCCGGCAACGCGCAGACGCGCAGAAACGGAGTGTTGCTCCAGCACGGGACGATTTTGTATGACTTGGATGTCGAAACCATGTTCTCAGTGCTTCGCATTACCAACGAAAAAATTTCAGACAAATTAATTGCAAGCGTCAAAGACCGCGTGACACGGATTTTAGACCATGCGGATATATCCAAGTCAGATTGCTACAGCGCCTTTCAGGAAGCGTTTTGCAAAAACCGCGAAACCTATATCGGAAAACTTTCACTTGAAGAACAAATCCGTACCACGGAGCTTGTACGCGACAAATACGGTTCGGATGAATGGAATCGGCAACGGTAAAAACTAACCGCGAATCAAAAGTAGCGTATTCTCTTTTTCAGTTCGAGTATTTCTGAATACAAAGCGTAAAATTTTTTTGTTCTAATTCCTGGCATCGTCTTCTTGTTTTTTCCACGTTTTTCGTTTCTCTTTGTCTTTAGAAGAATCGCGGATAAACTTGGCCACGATGCTTGCCGCGGCCACCGCAGGCTCCGTGTCATCGGCCCGCGGCAAAAAAACAATGTTTTTAGACTCCGCCGGAAGCGGACTACCGTCAATTACTACTTTACCTAAGAATCCCTGGCGCCGAAAATAATCCACTAAAAAATCAATGGCTTTCGCTTCGATCTGGTTCAGATTCGTTCCGGCGGTGCGCAGTTCATCAATGGTTTGCGTGGAGTATTCAAGTGCCACGATTTGTTCCGCGTTTTTTTCAACGACTTGTTTTTTTTCCACGATTTTGGCTGTTTTTTTGCTGTCGCGCACTTCGCGCAGTTTGGACGACTTTCCAAGTACTGCAGCCACTACCAGCGGACCAAAATCCTCTCCGCGGCCCGTTTCATCGATTCCCAAAACGAGCTCATCGGGAAGTAAAACCTCCTTCAGAATTTTTTCCTTGACGCGCTCCGCGTTCTTTCCCTGAATCAGGAGTTTGCCGCTTTCAAAGAGCACCACGGAAGAGTCTCCCATTTTGACAGCGAATTTTTGGTATTGCTGCAGCGGCAGTTCTTCAAACTGCTGCATAAATTGCACCAGCGAATCCAATTCGCTTTTCTTGAAATTCAGGACGGATTGCATGAAATACAAATACCTTGGACTGATTTATTTGGCTTTGGATGGCAGAAAAAGAAGCGGAGTCAGCAGGTGTGCTATCCCGGTGGGCAGGCGGGGCAATCCGGGTCTCCGCAGTCCTCTATGAATTCATCACAGTCATCATTTGCCCCGTTGCCGCAGATTTCCGTTTGCTGGCATGTGGGGGGTGCCTGACAATAAATAGTATTTGTGCAATTTGGGTCCTGGCAATCTACCAGACTGTCGCCATCATCATCTATCCCGTTGTTGCAGATTTCGATTCCTGGAGCGCACGCAGCTGCCTGAGAACAGTCCTGCGTGTCAAGGCAATCCGTCCGTCGGTCGCCGTCATTGTCCATTCCGTCCTGGCAGAACTCTGGCCTTTCAATACAGGTATAATTAATTCCGCACCAACTTCCATCCACATAGCAGACCTGTCCAAAACAGGCACTATCCGCGCAGTCAGTATAGCCGTCTCCGTCGTTGTCTATCCCGTCATTGCAGATGGCCTCATATCCCGGGTTGCATACGGGGTCTGCATAACAGTTCGGGTCGGCACAGTCAGTCAAAAGGTCTGAATCGTCATCAACGCCGTTGTCGCAGATTTCACTACCATTGCAGTTAGGTTGTGCATACGCAACCGTCCAGTTGACACCATAAGGAGTAATCTCATCTATTGTCACCTGATCAAGCAAAAGATAATCACCTGTGACGTTTTGAAACCGAAGATAATTTCCTACTGTCATAGTTTGGGCGGTATCAATTAAAGTTCCAGTCAAATCCAGCAAGTTAAATCTTGCAGTGAAACAATCTGGAGTGCTGGCGCAAAAACCAATCTGATCAAGCATTATTTGCACCTCTTGGCAGGAATAATCTGCGTCGCCATGAAAACCGTCAACAATCTGCCCGGGACAGATGTCCGAGTTGCAGAATGCAGGGTCAGAACTTTGTTCTATGCAATACAGACTCGCTTGTGCTGAACAGGATTGTGCAACTAGATGTGTCCATCGCTCGTCAGTGAATTGAGTGTTTCCTATGCCGCCGCCACCGCCTTCTATTCTGTTTTCTGTCCAGTTGTTGCAGCTGTATACCATAAACGGTGTCATAGGCAGTCCGGTGTAATTGGTTCCGGTCCAAACATTTTCGTCATTGACTGTGTTTCCGAATTCGTCTATGTTGATGGGTGCAAGCAGGCTTCCATCGGTTAAGTCTGACCAGTTAGCAGCCACCATGGCTCCATCCAGCCGCAGGTAAGGCGTGTGGTTGTGGGGAAGCCTTTGACTGGCCGACGGGCTTGGTATGTTGCTGATCCATGCCTTGAATGAACTGTTTAGTCCAGCGTTGTCTGCGGCTCGTTGGCATTTTAAGTCAGCACCCATTACACCCATTAGCCCCCCCAGAGCTCCATCAAATATTTCGGATGTGACAAATACTCTTGTTTGCGCGGGTTCAATGAATTGTTCGGAGTCGTCTGCCCTGTTGGCGCAGTCCGGGTCGTCCGGATAGTTCAATAGCCCGTCTGCATCATTGTCTTGCAGGTCTTGGCATTGGGCAGGCCAGTTTTCAGTGGTATCCTGTGTACTGACACAGGAAGCATCCTGCGGGAAATCAATTGCCCCATCGTTATCGTTGTCTATTCCGTCACCACACTGAAAAGGCGCCCCATCCTCCGTACTGTATGGCGTGTTTTCGCAGTGCTGGTCCGGGTGTTGTGCGCTCCCATAGCATACTAAGAATGCTAAGAAATTATCGTAGTCCACGTCGTTGTCATTGTCCCAGTCAAAAGCCCAGCAGCCCGGCAGCGGAGGCCTGTTTGGCCCTGTAAAGCAGACGGTTGCATATTCCAGTTCCCATTCCGTCAAAGAATACCTTGCATCATCAGTTCTAATATTTGCCCACTCACAACCGGCTGGAATCGCGCCGGAAAAATCAGTAAAACCGTCGTTGTCATTGTCTACGCCGTCGTTGCAGATAGGCTCCGGTTCTGGCTGGATGCATGCACCGTTACCGCAAGTAAAGTCAAGGTCGGCGCGGCAGGTGATTTGTTCCGACTGGATGTGATTATTTTGGCAGGAAAATTCCTGCAATACTGTGTCTGAAATGCAATTATCTGTCCTTGTTGAAAGAACAATGTCTTCGTCTTGTGTCTCTCTTGCGGTTCCCTGCAACCGAATGTTTCTTCCATTAGGAAACGAAGGCGAACTGTCCGTATCGCTGCAAGTAATTCCGGTTGGCTCTGGTCTAGCTGCTATGCGGAAAAGCTGGAAGGCACCGCCGCTTGAATCGGGAGCGTATTGAAGCGACGACCCAATGATAACGCTCACGACTGCGATGACCACAAAGAGAACAGGAATCAGTTCAAGGTTTGACTGAGCTTTTGAAAAACTCTCTTCCATGAGTGTATAACCAGTTCTCCCTATTTAAATATTGCTAAAACTAGGGTGCATTGGATTGCTAAACTGACGAATTTTAATTTTGAATCGAAAAGCGGGTCATGTATCTGAAATTCAAAAATAGAAAATTAATTCTTCGGAGAAACAATCCGCGTTCATTTCTTTTTCTGCGTCACATGAATCGCTTTTCCGAGCGCTTCCTCACAGGCTTCCATGAGTGCTTCGCTAAAAGTGGGGTGCGGGTGAATCGTGGCGGCAATGTCTTCGAGCTGCGCGCCCATTTCAATGGCAAGTGCCGCTTCGCCGATAAATTCCGAGACATGCTCGCCCACGGCGACCACACCCAACACCACTTGGGTATTCCTGTCGGCAATCACTTTGACAAACCCCTCGGTCTTGTCCGTTGACACGGCGCGGCCCAGCGCGTGAAACGGAAACTTTCCAACAATAATCTCAATTCCTTTTTCCTTTGCTTCTTTCTCCGTCAGTCCAACGCTTGCCAGTTCGGGATCCGAAAACACCACGCCCGGAATCGCCTTGTTGTCAAACGCTGCGGGCTGTCCCGCGATGGCTTCAGCACAGACTTTTCCCATGCGCGTGGCCCGATGCGCAAGCAACGGCGGACCCGTGACATCGCCAATGGCCCAGATTTTAGGGTCTGATGTCTGGCACTGCGCGTTCACGCGGATAAAACCATTCTCATTGAGTTGCACCCGCGTATTTTCAAGCCCGATATGCTTCGTATTCGGTACGCGGCCCAATGCCACCAGAATCTTTTCGGTTTCAATCACGCTCTTTTTCCCGCCGCTTTCAATCGTTACCGATACGCGGTTTTTGTCGCGGTGAGCCGACTTAAAAACCGAATTCAAAAACAAGTGAATCCCATGCACGCTCATTTTTTTCTGAACCACGAGCGCGGCATCGCTATCCATCTGCGTCAGGATACGCTCGCTTCGCTGCACCACGGAAACATTGCATCCAAATTTGGCGTACACGCTTGCCAATTCCACGCCGATGTAACCCCCGCCAATCACCACAAGGTCCCTTGGAATGAATTCGATGTCCATGGCGTGATCCGAATTCCAGACAAAATCGTTTGCATATTCAAGACCCGGGTATTCAACCGGCGTTGTTCCTGTGTTAATAATGCATTGTCGAAACTTGATGACGCCGGTTCCATGCTCGGATGACACGCGGATCGTTTCCGAATCCTCAATCGTCGCGGTGCCTTTCACGACTTCGATTCCCAGTTTCGCACAAAGCCCCTCGATTCCTTTCTCCAATTGTTTAATAGAAGCCTTTTTCCACTCGTGCAGCTTTTTCGAATCCAGTGAAACGCCCCCAACGGAGATCCCCATTTCGTTTTTGCGGTTCGCCATGCCAAAAAAATTAGACGCGGTAATCAGCGCTTTGGATGGAATGCAGCCCACATGAAGGCAAATCCCACCAAGCCCTGCTTTGTCAATCAGTACAACCTGTTTTCCCAGTTGCGCGAGGCGAATCGCGGCCACATAGCCGCCGGGGCCCGCGCCAATCACCGCAATTTCGGTTTCCTGAATTGCTTCGCCCATGACCATGCAATGCACCAACCAATTCCAAGTTATGTATAAGTAAATTGTTTTTTTTCCCTGAGTTAATTTTTTTTTAAAAATCAAAACCAATTTTCAATTTCGCTTACTTTTTTTCGATTTTTTTTATGAATGACACATATCTGACGATTCAAGTGCGATTTCTACAAACTGTTCACAAGCAAAAGTTCCGGGTCTTCCAGGTGCCGCATCAGTTCTCCCATGAATTCTGCGGCCTGTGCGCCATCCGAAACCCGGTGGTCAAACCCAAAGCTCAATGGAATCATCTTTCGGATCATGATCCCGCCATTTTTCACCACGGCGCGGTCCGCAATGCGCCCGATCCCAAGAATCGCCGTGTTCGGCGGATTAATAATCGGCGTTGCAAAGCGCGTTCCAACGCTTCCGAAATTCGTAATCGAAAAACTGCTGCCCGAAATATCATCCAGCGGCAATTTTCGCTCGCGCGCGGCGCGTGCCAACTCCTGAATCTCAATGGCCAGCTCCGTAATCGATTTCTGGTCCGCGCGCTTAAGCACCGGAACAATCAGCCCCACCGGGGTGTCGACCGCAATTCCAATATTGAAAAAATGCTTGACGCGAATCTCTTCTTTTTCCATGTCAATCTCGGAATTAAATATCGGGTACTTGTTCAAGGCCACGATCGCAGCTTTCACAATAAACGGCAAAAACGTGAGTTTCACATTGTGCACGGCAAGGCGCTGCTTTTCCTTTTCACGAAGCGTTACCAGGTCGCTTACATCGCACTCATCCATCATGGCAACATGCACATTCTGATGCCACGACTCGGAGAGCTTCACGGCAATTATTTTTCGAAGACCCGTCAACGGAAGTGTTTCCACAAACCCGTGCTCGGACTCGCGCGTTTCACCGCCATGGTGCGACGCGGTAAACGAAATACTGGGAGTCTTTTTTTCCTTGAAGTTCCGCACATCGTCATCCGTGACACGTCCGCCGGGTCCGGTTCCACGCAGCTTGCCAATATCCACGCCGAGCATGCGCGCCAGTTTTCGCGTATGCGGCATGGCAATGACCGAATCCGAAACAGCTACTGAAACCGGAGCAAAAGCTGATTTCCCAATTCCGGTTTTCGAATCCGAAATTTTTAATTCCGACATTAATTTTTCTCTGGTTTGCATTGGCGCAGCGGATTTTGAAGGAACCCAGTGCGTTGGGTGCACTTCGGGCGCTGACTTTGCAGGACTTGCATATGAACTTTGCTTTTCTGTCTGATTGTGCAGGGCTGATCCCTCGGATACTTTTTCACCTTTTTGCCCAATCGTCACAATGACCTGCTCGACCTGAATCGTATCGCCTGCTTTCACATGCAATTTCAAAATAACGCCGTCCTCGGGCGAGGGAATCTCCACCACCGCCTTGTCGGTTTCAACTTCGCAGATGCCCCGATCCTTTTTAACGGAATCGCCTTCCCTGACCAGCCACTTCACGAGTTTTCCTTCAGTGATTCCTTCGCCCACATCCGGAAAACGAAAATCAAGCGCCATTTCAAATCTCCTAATTGCGTTTAGTCCTGCTTCTTTGTTTACCCCTTTCAATCCGCGCAAGCTCTTCTGCCCGTTCACTTTTTTTTACGCGTTCGGGCACCAGATTTTCCAGCATCCTCCAAGCACCTTCTTCACTCCGAGCACCCGTTGCGTGAGGGTGCTTGGTTAAAACTTTCATGCCCAAATAATCACTTTCTTTCCAACCTCTCTGTTCAAGGTCTTTCCTCATTTCATCGGACAACACATGCATCGGCGCAAACCCACGTTCATCGTATTCGGCTAAGCGCCTTGCATACTTTCTTGGAGAAATCAAACAATCCTCGTAGTTCTTGAGGTCGAACGTCACTTTTCCTCTTTTGAAGCCTTTTTTTAATAGAACCCCGATGGCAAACTTTGAAAGCCTTTTGAGGGGCAAATAATCGTTTTGAAGTCCTCGTTTCTGTGCATACTCTGACGGCATCTTGCGCTTTGGGCCCGCGCTTTTTCGGTAAAGTTTTGGTTTCAGCCGTTTGGTAATTCGACCCACAGGGTTTCACGCTCGCCTAAAAACTCGCCAGCTTTTGCAGTTCCAGCGCAATCCGCCTAGCGTTTGGAATGTATTCATTTTCAAGTTTTGCAAACGGCATGGGCACATCGTACCCCGTCACGCGTAATACTGGTGCTTCGAGTTCCAGAATCTGACGCTCCGCGACGCGCGCTGCAATCTCGGCACCGATTCCAAGCGTATAGGTTCCCTCGTGCACAATCGCCAAGCGATGCGTTCGCGACACGCTTTCGGCGACCGCTTCAAAATCAATCGGTGCAACGGTTCGCAGGTCAATGATTTCTACATCAACGCCGTTCTTGGAAAGCTCTTCGGCGGCCTTCACAACTTCGGGCACCATGCTGCCATAGGTCACGACGGTCGCGTGTTTTCCGGCGCGCACAAGCCGTGCTTTTCCAATCGGAGTTTCATAGTAATCCTCCTGCACTTCCTCTTTTTGCAAGCGATACAGTTTCAATGGCTCCAAAAACACCACTGGGTCCGGGTCCGCAATGGCGGCGCACAACAATCCTTTCGCGTCGCTGGGTGTTGATGGCATCACGACTTTTAACCCCGGAATATGCGCAAAAATCGTTTCCGTACTCTCCGAATGATGCTCGAGTGCGCGCACGCCACCCGACCAAGGCATCCGCACTACGATAGGACAACTGTATTTTCCACGGCTGCGATTCCGGATTCGCGCGGCATGACTGGCCAACTGGTCAAAAGCCGGATACGAAAAACCCGAAAACTGGATTTCCCCGACGGGCCGGAACCCGTTAATTGCCAATCCAATGCTCGCGCCCACAATCGCACTTTCCGCGAGCGGCGTATCCATGACGCGCTCCGCCCCAAAGCGCTTTTGCAGCCCGTCCGTGACACGGAAAACCCCGCCGTCCACGCCGACATCTTCGCCGAGCACCAAGACGGTTTCATCGCGCTGCATCGCGCAAACAAAACCCGAATTGAGGGCCTGAATCATGTTCATGATCGTCATTTGTTCACCGGTTCAAAAAAATTGTAATTGTTTCATTCCGAAAATCAATACAAAATAAATTGTGAATTTTTTTTGCTTTCAGAGTGGGTATGTTTTACTTATGGGGATTTGGATTCCCGATCTTTGAAGAAAGCTCCAAGTAATACGCGCGCTGGCGCTCCAGTTCGGGTGTTCGCTCGGCCGCCAAGTAATCAAACATATCGGTTCCCGCGGGCTTTGGATACGCCTCGTATTTCTGCACGGCATCTTCCACGCGTACACGAATTCCTGTGGCGAGTTTGTCTTCGAAACTTTCCGACCAGAGTTTTTTCGCCTTCAAGTACATGCGCATGCGGTCAATCGGGTCGCGCTTTTTCCAGTATTCCAGTTCCTCCGGCGGCCGGTACTTCGTTGCATCATCCGCCGTGGTGTGGTCACCCATGCGATACGTCATCATTTCAATCAGGGTCGGACCGCCGCCGCTTCGCGCTTTTTCAAGTGCTTCTTTCACGACCTTGTAAACTGCCAATGGATCATTTCCATCAATCTGAATGCCTTCAAATCCATAGGCAAGGGCTTTCTGTGCAATCGTTGCGGATGCCGTCTGGATTTTTCTCGGAACCGAAATCGCCCACTGGTTGTTCTGGCACAAAAACACAACCGGAAGCTTGAAAATACCCGCAAAATTCATGGCTTCGTGAAAGTCACCTTCGCTCGTCGCGCCGTCGCCAAACACCGTGACCACCGCATTCTTTTCTTTGCGCTTTTGCATGGCCCACGCGACTCCCACGCCATGCAGCAACTGGGTCGCAATCGGAATTGCAATCGGCAGAATATTCAGATTCGAAAACCGCATTCCGCGCTCGTCACCGCCAAAGGCCAGGAGAATCTCCTCCATTTTGGCGCCCAACGAAATAATGATTCCGTTTTCGCGAAAACACGGCACCAGCCAGTCCGTTTTCGCCATGGCATATGCCACGCTTACCTGGGCTTCCTGCCCCAGAATCTGCGCAAAGGTCCCCAGTTTTCCGCTTCGCTGGAGTTTGAGGCATTTTTCATCAAAAATGCGCGTTAAAAGCATGTCTTCAAACAGCGACTTTAATTCCTCGTTCGAGAGCTTGGGCTCTTGTTTCTCGTCAATTCGGCCCTGTTCATCAATGACCTGAACGTATTCGACATGGCCCGTAAAGACCGTCTTTTTGGTTACAGTCATCATAGCGTCCAAATTGGAATGAAGGGGTTTCATATCGGGATTCAAACTCTCTCTGTATCAAATTTCTATACAATCTCAATCCTTCTCCTTAAAAACCATTTCCTTTTGACGAAAAAAGAATCGACAATCAGCGATGTGTTAGTGGATTATTTGATTTGATCACTTACCAAAAGCGGCGTAAGCAACAGCACGATCACACCCAGTCCAACGAGTCCGATCAAATAAAAAAATCCGCCTGAGGCATACCCGGCGATTAAAAACATGCCGCCAACAATCAGCCCCGTGACCAGTGCACCAATGCCGTGGTTCACCCGGCTTTCGTTTTCGGGGTTGTTTTTTCCAAACCAGATTGAAACAATCCATGATACGACCACAAAAACTCCTGCGAGCCAAGGCGACAGTGGGTACGTTGGAAACGGGTAAAAACCAATCAGGAACAGCACCCAAATTCCTGCAAAAATAACTGTGGCAAGGAACTTTGCAAGGTCATCAGGGGTTTTTAGAGACGAAAACGCATTCCTGAACTGATTCTCTGCAAAAAACCGGCGTATCTTCCGCAACGTTTCCGACTGAAATATGAGAAATAATAACAGCCAAAGGCCGCTCCAAATGAGCAGCAGTGGGAACACAAATAACTGATACACAATTCCCTGAAAAATAACAAACCCAAAAATCTGATGCAGAAAAAACGCGGCAATGGCACCCCAAAAAGACTCCACGTGAATCGGTCTTAAGTCGTCAGTCATCGGGGCCCCGGTTGGAATTAATCTATCCTGTTCAATTGCTTTTGCATGAAAAATTCACCTGCTTTATAGGAGCTTCGGACCAACGGCCCTGATTGGCAGAACAAAAAACTTTTTTTCAAGGCCAGTTGTTTTAATTCTTCAAAAGTTTCCGGCGGGACAAACTGGGAAACGGGGATATGCGCGCGCGACGGGCGCAGGTATTGCCCCAGTGACAGCAGCGAAACTCCTGAGTCCAGCAAATCGTCAAACGCCTGCGACAACTCTTCTTTGGTTTCACCCAACCCCAGCATCAAGGCGCTTTTGGTGTACACCTGCGGTGCGAGTTCTTTGGCCGTTCGAAGAACCAAAAGCGACTGCTCGTAATTCGCGCGCCGGTCGCGCACTGTTCCTTGTAAGCGTTTCACGGTTTCCAGATTATGCCCAAACACCTGCGGCTTTGCACGCAACACGGTTTCAATGCATGCACGCTCTCCGCGAAAATCCGGCACCAGCACTTCAATGATGGTTTGTGGGTTATACTTTCGAACCGCTTCAATGCACTTCGCAAAGTGCCCCGCGCCCTGGTCCGGTAACTCGTCGCGATCCACGGAAGTAATCACGACATACTTGAGTTTCATTCGCTGCACAGTCGTGGCCAGCTTGTAGGGTTCGAACTCGTCAATGGGATTTCCGGTTTTGGCGGTTTTTACCGCGCAGAATCGGCAGCCGCGCGTACAGGTATCGCCCAGCACCATAAAACTCGCGGTGCCTTCGCTCCAGCACTCCGCCATGTTCGGGCAATGCCCTTCTTGGCAAATCGTATGAAGCGACTGCGCACTCACCATCTGCTTAATCAGTGCAAATTTTTCCGTGGAAGGCGGCCTGATTTTGAGCCACGCGGGCTTTGGTTCAATCGCATTCATCCAAAAAACAAAAAGCCAACGCGTTAAAAAATACGATTCTTTTCCAATCCCAAACACCCCGGATTTTCGTTGATTGACAGAAAAAACACTCTTTTTCAGCCGCGAAAATAACGATTGAATCAATTTCTGAAAAATATTTTTGGTTCCGGGGGCCCAATGCGGGAAAAGCAAGGGGGTTTTAATATCGTACGTCCAACATGTTTTCAGTGTTGTTGCAGCAATTTTTGGAGGTATCCAATGGCGCGAATAGTGCTAAACGAGGACCACGGTCCGCTTGAAATCAAGCCCATGGAAAAATCCGTGTGGATCTGCCGCTGCGGCTTGAGCAAAAACCAGCCGTTTTGCGACGGAAGCCACCGCAAAACACTCGACGAAGAGTCCGGCAAAACGTACCGGTATCACGCAGACGGAACCCGCGAACTTTCCAAAGGCTAAGTCCGCAGTGCACAAAAAGCCTTTTTTTCTTTTTTTGGTTTTTTCAATCCCATCCGGTTCGCCCAGTGTTCTTTTCTTCAAAAAATAAACGTTTTTATACTCCCTTGCAGTATATTGTTCTGAAAAAATGCCCCTTCATTTTCTTCTGGAAGCCGCGCGTCAAGCACCCCTTCAAACCATCTCGCGTTCGAATCAAAGTCAATCTGATTCCTCTCCTTTGTCCTCCGATTCGCCGCTCCCGATTATTCCCAAAGATCCTAACCTGTGGAAACAGTGCCTGCACCGAAAACAAGTCGGAGACCGAATCTATTGCCGGCAGTTTTTATCCCTTTGCGCAACAGACAAATGCCCCCCCAAAGTCATGAAACTCAAATGAACCCGCCTCCAGTTCATCCCGCATAGAGGCCTTTTTCGGCAATGCTTCTTTTTTACGCTCTTTGCCAAAAGAACTCCTTAAAAAATCTATTTTGGATTGTTGGTGTATCCGAATTTTTTTGAAATCTTATGAAATCGTTTGATTCGATTCCGAATGCGGTCAAGGCGATTCGACGCGGCAAAATCGTCATTGTCGTGGACTCCAAAGACCGCGAAAACGAAGGCGACTTTGTACTGGCCGCCCAAAAAGCCACGGCTCAAAAACTGAATTTTTTGGTTTCACGCGGCAAAGGGCTGTTGTGTGTTCCCATTACAAGTGCCAAAGCGCTGCAATTGGACCTTCCGATGATGACACCGGACGCCACCGACTCTTTCCAGACGCCTTTCACTATTTCCGTTGATGCCGCCAACGGAAAAAGCGGCATCAGCGTCCCCAACCGCCTCGAAGGACTCCGCATTCTCGCGTCGGATTCCGCGACCCCGCGGGACCTCGTGCGGCCCGGCCACTTATTCCCGCTGGTTGCGCGCGATGGGGGCGTTCTGGAGCGTGCGGGACACACCGAAGCCTCCGTGGATCTACTCAAACTGGCGGGCCTTAAACCAGTTGGCGTGATCTGCGAAATTCTGAATGAAAAAGGAAAAACGGCCCGCCTGTCTGAATTGATCCGGCTTAAGAAAAAGTTCAAACTCAAAATGGTTTCCATTGCCGATTTAATTGCGCACCGTCTCAAACAAGGCAGCACGGTTCATGCCGTGGTTCAAACTCCGCTTCACACCGAATTCGGGGACTTTTCAGCCGTTGGATTTTTTGAATCCACGCACCGCCACGAATACTTCGCGCTCGTGAAAGGAAACGTTCAAAACAAGAAAAACGTACTCGTGCGCGTTCACTCGGCGTGCCTCACCGGTGATGTTTTTCACTCGCTTCACTGCGACTGCCACGCGCAATTAATATCGGCGCTTCGCGCGATCCAAAAAGAAAAAAGAGGCGTCCTGCTTTACATTCCGCATCATGAAGGCCGCGGGATTGGCCTGTTAAACAAGCTTAAGAGCTACCAATGGCAGGAACGGGGAAAAGACACTATTGAAGCCAATCACGCACTCGGACTTCCAATGGACAAGCGCGACTTTGGCATCGGAGCACAGATTCTGCGCCTGCTGGGGTTATCCACGATTCGTATTCTGACCAACAACCCCAAAAAACTCGTGGGATTATCCGCATTCGGCCTGCGTATTACCAAACAGATTCCAATCACGGCAAAACCCAACAAGCACAATGCACGCTACCTGAAAACAAAAAAAGAAAAAATGAACCACTTGCTCTGATAACGAATTCAATTTGCATATTCTTTTTTTGCATTAATGAATGCCGTCAATAATCTCGTTTAAGGAACCGCGAATCCCGGAAACATTTTCACCCACTGCAGTCACGCGTTCAGACGCCTGTGCATCGTCCTGAATCGGTGCGGCGTTAGGGGATTGAACTGTAATTTGAGGCCCTAAAACCAGTATCAAGGATGCCGCCACGATGAGAATGACGATGCCTGCCATTGCGAGTTGAATCTGCTTTTTGGATACCTGAATCGTTTCCGTCTTGTTATCTGCTGATTCCTTTGCCATGTTTTTCGCTCCTATCTCCAAAGCCAGTTAAATCCCAAAATGAAGTTTCCAATCGGTGGAATCGCGTCGGTGTTTAATCGCTCGCTTGAAATCTTTGGGCAGGCCACCAGTTCCACGCCCGTTGCCGGGTCAATGCCACTCGATTTGCAGCCTGTCGGAAGGTCTTCGGTTCCAACGGGAAGCGCTGCCGCCTCAAATTTATTCTGCAGTTCGCGTACGAGTTCGCCTTCGCAGTACTCCTGGAATTTTTCGGGTTCAATGGATTCGACTGAAAAATCCGGCCACTGGCACGTCATGCTTTTGCCCGAAAACGAAATGCTTAACACGCACTGATCGTCTTCGATCCCAATAATTTCAGTCGCGTATTGCTCCTCGCCTTCGTTATGAAGGTAAACAGCCGGATCGCATACGCGGAATTTCCGGTTAAAGCATTCAAAGTCAGATTCACAATCCTTGCTTTGCGTCCTCTCTTCGCCCTGCGAATCCTCGGTGCTGCTTAACAAAACAAATACTACGTCCTGCAGGGCGCCCTCACGGATCTTTAAGAGCCGGATCTTGATTTCCTTAAGCAGGTCGCGCGAAATCGACTGCTTGTTCTGGTTTAACGTGCCTCGAATATCATCAATTTCTTTCACCACGCTTTCGAGCATCAGCTGCGCCTTTGAAAAACGCTCTGCCTGCGCCGGATTCTTTGCACGCCAGTACGATTCAAGCGTTGAAAGGGTGCCTGAAATATCCGAAATTTTAATCTTAAGTTCTTCCAACTGCAAAACAAGCCCCAGGACTTCGGTGGGGTCCAATCGCTTCGTGACTTCGACTTCCCTAAAATCAAACTCCGAAGTTCCTTCCTTTACACACTCTGCAAACACGATACAGCCAGTCGCATTCTTTTTCACGACCAATCCCCCGCCATCGGCCGCACAGCTTTCAAACGCTTCTTTTGGCACCTCTTCTCCACACACCGCCTGTTCATTGGCAGAGGTTACACAAGTCAGTTCAACGCATCCTGCTGATGAAAAAGTTCGTGAAACAAACCCGCTCTGGGCCGCACAGCTTTCTTTTTCAGCTTCAAGACCTTCAAACGTAATGATCGGGCACTGAGTCTTAAATTCGTCTTTCCCCCTGCAATGAACATACGTGCAGCCATTCGAGCCGATCTCCGCCACTGATGAAAATCCCTGCAGTTCACACTGAGCGGAAAAAGCTTCTACGTCCTCGGGGCTGGGGCAATAATCTTTTTCAAAAAACGAGGATTTCTTCTCGGTTTTCTGGCCCCCAAAAATACAATACGAAAGGGTACAATCCGATCCAGACTTGAATCGCTCCACCCGCCCGCCAAAGGAAGTACAATCTGATTCCAGATTCGGCCGCTCCGCAGGACACGCGGTTTCACAGGTATATCGGACGCCCCCTGTTTGCGCGTCCGTTTCTTCGCGGCACGAGGTACTCGCATCTGAAAATTCTAATGCCTCGGGCGGGCGACAATCCGCATACCCGCATCCATTGCCAGACTGGAAAAACTGCGGCTTGTATCCGATTTGTTCACACTTGGTAATGATCTCCTTAATCTGCTCCGGCGCGGGGCACACGGGCCGGTTCTTTTTCTCCACTACAAGTCCGCAGTCATTGGGGCAAGACAGCGGTGTTTCGCTCACGCCGCAAAAAAAGTCACCGCATACGGACTCCCGGCAATCACTTGGGCAATTCTCGCGGTTTTCGCTTCCGGCGCACACGGAGTTTCCGCAAAACTCGCTGACACCGCAATCCGTAGCGCATGTATACTGAGTTTCCCCAAAAAAGTAATCGCAATACCCGTTGCCGCACTGCGTAGTCCTGGGCTGGCAGTCCGCGGGACACGAATACTGGGTTTCGCCTTGGCTGTACTCGCAAATGCCATTCGGACAATAACTGCTGCCCGTGCAATCCGTTGGGCAGAGCGTACGGGTTTCTCCGACCTCGGTTTCGCACGCGTTGTTCCCGCACACATAACTGGGCCTGCAGTCCGAACTACAAGCGGTTTCTTCGCCGCTTTCGCACACGTTGTTCCCGCACGTGGGATGCGGTGCCGTGCGCCCCGAATAGGAACAATACCCGCCACTTCCGCTGCTGTACGAAGACCATGATCCCAAATTGGCCTCGCAATCCGCTTGGGTAAAACAATTCCCTAAATTGCTTTGACCGCACACCGGACAGCTCCCATTCCAGCACGATAAGCCCCCGCTGCCCGAAGGGCAAAACGATCCGCCGGCTTGCGTGCATGCACTCTGCGTGGAACACGATCCTAAATTAAACGAACTGCACTGCGGGCACTCAGCGTTTGAGCAGTATCCATAATTGCTTCCGCTGGCACACCAGTTTCCGCCTGCGGTGGCGCAATCCGTCTGGTTCCAGCAATTGGAGCGCTGGTTTTCGGTGCACTGCGGACAGCTTCCGTTTGAACAATAGTAGCTTCCGCTTCCGCTGGGGCAATAATTTCCGCCGGCGCCCGAACACGTGGCTTGTGAATTGCAGTACCCTAAGTTATTGGGCCCGCAGGAGTAATCGGGGCACGTAGAAGTCAGGTTCGTGCACCAGCCCGAAGAACCACCGGAATAACCCGGTCCGCTCCCGGACGAAGGCGGGTTCTGGCACCATTTTCCGCCCGCAGTCTGGCAGGACGTTGAATCATAACAGCCATAATAATTATTATTGCTCGATTCGCACACCGGGCACGAGTAGGCGCAATAGCTTCCGCACCACTGCCCTCCAACGCTGGGTGCGGTGCACTCGGACTGAGAATAGCACGAGCCAAAATTCGAAGAACTGCAGGTGTAATCGGGGCATGTGGAAGACGAATACGTGCAGTACCCGGCCGAATAGCTTCCCGCAGCGCTTTGGCACCACTTGTTTCCCTGCGCAGTGCACTGCGATTGACTCGTGCAATTGTACGGGTTTGAGGTTCCGCACGTATAATCCGGACACGTTGAAGATTGATAGGTGCAATAGCCGCTTCCACCGCTAGGAGGGGATGGGCACCACCGATTGTTCTGGGCAGTGCACTGAGACTCTGCTGTGCAGCTAGATGGATTCGTGCTGCTGCACGAATAATCCGGGCACGTGTATCCAGCCGAATTGCAGTACCCCCCTCCGCCAGACTGGTACGCGCACCAAACGCCGCCGTACTGCTGGCATGAAGTCTGGGAACTGCAATACCACAACGCTGAAGAACCACAGGTGCTGCCCTGTGAACAAGGAGAAGAATTACAATAGCTTCCGCACCAGTATCCGCCCACTCCGGCTGCCGTGCAGGAACTCTCAGTAGTGCAATTCCACCGATGCGTACTGTCGCACGTGCTCACAGGGCAGGTTCCGTACATGCAATACGGCGAACCAGAACTGGACGAACACCAATTGTATCCGCTGCCAAGACCCGTGCAACTGCTTTGCGTGGTGCAGGCCCAGGTATTGCCTGTGCTACAGGTGCTTGTGCTGCTGCAAGACGACGAATTGGCATAACAATAATTATTATTCGAACACCAGTATCCCCCATTTGTTGAACAATTACTGGACGTGCAAGCGCCTAAATTGCTGCTGCTGCACGAACCTCCGCTGCTGTCATATGTGCATGTATTGCTGCCTCCATTCCAAACACACGGAGTTACACAGCTTGACTGCGAACCGCACGCCGAGCAATTCGAGGAACTGCACGAACTGCCACCGCCGCTGCTCGTATAACAATAGGTTGCGGCCCAACTGCACCCCGAAGTTGCGGTGCAGGCGGCCTGCGTACTGCACACCGAGCAATTCGAGGAACTGCACGTACTCGTACTACAACTGGCTGAATTATACGTACAACTATTCGTTGATGGGCACCAATATCCTCCAACGCCCGTGCACTCACTCGTAGTGCCGCAATGCTGAGGCGTGGTCGCGCTGCAAGTCGTACTTGGGCAAGTGCCGGTCTGGCACCACCCGCTGCCACTGGCGTACGCGCACCAATTCGCACCCGCACCCGTGCAAGCACTCTGCGTGGAGCAGTTCCAATAATTGCTTGCATCACAGGTCGTGCTGGGACATGAACTGGTGGTACAATACGCCGGGCCGCTGCTCGGTGTGCACCAGTTTGCTCCAACTCCCGTGCACGCGGATTGTGAACTGCAGTACCAGTAACTCGACGCGCTGCAGGTATAACTGGGGCACGTATATCCTGGCGTGGTGCACCAGCCCGTGGCTCCGTCTGAATTCGCGCACCACGCGCCACCTGCACCCGCGCAATCGCCGGAAGAATAACAATACGAATAATTACCCGCACTGCAGGTGCTTTGCGCACTACCCAGCGCGGCAAAAAAAACAAGCGCAAAAAAAATCAGAACGAACCTTGCATTCGCGGAAATACGAAGATCCCCCTACAGTTTCTTTTGAATTATTGTTAGTATTGTTAGGATGGTATATTTTATAATATTTAAATCTGCCGGATTCTAAAAAGAAAAAGAATTTTTGAATAACCGGTTTTGCTCGGAGATATGCGGTTTTGCCTGTTTTTGGTTTCTTATTCCGCGCTTTTTTTGCGAAGCACGCGCACCTGATCGTCGAGGTGCATATATTCGATTTCGTCGCCTTGTTTCAAATTCGGAACATCCTTTGGTTTTGGCGTGTCAAAGACTTCAAACGACGTGATATCCATCAGACTTAGCGTGTCTCCCATAATGGCATTGATTTGTGCGTTTCCGCGCGTAACAATGGGGACTTCGCCTTCATCCGTGGTGGATTTCAAAAGCGTTTTTTTCTGGCTATTAAAAATTCCAATCCCCATAATCCGCGCCTTGGCCGCGCCGTGTTTTCCCGGCTTTGACTTTTCAATCGACTTGATCTGGCACGGCACATCCTCAATCAGCAAATACCCGCCTTCGCGCAACTGCCCGACCTTCACAAACTTCTTCTCCATGTCAAAACCTCTTTTTCAAAATGGGGTGCGTTGGGTTTTAATACCTTTTTGGGGGACCCCCTTCAGCTTTGCACGAAAAGTATGGGTTGCACGAAAAGTCTGAAAAAGTATTTTGATTGGAGAGAAAATACCCCCCAAACCAATTTTATAGGTGGCAAAACTATTTTATCATTCTTCTTTTTCTTCTTCGACTTGCAAATAAAGGCGTTTGTCTTTCAACTGCAAATGTAGGCCAAGCCTTAATGCTTGTTCTGTAAACAACTGATTTGACATTTTTTGGGTTCGCGCCCATTTCAACTAAATGTCTTTTTGCAACTTTTAGAGTAAGTCCCTGCTTAGCATTATCATCAACTATTAAAATTCTGTCGTTAGGCGATAATTTTTCGTCTAAAGGAGTAAGAAGTTTTCTTTCACGATGAATTATTTTTGCAAGAAGCCCGGCTTTTTTGGGCTGAATTTTAATAACCATTTTTCTATGTGGCACACCCAAAATAGCTGCAATTCTCTCGCCAAAAATAGTGCCAGCAGTTCCAATAGATACTACAACTGTGGGTTTGAATTTACCCTTTAATGCCTCAACCATTCTTCTATGAGCATCAGGAGGGTATTCTACTTCTTGTGCCATGAAATAACTAAGTACCTATGATATAAATAATTTTGCACGTCAAGCAACCAACCTGCACTTTTAGGTACCCAAAAAAAGACTTTACGTGCAAAGCCACCCCCCCATTCGGAATGTTTAAATTCCCGCATAGGATTATGCTATGCATGAAAATCCGCTTTGTTGCACTTCTTTTGCTCACCGTTGCTTTGCTTGGCTGCACGACAACACCACCCGCACAGACAGGTGATGCCGAAACGCCCAATTGGATTCCTGAGTCGGCATTGGTACAGCAGTTTCTTGAAACCAATCCCGATGCCAATTTGACCAGCGAAGCATGGGGGGAAACGGAAATCGAATCCCAAAAACTTTTCATTATTGACAAATGCGGAAAGCTTCTTTCGCAAAACCAGTATTATTTTGTCCGGATCGAATCCGAAAACGAAACCCTTTTTGCCTGGATGCAGGAAGGAAAAGCACCTGAATGTTTTAAACTCGAAACCGACCAGTCAATGGATTCTTCGGATTCAACCGAATCCATTGAAATCAAAAACATTTTTGCATCCGTTCTATCCGATTCAAACGCAGCCGTCTCATGGGTTACGAAATCCAAAAGCACTTCCAGTGTTGAATTCGGAACCGACGCAAACGCGCTTGATACAGTGGCTTCATCGAGCGAAGAAACACTCGTTCATCGCGTATCACTCAATGGTCTTTTGGCCAATACCAAGTATTACTTCCGCGTGATGTCCGGCAACCTTGATGGAAACGCGGCTTCAGAAATCCAATCGTTTACGACGCTTCGTGACCCCGCAGAAGCCTATTCAACGGGTTCCATGGAATTATCCGATATTGCAGTCGAACAAGTGACTCCTCATTCGGCCGTGATTTCGTGGCGCACCAACCAACCGGCAACAACGGAAGCCCTGCTTGGAACCGAGTCCCGCTCCCTTACAAACCGATTTTCCCGTGATACGAATTCGATCATGCATGGTTTAGTACTCGAGGATCTAAACTTTGCCACGGAATACTTTTTCCAGGTGCATTCACAGGGCTTTGACGAAAACGGGTCGCCTGATTCGGGCAATGAAGCGTTTTCCGGAATTTCTTCGTTTCAAACTTCCACCGAACTGGACTTAAAATTTGAAATTCGAAGCCACGCGTTTGGCGCACGCGGGTCCTTTGTTTCGCCGTATTCGCTGCAAGCCATGGATTACGAATTGCTGATGGGCGGCGACACGTATGTGGGAGTCATTCCAATGAAAGCAATCCTTTCGGACTCAAACGAAACCCAAGTATGCATGTTCGAATTCGAACACAACTCCAACGGAAGCCTCACGCAATCGGTGATATATCAATTCAGTCAAAGAAACGCAGGAACCTGTTTTGGCCAAACACTTGAAAGAGGGAACTACTCGTTTTCCATTACGATCGATTCAGACGAAGTCCTTGCCGAAACAAACGAAACCAATAATATGCATGCGCAGTCGTTTCGAGTCGCCTAAAAATAAAAAAAGAATCAAAATCAGATTCAATTCAACCCGTACTTTTTTTCGATGCCTGAAATAATTTCAGCGGTCTCGCTTCGCGACAGTTTGATCACCGTACTTTTTTCAAACACGGCCGGGTTGTTTTCGCATTTTTCGAGCGTCGGAATCGCCATGTACAGCGGGATAGCGCAGGAGACCCGCAAGTCCGTCAGTTCCTCTGGAATCTGATTAATCAACTGCACACAATGCTTCGCATGGCGTTGCGCATCCAAAACCATTGAATTCAGAATCCGCTGGCTTTTGACGCGGTTTTGGGGCTCAAACACCTCTTCCACGCCCAATCCCTGCTTTTCAAACAATTGACTGGGCCAAAACACGCGGTTCTCCGAAAAATCCTTTGAAAAATCGCGAATAATATTCACCTTCTGCAAGAGCAACCCGAAGTGGCGCCCCAAAAAGGCCATGTCATGAAAGCGCGTTAATCCAAACTTGTGCGCAAAAATATCCGTCAGAAAATGTCCCACCGTCCCCGCAACGTAATAACAATAGCGGTCAAGATCCGCAAAGGTCCGGATTTTGCGATACGAAAAGCGGTGCATGCCCCGTGCCATCACGGCGATCCAGTGCCGTGCCATTTTTTTGGATTTCGAATCAAACGAAATAAATTCCTGCAAGATTGGATTGAATTCCGAAATCATCTTGGCGTCATTTGGATTCGGAACAAACGGAAGGATTTTTTGCGAAAGCGATTCTAACCCGTTCAAATCCTCCGTTTTAAGCACCCTCAAAAAGAATTGAAACGAATCTTTTTTTTCAGGTTGGGGCAGCGTGGAATCCTCAATCGAATCCAGGTACCTGCAAAGCAGGTAATAATTCCCGACTTCGGACCGCACCTTGGCCGGAAGGCGCGGAATGCACAGCGCGAAACTGCGCGAGACGAGTTCCAGTAACCGCGCTGAATCCGAAAAATCCATACTAGTGAATAAGAGAATTTGAGTTATTAATTCTTTGGAAAACCAAGCTCGAATAAATCTGTGTGAAACAAAGGCTTATGCATCATCAGTGTCTTGGTCGTTTGCCTGAAACTTTTCTTAAAATTCTCCGGGTTGGCTGCGGCATTTTTTCATGGACCCTGCGCGGTGCGTGCGCTTCCAATTCTTTTCGAGAATGAAGCCCCGTGGATACTCCCAAAAAACGCATTCCGACATGCTTTGCGGCCAAGGCATCTTGTGGAGTATCTCCAACAACAAGCGCTTTGGCTGGTTTGACTCCAGTTTCGCGAAGAGCCAGGGAAAGAAGATCTGCCCGATTTATAATTTTGGGTGAATCATCTCCAAAAAATTGATTCTCAAAGAATTTTCCAAGAGCTGTTTTATACAAAATTAATTCACCTAACTTTCGTGAGTTTCCAGAAAAAACAAATAACAATTTTCCTCTTTTTTTAAGGTCTCGAAGCGTCTGGACTACCCCGGGAAGCACCTTTCGAGCAGAAACATGTCTTAACAATTTTTCGAATTCTATTGCACGCTGCCGCAATAATCGTTTGATTGTTCTTAGTCCAGCTGGTTTTTCAATCGTTTTTAAGATGGTTTTCCATACTGCGCTTTCCATTCTTCCTAAAAATTTTTCTGAAAAAAACCCCGGATCTGAAATATCTGTTTTTGTCACGTGTTTGAGGGCATTTCGATAACTCGTAATATGTACCGAAAACAAATCCACGAGCGTACCGTCAATATCAAAAAAAACAGCATCCGCGCCTGCAAAGGGATCTCTCAAACCAACACCAGCTTTATTCAGATTAAACGATTGATTTTTTCACGCCCCAGGCGGGAGTCGGACCCGCCCCTCAGCCTAACTGGAGCAAAACTCGGCTCTTTTCCCGAGGCGTTTCGTTTCCGAAAAGGCTCCGACAGGGCTGCATCCTACCGATAGACGACTAGGGCATTTTGGTTGTATTTAGATATTAAATTCCGTATATACTGTGTAGGATTGTTTTCAAATGCAATCCGAAGAAATGTCTATTACTATTTGCCTTCGCGAGGTTTTTTAAATGCTTTTTGCGGATTCACGGCTTTTGGAATACCAGCACGTTCTCCGTGGTGTCACCGATCCTGCGTCCCACGGGCGAAACGCACTTGATTTTTCGGCACTCCAAATCGGCTACGCGCACAAACCCTGTTTGCGCCAATAGTTTAGAAACAATCTGAGGCGAATTCACGGTTCCCTCCGGCAGGCACCCGCCGGCGACATTCACGCAAATGATTCCCTTCGATGATAACGCCTCAAACCAATTTTTGAAAACGCGTAGCAAATCCGAAAAGTACGCCTGGGCCACGATTGGAAAATGCGCAAATTGCGCATCAAAGCTTTTTTTGGATTCGTCGCCCACAAACGCGCGCAGCCCCGGCTGCTGGAAACCGAAAAAAATCGCAAGTTCGAGCTTGTACACTTTCGTGTACTCAATCTTGTTCAGGTACGGCGGAGACGTAATAATCGCGTTCACCGAACCCGGTTCAAGCCGGTCAAACCGCGAATCACCCAGAATCACTTGCGGCTCGTTTTCGGGCATCCGCGCGCTCCGAAGATCTTCGATCATCTGCAAAGCCTTTTTCAAAAACAGTTTTTTCACCGGAACATTCGGCTTTTTGGTTTTGCGCAGCGACCCGCCGACTTTCTCGACATTCGCCGCGCGGCCGGCAGTGTCAATTAACGCCAGCAAAAAAAAGTCCCGCACATCCGAATCTCCGATTTTCTCAATTTCGGTTTTCAAAACCCAGATGGTTTCCAAGGCCTCGCGGTAAAACAATTTTCGGATTCTTGGGTCCAAGGGAATTTTTTCAATGGACTGCACTTCCAATGCTTCAAATTCGCCAAATTTCTTTTCCAATTCTTTCAAATTATAATTCCGGGTTTTCACACGCGAAGCAAGCACCGCCAAAGGCGACACATCCATTCCGATTGAATCCAGTCCGCGCTGCTTGCACGCCAGAAGCGTGGTGCCTACTCCGCAAAACGGATCCAGCACAGGCCCCGTCAAATCGAATTCGTGAATAAGAAAATCAACCAGTTTTTTGGAGAACCCTTCCTTGTAATAAAACCAGTTATGAACGGGCTCCGTTTTGTTCGGAATGAACGTGACCCACTCGCTTAACTGCTTCGGCGGCTTCATACGTTACTCAAAATACGATTACAATCCGATAAAAAGGTTCGTTTAGGTATTTGTCCGAATAGCCGGCCCCTTCAATATTGTCCCAATAGTGCTCTTTCGCTTCTGCAACGTATTGCGGCGGCGTTTCGAACTGAACCACCCGAAAATGTTTTTTAAGCTGGTGAATCAGTGCCGAATTTGGGGTGTCTCCAAAGACACCGCTCAATTTTTCGGCTTTCAAACTCGCCGCGGATTCGTGCAGCAAATGAACAAGCTTCACCAGGTTCCGGCCACCTGCCGCATCAAAATGCAATTCCAGCACTTTGGACCCGACCGGCAACGCGTTTCCAAATTCTTTCGGATTGCGGACTCTGCGCGGAATCGCTAAAATCTCCGGCGGACGCGAAAGCCGAAACCGCTCAAGCACGGCCGGAATCCGGGCCAATACCGGTTTTTTCCGCTGAAGTCCCTTTCGGATTGCCTGTCGAATTGGCTTCATAGTGAATCATTTAGCGAATTGTTTTTGTATAAAATTCGAAAGCAACAGAATCCAGATTCCATACACCGCAATATCCAGTTTCTGCAGAATTGGTGCGTATCCAAGTAACAGCGTTGCCAGTTTCACCACGGAAAGCGCAAACCCGATGTGAACGAGTCTGCGCGGAAATTTCGGATTCTGCGCCAATGCGCAAGACATCAGCACCATGACACCGGTTCCCCAAAAGAAAAAGGCTTTCGCAAACAAGTCATGCAAAACAGGATCCCGCAGCGAAAACAAACCGACTCCCGCCATGGACGCACTGGCCAGAACTCCCATGACAATGGCCGCTTTGGAAAGTTTCGTGTTCAAAAAATGCCGCAAGGAAGCAAAAAACGCGGCCAACAGAATTCCGGAAAGAATCAAACCCGCGTTAAACCAAAATGCGGAATTTTCCACCGTACCCAGTTCGCTCAGGTACTGTCCCGCGAACGAATATCCCGGATACGCGATGATGGCCATTGCGGTGAACACGACAAAAACAACGATTCCCCACAGACCGCTTCTGGGGCCGATCTTGGAATCAATGACTGAAAGCATCCTTCTCACCGTTCTTTTTACATTGGATATTGCGAATTCCGCTTATTAAAAATACGCTTTGGAAGTTGTGCATGAATCAACTGCACTTTCTGCATGCGCGTCAAACGCTTGATTGCATGCTCGCGCGAAAGCGCGTGGGACAGCGAATCATGCTTTTCCGCGTACACGAGTCTGACGGGCCTGTGCGAGCGCGTATACCTTCCGCCTTTTCCGGTTTGATGCTTTTCAAGCCGCTTTTGCAAGTCCGAGGTGTACCCGCAGTAGAAAGCACCGCCTTGGCATTCCAGCAAATAGACCGTGTAGATTCGTTTACGCCGGATCATGGCTTGGAGTCCAATATTTTTGCTACGGTTGCATCGGCGAATATTTTCATGGTATCAAAAATTTTCATTTCATCATGCTGGGGAATCAGTATCTGCAAATCCGTACACGCCATGAGTACATGCTTCACTTTTTGCTTTCTAAATTTTTCCAATATTTTCAGAAATGCTACTCGGTCCTTATTGGCGCCCCGGTTTTGAACGATACTGCAAATAATACGCCCCAGTTTTGTCTGGTCAAACTCATCCGGGACAAGGTACTTGATTCCCTCGCGTTCGAACGCGTTTTCATACAGCCGATGCTTGATCGAAGTGGGGGTTGCAATGACACCTGCACGTGAAATTTTTTGTTTTTTAAGAAAACAAACCGTCTCCTCAACAATGCTTAAAACCGGAATATGAACGCTTGCTCGAATCTCAGTAATAAAAATATGAAGTGAATTACAGGGCATCACCAAAAAATCCGCGCCTCCATTTTCCAATCGCTTTGCAGCATCAATCAGCAGAGGAAGAATTCGCTCTTCGTTTTTGGCTTCTTCGAGTATTTCTCGCTCAACGTCCAATCGAAGCGGAACATTCCAAATCAGAACTGGGGGTCGCGTGGCTGAACTCTTTTTTTGGCATCCGAACAATAGTTCCAAGTAAAATTCGCTGGTGGTTTCCGGTCCAAGCCCTCCAATTATTCCAACGGTTTTCATCGGCTAGAAAAACCAATAGAACAATTTAAAAGGTATGGCAGAAATAAATTCCCCCCTCCAGGATTTGCACCAGGGACCTTCCGGTGCCCGTAACGCAATTCGCATTTTGGGCGATTCCGCTTTTGGCGGATTAATCCACGAGTCGTGTTTTTTCCCAGGTTTTTTGGCAACGCCAAAAAAGCTGTTTTGAACCCGCGGGCCTTTTCTTTTTTTAAAAGAAAAGGGGCGCTTCTACAGCCGGACGCTCTACTAGCTGAGCTAAGGGGGGAGATACTGATTTAACACAAAAGACCTTTTTTAAAGGTTTTTAAGCGCCGAAACGAATCCTACGGTACCTCGGAATCGTGCCTTGACCTTTTTTTGTCAAACTTCAAGCCGAATCCTTGGAACCGGCTTCTAATTCCAATTCACATGGCAAAGGATTCAATGTGCCTTTTTGCGCGCGCGGTTCACGGTTTGCTTTCGCTTCCGGTGCGCATGGTCGAAAATAAACGGCCAAGCCAGCGACACCCAAAAACCGCTTGCAAACCACCAGACCATGGATGCTCCCGCGGAGGGTTCGTTAAAGGCAAGTCCCGCAAGGGCACTAAGTCCAAGTAGTCCAAAGAAACATTTCACGGCCAATGCATCGCGGCGAACCGGCAACTGCACAAACTCCTGTTCTTTAGCGCCAAAAAAACCCGCATAGTACCCAAGCAAGGAGAGTGCCCAGGCGGGCGGTTCAAAGAGCGCTACCGCGCCGAGTGCCACTCCAATGCACGAAAGCAGGGCTGCAAGGTCCTCACCTTTGGACAACTTGAAATGATGCGATTCCAATTCGGATTGAATCCAGTGCGCGAATTTTCCAATCGCGATTCCAATTGCAATTCCAGCAAGCACATCCGACAAAAAATGAACCCCCAACACCAAACGCGAAAGTGCCACCAGCGCTGCAACAACTACTGCGGTGGCTTTCCAAGAGGCAGTCATTTTTTTCCAATAGAACGACACCACACTTGCAATCAAGGTGGCGTGGCCGGATGGAAACGAAAACGCGTTCACGGCTGAGCGGCCCAATCGTTCCAAAAATGCAGGCTCCGGAAATACGGCAAATTCACTTGGGCTCGGGCGAGGCCGCACAAACGCCAGCTTTAACATACCGCTTGCGGCGGCGGAGAACACCGTAAGGTTTACCAAAAAAAATCCGTGGTTTTCGCGCGAGCTCCAATGCAAAAATGCGGCGGCCAAAAGCCACACCAGCGGGTGACCCAGTAAACTGACGGCATCAAAAAAAACAGTTCCGCCAAGCAACGCATTCTGAACAAAATGCAACAGCGCGTCATCGAATGCCTGAATCGCTTCAAACAAAAAAACCCGCTCCTGCCAGAATCAAATAGAAAATACCAAACAGAATTGCAAATTTGGCAAACGAAATTCTTTCCGCCAGTTTCATGAGCACGCCCAAAGACAAAAATCCAACCCCAAATGCGGCTGCGGTCCCAATCACCAATTCCGACGTGACTACGATGGGGTCAAACGCGGCTTTCACGATTTCAAGTCCGATCACACTCGGAATCGACAGCAAAAAACTGATTCGAAAAGCTTCTTTGGGCGAAAAACTTTCAAGCAACAGCGCGGATACGGTAATCCCGCTGCGCGAAACGCCAGGCAGCCCCGCTAACCCTTGGCACAATCCGAGCACGAATCCATTTTTGTTCGTTAATTCGCTGCAGGCATCGCATTTGGCACCCGCTTTTTGCTGTGAATACCATTGCAGTACACCGGACAAAATCAGAAAAACTCCAACGGCAAAAGTGATGACGGTGGCATCGGCCAGCAAAGCGTTTCGAGTAAGCCAGTACGCTGGAAGGCCCGTGATCGCGGTTCCGATTAAGGCAATCAAAATAAACCGCGCCAGCGCATTGTTTTTTTGTTTGAGGATTTCAATAATCTCTTTTCGAAAATACACGATTGCTGCAAGAACGGTTCCCAAATGCAAAAAAATCGCGATTCCAAAGGCCTCTGCGGGTGCAAGTCCGAACCATGTTCCCAGAATCGCTACCTGGCTCTTGCTTGAAATCGGCAACCACTCGGTGATTCCCTGAATAATCCCAAGAATCACGGCTTCTGCAACTGAAATCATGGCTAACACACGCTTTCATAGGAACAGGATTGGCTCCCATAAAAGCCTTTGTGTGGAAGCCTCCGCTTGGTTTAAAAACTATTCAATCCAATATTTAATTAAAAAAAACCAGAAAGCGTTATAGTATTGAACTGATTTTTGTTACTAATCATTCATACTGACTTTAAATCAAAGCACGATAGATGCTTTCTGCTTTTAACAGGTCAGAGGAACCGACTATGAAATTTGAAGAGTTAAAACTAAAACCCGAAATACTATCCGCCATCAAAGAAAAAGGATTTGAAAACCTATCCGAAATCCAGGAAAAAACCATTGCGCTTGCACTAGAGCAAATTGACCTCGTAGGGCAAGCCAAAACCGGCACCGGAAAAACCGCTGCCTTCGCGATTCCAATTCTTCAAAACCAAACCGAATCCAAATTCATTCAAGCACTCGTGATTGTTCCAACGCGCGAACTCGCGGTCCAAGTCAAAACCGAGTTCGCATCACTTTCAAAACACAAGCATGTGCGTGTCCTTGCGGTGTACGGCGGCGAAAGCATCAATGCACAGCACGATCATCTGCGTCAGAGTCCGACTGCGATTGTGGGGACGCCCGGAAGACTCATGGACTTAATGCAGCGCGGCTGGATTGACCTCTCGCACGTGCAGTTTTTAGTGCTTGACGAAGCCGACCGGATGCTTGACATGGGATTCTTGGACGACATCAAACAGATTCTTTCAGCGCTCCCCAAAGAGCGGCACACCATGCTCTTTTCGGCCACGATGCCAAAACCTATTCTGGATCTGGCCAAACAGTTTCTGAAACCCGATCACCAGTTTATCAACGTGAGCCAAGACAAACTCACCGTTGATGAAGTTGACCAATTCTTTGTGCTGATGCCCCGCGACCGACGCGTCAGCGCTCTCGCGTTCATTATTGAGCAGAAAAAAATCCCGCGCGGAATCATTTTCACGCAAACCAAGCGCACCGCAGACTGGCTCGAACGCCAGCTGCAGAACCGCCGCATTCACGCCACGGCCATGCACGGGGATTTCACGCAGGCCAAGCGCTTGGCGGTATTAAATCAGTTCAAAGCCGGCAAAATACCCATACTGATCTCAACGAACCTCGTGTCCCGCGGGCTTCACATCGAAGACGTTTCACACGTCATCAATTTTGACTTTCCACCCGAAGCCGAAAGCTATGTACACCGGATCGGAAGAACTGCGCGGCAAGGAAAACGCGGAGAAGCCATCACGTTTTGCCAGAACTTATTGGAAGTCCAGGAACTCAAAAAAATAGCCTCCATGCTCAACACGCCGATTCACGAGATCCGGCTGACGTGATGCAAAAATAAATTTTCCGGCATTAAACCGTTTGAAAACGAATTAGCCATTACTTCGGTTTTGGAACAAGACTATTGACCAGCGCGTTCCAGGTTTTGAATCCGAATAACTCATTTCGAAGGCAAAACCAATACACAGACCTAAGCCCCGGAGTTTTTTCCCAAAACCGCGCATTCATGGGTATCTCGTCCCGCAGCCTTGTACGGATAAAAAAAAGGACATCCGGTTTGGTTAAATCCTTCGGCAGCACGTATTCTCCAACAACCTGCTGCCTGCGAACCCCCAATTCGTGCTCAAGAAAGCCCACCCAGGTTTTATGCCCGAAAAATTTTTTTGAAACCAAAAAAGAATAGTATTTCTTAAGCCGCGGCGTGTACTGCCAATGCGCAGTGGACAATGGCTCTGTTTGAACCAAGCTTCGGATCGCCTCAATTTTCTGCCGGTCTTTTGTTGCCCGCTTTTTCAGGTTTTTTTCGATATACTCATTCCATGTTCCGGCCCCAAGGAATTTTCTTCGCCTCAAAAAACGATACACCGCATTTAGGCCAGGATCTTGCTGCCAAACCCATGTGGAGGTCGAAACCCCCCTTTCCAGGCGCCTAAGAACAAAGGAACGAGCGGACTCTTCCGAAAGGGGAAACGGAACAGCGTATTTTCCCCTGTGCCTGATCCGGCCAATTCCAGGATCTTTCTCCAAATACCGATTCCAATCTTTGTGACCAAAAAAACGGTTTCTCCGAACAGCCTTATACACTTTTGCAGGATCCGCCTTCCGGGACCAATGGGTCGAATCCGGGCTCACTCCCTGAGAAACTTCTTTTCGAATATAGTCCGCGATATTAGTGCGATTAAATTCTTTTCCTCTTTCCCAATTTCGTGGCAGGGTCTGCCTGCTTCGTCTTGCCTTTCGAGCCATTCCATTTTCCTATTTTTTCGTTTTCATGGCGCGTTTCATGCCGGGAATCTCGATTTCGGAGTAATCCACGACTATCCTGCAATTTTTCAGGATTTTGCGCGAAGCATACGCGCGGCAAAATCCCTTGAGTTCTTCCTGCACATTTTTTTGCAATCCCGGCAATTCACAGATTTCATTAATCACTGCGCCCACTTTTCGCGTGGAGACTTCACGAAGCGCATTGGCAATCTCGCCCTCGCTTTTTCCGGCAGGAACCTGTGCAATGACCGCATCCAGCTTATCCAGTGCTAAGAGTTTTCGAAGATTATCCTCGACTTTGCGGTCCACGCTCATCAGAAGACCCGCTAAAAATTCCATGATTGTCCGCGGGTCGGTGGCAGGCTCAATTTTAAGTTTCTTGATGGCCACCCAGTCATCGAAATTAGCTACTAATTGAATGTACTTTTCATCCATGCTCTCTCGCTCCTTTGAATTCACACATCTTGTATTATTTTTTTTATTCTTAAAGCCTCCGGTGGGATTTGAACCCACGACCCGCGGTTCGTTTGCCATTCAAGCGAAAACGCGTTTACTATCCATTGATACAAAACCGCTGCTCTACCCCTGAGCCACGGAGGCAATACCCTAATGAACGTAAAAACGGTTTTAAAACCCTGTTAGGGGTACTCTGTATGCACATCAACTGCCAGGCGCTTGGATGCATGGAATGCTGCAAGCACTACTGGATCAGCCTGTTTCCAAGCAATGCGGCACAAATCGCACAGTCGCAAGGCGAATCCCTTTCCCAGTTCCTTGCTACGCACTGCCTATTGGACTTGCAATTGTTTCCCGCGAAACGCCAAAGCGGCCTCTCGATTCCGGTATCCGCATTTGACCCCAAAACACAGGTCAAAATTTCCGAATCGTTTGACTCAAAACCCGGTTTTGTTCTTGCTCTGCCCTCCGTGGTCTTAAAGCGGCACGAAAACGGGGCCTGCGAATTCCTAAACCAGCAAAACGGCTTGTGCCAGATTTACTCCTCCCGCCCGGGGCAATGCCGGGTATTCCCCTTTGTATCCATGGACTCCAAACCGCTTCATGAATTATACCCTTTCTGCGCATTCCTTGAAAACGAAAAACCAACCCAGAACCCGTTTCAAGCCGAACAAGACGCGCAACTTCAAGCCACCGCGAACTACTTTGATTCCGTGGAACAACGCGGATTTGAATCCGTGTGGAAGCATTTTCCGGAAAAAGGAATCATCCGCATCGGAAGCAAAGTAATCGCGCAGATTTCGCAAGAAGAATTCCTGCACGTATTATCGTTTATTCGGAAAAGCGAAAAGAATTCCGCATAAGAACTTATTGAACCGGCGTTTCAATTGTTTGAAGCAAAAAAAACCAGCCTGAAAGTTTGAATGCTTCGACAAACTGCTGCATCGAACCCGGTGCGCTTTCCACTAGCACCTGTTTTTTGTATGCCAACAAATCGGCTAATGCTTCTTTTGACTTCGTTCGAATCGCCGCTGCGTCCACGCCTAATTCCGAAGCAAATTGCGCGGCCACTTCGGCAGACACCAGTTCCTTAGCTTTAATATCGTTCACAACCGCATCCACGCTTTCGAGCACGGCTTCTTTTTGACTCGGGTCAATGCGCTGGGCTGCCGCTTCGTTTAACTGCACGACAAACCCCAGCAACGTAAACAATGCGGCTTCTGTTTCGAGCAATTCTTTGGTTTCAAACGGATTCTCGCTTTGCTCCAACTGCACAAACACTGCTGTTTCGCGCGCCGAAATCCACTCTAATTCCTCGCGAAACGAAATCAGCAGAATTTCAGTTGCTTCGAATTGAGTTTGCTCTTTTTGTGGCCGGTCGGCCATTTCGGGCCGCACTTCAGCCACGGCAGCTTCGAGTTCCTGCACAGTAGCCAACTGTGCGGCAATGCTTTCATGCGTTTCGGCGGCAAATGCCATACTCATCGGAACGGAATTTCCACTCGCGGGCTGCAAAACCAGAAAAACAATAAAACCCGCCAACAGCACAATACCTGCAATCAGGCCGATGGTGAGCGCATGATTCAATTCGATTTTTTTAAGATCCATATCTCGTACGGTACAACCGAAGAAACGAATATAAAGCAAAACCCATTCCTTTTGTCATGCAATCCCCCAAAAGACCCAGAATCGTTCAAAGGGCTTCAAAACCCAAAAAATCATCTGCGAGTCAAATGGGTTCAACGGCCGAGCAAAAAAGATCCGCGAATACCGGCGCTGTTTCCCGTCTCTTGGAACCTAAGTCCCTGCATTCGCTTCATCCAGCCGCGCGGCCTCATGTCGGACTCGCAATCGCTATTTCCAAAAGCTTTTGGAGAACAAACCGTGGGAGTTTCATGCGCCTGGGATTTGGACTTGAAGACCTCCTGCAAAATGCGCTGCTTGAACTTCACAAAGCCCCCCAAACATTTAATCCTAAAAGAGGCATACAATTTGACACTTACGCGGGTGACTTGATCAAAAACCGCCTAATCCGGCTGCTCGCAAAGGCAAAAACCAAAAAACGAGGCGTCACTCCTCTTTCGCTGGATGAAGCCGTTGCAGGGCCAATATCCGGCACTCAAATACCGCGCAGAGAGCGCATTGAACATGGCCGTTCATTTGTCATTCCGTTTGCAGACGCTGAAGTCCGTGGTCAATTAATTTCGGTTATTCAAAGCCTTAAAGCTTCTGCGCGCGACAAAGGAATTCTTCTGGACCGGTTTGGATTAATTGACGGCCGCCCCAAAACCTATAAAAAAATCGGGGCAAAGAGAAAAATAACAGATGAACGCGCCAAACAAATCGTTGCGGGGCTGCTTATGCGGCTAAGACAAAACCCCAAAATGAAAGCATTCCGGGACCTGCTGATGGAAAAATAGTTCCTTGGAATTGAAAAATAAATTGCCACTGCCGAGATTCAAACGCGCGTTTTTGAAAAAACCCGCGGCAAAAACCGCTTCGTTTAGAAACTTTTTGCTCCTGCCGAGATTTGAACTCGGGTCTCAACCGCACCCCAGCTATTCCAACAAAAGATGGCAAAGGGTTTTTCGCCAGCCTTTTTTCCAAAAAGGCTGATCTTTGTTTTTCCCCAGGCTTTTGGTTCAAACCAAAAGGCTGTGAGAGGGTTGTGTGCTTGACCGGGCTACACTACAGGAGCAAGCCGCTTGCGCGCGGCTGCCACGCGGACCACCTTCGGTGGGCCTGCATGTTAACGCTACGCAGAGACTGTACTAATCAAAATTCGGAGTGCAAAGCCATTTATTTGAAACGGTTACTGCAAAGGCGGACTGGACTGGATTTGCTCGAGTTTCCACATGATCAGCTTGTTTGAATAAAGCCGGCAATCCCGGATTCCCACATTCGAATACTGGTTATCAATATAGAGCGCCCAATAATACCCGTTTGGCGCCTGGATTCCGGCAACGCCTGTGACCATGGTTCCAAACGCAAACTCCTCGGTTTGAACCGAAGTCATTTCTTTAAGTGCTTCAAGGCACTGTGTTCCAATCAAAAAAGGCTTTGAGCCCGAATCAACCAGATTCTCCGACTGGTCTACGACAAAAAAATTCAGAAGCGCCATCTCTGGCTCTTCGTCCTCGGAAGGCGCAGGTTCAGCGGGGCTTGTACAACCCGATATCAGTAGTGCGGCCGCCATCAACGCGGCGAACGCGAATGATTTCCAATTCATTATCCTTTTCCCTTAATTTTAAAAGCAATGGAGACAATGCCCTTGCGAATACGAGGTTTGAAACAATGTGTGCAATGGAAAACGGTGCCGAAGTTAAAAAGTATATCGGAATCGAAAGCAATCCAAGCCCGAACAACCCGATATTGGACACCGAGCCAAACAAATTCATTATAATTTCAAAAAAAACAGTTCCAAGAACCGCTGCCAACAAAAAAGCCTTTTCGCTTCGATTCGATTTCAGTACCAGCCCCGCAACCACCGCAGGTACACCCGCACCCACAGCCTGAAACAAAGTCCATGGCCCCTGCAGACCCCACACCAAAAAGTTGGATGCCACATAGGCTCCGGCACCAATCGAAAACCCCTCTTTGGGCCCCAGAATCACAGCGGCCAGAATCGCAATCGGAATAATCGGTTCGACTGACGGCACGAATTGCAAGGCCACGCGGCCCGCCACAGCGCCCACAAACAAGAACGAAAAAAGCGTCAGCTTTTTCATTTCGGACTTCTGCTTGGCTTTGAGCCACTCCTGGCCAATGGACTTGCTTTTTTTGAGTAAATCCGATTGGGTTTCTTCTGCCAGCAGGGTTAATTGTTTTTGCATATCAACACTTCGAACAATGTGTCATTCAACATGGTTTAAAATGTTTCGTATTCGGAAGAAAGGCTGGAAAACCCACTTATGCCACAGGGGAGATTTGGACTCCCGACACCCAGATCACTCCCGCGCTTTTTGCAGGTATGAGTCTGGTGCTCTACCAGGCTGAGCTACTGTGGCAAAACCTTTTTGCGAAAAAGGTTTTCGAAAAACGTTTTGCCTTTTGGCTGGCGAAAACGAATTGCCGTTGCTCTTTGGAAACTGCAAAAGCAAATGGTTTCAAAAGAAAACGGGTTCCCTTGTTGTAGATTATTTGCCCCAAAAAAGGTTTATAATGCCTTGGCGGCAGGTGCCTGAATCCGGCTTTTGGCTTCCAACCCCGGATTATACAAAATCATGCGGTCGGCGTAGCCGATAAAAATTCCCGTTTCAATGACCCCCGGAATCTGTTTGGCCTGATACTCAATGTCTTCGGGCGAATACACCTCGTCAAAATGAGTGAGTGCCAAAAGGTTTCCGGACTCGGTTTTGAAATCATGTCCGTTTTCTTTTTTCAACTCGGTTTTTCCAAACTTTCCAAGCTCCGTTACCGTGCGCTTGGCGCCAAAAGAAGCAATCTCAAACGAAACCAGTCCTGATAATTTGGAGACCAAGTTCTTTTTCTCCGTAATCACAATCAGTTCCGCGGCGCTTTGGGCAATCATCTTGTCGCGGATCAACGAATGCGTTTCCGATTTCAGAAAATTATAATCAAAATCCACCTGATCCACAAACTCGATGGCCACGTCAATTTCGTGGGCGTCAATCGAGGTAATCGGAATATGAAGTTCGGAAGCAAGCGCTGCCAGGTGCATTGAAGTCGGGACAAACTGGATTCGCTCGTTATTCTCAAACACTTTAAACGCGAGCTTTTTAAGAAAAAGTTCCGCTAAATGGCTTGTACCCAGTGCTACCACCGAATCCGGCTTAATGAAGCGAGCGACTAATTCTTCGATGGTGGCTTCGTGCATATTACATCGCTCCGCGGGCATGGTTGAATTTTTGAATGGATAACCGCCAGAGTTTTCGGAAAGCCCGTGCGGATCGAGAAAGCGGAATCGAGCCAAAAAACAAAAACGCTACAACCGCTACCGCGAGGCGTCCGAATGGAATCGGAATCCCGACATCCGGAATGGCGCGGTACAAGAGCAAAATCACCCACGCGAGGCACACGATGAGCAATAGATTGGTAGCCAAATGATGCAATTCCTCACGGGCTTCGGAAGTATAAGGCGCTACCGGCTGCTCCGTTAAAGGCCGCGGTGCAAACGCGGGAATTCGGCGCGTGAGCCGATCATGCCAATCAATGCGCTTATAGAGCGGCTGGAAAACAAACAGCGTTAACAGAATCAACAAAAATGCCACTGGCGAAAGAACTGCTGCTTCGGCTTTTGTAAGCAAAGGAATCGCTGCCAGGGCAATGATGATTACAAACTCGCCCAGTGGCGTGAGTAAAATTGCCATTTCGCTCGAGGCCCGATTGGTAAGCCCAAACAACGGTCCCAGCATGGTCAAGGACACGGCATGCGCGATTATGGCAATAAGTGCCAACAGTGTGGAAAATCCAAGCACAAACAAAAGGCTTCCGGTTTCAGGCACCACGATTTGACCCAGCTCCGAATCGAAAAATAAAGTCGCACCAAAGGCAACAAAAAAGAACAACAGGAAAAAATCCCGCAAAAAGTCAATCTGTGACTTAACGCGATCCCCCGCGCGTAATTCCGAAAGCGCAAACCCGGCAAAATACGCGCCCAATGCCGGAGACAACCCCAAAAACCCGCCCAGCGCGGCCACAATCAGCCCCACGCACAGCGCATACAGGGTTAACTCGGTGGCCGACAGATTGAACTCTTCAAACAGCTTTTCCACCGAACCCGACAAACGATGCACCGCATAAAAACTCACGACCGCAAACACCAGCGCCGTTGCAGCCAGCGAAAGCGCGGAACCCGAGGTGCTTGAAAAACTCGAAATAAAAACCAGCAATAGAATTCCCAAAAAATCCTGCAGAATCAGAACCGCCATCGCCAATTGGGCGGATTTCTCGCGCATCATGCCATGATCAATCAAAAACTTTCCAACGATCGCCGAACTCGTTGAAAACAGCATCATTCCAACAATGACTGAAAACAGAAACGAGAATCCGAACAGAATCGAAAGAATCGCTCCTCCCACAACCGACAATGCCATGTCCGCCAAGGCAAGCCCCAGCGTTGGAACACCGGCTTTCAAAAAATCCCGAAACGACAACTCGATTCCAAGGTAAAACAAGAGCACGAATAATCCAAGCTCTGAAAATGCTTTGAGCATCACATCATGGGGCTGAATAAAATTAAGCAAAAAAGGACCTAGCAAAAAACCGGATAAAATAAATCCCAGCACCGGATTTTGGCCCAAGCGCTTAAACACAATGCTTAGGATAATGCTAAAACCCAGAATAATTCCGACAGACGTAAGCGGAAGGTTTTCAACGACCATACGCTTGGATTAATGGATTTTGGATAATAAAAAGCTTTTTGAGGTTCCCGAAAGCGTATGTTTTGCCGGAGAATTATTTTACTCTGTTTTTTCCCTGTGTACGAATATACGCGTTCACGGCATCCATGATTTCAATCGGAACCGCAATCACAACCGTGTTCGAAGCCGTTGGGCCCAATCCATCAATGGTTTGAAGCGTTCGGAGTTGCATGGCTCCCGGCATCTTGGCCATGATTTCAGCGGCTTTCGCGAGGTTATCAGCTGCCAAACGATCGCCTTCGGCCTTGATAATCGTTGCACGCTTTTCGCGTTCACTTGACGCCTGGCGGCTCATAAGCCGCTTCAAGTCCTCCGGCATGTCAATATCCTGCATCCGAAGACTCGTGACTTCAATTCCCCAGGACTGGCTTTCTTTTTCAACAATTGCTTCAATCTGCTTTCCAATCTGCTCGCGCTCGGCCAGCACTTCATCAAGTGACATTCCGCCAATGACATCGCGCAGCGCAGTCTGCGCATACTGCGACACCGCATAGCGGTAATCTTCCACGGCAATAATTGATTTGGCGGGATCCATTACTTTGAAATACAATACACCGTTCACGGAAATCGGAACGTTGTCCTTGGTAATCACCTGCTGGCGCGGAATATCAATCGTTGTAATCCGCAAATCCATGACGCGCGCGTTTTCAATGACTGGAAAAATAAAATTAAGGCCCGGCTGCAAAATCCGGTCCAGCTTCCCCAGCGAAAACACCACGGCCTGCTGGTACTGCTGAATCACGCGAATCGACGCCAAAATCAAAATAACCAGATACGCAACCAGTGCGCCGATTCCGATCGCTGGAATGAAAAGCAATGCAACGGCAATGATCGCCAAAATCAATCCGACCACTATCTTGGGCAAGTCATTCATATCGAATGCACCAGCCAAACAGTTTAAAAAGTTGGGGAAAGTCAGTGGCCAATAGATGCACTTCAGTAGATAGGTGAAAAACGAAAATAGCCCCAGGGGAGATTTGAACTCCCGACCTCGTCATCTTCAGACAACAAGTTATGTATACCAATGACGTGCAATAACCACTATGCCACTGGGGCTGCAAACACCAAAAAAACGGTCTTGGCGCGACTACGAGACATTTCCAAAGAAAAGCTTTTATGGCGCGCGGATTGTTTGGAATCAATTCCTTTTTAGCGTTTGTTTGATCGCTGCAATTGCTTGTCTTGGGTTTTGTACTTTTTTTAACTGAATGTTTTTTCGGTCATCCAAAAACAAAGCATTTTCAAGCACTGGTACTGGAGATAAAATAAAGATTGGTTTTTTTGTTCGGTACGCCAGCGCAATCTCTTGAATTGTTCCGGCGCCTCCTCCAATGACTACAAGCGCATCAGCGGAATTGACGAGTGTGAACTCGCTACCCCCATTTTCAAAACCCGTGACGATTTCAATACCCGTTTTTGCATTCGCTTTTTTGCGTTTGGAACCACGAATAAATCCAACCGTAATTCCATTATTCTTTTTGGCGCCCTTGTTTGCTTCAAGCATCACGCCACCCTTTCCACCTGTTAACAGAGTCCAGCCCTCTTGAGCGATGAGAAACCCCACTTCGAAAGCCAATTGCAAGTGTTTTTGGGCGGGTCCTTTTCCTCGCGGGTATTCTTCTGGACCTGCAAAACCAATAACTCCGATTTGTGGTTTCATTTGCCTCGCCTGCCGCGTTTTCTTTGTGTTCTTCGAATCGCGCCTAATGTGCGCGCGAATCGATAGGGTGACGAAAGATTTCCAACGTAACCGCGCCGAACCAGAGACCCCTTTGCATCGCGTCGAAGAAACGTTGAAACACTGTTAATCGGCGGAATCCTGCCGCTGGAATGCCGAACAAGTCTTGCCGTAATAATTCCGTCAATTTGATTTTCGGTTTGAAGCGAATGCTTTTTGCCGGGTGCCACGGTCAGCCAAGAACACGCCAACCAACGAGCATTGGCAGCGTCTATTGCGCCAGGATACTCGGGTCTTCGAGTTCCCAAGTGGCTTCGCGCACTATCCAATTCTTGCCCCACCGCTTGCATGATTTTTTCTTTTAGCGCAGCAATGGTTTGACCTGACGAAATCACGTCATCCACGACAAGCACCTGTCGGCTATTCGAAAACCACCTCAAATCGATTTCGCCGATTCTAACCTCAAAAACGCCTTTTTTCTTGGCGCTTCGCGAAGCACTCACAAAAACGGGCTTTTCCGCCAAAAAACGAAGTGATTGGTATTTTTGGGGTTCGCGTGCGATTCGTTCCCGCACGAACTCAAACACCGTCCTGGCAGCTTCACCAAGGTACACCGGAACCGTTGGAACTCTCCCGATTCTGCTTTTCTTGAGTTGATCCAACAAAACCCTAGTCAGGTCTTGTGCGTTTACTATGTGAAAAACGTTTTTTTGGGTTCCTGCAAACGACAACAGTTCTCTCTGCGCCACGCGTCTTTCATATGATCTCAAATCATTGAGCAAAATATATCCATCTGGAACAAAAACGCCGCCTGCCCGAATGCCCGGATACTGGTCTGAATTGAATGCCCGGCTTTGGATGGCAAAGGGCTGAAACCGAACTGGTTTTGATTCTTGCGTCATTTGGATAACCCGGCTTTCAACTGCTCAAACCCTTGCGGTGTGTTTGGAATCTCAAACTGCTTTTGTTCAACTAGGTTTTTAATGGTCACGGTTCCCCGTTTCTCCTCGTTTTCGCCGACAATGCCTACAAACGGAATCTCCTTTTTGACTGCAAACTCCGTGTTTTTGGACAAGCTGCGTGACAACAAGTCAAACGAAACATTGATTCCGGCTTCCCGCATGGTTGCAGCCACGCGCAACGCATACGAAACCTGTTTGGAATCGAGCGGTGCCAAAAGCACCTGCGTTGCGGAACTGATTTTCAATTGGTTTCCCACTAAATCGAGCAATCGGTCAACTCCAAACGAGATGCCAACCGCCGGCGTGGCCTGCCCGCCGTATAACTCCACTAAATTGTCGTATCGTCCTCCGCCTCCAATGCTTGGACCCGACGCGGTTTTGACTTCAAACACAAACCCCGTGTAATACTCCAATCCGCGCGCAAGCGACAAGTCTACGCGCACCTCTTTTTCTAATTTCGATTGCTTGACGAGTTGAAGCAATTCTTCAAATTCTAAAACCGCCTGCGAGTTTTTGAGCAGCGATTTTGCCTTCTGAAAATCGTTTTCTTTTAACACCGAAACGATTTTGGTGCCGATTCCGCATTTTTGCAATTCCTCTTTGACACCCGCGTCCCCGATCTTGTCCAGTTTATCCAGGCACCGAAAACACTCCGCGACCTGGTTCGGTTTGACACCGCAGGCCTGCGCGATTTCATCCAGCACCGGCCGCGAATTAACCGAAACCCACCCGTCAATTTTCAACCTGTTTAACAATTCACACGCGATTTGAATGCACTCAAAATCCGCCAAAATTCCAGGTGCGCCGATAATATCGGCATCCGCCTGACTAAACTCGCGGTAGCGCTTGGCCTGCGGGCGGTCATAGCGGTACACGGTTCCACACTGGTAACGCTTAAACGGCTTTGAAAGCTGCGGGTTGGATGCCACTACACGCCCCAGCGGCACGGTCAAGTCAAATCGAAGACCGAGCTCACGGTCGGACTTGTCCTTAAACCAGTAAATTTCATCCCGGATCGCGTCTCCGCCTCCGCCCTTGGCGGAAAGCAGTGCAAAGTCCTCGACCACTGGGGTCTGAAGCGGTTCAAATCCAAAAGACTCAAACACGCCTCGGCAGGTGTCTTCAATGAACTGTTTCTTCTGTGACTGCGGCGGAAGCAAGTCCCGCATGCCACGCACAGTCTGGAATTTTTCAGTCATCAGAGTCTCCCGTACGCAATGCGTTTTTCTGCTTTTAAAAGCACAGGATTTCGAACCTTAAAAGGGCCGATGCCGGGAATCGAACCCGGTTCCAGCGGGCCACAGCCGCTAATAATACCAATATACGACACCAGCCATCGAAAAATAGATATGTTAGTAAAGCGTGAAAACAAATTAAAACAAGAGCGAATTGCCGACCCCGGGCTATTTAAAACAAACAAGCAGTCATTGCCCGAGATGAACTAACTCACTTTTCACAGCTAATCAAATCAATTGGTGGGTCAGATTGTTTAAAAAGCTATTTTTTGGGGGTTTTATTCCATTCCTTCAATTTTGGCATTGTACGCTTTCCCGCGCTCCGTAATTCCTTTTTTTCGAACCGTGGTGGGACCCGTGTTCCACGCGGCCCGCACATATCTCATTTTTTGTTCCGGAGTCGCATCTTCAAATATCTTGCGGCTTCCAAATGGTGCCACCGTGTCCCACAAGTAGTTCAGATACGTCGTTCCCACCGAAATATTGTCCTGCGGGTTCAGCAAATCAGGTTCAGAATTTTTCGGGACTCGCCCCACGCGCTTTAATTCTTCCACGGTTTCAGGCCGCACCTGCAGCAATCCGAAGCCAATCGGAACAGGATTTCCGCTTTTATCCTTTCGATACTCAATCGCCTTCGGGTTCCCGCTGGATTCCGCAAAAATCATCCGGAGAATAATATCTCCCGGAATCTTTATTTCGGGGCATTGGTTGTTCTCCTTTAAAAGATTTTTAAAATAGGGGGTGTTCATGTGAAGCCGCCATTCCAATGCTTTGGCGTTTCGTTTTTTAGTGGAAGGAATTGAAGAGGCTTTGATCATCCGCATTGGCGCGGGTTTGGGACTCGCTTTGGAAGAATTAATGACTGCCACACGCCCCATTCCGCTACCGCCTGCTGCAAAGGCGCCAATAATTCCTGCGCTCTGAAGACCGCGTTTTAACCGCTCGATTCGGCGCGAAAAACGCGTTCGAACAGGAGGCTTTCGTTTCAAACCAACCACCTTCTCGTGTATTCGATTTCAGTTCTGAGTTTTTGATTTCATTTTGAGTTTCAAATTTTCTTGTTGAGCATGACCTTACACTTTGGGAATCGGCGCAGATGCTCTGTTCTGCATTGCGTTTGAAACGATTTGAAGCAGATATCCCAATACGAATCCAAACGCGGCACCCAAAGGCCGCAGCACCAACGACGAAATCATCCAAAAAATACTCGCCATGGTGAACGCAAAAATAAGCCAGATCCATTTTTGCATGGATTCCATCCATGGAAACTGCTGCGCAATCAGGCTCTCCGTTGCAGCGCGCGTTTCGGACGGAAGTGCTTCTTGCGCGAGAACACTTTGTTCGAGCTGATACCGATACGCGTCCGAAGATACGGCTGTTTGCGCGTCTCCCAGTGTCTGCACAAAATTGGCGGACGCAGGGTCTGAACTTTGTTTTAATTCCTTAAACGCGGAACTTGCAGCCAACTGATCCAGTATCTGGGTTTGGGCTTGGACATAATTGTCCACCATGGAATCTTGAAGCTGCTCCTTAATGCCATTGCCTTGAGCACTTTCAAACGCCTGATCAAAAATCGAATCCTCAAATGATTGCCCGAACGCGAGTTGCGCCGGATAAAGCGTCAAAATTCCCCACACCAAAATTCCAATACCGGTTACAAATCCCGCTTTTCCCGCGACGTGCCAGCCCAATTGAAGGGTTTTGAAGGATTTGAATTGTTCCGACTTTGAAAAACCCGTTTCAATGCCCGCGAAAAGAGCAATTCCAACAAACAACGCGCACACGAAAAAAGAAAGCAAATTAAACAACAGCATGGAAACGATAAGTCCCACTCCAAAGCCTGCCAGTACCGCCTGCTGCAAGCTTCTCTTCTCAAGTAAACCAATTCCCGCCGCGGCGCATCCAAACACGAAAGCCAGCGACGCCAAAAATCCTGCAAATGACACGGTAGTCAATCGCTCAACGAAAGCAGAAAAGTCAAACGAAAAAATGGTTTCAGGAACCAAGCCCGTCTGCGAAAAAAAAAACCCCGCGGACACTGCTCCAATGAACACCAAAAAACCGATTGCCACTGCAAGGCCCCAATTTTCTTCCATGCGAAAACAAAGCCAGAACACGTATTTAAGCATTATCCTGCAAAAAATGCATAACAGATTCTGGTTTCATCTGTGCAGGGATTGGGGAGCGGTCAAACCCACTGGCTTCAGGAAACCTTTTTCCGGAAAAACAAAAGAGAAAAACGGTTGGAACGGGTCAGTCGCTTAGTGCGTTCGCAGGTTCGAATCCTGCTCCCTGCATTATTTTTAATCAGGTCTTTTTTGAAAAGAAATTCAATTTTTTTCAGTAAATAATGGATTCGATTTTTACCGAATCGCATTGATTCCAATGGTGATTGCAAACAAAAGCAGTGCCGCACCAAAAAACAAGGCCTCAAACACCAGCACCGCACCCACTTTTTTTCCCAATGCATCCTTGGCAGGGTCTGAAACGAATTTTTCCTTTTTGAGCAGGGCAACCGCTAGTGCAACGGCCAGGATGGTCAGTAAGTTTACAAGCGCGAAAATAACGAAATCCGTTCGGGTCAAATTCAGTTTGAGCAACCGGTTCGTCACGAATGCACATACCGACCCGATCCCGATGAAAATCAAGAGCATCCAAACAATCCATGTTTGGTTAATCGCATTCAGCGCGTGCGGGGAGAGGGATTCTTCATTGTCTAATTCGAGGTCCTGCGTAAAATAATTCGCCTGCGCGTTAATCTGAATCTGCGTATACGCCAGCGCGCCGGGCGCGTTTCCGTTAAACAACGCATCCAGGGTTTCCTGCTCCTGAATTGTCCGGCTCAAAAAGTTAACAAACCGGTGGCTTACCTGCGTTTGCTCTTTGATATTCGGAAAAATATCCGCGTTTTTGAATCCTGATACATTAATCGTTACCGGCACCTGCCGCTCTCCGTAATACGCCATGGGCTTGAGGGGAAAATAAATCTTTTCCGCGGGAAATCGGATAAATACGCCCACGGGGTTCTGGGGCTGGTAATAATAATCCGGCATGGTCGGAGGAGACAACTGCAACTCGCCCTTGGCAGCCGCGTATTCGGATAACCCTGCTGCTGCATTCGGGTCACTGATCCAGCTTACGACAAACGAATAATCCCTTCCCATATACTCTTCCAAAAACTTTTCGGAATCCTCGGACAAATTCGTCCCGCGCGCGCTCAAATAGCGTTTGAACCGCTCCGCATCATTTGCTTCAATGACTTCTGTCGCAATGCCAAACTTGTCGATATGCTCGTAAATCGTAATGCCATCCAGGGGAATCCCGCTTTCTCTGGCCGCCGGTGCGGAAGAACCTAGCGTGGAATACGCAATCGAGGTTGTTAGCAATACAAGGATTCCAAGCGGCGGAAACGCGGCGACAGCCATGTAGCCATCCAGCAAAAACAGGTTCTCCGTGAACTGCTGCTTTAAGTCCTTGCCATAAAGCCTTGGAAACCCCTTGAGCGTGTCAATTTCGATTTCGCCCGGCTTTGCGGGCACGGGAAAAATCCAAACCGTCTTTTGGTTTGCGTTCGAATTATCGCCCAGTGGAACGGATTCGGGGAATTGCTGCAGGTCCAGCATCACAAATAGGTTTTCGGTTCCGTCTTCCAAGTGAATAAACGCTTCCGAGCGATTATAGTACTGAGGGTAGCGGTCGCGAATCGCAATGCTGGCAAATACGGGAGTCGCCAGGAGCAATACCAAAAAAACGGCCAAGAGTTTTTTCCAATGCATAACCCATTAGAACCCCTAAAGAAGTTAATATGCTTTTGTTTTTGACTGGTTTTTCCCTGCACTGAACCCCCTATTTGAAGGAATGGAAAAGAAAAATTCTGAATGAATGCATTTGGTCCATTGTAAATGACCCCATTGGGATTCGAACCCAAGTCTCAAGCTTGCTCCAACAAAAATCGTACCGATGAATTCCAATGGAATTCGAGGTACTTTTTCGCAAACCTTTTGTAAAAGGTTTCCGGAAGCTCGCATACTATCCAGGCTATACTATGGGGCCTTATCACAAAGGGCCAAAATTGATTTTTAAAGCGTGGCGTTGATTCAAAAACAGATTACTTATTTTCAAACGAAAACTTGATTCCGCTATCGGTAATCTCGTAATAAACCATTTTTTTTTCATGCTTTCCACTGCGCAGCTTGAGAATCTCCAAAGCGTTTTCGCGCTTGGTTGAATTCTGGATATTGTAAAGTACGATCACGCCGTCCGCAAGAAACTCCTCAAAGCCGGTTGGACTATACTGCTTTGGTACCTGTTCGGTTTCTGAAATCACCAAATTCACTGAATTCAAATCGGATAACACGTCAAAAAGCTCCTTGATATACACGCGATAAGTGGCTTCGCCCATAAACGCAATTGAAAGCGCCGAAAGCGAATCCACACATACCCGATCAGGCTTAAATGGAAAAGACAAGTCTTCGGCCTTAATTTCAAGCAACCCTTTTTTTTGGTCAATTCGCTGTTCAATCTGGCGTGAAACCTTAATCGGGTCCAGTTTAATAATCGCCAGTTTTCCTTCTTTTTCAAGTTGTGCCAAATCCCATCCAAAGTTCTTGCGCATATGCTTTCGAATGTGCCGTGGTTCCTCTTCAAATGAAAGATAAATTCCCCTTTCGCCATGCAGTGCGCCCTGGTAAAGCGATTGAATACAAAACGTGGTTTTTCCGGTGCCAGCCCCCCCCGAAACCAGAATAACGGATCCGCGCTCTAGTGAGCGGTCTTCCAATAAATTATCGAACGCGTCCACGCGGACGGGCAGGTAATCCACTAACTCCAAAAACTTGTTTTTCATCCGGATTTCAACTCATCTCGTTTTTTCTGCAATTCGTTTAGTTTTTCGCGGTACTCTTCGCGGCTTAGTGAGTGTTCCTGATAGTATTGAACTTGGATCCTTTTAATTTTTTCTTTAATATCGGCCTCTGTTGCCGGGCGGTCCAGCTTTTTTGCGGACTGACTCAGTTTGGGGTAAATCACTTTGATAAATCCGATCGTGGCAATCAACAAAATAAAAATCCAGAAGAAGGCAACATAAATCCCGGCAAAAAAACCAGAAGTAATCACTACTTTTTTGTCCAATTCTCCGCTGTTTCCAAACTCATCCTGCGCCACAATATGGACCTGAGTTGCTTTTGATTGGCTTTCGATGGGCACAAACGACATGGCGTATACTCCGTCGGATGTTTTGGTCAAAACATAATTCGTATCTGCGATGGCTAAAAGTATTTTTTCTTTTTCCAAAAAATCGCCATTCCAGTACTTGGCCTGTACCTGCCATTCAACGGGTTTCCCGGTTTCAAAAGAAAATTTTTTAGGCTCCCGAATCGACAAAATAATCGGCGCTGGTTCAACTTCAATGCGAGTATGAAATTCTCCACCGGTTCTTTCGGATTCCTCTATTCTTTGGCTTACGATCACCAGATTGAAATCCTTTAGGGGATAATCAATAGGGATTTCAAGACTTCCACGGTAAATACCGTCTCCTAAGGAAGCCATTGGTTGCCGGCGGCCGTAGGCGTCCCAAAAATAGACCTCGGCATTTTCGACCGGTGCATCGGCTTCACGCAAGGTTAAGTCCAAAATAATGGTTCCAAGCCGGTTTATCTTATCCGGCGGGTCATTAAAAAAATCCGAAACCAGTAAACTGCTCTCACGGGAAGGCTGAACCGTGATTGAAACATTCGCTTTTTCATTGGCGTGTAGAAACGAAAAAACCCAGTTTCCAGTCGGAGCGGTAAAATCGATTTCATGCGCCACATTCCAGTCTCCTGACGCAGGGCACGAAAAAACCGTTTCTAAAATCGTTAACTGTTCGGGTTGATAAACCTTCACAGAAATGGGTGCATTTGTGGTGCAAACGCCTGAAAATACTGCGGAGTCACCTTTTTGGACGAGTGTTTCGTTCACCGTAACCGAAAACCCCCCCGCGTTCGTAGCCGCAAGGATCGCAAGAAAACAAAATGCCAGTATTTTTTTCATTTTTCCATCTTCCGTAATTGCTCCTCTATTTTATTGAGCTGATTTCTTTTTTCTTGAAGTCTTGCCTGGTACGCGGTCTTATCAATGGTGGTGTCTCCAAAGTACGCGTTTTCCAGCACTGACTTTTGACTAAGCAGTTTTTTTCTCTGTTCTCTCAAATTGTAGGCTGAAAAAGTCCGAAAAAAAGGCCGGGCGATGACAAACGCAATTCCAAGCAAAATCGCAAATATGCTTAGGGTCAAAACCGGGTTTTCAAGCAATGCAAATAGCAGTGTTTGCTGGGCAACGGTAACCTGTTTTTCGGAAAAAACCGTGTTTTCAAATTCGTCTTCTGCAAACAGAAACAGTCGAAGCTCTCCGCGATGCGCTTCGGTTAGAAGTACCTCCGTTTTGTAAATTCCTTCTTCGACCGGTTCGAGCAAAAACTCTTCCTGGTTAATGCGAAGCTTAACGGTTCCTGTTGTGACGGGCTCTTGATCGGCATAAGTGACTTTAATTAATACGGGTAGTACGTCTCCGAGCCGGTAATACGAAAGCGCAGGCTCCAGTACCCGTAATTCCAATTCCGCTTGTTCAATCCGCTGGACAAATACGAGGCTCCCCTCGCTTTTTTCGTTGTTGGAGTCGCTTTGAGCGATCACCCGAAAAACCTGATCTCCAACCGGGAACTGGGGTGAAATCGGAACAAACACCGAATAGGTTCCATTGCTGACCACTGTCAAAGGAATTTTTTCCCCCAACGGAGTTTCAAGAATTACCTCTGCATTTGAAACGAGGTTATTTTGTTCATCGGATACTGATACAAAAAGTTCCAAATTCTCCCCGCGGCGCAACGCGTGGTTCACATCTGACGAAATCACCACTGCGAGTTCTTCTTTGGCGGTTTCTTCGCGAATTAAAACCTTTTTTTCAAAGAAAAACCGGTTTCCGGATACGTCCTCACCTGAAATGCGAATGACCCACTCGCCGACAGGGTCAATCAGGCTTGACTGGTATGCAAATTGAAAATAACCGTTCTGATCTGTTCCGATGGCATCTTCGAAAAGGCTTCTATCACCGCTTAGCATCTCAATTTTTCCTTCTGCGAAAACACCTTCTTCCCGTTTTTGAATCACTCCGCTCCCGGTTATTTTTTCGCCACGCTTAAAGCGGGATTTTACTTGCAGCGTTCCTGAAAGCGTATTCATAATTTGAATCGGAACGGTATTTGAACTGAAAATGTTTCGAAACAACCCATTCACATTTAAGTCGTAGATGCCCGCATTCGTATCAATGACCGCCAAGCCGTTTCCAAACACCGAGTCAAATTCCAATTCGTCATTGTGGTTTCCATCATTAAACAGGAATAACACCCCAAAAAATCCGGTAGCGTTTAAATCAACTCCCGAAACGCTCCTGCCGCCCGAAGTAGCCCGAACCGTAACCGGAATTATTTCTCCCCAAAAAAAAGTTTGGTTTGAAGCGGGCGAGAGTATTTCAAGTTCAAGACTCGTGGGCTCGCAGTCCGCAGGGCAGGTTCCAAAGGACTCATCGCTTTCACAACTCGTGTTTCCACAGCAATTCGCCACAAAGGCGGGTTTACAGATGCCTTCGACGCAGGCATATTCCTTGCAGGTTAATCCGCTTACGGGCCCTCCACAGGACCCGCAGTCGCCTGGGCACGAACACGAATTTTCCCCTGATTCACAAACCTGGTTTCCGCATGCGGCGCCGGCTGCATTGATGAATAAGAATACAAAACCCGCAAAAACCAAGCATCCTTTCCAAGGAAGCACACAATTACTTGGGCTTTCGGGGCGTTTTTTGCTTCGCATAAAAACCGAGCGCTATAATCAGCACAACGAGAGCACCCGCCAGAATAAGCATCTGATTACCGCCGGCAGGGGATTTCTGAGTCGTTGCCGCGGCACAAACACCACTTTGGCACTCTTTGCCAAAGCCACATACAGACCCATTTTCTACGGGCACAAAGGCACAACGGTTATTCACACAGCGGTTATTGGTGCACAAATTACTATCATCACAGTCCGAGTCCGTGCGACACTCACTTCCCGATTGCGACGCAATCGGAGTAGCGGTTAGCACAATGGGTGGCAAAAATGAATTGAGTGCTTCGTCTGAAAGGGCTTCGCTTTGCCTCACGGAATACACCACTTCTTGTCGCGCATTCGGTGCGATGGATGGAATCGTAAACTGGACAATCGGGTCCTGCTTTAATATCACAAACGGCAAGTCTGACGAGATCAAAGCGGCATCAAAGGCCACTTCCTTTGGAATCTGTTCTACTACCTTAACGCCGCGAAGTTCCGATGAACCCGTGTTTTCGATTGAGAAAGCAATCCTTGTCACAAACTGCGAAACACCGTCATTGGTGGATTGACGCGTCACCGTGACGCTTCGCTCCACTGAAACCTTGTTGAGCCACTGCGCTGCGTTTGAAATATCGCTTTGCGTAAACCCTGCCTCTAAAAGAACGTTTTGAACATCTGCCTGTGTAGGCTGCTCATTCAAGGTTCTTTCATCTACGGTTTCTTCCGAAGTATAATTGCAAATGCCGCAATCTGTTGGGCACACGCGGCAGGTTTCAGTGGGCTCTTCACACACCGTATTTCCGCATCCTTCCACACAATCCTGCGGACAGGTTGCCGAAGATTCGTTGCCGGTGCATACTGCATCCCCGCACACAGCGACACAATCCGCCGGACAGGTAGCGGTTGTTTCGCTTGCCCTGCAAACGCCATCCCCGCAAATTTCGCTTCCCCCGCCTCCTCCGCTGCCCGATTGGAACGTAACACGGAATGTAACCGTCGTGCTGTTTTTGTCCACGCCGTCGTTTCCAATCAAATAAAGCGTTACAATGTGCGGAAGTGGCGTGGCCCCCGTGATGGAATACGTATACGTCGTGGCAGTACTATTATTCGTCCAAGTGCTGTTGTTGGAACTGACCCAATAGGTATCAACACCCGAACCACTTCCATCGCTTGACGTATACACCAATGTAAAATTAAGTCCGGTCGTTGTAGTGGATCCACCGTTGCCTCCGGTATTCGTGATCGTAGCGGTGGGCGTTGTTTTATCAATTTGAACATAGGTGCGGTTATAATCGGTTGTACCGCTTGGAACTGAATTACTGCTGGCCAGGTTTCCGGCATTATCTGTTACATTCCAGTCCAACGCATAATTTCCATCCCCGCTAAATCCAATCAGTACATTGCTGTCAAAATCCGAAAACGTGGATGGCATGGTGACAGTGGATGTTGCATCTGTATCCGTGCGGTATCGAATCGTTCCGCAACCTGAACGGTTCGAATCTCCATTCGTAGAATTTCGGTCTGTACAGGTAAGTACAACGTTGGCATCCGGTGTTTGCCAGGTAGCGTGATTTCCATCCCAAGTCAGGTTCGGGGCAATGTTATCAATTCCAAGTGAATTCGTGGAAATATTCGTATCATTCGCAGCGCCGGCTGGTTTTGCGCCACCCGTATTGTTGATATCATAAATCCGCATGCGAATGAAATAGTTCCCATCGTTTGCAATGATTCCGCGCTGAATATTAAGGTCAATCCGGCAATTAACGCGGGACGTAAACACATTGCTGTCGCACAAATTTGAGGATTGTCCGGGCAGGGCTCGGGCCCCCAAGTTTAAGTCCGCGTAAATCACAATATTGGTATCTCCCCCGCCGGTTGCGTTAGTCGAACTTAAGTTAAAATCCAAAAAAAGCCCGTTCGAATCCGCACTCGTTACGTTAAAGTCGATTTGAAGATTTCCGTCACGGTATGCACTCAAATAAGGAAAGCCCGCATTCAGATTATAGGTGGTAGCAGTCCCAACTCCGCCCGTTGAACTGGTCACAAACCGCCAGACGTTTACATCCACCGTTCCCGCGGATACAAAAGGAACTAGTGCAAGTAGGAAAAAAAATAGCGCTAAAACCCGAAACGCAGACGCTTTAATTGCCATGTTTTTATTGGATTTCTGAACTTTATAAATGTTATCTTCGGCTAAAACGCCAATTTTTTTGTTTAAACCGCTATGACCCCGCTGGGATTCGAACCCAGGTCTCAAGCTCGTTGCAACCAAAAATCGTACCGATGAATCCTGTGGGATTCGAGGTACTTTTTCGCAAACCTTTTCTAAAAGGTTTCCGCAAGCTCGCATACTATCCAGGCTATACTACGGGGCCACCGTATAAAACTCGCCAAAATTGTTTTTTAAACCGACTTTTTCCACTCAATTAATGACGATTACTTCTTGGTCATCAATAATCACCGTTTTTTCACACTGCGAAACAAACGCATCCTTTTGCTCCACGAGTACCGGGTAGGAATGCAATATGCCGGCCTTTACGAGTTCACGCAGACCCACTTTGCGTGCAAAATCGGATAATCCTATCTTGGAGAGCTGGCGCTCCGCAAACGGAAGACCCGAAAACACTTCATGCGCAAACTCCAGAATTTTTCGCGCGGAAAGGTCACGCACGGGCCTTAATTCTTCCACTGAAAAAATCTCGACCTGCGCCGAATCCGCGACGCTTCCGCGGCCCGTGGACACAAACGGTTCCACTGCAAACGCCATGGGGTCCCCGATTTTAACGCTGGAGTGATTCCGCGTGTTTGGGATCGAAGGCGGTGCATGCTGCGTGAACTGGCCCAGCCCGTGGCCAGTCAGATTTGAAATCACCTTGAAACCCGCTTTTTCGACGAGCGGTTCGACTGCATTTCCGATTTCCGAGACGCTGTGCCCCACTTTGATCACGGACAATGCGGTTTCGAGCACCGCCTCGTTGGTTTCAATCTGTTTGGCATGGTCATTTGAAAAATTAATCGAAAACGCGCCATCCGCAATAAAACCATCCACCTGAACACCCATGTCAATTTTCAGCAAGTCGCTTTCGTGAAGCAGGGTTTCGTCATTGATTTTGGGCGTGGCGTGCGCGGCCTGAAAATTCACGGACAGGTTCACGGGAAACGCAAGACCGCCTTTCAAATTGTGTTCCTTTAGTTCGCTTTGAATGAAAGACTCCAATTCGGTTGCAATATTCAGCAGCAACACATCTGCTTTAACAATTTTTTTGGCCCTTTTCACCGCGGACTGGTGAATCCGGCCTGCGTGCTCGTAGTTTTTGCGAATGATTTTGTCCATATGAATCAGAACTGTAGGTTGTTACTTGAAGTGTATTACTGAAGTATTACGGGGAGTTGTTTTTTAAAAAGGGAAATGAAGTTATGTAGCAGTTAGAACAGTCTGCTTTGCTTTCCGCCTTGCTGCAGGTCCTCTTCATTGATTCCGAGTTCATTCAAAATGCGGATCACGGCCGGCAGCACCTGGTGGTGAATGTAATACTCCGCATCGTAATTCCCCTCCTTCACAAACTCTTCAAGCTCTGCGCGGTCCGAAATGCTTTTCCCGTTCTTGGTAATGATAAACCCAATCACGCTTCCCACTTCGATTTCTTTTCCGCGCGCCACCGCCTTTTTGGCGGCCGCGACATGCGGGCCCACGGAATCATACTTATCGAGTTTTCGCTTGACCTGCGTTAAAATCACCAGGTCTTTTTTGGGAACGCTTCCGCGCTTAAGTGCCGCAATCGTTTCCTTCACAATTCCAATACTTTTTTGCGGATCCCCCTCCGCCAGCAACGCTTCAATGACTGCCTTCTGGGTTTTTTTGGCAATGCCCGACCAGTCGCGGCGCACATACTCAAACCCCACAATTTTGAGCTGGTTGGAATAATTCATCAGTGCATACCGCTTTTTGGCCGCGCCGCCCTTGGCGTCCTTTTTGGTGACAAAAATCCCGCGCTTGTAAAAATCCTCAATCTCAAGCTCCATGGCTTCGGGAAGCTTCGCATTCACTTTTTCGACAAACTGCTTCACATCTTCCTGTGTTTTTCCTTTCGGAATCACCAAAAAGTTCGAATCAGTGTCTGCATATACCACCGAGAATCCCGCCTTTTGCGCTTCTTCAACCGTATGGTTCACATAATACCGTCCCCACGCGGTGATCGCCCGCGCGCACTCGCGCGAATACCAGCGAAACTGCGCGAGGGCCAGCACGCCGTAAAACGAATTCAGAATAATTTTGAGGGCCCACTGGCGCGCAAACAGCAATTTCGTAGCCGGATCTTTTTTATCCGCCTTTTTGTACTCCGCTTTCAGCGCGCTTCGGCGCTCCAAGAGGCTGCGCACAATGCTGACAAAAAATCCTTCGGGTTTTTTTGTAAACGCGTCCCCGTCCGGTGAAACATTGAGGCCTTTGGATTCCTTATTGGCTTTGCCGCGGTACGCATCGGGCGAAATATTATGCCCCACCAGAATGCTCGGATACAGCGACCGAAAATCAAGCACGGCAATGTTTTCATGCAGCCCCGGAACCGGTTCTTTCACATACCCGCCGACCATGGATTGAAGCAAGCGTGCTTGCACCTCGCCGGACTCGGGTTTGTTGGGCACCACCGTGCTGGTTTCCGCGCTTTTGATTAAAAGCAATGCCTCAATGATCTGGGACGCGGAGGCGCGGCAGGTATCAAACAAGGAAAAACGAATAATTTTGCTTAACTCCAAAAGCAATGGAAAATACTCCGTAATGATCCGAAGCGTATACTCCGCATCCTCGCGGTTATACTTCACCAAATCCTCAAGACCCTCTTCGGAATCCCAGATCTGGTTAATCTCCACGGCCGTTATTTTTTTCTTGTTCGCTGAAAACAAATCATTGGCAACCGATTCCAAGTCCTTTTTCACGAGGTTCACCGCGCCAAACCGGCTCAATAGGTTAATCGTCTGATAGGCATCCACATGCTGGATTCCTTTGAGCTTGGCGGCATTCTCAAGACCTCGGCGCTTCAGAGAAGGTTCGCTCTTCTCAAACCCCATCTCCGCTTTCAGTTTTAAAGTGTGACACCGTTCCAGCAGATACGGAAAATCAAACGCATCGCCGTTGTAGGACACCAGAATATCCAAGTCAAGCGCCGCAAGATCCGACAAAAACCCGGAAAGCATTTCTTTTTCGGCTGCAAACACTTTGACGCCTTCAATTTTTTCGGCCGCTTTCTTTGTCGTATAAATCGTGCTGCTTTTAGGGGTTGAAAGTGCAATCATTAAAATCGGGTCCTTTTGGGGGTTTGAAAACCTCCCCGGCGAATACGTCTCCAGGTCAAACGCGGCAATGCGCGGCTCGAACACGGACTGCGTTTTTTGAGGTGCAATTTTCAAAATATTTTTCTGACCATTTTTTTCCTCAAATTCAAATTCAAACTCCGTGTAGGGCTCCAATCCGGAATCCACCAAAAACCGCTTTGCAAACGGAATGTCAAACTCAAACACCGAAAAACCGCTTTTTTTAAGCTGGTCGCGTGCGATTACAAGTTCCTTGGTGCTTTTAAAAAAAACCTTCAAAAAGGGTTTTCCCGATTTCTGGATTTCCCCGATTTTTCGAACTGAAAAGCCTTCTTCGCCAAACGACTCTTTTTCAAGTCCGGTCTTGGTTTTTGCGTTTTCTTTTTCCGCAAACAAGTAGGGTGCAAACTCCGGAAAGAAAAACTGTTCCAGCCCCGTTTTCGTCCGGAAAAAAGCCGTAATCACAGACTCGTCGTTTTCGTTCTGCCTGTAATCGACTTCAATCAAAAAACCGGTTTCTTTTGGCATTTGAATCATTCTCCGGGGATATCCCTTGCAAATGTTACGCAAATCTTTTTAAGCATGGTTTGCGCTTAATTAGTGCGAAAAAAGGTTTTTGAATCATGCCGCACGAGCGACGCGTCCAACGGGGTGTTCCCCCCCAAGCCGCGCAAACGGGAGAGGTCTCCACGAGCCGGTCTGAGCGGCCTGTTCCCCAAAACCAGATATTTAATGCGCTTTCCCAGACGCAATCCGACATTCGGGCCCTCAACTCCAGCGTTCTTATTTTAAGCCAAAAAATGCAGTACCTGGTTCGAAACGAAAAAATTCTGGGCCGAAACCTCATTGTTTTGTCCAAGCGCATCCGCGAAATCGAAGCCACTGGAATCTCCGCTTCTTCAACCGGTGCATTAAGTCCCGCGTCAACGGAGCAATTAAGCGAAATTTCCGCGCGAATCGAATCCATGGGGCAAAAACTACTCAACATTCAAAACGAAGTCGAAGACATCAAAGAACATTATGCCAAAAACGAAACCCTCAAAGAAATGAAATACCTCGTGGACACGATTAACCCCCTGGATTTCGTCACGCTTAAGCAATTCAACGAACTCTTTGACCAGAAAATGAAAAAAAAGAAATGAAATACACGTTTTTTTGAAAGCCCCTGGTTATTCTTCCCGTTCTTTTTTTTCCGCATACCGCATGAATTCTTTGCGTTCAAATGGATTCATATCCGGTATTCGTTTCAGTTCGGGTATGAGCTTTCTGAAAAACATTTCCTCACGCTGCACCATGATCTGATATTTTTCCGGAACCGAAAGCTTCATTTTGGTGATAATGCGGCCGTACAACGAAAACAGCTGGGACTGGCGCTGCGCTTCTGCAACGGCTTCGTCCAAAGAGATTTTGTCCGGATGCTCGGTCAAACTGCGGATGAACCGCCCCATTTGGTACCGGAGGTCATAGGAATCGATTCCCTGTTCTCTTTCAACGCGCCTGCGCGCAAGTGTGATTTCTCCGATTGCATGCGGGATATGGTCGCTCAAAAACCCCATATAATCGTCCATTGTCCTATGCGTATGGCGAAACCTTTCAAATGCAATAAGCTCAAGCTGGCTATCATTCAGCAAATTGCGCTCCATCTGAATTATTTTGGGGTCAAATTTTCGTTTGATTGCTTCCTGCAGTCTTCGCGTGCGCCGGGCAACGGTGCTCTTAATCTTTAATGAAGTTTCAGCAATGGGTTCGCCTCTTGCAATCCAGGCAACAATGGTATTCACCATCTTGGTTTTGGGGCTCCACCGCGTACCTGCCGGCAGCGCGACTGCACCGGGTTCCCGAAACTGCTTTCGCCATTGTTTGATTTCGATTTTATTCAGCCTATTCCGGCTTGGCCTGCGATCTTCCTTTTTTTTTCGTGCCATAAGTTCCTCTGCAAAAACTAGTCCACGCAGGTAAGCGTCGGCCGAAGCTGCACGCGGTAGGGCTTTCGCTTTTCAATCCGGACTCCCGCATCGCGCTCCGTTACGATTCCGATTTCCGTTGAAAGGCCGCTGGCGAGCGTCTCGTTGACGTCAATGGTTTTTTCAGCCGACATCGCGACTCCGATTCCAAACTGTGCGGCTTCCATCAGGTCATCGCGTATTTTTTTCTGGATTTTCCACTCCTGGTGATACGGAAAAAGATTTTTGATTTCAGGAAAAAAAAGCATGGCAGCAATGGCTGTTGCCTTTGAATCCTTTTGGTAAAACAACCTGATTTCGCGCACGAGGCTATGCACCAAAATAAGCCGCATCCGGTTATCCAAAGTGTTCAGGCGAATCACGCCCGCCTTTCCAAGTCCGCGTTCGAGTGTTCCGGCAATATCGGGAATCCGGTTTGGGCCATTAAAAAAACCCGGATACAATTGGTCCATCAGAGACACGATTCGCATGGCTTTATGAATATGAAACCGCGTGACCTCGCCTCCGGGCGACTGGATCTTGATGGCTTCAATTAAATCCGGCAGGTTTGCGGCAACGCCCAGTTCAAACACCATCTTGATCACGGTATACGCCGGCGTGTGGCCCAAACGAAACAGCTCCAGAACCGATTCGATGTCAAGTTCTGAAAAGTTAATGCGAAGCCGCTCCGGCGCCTCAAATTCGTCGGATGGAAAACCCAGCGGCGCCAACTCCAGTTTGCTTTCCTTAAGCCCGCCGATATTCTTGGAGGGTTCTTTGATGCCGTCAAAAAAATGGCCGGTTTCAAACAATACCGCCGGAAACCCTGACAGCAAGGCGCTTTCAACCAGTATCCGGATTGCGCTCACGCGGTCGCGCGGGGTTCCTCCGACGATTAAGGTTTTCTTAAACAATGCAAGCGGTTCCTCCACAATGCTTCCCTCGCGGGTAATTCCGAGCTTCACCTGACCAAACCGCGTAGGCTTTGGCTGGGTTTCGGGAATCAATATCCCTATGTTTTTTTGGGCCGCAATTCCGGCGCGGGTTTTTTGGATCAGGAAGGGTTCCATGAAAAAACCCGAAAAAAAAGCGGACTTGGCGTCACTACCGGCTTCTGAAAAGGGAGCCATGGCGTACCCGAGTGTTTCAATCGCGATCTGCAAATGCTTCTCCGAATCATGAATCCGCGCTTCAAGCCCCGAAAACGCTTTGGAAGTGTCAGAGTCAGTCTCGGAAAATACCACGCCGCTGTCAATAAACACAAACCAGAGCGTGGAATCCGCGTCCGGATGAAGCGCGATTTCAAGGGCGGGAAACGAAAGCTTTTCAAGGAGATTTCCGGGGTTTTCGCGTGCCACAAAAACCTTAAACAATTCCAAAATCTGCCCTGTTTTTTTTCCGTTCTTTTTTTCGGTGATTTCAACGATCAGTTCAGACGAATCGTTGGCCAGCATCCGCGTATCGTAGTCTGATTGTGACGCCGAAAAAACAGTCTCCCACGGACCGCTTGGAAACTCCATATCAATCCCAAAGTTCACATAATAGGCATTCTTGGATTAAAAACGTTATGGGGAGCCGTTTGCGTCCGGACTCGGTCGCGTCCACCTATTCGGGTGCAGGCGAGTGTGACGTGCGGGGTACCATCAGTACCCCTTTCGGTGGAATGCGCGTACGCAATCGCGCCGGACCCGCTTCGCGGGGCCTGCACGGTTTTCGGTCAACTGTACAGTAACGAACGTGTCCAAAACAGTCTACTGGTTGGGCACGACATTGCGATTCAACAAAAACCAATTTAAACCCGCATTGCCTAATAATAACGATTTCAGGGTCGCTTATGGTTGACGCACAAATTGTTCTGGAAACCGTTTCGCGCATGCGCGCGTCAGGCATCTCGGACGAACTCATCCGCTCCACGCTATCCGATATTGGGCTTTCCAAAACCGAGATCGTACAGTACCTAAAACCCGCCACTGCTACAACTGTGGCAAAACCGGCGGTTGAAGTGCACACCAAAACCGCTTTTTCACCCGCGGTGCAACCTGCGGCTGAAGAAAACCTCGAAGACGATGACGCTTCCGGCTTTCTGCGAGCAGCCCCCGGCCTTCACGAAGAGGCCCTTCATACCACCACGCATGTCGCACTGGATGTCCAAAACCAGCAGTTGGCCGAAGTCTCGAAGCGACTCGAAGAATTGAATTCCAAACTCTCCAAATCCCCGGCGGGATCCACGGCCCAGTTATCCGATTCCGTGGCGCGTTTGGATAAAAAAATTTCCGCATTTGAAAACGAATTTCAAGACACCAAAACCCAGATGGCGGCATTCAAAACCGTGCTTGAAAAAATCCTTGAAACCAACCGAGAGATACTGACTGAACTGCAGGAAAAAAAATAGATTCACTAAACGATTCCGGGTTTTACTTTCTTCTTCCAATTTTTTCGAAGGTTTTCGTTTGCAAAATTTTACGCTTGAGTTTTTTTTGGGAACTCTTCTGTCACAACTTGAAAATCCGTTTTAGTCCATCGAGGAGGTTTTTGGAGCCCTGCGAAATCCGGTCCACCAAGCCGGTTGAAACCAGCCGCTGGTTCGGGTTGTCCGTAATGGCTTCGCCCAGAATGCTTCCGCCGCCCGTAGAAAGACCCGCGGTTTCCGCATACAAATCAGGGGGTGTTCCTTTGGCTTTTTTAAGCCCCTCGGACATATCGCGCAACTCGATTTTAACGCGCCCATGCACGCGCTTGGCTGCAAAAATCCCGCTGGTTAAAAACAACAGCAGTGCCAAGGAAATCGCGATCAGCACCCCTGCAAATGCCTGTTCAAATACAAGTGCGATCACTCCCGTGGACACGAGGATCACGATCACCAGAAAGGACTGTGACCGAAGCTCGCCGGAAACGTTTTTCCAAATCCACGCGACCACGATTTCCCCCAGAAGAATCCACAATGTTTCAATGCGCGGGTAAAACGCCAAAAAAACAAGACCCGTGAGGTATACAAACCACCACTGCCGTGAAATAGCCCCCAAGAGAATCAGAACAAACGACAAAATGATTCCAAATGCGTCGATTTCCAATTTTTCACCAATGGGTTTTGATTTGATTCACTTTTGAAATTTTATCCAAGCGCACTAATACTGCCCAGGCGGACCATAGAGGCCTTCGAGTCCGCCCATTCCCATGCCTGCCTGCGGTTCGGGCTGCTTGGCAAACAGCATCCCCAGAATAATCATCCCCAAAAGAATATACGGAATATAATCCTGCACCACATCCTTTAACCCATAAATCAAAAACAGCGAAAAACCCATCAGCACCAGTGTCCCGAGGGTCCGATCCGTCAATACCACGATGGCGGCAATTCCAATGACAATCCAGAACTCGCCGTAGGTGGCACCCAAAAGCATCAGCACAACACCGACCAGCAAACTCATGGTATCCATACGCGCACACCTGCACCACTGATTTTCTACAATCGATTATTTTTTGAATCCTCTTTTTGGAAGTTAATTGCTTTCGAATCCAATCGGATGTTTTTCAATTGAATTTTGAATTTTTTTTCCCTTGTGGCTTAATTCATTTCTCATCTGGAAAATTATTTCGCTATTTTGGAGAACAACTCTTTTCCAAAGGTTGAAAGCAAAAACAAAATCACGGCAATCCAGATCAGTTCGCGGAACTGAAACACCGTCAAAAACACCACCAGAATCGCAAAAAACACCGCCAGTTTTTCGCTTCCAAGCATGCCTTTGGCCCACGCAAACAGCCAAACGAACAGGAACAATATCAAGGCAATCTCGATATTTCCAAACAAAGCATCCGCCCACACGCTTGTCAAAACTTATTCCTCCGTTATTAATGCCGTCCCAAAAAAAACCGCAGTCCAAAACTGAACAGCGTGGTTCCGGTGTAGGCCACCACGAAATATACCACGTACAGTCCGGATGCCAGGTAAAAATACTTGAATGCCAAGAAATAAATAAGAATGGCTGAAATCAGAATCGTCGGGGTTCCGTCGCCAATGCTTCCGCGCACCGTCATAAAAATCGCAAAAATCAGCATAATCCGCATCAGCAAAGCCACTTCGGGAAAAATATAGATGCTGAGAATTGAAATGATGGCCACCAATGCCAAGCCGATGATTCCAAAGAGAACGAGGTTTCCGCGCTGATTCATTCTTTGCTTCGGAAACAGGAATGCATGCAGAAAATTATCTTTCTTTTGCTTTGCATTGTCAAGAAAATTTCGAAGCGTATTCGTCATCTTTTACCCCATCATGGGCGGTGGCCCCGGCGGGCGATTGTGCCCCCGCTGGGCATGCTGAATCCGGTGCAATCGTTCATCCACATCCCGGCTATTGACTCCCTCTTGACTCCCAGCGCCCTCTTGTTCGCGCTGATTGGCCAAGGGAGGCGTGACAAAGAAAAAGTCAATCAGAATTCCGCTAAAACCAAGCGTAATAATCGCGTAGAGCATGTAAATTCCGCCAAAAATCTTCCATGCATCAAACAAGACAAAAAAACTGATAAACGCCATGAGTGCCACGGCCATGGGTCCCTTGCCCAAGTGATTCTGGACAAACCCGATGATCATCAGCAGGACAAACAGCTTTAAAATCAGGTTAATGTCCGCAAAAAAATCCAGTACATCAAGGCCCGTAACCATACGCATACCAAAACGATTCACGGATTAATAAACCTTGTCGCGCTACGAACGATTCACAGCCCTATTTTTGTTAGCTTAAATCAGGCATCTCCCAAAAGAGACGAAGTTTTGTTTGAAACGGAATACCCAGTTTGTTCAGCGTCTCTTGCAAAGAAGCAATCTTTGTTTGATCGACAACGTCAAGACTGATCCATTGACTTGATTTAACAAATACACTTGTGCAGCCAACAAGTTTTTCAAAGATGGATGACTGAATACGGACTTCTTGAACGGATTCAAGCGGAACAAACAATTTCGTTTCGGCCGTTTTACTAAAAATCAAATCCAAGTCGCCTCTTTGTTCCAATTTCGTAAGCGCGCGTTCAACTCCAAACGTTAATGGAAAATTCGATTGACGCAAGTGTCGAATTCCGCGGTCATAGTTCACTTTCTTAGAAGAATAAAAAACAAACCCATTGCTTTGAATATCAAGATAATGTTCAGGCGTTGCAAAAATAGTAATGAGTGGGATCAGACCTGCCGTGCCCAGCGTAACCAGCGTAATAATGAAGATTCCATCGACAGCTTCCTGCAGCTTCCCGAAGATTGCAGCCGCAACAATTGAAATGATTAAAAAGAATAAAACGACGATAGTGGATATTTCAATGATAATCAAATTTTTTTTGCCCTGATTTGTTTTAAGTTTAATCAATGCCGCGGTATCGGATTCCATCTTTTCCTGGTTATTCATCGGGATTCACGGCTCAAAGATTAACGGTTGGTTCCGGGATTAGCAGGGGGTGCGGTGGCACTGGTTGCGCCAATGCAGACGCGCATCGCATTCCCGCGCTCTTCCAGGAGATTCTCCAGAATCGGTTTGGGGTTCCAAAAGAACTCGGTTCGAACGCCATTATCGCTTCCCGTCACGCAGACTTTCTCTTGCGCCACCAATTCGAACACATCTTCGACCGATTCAATGAAATTGCTCGGCGAATTCCTGGGCATTCCGGGAACACCGCTTAATTCCACGCGCTGTCCGTCTCCCTGCAGACCCAAAAACTCGGCGGATTCATTGGCACCCGTCAAAGACAGCACCGCGGTGCTATGCGCGGGTGTAAAGAACACGGTTTGGAGGGTTACTGAACCCGGCAAGGTGCGGTTGCACCATTCAAATCCATACGACACGTTTTCACGCGCACCCAGTACGCCGCACTTCGCGTTAATTCCCGAAACATCCGGGGTTTCCGCGATGCGGTCCAATCCGTCGCCCAAAAAGTCGCGGCAACTTGGTGAAATGCCCGACCATCGCGACAAAAACGGAAGGTTGGCTTGGGGCTGCGAATCGACTTCCACGGAATAAAATGCAAACGCGTCATTCGAGGCCTGTGCATTCACTTTCAACAACACGGGTGTTGCAAGGCTGGGTGCCAGCAACAGCTCATTGGCCTGCGAATCCACCGACAGCACCAATCCGCGATCCTGCGTATTAAGCACTGAAAACGCGCGCACCTGGCCCGCGGAAAGCGTGGCCGCGGGAATGCTTCCCGCAATGTCCTGCGCTAAAATCAATTGATCGGTGTTGTTGTTTAATTGCACGGGTGCATCGGGCGTGGACAATTCAAAGTTGGTTCCGTATCCGATGCGGCTGCTCTCGCGTCCGACAATGCCGTCCAATGGGTAATAGTAAAACGGGCTGGCGGGTCGCGCATCCGCGGTTTGCTCCAGCGAGACCACGATATCGGCGCGGGGCGTTGAATCCGCAAACCATTCCATCTGCGTATCCGCAAAGGCAACGTCCAAGTCAACCGCGTACAATCCGGGCTTGGGCAAGGGCCGCGTCGGACCGTTAAAATATTCAAAGCGCATTTTTTCGGTGTTTGAAAAGAATTCTCCCAATCCATCCGGCTCGGAATAAAATGAAGGCGTCTGGAAAAAGGCGCGCGTCAAGGCAAAATTTTGGAAATCGTTCCTGAAATCGTTTCCGTAACCGTCGGCCATCAGATGCGCATTAAAGTGCGTGAGTTTCACGATTTTTTCACGGTCAAACCCGCTGGGGTACGATAGGCTTTTGCCGGCTTGCTCAGTGGCAATAATGAACTCCTCAAGGCGCAGCGTTGAAACCGGTTCGCACTTGGTCAAAACGCCTTCAAAGCCCAGCGGGAAGGTTTTTTCCAGCGAATCGTTGGCCGTTCGTGCATTCTCGCAGCCACTGCACGAAATATTTGAAACCGAAGACACCACGCGGTACTCTCCCGGGGGCAGGTCTTCGGCTAAGCATCCGGCTTGAGACTTTGAAATAACGGAAACATTCTGAACACAGGTTTTGACCGCCGTGTTGGATACAATGTTGGTGACTACGGTGGTAAGCTGCACCGTCGCCGAGAGATTGTTGGAATTTTCAACAGTAGAAACAATATTCGCGTCGGTGCCCACGCGGTTTATTTCGACCAGTGTAACACCCAAGTCAAGGCCGGTGGCCGAAAGCGATTGGCGTGCGGGTTCAATGCCGCTAATCGTCGCGGGGCATTCAAAGGTCTCCGCGTTGGCTTCGGTGAATTCGCGCAGCACCTGCAATTTTTTCAATAACGCAATTGAAAACTGAACAGAATCGCAGTACACATAATCGGAATTATCGGCATCGCACGCATTCTGTGCAATGGCGTTCCAGCTCCAATCCAGCAAAATTCTTGGAACCGCGTTTTCGCCCGTGCTTCCGATGGTTTGGCCGATCTGGCAGTTTCCGATCTCCGGCGAGACCTCGACATCAAAGTTCGGCTCGTACGAATTCAACTGCAAGTGGAACTTCGAAGACACGGGCTGGCTTTTTTCCTCTTCAAGCTTGTTGGGCTTTTCGCTTTCGTAAATCTGGTTGGGTTTGTACACGTGTCTTCGGCCGTTAATCGAAAGCACTGCAAACAAGGGATTTAACGCATCCTGCTGAACGAGCCCGTCGTCATTGGACAAGCGGATGAAGCGGGTTTCAATGCTTAATTCCGAATTATCAGTCCGGTTGGACAAGACGGGTTTTCGGTACTCCTCGATGCTCATGCCTTCAAACTCCAAATCATCCTGACCGCTTGCATCGAGCAGTTTGTACACGCCCTTTGCTTCGTTTCCAGTGAAAAAACTAGAGAGATCCAGCAATGAACTGCCTTCCAATATGGAATCGCCCAGAATCGGTTCGAGGAGCGAACCGAAGGTACTTTGGCTTCCCAATTGCACGTCGCGCTGAATCGTTGCAATGCAAATATCGGTTTGGGAATTGTACGCCTGCGCGGTTCCCATGGCAAACATCATCAGCGCCTGCGAAAACGGATTGTTCGTATTTCCGCCTCCAAACATCATGGACATAATCGGAAGCGACTGCAGCAACTGGACCTGTTCCTCGTCATCCTGGCGGTCCTTTAAGACTTTTTCTTCAAAGCCAGCACCGGAAGTGCAATCCTGCAAAGCCGTGTCATCATTGGACTGCGCGTTTCCAAAAAACGGCAAGGACTGCAGTCCCGTCCACGGAAGCAGTAATTGCCGCGGAAACGCGGTTGAACTGGCGGGCTGGCCCAGTTGTACATCAATTTGAGTAATTCGTTCTTTATTCACTTCCAACTCATCAGTTGAATACCTTATTTGTTCATGAACGCTTTCTAATTGATTTGAATATTGAGGGTTTGTTAGATACCCGTTTAAGTTAACTATCCCTTGTTCGAGGGTTTGGTTCCGCGTTCCGAGTCTGCTCCGCTCTGCTTCCAATTGTGTCCGTGCTTCCGCGGAGAGCGACGAGTTTGAAGGGTTTCCGGTTGATGTTGTGGAAGCCACAGGTGTTGTGCTAGGAGCAACGGGTACGGCTGGCTTTGCAGGATCTGTTTGCAAGACAGTTGTTTCGCCGGTCGTACCGGTTGTCGGACCCGTTTTTGGTTTTAATGGAACCAGTTTGGTTTTCGATTGGTTTTCCCACTTGTATTTGGTTCCGTCGGGCCCCTGAATGATTTCTGAGAATGAAACGCTTCCGTCACTGTTTTCAACCGCCTGCTGTCCAAGGCTCTTGTATCCGCTTGGAAGCCCATTCGGGTTGCCTGAAGATTGTCCACCTGGATTATTCCCATTGTATCCGCCCAGAACTCCGGGGTTCTGGGTGACGCTTCCCAGCATTCCCATGACCATTCCAATGGCCGCCCATTTCTGCCCATCCGACATGGCATCATTCAAGGAATGCCGGTCAATAAACACCTGCACGGGCTTGTTGTAGCATTGGTTCAGTACGCGCGCGGTATCCACACCCGAGCCTTCGACTGCCGGGTCTTTGAAAACATTGAATTCAAACTTGGAAAGCAAAATGCATTCATCGAGTGACGGCCGCACGAGCACCGGAATGGTTTTGACTTGGCGCGCGACCTTGGCTCCGGCGCCCTGCAACGACACGCGCACTCCGTATTGTCCGGGTACCGCGTCGCCTGATTGCACGGTAATCCGCTGGCTTGTGTTATCCGCAAGACTAAATCGCTTGGGCGTTGCAGACAAATCGGATTCTACCACAAACTGGGTTTGACCTCCGCAATCCCCCGTTGAAATGACAAACACATCCTGCGAGCCGGTCCCTAATGGACTCGTGGGTGGTGCCCGCGTGGGCGGTGCGGTTCCATTGGAAGGCGGTGACGTATTCTGCGTCTCGGTTTCGGGTGTTCCTTCATTAGCCAACGTTTGCCGGCCCGTCGGCGGGGTTCCGGTTGAAATCGATTCTCCAAACGCCGTTGTTTTGGGCGTAAACGTCTCTTCGGCTTTCATTTCCAAGAAATCCTTATCATAAGAAACACAGGATAACAGGTTAACGACTGCAATATCCACTTCCAATTGCGCGGACAAGGTCTGGGGCGCGCTGTCGGTTGGGTTCGTGGCCTGGAACAGCACGGTTGCTTTCGCATCTCCCGCGACATTCGCATTGGGCGTGAACACGAGCTTGGCGTGCACGCTCCCCGCACGCGGAACGGACGGAGCAATCGTTAAAAAGTAACCCGAACGCAGCACCGACTGGCTTTCATCCGTCAGAAGCAAAAACTCACCCGTTTGGTTCGTGCTCCACAAAATCTTGGATTCCAAATCCTGCACTGCCACCGGTTCGCCATTAATCGCACAATTGTTCTGGATTTCAAACTCGAGCGTTAAGGGTTTTCCCTGCGTGCTCGTTTCCCATTTCGTCTGACTCAAGGTCAAACACGCCGGGTCATCGGTTTCGCCGCCAAGCCCCACGGTCACTTTGGCTGGAACCAAAAATTCCCAGGACTGGCCCAGTGCGCCGACCTGTACGCGCACGTTTCCTTCCAGATTCTGCAGTGCTTCGAGATTCTTTGCTTCGGGTGAAACATGCACTTCAATCGGCACTTCCGTAAAATCCTCTTTTTGAATCTTGGTGCCCTGCCAAAACATCAACTGATTATTCGTGGCTTCCGAATCAATCAAACCGTAAAATCGCCCTTCAAGACTCACGCTTTCAATGAACAAGTCAAAGGGCGCCAGATTCGATAACTTAAGCGTCTTGGCATCCGACTCCTGCGTATTTGGATTCACCGAAAACCCTACGGTATCGGGAGAGAACCCCAAAATATCCGTTCCAATCGTTATTTTTTTCACAGCCGTGTTGTATTCGCTCCGCTCGGCTTCCACATCCAGAATGACACCGGGTGCCTGGGCCGGCAGGTGAATCTCCGCGTTTCCAAGCGAATTCGAAGTTGCCACCACGAGCACGTTGGCAAACTTATCCTTAATCCGAATAATGGCATCTGGCACCGGAAGACCGGTTTCCTTATCCAGCAGCGAAACCACGATATCGTTTTCAACGCCGCTGGCAAGCTCCGCAGGCTCGACAATAATCACAAAGTCCTTGTCGGCAACGGTTACGATTTCAAGCTGCTTATTGAATACAATCATTCCAAGGTCCGTATCCACGACCTTAAAATCAAGCGTTCCCGAACCGCTTTTTTGAGGCAAAAACGCGATCTCGCCGCTGACTTTGCGTCCGGGGGAAAGATCCCCGATTTCAATTCGCGGCAATAAATAGGCATTGGCGGTTCCAATGACCGGACGGCTGCCTTCGGATGACGCATCAAAAATCGTATATTCGCGAAGCGAGAGGTTCTCTTCGGGGTTTGCCACGCGAAGCTCAGCGTGCTGGAAAGTATCCGTGTCGCGTGCCGAAGTATTCGCAATCGTAAAACTAAGCGTGTAATCCTGGAAATTTTTAACGGGAAAGGGGCCTGTGACGGGCATTCGCAATGCTTCGGTTTGGTCATAAATACTCGCATCAAAGCAAAAACGGTCATCGCAAAGCGTTCCGGTGCCCACCTGAAAACTGGCTACATGCGCATCCGCGTACAATTCCTGCGCGTCAATACTTTGGTCCTCGGGGTCGCGCAAAACACCGCCGTTCTTTCCCCACACGCGGTAATACAGGTCCAGTTTCTTTCCAAGCGCCGCGTTTTCCTTGACCTTGACTACCGCCTCTACCGTCATGACACTGGCCACTGGTTTGGACCACACCGAATTGACCCACTTCGCATCCGCATTCGTGACTGATGCAATGTCGAGGTTGTAATTTCCTGAAAACCGCGTGGCACGAACAATGGATGCGGCGGGCGGATTAAATTCTTTGACCAGCCACAGGTCCTTTTCCATGATCTGTTCGGTGCCGGTTCGGATATGAATCCCCAGTTCACGGAAGGTTTTGTTTCCATTCACGTGCTCTTGCGGAACCTTGATCCGAAACCGTGCTACATATTCCTGTCCCGCGGCAACGCTTGCATTTGGATTCGTTGCCGGCAGCGTATGGAGATTCCCCTGGTATAACCCCAGCAGTTCCACTTCAAACTTTGTGACCATCGGAAGCATTTCAATCGTGAATTCCTGAATCACTGCTGGTTTGATTTCAATCAGTGGCGTTGACACAGACGCAAAGCCCGTTTTTTTCACCACCGCATACACGGTTTTATCCGCGCGTGTTTCGAGTTCCGCGACGCCGTTTCCATCCGCCGGTTTGGCACCGCCCCCAAAGGGCTTTTGGTCAAACACATCAATGAACTCCACTTCCGCAAAGGGAACCGGCTCGCCTTCCTTGTCCACCATGTGCAGGCGCAAAATTCCATTGGGAATCAAAAGCGTCGTTACCAAATCAACCTGCTCGGGTTCGCCTTTTTTCCGGCTGAAATAATTCGGGTCACTCCAACCCGAACTCGAACCCTTGGCGGCAAAGGCCGTGTAGGTGCCGCTTCGCATCCCGCTAAAACGCGCCACACCATTCAAGTCGCTTAACTGTTGCGCTGTTCCGATGAAAAACTGCTGCTCTGTTCCAAGTGCCACCTGCGCGTTTGAAACCGGTTTTCCTTCCTGATCCACGACTTTGACCCGCAATACGCCGCCGCACTCTGCAGTGAAGGGTCGAAGCTTGATAATGTAGCTTCCGGGATTAATCCGAAGATCCTGGCGCTCTTCAAAGCAATACTCCGGGGCACTTACTGCCGCATTGTACGAAACATCTTCGCCCACAAAAAATTCCAAATACCCGTTGTTATCCGAACTGGAAACCTTGCGTTCAACTTCGTCGTTTCCCCTGCGAAGCGAAACACTGGCACCCGAAATCACGGCATTGGAAACATTGTCCGCGACCTTGATCCGAATGCGCCCCGCGACATTGCGTTCGAGTTCCAGTTCGACTACCGCACGCGTTTCCCCGACTTGCACTGTTTGCGTGGAAACCCCGAACTGACTGGTCGCATTGTTTTTAACGCGGTAGTGCCCAAAAGGAATATCCGTAAAAACCGCTTTGCCGTTCTCCGTGTCCTCTGAATCCACCAAAATATCGCTGTCGCCTGCGTACAAACCAATGCGGATCGTGTCTTCGACTGTCTCGCCTTCAAATGTTACGCGGACTTCCGCGCTTCCCTGCTCTCCATCACCGGGTTCGAGTGAAGACTGCAGGTACACGGTCTGAATCTCGTTGGTAATCGGCTGTGACGCAATCTCGCGGAAATTCTGCGCCGAAATTCTGGCAACGAGTCCGCCGCAATCCACGGGTTCGCGCACAACCGCCTGCCCCGTTGTAGTGGTCACCGCGGAAGGCGCTGTTGCATTGGGGTTAAGACACGTAAACGAAAGCGAAACCAGCTGCCCAAGCAAAGGCTGACCCGCCTGGTTCAGGATCCGGATCGTTCGCGTAATCGCGCCGCCACTTCCGCCCATGACCTGAATGCGCGCCACGAATTCCTTGCTTTGCGGAACGTCAATTGCAGTACTTTCAAAATCGTCATAGCCATCCCGCGTGACGCGGATGATCACGCTCGAATTCGCGGGAACCGAAAAAGCGGCTTTGCCGGAAATATCCGTGGTGCCCACCAGCTCGGTGGTTCCCAATTCCACGCCCACACGCGCACCTGCAATCGGGTTGTCATCAAAGTCCACGACGCGAACCGTAAGCGTTGGATTTCCAAACGAAAGCAGTGGCGCGAGCAAAAAAACAATCGCAAGGCCCAGCAATAAAAGAATTACAAGTACAAAAAGCGGAAAACTCGGAACAACGGAATCAATGGGATCCACGGCTTTATAGACTGGAATTCCCCTGGCATCAAGCGAATCCAGAAACGCGTAATAGCGGTCTTCCATTGAAAAATAAACACCGCGCACGGAATCCAGCACGCCCATAACATCCCCTTTGTAACGCTACAAAATTACGATTCTCCACTTTATTAATATATAGGCTAAATTCGAATGAAAAATCGGATTTGAATTGAATTCGCGGACAAAAAAATTTTTGGATTTTTTTTCGGATAATTTATTTACGGTCCGAAAATATCGATCCCTGTGTTGTCGTCGGGCGGAAGCTGCTGGGGGGGCGTCCACTCAATTCCAAACACAGAAACAATTGCACTAAACAAATCGATTTTTCCGGTTCGAAAATCGCTTAACGCATTCAAGGTCCGGTTATTGATCTCCAGAATATTTCCTGCCAATACGCCGGTTCCCGCACTGAACACAATTCCAGTGAGCAAAAGCGCGCCTAACTGGCGGTTCAGCAATTCAAAGGGTTCCCGGTCCTGCAAGTCTTCGGAAATTCGCGAGCCAATCTCTGCGCCCAGCACTCCGAATACCGCAAGCCCCATTCCCGCGGCTACATTCAATAGCAAAGTTTCAAACGAAATCACGGGCGAAAGCAGCCATCCAAGTGCCCCAAATACCAAAAAGGCCGTGCGGCCAAAAAAAATGGATGAAAAAAACACGCAGGCAACGCCGAGTTCCAAAAGGTTTGGAACCGAGTAGGGTTCAAACACGAGTGCAGAATAGTTTCCGCCCCAGACAAACCCGCCTACGCGGCCGAGCATAAAAAAGGCAAAAAAAACCAGAAACGAAACAAACAGGTGCATCCGCGAAGTCATGCAATTTCACTCGTATACAAGAAGAAACCCAAGTATAAAAATGTATTTGCGCCATTCCGTAGGCGCAGTCCGGTGGGCCACCTTCGGTGGACCTGTCATTCTATCTCAGACTGAATGAAAAGAATTATCCGGTCTTGATTTTATTCGAATTCCAATAAAGTTACACTAATTTAATCAATATTAAGAAATTGTAACGCAAAATAACTAAATGCAATATAGATCAAAACCGCCAATAAAACCAAAATCAAGACATATTGCCATTCTTTCAGCCTCAAGAAAAAGATTTTTTCCTCCATCTCTGAACACCATTTTTGGCCCTAAGTTGTCTTGATTTTGGCGGGATTCCAGTAAAGTACTAATGCACCGGCTTCGGTATTGTCCACGCACACGGCTTCTTTTTGGATTGCTTCAATCAGGTCCTTGAGCGAGACCTTGCGTGGGCCCGTTATCAGTTCAAATGCCGCCGCGCCGGTTTTTTCAATTGATTTTGAACCCAGATTCTGGGAAGTCGCGTTGCCGTTCACAATTTCAATGCGCGTGGCCGACAACGTGCTTGTTTTTTCCGCGCAGATGGGCCGAAGCGACGCATTGCTCGTGCCTGCAGGCAGATACAAGGTTCCGCTGGCTTGTGTGGCCTGAACAAACGGATACTGCTTCTCGCCTGCGATTTTACAGAACTGCTGGGGTGTTCCTGTGCCCGCGGTGCCATTCTGCCAGGTGATTAAAGGGCCAACACCCGTTCCGTTTACCTGCAAGTCATACAAAATTCCTTTGACTCCCTGCTGCTGGGTTGTTGCAAACGCAAACGCCATGGAGGGAGCAAACAAAATTTCGCTGGAAGAAACTTCGGTAAGCGTTCCTTCCTGCATTCCTTTATCCGTTACAACGCCTTCTTTGAGTGTTAAGAATTTCTTCCCAATGGTGTGCGATGTGCGGTCCGCAGTTAATTGCAATGGCTTTGTTGTCGCGGTTCCATAACTGGTACCGCTTTCATTATTGGGCAAAACATCAAATGGCATCTGGAACAGCGGGTTTGAAGCGATGGTTGCGCGGTGCGTCTGGTCAAGTACCTCCGGTGCTTCTGCAAAGAATACAACGACGGGCTGCGTTGGAGATTCCCAATTCGCATTAATGAATTCCTTGTAGGCACCCGCTTTGTCTACCGTTCCGCTAAAAGATAATTTTTGGATTGCATTCACACCCAATTCCGCTCCGAAGGTTCCGAATGCCGTCTTGAAATCGCTTACGAATTCTTCCGAATAGGAATCCGGGATGAGAAGCACAGGGGCATTGATGAATTGCGTGTACCAGTTCGACAACGTGGTCTCGCCCGTCAATCCCTTGAGTTTAGCGTCCTTGAGCACGCGGTTGAATTTGTCGTCTCCGACTTTAATGGCCGTGGTGTCCTGCAATCCCACAATGAATTTAACGGAAAGCATTTTTTCGATCTGTGCGGTTTCCACTGTGACCTCTGTCCCGTCCACTTTTCTGATTTTACAGATCGCAGTATCGGAATCCAGTTTTGCTCTGCAATCTTTGGATACCTGCTGGTGGAAATATCCGTACTCTGCAAGAGTCATGACCAGATGTTTTTCGCTTCCAAGCGTGACTTCGTCTGCGCCTAGTGCCTTCAAAAACGGATTCATGCCCGCGTCAGCCGTAGTGTCCTTATCAAACACCAACAGCATGCGATTTGAATCAATGGAAGGATCTTTGGCAATTCCGTTGAGTACGAAATTCATATGTTCGACGATTACCTTTGCATTGTCTTTCGTCAATGGAAGTGTTTGCATTGTTAAAAACCGCTCAACGTTTTTCAACGCATCCTTTTCGCTTTGGGTCAAGGCGTCTTCGAGAATCTCATCTTTTTGTGAAACAAAGAATGCCATTTCTGCAGCGGTCTCGTTTTTTACGCCTGCAAACGAATTGTTTGAATAACTCGAATTCTGTTTAATCACCACATGCTCCGTGGCCCAGCGGAACAAGTGCTCCGTGGTCTTGACGGAATCCAGGTCATTGCTTTTTTTGCGCAATGCGACTTCAACACTGTGCGAATTCTCGGTTAATTTTCCAATCTGGTCTTTTAATTTTCCTTGAATTATTCCGATTTTTTTGATCAGCGAAATGGTATTCTGCACCGCGTCACAAAACTTGTTTCCGGCCGCGTTAGCAGTTTCACCTGTGGCAGTCTTGTTACACGTCTGATCTGTAATATTAGTGGGATTCCAATCCAATAGCAGCATATGGAACCCGGCATTCGTATACGCGGCGGTTCCCGTGGTGCCCGCTTCACAGGCCAGTGCGGCTTCGCCTCCAATGGGCTTTCCATCGGGTCCCAGAATCGGAGTTTGGTCTTCAACAGGAGTGGTTCCGCCCGTGCTTAAATCCACGCACAGTTTGACTGGAATCTGAACATCAAAGGTTTGAAGCGGCGTCTGGCGATGCACCTTCGCGGAAATCGCCTCGGCAAACTCGGTTTTGCCTGCTTTCGCGCGGCTCTTGTCCACGCGCACCTGAATCGCGTTTGTTCCGCCGGTCAATCCAAAGGTTCCCGGCGACGAACTGGACGCGGTTGAAAACGTGAACACGAGCCCGTTTCGCTCAATCGTTAATTCCGTGTCTCCGCCGCTGCCAAATAATCCGCCGCTTGATGCGTTGCCTAAAAACACGCGGTCCACCGTTCCGCACACGTTCACTTGCGCACCGCCCGGAAGGCTGGTTCCCGGGATGTTCGCACCGCTCCCGGATACGCTGGGTGGCGGCCGATAATAGGGATATGGCTGGGCAATCGCAGTCGGTGCCGTGCTGGGCTGGTACAACGAAGACGCACTCGAAGATCTGGTTCCACTGCCAAGTGGAGAAGTATACACCGATCCATTCGGGTTTGCATAGGGTTGTGAATAACCCTGGGTTCCATAGGGCTGTGAATACAATGGATTGGCGACAGACGCATTCGGGAAAGGGGAATTCGGGTATGTCTGCGGTGCATTCGCGTATGCGGTGTTTCCATACGGATTATCGCCCACGCTGAGTACGCGGCGGGCCGCATACGTATAGGTTTCTTTTCCTGCAAAGTCTTTATCGGTCAGGCAGGGACCAAAGTCCAGTGCCTGCGGGTTCACACAGGCCTGCGCGTGAATATACGGGTTTCCGTATTGGCCGGGGCTTTCAAGCGAACCCAGAATATTCCAGAAATCCTCAATCGTAACGCGGAAGACCTTGCGCTGTTCGATTCCCTGCGGCGTGGAATAACGCACCACGAGGCTTGCAGGTGCCTGCACACGGTTGAATGCACCCGTGGCCCACACGCGGAATCCATAGAACGTGCCCTGGTTGGAGCCCGTCAATGGGAATCCATCCTGGCTCCGGTACTCGAGATTCTTGTATAGCTCAAACTCCAGAATCTGCTCGGCGCGGTTGTTTCCCAGCGGCCGCGTGCTTAAATCAATGACTTCGACGCCGTCAATCAATCCGGTGCCGCCTTCGAATCCGGCCTGGCGCTCGCCGTACGCATGGTTTCCAAAGGCAATTGAATCATAATCCAGTCGCACGCCCTGCGCGTAGCACGAATTGAATACTTTGGCAATCACGGGCCGCTGGATAAAATCATTAAACTTAAATGAGGTGGTGGACAGTTTGATGCAGTCGCGAAAGCGGGAAGGATCATCGGCAGGCGATACTTCAACGCTCAATTGTCCGATCTGCTTGGCGCGGCCATTCGTGGTTTCCGTTTGACGCGCGGCGATATCAATTAAGTACGTTCCGTAAAACGCGGTGCTCTGGACTTCCACGCGCGAACTGCTTGCGGGGTCAATCGAAAACTTCGCATTGTTCACCATGAGCGCTGGGTCCGGCGACAATTCAATTTCCACGGGCACGGAGCAATTGTTCGAGATCTGGAAACTGTTGTTGCGTCCGCGCCACGATGTGCGGTAATCCAATCCGCCTTGCTGGGCAAACGGTGAAAGCGTATCGTAAAACGGCTCCGAATATCCCGCGTAGGGGTAATTCGTGGCCTGAATCCGCTCCGGGTAATCCACAAGCGTCGGGTTCGCTCCTGAAATCGCACTCGACCCCGCGGGCGAGGGACCGTATCCGCCAAAGGGGCCGTTTCCAAGGGTTCCGTTGTTGTATCCGCCGTAATAATTCTGGGCACCCGAATAATCAAAGCGTCCAAATCCCTGATTGTTAATTCCGCCCTGGCTGTTCATTCCGGAGTAACCGTACTGTGCGTAAATGCCCGCGCCCAATCCCGGGGACGTACTGTCGAGGAGCAATCCCGTGCGCGGCCGGATTTCAATGCACTGCGTTAAATTATTCACATGCATCGGCACTTCTAAGCGCGCCGTCAAGGTCTGCGCTCCGGTGTTGGTGGGGTGCAGCGCGCGGAAGGTAATCACCGCGGTGCCGTCTCCGCTTGCAATTCCGCTTTGCGGTGCAAACACGAGTTCAAACGCATTTTCGGAGTTGGGATTCAGCAGGTCCAACAGACGCTGGAAGGTGCCTGAAAGCGCACTTCCCGATTGGAAGTTGGCGCGTGAGCCCGCAACCCGTTGCGTGGATTCATCTGAAAAGTTGATGTCTTCATCTGCATTGCCCGTGCCTTCGGTTGGATTAAGCACGAAAGACCCCAATGGATTTCCACTGTCTTTCCAGCTTACTTTGGCTTCAAGCAACTGCAATCCAACAAAATTCTGTTCCGCGCGGCACTTATTATCAATCACGATTTCAGAGGACCTGCTTTCACCCGCCGAAAACAAGGAAACCGAATCCGGCGAAACAATCAGGCACTTGGCATCCAATACCTCGCCGCCAAACCCGATGTGAATCCGAATCGGAATGTCATTCGCCCAGGTTTTTCCGCTCGCAGTGTCGGACACGAATACCGTCATCATTCCCGTCACGTCGGTTCGTGACCGCAACCGCTTGCCGTCTTCCGTCAATTCCAAAATCGCGACCACGTTGGCATCAACGCCCTGCGTCAGCGTGGTTCCCACATAGTTTTGCGCCAATCTTCCTTGCACCAAACGGTTGAAATCCCCTGAAAACCGGATCTCGCTAATCGAAAGGTCCATCGGAGTTTCATTGGTTAAAATAAATTCTTTTTCCACGCTAAACAACCCCGCAGTGGTCAGGCTTTCATCCACGGAGCCGGGAAAAATCGACAGAATCCGGTCCGACACCCGCAATTCTTGCTCCATATCGCGGTACCCTGTTTTTTGGGCTGTTATTCGGAACACCGAATTGGGAGCCGGCGACTGCAAGGTAAACGCGAACACGCCGCTCGAATCGGTTTGACCCGAAGCAATGCGCGTTTCGCCATTCCAGAGTTCAATCGTGACATTCGAAAGTGCTTCGCCGCTGTTCTTGTCGGAGGTCTGGAACAGCAGGTCGTTTTCAATAAACGGAACAATATTCTGCGGCAAAATATTCAGGTTAAAATCACGCGCAGGCGCCACCTCAATCCAAATCGTTTTTTCAAACGCCACGGCAGAATCGCTTTTCACGCGGATCAAAAGCGGCGAGGTCCCGTCTTTTTCGGTAGAAAATTCCGCTTCTCCGAATACCGTTCCATCGCGTGCAAAATCATTCATGGGAATGGACAACGCCGAAAGCCCGTTGGCACTTCCCGTGAACCGCTCACCCGAAGAATCCACCAGTGAATACGCTCCAAACGACAATCCGTCTCCCTCGGTTGCCAATTCCATCTGGGCGCTGGCAACGGACACATTGGTATTCACCAGGGTGAAAAACAATTTGTAATCACTCTTGGGTTTGGCCGGAAAAGAATCAAAGACGCTTGTTTGAAGCGCCGCGTCGGTATCCTCAATTGTTAAAATCGAACAAAATCCATTTCCGCAAAGCCCGCTGGGGCCCACGCTAAACAACTTGGTGCTCGTGACGGCATACAGTGCCTGTTTTTCTGGAACCGATTCGCGTTCGCCCAGCACGCGGTCTACGGGTACGCGAACATACGCCTCGCCTTTGCCCCACCCGCGGTACGAGACTTCAAGCAAGGTCCCAAGCGGCGCATTGTCACGCACCTCAATTCCGGCTTCAATCTGATAGGCTCCGCCTTTCGGGCGCGCATACACGAGGTTCACCCATTTGGCGTCGCCACTCGTCAGGTGTGCCGAGTCCTCGCCAAAGCCGCTGGGCGGCGTAAACGACGTCCCGCGCAGCATCGTAGAGGCACTTGACGCGGTTTTTCCAATCAGCAAAAAGTCGCTTTCCAAAATGTTATTCACGCGGTCCTCGCTTTTACCCGTTCGAAGATGCACACCGGCTTCCGTTAAGTCCGAATTCTCCGGCACCAGCAGCAAAAAGCGTGCCGTGTACTTCTCTCCAGCCGAAAGCGCGTCCTGGGTTTGTTCGTTTCCGGCAAACAATCCCAGCAACCGGACTTCGAGGCGTGAAATATCCTCGACCAATGTTGCGGTGATGCTTCGCGTGGCATTGGCCGACGGCCGGATGGCCAGCGTCGTAAACGCGGCAAATCCGCTTTGTGAAATTTCAAAAAATACTTCGCGGTCCGCGCGCACCGAAATGCGAACCAATCCATCGCTTCCGCTCACGCTCGTTTCCACGGTGCGGCCCGAAGTTCGTTCAATTGTTTTGACCTGCGCGCCCGCCTGCGGCTGCAAGGCCGAGTCAAGCACTGTCACTTCAATATTTCCAAACCCGATTTCAAGCGTCACCCGCACTTTGGATAATTCGCGCGGCGAAATAGTAACTGTATCCGAGTTGGCTTCGCCGAATCCTTCCTTTGAAACAAACGCATAATACGTATCCAGTTCAAGCCGCGAAAACAATGCGCGCCCGTCAAATCCAGTCGCCAGGGTTTCGCTGGCTACGCTTCCGTCGACTTTTTTGAGAACGACTTTCGCGTTTTCAACCGGTTCGCCTGAACTGTCTACGACACTCACTTCGAGGCTTTGAACATTTTCCGTGGACACGGGCTCGAGCAGCACAATCGCCGGCGTCTCCGACGGGCCCAAGTTACTCCGGTTCTGCACCACATATTCGGGATGGTCAATTCGCGCGGAGAATACCGGGGCGGTGTCGCCAACTGAAAATTCAATCTCCCCATTGGCGTTGGTCCGGTCCGACGCCAGCTCGGCCTGGTTTTTGAACAGCGTGACCAATGCGTTTGAAACGGCCCGGCTGGTTTGGGCGTCTTTAACAGCAAATTTTATTTTTCCAAGTACGCGCTCTTCAAGTGTGACCGCGAATTCTGCGGTCTGGTTTTCCAGCACATCCCTGATGTTTCCGCTAACGCTCGAATCGAATTCCGCATACTTATTATTTCGAAGGTCATAGGTTCGAACATAGTAGCGTCCAATCGGAACGCGTTCAAACGTAACGATTCCCGTTGCACCGCTTTCAATCGAGGAAACTGCTTCGCCGTTTTGCTTATGCAACCGAACATTGATTCCCGACACCGCGTTTCCCTGCGCATTTTTCACCGAGACTTTCACACTTCCGGTCGGAACGATTTCTTCGCTTAAGCGCAGCGTTGGAAAATCGTCCGAAAGATTAATCTGTGTTCCGGAAAGCGAAATTCCGGAGGTGACGACCGTGGCCACGAGAATCCCGCAGTCGGATGGAATTTCGGTCACGGTGATATTCCCGTTTTGAGACGTGACTTCTTTTGAGAATGAAAAATCCTGCGTACACGAAAAGCGCAGCGTGATGGGCCTGGTGAAGACCGCGTTATCACTGGCGTTAACCAGGCGAATGACTTTGGTGAATCCGATTGTTTCGCTTTCAAGCGTTAAGGTGTGCGAAAAGGCCGCACCCGTGGGCGACAAACTGGTTTTTTTGGTTTGAAAACCGGTCTTTGAGGCTTCGAGCCCCACGACACTTCCGCCCGGGACCGTAAAAACGATTTTTCCTTCCGCATTCGAAACCAATGTATTCGGAGAGGCTTCGCCGATTTTAACCAGTACGCTTACCGCTTGGAGCGGAGTGCTTGCGCTGTCCACTATCAGCACAGTGGTTGTGGTCTCACCGGGTAAAAAGGCCGTGGCGGCCAGCCAAACAATGACTCCGGCCAAAAGCACTGCGAGAATTAAAAAAATAGGAAACGAGGGAATGTTAGCGGATTCAATCGGGTCCACGACCGCGTACACGGGAACGCCTTTGGCCTCCAGCCAGTCCAGTCCCGCGTAATACTTGTCTTCAAGCGACAAGTAAAAGCCCTTGATAGAGTCCACAAACGACATGACACTTCGCCGCTGAATGCTGTTTTTGCCCTAATTTTGCATTAAACTGCTACATTCTGTATTTTAACCTATTTAATAATTCCGCCCTGTTTGCGTTCAATACGGCAAAAAACCCGTCTTAAGGCAAAAGCGCAGCGTTTGCAAAAAATTCAGCAAACAGGAAAACCTGTGTTGAAGAACAATCCAAAACCCATTGCAAATTAAGATGGCGGCAAAAAATGATTTGTTTTTCGATATTCCCTTTTACGCTCGGCACTCGTACGAGCCGCACCCAATACCCGTGCCGGGGGGTATGCAGACGCTCGTGCAATCCGAATAATTCGGGTCCGGTGTTCCTGTGAAGGTGGGATAAATCCGGATCGCGTAGGTTCCCTCCAAATCATCGGTTACCTTGTAATCCACGTTGTTCTCGCGGAATTGCAGGGTCAAATGCGCGGGATTATTCTGGCTTGCAAAGGACACGCAGGCGCCGTTTCCGGCGAAAACACCGTTTTCAAATTTGATGGTACGCGTTTTTACGCTGGGCGAAAAATTCGTGTTCGCAAACACGCAGTTGTCCGCCCCGCGCACGAGCTCCAGCTGTGTGGCGTCGGATCCGGGAGGAAGCACTGCGCTGGCACTCGCGCACAAGTCCTGCTCTGCAAACAATTCAAGTTTTTCGCGCATGTCCGGAATCGAGTTGGGGTTAAAGGACAAACTTCCAACACCCATGGATTGGGGACGCGGAAGAAAACCTGCGGATACGGGATTTCCATCCACTCCGGGCGTTCGCATGTCGGTTCCAGCACACGCAAATTCCTGGACATCCACTGTGGCACCCGCCAGCAGGTTTGCCGATAGACGACTGCAGGCGCCCGCATCGCACAACCCGATTTTCATCGAATTCAGCTTGTTTTCAACTTCACTCACAAAAATCGAGCGGTCCGCGATTTCCTTGGCGCGCGCCAGCGCCTGAAACACGCGCAGGGGAACGAACACGCGCAATCGCGAGCGCGGAATAATCCCTGTCTTGAGTACGGCCCCCGTGACATTAAAATCCGTGACCTCGATCCGGGGGAGTGCCTCGTAGCGCTCGTTTGAAATCAAATCAAAGCGCAGATTAATGTAAAACGTTCCGCCGTCACAATCTGCGCTATGTGCGGTGTCATCATACGAACAATCCACGAGTTCAAACACCTCTTCTCCGCCGGCGTCAAGCGCATCCACGACCGCGTTTTTGAAATCGTCGGCTCCTCCTGCCGCGTCAAGTCCGCGGAGTGCCACGCCATAGCGGCCATATTGCGGCCCTTCATACAGAATTCCCTGAATCTGCGTGGACACAAACTGTGCCAGCTGCACCTTGCCATCGTCTTCGGCGGTCGTGCAGTTCACACCGAGCCGCGCACACGTAAAATTCCGGATAATGTCCTCCCATGCGTCGCCTTTGCGCAGCGGAATATAGTTTTCGTTCCCGTTGGCATAATCCGTGGCGTCATTCACAAAATAAAGTTCCATGTATCTCCGAATATTGAATACCACGCTCTGAAAGGCATCGCCGCGCGCCAGGTCCGCAATGGTCTGCATCTCCGACTGCTGCTGCAGGTCCGAAATCGTTGCAATCGCGCGCTCTTCAGTGCGCGTCATCATGTTCACCATCAGCACCGCGAGCATGATCAGCACAAACGACACTAAAGCCGTAAACAAGTTGAAGGCCCGCTGATTCATCTTTCAATGCTCCGTTAATTTAATTGCGTGAATAGATTCAAATAATTTAAATAATTTTTTTACTTTTCGTTTTTTTGAATTTTTTTGTACCCCGCATTCGAATTTGCCCGAATAACCTATTTTTGAAATCTTTTTTAAAACTCTTGAATCAAATTTTCATTTCGTTTTTCTTTTTTTTTATTGCGGAGTCTGCGGCGGCGTCTGCGGATTCGTCTGCAAATTAATGCTCTTGAGTGCGTCCGCGTTCAGGATTTCACCCAAGCCTTTTTGCGCAAACTGGCCCGTGCAATCCTTGTTCAGGAACTGGGCAGCGGGCGTATTCTTTGGAATATCCTCAAGGCGGCTTACCTTGGATAGTTTCAACCGCTTGGTGTTCTTGTCCTTTGGATCGACTTCCAGGGTTATCTTGTAGGTTTTGCCATTTTCAAGCAAACCACCGACGGGTGCTGTGACCTGCGTCTGCGTTTGGTTGGGTTCCAATTTTGGTGGTTCGGCTACTCCCGCTTTCCAAAAACCAATTCCTGCCGCGTTCGCTGCAGCCCCGCAGAGTATTCCCCGGCTCATTCCCTGAACGAATTTGCGCAATCGCGTGAAGCGGCCCACCTTGCCGGTTTTTCCTTCGAGCATTTTTTTGGTGAATTCGCTTGCTTTCGCAAGTGTTTCTTTTCTGGCGTTTTTCAAGACAGTTTCTCCCCAAAGAGACGGGTTCTTTGACCCAATTTCATTGAGGATGCTGTCAAAGGCCACACCTCCACTCTCCACTTTGAACATCTCGGGGTACGGCCCGATGGCACGTGCAGGCAAATTGGGGACTGGCACCTTACTTACGGTGATTGCATGGGGCCGCGCGAAATAATCGTCGACCACTGTCTGAACAGTACGTCCCGGTTCAACTGTTTTACCGGGTGCCAATCCGAGAGATTGAAGATTGCTTACAATCCGCGTTTTCATATCCGCAATTGCCGCTGCCTCGGAACTCGTTGGGTTTATGTTTTGAATGGTTTTCTCAAAGGCTTCGCGTTCGACGGCTGCCAACTGGGACTGCGCGGCCAGTTTGGGAGCTTCCTTAAACGAAGTCGGATGATCCAACGCAAACTCAAACACCTTCTTATTGAGTTCGAGCTTGGCGGATGCAGCCGTGATTCCTTCCGCGGTTGCCTCTGCAATCGCTTTTTCATTTCCAAGGTTCAAAAGATCACCCGGCGGAATAATTTTTCCAAGCCTGCTCTTCACACTCTTGGCACGAAGCGCCTTTTCGATTTCGGGTTTTAATTCCTCCGTAATCAACATACGGAACGCCGCTTCATCCGCTTCGGTAACAATTCCACCGCCGGGAATAAGTGTTCCTGCAGGCACCATCTGCTCTTTGACCACCGCATCCAGAATTTCGTTCGTGATCTGGCTCGCCGCGCTTTTAATCGGAAGCGGAGTGGTGTAGCGGCCATACGCTACCTTGTAGGATACGCCTCGCAAGATCGAGTGAATCCCAATCGAACCTGTGGCGCTGTCAATCAGGTCCTGTTGCACTGCATCATCTTGTGGGTCCTGGAAAAAGTCCGCGACTTTGCCGGCAATCTTTCCAACCGTGGAACCGAAGGCTTTTTCCATATACGCGCGCGCCTCTTTTAATCCGCCCACATGCGGTGCCGTGGCCCACACCGCTGGAATCAAGCAATCAAACACGGGTCCCACGAGGGCACCGCCCACTCCAACGGTTCGAAACCCGTTGCAAGTTGCCGAGGCGGCCATGCACCAGGGCACATACGATTTCAAATGGTCAAGCCCTTCAAACCCGCTTCCCGGTGCCCAGCCCCAGATCGCCGCCAAGGCCTGACGCTTCACGGCGGCCTTGATTTCGGGCTGCGCTGCACTGACGGTACCGTCCACATCCAGTACGCTTCCGGATTTCATGAGATTCGCTTTGTTCATGCTGTCAACCAATTGATTCAAGGGAATCGAATTCGGGTCGCCTTTCCAGCCGACAGTCGCGTAATATTCCTTAGCGGGGTCCAGTTCGTCGCGCAGGTTCACCAAGTCATACGGATGAATCCCGCAGGCGCGGTACGCGATTTCTTTTTCCTTGGATTGACGCACGGAGTCCACGGTGGACTGCGCGGTCACCAGCAACTTGGGGGCTGTGGTGGAAAACTGGAACTGCGGACTGCCCGTGACACACACCTGGAATTTTTTGGAATACGTCTTGGTTTTGGGGTCTTCGTCTAAAGCGACTGCGTCCGTTTCCGATAACACGCTACCGTCAATGGCACTCTTGACTTCAATTCCGGAAAACGCATTGCTTTTGGCCAGCACGTCTGCCGCGTTGGTTTTCAATTGCACGCTTTCTTTGAGTTCCGACTGGGCCACCAGTTCCACGCACGAAGGCGCATTCGGCAAGACATCCACGGTGGCCGGTCCCGTAACGCTTAATTCGCCCAGCTTCGCGGGCGACCCAAGGACGAAATAATCGTGATCGGGGGAAATGCAGCCCTTGTTGTCTCCGATGCGCTGGCTCTTAAGGCTTCCAATCGCGGCTGCGGCTTCGCGCACCACGGGCGAATCGGGATTCTTTATCAGATCCACGTTTTCAATCGTCCGGTTCACGGTCGCCGTCACGGTCTGAGGCTGCGCTTGCGCGCTCGTGGGATTAATCGCCACTTTCACGATGCCGCCCGTGAACTCGCCGGTTTCAACCGAAATGCGGCTGGTTGGAAAGCCGGATGCCACGCGGCCTTCGCTCTTTTCAAAGAATTCCTTGGCAAAGGCATTCACGAGTGGCAACAGCTTGTCCTCTCCTTCGGCAACGCCTAACCATGTTGAATACGGCGAATCCACGGAGAGACTTTTGTCGAGCGGCAAAAAGTTATGCACGTTTTCAATCCGGCTCTGGCACTCGGGCGTTGTTTCCACGCTCTGCACATTCACGGCAAGTGCGAATCCGTCCGTTTGAATCACGGTTCCGTTCACAAACGCGGCGCCATCAATCGAGACGCGGTATCTTCCGCAGCCCGCGAAATTATCGCTCACCATCAAAAGATTCGGGAACCCTGTTGCGGCGACCGCCTGCACATTGCAGTTGGGTCCGGCGCAGTAATTCACGCTGTAATTCTTAAGGTTGGCAAAGGATTTGTCCTGAATCTCTTTTTGCAGCAGTTCGGCGGTCACGCGGTCGTTTTGCAAAAACAAGTCAAAGGTTTCGGGAATCTTCGGGTCAAACTGGCCAAAGGTGCACGCGGGCGTCTGCGCGGTCACAATGCAGTTATCACTGAAATTAATCACTTCCCTGTTTCCCGCTGCAATCGCGGACTGGGCCTGTGAAACCTTGTTGTCAAGGCGCTTAAGCAAAAACTCCACGGCATTTTCGGCATCGCAATACCCCTTATCGCAGTTGGCGGTCGTTGAAATTTTCGGAAAACGAATCTGGACTTTTTGAGCCGACGCGGTTCCATCCGCATTGCAAACGCTTACGCTAAAGGGTTCGCTGGCGATTCCCGTGGACACCGCCGCCTGTCCCAATTCCACAATCGCCGGCAAGCGGTTCGACGCAATGAACTTTCGGCTTACCAGCGTGAACGCGGCCACTGAAATACTGAGATTCTGGCTTTTGTAATCCTGGCGCTTGGCGAGCCGCACCAAAAATTCGGCTTCCGCATCGCGGTCCAAAGTATCGGTGGTCAGTGTCACCAATGCGAATTCATTCGCACCCAGTTTGTTGGGCTGCACATCCGCAATCCGCACGGGCTCTTCACAGGTGTTCCGAATCCGGATTTTCTTGTCAATCGTTCCAAGCCGCGACTCCTGACTAATGAAATCAAGCGACTCCACGGCTGAAATCCGCATACACTCAAGTGCACTCACATGCACCCACACATTGGCGCGCTTCAATTCCACTTCACGTCCGCCCACGATTCCTGTGGCAATCAATTCCGCGCGGCCCAGTCGCCCCTTGTCGCTTCCGCCCCGAATCTCGGCCACAAGAACCTTTGGCGGAAACAACACCTGATTCTGCCCAAGCACCGGGACATCGCCACTTGGAACAATCCGCAGGTCCACGCCGCTTGGAATCGTGTCGCCGCCCAGCCGCAGGTTGAAATTTTCAATCGGCTCAAGACCGATGTTTCGCACAAACACCGGCTGCTGCGCAATCACGGCTTCGCCGCGCGTTCCCTGGCTTAAAAACAACACGAAGTTGTCCTGCATGGCCAATGCAAACCGCGAATCCCACAGCACCACTTTGAGCGGAAGACTTGTAATGGAGGGATTATACGAATACACAAGATCAAAGTTTCGCTCTTCTTTTTGGCTCAGCACACGCGAGCGGGTGTTGGCGACCGCAATCGTGGTCGTCTGGGTTTCATTGGGTTGAATCATGATCGGCGGAACCGTTACCTGAATGCCCGCGTCGCGTTCCGATCCGCCCTTGGGAACCGCGTCACCGCGCAGATTCAATGCCACGCCGCAATTATTTGTCACCTGCAGTTCAATCTCTTTTTGCTGCATATCTGCGCCTTCATACACGCGCGAATAGGGCGTTGGGGAGCTTGAAGAATAACCCGGTGACGAATAGGGTGTGGAGGACTGATTCGGCGAAGAATAATCGGGTGCGTTCTGGTAAAACTGGTTGTAATTCGTCCGGTCGGCCGGATTTGAAAACTGCGGGGAATAAGGCGCGTTAAAGCGCGACTGCTCCGCATAATACCGGTCCGGGCTAAAGGCTGAGTCCACACCGGGCGAGGCCGCGTTTGCGGCCAAAAAAACCACGAGCTGCTTTTGGTCAAACGACAAACAATTCCGGTCCAGCGCCTGATTATACGAAACCACCAAGTGGCTTTGTCCAATCGCCGGGAATTTTCCGGATACAAACCCGCGCACCACCACTTCGGCTTCGCCGATGACAATCGCATTCTGGTCGCCGCTGTACGAAACCGAAAAGTCAATTTTTCCGGTTTGGTTCTCGCGCAGGCTCGACACCGTGCCGGCGTTTACGCGAAGACTCGCCGGCCAGTTTTCATTCTGCAAGACTTCAATTCCAATATCGCGCACAGGCGTTCCGGAGCGGTTCACCAAATCAATGCTGGATTCAGCCGCGGTTTGTCCGGGGGGAATCCGAATCACGATTTCTTCAGGCAGGTTGAATACGTCATTGGAGGCCACATCAAACGAAACGGTTTTGGGTGAAAAGCCCGGTGCCGTTGCTTCGGCCGAGAACTGGCCGGCGCCAATCGAGGTTCCGAAGGAATATTCCCCGCTCGAACCTTTGCCGCTCGAACCGTTTCCCAGAACGGTATCCACAATGGCATTCAAGCGGTCGCGGATATGAACCGTCGCATTGGTCACCGGGTTTCCAGCCGCGTCTTTCACGAGGACCTTAAAGGGCTCGCCGAGGCGCACCACGGCGGGCTCCAGCGTCACAAACAATTCCCGGTCTTCGGTGACATTAAAGAAAAACTCTTCAAACACCGCGTCGCCTTCCCAAATAAAATCCACGCGGATACTCGCCGAGCCTTCCTGCACCGGCTTAAAGTAGATTCGGGCTTTGCGCTCCGCGTTCTCAAGTACACTGATATCATTAATTTCAATCTCGGTCAGCGTGGTGTTGCTGTCCAAAAAACCCGTGAAGCTTTCGACTTCGGTTCCCGTGAAAAACAGCTTCGGAGTCTGCCGCGGCGTCGTGGCCTTCAATAGGCCGCCCAGCGCGGTGCTGCTTTTGATGCGCGTTTCAATCGCATAGACTCTTCCCTTGACCGCGAACGCGAAATCGGATTTTGAAAAGAATTGGTTGTCGCTGGAGACAATCTGAAATACGGCACAGACTTCCGAGGAACACTCGGGCGTCTGCGAAAACACCGGGACTGATTCATCCAAGGTCTGTGCATACAGCGCGGTTTTGGTCTGCGAAAACAATTCGCCCGCAAGCTCCGCATCCGCCGGAGTGCGGTAATACGCTGTACCTACCAACGCCCACGCGCGGTAATGCACAAACACGCTTTTCTTTTCAATGATTTCCTTGGCGCGCACCTTGACGCGAATGACCTGCGTTCCGGACGGTTTTTCAAAATACAATTCCACCCATTTGTTGAATTCGCCTGCGGCTCCCTTGTTTCGCAGGTCCAGTGCTTCGTTTCCGGGAGTTGGAAGCGGCGAAAAAGATCTTCCATACGCAAACGAGGACACGTTGGAGGCATCAAACCCCGTCACGCCCGCATCATCGGAATCCGCAAACACGGCACTGTCGTTTCCAAGCCGGACATGAACACCCCCGCGGTAATCCCCGCTGGCCCAGTCAATCTGAAATTTCAGCCAATAATCGGTTCCCGGCGTAAGACCTGAAACGCTTTCGTTTTGCGCATTTTCAATTCCCAAAAACGAAATCACGGGTGCAATCGAATTCGAATTCGGTTCGGATAACCGGATCAGAATTTCACTTCGGCCCTTGACATTCTCCTGACTCGTGAAACGATTTCCGTCTGGAACCGTCACGGTGATGTTGACCACTTCGGCAGTCTTGGCATCAAACAATTGCGTTCCGTCTTCGAAGAGATTGGCATCCAGCAGGATTTCGCCGGTCTGGGTTTCAATCAGCACCAGCCCCTGCGGAAGCGGGTTCCCGTCGATTCCCAATACGCGCAGGCGCTTTGCGGTTTCGCGCAGGTCCATTCGGATCGCCAGATTGTTTTCGCCCGCGGTGATGAATCGGTTCGCGTCGCCGATTTCAAGCCCGCGCTCCGCGCGCGTCAAGACATTTCTTCCGACCGGAACTTTGACCGTTGCATAGCCATCGTACTCTGTCGTGGCCACCGGAAGTCCCAGCGGAAGCCGGATGCCTGAAATGATTTCAAAAAACGAAATATTCGCGTTGTTTCCCGCCAAGCCGTCGGCTCCGGTCACGAACAGATTCAGTTCCGCGGTGTTGGATTCGCTTTCGGGTTCGAGCTCCATGGTGAATTCACTCGTGGACAGGGGCGAAAACAATACGGATTGCGGAACATACCCCGCAAGGTACGCCGACGCGAAATAATTCTCATCCGGATTCAATCCTGCGAATTCAACGGACCCGCTAAATGCTGCGGTCTGTTCTTCGACCAAGGTCTCATCCGGCCGATAGAGTGCCACGCGCGTTCCGGCCAAGGGCAAACCGCTTTGTGCACTCTGGGTCGTGATGCGCACGCGGTTTCCGCCTTTCGCCAACTCCACCGTTAAAAGCGTGGGGTCCTCGCGCAGCGTCTGCTCTGTTGACACGAATGAAACAAACCCCCCTTTGGAAACCTTCACCACAAAAACGGTTCCCTTTGGCAAATTGGCGGAGTATTCCCCCTCAATCGAGAACCCTGAAAAATAAGCATCTTCGGATTGCGGGTTAATGATTTCAATTTGTGCGTCGGAAAGCGGTGCGGATGTTTCCTTGTCAAACACGCGCACCAAAAGCGAAGCGTTTCCCAATTGCGCGGAATTCTTGGGTTCGAGCGGAATGCTCCGGATCTGCCCGTCCAAAAACCGGACCGTGGAATCCAGTTGCTCGTAATTATCCGATGTCACCTGCAATCGCACGTCTTCTCCTTCAGGCAGCCCCTGCACGGAAAAAAAACCATTCGCATCCGTTTGGCCAGTCCGAATCAGATTCTCCCACGAAAGCGAAACATCCGCGTTTGCAATCGGAAGATTGGTTTTGGAATCCACAAACCGAATCCGCGCTAAGATAGGCCGCAAGGGCTTTTCCAATTCCAGAAGAACGTTTTCACGGTCTCCCCGAACCGTCACGCGCGCGGACCCCGTTGAATACCCTTCCTTGGTTCCAACAATGCTTAATTCTTTTCCCGCGACCCCCGAAAGCGTGATGGTGCCCCCATTGCTTTTGGTTCCGCGAAACAACTCTCTTGAATTATCCAGCACCTTGATATCCACGCCGGACAAGGCGTTGTTTGAAGTATCCAGAATCGATAATTCGAGTGTCGTTTGCGAAGCGGCCGGTATGAACCCCAATGCAGCGATTCCAACGATCAGCACCAATAGCAGGGCAATCGTGAAGGGGAACGCCGGAATTCCTTTGGACTCCAAAAAATTGGTGTAATTGTAAACCGGGATTCCCTTGGCTTCCGCCCAGTCGCACAAGTCAAAGAACTTATTCTCGGCCTTGGCGTAAAACGCAGATACGCCGTCCAGTACACCCAATTCCAAAAACCCGCTAAAAGAACAATCTTCAATAATTAAATAGTATACTATTGGAGGCTTTTCGGCGCTCTTTGCACTGAATGGGGGAATGCAGCACAAGCGCTTCAAAGGGATTAAAATGAATGGTGAAAGTCCGATGAAAGACTATTCAGGATTCAGCAGAATCTTTTTTCCTATTGCCTGAAAGCAGAATCAATCCCAATACTCCAAAGACCGCCAAGAGCGCACCCAAAGGCGTGACTTCCGGAATGCCGATTCGGTCATCGGTCCGAAGCGTGACTCCCTGCGCTGCCCAGATATCCGGATTCGAAACGATTTCTGCCTTTAGCACATACACGCCATCAGAGAGGCTAGAAAGCGCCCCCGCGGGAATTTCAGCGCCAGCCGGATTAAGGGTCTCGCTTGGCATGCCAGTTGCAGTCAATGTGACCGTGCCCAGCGATACAGAATTACCGGTTTCATTTCGCAATTCCAACGCCACGACAAAATCACCATTCGGAAAATTAAACAGCGTGAATGCGATATCCGCATCCTGCGCCTTGTTCAAAGAAATTTTTTCTTCTCCCCCCTGAAGCGTTTTGATTTCCATCAATTCCTGCGCCGCCACAGAAATTAGTACGAAAATGAAAAGCAAAGCAATTGAAACCGGACGAATGAATCGGCGCGGCAGGAATTTTTTTAATTTCCGGCTGTGAATCATTCCTTTCCCACTCACCGCTTACTGGAAAAAAACGAAATCGAAAACAGAACCATGATTCCAATCATGGCCACAAAACCGAAATTGATTTCCGGCACTTCAATGGCGGACGAGGTAAACAAAGTGAAAATCTTGGTGGTGCCTAAGCTTGGGTCATTCAAAACAAAGACTTTGAGGGTGTAGGTTCCGTCGGATAGCGGACTTAAGACATCCGAAGGCAATACTTCGTTAATCGTTTCTTGTGCACCGGGCGCCGGCTCCGTAAACGAAACAACTGTCCTAAAGGCTTCGGCTCCCGAACTATTCAGCACGGGGTTTCCAAAGTCATTGAGCAATGCAATCTGCAGGTAACTTATGTCACCTGGCGCAAATACTGCGCGCGTTCCTTCAAAAGTTTTTTCATTTTCCCGGGCGCCTGCGCTTGTTCCGCTGATGACGATTTGTATGTCCACATCCTGTGACTTATCAAACGAGGATTTTTCTTCTCCGTTCTGCAGCATCTGGATTTCAAACTGCAGCGGTGCGCCAACGGGCGGGGACACGCTGCACTGGCAGGTAACAGAATTGCATAACGAGCCCCAATTACATAAACTGTTTGCGGGATTGTTGGTTTCGCATTCCTCGTCGGGTTCAAGCGTTTGAACAGTGTCTCCATTTCCGCACACACCTGCAGGAGCGCTGATGGATTGGCAAAAAGCGTCGCAACTTGCAGTGTTAGGCGGTTCGCATTCTTCGCCAGGCAAATCGTCCAAAATCAAGTCGCCGCAGCGCTGAAGTGTACAATCCATGCGGCAAGCCGCGTTTGGTGCATTGGAATTGGCGGCGCCCGCATCGCATTGTTCGAGAGGTGGTTCCGATGCTCCATTTCCGCACCCTGCAGCCGGCCCGCATGCAACGTCAAAACGCAGGTAAATGGTTGCAATAATGTTTGTGTCATCCAGCTCCGGGAAAAATGTAACAGGTTTAATCTGGATGTTGACGTCAATGTTGTCTGAATCCTGAAACCATGTCCATTGCCCCTGCAGGTTAAGCTCTTTTTCCGCTGTAGCATTGCCGGTGCTTGTGACTACACGCATTCGCGGATTCCCAGCAACAGTAAGCGGGGCAGCCCCGTCTTTTAAGTCCGTGATATTGAGGTTAAGGTCACGAGTAGAGTTTACATTTGGAGGCTCAAAAACGGCGTCAAGTTCCCGTATTACAAAATCCATTGAATAGCTTCCGCTTGAACTTGGCGGGCCTATATCTCTTATATCTGCAAGGACATTGAAATCAAAAATCGGATTACTGTCAAGTGTGCCGGCCGCCCCAAAAAACAAATTCGGGCCTGACGCTGACTTGTTTCCGCTTACAAGCTTCATCTTGTACGGAAAACCGCCCGGCTGGTTTGGCAAAGGGCAGGTAGTGATGTAATCGCATGAAGAAGTGCACGTTGCACTTCCAGCTGGCCCGCCGTCACATGCCTCGTTGTCTGCAGGCGTGAACGGGTTGTTGTCGGGACCGTCTGGGTCGATGATGCGGTCACCGCATCCAGCAACATTGCACTGGCAGGTGGACTGGCTGCACGCCGGAGAATTCCACAAACAGGAATTTCCGAGAGGATTAAGATTTTCGCATTCTTCTCCCGCATCTAAAATCCCGTTAGGGCAAACCCCGCTTCCCACAATAGTGCTTGTCTGGTCGGTGGGACAGGTCTGGTAATCGGAATTAAGCGCCGGGTCAAGGCTCTGCCTGCAGACCGCCGTGCTTCTTGCGTCCGCCTGCACAAAAAAAATGCCCGCGATTGCAATCAAGGCCAGAAACAAAAGCGCGTTTTTATGCCAAATCATCAAAAACCAGTAGGATAAGGCGTATTTTGTATATAAGTTTATCTTGGCGGTTATTTCCCCGAAACAAAAAGATTCACGTGCCCGATTTTTGGAATCACGAAAACCGATTTGCCCAAAACATCCTGCTTTTTTACAATGGAATAATCCGCTAGGGGGTTTTTGTCGCCTTTTGTCTTAAAGCCATCCGGATGCAGTTCCACCACGCGGTGAACAATCACTTCGCTGTTTTTTTTGAAAACAACAATGTCATTTGCCCTGATTTCATCCAAAGCCGAAATAATGACAACATCGCCCCGGTAAAGCGCGGGCTCCATGGAACCGGAAACAACAATCGCAAAAAAACCTGGCGTGCCCAAAAGCACTGCCAAAAAAACGTATGACGCGGCCAAAAAAACCAAAAACAAACCCGCTATTTCACGGACCTCCAGTTCCCCAAAAAAACCAAAAACCCGGTCCAAAAAACTTTTTTTTGACTGCATAAAAAAAACCGCGAGTTGTCCTGATTTATCCTGATTCAATGCTCTTTGCGGTGTTCGCGGGAACAAAGAGTACCCCCCTTATTTCAGGGCAAGGCACACAAATCCGAGGGCACAAAAACTTTATTAACTCCAAAGTTGTAATAGTGAGTGAAATGAACGCGCCAAAAGTCTTCTGGGCAGTTGCAATCATTGGAATCCTCGCGCTAAGCGCAGTCCTGCTCGCAGGACAATTCGCAGGAAACCAAGCCCAAGCCGTGGGAACCCAAATCACCGGGACCATCGTGCTTAGAGACAGCTACAATGCAACACCCACCTCCTACGATCTAGACGGAAGTACAATCAGCTTGCCTGGTTCTACCTGCAATGTTTCAATCGTGAGCTGTCCGAATTATACTTATAACAGTTCCCAAGCGGCCCTTAATTTATTTGAATTGACAAACACAAGTTTTAGTAAAGTAACAAATCCACCCGTTGCAACTGCAGTTTCGGCTATAGGGGGTAATCAAAATAAATGCATTTTTTCATCGTATACCGGCGTTGCAGCCAAACCCTACCTTTTACTACGGGGTGCGTGTGTGTTGGAGGGGGGGTCGTCTGTTCCTCCGAATTTTATTCTAAACAGTAACTGTTTTTCAAATTACAGGTATGATTATATTGCGGTTTCCTATAGTTGCACGTAAACCGAATTTTTCATTTCGAATTTTGCGCCAATAGAAACAGCACATAACTTTTTCAGGAATCGGCTAAATGACTTTTGGATTTAGTCACTTTTTGTTTTTTTTGACCCGCTTTGCAAATCCCGTTTTGTGTACTTTATTTGACGGCGTTTGGCTGCTCCAGCGAATCCACGTCCAGTAAAACCCCGCAATGACAACGAACAAAAATACGCGGAACAGCACATCGTGCGAAAGCACCGCGACTTCAATGGGCTGGGAAAGCACAATGAGAATCGTTGAAACGATGCGAAAAAGATTGAATACAAACACGGCCACGACTCCCGCGAGCGCGCCGAGAATTCTTTTCCTTGCATCGATTTCAAACGTAGCCAAAATAGCGCTGACCAGTACAATGGTTTCCAAAACCCCCGTGCACAATTCATTAATGATAATCCGCGGGCCCTGCACAATCTGGATGAATGCATGCGCATCCGCACCCAGAGAAAGCGAAATTCCGATTCGTTCCAGAATCCAACCCGCGAGCCCGGCAATGAATTTTTCGATTGCCAGAATCGGGACGAGTGAAACCAGCAAATTCAGTGCGACAAACGACACAACAAGCAAAAAAAAGAATTTTCCGGCGTTGGCCACCTGCGTTTTTTCAAGCGATTGCATCCAAAAACTCAATCGATTTTTTTTTAAGAAAGAATAATCCTTTTTTCTTGATTGATTAAATTGAAACAACTGAACAGAGTTCATCGCCCGTGTTTTTATTTCACCTTATTTCATTTCGAACCCGAAAGCTGCACAAACATCTCCGCGGACCACACAAACACCATTATCACAAAAAAAGAACTTTGAAGTCCGGAGACAAGGGAATTAAAAATCGCAAACAGCCAAAAACCATTTGGTCCTGCAAACAAAAACAATACGCCGACCTGCGAAAATAAGCCGGCAACGATTGCCACGGCAATGATGGCCACAATCAATAATCCAAATCCAATAAGGATATCTCTCATCTTTCCTTTCGAAAAATTCCACGCGTCATCCACAGACTGGTGCATGGACTGTTCTTGTTTCACCCAAAACACCGACGAAAAATTCAAACGAATACCATGGTACAGAACGAGTCCTAGGTATATCAAAAATCCCAAAACTCCAACCAGCAAACCTCCAAACAGCACAAGGGCATGCATCGCATCGTCGGGGATGGATCCCACTGGCAATGCCCAAATTGCTGCACCAAAACCTAAAAACGAAACAAGCGGAACCAGAAGCCACTTTTTATCCTTCCACAAAAACCAGACGTTCAACGCATTGTAAATTCCAAACACTAAGAACCCAACCGCGCGCGCCAGCGTCATCGGGGGTGAAGAACCCACTTTCCATTGCACGGTTTCGCGCCAGGCAAACGCGCTCAAAATCACAAGCACTGGAGAAAAAACAAGCAGTAGTATTACTATCCACAAGAAAAACGAAAGCACATTGGATATATCTGGATCATCTATTTGACCTACGCCTGCGGATGGATTTGAAATCTCTTCGATCCATTTTGATTCGTCCAGTACCAATGTCATAGCACCATATATTGCCAGATGAAACACGAAATAGACCACGAAAAGAACCGCAAACCATTTCTGCAAGGCGCGCTCTTTCCACCAGTCCACAACGCCCGCTTTGAAAAGTGATTCGTAATCCATGCGCTTTACCTGTTCAAACACTCTTCTTTTATGGATAAAAAGCTACTGTTTGAAGAATTCCCCGATTTCGCGCGCCGGGCAAAAGGAGCTTTGCACGTGTTTATTTCGCTGCCTCTGATTCAACGCGTAAGCGTTCAAAATAACGTTTATTAATTCAGGTTATATTATAATACTGAAAAATAATACTGAAAATTAACCTTCACTCGACAGCCGCGGGTGCGTTACTATGAAAATCGGGCAATTTGAAGTCGGCGAATACGCCGTCAAAGAAATGGGTGGCAAGCGCCACCTCGTTTTTGACTGCAAAAACTGCGTGTACGGTGCCAGCATCGCCGATGACCGTGCCTGCATGTTTCACATCCTGCACGCCCTGCAGGAACTGGACGCCGACTTAATCGTTTTAGCCGAAGTCTACGAGCGTGTCTATGACGAAGCCCAGACCAAAAAACTCTCCGAAATCGCGATGCTGATTTCGCGGTTTGAAAACGAAACCCTCTGGAGCTACGCGCACCTCGGCACAACAAACCCCGAATGCGAAGCCTTTTTTGCCAATCGCCATGATGCCATTGTCCGCATCACCCATGACCTCATTTCGTTTGACCCGGTTACGGCCTACCTGTCGTGCCTGCAGGAAATCAAACTCGAACAGCAAAAACTCGCGAGCCTTGGCGACAAGCTTCGCGAATGCAACACCGTTTACCTGAACACCTTAACAGAAATCAAGAAAAAATTCGAAGCGACAGAACTGATTGCCTCCGCCAAACAACTCCTCCTGCAGCTTCAAAAAATTCCCGAATCCAAGGAAATCTACCGCGCGATGTTCGAAGCCGAAATCAAACCCTCGTTCATCGGTTCGCGCCTATTGTTTGGCGACGAAGAAGAACTCGAGTTGCTGGACGAATACCAGATCGACCGCGCCAGCGTCCAGATTTTCAAGCACCCGAACCAGACCGAACGCTTGTATTTTGTAAACCCGCCGGAGTACTCGCTTCCGCCTGAAAAATATTTCATCCTGAGCAAAACCAAAGAAATCGTTGCCTCGTACAAACCCGGCAAGACCTCGCTGTCCATGGTATCCAAAAGCCGCCGCTACTTTGAACGCATCTACGAAAGCACGATCCACGACATTTCGCAATCGGTGAAAATTCCAATCTCCAACGAAGAAGCCAAAGAACTCGCCGAAGTCGTGGCGCGCTACACGGTGGGATACGGAATCCTTGAAATACTCCTCCAGGACAAACACCTCACGGATGTATACGTGGACGCTCCCATCGGGCAAAAACCACTCTATGTCGTGCACTCCGAATACGGCCAATGCCAAACCAATATCATTTACACTCCTGGCGAAGCCAACAGTCTTGTTTCCAAACTGCGTGCCATGAGCGGGCGGCCCTTTGACGAATCGCACCCCGTGCTGGACTTCGATCTGGAAGACCTGGACACGCGCGTCGCCGTCATCGGCCCGCCGCTTTCCCCCGACGGAATTGCTTTCGCGTTCCGGCTGCACAAAGTCACGCCGTGGACCCTGCCGCAATTCATTGACAAGCAATTCTTAACGCCACTTGCGGCGGGACTACTTAGTTTTTTCATTGACCAGCAGGCCACGATGCTGATTACGGGTTCGCGCGGCTCGGGAAAAACCTCGCTGCTGCAAGCGCTGATGCTGGAGATTCCACAGAACACTCGAATACTTTTACAAGAGGACACGCTTGAGGTGCCAGCCCAATACATGAAAGAAATCGGTTATGATATTCAGCGCCTGAAAACGCGCTCGCCAATCTCCGTTTCGCGCACCGAATCCGAAGTGGCACCCGAAGAATCGCTTCGAACCGCTTTGCGTTTGGGTGACTCCGCGCTTGTGCTGGGTGAAGTGCGAAGCACGGAAGCCAAAGTGCTCTACGAAGCCATGCGCGTCGGCGCTGCGGGAAACATTGTGCTGGGGACGATTCACGGCGACTCCGCGTACAGTGTCTGGGACCGAGTCGTCAATGACCTGGGCGTTCCAACGACTTCCTTCAAAGCGACCGACCTCGTCGTAGTCGCGCGGCCCATCCGCTTTAAGGGCTCGCTTTCGCGCGCGCGAAGACTCGTGCAGGTCACGGAAGTCAAAAAACACTGGACCACGGACCCCGACCGCGAAGGCGGACTACTGGACTTGATGACGTACCGCGCCAAAGACGACCGCATTGAATTACTCGAAGACAACTTAAAGGAAAGCGACCTGTTTGAACGCATCCAAGCGGTATCCGGCCTTTCGATTGACGAAATCTGGAAATCCATTAAAACCAACGCGGCCAGCAAAGCGTTTTTGGTGGACCTCAAAAACAAATTGGACCTGCCGGAACTCTTGGAAGCGGACAACTACGCGCAAGCCCTCTCCAAATTCATGATTTTACGCGAAGACCAGTTGTCCACCGGCCGCAAGGTCGATTACGATACGCTCTTGTCCGACTGGAAAGAATGGGTGCAAACCAAACTCGCCAAGCGATTACTCGCTCAAAAACAAAAAGGATAAATCCAAATGCCGAATGACCGTGAACCACCGCCGCTGTTTAATCCCCGCATCTCGCCGGGTGAAATCTACAAAGGCATCAAAACCGAAGACCGTGATTTTTCGAGCGCCGAAACCAGACTCGTCAAACCCGTTGTTCCGGTCTTTGTGCGATTCGCGCGCTGGTGCGCCAAAACCGTCCGACCCGACTCCAAATACCGCTACAGCGCCGAATACAAAGAGGCAATCGACTTTCTGGGCTGGGACTTAAAAGACGGTGAATTCAATTCGGCTGTGTCCTTTGTACTCATTGCCAGCTTATTTGCAGCCGCGGTCATTGGCCTCTTTTTAATGTTCATCCCCATCCTTCCCAACTGTGATTCGTTCGATCCGCTCACGGGTGCCCCGACTTGCACGGCCACGACCGTATTTGCGGCCATTGCCGGAATTGCCGGAAACGAATTAATGGCCATGCTCTATCTGTTCGGGCCCCTGGTGCTTGGTGCCCTCGTCGTGATCCGCTTCGTGCAGCAATACCCGCTCTCCAAAGCCAAAGAAGAACAAATCAAAGCCCTCACCTATGTTCCCGAAATCATCGGATACATGACCATGTCCATGAAACTGGTCCCCAATCTCGAACGCGCGATTGAATTTGCAGCCGAACACGGCCGCGGAAAAATTGCCGAAGACTTAAAAAAAATGATCTGGGAAGTCCAGCTGGGGTTCTACAACACCCTATCCGAAGGACTGGATGCACTCGCGTACCGCTGGGGAAAATTCAGCGACGAATTCAAGCGCTCGCTGATGATGGTGCGCGCATCCGTCCTCGAAGAATCCGAATCAAAGCGCTACCTATTGCTCGACAAAACCGTGGTGGAAATGCTGGACTCCATCCGGAACAAAATGGAAAACTATGCGCGCCAGCTCTCACAGCCCTCCATCATGCTGTTCTACTTGGGAGTACTGCTTCCGTTGATTCTGATCATTATTCTTCCGGTGGGAAGTGCCTTCTCCGGTGCACCGCTCGCGCGACCCGAAATTCTCGCACTTATTTACAACATCGTGATTCCCATTGGTGCGTTTCTGTATGCTAAAAGCGTGATTCAAAACCGACCGCCCACCTACGAACCGCCGGTGATTCCCTCCACATACCCCGGTTTGCCGCCCCAAAACAGTGCCCGGATCGGAAAAACATTCGTGAACCTCTACGCAGTCGTGATCGTGTTGGTACTCGTCGGCGTTGGGGGTTCCCTTTTCATCAGTGATAACGGAATCCCGCTTGGAACCGACGAAATCGGTGCCCCCGTGTACCTGATCGCGCCCGACTTGTCCGAAAGCGAAGTGTTGTTTTTGGATAACAAACCCGAAAATTATTTCGGACCCGAAGGACCGCGCAGTTCGGAACTTTCGTCCCAATTCCCCGACCCCGTGGCAAGAGAACTCCAATTGGACCTGGAAAAACAGCGCTATTTTGTGCAAGGCCAAAACGACACCACGCCCTACAAACTGGTATTCGGGTTGCTTCTCACACTGGGCGCGGCGGCGGCTGTGTTTTTGTATTTCTCCTCCATTTTCAAACGCAAGGTCCAACTCGAAACAATTCAAATGGAAACCGAGTTCCGCGACAGCCTTTATATTCTGGCCTCTCGGATGGGTGAAAACAAACCCGTGGAAGAAGCCCTATTGCACACGCGAAACTTCCTGCCCAACACCCTCGTGGCCGACCGGATTTACGGCAAAACCATTGAAAACATCCAAATCCTCGGCATGCCGCTCGAATCCGCGGTGTTTGACAAAAACTTCGGCTCGCTTAAAAATATTCCATCGGCTACGATTCAAAGCGCCATGAAGCTATTAGTGGACTCGGTGAACCTCGGCGTGAACGTTTCCGCGCGCACTTTGATGTCGCTTTCGATTCAATTATCGAATTCTGAAAAAGTCATCCGCATGCTCTCCGTGCTCGTGCGCGAAATCACTTCCATGATGCACACTATGGCGGTGTTCATTGCACCCATTGTATTGGGTATCACGACTTCGCTTCAAAAAGTCGTGATGATCACGCTCTCGCAAGTGGTACAGAGCAACACCCTTGAAAGCGCACCTACGACTGCGCTCAATGTTCCCGGTTTTTCAAACCTGTCCTCGCTTTCCAATGCCAACTTTTTGGGCCAGAACCCCGAAGTGTTCCAAACCATGGTGACGCCGGTCCAGTTCATTGTCATTGTCGCGATTTACTTAATCGAACTCGTGATCATCATGACCTACTACAACACCAAAATCGAAGAAGACAATGATGTCCTGTTCCGCCTGAACCTTGCCCAATCGCTTCCGATTGCGCTCATCGTGTTCATCGTGAGCGTGCTCTTATCCAACTCGATTGTCGGAGCGCTGGGATCATGAAGCAACGCGGCCAAGCCTTTCCGCCGTTTCACTTTCTGATCTCGGCTGTGCTCGGCCTTGCTATTCTCGTGATTATTCTGGGGATCATTGCGTACTTTGAATCCGTGCGCTTTGGGTTAAGCCAAGAGCGGTTCACGCAAGCCGTGGATCGCGCCCTTGCGAACCCCACCGGCGAAACCATTTCGGAAGAAAAAGTGTTGTTTCGCGGCGGCGAATCCTTTTCATCGCGCACATTTGCATCTCCGCGTGGAATGGATGACTCCTGTTTTGAACTGCAGGCGCGCGAAACCGGTTTCGTGGTGCTTGAATCCGCTTCACTGGTCAAAATCCAAAAAAACACCGAACTGGATGTGTTTTACCAGTGCTTTACGCGCACCGAATGCGCAGCGAGCGCCTTAGCGAGTGCCTGCGACAAATGCTGTATCATTTCATTCGGAAAAGAACCGGACTGAATTGGACTTGCAAGTGCAAATTGGGATTTGAATCATTCAACACAATTAAATAGTTGAAACGATTCCTATTGTTGGCGAAAAAATGAATGGCACAAAAACGGTTGGAATTATGCTTCTAATTATTATCGGACTCGTTGCGCTCGTTATTCTTGTAACTTCCTTGGGAACTCAACCCATAATAACAGAGCCACCAATTGGACCACAGATCATAAATGAGTCTTTTAAGGCTGCAGTGCTTTCGCCTGGTGAAATTCAAACTAGCCGAACAATTTCGTTTCGAACAGGAGTAGCAATAAATGTCCGCGCGATTGCAAATGATGCGAGATTTTATGATTTGCAAGCAGGTGCCACTCAGGAACAGCTTTGTTTGTCCAAAGGAGACTTTGCCGGTGAGGCGCGGTTTGAAGATCTGGGCGGCACTGGTCAAACAATCCGCTATACGGACACTGTGAACCAAAACATCAAACTGGATATTTTATGCGACTTTGGTGTTCAAGCGCTCAATGACACGCTTGAATCTACGGGATTGCAAAGCACCACTCCGATTCCATGCGACTTTTCAACTGTTGGCGAAAACGATTTGGTGTGTGTGATTGCGCTTCGCGCGAACCGCTAAAAAACACTCCCCGAAGCTTATGATTAGCTTTAAATAGTCCAAACGGATTCTATTTAGCACAGGTGAAAAAGAAATGTTTAATCAACGCGGACAAGGATCAAGTGTTTTTCAACTATTAATTGCTGCCGTGGTGGCGCTTGCCATTCTCGGCGTCTTAATGCAGGTACTCGGGCTCATTAATGTCGGCGTGGGACAAGAACCACCCAAAGCGGCAAGCGACATGCTCAAATCCGCGGTTGCCTCGCCTGCAACCCTTAAAACCAGCGGAACTGTTTCATTCAAAAATGGATCTGCATTAAATGTCCGTGCGATTTCAATCGACGCCCAGACCGGTGTCCGACCAGAAAATCTCTGTCTTTCATTGGGTGACTTTGAAAATGATAACCGCGGATTCGAAGACTTGTTGGGAGGCGGTCAAACCATCAAGTACACGGGAACCGCTAACCAAAATGTAAAATTAGATGTATTGTGTGATTTTGGCCAAGATGAACTGGAGGCAACACTTGAGAGTTATGGTCTTGAAGATAAAACGCCTAATTGGGACTGCAGCTCTGCCACAGGAGATCAATTAATCTGCGTGGTGGCCCTGCGCGTAAACCGCTGAAGCGGCGATGGTCTATCGAACCGCTTAAATTCTTTTTCTTTCTCTTTTATTTTTAATCACTCAGGGAATTGTTTCTGGTCTGTTTTCTGGCCTGCAAAAACCCTTAAATACACGCAAAGCCTACTTCTACCATGCAACTTGGAATCAGCCAAATGCTTTCTCAAAAGCGCTGCCAAAGCGAATGGAACTCGCTTTACATGCTGATTGTGCTCATTATTGCGGCCCTGCTCTTGATTGCGGTCGTCAAACCCATGTTCAAGCAAAGCCAGCAAGTCATCAAGCAAACCACGGCCGCCACCAAGTAATCGGAACAGGAAAGTGCTCCCATGAACGCAAAAGGACAGGAAGGCGCTCCCTTTGAAGTGCTCGTTTCAGTCGTCATCATGAGTTTCGTGATTGTCGTGGCGCTCAACGCGATTAACACCGTTGGAGACGAGCAATGCAAGGCCCAAATCAAAAAAGAAGCCTCAACGCTCAAAGCCAAGATTCAGGATGTCGTCAAGGGAAACGATTCCGCGCTTCACTTTTTCCCGCCCAAATGCTTTGAACAAGAAAACGAAGTCATGAAACTCCAAGTGATTCACTCGGAGCAATTATGCAGCTATTACTGCGGCGGAACCAAACGCGAATGCCTCGTTTTCCTGTATGATTCACCCAAATTCAGCGAGATTCTCTGCCTCGAATCCGCCTCGGTGAACACTACGTTTTACATGGACCCCGGCGTATGCCCTGACCGCGATGGATTCGTCCCCAAGATTTTTTTAGACGGAATCCCCCGCGGAACCTATAACCTCGTGAACAAAAGCGGTTCGGACAGTGCTTTTCCCAAAATCTGCGCGTACCTGCAGCAAAGCACCACGCGGTGAACCAAATGCTGGACTTTATTTTAAGCAAACTCAACATGCTGATTCTGGTCACCGCGCTATTTGCCATCGGAACCTACTTTGCCTTCTATCTGGGCCAGTCGCTGGAACAGCAGCAATCCAACACCGTGCTCTCGCGCGTCATCGAAGACGTATTCGGCGTGGTGGGCTCTTCAAGCATCTGCCACCAGGTGAATTTAACGCTTCCGCCGTTTATTAACACCCTTGGCAGAACCGACACCGGAAACAAACTCTACTACCTGTTTCGCGTCCAGCGGCTTGAAAACGTCGAAGCAGTGGACGTTTCCGGAAGACCCGTGAACTCGGTTATTTTTTCCATCCGGGACAAAAAAGATGGAACTATCCTGGCCGCGCAAAGCATCAACACGATTGCGAATATTATGCTGTTTGAATGGGACTCCGAAGCCACCGGCTCAGATCCCGTTTCGATTGCGTCACCGCAAACGGATGGCTCCGTGTTTGTTGAAATGAACCCGCAGGCAGTTTCACCTGAAAATGCGGTGATGATTGTGAAAGAGGTCTACAACGGCCAACCCACGCTGTTCATTATTCCCTGCAGCACCTACGTGCGGTTCCAATGCGAAACCAACCTCGGCGCCGCGGTTCAATTAATCACCGCCAGTCGGTCCGATGCAAGATTCAATTGCATTGAATGACGAAAAAAACCTGAAAAATGAATCAAAATAATTCATTTAATGGATTGAAATAATTCATTTAATGGATTGAAATAATTCATTCGGATTATGTATACTTCCAATTTAATTCCGATCGAAACAAAAGAAAAAAAAGATAAATAGAATAAACAGAATAAATATGGGGCAACCAACGATTGCATATGAAAATTTTCAATTCAATCCGGCTCAACCAAAAAGGATTTCTGGGTGCGATTGGCGACGACCTGCCTTCGCTGATTCCGCTGACCTTTGCGCTCCTCATTTTTTTCACCGCGCTTGGCTTTACCTTCAACGAATTCCAGGCCAAACAAACCGGATTCGACCAGCAACTCATCAAACTCAGAATCGGCTCCACGCTCAAAGGCGACAGCCTCTTAAACGGCGTAAGTGCCTTTGAAGAAGCCTGCCGAACCCTCTCGATTACGGCTTTCAAGTTCCGTGCGAGGGTGTATCTCGCGGACTCCGTAACCCACCGATTCAAAAATATCCGCGTCTACGAGGACGCCGATGACCCGGACCCCGCCCAGATTCTCGAACAAAACGGGCGAAGATTTTTATGCGAAAACACAGACCAGCCCCTGTACTTTGAAAGCCTCGCGCAGCAAAAACCCGAACACTTGTCCTACCCCGTCGCCGTAAACCTTGAAACATCGATTAATCCCGGATTACTCGTGGTGAGCGTATGGCGCTAAAACTAATCCAAGACAAAAAAGCCCAGGCGGCCATCACGGACGCGCTCTACTTTCTGGTGATCACAGCGGCACTCTCGGCTTTTCTGTTTTCTTTTTCCGCATCCTTTGGCGAAGGACTTGCCGTGAAAGTGGAGCGCCAAGAAATCCAGCAGTACACATCAAGTGCCATCAAAACCATTCTGTATCTCACGGTTCCAAGAAACAGCGTTGCGCCAAACCCTGCCGAATCCGATTTTTTATTGGCAGCCCTTAAAGAAGACTATTTTGACGACGCGAGTTTTCTTCAAACCAGCAAAAGCCTTCGCACGAACATTAACACCGCCATGACACCGCTCCTGCCTGCGTATGACTACGTGTTTTATTTTTTTGTTCCGGACAACACTTCAAATCCGTACCCCTATTTTTTGTTTTACAAAAGCAACTGGGAAGTGGTGCCGCTCAGTGCACCATCGGATTCGCGTCTGCGCGCAGACGACCGCTTTGTTCAAATCCGCGATCCAGGCCACAAAGCCTATTTCTGCCGCCCTCCCAACCAAGCGGCCATTGACAACCTGTTTTTTGTGCTCACCAACAAGGCCCGCACCACGGGGCGCGGAAAACTGCTTTCCCGCGAAAGCGCTTCCTCAAACCGGATTCTGGAGAACCGCCTCGAAGCCAACCTGATTGTGTGGCCCTCCAGCAGTTTTCCGGATTCTCCCGAATTCGGCGCCGCGGATGTATTTTCGCCGCTGAACTGCTGTGACGCGGACGCCGCGGACTTTGAAACCTGCCGAACGCAAAAAAGAATATTTGAAAACTGAAAACAGGATGAAAACAGGAATCCCATTAAGGGGCTAGGGCAGGCATTATTTTTTGAAAATTCGTTTTATTTTTGGAATCGAAGCGTCCATGGAAGTTTTAAACTAAAAAATGGTTAACTTTTTTTTACTTCAGCCCCGCTTTTTTCTTTAAGTCTTCTTTGAGTTTTTGAAGCTCGGGATCCAGTTCCAAATCGTTAAGGTTTTCAAAATGAACCTCTTTTTCAGAGGCCTTTGTTTCGGCTGAATTTTTGGATTTGCCTGCATTTGATTCGGATGGTTTTTTTGCTTTCGCATTCAAAGCTTCCCTTTCAGGTTCAAACTGCAATTCCTTTTCAAGCCCCTCCAGTTCGTCTGAAGACGGTTTTTTGGCTGCATCGGCATCTTCTCCAAACAAATCGCTCACCTTCAAATCGCGAACGCTTTGCTCCGTTCCAACGGAAGAAGAAACTTTAAATGATTTCTCCGGCTGGCTTGCGCCTGTTTTAGACGATGGTGATGCAACCGAATCTGATTCGTGCGACCTGCGTTCTGCGCGTTCTTTTCTTCGCTCCTCCAGGCTCACATGCCCGCTTTGGGACTCAATGGGTTTTGAAGAAGTCTTTTGAGAATCTTCCTTTGAAGCATCAACCGGTGAGTCGGGTTTTCCCCGCGGTTTTTTTTCTTCCTGCAATTCCTGAAAAGTATCCCACTGCTCCGCCAGGTTTGAGCTTAATTCATCCAGACTCGGATCCTGCTTGTCCCAATACTTTAACTCCACGTTTTGGGGACGGTCCAATTGCTCGGAGAGTTCACTGGACATGGACTCCGCTTTGCCGGGATCCATTGAAGCATTCTTTCGCGTTCCGCCTTTTTGAGTTTCAGGCACCGGCTGGTTTCGGGCAAAACGCTTCAAACGCCGCGGAATATTTTCTCCCATACATTCAAACCCTGTGCTTATTTTTGGATTAAATTTGAAAAATTGCCCTTGTTTTGGCCCAGTTAATTTTTTACTAAATTATTTTTTTGGTGAATTCGTTTTGTTGCAGATGCATTCCTTTTTTTTGTGCAAGTTATTTCTCGGTGTTTTCTTTTTCGTCACCTGCATTAAGGTTGCGTCGAAGTTTTTTTTTCCATTCCTCCAACTCCGAGTCCGTTGGCTTTCTCGGGCGAAACCCGTTTGTTTCTGCATCTATTTCACGTTCGAGGGCTCCTTTTTCCTGCGCGGATGAAGCTGGTTTTTCTTCGGATTCAATGGATTTTGACTCCTCCTGATTCGTATCCGGCCAGTCCGTTAGGCTCAAATCATCCTGCGAATCGGATACTTCTTTGGCTGATTCCGCTGGCTTTTTTTCAGGCCCCGGCTTAAAGGTTTCTTCAATCGACTGCTTTATCTTTTGGGACTCCGATGGAGTCATTGGAAGTGAAACAGAAGGCGAGGGCGCTTTGGCGTTCAAATCCTCCTTTGGGGTTGAATCCGATTTTTCAGATGCAGCCGAAAACAAGGCCCCTTCCCGCGCCTTTGTTTTTGCGGGAGCCGCATCCCACGCATTTGAAATATCCGGAGGCGATTCAGCCGATGTTTTTCCCGATGAAAAAAGACCCGAACCCATTTCAGAATTCATTTCGGAGACGCGTTCGCTGGATTGCTTTTCGGCGTTAATGGATTGAACCGCATCTGTTTTTTGCAACTGGTAATGCGCATGAATCGATTTGATTAAGGACACAAGCAAAACCGCTCCAAAAACTCCGGACGCGCCAAAAAAAAAGGCAAGCGTAAGCGAAATCCCGCCCCAAATCGAGACACCGACCGATGCGATGCCGATGACCAATACAACGACCATGCCCGCAATGGCCCCCAGCTTAAGGCGCGCCATCACTTCACGGGCTCTGAATTGGGATGAATACAAAAGCGACAAAACAAGGTATCCTAAGGGAATTGCTCCAAGCAAAGAATACAAAAAAAAACCAATGCCCACGATATCGAACATGGTTTCCACAACCCTTTTATACTTGCTAACTCCAGAGTCTATCCAAGATGCCCGGCGTAATCGAAAACCTGCTGTCTGGAATCGTTTTTTTGATCAACGGAAGCCTTTTGATCGGAATTCCCGTGATTCTTGTATCCTTGGCGGGAAAAAAACTGTTTGAACGCTTCTCAAAAACCCATTCCTGGACGGTTTCCGTTTGGAGTTCCACCTATATTATTGTCTTGGGCTTATTAATAGTTGCGTATTTTTTTCCGTTCTGGCTGGGTTTCTCCGAATTCGCCCAAGGAACCCTTCCGGACGTGCTGGCCCCCACACTGGCAGACCAGCTTCTACGCTACCTTTTCTCGATCCTGCGCTTACTCGTGCTTTCGGCTGTCTTCTCGGTTCTAATCCTCCCAATCGCTTTCTTCGGCGAAGCCCTCTTTGACTATCTGAAGAATTTTATTCACGCACCTCTCTCGCGCTTTGTCGCTGCCGTGCTTGGAAGCTTCTGGCTCGCCTTCATCCTCGTGCTCTTTGTTCTGCCCGCGATTGGAATCGACTTAATCACGGGCTCGATTTACTTACTCTACTTCGCCTAGCTAGCCGCTTGCGATCGGCTGCACCGCGGGGTCGCGTCCCCGTGAACGCACGGGGTACTGTGCGCAGTACCCCTTATCGGCGGACTGCGCAGCCGTTTGCGTCCGGCTCCACCGCGAGGGGTGCCGTTGGCACCCCGAATGCTGAAGCCGCGCACAGGCGGCTACGGAATGGCGCAGCGAAATCCTTATATTCGTCGGATTCTTTATTAGTTAATTTATATATTATCGGGAAAAAATAGAAAAAAAACCTGCGAAAGAACCTCCGGCGAGAAATTCATTTGCGAATTGGGTTTTTTTCCCCAACGTCCCTGCATTCAGGTGTTTATGTGAAACCAACGCGTTCGTTTTTGAGTCTGTTTCTAATCTGGATTATTCTTTTGGGTAGCTTGGGGCCCGTGGCCTTTGCGCAAGAAACACCCGGTAATACACCAAACCCGGATGAAGTTTTTTCGGATCCGAATACCGAAAACGGGTCCCCTCCTGAAACACTTCCCCCTAATCCTTTGCCGGATTCCCAAACGCCGCCGAATTCAAACCCATCGGGGCAACTTCCAACGGATTCGGTTTCTTCGCAAGAACCCGCGCCGTTTCGAAGCGGCTTCACCTGCGCGAATGATTCACTGGACCCCAAAGAGCGCCAAAAACTCTGGGACGAAACCCTCAACAAAGGATTTGTCGGAAAAGAACTATCGAGTGGAACACCGGCAAACAAAAACCGCGACAAAACCAACCAAGAAGTCCTTATTCTCCCAAACGCGGATGACAAACTGGCCATCAAACAAAAAATCCCAAACGAATTAATGGAACCCAGCGAACTCGCGTTTATCCTCAACACCTACCAGCAAGGCGCGTTTGCCTTCGGATTACTGCTCTCCGATTCGGTGCGCATCGGAAAATGCTCCGATTTCAATGCCAGCTGCGGACTGATCGGCAAAAACCTGAACCTTCGAAACAGCGGCTCCGGCATCACCGCCAATGTCAAAAATGTTTTCAAGGACGCATGGTCCGTGTTCAAGCCTGAAGAAGATGTTGCGTCCCCCGAAGGGTTCTCCGAAGACGAAGCCGCGTATGTGCGCGCCGAATTACTTCGCGCAGGCACGGACAACAGCCAGCTCGATTACCAAACCGCCCAGCGAATCGAAACCACCTTCATCCCCAACAGCATTCTCACCGATACCTTCTCCGCCTCCATGAACTCAAACTGCACGAACTCCGCGTGCTACATCAACACCTACTCTCTTTTTGACAAACTCTTTAATGCCTACGCGAGCACCAACATGCTGATCGGTGCCTTCGGCCCCAGCCTCTTTAATGGCACGCGCCGCGCATTCGGATGGACCGGAAGCCGACTCCCGTTTTTCAAAATCGACCAGAACCCCCTGGTTCAGCGCCTGCGAAGCCTCTATATGCGGCCCGAGGGACTCTACTACAAATTCGTGGCCAACCGACAGTACCGCCGCGTTCAGCAGGAAGTCCTGCCATTGGATAACATCATTGCCGAGAAATCATTCGTCATTGAAGGCGGCGGGTTTAACGCGAACTGGAATCCAACGATTCAAAACCACCTGCTCAAAGAATACCCGACCAGAGAATCCAAAGGCAAAGTCTACCGCTACCTCACGGAACAGCGCCGCATTGCAAGGGTGTTTGACACCGAAGCCCAAATAGCCCAAGCCGAACTCGCAGCCGTGACCAAGCAGTTTCCGAACCTGCCCAATCACCCTCAAGTCATTGCCGCGCGCGTCAAGGCGGCGGGCCGCATGGGCAGAATGTACGATGTCATTGATGACGACACCGGAATCGATATTCCGAAATGGATGGCTAATCACAAGTCCGTCAACTTTAACCGCTACGCGGTCAAGCGCATGGACACGGGTGAATTCGTGCAGCCCGCCGTTGAATCCGATTACATGGATGCGATTTTTCGAAAACTCAACGACACCCAAAATTTCCGATTTGTACCCGGAGACATCACCAAATACAAAACAGTTCTCTCAAGCACCGGCGACAACCTGGACTTATTTGCACCCAGCGTCAAAGGAAGCAAGTTTACCTCTGTGACGCGCGACACGATTCAGGATGCCGCCGCGCAGGGAAACCATGCCAATGCATTCGCGCGCTTGGATGACGAAACCTTTGTCCCCTTCAACAAGAACAATGTGGATTACATTCTCAAAAAAAGCGCGGGAGACATTGAACTCTACCGCGGCGGATGGGAAAAAATCCGCGACATGTCCCCCGAAGAAATGGCCAACCTCTTACTCGGACCCAAGATTGCATGGCGGACCGGTGCATGGACCCGAAACTCCAACACCATGGTGCAGTGGGCGCGCGAAAACAACTGGCAATTCCGAACCCACTACGCCAACCTGCTGGACAGAGCAGCCGCCTATGAAGACAACCTCATCAAAACGTACCTTGACCCGAAGGGCGGACTCAAGTGGACTGCGTACCCGTTTGCCTTCTGGGGATTCAAACGCGGATTCGGCGGCGAACAATTCTCGCTCTACCAGCTGCCGGACACCTGGAGCACGCTTGAAGTATACCTCGGGCAAAGCAGGCTCTACGACGACGCGTTCATTGATTTTTTTGCCAATGAAGGAAGCGACCAAGGCGATGTCTTCGTGGCATTCCTCAACAAGCTCCCATGGAAAATGATTCTCAACAAAATCGGGGAAGAATTCTCACCCGTGAACACGCTCTTTAAGCAATTCACGCAAAACGAACTCCGCAGCGAAACCGGAAACCTCATTACCTTTGTGTCCGGCCCCAGCGACTGCGCGGGCTGCGGACTCACGCTCAAATCCCAAAATCTCCGCACCTTTGAACCCAATTTTTTTGCGCGCCAAAAACTCCAGACCTTTATCCTTGAAGACACGCCCAATGACCAGGAAGAAGTCGGACAAACCCTGATTGCCTATGCACGCCACACGAACCTCAAGGGCAGCACCAAGGACATTACCGGCGGCAAAGTGGATCTGGATGAAGCGATTCAGAAAAAAGAAACCTGCCGCGACAAAGTAGAATCCCTCCCCGGCGGAAAACTCCTAATGGGAGTTCTCCCCAGCACCGCCTCGTTTGGAGGCGCTCTGGCTTTTGGAGAAAACATTGCGTACGGAATCTTTACATGGGGCGGATTTTTAGCCAGCGCTGCCCAGCAAGTCCTGATTGCACCTGAACTCCAGGACTGCGTGGACACCGAAGAAGGGTATTATGTTCACTTTTTCGCGCCGGCACTGGCCAAGTCCAAAGACAGCGAAGGAAAAGAAGAAATCGGAACCCAAAAAATCTCCAACCTCGTCAAGGACGGAACCGACCGCGTCCTTGACGCCCTGCAGGGAAAACCCCAGCGCCCCCCCGGCGAGGCATCACTTGAAGAAGACCCAACCATCACCGAGAAAGCAGGCGATGACTTGCGCGCCCGCGTGGACGAACTGGTTCAAAATGCGGAAACCAAAGACTTAGTCGAAGCCGTGGTCACCACCGAAGGATTCTCCGCAGGCCGAGTCGCGGGAAACCATTTGTTTTATCTTTGGACCCAAGGAAACTCCGATTCCAGCCCCTCCAAGTACCGCACCGAAGGCAAAGCCGTGATTACCGACGGAGATATTTCAGTTGAAAACGATTTCAAAGACGGCAAGGTCCGCGTGAACGGAAAAGACGTCATCACCAATCCAGACATCGCACGTCTTGCCTCCAACAACCTTCAAATTCCCGCCACCGAATACCCGAACAATCTCACGCGCGTGGGGCTTCCAACGGATTCCACTGAAATTGTATTCTCCATGGATCACCGCGGCGAAACTCTGGTGTTAAACTCGGAAGTACTTGAATGCATCCGGCGCGGCGTGGAATTCCAAACCGGTGTTCCCATGAATTCGGATAATTTATCCGAAGTATTCGGCCCCACACTTGCCATTGTCACGGATACGCATCCGAATGTTTTCCCCGACACACAGGCCCGCCGAATCATCGCCGAAGGGGTTCCGCGCAAAGTGGCTGAAGGCGACAGCGCCAAAGCCGAAGTGCTTGCCAGTACACAAACCTTGCTCACGCCGGTCATCGGAGGAACACCCGATGTCGGTCGCATGACGAGCATCCAATTCAAAAACGGCGTCATTATTTACAAGCCTCAAACCAACGAGCTGATTGTTTGGCTCAAGCGAAACGAAAAAGCGATTCTGGGCCCCAATGATGTCGATGCCTTAAAAGCAACGAAAACCACCTCGAAAAATCCGGAAAACAACTGCGAAGAACCCGCGATTGACCTTGAAGTCACCGGAAACCCCAACTCCGAACTGTCCCAATTCAAGGCCGGTTTGTTTAATCAGGGACTCCAACACATGGGCCCCTTCAAAATCTTTGACACGCCGAGCAAGCGCTTTGTGTTCTACAGCAAACTGGAAAACGGCGCCTGCCAGGATTACTTTAAAGTCATTGACAAAGCAACCGGCGAAACACTGGTCGACGCCCCCATCGCGTCGCTTGAGCAAACCCCCACCGGGGTCAAGGTCACGACCGACGATGGCAAGGAACACACTCTCGATTTTTCCGCTGAAAACGGCCGGCCGATTTTAACCTACAACGGCCAACCCGAAACCCTTGTGTCTGCGCAAGGCGAAAACGGAGCCTTCTGGTATGACCCGGACAAGGGACTCTGGTACACCGAGAACGCCCAATTGCTTCCGCTGATTGAAGCCTTCAAAAAATTAGGAATCGGAACCCAAGTGGGCGAAGACGGACGCGTCACAGGCCAGGCGAACGGAAACGTGCTGAACCTACAGGTCGGCGGTGAAAGCGGTCTTGGGCTGAATTTGCCGTCCATTCCCGAAAACGCTATCGCGCTTTTGCTCTTTATTCTGCTGCTGGTGGGGTCCATGATGGCTATTCGAGCGCGTGAAATCAAACACCCGAAAAAACCGGATTAATTTTTTTTTAAATCTTGTTCCGTTGTAAATTTGGAACCGCAAGAATTACTGCAGTTGATTCACTGATTCAAACAGCCAAAACCCGGATGGAAGCAAGGCCATACTTTTTAGGCAGCTGCCTTTAGCTCATACGATTCGCCAGCACCAAATTTCTTGGTTTTAATCCTCTGGCAGAGCGTATAATATTCATTGTACAATTCTTCATAGGCTTTGGGGTCCGCGAGTTTTTTGAATTCGAAAGACTTCAGGTAACGTTCGTTGGCCGCATCTTCGGCTTCCACCGCATGCTTGGCTTCGGACTTCTTCATCCCATTGTCTATTTTCTTCTGAATTCGCTCTATTTTGCTTACTCGAAAGGAATACCGTGCAATGGCGCGCGCACCAAAGCGCCCCGCCAATGAAAACGGAAACGCAGCCAGTTTGAACGGCAGCATTGCGAAAAAAATCAGGAGTTTGATAGGCAAAAAGTGCCGCTTGAATTCATGCTTATCCGCCGAAAGCTTGCTGAATTTCGAAAGCGCCATCACGGACGGGAACTTGTACTCCAAGCCCTTTTGCACCCCTTTGCTTGAAAACAACGGAAACGCCTTTTTAACCGCTTCTTCGTTGGCATACGCCACGGCCCGATGAAACGCATCCAGCTTTTTTTCCATCTCTTTTTTTTGTTTTTCGAGCACTTCAAGTGCGGCTTTTGATTTTGAAGACAATACCATGCGCCCGCGCAAAACCCTGCGTCTGGACCGAACTCTTGGAACTACTCTCATTGTTTCACATCTTCCCGTACGTCTTATGCGTACATCGTGGTGGTCTTGTCTTCAAGGCTTTTCACGGTTTCGCTGGTTTCCTTGATCTGTTCCAGATGCTTAAGCAGTGCTTCCTCGGTTTTTTTGGCTTCCACCAAAAGCGGTTTGACATCAATACGCAGACCCAAAACCGCATTCAGTTTCTCCAACAGTTTCGCCGCCGCCTTGTAATCCGCGCCAATGGAAACCGCGCCCATCATGGACACCGCTTCGATTCTGGGCTCCTTTTGAAGCTGCAGCAGAATCAACGCCGTCACGCCGGTCGTGATTCCGTCCTCAATCAACTGCACACCGTTTTTCTCAAGCAAGGCCTTGGCCTCTTTCGAATCCGCAATCCCGTAAATCGTTGCATCATTGGGATTTCCTGTGTTGATGCCTGCCAGTGAAATCGCCCGTGAGATTCCCTTGGACTTAATCCACTCCACGGTTTTGCGCGCCAGTTTGGCCGTCAAGGTCTTTGGAATAATCTGCTCCGAAATCAGCACCACCAGTTTGTCCCTGTCATTGACATACATCCGGGACGGATACACCGGAAGACCCGCATGCACTCGGATAATCGAAACAAAACCGTCCGATTCAATATGGCCCAGTTCTTCAAAATTCCCCTTTTCCACCAGGTACTTGGCGGCAATCGTTCCAACCAATCCCAGCCCCGGAAAACCCTCAATCAAGGTATACCCCTTGAGATTTTTGTTATTCAATTCCACAAAATCAATCGATGCATCCATCTGCCAAACACCTACACACCAACGCCTGTGAACTTATTAAATGTTTTTGAAGTTCCAACGCAAGCACTTATACAGGTCAATTAGCGAAAGAACTATGCAATGCCTGTGTTTAATCCCGATTCGCATATTCCCTATTCGTACTCTCAAGTCAAAAAAGTTTAACTCCCCCGCGCCAGCACAAATGCGGCAATTCCGACGGGAACCAGAATGGCCGCATACGCAAATCCGCGTTTCCAGTTTCCCTCCTGCGCGGCCACAAAAAAAGAAGCCAAAAGACCATACTCCAATAGATAAATCTGGGTTCCAAGCAGCGCAAAGGAGCGAAGTTCGCTGCGCGTCGCCGAATCAAGGCCGATTTCAAGTGCGCCAAACCCCGAAAAGTCCAATGTCGAAACCATTCCCGTCAAAAGCCCCAGCACAACCGGAACCAAAAAACCTCCCGCAAAAAGAATCGTGTATTTTTCCACAAGCATCGAAGCATTTCGCTCGCGCAAAATGGACTGGGTTTCCAGCAAGTCTTCGGCCGTGTGCCGGAATGTTTCGGACAAATCGCTTCCCGTGTCATACCCCAAACGAATCAGGTTAATCGCCCGGCTTACAACCCGGCTTTGGCACCGCAGCGAAATGTTTTCAAGCGCCTCTTTAACGGATGCTCCGCGTTCCATTTCAATGAGAGACCGCTCAAACTCCAGACTCAAAAGACCAAAATCACTGCATGCACAATAGCGAAGCAAAACCGGCGTCGGTGTTCCGCGTGCAAAAACACTGGCCGAAAGCAGCAGATCGGCGACCACATCCTCTTTTTGGTGCTTACGGGATTCAAACACCAGTACCTCGCGCACCACAAGACTGGCGAGGGGAAGAAAAAAACCGCCCAAAAACAAACAGGTTATGTAGAAGAAATTTAGTTTTAGCAGAATTCCAGCTGCACTCAATACCATTGCAACTGCAATCCCCATTCCGATTCCTTGTTTTGCGAATTCGCGAACGGAAATAGTACGCTGGTTGGACAACAGCAAACGATTCAAATAATCCCAAACGGACCCGGCTTCCTGTGAGACAATAGTCCTCATTTCGTTCCCCTCTCCCCCCATTTACTCACGCAAAAAAACCGGCGTCTGGCTTTGAATATACAACAGCACAAGCAGGTCCAAAAGCGGAAATCCAACGGCAATCACCAGCAGCACCTGCAGCGGCGTCCACTCCATGCTCAAAAAAAGGCTTCCAATGATGACAAAACTCTGAAATAGCGCCGGAACAATGGCCGACACTGCCACAAACAACAATGCAAACACCGAGAACTTTCCCGAAAAAGCCTTGGCCTCGCTTCGCTGTTTGGAAAGCAATTCTACCGCAATTCTTCGAATGGGGTCCGCACGATTTTTTCCGCTTCCCTGCGCATACGCATTCTGCAGCTGCGAAACCGCACGTCGGACCTCGCGCGACTCCACGCGCTCACTCAGATGCCGCAAAGCCTCTGGCACACTGGCACCCACCAGCGTGATTTCGCGGTGAACCAAGCCAAATTCCCGGCTGGTCTCTCCGTACCCGGATCGCGCAATATCCAGCATCGCCTGTTCAAACGAAATCCCAAGGTTTAATTCAACGGCAAGTGCCATGAGTGCAAACGCAAGGTCTTTTTCCACCGCACCTGCCTGCTTTTTGAGTGCACGAAACGGCGCGAATAAAAGCCACGCACCCCAAAAAATTCCACTGAGCGCACCCAACCCGAAGCCCATCATTGCATCCTCAAACACCAGTGTACCGGCTACCCATGCGCCGCATCCAACTGCCACGCCCCCCTGAAGATTTTTTCGCAAAAACAAATCCAGATCTTCCTGCCGGGACTTACGCCCTGTTTTTTCCAGCGCCAGACGGACCCGCTCTTTTAGCATCCAAAGATTCATGCCCGTTTTCGAACCTCCTCAAAAAAATCACTGAACAAAATTCCGTTTCCCGCGTTCGCACGAAGCCATTCGGTTCGGTTTTCCCATTCGTTTTCAAACTCTTGATCCGAAAACCCAAACGCATTCTGGATTTTTTCCCGCATTTTGACACTCTCGTTTCGGCGAACGCATTGCTTTTGCTGAAAATCAAATCCAAACAAGCAGTTGAGCTTTGGAACTGCTCCCTGATCGCAAACTTCACACAATTCCACGATCCGCCGCTCTTCAATCACCTTACCCGAAGTCAGTACGCGCGTCACCCGTTTTTGAACCAGCACCAGGTCAATCGATGTCAAATCCATCTCCATAATCCCCATTGTTTTCATCCGCATCAGGGCCTCTTTGGCGGACTGGGCATGAAACGTAGCCATCGAGCCCTTTCCCTGCCCCGCAAGCAAGGTATCGACAAACGCACTAACTTCTTCCGCGCTTCGAATCTCTCCGACCACCACGCGGTCAGGGCGCATGCGCAGCGAATCCAAGATCAACGAATGCATTCCAACGCCGTTCTCGGCCGAAGCACATAATTTCACAACGTGCGTATGCGGAAGCCTAATCTCCGGCGTCTCTTCCGCAACGACAATCCGCTCGTCCTCTGGAACAAAACAAAAGAGCGCATTAAGCGTGCTGGTTTTTCCGCTTCCCGTGTTTCCGCACACCAGAAGCGAACAATCCGTGGAAAGTGCCATCCACAAAAACCCCCCCATGGCAGGATCCAATGTTCCAAGCGCAATCAGGTCCAATGGCGTAAAAGGATTCTGCTTGAATTTTCGGATCGTCAGACACGGCCCTGAAAACGAAACCGGTTCGATCGCCGCATGCAACCGCGAGCCATTCTCCAGCACCGCGTTGATCCGCGGCGTCTGAAGCGATAATCTCCGCCCGATGCCGCGCGCCATCCTGTTCACCAGATCCCTGAAAAAATCCGATGCACAAATAGAGAGGTTGGTTTCAAGCCACCCAAACTGCGCGTCATACACGAACACAGGCTTGCTTAATCCGACTCCGATCACCGCGATTTCTTCCAGCCGTTCATTGGAAAGCAGCGGATCCAACGGCCATAACCCAAACGCCATTTTTTTGAGCAACCCGAACAAGTATTCGAACTGGTCTGCTTCCACCTCAAATCCGTTTTCTGCCACGAATTCGTTAAAGAACCGGTGCAGTTTCTCGGCTTCTCGAAACGGGTGCGAATTCGAAGGTTCCGCGTTTTCCTTGGCCTGAAACCGGGTCAACACCGCGCGTGCAAGTTCCTGCTCGGACCCAGACAATTCCGGAAACGAAAGAACGAATACGCGTTTGCCGGACCGCTTTTCAATCACGCGGTATTCGCTTTCCTCCAAAAGCACTTTGGCGATTTGGTCTTCCGAAATTGCGCCAATATGCCAGCCGAGCAACCCACGCTTTTTAGAAAAGAGCGGTTTAAGCGGGGTTTCAGTTTCGTCCATTCACAAACAATCCAAAAAAGCGAATAAAACCGCGAACAAATTAAGGCAATGAACGAAACGCGGACTGCAAATGATTTAAATAACCGCAATTGCGTATTCCCATACCATGCGTCCCATTCGAAGACTTCGCTCGCAAGCTTCGCGCTGGATTGCGCGAAAAGCCATTCAAACACGCTCCCCTGTCGCTTCCCGGAATTTATCCCGAATCGCGAGTGTGATTCGACCCCCGACCGCTTCCGCGCGCATGAGTTCCCGAGTCGGAAAAAAACTCAACGTACTTCGGTTTGCGATTGACAAGAGAAAATTCCGGGCAGCCGGCTTTGTCGGATTCGGATTACTGGCCGCTTCCGTTCCATTTGTGGTCAAGGGGTTCAAAGCGATGACCGCCGATCAAACAAACGAACTCATTTCAGCGCTTCTCAAGGCAAATCTATTCGCGGCAGGAAGCATTTTAAGCTTCAAATCTGCACATAGCTTGTTTAGCCTCGTGGAAGCCCAGAAGAAATTATTTCAAAAACTCATCAACAAACCGCACATCGGTTTGGCGATTGCAAACCGCATCAAGGACCCGAGCCTGAAGAGATACGTTATATTTTTCAGTCAAACCCGCTTTATCCCCGCGTCCGAAAAAAAAGCGTTGATGGAAAGCATGTATGCCAAAGAAGGCAAAGCCCCCCAAGCGATGCTGGACGCGTTTCAGGTCGCGCAAGGCCTCAATACATTCCACCGGTGGGACCGCAACTTGACGACCCGGTTGGCCAACCTGTTCTTTCGGGAAGTTGGACGCGGCAACCCCGTCCAAGGCAACACCCCCGCATCTCGGCAGAATCTCCTGCAAACCCTGATCCATTTTCGGGAAATGATGGACAGTGGTCTGATTACCAACAGCGTGTTTTTGGAAGTCCAGTTTCCCGATCTTGCGAACCCCACTCACTTTAAATTTGATCGGAAACCAGACGGAACTTGGGCAATAAAACGAATTCCGCACCCGTCGGAAAACTAAACAGAGAAATCGCAGCGCATTTATTCTCTTTTCAGGGCTTGAAGCATCTTAAAAACCGTTTCCACGCTGTTTTTCCCAAAGGAATCAATCCGTGCGCGGGCCTGCTCGAGTGTTATGCCCGGACCCGAAATCCCGATTCCAACGGGCTTGTTGTATTCGAGACTCAAATCCACCAGCTTTCGCACCGAAGTATGCGCGACCACGCGGTCATGCTCGGTTTCGCCTTTCTTGACCACTCCAAGGCAGGCCACGCCGGCGATTTCGGTGTCGCGCAGCAACTGCTTTGCGGCCAAGGGAATTTCAAGACTCCCCGGAACGTGAACCACGCGCTTCACGCGCAAATTCAATCCCTTTGCGGTCTGCAATGCGACCTCCAGCATTTGGGACGTAATGTCTCCATTGAATTCCGCAACCACGATTCCAATCGTTGCAGCAAAATCTGTTTTTTTATTCTGAAGCGCATAGACTGAAAGCGGTTTTGCGTTTTCTTTCCCCTGGCGCTCTCCTGTTCCCGCGCGTGCCATTAATTTTTCCGGAAAAAAAAGAAGGTCAATCGCATTCTGCGCGTGCTTTTCACAGCGATTCTGAATAATCGAAACCAGTTCCGGCTCCACGGCCTCGTCTTCATGCACAAACACTTCGAGAATGTGTTTTCCGGTTTTCAATTGCACGGCCTGAATTGAGAGCGAGGCCTCGTGTCCGCACACTTGGTCAATCCGTTCTTTGCCGATAAACCCAAAGGCCATCACGATGTCGCATTTTTTTTCCTCGAACAAGCGCTGGCATGCCACCGGCAGGTCCTTAACGCCGGGGACTGTCATCCGCTCAATTGTAATTGGCTGTGCGGATTCCTCCAGTACTTTTAGCGCAAACGCAGCCATATCGGCACGCGAAAACATCGTGTCCGCGATTCCTATCTTCTTTCCGGGTATACGAATTCCTCCGCTACAATACTGAATTCGGATTCGTCCTTTAAAGCAAATTGCTTTCGCAGGTTTTTTTCAGCTACGATTTCAACAATTTCTGCCTCATGCGTGGTGTTCTCCGGAACAATCACGGCTGCTTTTTCGCCGCTTTCCAAACGCACAGGGTACGCCATTAGGGCCCCGAATTCGTGATCGTTCTCCGTAAACCCGTTTAATTTGAATCCACGGACCCCCCCCAAAAACGCGTTTCTTTCCTCTTCATCCACCCGCAGGTTCAGGGTTCCTGCAAAGACCTCAAATCCCAGCAGGCGCTTTAATTGCACGCGGTATCCGCGAAGCGAAAGAAATTCATGCCCTTTTTGCATTCCGGACACGACGGTTCCAGTCAGTGATTCCATGATACAAAAATCCGGCGTTCAATTGAAAAGCATTAGTGGCGGGGTTCTGGCTTAAGCCTTATTTTCTGTTCAAATAAAGCAAGGCTTCCAGCACTGCCGGATTGGTCACGCGAAAAAACTTGGGGCCTTTTATTGTTTCATTTGACCGCGCTTTTACATAGTACCCTTTTTTGTTCCACTCGAATGACACCTGGTCTTCTGCCCTGATTCGTAAAACTCCTTTGATTTTTGCTTCAAGCAATTTCAACTGCCGTTCGGCAAGAAGCCTGTGATTTATCGTTAAGGGGCGAAGAGCGCCCGGTTTTCGTTCAAGGGGAATCAATCCCAATTCAAATAGGGACTGTTGGTTGGCTTGGTGTGAGTCCCAGTCCCTGCCGCGTGGATTTGGCACGTGCTTTCGCTTGTTGACCAGAATTCTGGGTTTTCGAACCCCTGTTTTGTTTTGCATGGTATAACCTTTATGCCTTGACGGGATATTTAAGCATTTTTTTAAACCTAAACAGGGACAGCACCCGTTGAATCGCACGATTGGCATACGGCACCAGCACGGCGGTTAGTGCTCCAAACAACACGATGCCCCATTCCAGCGAGCTTAAATCCGTGGTTTCAAAAATGGCATGGAAAAAGTCAATCTGCGTAATGGCAACCTGCAGCACCCCCGAAATCAACACGGCAGCCACGAGCTTTGGATTATCCCAAAAGGGCTTTTCAAACACGCCCTTATCCTCGCTTCGCGCACTAAACGCAAGCACGAGTTCAAAAAACACGAGTACATTAAAGGCAGTCGTCCGCGCGTTTTCAATTCCAAGGCCCGCATCCAGCGCCCACATAAAAGCACCCAGCGTCACAAGTGCGCTTAGAATCCCCGCAATCAGAATAAAGCCTTTCATATGATGCAGCAATGGCTCGCGCATCGGCCGCGGTTTCTGCCTCATGGCATTTTCATTGCCCTTTTCAGCTCCCATCGCCAACGCCGGCAGGCCGTCTGTCGCCAGATTAATCCACAAAAGCTGAATGGCCACCAGCGGCAAGTACTCCCAATTCAAGAGCACAGCCATCAGCACAATGATGACCTCGCCCAGGTTCGCGGCAAACAAGTACCGCAAAAAATTGCGAATATTCGAATAAATCTTCCGGCCCTCCTCGATTCCAAGCACAATCGACGCAAAATTATCATCCGCCAGCACAATCTCTGCCGCCTCCTTGGACACCTCGGTTCCCGTGATGCCCATGGCAAACCCCACATCCGCCTGCTTGAGGGCAGGCGCATCATTGACACCGTCACCGGTCATCGCGACCACGTGGCCATGCTTTTGCAGAACCTGCACAATCACCAGTTTGTGCGCCGGATTCACGCGCGCAAAAATCGTTTTGTCCAGCACCGCCCGCTCCAATGCTTCGCCGTGCACTGCATCCAGTTCACTTCCCGTCATGGAATCCGATTCGCTGGAAGCAAGCCCCAGCTGTTTTCCGATGGCCAGAGCGGTCAATGGGTGGTCCCCAGTAATCATCTTGACAAGAATTCCCGCTTCGCGGCACTTTTCAATTGCCGCCTTGGCTTCGGGCCGCGGCGAATCAATCATTCCTATCAGCCCTAAGAACACGAGGTCTTCTTCCATGCCCTCTTTTGGAATTTTTTTTCCGCTTTTTTTGAATGCAATACCCAGCACGCGCAGGCCCGAGCGCGCCCACTCACTGTTTTTGTTCAAGAGAAATTCTTTGTCCAACGAAGACAGTTCCCTGGCCGCGTTTTTTTTCCATGCAAACCGGGTTTTCTCCAAAACGGCTTCCGGACTTCCCTTGACCATCGACCAATACGCGCCATTGCGGCAAAACTGTACGCTCATGCGCTTGCGTTCGGTTGCAAACGGTTCTTCATCCACGAATTCAAACGCGGTTTTAAGCTCTTTTTGATCCACGCCCGCCTTTTTGGCGGCCACAAGCAGTGCCACTTCCGTGGGGTCGCCGCTTCGCTCACTCCCGTCCAACACCGCGTCATTAGCCAGCGTGGCACCCCAAAGCAATTGTTCAAGCCCCTGGTCTTTAAGCGGAGTTATTTTTTGGTTATTCACCCGAAATTCGCCCTGGAGTTCAAACCCGCTTCCCGAAACCAGGACTTCGGTTTCACCGCACCAAACACGCGTTACATTCATTTCGTTTTTGGTCAAAGTCCCCGTCTTGTCCGAACAAATCACCGAACAGTTCCCAACCGTCTCCACCGCCTGGATTTTGCGCACCACGGAATTTTTTTTTGCCATGGCCTGTGCACCCAACCCAAGGGTAATCGTAATGATCACCGGCAACCCCTCGGGCACTGCAGCCACCGCAAGGCCAATCGCTACAAGCATGAGCTGCGTGAATTCTTTTCCCTCGAACAGTCCTCCGGCAACCAGAAGGACGGACACCGCCATCACAAAAATTCCGATATAAAAAGAGGCGCTCTTAAGCCTTCGGACCAGCGGCGTATCCACTTCTTCGATCTCGGAAAGCATCCCCGCGATTTTTCCAATCTCCGTGCGGGCACCGGTTTGCGCCACCACGACCCGGGCTTTTCCATTCACCACAGCCGTGTTCTTGAACACCATGTTTTTCTGGTCCGCCACCGCGCATTTTTCGGGTATCACGCGGTTTTCTTTTTCCACGGGCGTGGATTCTCCTGTAAGCGCGGACTCGTCCACGAGCAGCGAAAAGGATTCAACGATTCTCCCATCTGCGGGAACGCGATCCCCCGCTTCCAACAAAACAATATCTCCCGGCACCAATTCAATGGCATTCTTTGCCAGAATTGTTCCATTGCGAAGCACCCGCGACTTAAGGGCTGACATCTTTCGCAGGGCTTCCATCGCGTTCTCGGCCTTGAACTCCTGCACAAATCCAACGGTTGCATTCAGAATTACGATCGCCAAAATAACGGCCGCATCCAAGGTTTCGCCGATTAAAAAATAGAGCGCCAGCGCGGAGGCAATCAATAGAATCACCAAAAAATTGGTGAACTGCGACACCAAAATCTCGAGTGCCACGTTCTTTTGCTTGCGCGGGAGTTCGTTCGGGCCGAATTGCAAAAGGCGTTGCCGTGCTTCGGTTTCGGTTAATCCAGTTTTACTCGATTTAAGCGCCGCAAGGGCCTGTTCGACTTCCAAAGTAAAAAAATCAGCGGGGCTTTGGGCCATGGCAATACAAAGAAGTTGGAAAATATAAACCTTAAGTTGTGAACCGGATTTGCAGTCTTGGAATTAGAAATAAAAAAATCGTCTAAAGTAATGCATCAAGTACTTGATTAATTCCAATTTTCTTTCAGGCCCTTATTCCTTGTGAAAGGATTCCAGGTACTCGTCCTTGCAGGTTTGGCTGCAGAACCCCTGAAAATACAAGTGCGAATCGTTTTTTTCCATTTTCTTCTGGCAGTTCAAACAGTACTTTCCGCGGTCAGGTACCCGACTGCCCGAAGTCCTGTTTTTTCGAAGATAAATGCCTAAATCCATAATTGATCCGTGTATAACGGCTATCTGCGTAGGATTTAAAAAACCGAATCCGAGGAGGGGGGAATAAATACCCCCAAGTTTGAAAATGCGGCTGGAATTCGCTTTATTTGCCTTAAGGCAATTCAGGTCTTTTTACCACTCTAATTCGTCTCCAACTTGAATTTTGAATGCACTGCCTTGCGGCAATTCAATGAGGTAGCGCGCAGGCTTTTTTGGCGTGTAATTCAACTCAAACGGCCTGAATTTTTCCTTTATATCCACGACGCGCTTTTGGTTATCCAAAAAAATAAGGTCAATGGGAAAAAAAACAAACAGCATATGCACACTGGCACGCGTCTTCACTTCGCATCCAAAATCAAAGACGAGTGCATAATCAAAATTTTCTTTTCGTTCAAACATCAACCCTTTAAATTTCTTAAACAAAGAATCCGCGAGGCTTATTTTTTGAATGATCATTCTTTGTTTGGTTTTGTTGTAGAGCATTACAATCCGCTTTTTGGCTTGTTTGAAATCGGAAGTTCGTGGGTGGAGTAAACGATGATTTGCTTTTGTTGTTTTATTTTTTTGTCGTTACTCCATATCGGGCAATTTTCTTTTAATGCCAATGCAAAAAACGGCCAGTCGTTTGGGTCTGGAGAAATCGATTGTGCCCGTGTTTTGAAATGGTCATATTCTTCTTTTGGGTAAACTTGAATGTGACCAAAAATGAGTGCACCGGAGATGGAAAGTTCTTTTGCAGAAAGCCCCGACTTTTTTTGTATTTCCAATTGGTGCCGCTTAAATTCGATTTGAATAAACTCAGGGGCAATTAGCTGAAGCTCATTACTGAAGATTAAATTCGCCGAGTAGTTTTTGGAAATTAGTGCGGAAAACACGACATTGGAATCCACCACGAGCCGCATGATTTACTCCTCATGCCGTTTGGTGATTCCGCGATTGATTTTCCTGCCGAGTTTGATGGCGTCTTTTTCTGTGAGTTTTGATTTGGCTGTGATTTGCTTTAATAGTCTGAGTTCGAGGATTTTTTCGGCAAACGCCTGTCGTGCCACTTCTGACCAGTTAATCACGCTAAATTGTTCCATTTCTTTTTTCAGATCGCTAGGGACTGCCAAAGTCATATTCGCCAAAAAACCACCCAATATATAATATGTGTAATAAGTATAAATATGTATTGATCATTCCGATGCGCAAGCGGACATCCGTTTCGAACTTCTTGTTAAATAATGCGAATCTGAATCCGAGTCAAGCCGCTTTCCGTTTCGTCTCTTTTTTATCTGGGAAAACTTCAAGCGGCGGAACCCGAATATCCTCAATCAGTTTGCGTGTCTCCATCGGCGTTGGAGAATCCAGTGCTTCGCGCTCCAGCCGGGCTTTCAAGCGCTCCATTTCGGAAAGCTTGGTTTTCATTTGGGACAAAATTTCTCGTATTTTTTCTTTTCGAACCGCACCCGTCATTTGAACCTGCAACCATCACGCATTAGGATTTTAAAAGCGTTGTCCCACTCTTTTCTCGTCTTGTGACGAAGAAAACTTTCGGGTTTGCGGCCCGTATTTTCGGTGATTGTACCAAAACCCATGAAGGATTTTTTCGGAGAAAATAGATATGGTTCTTTCATCCATTGCGTTCATTCCAGACGGAAACCGGCGCTTTGCCCAAAAAAAAGGAATTTCGCTTCTTGAATCCTATCTGCAAGGCACGCAAAAAGCCTGGGACGTCATGCACTGGCTCTCGAACTTCCCGCAGATTAAAACCGGGACCTTTTACACACTCTCACTTGAAAACCTAACGCGCAACCAAATCGAGCTGTCTTTATTGCTTAAAATATTTGACAAGGAACTCGACAAAGCCGCAAAATCCGACTTGTTTGAAAAACAAGGAATCGCGCTTCGCTTCATCGGCCAAATCGAATTGCTTCCGCAAAAATTACAGGACAAAATGAAGGTGCTCTCAGAACAGACTTCCGTGCACGATGCCAAAACCATTAACCTTGCCATCGGCTACAGCGGACAAACCGAAATCGTTTTCGCCGCCAAAAAAATAGCCGAGCAATACAAGCAAGGGCTCTTATCGCTTTCGGATTTAACTGCGCAATCCTTCCGGAAATTCCTCTACAACGATTTTCACTTTCCGGATTTAATTATCCGCACCTCAGGCACGCAACGCCTCAGCGGATTTTTAACCTACCAATCCGCCTACTCCGAACTCTACTTTTTGGACAAGTACTGGTCCGAAATCGAACAAACCGACTTGCACACTGCCGTAAGCGAATTCGAATCGCGCGAAAGAAAATTCGGGAAATGAAAAAGGGTGCTTGCAATGCGGTTCAGAGTCCCGGATTCCCAAAGAAGAAAGCGAAAATCCAAAACGGAAAAACCCGCTTCATCGATTCCCTCAAAAAAAACCTTTGTTCGCGCGTCTTTGCCGAAGCGCGCTCCGCTTCCAAGACCCGCAGCACTTGAACAAGCCATTGACAGAGTCCTTGCACGCCGCGAACCCGGCTTTTTTCCCGCACTTGAACAAATCGTTGAACAAAACCGGGTCCATCTGACACAACCCGTCCGGTACATGCTATCCGTGGTGTACCGCCGCCTTCAGGCGCACCCGAAATTCGATTCGATTTATCCCCGCTTCAGGCATTTACAGCGAAAAATGCTTGACATTAATCTCAAGCGCAACGAAGCACAAAAAGAAGGCGACGAAAGAACCGTTCAAATCATGTCCGTTCGGTTGCACCAAATACGCAATGAACTGGATTCTTTCCTTCAAGAAAGCGGGCTCTAATGAATACGCCTTCTGGCAGCGAAAACTTTTAAACGCGCTCGCACCACAACATCTTAATCGAATTAACAGCCCCGTAGTGTAGCGGCCAAGCATTCTGCCCTCTGGCGGTTTCTATAAACAAACAGAAATCGGTGCGAGGCGGAGACGAGAGTTCGAATCTCTCCGGGGCTAATGCTGTAAAAGTCATATCCCTTCAACCGTGCTTTTTATTCCCGAAACCCATTAAAGCCTTTCAGATGTTATTCATCGGGAAAAATGACCGAGATTCCAATGGGGTTATCCTTTGACGATGTGCTGCTGGTTCCGAAGCGGTCCAGCGTGCAATCGCGCAAAGACGTTTCGCTTCAAACCCAGTTAACCAAGCGCATCCAATTGGCGATTCCGATTGTGTCCTCCAACATGGATACCGTGACCGAATCGCGCATGGCCATTGAACTCGCGCGCCACGGCGGCATCGGAATCATTCACCGCTTTTTAACCGTTGAACAGCAGGTTGCCGAAATCGAAAAAGTCAAGCGCGCCGAAAGCGTATTCATCGAAAACCCCTTAACGATTCAGCCCGGCCAAAGCCTGCGTGACGCCAAACAAATCATGGAACAGCACAACATTCACAACCTGCTCGTCGTCAACGAACACCGAAAACTCGTTGGAATTTTAACGCACCGCGACCTGCTGTTTGAACATGACTTAAACCAACTGGTTTCAAGCGCCATGACGCACGACGTTGTAACAGGAAAAAAAGGCATCAGCGTCGAAGACGTGGCGGAACTATTGAAAAAAAACAAAGTCGAAAAACTGCCCATTGTGAATTCAACCGGACTTTTAGCAGGATTGTATACTTCGCGGGACATTTTGAATCTTCGGCACCAAAACGGAATTCCCAAAGACAAAAAAGGCCGCCTGCTCGTGGGCGCGGCGGTGGGTGTCAAAACAGACTTTTTGGAACGCACCGAAAAATTATTGGATGCGGGAACGGATGTAGTGGTCGTGGACATTGCGCACGGCCACTCTGATTTAGCGATTACAACGGTCAAAAAAATCAAGCAACAGTTTTCGGAGTGCGACGTGATTGCCGGAAACGTGGCCACCGCTGAAGGCACTGCAGACCTGATTGCCGCTGGCGCGGACGGAATCAAAGTCGGCGTGGGGCCCGGCGCATCCTGCATTACGCGCATCGTCACGGGTGCCGGTGTTCCCCAACTCACAGCCATTCTGAATTGCGCACCCGTTGCATGCAGCCACGGCATTCCGCTGATGGCGGATGGCGGCATCAAAAACTCAGGCGACTGCGCCAAAGCGCTGGCCGCGGGCGCAAGCACTGTGATGCTCGGAAACCTGTTGGCCGGAACCGACGAAAGCCCCGGAATCCCCGTGCTCAAAAACCACCAGCGCTTCAAGGTTTACCGCGGGATGGCGTCGTTTGGCGCGCAAACCGGCCGCAAAGAGCGCGAAACAGGGGACTGGGGCGAAATCGAAAACGTGGTTCCCGAAGGCGTGGAATCCCTCGTGAGTTACAAAGGGCCCGTTCACGATGTCTTAGTGCAACTTTCAGGGGGCCTTCGCTCCGCGTTCAGTTACGGCGGCGCTAACAATCTTGCGGAGTTCCAGAAAAACGCGGAGTTCATCCGCATGACGGGCGCCGGACTCAAAGAAAGCCAAAGCCGGTTAAACGAAAACTAGATTCAATGCCCAAGTGGGTGCGACCCGAAAATTTTTTTCAGGGTTTCATTTTCACAAACGTGAGCCACTTGAAGTATTTTTTGTCACGTCCGTGAATAATATCCAAGAATTTTTTCTGCAGTTTATGCGTCATCGGCCCCGGATGCCCCTGTCCAATGACACGGTCATCCACATCCACAATCGGCGTAACCTCGGCAGCCGTTCCGCACAAAAATGCTTCGTCGGCCGTGTACAGCATATCGCGCGAAAACCTCTCTTCTTTAACAGGAATTTTCAAATCGTGCGCAAGTGCAAGAATCGAATCCCGCGTAATTCCCTCCAGAACATTCCCCTTCGGAGGAGTCATCAGGTATCCGTCGCGGACAATGAAAATGTTCTCTGCAGACCCTTCGCTCACATATCCATCCGGATCAAGCATAATCGCTTCGTCAAAACCCGCCAAGACCGCTTCGTTTTTCGCCAGACCAAAGGTCGCGTAATTCCCCGTGGTTTTGCTTTTGGTCATTACAATGTTGACGTCATGGCTTGCAAACGAAGATACTTTCACGCGAATCCCTTTTTTTTCTCCTTCCACGCCCAAGTAGGAACCCCATGGCCAAGCCGCAATTCCAAGACTCACGGGTGCATCCAAAGTCCCGACGCCCATGACACCGTATCCATAAAACGCCAGCGGGCGGATGTAACACGATTTCAGTCCATTGTGTGCCACCAGATCCGTGCACGCCTGAAATATTGTTTCGAATTCAAACGGGATTTTCATGCGCATGATTTTGGCCGAGTTATAAAACCGCTTCAAATGGTCCGACAGCCGAAAAATCGCGGGTCCGTGCGGAGTATGATTGGCACGGATTCCTTCAAAAATCGCGCTGCCATAATGCAGCGAATGCGTCAAAAAATGAACCTGCGCCTTGTCCCACTCCACGCGCTTTCCGTTCATCCAAACGAATTTGGTGGGCGAAATCATGCAAAATATGAGGCATTTGCTGTTTTTAATCCTTATTTTTCGGAAGAAAAAAATAATTTCTGTCGCAGGCGCTTTGCATCTGTAACGCGTTTTTCAAAATCAACTATTTTTCCGTTTCGGACACGGATTCCTTCCTGCTTAAGCAGTTTGATTTTTTTTCGGATTCCGCCCGCGTACCCGCCCAGCGCTCCGTTTGAATTCACGACCCGGTGGCAGGGAACGCTCGGCGAATAGGGATTCTGATTACACGCATTTCCAACCGCCCGAAACGCGTTCGGGTGGCCAATTGCTTTGGCGATCTGCGCATAGGTCGCCACTTTTCCGCGCGGAATCCGGGACAGCGCTTGCCACACTTTTTGCCGGAATGCGGTTTCCATTGAAATCAACCCCCCGCTGTTTCTTTTTTATTCGAAGTTTTTAAATACTGCAAATACCTCCTGTTAGCAGAGCATTCATGCCCAACGAAGACCTGGTTAAAGCAAAAAACAAAGGAAATTATCCGATTCTTTTAGCCGCATTCGTATTATTCTTGGGAATGCTCCTTGCAGCGCAGGTTGCTCCTGAAAACCTGACGGGTTATTCAACGGCGAATCTTCAAGGCCAGTCCCTGCGCGCGTTTCCCGAAGCAGAAGGATTCGGCGCGAATTCTTTGGGCGGCAGAGGTCCGGGTTCCCCCGCACCGCAAATCATTGCGGTCACCAACTTAAACGACTCTGGCCCGGGAAGCCTGCGAGCCGCCGTAGAAGCCAGCGGGCCACGCTTCGTGGTCTTTCGGGTCAGCGGAGTCATTTTTTTGAACAGCCCGCTGGTGATCAGCAATCCCTATATCACCATCGCGGGCCAGACCGCTCCAACCCCCGGAATCACACTGGCTCATTTCGGCATCAAAATTATTGCGAATGAGGTGGTCATCCGCTATATTCGCTCGCGGATATACTATGATTCCGCCACCGAAGACCCTGTTGAAGGCAGTATCATGGATGGCGTGGAAATCTGGGCCGATAATGTCATTCTGGACCACATGTCTTTGTCTTGGGCAATTGATGAAATGCTGGATGTAGAAAATGTGGGTCCCTATATCGCCGGCAACTACACTGTCCAGTGGTCCATCATCAGCGAGGGGGCCACTTATGGTCACGCCTGGGGCCCACAGGCGTCAGGTGCGTTTCTGACCAGCGTCAGCGCCAACGGTTCTTTGCACCACAACATCTTGGCCCACAACTTCGACCGCAGTCCTTTGATTAGTCGGGGTGGCACCTATGATTTCAGGAATAATGTTATCTATAACTGGTGGCATAATGCGGCGTCTCACTTCGGCACCTACGGGCCACTGACGGCCAATATCGTGGGCAATAAATATATTGCCGGCCGGGATTCATTTAACAGCGGTGGCTATGTTATCCGCGTCCGGCCTGTTGCCGAGGGCAACCTTCCCCAACTTTATCTGGAAGACAATCGTTCTCCGTATCGGACTTCATCTTCCCAAGATGAATGGACGCTCGGCGTGTCGGATGGGTCCCGAATCTTCACACCTCTCGAGCTAGCTCCCTACAAAAGCAACTCCCCCATTTTTGTGCCAGCGGTCACTACCCAGCCAGTTGATGAAGCCTTTAACCTCGTGCTCAACCAAGCCGGAGTCAATTTTCCGAGCCGGGACACGGTGGACAGTGAATTAGCCAGTGAAATCAGAAACAGTCCCGGCACCCGCAGTTACGGGCCGCATCATGGCCCCACCCGGCAGGTGCTTTGGCTGCAACCGCAGAGCGGCAACATCCTGCTGCAGGGCCCCGGCTGCGGAAGCAATTGCTACTTTAAACCGCAGATGTTGCTCCAGTCGGGTGAGGGGGACAGCCCGGTCACGCGAGAGCGGTTGTTGCGTGGAATACAGGGGGTGCCCGTGCCGCCGCCACCGCCAGACACCGCTCGGCCACTGACCGAAGAGGAGATTCAAGCAGTTTTGGCCGATACTTCAGGGAGGTATGTTTGGATCGTTGAAAACCGAGTGGTGCCGGACGCGGCCACCATTAACGGTTTGTATCCGAGCAATACGAATCCAACTCTGCCAAGCGATATGGACAACGATTCTGTTCCCGACCTTTGGGAGGCCTACTTGGGTTCGAATCCGAATCTTGCGGACAGTGTTCAGGATGCGGACGGAGACGGTTATTTAAATATTGAAGAATATCTGAACGGTCTAATGACTTTCTCGCCGCCCCCTCCATCGGTTTGCGGCAATGGGACGATTAACACCGGTGAATCGTGTGATGATGGAAATACGCGCGGAAGCGATGGCTGTAGTCCAAGCTGCGGAACGGAAGCGCAGTGGGTGTGTACAGGTGAACCGAGTGCATGCACGCGTGCTGCGTTTTGTGGAAATAACCTGATTGAAGCATCGGAGCTGTGTGACGGATCCGCGTTGAATAACGCGACTTGTGTGTCGCAGGGGTTTGATTCCGGAACGCTTCGTTGCAATTCAAATTGTGCGTTTGATACTTCCGCGTGCACCGCAGAAGAAGACACTCCGCGTTCTGCACCGCCTACGCCGACGTGTGGCGATGGCGTATGTCAAACCGAGAATAGTGAAACCAATGTTTCGTGTCCGGCGGACTGCACCGTGTTTGGTGTTCCCGCATCTCAAACCCAAACTTTGGCAAATCCTCCGTTTGGAGTTGCACCCCAAGATACAAATACGGAGAGTTCAGATTTTAATTTAGCAAACCCCTTGGGTTTTATTTCAAACATGCACTTGCAGCCGCTGGACATGGCGCTCATCGGAATCGGAGCGCTCCTGGTTCTCTGGTTTTTCCTTCAAAGCCTGCTCTTTTTTTGGAAACCACCCGGCAGCGGCCAGCCCAAAAAAGGAATTCCATAGCATTCTTTGAAAAACGGGAAAAAATTCGATTCAATTTTTGAACCTGATTTAATTTAAGCGTATTCAGCTTCGCCAGAATCCAACGGCTTCGGGCAAAAAGAAAAGAATACGCGGGTTTGACACAATCTTGGAAACAAAACGCGTTGGAAAATCCATGTTGGCTTCGCGCGACAGCAATTCCTCGATTTTGGCTTTTTTGGCTTTTTCAAACAGTTTGCTTATCTGTGCATCATTCAGACCCGTCATGTACTTGTGGATTTTCCAGTGCAACGCAAGCTCCTTATTCAGCCACGCGACTTTTTTATTGTACGCGGAAAGCGGTTTTTTTTCGAGCAGGTGCTCGCGGATGGCTTCGCCTGCGGCTTTGCCTGCAAGTGCCGACGTAATAATTCCGCCCCCCGTATTATGCAGCAGAATGGGGCCCATTCCTCCGACAAACATGTTGGTTTCGGGTATTTCAACGTCAAATACCTCACCTTGGGTCGCCTTTACCTTGCGAATTTCGTTGATTTTCAAGAATGCGATTTTGGATTCGGAAATATTTTGAATAAATTGCATTGCCTCATTCCTGCTCTGGATTCCATGCAAGCTTGTGTTTACGCGTGAAAGTGCAACGGTGCGATATGCCGATATGCCGGAACCAAACTCCTGATAAATTTCGGGTTCGTATCGGTATTTTGTCAGATTCTGGATCATTGTTTTTGGCAACATTGCCGTTTCCCGTTCTTGGATTTTAGCCAAGAATTCTTCAAGTTCCGTTTTTCTCTCGCTAAATATACCGGACAGTTTTTGGAGATCTTTCTTTCCAGCGAATGTCAGCTTGTATCCCTTGCTTTCTCCTATTTTTTGACCGTTCCATTCTCGTGCTGGTGAACTGGTTTCTTCAATGGATGGAAATAATCCCAGTTGGAGGGACAAAAGAATTAAGTCGCTTGCAAGCTTGCGGCTAACGGTCTTACACGAGATTTCCGCATTCCAATTTTTTCGATTAGAGGGGGTCCGAATGCGAATAGTGCCGTCACCCTTTAGATAGCCTTTCAAAAATTCGAGTTTTAATGCATTTTCAACATTAAAAATGATGAATGGCACTTCTTTTTCATGGACCGATGAACCTGCCCTCAAAATATCAATAAAGAGTTTTTCAATAACTTTTCCCCCAAAAGACAAATGGACGCCGTTGGGCTTACCCGTCTTAGGATTGTACTTGGTTTTTGTTCGAGCAGGAACATTAAATGTACTTTTGATACATTCGACCGCATCCGCTACGATTCCGCTTTCAATATCTTTCTTTCCAAACGAAAGACCAATTTTGTCGTCTTTTTTTGAATCTCCTTCTGCAACGTAATATCCTAACAATCGGCAGAATTCTTTTGTTATTGGAATCTGGTTTGGAATCGCTAACTCTGACCTTTTATACGAAAGCAAAACATTTCCGAGTGTGCAATCTTTTTCAAGGAAGACTTTCACGGGTATTCGGTTTGCACCCCAATATTGTCCAATTAAATTTCCCGGAATCTCAGTGCTTTTCTGGTACACTAAGTGCCTTTGCCCCCTTACGTTCAGGGCGCTAACCCATTCTTTCAACGATGGGTCTTTTTGTGCGAATTCAATGATGTTAATCGTTTTCAAGTGCGTTTTGGACGGAACTTTCAATACGACCGGCAGATAATCTTCACCGGTTTTTAATTCGGTTACTTTTTTTCCTTCAAAACTTGTTTTTCCTGCCACCATGACGCTATGCGAGGCAGTGGCTTTGATACGATACCCTTTTTCAAGAATAATTTCGTATAAGTCTTCGTCAATTGGATGAGAGAGAACTGCCCGAATTTCCCGGAGCGCGGGTTCCGTTCCTTTAACCGTGGGCGAAAACGCTTTCACTTTGGACTTTGGAAAACCAATCTGGACAGGTACTTGTGATGAAATGATTGATTTATCAGGGGTCTTGAAAAGTTCTTGTCGAACCATTTCTCCAATTCGAAGATTCTTAATTAATCCATCTTCTTCAACCACGATTGCCTCCTCAAAATCAATACTCGTGGCCTTGGTTTGAAACGCGGCATCACCCACCAGAAGTTTGTTGTCTAAAACGATATTGTTCAGGGGTTTTCGGCAGGGAATCAGAAAACTCTTTTCTTCGAACCGTTCGTCAATGGCAATCTGTTTGGATTTAAGAAATGCTTCAAACTGGTTTTTGGGATTGAGGCCCGTGCGGCAACCGATCCCGATCTTGGCCGTGGATTTGGTTTCCGGAATCACCCACGCAAAAAAATCCACGGCAAAACCCCCCAGATACAATTCCACAAAATCGGGGTCAAAGGAGCCCGAGGCACGGATCTGAAACGAGTGAATAAAATCATTCATGCCGGATTCAATATTCATCAGGTTTCGGATCTTTGAACTCGGCCCATCCGCACCCACCACGATGTCACTTTTGAGAATCTCGCCGCGCCCACCCGCTTCCAGAAAGAGTGTCTGGTTCCGGATATCCAATAAGCGCGTCTTGGTTCGGATCTTGGCGCCCAACCGCTCGGCTTCCCTGGCCAGCAATTGGTCGAGCTTTGCGCGGTCCACGGTCTTGGCTACGGGTGTGCTTTTCTGCACGAGCATCATCTGGTTGTTGGGCGCAAAAATCTTGGCTCCCCGAATCGAGCCGATTTTGCACTCCTCAATGGGAAGCTCTGCCTTTTTGCTTCCTTCCACACTCAGCAACCCAGAACAATTACAAGGTTCCCCCACCACGCCATGCTCTTCGAGTACCGTGCATTCGATTCCGTTTCGCGCCAGTTCCGTTGCGGTCTTTAATCCGGCAGGTCCGGCACCCACGATGGCTACTTGGGTCATAATCGGATTTACGTAAGACCAAAAGCCTTTTTAGGGGTTCCTCTGAATTCAAGAACATGCAACGCAAATCCGGCAGAATTCCTCTCCGAAGAATTAAGGCGCTGAATCTTCGAAGATTCAGCCGGTCGCGAAGGGACGCAGGCGTCCCCGCATTCAGGCGAAAGGCTGATTCAACTGCCTACTCACTGTCCGAAGCGCACACTTGGACGTGCGAAGACCGGCATTCAAGCGTGTCAAATCCGATGGTTTCTATTAGATTGCCCGGAGACTTTCTGATTCTGCGCGACGCAAATGGTACTGCACGCTTTGTTCTGAAATATTACGCGGATGGGCATCATGTTGTCATTGATTCGATTCAGCGCGAACGAACGCAATATATTGCTGACCGTTTCGCCCATGTTCTGCCTTACGCTGCACTCGCATGGGACCCCAAAGGCGAAACACGCGAAAGCCAGCAATTTGGAAAACAATTGGGCATGCACCCAAGCGAATTTTTGGTTTCCGAATTCTTGTGGCGATTTCGAACTTCCATTCGACGGGGCATCAAAGTTTACCTGAAAAGAAACCTGGTGGGCCAGCCGCTGCAAACGCTTACGGACCGCGCGCGAATCTATGGGGGAATACGCGACCGTTTTTTTAAATCCAAAAAGGAGACGATTCAATTGTTCGGTGGACTCGCGGCTGAAGCATTCGAATTATCGCGAGACAAGCAAAGAGTCCTTGAAATCCTCGGGCGGAAATAACCGGCAAAAATGCAGGTTCACCTAATTTTTTTTTGGACTTTTGGATTAATCAAAAGATTCATTCAATTTTGAATTTTATTAAATACTTTTTCAGAGCATGGAATTTTTGACGAATTCCTGGCAAGCGCAGGGTGTTGAATCCATGCGGCGAATCGTATTCACCAAAATCCCTTTGGCGTTCTCCGCGTTTTCATGCAGCCGCTTCAAAATCATTTCAACTCCCACGCTTTCTTCCCCTGTTTTCCAGCAGTCGTAATCGGTTACAAGCGCCATGGATGCATAGCACATGCCGGCTTCGCGCGCCAAAACCACTTCTGGAACAGTGGTCATGTTAATGACATCCGCCGGAATGGAGCGGAAAAAATTACTTTCTGCACGCGTTGAAAAACGAGGTCCTTCAATTGTTACAATCACTCCCTTTTCATGATGCGCTGCGTTGAGTTCACGTGCGGATGCTATCAGGCTTTTTCGAAGCACCGGACAAAAGGGCTCTGCCATCGGAACATGGCACACTTTATCTGAGTCAAAAAAAGTGCTTTTGCGCTGCTTGGTCCAGTCCAAGAAATTATCTGCAAACACGACTTCCCCGGGATGAATATGTTCCTGTAAAGATCCGCAAGCCGTAACTGCCAATATTTGACGGCACCCAAGCTCTTTAAGTGCCCAAATATTCGCACGGTAATTCACATTCGAGGGGTTAATCGCGTGCTTGCGCCCATGCCGCGCCAGCACCGCGACTTTTTTTCCATGGATTTCTCCCAGTGCAATCGCTGAAGACGGTTCGCCAAAGGGCGTTGAAACTTTTTTTTCATGCGCGTCCAAAAGAATCTTCGGGTCTTCCAAGCCGGTTCCGCCGATAATTCCAATCATTTGTATCTTCACCCGCTTATTCATCCAATGGAATCAGCGAAAAAAAATCATAGGCTGCAAACTTTTTTCTCCCGTTCAGAAAAGACAACTCCACCAAGCAACAAATGCTTAATACATTTCCGCCCAGTTTTTCGGTGAGATGAATCGCGCTTTGAATCGTTCCGCCCGTCGCCAATACATCATCCACGATTAAAACAGACTCTCCCTCGGACACGGCGTCTTCATGAATCTCAAACGCGTCAGATCCGTATTCTTTTGAAAACTCGTGGCGGATGGTTTTGTAGGGCAGTTTTCCGGGTTTTCGAAGCGGAACAAATCCTGCGCCAAGCCGGTACGCCAAGGCTGCCCCCAGAATAAAACCCCGCGCTTCCGTACTCACCACTTTGTCAAAATGAAACTTTTGGATTGCATAGTGCTCCACGATCGCGTCAATTGCGGCTTTAAAACTCCTCGAATCATTCAACAGCGGCGTGATGTCCTTGAATTGGATTCCCTTTTTTGGAAAATCGGGGATGTTTCGGATTTTTTCTTCAAAATTCAAATGCATATACCCAGCTTTCCAAGAACGGCTTTAAAAAACCGTTTTCCAGTGTTTTCGCGCGGTTTCAAGTCTTTGCAGGTCGTCGGTTGGAAACCACTGCCGCGTGGCTTCGACTCCAAACAAAGTCTTGTTCTGGGCCAGCATCGGAAACACCTGTTTTTCGATTGAAACATTCGCCTGCGTGGGAATTCCATCGAGCACTTTGGAACTCAAAATATACGCTCCGCAATTCACAAGCCCCTTTTCGTTTGCCGGACTCTGCGATTTTTCCAAAAAAGCAGTAATCGCGTCTCCCTCTAACTTAACCGATCCAAACTGAGAGACGTCTGACACTGGGGTGAGCCCGATGACACCCATGGCGCGATGCTTTTCAAAAACCCCGTTAAGCTTTTCAAACTGCACATCTTTAACCTCGTCGCCATTCATCATGATGAATTTTTCTTCGCGTTGAAAATGCTCCTCCGCAAGCTTAAGCGCACCCGCGGTTCCCAAAAACTCTTTTTCAATACTGTACGAAATTTTAATTCCAAACTTTTTTCCATTCCCAAAAAAATCCACCAATGGGTCGGTCATTCCGCCAATTCCCAAAACAACTTCGGTTACGCCGAATTTCCGGGCCAGTTCGATGTTCCATTGCAAAATCGGTTTTCCACCCACGTCCAGCAGCGGCTTTGGCGTGGTCAAAGTCAAAGGACGCAGCCGCTCTCCTTTTCCGCCGGCTAAAATAAGCGCTTTTCGAATTCCAATGCTCACTCGCGTTCCTCCATCTGGTGAATCCAGTCCAAGCTGGAAAGCATATTCGTGCAGTTTGCGTAATCCGTTTCAATGATTTCAAGCGTGGCGCCGAGCGGTTTTTTATTCGTGGCAGCACGAATGCGCCTGAGCTGGTCCCACATTTCTTCTCCGCTTCGTTCGCCATCTGGAAACGGAGGACCGTGAAGTGGAAGTTGCCCGGGCCGATTCTTATAATCCGAAAAATGCGCCTGCCAGATTTTGTTCCCAAGCGGAAGGTAAGGTCCAATCGGGTCGCGGGCCAACTGCTTGACTTCGGGCCAGTCGCTTTGCGCAAGGCCCTCACAGAGTTTTCCGGTGTTCACCATTTGTTGACAATTATATTGTGCAACGCCCGCATGGCAGGTGTCAAGCGTCACACCCACGTTTGGCTTTCGGGTCAAAATCTTAAAATCACTTGGAAGCATTCCCGCGTAAAAAAAAGCACCCGGGTGATCCGCCGGCTGAAGGATGCTTTCCACGCAGACCCGCTGATTGTTGTAATTCAGGTCGTTTATGACGCCCGAGAGGTTTTCAAGCGCTTTTCTTTTCTTTTCAGGTGAATCGAAATTTTTTTGCTCGTCTGACGAAACAATGCCGACGTGCAGCGTGATGGCTGAAACAACTTCCGGCAAAAATTCAAGTACCTGCTTTAGTCCCTCGAGTGCCCTTTGGCTTGTTTCAACAGCCGTTTCTCCGTGCCTGATCCAAGGAAAATGAATCGAAAAATAGGTTTCATCAAATAGTTTATCGTACTCTTTTTGAACCATCCGGGCCAGCGTCGCCTGCTTGTCCAGGTTGGAAACGTCGCCCATGCGGATGAACAAAAACTCGGTGCCAAACCGCTCAAACCCCCTTTCTTTTGCTGCCTGCGCGACCTTCAACCGGCCTTTGACGTCCGACTCGCTTGCAAGATAAATTCCCTGCTCGAAGATAATGTCTTTTAGTTTGCTCATACCCGTGCTCCGTTGGTGGTTTTTATGTCCATCCATGCTTTCAAGTAGTGCCAAGGCGCCAATACGTCCTTAACCAGCTGCACCCCCAAAAAAAGAACTCCTTCCTGCGCATTGAAGATTTTTTTCCGCATTAATACCAGGTACTTGAAAAAGGTAAACAACAAAATCCCCGCGACTATGCCAACCCGCCATGCGTTCAAGAGTGAAAGCAACTCAAGCGTCAGGAGTGCATACGTCACTACGGATTGTTTCATCGCACCTCTGCCCAGCCATCTAAAAGTCTTCCGATACTCGCTTGGAAACTTCTTGTACAACCGAACGTCTCCGCGAATCATGGACAATTCGTTTAATACCGAACGATAATTCGTTTTGCGCTCGGGATGAAACACGACTGCTTCTGCGCAAAATACAATCGGTCCCACTTTTTGTTGGACCGCAAACGCCAAGTCAATGTCTTCACGGAAAAAATGATACTCCTCGTCAAACCCGCCCACACTTTCAAGGGCTGATTTTCGGATTGCCAAATTGCAGGTGGGAAAATACCCCCCTGTTTCATTATGCGTGGCATGCGAAAACAAATGAAGCGATTCTCCAATGGTTTTTCCTTCAACGCCTGCCGCGGATGGATTTTTTGCAAAACATTTCTCGAGTTGTTCGATCCAATCGTGTGACACAAGGCAATCGTCATCCGTGAACGCGACAATTTCACCGCGGCTTTTTCGGATACCGGAATTACGCTTTTTGTCCGGCCAACGTGAATCAATTTCAAAATACGAAAAATTTTGCTTTTTATTCGAAAAAAAAGGGGGCACCGGATTTCCTTTTTTTCCCACACAAATGACTTCAAACGCGTTGGAGGGATACGACTGGCTTTCAAGCGCCTGCAGGTTTTGTTCCAGTTCCGTTAGCCGCGTATGCACCGGGATGACGACCGAAAAAAAAGTTTTTTTCGCATGAAGCTTTTGCTTAGGCATTCCAAAAACCAATGAAAGTAGTCTGTGCAAGTTTAAATAGCCTTTTTTCCTTTTTTGGCGAGTTCAAAAATCCGCTTGTTGGTTTCCATCAAGTCATCAATGGTTCCCGCATCCAGCCATTCCTTGGACAATTTGCTGGCCTTAAGCGTTCCCTTCTGGATGTAATAATTCTGCACATCCGTAATCTCGAGTTCTCCGCGGGCACTGGGTTTAAGGGTCTTAATGACCTTGAATACGTCGGACGTAAACATCAAAACACCGATGGAAACCCACGTGCTGGGTGGGTCGACGGGTTTTTCAACAAGCTTTACAACGCGCTCTCCGTCTAGCACAGCGACTCCCGATTTTTGGGCTTCTTCGCGCGTTCCGTTGTACAAAAAAATGCGCGCCTGATCGGAACTTTTTTCAAACTCTTTGACTGCCCCTTTAATGCTCTCAAACAAAATGTTATCCCCGTTCACGGAAACAAACTTGTCATTGCCGACAAAATCTTCCGCCAAACCAATCGCCTGCGGAATTCCACCCGCCTGATCCTGCACGCGGTAGGTGAACTTGACACCAAATTCCGCACCGCTTCCAAGCAGCTGAAAAATCGCGCCCGCATGATGCGTTCCAGTGACAATCATGATATCGGTAATTCCTGCGTCTTTCAAAATCTGCAGGGGGTAAAAGATCATGGGTTTGTCATAAATCGGCAATAAATGTTTATTAGTTGTTTTTGTAAGCCAACCTAATCGACTGCCACTACCGCCTGCCAGAATTACCCCTTTCATGGTTTTTGCTCCCTTTTCATGTGTTCATACAGGAATAATAATTTTTTTCACTTCACCAGCGGCTTCCACCACCATTCGTTGGTTTGGTACCATTGAATGGTTTCTTTTAAGCCTTTTTCAAGCGAAATTTTCGGTTTCCAGCCGAGTTCTTTCTGGATTTTGCCCGAATCCAGCGAATAGCGAAAATCATGGCCCTTGCGGTCCTCGACAAACTGAATCATTTCAGTGCCATGACCCAATTCTTTCAGAATCATCTGTGTGAGTTCCATATTTGTTTTTTCGGCTTCGCCGCCAATATTATACACTTCGCCGTTTTGACCCTTCTGCAACGCCAGCTCGATCGCTTCACAATTGTCACTCACATGCAGCCAATCACGCACATTTTTTCCGGTTCCATACACCGGAACTTTTTTTCCGCGCAACAAATTCGTCACAAACAGCGGAATCACTTTTTCAGGAAACTGGTGCGACCCATAATTATTCGAACTACGCGTAATTACTACCGGCAAGCCATAGGTTTCAAAAAAACTGTAGGCCAATCGGTCCGCACCTGCCTTGCTTGCCGAATAAGGGTTTCGAGGATTCAGCAGGTCGGTTTCACGAAAACTCCCGTTCAAAATTTGACCATAGATTTCATCCGTCGAAATCATCACGAATTTTTTAACATCCGCTTTGCGCGCGGCTTCGAGCACATGATAGGTTCCCATTACGTTCGTTTCCAAAAACGCGGCTGAGTCCGCAATGCTTCGGTCCACGTGCGACTCGGCTGCAAAATGAACGACCGCGTCGCAGTCTTTAATCGCTTTTTCAACTGCTTTGGAGTCGCAGATGTCGCCTTTCACAAAAGAATAATTCGGGTTTTTTTCGGCTTCGCGCAGGTTCTCAAGCCGGCCTGCATAGGTGAGTTTGTCTAGGTTAACAATCGAATCCGAAGGATATGCCGCCAGATGCTGCTTCACAAAGTGCGAACCGATAAACCCGCAGCCACCCGTAACCAATAGATTCATTTCATCCCTCTGCATTACTATTTCTCAAGGCACGCTTTAAAATCAAATTTGGTGCAAAGCAAGTTGTCTGGCCTTCTTTTTGGTACAATCCCGCAACGTGTCGTTTTTTTAACAATCCCAAGCTTAATCTTTTCGGATGCCTAAGCGTGTTTTCTCGAATTCGGCAAGCATCGTCATTGCAACCCTCAACAACCGCTCCGTGCTTGAAAAAACAATTGATTCGCTGCTTCGCCAGGAGTATGCGGGCGAATTCGAACTGATTGTCGTCAACGACGGCGGAAACGACGGCACGCGCGAAATGATGAAAAAAAAATACCTGAAAAACCTGAAAATCCGGTTTATTGATTTTTCCAAAAATCAGGGAGTGTGCAAAGCCCGCAACTCCGGAATTCGGGCCGTCCAATACCCGATCGTCATTAACATGGATCATGACTGCATCGCCGAAAAAAACTGGCTATCCGAAATGATGAAAGGATTTGATTCTGCCACCGTGGGCGTGGTGTCGGGATACGGTTATTATGGCGGTACCTCCACCGCATTCCGAAAAGAACTCTTGGACCGCGTCGGCGGGTACGACGAGCAATACCGCTATTACCGCGAAGACACAGACTTAAGTTTTAAAATCATGGATTTGGGGTACGAATTCAAGCTCGTGCGCGCAAAGTATCTGCATGACCACGAAATGGCCAAACCCAAAGGAATACTCGCGTTTGCAAAACAGGTCTACCAGCGCTTAGTGTATCACCAAAATGATGTGCTCTTGTACAAAAAACACCCAACGGCCGTGTGTCGGGAATTTTTGCACGTGCAGTACGGGTTTTTGGTGGACCCGGGCTTTGATTTCTCCGTGGCCACGGGTCTTTGGCAAAAAAACGGAAAATTCGGGTTGAGTTCGCCGCGCGGCATCACGTTTTTGAAAAACAAAACCCCGCTTCACGCTCTTGTCATCATTTTGGGCGGAATTGGATATGTACTGGCCGTGAAATGCTCGCGGTTGATTGGAAGCATCCGCTTTGGAAAGCTGTTATTATGAACTGGAAAAACAAAACCATCCTTGTGACAGGTGCCACCGGATTTTTGGGTGCGCATCTTGCGCAAAGACTCGCATCGGAAAAATCAATCGTGACGGGTCTTACTAAAAACCGGGATTTGAAACTGCTCAAGCACCACGGAATTGAAAACAGCCTTGCACTTGAAAGCGTGGACATCACCAAAGAAAACGAAGTGAGTGCTGTCTTTGAAAATCATTCATTCGATTATTGCTTTCACCTGGCGGGAATTGCATCCCCAAGCCTCGTCAAAAAAATGCCGGAGCAATCCAAAGCCGTGAATGTAGACGGTTCAAAAAATATCTTTAATGCCTGTGTTGCGTCAGAAGTTGCGTGCGTAGCGGTGTCCACGGCGGCAGTCTATGGAACCCAAAAAAAAGTGAATGAAAATTCACCCCCGCAGCCCCAAGAGCTGTACAGCCAGACCAAAGTGGAAATGGAAGAATTCCTCCGTTCCCAAGTCTCAAAGAATGATTTCAAGGGAGTGATCGCTCGTCCCACCAATATTTACGGCCCGATGGATGCCACGCATACGCTTCGGTTTGTCCCAAACAACATTCTGCACGCCTTGCGCCATGAACACGCACAAAACGACCCCGCGTATATCCGGGATTTTTTGTATATTTCGGATGCCATCGATGCGTTATTAGAACTTGGGAAACGAACAGAGGATTTGGCTGGAGAGGCCCTTAATGTTTCGTACGGTGCAAGCTTTCCTGGAACCGAACTCGAAAAAACCATTTGGGGGCTGGTTCACGAAGAATCCCTCGCCCCAACACCCCTTCAAGACCGATGCATTTCGCACCAGCGGCTCTCAAAAGAAACAAACTGGAAACCCCGTGTACCGATTGTTGAAGGACTTTCGCGCACGATTGACTGGTATCGCGTGCACGCCAGTGATTTTAAATAATGAAACTGAATTAGTGATTGCATGAAACCCATCCGGACCGTTTTAGTCACCGGAAGCAGCGGAATGATTGGAACGCGCCTTTGCGAGCGGCTGCTGGACGAAGGATACAAAATCATTGGCGTAGATCATCAAGCGAATCGCTGGAACAAAAAAATCCATGCAAAAACCGTGATCTTGGACCTTCGAAAACCAAACGCAATGCATTCCATTGCTTCTAAAGCCGATGTCGTTATTCACCTTGCTGCGAACGCTTTGGTGTATCCGTCCGTTGAAAATCCTGCACTTGCGTTTGACAATTTAGCCATGACACTGAACTGCCTTGAGTACTCTCGAACCCGCAAAGTCCCGCGTTTTGTGTTTGCATCCAGCCGAGAAGTCTATGGAAACCTCAACAAACCAGTACTGGATGAATCGGATGTGCGCGTGGAACAAACAGAGTCTCCGTATTCAGCCAGCAAACTCTCCGGTGAATCGTTTGTACACGCGTACCAGAAGTGCTTCGGAATTGATTTTCAGATTCTGCGGTTCTCCAATGTCTACGGCCGCTATGATGATTCCGATCGGCTGATTCCGCTCTTGTTTCAAAAAATCGGGGACCAAAAATCCATCACTGTGTTTGGAAAAGAAAAAGCCCTCTCCTTCACTTATCTTGACGATGCCGTGGAAGGAATCCTGCTTGGCCTTGCGCATTTTGACACGGCCAAAAACGAAGCGTTTAATATTGCATTTCCCAAAGCAGTTCCCGTACTTGAAGTCGTCCAAACGCTTTTGAAAAAATGCCATGCCCAAAACGAAATCAAAATCGGCGAAATACGAACCGGCGAAGTGGAAAAATTCCTGCCCAATATCTCAAAAGCTGCGCGCTTACTGGGGTTTAACCCCCGCGTAACCCTTGATCAAGGACTGGATTCAGCGATTGAATGGTACAAGTCAAATGGCTATTAATCGGTATGCCCAAGGCATAAGAAAACGGCTAAGTATACTTGCAAATCTCTGCATTTGGTGTTTGTGCTTTGCACCAAATTCATTTTTTAAGCACGCGGAAAAAATGTGTAATGGGGATTTGAAATGGATGTTGCAGTCGTTGGAACGGGTTATGTTGGATTGGTCACGGGCACGTGCCTTGCAGAGATCGGGCACCGCGTGATCTGTGTGGACAACAATCACTCCAAAATTGAGTCTTTAAAGCAAGGGCAAATCCCTATTTTTGAACCCGGGTTAGACGACTTGGTGCACCGGAATGTGGCAGCCAAGCGCTTATCTTTCACCACCAACTTGCCGGATGCTGTTAACTCGTCGGAAATCATTTTTATCGCGGTAGGCACTCCCTCCAAACCCGATGGACAAGCCGATTTGTCGTTTGTTGAAAACGTAGCTATTGAAATTGCCAACACCGCCAAAAGCCCCAAAATCGTAGTGGAAAAAAGCACGGTCCCCGTCCAAACCGGAATGCGGCTCTATGAATTGCTGCACAAGCAAAACGGAAAACGCGTTTCGTTTGAGGTTGTCAGCAACCCCGAGTTTTTGCGCGAAGGAAGCGCCGTCTCGGATTTCATGCAGCCGGATCGCATCGTTATTGGAACCGAAAGCCCCTCTGCGCGCGCCAAAATGAAACAATTGTATGAGCCCCTCAAGGCCACGATTATTTTCACGGACATTAACAGCTCCGAACTGATCAAGCACGCATCCAATTCCTTTTTAGCGCTAAAGATTTCGTATGCGAATGCCTTGGCCAGCATCTGCGAAGCCACGGGAGCAACGATTGATGATGTCGTGTATGGAATGAGCCTTGACAAACGCATTGGCCCGCACTTTTTGAAAGCCGGGATCGGATATGGCGGAAGCTGTTTTCCCAAAGATGTGGACGCTTTTATCAAAATCGCAGCCGAAAAAAAAATAGATTTTGGGCTGCTTAAAGAAGTCCAGCACATCAATCTCCTGCAGCGCCAAAAGTTTGTTGAAAAAATAAAAAAGCGGCTTTCGCCGCTTCGCGGAAAAACAATTGCCGTACTCGGCCTTGCATTTAAACCTGACACGGATGATATGCGGAACGCACCCTCCCTTGATATTATCGCATCGCTTCAAAACGAAGGCGTCAAGATTCGCGCGTTTGACCCCGTGGCCATGCAGAACACCAAAAATAAGCTTTCAAATCTCGAATTTTGCAGAGACGAATTTGATTGCATGACAGATGCCGACGCGGTAGCGATTCTGACTGAGTGGCCGCAATTCAAGGGGCTGGACTGGAAAAAAGCCAAGGGAATTCTCAGAAATCCGATTCTGTTTGACGGGCGAAACCTGTTTGTTCCCTTTGCCATGAAAGACTTAGGGTTTGAATATCACAGCGTGGGTCGAAAAACCGTATGATTGCACTTATTCCCGTTGCCGGGTACGCGACGCGATTATACCCACTCACCGAACATACACCCAAGGCGCTTCTTGAAATCGCGGGAAAACCCCTGATGGACCACGTCGTGGACAAAATCCTCGAACTGGGCGTGGTTAAAAAAATCGTGGTGGTGTCCAACCACAAGTTTGCGGCGCAATTTCAAACCTGGGCCGGCAAACGAAAAAAATCCGTTCCCATCCCAATCGTTGTTTTAGATGACGGAACGGATTCCAACGAAAACCGGCTGGGTGCGATTGGCGACGCCCAATTTGCAATTGAACACGCGGCAATTGACGACGATGTGCTGTGGGTCTTGGGGGACAATCTGTTTTCGTTTTCGATTACGCCCGCGTTTGAATTCTTCAAAACCAAACAAGCGGATGTGATTGCGTGTTTTGACGTCAAGGACTTTTCCGAAGCCCAAAAAATGGGCATTGTGACCCTGAATTCGCAGCATCGCGTCACGGGATTTGTTGAAAAACCCAGCAATCCTCCATCCACGCTGTGCTCCATCGGAATTTATTTGTACACGCGTGCAACCGTCAAACAAATCAAGCACTATCTGAACACGGGTCACTTGCCGGATAAACCCGGAGAATTTGTTTCTTGGCTCTATCGCGAAAAACCCGTGTACGGCTACGTCTACAACCAGCCAACAGACGAATGGTTCGATATTGGAACTCTTGAAACCCTTGAGTCTGTCCGCAAAAAGTACGCCAAGAAAAAACAGCGGATCTAAAACTTCCAATCGAATACTACTTTTAATCCTTCCGCTTTGAATAACTACTTTGTCCTTCTAATTATTTGGGCAGCGGTTTTTGCATGAACAATACGCTGCCGATCAGCGCGGTCACCACGTACCCGATCACGAAATACAATAGCGAGAACGCCACCGCGGTCTCCGCCGCAATTCCAACTGCACCAAACAACAGAATGGCGCCCGCTTCGCGCGTCCCCACGCCCCCGATGCTGACGGGAATCACATCAATTAACGCCAAAATCAGCACAACGATTGCAAAAAAATAAAACGGCTGGGCGATTCCCAATGCGCGCCCGACTGAAAACCCCGTCAGAATCGAAAACCCCCAGTTCACCAAGCCGATTCCAACCGGGACCGCCAAAACAGACGGCTTTTTCATGGTCCCGCGGATTTGTTTCACCAAGTCGTTGTACGATTCACGCGCCTTGGAAGCGTACTTTTCTGGGATCAATGCAAAAAGAATATTCCGAAAAAAACCAGTCTGTTTTTGCTTTAACACATACGCAACGACGATGACCAAAATGACAAACACGGCGACGATAAGCCAAGGGTCCACGATCCAGCGGCCAAACAACCCAAAAAAAGCCGCGAGTGCCACAAACGAAAGCACCAGCAAGGTTACGATGTCAATCAACCGGTCCAAAATAACGCTGGCAAGTGCCGGAACAAATCCCAATCTTTCGCGTAAAAACAGCGCGCGCGAAAAATCCCCCACGCGCCCCGGCGTAATCATGCTCAAAAAGAACCCCTTCAAAAAAAGCTCCGTGCTCTCCCAAATAGATACTTTGGATTTTTGATTCAACAGCAGTTCATGCCATTTCAGCCCTTTTCCAAGAATCGTAATCAGGGTGGAAACGAGCGCAACCGCCATCCAACCAAAGTCTGCCCCGGAAATGATTTCCCCGATGCGCTCAAGGTTAAGGGTGGAAACAATCAGAACCAGCAGCAAAGCTCCGGCAATCCAAAGATAGTTTTTCAAAAACCGAAGCATCCAAAAGTTATAAAAGAAAACGCTTAAGAATGGTCTTGTAATCGTCCGTTGCGTGATGACTGAACGCATTTTTTCCGGTTTTCCGAAAGGATTAATTCCGGAAATAATTTTTAATATTTTTTTGAAAGCTTTCACGCGTACTCCGCACCAAATGCTTTTAAAGAAGCAAATCCCCCTTATGATTAAGGACAATTATGAAACTCGTGGTGATGATTCCCGCTTATAACGAGGCGGATTCTATTTCCAAAGTGCTTTCTGAAATCCCGCGTTCTATCCGCGGCATTGACGAAATTCAGGTGCTGGTGATTAATGACGGCTCAACCGATGGAACGGAAGCCATCGCTCGAAAAGCCGGTACGGTCGTGTTATCTCACAAACAAAACCAGGGCCTTGCCAAAACTTTCAAAGACGGACTTGACTACGCGCTACTTTTGCTTCGCGCGGATATTATCGTGAACACGGATGCGGATTTCCAGTATAATCAAAAACAAATCCCGCTTCTGGTGCAGCCCATTTTGGACGGCAAAGCCGACGTCGTGCTGGGGTCGCGGTTTTTGGGAAACATCGAATTCATGCCGTTTCAAAACAAAATAGGAAACCGCCTCGCCAGCTGGGCTGTTTCGCTTGTTGCCGGAATTCCGATGTCAGACGGACAGACTGGTTTTCGCGCATTCTCCAAGGAAGCCGCGCTTCGACTCACGGTGCTCTCGCAGTATACGTATACGCAAGAAACTATCTTGCAGGCTGCCAACGCCAGGCTCCGCATCCTTGAAATTCCGGTGGATTTTCGCAAACGCTCCGGGAAATCCCGTTTGATCTCAAGCCTGTACGGTTACGCGCGGCAGTCCTCCGTTGTATTGGTCATGGGGTATCTGAATTACAAACCCCTGCGCGTTTTTCTTGGGACGGGCGGGATTATTTTTCTGACCGGTTTTTTGGGTGGACTTTACATCTTGAATTATTTTTTCAATACCGGGCAAGTTTCGCCGCATATCCCGCTTGCGATTGTTTCGGTGGCCATGATGCTGTTCGGATCTCAAATCATGTTCTTGGGGCTTGTCGCGGAAATGATCAAGAACAACCGAAAGATCGAAGAAGAAATGCTCTATCTGCAGAAAAAAAACCGGTTGGAATTATAAAAGAGTAATTCAAAATCCGAATCTTCGCAGTGCGAATCGAATTTAAAACAATCCCGCTTTTCCTTGTGTGGTTTGCATGAAATCCGAAGTGTATTTTTCACTGATTCTTCCATGCTACAACGAAACCCAGATTTTTCACGAATCCATGCCGTGCATTGAAGTCGCACTGCAAAAAATCGGAAAACCATTCGAAATCATTTTGGTGGAAGACAAAAGCCAAGACGAAACCCAAAAACTAATCCAACCGTACTGTGAAAAAAAACCATTCGCCAAAGCCATCTACCATGCCGAAAACCAAGGTCGCGGCGCAAGCGTCATGGATGGCATCTGGTTATCCAAAGGAAAAATTGTTGGATTCATTGATATTGATCTGGAGGTATCCGAACAGTTTATTCTCGGGGCAATCGCAGGGATTGAAAACGGGTCCGACATGGTAATTGGAAATCGCGCTTTCAAAACAGTTTCGCGCGCTTGACCCTGAACAAAAACGTGTGATGTTCTTAACTGCAAGCGGGGGAAGGATGGCAGAGATTTCAGACAAAATTCCCTTTGACGCCAACCATGACTGGTTTTTGCCAAGCCCCAAAGAAATGATTCATAATGAAGCGTTTGAGAAATTGGAACAAAACTATAAGTTGCAGGAAAAAATCATTTCAGAGCGGTGTGTTTCTTGCATTCCGTTCTCTGAACTGGATTATGTCATCGTTGATGAGGCGTTCGTTCCCATCACTCTTTCAAATCCCGTTCTGTTATCAAACGGAACTCTGGTGGTTTACAGTGTTTCGGATCACTTACAATAAACCGTTCCCAAATCTTTTTATTCCAAATACCGCCCCTATTTTGAGCAGTTCTCATGAATTCTGACTTTTTATCAACCCTCTGGTCTGAACAAAAGCTCGTGCCACTGGTCTTCTGTCTGTTTATCTTGCTTTACCTTGCGTTTTTTCCGCCCATTTTCGTTTCCATTGACGAGCACGAGTACGCCAAAAACGCGTCGCTTTTGGTTTCAGGACAGCTCGTGAACGCGGATCCCCTGCGTTACTGTGGCGGACAACTCATCAACAACAACTACCAATCCACTTATTTCCTTGGAAAATCCGTGTTTTTGATTCCGTTCCTGCCGTTTGGAATCAATGGCCTCCTGTTGAGCGGACTTGTCATCCATCTGTTGAACGCGGTGCTGTTCTTTCTGATTTTAAAGCGGCTTGGAGTCGATTCAAGACTGGTAGTACTGTACCTGTTCTTCCCGGCGTTCCTTTGGGAAAGCCGCACACTCTTTCCTGAACTTTTCGCACTCTCATTTGCACTGACGGCCACTTATTTCTATCTTGGAAACCGCAATCGCGAATGGCTGCTTTCCGGCATTCTTTTTGGGCTTGCGACCACGGTGCGATACGATTCGGCATTGTTGATTACAGGGTTTGCAATTGTTTCGCTTTGGCAGAACCGAAAACGCTTTGCATTCATGTTGGCTGGCTTTGCGCTTATTGGATTAGTTGTTCTTGTCATTAATACCTTGCTGTATGGCAGTCCATTCCAAACGCCGTATGGCTACAGTGCGGGCTCGTTGTTAACGCAGCCTAACCCCGGTTACCTGTTCAACTTTGCGGTATTTGTGGGAATGCTTTTGATTGCTTACCCATTGATGCTGGGTGTTTCTTTTTTTCAGAAAAAAAATTTGGGGATAGAAGTGCTTCTTTCTTCCCTTGCGGTGATTGCGCTTTTTTCCCGGACCACCGACATTCACCTCTTTGAGTTCTTCTCTCCCCTGACGATAACGGGACGCATGCGATACCTCATTCCTGTAGCCGGATTGCTTATGCTTTCGTACGCCGGATTTGTCGAACAAACATTCCAAAAGCTATCGGGACGGTTTAAGGTAAACGCCAATCAATTAGTAGTCGTATTGATTCTGATATTGGTGGGCAGTGGAATCGTTTCTTTTTTGGTTCACCAAGAATCACTGCTTAAACGACAAGTGGTGTTTTCCCAGATTCAATCCGTTGTCTCCGAAGACGCGCTGGTGATTGGCTCAAGCGATGACTGTGTGTATTTTCTTTCAGGCGTTTTGGGAAACCAGAAGTACGCGCGCGTTGACTCGGCTTTTCTGGACGTCGAAAAAGAAATCAATGCGCATGAAGGGCCTGTGTATGTCTTGGCGTTAAGATATTCGAACACCTCGGATAGCTCGTCGCGTCAGGACACGATTGACCGGGAACGCCAAAAAATAACGGGATTTATCCAAACGCATTCAAATCGGTTGGAAAAAGTATTCGAAAACAAATCGCCTCATTTGCTTGAAATCTACCGCTGGACCGATTAGGGAGACTTTGTTTCGAAAAAAGGCTTCAGTTGCTCGAATGCCTTTTTTGAGAAATAGATTTTTTCAGAATCCGTATTCCCGTTGTTGAACATTTGAATATAAAATGTGGCCTTTTTTAACTGGTCGATTTCAAGTCCATTCATCACGAATTCAAACGCTTGGTTCACTTCCTCTTTTTTGGTGGGTTCCAAAAAAAACCCCAAAAATTTGGTTTTGAAACCAAGCACCAGTTCGCGCTCTGAAGTCATATCTTGCCTCCTGAATCTATATCTCTATTGTACTCATTTACACATTTAAATTTTGGGGCCGATGGGCTTTGCGCATTAATGACGAAATTCGAACAATGAGCAATTCGAAAAATTTGGAAATTAAAACAAAAATTAACAACGAGCGGGAAATCCAACGGCTTTAGTCGTGGGAGGACGTCACAAATCAATCAATTTACAACTCCCCTTTCTAATTTTTGATGAATGAAAAATGCGAGCTTCTTTCGGCGACAACGATTTTCATGACACTACTCCCCTTTTAGTCGTATGAAGCTCGCGTGCAAATACCGCCAAGATTAGTCCCAGAAGTGCATAATGCAGCGCAAGTGAAACCGCAATCATGGACGCAACCGAAGCCAATGGCCAATTTTGGGACTGTGCAATCGCCGTAAAGGAGGCTTCTTTAACTCCCAACCCATTGATGGAAACTGGAAGGAGGGACACTAAAGTGGCTACTGAGTTTGCAAGTAAAATCGGGACAAGTGGAAGAGATACGCCAAAACTCTCTAATAGCACGAGCGTGAACATAGCTTGGGCCAACCATCGGACCAAGGTCAACATTAAATTAACAACCAAGAATTTTTTATAGTTTGAAAAAAAACGGTCTATGGTAGCGCCAAATCCTTCAAATCGACTGGCGTAGGATTGTATCATGCTTCGAATTATTCGTCTTCCAAAAGAAGTAAAAAAAATAATTGCAAAACCAAGCAATCCTATAACGCCTAATGCGAGGAGTTCTAATCCTTGGCTCCACCCGAAAAAATAAACCAATCCAATCCCGGACAATAGCAACAAAGTTACAAATGTAATGGCTTTATCCAAGACCGCGACTGCGGTGGATTCTCCTAATGAAATCCCTTCCTTTGAAAGCCAGTATACAATGGATAATTCTCCGACTTTTCCCAATCCAAAAAAACCCGCACTCCATGCCAACAAGTAATCTTTGCAGACCGAACCAAGTGAGATAAAACGAATTGGATAAACGGTTACAAAAATATTGACTGCAGAAGCAAAAAGCATCAAAAGCATCCAAAACAATACGGCGGGTAAATATTTCCAATTAAATGACCAAAGCGAATTCCAAATATTTGACAACCCAATCCAATAGGCAACGGCCGTCAATAATCCAATTGTGACCAAAATTCGTAACAGGGAAAAAACAGTATCTTTGGTAGGACCATGCTTTGGATCAATCAAATTGTTCATGTGTGCTTCCGCCTTTCATCGAATTATTTTTTTGAACTTGAAATGCACATCCAACTTTAGGATGATGAATCTTATTTACAGATTTGCCAAATAGTCCATCGTGAACACATAATAAACTTTACGCATCTATCGAGAAGTTGGCTGGCTGTTAGAGAGTCAAATAAACGCGCAATAGAAGTCATGTTCTCTTACGTATTATTCACATCAAATGAGCAAAACCTACCTCACTATATACCAAACCCGCAAATAACCAAAACAAAGGCTAATGAGTTGTAAAACTGAGTCTTTTTAAATGGTTATCGGCTCGTTTTTTGTTATGGAACTTCAAAAACCAAAGTCCAATACCTTTTCTTTTGGCGACAACTCTTCTGTTGCAGTGGTATCCCTTTGGACGCCAACCGAAGTCGTTGCCCAAAAATTAGGCAAAGAGAATTATGGTATCATCGGAAACCTGTACAGTGGGGAGCGCGGTATCGATACGCTGGTGCGATCTCTCTCGGCTCACCCGGAGATTACTCATCTTATTGTCACTGGTGTCGACACTGCGAAATCTGGCCAAGTCCTGCTTGATTTTTTCGAAAAAGGATTTTCAGAAGGCCAAACAAAAGACATCCATTCGCGGGTATGGAAAATAAACAGCGAATTTGAAGGATACATCGAAACCGATATTCCGCGCGAATCTCTTGAAACGCTTCGCACAACTATTCAGATCGTTCAATGGGACTTTAAAACGCCTTTTGATCCAGCCCTGCTTAAGCCGGTTTCAAAAAAGCGGAACAAACAAGTATTTGAAAAAAAAACAAGCTTTCAAAAAAAATACTTCGGAGAAGTCACTACACATGTATTTCGAAGCGACCGATTTATGGAAGCGTGTTTGCATTCGTTCGCCTCGTTGATCCGGTTTGGGCAAAAAACAGCAGACAAATCAAAACTATTCAACGCAGTTTTTGTCCTTGAAAACGAAACCGGAAAGGATATTCCATTCACCGAAGACTTAGGATTTTCACGACTGGATGCACAAAAAAAACAAGCCGAATGGGCTCAAACGATTGATTCGCTTCGAGTAGTTCAGCGCCTGAATTCCTCTATGTACCACCATACTCCCGTTCGCAGCGAAGAAAATCCCGGAAGCATCGAATTCGACCGAGTGCAAGACCAATTGCTTTGTTCTGTTTCGCTCCTTCACCAGGGGGCTCTCGAATTTCCAATTCTCTTGTATTCACTTCAGAAATTCTTCCACAACGAAATTGCTGCCAAACTTATTTCAATTCCCAAGAAAGTCGTGCTAACCGTCATCCTTTCGGATTATTGGATTTCCACTGATGATCTTCCAAAGGCTAATGCACTGGTAGAAACGCTTTCCAAACGCTACCTCACGCATTGGAGTCTTTTACCCGATGCCCGCGGAAATTTCGTGATCTATATTTCGCAAGGCGAAATCGTGGTCGAGCACCTGTCGTTTGGTAATGAATTATTATATATGTACACCGGCCAAACCGCGCTGGAACTGCGCGACCAAATAATGGCCGAAGGGATTGTGGGAACCATTGCGCACGGAATTTATTTGGGAACCGAACTTCAAAAGGCCGAAATCGCGCTTAAACACGGGTTGGGATACGTTCAGGACAAACCACTGGATTTTTCAAAAAAAGCTTAATGATAAATATGGGCGAATTGCTGTTCCAACAAAATCTCATGCTGGGCAAAAACCAATCCATTACCATCTGCTGTTTGTGGTCCGAAAAAAGCGAAGTTGAATCCTTACTTTCTCCTTCGGACTATTTCGTAGTCGGAAACCTATATTCTCCTCAGGGAATTAACGTACTCATTCGAAACCTGCTGTTACACCCCAATATTCGATTCCTGATCTTGACAGGATCCGACCGAAACAAAACAGGGCTAGCCGTCAAAAACCTGTTTGAAAAAGGGATGGGGTCCGACCATACGATTATTGGAACCAAGATTCATTTGGATGAGCAAATCACATATGATGATATTGCATTTTTGAGTCTTCGTGTCAAGCTGGTGGATCTGATCAATCAGACCGAAAAACTCAAAGAAACTGTTTTGGACTTAAAACCAATCCCGTTGGATGATCAGTTTCTCAAACCTCGCGAAGTCATGCTGCCTGTTTTGTTCCCCTCACCGTATCAATCCAATGACCCGCACGGTTTTTTTTTAATTCGAATCGAAGACTGTCGGATGGTATGTCTTGGAAAAACCTGCTTTTCCTGTATTAAACCCATGTGGGGATGGAAAGAAATTGTGATTGATCATTATTCCAAAGACGGGATTAAAACTGAACATTTTGTCCGTGGAAAAGAACTTGGAGAAGTATGGACTCAAGTACAACAGTTGGGATTGATTTCCAACGAAGCGCACAGGGAATACATTGAAAACGAGATTCAAAAAGCGTTTGAGGCGCTTAAATCGGGAAAACCGTATATTCAAAAGCACGCGGATCTATTGATTTAATGGGACCGGAGGCGCACGTGCTTGCAGTTTGCACAACCCAGATAGAACCGCAAATGAATAATTTTTTGTTCTTATCGAATCCATGCCATTAAAATATACAAACTTCCTAGTGTTAAATCATGACGCATGCCCCAAGAATTTCAACATTCAGTGAAGAAAGAATACTTGTTAGTGCGATCAAAGAAATTTCTCCTCTGCTTGTACAACCCATTATTGAAAAAAAGGAAGAATGCAATTATGACAACACAAGTTAACTCTATCCTTTGTTTTTTGAGAAAAAATCTTTTTCGCAAACGAGTGCTTGCCCTAATCACAACTATATTACTGATTTTCTTCATTTTTTTAAGAATCGATTCTGCACTCTTTATTGATACATTGCAACATGCAAACCTCTTTTTTATTCTAGCACTTTATCCTTTCATTGGCATTTCGATTATTCTCAAATCGTATAAATTGCGGCAGATTCTCAATTTTTTTGGTGTTTCTATTTCGATTCCTGAACTTTCCAAGCTCTATTTAATTGGATTTTTTCTTGGAATTTTGACTCCCGGAAGAATCGGTGATTTTTCGAAGGCATTTTACTTACGTTCTAAAATGCCGCTTGCATTGGGGCTGACCGCTATTTTTTTGGATCGATTACTTGATGTTTGCATCTTGATTTTTTTTGCACTATTGGCTATGGTGGGATTTCAATATCTGCTCGGAATAGTACTTATTTCGTTTGAGCTAGCTTTTTTGTTGTCTGTATTTTTTCTTTTGCTTATATTTGTTTTTTTTAATCTGGGGTTTGTTGAACCTTTGCTTAAAATCTCTTTTCGTTATTTTGCTCCCAAACGTTATTCTCTTCTGTTGTCTAGAAGTTATCGTACAATCCGAAATTCTCTTGAAGAATTAAAGAAAAAAAAGATACGACTACTGGCCGCGATACTACTTGGATATGCTGTCTGGATAATAAATTTTTCATTTTCATATCTTATACTTAGTGCCCTTTCAATTCAAATTCCGGTTATTTTGCTGTTGGTTCTTGTGCCAATGATTTCACTTGTAGAGTTAATTCCGGTGAGTATTTCAGCGTTAGGAACAAGAGATCTTACAGTTATCGCGCTTTTTTCAGCAGTTGGAATTCCAGCGGAAAAAGCCTTGGCTTTTTCCATTACTTATTTTATTACTATTTATCTTGCAGTGGGATTATTCGGTTTTTACACTTTTCTTAAAAACCCGCTTCCGGCAGAACTCGAGTAATTCTTTTTATTTAAATTCAATTCTTAAGGGCTGGTTTAAAAGATAAACTAATTGAAATTTCATCAGGTTAGACCTTTATGAATCATTTTGAAAAAAGACTTGGGCAGGATCATCCGCAAGAATTCTGGCATCTTGAACAATTATGGCCGTATCTAGAAAATTTTTCGGGTAAAAAAATACTGGATGTCGGATGTGGTAGAGGATTACTATGCAGCAAATTATCTGAAAAAAACGATTGTTTTGGTTTTGATTTGATTCCTGAAAATCCTCGCAAAATAAATCTGGTGGTAACTGATTGTTCGAAAAAATTTCTTTCAGAAGACAATAAATTTGATGTTGTTGTGTGCTCACATTATTTAGAGCATTCAAGTAACCCTGATTTAACTATCCAAGAAATCAAAAGGGTGCTAAAAGGAGAGGGAACCGCGTTTATCCTGATTCCCAATGAATATACTTGGAGAGCAAAATTTGACTTTGCCTGTGGTAAGCAGCTCCCTTCGCATAAAATAGAAGCATGGGGCCACAAGTGCTTACCTACACTAGAAGAGTGGAAATATTTCATAAAAAAATATTTTGAAAAAGCTGAAGTGAAGATTATCCCTGACACACACGCTAAAGGAATCGTTTGGACTATTTCACGGATTTTTGGCAACAAACTTGACAATTCAGAAGGATTTCTTTTTATCTGTACTAAAAATTCCTGATAAGCGCCAAAGCGCTCCGATCCGGATTCATCAAAAAAGCACTTTAGAAACCCACATTCGATAGGCCTAATTCAAGTTTTAACTTTACTGGGATAAATGTTTTGATACGCTTGTAAGATTTTTTCCCCAACGGCTTTCCAATCAAGAACAAATTTGTTAGTCGGGCGAAACTTTTCTGGATTATCCAAGACCCTGATAATCGTTTTAGCGACTCGTTCGGGGTCTGTTGGATCATCCAAACCAATGGCTTCTTTGCGTTTTACAAAATCCTTAAAGCCTGAATTATTACTTACAATAACCGGCAATCCACAGGCGATGGCTTCGGAAACTACGATGCCTTGAGATTCATAATCACTTAGAAAAACGAATACCTCAGCCTCTTTTAAACGTTTGTAATAGAGGTCACGGTCATTTAAGCCGATCTGACCCGCCAGCAAGACGTTTTTTTCAATGCCAAGTGCCTGAGCCAGTTTTTCAAGGTTTGTTTTTTCTTCCCCGGTGCCAAGAATAGTAAGCGAAGCACTGTGTTTTTGTTTTAACACCCATGGAAGTGCTTTTATAATGCGATCAAATCCCTTGTTTTTTACGAGTCTTCCAGCGCTGATAATGAGTCCTTTTTTCTTTTTCGGATTTGGAACTGAGCGAACCCGCTCAAGGTCAACGCCGGATGGAATCACACTCATTCGGCTAGCAGGCACGTTCAAAAGCTTTTTGAAATAATTTGCTTCGAACTCGGAAAGCCCCGTAAATAAATCCACCCGTTTTTTAAACAAGAAGAAAAAAGCAGTGTAGGGGATCCACAATAGTTTTCTAAAAAAACTGGAAGAACCAGAACTGCACAGCGACACTACTAGTTTTTGTCTTTTTTTCTTGCATAATAAGCCCGCTGGGGTCACAAGGTTATTATAGCCAAAACAATGAACAAAATCTGCGTCACTTTTTTTCATTTCTTCATAAACCCACGGAGAAAAGTAAAAAGCATCACAGCCATAAAAGGTCTTAAAGCAATGCACTTGAATACCATTCTGTTGAAAAGAATGGGTTGTGATGTCGGTTGTAATAATTCGTATGTCATGGCCCGCCTTGTGAAGACTGGCAGATACATTTTGCACAATATTTTCGATTCCCGCAGAACTTTTGAAGGGGTTTCGTGGGCACAAAATGTCAATTTTCACTAAAAACACCCTTTTTTCCCAATACGACTTCGATGGCGCATACGTAAAACAGTTTTTCCCATTGTCGTGGAAAAAGATTCGCTATATGGTTAAGTAATTTAAAAGGAAAGATATGGTTTTCTACCACCAACTTATTGGATATCACTCTGAATTCTCGTATCGGATCATGCGGTTCAGGAAAATCCTGAAAGTAACTCCATGAAAAAAGATGGCGATGAGTCATTTTGTAGGCGGAAGGTGCCTTAAAATGCGGTACGTGAATCACTAATTTTCCGCCCGGTTTTAGAATCCTTGCGCTTTCGGAAAAGAAATGAAAGAGATCATTAAGGTGCTCCAACCCATCTTTGATCAATATTTCGTCGTATTCAGTACTTTTGAGTTTGTCCCAGTCTTTATTCAGATCCATAACTAGATCCTGCCCAAAATCGATTTCGTCAATGTTAATGTATCCTTTTTTGAAATCTTTTCCACAACAAAGATGCAATTTTTTCATATAGCGCTCCAAGAACGTTTTTCGCTTTTAGAAATACATAAATGGGTTTTAATTTAAAATTCAGTGCGTTGGACAAAAACCCAATCGAATGAATTCTTTAGTCTGACATCCCGGCCTTTAGGCCGTATGTTTTTTCTCACTTCGGGAGATACCGCTGCCTTTAGTCGGCGGACGTCATTCTAAATAATTTTTGTTAGGATAAAATGCTTTTTATTGTCTCTACAATTCTTTCCAGATGATCTTTTGAAAGCGTTGCTCCGGAAGGAAGGGAAATGCCCTGTTGACTGATTCGTTCGGTTTCTGGAAACGATTCTTTAGATTGATACGGTGGAAGATGATTTAGCGGAAAAAAAACAGGACGCGAATCAATACCGCTGTTCTTAAGTTTGTCCGAAAGCTGATTTCGAGTCACTTGAGGGTGGTTTACTAGAATGTTAAACATCCAATATACACGTTTTGAGTTTAGGGTAGTTTGCTGAAAGGACAATCCATGAAGAGGGGGCAAGTTTTTTTCGTAATAGGTGGCGATTCGTTGTTTTTGGCGTATTGCTGTTTCGATTCCTTCGAGTTGTCCTAACCCAAAGGCCGCTTGGAGTGCCGTCATACGATAATTATAACCGATTTCGGGATGCCAGTAACGTCTTTGGGGGTCCATACCTTGGTTTTTGAGAAAGTTGATTCTGGAAATTATTTCAGGGTCATTTGAAGTCACCATGCCGCCTTCACCTGTGGTGAGAATTTTGTTTGCAAAAAAACTGAAAGCTGCACAATGCCCCAGTGAACCGGTTTTTTTTCCACGGTATTTCGCGCCATGCGATTCCGCGCAGTCTTCAATCACTTTTAGATCATTTTTTTGCGCGATTTCAAGAATGGGTTTCATGTCGCATGGAACGCCGTACAAGTGTACTGGAACGATTGCTTTGGTTTTGGGCGTAATCTTCTTTTCAATCAGATCTGAATTGATATTCCAAGTATTCGGTTCCACATCGACAAAAACGGGTTTGGCGCCCAAATAGGCAGCCGAATTAGCGGTAGCTACAAACGTCAGGTTCGGCATGATGACTTCGTCGCCCCGCGCAATGCCGCAGGCTTGGTAAGCCAAATGAAGTGCGGCAGTTCCATTGGTGCAGGAAGTTGCAAAATGAGTTCTGCTGAACTTGGCAAATGCTTCCTCAAATTTTTTGACAAACACTCCCTGCGAGGAAATCCACCCGGATTCCACGGCTTCGAGAACGTATTTTTTTTCGTTGCCGGTGAAATACAAATCTGAGATTGGAATGAACTTTGGATTGGAAGCGTTCATGGCGTAAGCCCTCATTGGTGCGTGATGCTTTTTTCCTTGGCTTTGTCCCAGGGCCATTGCCGGTTGTTTTCGTTGTACCACGCCACCGTGTTTTGGAGACCCTTTTCGAAGGATACCTGCGGCGACCAACCGGTCAAATGGTGAAGTTTGAAGTAATTGGCCTGCAGTTGTTCAACATCCAACGGGCGCAGCCGGCGCTGTTCAAGGGTGATTTCGACTGAATCGTGACCCATGATTTGACCGAGTTTTTCGGCGATTTCCCTGATGCTGTAATCCTGTCCGTACCCCCCGTTGAATACTTGACCGACGGCTTTGGGTTCTTTCATCAGTGCAACGCCGGCTTTGGCGGCATCGGTAACGTAGGTAAAATCGCGGCGCGCGTTGATGTTTCCAAGGCGCAACCGATTTGATTGCGAAAATTGCGAGATCAGTTCAGGAATGATATAGGGATGCGTTTCGCGAGGCCCGAAACAGTTGAATTGCCGAAAGATGATGACTGGAAGCTCTTGTTCGTAATGAAGGGTGTAGCATAATCGGTCGGCAGCTGCTTTGGCAACCGCATAGGTGGAATGAGGATTGATCGGATGATGCTCATCCATCGGAACCTGCCGTGCAGTGCCGTAGACTTCGGAAGTCGACCATTGAATGATGCGCGCAACGCCGGCTTTTTTGCAGGCGAGCATGACGTTCATCGCACCAGTGGCGTTGATATCGAAAAAATCGAACGGCTTGTCGTAGCAGTCGGGAATGTAAGGCATGGCGGCCAGATTGAATACGAATTCGATTTCGTTTTTTTGCAGGATTTCAGGCAATCCCGGATCCCGAATGTCTCCTTCAATAAGGTCAATTTCCTCGCGGATTTCGGCAAGATTCGAATGCTGGCCGCTTAGAAAATTGTCCAGTACGGTCACATGGGCTTTTTCAGCCAATAATTCCCGTGTCAGGGTGGATCCGATGAATCCTGCCCCGCCGGTAACCATGACATTTTTGCCTTGAAAATTCAAAAAACCACGTTCTTACTTTATCCTACCTTATACTACCTTTTCAGAGAGTTGCTTTTAAGGGTTTTGGTGCGAAGAAAAAATCCCGTGAAGGCCCAGAAAAGAGGGCGGAATGGAGGAGAACACCGGCTTTCGCACCTTTGGATTTTTAAAGAAAAAGAATCTATATGTTTGGAATGAAAGACAAGATTTCGATTTCGCTGGATGAACAAATGGTTAGTGCACTGGACGGACTCGTGGACAACAAGACGGTTCGAAACCGAAGTCAGGCAGTAGAGTTCGTGCTTTCGCAGTATTTCGAATCCAATGCGCCGCTGAAGGCTGTTCTGTTGGGCGGGAAAATGGAGGAATCCGCCAAGTCAATTCATAATATTGCAGCCATTCTTAGTCAGCTGAAAAAAGCAGGCATCAGCGAAATCATCGTGGCCGGGGGGAAGGCCACCGAGAATATTTTTTCAGAAATCCAAAACGACGCTTTTTTTTCCAAGAAAAGTATTTTTTTGCGCGAAGACAAGCCCATGGGCACTGCGGGCGCGCTGAAGCTGGCGTCAAATTATTTGAGCGGAACTTTTGTGGTGTCGTATCTGGATGTTTCCTTTGAAATGGATTTGAAGAAAATGATTGAACAGCACAAACAAACGCGCGCCTTGGCCACGATGGCATTGACGTATGTTCCAACCAACGGTTTGACGGATTATATCCGCATCACGGGGGATACGGTCACGGAGTTTGAGTACAAAACAGGCCGCACCACGAAACTGCAGAATGCGGCCGTGTATGTTTTTGAAGTGAAACTGCTTGAAGAGCTTCCCACACGCGGAAGCCTTGAAAAAGACTCGTTCCCGCAGTTGGCCAAAGACGGAAAACTGAAAGCCTTTGTGTTTGACACCAAATGGAAGCACTTGGAAGATTGAGTAATTATGCAGCTAAAGCGAAAACCGGTTTCCCGTGAAGTTAATCGATTCAAAGTGGTGCGTGCCGTCTCATCCAAAAAGGAATTATCCCCCCGACCTACCGGCGTTGTCCGTTTTCAGGATGCAACCAAACGGCTTGGCCCGAGTTTTCGAGGAAAGCGCCTAGTAACACAAGCCACCTTTGAGCATCCTGAACTTGGACGCATCCGCTTTCGATTGATTCAAAGTACAGATGCCGGTGCGTTAAATGATTATTACCGCTATGGATTAAGCCCGCACTCCAAAGAGTTATATTCTGTGCGGCCTTGGCATCGGCCACAGACTCAAACGCACCGCGAAATGCAAGAGCGTCTGCGCGGACTCTTCGTGGATCGCTTTCCGTCACTGGCGCAACAAAAAATGATTCAAGATCAAGCGGGTCGTGCGTTTGAACCCGCCGTAAATTACCTGATTGAACAAACTGGCTCCAAAGGCAAAAACGGAACCCCGCTGGGCACCGTCAATATAAAGTATTTGACATCTTCAAACCCGATTTTTGGACTTGGCTTCATTGACCGCGTGCATGGACGCGCATTGGGAACAGCAGCCATGAATTTCGCAGTAGAAATTGGGCGACAATTGGGGCTGCGAGAACTTCACTTGACGCACAACCTGACAAATGCAGCCGCGCATATGTACGAGCAAGCGGAATTTGAATTCGCCGGAAGCACAGAAATCGACTTCGGGGGAAATCGCGGCAAAGAAACGGAACTCAAACGCGTGAAGAAACTCCAGCAGTGAAGTATTCGGGAAATAAATCGGCCACTTTTAATGAAAAGAGCTTCCGAAGCTGGATTTGAACGAAAAATATTAAATTCAGGTTCGATTAGGTGAGTTCAGGAAATCAGTAATGAACGTATTCGTCATCGGTCCAATTTTCCCGTTTCGGGGAGGAATCGCGCATTCGAACCGCGTGCTCTGCGAGAATCTCTCCCAAAATCATGAGGTAACTGCGATTTCGTTTGCGCGCATGTATCCGAAGTTTTTGTATCCGGGAAAGGAACAAAAAGAAGTGAATGCGGATCCGAGTTTTAAGGTGAAAACCGAGTATGTACTGGATTCAATGAATCCGATGTCGTGGATTTCACTGGCCAACAGAATCAAAAAGGAACAGCCAGATTGGGTGGTGTTCCAGTGGTGGCACACGTTTTTCACGCCGATGTACTGGACGATTGCAAAACTGGGCAAGAATCCGAATACAAAGTTTTCGGTGATTTGCCAGAATGTCTTGCCGCACGAGGAAAGCAAGGTGCATGAAAAGCTCACGCGGTTTTTTTTCAACCAGATCGATTATTTCATTACATTGTCGAGTTCGGATTTGAAGATTTTAAAGCAATTGGTGCCGCAGGCGCGCGCCAACTGGATAACAGAGTCCACCTACGAGAGCCAGTTCGGCCAGATGCCATCCAAAGAAGAAGCGCGGAAAAAAATCGGTTTGACGGGGGACGCGATTCTGTTTTTTGGATTTGTGCGCCCCTACAAGGGGCTGAAATTTTTACTGCAGGCCATGCCTGAAATTGTGAAGAAAAAAAAGGATTTGACGCTGATGATCGTGGGGGAATTCTGGACTGACAAGAAAGAATACTTTGATCTGATGGATGAACTCAAAATCGGAAAAAACCTATTAATCGTGGACCGCTATGTTTCAAACGAAGAAGTGCCTTCTTATTTTGCAGCAGCAAACGCAGTCGTTTTGCCGTATACTTCTTCGACGGAGTCGGGGATTATTCAGTTGGCTTATGGTCTTAACACCCCTGTTATAACCACTGCAGTGGGTGGAAATGTAGACCTGATTGCGCACGAAAAGACCGGCATGCTCTGCCAAAGCGAGAATTCCGCGGATTTGGCGCGCGTGATTTTGGAGTTTTACGGTAAAAACCTCGAAGTTCGCATTAAGGGTGGAATGAAACAGAATGCGGACCTGTTTCAGTGGACCGCCCAAAAGGAAGCATTGTTTTTTAACCAAAAATAAACCTAAAATTCGTGTTATTTTTATTGGGAATCGGTTATTTGTTGGTGGCATTGGCGGGATTTTTTTTCTTTGTTCATGAACCGCTTTCACTTTTTGTTTCGAAAAAAGACTGGCTTGAATCCTAGTGCAACCGGTAGAGGTGCACAGATCCGCTGGATGCAATCGGAGCAAGCGGAAGGTCAAAACCAGCATAAGCTGTGTCCACTACGGCATAGTCCACAGGCAATTCCAGAACGCATTGAACACAGCGGTTTGCAATGATTGCTTCCTGAACTTCATGGCGCTGCTTGAACTCATCAAATCCCTTGTTTCGAATCACTAAGACAGCCGCGGTTGAAACCAGCAAGGAGGAGTTGGCATCAAACGGTATTTTGTCGGCAATCTCCACCATTTTTCCACCGCCGCGGGAAAGAAAGATCGTAAAAGCACGGGTGGAATCGATTGATTTGAATGTGTTTGCAAGTTCGATTTCATCGGATGAAATTTTGGATCCGTTTCGTTGGGATGCAAGGCTTGAGGAAAAGGCAAATGAGAGCAATCCCACGAGTAACAGGGCAGCCAAAAAGGGCCATTTGAATCGTTCAAATACTTCAGTGGAAGCGAAATTGGTCGCAGTCCAAAAGAGTACTCCAAACAACACGAGTTCGATTTCGCGGTTTGCCAGGATAGTTCCCATGGTGGACAAAAAGAAAAATCCAAGCAAGGATACGCCGAGCAGTACCATCGGCCAGCGGGGAACAGGAGCGGATTTGGATCGGTTCAAGTACCAAAGTAAAAGGGAGATGACAAAACAGAGCGTAAGGCCTGTTCCAATCCAAAACGGAAGAATGCCCAGATTTTGGATGCCGCTGGCAATCCGAAAAGGGCCTTCGCCGTGCCCGGATAACAAGTTTGAAACAATGGGCGTGTAATTGTAATAGAGTGCGGGAATCGCTGCCAGAACAGATAGGACAGAGCCCAGTATCATTTTTTTGTCCAGCTGTCTAAGCGCCAGAAATACCGCGGTCCAGATCAACAGGTTAAAGGCAATGGCTGGATGAAGCGTGACTACGGCCGGAACAAACAGGAAAACCACTGGATTGTTTTTTTTCCAGGCAATCAATGCGGCCATTGCAAACACGGTGGCGGAAAGCCAAGCGAATTCGCCCCAATAAAAGTTTTCAAAAACCAGCTTGCTTCCAAACAAAAGGACAATGGACACCAAAGCGATGTTTTCAGAAAGATGAAAGGTACGCGAAAAAAGATAAAGCAACGGAACAAATAATGCACCAAAAATGGCCCCCAGCATCCATGCAAACTGATAATCGGGAATAAAACGCAGATGAGCCCAGAGGGCATTTGCAAGGAGCGGGAATCCGATTTGGTATGAAAACGAAATGTTTGAATACGGAGCGTAGGTGGGTGGAATGCGGGTTTGCATGATACGCATGGCGGTGGTGGTGACCGCATCTGCAGAAGCTGCAACGCCATGCGTTAGAAGGACTGGAACCACTAACAGACCCAGCAGCAACAGAAAGAATCCCCAAGCAATAGGGGGAATTTCAAGGGCGATGGGAAACCATCGGAAAACACAATAGGCGCCTATCAGTCCGACCAGTACGGAAAAAGTTGGTTGGATAAACCATGTTCCGGTAAGGCTGCTGGTCAGAAGGGTAATCGCAGAAAAAGAGAGAAAAAACCAAAGCAATGCATTCAATCCTTTAATCAGGGACGCAAACGAAAATTTGGTTTCGCGTTTCATGGTCAGAAAATAGCCTCCAAATAGTTAAATAAGTGCCGGATTCATTCAGGCAAACATTAAAATGGATTGTTTTTATTATTTGTGCATCAAAGGGACCCAATCCAATGACACGCGTGTTAGTGACGGGAATAAACGGTGCGATCGCTCCATATGTGGTCAGATTTTGTCTGGACCAGAACGCAACCGTTTTTGGATTAGTTCGGGAAAAAAAGTCGCTTCCAAAAGATGGTATTCATCGGATCGTGGCGGATATTACAGATGCATCCGCAGTGCAAAAGGCTGTTTCGAAGACAAAACCTGATTTTATTTTTCATTTGGCGGCGATTTCAACGCTTAAACAGAGTTGGGATGATCCAAAAACCGCAATCCAGACGAATCTGTTTGGAAGCCTCCATTTTTTGGATGCCTTAAAAAAGACAAAATCAAATGCCACCTTGGTGCTTGCCGGAAGCCGCGAGGAATACGGAGTTGTTCCTGCAGATCGGATGCCGATTGTTGAAACCGAGCCATTAAACCCCGTGAATCCATACGGCGTTGCAAAAGCGGGTGCGGATTGGCTGGGTCAGCAGTATTTTGAGCAATTTGGCATACGGGTGATTTGCGCGCGGCCCTTTAATCATACGGCCCCGGTCTGGTCGGATAGGTTTGTGGATTCGAATTGGTGCCACCAGATTGCAAAAATCGAAGCCGGAAAACAAAAACCAGTAATTGAAGTCGGAAACCTCTCGGCGGTGCGGGATTTTGTAGATTGCCGGGATGCCGCAAAAGCGTATTGGCTGCTGGCCACGCGCGGACATGCGGGACATGCGTACAATATTTGTTCCGGAATTCCGGTTTCAATGAAAGAACTCCTCAATGAGCTGCGCTCCTATTCCAGCGAGTCGATTGCCGTGAAAAAAGACCCCGCGCGCGTATTTAAGGATCAGGTCCCGATTGCTTGGGGAGATAATTCAAAGATTCGCCGGCACACGAAATGGAAACCACTGATTTCGATCCGCCAAACGCACAAGGAACTACTGGCACATTGGAGAAAATTGTATGGGCTCAAAGGATAAACACGAGCGCAAAGATGCGCTGGAATTGTCAGTGATTCTTCCAACCTACAACGAAGCCCAAAACATTGAGCCCGTCATACAGGAACTGAATCGTTTTTTTTCTGAAAAAAAAATGACCTTTGAGATTATTGTCGTGGATGATTCCTCGCCTGACGGAACGGCCTCACGCGTTGAAAAAGTACAGAAGACAATTCCAAATCTTGTGCTGATCAAGGACTGTCCAAAAGAAGGAATCGGCAAAGCCCTTCAGCGCGGATACAATGCGGCGCAAGGAAAGTGGCTACTTTCAATGGATGCGGACCGTGCGTTTCGCACCGAAGAAATCGAAAGGTTTTTATTACAACAAAACAATGGGTTTGATTTTATTACCGGCTCTAAATACCTCAAAGAATCCAGTTACGCCAAAGAATCCGTATGGGCGTTGATTAAAAGCAAAATCAGCGAGTACGGGAATGCCTATATTTCGCTTGCAAGCGGCGTTCCCTTGCATGATTTTTCAATGAACTTTCGTCTGCTTAAAAAAAACGTCTGGCAAGATCTCAATCCAACGGACAACGAAAATTTCTTTCTGGTTGAAATGCTGGTCCAGTCCAAATGGAAGGGATATTCCATCAAAGAAATCGGAGTCAGCTTGCTTCCGCGGGATTATGGGGCATCCAAAACCCGCGTTTGGAAGCAGTCGTTGAAATTTTTGGCCAAGTCCAGTGCGTTTTGGCTGCAAAGACTCAAGGGGCATTTTTAAGCGTTTTGTCAAAAAATTACTTTGAAGTTTATTGTTATGCCACCTGACGCCCGCGTTCGAACGATTTCAACCTGCCGTGCATGCCAATCCAAAGGGCTCGTCTCGATTCTTTCGCTTGGAAACCAGTATGTTTCCAATTTTGTGGACGAACCGCTTGAGTCCCAGGTCTCTGCACCCCTGGAGTTGGTGCTATGCGACCCCAAAGCAGGGGGCTGCGGATTATTGCAGTTAAAGTACACCGTACATATGGATGTTCTCTATGACCAGTACTGGTACCGCTCGGGAATCAACCAGACCATGCGGGATGCCCTAAAAGACGTGGTTGAAAATGCCAAAAAATTTGTATCTTTGAAACAGGGTGATATTGTCGTTGATATCGGATGTAACGACGGGACCCTGCTTCGTGCATACGATGTTCCGGGAATTAAGCTGGTGGGATTTGATCCTGCCAAAAACCTCCTGCAATACTCGAGTGTTGGAACCGACAAAATTTTTGTTGATTTTTTCAACGCACCCACCTTTGAAAAAGAATTCGGTTCGCACAAAGCCAAAATCATTACCAGCATTGCCATGTTTTACGATTTGGATGATCCAAACGCGTTTGTAAGAGACATCCAACAAATACTCGATGAAAAAGGAGTCTGGGTCATTCAGATGAATCACCTCTGGCTGATGATCCGTGACAACGTGTTTGACAACATCTGCCATGAGCACCTCGCGTACTTTTCGCTTGCAACGCTTGAAAAACTCTTGCAGCAGCATGGCCTGGAAGTAGTTGACGTGCAAACCAATGACATTAATGGCGGAAGCTTCCGGGCGTTTATCGCGCATTCCAAGCAGGCCAAAAGCATCACGGTTCCGGGCTCCAAAGAGCGCGTAAACCAGATACGCGAATCAGAAAAAGCGCACGGGCTTACGGAACGAAAAACCTTTGAAGCATTTGCGCAGCGCGTGGAAGCCCTTAAGCGCCAGTGCGTGGATTTTATTCGAAAAGAAAACAAAAACAAAAAGACCATTTTTGCATATGGCGCCTCTACCAAAGGCAATGTCATGCTTCAGTATTACGGACTGAACTACAAGGATATTCTGGCGGCCGCAGACCGGAATCCCGACAAATTTGGAAAAAAAATGGTCGGAGGATATGTGCCAATTATTTCCGAGGCAGAGGCACGTGCCCGAAAACCGGACTATTTTTTGGTGTTGCCGTGGTTTTTCATGAAAGAATTTATTCCACGCGAAAAAGAGTTTTTGGACGGAGGAGGAAAATTCATTGTTCCGCTTCCGCAATTCCAAGTAATTGATTCTGCGAATGCCGCTGAATTTGCAGCACGCCGGCAATTAACACGGTAGAATCCGCTTGGAAATTATCTTTTTTTGCGCGCCAATACCTTTCTCAAGCGGCTTTTGCTTCCTTTTTTCCAGTTGCGCGGCAAACGAAACCGGGCTTGACTCTGCGGAGTCTGGAGAGGCGTTAGCCGCGCAATGGTTTGAGCAACTACGCGGTCAAACACCGGGATTTTAGTGGTCTGGCCGGTGTCTTCCAATACGGCGCGAACGCCTTTGGCGCCTTCTTCAAATTGTCTTCGCCTGCTGTTAAAAAAAGCGGTTTGTTGCGCAATCGATTTGGGATACGCATGTTCAAACCGGCGTGCAATCTCGGCATTTTCAACCCGCATCCTGTTTGCCTCCGCCGCGGCAAGCATTAAGGGCTCGAGTCCGATCATCTGAATCTGAGACAGCACCGATTGGAAATGAGTGCGGATGTATCGGTCCAGTTTTTGGAATGCCTGCGGCGTCATGGCACTAAACGTGGTATAGGTCTGAATCGCTTTTCCTTTCGCAACTGCATTTTGAATGGTCTGAGCAAAGGAATTCTGTACCAGTGGCACTTCGGGATTTGCAAACGTGACCAGCCGCGACATCTGCGTTTCATTAAGGATCTGAGCGCGTGGAAACGAGTAGATGCTTTTGATGCCACGCGATCCAGTCACAAAATCCGGCCGGCTAGTTTTTCGTGTAAAAGGTTTAAGCAGATTTTCAAGGCTTTTAGCTTCGGTCTGGTAATCATCAATATTCATGACCAAAATATCAGGAGCATGTGTTTCAATCGCATGGCGGGCGCCCACCATGAATCCTTCCATGAGGCCGGTTTTGGGGCGGTGAATGGATTCGAATGAAACGCCTTCTTGCCGGGCTTGGAATGAAAGCGCTGCTAGAGCGGATTTGGAAATTCCGGCGTCACTGGAATCCACGAGGAGAATTCGCGACGAATAACCCGCATTTTTGGCGGACACAATGCTTCGCCGGATCACGTTGCCCGCCATTTTGCGCCAGAGGACGCGCTGCACTTCGGGAGAAGATTTTTTTTTGGTGCGCGCGGTTCCGATGGTTGGAATAATGATTGTAACACGGGGCATAGAAAAAAAACGTACCAAAACTACTTAAACCAAACAGCGGGGTTTTGATCGACCCTCATTTGAAAAACAGGATTTTCGCGAACAGAATTTTTTTAATTTGGTTCAAAAGCAAGTTCACTAAGCCCCCTGTTTAACTGGAAAAAAAATACCTTGAATTTTTTACGTCCCAAAGTCAACCGCATGAGATCCAAATGACACAGCAATGGTTGTTCAAGGATGGATTCAAATTTAGTGGTTGGAATTAGAAATTCTTTTTCATCCGCGACTTGGTGAAGTCCCTGAGCAAAAGGGGTTGCACTTTCTTTTAATTCCAACAGCCATTTTCTGCGGGTGCCATCGAGTCTGGGATGAATCAGTAGCCGTTCAATTTCGGCCAGCATGCGTGTATGAATGGATTTGAGGGATCGTCCGCTGATGGGAATGTTTGTGGCGCCACCCCTTTTTCCAGCAATTCCTTTTCCATATTGATAGAAAATGTCGACAGTTTGGGGAATCAACGTCATTGCCTCTGCATGCTGGATTCGTGACAAGGGAGTTTTTGGTGGGACCAATTGTTCAATTAGATGCGAAGCCAGATTCAGGATTCCGAGACGGGTGCGGATATGAGGCTGTTTGCTGCGAATTTCAGCGAAGTGACCCTGCATAAACGCTTTGGCGTCAACTTTCGGACGATTTCTTCGGTTATCGGATTTTTTTCGTCGCAAATGGGTTTCCTGCTCAAACAACGGGAAAAAAGATTAAATTGGTATGCTTTTTGTACACATTTTCATATGGGCAAAAATACTTTGCAATTTTATTTGGGAGTTCAACCAAAAACATGACAAGACGCCTCCTGTTTTGGGTGGTATCGAACAGAGGCGTCTTACCCAAAAATAAGCCTTACGCGAAAAGCACTCAAAAATCAAGAACTTGCGGAACTACTGTGTACAAGTCGATTTTGCGAAGGAACTTAATTCGGGATAAGACACAAAAAATCTGGTTGTTTTTAGGTTGTGGATACTTCTTTTTTTTGCAAAATCCCCATAAAAATCGTCAATCCTTCTTTTAGTGTGCGCAAATCGTGGATAGACCGAATATTCATCAGTTTACGCAGAATCATTTTAGGTGTGAAGTAGAATTCACGAAACGCTTTCTTTTGGTATTTGATAAGAAGTGAATAGGGTAGCGTATCTTGTACAAGAATGGGGGGCTGGTCGTGCAAAGGCGCAAAGTCTTCCCATTTCACATCCGGTTTGATAAAGCCGCGTTCTTTGGCAATATAGTACAAATCGGTTCCTGGATAGGGGCTCGCAATAAAAAATGTAGCATTATCTAGGTTTAATTCTTTAGCAAAGCGAATAGTTTGTTGCATGGTTTCTTCGGTTTCACCAAGATTCCCAAACATAAAACTTGCATGAGCTTCCATCCCCGACTTTTTGATCAGCTGAACCGCCCTGCGTGCGTCATCCAAGGTAGCTTGTTTTCGAACATTATCCAGAATCATCTGGGATCCAGATTCAAGTCCCATTGATACTTTTTTGCAACCTGCCTGTTTCATCAATTTTAGCAATTCGAGATTCTTAACGGTGTTTGCTTTTCCAAAACAAACCCATGAAATATCTAGTTTTCTTTTCAAAATTTCTTCACATACTGATCGCACACGCTCTTCATTAATGATAAAAAGGTCATCGTAAAAATTAAACTCGTGTGCACCGAATTTTTTAACGCATTCTTCAAGTTCGTCTGCAACCTTTTTAGCGCTACGGTATCGGATTCTCCTTCTCCAGATGCTCTTTGAAATACAATAAATGCAATCATACACACATCCGCGGGAGGTCATGATTGCCATCGAGTTTGCTTCGCTGCTGACTTTTTTAGTTGGAGCAGAGTGATATAATTCCAGGTTTACAAGATCACGTGCAGGGAAGGGGAGAATATCAAGATCTGCAATGAGATCCCGCATTTTGGTTACGACTATTTTTCCATTTGGATCTTTGAAGGAAATCCCTTCAATTGTTCTGAAATCACTCCTGTTTTGCCGGAGTGCTTGTATGAGTTCACAAATCGTAAGTTCTCCTTCCCCCAAAATTGCAAAATCCACATTGGATAACTCCGCGGTTTCACGGGGAAATGCGGTAGGATGCATTCCGCCTGCAAGAACAATGCAATTTGGATTGATTTTTTTAGTCATTTCAGCGATTTTTAATACCTGGTTCATTGCGGGGGTGGGACAGGTAAAACAAATCGCATCGGGCTTTTCTTTTTTTAACCGCTCTTCGATTTCTTCATAGCTTAACTGTTCAGCTTCTGCATCCAAAACGGTTTGCTTTAAATCAGGAATTTGTTGGCGAAGATAACTTGCGACATACAAAAGGCTAAGCGGCATGGAATGTCCGCCCGATTCCTTAATTCCAACATATTTGATGAATGGTGGGTTAATTAGAACTAACTTCATTTCTTCACCTGTATAATAGGCAGTTGTTTGAATTAAATAGTTTTCGTTATGTATTTTATCTATGGAGCCACGCAATATTCTTGGAACTCTTTCAGTGTTAGTTCAGGACGCACAAACCAACCAGCCTCTAGAAGACTCAATCGTTTCAGTCCTGGAGATCACTCAAGCCAAACAAACAGATTCACGTGGTATTGCGTTTTTTTATGGCCTGCCTGCGGCTTTAGCAACAGTTGTCGTAGAGCACGAAAACTACGAAAAAAGTATAACACAAACAAAAATAATTCCATTGCCCCATTCTACGGATGTAAAGGTCCGTCTTAATCCAGTTCGTTAAATCACTATTTCTCGGTGTTTCTCTTTACAAAAGGAGTTCAAAATAGGGTGAACAGAATTTGAATGGTTATTTGTAGGGGGAAAGATTTTTGGCAAGTAATCTCGGAATTCTGCTTTTAATTGCAAAAGAAGTTAAGGCGGTCATTGAATTCAAATATGACCCCTTTTTTCGACTGGTTGAAAGTTTTTTGACGTATTGAATGATGCTATCGGGATAGCGAAGTTGATTGAGCGGAGAATTCAGCTGAATCATTGCTTTTGCAACAAGCTCGCTTAAATCCAATTTGTGTTTTGCAACAACAAACTTAGGATTAAGAACCCACTCGGCTTCCTTTAAAGACTCCAAATCTTCTGGTGTCATGTTGATGGAAAGCTCCTTGTATAGTTCGCTTCCGGCATAGGGCGTCATAATTCCAAAGCTATATTCTGTTGCCTGGATTTCTTTTGCAAATTTCATGGTTTGCGCTACGTCTTCTTCTGTTTCATTCGGAGTGTTGAACATGAAATTGGCAAAAGTCCGGATACCCTGTTTATGGCACATTCGAAAAGCGTTCCGAGCGTCTTCTACGCTTGTTTGCTTGTTTACTGCATCCAAGCTACGCTGGGAACCGCTTTCAACTCCAAAATCTAGCTGGATACATCCCGAGTGCTTCATCGCGGAAAGCATTTCATCGCTCACTTCGTCCACTCGCGTTTCACAGGCCCACAAAATGTTCAATTCTCTTTTTTCCAGTTCTTCGGCGAATTCTAACACTCGTTTTTTCCAAATGCAAAAATCGTCATCATACATATACACTGCGTCGACGTGATACTTTTTTACCAACAGTTCAATTTCATCTACAACATTCTTAACACTACGGTAGCGAATAGGCTTTCGGTTAGCGTTATAGTCCCAAGCGGTTCGAAAAGAACAGAAGTTGCAGTTCCAAGGGCAACCGCGAGAGCTAAACACATAAAAGCTTGAAAGTAAAAGGTAGCGGATGGCGTACACATGAGGTTGCGTGTAATAATTCATATCGATTTTTTCAAATGCGGGAATGGGTAAACGATCCAAATCCATTAATTCCCGTTTCGGAGTTCTTACTAGTTGTTCGCCATTCCAATACGCGATGCTTTTGGTGCTTTGCCAATCGCTTCCATCTTTAACTCTTTTAACCAACTCTTCAAAAGTAAGCTCTCCTTCTCCAATCACCACTCCATCAATTGGAGTGTTCTTAAACAACAAGTCTTGGGGCTCGTTGTTTGAATGGGGGCCCCCAACAACTATTTTTGCCCCTGATTTTTCCTTAATCCTCTTGCCAAGCTCTAGCACATCATCCACTTCATGACTCATGCAAGTTAATCCAACGATGGCAGGATTTTGTTTAGATACGTGTTGAATGACTTGGTTTTCAATTTTCTTGAGCGCTTCCCCCTGCAAAGGAGTATAGCTAGGAACTTTGAAATCAACAATTTCAGTGGAATGGCCCTCTTGCTCAAGGAAAGCCGCAAGCGTCAAAAAAGACGATGGAGGTCTACGCGTATGTGCCCGAGTGGGAGGAACAATCAAACTTACATCCAATCTTTTTTTTTCGTTCATTGTTTCAATTTCCTGTATATGCCATAAAAAACGCGTTAAAGGTTTTTATTCCGTTGTAATGGTTTGATTCCTGGGCCCTCGGGCCAAATCGTTTTTGTGTAAAATCCAAGGCCCCTCTATTTAAGGGCGGTTTCATCTATTATTTTGCTTTGTCAATTTAAAATCTCATAGGTTAGCGCAAAGATTTGTACTTTTTCATTGTCAAAGACCTTGCGCACGGGAAGTGATTCGTCCACAAAGCCCATCACGCGCTCTTCTGGACCATAATAGATGAATCGAATCTTATTTTCTTGCAATAATTGTTTTTTCCATTCTGTACTTGTTTGGGGTGAAAAAAATTGCCTTACACTTTCTGCCTTTCGCGAACGCTCAATGGTTACATTGAGCTGGTGTCCTAAGTATGCATAGTGCGGAGTCATCCAGATCAGATTATTTCCGGCACGATAGCCGGATAATACATTGCTTTTGGGTTGTTGGTCTAAAAATTGCATGGCTTTAATTTCCTTTTCAGATAAGTAGGCAGACCCTTCAAAATTGTTAGTTTGAATTTCTTGGATTCGCTGGTTCAAAATCAGTGGAGAAGAAATGGAAACAAGTATTACAAAAGCCAAAACCGCCGATTTTTTACTGGGCATCCAGCGTGCTTTTCGATGTATTTCCAAAAAATGGTACAAGCCATAAGTGGAAAGAATTACCAAGGGAACGTGTAACCCAAAAAGAAAGCGGATTCCCTTCCAAGGATTTACTGCAAGAAGAAATGCTACTGCGACCCAAGAAAAGAGAAAGTATTTTGCCCAATCGGTTGGAATCCGATGGTTTTTTGCTCCATTGACTGCAAAGAGTAAAATCAACCCAAATCCAATGGGATAAAAGAAAACCGATTCGGTTCGCTGAAAACCTTGACTGTAAGCGCTCACAGTAGCGCTATAAACTGGGTCGCTTAGGGCCCATAGGAAGTAAACAATTGCAATTGCTAGTGGGATAATAAAAAATTTTACTGTATTCAAAAGTTCCATTGTTTTTTTCCAGTTATGGTCTAGCAGCAATGGAACAAACGCTAAGAATCCAATAATTGCATAGAATAGTATGGCGGAAACCGGGTGATTGAAAAAGATGAATCCAAAAAAAATCAAGGCGTACAATAGATTTTTGCGTTCTTTCGTTTCCCAAAATTTAAACAAGAATATGGTACAGAGCACGAACAAAGCATAGCTCAAAAAGGGAAGCGGGGAGTATAAATAGCCGAACGTATTATACCCCAGCGTGTATGTCAAATCGGACGAACGCAGGCGAGCGAGTGCCAGAATAAAGTTTCCTAGCAATGCCGTCAGCCAACCGGCTCCACCAGAGAATAAGACGAGTAAGTAACCAGTCATTTTTTGTGCTGGTTCCTGGAAAAAGTAATTGAGCAAAAACCAGAGAGAAATAAAAAAAGCCGCTTCCGCTAGGATTCGAAAGGTCACGAATACGATAGGAATTGGCAATCCAGTAAATCGAGATACAAGTCCCTGGATCCAAAAGTAAAGACTTAAATAGTGTCCCTCTTGAGGTTCAGTGGTTGCACGATTGGATACAAGCGGAGAAAGTGTATCCTGTGATTCTCGAACCATGCTTACATACCAGTGGAAATCATCCACGAAGTCTAATCCCATGAAAATTTTCTCCGGGGGCGCAGAAGAAAGATACCCTGCAAAAATAGGGGCGCTTGCAAGGATGGGAACAATAAAAGCAAGCAATATCGCAAAGCGGTCTTGGTTAGAAATTGTCATTTAAAATACCCTTGGATTCTCTAGGTTGGACTTTCTTTTAAACTTTTCTAAGAAACGTCCACGCGGAAATCCTAAACATTGACCAAAATCTATCCCAAACTGACCGTTCCCGAAACAATCTCTTTTAGGATTTCTGTCCGGTCAGCTTTCCATTTCACCCGAAATTTTGTTTAATTGATCACCGAATCGAAACGCTTATCTTCTTCTAATTTTTAGAAATCTGCAAGATTCACTTTTTTCCAATGCAAAGGGAATAAAACCCAAGCGGATGTTCAACATCTAACGGTTTTAAAATCGGTACAAGAAATGCAGGGGTTTTATTGGGAACAATGGAACCCATATTTTTAGCATAGAGCAATTTAAGCCCACTTTTACCAAATAATTGTTTAAGATGCCCCAAATGAAACTTTAGTGCTGCACGCTCTTCTTCTACTATTATTTCAAAAAGGAACATGCCCGGATTAAGAGAATTCGGTTCGGAGACTGCTACGAATTTTCTGCTAACCCTTTTCATTTCCTGTAGTGCATTAAGCGGATCCTCTAAATGATGCAAAAGATTAGAACAAAATACCAAGTCGAATGAATCATCTTTAAACGGCAAATCTGCTGCACTTCCAAGCACCAGATCTTTATTCGGATTTTGCTGTAACATTGTTTCTGAATTATCAATACCCACAGTAGGATTCGTTTTTGCGAAATAGTATGTGAAGTAGCCGTTTCCACATCCAACATCCAATATGCGAGCATCGCTCGAAAGACCGGTTACTTCAAAAATTTTTTTTATTTTTGGAATGGCAAACTGCCTGATTGCTGAATGGGTCGGATATCGGCGTTCTTTTTTTCCAGCCCAATAGTCTGCTTGCTGCTGCTCAAATTTTTTCATAACAAATTCAAAAAATTTTTCGTTTGAACAAAATTTTTCCTTTTGTATTTAGTTTTTGCAATTCTTTTGGAGTCAGACTATTTCCTTCGATATCAAGCTCTGGTTTTTGGAAAAACAGGGACTGGGGAACATACCGGACAGAAAATTCATCGCCAATCTGAAGCGCCTGAAAAGAAAGATTATTTTTCAATTCGACACTATCGGTTATAGAAAGTCCGTTTGAAAAATCAAACGTTCGCTCAAATAACACGTCGACTGGTTTATTTTTCAGAATAACTGCCTTGCGAATGGCTCCTTTGAGTTTATGGGAAAGAGCCGTGCTTTTTCCAAGCGTCAATAATACGGTTCGAAGAGCAAGAAAACGTGAAGGAGTTGGAAGTATGTTTTGAACATTATACATCTTTCCCTTTACAGAAAAAACATTGTCGTTGAAAAAAACCTGACGATTATAATCGATCCACTGTGAAGTGACAATGCGTCCATCTTCCAATCGGCCGATTAAACCGCAATCATTGTATAGCAGTTTTTGATTCTCTTTGTCAAATACTTTAATCACGCCTCCTTTGGCAAGATTTAAAACAACGTATTTTGAGTCCGTATTGATGACCGCCATTTGCGAATGTGGAAAAAATTGCTCAAAGGGCTCTTGTTCGAACGGAAGCTTTGGCAAAGGGATAGTAGTAGTTTCGTTTTTTGCATCCAAAAAGCACAACAGCATCTCGCTGGTGCGGTATGCCAGATAACGATCCGCCATGATTTCGGGGGGCACAAGCGCATTTTTCTCAAGTCCTTCCTGCAAAAAAAGAGCCATCTTTTTGGCCAGTGGAAACTGGATAGAAAATATCTCATAGCCATGGGGATAAAAGTGCGAGGTTTGTCTGCTTCCAACAGTTCCTGCGTAATGATAGTTGGGGTATACAAAGAAACTGGAGAATTTAATTGCTTTTTCAACTGCATGCAGAATTTTTTCTCTAAGCCATTTTTCCCGGGTAATTTGATACAACTTCCCTAAAAAACTGACGGTGGCAGATAAATAACCCGGGTCAGGACCGTCGTATTCCAAAAACCATCCTTCAGAGTCTTCAAAACCAAGAAATTTATTGAACTTTTCCTCGAAATTGTACAACAATTTTTTATCCTGTGTAACATGATATGCATAATAAATTGGAAGCAGGGCCATCGCATGATGGTTGGATAACACCCCTACTTCGTCATATTTGGCCAAATATCTTGCTGCTTTTCGAGCATTTTCTAGCAGTTCATCGCTTTCTGTTTGGGAAAAATTTTCTTTTAAACGTTCAAAGGAATCCAAAATAGCATACAATAAAAAACCGGTTGGTCCTGCCCATCCCCGCTCGTTGGGGTAAAATTCGTCAAAACTACCATCATTTTTCTGAATACTCCAGGTATAGGCGATACCCGCTTTGGTCCATTGTAGAATTTTTTCCTTTTTAAAAAATGGATTTTCTTTGTTCTTTATATTAAATGCAAGTGCCAATGAATGAACCCCAAACTGGAAAATAGAGGAAGAAAAGTCCGTTGATTTGTCAAGCCAGTATGAACGATCCATACACCCATATGTTGTTGAATAAGGATTTCGATCCATAAAACCCAAAAGTCGGGGGAGTTGGCCAAGTCCTTTTTGTGCATAAATTTCTTTTCCCATTAACATCCCGCTACTTTTTCAGTGATTTGCTCATTATTTCTGCCAACAAGCCAAACATCGTAACATTGACTGCTAAGAAAAAGGAAATTATCATGGTAGTGTCCATCAAAGGGCCGTGCAGAAAATACCAGTTGTACCATAGCAATAAGGTCAGCAAAAAAAGAATGCCTGCAATGGGGAAAAAAATGCGCAACGGCTTGAAAAAAATCATTGTTTTAATGATCAAAACACTGAACGCAATAAAATCTTCGGGCCTGACTTTAGAGTTACCAACGCGTTCACGGTATTCAATCGGGACATATTTGGTCGGATACCGAGAAGTCAAAAAGGCAAGTGTAATAGTGGTAGTGAAAGAAAATTTGTCTGGAAGCAAATAAAAAAATTCTTGTGCTTTTTTTCGGTCAAAAATCCGAAAACCCGAATTAAGATCGGGAATTTTTTTCCCACTCACATAATTGGCTAAGTTTCCAAGAATAAATTTGGCCGGTTTTCGGAAGAAGGAAATATTTGCATTATGGCTGTTTCTCGCTCCGACAACCATGTCATACTTACCGCAGTGCTCCAATAAATTGGGTAAACTTTCAATGGGATAGGTTTTGTCCGCGTCAATAATGCAAATCCATTCTCCTCTTGCTTGCAAAATCCCTCTTTTGATAGCAAAACCATACCCCTGATTCTCACCATAACTAATAACATGAATTCCAGAAATTTTTTGTAATAGCCGAAGAGAAGAATCCGTGCTGCCGTCGTTTACAACAATGATTTCGGTTGTTTTTGGAATTTTTTGAAGGACTGATTGGACGGCAGGAAAAAAGCTTGGAATCGATTTTTCCTCATTGTAAATCGGGATAACAATAGAAAGGAAAACTTTTGAAACTACCATAAAAAAGGGCCTTCTTGTCTATATACTGTAGATGGGGGTCCTTAAAATGGTTATTGGGCAATTTCCTGATGTGTATTTCGATATTTTTTCGCTCTGATTTAACAACGAGCGGGAAATCCAACGGTTTTAGACTCTTTTTCTGTTTCACTATTCTGCACCGAATTGAAGGGAAAAAAGTGAAAGATCGCAAAAAATCAAAAAAACAAAATGATTTCAGGATACGACTATTTTAAAGCATTATTGAAAAGTTAATATTTCCGGTAAGTAATGTTACATATGCGATTTAACAAAGTTCTACTGGTTCCAGTAGCTTATTACAATAGTGTATACAAACCCGGAGACGTACCGGACTTAGCACTGGGTTACATTGCCGAATACTTGTCCACCAATGGTGTGGACTATGACACATTGGACCTCAATTTAGGGTATTCGTTTGAAGACCTGATTCAAAAAATAAAATCCTGCCAGCCGGACCTAATTGGGATTGCAATGAAAAGCTACCGGTACAAGGACAGCTATCGTCTCATGGAGCAACTCAAAGCCGTTTTCCCAGACATTCCCATTGCCGTGGGGGCTGCGCACATTTCCACTGAAAAAGAAAAAGTACTACTCGAATGTCCCGCCATCGATTACGGAATCGTGAAAGAAGGGGAAGAAACGATTCTCGAATTATGCCAAGGAAAATCGCTCTCTGAGATTAAAGGACTTCTTTATCGCGATACTGGAAAAGTTGTCTATACAGGAGATCGATTGTTTCGCCGCGATATTGAATCTCTTCCATGGCCCAAATACGAAAAGTTTGAACTCAAAAAATACTGGTACCCTGCCATGATGGCACTCAGTTCTCGCGGATGCCCTGAAAATTGTACCTTTTGCGCAGTCCCTTTGGTCAGTGGAAAATGGTGGCGGTTTCGTTCTCCTGAAAGCATGCTTGAAGAAGTCAAGTACTGGTACGATCGTGGTTATCGGCGCGTCGAATTTTTGGATGATAACTTCACGCTGCATCAAGAACGCATAATAAAATTCTGTGAACTGGTCAAAAAATCAAATCTCAGAGGACTAAAACTAAATGTCCCCCAGGGAGTTCGTGCAGACCGCGTTTCAAAACTATTACTTAAAGCCATGCGTGAAACGGGGTTTGAATCGATTGCCTTTGGAGTTGAGGTTGGGAACGAAAAAATGCTTAAATTAATTAAAAAAGGAGAAACGCTTCAAACCATTGACTCAGCCATTCGAGACGCAATTGACGTTGGACTGGATGTCCACTTGAACATGATGGTTGGATTTCCAGATCAAACACTTGAAGATATTGAAGATACCTTCGCTTTTGCCCTGCGCCATCCGATTCGTTGGTCAAGCTTCAATAATTTTATTCCTTACATGGGAACCGAAGGTTATATGCAAGCAAAGGAAAGGAACCTCTTCCTCATACAACCGGAAGACTATCTTAATGATGTGAATACCAAGGCCGAAAAAATCGTAGTCAGAACTCCGTATATTACAGATGAACAGCGGCGTTACATCGAAAAAAAGATTCCCCGAGTGCAAGCGGAAATCCGAAAACGATACCACTTGCGGCGGCTGTTTAGAGACTACGGCCTTGCAGGAAAAGTCTTTGGAGGCTTGTACAAAGCCAACCTGATTCCAAAGCGCGTATTTAATGCCGCGATCCAACTCAAAAATGATTTTCGCCGCATGACCGAAAATCCTCTCAATATTCACTAACTGGATTTTATTAGTCATTAAAGCCGTGTTAGACCCACTTATACCAAATAATATAAAAAGTGCAGATTGTACATCTTCTTTAACCATGCAGCCTTTGAATAGGCTTTGAACACCTTACCATTATACCTCGGGGGCATTCTTTCAACCGCCGCTTGCGCCGCCATACACAATTTTTATTTTGTGAGACCGTTATGTCCTATTTTAAAGTGCTTGCTAAAAACTCGCTGGTTGTCCTGTTTACTAATTTTGGATCTCTTGCCCTCAATTTTGTCACGGTTGGTCTCACGATCCGCTATCTAGGCTTGCATGACTTTGGAGTCTACACCTTACTCTTAACCATCATCGGATTCGCCGAACAATTCGCCACACTGGGTTTATACCCCCTTCTAGTCGCAGAGATTGCAAGAAGCCGCGGCAAGCAAAAACTGGGACAAGTCAAAACCATCCTGTACCGCTATTTCCAGGTCCAATTCTGTATCGGCCTATTCATTGCGATTCTTTTTTCGCTCACTGCTTACTTTAACTTTTTCAAACTCGACTCTCTCTATTTGAACGCATTCTACCTGTTTTCTCTATATATGATCCTCATTTCTATTGAAAACGTTATGATTACTTTTTTTGAGGGGCACCAGGGGTTCCACCTTAGTTCGCGATACCTCCTCGTTGAATCCTTTGCCAAACTCGTACTGATCGGTGGCTTAATGTGGTTCCAATACCCGCCTAGTATCTCTATCCTCGTGGGCGTTTTACTGGCATCCATTCTGACGGGGCTTTTGTCGATTCTGGCGCCCTTTATTTCCATATTGAAGCCTTATCTCCACGTCCCGCGCGAAAAAAATAACTGGTTTTTCCAATTGCTTAAAAGCCAAGGCATCTACGCCTGGCTCACCCATCTGATCAAAAATTTGCAGCTTAACGCTTTTCCTTGGTTCATCAAATTATTCCTTGGAGTTGAAGCTGTTGGAATTTTTTCTGTGCTCCAAAAAATTCAAACCACCGCCATGAAGGTCATCACTCCATTGGATCAAACAATGTTACCACTGGCATCTGAAATGCAGGAAATGGGCGAACTGAAAACCTTCTTCAACCGCGTCAGCAAATACTCGGCTTGGATCGGCGTGGCTATGTTTATTGGCGTATCTGTTGCCACGCCATTTTTCTTGTCTGCCTACATCGGATCGGAAAGTCCAGGACAAGACTTAGCGTTGGTTATTTTACTGACAGCACTTCCCATCTACGCGTTATTATTTCCGCTGCGCGCTCTATTGTTTCGGTTTTCAGAACAAAAATTCTTCACCAAACTGGTTGCAGTTGACACTATCGTGTTATTCGGCGCTACCTTGCTCCTATTGCCTGAATTTGGATTTGTAGGGGCCGCAGTCTCGATCGTATTAATGTACCTGACCGACCTGTTGATCCGCCGAAACTATGTCAAAGCCAAATATGGAATCAATTTTCACTTGGAAACTTTTCTTTCCTTTGATTCCTACGACCGTGTCGCCCTCCAAAAGTTGATCGAAAACATCAAAGCCACCCTGCGTACGCGGACCCGGGGCTAGTGCATATGCCCACGCCAGAAAATACACGACCCAATTTCCAAAGTGTTCTGTTAACACCTCATGCGATGTCGCGCATCCCCGCAGGGGTTGAAAGGTTTTCACAGTTACTGCAAGAGGTATTCCCCGATATGCGCATCCTCTCTTTTGATGACCTTTCAGAAAAACCAATTCCATGGATTGGAGAAATCTACAAATCGTATCAGGTCGCCAAAGCCCTACAGAAAAAACTTGGTACCTTGCAACCCGGGGTAGTTTTTTTCAACGGAATGTACGGTTGGGCACTTCCAAAAAAAACTCCTTATCTAAAAATAGGGCTGTGCCATGGAACATTTGCATCTTTTGCACGCCATGCTATGCCGTGGAGAGCGGACCGCATTCGAACCCAATTTGGTTACGCGCACTTTGAAAAAAAAAGTTTTGAAAATGCAGATGTTATTATCTCCAATTCATCGTTTACCCGGCGCATTTTGCAAGAAGATTATCACCTTGACTCTCTAGTCATTCCCCCGGGAATTGATTTTGATATTTTTCACGAACAGAACAAAGAAAACGCAAAACAAAGACTTGGATTTCCACTTCAAAAGAAAATCATCTTGTTTGTGGGACGGCCTGACTACTACAAGGGTTTTGACTGGGTTGAAAAAATCGCTCAAATGCGCCCCGATTGGCAGGTAGTATCCGTAACATTTCCAAAAGCCAGTTCGCGTTGCGTCGACTGCCGTGCACCGGTCCCCAACACTCGACTTGTGGATTACTATTCGGCCGCTGATGCGGTATTTTTCCCAAGCCGCTTTGAAAGTTTCGGCTTGGTGACATTGGAAGCACTTTCATGTCAGCGACCCGTAGTGACCAGCCCTTTTGGATTGGCTCAAGAACTCTTGCATCCACTGCTATTTACAGTGGATGAACCGACCGTACCCAATTACATTGCAGCGTTAGAACACGCAATACAAATATCCACTCCTACTTTTCCTGATTTAAGGTCTCGATACGGTCTTGAAGCCTTTGTAAATACATACCGACAGACGATCCAATCACTCTTGTCAAAAAAAGCTTAACGTTCCAAATACCAATCTGCAAACGCCCGGATACCTTTTTGAACGGGAGTTTTTGGACGCCAGCCCAACAATCGCCGTGCCTTAGAAATATCCGCATAGGTGACATTTGGATCGCTCTTGGGCCAAGGAACAGGCTTTGTTTTGGCTTTCTTTCCAAAGGAATCTTCGAGCAATCGAATCAAATCCGATAACATTACAGGATGGTTATTTCCCAGGTTGAGCACTTCAAACCCCAATTCCTGCATCAAGGCTCCATCAATGGCTTCTGCAATGTCACCCACAAACGTATAATCGCGCTTGGAAGAACCGTCTCCAAATACTGAAATGGTTTTTTCTCTAAAAATTCCATCCCCAAACTTGTACACTGCCATATCCGGGCGGTTTCGCGGACCATACACCGTAAAAAAACGCAGTGCGGTGATTGGAATCCCATAGTTGACATGATAATTCCAACACATCACTTCACCGACCTTCTTACTGGCGGCGTAGGGATTCAGCGGATAATCGGTCGGGCTGGTTTCCTTGGTTGGAAACTGTTTTTGGATTCCATAGACACTGGACGAAGACGCAAATACCAACTGGTCAATCCCCTTTACGCGGCATGCTTCCAACACGTTGAGCGTACCGGATACATTGACGTCATACGTTTGTGCTGGATGGGCAACTGAATGGCGCACTCCTGCCATTGCTGCCAAATGAACCACCTTGGAAACCTTGTGCTTGGAAATTACACTTTCTATCAAAGCTTTGGAGCGGATATCTCCTCGAACCAGGGAAAACCGTTTGTTTTGCAATAACTGCGAAATATTCTCTTTTTTTTGTTGAATCGAATAATACGGGTCGAAATTATCCAATGCCACGACGCGCTGGCCCTGATGCACTAATCGCTCACATAAATGACTGCCAATAAATCCTGCTCCCCCTGTTACTAAGATTGTCATACTAGTATTCTCCTGCTTATTGATTAAAAGCGTTTTGATTCATTCAGTTGTGCTACTAGTTTTACCAGATGCAAATTATTGTTTTTGCGAATAAACTCTTTTTCCACCATGCGTCGTGCATTAGCTCCCAATCGCTTACGAAGTTCTCCATCTTTAATTAGTGACTCCAATGCAGCAACAAACGCATTCCAATCTGTAACATGAACGCCAGGTTCGAAGCGATCAAACAATCGCGACACGGAACTGTTATTAGAAGATTTGGCAATAATTGGCAAAGAGGCGGCACCATAATCAAAAATCTTTACGGGAATACTGGTTGGAAGGTCATCGGGCCAAGGCAACACTGCAATATCACAGACTCCAAGCATTCGACCCATTTTCGAATACGGAACATTCTCCACTAGGTGACAGCGCGATGCAATTGGCAATCCACTTAGTTTTCGCTTAAATGCTTCGAGTTCTCTTTGACCCTGCACAGAATGGTCGGACGCCAACACCAAAAGTACGTGGAACTGATTTTTTTCTACAACTGTTTTAGAAGCATTCAAAAATTCTATGACTTCCTCATCACCCAGTGTCCCGGCATACACAAGTAAGGGAACCTCGAACGGGATCCTCAATTCTTTTCGTTCTTTTTTCCACTCGCTTTTTGAAGGCAGGTCAAACCAGTCCAGTGTCGTTCCGTTGGATAAAAGAATCAAGGGCTGCCGAAGGTTATACCGTTGTTTTTCCAATTCCAAATCTTCTTCTGTCAAAAAAAGCAGTGCATCGGAGTTCTGATACGTCCAACGTCGCATACCAAAATATACGCGTTGCTTGACCCATCTGGCAAACGAATCCGGTGGTGCAGGTGAAAGCGCCAACCGGTCGTCTTTGGCATCCAAAATAAATGGAATCTTTTTGACCTTGGCCATGACCAATGCAAAAAAATTATGGGTTAATGGTGGAGACACTCCAACCACGATATTCGCAGACGATTTCCAAAGCCACACCATCAACTCCTTAATGCCCGAATACCTTCGAACACCCGCATCGACCGAAATCGGAGGGCGCATCGGAGCCCAAATCTCTGCCACATGGCCTGTCTCCTGCAGCGATTGACAGAAACTGTGCGAGCGAATCGTTGCCGCCCCCGGTTCTGGCTCTGCATACGGAGAAATAATCACGAGTTTCATTTCGATCCGGCGGCCCCTACGCGCGCATATAATGCATCCCATTCTTTCATTTGGTGACTCCAATCGAATTGCTGCGCGCTGTTTTGCGCACTTTTGCGGATATTTCGCATGTCCATTTGCATAATCTCTTGAATTCTTTTGGCGGTTTGTTTTGAATCCGAAAAATCAAGCAAAAAGCCATTGACTCCATCCTTCACAAAATATTCAAATGCCGAAATTCGATTCAAAATCGGCACACAGCCACACGCCATGGCTTCAATGGCCGAAATCCCAAACCCTTCATACCGCGACGCGGAAACAAAAAACGAGGCTGCACAATACTCGGACACGAGTTCCTCGTCCGATACTTCGCCTGCAAAAAAAACCCACTCTGCAATCCCAAGTGCTTTAGAAAGCTCTTGAAGACGAGGGGCAATTCCTTCCCAATCACTTCCAACAATCCGAAGAGTGAATCTGATTCCCATTTTGTGCAGTTTCCCAAATGCAGGGAGCAAACGGTCAATCTGTTTGTTCTTGGACAAGCGACCCACAAACAAAAAAACGTTCTCTTGTTTTGGAACTCCATCGCAAACAGAAAACCGATCCAATTCCGCACCGTTTTCAATCAGGACCATTTTGTTTGAAATTGGTTTAAACAACTCAAGGTCATTCCGGCTGCACGCAACAACCTTGTCAACTCCTTTTAGAATCATTTTTTGCAATCCGAAAAAATACAATTTTTTAATTCCCGAAATCGCTTTGGTATGAAAAACCCCGCCATGCGTTGACACCACAATGGGTTTTCGATGAATTCCCTTGGTCAGAACGACAAAATCAAGCAATGCTCCCACGCCATGCACATGCAACACATCAAACTCCCTAAGCTTATTCAGCGGAAGCAGCGCGGGCTTATAGTACTTCAGATTCAAAAACGGAACGCGGGTAACCCGAATCCCTTCCACTTCGGAGATTGGCGGGAGAACCTCTTTGGAATGATGCGGCTTGTTTAAGCACAATACCTCGGCATCAACCCCGATTTTTTTGGACTCGCGGCACAGGTCAAAGACAAACTTTTCAATCCCGCCTTTACTGGGCCAGAAATGATTGCAGATATGAAGAACCTTCATCCTGGATTCCCCCTTTGGTTCAGTTGCATCGTGTTGCCTGCAAGCAACCCGATTGTGAAGAAAAAAATATTTACAAATAAAAGAAATGGCGCGATTAATCCAATTTTAGTATCCCGTTTCATAATAAAAAAAGCCGTTGGAAAAGTGAGAACGAGTGCCATTACGTAGAATATCAAAATAAGGGCGGACCACGAATTTGTTTCCAAGGAAGAAAAGATTCGCAGTTGGTTTACTATCAATTTTAATAGTCCAAACAATGTTGCGGCTCCAAATAAGGCAATTTGAAATTTTAACAATGGATTCGTATACGAATCTCCCCGGATTTTTTCCGGGTTTTTCTGATACATCCGAACCCGCCAGTACGCGCGGTAAAACTTGGTCTTCCAGTATTTCCAAATGCTGGTTGGGTGATAATGCGCAACCACGGCGTTTGGCGCGAACACCATTTTGCACCCTTTTGATGCAAGGCGAAAACTCAAATCAGGATCTTCGCCAGAAGCCGAGCGGAATTTTTCGTCAAACCCATTTTCAGACAAAAACACGTCTCGCCGGTACGCGGCCGAATAGCTCCCGATAAAATCAATGAACTCTTTTTTTTCCATTCGCTCGTACCGCTCTTCGATTTCAAGCTGTACAAACCGCGCCATCCAGTGATTCAAAGGATTTTCATACCGGCCCTGCACTCCCGCAATTTCAGGTGTTTTGAATGGAAACATCATTTCAGACAGCCAATTCTTTTTTGGAACGCAGTCCGCATCCAAAAAAACAAGAATTTCGCCTTTGGCTTCTTTTGCGCCGCGGTTTCGCGCTGCGGCGGGCCCCGAATTCTTCTGTGAAACAAATTTGACCCAATTGAATTGTGAAACAACCCGCTCAGTATTATCCGTGCTGCCGTCATTGACGACAATCACTTCGAATTCTTTTGGCGGAAAATCCTTATTTTGAAGTGCTTGCAGTGTTCGGGCAATCGTTTTTTCACCATTAAAAACCGGGATGATGACACTGGCGCTCATGCGATTTCCTCATTCCTTCTTTTTTCTGCAGACGACCCAGATTTCAGCCGCCAAAAAAAGATTCAAAACCGGGATTTTGGAAAAATCATGAACCAGGAACAGGTCCACGAGCGGTTTGATCTTGGTCCGATGCGTCGCATAAAACTGGGTATTCTTAAAATAATTTTTTTCATGATCCATTATGATTTGAGTATTAAACTTTTGGAGTTTCTTTTTCAGCGAAAAAGGCGTCTGCTCATTGACGTGGGCCTCTTGGTTGACTCCCCGCTTCGTTTTGGTTAATTTGGAGACCAGGTAAAACGGAACCGCCAAAAACTTGTTGGGCATGGTGTGAATCACAACGACCCCGTCTTTCGAAAGCGAATGTTCAATACTATCAAGACATTTCTCCAGCTGTTCATCGGTTAAATGCTCAACGACATCCAGCATAAACACTACATCAAAAAAACCCTGTGGAAAATCCATGTTTTTGACTTCTTGCTGCAAAAAAGAAACCTGCACCTTTTGTTCTTTGGCGTATTGCGTTGCAATTTCAACGCTGGCTTTCGAGTAGTCAATTCCAAAACATTGTGCGCCCTGTTTGGCCAAATGAATTAATAATTCCCCGCGTCCAAATCCAATATCCAGGATTTTTTTCCCGTTGAACCGGGTTCCGGCGAATGCAATAGCCTTTCTGAGGCGTTCGGGAAGTTTTCCCTGTTCAAATTCGCGCCACCCATCGTTAATCTTCAGATAATAGTCTTTATCATAAACAGACGAATCGACTTCGGTGAGCGCGTTCATAACTATCAAGACTTTCACTGTTTTACTTTTTTTGGGCCAATACCACCATTTCTTCCTGCAAAGACTGCGGAACAAAAACGTGGATCAAATTCCGGACCGGATAAAACCACTTCTGGCTGCTTCCCGGACTGCTTTCCTGCGTAAATGGCAGGCAAAAAAAGGACTTGAGTTCAAACCCGCTTTTTTCAAGGAGACCCACGAGCTCTTTTCGGTTGAACAGGCTCAAATGAATCGCCGTATGATAATTGCGCGTGAGCCGGTTAATCAGGCTTTCACGGTTGGGCGTTGTCAGAATAACAATTCCGCCCTTTTTTAACACGCGGCAAGCCTCTTTCACAAACCGGTCCGGGTGCTCCAAGTGTTCGATTAGCTCTCCGGCAATCACGCTGTCAAACTGGTCGGATTCGAATGGAATTTCTTCCGCACTCCCCTGTTTATAATTCGGGTTTTTGGGAACGGGCTCGATGTCCAGCCCGAAAATATCCTTTTTTGGGAATTTTTCCTTGACTCGTTCATGCAGCGAACACGCAATGAACCCGACATCCAGAATTTTTCCGTTTGCGTTCTTTAGAATAAACGAAACCCGGTCCATAGTCAAAACCCGCAAAAAAGTTGATTCCTACAAAAAACCTGTTTTATTGTTTAAAAATGTGTTTGGTACACCTAAACGCGTTCTTTGAAAAAGTCTTCCAGCAGCGCAATTATTTTTTTGGGCCCCTGCTCAAAATAAGGTTCAAATGCGTCAATTTTCAAAACCTGCTTTTCAAGCTCTGACTCGCTCCAAGCCGCCAGAATCTTTTGCGCCTTGGCAGCGGCTTCTACCAGTTCGGTCTGGTGATCATTGGTATGTTCTCCGAACCGGTACAGCCGCGGCATCGCAATGCACTTTTTTTTGTATTTTAAGGCAAGACCAATGTTTCCTTCGCCCCCATGCGAAATCACAAGATCGGCCCCCGCTATTTTTTTTTCAAATGCATCGAGATCCAAGTATTTTTCAAATGCATAATTCTTCGGAATGTAATCACTTGCACCCGTCTGCGCAAAAACAAGCCCCGTTAATTTCTTTTTTGCCACAAGTTCATCCACTTTTCTAAGCAACCGGTTAAATTGCTGCGGATGCGTTCCGACCGTTACAAACACATTCATTTTTTGGGGTGAATTGAACTCGAATTCCGGATTTTTTTTCTGAATCGAAGGCATGGCTTGAAGTCACCGCTTTTTTTGTCTAAAAAATACTCCCGCCAAACTTTCCTCTTTTGTAATATTTTTCCAGTTCTTTCCACTGGTAAATGAACAAATCCGCAAACGGATAAACGATCCGCCCGCTGATGCCGGGGCGAATAGGCCTGCAAAAACTCTCGATAAAAATAACTTTTTTTCCGAAAAGCTTGGCCCATACGCAAACCGGAACCGAAACATCGGCACCAGTAGCAATCACCACATCGGGGTTTTCTTTTTGCAAGATACGAAGCGACTGCCAAGTGCACCGAATAGTTGCAATCGGGTTTCGGGCGGGGCGTTCCACAAACAACACCTTTTCGTGTCGAGAAAGCGACTCGGTGTCCGCACGCTTAAACGTCACAAAAAAATGGTCAAACCTGGAATAAAACGGTTTAAGCTGAAGCATCTCCTGCAAGTGACCGCCAGCTGAACACGCCAAGCACACCTTTATTTTTTGGTTCTTCATTCCCGATTACCTATGACAAAAACCCTAAAAATCCAAAAAATTGAATGGAATTCAAATAGTAATACGCCAGCACCAGCAACGACACCACGATTTGAAAGCCAATCAAGATTCCTACTACTTGTTTTTCAGAAAAATTCCCCCGCGCCATGACAAGGTGCGTAAGAGAGGTCTTCTCCCGGGGCGGTTTTAACACACCGTCTTTTTGCGGAACCCCAAAGCTTTCCCCCCGAAACCGGGTTTTCGCTTTCATCACCAGTTCAACAAAAAACAAAGCAAGCAACAGCAATCCGAGCTTTTCCATGTTTCCCAAAATGGACGCTACTGCGATGCTTGCGCCAATCATCAGCGTGACCGCATCCCCCGGAAAAATCTTCGCCGGATACCAGTTGAACCTCAAAAAACCAACCAATGCTCCGAGCATTGCAGCTGAAATAATCGCGGCCTCTACCTGCCCCGTTAAAATGCTTAACACCAGCATAGTTCCGGTTAACACGCTTCCAAGCCCTGCTTCAAGGCCGTTCAACCCCGCCAGCATATTCGTGGCATTGGCAGCGCCGGTGACACCGAGTGGAATCAGCACCAGTGCATACGCAATGCCAACATCAATAGGCCCAATAGCCGGAAGCGAAATCACGGTCGTACCGGCTTTTACAGCCATTAGTGGAAGTGCAGCAAAGAGCGGAAACAAGGCATGCTGGTATTTTCGGATTCCCTTTTTCCATCCGATCAAATCATCAAAAATACCGATGAATCCAATCATCAGAATGGTTGAAAAACCCGCAAACAGCAGCGTCAGATTAATTTCAATGGGGGAAACAAAGGAATGCCAAAAAATTCCAAAAATCGTTGCTGCGGCGAAACCAAAAAACACGGTCGTTCCGCCCATTTCTGCCACCAAGGGCTTTCCGGGCTTATTCATGTCCGGTGCCACGATTTGCTGAGCCTGCATGCGAGCAATAATTTTAGGCGTAGCAAGCCAGGTAACAAAAGCAGAAATAACTGCCACCGCAAGAAAAATAAAAAAATTCATTTAAACTTCCCAGTCTTCAAAAAAAAACGAATGCAATATGCAGAAAAAAATAATTTTTCCAGTTTAACTTTTTTTATTTTTTATTCTTTATTTTGTTTTAATTCGCTTGCGGAAGATTCTCCTTTTTGACTCTAAAAATCTTTAATTCCTTTTCGCTGTAGCCCGTACCACCGTTCGGGAATACTTCCTCAAAATACAATTGCACGTCCGGTTGGTACATCCAAATCTTTGCAAAAACCGAATTGTTCACTTTGGCGGAAAACTTTAACAACCGCGAATTGTCACTGCTTCGATACAAAAAAACGGGATTACGGTTATCTTCGACCGTGGTCGGAGCCGAAGTCCAGACTGTTGGAATCGTTTCAAACGTGGCTTTTGGAAACTTGTTATTGCCGCATGCAATGAAAATTCCGCCTGAATCCGTTACCTCTGAACAGGGAGCCGTAAAACTCTGCACGTCATCAAAGCGCGCGTCCCCCTCTGGCGGAACTGGCTTTTCCAGATAATACCCGTATAGGACCATCGAGTTGCGCTTGGTCAACACGTCTGAACCCAGCACCAGATAATCCGAATCGTATTTTTGAAGCAATGCCAGTGCTTCGGGCAGGTTATCCGTTGTCGTGAATTTTCCGACATCTGCATTCGTGGGCTGTGAATAATTACGATTATCGGTAATCGCTTTGCGCTCTCCTATGAATGTGATCCAGTGCCCTTCGTCCCACCAATTAAACACCTTTGAATCTACGGGGGTATTCTTGGAAAGCCAGTACAACCCCTCTTTCCAACCTGTGTTCTCCTCAATCGTCGGCGTATTCTGCTGCGTAAACAAAGTTGCCGAAGCCACACCGGCAAGCGTCAAAAACAAAAATGCAACTCCAACCACCTGTCGCTCCGTCTTATCGCGCGAACCAAAAAACTTCAGCGCGTAATGAATCATATATGCAGCCGCGATTGCAATCGGAACCCCGAAGTTATAACTGTAGTGAAGCCGGTCATACGCCATGTAGAATGAAAGCAGCACGAATACAAACAGCAGCATTCCGCCATAGTCAATGCTTTTGCGTTTGAACTCAATCAAAGGCATCAGCAAAAGCATCAGCACTGGAAAAATAATGAGGGCATTGAATTTGTGCGCAAAATACAAGTATCCGGGGCTTTCTTCCCCGACACTTGACGCTGCTACAGATGTCACTGCGGACTTGTTAAGCGAGAAAAAAATAGCTCCGATCAGAACAAGATACAAAAAAATCAATTTAACGAACGGAACAATCGCGCGAACTCCTTCTGTGTTAGTATTCTTGGACCTGCTTTCCTTTCGGATTGAAAAAAACAAAAAAACTCCGACAATTGCAAGTAAAACCAGAATTCCTGCCGGCAGAAGCAGCGACAGCGCGTTTGCAGGATCCAAAGTCATGGAATGCAGAATCAAAAACAACAGGTCGCGGATAAAATTTCCCTGTCCGAAAAACACCAGGAATGTAACAAAAATGGCCAACGCGACTGCAATTGAAACCCAAAACCGGACTGGAAACTGAAATCCTTTCTTTGCAATCAGCTCCAATCCAAAGGCCAAAGCAAAAAATACCAGAATTACCGGAACAATCTGATAAATCCCGTAGGTGACCGTAAGCAATCCGAAGAAAACCCCCGCCAATGCAGCATTTTTTAACAGTTCTATGCGATTCTCCAGATTCTTAACCGCGCGAATCAAAAAAACAAACCCGACAAGCAAGAACACATGCCCCAATCCGCCCGCTTCATAAAATCCTGCCATGGTTCGGTAAATAAAACTCGCCGAGACCGCGCCAAAAAACGCCATGATATATCCCGTTCTGCGGTCGTAAATTTCTTTTCCCAAAAAATACAGCAGCAATGCCGTGAGCGCTCCGTAAAACGCAGGCAAAAATTTGACCACCTGAATCAGCAATTCCTTGTTGAATGCCAAAGAGCCGGTGAACAAAATTGCTGCAATATAATACGCAAATGCGCCCACATACCAAAACAGTGAAGTGGTTATTGGAATCGGCGAACCGCCCGGCAACTGATAATACGCCAGCGGATCTACTGCGGGCGGTGCGCCATGCAAAATCACTTCTTCGGTCATCCGCGTATGCCAATAGGTATCAAACTCAAACATCAAATCGTACTTGAACAGGTACATTCGGATTCCAAAGGCAAGCAAAAAAATCAGAAACAGAATCGCGATATGACGCCAATCCAGATTCCGAAGTCTGGATTTCCAACCCGAAACAGCCGTACGGGACGGATTTTCATCCACGCTTTTGACCTTGTTCTTATCGTTCTTATTATTCATAAAATAGGCCTAAATGAGTATGAAATATAAAAGAAAACGCATTTTTTTAAACAATTGGTACGCCCCCTTTGAACCCGTTTTTAGTGAATTCCTCACCATTGCTCGAAATGAATCTGCTTTGGGTTAAACCCCGTGTCTTTAAGCAGCTTCACAATGTCCGGCACCGCTTGGGGGGTACCGCAAATGTAAAACTGAATGTTTTTAGACAACTCCCATTGGTGGGCTTTCAATAGATCCTGCACATGCCCCTGCTTTTCGGTTCCGGGAGTTGGTTCGCGGCTGCAAATGATTTCAAACGAAAAATTCGAATGTTTTTTAGAGAGTGCTTCCAGTTCTTCGCGGTACAAAAACTTGGACATATTCTGAAACCCAAAAAACAATTTCAAGGGTTTTTTCTCCCCCTGATCCAACAAGTTTCGAATCATAGCCATCAGCGGCGCAATGCCTGTTCCCGTTGCAATGAACACGGCTTCGTCAAACTCTTCTTTCATTCCAAACACGCCAAAGGGTCCGCGCATCTTGACCGCGTCACCCACGCGGCACTTGTTTCCAACAAAATAAGTTATTCCCCGCGGCTCGCCAATGCTTAACACCAATTCGAGCTTGCCGCGCATATGTGGAGAGGATGAAATGCTCATGCTGCCCCACTTGAGCTGGTCCGGGTACTTCAAATTCCGAATCGAATCATGCCCAATCATCACAAACTGCCCCGGCTTGAACTCGAAATTCTTCGGAACCTCAAATATCACAATCCGACCCGACAGCCGGCCGTCATCAATGTAGTCCTGCACTTTCAAAATCTTAGAATCAAACTCAAGCACACTCAAATCCACACCCTCCATCTGAAACTTCTGTCATTCGCACACTGGGCCTGCTCATTCAGAAACCAGTACACTACACGAAAACGGAATTAATAAGCGTTTCTTTGAAAACAGTTTCGCAAAGAAGTCTGCGGGGCGAAAAAAGTGTCCAAAAAAATCTCTAGTTATGTAGCAGTTTCGATGGGGGGTGATTGGCATTTGAATTCGCAAAAAAATTAAGAAATCGAATTCAAAAAAGGTGTTAGCAGCGACCGGCTCGTTGCACGCGAAAGCGCACGTCAAAACCATTCCCTAGGGGTCTTAACTTCCGAGTTCGGAATGGGATCGGGTGTTTCCCCCCTGGTTTGGCCGCTAACACTAAACTATTCCAAAAAACGGTTTATAAAACCTACTTTTTGGCTGCGGGTGCTATGGCCTTGGTTGCTTTGCCATTGCGCTTGGGCTTTTCATCCGCATTCTCATCCAGCTCTTCGTCGACTTCCATGTTCTTGGTGTTCTGGTTCACCTGCGCCACCAGTTCCGCGGCTTTTTTCAAACCCTTGCGCAATAAGTCCTCGCGCTTGGCACCGGCACAAATGACTTTACCATTTTTGAACAACAGCAGCGTTAACTTGGGATCCGCCAAGCGCAGAATCGCGCCCGGAAACTGTTCGGGTTCGTACTCAACATTATCGAGACCCAGCGCGGTCTGGAACAAATCCAAATGGCGGTTCAAATTCGCCGTGGCCACTAAATTCACGACTTCGTACTCCACATTCCGCGGCACGCGCACCGTGGGCTGGATCTCATGAATAATCTTGCTTGCTTTTTTAATTGCCTGCACAATCTGCTCTTCGCTGGAAGCACCCGAAATAATCAGTTTTCCGTTCTTGAACAACAAGAGTGAAACTTTTGGTTCACGCAGTTTTAAAATCGCGCCCGGAAACTGTTCCGGTTCATACTCAATATCCGGCACGGACACCGCAAGACCGTACAAATCAAGTGTTGCATTCAACGTGGCACTGGCCACCATATTCACAATTGTGTACTTCAAATTCCCACTTCCCCCGCGCCACTTGGGTGGGCGCAATCCCTGCCCAACTCGTCATCCTCCCCGGATGCAGTCAAGCACGCTGCTGAATCACCCATCGGCGATTCGGTTTCCCCTTTAATATTTATAAAGGGTTTAAAAACCTTTAAAAAGGTATTTAAATGGCCGGTTTGAGTCCAACCCTGCCTTTTTCAAAAAAAGCTTCGCATGCGCATTCATTTCAATCGCGAATGAAAGCAAATCCGAATCTCGAATGGTTTTAGCGCTGCTTTCCGTGTCGTTCTTTTAAATTGTTGGGTTTTCATTTATATAGACTTTAAACGGGAAAACGCATGACCAACAAAAAAGCCAAGGGAATCCGAAAGAAGACGCGGTCGAAGTTCAAGCGCAAAAAAACGCGCCTGACGATTCAAACCATGCTTCAGACTTACCCGGCCGGAACGCATGTCCATATTTCCATTGACTCCTCGGTTCACTCCGGTTTGCCGCATCACCGGTTTCATGGGTTAACCGGAAAAGTCGTGGGGTCTCGCGGCCGCGTCATGCTCGTATCCGTCATGCACGGAAATGCCCATAAGCACTTAACCGTTCACCCCGCGCACCTGCACCCGATTAAACCTCCAGGAGAATCCTCAAATGCTCGTTGAAAAAATCGTTTCCAAAAAACCCGTTCCATTGGCACTCGTCAAGGAAATCGTTAAAGAACGCCTCAAAGAAACGGAAGCCACGCCCACGTATGAACAGGACATGACCACCAAGTACGTGGAAAGCTTTGTCCGCCTAACGCGTGCCAAAACCGAAAAACTCATCAAGGAACTGGAAGGAATTGACGGAATGGACGAAACCCTCGCCGTTAAGATCGCGGACATTTTACCCATCAAGTCACCCGTGCTTGAACTGTTAACACAGAAAAAATACGTTTTTACTGATGAACAAAAAAAACAAATCCTGGATGTAGTCATCCAATACACCAGTTAAGGTTTTCACTTTGAGACACAATCGCAAAAATCGGAAATCGGAATTGAGAAAATGCCAAACGAAGAGCACGCCATCGTACTGGACTACTTGCCCCGCGGCAAGTCCGCCAGCTTTAAAACCGAGCCACTGGCACAGCTTTTAGGCACTGAATTCTTTTCGCTTTTAGAAGTCGTTCCAAAAAAAGAACTCAAAATCGGAAGCAAAGTCTACATTGGTTCGGAAGACCGCGCCGAAATTGCCCTGGTCAAGCGCCGGATTCCATTCAAAGAACTCACACCCACGGCGCTCGCCGAACTCAAAGAAAACATCGAAAAAATCGTTGCCGAAAACGAAGCCAAGTTCGTGAACTTTTTTAATCACTCGAACCCGATTTCGATCCGCCGCCACCAGTTAGAACTATTGCCCGGCATCGGACCCAAGCACGTCCAATCGGTTCTGGCGGAGCGCGACAAAAAACCGTTCGAATCCTTTGCCGACATCGCCGTACGCATTCCGGCAGTCCAAAACCCCGTGAAAGCAATCGCGCGAAGAATCCTTGACGAGTTAGAATTCGAAGACGAAAAACACTATCTTTTCAGCCGCCCGCCGCCCCGCGAAAAACGATTCGACCGCCCGTTTGAGAGACACGACCGGTACCCCCCTAATTGAATGACTCTGTTTTGCCTTATTTTTAGAAAACCGATTACCTTGGATACAGCGGATTGTTTTTCGTTAATTCGTTTTCAATCTTTTTTTCCTTATCCGAAACTTTTGGAATCCGGGAATCCAGCACTCCCAATTTTTGTTTCAGGTGCCTGGGTTCGCGCGGACGATACGTCCAAAATACCCAGATGCCTTCAAACAAAAACAAAATCCATAAAAAAGCATTCACCGCTGCGGGAAGCGATTCGGGCGGCACCACCTGCGGAATCAGAATAATCAATCCCAAGGTTAAGAAAAAAACAATCAGTCCCGGCGAATGGCTTTTCATGCGAAAATCCTTCAGTGTTCTTGTTCCGTTCAATTGCGCTATAAACTGGCTTTCCCGAAACGAATTTAAACACAGAAACCCCCTATTTTCATGGAAAAATCCTATGCCACGCGAAATCGGAATGCTGCTGCTGGGAGTAGCGATTGGAACCCTGATTCCAGACCTTCCGGGTCCCTTTGATTTGTTCCAGCCCTACTTATGGGTCGTGTTCCTCGTGGTTGGAATCGTTTTACTGATTAAAGAATAAGCGTGCATCTAAAAATTATCGTCTGCATTTTCTGCTCATCTCTTCAATCCAACACTCTTTTGGAAAGAAGAAAGAATTTGGCCGATGCAAACGCAATGCTTTAATAGTTCAAGGCACGCAATATATCTGCTGCTTTATATACCCGCTTCAAGCAGCCAATAGGGGAAAGGGAGAAAAATGATTGAATGGATTATTCTTGGAATCATTCTCTTGATTGTCATCATCGTCATTGTGATGTACAATGGCCTTATTTCGCTTCGAAACCGCGTGGAAAACGCCTGGAGCCAAATTGACGTCCAACTCAAAAAACGATTCGACTTAGTGCCCAACCTCGTTGAAACCGTCAAGGGGTATGCCACGCACGAAAAAACCACCTTTGACATGGTTACGCGGGCCCGCGCCGCGATTATGAAAGCGGGAACGGTTGAAGAAACCGCGCAAGCCAACAATATGCTCACGGGTGCACTCAAATCCCTTTTTGCGGTCTCTGAAAACTATCCGGAACTCAAAGCCAGCCAGAATTTTTCCATGCTTCAGGAAGAACTAAGCGGAATTGAAGGCAAAATCGCGTTCGCACGGCAATTCTACAACGACTCCGTCCTAGAGTACAATACGGCCATTCAGCAGTTTCCCGGAAACATGCTGGCGGGAATGCTGAGCTACAAGGACAAATCCTACTTTGAAATCGAAGAAGCCGCAAAGTCACCCGTCAAGGTGTCCTTCTAAAAACATCTTTTTTTCATCTTTTTCTTCTCTTATCTTTGAAGAGGTGGATTCATGGGAATGTACAATGAAATTTCCTCGAACAAACTAAAATCCGTTGTGATTATAGCCGCCTTCTTTCTATTAATTGTGGGACTCAGCTGGATGTTTGCCGAAATCACCGGATTTGGCGCGGCGGGCCTTGTCATCGCCACGATTTTGGCGATCGTCATGAGTGTTGGAGCCTACTATTACAGCGATTCGATTGTGCTTCGCATTTCGCACGCGCGGCCTGCAAACCACGATGAATACCGCCTGTTGGATAACCTCATTGACGGCCTCTCGATTGCCGCGGGTATTCCCAAGCCGCGTATTTTTGTCATTGAAGACACCGCCCTGAATGCATTCGCCACGGGACGCGACCCCAAACACGGAGTCATCTGCGTCACCTCTGGGCTATTGCAGCGATTGAACCGAAGCGAACTCGAAGGAGTCCTTGCCCATGAAATGAGCCACATCAAAAACTACGATATCCGATTCATGATGCTCGTCACAGTCATGGTGGGCATCACCGTACTCTTGTCGGATTTTATTCTGCGGTCCTTTCTATGGGGAAACAACCGCCGCGATTTGGGCCGCGCCGGATTCGTCTTAATCATTCTGGGAATCGCTTTGGCGATTCTAGCACCGTTGATTGCAACGCTTATTCGTTTGGCGGTTTCGCGAAAGCGCGAATTCCTGGCGGATGCCACTGCGACTCAATTGACGCGCTATCCAGATGGATTAATTTCCGCACTCAAAAAACTTGGGTCGGACACGGAAAAACTGGAAGCCGCCAACAATGCCACCGCGCACCTGTACATTTCAAACCCCTTCAAGGGCCAGAAGGGATGGTTTCACGGTCTCTTCCAGACTCACCCGCCGATTGAAGCCCGCGTCGCGGCACTGGAACGAATGTAACCCTTTGGGCGGATTCATGAATGCCCATTTCAACCCCACTCTTTTTTATTCTTCAATTCCTTCTCTTTGTGGGAGTTTGGGGATGAATCTTCAAAACGAATTGCAAAGCCTGATGATGAAGTACCGCTTCCGGCCCGAAAAGCGGCTCTCGCAGCATTTTGTGGTCAGCGAAGAACTGCTCCAGTCCATTATCCGCGAAGCCGATTTGTCACCCAAAGACCGCGTGCTTGAAATCGGCGCCGGAACCGGTTTCTTAACCCGCGAACTGATTAAACACGCGCGGGTCACCGCCTTTGAAAAAGACGAATCCTTATGCGCGCTCCTGCGCGAAACCATTTCGAATCCAAACCTTGACCTTCGCTGCGAAGATTTTCTCGATGCCAAACTATCCAACGGCACTTTCACGAAAGTCGTCTGTTTTCCCCCCTACGCGATCTCGTCTGAAATCATCTACAAAATATTTGAAACCGGCTTTGACAAAGCCGTGCTTGTTTTTCAAAAAGAATTCGTTCACAAACTTCTTGCCCAACCGGGGTTTTCGGATTACGGCGCCATTTCGGTCATGGCGCAGTACTTTTCAATCCCTGAAATGGTTCAAACCGTGGACCCCTCCTCGTTTTTTCCCAAACCCACAGGGCTTTCCGCGCTGGTGCGCTTTGCCTGCCAAAAGCGCTTTGGAAAAGTCTCGCACGAACCCGCATTCATCGAACTCGTCAAACAGTTGTTTCGATTCAAAAACAAGTCACTTCAAAACGCATTCGAACTGGCAGCTCCTTTTCTAAAGGATAAGGTTTTTTCCAAAAAGAATCTCCAAGGCCGCTTGGAAAAACTGGATTTTGCCGACGAAAAAGTGTACTTGCTTGAAGTCGAACAATTCGTGGAACTCTTTCAAACTCTTGCTAAGTGATTATGGTTTAAGAATTTCAATCCCCAATTTTTTTTCCAATCAAACCAGCCCAGTGCAATTATTCAATCTGCTTTAGCACAATGTGCTGTAATTCAATCCCGTTGCTTTCGGTTGCAAAGCGCTTGGCAAACTCCAGTTTCTGCGCGTTATCCGAATAAATCTCAAACAAAGGCTGACCTTTGGTCACCGTGTTTCCCTTCTGCACGAGCATTACAATTCCCGCAAACGGGTCGGCAGGGGCGCCCGCGCGCCGCGCGGTTCCAATCAGGCGGCCCAGATTCATCACGGAAATCTCGCCATCGGCATCCGACACGATGGTGAACTTGAATTTCGCCAACCGGATTTCCCCCGACGAAAAAATCTTTCCATTCTGCGCGCGGATGATCTCTTTCATTTTTTGAAGGGCTTTTCCGCTTTGCAGCAAGTTCCTGGCTATGATCAATCCCTGCTTTTTCTTGGCGGCGCCCGCCATTTCAAGCAGAATTCCCGCCAGTTCACAGGCTTTTTCGCCTAAATTATCAAACCGCTTTCCTTCCAAGGTCTCAAGGGCCTCTTTGGCTTCCAAGGCGGCTCCAAATGCACGGCCACAGGGCTCGGTTCCATCCGTCAATGCGACTTCGACGTGCATGCCCAGCTTTTTTCCCACTTCAATAAAGCGCCGCGCCATTTCTTCGGCTTTTTCGCGCGAGGTCACCTTCATATGGGGCCCAACCGGAATATCAATCACCAAAAACCTGGCGCCGACCGAAAACTTTTTGGCCATCACGCTTGCAATCACTTGGCCTTCCGGGTCAAGCGACAACGGATGCTCAATCTTGATAATCTTGTCGTCACCGGGTGCCAAATCCACGGCACCGCCCCACGCAATCACGCCCCCGATTTCTTCGGTAATCGACTTGATTTTTGCAACCGTCAACTCCACGTCGCACAAAACTTCCATGGCATCCGCCGTGCCGCAGGCACTCGTAATGCTTCGCGACGCGGTTTTGGGAATAAACAACCCTGCCGCGGCCACAATCGGAACCAGCACCATGGAGACGCGCCCATTGATTCCGCCGATGCTGTGCTTGTCCACGACGGGCTTTTTGGCCAATACAATCGTTTCGCCTCCGGCCGAGAGCGCCTTGGTCATGGCCACGATCTCCGGCAGGGTGTTTCCATGAATATACACAGCCGTCATGAACGCGCTGGACTCGATTTCGCTTAACCGGTTATTGGCAATGTCCGAAATAATCGCCTTGATTTCAGATTCGGACAATTCAAGTCCGCGGATCTTTTTTTTGATAAAACCCACGCTTTCAGGCTGCGGACTGGGGGTTACCAAAATCGTTTCCGTGGATACGGCGCCCAATCGGTGCGATACATCGCGAAACAACCCGATTTCACCGGGCTTTACCATCGTCGTGGTCGTGTCCACCACGGTGACAATTTCTTTGTTGTTCCGGTTTAACCGCAATGCCACGCGTTCGGTGGGTGAAACCCCCAATTCGCGCGCATCGGCTTCGTGCATAATCGAAATGAATGCGCGCGATTCAATATCAAACAGCCGCACCCGCATTTCCTTGCAAAACCAGCAATCGTTCTCGCTTTGTGCAATCTTTTTTTCCATCCAATCCTTTCCTTTTACCGCAATTTCATTTCTTTCATCCAATGCACGAACTGCTTTCGGCTTTGCTTGAGTTTCAGTTTGGTTTTCATGTGTCTTGCAAATGCCTTGGGTGAAAATATTCCGTCTTCGCACACGATTTTACTCACGTGCTCCGCAGGTGTTTCATCAAATGCGGGGTTTCGAATGTGCACGCCATGCGGTGCGCCTTTCCATACTTCATCTGCGCTTCGCTCTTCAATGGGTTCCGGCCAGCCAAAAAACGTCAAGGGGTCAAAGGTGTGCGTCGAGGTGCATACAATGTGCGGCACTCCGTGCGCCTTCGCCGCAAGCGAAATTAATCGGGTCCCGATCTTGTTCACGACGTTTCCGTTCGAAAGAATCGCATCCGCACCTGTGACAAACAAATCGGAATCTTTCAGTCCTTCCAGCACAGCTGAATCTACCAAGTGGATCACCCGCAATCTGGCTTTCGCCAAATTCGTTGCGGTGATTCTTCCCTGAAACAGCGGCCGCGTCTCCGTACAATACACCGTGTCGATTTTCTTGCGCGAAGCAATGATTGCCGCTTCCACGGTGTGCGAATGACAATGCGTCAAAATAGTGCTTTTCTTTCCAAGCAGGGACTGAAAATGCTTCGCGGTTTTTTGCATGCTTTGAACCCGGTCTTTTTCATAGCTTCGAATGCGCTGTTGAATCGCTTTTTTTGCGTCCGCTACCGAACTTGACTCTAACGCATCTGCGAGTATGATTCGCACGGCCGTTCGAAGACCCGGTTCCGTGGGCCGTGCATGCACCAAACCCCGTGCAATCCCTAACACTTCGCTTCGAAAACCCGCCATCGTGGCTGCCTTGCTTTGCGCGCTTGTCATTTCAAGTGCCTTCACAGCGGCGCTCCGAACCTGGCTTGCGCCCTGAATCTCTAGACGCGAAATTCCCGTAATCAGATGCTGTGCTTTCGGATTCATGTTTTTCCAATTCCGTTCCTTTTTTTTATCCGGCTGAGATTGCATCATGTTCGCTCGTGAAATACTGCTTCCTTTGTGCTGTTTTCTTTCAATTGATGCTTCCTGATTCCTACCAAGCTTTTTAAATTAATTTGGGGGTGTTATATGGTACGCGCAAAAGCGGTTCTCGCTTATTTAATGTTTGATTCTGAGAATACATAGATTTGAAATTAATAAAACTTTGGAAATATAGGAGTTGTCTAATTGAAAGACGTGGTTTTAAATGCCGTTAAACGCGCCAAATTGCAGCGCGCGGAAAGCGATTCAAGGCCCCGGAAGGCCCAATTAAACGACGAAGAACTCGTCAAACTCCTGGAAGCAAGCCAGGCGCGCATCTGCGTGATTGGCGTTGGGGGCGGCGGCTGCAACACCATTGAACGCATGAGCGAAGTCGGAATCCACGGTGCCCAAACCATGGCGGTTAACACCGATGCCCAGGACCTCTTATCCTGCACCGCGGACAAGAAACTCCTGATTGGGCAGCAATTAACCCGCGGATTAGGGTCGGGTTCCAACCCCACGGTGGGCGAAAATGCCGCCAGAGAGTCCATTGAGGAACTGGCGGACGAACTTGAAAAAACCGACCTCGTTTTTATCACCTGCGGAATGGGCGGCGGAACCGGCACCGGTGCGGCACCCGTCCTTGCCCAGTTGGCCAAAGAAGAACTGAATGCCTTAACCATTGCCGTGGTTACGCTTCCCTTCATGGTGGAAGGAAAAAAACGAATCGAAAACGCGATGCTGGGACTTGACAAGATGCGAAAATTTGCGGACACGATTATTGTGATTCCAAACGACAAGATTCTGGAAATCGCACCCGACCTGCCGCTGAACTCCGCGTTCAAAGTGGCGGATGAAGTCTTAACCAATGCCGTTAAAGGAATCACGGAAATGGTCACCAAGCCGGGCTTGATTAACCTCGACTTTGCAGACCTCCGGACGATTCTTGAGCGCGGGGGCGCTGCCATGATTGGATTGGGCGAAAGCCAAAGCGAACACGCTTCCGAAGCACGCGCGCTTGAAGCAGTGGAAAACGCACTTACCTCGCCCTTATTGGATATTGATATCTCCGAAGCCTCGCGCGCTTTGATCAACGTGGTGGGCGGAACCGATATGACGCTTCGCGAAGCCGAAATGATTGTGGAAACCGTTTCCGCCAAGATTCACCCCAGCGCCCATATCATTTGGGGCGCCATGATTGACGAAAAACTGAATAAGAAAAAAATCCAGGCCATGGTGGTCATTGCCGGCGGACGCTTTCCCTATCTGGACGGTGTCAAAGAGATGTCCCATGCCGATGGAAACACCGAAGTGGACTTAGGGATTGATTTTTCAGGATAAAAAAACCTCTCCAAAGGTGAAACTGTTTTATGGGAATCAAAGAATTTTTGGACTCCACGCGAAGGATCCTAGTCATCAGCAAAAAACCCGAAGGCGCCGAATACGCCCAAATGGCCAAAGTCACAGGACTTGGCATTATTATCATCGGACTCATCGGTTTTGTCATACTTTTAATATTTGCCCTCCTCAAAATCGGTATTTGAGGGATACCCGCCCGCGTTTAGGGGTTTTCGTGCGTACCAGTTCCTTTTTAAATTTTTTTTATTCATCCATTTATATTCTCTTTTTCTTTTACAGTCATTTAAACTGGGAAAGACGGGAAAAACGATTCATTGGTGATAGATTTTGATTTACATGCTGCGCACAACCGTGGGACAAGAAGCCCTCGTCGTGGACATTCTTTCACGCAAATCCACACGCGAAGAACTCCCAGTGTATTCGCTGGTGGTTGTGCCGACCTGGAAAGGATATGTTTTAATTGAAGCCGACAATGAACTCACGGTCCGGCGGGCGATTTCCAATATTGCGCAAGTCAAAGGCCGCGGAATTGTCGGCGGCGAAGTCAAGCTGGATGAATTATCCAGTGTCTTAGAAGCCAAAGCGTTGATGAAATCGATTAACGAAGGCGACAAGGTTGAAATCGTTTCGGGCGCCTTCAAAGGCGAAAAAGCCCGCGTGCTCCGCGTGGCACCCGCCAAAGAAGAAGTCACGGTTGAACTGCTTGAAGCCGCAGTCAAAATCCCATTAACGCTTAAAGCCGAAAATATCCGTGTCCTCAAGGAATAAAAAAATAGGATTGGAATAAATTTATTTTTAGGGAATTGAATCAAACTGAATGAAAAAAGTATTTTGCAAAGTACACTGTTGGATTCAATTCTTTTGTATTTTTTGGAAAGGTGAAACAAAATGCCCGAAATTAAAGTCATGATCGAAGGTGGCAAAGCAACGCCTGCCGCACCGCTTGGTCCCGCACTCGGACCGCTCGGCGTCAATATTGTTCAGATTGTCGAAAAAATCAATGCCCAAACCAAGGCCTTTGCGGGAATGAAAGTGCCCGTCAAAATCTCCGTGGACTCCAAAAAAAACGTCGAAATCGAAGTCGGCTCTCCGCCCGTAAGTGCGCTCATCAAAAAAGAACTCGGCATTGAAACCGCCGCCGCGAATGCCAAAACAGAACAAAAAGGAAACCTCACCATGGCCCAAGTCAAAAAAATCGCGGAAATGAAATTCGAAAAAATGAATTCATTCGTTTTGCCCAAAGCCATGAAAGAAGTGATTGGCACCTGCGATTCGCTTGGAATCTGGGTGGAAGGAAAACGCGCCAAGGACACCCTCAAAGAAATCGAAAAAGGGGAATTCAAAGAATACTTTGCAGAAAAATAAAAAACAGAAATTCAATTTCTGAACAGGATCTTTTTTGAGCAAATTCAAACAGATTTAATTTTTTGATCCGGTTTCATGCTGTTTCACACTATTTGCTTTTTTTTTAAATCTCTGCTTGACTCTGACTCTTTCGCTTTTTTTTATCGCCGTCTGAATATCGCCAGTGCTTTTTTGTATACTTTCTTGGCTCTTTTCTGAAGACTTTGACTTCTTCTTTGGCGGTACTCTTTCATCCCTTTTGCAACGTAATCGCGCGACAAGCGAACCGCTTCGCGAAGCGGGATCAAAACCCCCGCAGTTCGTTTTCGTTTATTCAATTGGGATTTCCGGTATCCTGAGTAACTTTTTGTGGATTGAATGGAATAGGAGGGGTATCGTCTCAAAAGCGACCGTTCTACTAAGTATTCCGCAAACGAAGCAAGTCCTGTTTTTTCAAAAAAGAACTGTTTGGGATGTTTTCTCCAAAAACTCCGTATGACCAGCCCTCCAAGAGGGTAAAAAGTATCTGAAGTGATGATTTTTTTAGAGTGGTCAATCGTAAACGCCATATATCCAATGCCGGACTGGGGGGGTATTCCCACCTTCTGAATCACTTCCCGAATCTTTGGGTTCGTGACAAACATTCCTTTTGCTTTCGGGCCTTCCTTTGAAAACGGTTCAATCACTAAATCAAAGCTTACTATATCAAAGGGTATTGGATCGGGCTTTGGGCTTTTGTCAGCCAGCGCCCAATGTTCCACTAGACGGATTCCCAACAATGGTTCGCGCTGCGGCATATTTTTCACCTATCTTGGTTTTTTCACTTGGCGCTTGGGCCGGTGCTCTTTGATTTTGCGCGCCACATAGTCGCGTGACAAACGAACCGCATCTGTAAGCGGAACTGCTTCACCCGGTTTTCGCTTTCGCGCCAACAACTGCAACTCGCGCTCCGGCGACAAGTCGTTCGAGCGGCTGGATGAAATCCGAAAACCCGGAAAACGATGCTGTAAATACTTCTCCATCATCAGCTCGGCAAAAGACGCGCCCGAACTTTTTCCCAAGCGAAAATGCCACGCCCCCAAGGGGCTGCCATACGGCCAATACCCTGCGGTTTGAATTTGTTTTTCAAAACGATTTACCCACGCAAGCATGCTTCCAATCAGTTCCTCAAACTTGGCATGCTGGTCCTGCAGGCGCTTTTCAATCTCCGGGTTGGTCACAAACAACAATCCGTCTTTGTTTCGCTTCGGGTCCAACTGGTTCATTCCTTTGCGGAATTTTCCAATATGCACTGAAAAGTAGATGCGTTCAAAATCTGAAAGACCGTTTTGCGGATGCGGTGTCGAGCGGTAAATTGTTTCGGGCTTAATCACAAGCCCCCAAATGACTCGTTTTGCAGGCATGATTCAATCGCTTCTCGCTGTAACTTGCTTGGCTAATTTACAGCCATTGGCACAATACCCATTTAAAAACTTTACAGGGAAATGTATGATTATTGCCGAAAAACAGGGTTTTTGCCTATTTTTCGCCGCGCACCAGCTTTGCTGGGAGGTTAGAATTTGAACAAACAACGCGTCCTTGATGCCTTGGCGGATATGCGCACCAAATCCAAGACCCGGAAATTCCGCCAATCCGTTGAACTGTACGTCAACTTCAAGGGACTGGACTTCTCCAAAAACGAGAACAAGATTGACTTAAACATCCCGCTGCCCGTTGCCACCGGCAAAAGCGAAGCCAAGGTTTTGGTATTTGCCAAAGACGCGGACTTTGCCTCGCGCGCCAAAGAAAAAGCCAACCGCGTGATTCTGGAAAGCGAGATTGCCAAACTGGACAAAAAAGAAGCTGCCCGCCTCGCGGACGAATTTGACATCGTGCTCTCCGAAGGAAGCGTCATGCTTTCGGTCGGAAAATACTTGGGGCCCGTATTGGCTCCAAAAGGCAAAATGCCCAAAATCATTCCTGCGGAAGTATCCGCGATTGAAAGCGCACTGCGCCAAATCAAGGGAAGCATCCGTGTCACGAACAAAAAAGGAAAACTCATGCCCATGCTTCATTGCCTCGTTGGAAACGAATCCTTCAAAAACGAAGACTTGACCGAAAACGTCTACGCGGTTTATTCGGCCATTGTGAATGCGCTTCCCGGAAAACAGCAAAACATCAAGTCGCTTGTGCTCAAACTCACCATGGGCCCCCCGATTAAACTCGCAGAGGAGGCCGCCAAATGACCTCGCATACTCTTATCTGGAAGCAAAGCCAATCTGTCGAGATTCAAAAACTCATCAACAAATATCCCGTTATCGGGATTGCAGATATTTCAGGCTTCCCCGCCGCATTATTCGCGCGGTTACGTAAAAAACTTCACGGCAAAGCCGTGGTCAAAGTCTCCAAGACCCGCGTTTTCCAAAAAGCCTTTTTGGCGTCCAACAAAAAAGACGCACCAGTGACCGCCCACTTGTCCAACATGTGCGCCATTATTTTTACGGACATGAACCCGTTTGAATTATACGCATTTCTCAAGAAAAACAAGGGCCGCACCTCCGCTCGTGCAGGCCAATTGGCGCCCGAAGACATTACGATTCCAGCCGGCGACACGGGTCTTCCACCCGGTCCGGCCTTAAGCGACTTAAAAGCCGCGGGATTGCCCGTCAAAATGATGGGAGCCAGCATTCACGTCTCGGCGGACACCATCGTGACCAAAAAAGGACAACCCATTACGGCACCCGTCGCCGGAACGCTTTCCAAGCTCAATATCCAACCCATTCAGGTCGGATTAAACCTGATCTCCGTGCTTGAAAACAAGATGCTCTACAACGCCAGCGTTTTGGATATTGACGAGGACAAAGTATTTGAAAACTTTAAAGTCGCGCACTTCCACGCGTTCAATCTGGCGCTCAACATCGAGTATTACACGAACCAAACCATTGAATTATTCGTTCAGAAAGCCTACCGCGATTCCAAAGCCGTGGCACTCGAAGGAAATATTATTACGCCCGAAACACTCGCGGAGATTCTGGCCAAAGCGAATCGCCAGGCCCACGCATTGGAATCCAAAGTCAACGCAGTGCCTGCCGAGGGCGCACCAGCTGACGCCGCCGCTGCATGAAATGCTTAACCTAAACCGTTGAGAAAAAAAGTGAACCAGCTGAAAAAAGAGGTGAAAAAATGGAATACGTATATGCCGCAATGCTCTTGCATTCTGCCAAAAAGGACGTCTCCGAAAAATCAATCGAAGGAGTCCTCAAGGCCGCCGGAGTCGAACCCGATACCGGCCGCGTGAAAGCACTCGTTGCTTCGCTTAAGGAAGTCAATATTGACGAAGCCATCAAGGCTGCATCAATTGCACCTGTAGCCGTTGCAGTGCCAAGCACGCATGCAGGAAGTGCCAGCGGTGGCGCAGCCAAGGAAGAAAAACCCGAACAAGACCAGGCCAAATCGGAAGAAGCGGCTGCAGAAGGATTAAGCGCCCTCTTCGGCTAAAGAAACTTTTTCTCTCCTTTTCTTCTTTTTTTTGAAGACTATAGCCATCGGCAGATTCGAATGCTGAATCAGTATCCGATTCTTACGCGCGCGGCCAATTGCGTCGCCCCCATTTTTTCGGAATCGCTTTTTTGAGCCCGAATGTAATCTGCAACCGGTGAATTTTATATTCGGAATCGTGGAAATATTCCATAAAATACGTCCGGCGGGTTTTTGCACTTTCTTGAATTGGTTTTAATGCACGAACCCGAAACCCGGCCTTTCGCGCCATCTCCGAAATAGTTTTGAGTGTTTCAGTACTTTCACTTGAAACAAAAATGCTGCCATTCGGAAGCAATATGTGGGGTGCCAGTTCGAATATTTTTTTCCACATTTTCAAATACTCCGTTCTTGCTTCGATTGGAATCGGCATATCGATATTCATGTGCCGCGCCCTGATGCCTTCTTTCCGCATTTCGTCCAATGCGTGTTCAATACGCTGCGAATACAGGGAAATGTTGGGTTGTTGTCGAAGTTTCTCGCGGCGAATATTCATTACTTCACTAAGACTCCCGGGGGCATAATTCGGTTCCACTGCCGCGTACCTGCGATGCGGATGTTTTTCCGCGCGAGACTCGACAAATTCACCGCGTCCGCTTCCCACCTCAATCGTCTGAAACACGCCCCGAGGTGCAGGCCCGCGAAACGGCCCCAACTGATTCGATTCCTTTCGTTTCTTTCTCGATGGCATATAGTCCAACTTCGTTTGTTACTCGCTTCGCTTGAGCACTTTAACAATTCCCCGTGTGGCATCGACTTCCACAAAATCACCGGTCTTAAGCAACTTGGTCGCGGTCTTGGTTCCCACAATGCAGGGCTTTTTGAGTTCGCGCGCGACAATCGCGGCATGACTAATCATTCCGCCCTCATTGGTGACAAAAGCGGCAGCCTTGTGCATGGCGGGCAGGTAATTCGGATGCGTGGTATTGGCCACCAGAATGGATTCAGCATCCACTTTTTTGAGGTCATGGTAACTTTCAATGATCACGACTTTTCCGCGGACTACTCCGGGGTACGCGGTTAATCCTTTCAACTGGTGCTCGCGTAAAGCGGATTCGACTTGGTCTACAATCGTTTGATATTCGAAAGGAATTTTTCGCGATGCCACAATCCGGTTCGATTGAAAATCCTTGGTCACCACACAGCCGTTCATTTTCCGGTCCGCAATCAGGCTCTTGTCCCACAAATCGTTTTCAATTGCCGATTCGATTTCATCCGAGGTCAAATACCCCACATCATCGGCTGCAATCCTGAAATGCGCCGCAATTTCAGCAAATAGAAAGCCCCATTCAAACGCATGCCTTCGCCGCAAATCATCCCGCCAATCTTTAAAGAAAATCATGAACGGCACCATCTCCAGAAACTTTTTTTCGTTCGAATTCGGCTTTAGCGCTTTGAACAATTCTTTTTTGTTTAAAACTGAAATCTTTTCTTTGCTTGGAAACAAATCCCGAATCCATTTTTCGTCTAAGGGGCGGTTCCACACGACGGCCCAGCTTCGCAAAAACTGGTATTTTTCAGCCAGTGCACTCGGGCTTTGACCCGCTTCAAGTCCTTTTTGAATTTCGGTTAATGCGGTTTTTTTCCAGGGCCGATACACGGAAGCCAAAATCGTTTCCTGAATTGCTTCCGAGTGCCCTCGTTTGATCATCGCTGAAACAAGCTGTTCCAAATCGTGCTGCCAGGATTCAATTCCAAGCCACGAAGTAATGCTGTATACCCGATTCACTTGCTCGAACTGTTTTCGAAATTTGCGCCATGCATGCAGTCGACTTTTTGAATCAAGTTTTCGCTTTTTCCATTCACTGGTTTCTTTTCTAATGCCTCGAAGCAATTTTTTTCCTGTTTCGTAATAACGATGAATATCTTTGGGTGACCTGAAATATTTTCGGTAAACAAATTGTCCCCACGCATGCGAGTCCACCGCCACAAAGTGGGTGAATCGGCGGTCTTTAAACAAAGTAAAAAACAATTCCTCTCTTTTTCCCCTGAATTCTTCTAAATGCTCAAAAAAAACCGCGTCAAGGCCCGAAATCGTCGGCAAGTCCACGCCTTCGCGTGCCAGTAATTTTTGCCACATGCATTCACTTTCTTTGCTATGGTTATTATTCAAATAGTAAGGATGGGAACCTCGTTTATAGCTCTTTTGCCTAATCGCATTAATCCATTTATAACTGTTTTGCTGGGTGTTTTCGTGAGTGAAACACGCTTGAATTCCAAGTACTTTTTCGTTTTAGCGGCCCTTCTATTGGTTTTTGCGGCCCCCGCATTGGCAGTCCTTGAACAAGGAAGCCTCAAGATTTTTGCTATCACGGATGACGGCCAGGGACTGAGCGCCGACCTCAAACTATTCGTAGAGTCCGGCACGGGCAAAATCTGGAGTTCCGTCACCCCACTCGTTGGAACCAGCACCCAAAACGCCGAAAAAACAGCGATTAATCTCGCCAAGAATTATTCCACACGCGTCAATGAATATGATTATCATTTTGAAATCAGTTCCTCGGCCTCCATCGTGGATGGACCCAGTGCCGGTGCTGCCACGGCCCTGCTTGCGATTTCTGTTTTAACCGACCGGCCACTGCCCAAAAACATCGGCCTGACCGGAACCATTTCACAAGACGGCGGCGTAGGGCCCGTGGGCGGCATATTTGAAAAAGCCCGCGAAGCCTCGAAAATCGGAATCGACTTGTTCATGATTCCGCGCGGCGAAGCCAAACAAGTCGTGCGCATTGACAACAAAGTAGAGTCCATTAACCTCGTGGAGTACGCGCCCAAAAATTGGAACATGAAAGTCGTGGAAGTGGATGGCATTGATGACGTCATCCAATTTGCGTTTTCGGACATTGAACAAATCGATGTCAACGAACAAATCGAACAAACCCTCGTAGACTTTATTCCCGCACCGATTGCGTATCACCCGCTTATTGCACCCCTCCAATCGATCACCCAAAAATACCTGAACAAAAGCCGCGACCTGGTCAAAGACGCCAAAAACGCGCTTAACACCACCATGCTTACCGACCAGAGCCTTATTGAAATCATGCTCGACTCCATGAACGAGTCCGAACGCGTGCTCGAACGCGCGGAATCCCTCTTTGACCAGAATTTCCTGTATTCTTCCGCCAATTTTTCATTTTTGGCCAAAATCAATGCCGCGATTGTGCGCGACATCGCCGAAAACCCGTCCATTCTCTCCGAGTCCAGCGTGGTATTCCACTCCAAACTCACCGCACTGCAGGATGAACTCGCACGGATCAAACCCTCCATTGATTCCAGCCTGGTTTCTGAAAACATCGACTGGCAGATCTCCGCGCAACAGCGGTTTTCATGGGCCGAAAATAACGTTGACAAACTCTTGAACACGCAAACGATCGTAATCGGAGAAGGTCAAACCGCGGACCCCTATTCCTCTCAGTTGTCCCGTCTTCGCGAATTCGAATTTGCAACCGCATGGAAGGATGTCTCCAATGATTTGGCCAAGGACTTAGGGCGCGGACGCAAAGCCGACAAAGACCGCTCCGCGATTAACGCCTTTATCGAACAGCATTTGATCTCGGCCGAAAACAATCTCACCAACCTCGACGGTGCGCAAGCCGAAGATATTTTGCGAAGATTCGAATCCGCGCAAAAAGAACAGGCCAACAACTGGTTTTTGGCCGCCGCCACCGATTCGGCTGCCGCCTCGTATTTGGCGCAAGCCGAGCTGTTGATTGAAAACAAAAACGTTTCCGACTTAAAACCCGTTCTGGAAGACAAGGTCCAAGCCCTCGATAATGCCTTAGCGCAAAACCCGCGCTCGTTTGTCTGGACCCGCATCTACCTTGATCACGCACGCTACTTTCTCCAAGGCGTAAACTATTACCTTGACCAAAACCAGAACTCCGCCGCTCTTTCTATGGCGCAAAGCGGGATCTCTGTCGTGTACCTAGCCGAATCCAGTTTTGAAAGCTCCAAAGAAATTTATGCCTATTATGACACCCTGGATCCGAGATTGTTTGAATTTGCAGAAGTTCCTCAGACCAATTCTCCGAATAATTCAGATTCTTCCAATGGGTTGTTTGGAAACTCTTCAAATTTTCTCCTTGCACTACTCATCCTGATCGTTATTGTTTCATGGCTCTTAATCGTATTCCTGTATCAAAAATCCAAGGCATCAAAGCCGGCGAAAGAACACCCTGCAATGCAGGCATTGGTTCCGTCCATGACTTCTCTCCCCGTACCTTCGAATGAACCGCTTAAAGAACAAACCCAAATGGAGAACTTTGCTCCAGAAACCGAAAGCCAACCGCAAGCAGCTGCTTCTCCGGACCACGTGGATGCCCAAACCCAGATTGCAGCGCTTGAAAACGAACTCGCGCGCTTGCGCCGGCAGTACGAAAAATCCAAACCTGCAGGGCTTAAAACCAATTCGGCTTCTTCCAATACGGCAACACGAAAAACCCCGCGCCGATTGATCCGCAAAAAGAATTCCGGACAAGACAAAAAATAAAAAAAAGCGGGAAACAAAAAATAAATCTTTTTTTATGACACGACCTGCGATGCACTTTCTTCTGTTGCACGCAGTTTGAGTCCTATCACGGAGCTCTTCTGTTCGTTTAATGCCACGCCAATAATCTGATTCGCCTGCTTGACGATGGTATCGTTATGCGTGATGCCGATGAACTGGTTCTTTTGGCTGATTTTGGCAATGATTCGCGCAAGCTTTGCGGAATTCTCCTTATCCAATGCCGCATCCGCTTCATCAAAAATATAAAATGGCGCATTGTCATAAAGCTGAATTGCGAACAAGAACGCCAAGGCGGTTAATGTTTTTTCGCCCCCGCTCATGGCATCAATATTATGAATTTCTTTTCCCTTCAGGCTTGCCTCGATCAAAAGCCCTGATTCCAAGGGTTTTTCAAGGTTTTCAAGCTCCAGTTTTCCGCTTCCTTCGCCGAGCAAGAAATGCATTTCGCGAAAATTCGAATTCACCTGTTCAAAACAATCCATGAACACGCGCGTTCTCCGGTCCTCGATTTTTTGAATCATATCCAATACGGCCAACCGCTCTTCTTCGAGGCGGTCATTCTTCTTTTTGATCTCCAGCATTTCGCGCTCATACTCGCTGAAATTCTCCAAGGCTTTTTGGTTAATCGCACCCAATCGCGCGATTTCGTGTTCAATCTCCGGAAGGCGCGAACGAAGCTTGGGTGCTTCAAACGATTCCAGCGTTTGGCTTCCTTCAAACGGAACAAACTCTTCTTTTAAGTCCAAAAGCTTTACCTCGCTTTTGCCGCGCTCCACTTCCAGTTCCGACATCCTTCGCTCCGCGTCGCGGATTCCAAGTGCGTCTTTTTCCATTCGCTCGCGCGACTGGAACAGTTTTTCATCCAGCTTTGTTTTTTTGGCATCCAAGTCAGTCATTCCCTGCTCCGACTTCCGGATTTCCAGGTTCAGTTTCTCGAGTTCGGTTTCAAGCGCCTTGATATCGGCTTTTTCATGCAGTACCAATGCGTGAATATCCCGAATCTCGTTTTCAATCCGGTGGCGCTCGTTCTTTAGTCCCCCTAATTCGTCCGAGAGCACCATCTCCGTGGATAACTGGAGTTCTTTCCGAATTCCCAATAGCGACCCCAGCTTGCTTGAAAGCGCATTGATTTCTTCGGAAATCGCGTGCAATGCCTCAAACCCGCTTTGCTTTGAAAAGGAATCAATCTCACCGCGTTTTTCCTCCACGCTTTGCGAGGCCACCTCCATTTGTTGCTTTAACGCGGCCACCACGGTTTCCAGTTCCGTCCGCTTTTTTTCATCCAATTCGCTTCGCAGATGCGAAATTTTTTCATCCAAGCGCTGTTTTTTATTCAAAAGCTCCTGCAAGGGAACAATCTCCTGCGACAGCTGGGTATGCTTTTCCAGAATCGTTTCCATTTCGCGCTTTTCATCCAGCCATTTGGCGCGCTTTTCCCTGGCTTCCCCGGCCGCAAGCGAGAGGCGCTTTTCTTCCGCACGCTTGGCAGTCAACACGCGGTCTTTTTGCTTTTCGGATAGGTCCGAGTCGCAGGTGGGGCAATTCGCAGCGCTTTTTTGAAGCGCACGCATTGACGACTGTACGACTTCAAGAGCGCTTTGTGCATACGAATGCGACCGGACGGTTTCCTCGATTTTTTGACTGATTTCGGAAAGCAATGCTTTGGGATCCGAATACCTGGCACTTAATGCGGACAAGGCTTTTTTCCTCTCCTGCAGTGCTTCCAACCGGTCCATCACGGCTTTGGATTCGCTTCGCAGTTCCGATAATTCCTTTCGCTTAAACGCATCAGTGCGCTTTAAGGTTTCCAATTCCGATTCGTGTTCAAAAAAACTCCTCGTTGCGTTTTCAGACTCTGATTCAATCCCATCCAATTCACGCTGGAGAGAGGCTAGTTCCTGCTTTGCCGAATCAAACCCTTTCTTGGCTTTGGCCATCTCGAGTTGTTTTACGGATAACGCCTTTTCAAGGGCAGCCACTTCCGCGTTTTTTTCTGCCAGCGACTTGTTTTTTTCGAGCAGCTCTTTGGCAATCTCGCTTTCGCGGTTGGTGATGCTTTCAAGCCGGATTTTTTGTTTTTCAACGGAAGATTCCTGCGCTCTGATGCGCTCTTCGCGAACCCGCTTCTCCGATTTTTTTTCCTCCGCCAAAATTCCGAATTCCGAAAAAGTCTTCTGGCTTGCCGACATCAGGGCATTCCGCGTTTCTTCGAGTTCGCGCTCAATACCGAGCAGTTCGCTTCGAAGCTCCGCCATCCGCGATTCTTTTTTGGTTTTTTCTTCGATGAGTTTTTGTTTCTTCCCGCTGTTTTTTTCAAGATCCTCTGAAAACCTATCAATCTCAAACTTGAGCAAGGTCGCCTTGCTTTTCTTTAACTCTTCCTGCAATTCGCGGTGACGCATCGCGGCCTCGCGGTCCTTGGCCAGTTGTTCCAGCTGTGTCACCCGCTCTGACAGGACAATCCGCACTTCCTTGATCCGTGCATCCACGCGCTCCAGTTCCTTATGCGCTTCGGCTTTTTTTTCGTCAAATTCGCGGATGCCCGCGACTTCGTCAATCATTTCGCGGCGCTGAATCGCATTCATTTCAATAATCTGGGTAATATCCCCCTGCACCACGATGTTATGGCCAAAGGGCTTGATTCCAATCTCTTCGAGCAGCCCCTGCACTTCGTTTAAGGTCACGCGCTTGTCGTTTAAGCGCATCACGCTTTTGCCATGCGTATCAATCGAGCGGCTGATAATGTAGGGCTTTTGGCTGGCATCATCAAGCACCTCGATTTCAACCTTGGCGTAATCATCCTTGGCCTGGTTATTCACCAGGTCCGTCATGCGGCTCGCCCGCAGGGCTTTGAGGCTGTTGATTCCGAACACGAACAAAAAAGCATCCAAAATATTGCTTTTGCCGCTGCCATTGCTCCCCACAATGGCCGTAAATCCGTTTGAAACCGGGATCTCGGCTTTTCGAAACGACTTGAAATTCCTTAAACGGATTTTTTGAATGCGAATCATTTCAAACACTTGTTGGGTTGATACTGCTCTGAATTATTCAATTGCAAATCATGCCGAATGGATTCGGTGGTACCACGGGATTAAGTTATGCAGCAATTTAACGGGTGTTGTTTCCGGAGCCAGTTTCTTTTTTATGCATCCGGTTTGTTTGCAAAATAATAAAACGGAACCGACAACTGCGCCACGACAATCTGAAGCGTCCAAAAAAACAAAGCCACCAAAAGCACGATATTTTCATCTGCAAACGCGCCACTCAACTGCACACCCGCCTCGTTGATGAGCGAAAGCAGAACCAGCAAACCCGCCATAAACACCAAAAACCCAAAAAAATGCTTTCGGACCACGGCGCCACTTTTCTTGAAAGCCTCTCGGATTCCAATATCTTCAATTCCTGAAATCGGCCAGGCGAGCGTCACGACCATCCATGAAAGCAACGCGCCCAGCAGATACAACAAAAGCAAAATCACCAAAACCGCGTCATGAAGGTTCCCTGCGATCAAAACAATTCCCAGCAGCGCTGCAAAGAACAATCCAAACAGCAATAGCACCAGTGCCCAGATACCCACGCGAAAAATCCGGTTCAAAGCAAAAAAAAACGATTGCACGACCTCGCTTTTTCGCAATTGCTGCCGCGCCGCAAACCGCGCCAAGGCCAATCCAATGAACGCATTAATCACCAGCGAAAGCCACACCGCCAGGATTAATAGCCACAGGTCGCTTCCAAGGGCATTGACGGCATAGAGCACCGCGTCGGGTCCCTGCAGGCTCTCGGCGTTAAACAAGAGGTCATTCACCACCACCAAAAGGGGTTCCTGCAGCAAGGCCAGCACCGTGATATTGGCAAACGCCCCCAAGGCAGCGACTACGAGCAGCAAGGGGCTTCGGATGACACTAAAAAAACTCCGCAAAAACTCTTTGATCATAAGGGGCTCAAAACCGTTACATTAACGAAAAACCGCTATTTATTTGTGCGCTTTCCCCCTGGATTCAGGGTTTTGACCACTATAAATAAAATACTATTCAAAAACGAATTAGTAACAACGATTCATTTACCCGCCTGAACCGATTGGCATCAGAATCCCTGATTTTCGGTATGGATGGAAATGCAATTCAAAAACAGGAGTTTTTTTCCGTATGAACATCCCCAAAACCGTTTCCATGTACTGCCCGAACTGCAACAAGCACACCGAGCACAAAATGAAGCTCTTTAAATCGGGCCAGGCGCGCACCAATAGCAAGGGTACTCGGCGCATGCAGCGAAAGCACAAAAGCGGTTACGGCGGCAAAACCAAGTTCCCCGCGTACGTCAAAAAGCAGAACAAGCGGCCCACGTTTGTGGCGGAATGCTCCGTCTGCAAAAAAAAGCACCCGTTTGTCATCAACAAACGCATGAAAAAAGCGGAACTGGTGTAAAAACAAAAAAAGTCATTCTTCTTTTGCATCGAATTGTTTGGCGTACAACCGGAACCGGCTATATGCTGCAGCATCAGACCGCGGTTCAATTTTTTTTCAATCTTTGCTTTTGCTTACGCTCCGTCAGCGGCGCATTCGCCTCTTCCAGAATCAGGCGCGCTTTTTGAACCTCCGACAGAACCCGTTCATGTGCTGCATCGGCTCGTTTTTGATAATGCTCTGCGCGTTCAAAATCCAGCGACTCGCGTGCGCGATTTAACTGGCCGACCGCGCCTTTTTGGTGCGCCTGAAAAATCCGCGCAAAACCAATATGGCTCCGGGCGGAAAGCGGAATATTTTTGACCACTGTGCTTTCGCGGTTCTTTTTTCTGCGCGGCAGTCTTTTGGGCGGCAAACTCAAGCTCCTTTTCCAGTTTCGTTTTTTTTCATTATTTTTTTGGCAAGTGCCGCCAGTTCCTCATCATTCGCGCGCTTGAAATCATGGGATGAAATGTATCCCTCGTACCGGTCAAAAAACTTGTCGACACTTGACCGGATTTGTTTCCACTCGTCGGATTTGGTTCCATGCATTGGAAACAATTTGGCATGCAAATGATCCACGCCAAATCCCTCAAAAATAATGCCCGTGCGCCCCACATCGTCAAACCCCGAATCCAGCATCCCGCATACTTTCTGAGCTGCAAGCATCAGATCCTTGGCGACTTGCGGACTTGCTTGTGCAATGTAACTGGGCTGGTGCGATTTGGTAATCACAACCGTAAATCCCGAGGTGTTTGGGAAAATCGACAAAAACGCCAGGTGCCTGTCATCCTCCCAAATCCTGTGGCACGGCGCTTCGCCGCGCGCGATTTTACAAAAAATACAGTCGGTCATATTTTTCACCCTTTTCCAGATTGACTTCTTTCTAATTCTTTTTAAATGAATATCTTTTTTGGCCGGAGCACCCGTCTTTTTTTGCGATTGATTTTTCGGGTGCCATCAAAATCCATTTGGAAACTTTTTCACATACTCTTCGATGGTTCGCCTGGTGTACGGTTCGACCGGCAAATTAAGCGCTTCGTGCGGCGTAACCCAAACAAAACTCTGGCCTTCCGAATTCAATACCACTTTTTCCGATTTGGTCTTGCACGCGTAATCCAAAAAAATGAAATGCCTCTTTTTCCAGAACGCCTCATCGAATATGAACTCATCCCAACAGACAAAAACAATACCAAAAATTTCCATGCCCGTTTCTTCTTTGATTTCGCGCGTAAGCGCGGCGTGTGCAGACTCCCCCAGTTCAATATGCCCGCCGGGTATTACATATTGGCCCCTCCATTTGTGAGACTTCATTAAAAACAGCTTCCCGTGCGGGTTAAACACCAATGCGCCTACCGTGGGTTCGGGAAAAACCTGTTCTGCTATTTTTTCACCACCTGATTGATTAATTGCGCCTGCCGGGATTCGAACCCAGATCAAAGCCTTGCTCCAAGCAGGGAATATTCTTATCGTTTTTTCCCAGGTTTTTTGCATCGGCAAAAAAGCTGTGGGAAGGCTTCATCCTAACCGTTAGACTACAGGCGCAGTACGATTCAATCCATTTATTTAGCTTACAACTCTTTTAATTTCGAATGCGGCGCACTCACGGTTGTGTGAACAGGCGAAAAGCGAACCGTGAAAGGAGCAAACGAAACACTGGACAGCAACAGCACTTCTTGTTTCTCTGTTTTGGCTCTTAAAAACGCAAAAAACGCTTCAAAATGCCTGGCGAGCACCACGGCGTTTTCATGCGCGGTTTTTTCACCCAAGTGCGCACCCAATTGCCCAATGAACGCCGCGTCCCCGGAAACAAATAATTCCTCTGGCTTGTTCTTTTCCACCAGCGACTGCACAAATGAAATCGGGTTTTCGTTTTCTGTCAGAATTCTGGAATCGTTAAAATCCAGTTCGCGAAGCGACTCAATCTGTTTTTGAAACACTTCCGACCAATAACGCGTCTGCTCAAGGCGCGCATTCACTTCATCTGACAGCACACTCAGGTCCTGAATCGAAAACCGAACCGCGTTCTTGGCAGCCTTCAACAAATCCGCGTCATTTTTGCTGCGTTCAATCAGCACCGATAATTGTTCGACAATCGCATCGATTTCCTGCGCGCGGTTCTTGGATTGCACGGACTGATTCAAGCGAAACAGAAGCTTGTTTTTCATCTCCGAATTCAGCACAGTCTGCCCCTTTTCGGTTGCAAACCATTTGTTCGAACGCTTCTCAATCCACGAGAGCGCATTCATGTCCTTTAAGGCGCGGCTTAACGCGGCGCGTGCGGAATTCACGGAACCATAATTCGAAGAAATTTTACTGAGCAGGACATTGTATTCAATCCCCGGAAACTGCTTAATGATTAACAAAAAAGAATTTTTTGCGGTCATTGTTAATTGAGTAGGGGGCTTGAACTTAAAAAAAGAACGGATAGCTGCAAAAGACTCTGCCTCTTAAAACCCCAATTCTTGCAGCTATTTCGGGTTCTCTTGCCTTTGGCGTCGACCGAACCAAATAAACCATTTAAAAAATGAATTCTTCATACTCCCTATTAGAAGCGATTTTTAACGGAGGATTGTAATTTGAATCAAAACAAAACCGAAGAAAACACGTCCGAAGGCTTATCCAGCACCACTGCGATGGTACTTGGAATGCTTTTGGGCTCTCTGATTATTTCCGGAGCCATTCTCTTGGCCGGAAACGCCGTTGGCGACAAATTAGCAGCCACTACCGGAGCCGCGGTCTTAGGGCAAACCGGAACAAATCCTGACGCCGGAACCCAACCCAGCCAAACCGCACCCACCGCACCTGCCGCCACCCAAAAAATGGCGGATTTGATCAAGGATTCAGCAGGAGTCATTGGGAACGCCAATGCACCCGTTGTAATCGTTGAATTTTCGGACTACCAGTGCCCCTTTTGCCGAAGCTGGGCTGAAAACGTCAAAGGAAGCCTTCAAACCGACTACATTGACACTGGGAAAGTAAAACTGGCGTACAAAGACTTTCCATTGTCGTTCCACCCGATGGCACCCACCTACGCTACCGCTGCACGCTGTGCAGGCGAGCAAAACAAGTACTGGGAAATGCACGACAAGATCTACTCCGAACAAGCCAAGTTCGGAAGCGGAACCGTCTCAACGGTCACCAAGGACAATATCAAGACTTGGGCCGCAGACCTTGGCTTGAACGCGACGGCTTTCAATACCTGCCTTGACTCGGACAAATTTTCAGCACAAATTCAAACCAATATGCGCGAAGGAAGCCGCGTAGGCGTTTCGGGAACCCCGAGCTTTTTCATTGGAAAAGCCGGCGGAACCGGGCAATTGATTGTTGGCGCACAACCCTACACCGTATTCCAAGCCGCCATTGATGCCGCGCTGCAGTAAATCAAAAAAAGGGAAACTTTTTCCCCTTTTCTTTTTTTTTATTTTTGAAAAGCCCCTGCGCGCAATCCTTTTTTTGTGCGGGTGCCATTCCGTTTACCACGTATAAATCTTTTTAATTTTTTCAGTCCATCGGCAATGAGTAATCGTTTGGTATTAAAACCCGTATAATCCCCATTCAAACAGATTTCCCCCTGTTGTTTAATTTTCGGTTGAAAAAAAGTCGAGTTCGTGAAACATGAAACTCTTAACTGTTCTAAGAAATCCAAACTATTTTCTGCTGGCACTTATTGCCGCACTGGCCTCGCTTCTGCTCTACACGTATTTGCACCTGCTTGGAATTATTGAAAACCTCGGTGTGTGGATGGCCAGCATCCCGCTGCTGAACGGAATCCTGCTCGTGATATTTTCCGCTTTATTTGGAGCTGCACTTTCTTACCAAATCTTTGTCTGGCAAGAGCCCAATGTGTGTTCCGCGCATAAAAAAATCAAAAGCGGTGCCACGACCTCGATTGGAACCATTGCCGGATTTTTAGTTGCGCAATGCCCTGCCTGCGCCAGTTTCACTTCGCTATTGCTTCCAGCGAGTGCCGCAGGTTTTTTTCTCGAATACAGCGTCCCGCTGAGCGTGCTATCTATCCTGCTTTTGATTTTTACACTTCATTATTTAGGGGCATTCCAAAAAACAGAAAAAATAGAAACCAGTGAATTAAACAGCAAAATTCCAAAAAACAAATGAATCAAAATTTTCGAAGGAATTATTCTTGAAATTAGAACAACCCAAACTGCTTGGAATCGGACTTGGAATAGCGCTCCTACTCACCGCCGTGGCATTTTTTCTTTCCCAACAACCCTCCGTCCATGGTGAGGTTCATATCCACGCGGACTTCAAAGTGTACCTCAAAGGAACTGCCATGGATTTTTCCGTTCCAAAGTACCAGACGGACGCCAACAATTCGCTCAGTCCCTTTGTGCACCTGCACGATGGCGACGGCAACGTGATTCATGTGCACTACGCGGATATTACGCTGGGTGAATTCTTTGAATCCCTGCAAATGAAACTGGATTCAAGTTGTTTCGAATCAGATACCCGGGAACGCTATTGCACCAACACTCAAAAAAAACTCAAGTTGTTTGTGAACGGCGTTTTCAATTCAGAATTTGATCATTACAAAATCCGCGACCTGGATCGCATTCTCGTCACCTACGGAAACGAATCCGAAGCCCAAATCCAAGCACAAATCGCGTCCGTCACGGACAAGGCCTGCATCCAGTCCGGCCAATGCCCCGAACGCGGCGTTCCGGGCGACGAATCCAACTGCACAACGGGCGGAGGATGCATCGCATAATCTAAGCCCAAAACTCAGACTCTTTTCACTTTGGTTTTTTGAATCCTGCATTCTTTGAAGTCCTGCGTGAAATATCCGTGGGCGTTGGCAGGCGAAGAACATGCTTATACCGGCCGGTATGCAACTCAGATAAGTCACGGTACAAATCAAGTTTTCCCGTCAATCCCCGGCGCGTCACGCCAATCATGGGTCTTCGCCGCCTGACCCCCAAAAACATGCGTTCTACAAGTGGATAAATGAACTGGGGTGAATCAATCGTGAACAAGCGCTTGACCCTTATTTCGCGGATGCGGCGACGATTCAGGAGGTTCTTATACTCCGCATTCTTTGGCGTGGGCTCGTTGGCAATTCCAATGGCAAAAATTTTGGCGCGGTTTCCCCGCAAATAATTGCACGAATCCAACCGCTTAAGCGTTCCCACAATGCTCCCGCCCTGAAAAACCTCATCGAGCAGCAAAATCTTCGGATGCCCTTTTTTATGCCGTTCAATAATTTTTTCGAAAATTTTGCGAAGCTCTTTTTCTTTTTGTGCGTCGGTCATGGCTTTCACCATGTCGGCTGCAAACGAATCCCGGATGCGCTCTTTTCCAAACACGCGCTCTGCGGTCTGTTCGCCTGTGCGCGGATAGTGCACGGGCGGAATCCGTTTGCTTTTGCCTTCAAGCGACGCCAGAAGCTGGACGGACTTAATTAATGGTTCCGCACCGCGAAGCGGTGCAATAATGGCGTCGGGCCGCGACGCCAAAATGATGCGATACACAATCTTGATGGCAATGTAAAAACTTTCGAGTTCATCTTGCGAATACCCGTGCTTTTTCAATTCGCGCCAAGCCTTTTTGTTCACGCGCAGCTTGCTTTCTTCGTCTTGCGGATTCTGTGCCATTCAAATCAATGAATTTTTTTTTGGTATCGGATTTCCTGAACTCAATTGAAGCGAATTTTGAAAACAGAGCATTCCAAAAAAAACCCCTCTTTTTTGTATTCCGGTCTATCTCTTTTTTCTAAAACGGCAGTTCGCCCAGCGTCTGCTCAATCCAGTCCCTGGTTTTGCCCGTCACAACGGGCTTGTGCTTTTTAATCTCTGAAATACTTTTAGCGCCAATCAGGTAAGCCGCCACGCGCATCTCTTCAATTACGGTTTCCAGTTTTTTCTGTACCGCTGCGGCGCCGCCCGCGTTATCCGCTTGAATCGCCGGAATGGCAAACGACGCCAAATCCGCACCCAGCACGAGGCTTTTGACGGCATCCAAGCCGTTTCGGATTCCACCGCTGGCTATAATCGGTTTTTTGAATACGGACCGGCACAGCACAATCGAGACTGCTGTAGGAATACCAAAATTCCAAAACGTTTTCCCCAATTCCGGGTTTCCGCGCAAACCTTCAATGGCCGTCCAACTGGTTCCGCCCACGCCCTGCACATCAATCGCTGCAATCCGCGTCTTGGACAACTTTTTAGCCACCTCTAATGAAATTCCGTGGCCCACTTCTTTGACGTACACGGGTTTGGAAAGTTTTTTGCTCACCTCGTCAATCGCTTTAATGCACTCTGAAAAATCCGTATCGCCTTCTTTTTGAACCGCTTCCTGCGCGGCATTCAAATGAATCGCCAGTGCATCCGCCTGAATTGCCGAAAGCATTTCTTCTAACTGTTCAATGGAATACTGCTTTAATTGAAACACGCCGATGTTTCCCGCCAAAAACGCTTTCGGCGCGGCATCCCGCACGGCATACGTGTCGGTTAGTTTTTTGTCCTCCAGCATCGCACGCTGGCTTCCAAGACCCATGCCAAGACCCAGATTTTCAACCGCTTGCGCAATATGCTTGTTAATGACGCCCGCGCGTTCAATCCCGCCTACCATCCCCGAAACCAACATGGGCGCGGATAAGGGTTTTCCCAAAAAAGAAGTTTTCAGATTCACCTGCTGTTTACTGATCTCCGGAAGCGTGGCGTAATTCAATTCGATTTCTTCAAATCCTTCAATCTGCACGTCTTCTAACCCAGTGGTTTTGCGGCCATGCGAAACATTCTTGGTTAACGCAATGTCAATATGCTCGCCTTTTCGCTTCTGCGTTAAATGGTCATCGGGCATTTCAATCCCACAAAAACAAGAAAATTAGGGTTAATAAAGGAAATCGGCCCAGATGCGGTTTGAATTAGTTTTTTGTCGAAAAATCAGACGATTTAATTCGGTTTGGTTTCTTTGCGTGGTAATGGCTTGGAAATTGGTTTGGACTTTCGAGTTTGAAAAAAGGCTTCGAAAATTGGACCCTTTTATTCAACGCCGAATTGAAAAAGAAATTCGGCAAGTAGAACAGAATCCTTTTGTTGGAAAGCCACTATCCTTTCGTTTTTTGAGAGAAAAGAAAGTACTTCAATATCGAGTCTATTATCTTATTTACGAAGAATTCGTTGTAGTATTTGTTGTAGGGCTTAGCGATAAAAAAGATCAGCCGTCTGTTATTGCTAAAATAAAAAGCTTAATGCCTCTATTTTACGAAGAAATACGAAAAAAATTTACTTGAGAAATTTTGGCTTCCAGGGTTTGAATCTTCCAGTTCGAATATCTTCAAGACTATTAACGAATTGGGTCAAGAGGTCGTCATCTTTTTCCTGTGCTTTCTTTTTCAAAGTCGTATATTCGGCTTTGGAAATCGTAACGGTCTTCATATAGTAATACCAGTTGTCAAACTATAAATATCTTCGTTTTTTGGGTCATGCGACTAAGAAAAAAAGAGAAAAAATGAAAAAGACGTTCTTTCTTCAGGGTTTATTGCCTTGGCCAGTCAATCCGAAGCGTCTTGGCTGGTTTTGCGGCGCGGTCTTCGGTTCGCATGACCACAAAGACTTCCACCGCCACGGGTTCGCCGTTTTCCTGGTAAATCCGGTACTCGATTCTACGCGTATCCAGTTCCCCCCTCTGGGTGTACGGAATCCCAATTTTATAATAATCTTCTCCGCGTTCAAACGCCGCGGCAGCTTTTTGCTGTGCCTCTTCCAATGAAAGCCCGGAACCCCCGCCGTCTTTTTGGAAAATCCGCAATCGGACTTCGCCGGTATTCAGGTTCTTGTATTCGCACACAATGAATGGGAACCACTTATTGTCCACGTCATCGCGCTCTTCCAAATACCCGAGCACGGTGCGCTGCTCTTCGGTATTCGGAGACTTGCAATAATACTCAGTCATCTGCTCTTTCAAGGCATCGCCGTGCACTTCACCACCCAAAAATCCGTCTTCAGTACAACCGAACAAAATCAGGGGTACCAATGCCAGGAGCAAATATTTTTTCATGCACTTATCTATTGCCAAAAAGAATTTAAACCTCGCAGATAATTTCCAAACCATCCGAAACTCGTTTCCCATCTGCTTTTATCCATTTAGTTTCTTATGTCTCTTGGATGAAAATAGCGGTTCAAAAATCGGCTGAACGCGGTGCCGCCAAAGCGGGTTGGCTTGACACCAAATACTCCTTTAGCTTCGCGAATTACCACAATCCCGCACGCATGGGTTTTGGTGCCTTGCGCGTACTCAACGAAGACGTTTTTGCGCCCCAAAAAGGATTCGGGTTTCATGCGCACGACAACATGGAAATCGTAACCATCGTTCTCGAAGGCGCCTTGGAGCATCAAGACAACCAAGGAAACCAAGGCGTGATTTGCGCGGGTGAAGTCCAAGCCATGAGCGCGGGACGCGGAATCGTTCACTCTGAAGTGAACTCATCTCCGACGGAACCGGTTCACTTGCTCCAGATCTGGGTGGAGACCAACGAACAGGATGTTCCGCCTGCGTACGCGCAGAAAAAATTCGAAGCCGAAGCGCGCAAAAACAAGCTCCTTGAAATCGTGAACGGAAAAAAGAACCCGGATGCACTTTACATTCACCAGGACGCGCGGTTTTTGATTGGCGAGCTGGAAACCGGAAAAGAAGTCGAACACAAACTTGAATCCGAACAAAACGGCGTATTTGTTTTCGTTATTTTTGGAAAAATAACTGCTGAAGGAAAAACTCTTGAAACCGGCGACTCCGCCGGGATCACCGGCGCAAAAAAAATTTCAATCAAGGTGCTGACTGATTCGACGGTGCTCGTGATTGAAGTTCCGGTTGAATCCTAGTTTTATGTTTTTACAAGTAATGGAATTTGAATTTGGATGCTTTCATAGCCAACGCTTGGCTCTGTCTTGTTTTTTTCTTGATGCAATTCGAGTAAACCGAGTTCTTCAAGTTTTTTAACATCATTAAACACGTTCGCATATTTCCGATCCAGCTGCTTGGCTAAAATGTTGATACTTTTTGGTTTTTGTCGTTTAACCGTAAAGAGTATTCGGAGTCGTTCCGAAGTCAGGACCGCGTTAAGTGTAGTGACATCTGGAAAAATAATCATTGGTTTTTCAGGAGTTACTTTTTGACCTTTTTTTATTTTTTTCATTACATCTGCTGTTTCTTCCATAACCCGTTCAAACGAAGCGATTCGTATGATCACTCTCTTTATTTTCATGTCAAATCCTATTCCATATCTTTTTTTATCCGACTGCATTGTTCTAAGAATACTCGAGTAAGCTGGTCGATCTCATTGAGCGTTATTTTTTCAGGCAACTGATAGTTGGGTTCTTCATTAGTCAAAACTTACGAATAATTAATAACTGTTTGTTTGACTAGTGGAGCCGGACGCAAACGGCTATGCAGTGACGGCCCCGCGAAGCGGGTCCCTGGGGAGCCGCACATGGGCGGCTATGCAAACGGGTTTGCAGACAGGCCCGCTGAAAGCGGTCCGCGGTGAAGCCGGACGAAACGGCTACATAGTGATGGCCCACCGAAGGTGGTCCGTGCTGGAGCTGCGCACATGCGGCTACGCAGAGAGAGGGAGTCGAACCCCCAATGCCTTGCGGCGCCAGCTTTCGAGGCTGGTGGAATACCATTATCCGATCTCTGCAATAAAATTGGCTCGGAAAATGGTTTTTAATCTAATTGTTCAAAAAACACTCCCCCAAAGCACTACGCCAGCTTTTTCTTTACTGAGTCGAAGCGATTTCAGAAGAATGCCCTGAATTGAAAGCGCAGAAGCTAAGGAAATTCAAAAAAAATAAAAAAAGAAGGCAGGTTTTCCTGCCCTTTTGGGTTTACGTGAATCCGCCGCTTCCCATTGTTCCAAGCGCTCCAAGACCTGCAGCTGCTAGTAGTGCAAGCAACATGGCTGCAAAAATCATCACGAGGATGAAGATCACGACTACTAGGATCACGATCACTGCAATCGCACGACCGCTGGACAAACCGTGTGCAATCATCATGGTTTTATAGAGCAGGTAAATCGAGTACAATCCCACGAGCAATCCAACGAGTGGAATGGACGACAATAGAGCTGCAACCGGTGCATAAAGCGATGCCAGAAAATATTGTTGTGTAAAAGAACCTGTTCCGCCTAAGACCTTGGCAATCACCCAAATAATCGCGCCTCCGATAATGGAACCGATAATGGCACCGATAATCGAAGTTACGATCATAAACGGAGATGCTAGAGTTGCTACGACTCCCCCAAAAGCGCCAGCGGCGCCAAATCCAGCCGCGGTGACAACGTAGGTGACAATGCCGGCCAATAGACCAGCGACTACATAGTTCACCAAACCCTTTCCAAACGAGGCATTGCCTTTTTCGCTGGTCAAGGTCTCGGTGGGTTTCATGAATGCGTTAATCCAAGTATTGATCATTTTTCTCCTCCTATGATTGATAATCTGTCAAAAATTGGAATTGGACGTTATTAAACCTATCGAACCCGAAAAAAGAAACAGAATCTTTGATATTTTAGTTTTGATTAATTCAACAGCGTCAAAATCTTTTCGGCCACCACGCGCGCCGCATCCTTTTCGCTTTCATTCTTGACAATGATTTTGCCGCTCTTAAACAAGCTCACGGCATGCCCATCCGATTGAAGCATTAACAAAAAATCGGTTTCCACTTCCACTCCGACATTGTGTTTTCGAAACACTTCCGCCACCTTGCGTAAATCCAATGAAAGCGGGGTCTTTGGAACAAACTCAAAGGCTTGGCGGCTCTTACACGGCTGCATTGCGAATTCCTTTAATTCAATCACCTGCCCCATTTGCACCATTGCTCTTTTAAAACACAAAAAATACCAATAGGTCTATCGAACGGTTTTCACTTTTTTCAATTCCAAAACCCGTTAAATTATGTATATACTGGTATAAAATGGTTTGGATGTTGGCCATGCACGCAATTAAAGCGGTCCTATTTGACTTAGACGACACTCTCTTTGACTGCTCCGGCACCCTCGTGAAGGATGCGCGAAAGCGAGCGGCTCGCGCCATGGTTTTGGCAGGCCTTCCAACAACCGTTCCCCACGCTTTTGCGCTTCAGGAAGAAATCGAAGCCAAAATGGGTCCGCGCATTCCCGCGTTTGAATTCATCACCGATTTATTCGCACTTCCCAAGTCCACGGCGACTCAAATCCAGCACGCGGCACTCAAAGCCTACAATCAGCCCATTCTGGGGCGCATCAAACCCCTCCAAAACGCGGTCCGAGTCTTAAAACTTCTTCGAAAACGCGGAATCCAAACCGCGATTGTGACTTCGGGAAACATTGCGCGCCAAAAACAAAAAATCAAAAAACTGCGGCTTTCACCGCTCGTTGACAGCATCGAATACCATGACATCGAAAAAGAATCCTCGAAAAAAAAACACTTTGAATCCATCCTCAAAAAATTCAGATTAAACCCCGCCGACGTACTCTGCGTGGGCGACCGCGTGCACTCCGAAATCAAAGCCGGAAACGCGCTTGGCATGACCACGGTGCGATTCCTCCACGGCCGCTACGCGTGCCTGAAACCCGCGACTAAACTCGAAGTACCGGACTTTGAAATCACTTCGCTATCCAAAATCCCTTCGATTATCCGCATGCTCGATAAACAACGCGCCAACAACTTGTCGCCCAACCCAAGGATCGTTGTGATTGGCGGCGGCAGCGGCATGGCTAATCTCCTATTGGGCCTTAAAAACTACACCAAAAATCTGACTGCCATTATAACGGTTACGGACACGGGCCGAAGCTCGGGGCGCTTACGCAAAGACTTTAATGTCTTAGCCCCGGGAGACGTCCGAAACTGCCTTGTCGCGCTTTCAAGCCATGAAGAAATCCTCAAAAATCTCTTCCAGTACCGCTTCACCGAAGGCGAACTCTCCGGCCACTCGTTCGGAAACCTATTTTTAGTCGCGCTATACAAACTCACCGGCAACTTTGAAAAAGCCATTTTTGAAGCCGGCAAAATCCTTGGCATTACCGGCCAAGTGCTCCCCGCCACGATCACGAACACGCATATCTGCGCGCGATTATCGAACGGCAAGGTACTCGTCGGCGAAGATGCCATCACCGCGCGAAACACACGCGTACACCAACGCGCACCGATTGTCGAGGTGTTCCTCAAACCCAAGAACGCGAAAGCACCGCTGGAAGCCGTCAACGCGATTGCACGCGCTGACCTCGTGGTCATCGGTCCGGGGCAACTCTACAACAGCGTGATTGCCAACCTCTTAGTGCCCGATATCCGAAAAGCCTTATCCAAAACATCGGCACTCAAAGTTTACATTTGCAACATCATGACCCAGCAGGGCCAAACCGATCATTACACCGCAGCAGATCACACCGCGCGAATCCAAGGCTACCTGAATACGCTCCTTGATTTTGTGCTCGTCAATCGCCGCGTGCCTCCCCGAAAACACCTGCGCGACTATGAAAAAGAACATGCGTACATGGTGAAAGCCGATCTGCCGCGCATCCGCGAACTGGGCGTTGAACCGATTGTATCCGACCTGCTTTCGCGCGACACCGGCAAAAAATTTGCGTTTGACCGCCGCGAATACCTCCGCCACGACCCCGACAAACTCGCACGCGCACTGCTGGACTTGCTCTAATTCAAAACCGATTGAAAAAAAATGGAAAGCACATGACTTCAAAATTGTTCCAATGCTCCGAATGCAAGCTCTGGTACGAAACAAAAGAACTGGCACAGCGGTGCGAAGAATTCTGCCGAACGCATCACGCGTGCGACCTGCGAATCACCAAGTTTGCCGTCAAATCAGAAAAAAATAAGGGATAAAAAGACAAAATGAAAATTATTCCTTCTTTCCCGAAACAATCCCGTTAAATCCGTCAATCCGGATTTTGCGCGTCGCTTTGCCGCGCTCTAACTCCGCCTCGTAAAACGGGCGGTACACGACTTCGATGCGCTTCACGCGGGCCGTTGGAAACAATTTTGAAATGAGTGCCGGAACCTCTTTTTGGGAAAACTTCTCTGATACTTTTGAAAGCGTGTCCATTTTTTCAAAAGGCGCGTGCGAAAGCGACTCCATCTTCGGGTGCATGACACTCGGCGGCAAATCGGTTTTCCTGGACACAAAATACACCGCCCGCCCGCCTTTGTTTTCGGCTTCCAACAGCTGGTCACTGACCAAAGACTTCACCAGTCCACGCGCCTCGTCCTCCGAAAAACCCGTTGCTTTGGCAATTTCTTGAACTGAAATTTTTTTGTTCAAAAGCAATTGCAATACGCGCACTTCTTCGTTGGATGCCTTCCAGAGCTTTGAGACTCCTTTGGATTCCTCAAAAAACCTATTCTGTGAAAAATGCACAAACTCGCCCGACAGGGCACTGATAAAGCACTCCTTGGCTACAAACTCGCTTTGCCGCTGCGGCACCTCCAGTTTCACGCGGTACAACGGCTCGTGCTTTAACATCACGGATTTCACGAGTTCACGCTCGCCCACAATCCCCAAAAATCCGCCCTTGCGCTGACCCTGCGCAATTTGCCCGGCTTTGGCCGCTGTTACGCGTACGGGCAGCGAAATCAATTCAATGGAATCAAAATCCGATTGCTCCGATTCTTCTGCCGTTTCAAGGCCTTCGATTTCACCTCCAGGAGACTCCACACCCACTTTTGGTTTTTTTCCTTTTCCCCTCATTTCAGCCAGCGATACCATTTCAGACCCTCCTTCTGAATCTGGTGCTTCATCGTCGGAGTCCAATTCCTTCTTTTTGACGCCGGGAAGTAATACGGTGTCGCCTTCCACAATTACTTTCTTCTTTTTTAACAGCTCCAAAATCTTCGGCACCTTGGCGGACGCCTTGTACTTGGCATTCAGCAGGTCCACTACGATGTTTAGCTGCGCTAATTCAATTTCGCCTTCCTTGGAAAGCTTTCCAAGCAACAATTCAGATGCCAGCGACTCCACCTGCTCCTGTGTCAACTCCTCCGTTTGCGTAGCCGTTTCCGCGTCACGGCCCTCATGCTGGCTCATGCGCGGGCGAATCTTTAGAACGAATGCACGCGAGGTTTCTTCGCGGCGATCTGCCGTCAACCCAACGCCCACGGGCAGTGTCTTGATAAAACTCGACACTTTATACCGCAAAGGAATCACGGTCGGCGCGCGCTTGTACACGGCCTTGATGTCATCATCAAACACGAGCTTATGCGCAATCAGTACATCGAGCTGGCTTAAGACGCGGGTGTCAATCGCACTCGGCTGCTGGGTCGCAAACACCAGACTGCAACCCGGACGCCGGCCTTGTTTCACATATTCCACGAGTGACTTGGTGGCGGGAGTCGAAACGTTCCCGCTGGGAATCAGGGTGTGCGCTTCGTCAATGAAAAGCCAGGTCGGCGGAATATCCAGTTCCAATAGTTCATCCATTGAGGTGGTTTTAAGCCGCTTCGCGGCTTCTTTTCGCGCCGAAATCTTTCGCGCGGACAAAATTCTTCGTGCGAGTACCCCAATGACCAGCGCCGTTACGTTGTCCTCCAAAAAACTGGTGTCCAGAATCGTTAACTGTCCCGGGCGGCTAAGTTCCCCAAGGGGTGTTCCCTTGTGGTCAAAAATTCCCCAATTCTTGGCGGCTTCAAACCGGCTCACGAGTGCGCGAATCGAATCCTGTTTGTATCCGCGCTCGCGGCTGTTTAGTTCGGAGTCTTTTTCAAGGCATTCAATCAAATCATCAAGACTGTACGCGCTTCCTTTGCCCTTTATTTTTTTGTTATCGATGTTTTCGTATCCTTCGCGAAGCTTGGCCAAGGCTTTTTCAAGCAGCAACCCCGCAGGCGAAAACCTTTCAATACTAAACGTCAAACACCAGTCCTCCACGCTCAAGAGCGAGGGCTGGATTGCAAACGTCGCGTCATACGTGGATTTTGGGACGTCATTCGCGGTTCCGCGCGGAATAAACACCTTGATATTTCCGATTCCCTGCGGCAATAACTGCCACTGCCCCAGCGACGCCACTTCCTTTTCTTCCTTGTTGGGAAGCCGCATGCTCCAAAAAACACCAATCGGGTCCACCACGATGGCGCCCACATCCTTGTTTTTGAGCGCGAGTTCCTCCGCAATGACGCCAATTCCGTAAGACTTTCCAGATCCGCGCGCCCCGCACAAAAATACCACGTGTGGATTAAGCGAATCCAAGTGCACATTCCGGTCGTGATTTTCATCACCGGGTTCATCTACTTTTCCAATGAAAAGCGCGGCTTGGTCGCCGAACTGCTTGAACACGGATTTTTTTCTTCCGATAAACACCATGTTTTTGGGTGCGTCCTCCAAAAATTTGAGCGGAACCTCGCTTTTGCCCGTCAGCGACACCGGGATTGAAACGGTTGGTTTGGCGCTTACGGGTGCAGCGGGTTTTTCGGATTTGAGGGGCGTGTGAATTCCTTCTTCTTCAATCCCGCCCTCGTGCAGCCATTCATCCTCGTTTAAAGAATCCAAAAACGAATCATCGCCTGCATTCTCTGCTGCAACGGATTTTCTGAATTTGGGAACCGCTGTTTCTTCGCCCCCATCCAAATCCTCGTCTTCGCCCTCTTCGTCATCGTCTGAATCATCGTCGTCCGAATCATCCGCCCTGCCTTTTTTTGTTTTCCGATTTCCACTTTCATCCCCCGAATCTTCGTCCTCGTCGATTTCTTCATCCTCTGAATCTTCATCTTCTTCATCGTCGTCCGAATCGTCCGTTCCGATTTCTTCTTTTCTCTGTTTAGCGCGAACCGCTTCGGTTTCTTCGTTTGCGGCTTGATGCGCTTTCGAAAGCAGCATTTTTTTGATGGCGCTTCGGTGTTCGGGGGACGCCAATGAAGATTCTTCGGCGGCAGGCTTTGGCTTGGAACTCCGTTTTTTGCGCTTGGATTTTTTTACTTCGCGTTCGGTAGCGAGTGCTTTCGGTTTGGGCTCTGCCAGTGCATCGGAAGTCGAATCGGTTTCTTTTGAAATCGAGCGGGACTTGGAATGCGACTTTTCATTTGAACCCGAAGATGCTTTGGAATGCGCTTTCAAAGCCCCGTCCGGTGCCCTTGCCGGTGCTGCCTTCTCGGCTTTGTTTTTTCCAAATACTTCGGAAAATAAGTCGGAATCGTCTGCCATAAAATCGCCTGATTCGGTTTCCCTCAAACTAACGGTTCCGCCTTATTTATTCTTTACTGGCTTGGTTTTCCAACCGCCCGCCCTTATTTGTGCCAAAAAACCTCGTTTTCGGGGTTTAAGCCCCTGAATCGCAAACGAAACGTATTTAAAGACGCATGCACCTAATTTATTTACTTGTTTTAGTGAACAAGTGAAAGGTGATTTGGGGATATGAAACGAAACTTGATTATCGTTCTGATCGGACTGTTCCTCGTGGGACTGTCCCAACTCTCGTACGCCTTCTACAACCCTTACATTAACTACGGCTATGACCGACCCTATTACACGCAGTACAACGCCTATCCGGGCATTGCCCGCGACCCCGCAATCTACGGCGGATTGAACTACGGCTACAGCTATTCGAACGGATTTGAATCCTACTACGAAACCATCTCCGATTACGGTTCCTATTACTACGATTCGTACGATCCCTACTACGCTTACGGCGGATACTACAATTCGTACAACGCCTATGCCCCCGTTTACGTTCCAACCTACACCTCGTACTACCCCGTGACCACGAGCTATTATGTCTCGCCGGCCACTTCGTACTACCCTTCGGGAGTTATCTACGACCCCTATTACTACGCACCCATCGTAGCAGAACCCGTTGTTGTCTACTGGGGCTAAAACCCCTTAATCTCTTTTTTTAAGTTTTCTTCTTATTCTTTCTCTTACACACTTGACTATTCCACACCAATTGGGGTCTTAGCATAACCCGGTAGTGCGGCTGGCTCCAGTCCCGCTTTCGATCGGGAGTGCCGAAATTCGTCGGGGTTTCTCTGAAACCCCGCTAAGAATCGTGCACTTAGAAGCGACCAGCTGATGGGGGTTCAAATCCCCCAGACCCCAATTTCCACATTTGCCGTAAATTCGGTATCTTTATATTCTTTTTAGCCTATCATTTTGATAGGTGGTTTTTTGGGTGAAACTCTGGTCCGATTGGAAGGCGCACAGGAACTGATCGTTGAAAAGATGACCAAGACTGGCATGTTCAAGAACAAAAGCGAAGTCATCCGTGCCGGAATTCTGGAGCTTGGACGCCAGCATCATATCTACAAAAACTTTCAAGAACTCGAAGACGAACTGGCGCTCCGCAAAATGATGAAAATTGACGCTGAAATCAAATCCGGAAAGCGCAAAGTTTGGAGCGAAGTGCAAGTGAAGAAAAAATACGGCTTTAAGTGATTCCCTTGTTCGAGCTTTGCTTTGCGGACAATTGGGATGAATATTATTCAAAAATGGACAATAGCCAGCAGCAAAGAATCTGGAAAAAAATCCAGCAGCTTAAGGTTCTTACCAAAGCCAGGCATTTAAAGCGAGGGCTCCCCTATTTTGTGGTTGAATCGGGCCAGGACAGAATTTGCTTTAAAGAAGAAGGGAACAAAAGAACCATTCACTTTGTCGGAAAACACAAACAATACGATAAATGGTGCAAATCGCTGGAAGGCTATCACGCATGAAAATAACTCAAATCCCTCGGACCCCAATTTCTGCGTTTGCCGAAAATTCGATTTCTATATACAACTTATTCGGTAATTCATTATAACGTATATTCGAGGATTAATTATACAAAAAAGTATAACTTTATATGGGGTTTGGTGTGTATTATTCTTGTGATAGTGGATGGTGTCTGCAACGGTTGAAATCAAAAAATGGGGAAACTCGCTTGGAGTTATTATTCCGAAGGAAACGATTAAGAAACTCAAATTGGATGCGGGCGAAAAAGTTCATTTGGAAATCGTTCCAAAGCGACGCATCAGCGGTTTTGGAATGACCAAAGGCGGCAAACCGTTCAAACGTGAATTAATTGAGCGGGAATACTAACCTGGTTTTCACCTATGAAACTCCTTATCGACAGCTATGCATGGATAGAATATTTGAACGCGACACCCAAAGGAAAAATTGCTCGCAAAAGCATCGATAACGAGGAAAATGAATTACTTACTCTTGATGTCTGCCTTGCAGAAATCAAATTTTGGGCACTCCAGCAAGATTTTGATTTTGCAAAAATTCTGCAAATGATAAAATCTTCCAGTACCATCATGGAGACTTCTTCAAGTGATTGGCTGGATGCTGCTGACGTAAAATTCGAAAAGAGAAAAGTGCATAGAAATTTCGGCTTTGTCGATGCCCTGCTCCTCGTTTACCAGCAGAAACTAGGTGCATTTATTCTTACGGGGGACAGCCATTTTAAGGGGAACAAAAACATCGAATTTTTATGAAATTCACAAGCAATACGACGAAGGATACAAATCGGTCGAAAAATTATCCCTGCCGGTGATTCAAATATCAAGTACTAATAAAAAGTGGAAAGTGCGCATTGCAGAAAATGTAGTCAAGAAGCTGGAAAATCTTTCGGAAAAAGACCAGAAAAAAATAATGGCAGCAATCGAAAAAATAGCGGACGATCCTTTTTCTGGCAAACCGTTTAACGCAATCGAAATCAAACCCTGGAAGAATGAAATATGTAAATGCGGCCATCCTTTCCTAATGCTCCTTGAAGCTGATGACAACGAAGTCCATTTTGCCTGCCGAAGCGGGACCTGCGACGAATCCTTTTGGTGCACGAAGAACGAACTTATTCAAGGCAGAAAAAACTATATTAAAAAAGCCAAGCAGGCGGGAAAAAATATGGAATACAAAGGCCTGGAATCTGAAGAAAGCTCAGAATTCCCTGATCCTTAATCCAGCATCGTCTCGGGAAAAAGCATCCAGCGGATCATACTGACCAGCACCACCAATGCAATGATGGACGAGAGCGTGAAAAAGACTGTAATGGAATAATCCCGCATTTTTTCAATCTGCATAAGGGATACTTCATTTCAATGAATAAAAACGATTTTGGTTCAAATTCATTTTAGTGCAATGCGCGAATGGTTCTATTGTTCAAAAACCGTTTACTGCTTCAAATTAGCTGCAAAAGAACGAATATTCGAGAATTTGGCTAGAATCCATTCAAACCAACATTTTTATACTCCTGCCTCGAATAAGTATATACTAAAAAAAGAAAGAAACGCTATTTAGGGAATCAATTATCTACTACTTTAGTGAACCTTTCAATACAAGAGAGTGAAATCAAATGAAATTTTCTAAACTACACACAGTGGAAACTGTCAATGTTATCCGCTTACAAAAACACCAAACAATCAAAGACGTGGTACTGGGTAAAAACTACCACGCACAATTGCACGGAAACACCGCGCAACTAAACACCAATGTATCCGCAAGGATCACCAATCCAGACGAAGCCGCGGGCAAAACGCAGGGCGGCGTCAAAATCGAAAAAATCTCGAACAACGAACTCCAAGTGAAATACTTAAAGGGCCGATTTGAAATCGAACCCGAACAGATTTTGTTGTCCGAAATCACCGCAACAGATTTAAACAAAAAGTTCCACGTGACCGGAAAAATCGAAGGCATCAAGCAAACCGGCGGACCCACCTTGTTCACCTTGTTTGACGGAAGCGCCACCATGAGCATCAAAGGCTTTGCCGGTGCGGGCCAGCGCGCACACCCCGACATCCTTGAAGGCCACATCGTGAATGTTCAGATTCAAATTATTGAACACGAAGGCGTACTCGAAGGCGAAATTCTCACGATTAACCAACTTGCCAAAGAACGCGAAGCCGAATTCGATTCCAAACTCAAAGCGATTCTGTTCGAGCGCAGCCGACCCGACAAGGTTGACTTCCTGGTCCGGTCAGACATCCTGCAAAAACTCAAACCCAAACTCGAAGAAGCGGTTGTGTTAATCAAAATCGCGATTGCGGACAACCGCCCCATTGTGCTTAAGCACCACGCGGACTGCGACGGGTACTCTGCTGCAATGTCCTTGCAGCGCGCGATCTTGCCGTTGATTTTGCAGCAGCACAACGACGAAAAATCCATGTGGATGTACTATGTCCGAACGCCCAGCAAAACCCCGTTCTACGATTATTTTGATGCGACCAAAGACATCGGAATGGCACTTTCAGACCAAGCCAAGTTCAACCAAAAAATGCCTCTCATCGTAGTCGTGGACACGGGAAGCGGCGAAGAAGACGCGCTTTCCATTAAAAAAGCCAAGCTCTTTGACTGCCAAGTGATTGTGATAGACCACCATGTCGTGGGCAAAGGCGACCCCGTTTCCAAACTGGCGGATGTTCACATCAATCCCCACTTGATCGGCGACGATTACTCGTTCTCCGCCGGAATGCTTTGTGCCGAAGTCGCGCGATTCATTAACGCGAAAGCCGAAAACATTGATTACATCCCTGCCCTTGCCGGAATGGCGGACCGAATCGAATCCGAAGAACTCAAGCAGTACCTCGCGATTGCCGAAAAACAAGGTTATTCCAAAGACTTCTTGCAAAAGCTGTCGCAAGTAATCGATTTTGAAGCCTGGAACTTCAAATTTGCCGAATCCCGCGAACTCGTGGATATCCTGTTTGGATCCGACCGCGAACTACAGAAAAAAATCGTGGAATTGCTCTATCCCGAGATTTTGGACAAAGTCCAGTACCAATTAAACATCTCCAAAAACAATTCCAAATCCAAAAAAATCGGAAAAGTATGGTTTGTCTCGCTTGACATCGGGCAACACAGCAACTTCAACACCTACCCGCCTGCCGGCAAAAACCTGTCGGCCCTGCACGACTGGAGCCAAACGCAGCACCCTTCCGAACCCGTGCTCTCGGTGGGTTACGGACCCGATTTTGTCACGATTCGCGCCACGAACGGAACGAACTTTTCAATCTCCAAATTCGTGGACCGCGTCCAAGAAAAATTCCCGAACGGCGGAATTGAAGGCGGCGGCCACGAGCACGCCGGAAGCATCCGATCCATTCCCAGCGTGATGCCGAAGATTCTCCAAGAATTCGAAACCGTGCTTTCGGAACAAAACTAAAAAGGAGACTCTCTTAGTCTCTTTTTTCCTTTCTTTTTTCACTTCTAATTTTGAATTCGTGACGTATCAATAAACGACTGTACAATCCTTGAATTCGCCTTAACCAAGCTTTAAAAACATTCAATCGACCAAATATATAATTCCAAAAATCGATTTTTTGGGGCTCATGGTCCAATGGTAAGATACGACCTTCGCAAGGCCTTTTCAGGGAAAAGCCCAATGAAAAGAAGCCGCGAGATTGGTCGGGATCCGGGTTCGATTCCCGGTGAGTCCAACATAAAAAAGGGTTTCAAAAATTCGTGCAGCGGAGAAAAGCATTTTTTGAATAACGTGCCTTGGTTTAAATCAGCCAGTCGAGTATCTCTGTGTGCTGTTCCGCCATTTGTTGAACAATTTCACTTGGCAACAAATTCACAACCACGATCCTGGTTTCACGATTTAATACGTCAAAATGCGACCAGCGCTCCCAATGCGGCAATCGTTCAATCTTTGCCGCATGTTCCATTAGGTTAGGCCACTTTTTGGCAGCCCAAGCAAAAGCCGGATTCTCCTGCATCTTTCGAACCCGTTGCACGATTTCAAGGTTGACAGGAACCGCGGGTGCGGGGTGCTTTCCCGTGTCAATTTTTTTTAGCCGCGCGGACAACTCGCGGTTTCGTTTCTCAATGAGCCGCCGATGCGGGTTTCCTCTGGGTTTCATGCGTGCAAAAAAGAACACCATTTTGAATAAAAGACTTGGGTTAGTCCAATTCCACAATCTCGAGTACGTCTAGTTCCGTGCAGCGGCACTTTTTCCCCACGAGCGTTGACACGCTAGGGCGCGTGCGACCCTCATCTCCCGATACAAACTCCTTAATGTACAAACCCGCGCTGGCACGCACAACCAACTCGAATTCAGTTCCCGAAACAGTTTTCGCTTCTTGAATTTGCGCCTTTTTTTCCCGATTCAAATCCGCGCGACGCTTGACTACGCGCAGCGGTGTCTGCTGTTCAATCGAAAGCAAAGCACTTCTTAATTTTTCCAGTTCATTTTCACCTATCTTTTCTTCGCATTGCACCACCGCGCGGTAAATCTTGTCAAACTGGGAATTCTTTGTCTTTTCAACCACTGAAACATCGCACAACGAAAGTGCATGCACGCGAATTCGTGAATCTGAATTAATTTCTTTTTCCAATTCCTTCAAGTCCATATTTCGTTTCTTGGGGTTAAGCAATTCGAACACAAACCTTCGACCCGTTCCAAGCATTTGCACATCCACGTCTTCGCGGCCCTGGCCATGAAACTTGTTTCCTTCGGCTTCAAACGCGGGTTCCGCGCTTCGCGCAATCATTTCCTGCACAGAATCCGCCGTGATCTTGCCTGAAAACTGGCAGTTCCTGCATCCGCGCCCGCGGCAATCTCGGCAATGATGTACTGTCTGCGCCACGCTGCGCGAAAACTTATTGTAACGCCCGCACACAAAAACGGGCTTGAGCTGGAAAAAAATCTTCTTTTTTTCCAAGTCCACGAGAATCGAAACATTCGGCGCGTCAAAATGATTCTTTTTTCCCGTTTTTTCTTCCAGCAACCGAATCAATTGCGGCTGCAGATTTTTTTGAATCGCCTCTTTTTCTTCAGCACGAGCATGCACACTTATGCCAATAGAATCAAATTCAACGCGTGCCAAGAAGTGTTCAATCGCCTCTGCGATCGCGTCGATTCCCACTTCTTCTATTTTTTCAAAAAAAATCTTTCGTTCCGGGGTCATTTGGAATTCAACCCGAATTTCAAATTCTTTGGTTTCAAATAAATTGTTAGAGAAAAAAACATTTTCGGGGATTTCGTGGAAACCCTTTTTAAATTGTTTGCGCAAAATTTCTCTATCATATTGGGAGTTAAGGGGTAGGTCAAATCGCTCGCGCACCTGCTTGTGTATTGTGTGCCAGTGATTCACTGAATCATTGAGAGCGACTCCCTGACCACCTCCATTTTACAAACCCCGGCTACTGCACTATTCCAATTCAACTGCTTTTAACCGCAATTAACCCCTTTTTACCTTACACTCCTTCGCAGGATTATAAAAGGAATCGCTGCAAACTGTTAAATAACACGGTTCGCTTTCGTGCGTGACGAATTAGATCAAACTTTCCAAGGGTTCCAAAGGAACCCTGCGCGTCACACGCGGACGCGGCCGCGTGCGGAGATGGCTGAACCTGGTTAAAGCGCACGCCTGGAAAACAGCTTTTTTGCTGTTAGCAAAAAACCTGGGAAAAAAACTCCCTGCAGCTTTTTTGCGGATGCAAAACACTAGGGAAAAAACGGAATAGATCGTAGTCTCTTCGAGACTACATCGCTATGCCTTGAAATGAATACACAAGTACAACAATTCCTGTGAGCGTGTGGGCGAAAGCCCTTGTGGGTTCAAATCCCACTCTCCGCGTTATTTTTTTCTGAGTAACGGATACGAAATCTTGTTTTGGAACAAACCATTTGAAGACCCACGGCTTGTAAAAGTCTTTCATAACCAAGAAGCATTGGAACAAATTCGGTTTCAAAATTTGGTCAAAAAAGCTTGCTGCAGATTCCAAGTGCTCCGCTAGCAACGTCAAAGGAAACCATGGTCAAAAAAGGAAACAAAAAACCGTGAACCGTTTTTCCTGCCTTGAAAGCAGAAGGAGCGCGGCCATACTGGGTCGTTGTTTGGAATGAATTTCAACAGCCACACTAGGTTTGCGATTGTCATCAAAACCAAAAAATTATTTTTTTCTCCCGAGTTTTAGCTCTAACTTTTGCTTGGTTTCGTGCTTTGTTTTAATTTCTTCGATCGTATGAGTCGGATTGATAAAATGGCCAATGTTTTTTGCGACAACAAAAATAATTACTATCGCGAAGAGTACAGCAAAAATGACGACATCCTTATTGAAAATAGTTCCAAGGACAAAAAAGCCAGCAAGGATACTGCCAATAAGCAAGATGAATAGAACCATCCCGCCAATCGGAGATTCTATGAATTTTTTGTCCATAGAAACACCCCGACCAAGACGATAATTCCCCAAACCGCTTGCGAATTAAAAAACGAGTAAATTAGATATGCGACAGCTGAGGCAGCTACGACCCATTTCCAATTTGGGCTTTTTGGTAGGCCCAAAGGCCCTCGGCCTCCGCCAAACAAATTGATTTGTCCTTTTTGATTCATACTAAACCTGTCACCTATTGACGTCCAGTAACCCAATATAGTCCGGCAGGAGTAGCCGTAAGCCATACTTGGGCACCGGAAGTAGTTGCGGTTGCGGTGCAGTTCATTCTAGGTAAGAACACCTTGAGGTCCTGCTGGTAAGGAAACACAATGGTTGTACCACTGATGTCAACGTAAACACGGGCTCCTGAAATGTCGGTTCTGAGCATTTGCTTTGAAGCTGTCGGGCTTATTACATCTAAGTGATTCAATCCAGACCCAACCAAGTGCGGGTACACACCAAATCTATTGGGGTGAGCCTGCAAATCCGGTTTGCAAAAAGTATCTTTATCGCGGGCGATGACCACGAAGGTTTCGTCGACTTCGTTGTAAACGAATCTGGCTTTGGTAACTATCTCCATGAATAAGCGGTTGTCCGTAAAGTGTTTTAAGGCTGATTGTTGCCCGGTTTTTTGAGTGGCATTACACGTCCCGTTCCTTTAGCCGGCGCACAATTCCCGTGTTCGCATTGACCTCCACGAAATCGCCGTCTTTGAATATTTTCGTAGCAAACTTGGTCCCCACAATGCAGGGTTTTTTGAGTTCGCGGCTCACGATGGCCGCGTGACTCGTTAACCCACCGGTGTCGGTCACAATCGCAACCGCTTTTTTCATGGCAAACACGTACTCGGGCGAGGTCATCGGTGCGACCAAGACTTCGCCGTTGCGAATGCGATTTATTTCCAATGGGTTCAAAAGGATTCGAATCTTTCCCCGTACCACAGGGTTAGCGCCTTTGCTTGCCACGGTTCCAGATAATTCGTTTGTATTCGGAGGCGCGCGTTTAGGGTCTTCCAGGTAATATTTCCAGAGCGCATCGGTATCGGATTTGCCGAGAATCGTTTGGGAATCCCAAAGCAAAATCGTAAACCCATCCATTCGACTCTTGAATTCTTTTCTCAAATCCTTTTTTCCTAAAAAGTAATCCCGTAATTCCGAACTCACAAAATTAACGGCCTCATCCCTGATCCAATTGCGGCGGCGCACCATTTCATCGAGCAATCGGTCCTCGTACGAAATATATTTGAAAATCACGCTTTTGCGGTGATCCTGCCACGCAATGCTCTCAGACAAAACGTATGCGATTTGCATGGTCTGAGCTGAAAGCGAAAGCCGCGCTTGCAATTCCTTTTTAGCTTCCTGCGCTTCTGTGATATGCTCCGCCAGTTGTTTTCGAATATCACGCGGAATGGTGGGTTTTCGTTCGCTGAAAAAATCAAGTGTTAATTTCACACAGCCCGCGTAGCTGTCCTTGATCCAAGCAAATTTTTTGGCGTGCGCTTTCAAATCAGTTGTTTCCGCCAGTTCGATTTCTTCTTGCTGGTAAAAAGACAATTCCTCCGGCGCCGTTAAAACCGTCAAGGCGTCCCCCAGTGCTTGCATATCCTTCAGTTCCTTGCGCAACTGGTTCTCCAGAATCTTTTCGCCGCCATAATTGGCCATTTCCGGAACGAGGCCATGCGCAAAAAACGGGCGATCGCATCCAGAAAGAGGTTCCAAAGCGCGATAAATTCCGCATCGCTTAGCGAACTCAAATTGGTTGTATCGATCGTGTGGCGAAGTTGTTCAATTTGCGCTGCACTTTCATCATAGCGTTTTCGAATCTCGTTACGCTCGGGTTTCGGGAATATCAAATCCCAAAAAACGCGTCCACCGCAGTCCCACACTTCCGCATAATCATTAATCCAGCATGTCTTGCCATCGCGATGCAAAAGAACCGAAAGCGGCCAAAGGTACTTTCGACCGTATTTTTCAATGAAAAACCCGTCACCCAAGGCCCTGCGTACTCCAGAATCGTAAAAATTCCGTAACGGGACGGGCCCCCAGATAAACAGTTCTTTTTGGTTGCCAAAGGGCGGCTTGTGCATAGGGTTTCACCAGTGCTTTTGATTAATTAGACAAAGAAAAATCATTAAAAACAGAAAAAGGAGCCTTACTTGGAAGGATTCAGAATCTTAACGATTCCAGCTGTTGCATCGACTTCAACGATGTCGCCGTCTTTAAGCACCTGCGTCGCAATTTTGGTGCCGATAATGCACGGAACCCCCAGTTCGCGGGACACAATGGCTGCGTGCGAAGTAACGCCGCCTTCATCCGTGACAATTGCCGCGGCTTTCTTCATAATGGGAGCGAATTCCGGCCGTGTCATACTCGTGACCAATACATCCCCGTCCTGCATGTTGATGAAATCATGCGTCTTTAAAATAATCCGAACCCTTCCAACGGCTTTGCCCAGCGACGCAGTCATGCCGCGAATCTCTGAAATCGAATTCGTGCTTGGAAAGAGTTTTTGTGCCAATGCCTCTACCACGGGTCCTTCAAACACCCACCACCCGCTCTGATTCTGAATCAGCATCGAACGCTGCTTTCGCATCCGCAGTTTCTCGCGGTCAAACTTTTTCTCTAACAGCATTTCGCGAAGCTCCGGATACACCGAGTACTCCATTTCCTGGGGCGGAACTGCGATTCGCCGCCCGATTTCTTCGAAAAACTCGCGCTGGTACTGGTTTGAAATCAGAACGTACTTTTTGCGCGTATCCTGCATGAAAGTGAACAGTTCGGTGATTCGGATCAGCAGCCGCAAGTACTTGGGCAATTTGAGTTCTTGAATCAGTTTTTTCTTTTTCGCCTTGTTGGTCTTAATCTGATTCTTCAATTCGCGCAGTTCCATGGCCGGATCCGGATGCGCACGCGCCTGTTCGCACAGCGACGCCACAAAATGCGGCACATCAAGGCGCACCTGAACCGCGTAATTGTTCTTGACAAAAAAATGCTTTTTGGCGTGCGCCTGAATGTGTTTTTGAATGGCAGGAAACACTGAAAGTTTTTGCATCGCCGCCTGCGAGGACTGTTCAAATGCGTTATGCAGTGCGGATTTTTGATGAATCTGAATCAGGATTTTTAACCTGTCCGAGACTTCTTCACTCACAAACGACTCCACGGTCGGTGCCATCAAGACGGCTACATCATCCGGGTACGATTTTTCCCGGTTAATGGATTTGAAGAAATCCTTAAACGCAGGTTCGAGAAACTCGGCGGCATACATCGAGAACGCGTCCTGAAAGGTCGTTGCAATCGTGTATTCTTCCACATACGCGCGGTAAAACCCGTCGTAGAGCGCCAACAGCGCGTGGTCGGATAATTCTTTCAAATCGGTTTTTTCAACTTTGGCAATCTTTGTGTTAAAAATTCTGAGTTTTTTCTTCCAGTCCGAAACATGCTTTTTCAAATAACCCGGCTCTGCCTGCACTTTTTTCAAAAATTTTTCGCGGATGCGCCGCATGTCCGAATCGTGCCAATTCCAGGTTCCAAAGTTATCTTTGAATAAAATCAGAGAATTCTTAACCGAATCGCCAAAATACGATTTGAAATGAACCGCTTCTTCGCCCACCGGAAACATGGTGTGCAGGTTCCCATGAAATCCTTTCGGCGTCCAAGTGGATTGGTTCAATTCGAATTTTTGGATGATTTCCTCTGCGTTCATATACCTTAATAGCGTTAAACCTGTTTTTAGTTATTACGCTACGCACTCCACTATTCTGGCGTCCAATGAAAATCCAAATCGAGTGGAATTCCCCCTACGCCTTACCATCACCCTTTAAATCATTTAATTCCCTTATAGACACATGGTTTCGTTTCGCAAAAGTGATTGGGTCAATTACGGACGCTGGGTGCAACCCACCCTCTCGGGATGCTTTTGGCCCCCGTGGAGTACGACCGCCAGCGTAAAAAAAGCCGTTCCCAATGTTTTCCTTCACACGATCCTGTTTTTGGACGGCAATACCTTGGTTCGCGCCCAAGACCAGCAGGCACTGCGCAGTACGATTCATGAAATGAACCAAAATAATTCCATCAAGGCATTCATTCGAACCATTGAACAAATCGGAAACCAAACCAAGCAAAAACACCTGGATATTCTCACCAAAACTCTTGACCCCATTGAATACTTAGACGCACTCTTTGACACGTACCAGGAAATGGCGGGATTCTGGTGGCTTACGCTGGTCATGGCGGATGAAGTCGAGTCCTATATCTCCCAAAAAAACCTCGGAGTCGATTCAAACCAACTCGTTTCCATTATCGAAGCCCTTCGAAAACCCACTTGGATTGAAGAACAATCCCAGGGGATCAAACAAATCGTCCGGATGATCAAAAAAACCGATCCCGAACTTTCTTCGCGTGCATTAACCGAGAACTGGATTAAAAGCCAACCATTTGTTTCAAAAGCCATTCAATCCCATGTGGACACCTACCGCTGGTTTGGAAACTACCACTGGAGCAGCGACGCCTACACCCTTGACACCTGTGTGCAGGAAATCAAAAAAGCTACGGAACGCGGAATCCTGGGCGAAAAAAAATCCAAGCCCCTTCAAAACCCCAATCCGTTGTTCGAACTCCTAGCGGTGCTTTCCTTTTGGCGCACCCACTGTGCCGAAGTCACCGCCAAAGTCGTTTTCCTATCCGGCGCACCGCTTAAAAAAGTGGCAACCGAAAACGGTTTAACCTATGAACAACTCTGCTACCTTTCAAATCGCGAAATCATGTCACACTTAAAAACCGGACAAAAACTATCCAACCATCTGGAAGAGCGAAAACCCAAATGGGGAAGCTACTTAGAAGAAAACGGAACCGAACACATTTTTACCGGAAACGAACTGCAAAAGCTCATCGACAAAATTGTTCCAAAGCCCAAAATGACTTCCACGCAACTCAAAGGAACCGTCGCCTTCGCGGGAGGCGTCATTCGCGGAACCGTCAAAGTCGTGATTTCACCGAGCGACTTCAAAAACTTTAAGGAAGACGACATTCTCGTGGCTCCCGAAATCACACCCGATTTTGTTCCCTTAATGAAAAAAGCCAAAGCCGTTATTTGCGACCGCGGCGGCATCGCAAGCCAAGCGGCCATCATCAGCCCCGAAATAGAGGTTCCCTGCATTATCGGCACGAATACCGCTACTTCCATGCTTAAAGACGGTGACCGCGTTGAAATCGACACCAAAAAAGGGCTCATCAAAAAGATTAAATAAAACAAAACCAGGGATCGCGTATGGTTGTCAAACAAATGCGAAGATAATCGCGCGTATTCCTTCAAAGCTTGCAGCTCATTTTTACAGGAAATAAATCTCCTTTTTCTTCGTTTTTTGACGCAAAAACAAGCGATTAAATTAAGGTTGACTAATTATTTTTAGGTTTATATGGGAACTATCACAATATTTCTTAGTGATAAAACAGAAAAAAAGCTTAGGCGTTTGGCCAAGGGAAAATACAGTGATTCAGAAGAGTCTTTGGCTAAGATTATTGAAGATGGATTAGACGTATTGGAGAAAGAATGGGTTCGGCAAGAAGCACACAACAGACTAATTGCCCGAATGAAAAAAGGATACAACCTTGGCGGGTTTAAGCTAAAGTCACGAGACGAAATTTATGACCGCTTCGAGCGAAAATAACAATTCAAATCAATTCTTCGAATTCTTTGCGGGTTAATTGAAAGTCCTCTTTGATGATTTTCAATAGCAGTCCTTTACCAATCGGTTTTTTGCCGTGAACCGGAATAACAATCCGCTTTCCAAACGCATTCTTAAAAACAAAATGCGAACCTTTGACGTGAATCAATGTAAATCCTATTTTTTGGGCAATTTTAATCAGTTCTTCGCCCGAAATTAGCGGAAGTTTGCTCAACGAATCGCGACCTGAACCGACGCGAGCTTCACAAACTTAGTTTTCGGCCAATCCTTGGAATCCATGGACTCCAAATACGCTTCAATGGCTTCCCGAATATTGGATTTCAGCTCTTTTAAAGAATCCGCTTGGGTGTGGCAACCCGGCAACGACGGAACAGACGCAATAAACACACCGTCCTCGTCCTTTTCGACCACCACTTCAAAGGTTCTCTTCATCGGCTTTCGCATACCAACATCAACCAACAAACATTTTATCTATCCGATTTTTCGAAGATTGAAGAAATCTAGTTCCCTCATCGCAATCCTTAAAAACTTCCAAGTATTAAAATACAACACAGGTGATTTGTTGCCAGCTTTCAGAGGACCACGCAAAAGAACCAGACCCAGGAACCGACCCTTCAAAATGACCACGCTTCTGAACCAAGCCCGCGGCGTGACGGCAATCGGGCGTCATTCCATCAAAGCATCTGCCGCGGTCGCCAAGGATACAGTGCTGTCCGAAAAAGGCGAGTCGCGCGCACGATGGTCTGGAAGGAATTTGCCGCAAGGATTTGTTGTATCGGCGCGTGCTGGAGAACTTCCACGCCAGCGCAGAACCACTGAACTCATGCTCGAAGCCTATCCTGGATTCAAACATCCGACCGTTGTTCATGAGCCCGTATTGGGATTCCAATGGTTCAAAGACATGAAAGCACTCGAAGGAATGATTACCGAACACGGAGACGCGGGTACATTGGCAAAGTGGATGAACAATGAAATTCCAACTCACATTGTGGAGCGACCTGAAGTCGTGGGACGCGAAGTCCTCAAAAACACCATTGGACACACCCAGTCACTCCTTGCTGCGGGAAAAGAACGCCCCTTTGTGATTAACGGCACGAGCAGTTGGTTTGACGCGGTGATTTTGAAAGCCCTTGGAATTGATTACCGAAAAATAACCCCCAATCGGACCAAAAAAGCCAAGCATCCGGAAGCGCTTGAACCCAAAAAACGCGGCGAAAGCTTGCTTGAAACCGAAGCGCTATTGTTCTTTCACCTGCCAAACGGAAAAATAATCCTCAAATTCCGCGGAAAAGCATTTGATGTGACAAAGCCATTGAAAAAAATTCTGGAGTGAATACGACCTGATTCGGAGTAATTATTCGAATATTCTCCAGAACACTATTTTCATTGCAATTTTGGCTGTGATCTTTTGAGAATCAAAGAAAGCCGGTTAAACCCGAATTGTTCCTTGAATTCCCCAAAAGATAATTCATAGTTTGAGATGATATTCAGCAAGGGTTTATTTTGCACTGCTGAAAAAAACTCCGGCTCCGGATACCACGTTATCCGAATCAGTTCGAACAAGCGCCTGAATGGATACAATTCCTGAATCACATACATCTTTTTCTGTTCTTCAAACGGAAGGTTCTTGATTGCCGCATAATGCGTTGCACTGGATTCTAGGAAATACTCGCTTGCGTCTTTTAGTTTTTCTTCCGGCAAAAACTTCCCATCCGCTTTCACATAAAACTTTTGCAATGCTTCCAAATGGTTTCCCTTCAGATTCAAATGACTCCCCAAAAAATGAATTTCAATATCCAAATTCTTGTAAACCGTTCCGATTTCAACCGATTTGAATCGGAACTTGTTCTTTGGCCAGACTTCTTTAGGGGCAATATCCGGAAAACTTCGAATCAAAAGAGAGGTTTGATTTTCTAATGGGTACGGTCCGAAGGCATCAAACCCGAAATCCGTCACAAAATCATTGTACAACCCATACACAAAATTGGTGAGTCCCAGGAGCGAATTCGCCAATAATTTTTTGTTCATCGGATTTGCTTCGATCCATTGGCTGTTTTTAATCAGGTCTTTGATTTCTTTTTCGGAATGAATCCGGTTGGATTGCCGTGCAAACAAGTCACCTTGGTCACGCAACTTCAAATAGTATAACATAAAATCGATAATGACCCCGAATTTTTTTTCGTTAAAATCAACGTACGGATACGCAACAATGAATTTGCTTAAAATGAATCGAAGACTTGAATGCGTCGGAAGCGCCTGCAAAATCAATTCGTCCGATACCTTATTTTTTTTGAGTTTAAGAATTGCCTCATGCAGTTTTTCGTACAATAAACCGTAAAACAAGGGATTCAAATTGAATCCATTGAAGGGACGATGCGCGGACGCGTCATGCATGCGCACGACATTGTAAAACGAAACAGCTAGTTCTTCAGTCCAATCCAAACACTTCACCGCTTGAACCGTTTACCCGCACTTTTTGGCCGTTTTTCAGAACTTTGGTCGCAGTTTTGGTCGCCGTAACACACGGAATTCCCAGTTCCCTTGAAACAATGGCCGGATGCGAAGAAACGCCGCCAATATCCGTTACAATCGCACTCGCCCGCGCCATCATGGCCACCATGGAAGGATCCGTAATCGTTGTCACTAAAATTTCCCCCTCTTTAAACAAAGGCGCATCCTCAATTCCGGAAACCACTCGTACAATACCATCGGCCTCGCCCGAACTGGCTGCAAGTCCCTTCAGAATCAGTTTCATTTATTCAATTTTCAAAAAAAGAATTATTAAACCATGCGTAGCCCAAAGTATTACTTTTTCTTCGATCCGGGCGGATAAAATTCAATTCACGGATCCAGGATTTTTTGGAAATATCCTCACTAAAAAACCAGGTAAACGACCGGGGTCAGAATTGAACTAATGGAAGAAGCCCCCTCAAAACGAAAAGCTATTTATAGACGTGGCATATATATTGCGTATATAGGAGAGGTGATCGGATGGTTCAAGCAATGGTGCAGATTCCAAACGAAGCCAACCATATTTTAAACATCGTAAAAGCCAAGCACAATCTGAAAACCAAAAGCGACGCGATTTCCCTGGTAGTTAAAGAATACGGTGAACGAATGTTAGAACCCGAACTCAAACCAGCCTATTTGAAAAAACTCTCCAGACTCAAAAAAGAAAAAGGAATTCCCTTCAAAAACACAAAAGAACTCAGAAAACAAATCGAGGGATAACGGATGCTTTCGCATGAAATCCTTCCCTCGCTGCTCAAAAAACTGAAAAAACTATCTAAAAAAGACAAGCCGCTCTACGAACACACAATGAAAAAAATCGACGAGATAATCAGCAGTTTTGACATTGAACACTACAAAAATCTGCGATACGACTTAAAAGACCTAAAGCGCGTCCACATCGGAAACTTTGTGCTTGTATTCGAATACAACAAAAAAGAAAACAAAATCACTTTCAAGGATCATGACCACCACGATAGCATTTACAAAAATCGACAGTAAAAAGCCAATTCTGCTCGTCAATTATCCGCAATCCGCTAATGAGCGGGGTCTTTAGCATCAATCCTTAAAAACTCTTCAAAACCGTACATTAACGGGAAACGCAATGGAGTTCGTCCGCGATTTTAAACAAATCACCAAAAAAGACGTGGCGGCAGCGGGCGGCAAAGGCGCGTCTTTGGGCGAAATGACGCACGCGGGAATACCGGTCCCATCGGGGTTTGTTGTGCTCTCGAATGCCTTTGAGCACTTTTTGGAAAAAACCGAGTTGCACGCCGAAATCGATTCGGTACTGCACAAAGTAAAGCACGAAGAAATGCAAAGTGTTGAAAATGCCTCTGAAACGATCCAGGCACTGATTCTCGAAGAAGAAATGCCTAAAGACATTGGAAAAGAAATCGAACGCCATTACGAAAAACTGGATTCCAAATTCGTGGCCGTGCGAAGCAGCGCCACCGCCGAAGACAGTTCCGAAGCCGCTTGGGCGGGACAACTGGATAGTTATCTGAATACGACGCATGACAAGCTCCTGCAGAATGTGAAACGCTGCTGGGCCTCGCTTTTCACGCCCCGCGCGATCTTTTACCGATTCGAAAAACAACTCCACAAACAAAAAATATCTGTGGCCGTGGTCATCCAAAAAATGGTGGAAAGCGAAGTATCCGGCATTGCCTTTTCGGTTCACCCGGTTACGCAGGATTACAATCAATTGATTATCGAAGCGGGGTTTGGCCTCGGCGAAGCCATTGTATCCGGCTCGGTGACACCGGATAACTACGTGGTTGAAAAGAACCGCTCCGAAATACTCGACAAGTACATCAGCACGCAATCCAAAAAACTGGTGCGCTCGCACAAAGGCGGAAATGAATGGGTAGAATTGGATGAAAAAGAAGGAAGCAAACAGGTTTTAACCGAAAAAGAAGTTCTGGACTTGGCTGCGCTGGTGATTCGAATCGAAAAGCATTATGGCTTTCCAGTCGATGTCGAATGGGCACGCGAAAAGAAAAAATTCTATATTGTCCAAAGCCGGCCCATCACGACGCTGACCAAAAAATCCTGATTGCACCAAGCCGGAAACACTTTTAAACTGCTTGCCGGATTAATACAACATGATTCCAAGAATCCTCGGAATTCTTGCTGTGCTTGTTTTCTTTTCTTCGCTTGCATCTGCGGCTGATTACCAATGCGTCTTTGACAACAGCATCGCGCGCATTAACTGCAACCTCGCGGGTGCATCCGCTTCCTTCTGCCAATTGTCCGGACCGGGGTCCGTCGCCAACAACCCGGCAGTTGCCACCACCTGCGTGAACAGCACTCCCACGCAAGCGGGACAAATCATCTGCAAATTACGCAATTACACCGGCTCGGTCAATTCAATTCGCTGTTCCAACACGCCCTCTTTTGTGTCCGGACCCACGCTTGTCGGAGGCGGAAGCCCCGGAAACGCCGGTGGAAATTGTCCGTATAATGATTGTGAATTAAACCAAATCAGCTGTGCCAGCGCGTACGCGTACCAGCAATGTGTCTCCAGCACTACGGACGCTCGCTGCAACGAATGGAAAGCCACGAACTGCGTCGCGAATGCGCCTTGTTACTCCACTACTCCCGCGCAACTCGCTACCTGTGCCGGAATTCCGGCCGCGCAAATCGAAACGCGTGCCGGCGTATACTTTGTAGCGGGTGCCGGAAGCCCTGGAAATTCGGGCTCGCCCGGAAATGCAGATTCAAATCCATCCAACGCTTCCCCTCTGGTGATCACCAATTCCGCGGGCGAACAAATAACCGTCAAATTCGACTTCTTTGGTGACGGCGTATTCAATATCACTTTTAAATTCTCCAATGGGCAGGAAAAAAAGTACGGTACTGAAATCAAGAATGGAATCGTCGTCAAATTTCAAGAAGGGTTCCTTCCAAACCCAACAGGAGAAATCACGATTACGGAAGCAGCCGTGCGTGCGATTGCACAATCAAGCAACCCGCTCAAAGAAGTCAAGCATCAAATGGAAATCGGGGGAATTGTTTACAAACCAGTTGGAATTTTCGAGCAAATCAAATTCTTTTTTTTCCGCTTATACCTGAATTTCGTGTAAACGCATGAAAAACAGAAAATGGAAAGTGTACTCCTCCAAACGCGTATTTGATTCGCCCTTCGTCAAAGTCCGCGTCGACCGCTGCAAAACCACCCGCGGGTCGCTTATTGACCATTACACGCTTGAACTCAAATCCTTTGTGATCGTCGCCGGTTTCACGAAACACAGCGAATTGCTAATGGTTCGCGAATACCGCCATTCGGTCAAACAGCATCTCTTGGGACTTCCGGCCGGCGTCATTAATCCGCGTGAATCCCCTGCAAAAGCAGCTGTGCGGGAATTCGAAGAAGAAACCGGTTACAAAATCACGCGCATCTGCAAACTGGCACACTGGTTTGTGATTCCGGGAAAATCGGCGCAGGCCTGCACATTGTTTGCCGGAAAAGTCGGAAAAAAAACCCAGCAGCACATGGACGAAACCGAGCACATCGAAGTCAAACGAATCCGCGCCAAACGCGCCTACCAACTGGTGAAGCGCGGTCTAATCGTAAGTGCCCCGATGACGGCAGCGATTCTTTTACTCAAAGACCGCTACCCGAAATATTTCAAATAATAGTTCAGCCAAAAATAAGGATTCTTTTTTTGCATTGAATACAATTCGCGTCAAAAAGAAGCAGTTTCATTTGTTTGCATCGGCATTCTTTTAGATTTAGCCCTTTTTTTCCATCAGCTTCTGAAGCTCTGGCACAGGGATGCTTTTTTTGTTCTTCCACTCTGACAGCAGGTGCGCTAATTCAGATACCAACTTCTCCCCGAATTCGTGCTCCTTGGACAATTTTTCTTCCACTGTGTGCTGTTCGGTAATGTCCACCGCAACGCCAATAAAACCCGAAATTTTCTCCTCTGCATCACGAAGCGGGGCAAAGCGCACCTGAAACAATACTCCGGCAATCTCCGCCCGTGATGAAAACTGCTCTCCGGCGAGCGCCCGCGGAATATCCGAAAAAATGGGAATCCGTTCGCGGTCAGATTCAAACAAAGCGGCGCCGATTACCTGACTCGAGCGAAGCCCCATCAAGTCCACATATTGGCCTTCGGCAAACGAAATCTGGCCATCGGCTCCCCCTGCAAAAATGGCTACTGGTGCGTTTGAGAGCAAAAACTGCAGCCGCGCTTCACTCGTCTGAACCGTACGCTCGGATTCTGCGAGTTCGCTTTCAAGCAACTGCTGCTCGGACAAGTCGCGGATGATTCCCCGAAATCCCATGACCAATCCGCTCTTGCGAATCAGGCTGGAATGAATCTCAGCCACAAACACTTCACCGTTTTTTCGCTTCATGCGATAACGATTCGGCGGAAAATCGCCCCCCGAAATCATTTTCTGGACAATACTCATTAGTTGGGGGATCTCGCCGGGAACAAACAATTTGATTACGCTGAAATTTTTTCCAAGTTCTTCCGCGGTAAATCCAAACATCTTAAACGCGGGCTTGTTGGCATACTGCAGCTGAAGCAAAAGATTGGTTTCAAAAATACCATCCGGAAGCGAATCCAAAAAATCGCCTGAAAAGGACTTTTCCTTCGAAGCAGAATCTTCCGCATTCCCCCCTCGATTCAATCCAAACATGCATTCAATACCACTGAATCGCACTTAAAAAATCTTTCGAGCCCTATAAATCCAGCCAAGGAGGAGCAATATGAAAAAAATCGGAATCATTGGATCCGGGGACGTTGCCAAAGCGCTTGCCAAAGGATTCTTAACCAACGGGTATGACGTCTGCATGGGGAGCCGCTCCAAAGAAAAAGAACTGAGTCTGCGCGAAGAAATCGGAAAAGAACTGGGAGAAGAACTTGAAACCGGCACCTTTTCGGATGCAGCCCGCTTTGGCGAACTCTTGGTCCTTGCAGTGAAAGGCAAGGCAGCCGAAGAGGCACTTCACATGGCGGGCGAAGCCCAACTGAAAGGCAAAACCATTATTGACGTCACCAACCCGATTGACGATTCGCGCCCGCCTGAAAATGGCGTTCTGCATTATTTTACGACACTTGAAGAATCGCTTCACGAGCGGCTGCAAAAAAAGTTTCCGCAAGGAAACTTCGTCAAAGCCTTTAACAGCGTCGGCAACGCCCACATGGTAAACCCCGATTTTGGCGAAATAACGCCCACGATGTTCATCTGCGGAAACAGCGATTCGGCCAAAAAAGAAGTGCGATTCATTCTGGACCAATTTGGATGGGAAACAGCGGACTTTGGCAAAGCCACTTCCGCGCGCGCCATCGAACCGCTCTGCATTCTTTGGTGCATTCCGGGAATGCTTCAAAACGACTGGAACCACGCCTTTAAACTCCTCAAAAAATAACAAGCCGTTTGCATCCAAGCTAACCGAATCCCATTTATAGGTGTTTTGGCGTAACAATACCGATTCGAATGACTGACTTCTCCAAACCCGCGTTTGGCGCGATCCTCGCGTTTCTAATACTCCTGGCAGCCGGTTTTTGGCTTCTGGCACAACCTATTCTCACACTCCTTGCGGTTCTTTTGACACTTGCCTGGATTGGAATTGGAATCACGCGCTTTTCGCATCGCGCGTCCCTTGCGGACCTGTTTACCCAAAAACGCCAATTGGTTGAGCAAATCAGCAAAACCGAAAAGCGCTTTCTTTCGCGTGAACTGGATGAAAACGCGTATCACAAGATCCTTTCCGAAAAACAAAAACAACTGGTCTTTATTGAATCCCAGATTGATATCCAAAGCGGTGCTCAAAATAGCGCGCATTCGGATGAACTTCAAAAAATTACGGCCAAGCACCGTCACCGCTTAAAAGAACTCCTGGACCAAAAAACCATGCTCGTGCACGAACACCACCTGACGGAACAAAAATACTTGGGCCGCGAACTGGATGAAAAAGCCTACTTTGACTTAAAATCGGTTCAGGACGCCAAATTGGCGGAACTCGAGTTTGAGATCACCAAAATTGAAGGCGAAAGCGCCACAAACCAGATTCTATCCGAACTCAAGCAAAAGCTATCCGAAGTTGCCTTAAACGAGCAAGAAAAAGCCAAACGCAAACAAGACCAGATTGCCGAAGACCTGTTTGAACAAAAATCTTCATGATTTAAAAAAGAAACAGATGATCAAGGGTATTGAATGAGTCGTTTAGTTCGAGCCAGAAAATGGGCTTTTGGACCCGTTCGAAAAAAACTTCTTCAGCGGCGCATTCGAAAAAAAGTGGATTTATTGAACCGGGAGAGACAAGTCCTCGAATTGGTACGCACAATGAGTTCAACCAAGAAACGTTCATCAAGTATCGATATTGCAAAATACAAAAAAATGAAAAAGGAAACGCCTGAGGACTACGAGCTCTTGGTGCAAAGGCTTGGGTTCGATCCTTTAAATTGGAAGGAATTTTTCCGTGCAATGGGCAATCAATTTGAGGTTCGGGATGCTGACAAAAACATCCGCTTAGAAGGTCAAGTCGATCGACGCCAGTCTCGATTAGAACAACTTAAAAAAAAGAAGCCCCTGCCGCGGTTTGGAAGAAAAAAGACAGCCTGATTTTTCGATACAAATTCTCAAGGATTTCATTTAACCGATTCCAACGCAAATTGCTCCGCTTCTTTTAGCTGCTCAGGCGAAAAATGAAGCAAAAACGAAAACACTTTCGTTCCGAAGATTTCGACTCCGCGCATATGCAGCAGGCTGTTCATTTTTTGGGGTGTTGTTCCTGCAAACCCAAACGTGGCTACAAACACGCCGGCCCGCTTGTTCTCAATCCCGCGGCATTCCTTCAGATACAATTCCATTTCGGGCGGAAGCTTGCGCTTAGGCATCATTCCCTCGGCGGTCGATCCGAACAACACAAAGTCAAACTCGGACAGGTCGGTTTTGGTGGACACGAGTTTTAACTGCTGTTTTTTATGCAAACCAAAAAACCGCTTTGAATCCGACTCCTTGATCGCTTTAACTGAAACCAATTCCACCGCATGACCCGCTTTGGATAAGGCATTCACCATTTGAGTGGCCAGCACATTCGGACTTTTGGCTGGCGAAAAGAAAACAACGGCAATCTTCACAAAAACCCACTGGCATTTATAGGGTTCAAAAAAAATAAAAAGAGGAAGTTAAGCCAAAAAGGAAACGATTTTTCCGCGCTCAAAGAATTCCTTGGGAAGTCCCCGGACCGTTAAACCAATCGTCATGCCCTGTTTGGCAATCCGATTCCCATACTTGGATTCCAATTCCACGATTTCAAAACTCTGACCCTCAAGCTGGCCTTTCATACGGCTGCTGATCACGCCCGAAACAATCTGGCACACCAAGTACACATCCGAGTGACCCAAAAACTGGCATGACTTCTTAATCTCGACCTTATTTTCAACCAGCGGGTTGATGCTGATCAGGTCTGCAGGGCTTGTTACCTGCATTTGCGGTTTTTCAGCCATTGAAGACACGGTCCTTTGAGAATTTTCTTTTCCAAATGTTAACGAAACCAAGCTCATTTTGCCACCCTGTTTTTATAGTCGTTATCATTAATGGAGCAACCTTTAATTGCCTACTGGTTAACAAAACCAAACCAAAAACGCTTCAAAAATTGGCTTTTCAAACTTGGCTGGATAGATTCCGAACCACTGAAAATCCAATGTGAGTGAATTTTTGTTAATGGGAGTTAACGATATTTAAATAACCCTATGTAGTATATAAGCATTTGCTTTTTTGCTTTGCTTTGTTTCCAAAAAAAAGGTAAAATTTCTTCTCGATTGAATTTCAGGGCGTATTCCGCCCTTCATTCACTCCCAAGCCTTCATAGACTCTGCTTGGATCGGTTCTTGAATTCCGAACCCGAGGTTCGCTGTATACGGGGTTAAAACACATGAATTGGGACGGGCGGGAAAAGGAGACTATGAAGATCAATGTTCTTGTGGAAAAGAAGGGATTTCCCCCGAAATCAAGTTATGTAGATTATCTTTCTTAATTGCGGGAGGCAGGATTCGAACCTGCGAAGCCACTAAGGCGCCGGCACCTCAAGCCGGTAGAATAGACCGCTATCCGACTCCCGCATGCTTTTGGTTTATGTATTTGTTTTACGACAAGTTTTTTAAGCTCGTTTTGGCTTAGTAGCATACCTTATGCAAAAAACCATCCGGATTCTGTTCGCTCTTGCGCTTTTACTGATTCCAAGTGCGCTTGCGATTAATTTAACCGCGCCTTCGCGCGTACCCGAATCCAATGTCTGGGGATTTTCAATTGGTTTTGGTCCCTTGGACTCCTTTTTTGACGCCGAAGTCGTCTTCGATGGTCAAAAATTGTTCTCTTATTCAAATGGAACCATTATTCCAGACCCCATTGGAAACGCCCGCATTTTGACTGCCGACACGCGTGGTTCGATGGTAGTGGTTTCCCTATTAGGCCAACCAACCGGCAACTACGAACTGATTGCGCGCACGCGCCTCTCCGGCGGCCAGGTCATTGAAGAAAAAAACGCTACTGTTTCGTTTGTTTCCATTATGGATGAAACCGACCGCTCGCAACTCATGTTTGATTTGAACCAAATGCGAAATGCGGTAGAAGAAATTAGGAGCCAAATCCAGGAATTATCCGATGCACTTTCCAACCAAGGAAACTTAAACGAGGAGCAGGCAACGCAGTTGTCCGAAAACGCGGGCAAACTCCAAGAACTGCAGGATTCCCTTACGGCTTTCCAACAGTCGCTGGCTGCGTACTCCGAGTTTGATGCTTCCGTGTCCACGCAATTATCCGAAATCAAAACCAGTCTCAATGACACCGCCGAACAAGTGAACGCCATTTCCGGAAACCCCACCACCGGGTTCTTTGGTTTCACCGGCGCGAACAGCCTTTGGATCGCTTTATTTGTGATCGGGATTATTGCGGTTGGATTCTTTTTCATTAGAAGCCGAAATCAAGCTGTGTAAGTGAATTAAAAAAATCGGGCCTAGCCGGATTTGAACCGGCGACCTCCTGCTATCTCACGCACTATTTTTTATGTCAAATGTCCGTTACGCAACAAATCCGTGCAGGCCCACCTTTAGGTGGTCCACGGGATTGCGCGTACCGAATCGCGCTAGAAGGCAGTTGCCCTATCCAGACTAGGCGATAGGCCCAACTAACAGAGTCATACCCTCAACTTTATTAAATGCTTAATTGTTGTCTTTTAGACCAATGAATGGAATCAAATGGAGCCATTCAAAGGAGAGTACTTCAATATGAATTGTGCGGTCTGCGGCTCGTTTGCCACCAAGTACAATTCCGCGAACCAACCCGTGTGCGGGAGGCATGCGCTTGAAAAAGCAAAGGCACCCAAGTGCCCCATCTGCAAAAAAGAAACCGTGCTTCGAAGCGGCAAATTCGGCTCCTTTTGGGGTTGCACCATGTATCCCAACTGTGTGGGAACGGTTAAACTATAATTTTAAACTAATTGCAATTCTTTTTGTCGCATGGCATCCCCCGTCTGTCCGTTTTGCCGGTTGATTCAAACAGGCGTGGACAGTATAAACGGCCAGCGCTTCGAACGTTCATTTGTCTACGAAACCAACTCGTTTGTAGTTTTTCCTTCCGCCGGAAGTTTTGTGCAAGGATACGTATTGATCGTTCCAAAACAGTGCATATTATCCATGAAACTTCTTCCAAGCGCTTTGTTTAAGGAACTGGAAGAAGTGTGCCAGCGAACAAAACAAGTGCTTTCTTCAAAATACGGCCCGGTTATTTTTTTCGAGCATGGCCCGGCGAGCGTTTTTGAACGAGGGGGCTGTTGCGTGGATCACGCGCATATTCATGCGGTTCCGCTGAACAAACAATCCATTCGAAACGAATTATCCGGTCAATTTTCAGAAACTCAAATTAAGAAGTTGGCTGAACTCCAGCATTTTCAATTGCCAAAGGGTTATTTGTTTTTTGAAGAATCGGATGGAAAGCGATTCGCCTACGCCATCAACGATTCTGTTCCATCCCAGTACCTGCGCCAATTAGCGGCACATGCCGCGGGTGTTTCACCTAAATGGGACTGGCGAAAATTTCCTGAAGTAAAAACCATGGATAAGACGTATAAGCAATTGAAACCACTTTTTCGAGTGTGACAATACCGATGACCGTCAAACAGTTTGTTGCCATCAAAGCGTTTATCGAATACCGCGGCAAAATATTGCTTCTGCGCGAATCTGCCGCGTACAGTGATGGTGCGAACGCGGGAAAATTTGATGTTCCGGGCGGGCGCATCACGCCCGGCGAAGGATTCGAAGACGCGTTTTTGCGCGAAATCAAGGAAGAAACCGGACTCGAAATCCAGGTCGGCGAACCCTTTTTTGTCGGCGAATGGCGGCCCGTGGTGAAAGGCGAAGAATGGCAGGTAGTTGGAACTTTTTTTGCCTGCAGAACCAAAACTGACGAAGTGCACTTGAGCAAAGACCACGACCGATACCTTTGGGTCACCCCCGGCGAACACGCCAAGCTGCCGCTTTTGCCTGCCATCAAGGAAGCCTTTGACGCGTATATGAAACGAAAATAAGAGGCTTTACACCTCAATTACGAAATTCTAAAAATGGTGCATTTGAAAATTCGGAATTCAAAATAAGAATTAAAAAATCAGAAAAATTGGCACACCTTTTTTGCAAATCTAAAATAAGAAAAGCTTTTTATACTAGAAAAACGATTATGCTGGAATGCCAAGGCCCCCGAAAACAAAACGATTTCCGGTTGGAACTCCCATCAAAGTTTTTCGAAAAGAGTGGGAAGGGACTCAAAGGCGGGGAGAATCTGATCGAAGAGCACAGAAAAGAGAGCGATCTGACCATGGCTTTTTTACAGGAAGAAGAAATGGATTCTTGCGCCCTGTTCTTGAAAAGGACATCGGCAGGTCAATTAAGCAAGACTGGCTTGACAAAGCAAAGCATCTTGTGGAAGAATTTGGCGACGCCGGAGTAAACCAGTACAGGTCAGACGATGGGAAAGTACTTTATAGAGTTGAATACGATCCAACCAAAAAAAAATTCTATTATTCCTCTACACGAGTGGGATTGGGGCGAGGAATGGGAGAAGATCGGCGAAGTTCCACCGAAGCAGTTGTTCGAAAAGCGAAGCCAGTTAAATAAACAAAAATAAGTTTTTCGAATAAAACCTTCGTTTTTAAACCCTTTTTTGGTTTTTCTTGTTCATGGATTTCAAAAAAACAGTGGCCCAAAAACTCTCCGAGCACTTGCTTCCACTCGGGTACGCGCAAGACAAAATTGTTCCGATGTTTGTAAAGCCACCCAAACCCGAAATGGGGGACTTTTCGTTTCCATGTTTTGGATTGGCACGCGAACTTAAAAAAAACCCCGCGGAACTGGCGCAGGAACTCAAGAAAAAAATCGGAAAGATTTCCGGAATTGAAAAAATAGACACCGCCGGGCCCTACCTGAACTTTTTTGTGGACAGCGCCAAACAAAGCGCCAAAGTGATTTCCGATATTCTAAAGCAAAAAGAAAAATACGGCACCCAAAAACAACCCAAAAAAACCCGCACCATGATCGAGTACTCGGGACCCAACACCAACAAGCCGCTTCACATTGGCCACTTGCGAAACGATTCCATCGGCATGATGCTCTCCAATCTACTTGACACCCAAGGGCACACCGTGATTCGCGCCAATATTCTAAGCAACCGCGGAATCCACATCTGCAAAAGCATGCTCGCCTACCAAAAATTCGGGAATGGCGCCACTCCCAAATCCGAAATGAAAAAATCCGACCACTTCGTGGGAGACTATTATGTGCGCTTTGCACAGGAAGCTGAAAAAAATCCTGCGCTGAACTCAGAAGCCCAAGCCATGCTTGAGCAGTGGGAAAAAAATGACAAAGCAGTGCGCGCCTTGTGGAAAAAAATGAACAAATGGGCCGTGGACGGATTCAAAGACACGTACAAGCGCTTCGGAAGCCGCTTTGATGTCTGGTTCTCCGAATCCGATTTTTTCAATTCGGCGAAGCCCATCCTTGAAAAGGGGCTTTCGACGGGCGTGTTTGAAAAAACAGAAGACGGCGCCATTATTGCGCGCCTTGAAAAACACGGCTTGCCCGACAAAGTCGTATTACGGCGCGATGCTACTTCATTGTATGTTACCAATGACTTGGCTTTAACGCCGCACAAGGTGCAAAAATACAAACTGGACTCTAATATCTGGATCGTGGCCAACGAGCAAAACCTGTATTTCCAGCAATTAATCAAAATTTTTGAGTTATTGGGTTACACGTGGGCGAACCGCTGCCGGCACGTCGCCTATGGACTCGTGCACCTGCCCGAAGGGCGCCTTAAAAGCCGCGAAGGAAACGTGGTGGATGCGGATAACCTCATGGACGAAATGACAAAATTAGCGGCAAGCGAGGTTCAAAAACGCTTTCCGGACTTGCCCGAAAAAGAAATTCAAAAACGCGCCGCTGCCATCGGACTTTCGGCCATCAAGTTCTTTATGCTTAAATTCGACCACCGCAAAGACTTCGTGTTTAACCCGTCCGAAAGCTTGTCGTTTGAAGGCGAAACCGGGCCCTATCTGCTCTACACCTACGCGCGCGCCAAAAGCATTCTGCGCAAAGCCAAAGGAATTCCAACCGCCAATTATGCATTGCTTTCAAATCCTTCGGAAAAACAAATCGTTTCACTTTTAGCCGAGTTCCCCGGCAAACTCAAAGAAACGAGTGAACACTTATCCCCGCACCTACTGTGCCATTACCTCATTTCACTTGCGGCGGCATTCAATTCGTTTTACCACGAACTGCCCGTGCTTACCGCAGACACTGAAACCAAAAATGCGCGCACGGGACTCGTATCTGCCACCGCACTTGTGCTGCAGCACGGACTCAACATCCTTGGAATTGAAACACTCGAAAAAATGTAAGATTGCAGTCAGGCCCACCGAAGGTGGTCCACCGGACCGCGCCTACGGAATGGCGCAGGTATAAAAACCCGTTAATGCCTTATTTTTTACGGATGAAAAAAGAGAAGATTGTCCGTGCAGCTCCACAGCGTTTGTTCAACCAAATCACCCGCCAAATGAAAGCCTTTCATTCCAAGCCGGATGAAAAACTTCTTTTGCGTGCGTTTGAACTTTCGATTCGCGCGCATGGCAATCAAAAAAGAGCCTCCGGCGAGCCGTACTGGACGCACCCCGCCAATGTCGCTTTGATTTTAGCCAAATGGGGAGCCGATTCTTCGACGATTGCTGCTTCGTTTTTGCATGACGTGCTGGAAGACACTCCGCTGACTCAAAAAGAACTTAAGCGCGAATTCGGCCCCTCCATTACGCATCTCGTGGAAGGCGTCACGAAACTCGATCAAGTCGCCAAAATGGGAAAAAAATTCACAGACATTGCCAATATTCAAAAAATCATGCTGGCGGCTTCCAAAGACTGGCGCGTCATGACCATTAAACTGGCGGACCGATTGCATAATGTCCGGACCCTATCGTACCTGCCTGTGCGAACCCAAAAACGCGTTGCCACTGATGCCTTGCTGCTCTATGTTCCCATTGCCCGAAAACTCGGATTGCATTCGTTAGTGGATGAACTCACCGACACTGCGTTTTATTTCATTGACAAAAAAGCCTATTTGGCGACAGAACGGACGATTCAAAAAAGCATTCAGCATAAACGTGCCGCCATGCAATCGGTTATCCGAAGCCTCAAAAAAAAGCTCCCCAAGGCCCGCTTTTTCATGTACCGCAAAAACATTTATCATGTTTACACCAAACTGAACAAAACCCAAAAAGACATTGATTCGCTTTCCGACGTGCAGGTGTTATGCATTGAAACCAAAACAGCTCCCGAATGCTACGAAGCACTCGGTCAGGTTCACTTGCTGTATCCGCCGATTCCTAAAAAAATAAAGGATTACATTGCCATTCCACAGCCGAATATGTACGCGGGACTCCACACCACCGTCATTGGGCCTAAAGGAAGGCCCCTCAAAGTCTATATTGCGACCCGCAAGATGTTTGATTTAAACAACCGCGGAGTCATGGCCATTGACAACGAAGTATTGCGGTTTTTGCCCCAGATTCGGAATCGCATTGAAAAAATTGACCAGCTGTTTAACCTTCCCACCAATTTTGAAGAAGCCAACGAATTCATGTCGGCACTCGAACTGGATTTTTTGCCCAAAACCATCTCGGTATTTACCACCGAAGGCGAAAGCTTTGAATTGCCCATTGGCGCAACGCCATTGGATTTCGCGTTTTATTACCTCGATGGCCATGGCGAACGGCTTTGGAAAGCCAAAGTCAACGGCCAGTTTGTAAATCTGAATCATCCCCTTGAGTCCGGTGATATTATCGAGTTTTTGCTCTCCAAAGAAAAACAATTCAATGAACGCTGGATCAAAATGGCCAATACGCAACTCGCCAAAAAACGAATCCAGGCACTGGCGCATCCTTCGTCGCAACCCCGAAACATTGACGTCGTGGTGTTTGCCAAAGACCGATTGGGAATCCTTTCGATTCTCACCGAAGCCTTTTCCATGGCACGCATCAAACTCCTGGCTACGACCAGCATTTCGTACCGCGGCGAAACCGTGAGCCACTTTAACCTCGGAGACGTTTCCATGAAAAAACTGGCGGGTGCACTCGAAGAAATCCGAAAAATCGCGGGAGTCATCAAGCTCAAAGCCGTGGACCTGAACGAACCGGATGCGTAAAAAAATAAATTGAAATTTTTGTCATTTATTCAAAAATTCATGCGATTTTTTCTATTCGAAAAATAGAATTCGATTAATTTATTTTTTTGTGTTTGTTCTGCGGAATTGATTCTACTGCAAAACTATTTTTTAAAATGGGGCAGTGGAGAGTAAGCCGCCTTCTATTCCTCGCAGACGCGCTGCGGCACCGAAAATCACGGACAAAGTCCGTGCGGGTGCACCGGCTCGAAAGCCGGTTTTGTCTGCATCCATCTAAGCCACCGGCAAAGGGTGTTGCACTTCTCTCCCTGTGACAGGAGTTTTAACCACAAGCCGTTTCAATCGGTACTATCAAAGCATGAAAAAGCAGGGTGCTGAAAGCACCCTCTCCGTCACGCTCGGACGCGACCGAGCCGTTTCTGTTCTTGTGGGCTTCTTCTCAGAAGTGATTTTGGATTACTGAAGTGGGCGGACTTTCTTCACTTGAAACCTGAATGAGCCAAGCGTTGGCAGACCTTCCACTACCCCATAAATTATGTAGTAAAAGACTTTTTAAAGAAAAGGGTCATTGTATATGGGCCTTTAAAGCACTTGAAAGCCTTTTTTTGCGATTGGAGGGGAAAAAAAATGAATCCTTGGCTGGCTGGAATCGGGATTGCGCTTGTCCTCTTGGCAGGCTTTGTCGTTCTATTTCCGGCACCCGCGGTGAACTCCACGCAAAACCCCGATATTGAAACCGTGTCCGATTCCGACCTGGTTGAAGGCGTCGTGGTCGAACCTCCGCGCGAATTTGCATCCCTTTCCGAATGCGAAACGATTTCAACGACCGAGCGGCCCACGTGTGTTCAGGAAGTGGCCATCCAAAGCGCAGACCCTGCAATTTGCGAAGGACTTGACGCCGATTCCGTGGACTGGTGCAAAGGAAAAGTCCTTGTATCCAAAGACGCGTTTGAATCCTGCGATACGCTTTCAGCAAACGCGGCCAACCAATGCTATTTTGATGCGGCCCGCAAAACCAATCGCGAATCCTATTGCCAATCCATTTCACTCGTGTTTGTGCGCGATGACTGTTACCGAGGCGTTGCCGAAGCAAACCAGGATTTGCGGATCTGCGATTCGATTTCAGATGCAGACATCAAAGACGATTGTTTTTTACGCGTGGTTCTTTCGCTTGAAAACCCGAATCCATCCGATTGTACGCGCATGGTGGCCTCCGATATGCGCGACGACTGCTATTATGGAACCGCCTTGATTTTACACGATGCTTCAATCTGCCAATCCATTCAGGACGAATACTGGAAAAGCAACTGCCAAACCGATGTCCTGAACCCGGACGCGTTTTCGTACGGGGAATAAAACGAATTCGAAATCACGCCCCGAATAAACTCTTTGGATTATGTCTTTTTTGCCGCTTTTTGAACCGGTTCGTTTATAAATTTCAAACAAATATGATATAGTATTCAAATGGTGAAAAAAATGGAAAAAACGCAAACAAAGGAATTTGTCCAAAAAGACATGATGCTGGGCGAAATCGTTTCACGGTTTCCCGAAAGCATCGAACCCCTTTCCATAGCCGGAATTCACTGCGCGGGATGCGGAACACACTTTGATGCAACGCTGCAAGAAGCCGCGAAGGAAAAAGGAATCGAATCCGGACAGCTTGAAAAACTGCTTGACAAAGTCAACGCCACCATTACGCAAACCCAAGCGGACTTCGGCTTAAAAGACGGCGAATCCAAAACCGTGGCACTTAGTTCACGTGCTGCGGACAAAATCAGGGACCTGATGCAAAAGCAAGAAAAGGTCTCGGGTCTTCGCTTTGCTGCCATGCCGGGCGGATGCTCCGGTTACAGTTACGTGCTGGCCTTTGAAGAAAAACCAACGCAAAACGACGAAGTCTTAGAAGAAAAAGGAATCCGCGTATTCGTGGACAAATACATGCTGCCCCTTTTACAGGGAAGCCGCGTGGACTTTGTTGATTCGCTGCAAGGAAGCGGTTTTAAAATCACGAACCCGAATGCCAAAAGCAGCTGCGGATGCGGCCAATCGTTTTCCTGAATAAGCCGCATAAATGGCCCTCAATTCCTGATTTGGGGCAAATGACCATTTTTTTGTTTTTTTCGCTTAATTCTGGAAGTATCAAAAACGGGTTTTTAAATTAATTCCTACTTTTAGTGTATTCAAGTTTGATCCTGTTTAACGATACTCCCCTTTAGTCTGTGTGATGCCCCTATGACCGATGAAAAGAAAGAATCCCAAGTAATCAAAGAAAATCTCGGGCGAAATACCCTGTCCGCTTGGGAGCGCCTGGACGACGGCGATACCAAACGCGTGTACTCTTTTGCCGATGAATACAAGAACTTTCTCCGAAGTGCCAAAACCGAACGTGAATTCGTAAGCGTAATCGCACGCTTGGTGGAAAAACAAGGCTATCAATCGCTGGATAGTGCTCCCTGCAAACCGGGTGCCAAACTCTGGATCAAAAACAAGGAACGAAACATCTGTTTAATCCGCATTGGAAAACACGGGTTAGAGCGTGGCCTCCGAATTCTTGCCGGTCACATCGATGCCCTGCGGCTCGATCTCAAAGCCTACCCGTTTTTTGAAGACGCTGCCATCACCTTCATGAATACGCATTACTATGGCGGAATCAAAAAATACCATTGGGTCAACCTGCCACTTGCGCTCCACGGCGTGGTATTCACCAAAAAAGGCGCCAAAGTCGAAATCGTTATCGGCGAGCGCGAAGACGAACCCATATTTGTGATTCCGGATCTGTTGCCGCATGTGGGAACCAAGGCCATGGCTGAAAAAAAGATCGGCGAAGTCATCACCGGCGAAAGCCTCGATGCCATTGCTTCTTCGCTTCCGTTGTTTGAAAAAGACGCAGCTGAAAAAACAAAGCTCCGGCTCTTAAAATACCTGCATGAAAAATTCGGGCTTATGGAAGAAGACTTTGTTTCAGCGGAGCTCCAGCTTGTTCCGGCACTGCATCCGCGCGACATCGGGTTTGACTCTGCCATGATCGGGGCCTACGCGCACGACGACCGATCCAGTTCTTTTTGTGCGCTGGCTGCCCTATTAGACACTCCAGAGCCACCGGATCACACCTGCATGGCGATTTTTTTGGATAAAGAAGAAATTGGAAGCACGGGCTGCACGGGTGCCGAATCGTTGTTTTTGGAAAACGTCGTGGAAACCCTGTGCCAAAAACTGAGTCACACGCAAAGCGCCCACCAGGTCCTGTCTGCCTCCAAAATTATTTCCGCGGACGTAACCAGTGCCATAGACCCCAAGTACCGCGAATTTTTTGATTCAACGAACGTGAATTATTCCGGATTCGGAGTCTCGATTGAAAAAGGAACCGGCTACGGCGGCAAATACGATGGAAGCGAAGCCACTGCCGAATACCTCTCCTGGATCCGCCAGATTTTTGATGCCGCCAAGGTGCCTTGGCAGACCGGTGAAATTTCCAAAGTCGACGAAGGCGGCGGCGGAACCGTGGCCAAATACTTTGCCAAATACGCCTGCGACATTATTGACATCGGACCACCCGTGCTGGCAATGCATTCCCCCTGCGAAATCATCAGCAAAGTGGATCTGTTCTGCGCCTACAAAGGCTACAAAGCCTTCCTCGTGGCCAAAGACTAAATCATTCGCAAGTGCTTTTTGGGCAAACTCCAAGGCTTGTACTGCACCCAAATGAATAAAAAAGGGCAGTCGAAATAATTTATAGTAAACAATCAATCGATTCCACTTTCAGGAGTTTTTTTGGCTATGCCATTGAAAATTGAACACGACAAACCGAACTGCATCGGATGCGGCGCCTGTGCCGCTGTCGCACCCGATTTTTGGGAAATGGACGGCGACAAAAGCCACCTTAAAAAATCCAGCGAAGGCGGACCCTACGCGGGCGGCGAAGTCCTGGATATTGAAGACAAAGACAAGGAAAAAAACATGGAAGCCGCGCAAAGCTGCCCCGTGAACGTGATTCACTTAAAAGACAAAGACGGAAAACAACTGATTTAATCCTGTTTTAAAAATAAAAGAATTTAGAAACTGAAATTGCATTTGAGCCTCTTTTTGTATTCTCCGCCATCCAGGGCAGTACCTAAGGGTGTTTCTTTAAATCCTTTTTTACTCCCATTCTATCATGGTCAAAAATTCGGTGTATTTGCACCATTCCTCGAGTCAAACCCATGTGGGAAGCCTACCGGATCCTACGAATATCAGCGAAATCAAGTTTGATGAAAACGGAAAAGAAGCCATGATCACGGTTTTTTGCCGGGTTCACGAAAACAAAATCAACGAACTGCGGTACGAATCCACTGCGAGTATTCCGGTGAACGCGTCGCTATCGTACCTGGCGGAGCACCTGACTGGAAAACATTTATCCGAAGCATTCAAGCTCCATTCCGCGAACGTCATTTCGGCGCTGGACCTGCCGCCCAATTACCATTACTGCGCGGCACGCGCGCTTGAAGCCATTCAAAAAGCATTGTCCCAAAGCGATGATCCGTTTGACAAAGCCTTCCGAAGCTTATCCGCGTACAACGGCCCCTTTGAAAAAAACCAGCCGATTGGGTTTGAAGACTGATATTCCGTCTCCGATTAATGCGGGTTCTGCATTAACGCGACAAAAGCAAATACCTGCGCAGACACGATATTTATAAAGTACAGAGCCGTTTTTCTCTTTGGATGACGTTGTTGAACAACCGCTGGCCGCTTGCAGAATGGAGTGCAGCGCTTTTAGTTTTTTTAGCCGGACTTGGATTTGACTATTGGTTTTCGGGTTCTCTAAGTGAACCATTGCAAGCAACAGTACTATCAAGTCCTTTGGTCGTTAATTTTCTTTTGGGCTGCGCGCTGCTGGGTCTAATTGCGCTTTTGGTACTTCCCTTTGCGTCTAAAAGCGGTGCACAACCCGTGCTTCGTCGTTTGGGTGAATTATTTTTTCTGCCATTTACTCTCTTGCCTGCGACCATTGCGGGGCTTCTTGCAGGCATTTTAGTCTATTTGCAGTGGTCGGAACTATTGGGAATTTTTGTCACTGTTTCCGTTTTTCTTTTTGTGAAACCGCTGGTGTCAAAACCAAAAGAAGAATTTCTTAAACAAACCGAAAACCAGGTCACGATATCCGAAACAACAATGGGTCGAACAACGGATTTGATTGAACTAACTGCTGTTCCGCTTTCAAAACCCTTGTATGGATTCGGATATATGGCGTTTATCACATTGTTTATCGTAATGCTCGTTGCTATTGTATGGGTCAGTCAATTGTGGGTTCTGCTTATTTTTGTCGGAGTTGTCTTAATTGCGCTCAAAAGCATGCTGTTTAACACTGAACTGATTTCGCTTGCAGTTGATTCAAATCGGATTTTGTTAACGACTTCTAAAAAAGAGACGCAGGAGTATGTTTGGAATAACGCGTATCAGCTTAGGATTGCACATTACAAAAATGAAAGCGCAGACCTAACGATGGTTCAGATTGTAAGCAAAGGAAAGTCACCTGCTGTTTTCAGTGCACTGCTGAATGAAAAATATTTGGTGGTTAAAGAAAAACTAGGCCAAGCTAAATTCCTGACTGCGGTCGAAAAAAAGATTCGAAATACTTCTATTAACACTACTTTCGCACGCATTTAGCTTTTTAGAATTCAAAACAACGCGTGCTGTCCAAGCGCTTGCCGCGCTAACAAATATTCAAGTGTGCTTTCGGCGCCCTGGTTCACGTTGATTTCAGTCGGCGACAAACCGTCGTAGCAGCCATTGCTTTTGCGGTCCAGCATGACGCAATTCAAGGAATTCCGGCCAAAAAACCATTCAAACGAAATCTTGGCATTCTTTTTGTACTCCTCTTTTTTAGCCATTTCATGACCCTTCAGATACGCCGTTGTCATGGTGCCGGCTTCAATCGGCTGCTGGTTAAAAAACGCGCGCTCGGACCCTTTCACATACCAGCCATGATGGCCCACCGGCATTAGGGTATTTTCGAGAATCAATTCTTTGGAAAGCATATCGAGTGAGCGCGTGGCAACTTTGAGGCATTCTTCATTTTGAAGCACTTCCGAGGCATTAAACAAGGCTTCACAAATCGAAGCATTCGCATACGTGAGAGACTCTTCAAACCAATGCCAGTCTCCCTCCGAAACCTCGTGAAACTGGTTCACCAGTGAATCCGTCAGTCTTGAAACCATGCGCAGAATACTTTCATCTTTTTCGGGATACTTCGCAAGCCCTAAAAGCGAAAACGCCTTGGCACGCGGGGAGCCCAGACTCGTCACGTTTTGAACCGAACTCAAAAACAATTCGCGTGCCTTATGATGCAAGGACACCGGCAGGTTGGCGGCCGCAGCGTTCCCAAGCGCCCAAATGGTCCGCCCAAACGAATCCTCACTTCCATAGCGGTCCAAAAACTCATGCTGCGCATCCACGATATTATGAAACCACCCGGTGGGTGTTTTGCAATACTCCAAAAAATTCAGATACTTTTTGGCCTGGCGCTGCATCTTAATCGAAGGTGAAAATTCAAGCGCCCGGAGTGACACCAACAGCGCGCGGGCGTTGTCATCCGAAGTATACCCGCTTTTGGGATTGGGCTCGAAAAAATTCGCAAACTGAATAATTCCAAACTCGTCCGTTAAGCGGTGCATATGCGAATACGACAACTGTGGAAGCTTATTAATGAATTCAAAATCAAAATGATGCACATCCGTAAACACGGACGCATACTGATTCGCGACATTGGGCCAGACCATTTTGCGCGAAAACGTAAAGGCACTGTTCTCCAAACGCCGAATGAGTTCCGGGTCTTTCAAAAGCCGAAGAATTCCGCGCTCAAACGCCAAGTGATTATTCACCGGCACCAGAATGCCACGCCCCTCGCCAAACACTTCTTCGTTGTACTTGGAGCGCGTCACCACGGACGCTTTACCAGCTGCCATGGCATACGATGTGGTCCCGCTGCAGATCTGATTTTTATCCACGGACGGCGACAGGTAAATATCTGCCATCTGCAAGAGCTCGATTAATTCATTAAGCGTCAGATACCGGTTCAGGAACTTCACATGCGCATCCACCCCCAGCGTGCGCGCCAATTCTTCCAATTCATTCCGGTACGATTCGCCTTCGTGCGCGCGTACCTTTGGATGCGTCTCCCCCGCCACGACATACACGCAATCCGGATACCGCGCGACAATCTTTGGAAGCGCCCTGATTACAAACTCAATTCCCTTTCCGCGGCTTAACAATCCAAAGGTCAGCAAAACGGTTTTGTCGCTCAAGCGGTACTTTTGCTTGAAAAAATCCTTTTTTCCCGGAACAATCTCGGGTACGCCATGCGGCACCACAAACATTTTTTCCAGCGGCACGCCATAATCCGAATGCAGAATCTTTTTGGCAATATTTGTCATGACCACAATGGCCTTGCTTTTGTCACAAATCTTCTGAACCACTTCCAGACGCTTAGCGTTCGGTGCAGGCAGCACCGTATGAAAAGTGGTCACGGCATCCTTTTTGAGGTGATCCAAAAACTTCACAATGTATTCGCCGTATTCGCCCCCAAACAAACCGAATTCATGCTGGAGATTAACGACTCCGATTTTTCGTTTTCGATTCAGGCGTTCCGCAATCTTTGCATAATCTTCGGGAACGGAAGAATCCAGCTGATACAAGACCTTCCCATTGTACTTGTAAATGCTTGAACTGCTCTCATTCAGCGCTATGACTTGGGGCCGGAAAAAATGCCCGAATTTTTCCTGAATCGAATCGCTTAAGTCACGGCTAAACGTCGCGATTCCGCACTCGCGCGGCGGAAAACTAGAAACAAAAACAATGGAGGACTGCGCTGACACGAATCAATTACCCCGCTTGCGTCTCCCAACGCGTACTTAGTAGGCGCTCCGCATATTTAATCCTTGCGTCGCGCGCTTTCGATCACGCGTGCCGATGGACCCGCTTTGCGGGGCCTGTCTTAGTTTAGGAAGCGTCGAAGAGGTTTCACCAGCTGCACGTACGCGGATGTCGCAAGCAAAGGAATATATTTCACCATTTCCCATATCTTTCTTGGAATGGATCTAAAAACCGACCTGCTCGCTCTTGCCAGCATTCAAAAATGCGCGACCCCGCACGGATTGTTTGCCAGCGCGCCGCCGAACGGCTACACCATGGTGTTTGCACGCGATTCGATGATCTCGCTGATTGGAGCCAGCGCAAGCCCGGCTTCTTTTATTCAAAAGCAGTTCGCGAAAAGCCTTGAAACTCTGGCGCGATTCCAGTCTCCCACTGGACAGATTCCCAATGCCGTGGATCATTATGACCCCCGCCGCGAACCCACTGTCTCATTTTCAACGATTGACTCAACGCTCTGGTGGCTGGTCGGCCTCAAGCACTATGCGAAGCGCTTTAACGACGAGTCGATGCTCCGCAGATTCAAACCGAATGTCCAAAAGGCCTTTCACTGGCTCGCCTGTCAGGACACGGGCGAAGACTCCATGCCCGAACAGCACCCCACAAGCGACTGGCAGGACGCCTTCCCACACAAATACGGCCACACCATCAACACGCAGGCACTGTACTATCTGGCGCTGCGTTTGCACGGCCAGCAAGCCTTGGCACAGCGCGTGCGCGAGGCCGCGAATGGCAAAAAACGCGAGGATTGGTGCCTTTGGAGCGACGAACTAGGATATTACCGCGCCTGGCGATGGAAAAACCACGGCCAATTCCACGAAACCGAAGACTGGTTTGACTCACTTGGAAACCTCTTGGCGATTCTCACCGGCTTTGCCACCGAACACCAAGCCCACTCCATTCTCAAATTCATTGAAAAACACAAAATTGCCAAACCGTTTCCGATTCGCGCGATTTATCCGCCCATTTCCTCCAAGTCGCGTGAATGGCAGGATTATTTCACGGACAGCGCCGCAGGCGTTCCAAACGAATACTTAAACGGCGGCATCTGGCCCTTCATCGGCGGACTCTATGTCTGCGCGCTCGTGTATGTTCGCGAATTCGATTCGGCACGCGAAGCACTGGCGCTGCTTGGACAAGCCAACCGCTTAAGTCCCGCCAACCCGTTTCCCGAATGGGTGCGCCCAACGGATTCACAGCCCTTTGGCGAACACCAGGCATGGTCCGCGGGCGGGTATCTTTGGGCGGCGCATGCGGTGGCGACGAAAAAAGTGCTATTGTTTGAGTAGTTTACAATTAGAATAATTTTCCTTTGTTTGGCAAAGAATTACAATCCAAGCTTTTGTTCAATCGTTTTCTGGATTTTTTTGGCGACGATTTTGTAATCGAACTCTTTTTCGGCGCGCTTTCTTCCGGCTTTGCCCATTTTGCGTGCCAGCTTGTCATCCGTCAACAGTTTCAATAAGTACTCTGCAAGGTCATCCACGTTCGCACGGTAGCCAAAAGTCTTGGGTTCGTCAAACTTGATGATCTGTTTTTCGGCAAAGCCCATGTGCGGATACACCCATTCCTCACTGAGCTTGACTTCCTCCGCGACGCGTGCAAGGTAGCCGGTTTCACCATGTACTACGGTGTCGCGGCAACCCCCCGCATCAATTGCGATCACGGGTTTTCCAGCGGCCATGGCTTCCACATGCACCATGCCAAAGCCTTCAATCCGGCTCGGCGCTGCATACACGTCGCACGCATTCAAAAACACGTTCATAAACGGCCGCGACAATCCGCCGCCAAAAAACCGGATCTTTTTTTTATCCAGACCGTTCGTTTTGATAATTTCATTCTCCGCCTGGCGATGGTAAAAGGGTCGCCCATTCACCCAGCTCTTGCCAAAATACACCCAGTCTTTAAATTCGTTATCCACAATCGACAGCGCCTGCAATACTTCCTGCGCGCCCTTGCTCGTGATATCGCCTCCCACGGTTGCAATCACCTTGGTGCCCTCCGGAATATCCAGCTGGCGCCGCATCTCGACTACTTTCGGGTCGTCGGATGCAAGCGGCATCATTTCTTTTAGGTCAATTCCAATCGGCATCGGCACGATGTTTGGGTTGGTCACGCCGTCGCGGTGATAAACCTCTTTGACCCAGCGGCTCGTGGTAAACATCAGGGGCAATTCGTTGAGTTCCTTATGATAATTGCTCACCCAGCCATCCGCATTCAGCCACGGGACGGGCTGCACGTTGTTTTTTTGGGGTTCAAAAATCAGGTCCGGTGCGTTTCCCCAGTATCCGATTCCAATCACGCAATCGGGCTTGAAACTCTTGTAAAGCCACTCCTTTTCCATGACGGAATCATAGTTGCATTCCGCTGCATTCACCTTGTTTGCAAGGAGTCCGCGGTGCAAAAAATGGCCCTGCAGGCTCACGCCGTCGAGCTGGACCGGAAAAGGATAAAGCACAAGGGGTTTCATTGGATTCGCCTGAAGCGTTCAATCGCATGACAGCTCTTCACTTCAAAGCTATCTGCTGCACTAAAACCATACACCTTAGTCATTAAAAATTTCTTCTTTGCAAAAATCGCGCGCGAAAGACGCACTTCGAGCGCGCCGCGCTTCATTGGAACACCAATCTTCGCGCGATTCTTCTTGATCGCAAAGCAATACGCGCGACGCGTCCGCAAGCGGCCGCGTTCCAAGAGCGCCTTCACTGCCACGTGGCACTCCTTATGGCGGATATGCCCGTATTCGCCGTTAAATGCATGAAAAAAGACAAAATCAAATGGTTGTAAACCCGCAAAGCGGGCGATTTGACGCGAGAGTAAAGGAATGGATTGCCGCTTGTCCAAAGGCTCATCTACAAGTCCATGAATCCGGCCCTTCACCCCCAGTTGCTCGCACACGCGCCTGAATTTGGGTGCGCGGTCCTTGTCCCAGTTGCGGCTCAAGCACTCCACGCGCCAGTCCCACCCGGAGTGACTTAGAATCAACCCGCCCGCCCAGATGGTTTCATCATCCGGGTGCGCGACAATCATCAAGGCGCGGGGTTTGCGAGAAGTATTCGAAGTCTTTTGACCCTTTTGAGTCCGTTTATTCAAATCAGCATTCCTTGAAATGACAAATCACCAATTTTAATTGCTTTATTCGCATTTCGTATTTATTTTCTATTTGAACCAAGTCAAGGAATTCAGAATCTGCTTTACCTGCAGCCGGCGCACGCTGATGGCAGTATCTCCGGCGCCTGAAAACACAAGCAGTTCCTTGTTTTTGCGTGCCGGCACCACGCCGCACGGAAACGCGACATTGTTCACAAATCCGACTTTTTCTTCGGATAATTCCGGTGAAAAGAGGGGCGTGGTTTTAGGAGAGCGCGCCAGTATCAACTCCGGATTTTTAGGATCAAACACTACGGCACCCGCCGAATACACGCGCGGAGATTCCGGGTCTTCGGGGTCCAGGGGTGAAACGCCATGGTAAATCTCCAAAAACCCCTCCGGAATATGAATCGGGGGGGCTCCTGCCCCAATTTTGAGCGAATCCCATCCGTCAAACCGCGGATGCATCAGGGGCTTGTCATGCCCCCAAAACTCCAAGTCCTTGGAATACGAAATCCAGATCGATGGGCGATTAAAATTCATGGTGCCCTCCGGCCGGTGCAAAGCCACAAAAAAACCGTTCACCTTCTGCGGAAAAAGCACCACATCCTTGTTCTGCTGGGAAAACACAGTGCCCATCCGCTTCCAATGCTTTAAGTCAGTCGAGGTCGCAAGCGAAGTGGAGACCCCTGCACGCTCGGACACATGCACATAACTCATGGCGTAGGACTTGGTTTCGTGAAAATACACCATTCTTGGATCCTCGACTCCGAATTCGCCTTCGCCACTGATTCCAAAAAAGTCGGGTTTGTCGCTGATCGAGAGCACGCGCTCGGCTTCGGAGTCAACGATCACGCGCCGCAGATGCGAAATGGTCGGAAGGCGCGTCAGACCATCAGGCGTGACAAAGGATTCGTTGGTCCACTTCATGCGCTTTCGCGGAATTTTTTCCATTTTGATGCTGAAATGGTCCTTTCCAATCATCTGTGGCGACAAAAAGTACCGCTCGCCATGAAACGGCGTCTCGGCAACGCGCGCATACAATAAAATCTTTTCATCCTTGAGGCGAATCGCGGAGGGGTTGAGAATTCCCCGCAGCCGCATGCGACTGGATGTCGGGCGCAGCGAGGTCGGACGAACCAAAATGCGCGGACGCGAAACAATCATAGCAAAACCAGACTACGTAGGAAAACAAAGTATTAATAGTTTTCGCTGCATCCGGACCCGGCAAAAACGCAACGAATTAAATGGGATACAGACCCTTTTGTGCTGAATCCAAATGCGAAACGTTACTATTGGAAAGATCATTTCACTCCTGGAAAAAGAAGCCGCGCAATACCAGGTGCCGGTGGTTGAATTAATGCAAATCCAAACCCGCGATCCGTACAAGGTTTTGGTTACAACGATTCTTTCCGCACGCACCAAAGATGAAACCACCGCGAAGCGCGCTCCCGAATTATTCAAGCGCGCACCAAATTTGGAAGCACTCTCGAGGCTTACCGAAAAAGAGATTCAAAAGCTTATTTTTCCGGTCGGGTTTTACAAAAACAAAGCGCGGTTTCTCAAAAACCTCCCGCGTGTACTTGCGGAAGAATTCGGCTCCGTGATTCCCCAAACCGTGGAAGAACTCGTGCGGCTGCCCGGCGTGGGGCGCAAAACCGCGAATCTGGTCTCCGCCGTGGCCTTTGAAAAACCCGCGATCTGCGTGGATATCCACGTGCACCGCATCATGAACCGGCTGGGATACGTGAAAACGCAAACGCCGTTTCAAACCGAAATGACGCTTCGAGACAAACTCCCTGAAAAATACTGGCTCAGAATCAACTCACTGCTGGTAGCGTTTGGGCAGAATCTCTGCCGTCCGGTTTCGCCGCACTGCAGCAACTGCCCTCTTCGTCCCCATTGCCCACGCGTCGGCGTAACCACTTTCCGATAAGAAATAAGAACAGGATTGAACTGAAGATAGACGGAGATTAAGTTCCCCATGGAAAAGATTACTGAATTGCAAATCGGAAAAAAAGCACCCGCGTTTTGTATGCCAAACCAAAACGGAAAGAAAACCTGCCTGAAAAATTTTGCGAAGCAATGGGTCGTACTGTACTTTTACCCCAAAGATGACACGCTCGGCTGTACCATTCAGGGAATCGAATTTACCAAAGAAAAAAAACAATTCGAAAAATTAAACGCGGTCATTTTGGGTGTAAGCTCCGATAGGGGCGAAAGCCACTGCAGGTTCATTGAAAAACATGCACTTGGAATCACGCTTCTATCCGACATCAATCACCCGGTGGCCCAAAAGTACGGCGTTTGGCGCGAAAAAAACATGTACGGCCACCAATACTTCGGAATCCACCGAAGCACCTTTCTGATTGCACCCGGCGGAAAAATCGCGCACTGCTGGTACGGCGTGACACCTGCAGGGCACGCGACGCAAGTATTGAACCAGCTCAAACTATCGGGAGCAGATTCAAAATGAAGCCAAAACAGGTCAAACCAAGCCGTCCAAGGGGGTCCTCTGCAAACCTCCGTGAACGCAAACTCCAACTGCAGCAAAGAGACGATGCATTCATCGCCCTTGTTTCAGCAAAACTCCCCCCTACGGAGTCCGAACTTCTGGATTTAGCCCGCCAACACAGTATTCCACCTAGTATTGCGATCGAGTTGTTTTACAAAACCGGCTTTAAGTTGCGCGCACGAGGCCTGTTTAAGCGCCGAAGACCTGCATCCGAAACAGAGACTACACAACAGGGTCTTGCATTCTCGGTTTTTTCCCAAAATCAAGGCATGTTCCGAAAACTGGCCAAGCCATTTCTTCTTCGGGGAGTACCATTGGAAATGTTATATGACTACTGTCTGGATAACACGTTCCATGCCGTCGAGTACTTTGATGAAACGCATCCAAGCGGGATTAAGCTTAAGGCGTGGGTTTTTACGTGCTGGAAATCCGCAATGCGTACCGCCTTGCGTGACTATTCCGTGCAAAGGACCCGGTTTCGCTCCATGGAAGTGCCTAGATCAAAGGACCCAGCAGACCGGCTTGTCCATGAACCGGTTGCCAAAACCCGAAGACCCGATGAGATTCTTCAAAGATCTCAGGAATTCAGCGAACGTTTCGCGCAACGGGAGCGATTGCATCGCGCACTTTTTCGGTTGCCTGACAGAATGCAGGCAGTGATTCGCCGGCGCTTTGGAATCGGAACCGGTGTTTCGGAATCACTTAGGGACATTGGACATGACTTGGGGGTTACGCACGAGCGGGTTCGACAAATCGAATCGGATGCGCTCAAAAAACTTCGAAATCTCATGGAACAATCTGAATCGCGTTAAATGCGGTATCCATCCGTAATGCTCTGTGGAATCTACGAACCAAAATCCATTTAAAGCGGCAAATGGGACAAATATATAGTGTAGAAGCGAGATAAGCCCATGGCCATTGGAATAATTCAAAGCAAACCCAAATGATTAAATCCGCTTTTCAGCAGCAATACTATCAATCGTGGTCCCATGAAAATCCTGATGTTAAACCCGCCGTTTTTCACGAAATTCAGCCGCTCTTCGCGCTCGCCTGGGATTTCCAAAGGCGGATGCGTGTACTACCCGCTTTGGCTTGGAGCTGCAACGGGCTGGCTTGAAAAAAAAGGCCACGAAGTCAAATTATTGGATTGCCCCGCCATTGGAATGGCGCTTGAAGAAGTCCTTGCGATTGTCAAAGAATGGAAACCCGCGCTGATCGCGGTAGACACCGTGACCGCGTCGTATACACGCGATAAAGAAACTGTGCAGGCCCTCAAAAAAGCCCTGCCGAGTGCATTCATCGCCATGGTCGGAACCCACGCGAGTTCACTCCCTGAAGAAACACTGCATGAAAACAAAGGCGCGATTGATGTACTGTGCCGAAGCGAATATGATTTCACGCTTGAAGAATTAGCGCAGGAATTAACCGCGAACCCCCAGCACCCGAATCTGGAGAAAATCAAGGGCATTTCGTTTCTGCAGGGAAACGAAGTCTTTCATTCCCCCAGCCGCGACTTAATCACGGGTGCCGAACTGGATGAATTTCCCTTCATGGCCGAAGTGTATCACCGCCACCTGCGCATTCCGGATTATTTTTACCCGAGCGTACTCTACCCTGAAGTCACGATTGTCACCGGCCGCGGATGCCCCTTTTACTGCACCTTCTGCATTTTGCCGCAAGTCATGAACGGCCACAAGTACCGTGCGCGAAGCCCGGAAAACGTGGTCGCCGAACTCAAATGGATTTCCGAACACATGCCGCAAGTCAAAGACGTGATGGTCGAAGACGACACTTTCACCGCGGACCGCGGACGCATTCGAAGAATCTGCGAACTGATTATTGAACAAGGCATTCACACCACCTGGACCTGCAACGCGCGCGCCGATGTGGACCTTGAAACCCTGCAATTGATGAAAAAAGCCGGCTGCCGTTTGATGTGCGTGGGATTCGAATCCGCGGACCAAGGCGTACTGAATAATATCAAGAAAGGAACCGTGGTCCCCAAGATTTACGATTTCATGAAAAGCGCCAAGACCGCCCAAATCCAGGTGCACGGCTGCTTTATGATGGGAAACCGCGGCGAAACCAGGGACACAATCCAAAAAACCGTTCAAATGGCCATTGACTTGGACCCGGACACGGCCCAATTCTTTCCGATCATGATCTATCCCGGCACGGAAGCCTTCCGATACGCCGAAGAACAAGGACACCTGACCACTCGCGAGTGGGACCACTGGCTGCTCGGCGACGGAACCCACAACTCGATTGTTTCAACGCCGCAATTATCCTCGGAAGAACTGGTGCGCGAATGCGACAAAGCGCGCATCCGATTCTATTCCCGCCCAAAGTACATGCTCTCGAAAATCAAGCAGATTTTTACGAATCCGCGCGACATTCCGCGCATTCTCAAAAGCGGCTGGATCTTTTCCAAGTACTACTTTAAAGAACTGCGCGAAACCTGGAAAGACTTCGTGTCTAAAAAAACAAACGAATCATCCAAATTAATCACAACAATTAGTTCGTAACGGAGTCTATAACGAATTTTGGTTTTCAAATCCAATTTTTTTAAAATTGAGTTATTTGAGGTACTTTTATGCCCACTGACTGGCTTGATTCCATTTCCGAAAAACAGATAGCGGCCTGCTTTGTGTTCTTTATCCTGTACGTTATTATTTTCCATGCCATGGCACTGGTAGGACTTGCGTACGCACTAAATGATAATTTTGATCCATCCGCTTCTAACGGTTTTTCCGCTACAAACTTTGGCATTTCAATTCTGGGCTTTCCCTTTGTGACACTTTTCACCACGCTTTGGCCTACGATTGATGCGATGATACCCTCCGTGCCGTACGATTTACTGTACGAATCCGCTTTCCTCCTAAACGCGCTCACATGGACCCTTGGATTTTTCACACTATCCAAACGATTCATCCGATAAAAAAATGAAAGAATTCACTTTATCCTTTCTTTTCCAGCATGCGCTTCATTTTTTCCCAGTAATGCTCGTGCCACCCATCGGAAATTTCATCCAAGAATTCTTCAGGCACATCGGTTTGAGTGAACACCAGTTTCGTTCCGCCTTTTGATTTTTCAATCACGAACTCGGCTTTTGAAAAATGCCCTTCCGGCCAGTCCGTGCACGACCAGGACTGAACGATTTTTGTGTCCGGCACGATTTCCAGATTGGTTCCAAAAATATATCCATCATACGCAGTGACTTTTCCACCCGCCTTGCGGGAAATGGAGGCAGAAGCTTCTGTAAATTGCGCGTGTTTCTTGGAATTCATCAGGGCTTCAAACACTTCGTGCGGTGAAGCCTTAAAAAAAATGGATTGGTGAATGGATTTGGCTTTCAAGCCCACTCACACCCACAAGGCTACGATAACGCCCATCACGAGCAACGTGACCAGATGGTAACTCGTATTCAGCAAAAATAATTTGAATGGTTTTTGCTCAAACAGGACCGCTCCTGCCGTGACGGGCAGAATGAATCCCAGCCAGTTCCAAAAACCCGTCTGAAGACCATCCATTAACGGCGTTCCGCCCATGAATTGATGCGCAAAAGTATAGGCATGAAACACAACGAATGCCATGATGAGCGAACCCACAAACAGGAGTCCATACGTCTTGCCCATGCTGGCCTTTCCGGCTTCCATTTTTTTGGGATCCATTTTCATGAGCGCCATCCATTGCTTTCCAAACAGCGGGCCGTACCACACAAAGCCGATGACCATGCTGGCAATGGCCGCCAGCAAAACGGATACAAAATTGATTTCAATAACTGCCAAATTAAATCCCCCCTTGGACAAAAGACCCTCAAAGCAAATGTCCTAACTTGTTTTTAAAGATTTCAGGCGGGGCAAATTGCCTTGCATGCAGCCTTTTATTGTTAAAGGAATTCAGTTTCGATTCGAAATCCAATCTTTGGATTTAAATACCGATTTGCAGTGGGAATATTCATATGCCCCGCATCGAATGGCGCGAGTGGAACCCGTTTCATTTTGACAAAGCCAAACACGAAAACAAACCCATTCTCTTATCGATTAGTGCGAATTGGTGCCACTGGTGCCACCGCATGGATTCGGACACGTACGCCAAAGACACCATTGCCGAATTTGTGCACAAGCACTTCATTCCCATCCGAATCGACACCGACCAAAGACCCGATATCAACGCACGCTACAATGCCGGTGGCTGGCCTACCGCCGTCGTCATGGACGGAAACGGAATTCCCCTCAACTACACACTCTACCTGCCCGAAAAACCCTTTTTTGAATTCCTATACACCTCGCTTGAAGCATTTCAGGAACTCAAAGTACCCTCTCCCATGGCGCGGCCGCTGCTTTCCGAAGAACCCCGCCAGCGCACAAGCACAACCGCACCGGTTCTTACCCATGACGAATACGCGGGAGTTGAAACCCATTTTCTGGCTCTGATTAAAAATCAGTTTGACGCGCAATTCGGAGGATTTGGAAACGGACAAAAATTTCCTCACATCGAGGTCCTTCGGTTTTTGGTTTCCAGAGCCGAACATTTCCGCGACCCCGAACCGGACACGGTGATTCTCAAAACCCTTGACGCCATTCAATCCCGCGGCCTGTGCGATAAGGAAGAACACGGATTTTTTCGCTACTGCACCACGCGCGAATGGAGCATTCCGCATTTTGAAAAAATGCTGGAAGATAATGCCCAATTGATTGAAATTTTTGCCCGGGCAGCCCGCATTTATGACCGAGCAGACTTTCGCCAAACGGCTGAAAATACTTTTTCTTTTCTTGAAAAACGGTTTAAGGATCCGAAAACAAAATTGTTTTTTGGTTCGCAAAATTCGGATGAGCACTACTATTTACTGCCCGCCAGCGAACGGGCCCGCGAAAAAATTCCAAAAATGGATTCCGAGATTTTTTCAGACTGGAATGCATCTGCCATTTGTTCACTTGCCGCATTGAACCGCCCCCTAGACGCCCAAACCCAAATGAATACCCTGCTTGAAAAAACCTTCTCGGAGAAAGGAATTCGGCATTCGCTTAGCGAAGGAAATCAACAGCTTCTCCTAAAAGATCACGCGTGGGTTCTTCGCGCACTCTTAATGTGCGCACAATTCAATGAATCCGAATTTATGCATACGGCTGAAAAACTTTCGGAATTCACCATTGAAAAATTCTGGAATGGCGAGAAAAAAGCATTTATGGATACGCACGCATCCGCTCAAGCAGTCGGACTTTTGCTCGAACCCCTGTTTCCCATCGCGGAAAACGCACTGATGATTGAAAACCTGCTAGCACTCTTCAAAAAATTAAACCAAGCCAAGTTTGAAAATTATGCGCGCAACGCCTTTGCGACTTTTTTTCCCGATTACCTCCACTACGGAATATTCGCCGTGCCGTATGCCGAAGCGGCCTTTCAATTCAAACAACTGGATTCTAAACGTGCCAACCCAAAAACCGAATAAGAAAAGATTCTACTCTTTGTTTTCTTTCTTTTTAAGAAATCTGTAAATTCTAGAAATTTTTGGGAATCGTTCCTCACACAATTTGATTAATCGGTTTTCCTTTCCGAAAAGCCCCGATATTGGACAGGGTCTGATCCAAAATGCGCTGCAGGGCTTCGTAGGAATTAAACGCGTTATGCGGCGTAATAATCACATTCGACTTGGTCAGCATCATGTATTCCAAAAGCAAAAGTTCTTTTTGCTCCGCCGGAAGATTCCGAAACAGCAGCTGGGTTTCATCCTGAATCGCTTCTTCGTTTTCCAGAACATCAAGTCCTGCGCCGGCAATGATTTTTTTTGACAGCGCCCAGCTTAAAGCTTGGGTATCCACTATTGCGCCCCGGGCGGTATTCACAAGAATCGCAGACGGTTTCATGAGGCGGATATTTTTCCGGTTAATCAAATGCCGCGTTTGAGGCATCAGAGGACAATGAAGCGACACCACATCCGACTCTTTAAGCAGTTCATTAAGCGAAACAAACCGTGCCCCAAATTCTTTTTTCCAATCCGATTTAGGCTTAGGATCAGACACAAGCACGTTCATGCCAAATCCGCGTGCAATCCGTGCCACATGATAGCCAATCCGGCCTGCGCCCACAATTCCAATCGTTTTTCCAAACAAGTCCCAGCCGGTTAATCCTTTGGTCGAAAAGTTTCCGCGAACGGTTCGTTCAATGGCCAAATGCACCTTGCGCGAAAGATTCAGAATCAAGGCAAAGGTATGCTCGGCTACGGTGTTTTCGCCGTACGACGGAACATTGCACACCGTGATTCCCCTCTTTTTACAGGCCTCCAGGTCCACATGATCAAACCCCGTACTCATACAGCAGATCAGCCGAACCTTATGAAGCTTCGAAAGCAATCGTGCATCGACCTTGGAATTCACAAACACGCAAAGGGCCTGCGAGTTGGCATGCGCTTTGATGTTTCTGTTTGACAACGCCCCTGAAAAAAAAACGGATTTGATTCCGGAAAGATTCTGTTCAAAAAAAGACCTGGCTTGGGGTTCCAGATTAAAAAACGATACCTGCCTCAACGAATTCTTGTTCATATTCAGCTCCTACGCTGCCGAAAGCCTTTCTTTCACGCACATCTTTTAATAGTCTTCTTATTTATTAAATTATACCATGCCGGCAGGAAAAACAAAACCCGAAACCCATGACCTTGTCATTGTAGGCTATGGATGCACCGGCCTTGCTGCGGCAATGTATGCGGGGCGACTTGAACTCAAGACCCTGTTGGTGGGTGAAAACCCCGGCGGCATCATTACCTGGACCGACACTGTTGAAAACTATCCCGGATTTATTCACCTGACTGGCCAGGAACTCATTGACAAACTCAAAGCCCACGCAGACGAATACAAAGTACCCATGAATTACGGGCGAATTGAGACGATTCGAAAAAATCCGGACGGAACTTTTCTTTTGAAAGGAGACGAAAAAGACTACCTTGCCAAAAGTGTACTCGTAGCCACAGGCACCAAAGTGAAAAAACTTGAAGTGTCCGGCCTTGAAAAATTTGACAACAAAGGAATTCAATACTGCGCGCTCTGCGATGGCGCACTTTTCAAAAACAAAATTGTAGCCGTTGTTGGCGGAAGCGACTCCGCTGCCAAAGAAGCCATTGTACTCTCGCGGTATGCCCAAAAAGTGTACATGATTTACCGCGGCAATTCCATCCGGTCTGAACCCGCGAACCGCGACCGGATCAAGGAACTCAAAAATGTTGAAATCATTCTGAATACCAATGTCACGGAATTCATCGGAACCAAATTCCTTGAAAAAATCAAACTCGACAAACCCTACAAGGGAAAAAGCGAACTGGAAGTACAAGGCGTTTTCATCGCCATCGGGCACACCCCCCTGTCGGGCATTGTCAAGGAACTCGGCGTTAAAACCAATGACTCTGGCGAAATCATCATTGACCGCGACGCGAAAACCAATGTGCCCGGCATCTTTGCAGCCGGCGACGTCGTAGACACCAAATTCAAGCAGGCGATCGTGGGAGTTGGCGAAGCCGTGAGTGCGGTGTACTCCGCATTTCAATTCGTGTCACAGAAAAAGAAATAATCACACGCAGGTACAAATGCGGATTATTTTAATTTTTTTCATTCTCGCAGCAATTCTGTTTATTCCAGCAGCAGCAATGCCGCCATGGTCACTAAGCCCAAAATGAATACGAATGCCTGAACGGCTGAAACGGATAACCGCTCTTCTTTTCGAAGCTCCGGCAGCAGGTCCGCCAAGGCAATGTAAATAAAACCGCCCGCGGTAAAAGGGATTAACATGGATTCAATGCTTGGTTCTCCCTGAAGCAAAAAAAGAACCACCAATGCCCCTAAGATTGCGCTAAGAGCCGACAAAAAATTAAACAGTAATGCTTTTTCGCGCGAGAACCCTGCATGCAGCAACACGCCGAAATCGCTGAACTCCTGCGGCAATTCATGCAATATCACGGCCATTGTGGTTGCAACGCCCAACGGAATGGATACCAGATACGATCCGGCAATCACTGCACCGTCGATAAAATTGTGCAATGCATCGCCAATCAGATTCATGGTTCCAACCACTTCATGATGATCATGGTTTGCGGTGTGGCAATGGTGCCAGTGAATAATTTTCTCCAGAACAAAAAAAACCACGATGCCGGACAGAATAAACAACGAAACGGACAAGGGCTCCAGTTTCCCCGCCCCGAATGCCTCCGGAATCAAATGCAAAAACGCGTCCCCCAGCATGGCACCCGCTGCAAAACTCACCAACAACAAGAGGATTTTTTGCAAAAAGTCCCGGTTAAGCGCCAAACTCACGACGCCCACCAGTGAAACGAGACTAACCAGCACGACGCTCCCTAACACCCATTCAATAACCATTCCATCCGCTCCGATTTCTCACTTCTTTAATGCCCGCCAAGGAATTCATAAAGCACCAAATCAAATAAAAACGCTTTCATTTCACTTGCGTACGGATAAACCTCGGGTCCGGCGCTTACGCATCTTGACGAAAACACCGGACAACACTTCGGGGTTTTGCATGTGCGGAAAAATCTTTTTTTCAATTTCGCAAAACTGACCTTCCGTGGCCAAACGCGTCAAATATTCCTCGTCTTTGGGAGTCATTTCCCCCCGGAATATTTTTTTATTATTCACCCAGTCTGACACGCGAAAGGACAGCAAGCCCAGACCATTCTCTGAAAGACACTCACAGACCTTTGGAATGATTTCGGAGACGCTCCCCACTTCATGCAGTGCCCGAAACGAAAACACCAGGTCGCACCCGGCCGGAAAATCGGCTTGAAGCGCATCCCCTTCCATTCGCCGGTCAATTGTTTTGTCAGAAATCAAGAGCAGGTCAATTCCAATGCATTCCACTTTTTTTCCAAAGCGCTTTTTGAGCTCTGCCAACGCGTCCCCGGTTCCGGCACCGATCTCAAAAATCCGGATTTTCTTTTTTTTCAAAAGCAACTTAGACACAAGGTCTTCAATCGACGCGGATTCTCCCTGATTCGCCAAAAAACGATTATAGTCTGAAAGACGGGAATTGCGCTCGATAACGCCTATCGAATACCGCTCAGTATACTCTTTCGCCCGATCAGAGTCCGTTTTAGGCATGTAAGAGTCTTTAACATCAAACTCCCTTAAAAAACCTTTTTTGCGGAAAATCCCCTATATATGAAAGTCTACACCAAAGCCGGCGACGACGGCTCGACAGGCCTTGCCAACGGCGAACGCCTCAAAAAATCAAGCGCCCGCATCGAAGCCTACGGCCAAATCGACGAACTCAGTTCCTGGATCGGCGCAGTACTTGCTTTTATGCCGAATTCCGAATATACCGAAGTGCTCGTTGAAATCCAAAATGACCTTCATAAAATCATGGCGGAATTGGCGCGCGCCCAAAAAAAATTCGAACCCATCACGCCTAAAGACATTCAGGTGATTGAAAGCCTCATTGACGGTTACTCCGAAGAAATACCGCCGCTCTCTGCATTCATTCTGCCAGGGGGAAGCAAAGCCGGATCCATCCTGCACCTGTGCCGCACGAGCTGCCGAAGCGCGGAGCGCGAACTCGTGAGATTAAGCGAAATCGAATTCGTAAACCCCATCATTGTCCAGTACTTAAACCGCTTAGGCGACCTATTGTTCATTCTGGCCCGCAAAGTGAATTACGACGCCAAACAACCCGAGCGAAACCCCGATTACTGATGTACATTCACAAAAGCGAAAATGCCCAATTAAAGTTCTTTAGAATTAATTTCGTTTTTTTCATTTTTGCGGTGTTGAAATTATTTAAAAACAGTTTCATCATCCAATATTTTATTCGAATAAACGACAGGTGGTTGCATGGCTGAAAAACAAGTCAAAGACGAAGTGGAAGATACGGAAGACATTTACGAAGACGAAGAACGCGAAGAACAAATCGAAGAAGACGAAATCTCCCCCAACGAAGCGGGATTCGTTGAAGGATACGAAAATCCAGACGATGCTGAACGCGAAATCAGCCAGGACCTGCGCAAAAAGAAAAAAAGACCACCCGCAGAAAGCATGGCGATGAAACCCGCCACCGGACCAAAATCCACGACCCGACGAAAAACTGTAAAAAAAACCAGGAAAAAAACCCGTTAACGCAAAAACAAGGACCGGTTGTCCGTGAAACCCAAATTGCTTCTGATTGTATTGGACGGGTGGGGAATAGCACCCGACGGACCCGGCAACTGTCTTTCAATTGCACGCCTTCCGTTTTATCGTTCCCTCCTTCAAAATTATCCGCACAGTACATTGACCGCCAGCGGAAATGCCGTAGGCCTCCCCCAAGGCACTATGGGAACCAGCGAAGTCGGACACCTGCACATGGGTGCCGGCCGCATCGTATGGCAGCCACTGGCCAAAATCGAAAATGAAATCGCATCTAAAAAATTTTTCAAAAACAAAACCCTCCTTGGCGCGTTAACCAAAATAAAAAAGAAAAAAACCGCCTTGCATCTGATGGGGCTTTGTTCCGACGGAAAAGTTCATTCCGACCTGTCTCACTTGGAAGCATTGCTTGAAATGGCTGAAAAGCAAAAACTGTCCAAAGTATATCTTCATTTTTTTGCCGATGGACGCGATGTTCCGGAAAAAAGTGCATTATCCTATATTCAGCGGATTGAAAAAAAAATGCGCGCACTTAAAACCGGGCAAATTGCTTCCGTAGTGGGGCGATTTTACGCCATGGACCGCGATCAGAATTTTGACCGAACCAAAAAAGCATTCGAACTCCTGACGGAAGGCAAAGGATTTACCGCCAAAACCGCCCGCGATGCGGTAAACGCAGCGTATGCACGAAACGATGCTACTGACTACTACATTCAACCCACGCATATTGACCTTGGAGCAGAACAAATAGGTTTGGTTCGAGACCAGGATACTATTATTTTCTTTAACACCCGAACGGACCGGATCCGGCAACTCATCAAGTGCTTTCTATTCGACGACTCGAAATTCAAGTGGTTCAAGCGAATGCTGCACCCGAAGGTATCATTTTATTCGTTTGTGCAAACCGACGACACGATCCCGACTGATCAGTGTATTCCAATCTTTAACCCTGAAGAGGTCTCGACCAACGTGGGACGCGTGATTGCAAAGGCGGGTTTGCGCCAGCTTCGAATCGCTGAAACCGAAAAATACGCGCATGTCACCTATTTTTTTAACTCGCAGGTCGAAAAACCTAGCCAAAACGAAGAACGAATCATGGTACCAAGTGCCAAGGTTCCCAGTTACGACCAAAAACCTGAAATGTCTGCCAATGAAATCACGAACGAAGCACTCAAAATTATTCCTTCAGCAAAATTCGATTTTATTCTCATCAATTATGCCAATACGGACCTCGTCGGCCATTCTGCGAACATTCCGGCCATTATTACGGCAGCAGAAACCGTAGATGCATGTCTATCCCGTGTCGTACCACTGGCAATTGAAAAAAATTATACGACCATGATCACTGCGGACCACGGAAATGCCGAAGAAAAATTGGCAAAGACGGGAGAAAAAATCCCTAGCCATTCCACTAACCCCGTTCCGTTTGTATTAATCGCTCCAAGATTCAAAGACAAGTTCAAGGCATTAAAAACGAAGGGTGAACTCATTGATGTGGCTCCGACGATTCTTGCACTGCTGAACCTGCAAATTCCCAAAGAAATGACGGGAAAAAGTCTTCTAAAGCAGTGAGTCTTCAAATCTTTTTTTCAAAAAATAGCGAAAACCGCAAAATAATTGAATATTGGACATGCGTTAATTCGAACCATTCATTTAAAAGAAATTCTCTTCAGACTTTCTAAGCGAATTCAATTCGGAGGAAATTCATGAAACAAAAGATCCAACTATTTGCACTGTTTTCAATTGCCGTTGTATTCCTGCTGGCAGGATGCACCAATGGGCTACCAAATCCGCCCGGACCGGACACGGTGGCTAGAACAGCCACTGTAACGATTACAGCCAGCGGCTACGAACCGCAAACCGTGACCATTGCCAAAGGCGGAACCGTCACCTGGACCAATACGACGAACACCTCCAACCGGCCCGCTACCGCGATGCACCCTACTCACCTGAATTACCCGGGGTCCGACATCCAAAAATGCGGAACCGGTGAACAGCGCACGATTTTTGATGCCTGCAGAAACCTGCTCAACGGCGAATCATACGCGTTCAAGTTTGACGAAACCGGTGAATGGCCCTACCACGACCACGTCGAAGCCAAAATCTTTGGAAAAGTCATAGTCGTGGGATAAATCCACCCCTTTTCCTATTTTTTATTTTTTTTATTTTTTCAATTACGGAATTCCCGAAAACAGTCCCTGCGCCTGCAAGCACACAATAGTATTCCCCACTCCGGATGACTTTCAGTTCTTCGTTTCGACTAATTGCATTCCTGGCTTTAAAGGCAAACATTTATTAGCAACGAATAGGTATTGTCGCATATGGACCTCTCTATTCGTCCAGGCGCCGTGCTGGTGGTGCTTTTGGTATTCGCCAGCCTGCTTGTGTTTTACACCGGCTACGACAAGCAAACGCAGACGCTGGTGCCCGAAAAAGCCCTCAACGTCCTGCTGTTCAAGGATTTTTTTCATTCACTTCGCGAACTCAACAAGATTCTCGCGCTAGGCGCCATCGGACTGGTTTCCATCACCTTTTTGCTGGGACCGCTCTCCAAACTCTGGCCCAAACGGTTTACGCGATTTTTGAGTTGGCGCAAATTCATCGGCATCAGCGGGTTTGCCGCGGCACTGTTGCACGGAATTTATTCCATCATCGCCATTTACGACTTGAGTCTGGACAAAATGATTTTTTCCAATCCAAACGCCTTCGGGTTTGTAACCGCCGTCATTGCCCTCGCAATTTTTTTCGTGATGACCCTCACCTCAACGAAAAAAGCCATGCAGCAAATGGGGTATGAGAAATGGAAAAAACTCCAGACGACGGGGTACATTGCTTTGGTGCTGGCGATTCTTCATTTCATTATTCTGGAAACCAAACCCGACAAGGGGTTTGACGTACGCCCCTACGGCATCCTGTTTTTGTTCCTCGCGCTGCTCGCGCTGACACTCCGCATGGGACTGCTACTGGTCAAGACCAAACCCCGTACCGGCTTCGAAGAACATACCGGCGAAACCCCGGAGTAATCCGATGTATGCCCCAACAGTGTCTTCTTTCAACCAAAATTTCCCCTAAATTCGAAAAGTACCTTCCTTCAGGTTCAAATCCACCGTTGCCCCGGACATCGTCAATGTTTATAATGGATTTACTGTCAATAATTGCATGGACTTTGTACAGCTTCTTCGCGACAACGACATTCTTCGGCGCTACATCGTCATGAACGCATTTGACGGCACCCTCACCACGTTTGGAATCCTATTGGCCATGAAAATAGCCGGCGTCACCAACACCGGTCTGATAGTAATCTCTGTTCTGGGCGCCGTATTCGCTACCGGTATCAGCGGAGTCTGGGGCGCGTATCTGGTTGAAAAAGCCGAACGCAAACACGAACTCTCTGAATTAAAAAAACTTCATCCAAACGAAGACCTGAGTGCTCGCAGAAGAAAATTCCGAAAACTCACAGTCATCATGGGGCTTGCCAATGGTTTAAGCTCGACGCTTATTGGACTTATCATTGCATCGCCTTTTTTTCTGGTTCTTTTCGGGACTTTGTCGCTTCAAAACGCTTTTTGGGCGGCCGGCGGATTAATTTTTATCTCCCTGTTGCTCATCGGAGCTACGACCGCCCACATTGCCAAAGAGCATTTCCTAAAGCACGCCGCGGTTACTTTGTTCGCGGCACTCATGGTTGGAATTATTTTGTTCTTGTTTGAACTGATCAAACCAAGCTAAGGAATCTTCCCATGGCTTCAGACGAAAATCGTTTGTTCTTTGCTGTGAACTTTGAGACTAGTCTTCAAGAACGCATTTATTGCGAATTAATTGCAGATATTCCGTCCAACGGGTTCTCCAAAACCAAGCAGCAAAACATTCACATCACACTTGTTTTTTTGGGAAATCAACAAAAAGAAAAAATCCGGAAACTCTTTGAACAAACCCAAGAGCTATCCGAACTTGAATCGTTTGACGCGGAACTCAATTCAATCGGGCATTTTAATTCACAAGTGCTTTGGCTGGGCGTTGAGAAAGGAAGCAGCGATTTCGAGCACCTTGCCCGGACGCTATGCGACACCATCGGAGTTTCAAATACGCGGTTTCATGCCCACGCGACACTGGCACGCACCAAAGGTGCGACACCTGCCAAAGTACAGAACGTCGTTGAAATTCTTCGGAAAAAAAAGTTCAGTGAAAAAATACATGTCCGCGGATTCGACTTGATGCAATCCACCCTCACCCGAAGCGGACCGCTGTATAAAAAATTGCTTTCAATTGAATTTGAAAAACTTCACGAATCGGATATAGGGTTGTAGATAGTCATTTAACCGGTTTCCCACATGAACAAAAACAAATCCATTTCCCCGCGGTTTGAGTGACTCGCATGCCCTGGATCAAAAACAAAACACTTCCAAACGACGTGCACCGCTGGCGTATGCGGAACTGGAAACCCATTTCAAAAGCGGAATCAATAAAGGGGCATGCGCTAAAACTGGTTACTCTGATTCGAACAAAAATCCGGCAATACGAATCATCTTCCAAAACACGAAAACTCTCCGGGCGGCGAACCGAAACCACTGCACGCAGTATTATTCTGGTCGTTTCCGAAATTACCGACGAGCTGCAATCCGCCGCACGCACCAGTGCAACACCGCTTCCGAGCTGGAATGAAGTTTATGTCGGAATTCTGAAAAGAATGTGGCACGAATTTCCACACGATATCCGAAACGAAATCATCCGCCAAACCAAAGAAGAACCCCGCGCCTGAACACTGCAGACCCGCGGGCTTTTTCAAAAGAAATATTTTTAATTCCCAAGCCCCTACTATTTCAAATGACTTTGCCTAATTCCGCTGAAAATGCAAAACCCCCGAAGCTCCAAATCAAACTGTTCGCCGGAGCCAAACGCAACTGGAAATACGTGTTGAAAGCCAGCGCATTGGCACTGGGGTTCTGGATTCTGCAGTTCTTATACCTGTTCTTTTTTGTCGTATCCAACCAGACGGAAACCGCGCTCATTCGAAGCTTTGCTTTTGCAGGTGCCACATTGATTAGCGCCGCGCTAATTATTGGGCCGATGGCGCGCATTTCCAAATACCAATGGGTCTCTCACCGCCGCACGGTCGGAGTCTGGGGATTCACCTTCATTATCATGCATTTTTTGTCCGTGCTCGCGTACGTATTCAAATTTAATGCGGCCGCCATTTTTCAAAGTACGAATCCGTTTGCAAACCCCGTTTTGTTTGGTCTTGCAGCCTTTTGGTTATTCGTTCCACTGTACGTGACTTCCACGGATTGGGCGATTATCCGATTGGGCGCCCAGAACTGGAAAAACGTCCACCGATTGATTTATTTTGGATATATTCTTTCAGTACTGCATTACACCCTGACTAATCCGACGGCACTGGATAGCCTATCAGGTTACCTGTTGATGCTCGTAACACTGGGCGCGCTTTTACTACCAACGATTGTTTTCCTCCAAACCATTGCCAAAACCAAAAGCAAAAAAGCAATGCTGCTCGGCGGGATTGTGTTACTGTTTGCGCTTATTTTGTTCGCCTTGGGGTTCCTTCCAAACCTACGAACGCTGGTATTCGGATAAAAAAAACTGAAGAACGAATTAAACCAACCGGAGAAACATCTTTTTCCAGCCGGAACTTAAACCCAAACAACGAATTTTTTCGGACAAAAAGAAACTCTTTTATTCCGGTGCGCCCTTGTATGCCTGAATGCTGCCAGGAAACTTCCGCTATGTGACACCGATTATTGCGGCTTCCGCCCAACCGCTTAACACGGCTCAAGTCCAAGCACTCAAAGAAAACGGAATTCACTCAGTCGTTATCCTGGTGACCCGGCACGAACTTGATACCAATCCACTCATTTCCAGAAACGAATACTTTGAAGCGCTTGCGCGGAACGGAATCCGGGTTTATCACATTCCGATCCGGCACCTCTCAGTTCCCTCGAATAAACAACTTCGCTTTATTACCCAACTATTTCAAACCAACGAGCGTTATGGCCGAAAAACCCTCGTGCACTGCCTGCTTGGAACCGGAAGAACCGGCGCTGTCATCGCGGCCTACCTCATCGGAAAAGGATATCTATTGGAACAAGCCGCGCGCATGGTTCAGGGAAACGAACCGAACATTATGAAATTCCCCGAGAGTTTTAAACAAGAAGAATTCCTCAAACAACTCGAAAGAGAACACCCCATACTCAAGCACCTGGTTCCGCCCCCGAAGCGCCGCACACGCGAATTATTGAATCGACTACGCGAACGAATCAAGACCGTTATCGCGCGCCGACCCGGCACGCATCACCCGAAACGCAATCATACGAACAACCAAAAGCAACGACCAAAACCAAGATGAACGCTTGTCAATTTTTATTCCGGCAAATAAAGATATCTTCCCAAAAAATGGGTTCTAAACTTTAGTGAAATTTTCGCTTCAATCTTCGCAGCGTTATGTTTTTATAGTATTACCGGAGTAATACTCTTGAGGTGAATGTGTTGCAGGCGATTCCGGCTAAAGTAACCCCCAAACTGGTCCAAGAAATGGATGAACTAGTCAAAAGCGGATGGTATGCAAACCGAAGCGAAGTCATTCGTGACGGCGTCCGCGAACTGGTTCGCAAAATGAAATCCGAACGACTCATGGCAGCCATCAAAGAGGATACGGAATGGGGCCTAAAATAAAAGCGGTCTGCGATTCTGGACCCTTTATTCACTTAAGCGAAATCGGCGCTCTTCGTTCACTTTCAGCATTCAACATAGTGATTCCACCGGCAGTAAAAGAGGAAACCCGCGCGCTATCCAAGAGAATCAAAGTTCACAACCAATTTGACAACAATATTGTGCAAATCCTCCAAAACGAATTCGGACTGGACCTTGCTGAAAGCCAATGCATTGCATTGGCCAAAACCAGTAAAATAAGCCTTTTTTTGACAGACGATCTAGACGCACGCACAGCCGCCAAACAACTGGGTCTTGAGCCCCATGGCACCGTCGGAATACTCCTCAAAGCCTACCGGCAAAAAATATTTTCAAAAAAGCAAACCATTGAATTCGTGCAAAAAATCAAAACCAAATCCACGCTATACATCACCACCGACATCATCCAATTCATTCTCGCAGAAATCGAAAAACACTCCGACTAAGGCCTTGGCTTTCCTGAAATTCGGAAAGAGGAAAAAGAAGAGTTCATTCGTAAGTTCCAAAAATTTATAAGTGTCGAATAGTTTGTAGTCAGCTCACTCATCTTTTTTTCTAAAATATTTCGGATATGCGGTAATAAGTCGTAATGTGTCTTGCCCGTCGATTATTCCATAATAAACTTTTTTTCGTTCCCTTACCGATTTCGCCAATGCTTCTGCATCCATCTGCCGGATAACGCTTTCATCTATCTGGCCAACATATTGAACGATGAAAACATCCGCAGGACTGTTGAATAATCGATTAATCTGGTCTCCATTTTTTCCCATCTTTTTGGGCGTCAATTTCCCGGTAGTTCCTCGGCCCTTTAATCCAAATGCCACTGAGAATCTTCTTTTCTGTATGATTAGTCTTGTTGAGAAGAGATCATCGGTTTCACCACCCCAATCTGTAAATTTTCCTTTCTCTCCGAGTAGCTTTTTTAATCCATCTTTAATCGTCTTCTCATAAGCCGCTTTGTTATTGCCCCTAGATACAATTTTAACCCTTTTAACTTTATCGAAGTTAGAAATCTCATCGATAGTAATTCTTTGGATTTTAACAATATTTTTTGGAACCGAAACCTTAACAAAATCTATATTGATTTGTGGATTGTCTCGTGTCGGAAAATTTCTTAATTTCCCTTTGTTATTATTTAAGCGTATATTTAAGCGTACTATCGCATCCTTATTTTTTGCATAAAAACTCAACTTAGTATACGCAGTCCGCCCATCTTTTTTTGTTACTCCAATAATATCTTCATCTAATAATTTTTTTCCCTCTTCTAGTACACGTTTGGGAGGCATATCCGCATTGCTGGCAATTTCCTGAACTGCTTTCACCCTCCTTTTACCTCGATATATTTCCAAAAAAACCTTCTTTCGATCTTTTGACTTGCCTAAAACAGTAGCTGCGTTTCTAATCTTTTCATTTCTATCCGCACTAGGATTAGAAATATTCAAAGACATAAAAAGTCACCCTGAAAGTTGTTTACTTAGCTTTTTTCTTCTGAGCCGTTTTTGTTCCGAGAATTTTTCTCATTGGGAACTTTCGGCTGAAATCAGCTTGATCCATTTTCAGTAAAGAATAAATGGACGCAGATTTTACTTTGTTTGTTAGAAGCTGCAACACAAACAAATTTCGGATATCTTCGAGAACTTTTCCTTGGTCTTCAGCCAAGTTTTCCTTTTTTTTTCCCATTTTTTGACCCCCGTTTTAGATACGTATAAACCCTCGCAGAGTCCATGTTCAAAATTTTCATGATTTCCCCCGCTGAAAACCCTGCAAGCGTCAACTTGTGCACTTTTGCCGTATCGCTTTCTTCGTTTGCGGTCAAGATTGCCCCCAGTAACCGGAGTTCCAAGCCTTTGGGATCGTTCTCTCGGTTATTCGTCTTTTGCTTCATCCTTGTCCCGCCCTTTTTTTCCATGCCTTAACCCGTGTTGAGTTACTCGAATCAAATTCGGGGTTTTGTTCAAAACTTCGGCAATTTCGGTCGGAGTCAAACCCGCTGAACCCAATAGTGCAACTTGCTCTTTTAGGGATTTGTCGCGCGCGACTCCAATCGCTAACAATCGGATTATGGTGTCAAGCTTCTTTATTGCCAAAGAATCGTCTTTAATCATGAAATAAACAGGGTTGAGATGTTTTTATTAATGCCACTGTTAGGAATAAAATCAGCCATTCGTTTTATTTTCTTGCTCAGTTATTAAAGAAGCCACTTGATCAGGCCCCATTACACCCTGCGTTTTGCAGGCATTTTTCTTTTAAGCCCAGGCAATTTTGCGACGGTCCGACCATAACTCATACCGATAGGATCAAACGTCATGGTCCGACCGAGCACTTTTTGAGCAAGACCGCGTTTGGCACTTTCATATCCAAACTGGCCTCGTTCTGGAGCGTTTAGACCTGCTACACGAACGAATTTTGGTATTGATCCTCTCCCCGAAAGTTTGATTGTGTCTCCGTCTGAAATTCCAAGCACTTTTGCACGAAATGATTTCATGTAGAACATTCGAATTTGAACTTTTTTAAGGATTTGGTTCAATAGGCAGGCAACCAATATATTATTTCTGCTCGTTTTTATTCCAACGTATGAATATATCTTCCCAGAATTCGTCCTGCCAGAGCGTGATCTGGTTTCGGTTCGCCAAAAAAAGCAACGGAATAAACGTGTTGACAATTTCAACCGGGTCGCCCTTAAACTCTTCCACGATCTGCGAAAACATCACTAACCCCTGTGAATCGGCCCGCTGCCTTATTTTTTCCAAGACTTCACTCATGCGTTTTTCAATGTTAAAACTCGCATCGGGCATCACAAACCGCAGTTCCTCCAGTTTCCGGGCAAACCGCGACTGCGTCCGCGACTTGTTCAGCATGGTCTCAATCGTTGACACCAAGGTATCCAGCGTGACACGGCCCTCGCGCACGGGCCGCACCCCCGGCAAGTCCGGAATTGATTCTGCGAGCAACGCGCGCTCTTCCGCGGTGAGTTCGCGCTCCGCTGTTTCCTTGTCGATTTCATCAAGGGACGTCAATCGTAACGATTTGGCCTTATAGCGAAGCAAAATCGCGCTGGCCAGAATCGCATTCGCGGGTATGCGCAGGTTTCCATGCGAAAGCAACTGGATTTTTTTCAAATAAAAATCCGCCAATACAATCAAATCGATATTCCAGGGGTCCATTTTTTCGGCCTTGACAATATCCAAGAGAATCGTTTTCCACGCCGGCTGGTCAATCAGGTCCACCAAGTATTCGTGCGTGACCTCTTCGGGAAGCGGGTAATCGACGCTTTCAGGAGTGACAGCATCCGCATTTGATTCTTCGGACGCTTCCGCAACGGCTTCCTGTTTTTTTGGTTTTTTCATGTCTCCACCAATCCAAATCCCAAACCCTAAAAAAAGGTATGCCTTTAAACAAAAAATCAATCGCTAGCGCACTTTGAGTTTCTTTTTGACCTGTTTTTTGCGCAGTCGATTCGCAAAGCGATGCGCTTCGTCACGAAGCGCGGTCAATAGCTTTAAAGCAGGGCTTTTGCGGCCCAGCAGAATCGGGGTTTCGCGCGCGGGCACAAACACTTCTTCGTTTCGCTTGGCCAAAGCAATCACTGGAAACGACAATTTTAATTCTGAAAAAACCTTCAAGGCCTGGCGTAATTGGCCTTTACCGCCGTCTAATACCACCAGATTCGGAGCAGGCAGTTCTTGCGATAAAACTCCTGCAAATCTTCGATGCAAAACCTCAAACATGGCGGCATAATCGTCGGATGCGCCCGCAGAACGAATCAAAAAATGGCGGTATTGCCGCTTGTTGGGTTTTCCATTTTCAAACACCACGAGTGACGCGGCGGTATCCGCTCCGCCCATATGCGAAACATCGAAGCACTCCATTCGCTTCGGCGGGTTTGAAAGCAGCAAGGCACGCGAGAGCTCCAAGAGCGGATCCTGCTCCGGATTCACAAAAAACGAAAGATTCGTTTTCGCTAAATTCAGCATCCGCTTTTTGGGACCACTTTTTGGGTTCGACTCGATCAACACCCGTTCGCCAGCTGTTTCGGAGAGCACGGATTCGATTTCAGAGCGGTTGAATACTTCGGTTGAAAGCACGATTTCATTCGGAGACGCGTTTTCGCTGTAGTACTCCAGCAAAAAGTCCTCCAGAATATCCGTTGACACCAGCTTGGATTCAAAACGAAAGGTTTTTTTCCCCAAAAGGGTTCCGCGGCGAAAGGGCAGCAGCAAAATCACGATTCCGGTCGGAGTTTCTTCAATGGCAATAAAATCCTGGTCACGCCGCTTAAACACATCCACGCTTTGTCTTTGAAATTTTCCCCGCAACAACTCAAGTGCTTTTCTCCGCTCGAGCGCCAATTCAAACAGTTGTTTAGATGCCAGTTCGTGCATTTCGATTTCAAGTGCCGCCATGACTTCTTCGCGCTTGCCTGAAAAAAAATCAACCGCTTTTTGAATCTGCACGCCATACGCTTCCTTGGAAACCTTTGCAATGCAAGGTGCCGTGCATTGCCCCATGTAAAACTTCAGGCACGCCTTTTTTGGCAAGGGGTGGCAGGTCCGGATTTTGAAGGTTTTTTCCACCCTGTCAATCATTTGGTGGCGCGCAGCGCCATCGACAAACGGGCCAAAAACCCGCTCGCCCGACTTGAAATTCTTTTTGGGTTCGCGCACGACCACGATTTGGGGAAAGTCCTCGCGCGTAATCTTGACATACGGATAGCGGTAGGATTCCTTCAAATCCACATTGTATTTTCCCTTGAATTTTTTGATGAGGTTTGATTCCAAAATCAGGGCTTCGGTTTCGTTTGACGTCACAATGAATTCGATATCCGTAATCCGCGAGACCAATTGCAGAGTCTTGGAGTCGTGTTTTTTGTTCGCAAAATAGCTTGCCACGCGGTGCTTCAAATCCTTGGCTTTCCCGACATACAACACGGTTCCGAAAGCGTCTTTCATCATGTAAATGCCGGGGGCGGAAGGCGCATGCTGTGCAAAAAGCGGAATCATGAGGCATTTGTGTCCAAAAGCGTTTTTTAACCAAATTGAATCGAAAAATCCACACCGGATCCGCTTCCAAAAAGTGATTGCTGACGAATACTTCAAAAGGAGCTGGCATTGCCAATACGTTTTTTCTGGCGATGATGAAGTTATAGTAAATCCCGTTGAATTGTAAACTTTTTTTGAATTCGATACCCCAATAAAACCGGTTTATGGTCATTTTTTGGCTAAAACGGGGAATTGACCAAAAGTGAAAAGTCCACGAATTGAAGAGATTTGCTATTAGTACTCATCCAAAGCCGGAGGAACTTTGGGGGTTTGCTTTCGCAGTGCAATGACAACACTTCGAGTGACCGCTTTTTGAAAACGCGCAAATTTTTCTTTTCCAAGCAAGGCTTCAAATTCTGCCTGATGAAGAATCCGCATCTGATAAATGGTTCCGGATGGCACTAAAATCATTTCCGAAGGTGCAAAGGATTGGACATCGCGTACGAGCTTGCTCAAATCGTGTTCCCACTGGCGATAAAGCAACAACTCACCGGGTTTCATATTGGATCGGAAATGATCCACAAAAGACGGGATCTCTTCCAATGCCTTTTTCAGGATGGTCAATGCCACCTGTTTCTTAAGCCCCCGCTTAAGACTTGCTTTTTCGAGACAGTGATCCAACCGGATGACATGAGAGGCAAATTCTTTGGCACGCGCAAAGACACCCGGTGAAAGCTTCAGCTTTGAAAGCAGATACTGGGACGCTTCAAGCTCCACATGAAACCGAAGCGTGGGTTGACTGGCGTGCAGGCGCAGTTCATCGCGAATACGCGCTGACAACCGCATTGAATTCAAATCAATTCGGGGATTTCTTCGAAAAGATCTTCGCATACAGAACCAATGGTTCGTTGGTATAAATATCTTCCCGATTGAGCAGTTGGAAAGGTAAATCCACCGAATACAAAATTCGAATCTTTTATCTTTGATTCAACGCGGATTTGAGGAATTTCCCGGTGTAACTCCCGGAATTCTTGCTGATTTCTTCCGGCGTTCCAGATGCAACGATCTGACCGCCTTCCACGCCCCCTCCGGGCCCCAAATCAATGACCCAGTCGGACGCTTTGACCACATCCAGGTTGTGCTCAATAATAATCACGGAATTGTTTCCCTCGACGAGGCGATTGAGAACCTGCAAGAGCTTTTTCACATCCTCAAAATGAAGACCCGTCGTCGGCTCATCCAGCAGGTAAATCGTGGAACCCGTATCGCGGCGCGACAACTCCTTGGCAATCTTAATCCGCTGGGCCTCGCCCCCTGAAAGCGTGGTGGCCGACTGCCCGATTTTAATATAATTCAATCCCACGTCGGAAAGCAATTGCAGCTTTGTGCGAATCCGGGGAACATTCGCAAAAAAAGACACGGCTTCTTCCACGGTCATGTTCAGTACATCCGAAATATTCCTGGATTTAAAAGTGACGGACAGAGTTTCGCGGTTATAGCGCGTGCCCTTGCAATCCTCGCACACGACTGTGACATCGGGCAAAAAATTCATTTCAATCACATTCGAACCGTTTCCCTCGCAGGCCTCGCATCGACCGCCCGGCACATTAAACGAGAACCTGCCGGGGCCAAAACCGCGGATTTTGGCTTCGCGCGTGGAAGAAAACAAGTCGCGAATCAAGTCAAACATTCCGATGTACGTTCCGGGATTGCTCCGCGGTGTCCGGCCAATCGGCTGCTGGTTAATGTTAATCACCTTGTCGACCTGATCCAGCCCCGTAAGCTTGGAAAATTCCCCTACGGACAAGTCCGAATGATGCAAGCGGTTCGACAAAAGCGGAAAGAGGGTGTCGGACACGAGCGAGCTTTTGCCGCTGCCCGACACACCCGTCACGCAGGTCATGATACCCAAATGGAATGAAACCTCGATATTTTGGAGGTTATGCGCCTTGCAGCCGGAAAGCACCAGTTTTTTATTCGATTTTCTCCGAACGGACGGAAGCGGGATTTTTTCTTTTCCCGATAAATACCTTCCCGTCAAGGACTTGGGATTCGCCGCGATTTCGGCCGGTGTTCCAACTGCCACAATATGACCCCCGTGAATACCCGCGCCCGGACCGATATCCACCACAAAATCGGACTGCCACATGGTATCCATGTCATGCTCCACGACAATCACGGTGTTCCCCAAGTCCCGCAGTTTTTTGAGAGTATCAATTAAGCGCTGGTTGTCGCGCTGATGCAAGCCAATGCTGGGCTCATCCAGAATGTACATGACACCCGTGAGATTTGACCCGATTTGCGTCGCCAAACGAATCCGCTGGGCTTCGCCCCCCGACAAGGTCGACGCCGGACGCGCCAAGGTCAAATATCCCAATCCCACGTCTCGGATGAAAAACAACCGGTCCCTGATTTCTTTCAGCACCTGACGCGAAATCTCAAACTCCTTTTTGGATAATTCAAGGGACTTAAAAAAATCAATCAGGTCACTGATTGAAAGCTCCGAGATTTCCATGACATTGAATTTTCCGATCCGAACCGCGAGACTAAGCGGCTTTAATCGTTGGCCTTTGCAGGATTCGCAGGATTGGACGCGCATAAACGACTCCATGTCGCGGCGGCGGCGCTCGGATTTGGTTTCCAGATAAAGCCGCTTATGAATCGGGATAATTCCTTCAAACGGACGCGTACCCGAAAACGTGGCATCCGAATAATTCGAGGAATACTCGAATTTGATGGGTTCCTCGCTGCCAAGAAGAAGCGCCTTCTGGTACTGCTTTCCAAGCTGGTTCCATGGAACATTAATCGAAAACCCAAAATGCTTGGCCACCGCCGCAATCTGCTGCCCGCGCCAGCCCGACAAGTGACTATACCCGGGCAATGCAATGGCGCCCTTGAGAATGGATTTGGTTTTATCCGGAACAATCAAGTCTGCTTCGAATTCCTGCTTGTAGCCAATGCCATGGCATTCTTCACACGCTCCAAACGGGGAATTAAAACTAAACATCCGCGGCTGCAATTCTTCAAAACTGATTTCGTGCGCTTCGCACGCGAGTTTTTTGGAAAACAGTTTTTGCTCCTTGTTGGCCTTGATGATTACAAATCCATCCGAGAGTCCGGCGGCGGTCTCGATTGCGTCCGCGATGCGCGACTGGTTCTCCAGCAGCGCCGCCAAACGGTCCACGACGACCTCAATCAAATGCTTTTTTTGCTTATCCAGCTCCAGTTTGTCTCCGGGTGAATACGAGAACCCGTCAATCTGAAACCGCGCAAACCCCTTTTTGGCCAGGTCCTCGACCAGTTTCTCATAGGTTCCCTTTTTGCCGCGCACCACGGGCGAAAGAATCTGCAATGGAGCGCCCGCATACTGACGAAACACCGAGTCCACAATCGCGTCCGTGGTTGTCTGAGTCAGCAACTTGTTGCAAACCGGACAATGCGGAACTCCCACGCGCGCAAACAACAATCGCAGATAATCAAAAATCTCGGTAATGGTTCCAACCGTCGAGCGCGGATTCCGGCTGCCCGCCTTTTGTTCAATCGAAATCGCCGGCGACAATCCTTCAATCGAATCCACGTCCGGCTTGTTCATCAGCCCCAAAAACTGCCGCGCATAGGTCGAGAGGCTCTCAACATAGCGCCGCTGGCCCTCCGCATACAAGGTATCAAACGCAAGGCTCGACTTTCCGCTGCCCGAAAGACCCGTAATGACTATGAGCTTGTTTCGCGGCAAGTCCAGCGAGATATTCTTGAGATTATGCTCGCGTGCCCCCCTGATTCGAATAAAATCATCCATTTTGTTCACCGTTTTAAAAAAATAATAATCTGCTTTCTAAACTGATTGGTTGATTTGCAATTCACCGGAATACAGCACATGCACTTATTTTTTAATGCGTTTTTCGAGCTGGTGAATCCGGTCACGCAGCACAATCGCCTTTTCAAACTCCAATTGCTCGGCCGCCAGATTCATTTCGGACTCCAGTTCAATCAGCAACGCGGGAATATTATCCGTTGGAACCGATGTGGCATCGGTCAGACCCGTTTCGCCTTCCTTAATCGGCTTGACGATGGTTTTTGGAACAATTCCGTGCTTGCGATTAAATTCAAGCTGTAAACTCCGGCGGCGATTCGTTTCAGAGAGCGCAAACTTCATAGAGTCTGTGTTTTTTCTCGCGTACAAAATAACTCTCCCCTCTGAATTCCGCGCGGCGCGGCCAATGGTCTGAATCAAAGACCGGCCGTTTCGCAAAAATCCTTCCCGGTCCGCATCCAGAATCGCAACGAGCGCCACTTCCGGAATATCAAGCCCCTCCCGCAGAAGGTTGATTCCAACCAGGCAATCGAATTTTCCCAACCGCAGCTGGCGAATCAATTCGGTTCGCTCCAGGGTTTCCACCTCCGAATGCAGGTACCGCACTTTAACGCCTTGGCGCGCCAGGTATTCGGTCAAGTCTTCGGCCATTTTTTTGGTCAGCGTCGTGACAAGGGTTCGAAAGCCTTTTTGCGTGGTTTTTTGGATTTCCATCAAGACATCGGCTACCTGATTCTCAGCTTCGCGCACCTCGATCTGAGGATCCACCAAGCCAGTGGGGCGAATAATCTGCTCCACGACTTTTTTGGAATGCTGAATTTCATAGTCTGCCGGCGTGGCACTCGTAAACACCACATGATGCAGGTACTTTTCAAACTCTTCAAACGACAGCGGCCGGTTGTCATACGCACTCGGCAGGCGAAAGCCATGCTCAATCAGGTTTTTCTTGCGCGAGCGGTCGCCCCCCAGCATTCCGCGCACCTGCGGCAAACTCACATGCGACTCGTCTATAACCAGCAAAAAATCCTTTGGAAAAAAATCCAGCAAACAAAACGGAGGCTCACCCGGGTGCCGCCCGTCAAAATGCCGCGAATAATTCTCAATGCCGCTGCAGTACCCGAGTTCCTCAATCATTTCCAGGTCATAGCGCGTACGCGACCGCAAACGCTCCGCCTCAAGCGGGCCCAGTTCGGGCAAGCGGGCATCGAGTTCTGCACGAATCGAATCAATCGCACTGGCACGCTGAACCGCATCAATCACAAAATGCTTGGCTGGAAACAGCAGGATTTTTTCCACTTTTTCAATCAATTCGTTTGACACGGCATTCCGAATCGAAATCGATTCCACTTCATCGCCGAAAAAATCAATGCGCACAAAATCATCGCCAAACCCCGCGCGAATATCCACGATGTCCCCGCGCACGCGCACCATTCCCGGACCGAACTCGGTGTTGTTGCGCTGGTATTGGATCTCCACGAGCTTTTCGATTAACTCGTTTCGCTTTAAGGTTTCGCCTACGCGCAGCGGAACGGCCATTTTTTCGTAATTCTCGGGGCTTCCCAAACCATAAATGCACGACACACTCGAGACGATGATGACATCGCTTCGCGTCAAAAGCGCCTGCGTGGCCTCCAACCGGAGCTGCTCGATTTTTTCGTTAATCTGCGCATCCTTTTCAATATACACGTCTTTTCCCGGCATGTACGACTCCGGCTGGTAATAATCATAATACGAAACAAAATAATGCACGGAATTATCCGGAAAAAACGACTTGAACTCGTTGTACAACTGCGCGGCGAGCGTCTTGTTATGGCAAAGCACGAGGGTCGGCTTTTGGACGCGCTCAATCACATGCGAAACCGTATAGGTCTTCCCGCTTCCCGTGACCCCGAGCAGCGTGTACAAGCCGCCCTTTTGAATGCCGCTTGCGAGTGCCGCAATGGCTTGGGGCTGGTCGCCGGCAGGCCTAAAATCACTTTGAACCTTAAACGGAATCATGCGAAAACCACTTAACGAAAGGGAAAAGCTATCATTTGTGCACGCGAATTCTTAAAAACTGAATTTCTTTCTTCAAAAGCCTATTTGGGCTGTCTTGCCGGTGAAGAGGAACAAATATAATTGAATTCTCCTGATTTTATGCATGCCAGCGGGAAATCCAAAAGGAAAGTCTCGAAAAATTCGACATGCGCAAATGCAATCCAACCGCACCAAAACCCGCGGCATGCTCGCCGGACCATGGTTTGCTCCCAAACTGGTTCCAATGGAAATGCCGAATCCAAAACCAACCGTCTCGGGCCAACGCCAGTTGGGACGATTGCTGGTTTCACGCGCGAACCGCGGCGTACAATTATTCAACGCACCGATTACGCGAGTCGGAAATGTGCAAAGGCAAACGCGAAAAACGCTTTTTGAACGCGCACGTTCCAAATCCGAAACTCCCGTGATTCAAATTCCCGTTTCCAGCACAGACTTCAATACTTGGTACCAGCTAAGACGAAGCAGAGAAAAACGTGCGATAATCCAAGGGAAAAAAAGAATCCGAGAAGTCGTTTCAAATGAATCAAAACGAATTCCGATTGCTCGCGAAGCCGAATTCAAACTCGAAACTCTTGACAAAAAAGCCCACGCGGAAATGGCGTACAATATCGGAATCAATTCAATTCTTGAAGTCGGCCGCGGTGTGGACGGGCAACCCACGCATATCCTCGTGCTTCGGCGCTCTCGCCACTCCCCCGAAGCACCGCTCTGGTGGGACCATCCCGCCGGATTAATCCGCGCAGGCCAAAAACCAATGGACGTGATTTCGGGACGCGTAGCCCTCGAAGTCGGCGTCAAACCGAATCAGGTTCAACTCATCGGGCCCGGATTAAAACCAACGAACCAAGAAACCTGGCTCACATTGCACCGCATTGACCGCGCGAATAACTACAATGCGATTGTAGTACAACGCGCCGATATTTCAGCTGCAGACGCGACCCACACGCTTCGCACAAAAATAAAAGACGCTCAGGCGAAAGGCGACCCTTGGGCACCCGTTGATTTCAAACTGATTCCGCGAACACCTGACGCGATCCGCGCATTCCTGAAAAGCCATGACAAGGTCTGGATGCCTGAGCCATTGCGATTGTACGCGCGCGAATTATACAAAGTGCAAAAAAACCAAAAAAAAGGAGAATCAAAACAAAAAGGCTTAAGCAAGACAAAAATCGGCCGAAATTCACCAAGCCTTAAAAAAACAACGGATAATCCAAGTCCTTAATTGGAGAAAAAAAATGGATAAAAAAACAAACCATCAAAAAATCGTTTCCGAATTCGTGGAACAGCTCAAACCCGTATTAAACGACTCGGAACAGTCCATGTATGTTTATCTGGATGACCACCACAAGGCCTGCAACCAAAAATTCGCGGAATTGTTAGGGTACTCCAACGCCCGCCAATGGGCTGAAGGAAAAGACTCGTTTACGCTGGCGTACGTCGAACCCAAAAGCCAAAAAACACTGGTCACTGCTTACCGCAACGCCATGGAAAAAATGACAGGCTCGGTTAATACCGTCACGTGGAAAAAAAAATCAGGCGGAAAAGTCAAAACCAAAGTGATTCTGGTTCCGATTAGTTTCAAAGGCCACCTGTTTGCCCTGCACTTTATTTCAAAGACCTAAAAATAAAAAAAAGAAAGCAGTTCACGGCAAAAAAAAGCCCTAACCCGCTGGTGCCATCCCGCAAGACAGAATTCGATTCAATTTATTTTACGTCCCTTCTTTCCAGGATTCGGAATACTTTTTTTGCTCTTGCGTCAGAACGTCTTTTTGAATTTTGAGCGAATCCAGCTTCAATTGGGCAATCGTATAATCCACTTCGGGGGGCAACACGTGCACGCCGGGCTTTAGTTTCCCCTTGTTTTTGACACCGAATTCAAGGGCCAATGCTTGCCCGCAAAAACTCAGGTCCATGACCTCGCTTGGGTGGCCTTCGGCCACCGCGAGATTCACGAGCCGGCCTTCGCCGCACAAAAACACCTTGCGCCCATTCGGAAGCGTATACTCATCCAATTGCCAGCGCACGCGACGCTTGGATTTGGCGTTCTTATCCATCGCATCAACATCAATCTCCACGTTAAAATGCCCAGCATTGGCCAAAATCGCGCCGTGCTTCATTTTTTGGATGTGCGCCCACGACAATACCCGCTTGTTCCCCGTGGCCGTCACGAAAATATCGCCAATTTCAACCGCTTCAGAAATGGGCAAGACGCGAAACCCATCCGCATACGCCTGCAAGGCGCGCACCGAATCCACTTCGCACACGACGACATTCGAACCCATACCCTGCGCGCGAATCGCGATTCCCTTGCCGCAATCGCCATAACCTGCGACTACAAAGGTCTTTCCTGCAAAAAGAACATTTGTGGCACGCAAAATCCCATCCATCGTGGACTGCCCCGTGCCATAATAATTGTCAAACAGGTGCTTGGTCTGGTTGTCATTCACGGCGATAATCGGATACTTCAAGGCATTGTCTTTTTCCATGGCGCGAAGCCGGATAATCCCCGTGGTGGTTTCTTCGGTTCCAACAATCAGATTCTTAAGCAATTGCGGACGCTTCAAATGAATCTCCGAAATCAGGTCCGCGCCGTCGTCAATTGTTGCCTGCGGCTCGAAATCCAAGACCTGATTCAAAAACCTGTAATAATCCTCTTTGGTTTCACCCTTGTATGCAAACACGCGCACACCCTCTTCAGCCAATGCCGCCGCGACATCATCCTGCGTGGACAACGGGTTACATCCGGTAATGGCCACTTCCGCGCCGCCTGCAATCAAAGTGCGAACCAAGATTCCTGTTTCCTTGGTCACGTGCAAGGCCATCCCCACGCGCAGGCCCTTAAGCGGCTTTTCTTTGGCAAACCGCTTTTTCACCTGCGCAAGGGCTCCCATCTGCATCTCCGCAAACTCCAGATTCAACCGGCCCTGCGGTGCAAGAGACTCGTCTTTGACAAAAAAGGGTTTCATCAGCAAAATCAACTCAAAGAATGGCGAAAGACTAAAATTTAAATGAATTGGAACAGCACTCGGTTTTGCATCGCTTAAAATAACGTACAACTTAAAACAGCACGATTTTTCGGAATTCGCGCACGCGGTTCCGGATCTCCGTCTGCGACAACGAAAGCAGACGCTTGAATGAAAAATCCTCAGCATTAAAAGACGCTACCGCACTGGCCGTGACCAAGGCGCGGCGAATGTTTCCCTCGTCAAAATCCATTGTGCGGGCCAAGTACCCCAAGAACGCGCCGCCAAAGACGTCGCCACACCCAGTCGGATCCTTGATATTCTCCAGCGGATACCCTGGCAGTGCAAAGTGAGTGCGGTTCGAAAATAATACCACGCCATTCTCGCCTTTCTTGATAATCGCATACTTGGAATCCAACGCGAGAATTTCTTTGGCAGCCGCCGAAAGCTTGGAAGTTTTAAACAACTGGCGCGCTTCCGCGTCATTCATCAACCCAATATCCGCACTCTTAACCATTTCCTTGACCAGCGCGGGCTTTCTCCGGATGTAATAATTCATGGTGTCGCACACCGACAAACGGGGCTTTCGCGCCATCTGGCGAAGCACGCTCATCTGGCACACCGGATCCGAATTCGCCAAAAACAAAAACGGAGCGCGCTTGAACCCATCGGACAATTGCGGCGCAAAATCCGCAAAGGCATTCAGTTTCGTGGCGTCCGTTTTCGCGAGATTAATATCAAACCCGTAGTGTGCGCGCCAAGACATTGTTTTCTTGCTCGAATGCACCGCAAGACCCGAAGTGTCAATTCCAAGATCCTCTAAAATTTTCTGGTTTTTAACCTGAAAATCCTTTCCGACAATTGAAACGAGTGCGGTTTTGACAAAAAGACTTGCGGCCACCGCCGAATACGCTCCCGAACCGCCAAGCACGCGCGTCCCGCGGCCAAAGGGGGTCCGGATCGAATCAAAGGTAACGCTTCCAATCGTCAAGAGGTCTGCCATTGAGAATGCACACTCATGTTTTTATTTTCCTTTGAAGAGCTCATTCAATTTTGAAACAAGCTCTTTTACCACCGTGTCAACCGATTGCTCAGCATCCACTTCCACCAAACGCTTTTTCTTGCGGTAAAAATCAATTACGGGTCGCGTCTGGGCTTCAAAGAGCTCAAAGCGCTTTTGGATGGCTTCCTTCTTGTCATCGTCGCGCACATACAATTCGCCACCCTCCAAGTCGCATTTTCCCGGGACCTTCGGTTTTAGGTTCTTCAAATGATAAATTTTTCCGCAGATGCGGCACTGGATTCGGCCACCCAAGCGCTGCAACAACACCTTGTCGCTGGCGGAGAACAACACCACACGGCCAATGGATTTTTTCAATTCTTCAGCGGTTTTTTCCAAGAGCTCTGCCTGGCGAATGTTTCGCGGAAACCCATCCAGAATAAAACCGCCCTTGCAATCAGGCTGTGCCAAGCGCCGCTTCAATAAATCCAGCACGGCCTCATCGCTAATCAAGTGACCTGCATTAATCTGCTTTGCGATCTGCGCGCCGAGAACCGTTGGTTTTTTGGATTCCTCGCGAAGCAAGTCACCGGTGGACACCTGCGGAATCGAAAACTTTTCGCTGACACGCTGGGCATAGGTTCCCTTGCCCACGCCCTGTTTACCCAAAAAAACAAGATTCAAACTCGGTTTCATTGCATACGAACGAAACACAAAACGGTTTTTAATAGTTGGGTTTTGTTTCAGGCAGTGTAAACAAGCGGTCGTTTCCCTTGGCGTCCAGCAACCCCGCGCGAACCCCCGCGTCGAGCCAGGCATGCGCATAACTGTAGGCCGCCAAGGCGGTTAATTTTTCGCCTTTTTGTTCAAAATGAGCCGCATCCGAGGAATAATTCCTGGCCATTGCCAAAAAATCCAGCGCGATCTTTTTTTCCTTTGGAGTTAATTTGGAAATTAATTGAATTTCTTTTAATGCTTGCGCGGTCAGTTCGCGGTAATGCGACAGCTTTTGGTTCAATTCTTTCGTCAAGCGTTTTTCACCAGCGCTAATGCCTCTTTTTCCTTTTCATTCAATTTCCCGCAGACCAAAAGCGACTGTGGAAACGAATCGGAATTGAATTTTTGCAATGCATCTGCATTCCCTTTTACAATTTCCTGATTCGGGCTTCCCACACCATAGAGCCCCACAAAAAGCAGTTTCTCCAATAATTTTGATTTTCGCTTTTTTGCAATTGACTGCAGGAATTCAAGTGCCTGCCAAACACTCATGAAACGATTCTCTTCGGTTCGGATATCCAGCAGGCACAAGGTATGAAGACCCAGTTTCTGATTGGCTTCAATTACATCAAAAAAGGACTCCGGAGCATAATGGGGTTCCGCAAACACGACCGTGCATACGCGCCCGAACTTGTACGCGTCCAAACCTGATTCGCCCAGGTAATTCTGAATCGAAATCCCCGCAATCACGCGCGTTTGAATCTTCAGTTTGTGCGCATCCAGCAGCACCTGAATATGCGTGGTTGCAAACAAGGGATTGCCAAACACCAACAAGGCCACATTTTCTTTTTGAGCCGATTTTAAAACACCCGAAAAATCCTCTTCCACCTTGCCGCGCTCCAAAACCTCGATTCTTTTTTCCAGCAGTTCTTCCAGTTCGGACGCGGTTCCATCCGAAAACCGGCTCGTGTACGATTCCAAAAAAACGCGGCCACAGGCCTTCACCGCGTCAACGGCTTCCAGCGTCAACTGACGCGGATTCAATCCGATTCCGACAAGGTACAGCATACGAAATTCCTGCCAAAAAGGCCTTTAAATACGATACAAACCGTGTCATTTTTCGGATTCGAATCGAACCAATCGACGCACCCAAAGAACCCCTGAAAGAACAAGTCCAAACACCAAAAGCAAATGCAACAACTCTAAATCAAATTGCCCCAAAAAAGGGTTCGCATCTGACAACGGCCAGAACGGCAACAGGTCCGCGTGCATGAACGAATCAAAAAAAATATGCGAATACGCACCCAGAAACGAAGAAGCGAAAATCCAGCCGAAAGAAATAGAAGCAGTCGAATCATTTGAAACTCGAATGGGGGATTCGGGCAAAAGATGCAATTCTTTCAAAATCGGGTTCCAAATATTTTTCGTTTTCAGAAAGAAAAATCCAACGACCAATGCCAAAAATGTGGCCCCCAAATAGGTGTGAAAAAAACCATGCAGAATTCCATCCGGACGCGGTGAAATAAACATATAATACGCGGGTTCCAGATCCATGATGACCGCAGAAACCGCTAAAGCCACGATGTGGAGCTTCCTGAAAAGAAAACCCGCCAACACAATCCCAAAATGAAACGGAGTAAATGGCATAACAAAAACGGGCTTGGAGTTTTAATTAGCATTTTGGTTCAGTTATTTGAAACCGTTCGGGGAGCTTTTCGGGGCATCTTATCCCCCAAGACCGGCTGCAATCTGAAGCGCATCGCGAATGCCCGGTGCAAACCCCAAAATCGCGATGAAGACCTTGGCAAAGCCGCGCAGATGCGGGTCTTCAATTTCCTTATCCGTAAAATAGAGCACCAGGAGCATGAGCACAAACTTCACGATGACAAAGGAAAATGGTCCAAACACCTGAATGATCGCATTGCTTAGCACATGCTGTTCGGAAAACGAATAAAACTGAATCGCGACAAACGTGGCGGAACCATCGAGCAATTGCCCGAAAAAAACCAGTTGATTCAAACCGCTTTGCAAAATCGGTTTTGTTTTCACGTGAAAACCCGTGAGAAACCGCGCAAGCAGTGTTGCAAGGCCTGCCAAGGCCACGATGCCGCCTACCACGCGCCAGCTTTCAATATGCGGTGCCAGCACAAAAAGCATCGCAAGTGCGAGCAACGCACCGATCCCGCCAAAAATCAGAACTGGTTTTTGCCGGATTTGCTTTCCAAGCCAGATGGAAATGAGGAGCGCGAGGATGGTTAAGGCGCCGATAAAAATATACACGCCGGGTGTAATGGTGTAAAACGAAAGCTCCAGCGGGTTACAGGAGCGCTCAAGCAATTTCAGATCCTCCAGAATGCGAAAACTCGAACCAAAAATGATAAACGGAAGCAGCGCGAGCAAGAACCGCTGGTCAAAATGAACCCCGCGCTTGGAAAAATACGGAAACACGATTCCAAACGCGATGCCCAGCAAAATAAGGCCATACACCAAGGTATTTACGATGTTGTAACCCGAGTACTCCAGAATCGGCTTGCAGAAATAATCCGCAATGAATTCGAGGACCATACGGGATTCTGGAAGGTTAAAAAGGATTTTAAACCCACTGAATTCAATCATAGTAAGAGCTCCCCATGAATCCTACTGTTTTATCCAAACCGGAAAAACCGCGCCAGCGCCTCAAAGACATCCTCGCGAGCGTACTCTCGCCAGAGGAAAAGACGAAACTCGTATCCAGTTTTGACTCGCTTGGAAACATCGCGATCCTAGAAATTCCGCGCGAACTCCAAAAAAAAGAAAAACAAATCGCGCAAGCACTGCTCGATGCCAACCCGCGGTTTGAAACAATCGCCAAAAAAACCGGTGCGCATAAAGGAAAGTTCCGAGTCGAACCCGTCAAAGTATTGGCAGGGAAAAAAAACCTGACAGCGCTCTACCGCGAAAGCGGCTGCGCCTTTCGGATTCACTTGGGAAAAGTCTTTTTTTCTCCGCGGCTTGGAACCGAGAGACTGCGCATCGCGCAATTGATTCAGCCCGAAGAAAACGTGGGAGTATTCTTTGCCGGTGTGGGGCCCTTTGCGATTGTATTTGCCAAACATTCCAGACTCAAACAAGCAATCGGAATCGAATTAAATCCGGCGGCTTGTAAAGACTTTGAATTCAATATCACCCAAAACAGAATGAAAGACCGCGTGCAATGCATCAAAGGCGATGTCAAAAAAATCGTTTCAAAAAAATTCAGAGGCGCGTTTGACCGCATCGCCATGCCGCTTCCAAAAGGCGCAGCGGACTTTTTAGACAGCGCATTTACAGCTGCAAACCCCAAAGGATGCACCATCCACTTTTACGCGTTTGTTCCGGTGAATAATCCATTTTCAGAAGTCCAAAAACACATTACCCGCGCGGCATCCAAAAAAGGATTCTCGATTCGCTTTTTGCATTCGCGCGTGGTGCGATCCTTTTCCAAAGAAACGGCACAAGCCGTATTTGACTTTCAGATCAAAAAGAAAAAGGACATTTCAAAAAAAAAGGAAAACGCATAAGCTGAATTGAAATTGCATATCCTTTTGAATCCCGGACTTTCTTTTCGCTCAAAGGCGCATCAGGAACCCGCCTTAAAAACAACTGCATTTTCCACCTAAAATTAAAACAAGGTTTAAATAGTTCCAAGGCCTTACTGTATGCGACTCCCTATGGGCATTTACGATTCACTTCCGATGTTAGGCTGGACGGCGCAAACCCAGCAACGCGCCCTATTAGTCCTTGCGGGAATAGCAGTGGTTGGAATCCTATTGCTTCTTTTTACCAATGTTCAAGAAACCGGATTTGGATTCCTGGATTTTTTACAACCCAACCCGATTGACGTGCAACTAAGCGGACCCATTGACTTATCGATTGGGCCTGATGGATTCCCCAAAAACACCAATGCCGAACTCACGGTCACGCTTCGAAACCCCGAATCCAAACCCGTCTCCAATGCCGTGATTCACGTGATTCCGGAAGATACCCAAAGCCTGATCGTGTACCCGGCCTCCAAAACCATTGCCACGCTCGACAAAACCCGCACCACACTCTTCACCATCCGGACAAACCCGGTCCGCGACATTTTAAGCGGAACGTACAAGCTCCAAGTCCGCGCCTTTGTCGGCACCAAAACCTACTCGCGCGAAATCGAACTCGAAGTCAAAACAAATGAAACATGATGCAAATCAAAACTCATTAATTCATTTTAAATTTTAAAAAAATTAAAATTTTCACTCTTTTTCAAGTTTCAGGTTTTTTGAATTCCTTTAAATTCATTTTGCTTGCTTCTTGCTCGCATGGCGGATCTTGAAATCGTTGGATTTTGGCCCAAAAGCCTTACGGACTGGCCCGGAAAACCCAGCGCCGTGGTGCTCGTCCCCGGATGCAATTTCCGCTGCGGCTACTGCTACTCCGGCGCCATTGTCACGGCACCCCAAGCCCTGCCGCGAATTCCTGAAAAAGAAATTCTTCAAACCCTCTTGAAAAAAAATGATTCCATTCGCGGAATCGTTGTCACGGGCGGCGAACCCACGCTGCACGGCGCAAGACTGAATCATTTCTTGTCCGCGTGCCAGGAAATGGGATACCTCACGCGCATCGAAACCAACGGGTCCAACCCCTTTGCACTCCGAAGCCTGATTCAGGACGAACTCCTCGACAGCCTAGTGCTTGACCTCAAAGCTCCCCTGTACCCGGAAAAATACTTTGAAGCCACGCAAAAAAAAGGCGTTCTTTCCAAAATCAAAACTGCCATCGCACTCACACAGCGCAGCGGAATTGACATCGAATACCGCATCGTAGTGGTCCCTGGCGTCCATTCGTTCCGGGATGTTTTTTCACTCGCTAAAAACCTCAAAAACGCCAAACGCGTCGTGCTCCAGCAGTTCTCTCCGGCCAACGGAACATTGAATGCGGAGTTCTCCCAAAAAACCAAAACCGAGTACGACTACCTGCTGGCACTGGCTCAGGGAATCGAACGCTTGCATCTTGGAATCCGCGAAATCAAAATCAAAACCGATAAAGGCGAAGAAACCGTGAACACGGTTCACCCACCGCAGACGCTTCGCTAATACCGGATTTCAAAACCCGGAAAAAAAGTGGTTGGTTTTTTCCAATCCAATACCATATCAGAAATAACGCTCCAAGAATTGCCCGTCCGAATGCGAGTCACGAATTCCCCTAATTTTTTCTTATCTCCCTGCGCGACAATCTGCACAGATCCATCCCGCTGATTCTGCACAAAACCAGTAATCCCCAGTTCTTCTGCAGCCATTCGAACAAAATAACGAAATCCGACGCCCTGCACTCCACCAGTCACCTGAACCCACAGTTCTTGCATTCAAGATCCACCGCTTTCAAAAATGATACAAATCGGATTGGGGAACTGAATTAATTTTTGAGATTCAATTTGGAAAGCTCACCCACGGCAATGCGGACCAGTTCGCGCGTGTCTGAAAATTTAAGCTTTTTTTGCGTTTCTTCTGCCGTCACCCATTCAAAGGCGTCATGCTCGTTAATCACATTATGAGCAAACGAAATGGGTTCATTCAAATCCGCTTTCACTAAAAAAATTGACAATTCATTCTGCGCATGCCGCAAACTATCCCAGTACACCAGCTGCGTATCGAGCTTTTTCAGGATTTCGATTTTTCGAAGACCCGCTTCTTCAAAAATCTCGCGACGCAGAGCATCGGTCTCGGATTCGCCTTCCTCGATTCCACCCTTAAGCAATTCCCATCCCGTCCAATTCAAGGTGCGGTGCAGAATCAAAAAACGGGTTTGGGAAGTTTTCGGGTCCTTTGAAAACAAAATCCCCAAAACTCCCAGACGCTTTAACAGCATATTTCCTGTTCACTTCCAAAAAACGGTTCAGCGGACATTAAACGCGCCTTCGGGCCGCTCCGAATCGGATTCGGTTTTGCGCTTGGCATGCCGCTCGGAATACTCGCCCCAGACGCGCTTTCCAGTCTCCCCGCGCAAAATCTTGACGGCCACCTGACGCGGCACCGGAATCGTTGAATACTTCGGCGAATAATCAATGAGTACCACATCCCCCTCTTTGACTTTATCGGCAATCGCGGTCTCCACTTCCACGCACAAGAGGTTCTCATCCCACATGGACACCATGGCCTGAACACTCTTATCCACTCCTAAGACAGTCTTATCGTCGCTTCGAATCACGCTTAACACTTTACCCGGATGAAACAATTCCAATCACTCCTTTCCAATAATCGCCCACCAAACGATTTAATAGGATTGCTTTGCATGAAAAAATAATCCCATTTGATTCAAAGGACCAAACGCATGACCACACCACCTGTTTCCCAACTTTCGGACACTCATTTGGCCCGCAAAACCGCACAGATCTGCCGCGAATACTTCAAAGAAAAAGAAATCACGAACCTCCTCATTGTCAAATGGGGCAAGCCCTGGAAAGGCAAACTGGGGCACATCAAGGCGCTGCGCGGAAACCCGCACTTTGGGTCCGTGATTGAAATCAACACCGTGTTCAAAGACCCGCGCGTACCGGGATACGTGATTGACACCACGATTCTGCACGAACTCATTCATTACTTTTCGGGATTCGGAAGCAACCACCCGCGAAAGCACCGCTACCCGCACCGCGGCGGAAGCGTGAACAACGAATTCGCGGAATTCGGCTGGAGCGAACTACTGCAAAAACAAGACGCGTGGGTCAAAGAGAATTGGATGCGGTTCTGGCGTGAACACCAGGGGCCAAAGTGAATCATTTGACCAGCAGCAGCATTTCACTTGTGGAATAGACTGAAACCGCTGTCTGCTGTTTTAGGCGTTTATCTTGACTCCAGAGCGGACAACCCAATTTTAAGGCCAGGGCAAGATAGGGGACATCACCGGCGTCAGGCGAAAGTGCAATCGCTTCTTCAAAACAAGACTGATAAACGATTGGATTGATCAGTTTGAGTTCTGAAAGTTCTAACAGCTCGCTTAACTCATATTCAATATGCTCAACAGGCCGATTTAATTTTTTGGCAAAAACAGGCAAATATTTGAACAATTCTTTTTTCAAATAAAATGGAGAATACAAGTCAAATCGAGACTGGGTAAGTAGAATTCTTCGTGTCAGCGAATTTTTAAGCAAAGCAGACACGATAATATTTGCATCCACTGCCAAGGAATATTTTTGAATCGAGAAAATTTGTAGAATTCGGGTTATAAGCCGTGTTTTTTTGCGACATTTGCCTTAATTTTGCGCCCCAGTTCAATAACATCCTGTTCAGTCAACTGACTGTTTTTGGTAAGCTCATCCAGTCTTTTTAAGGCTTTTAAGCGTTTTATCCGCGCTTCTAAAAACTGCCGGGTTTCCTCGGACCAATTCACGCCTTTAAGTTCGCGGAGTTCTTTTTTCAATCTTTCAGGAATCGCTAGTGTCAATGTTGCATTCGACATCTACATCACCTCATACACGATATTTAGTGTAAATAGTGTTTATATAGGTTTCGAGTCCCCAACTATTAAAGCGAATTTAATAAAAAGACCGGTTTCGAGAATCCAAAATAAAAAAAGATAAAAAATAGAAACGGGAGATTAACGGCATTCGCCGCTAACCCCCCTTTTGAACTGGTTTATTCTGCGACTGCATTGCAGCTTTCGGGTCCCTGCCACTGCCCCACGGCAATCGCACGGTCCACGGAATCGGTTCGACCGGTTAGGTCAAAGTCTGTTCTTGCAGAAAAACCGCTGGCACTTGTCCACACGCCGACAACAACTGACCTGTCAGTTGCGTTGACTTTGCCGTCTGCCGATGCATCGCCTGCGAGAACCATGAATTCAACTGTCTGGTTTTCAACGCTGGTGACGTCAGGTCCTATCCGCACCCTGTAATGCTTTCCATTTTCAAGCCCGCTTGAAAGGGACAAAATAAGGGTGTCTCCCTGCTTGAATGCATTCATCAGGGCTTCGCCTGAATAAGGCACGTATCCTGAACCGTTGCAGGACATTTCCTCGATTGAGGCGTAGTTATGATGCGGGTTGCCGATTTCCCGGTCAAACTGTATCCTTATCTGGTTGACTCCGCCAATCCTTGGCTCCACGACAAGCGGCAATTTTCCGCCAAGCGTGTTCACGTTCAGGGCAATATCCTGTGACCCCACAACGCTGTGGTGCCTTCGGCTGACAGCTGAAACAGCTATTGCTGCATGGCCTTCATCCCCTTGTGACGATGATTCTGCTGCCACTTGCGTGGGTTGCGCATCGCCTGGACTTGGCTGAAACTCGCAGAGTTTATCTTCAAGCCATTCGTCCACAACCGCCTGGCGGTCACTTTCACCGGTTTCACCGCTCAAATCAATGTCGGTTCGCGGCGAAAATCCAGTACTGGAAGTCCAAACCCCCACAACGACGCTTCGGTCGGTGAGATTCAGAATACCATCGTTACTCGTGTCGCCATAGAGTGCCGTGAATTCAACGAACTGACCCGGAATATTTGTTACATCCGAATCCATCCACACGCGGTACTGGTATACATTGTGGCCCGCTTGGGTCAAACCCGGATTGCCGAAGTTTAACACCAAGGTATTTCCCTCCGCGTTTCCTTCGACGACGCCGTTATACGGCGCCCAATCGTTGTTACAGTACTTGTATTCCACGTGCGCAAAATTATGCGACGGGGCACCCACGGGTTGATCGAATGTGATTCGAAGCTGCGAAACGCCACCCATTCGGGGTTCGCTTGTAAGGCCTGCAGATTCGCTTCCCGCATTGATATTGAGAATATTGAGTTCAATATCCTGAGCGCCTTTATACGAAGCCAATCCTTCCAATCCATGCCATTTTCGGCTCACGGCCGAGACAATGGTTGCATCCGGAACAACGCCAACTCCTTGAGCGGCTTCCACCTGCGAACCGGACGAATCGGAACTCGAACTATCCGAGGTTGTTTCATCGACTGCCACTTGGGCTTCGACGGTTGTTTCGATTGATTCCTCCGCCGTGGTTTCAGTAACGGTTGCATCCAAAACCACATTGGTTTGCGCTGCCGCACTGTCATTGGCAGTCAGTGATTCGATGGATTCCGACCACACGGTTTTCAAGCCTTCCGGCGCGTTAACCGCGATGGCAGTGATTCCACCAAAGAGCACAAACGCCAGCAAAAAAGCAGCTGCGTTTGATAAAATTGATTTTCTTTCCATTTAACCCCTCCATTCAAGAGTTTTTGATTACGAAAACGAGTTAATTCACTTTAACATTAAATACAGTGAAATGATTTAAAAGGTATAACTAAAACACTCGGCAAACACCTAAAAACCCCGTTTTTTTGCGGTATTTGACGAATTCGTATCCGACAATCCGATTCAAAAATCGGGCCGGTTTTGGGCCCCACCCACGCTATTTCTTCAAATACTGTTTTTGAAGTTCCAATATCAGGTTTTTTTTAAAGACCTCCAATTCACCCTTCGGAACTTTACCCGCGGCAGCGGGTGCGTGGCCTCCGGCAGAACCGCCGGAAATTCCAATCACACTTGCTTCAAGCAGATCATTGACACGCATTTTGCCATCCTGGCGGCGCGCCGAAAAATTCGCGGTGGGCGCGCCATCCATTAACTGCACGAGCACCACGGTTTTGTCCGGATACAAATCAAAGGAAATCTTGTTAATGAACGGCGACTTGATCGGAAACCGCGGCGTGTACACAAACCACACAAGCTCCAATTCGGGAATCAGCTCTGCTTTTTTTTCAAATTCGGAGAGCCAATAATTCATTTCCGAGTCAAGGTCCTGCGATAACTTAAAAAATTCGGATTTCAAAATGTCCTTGGGGCCCGCGGCTTTCAAAAAAGTTTCATACAATTCATTGAATTTTGAAAAATCAATGATTCCCACGGCGTCAATCACCTTGGCACACGCCTTGATTTCTTCGAGCGAGGAGCGAATCTTTTTAGTTTCTGCGTCAAAAAACTCCCGCCACTGCTCGACGGCGCAATCCGCAAACACGCCTACGCATGCCAGCCACGCGCTTTGCGGCAAATCGCAATGCCGCGAAAACAAGTCGAACACCATTTTGGAAGCCGGATACCGCGACGAATCCATGCCGGGTAAAATCCAATTCGCTTTGATGAAAACCGTTTTTTTGGAATTCAAATCATTGTACACCTTGTGATGATCAATAAAGAGAACCTCCGCAAAGGATTCAAGCCCATTAATCAAAAAGTCATCCTGATCCAGCGATAAATCCAAAACCAATACTTTGGAAACGCGTTTCTCGCGCAAAAAATCGATTTTTTTCTGCAACACTTCACGGGCGGGATAACCCGAGCAGAAAAACACATCCGCGGGCTTTCCGCGAAGCGCTTTAAGTGCGTGCGACGCAATCACCCCCGACATGAGCCCATCCGCATCGCAGTGCACCATCACGCCCACACGGTCCATTGGCGTCAAAAAATGAACAAATTCATCAAACCGCTTCAGACAATCGTCACGATTCATACCCAAAACCTTTTGCTTCATTCACATTGGCCAAATAAACTAATGCTCCTTTCATGCCCTGTTTCAATTCTTTTCCACCCGATCCACCCGGATGATGTTTTGTCTTACGGGGCTTCAAAAATGCTTCCCCGCAATCTTTAATAACCCAAATCCACATACAAGAATAGCCAAATGCGCTCCAAGGACGATTAACATGGTTTTCGAATACAAAAACAGCAAAGGCAAAACCTACTACCTGCACACAAACGGCAAACTATTCTACTTCTCAAGCGAAAAAAAAGCCAATGCCATTGACCTGCCACCCGGTTTTCAGATTGTCGAAAACGCCAAAACCGGCTTGCCCATGCTCAAGAAAAAGTAAAAGAATAATAACCGCCAAACCCTATTTGGTTCATGCACCCACGAATAAAAACTTTGTTTGAAGAGTGCCCTGCGGATGTAGTACTGATCCGTGCGGGTCCGCTTGGAAACAGCGCGAATTTTGAATACTTCAGCGGACTTGACGCGAAGCGGTTCGAAAACCACACTCTGATTCTCGAAAAAAACGCTTCCAAACCCATTCTGATGATTTCCAGTCTGGAAAAAGAAGCCCGCTCGCCTTCGAACATTCGCGTGTTTGAAATGAAGAACCACACGCAATTGAATTCATTCCTTCGGAAAAAGATTCGCGGAAAAAAAGTCGGGATTGACTTTGCCACCCACCCGTACGCCAAAGTGCGCGTGCTTGAAAAAGAATTCAAACCCAAAAAAGTAATCGACATTGCACCCGCGGTGTCGCGCATCCGCGGAATCAAAACCAAGGGCGAAATCAAAAACATCCAAACCGCCTGCAAAATCACGGTTGAAATCCTCAACAAGATCCCTGAATTCGTTCGCACGCACCACACGGAAGCATCGCTTTCTGAACGCCTGAAAACCGAAGCCTTCAAAACGGTTTCCGAACTCGCGTACCCCCCCATCGTGGCCTTTGGGACAAATGCGGGCGTTCCGCATCACATACCGGATCAAACCAAAATCGGAAAAAAGAATTTTTTGCTCATTGATTTCGGCGTCAAATACAGGGGCTACTGCGCGGATATTTCACGCACGTTATTTTGCGGAAAACCATCCGAAGAAGACGCATGGAAATACTGGGTTGTCTACCAAGCACAGCAAAACGCTTTAGGAACCGCCAAAGCCGGAACACGTGCCAACGCTGTGTTTCACGCCGCCAACGAGTTTATTCGAAAATCGCTTCGCTTGGAAATCCCGCACGCCCTCGGACACGGACTTGGATTGAATGTGCATGATTACCCCACGCGCATGGCAGCCGACGAAAAATGGACATTGCAAAACGGACACGTACTCACGTTTGAACCCGCGATTTACACGAAAAAATTCGGAATCCGGATTGAGGACGACGCCGTGATTCAAAACGGAGAAGCACGCCGCTTGACGCATGCGCCGCACGAATTGATTTCTGTATAAAAAAAACACAATCCTAAAAAAAAGCGAATTCAACCAAGAACGGAATTCTCCTTGAACCATCATTTAGTGTCTTTTTTCCTGAAATCGAGCGCGCAGGAATTAATGCAAAACCGCTTTCCGGTGTTCGTGGGGCCGTCGTCAAAGAGGTGGCCCAAGTGGCCGCCGCATTTTTTGCACGCGACCTCGGTTCGATTCATGCCATGCGCATTATCCGAACGCAGCTCGACATTTTTCGTGCTGACAGGGGAATCAAAACTCGGCCAACCCGTTCCCGAATCAAACTTGGTGTGCGACGAAAACAATTCCGCGCCGCACCCCGCACACACGTACATTCCGCTTTCCTTGTTTTTCAATAAATGACCCGTGAAAGGAACCTCGGTTCCCTTCTCGCGCAGGACACGGTACTGCTCCACTGAAAGCTTCTTTTTCCATTCAGACTCGGATTGCGGCACGGATTCAGACATAACCAAATGAGGAAAAAAGAAATTAATAAAGAAACCGATTGAATTCAAAAAAAAGTATTATTTTGCACTGCAAATTGGAGAAAAAAAGTTAATGTTGAGATTTTTACGGCTCATACCGTATGGCTTGAAACCGCGCCCAGCTCCTTGCCCACGCAATAGCGCAGCACCAGGTACTTGAAGAAAATCGTTGAAATCACCGTGGTCACCAAGGCCATGACAATCAGCGCGGAGAATACGTCACGCGAAATCACGCCCGCGCCAAGCGCCAGTGTTGCCACAGCCAGTTCAATTCCGCCTTTCGTACTCATCGCCATCGCGACCACGAGTCCCTCTAAAAGGGTTTTTCGCGCAAGAAAAATTCCAATGAGCGTACCGCCAATGGCCGAGACAAACGCGAGCAGTATCAACACGCCGGACAAAAGCGGGTCCGCCACAATATGCGGCAAGTCAATCTGATAACCCACCCAGACAAAAAACAACGGAACAAAAAAGCCCGCCGCAATCAAGTGAATATGCTTGGCCATGCGATGCTCAAACACCACGTTTTTATCCGCACCCTTCGACAAGGTGTGGCGCACCACAATTCCGCCCACCAGTGCACCCAGCAAGGCGCCGAATCCAAGAGCAATCGAAATAAACGCCATCAGCAAGGCCAAAATCACGGCGCCTGCAAAAAAACCTTCATCGGATTTTTCAGATTCAAAAAACCGAAGCAGCCAGGGAATAACTGAAAATCGAAACAGCACCAGCAGCAGTACGAGTGCTAAAAATCCAAGACCTGCGCTAAAGAGTGCGGGAACAGACAATGAGTGTGAAACAAACGACAACACCAAGGTAATCAAAAACAATTCAAACAGGTGCTCCATGGCACCTGAAACCATGACCAAGCTTCCGATGCGGCTCGACAACAACCGATTCTCGGACAAAAACTCCACGGCAATCGGAACCGAAGATGCCGCCAAGGCCAATCCCACAACGACCGACATGGAAGAAGAGATTCCAAGCAAGGGTAACACCAAAAGGCTTGCGCCAAACGGAACCAGGGTGTTGAAAACCGAAATCAGCACACCCGCCTTGAAATTCTGGGCCGTGTACCGCAGGTTCATTTCAAGCCCCACCCAAAAAAACAGCAAAATCTCGCCGACTTCCGACAAAAACCCAAAAATAACCGTGGCGTCCTGTGAAAATAAGAATCCAAACACCGGAAGACTCAGAATAATGCCTGCCAGCACCTGACCCACCAAGCGCGTGGCACCCAGAAACTTAAACAATTCCCCGAGTCCAAAGGCCAGCACAAACGCTACCAATACCAATAAAACGGGCTCCAAGCCAAACACCATCCACACAAGGAATTGGAGCCTAAAAAAGGTTTCGATCCCCCTTTTTGGCCACTCCTGCACATTCGAAAGGAATAAAAATACTTGGTTCTTGTTCAGTGGCATGAGCGGGTTAGTTTCGAATTCCCAATATTTCACCAAAACCGCGGTGCCACGCACCATGCGCCTTATTTTTGACGACAACGACGATGTAATGGCCGGGTTATTATCCGCCATGACCGAGCACCGCATCAACGAAGCCAGCATCCAAGGCGCAAACGGAATCCTAAAAGCAGGGCTTGGAAACTACATGAACGGTTCGCGATTCATGACCAAAAACTTTGACCACTCGCTCATTAAAGCCGGAACGGGTCACTTCAAACGCTCCAAAACCGATTTGTTCGGCGTCCTCAAAGTCATCCCCGAAGACATCGACAGCCACGTCACCGTAGCCAAAGCGATTGCCGCACAGGACTTTGAGATTACACTTGCGTATTATGAATACTGAAAAAACAGAGCATGCTTTACTGCTTTTTAATTCACTATAACTTTGGATTCGATTCAAAATTCTAATTCAATTGAATGATTTAATAATTCACATTTCAAACTCATGTGAATTCAATTTCCCTTTTTAAACCCGCTTTTTTCCCGTTCATCGACGAACTTAAAACCTTTTTTGTCATTTAGTAGCGCATGGACCTTTCGACCGCCAAAACCAGAATCGAAACTGCGATTGCCGCCAAGCATCTCACGAGCATCGTAGGAAACTGCAGTGTTGAATACTGGGGCCGCGCGGCCTCCAAGCTTCCCAGCGGGAAACGCCTCTTGCTTATCAAAGGCGATTACTCGTTTGCAGTGCACCAGAATCGATTGCTTCGACCCACCAACTACATGATGAATGCACGCATCGCGTGCGAGCTTCAAGCGCAAGGACTTGTGCTATTGGCTTCCAAAACCAAACCCAAAGAAACCATCAAAGCCATTTTTTCAGAGATCGAAGACGTACAAGCCTACGCCATGGAAGAATCCGATGACTTGAGATTATTCGGAAGCGAACGCGAACTCTCCAACGAACTCATGCAAGACTTGTCCTTTTTAGAGGCGGGGCTTCGACCGCTCAATCAAGAAGAAGTGCTTCGCAAGGGACTGGTGGATATCCTCGCGGAAGACGCACAGGGGCGATTCGTGGTGATTGAATTAAAGCGCCGCCAAGCAGATTTCTCAGCCGTGCAACAATTGAAACGCTACATGGATGAAGTGCAGAACCTCAAGAACAAAAAAACCCGCGGAATCCTGATTGCACCGGGCATCCGGAAAAATGCGCTGGAATTACTCGAAAAATACGGATTGGAATTCTGTAAACTGGATTTTGAAATCCAAAACCCCAAGGCCCGGATCAAAGGCATCCAGAAAAAACAACAAACGCTTTTTTGAAAGTCCTGTCCGGAATTATTTTTTCAAATCGACGGAGGACTCCAGATTTTTAATAATCCGGGATACCTGACCCTGCTTCAAATTCAAATCGCGGCAAAGCTCCGCCAGTGTTGGAAGGCGCCCCTGCCGGCTTGCAAACGATTCCGTATAGCGCACCAACCGCAGATAATTTGGGTTTTCAGCATGGGAACGCGGAGGACCCAAAAGTGCACGCGGCAGTACGCGATCCCGATGACGAAAAAAATACGCCAGCCACTCTTCGATTTGCTGTTTTCTTCGCTCATGCGTACGCAAATGCGGCGCACCAATTTTATGGAGTCTGGGCGGCATACACTATTCACGTATCCAGTAATATAATAAGTTTTGCAACTGAATTCACCGGTGTTGTATCCTACAATTATTTCCTTTTTTTATTTTTTGGTATTTTTTCACTTTTTTCGGCTTCAACTTATTTTAATTCTGCAAACTTCGCTTTTTTTCCAAGCGATTCCTCGATCGACAGCAATCGGTTGTATTTGGCGGTTCGTTCTGCGCGCGCGGGTGCACCAAACTTGCACTGGCCGCACCCCAGCCCCACCGCAAGGTCCGCGATAAACGAATCCTCGGTTTCGCCACTCCGGTTCGAAACGACTGTGTGCCAGCCCGCTTTTTTGGCCAAGCGAAACGCCGAAATCGACTCCGAAACCGTGCCGATCTGGTTCAGCTTCAAGAGCAAGGCATTGCATGCTTTTTCCGCAATCGCTTTGCGAATCCGCTCGGGGTTTGACACCAGCAAATCATCGCCCACAATCTGGGTTTTCGAACCTAATTCACTCGTCAGCGAAGTCCAATTCGTCCAATCGTCTTCCGCCAACCCATCTTCAAGTGAAACCAAATCAAACTGCCGCACCAACTCGGAATAAAAATCAACCATCTGACCCGGATACAGGTGCTGATGATACAACGCATACTGGCCCGATTCGAAAAACTCGGAAGCCGCACAATCGAGTGCCAATGACACCGATTTCGAAAACCCCTGATTCGACAAAACCTCCTGCATCAATGACAAGCGCGCTTCCACGGTTTTCAACTCAGCAGGCACAAACCCGCCTTCGTCGCCAAGCAAGGTAGCGGAAACGCCAAAGCGTGCAAACAATTCCTTTTTGAGTGCATGATACGATTCCACGCCCATGCGAAGCGCCTCCGAAAAAGACTTGGCACGATGCGGCACCAGCATATGCTCCTGAATATCGTTTTCAATTCCCGCATGACGCCCGCCATTCAAGACATTCAACTGCGGCACCGGAAGGACAAACCTGCGGTTCTGCGCCAACTCGCCGATATACTCGAACAATTCCTGCTCGTTTGCAGCAGCCCCTGCACGGCACACCGCCATGGACACCGCCAGAATTGCATTCGCCCCCAGTTTTGACTTATTCGGCGTACCATCCATCCGACAGAGTTCTTCATCCATACCCAATTGGCTGGCCACGAGACGCCCCTTGAGCTTTCGGGCAATCGGACCGTTGATATTCGCCACGGCCTTCAAAACGCCTTTGCCGCCAAAGACCTTGCCCCCGTCGCGCAATTCAAGTGCTTCATGCACACCCGTGGACGCACCGCTGGGAACGCGCGCGATAAAATCTCCAAGCTCGGTTCGAATCTCCGCTTCCACGGTCGGGTTTCCGCGCGAATCCAGGATTTGACGCGCTGCAAGACTTTCAATTCGGGTCATGTGCACACGAAAAGGGAAAACCAGTATAAAATGATTTTGGATTCGAAAATCAAGACAAAAAGAGGTGTATTTCAGGGTCCTGCGCATTTGGCTAATCTTCGGTCCAAATCGCTAATTCAATTTGCCCTGCATTTTTTTGAGCTTTGCTTCCAGAATCTTGCTGAACACGGACGGGTCCACTAGTTTTTGCTGCAGGTAAAAGCCAATAAAATTCTTTAACTGCTGCGAATCCGTTTTAGGCAGCTTTCCAAGCAACACATTTCGGATATCCTTCCAGTCCAGCGCAATGTAATTCAAACCCTTCACAGGACTTTTCTGCTTCTCGTTTTGATTCGCCAGCGCTTCTTTGACCAGCACAAAATCGATTTTGGAAAACCGGTCCGAATAAAACGCGTCAAAAAACAAGTCATGCCCCACAAACACGATTTTTTCAGGAGAAACATTCAAGTCGGCAGCCAGTTTTTCAAGGGCCTTCTGTTTGAAAAACTCGTCCTTAAAATCCGGATTCTTTTTCAACTCTGCAAAATAAATCTCACGGTCCATTTCTTCCTTGAAATCCATATACTCTTGCGAAACAAACAAGATTTGTTTTTCTGAAAAAAAATCCGTTAAACCGAATTTTCGAATCTTTTCAAATGCAAGTTCTTTTTGAAACCCCGATACCACTAAAAAATGAAAAAACGAAAACTTTTGCGACAGCTTTCGGAGGTTTAACAGAACGCTCTTGACCTTGGAAGAACTCACGGACTTCAGGATGCTTCCCGGCGCCAAGACGTCCTCCAAATCAAACACGATCACTGTCTTTGAGAGGGTTTTTTCATTCAATCCGTTAATTCCAGCCATGTGCTTCAACCCGAAAAGAAATATGACAGAATTCAGCTTCAAAATTAATTAAAAACCAAGCACTCACGACTGGATTCAGAGAATCAAAAACAGGCAGAAGGAACCCGAGCATTCAAAGTCGTGCACGCGAAGGAGCACCGGATGCGCTGAATGCATGATGCTCTGAAATAAACTTTTCGACCATTTCCCGTGCCTCTTCATCCGAAAACTGCTGCGGCGGATGCTTCATGAAATAAGCACTCGGACCCAAAAGCGGCCCTGCCATTTTGCGGTCCAACGCGATCTTGGCTGCGCGCAGCGCGTCAATGACGACCCCCGCACTGTTCGGCGAATCCTCGACGCTTAGCCGCAATTCGAGATTCATCGGAACATTGCCGAACTGCCGGCCCTCCATGCGAATAAAACACACCTTGTTGTCATGCAGCCAAGGCACATAATCGCTCGGCCCCACGTGAATCTGCTCCCACGCCAAGGGAACCGGCAATTGCGACTGCACGGCTTCGGTTTTAGAAATCTTTTTGCTGACCAGCCGCTCCTGCGCTTTCATATTCAAAAAATCCGTGTTTCCCCCAACGTTCAACTGATACGTTCCAGACAAGGGAATTCCGCGGTCCGTTGCTAATTTGGTGAGCACACGGTGCACGATCGTTGCCCCGAACTGGCTTTTGATATCGTCCCCGACAATGGGCAAACCCGCCTTGCGAAACTTTTCAGCCCACGCCTTGTTTGACGCAATAAAAACCGGCATGCAGTTCACCAAGGCACAGCCGGCATCCAGTGCGGCCTGCGCATAAAACTCGGTTGCCAATTGCGATCCCACCGGCATGTAATTAATCAAAACATCTACTTTTTGGGCTTTCAGCACTGCGATTACATCAGACGGAGCCTGTGTTTCATCCACCAAAAACCCGCGCTCTTCCGGATACTCCTTAAAATGCGGTGCAACCCCATCCAGCACAGGCCCCCGAAGAACCTCGACATTCAGGAACGGAACATTCCGTTCAAACACGGTTGTGCAATTGGGCTTTGCAAAAATAGCCTGCGACAAGTCCAACCCCACTTTGCGCTTGTCCACATCAAACGCGGCCACGAATTCAATATCCGAAATGCCATACTCGCCGAATACATTATGCATCAATCCTGGCACGGCAGGGTCGGTCTTTTTCACGTTTTGATAAAAAAAGACGCCCTGCACAAGCGAAGACGCGCAGTTTCCAACACCCGCTATTGCAACCCGTATTTTTCCCATACACCCACCTATTTTACGGTTATAAAATAGTACTTTACACCTATAAAATAGTTTTGGTGGTTTCAAAAATACCAAATACACCCGGGAGCAATACCGTGCAAAAGCTTTAAAGGAATTAAACTCTATTTTCACCTATGAAAGCGTCTGAATCTCCCGAGATTGAGCGGTTGCGGAGAAAACTTGGCGTTGAACTCCTGTGGGTTTTTATTCTCTCCATTCTCAAAAAATCCCCCTCGCACGCCTACGTACTGCGCAAAAAAATCGAAAAGCAATTCGGATTTTTGCCCGGAAACGTTTCCTCTTACGTCGTCTTATACAAACTTGAACAACGCAGATTCGTCGCCACGAAAACCGACGGAAACAAGGTCGTGTACACCATTACCCCCAAAGGAAACCAACTGGCTCAACAGGCTAAAAAAGAACTCAAGGAAAAACTTCGGCAAATTTCCTGAAAAACCGGTGTCTGCATGCGAAAACAACCACCCCAAAAACCCAAACGAGGCGGCCGCAAAAAAGGCCGAACACCACCTATCCTGCCCTCCGAACAGGCACCGCACTGGGAAAAAATGTGGGAAAAAGTTCACGCCCTGCAAAAGGAAAGCCGCCTTTCGGGCCGCCAGATTGCAAAGCGCCTGCTGGACATCAGCCGCACTACCATCGGCCTTGGCCATTACGAATATGCATACTTGTACTGGGTTCGATGCGGCGGAAGCGAGAAAATCGGGCCGTTTATCGCGAAAGAATTATTGAGAATGCAGGGTGCACGCTTCAAAAAACCGCCCCAAACACCGGGTTAATAAAATTTCGCTGAAATACATTGAATATCCGTTCGATTTCCCGCCTGCAACTAATCCGCAACGCAGTGATGGCCCACCTTTAGGTGGTCCGCGGTGAAGCCGCCTGCACCCAGCGGGTGGACGCAAACGGCTAGGGGCGTTAGTCTAGTCGGTAGGATCGGAGCTTCGGGACAGCTTTTTTGCGAATAGCAAAAAACCTGGGCAAAACACAGGGTTCACAGGAACCCCTTGGTTTCGCCAGCCTTTGTTAAAGGCTGCGAGCGAGCTTCAGGCGGGAGTTCGACTCTCCCACGCCCCAATCAGTAAATGATTCAAAAAACATTTCAGGCAGGAAATCCTTTGTGTTAGTGATCCGAAATCCCCCGTTTAATTCGAGGATTTTTTTGGACGCACTCCTCCGCGATTTTTCGGCACAGCTTTTGGTGGCCAGCAACGTGCTCACAATCCTGCTGGCAGTCGCATTTCAATGGGACGCAGTGGTACTTCTCATCGGGTACTGGCTTCAAAGCGTGATCATCGGCGCATTCAACTTCTTTAGAATCCTGACCATAGGATCGTTTGTGCACAACCCCTTTGACAAAAGCACGAATAAACGGCAGCGCATAACGCTCCAGTGGAGCGGCAACCAGTTTCAAGTGCAGCCCATTGCACCCACGCCAGCTCAAGTGAATGCCCCGCCAAGGTTCAACTGGATAGCGCTTCCCATTGCCGCATTCTTAGCCGGTTTTTTTGCCGTTCACTACGGCTTCTTTCATATCATCTACGGGTTTTTTCTTCTCAGCTTCATGCCAAACGGCCAATTCAGCAGCGCAGACATCGAGGCCGTCTTATTCATCGGCGGGATTTTCCTCGTGACCCACGCGGTTTCGTTTTTCATGAACCTCCGGTCTGAAATTAAAAATGCAAACCGAAACATCGGCCTTATTTTTTTCGAGCCCTACCTTCGGATCATTCCCATGCACCTCACGATTATTTTCGGTGGAATCCTTTTGTGGGCAGGCCTTGGAAACTCCCTTGTCCTGCTGCTCTTCTTGGTCCTAAAAACCGGAAGCGACCTCGCAGGCCATTTCATGAAACACGGTTTACAACACGCTGACCAGGCAATACCCGATTTCACGAGGCCTTTGCAATGACCCAACGTGTGATTCTCATTCACGGCTGGGGCGGAACGCACGAGCAACACTGGATGCACTGGCTCAAGCAGGAATTGGAAAAAGAAAAAATCAAAGTGCTGTTTCCATTAATGCCCAATCCAGACTATCCGAAACTGGAAGAATGGCTCCAAACACTCAAAAAACTCATTGAAGATTCAGATGAAAAAATAATCCTCATCGGACACAGCTTGGGCGTTCCCACGATCTTGCGGTACCTCGAACAGCTCCCCAAAGGAAAACAAATCCACCACGCGATTCTGGTAGCGGGATTTGCACGGCCCTTAAAAGTAAAAGAAATTGACGAATTTGTGCAAGAACCATTTGACTGGAAAAAAATCAGGCAAAACGCGAAACGCTTCACGGTTATTTTCTCCGACAACGACTCCAAGGTTCCGCGCTACCAAGCCGAATTTGTTGCGGAATCGCTTCGCGTAAAACCCATCATCGAACCCAACGCGGGGCACATCACAAGCCCCCAATTCGGGCCCTATCCGGGGATGCTGGAACTCGTTACTAAAAAATAAAACCGAGGAACAAAAAAAATAATTCGATTACCAGTGACTCCGGATATTCGATTACCAGTGACTCCGGATATTCGTCAATTCGAATCAATTTGAATCTAAAAATTCATTTTGAATTTCCAAAACTAGGCTTCACCAGGCTTTCAATCCGCTTTTTGGCGTCAAACGAATGCTGCCACGAATGCGAAAATACGCGGCTCGCCCACGCAACCCACGGCTTGTCCCACAATTCGTAAAAGATGGTGATACCCTTTTCCAGTTCACCCGGCTTGTACTGCAAAGGTGACTTGGACTCTTTAAGAATCAAGCGTGCATCGTCGATTAAAAAACCGCGAAGCGGCTGCTCCAAGTGACGAATTTCAAGACGGGGCTTGTGTGAAAGCGATTGCAAAGACATGAGTGCCTCAATGTTTCGAATCGAAGGAATCTCCACGCGCGCAATCACTTTGAAATCAACGCTCCGGTCCAGCGCCGAACGAATGACATCGCGTGCACGCTCTCCATTCGGCCCCGTTGCATTAATCCACGAAATATTCCCCGAAAACGCATACACTTTTTCTTTCGCTGTTTCGAGGGGCTTAATCAAACGCGAAAACAAGGCTTCGCGCTCCGTGCCCGCCTCTTCATGCAATGTCAGACGCTTTCGTTCGGGATCCGCAAACTGAAAAATATCCAGCGGCGAAAAATCCTCTTTGCGCTTCCCGATCTCAAGGCGCTTAAACAACTGGGATTGCAGGTCCGATTCCGCGACTTCTGACTGGTTCCAATACACGATTTTGAGGGCGCCGCGCGTTCCCTGACGAAACGTATGCACGCAAAGACTCGAATCCTTTTGTGCCAGCGTTTCCACATAGCGATCCGCCGTTTTCCAGCTGACGTCCAATTCAATGGCCAATTCGTTCATGGTGCGGGGGCGCTGCCTGACAAGATTCAGAATCTGGGCTTCCATCGCCGAATCCAGGACCATGCGAAGGAACAGCAAGAAACCCCTTAAAAAACAATCCAACACTGCGGACAAAACCTGTCCAGAAATCCTTATGAAGAATCCAAAACCAGCTTTTTCATGCGATTTTCAGAACCCAGTGCCAGCAGCGTTTGAGCCCTGAAAAATGCGAGGAGAAAAAAAGCATGTGCGAGGATTGCATTGCATTATGGAACGAACCCGAAGAAAACGAATTCATGCGCCCTTTGAATGAACGCACCCAGATGAATAAAAAACCTGCGGATGGCTTCTTTGCGCGTGATGTTTTTAAGCGTGTCCAACCCACAGAGAATGGGAGAACGATTCGAAACGGAGTCTGCATGAAAAAACCGATTTCAAACGGTTCCAAAACTCATTTTTTAGTCGTTACCGGCGGCGTCATTTCAGGCCTTGGAAAAGGAGTCGTCACGGCCTCGATTGGAAACCTCCTAAAATCCCGCGGATACTCGGTCACCGCGATTAAAATCGACCCATACCTTAATTTTGACGCGGGCACCCTGCGGCCGACCGAACACGGCGAAGTGTTCGTCACGTTTGACGGCGGCGAAACCGACCAGGACATCGGAACGTACGAACGCTTCTTTGACGCGAACCTATCGCGCATTCACAACATCACGAGCGGACAAGTCTTTGGAAGCGTAATTCAAAACGAGCGCAGCCTGCGATTTGAAGGCAAAACCGTTCAGGTTACGCCGCACGTTCCCCACGAAATCGAACGCCGCATCCGCGAAGTCGAAGAAAAAAACAAAACCGATTTTGTCCTCATTGAAGTCGGCGGCGTCATCGGCGACTATGAAAACGTTCTCTTCATTGAAGCACTCAAGCAAATGTACCTCAAAGGCCACTCCATTGGATTCGTGCACGTCGTATACCTTCCCATCCCAAAAAATCTCCAGGAAATGAAAACCAAACCCGCGCAACACTCGATCAAGGCGCTGAACGAACTTGGAATATTCCCAGATTTTGTGATTGCGCGAAGCGAAAAATCAATTGACGAACCCCGCAAACAAAAACTATCCGTGTTCTCCAACATTCCGGCGGAATCCATTATCTCCGCACCGGACCTGGAGTCAATCTACGAAGAGCCATTAATATTTGAACAACAATCCTTTACCGACAAAATACTGCAGCACTTTTCCATGCCGCGCCAAATCCAAAACAACTTCAGTGAATGGACAGACTTCGTCGCCAAAATCAAAGAACCCAAAACACCCATTCAAATCGGAATCGTCGGGAAATACTTTAACTCCGGCGACTTCTCACTCGAAGACAGCTATGTCTCCGTGATTGAAGCCATTAAGCACGCGGCGTGGAAACACGCTCGCGCCCCCCGCATTACCTGGATTGACTCCAAAGAATTCGAAGAAAACCCCGCCTCGGTTCGAAAACTCGAAGCCTTTGACGGCGTGATTGTACCCGGCGGGTTTGGTGCCAGCGGCGTCGAAGGAAAAATCAAAGCGATCCAGTACTGCCGCGAACACTCGAAACCCTATCTTGGGTTATGCTACGGCATGCAATTAGCCGTCGTGGAATTTGCCCGGAACGTCGCGCGCATGAAAGACGCGCACACCACGGAAATCAATCCAAAGACACCTTACCCCGTGATTGACGTGATGCATGACCAAAAAGAAATCATTGAAAAACACATGCTCGGAAACACCATGCGATTGGGAAATTTTGACGCTGAACTCAAACAAGGTTCGTTGGTTCACCAATTGTACGGCAAAAACCGGATCGTAGAACGCCACCGCCACCGCTACGAAGTCAATCCCGCATTCGAAGCAACGCTTGAATCCCACGGGCTTGTGTTTTCAGGCCGAAACCCCGAGCGCAACCTCGTGGAATTCCTTGAAATCCCAACACACCCGTTTTTTGTTGCAACCCAAGCGCACCCCGAACTCACCAGCCGGCCGCTCCGGCCCAACCCCCTCTTTGGAGGATTCATTTCCGCCTGCATGAAAAAAGCGCCAGAACACCCCAAAGCCGCGCAATTGCAAGTGGAATTATAAAAAAAAGAAACATGAAAAATCGGATCAAAGCGCGATCGAATTTAAAAAAAAACCCAAAAAATTCTTCTTCATTTCTTTTTTCTTTTGCATTCCCCTAACTTCATGTCAAAACGCGGATTTAAAAAAAACAATCGCAGATAATGATTGCAGTCATGGCCATGGAACGCGTTCAATTGGAAAACAAAGAAGTCATCCTCGTTGGAACCGCCCACATCAGCCGCGAAAGCGTGAGGCTCGCACAGGAAACAATCCGACAAGAGCGGCCTGATGCCGTTGGAATCGAACTGGATGAACAGCGATTGCACCAGCTTCAAAATGATTCCAAATGGCAAACCACCAACATTTCAAACGTCCTCAAAGAAGGCAAAACCTACTTGCTTTTACTGAATATTTTTCTCTCGAACCTCCAGCGCAAAATGGGCGAGTCGCTTGATGTGAAGCCCGGCGAAGAAATGCTCCAATCCGCCAAAACGGCAAACGAGCTTGGAATCCCGGTCGTACTACTGGACCGAAACATCCAAGTCACAATGCAGCGCGCCTTTGCCCTGGTCCCGCTGCTTGAAAAAATTAAAATCATCGCGTACCTGTTCGGGGGAATTTTTTCAAAATCCGAACCGCTGACGCATGAAAAAATCGAAGAACTCACGCAAAGCGACACCGTCACCAATCTGATTCGCGAACTCGCGGAAAAAGCACCCACCGTCAAAAAAGTGCTTGTGGACGAACGCGACGCCTTCATTGCCGAAAAAATCCGCTCGCTTTCCGCGCGCAAAATTGTCTGCGTGATTGGTGCCGGGCACGTGCAAGGCATTAAACACCTGCTTGAAAACCCAGCTACGAGAATTGACTTGCGCGCGCTTAGCGCCATACCCAAAAAAAACAATGCGATTCTCTCGCTATTCAAATGGGTTATTCCCATTGCATTCATTGCCCTGCTGGTAATTTTTGCTTCCGGCAAAGGACTCGAATACAGCGCCACGGCGCTCATGTATTGGATTCTGATCACAGGCGGGTTTTCCGCGCTGGGGGCATTGGTAGCCAAAAGCCACCCCTTCACCATCGGCACGGCCTTTATTGCAGCCCCCCTGACGACGCTTCACCCGTTTTTGGCCTCCGGCTGGTTTGCCGCGGGAATGGAAGCCAAATACCACTCGCCCGAAGTCGCAGATTTCCAGCAACTGCATAGCCTGAACAGCTACCGTGACTTTGAACAAAACAAAGTAACCCACCTGCTGCTGGTCGCGTCGTATACGAATCTCGGAAGCATCATTGGAACGATTGTAGCATTCCCCTACCTGATCAGTTTACTGGGATAAACGCAATGAACCCGCACAGGCGGACCTGAAAATGCGAATCCTCAATTCGAATTGAATCTGTTTCACACACCCTGCAAAGGATTATTATTTTGTTAGTTCTTTCTTTTCGCATGGAAATCAGTTTGGGCCTTTGGGCGGCATTTGCCGCCATGCTGTGCTGGGGATTCGGCGACTTTTTCATCCAGCGCACCACGCGGCGCATCGGGTCCGTCGAATCGCTTTTTTTCATCGGACTCTTTGGAAGCATTGTCCTCTTTCCATTCGTAGCACCGGACCTTCCTGCAATTCTGAATTGGAACGACTTATTGCTTCTTGGGTTTCTCGGCGTTATGACTTTCATTGTCGCGATTTTCAATTTCGAAGGGCTGCGCCTTGGAAAACTTTCCATCATCGATGTCCTCCTTGAAATCGAATTACCCATCACCGTCATTCTTGGACTCGTTGTACTGGGCGAAAGCGTTTCGTTCGTGCAACTGGCTTTAATGGGGCTCATTTTGGGGGGATGCATCCTGATTGCACTCGAATCCCTCCCACCGCCCACTGCATCGGCGATTCGCCACCCCCAAAAAGAACACCCCCTCTGGAAGGATTCAGATGCACTATTTCACGTCGGGCACTGGTCGGTCACACTCGAAAAAGGCGTTGCGTTTGGCCTCCTTGCCGCCTTTGGCATGGGCATCCTGAACTTCACGACGGGCATTGCCTCCAAAGGCATTTCGCCGCTGATGGCCATCTGGGCACCCTGGATCATTTTCACTGTGATTTCATTCATTGTAATCGTGCAACGCAAAGGACTTGGATTGCTCTTGGAAAACGCGGTGCGCTACCCAAAACTCATTATCGCCGAAAGCGTCCTCGATACCGCGGCCTGGGTCTTTTTTGCCATTGCACTCTTTGGAAACCCGATTTCCATCACCACGGCGATTACGGAAAGCTACCCCGCGATTGCGCTCTTGCTTGGTTTTTGGATTAACCAAGAACAAATCGCGCTCCACCAATGGGCCGGCATTGCACTCGCCATTTTTTCCAGCGTGACACTCGTATTTTTGGTTTAGAAAAAAAGACGCTTGAATCGCTTCTGAACAAAAAAAATATAGCGGCGATTTAATCCATCCGAAGTTTCAATTATTTTCTTTTTCTGCTTTCGCTTTCTCATGCTCTATTTTCATGCAGCGGTTCTGCACAAACAACCAACCCGCGCGGTTGCAGATTTCTCGCGCGGCTTCGTTTTCAATTCCCAACTGCAGCCAGACCGCTTTAAGGTTTTTGAAATATTTTCGAAGTGCCAATGCCTCTTTGACCACTTCGCCAGCATCAACACTCGGACGAAAAACATCCAGCACCTGAATTTTGTGCGCAATATCAATTGGAATTTCTTTAAGCGAATGGTAGACTTTCTCACCCAGAATTTCATCCGCATTCGGATTCACCGGAACGATGCGGTAACCGTTTTTTTGCAGGTACTGCGCCACGTCAAAACTGGCCTTTACGGGGTCGCGCGAAAGACCCACTATGCACACGGTCTTGAGTTTAAGAATTTCCAGAAACATCCGAGGTATTGGATGCCCCAAACTTTTTTAATACGCAGTTTGGGTAAAAACAACCAGGCGGATTTTTTTCTTTTTTAAAAAGAAAAATAAAAAAAAGAATTAGATGCTCGAACTGAATACTTTTTTCAATTAAAATTCAATTGAATTTAGTATCGGTCGCGGGCGGGTTTGTGCTTTGCGTAACAGTCTCTGCAGTACACAGGTCGCTTGCCGTCGGGCTGGAAGGGAACTTGTGCTTCTTTTCCACATTCCGAACACGTGACGTCAAACATTTGCCGCGGACCAGAGTTAAATCGGTCAAAAGCCATGCTTTACTTCACTCCTTTTTTATTGATTACCAAGCATTACTGCCTGATACCAACTAACCCTCACTGAAGCCTTAAAAACCCGATGCCAAGGCTTAAAACCCAAATAACCACCAATCAACGCGCTTAACGCCTTTGATTTGAAAAAGACCACCCAGAAAATGGTTTCTTATTCCACGGCACTTCCGGATGGCGCGGGTTTGTCCACACCCAAAAGCGACAAAAACACCTCGCCGTCACCCACCGCCAAAAGCATGCCATTGCTCAAAATCCCCGCGAGCTTGCGGGACTGCAGATTGCACAGCACAATAATCTGCTTTCCTTGCAAGGATTCCTTCGAATACACTTGCTTCAAACCGGACACAATCACGCGCGGTGACTCATCGCCGGTATCCACTTCGATGCGATACAGCTTGTCTTTTCCCGCAATATCTTCGACACGAAGAATTGTTCCCACACGAATATCCATTTTTTTGAATTCGTCAAGCGAAACTGTTTCCGACAAAAAATAATCACCTCAAAAATTTTTACACTTCAAAATTTTGAAATTAGAATTTATTTGCATTGACAAGAGGAAAAAAACTCTTCATTTTTTTTGTTTTGTTTTAAGATAGGGCAGCAATTCACCTTTTTTTTCCGCTTCACGAACCAAATTCAAACCGAATCGCAGGCGATTCAAGCCCGACAACCAAGCCAAGAGCGCAATCGCGTACAAAAACAATTCCATCGCCGCAAATCCTTGAACACGCGAAACAAAAATCGAAACAACCACACCCAGCACCAGAAGGATTAACCGCTCGCTTCGTTCTCCAAACCCCGGCCAGTCACGATTATCCGAAATCACAACCAACCCTGCGCGGGCTTTGGAATACGAAACCAAAGTACTGCCAGTGACCGCCAAAAAAGAGGCCAGAGGAAACAGATTCACAAAACCCAAAAAGAAAAACGATTCCGTGATGCGGTCCACGACTGCATCCAAATAATTTCCAACAACCGTTTTTTTCTGCTGGAGACCCGCCAGTGCCCCGTCCAGCGCATCGCAAAGCGTGGACAAAAACAAAAACAAAAGCCCGGAGACCCATTCGCTATTCCAGAAAAAATACGCGGCAACCGCGGCAAGCGGAATCGACAAAAGCGTCACGTGATTGGGCGACAAACCGAGCGCATTCAGGGGCCACGCAAGCGCGGCAAAAAACGGGCGAACCATTGCACGAAATTGAGCGAGCATTTTGAATACCCCATAGTTTCAATTCAAATAAATCACAAACAAACCATTAAATTCGTTATTTTTGAAAAGCCCGCCCGCAAAATTGAATTGAAATACCCGAACTGCACGAATTTGCACGCGGGTTATTTGTGCTTTGGGACGACTATTCTTCGAAGCGGCGAAAGCCGCAAAAAACGCGATGCCCACAGGTTCAGCGCATGCACTTTGCGTATGGAGGGAACCGACTGGTTCTTCAGAATCTTTTCACGGGCCTCTTCGAGCGTTTGTGCATCTACCTCCAAATGGCAGTGGCTGATTTCCCAAGGCAAGTGCGCGTCCGTCCCCACCGAAAACGGCTTGTGGTGCCGAATCGCCAGTTGCTGCGCCAACTCGGTTCGATGCGCGTGCCTTGTGTGCGCGTTAAACACCTCCACTAGGTCCACTTGGTGCATCATATGCGACAAATTCCGAAAATGCGGTGAGTGCCCCGGATGGCGATTATCAAACGGATGCGGAATCATCACGACGCCATCCTGCGAGCGGATCTCGTCAATGACTTCCCCCACCTGGTTCGATCGCAGCGGAACCTCCAAAAACAAGCCAATCAATTCGCCGGCAAAATCCTTATCCCAATACACGCGCTGCTCTTGCCCGCGCACAAACGGCCATTTGAAATACTTGGATTCCTTTTCAAGAGCCTTCCAAGAATTCGCATTCCCGTGCTCGGTAACGCCCAATACCACGCCTTTGCGCTTGGAATAGTGAATAAACTGCTTGGGCGAGGTAATCGAATCCGGGGAATACCAGGTGTGATTATGCAAATCCAGCTTCAATTCGAATCCACCACTTTTTTCAATTCTTTCCCACTCTATAGATATAGCATCTCAATAATAAAAAATAGGCGTTTGAATGAATTCGAAGAATTTGCGCAATTCCTTTAGCGATTCAATTCGAAGTAATATCCGCGACTTCAAAATCTTCAACCGATTTTTGGATTTCATCCGGCGAGATTTCCAAAACGGTTTTGTTGTCCCCGCCGCCGCAAAACACGTTTTTCTCCAAAAACACTTTTTCGTCACAAATCGTTTTCATGGCAAAAATCGAAATCGGCGGAACGCCCCCCATTTCATACCCAGTGATTTCAAGCACCTGCGTGGGAGAAACCAGTTTCAATTGATTCGTTCTCAACACTTTCTTCACTTTTTCAGAATCCGCCTGGTCGCTTCCGCGCAAAAGCAAGAGCACGGGTTCGCCTTCTGCATCCAAAAACACCAGTGATTTGACGATTTGCTCGAGTGGCACCCGTAGCCACCGCGCGGCTTCCACCGCGGAATTCACTTCGTCGGGGCAGGCAATCAACCGCGCCTTCAGCTGGTTCACTTCAATGAAATACCCTAACATGAAACGGCCTCGCAGTGCATAACAGATTATAAAAAAATAGAAGAGAAAAAAAGAAAAAGAGGCGGCTTAGGGACGCGAAACGACTTTGGCCAAGGCAAGCGCTTTTTCGCGCAATACATCCGCTTTGTCGGTTTTTTCCCAGTAAAAATCCGGGTCAAGCCGGCCAAAATGACCATAGGCCGCGGTTTTTTTGAAAATGGGCCGAAGCAGCATCAGGGTTTTGATAATATCCGCGGGCTTAAACGAGAACACTTCAAGCACTGCGCGCTCAATCACCGACTCGGGAACCTTGTGGGTTCCAAAGGTATCGACCAGCACTGAAACCGGTTTGGCAACTCCAATCGCGTACGCCACCTGAATTTCACAGCGGTCACACAACTGTGCAGCCACGACGTTTTTGGCAACATAGCGCGCCATATAGGCCGCACTGCGATCCACTTTGGAAGGATCTTTCCCACTAAAAGCACCCCCGCCATGGCGGCTATAGCCCCCATAGGTATCCGCAATGATTTTGCGGCCCGTGACACCGGCGTCCGCGGCGGGGCCCCCCAGCACGAACCGGCCGGTGGCATTAATCAGCAATTGGGTATTCGAATCAATCCATTTTCCGCATACGGGTTCCACGACATGCTTTTTGAGGTCGCTTCGCAATTTCTCGGTTGAAACCGAATCCGAATGCTGCGCCGCAATCACAACCGTATGCACACGAATCGGCTTACCCGAATCGTACTCGACCGTCACCTGGCTTTTGCCATCCGGACCCAAATAATCCAACGCCCCCGACTTTCGAACCTCGCTTAAACGCCAAGTCAACTGATGCGCCAGCATAATCGGCAACGGCATTAATTCAGGGGTCTCATTCGTCGCAAACCCAAACATCATGCCCTGGTCGCCCGCACCCTGCTCCGTGAACTCGCCTTCGCCCACATTTACGCCTTGCGCAATATCCGGGGATTGCTTTTGAATTGCCACCAAAACACCGACATGGGCTGCGTCAAAACCCTTCCACGCGGTGTCATAACCGATTTCCCGAATCGCTTCGCGCGCCACTTCCCCGAAATCCAGATGCGCACGCGTGGTCACTTCACCCGCCATGACACACAAACCCGTTTTCACCAAGGTCTCAACGGCTACGCGGCTTTCGGGATCCTGCGCCAAACACGCATCCAAAATCGCGTCCGAAACCTGGTCAGCAACTTTGTCCGGGTGACCCTCCGTAACCGACTCCGATGAAAACAAATAGACTCCCTGTTTCGTAGACAAACCCAAAAACCTCCGCAGTCTTTTGAATATACCAACAGCCGCTTTTCAGTTTAATAATAATTTTTGACAGAATTATTCCAATCAGAATAACCTTTTTATGGGTATTGGTGCATAATGAATTAGAGTATTCCATCGCAGAAAAAAATTTGGGATAATCCTATGCTTCCGTCGCTTGCTGAAATTAAAATCCGAAGAAAACAACTGGGCCTGACCCAAAGCGACTTGGCGGTCCAAAGCGGGGTTTCACAGTCGCTCATTGCCAAAATCGAATCCGACTCGGTCGTGCCAAGCTATGAAAATGCCAAAAAACTGTTTGATTACCTGGATTCGCTGGAAGAAAAAAACCGCGTGAGCGCCGTGGACCTCTTAAACCCGCAGGTCCTTGTCATTGACGCCAAAGAACCCGTGCGCAAAGCCGTGCGGCTAATGGAAACCAATTCGATTTCACAGCTTCCCGTACTCAAAAACGGAACCGTAGTCGGAACGATTAACGAAAAAGAGGTTCTTCACGCCCTCTCAAGCACCCACACGCCCGAAGACGTTGCCGCGCGGCCCGTGGAGACCCTCATGACCGAAGCATTGCCGCAAGTGTCGCCCGAAACCCCCTTCAAGGCCGTCTCGGCACTGCTGGAGCACTCCAACGGCGTACTGGTGATGAACAAGGGAAAAATTGCGGGTATCCTGACCAAATCCGACCTGCTTAAAGTCATCCTAAACCAGAAACGCAAAATCATCAATCTTTAAAATACATGCAAACGCTTATACACAAGGAAAACGAATACGCAAATTAGAATTCTTTTCCGTTCACGTCGTTATTTTAGTTAGTGATCCTTTATGCCAATCGAAGCCAAACGCTGGGACAAAACCTTCGAAGCTGAAATACTTGAGGAATGGAAGACGCAGAATTCCTTTGAATTCAAGGATGCGCCGGGAAAAAAAATCTATTCCATTGACACGCCACCCCCCTACGTGAACACACCCGTGCACATCGGCCACACCAGCACCTACTCCGTGATGGATTTCATTGCGCGATACCGGCGCATGAAAGGACTCAACGTGCTGTTCCCGCTGGGACTTGACCGCAACGGCTTGCCCATTGAAATGGCGGCCGAAAAAAAAATCGGGAAACGATTCGACCAGGTTCCGCGCGAAGAGTTTTTGCGCGCCTGCGAACAAGTCCTCGAAGAAAGCTCGGGCGCCTCGCTTGACTATTTCAAACGCCACGGAATCTCCTTTAATTCCTGGAACATCGGAAACAAGATCGGCGAAATCTATCTCACGGATTCGCCCGATTACCGCGCGCTGACGCAGGATACGTTCATTGAATTATACAACAAGAAACTTATCTTTGAAGACGCACGCATCAACAATTATTGCCCCGGTTGCCAAACCACCCTGGCCGATGCCGAAATCGAATACAAGGATAAAGAAACAAACTTCAGCGACATCGCATTCAAAGTCAAAGAAACCGGAGAAAAAATCGTGATCGGAACCACGCGCCCCGAACTCGTGGCCAGTTGTGCGATGGTGATTTTTAACCCCGAAGATTCGCGCTACGCGCATCTGGCGGGAAAAACCGCGATCACGCCACTCTTTAACCGCGAAGTTCCTATCAGAGCGCACACCACCGCGCAAATGGACAAAGGAACCGGACTCGTCATGATGTGCGCCATGGGCGACCTAAGCGACATCCGGTTTTTTCGCGAAATGAATCTTAAGCCCGTGATTTCGATTTCCGCCGGAGGCCAAATGAACGAACACGCAGGGTTTCTCCAAGGACTTTCAGTCAAAGCCGCACGCGAAAAAATGATTGAGAACTTGCGCGAAAAAGGACTGCTGGAAAACCAGCGTTCCATTCTGCATCGAACTCCCATTTGCGAACGAAGCAAACACGACATCGAGTTCATTGAAATGAAAGAACTCTACCTCAAGCAAGTGGACTTCAAAAACAAAATGAAACAAATCGCCCAAAAACCCCGCTTTTTTTCCGAAGCCTCGAGACAGATTCTATTGGACTGGATTGAAAGCGTTTCGATTGACTGGCCGATCTCGCGGCGAAGATACTACGCCACCGAAGTGCCCCTTTGGTACTGCGAAAATTGTTCCACTGCAATCGTGCCGCCCAAAGGACGCTACTACCAGCCCTGGAAAGAAAAACCGCCCATTGAAAAATGCCCCAAATGCCACGGATCGAAATTTCGCGGAGACACCCGCGTCCTCGACACCTGGTTTGACTCCAGCAATTCGCCGCTCTATATTCTGAAGTGGTCGCGAAACGAGACCTTCTGGAAACGCGCGCACCCCTGCTCGCTTCGCCCGCAGGGAAAAGAAATCATCCGCACATGGCTTTACTACACGCTCTTCAAATGTTACCTTTTAACCAACGAAGTCATCTTCAAGGATATTTGGATCAATTACCATATTCTCGATGAGCAGGGCAAAAAAATGAGCAAAAGCGCGGGAAACGTCGTGAACCCCGCGAAAATTTTGGAACAATTCGGCGCCGAACCCTTCCGTCTCTGGGTGGCCCTCGAAGGAAACCTCGACAAAACCGATTTCCGCTGCTCATTTGACCGAATCGAAGGAGCTTCCAAAACACTCACCAAACTCTGGAACACCGCGCGCTTTATTTCGCTCTTTGAAAAACCCATAAACCCGCCCAAAAAATCCGATGCCAGCGACGAATGGATTCTCTCAGAATTAAACGCGCTGGTGCAGGAAACGGAGAAGGGATTTTCCAATTACGATTTTCACAACCCAGCCACGCAAATCAAGAATTTCTTGTGGGAAACCTTTGCGTCGCACTACTTGGAGATGGCGAAAAGCCGCGCGTACAACCGCGAGAACCAATTTACCAAAGAAGAACAAGCGGCCGCACTTTGGACATTGCATTACTGCATGCAAACCATTCTGGAACTGCTGGCCCCCATTGCACCCTTTGTAACCTACCGGTTATACAAGGAATTAACCCGAAAAAATATTCACACCGAAGTTCTGTTTCCGGTTGTCAACAAAAAATTCGAAAAAAAATTCGCATTTACAACCCCCGAACTCATGCAATTGAACAGCCAAATCTGGCAGGAAAAAAAAGACGCGGGATTGGCGCTGAACGCGGGGATGCCAGAGCGAAAAATCCCTTCCAAATTCAAGGCACTGGAAAAGACCTTGAAAGAAACCCACCGAATCAAAACAATTGTGTTCGAATAAAAAATCGAATTGCAATATCGCCGGGAATCCGCAACAAAATAATGGCGCTAATGAATCCGAACGAACCAAGCCAAAAAAATTGCTCGAAGGTTAAGTTGAACAGGATTTTTTCCTTGTACTGGAGATTGGCGGGGGATTTCGCAAGCTATTTTTTCACCCGGCGATAATATTATAAATCGTATTAATGTTAGTTCTATTGGTGATGGTATGGCAAGTGTTTCGGTAAGTATTCCAGAGGAATTGAAGCAGAAGCTTGCGGCGTTTGATACGGTGAATTGGTCCGCCGTGGCTCGAAATGCGTTTGAAGTAGAAGTATCCAAACTTGAATTGTTGGACAAACTGACGGCAAACTCCAAAGCAACCGACAAAGATATTGAAGAATTGTCCAGAAAAATAAAGCGCGGTATTGCAAAGTGGCATGACGAGTTGAAGTAAATGCAATTCGTTGTAGATACCAACATCATAGTGGCTGCCTTGTTGGCCGCTGGAGACACGCGTAAACTATTGCTTTCCCGCCGGTTTGAATGGTATTGCCCTGAACACGTAAAAATTGAGATTGGAAAACACGAAACCGAGTTTTTAGCCAAAACGGGTATGACCCAAAAGGATTTTTTGGATGCACAAGAACTCGTTTTTAATCCGATTAGGATTGTTGCACCGGAAGAATATTTAGCGTTTAAACCCAAAGCCATCGAATTAACCAAAGCCGACCACGATGACTGGCCTTTTTTTGCATTGGCATTACAACTCAAATGCGGCATATGGTCAAACGATTCCCACTTCAAAAAACAATCCCAAATACCAGTATATTCAACCAAACAAATACTAGAAACCAAATAAGGCCCCATCCAAAAAAACTGCTCGAAAATTAAGTTGAATAGAATTTTTTCCTTGTACTGGAGATTGGCGGGGATTTCGATCTCTGGCTAACTTACGGGTGATTTTTTCGCTTGTCTATTGCGGGTGATAAACTCAATTTCCAAGAAAAAAAACAAAAAAACGAAGAAACAACCGAAAGAGAATAATATCCGTTCCAAACAATCACCCGAATTAGACAGTTTTCCCCATCACCCGCAGATTAGCCAGCGGTGGATTTCGCAAGCTATTTAAACCACCTTTGAGTAGTTATTGCATGGTTAAGTGGACGCCGACGGCAATTATTGTTCTTGGGAGTTTTGTATTGACAATTGGTAGCATTTTGGGAATGAGTTTTGGAACATTTGGACGACCGGACCCCCTAAGTCCGTTGGGTTTGATTGTTGTCGCAATCGGATTGTTTCTTATCTTCTATGGAGTTTACAAATTCATTAAGCGAAATTAAATACACTTCTTCATGCCCTCAACGCGTAAACTGTTTTTGCGACGCTCGACATGCTAACGTGCAATCCGACCGCGCGGAGTGCTTTTTTGAATCGCTATTTTGAGGCATAGCACGTTGGCAATGAAGATGCGCATGAAACCAGTGGCAGGTGCAATGCCCCCTATAAAATTCAAGTATAGATTCTGCTTTTTGATCCCTCAGCGAGAGGGCGTCACTACAAGAGTTACCATGGGCTGTGGTTCCGGCTCCCCCGGCATAAGCGAATCATACGGAACTGCAAAACCCTTGACTGCAATCGTAAATGCGCCATGGGCAGTCCCTTCATTGTAGCGAAGCGAAACCGTTTTGGACCCAAGCGAATCTGACAAGCGAAGCTCAGCCGCAGTATTTTCAGCTGAGTCTTTGATATGAATCTGCACCAATTCAATCTCAAGGTCAGACCCTGCCAATCGGACATGCTCCGAAACCGGCAAATCAAAGGGCTGATTCAAAAGAATTTCACGAACCGGAACCGGGATATCCTTGGAACCCGGCGAACCGCCAGACGAATCTTTGGATGAAAACCACAAACTTCCCCCAATAAGGACGATCACCACTACCGTCCCAATGACAAAAGCATCCATTACTAACCGCCCTAAAACCGCTTTAAACGCATTATACGAGCAAAAAAAAGGTTTAAATAATGGTTGAAAGGAAAGTTATATAATTTATCTCGTATAGTTAAAGAGTGAACTTATGGCGATGCCTAAAGTACTAATGCTGGCAGTTTTACTGGTTCTCAGCCTAGCCACTGCCCTGCCAACAAGAAGCGCTTTGGCTTTTTCCATTGATTTGCCCTCCGTTCTGCTTGTAAACGATTCAGATGCTTCTTTAAACGTGCAACTGCGCGATATTAATTCCAATGAAGCACCCGAAGTACAGCTCTTGGGACCGGCCCGGTATTCGGCTCAAATCCAAGGCACGAACCTGCAACTGACCGTGTTTAACGCTGAAGAATTGTACGCTACCACCTACGCCACCACGCTTTCAGTAAAAATTGGAAATGAAATCCGAACCAAAATCCTTTTCATTGAATTCCAAAAACCACAAGCGACTCCAGAAATTCCAGAACCAGTCACGCCGCCGGACCAAAACCAACCCTCAGATACCAATGCACCGAGCGACCAAAATACGAACAACGGCATGGACCTGAACACCCTTTTTCCGCCAGCACTCGTTTCCTTTGCGAATGAAAACTGGGAAACCGCACTCCAAGCACTCCTTGTATTCATAGTCGTTCTTTTAGCGATTGGACTTCTTGCACGCATTTACCACCGGATCAAAGGAGAGAAAAAAATATGAATCGAATGGCAATTCTACTCGCATTTCTGACCCTGCTGGCCAGCGCCTTCGCGATTTCGGCAACACCGGTTTCAAGCACGACCTTTTACTTGGAAGCTGGCACTTCTGCGAGCCAATCGTTTGATGTCTCAAATCCCGCCGATTCACGCGACTGCGTTTTGATTTCAACGACCTCACCGGACGACAACCTGCTGGTCTCGGTTTCACACCCCAGCTTTTGCTTAAATGCGCGCGAATCCACACGCATTTCAATCAATATCACTGCCCGCACCGGAATCACCAGTGGAACATATTCACCCACAGTCGCATTCCAGTCCAACAGCGGAACCCAATCCATTTCACTCACCGTGAATGTGAATCTTGCCAACAATGTTTCCATCGGAGTCGAATCCACTTCGATTTGCCGCACCGAACGCGAAATCTCCGTCCGATTCACCAACCTCACGCAAGAAAACCGGACGATTGCCATTTACGCGGTTTCCGAGTCGCTCCTTCCAAGCTTTGAAACCGAAACCCTTACGCTGACCAGCGGACAAACCAAAACCACGATGCTTCGCGTCAATCCAAACAACAGTTTTCCGCCCGGCGATTATAATTTTACCGTTTATGCCCGCGATGGCGACCAATTGGTCTCCAAAAACGCATCCGTAAAGATTCAAGACTGCGAATCCTTGCAGGCCGTTGAATTCGAACTCGATGGACCCGATTCGTGCCCTGAATTTTTCCGCGGCGACACCAAACTCCTGAATGTGGCACTGAAGAACAAATCGAACCGCACACTGGATTTCAATTTGGATGTAACGGGCCCGTTGGAAGCCCAAGTACAAAACCAGATCACAGTAAGCGCAGACTCCAATGTGCGCATTCCGGTCACTGTTTCCACCAACTTCCTAACTCCGCTGCAGAAACACACGCTCCAATTCACGGCTGCCACCGCGGGAACCGCGCAAACGGTTTCACTCTGCATTACCGTTACCGAATCCTTGAATGCCGAACTCCTGCAAAACAACCTGCTGGTGGAACAAGACCGAAACATCACGGTTTCGCTTTTGGTTTCGAACAAAGCCACGCGCAGCCGAAGTGTGACGATGACTTTTGAAGAAATTCCCGAATTCTTGGACGGAAGATTTTCGATCCGAACATTTACCCTTTCGGGGAACCGCAATCGAAACGTCACTCTGACCATTGATGTGCCCGAGGACGCACCATTGGGTCCGCAGTCCGTGACCATTAAGACTTCATCCGAAGGAAAAACCATTTTGTCGACGCTGTACTTTTTCATTACCGCAAAGCGCGATGGAAACGCACAGCCCCCAACCGGCGAACGCGAAGAAAAATTCCTTGAATTCCAGAGTTATCCAAGCAAAATTGAAGTTGCTTCGGGTCAAGCGCGACCCATTTTCTTTACGGTGACGAATACGCACACCGAGCGCTTGGAAGACATTTCGATTCAATTTGAAAACCTGCCTTCGTACATGACCTTTGAAGGGCCCTTTAATGTTTCGGTTAATCCGGGTCAAAGCGTAAACCTGGCTGGCGTGGTCCGCGCGAATTCGGATGCTCCCGAAGCGATTGTCCGCTCGCAAATCGTTGTGTCAAATCCAGATTATTTCGGGCGCGCCAACACCGAAATCACAGTCACAAAAGAACTGCCCATTTCGCCGCAACCCGGAGAGAACCCGCTTTCACGATTCTTCACCGGATTAATCGTTTTCTTTGGCGACAACGCGGTTCAAATCGGATTCTGGATTTTGGTTATTATCGTGGTCCTGCTCCTGTTGAATGCGATTGCAAGCAACAACAAACCCCCCACGCGGCATGTGTGGATGACCCGCAAATAATGGGTACTACTTGCCTAATTCAGTAGCAATAAACTGGTCAATTCGTGCCAGACACTCTGCAAACGAACAGGGGCCTGCGGGCGCAGCAGTCGCTTTGAACGCAACCTTGAGTACACGACTAGGTTCAAAGTACTGCGTTTCATTGGCCGGATTTGCAGGATCGTTAAAATCGGCCGCATACAACGTGTACTCGATGGAACTGCCTTTGCGAGCAGCAAATTCGGCAACAGGCACGGCAATCGACTGATCGGATTCATCCACATACGAAATATTGGGAAGCGTCAAGGTATCCCCTGAAATTCGCGGATCAGACGATGGAATCATAGGGGCTTCTTCCAATGATTCGTTCAACACTTTATTCCGACCCAAGGCGGCATCAAACCATGATACCTTTCGCTTAATCAAAAATCCACGACCATTCAAATTCAATGTTTTAATTTCCAGTTTCTCAGTGTCAGACGGCAGTTCAATGACTTCCCTCTCTTGATACACAATACCGTTGATGGATACAATCGTAAATGCACTCGAGGGAGGCGATGGAAGCGCACTGCTTGGCACAGCCAGTACAATCGCATAAAGTGGATTACTATCTGTTCCGACATTCACGGGTTCAGATGCAACAAGTACCGTAAAACCAACTAGGCCAAATAACATTAACCCAATAGCCACTGCGAATCGATTCATTTCATCCACTACTCCAGAGCATCACTTCAAACTATTCCTTCATAAATCAACGGCATGTCCGTCACGGGGTTCCCTTCATCATCCAACATCGGACTTCCAGACCCATCGTCAATTCCGCCGATTACAATCAATTCATAGCGCCGATCCTCCGAAGCCGAGGGCCACTCCACCAGATACGCGCCAGGCATAATATCATGCGCAACAATAATAGATTTATCACCGGCTTTTTCAGCAGTCAATCTAACCGAAGTCCATTTTTTCACCGGATACGAAACTTCAATTTCTTCTCCTGCATCGTTCGGTTCGGTTCCATTCAGGGTTACGATTCCTTGGGCTGAAGTGTCCGCCGAGGCGTCAAGCACCTCCGCTAGGAACACATTCAACTTTCCATTCGAAGCCAATTCAGAAAAATCATTCGTAATTAACCCCTGAGTCTTCAGGCTTTCAACTCCCGCCTCATCAAAGGTGAAAAAGGCAACGCCTTCACCCAATTGGGTTTGAGGTTTACTGTAAATAACGGAATGCACAATGATTTCATCCGACGTTGAAAGCCCACCGCGATCCCAATTGACAATTAATTCTCCATTATCAAACGCGGAAGTAAAAAGCTTCGTGTAATCATACGTGATGAAACCGATATCCGTTGCCGTTAAAACAACAAGGACGCCCCACCCGATCGGACCTGCCGGAAGAAGCGCGGCACGGGCCACGGAAGCGCCGCTTCGAATCGTCCATAATGATCCACGGCCTACCGCGGAAATAATGCGAAAGGTTCGGCCTCCAACTTGTGCCGTTTGAACTGCCCGAGTACCTCTGACTACAGCCACAGCCGTCTGTGTGGCACGTACTGCCGCGCGGCTTCGCTCCACGTTTCGAGCGGTTGAAACAAGATCCACTTCGTTTAGAATTGCCGTGGTGGCTGCTCGATACCGCGCAGCAGCAGTTGGATCAGTCAATCGTCCAAGGGAAACGACGCTTTCAGCGGCCCGGTATGCATTCGTAACGGCAGTATTCGAATGCCTTGCAACCGTCGCTAAATTCCTTGCTCTTTGCGCGTTCGCCTGTGCTGCTCGAACTTCCGGTAGTAAAACCGTCTGGACCTCATGCAATGCCCCTTGAATCGTTGTAGCACCAGGACTTGAAGCATTTGCCCGTACCAATACATCCTCAATTCGAATAATTTCATTTAATGCCCGTTGAAGCGTATTCAACTGTCGCGTTCGTTGCGTTGCACGCAACGCAGCAACGGTTCGAGTGGCCGCCACACGCGCTTGGCCGGGAAGTGCCGCGACGCGTGTTCGAACGCCCGCAATCGAAGGTCGGCCGATGTTTCGGGCGTGCTGAATAACCGTAGACAAACCGCCGCGAACACGCCCATTCGGATTGGTTAAAGCTGCTGCACCAATGAGTGCTGTCGTGGTTGCAATTTCTTTTAACTCCGGAATCGAAGGCGCGGTATTCGCTAATTCCGCTACCGCTTCCTGCGCCTGCGCTTTTTCAAGGCCGCCAAACGTCACAATGTTGTTAATCTGCTGCGCTGAGATTTCCTGGGGCTCCAGTTCCGTCATGCTGTTGAAAAATGCGACGAATTGCTCAAAGGATTGAATCTGCTGGTCGCGACCAATCTTTACACCCTGTTGCGTGTTGTTTATCTTTTTAGCTTTCAAAAAATTCTCGCCGGTGCGAGAAGGCGTATACAAAACGTATTGGATTTCTCCGTCAGCTGTGATGGCTACATATAAGTACTTGTCAAAATCCAGCAAATCATCTTCCGCGATTCCGATTTTTTCTCCGACATACATGCGAAGCCCGCCGGCTCCCTGAAAATTCTCCAAATCAAATACATCAACGGTCCGGATAATTTCGTTCATTTGCTTTGCTTTTTTACTGAATGCAAGCGAAGCAAGCAAATCCTTTCCTTTTAAAGTATTAGTCAAAATTTTGGCGGCGTCAACCTTTGAAATCCAAAGGGCTTCGATATCGACATCTGAAACTCCAAGTCGCTCCCAATTGGCACGCATTCCAAAGCCGCAAAGTGTTATGTTCTTGTTATCTCCTGCATTCAGTGATACAGTTTCCTGCATTTTGCAGCCTGTGTCCGTCCGAGTAATCGAAAAAGTGACTTCCTGACCGCCCGCATGAGACATCTCCGCAAGCCAGCTGGCCTCTGCAAACGTCGCTGTAAAACTGCGCTCTTGTGAATTATCGACATTAAAAGATAAGTCCTCGTTATCCATTTTGGCTTGCAGGATATTTCCAAGCTGCGCATTGGTGCTTTTGATTAAATCAAACGCGTAGGTCCCCTTGCCCCAAGTTTCATTGCTCTTTACTGAAAGCTTGTCGATAAAAGAACCTGCAGATGCAGAAACATTCTTGATTGACGGCATCCGCTGGTTTTTGAGCGGACCGATGACTTCCTGCACAATGGACTCCACCGTTCCTTTGAACAACTGAATCTTGTTGATTTGAACTTCGGTATCGAACCCAGCGGACTCCCAGTCCGCAAACACCTTAATTCCGCATTTGGTTCCTTCAAGCGGGGTGTTAAAAAAATTGGAAACATTCCTTCCAACCCATCCATCCGAATCCGTTTGATCAAAACAATTCGTATTCGATGAGAGTTCAACGATCTTTACCGCGGCATCCGTGCTCTTTCCGCGCGAGGCACCTCTGCGAAACTCAATTTCATACCAACGATTCAAATAATTCACAAACACGCGGTTTCCGGTTCCGAGCGCATCGGCATCCAAGTCAATTCCGCTGGCACCCGACAATGTATACCAACCCCCCTCTAACACCAGGGGAAAATGATCGGGTTTCTGGGAAAACCATTCCCAAGAACCAAACACATCCACTTGAGCTTCATTCGAAGAAATCACCAGTGCGACTTCTTCAGGAGTTAATGTTTCCGCCAGCACTGTTGAACCCAACAGCAGAATCGCTGACACGACGAGCAAAATTTTGTTCATTCGCAAAGCTCCCGCGCCGCATCCATATCGTGCTTGATGACTTTCAGGTTTTCAAAAAAAGAACCATTGCTTCCCATCGCAAAGAAAAAAACAGAACCGGCCTGTGCTGGATATGTTTTTACAAAACTGTTGGCCTTTGTTGAAAAAGCTTCAAACACGCGAACGGTTTTTTCAACTTCGCTCACATAGGCCCCATACAAAACCGAATTGTCACAAACCGTTCCTTCACTTTCGCGAATCTGCTGTTCTAAAAGAGCCAATGCCTGAACCTGCAAAGCAAGTTCGGCCATATCCGCATAAGCATCCAACAATGCTTTCTCATCCGGCGCAGCGGAAACCGATTCTTTTTCTTCTAATTTGGATTTGAGCGAAACCACTTCGCTTTGCGGAAGCGCTACAAGTGCATCAAAGCCTTCATGCAAAAAAGGAGAATCAATTCCCCGATTTTGCCATATGGGCACTGCGTTCCCGTAATTTTGTTCAAACTCTGTTTGCAGAGGTTCTACGGCTTGCGGAGAAAAAACCAAAAACCACACACCTAAGCCCAAAAGCCCAAGCAAAATGAACGCCAAAACCGCCTTACGAACCACGATTCACACCTATTTGCCAAATAAAAGAAATGCTATATATTTATACTTAACTTTGAAAACACGCTTTGGAACGCCTTTTGGGGCGGTTGCCCAAATCCTTTTTAACCCGCCCGAACTACATGGTACTGGATTATCATGGGTCTTCGCACGCGAATAAACCAGGCACGCCTGCAGCACGCCCTCAAAAAAGCGCAAAAAAACAAAACCGCTTTCAACAAAGCGCAAGCTGCCGAAGCAAGCCTTTCGGGAACCACCCGCGATACTCATGCCGCAGGAAAATGGCGGGTACGGCGCGCTGCACACAAAACCGCCAAGGCGCAGACCAAAATTACCGAACAAGAAGCCAGGGCAGCCCGCATCCGCGCAAACATTGCATCCGCAAAAGTGGGTTTACCCGGAACCCGCGCGGTCCGCACCAAATTCTGGGAGTGGCGCCACAAACAAGCCGTCAAAGGCATGATGAAAAAACAAACCAAAGTTGAGAATCGCCAAAAAGCCCAAACGAATATCACGGAAGCATTTGCGCGCGATTTTGATGCGTCCAGATCCAGCGCGAGTGCCAACACGGCACTTGCTAAAACCGGTTTCAGTGCGATGCTTCAAAAACTCTCCAACAAAAGACCCCAAACCGCCCAGTTTCTCGAACAAAAACTCAACTTTGTTGAAACCATGAACCGCGGACTTCCACTCAGGACCGGCATTAACCCCGCAGCGCTCACGGCACTTCGCGCCAAAATACTCGCCGAAACCGCCAACGCGGATGCCCGCACGGGTGCGTACCGACTGCTTGAAATCGAAGCGGGATTAGCCAAGATTCAAAACGAGTTAGCGGCAGGCCGCGGAACAGAAGCGCAGCGCGAAACCGACCGGTTAAACGCATTCAATGAGAATGCGCCTTGAAAACATATTCTCATTGTCCGACCGAAAGATGCTTCGGATTCAACAAAAATTGCTTAAAAATCGGTTCAGTGAACGAATCGAAAAAACCAGAATCAGTTACCAATTCGAAAACAACCATGTCACTTTTTTATACTTCGATGACCGAAACCACACCTATGATTAATTTTCATTCCAAGTAAGAATGCTCTAAGTTGCTTTCACGATCAGCGGATTTTTATCCCTTGGAACCAACACGGAGTAACAGGCGCCGCCATTCGGAGGACAAAATGTTCTCCGTATTAAATCAGGAGTTCCGATACTCGGATCTGACGTAATCGAATAGGCGGGAGAAACTGCGTTGTTTTGAGGCGCAGCATCTGAGACGACGATGCTTTTCACGGGCAATGCATCCAATCCCGTAACGATTTGCTTGTCTAATTCTGCCAAACACTCTGCAAAAGTTCCACAGCGTGTCACAACCGTGAGTTCAGCTAACTCCACCGGCGGCCCCACAAGGTCCGAAGACAAAATAGGTCCAATCTCAAGTTTGGGATTAATCAAGGGATTTTTAGTCTGAGCAAAAAACCAGTCGATCGCTTCCTTTATTTTTTCCCTTTGAATTCGTTGCTCCTCTATTTTGGCATAAAAAACCTTGCATTGATCCGCGATTCCAGTACACACCCGGATGATGGCATTTTCAGCGTTTTTGAACGCGTCATCCAACGAAGGGTTAAGCACTACTTCTGGAACGACCACATGACCGGGTTCCACTACAATACTTTCCGGTTCAATTCTTGCTGTTGCCGCTTCCCGGCGCAAGCGAACACCTCCCGCGCCTTTGATTTCACCATCAGGCCCATAAATTTCAACGCGCACGCGATAATCACCTGATTCATCCACGCGCGGCGAAAAAAGCGTTCCAGGCCAGACCATTTCCGTGTATTTTCTGCCGGGTTCCAGCGCGTTCACGAGTTTTTTGGGTGAAATTCCTAAAGTGTCACCCATACGCTGTCCGACTTCATCCAAGACTTCAGTTGGAAAACCGTTTTCAAGCGGAAACAATTCGGGATGATCACCTTCAAAAATAACTTCGTCATTCACCAGTATTTTTGGATAAAACACGCGCTGCCACCACTCCGGCTTGGCTTTCTCCCAGTTCCAGCCAATCGCCACTTCTTGGGTGGGTTCTGCGGCCACAACCGCTTGGTTATCTAGATCCAACGTCGGTTCAATGACTTCTTCGGTTTCTGCATCCAGGATTTCGACTTCCAGCCGCTCAATATGCAGCGCACCCTCTGCAGGTGGAAGCAAGACACTCGTGCCTTCGGATGCATTTGAAAAAACTGTTTTGGAAAACACGAGCCTGCCGGTCCCCGCGGAATCAACCCGGTAAATATGCAGTTCCACGCGGTGACGCGCATCCGCCGCAAAATTATACGCGTTCGGAATTCGCCCAAACAGAGGCGAACCATCTGCAGCGGAAAAAAAGCCCTGCCAGCGGCGCGCAGACGAAACGCGCATTGGAAGCACCATAGATTTCGAGGCGAATGAAATGCTTTGCCAGTCAAACGAATCCTGCTCAAACACGAACATCTCCCGCTCAGATGCATCCGGCACATATACAATGCCCGAAAATTCAATATCATATTCGTAAGACACCGCAGGATCAAACCCGCGCGGGTTCGAAATTTCAAGCTTCACGCCCGAAGAATCCAATTCGGATTGGTTTAATTCCGAAGCCAGTTCGGAAGAAGACAAAACTGAAACCGAAAAATCGACTTTCGGACCCGAATCAGAACCCGAACCGTCCGTTACGCCCTCCGTTGAATTACCTGAAAGGAACGGACCAATAAAATCCTGCGAAAATGGAATTACAAATTCAAAGGTATTTGCAGATTCGTTTGGTGCCGCCTGCGCAAAAACCAGCACGCCAAAAAAAGCCAGAACAATTCCAAGCAATGCAAGTTTTTTCAGTTCCATTCAGGCACTTCCTTTCGCTTTGATTCGCACCACAAACGACGAATCCTTGTCAAACGAATCCTTTTGAATGGAAACCCTTAAACGCACATCGGGCTGCTCGGGAACCTTTTCGAGCTTGAGTGCCATTTCAATCACGGATTCGGTTTTATCCGGATCAAAGGAAAAATCCGGAAAAACAATCGAATTCGACGCCAGAAAAAAATCCTTTCCCTTTTCCTGCGCTTTTCCATCCCGCGTCACGGCCCAGTTCTCCGAAAACACTTCAAACGCGGACTTCGTGGGATACACGGTCTTAAGTGCCTGCACCAGCGGCGCATCAAACTCCAAAAACACGCGAAGCGGCTCGGGCTTATCAGTTTTGACCGAGACAGGAGCAGACGAAACAAAAACGCCTTCGGAAACAGGAACCGATAGGGACACGTCTTCTGCTGGCTTGGCCTCTACAGTCAAGGCATTTGAAATCGCGGAAAGCGAAATTGAATGCGAACTTTCTGATGACGGATTCTCCGGCACAAACCGCACCGGCAACGCAAACCCCGCGACATCCACCAAAGGCTTGGGCGAATCCTTGCAGTTCGAAAACGAAACCGTGTTTTTCGCGGCATCAAACGAAACAGACGAAACCAATTCGGGGCACGCAGTTGCATTCGAATTCGAAGGAACGGCATCGGGTGCATCCAACGCGACTACTTTTCGAAGCGGCGTTCCATCCGCATCGCGCACCAATGCATTCGCATTATCCCGGATCTCAACCGCAATGCGCATACTGCGCGGATTGGGCGGAACTACGATTTCGCGCGAAGCACCGCGGCGCAAAAACGTCAAGGTCTCGTTTGCAATCCGAAGATTCGGCGACAAATCCGGCGAACAATCACTCGGATACTTCGCACTCAAAAGCTTTTCCTGCACAGGAACCGGTTCATTCGGGTTCACGCTAAAAAATTCCTCCAGCGGTTCCCCATCAAAACCAATCAAATACGCTTCACGAAAATTGTCCTTCCACTGGCGAAACACAGGATGCAGAATCGCCGAGTGAAGAATCGCAAAACACACATGAACCGGAAACTGGTTTGGCGCCGGAGCCGAAATCAAAACCATGTTATGCGGATACTCATCCACGGTGTTTGGAACATCACGGCTGATGTTAAGCGTGACATAAAACTCTTCCATGTCAAACGAACCCTGAAACATCCGGGCTTGCACGGGGACAACTAATACAAGCAACAGAAAAAAAACCAACAAATAATTCAGTGCCTTCGATCTTAATTGAACGAATTGCATTTGCACAGCAGCTTTTGCTTGATTATTCATCCACTAATTCCTCCGATTGCACGTCATTGATTTCGCCCGCAATGATCGCAAACCCCGTCGGGTTCATCACATACTGGTAATCCGACCCTGCGCGAAGATTTGGAATCAAAAGCGCGAAATGCGAATCATCGGTCTGGCGAACGCGAAGCTCCGCGCCGGACGCCGCCGGAAACACTTCGTCCGTTCCATAAATCTGAAAACTGCGCCGAATCGACTCCATTTTTTCCGCGTCCGAAACACCCGCGCCTGCATCCATTTGCGATAATTGGTCAGATGAAAACACAAACTCCAGATAGCGCGCGGGCACCAGATTCGACAAAATGCCGCTTTGCGAAACCCAGAACAGGGCCGCCAGGAGCAGCAGCAGCACAACCAAATTCCGCCAACGCGAATTCAAAACCCATCCCACCGTTTTCTCAAACCAACCACTCGCCCAAACACCGTTGGATTACTTTTCACCCGAGGCTTTTGGGGCGCCCCTGAATTTTGCGGATAATCTTTTTGATCCAACCCTTTTCATGGCGATGCTTGACGCGCAAGGCCCTTTGCGAGACCTTTTTCGCCTTGCGCCTTGCATTATTAGCCGCAGCAGTCTGCGCCGCAATCGCACGCGCCTGCTGCAGGCGCTCTTTTCGCGACCCACCCGGGGATTCCATGTAAACCCGGCTGACTGAGTGCTGCAAATCAACGGACCTCCGCAGCTGCGCATCGGCTTTGCTTAGAAACTTCTGCACACGATTGGAACTCCATACAGCCAGCCGGTGCCCCATACGCTGCCGGAGCGGAGGTTTTCGCGATACGACCATACACTAATCAGATGGGAATTCGGATATTTAAAACTGATTCAGGAAAAAAGCAATTCGGGCCAAAATACGTGGTTTAAAAACAGTTTCCGGTTTTTTCAGCCAAAGCTTTTATTCAGAACCCACAAAAATCAATCCATGCAAGCCGCTTTGATTGAATCAATCAAGAAAAACTGCCGCAAATGCACGGGCTACCGGTATCTGAAAGCCGGTGACACCAGCATCCGAAACGCAGTGGTCGCAGACTTAAAACGCCTTGAAGGCGAATACACGCAGGAATTCGAGCGTCTGCGAAGAAAAGACTCCACCACCGGAGAGGAAGTTGCCCGCGCCAAACGCAACAAATACGCCAGCCTCGACTTAATCGGCACCTGCCAGAAATGCAACCGCGAAGTCGACTTGGTGCGCCGCGAACTCAACGAACGACTGGAAATCTAAAAAAAACATTCAAAAAGCGCAGTGACTTGAGAACACCCCCTGCAAAAAAATGCACCCGCAGTTCCATCCGGTTACCTGTCCTTCTCCATCCAATTCCCCCGCAAGCACCCCACAAGCGTACTACTCACATCCTTTCGTCATCAAAACGACTCAAGCAGGAATTTCAAATGCGAATCGCAGGAATTGATGAAGCCGGACGCGGACCCTGCTTTGGGCCCATGGTCATCAGCGTCTGCGTCATCGAAAAAGCCGACGAAGACAAACTCCGCGAAATCGGAGTCAAGGACTCCAAGCAACTCACACCGCAAGAGCGAGCGCGGCAATTCGACCAGATCAAAAACGCGGTGCTTGAACACGCCAGTGTTCAGATTGATTCACCCGAACTCGATGCGCTGATGAACCAGCGAAGCCTCAACGAAATCGAAGCCATGAAAATCGCATTTCTGTTAAACAACCTCGCGCACAAACCCGAGATTGCTTACATTGATTCACCAGACCCCATTGCCAGCCGCTTCGCGGAACGCATCAAAAAATACCTCTCATTTAACTGCGTCCTCAAAACCGAACACAAGGCCGATGTCAACTACCCCGTGGCCTCTGCAGCCTCCATTCTGGCCAAAGTGACTCGCGATGCCGCAATCGAAGCACTCTCGAGAAAATTCGGAGACATCGGAAGCGGCTACCCGCACGACGAAAAAACCGTTTCGTACCTAAAGCACTACGTTCAAACCCACGGAGAACTGCCGCCCTTTTGCCGCAAAAACTGGGAAACCAGCACGCGCATGCTGGACGCGCACCACCAGCAAAAACTGTTTTAAGAAAAAACGTGAATACACGAACACCAAACTGGAAAGCACCCCCAAACAAAACTCCTTTGCGCCAAAAAACATTTTTTGCATTCAATTTTTTAGACGGAGGGGCGAAGAATCGAATTCTTTTTTTAGGACAGATTTTGCGGTGCAAAACGCGAACGAAAACGCGGGGTTTCGGATTTAAAAAACCTTTTGACCCCAAAGAATAAACAGGCGACAACGCGTGAACAAAAAAAATCAGCGATTCCCGGATTTTTTCCTTGACTTTGAAAAGATCGAGGAAATGATCGACGACATGATGGGCAAAATGGAGGAAAGTACGAACTTTGACCCCACCAAACCCATCGTGATGGGGCTTTCTATCCGCATTGACCCCAGCGGAAACTCCCAGATCGTTGAAATGAAACCAAGCGATGCCACGCGTTCAAACGATTTTGTAGCCCAACCCGAACCGCTCGTTGAAATCCAAAACGCAGACGGCGGATTTTTAGTCACGGTTGAAATGCCCGGCGTGAAAAAAGAAAACCTCGCACTTCAATGCGACGCCAACGAACTCATTGTCCAATCCAAAAACACGAATCCGAATTATTACAAAAAAATCCGCTTCCAGGAAGAACTGAACCCCAAACAAATCAACGCCGAATTCCGAAACGGGATCCTCGAAATTCAGATTCCAAAAAAAGAGGTTAGCGGGGAAAAAACCCCGATCCAGATCCGATAAAAAAAACTTTCAGCAAACCTATTTTGCGTCAATTCGTGAATTTTCAAAAAAAGAGCTGACCAATTCAATTGAATGAATTGCCAAATTCGAATTTTACGGATCCAGATTCGAATCGTCAAAATCCGCGGTTTGCTTTGAAAGCGCTTCTCCGATGGCACGCGCTTCTGCCTCTTCGGTTTGACCCGCAGGAACTGCTTTCAACGCCTGCTTTCCAAACTGCTCCAAAAACTTCTTCGAAGTCTTGAGTAAAAACGTGCGGCCATAAGGCGTTTTGGAAACCATTCCACGCTCCACCAGAAAACGAATATGCTCATACCCTTTGTTGTTGCGGAGCTTAATCACCAAGGATTGCTTAATCGGCTGCTTAAAAGCAATCAACGCCAGGGTCTTCTGCACCGACTTGTTGAATTCGGTTGTAGCGGCCATATGCGAGACATTATCTTCGAAATCCGCGCGCACTTTCATATGAAACGCCCCATTCAAATCCACGATTTCAAGTGCCGAGTCCCGCGCATTAAATTCCAAAATCAGTTCCTTAACCAAGCGATGCGTTTCAAGCAGCGAATCGTTTTCAATGACCTTCGCCAAGTCCGCAATCGGCACCGCTTTGGGCGACATAAAGAGCGCCGCTTCCAAGACTTTTTTGGCTACGGCTCCAGAGGGTTTAGAATACGCCATCTCAATCGCACAATAAAAACGCAGACCCAATTTTTAAAGCTTACAATTCAAACAGCCACAGGGGCTTCTTTTGATTCAATACCCCTTTAGGCAAAAATATGCAATTATTTCTTCTGCGAATTTCGAATCCACGCAGAAACAAACTTTCCGTATTTTCGCTTTATTTCTTTTGGCAAATAACGGTAACCGTGGATCATTTTTCGGCAATTCGGAGCGCCACAGCGGCAACGCATCCAGCCATCGCTGTTCTCAGTCATGGCATAATCAAAAGCCAAATGCTCGCCTTTCCTGATATCACGCATGGCGACAATCAGGTTCGTTCCCAAAAGACCGCAATTGGGGTCGCACGAATGATTCATCCAGTGGCCCGCGCCGTTCGATTCCTGCCACCAATTCCGCGCCACCTGAATCGCACAATCCAGGACTTTTCGTGGCGAGGAATTAGGAACATCGGAGAGCTTTTTAGCCCAAAACAAATCACCCTCAAACGAAGTAACGACTTCACCCTTCTTAATCGGCCCATTTGCAAAAACGCCTTTGCCCGTTCGCTGTGTAGTACGAATCACCACGTTTTGATGGTCGCGACTAGGCATCGGCGGAACGCGAATGTGCTTGTATTTTTTGATTCGATTTGATTTTTTGCTTTGACGGGACACAACCAAAACCAGGAGTATTCAATTGTATTCAATTCTCGGAAAACTGAATTCGAAAAACTACTTTGTATGACCCAAAAACCATTTTTTAAACGCACGTGCAGCTTTGGCGCGATGCGACAAACCGCTTTTCTCCGAAATTGACAGGTGACTCATTACTTTTGAAAAACCATCCGGTATGAAAATGCGTTCGTACGGAAATTTTTTTCGTTCATGCGCAGGCGCAATCGAATCCGCAATTGTTCCATGAAGTTTTCCAGAAAACACCTCTGTAACGCGTCCATCCGAATAACAAATCACGGTTTCAAAGTACGCTTCACGGTTTTTGCCCACTAATTTTTCCAAAAGTCCTTCGAGTCCGATTTCTTCAAACACCCGCTTGGCGCGAACCCCCGGATAGCCATTCAATCCCTCAAAAAAAATTCCCGTATCCTCAACCAGCAGCGGCTGTTTGAAATGCAAAAACCCCTGCTTTGCCTTTTCCTTTGCAATCTGTTCAATCGGATGCGATTCATCCTCGACAAAATCCAAGGAATCCAGATGCAGAATAATTTCGGGAGAAAGTGCATACGCGACTTCAGCAAACTTATTTTCATTTGAGGTAACAAGCAGTAAGTGAGGATGCAATTTTTGACTTGCGGGATTTTCTCTTAACATCATTCAAAAAACACGAAATTGCATTTTTTAAAGGATTCCCAGGAGATTCGAGTATGAGCCAAGTCCAAGTGCTTTTGCAGGGGTATGTATACACCAAAGAAGGGAACGAATTTGCTTCCTCGACCTGCACACTCATCGAAGACTCCTACCAGCGCATGTTGGTAGACGTTGGATCGAATCCTGAAAAACTCTTGGCAGCACTGCGCACCAAAAATCTGACGCCTGCCAACATTGATGCCGTATTTTTGTCGCATTTTCACCCGGACCACTGGCTTAGCTTGTCACAGTTTCCCAATGTTCGAATCATCGGCGGCGGATTCTGGTGGAAAAAAGACGCAATCATCCCATGCGAAGACACGATTCCCAAAACGAATATCCGAATTGTACCCACGCCCGGCCATTCCGCGGATCATGCGTCACTCGTGGTGAAAACCGAAACACAAACCGTGGCAGTTGCCGGCGACGTGTTCTGGTGGGCAGATGATGAAACACCGGATTTGACAGCTGAAGGGATTCTGAATAGACCGGACCCGTATGCGACAGACATGAAATCGTTGATTGAAAGCAGGAAAAAGTTGCTATCCATGGCGGATTATATTATTCCGGGACACGGAAAAGCGTTTGAGAATCCGTTGAAAAGAAAAATTGAAGAATAATTTAATCCATTACTTGCGCGCGAGCACCAGATTTTTCACACTGACTTCTGAAAGCGAGGACGGCGGGATTCGTTTGCTTGCATCGAGTAATTCGATGCCCAACAAGTTTCCTTCTTTATCCAAATCGAGAATGGTTAAATCGTCTATGGCCTTGTTCTTGAAAAAAGTTCCCTTTCGGAACTCAATATACAACGCGTCGGCTTCCGAATCATAGGTTATTTTCATATTAGTCTTCGACGGGAAAATCCAATCTCTTAAGCGCTTCATATGCACCCGAAACATCTTTTGGACTCACGAAAAATTCGACAATTTGAAAATCCAATGTTTTTTTTAGGTTCAGGTATATGACTCCCCCGTAATAAAATCGAATTCTTTTAGCCACTATCTTTAATGATTTCTGATTTGGACGAAGAAAAGCACGTTTCATTACCATTTTTTCATCTACCGAAAGAACAGAATCCAAAGAAAGGCCAACAAGAATTTTCAAGTCCTTTTGAAAATACGGTTGTGGGATATTTGATTCTTCAACCAACTCAATTTTTTCAATATTATCCATGGATAACGTCAAACGTGACAGACCCAAATAATACCTGTCTTGATTCTCATCAAAGACAAATGTGTTTGCTTTAGGAAAAGAGTCAAATCGACTAATCGAAATTGAATTGTCCGGATTGATTCGAAAAATTCGTTCCGATTTTATGAGAGACCAAAAATACAGAACTAATGCAAACGCTACAATAACAAAAAAACCAGGGGTTGGAAAAAACGCAATATTCATATTTCCCGCAATCGTCGAGACAACAAATGCAACAATTGCAATCACGAGCAGTTCCAAGAAAATGCGCATTCCCACGAATAACATCCAAGGATTCGGCGAATTCGGAATTGGGGATTGAAATACAGGCTTCATACCCACTCATTTTTGATTGGATATTAAATACTTAAAAAGCGATTGTTAAGCAAAAATTCCAGAAAAAGAATTTGAAGCGCAGTCAGGCCCAGCGAAGCTGGTCCCTCGGAGTGCCCGCCTGCACCCAATGGGGTGTACGAAATCGGGCGTGTGTTGAATCGTTCATTTGATAGCAGTCAAATCCGAAAGCGGGACTCATTGTTACAAGCTCCCTTGAGTTATTAGTACAGCTGGACTGAACCAATCGCCGAAGCTTTTGGCGTACATCCGCTGCCTATCAAACCGCTATTTTAGGCGGCACTCTCGTTCCTACAGCAATCCTTCCGCAGAAGAATTGGTTTCAGAAATGATTGTCTAGTTTCGGGGAACGCTTCAAGCTTAGATGCTTTCAGCTTTTATCGTTTACCGCGTAGCTACCCAGCGATGCCTTGTCAGACAACTGGTCCACCAGAGGCGACGACCCACTGTTCCTCTCGTACTAGATGGATCTTTCCCTCAGACAATCCGCACTCCCGATAGATAGTAACCAAACTGGCTCGCACCGTTCTTAACCCAACTAACGATCGGCTTTAATGAGTTAACACCTCCACCCTTGGCTGCTTATGCACAGCCAGGATGCCAAGAGCCGACGGCGAGGTCGCAATCCGTGGGGTCGATGTGGACTCTCACCCACGACCACTCAGTTACCCCCAGGGTAAGTTCACTGTCAGACCAGGCCCCCATTAATGAGGACACTGATGTTCGCTAGACCCAAGTTTCCTTTCCACGATCCGTGCTTTTAGGATGATGGTCAAGCCTGCTTTTGCTCTTGCACTCTACGGCGAATTTCTGACTCGCCTGAGCAGACCTTTGGGCACCCCTGATATCTTTTCAGGGGTGTACCGCCCCAGTCTAACTACCCATCTAATGGTGTTCCGGCCGTACGGCCGGTAAGCAGTGTGCTTTTTGTAGGCTGGTGTTACATTTTCGCATTCCCCACCCCCGCAAGGGTGGGTTCGACGCTCCCAGCTACGCTATGCAACAAAAACCACACCACAACATCAGAATGTAGTAAACCTCCGTGGGGTCTTCTCTTCCCATCGGGAGTTTGTGGCATATTCACCACATAGTGAGTTCGCCAGGCCCAGGTTAGGGACAGTAGGAATCTCGTTACTTCCTTGGTGCAAGTCGCCAATAAAACGACAAGGTATTACGCTACCATAAGAGCCTCAGAGTTAGGCCCGCTCTTCACCAGCGCTTAGACCCGTTGGAACGGGTTTTAACGTACTGGCAGTGAGCAGAAGTCACTGACCATACTCATCCTTACGGACTTGCGGTCAGCTGTGTTTTTGCTAAACAGTCGGACTCCTCGCGTGATTGCAACCAGCACTTTATTCAAATGCTGGCACCCCTTATACCTAAGATACAGGGCTAATTTGCCGAGTTCCCATAACCTGGTTGATCCTGATACGCCTTGGCCTTTTCAGCCTGAGCACCTTTCTCAGTTCTCGGTACGGTCGTACAACATCCTTCCTGCTTTTCTTTTCATGGGCTCCGGGCATTAGGAAAACCTTGCGGCTGTTCGCGTCTTTAATCCACTTCTCACCTTTACGGTTCTCCATGGATTTATAACGCTTAAATACGCAGACGAGCGTACAATCCCTAGCTCAAAGCGTCGAAAAGCAGGCCTTTGTTGCCAAAAACGTAGTTGTACGGTACACGAATATGAACGTGTTTCCCTTTCCTGCATTACCGCATTACGGTAGCAGTTAGGACCGACTAACCCTTAGCTAATGATTAGCGCTAAGGAACCCTTGCTCTTTCGGCGGAAAGAATTCTCATCTTTCTTTGTTGCTACTAGCACTGGGATCCATATTTCAGACGGATTCACAAGAACTCTCGCCCTTGCTTTCTCTCCATCCGAACACCTCCATACTGCATCACGCACTTGCATGCGTGGCCACGGGTTTCGGCAGCCGGTTTGAGCCCAGTTAATTTTCAACGCCATTTTTCTAGGTGGGTGAGCTGTTACGCATTCTTTAAAGGATAGCTGCTTCTAAGCCAACCTCCCCACTGTTTTCGAAAAATGACTGTTTTCGATTATTCACACTTAACCGGCATTTATGGGCCTTAACCCGCGTCTGGGTTTTTCCCCTCTCGGACAATCAGCTTACCCGACTGCCCCGACTCCCGTTGTCTACGCCGTGCATAGCTTTGGAGTTTGACAAAAAAGCGAAGCCTCTCGGCCCCTTACTCCCTAATCAGTATCTCGACACCATGCACAGGCTCGAACGAGGCGATCCTAAGAGATCGTTCTGGAGGAACCTGCTATCACCCGGCTCGAATAGCCTATTACCTCTATTCCCAAGTTACCCAAACAGTTAGACTAGAACTGGTTAAGGCCTCCGCCCTTCGGAAGAAAGGCTTCACCTTACTCAGGAATAGCTCGCAACGGGTTTCAGGTCTGTCTGCTGTGACTATCACGCATTTTCATACGTTTCGCCTCGCCCCTTGCGGAGTTGCGCGACTTCGCTTTCGCTTCGGCTCCCGGCCTGACGCCATTAGCCTTGCCACAACAGGCAACTCCCCAGTCCGTGATTCAAGACGGACGACAGGACACTGATCCGTTCGCATCGTACAACAGCCTTGCGACTGCTTCCTTTTGCAAACATCGATTCTTTCATGCCCTGACTAAATTGTAACCGTTTAGTTTCAAGTGCTTTTCAACCCCTGTCAAGGGTACTTTTCAACTTTCCCTCACGGTACTAGTACGCTATCGGTCTCAAGTTAATGTTTAGGATTGCGGGTTAATGGCCCGCGTTTTTAGGCGCGACATCCGACGCACCCTACTCTCGGTACCTGACAATCAACCTTGCGCTCTACGCATACGAGACTATCACTCTCTATGGTACTCTTTTCCAAGAGACTTCTGCTCGATTGCTTGGTTGTAACCAGGCCGAAACACCCCACATCCCCGATGTGTTACCACACCGGATTCGGTTTGTCCTCAGCCGTTTTCGGTCGCCCCTACTAACGGCATCCCAATTGGTTTCTTTTCCTGCGGTTACTAAGATGATTCAATTCACCGCGTTCCCTGTCCTTTCGGACTGATTCAAGAATCCCAGGCTCGTAGACTGCATGCGTCTCCCCTGGGCTTTTCGCAGCTTGCCACGCTCTTCATCGGAACTTGAGCCAAGTTATCCACTAAACGGTATAACGGACGCTAGTGTAACAACAAGTCTTCACTTCACTTGTGGTTATGCCTGCTATCAAATGAACGATTCAACACACAAACCAAATATTCGAGGCTTATGCTCCTCAAACAATCCAAAAAAACTCGGATTGCTTCTTACCAAAACTGATAAGCGTAAATTCAGCCCAAAAAATTGGACACGGCACTCAGCACGATTCCAATTCCGGCCAACAACAGCCCCACCATGTAGACTGTTTCCAATGATCCTGTGGAAAAAAATACCAATCCAAGCAATGCAAGCCCGACAAGGCCCTGCAAAACGGCGAGTATTTTTTTCGCGGCAAACTTAAACACTTTCCACGCAATAATTCCGATGACGATCGCTGCGATAACCGCAATCGGAATCGTCAGGGGGCCCAAAACTGCTTCTGCCATTTTTTCAACTCAAATTTTTTCAAACTATTTCCCAATTTTTTAAATTCAATTTTTCAGCTAATTTTTTGATTTTAAATTTTCAATTTTTTTCAACTTCAAATTCAGTTTCAATTTTTTAATTTCTTTTTTCTTATTCAGCCGTACAGGCCCACCGAAGGTGGTCCACGGGGAAGCCGGACGCAAACGGCTATGGACTCGACGGGATTCGAACCCGCGACCTCCTCGTTGCAAACGAGGCGCTCTACCAACTGAGCTACAAGCCCTCGCGGTCGCGTCCGCGTGAACGCGCGGAGTGCACAAGGCACTCCTATTGCCAAACGCAATACCAATTGGATGCGCCCCGTTTTTTAAAATATAAACGGGATGAAAGAAAAATTCTAACCAATGATTTTGGATTGTTTTTGTGAAAAGGGGAGGGAAACGAATTTCCCTTCCCCAATTCGGTGTACTTCACAATTGAAGTACAGTAAGGAGGTGATCCGTCCGCAGGTTCCCCTACGGACACCTTGTTACAACTTAGCCCGTCTCTCAAAGCCCTGAATCGACCAGCCCTGCGCGAACGCAAGACAGGACTCATCAGGACTCTAATCGAATGGCTTGATGGGCGGTGTGTGCAAAGCTCAGGGACGTATTCACCGCGCGATTATGACACGCGATTACTGGGGATTCCATCTTCATGAGGCCGAGTTACAGACCTCAATCCGCACTACGATTGATGTTAGGGGATTACCGTACCCTTTCGGGCTAGGATCTCATTGTATCAACCATTGTATGCCGCGTGTTGCCCAGGAGATTCGGGCCATACAGATCTACCGTTGCCCACTCCTTCCTCAGTGTTACCACCGCAGTTTTCCTAGAGTGCCCCTCCAATAAATTGAAGAGTCGCAACTAAGAATGTGGGTCTCGCCCGTTGCCTGAGTTAACAGGACGCTTTATAGTACGAGCTGACGATGACCATACAACACCTCTCAGCGCGTCAGGAAAGCCCTTTAGACTGTCCATCATACTGCTGTCGCCCCTGGTGAGTTATCTGGCGTTGTATCCAATTAAACCGCAGCATCCACCCCTTGTAGTGAGCTCCCGCCAATTCCATTAAGTTTCACTCTTGCGAGCGTACTTCCCAGGCGGCAGACTTAATGCCTTCGCGTCGGCACCCCGAAACCACGTGGGTTGCAGGACACCTAGTCTGCATCGTTTACGGCTGGGACTAACCGGGTATCTAATCCGGGTCGCTCCCCCAGCTTTCGTCTCTCACCGTCGGATTCGTTCTGGTCAATCGCCTTCGCTACTGGTGGTCCTTCGAGGATCATAACATTTCACCGCTACCCCCGAAATTCCATTGACCTCTCCCGATCCCAAGCCGAGCAGTATCTTTGGCACGTCGACACGTTAAGCGCGCCGATTTCACCAAAGACTTACCCAACCGGCTACAGACGCTTTAGGCCCAATATGAGTGGACACCACTTGTGGAGTACGTATTACCGCGGCGGCTGGCACGTATCTTACCCTCCACTTATTCGCCAAGCGTTTTAAACTTGGCAAAAGGTCTCAGAAGAGACCACTCGAAATCCCCTTATCACGCTTTCGCGCATTGTAAAGGTTTCGCGACTGCTGCACCCCGTAGGGCTAGGGCCCTTATCTCAGTGCCCTTCTCCGGGCTCCATCTCTCAATGCCCGTACAGATCGTCGGCTTGGTGGGCCGTTACCCCGCCAACTACCTAATCTGCCGCAGTCCCATCCTTTGGCGCTACGCACTGCAATCCGCGCGCGCATTTCGCCAACTCCACATTCCAGTGTGAGTTGACCATACGGTATTAGTCCCAGTTTCCCGGGTTTGGCCGTTCCAAAGGGCAGGTTGACTACGTGTTACTGAGCCGTTCGCCAGAAACCGACACTCGGTCTCTTAGACTTGCATGGCTAAATCGGATTTCGATAGCAGTATCCGCCAGCAGGATCAGCTGGAATTCTCGAAACAAAAACTGAATTTGAAATCCATTTTCTGCATTTAAAATTCGGAATGAATTTTAGTGTGCAAAAATTTTTGCTTGAGTTTTTTTGCATCCTCTGCTCGCTACTCATTTTTGAAACCAAAATGGAATTAGTGTTGCTTTGCTTATTGGTTAGAGTTCTTTTCTTTCAATCCCGCATCACACCCAAAAAAGCTTGGGTGCTCACGAATTTGCGTGCAAGCTAACGCCTGCGGCAAATTTAGGAGTTGAACGCCAAACATTGAAGTTTAGCCGAAAGAAAAGGCAAAATGCCCCCTTCTACCAAATAAATTGGTTTGAAACAGACAACGAACCCCTTAGCGGTGATTCATTGCACGTATAGTACAATTACCGAATACAATTTAAAAAGGTTTCTCCGAAAACGAGGTGAAAACCAGCCCTACACGGCAGTTTGCGGGGCACAAAGGTTCAAAACATAGGCTATCCCATGGTTTTTGAAGCACTAAAGCCAAATAGAGGATTCTGTCTGCTTTAAGAATTTTAAAAAATTACTCTTTTCTGAAATATTCGCGCGCAATGATTCCGAGCACAACCAAAAACAGTCCAATCGTTAGAACCTCGGCCCAGTTAACTCCAAACGGAAACTGATACGGCGTCACGGCGGGCGTGCAAACGCCGCTTCGGCACACCGCGCCAATGTCGCATACTTCGCCTTCCGGAAATTTCACAGCAAAACAGCTTCCGCGGATACATCGGTTCAGTGCACACTGGTCGGTCTGCGCACAATCCGAGTCTACCGTGCAGGTGGTCTGCTCAACTTCTGACACTGTAGCATCCGTTACTGAAAATGCAAACGGGAGATCAAACAATTCGGCTTGCGCTTCAGACAAACCGCTTGCCAGCACGTAATCCAGCTCTATCGTCTGGTTCGCAAACAAACCCGGAACCGTAAACACCACCGCGCCCGAATCCGAAAACGAATCAAACGGAAACACCGACGAAACCCCCGACACATCCGACAACACCAAATACGGCACACGCTCCGCCAATTTGATGTTTTTAAGCGGAAATTCAGTCAAATTCGTTATTTCTAAAACCACTTTCGTCTGAACAAACTCGCTCACACCGTCTGAAACAGTCTGACGCACAAAGAACCGCTTCACCGACACCCGCGAAAGCGCATCATTCACGCCCACCAAGTCAATAATTCCCGCGGAGTTTAGAAAAGATTCCAGTCCAGCCGCCGTGAGAGGCGACACCTGCATTGCCAAAAGTCTTTCTTCCCCTAAAACCGTGACAGGTGCACAGTCCACGGCACAAGACTGCACATCTTCACCTGCCTCGCACACGCGGTTCCCACACCCGACCGCACAATCCACCGGACAGACATCCCGATTCTCCGTATGGGTACAGGCGCGGTCCCCGCACACCGCCGCACAATCCACTGGGCAGGTCACTGCAGACTCAGTACCATCACAAAGATTATTACCGCATGTGCGGGTTTCACAACCCGATGCCGAAGTGCAGCCTGAAATCGAAACATTGGCCACTGAAAAATTATTATCCGAAGAATCGGTTGCAGAACCATTGGTGTCCGTTCCCGTCAGAACAATAAAATAATTCCCATCCGGAATCGTTCGCGTGTTCCAGGAATACGAACACACAAACACAGGCCCCGCGGAGCAGGAATAGCTTGAAGAATTCAGGTTCGCATCCACGATCCGGGTTCCACCCGATTGCGTTGCAGAATAATTCAGAACGGTGCGCAACAAAGACGTCGTTCCAAAGCCGGATTCAAAATTAAAATCAATGGATTGCGTACCGCTTAAAGCATTCGAGTCTGACGGGCGAACTACAACTACATAGGGCGCATTCTGGTCATAATGGTAACCAATATCAATCGTACCCGTATCCAGCTTGTTCGACAACTGCGCGGTACGCGCTTGAAAAAACGAATTCACATCCACGCCCCCAGCACCCGCCAGTTGCGCGCCCCCCGCCGCAGTGGCGTTCAACAAGAAATTCCTATCCGTTCCGTCTGCAATGAATGGATTCGAAGTAAATCCGGTTGCAGAGTTTTCATCGCTGGCGTGGTCGTTCGGGTCGCCGTTCGGCGTAATCACATTGAAATAGGCATTGTGCGAAACGGTTCCGGTAATTGAGCTTCCTGACTGGAAAACACGGTTCACATCCACAAAAACATTCCTTTGGATTGCACCCGTATACCCATATCCGCCAACGTCTGCAAAAACCAGCCCCGATTGCCCGTTGAAATTTGAAAACGTGTTGTTCTGAATGGTCGCATCAATCAAATTAATTTCCCCATCAATTGCAGCTGCGCCATTAAAATTCCTGAACAGGTTATTATGAATCCGGGTCGCTATGGTTCCTTGGCCAATCTGAATACCGTATCCCCTCGCGTTCTGGAACCGGTTTGAAAAAATTTCGCCGGAAATAGCCGCCGAATTCGCGTTGAAAATGAAAACAGAAGAGGACGATTGCTGGCCATCAAAAATGTTCCCAAAAATTTTTCCTGAAAAATTCGATTCAATATCCAACCCCGAAGTATTAACATCTAAAAAATTGTTGTCAAAAATTTGGCCTGTTGTTGTTCCGCTCAAAATAATTCCGTTACCGGCATTTGAAAACGCATTCGAAAAAATCTGACCGCTGAAACCAACCGTGCTAATCCCGCTTGCGGTTGTTCCCGAAGAATAAAAAAAATTGTTATCCCGAATCACGCCCGAAAAAGTTCCCGCTACTGTCAGTATTCCTGAGGCCGCGTTTAAAAAATCCCCGAAAAAATTCCTTTGAATCGTCACGGCCGATGAAGACCTGAGCAAAACAGCCCTGCTTACATTGGCCGCACCAACCCCGTTTTGATAATGCATGAAATTCGAGTCGTGAATTGAATTAATATCTTCATACAGGTCAATTCCAATAGTTGCATTCAGAATCTTTAGGTACGAAAAATTATCCGAAGTCGTCATGCCTGAATTCGCATGCACAGCAATCGCCACATTATAATCCCGAAACCCGGGCGCACCCGAACAACTGCCCGCCGCCGAAGTATTTGCATTGGTGGCACCCGCGTAGGTGTTCTGGTCCCTGCAGGACAAAAACAAAATGTTCTTATCGACGGTTCCTTCGGCTGCGATGCGCGCGGAATTAAACACTTTGAGCTCCGTGTTCACGTCATATTTTACTACGGCACCCGGCTGAATCGTCAGCACCACGCCGGAACCCGTGACATTCACGTCGCCTGTGAGCACATACGTGTTCCCGTCAATCCAGGTCTCCGACGCCATGATATTCGAATCATACGTGCAATACGTTGCCCCGCACGAATTCGCGGCCCACGCGGGGATGAGAACAAGCACAAAACTGATTCCCAGAAGGAGCGTCCAACAGATTTTATCCATGCCAAAAGAGAACGGTTTGAACATATAAATAGGTTATTATGCACCAAAAAAAGGAAATCAGAAATCTGCGGATCATTTTTTGAAACAAGAACATTTTCCCGGGAAAAAAGAAAAATCATCTTTTCCGGAAAATCTTTTTTGCGGCTTTCTTTTTTTCTTTTACGAGTCCTTGATAAATTTCCAGATACTGCTTCACGATTTTTTCTTCCGAGAGGGGACGGGCAGTTGCCAATGCATTTTTGGACAAACGCGCATGCAGTTTACGATCCAGCATCAGTTTTTCAATTTTTTCCGCACAAATATCGGAACGAAAAGGAGGAAACAAAAAACCGTTTTTATTCTCCTTGACCGCAGCGGGAATCCCCAAAAAGTCCGCTCCAACACAAGGAAGCCCTGCCGCCATGGCTTCCAGAATCGTCAACCCCTGCGTTTCCATGGTGGACGCCGTCACACAGCAATGACACGACGCCACTTTTTGGGCCAACGCGTCACCGCGCAACACACCTGAAAACTCCACGAAATCAAACACTCCTTTTTCTTTGGCGCGTTTTCGCAAAAAATCCTCCGCCGGACCCTCACCCACCAGCACGAGGCGCAGCATCTGTTCTTTTTGGCGCAGAATCGAAAGCGCATCAATAAGAACTTCAATGTTTTTTTCAAAGCTCAAGCGTCCAAAAAACACCATGCGAAATTCATCCGGATCTTTTTTCGTTTTGGCAAACCGGTTAAAAAGCGAAAACTGAATTGGGTTGGACAAAGGAACCGCTTCAATTCCATGCTTGTTTAATTCTTTCGCCATTTCGGAAGTTGGAGTCGTCACCAGATCCGCCTGATTGTAAAACCAAACCGTGAATCCCCAGGTTAAATCGCGCGCCATGCGGGAACGATTAAAAATCGGGATGGGAAGATACATCAAAAATTCCGGCAGAAGCGTATGATAGGTGGCCACGACTGGAATTCCTTTGACGCGGGCCAAGCGAAGACCCATCCAACCCAGCGAAAACGGGGTATGCACATGCACGATATCCGGCTTAAATTGCTCAAAAGATTTGCGCGCCGAAAACGAAACCGGCAACGAAACCCGGTACTTGGAGTAGGTTAAAAGCCCCATGCTTCGGACAAAATGAACATCCAGATCCTTGATGCGCTCGTCCCGCAAAAACTTTTTGGGGGGCCGCGGAACAAAAAACTTCACAAAATGCCCCAAACGCGCCAACTCGCGCGCGGTTGACACCATGCTGGAAACCACGCCATCAGTGGTTGGATAAAACGTATCCGCAAACACGGCAATCTTCACACAATCGCACTCCAAAGTTTAAAAAATAGGCAAAGAATTGATTTTAAACCATTTGGAAGATGCTTTTGGCAGCCATTGGATACCGAAAACAGGTTTGGTGTATTCAACCAATTCGTATTGCCGCTTTTTTCAAAACCGGTTTTTGCATACGACCCGCCACAAGAAAACAAAAAAATATTGATTTGTATGACCAACCAAAGCAACTGGGACCAGCACTGGAAAAACACCCAAAAGGCGTTTCAGTTCTACGAATTTCTCCAAAAACAACAATTCAAATGCTACCTTGAACTCATCGGAAACCGCCTCAACAGCCACTCCAAAATTCTTGAAATCGGAGCCGGAAGCGGATACCTGACGCGGCAATTATGCAGCCGGTTTCATTGCAGCGCCCAACTCATTGATTCCTCCAGCGAAGCCAGGCGGTTCTTTGGCCTGCACAACAAAAATCCGCGGATCCGCTTTCGCCAAATGAATGCCTTTGAATTCAAACAAGAAAACAGATTCGACCTGGTGTTCAGCGACGGACTCGTGGAGCACTTCACCGGAAAAAAACAAAAAAAGCTCATTTTCATTCACGCCAAAGCCGCCAAAAAAAACGGATTTCTCATCCTGTTTGTTCCGCGCAAATCCAAACGCTACAGCCTGATTAAAAAAGTCTGCGAACTCGCCGGAATCTGGCACTTCGGGTACGAACGTCCCTACACACCCAAACAATTCCAAAAATTACTGTCACAAAACGGGCTGAAACCCGAAAAAACAGTCAAAGGGCTCTGGGAAATCGGAGCCATCTGCGTAAAAAAATAAAATAAACCAAAAAAAACGAGTACTACTTGAACTCAGGTTCCTCTTTTTTGAAATACTCGCGCCCAATAACCCCCAAAAGCGCGATAATCACCACCGCCGTTGCCACCAAGAGCCAGTCAATTCCCTCCGGCAGCCGATACGCAGACACCACCGAAGTGCAAACACCGCGCCGGCACACCGAGCCGATATCGCACGCCTCGCCCTCCGGAAAATTCACAGCATAACAACTATTGCGGATACAGCGGTTCAAGGCACAGCGGTTATTCTGGGAACAATCCAAATCCGCGGAACACTTGGTCTGCTCTACTTCCTCAACCGTAGCGTCTGTTACGGAAAACGCAAACGGCAAATCAAACAGCGCGGCCTGAGATTCCGACAATCCGCTTGCCAGCACATAATCCAGCACTATCGTCTGGTTCGCAAACAAACCCGGAACCGTAAACACCACCGCACCCGAACCCGAAAACAAATCAAACGGAAACACCGACGAAACCTCCGACACATCCGACAACACCAAAGACGGCACACGCTCCGCAATCAGGATATTCTTAAACGGCGCATCCGTCTGATTCGTAATTACAAGCACCACCTTAGTCTGCTCCCGAACCCCCAGCGTTCCCGCGACCAATTGCCGCACAAAGAACCGCTTCACTGAGATGCCCTTCAGGGCCCGCTCCGCATCCGCCCGGTCAACGATTCCAATCGATTCCAAAAACGATTCAAGACCATCAATCGAAGAAGGAGAAGACTGCGTGGCGTTCAATCGCGTCTCCTGCAATATACCCTCGGACCCGCAATCCACCGGACAGGATTGAAGCGTTTCATTTGCTTCGCAAATGCGGTTACCGCACCCCACGATGCAATCGTTTGGACAGTTGTCCACATTTTCCGTATGCGTGCACGCGCGATCCCCGCACACCGCTGGGCAGTCTTTCGGACACGTAGCCGCGGTTTCTTTTCCATCACATAAATTATTTCCGCATTTATTATCCGGACTCCCTGACGCAGATTCAAACATCACATCAAACGAAGCAGACGCCGTGTTCACATCCGCATTATTCGTTGCTTTTACATACACACGATGGCGATACGGAAGCCGCACATTAGGGTCAATTGAAAACGTATAAGAGGTGTTGGTTCCATTGTCCGCGTACGTGCTTCCACCATCCGTTGAAATCCAGTATTTTTTAATCCCGCTCGTGGCCGAACCCGAATACGAAAAAACAGCCGACAAGCCCGTGACGGTTAAAGAAGTGATGGTCAGCGAAAGCGTCGGAAGCGACTTATCAATCAAAACATAAATGCGATTCGTAGATTCGATGTTTCCACGCACATCCGTTGAATTAAAATCAATCGCCCAGTTCCCGTCCGAAGAAATCAAAATATTCGAGTCAAACGTGGTCCAGCTTCCAAGCGACACGGTTGTGCCCGAACTCGTATCCAAGCGGTATTTCGTTACGGAGCACCCGGAGCCCGAACCATCCGAACACGTCAAAACCACATTCGCATCCACATTCTGCCACGCCGCATTATAATCCGCCGAAGTGGTTGGAGCCGCACTATCCTGTAGGACCTGAAAATTATTATCCGACGCATCGGCCCCGGAACCATTGGAATCGCTTGCCGTCAACACAATGAAATAATTCCCGTCCGGAGAACTTGTGGTATCCCACGCATACGCACACACAAAAACAGGACCCGCCGAACAACTGTAGCTGCTTAAGGCCTGGCTCACGAGATTCGTTCCACCTGATTGTGTTGCGGAACGCGCAAGCGTCGTCGTGATACCTGACGCCGCGCCAAAACCGGATTCCACGTTAAAATCAATCGACTGCGTTCCGCTCAACGTGTTCGAATCCGAGGGGCGAACCACCACCGCATACGGCGCATTCTGGTCATAATGATACCCCATGTCAATTGCGCCCGTGTCCAGTTTGTTGGACAAACGGGTTGTTCTCGCCTGATAAAACGAATCCGTATTGGCATTCCCGGCATTAACCAATTGTTCGCCTCCCGCAGCGGCCGTATTCAACAAAAAATTCCGATCCGAATTATCCGCAATGAACGGGTCCGAAGTAAAACCCGTATTCGAATTCTCGTCATTTCCATGATTCGCCGCCGTGCCCCCAATCGTTCCGACCTGAAAATACGCATTATGGGAAACAGTACCTGAAAGCGTCCCGGAGAGCGCCGTGACCACGTTTGAAAAAATGTTTCGCTGGATATTGCCCGTGATTGCGGTTGTTCCGTCAATGGCAGTAGAGGTTCCACCAAAATTCGAAAACGTATTGTTGAAAATAGAAGCGGTTACGCTGTTATCCCCCGCACTTTGAATGCCGAAACCTGCACCGCTGAAATTCGTGAAACGGTTGCTGTAAATGGAGCCTGAATGAATTCCAGATATGGCAGCATCATAAACACCATATGCGCCGGTGAAATTGTTGAAGCGGTTATTGTAAATGCTCCCGGAAAATGTACTCGCACCATAAATCGCCTTTTGATTCGTATTGTACGTGTCAAAATTGTTGTCAAAAATGTTTCCGGAAAACGTTCCGCCGTTAATCTGAAATCCGGCCGAAGCAGTTGGAATATTGTTTTTGTAAATGTTTCCGGAAAACGTTCCAGCGAGTTGGAAAATAGCAGCGGTATCAATACCCATAATGTTGTTGTCGTAAATCGAACCCGAAACCGTTCCGTTAGTCATATAAAAAAAGTAATCCCCTGTGTTAAAAGTATTGCTGTACACGGCGCCTGAAAAGGCCGTGTTGGCGGCATTGTGAATCGCATACGACCCGCCGCTGGAGTCAATGACCGAAAACGCATTGTTGTAAACCGAACCCGAAAAAGTATTGGCAAATTCAATGGCTCTTGACGAGGCCTCAACGCGGCTAAACTGGTTATTGTGAATCTTAATAGCGGATGACGCATTCACTAAAATAGCGCGGTTGTTAATTGTCCCGGTGACTCTTTTGTAAATTGCAAAATTAGAGTCCCGAATCGCGTTAATATCCTCATCCAGGACAATTCCGAATTTCCCGTTCATGATGCGCAGATGCGAAAAATTATCATCCGTAGTCATGCCAGAGTCCGCTCTAATCCAGATAGCAGCATTATAGTCGTTGACTGAGGGCGCGCCCGAGCACTCTGCCGAGGTATTGGCATTCGTGACACCCGTGTAGGTGTTCTGGTCCTTGCAGGAAATGAAAAAAATGTTTTTGTCTGCCGTTCCCTGCGCGGCGATACGTGCCGAGTTGAACACTTTAAGTTCGGTGTTTGTCTTTAACTTGACCACGGCCCCCGGCTGAATCGTTAAGGTTACCCCCGACCCCGTGACGTTCACATCGCCCGTGAGCACATACGTGTTCCCATCAATCCAGGTCTCCGACGCCATGATATTCGAATCATACGTGCAATACGTGGCGCCACACGAATTCGCGGCCCACGCAAGGCCCGGAAAAAACAGGACAAAAAAAAGCGAAAAACCCAAAAACGATTGTTTCATTCGCTACAAAAACGATACAATCCTATAAATAATTTAGTATTGGGAAAAATTCCGAAAAATAGGCAGAAAACGGGTTCAGACCCAAAAAGCCGGCAAAAATGGATTTAGTCCAATTCCTTAGCGAATATCCTCGTAATCGCGCCGCGCCCTGCCAAACAGGTGAAAATTAATCCCGTTCATCAAATGAAACGAAACGTATTTCCAAAGCCCCCACGCCTTGATGCGCCGCTGGGAAACAAGCATCGGAACACCCAAATCCAGTTTCAACAGCCCCTTTTTTTTGGCGCGCTTCGCCAGATCAAGGTCCTCGCAGGTAATCAAATGCGTATCAAACCCCCCGATTTTTCCAAATACGGAGCGACGAATACCGATATTCGAACCAATCGGCGAATCGATTCGCAGCCAGTGAAACACCGATAAAAAAACCGGCATGAACACCCGCGGCAATGCCGCATCCAGCCCCGAGGCATCATTTGGATAGACCGGACCGTACACAAACACAACCCGTGGATTCTGTTCAAACGAACGCACCATTTTAGAAACCCAGTCCTTGGATGCCGAAGAATCCGCATCCGTAAACAGTAACAACTCACCTTGTGCAGCGCGTGCTCCCGCCTGGCGCTCAAACGCAATCGAACGCCTTTTCTCCAGCACCACGCGAACCCCCATTTTTTGGGCAATCGGAACGGTTCGGTCCTCGCTAGACCCGTCCGCAAGGATTATCTCATAGCCACCGGCAAAATCCTGATCCAACAAATGCAAAAGGCAGTTTTCAATCCGCTTCTCTTCATTCAGCGAACAGACAATAATAGAAACGCGCGGAAGCGGACTAGACGAAAGTAAAGCATTCGACCCACGGGTTTTAGATTTTGCCTTCGGCATCGCACGACCCTAAACCAGCACTACTCAAAAAGAAAAATAAAAATGCAGTGGTGCAAAACACCAGTGCATTGCCTGCATTACTGGGTCGCGCGCTTTCGCAGATAGCGCTTCTGACGCGACTTTCGGCGCATTTTTTTCAGCTTCCATTTCCAGCGCTGACGCGCCCGCGTCTTCTTAAACCGACTCGAATCCTTCTGCCGAGTACTCAAAACAACACCTTAAAACCCGCAATATAAACCAAAATAGTTCAATTGTTTTTTAAAACGTGCCCTTCCAACACCCACCAAACGAAGCTCATAAGTCCGAACAATCCCGCTTGAACCCGCAGGCGGTACACCACAATTTGCAATGCAGCTTCAAATACGGCCCGCCGCACAACTCGCAATTTGAAAAAGCATCCGGCAAATCAAAAACCCAACGCACCTTTTTTTCTGTTTGAATGAAAAACGATACCCATTTAAAGCACTTTAATCTTTAAAACATACCATCGGGGGGCCTTTGCCAATGACGAGTTCAAATCATAATCAAACGATTCTCTTGCTCTTAACCCTTACGATTCTGCTCTTCGGATGCATTCAAACCATCCCCGACAACCCGCCAGAACCACCAATCGTTGAACCGCCCCCCCAAGTTTTTCTGTCCATTTCAGTCTCCAACCAAACGCTTCAAAATGATTCGGTTTTGATCTCCAGCCTGTTTTTGGACCAGCCCGGATTCGTTGTGATTCACCGCGTGGCGGAAGGCGGAGGCGCCGGAAGCGTCATCGGAAACTCCGCGCTCTTAAATATGGGTGAAACCCCCAACGTCACGGTCCCCGTGACCGGCATCACGGACACCACCGAACTCATTGCAATGCTTCACTATGACAACGGAGACGGCGCTTACACAACGATTGATGAAGGCACGCCCGCAACCACGGACGGTACGGTGGTGCAAGAACAATTCACCGCCACTGTTACGCCCACCAGCCCCACCTTGACCGTCACCACCCAGCCAATTGAAAACAATTCAATCACCGTTGACAGCCTTTATCTGGACCGCCCCGGGTTTGCCGCCATTCACTTGGTGGCCGAAGGCGGAGTACCCTCCAGCCGCATCGTTGGAAACTCCGAAATTATTTCAGGCCGTGTCACCAATACGGTGATTCCACTTTCGGGTCATGAGGGCTCCACACACTTAATCGCCATGCTTCATTACGACAACGGGGACGGCGTATACACCATCGCCGACGAAAACGCCCCAGCCCTAGTTGATGGCGAAGCACTCTGGAAACGATTCCGAATTGCGCAAATCAAAAAAATACAACTGGATGACTTTGCATTCGTTCCCTCACGCATATCCATTGGCGCGGAGGACCGCATCACATTCGAGAACAAAGACCCCGCCGCTCACACGGTCACCATTGATGCGATGGGAATCAACGAACAAGTTCCCGCAGGCGGAAGCACTACGGTCGAATTCCCAGACAACGGAACCTTTGACGTCCGATGCACGGTCCACCCAAGCATGACCATGACCGTGACGGTCGGAAGCTAAAAAAAGTAATTGAAACCCGAAAAGATGGTTTCAGTTCAAATTCTTTAATTTTTGGTTGCCTCTACTGGGATTTGAACCCAGGTCTCAAGCTTGAAAGGCTCGCGTCCTTGACCGGGCTGGACGATAGAGGCACACGTTCCAAACACCTTTTAATGGTGCAAAAAACGAATTATAGAAATGGCTTTAGGAATTGTTTAAAAAGCGTTTCACTGACAAATTGCATACTAAAAGCAATCATTCTTCTTGTGATACGAAATGACCCGATTTCCCGAAGCAGACAACCGATTGTTCATCAACATGTTTGTCTGCATGAAATGCAACAAGAAAAACCGCGGAAGCCCCGGCAAAAAACCCATCGTATGCCGAAACTGCGGAAGCAAACGCCTGCGATTAAAACACAAAACCAAGAAATCCTAATGGAACGAACGAATCAATCCACACCCCCATTTTTTCCATTAGCTTCAAAACGGGTTCTCAAAAAAAGGTAAAACAGATGGCTTTCGAATCTCTTAATGTTCTTCGTCCGGCCAACGGCCTGATGAGCGCCCTTGCAGTATTAATCGGCGCGGGAATCTCCAACCTCCGGTTCGTATTCAACGATACCATCGGCTTGGGCATGGTGGCCGCATTCCTGATCTGCTCCGCGGGGCAAATCATCAACGATTACTTTGATTTTGAAATCGACAAAACAAAAAACAAACCCAAACTCAACAACAAAAACCACTATTTAATTTACGCCTTTTTCCTTTTCGCGTTCGGAAATATTGCCGCATTCTTTGTCAACCAAACCGCGTTTCAAATCGCGATTGGAATTTCCATTCTATTGATTGCGTATTCGGCGGCACTCTCCAAATTCAAATTCATCGGAAACATCGTCATTGCTCTTGGCACTGCACTGCCACTTGTGTTTGGCGCCACAATTTTTGGGCGCTACCAAACAATCCTCTGGCTTGCGGCCTCCGCATTTTTTGCCAACTGGGCCCGCGAAATCGTCAAAGACGTTCAAGACGAATCCACGGACGAAGGCAAAAAAGTCTCACTCCCCATGCTGGTGCGTGCCAGTGCACTGGACTGGATTTTAGGAGTACTTGTCGCATTGGCAATTCTTTCTGCGTTTGCACCCGTGGCACTCGAACAATTCGGAAACTTCTGGTTTCTCGTATTGATTGCAATGGCCTCAGGATGGTTTGTCAAAGCCCTGCACGATTTCCACAACCTCAAAACAGCACAGTCTGCCGAAAGCTTCAAATACGCCATGATACTGGCACTGGTTGGGTTTCTGGTCGGCACTTTCCAATAAGAAAAAAAGATGATTCAATTCGATTTTTTTGAGTTTTCAAAATAGAATCTCAATTCTCTTAGCCCCAGACCCATTTTCAAAATACTGAAAACAGATTTAGTTACAAAATAAGCGGCAGCGCGTTCACGAAAATAATAGGCCAAAGCACCCACATGAAAATCCGCTTCACGAGGCGACGCGTATCCTCGGTGCTCATCTGAAGACCCGTTAAGTACGGTGCAAAAATCAGTTCCGCCATCCTGCCGCCGTCAAACGGAACCAGAGGCAGAAAATTCGACGCGGCTACAAGCACGCTTAACACAATAAACCAGAACACCACGCTTGCAACCGGCGAAATGATGGACTGCCAGAACAAGAACTCGGATGGAACCTCATAATCCGGATTTTGAATTCCTTCCAAACGAATCCCAAACCGGCCCAATTCATTGGGTGACAAATTTTTTTCCAAGCGGCTGCCTTCAAACTCCAATCCAAACGTTTTGGGTTCTCCGCGGTTTTGCGCCAACGCCATCTGCGCCTCAGCGGGGCTCTTCACATCCGTGCCATTAATCGACAAAAGCAGCGAACCCGGAGGAATACCCGCTTCAAACGCAGGACTTGGGTACACGGTCTGGCAAAACGTGAAATTCTGATCTATCTGCACGATTCGAACCCCCGTAAACTGATTCACGGCAATTTCTTCCATCATTGGCGAGAGAAGCGGCGTTAATACCAATCCAACGACTCCAAGCGAAAGCACGAGTACGACCAGCATGGACACGATATTCGAAGTCGGGCCCGCGGCAAAAATCTGCACCGCTTGTTCGTCGTCCATAGTCTTTATTTTTTCCTCATCGGGCTCTACAAACGCGCCAATGGGAGCCGGACCAAACAGCAGCACGCCGCTGGACTTAACTGGAATGTGATGGCGCCGCGCCAAAAAACCATGCGAAGACTCGTGAATCACCAAAATCACCAGCAGTGAAATCCACGCTTCCACTGGAATAAAAATCGGGACATTCGGAATTTCAACGCCCGGAATCACGGGTGCCACCCCCGGACAGGTTTTCTCCCCCAAGAGCAGTTTGCCGCCAATCTGAAGCGCCTGCGCAAACAACGCATACAGCATTCCAAACGAAAACCCGCCCAAACCAAACGCCGCTTGGTAAGGCAAGGCACTCTGGTTTTCGAGCAAGGCATTATTTTCCAGAAATCCGCCGAACAGCACACCAAATGCGCCGCCCAGCAAAAGGGTCACGATCAAAAAAGAAAGAATTCGCACCAACCGGCTTTGAAATTTCCGCCCGATAAAAAAATCAAATCCAAACGCGCCAAAACCCAAAATACTTCCTGCCACTGCAAGATGCTCAATTAAGCGACTTTTGCGAAGCCGGTCAAAAACCGGGTTAAACCGCTCGGTCTTAATGACCGAAATCACAAAAAAAGTCTGGTGATGCGTGAAACGCTTGATCAGATACGTCACGAAGAGCGAAACCAAAACAGCGATGGCTAAAAATTCGGCGAACGCCATTTGGAATCAGTGCAAAGAACGGTTTTTATTCTCTTGTATATGATGTGGTTCTTAGATTACCTATGGGCACTCCAATCAGCGAACTGGTGTTTCGAAGACCCTTGGACTGGAGCGAAATCTCCAACCGAAAAATCGGAATCGACACCCACAACACGCTTTACCAATTCTTAAGCAACATCCGCTCGGTGGACGGCTCACCCTTAATGAATTCCAAAGGACGCGTCACCAGCCACCTCACCGGATTATTGTATCGCACCGCAGGCCTCGTGGAGCACGGCGTCAAGCCCGTGTTTGTGTTTGACGGAAAACCATTGGCCCTCAAGTCCCGCGTCCTCGATGCACGCCGCGAAGTCCGCACTAATGCCAAAGAAAAATTCGAACGCGCCAAAGCAATCGGCGACCTGGCGGAGGCACGCAAATTTGCCTCACAGTCCAGTTCGGTAACGCCCGAAATTGTCGAGAGTGCCAAAGAACTATTGCAGTTACTTGGTTTCCCCGTGGTGCAGGCGCCCAGTGACGGCGAAGCCCAGATTGCCTTCATGGTTGCAAACGGAGATGTGTTCGCGGGCGTGTCACAGGACTACGATGCACTATTATTTGGATGCGAACGCGTGATCCGAAACCTCGCTTTTGCGGGCAAACGCAAAGTGCCGGGAAGAAACGTATTCGTGGATGTAGAGCCCGAACTCGTGGAACTCGATGTCGTGCTCCGCAGGCTCGAGATTGACCGCCCAAAGCTGGTCTGGCTTGGGATACTCGTTGGAACGGATTTTAACGAAAAATTCCCCAAAATCGGACCCAAAACCGCGCTCAAAATCGTGCAAGCGAACAACTCGTTTGAAGAAATTGTAAAGTACACCGGATTCAAACCCGAATTTGACCCCGAAGAAATCGCCAAAATATTTTTGGAACCCGCACACACCGACAAATACCATATTGAATTCTCGCTTCCCAACAAAGAAAAAGTCAAAAAGTTCTTGGTCGACGAACACGATTTCTCTGAAGAACGCGTCAACAACGTACTGAACAAACTGGAGCAAAAACTGGGCGAGCGGGGCGAACAATCACGCTTGTTTGACTGGAACGCGAAACCAAGTGCAAACAAAACAAATTCCAAAAAAACAAAAAAATAATCCAAGCCATTAACCAAAGCTGCTTTTCAAAAAATAAAAAAAATAAAAAAAGAAAAGGAAACGAATACTCGTTTCCCCTTTTTGATTCTAAACGAAATCGATTCCGAATTCGCGTTTGGGCTTTGCTTTCTCCGGGTTCGTGTTGGCTTGAATGTACGGAGAGTGCACCCCCGTGAAAATCGTGATGACTTCGATGCGGTTCTGGAAAGTCGGGTCCACTCTGGCACCCCAGATCACGGAAGCTTTCGCATCCACGCGCTCGGTCAGCATTTCACCAATCGTGTTCGCTTCACCCAGCGTGAGTTCGGGTCCACCCGTAATGTGAATCAGTGCACCCGTGGCACCGCCGATGTCGACATCGAGCAGCGCGTTGTTCAGGGTGTCTTCCACGACTTCGTTCACGCGGTCCACACTCTTGGACTCGCCCACGGCGATGACCGACAATCCCTTGTTGCTCATAATCGAACGCACATCCGCGTAGTCCAGGTTAATGAGCGAGGGCTGCGTAATCGTTTCGGTGATTCCGCGAACGGTTCGCGCAACGACTTCGTCGGCCACTTTGAAGGCATCCTGCATCGGAAGATTCGGCACGAGTTCCACGAGGCGGTTGTTGTCAATCACAACGACCGTGTCCGTGACTTTGCGCAGCACATTCAATCCTTCTTCGGCCTTGCTCATGCGCGCGCGCTCCAATGCAAACGGGTAGGTTACCATGGCAATTACAATCGCGCCCTGTTCCTTGGCAATCTCTGCAATCAGTGGCGCTGCACCGGTTCCGGTTCCGCCGCCCATTCCAGCCGTCAAAAACAGCATGTCGATTCCGTCGAGAACTTCTTCGAGTGCTGCACGCGAAATTTCCGCTGCTTTGGCTCCGATTTCCGGGTAACCGCCGGCACCGAGTCCGCGGGTAACGGATTTTCCAATCAGAATCTTGGTGATTTCATCGTTAATAATCGCCAAGTGCTGCTTATCCGTGTTCACGGCCACGAGCGAAGAACTCTTCGAACCCATGTTGGCAAGCCGGTTCACGGTGTTACAACCCGCGCCGCCGACGCCGACCACCATAATTTTGGGGGTTCCAAAGTCATCCAACTTGTCGCTTTCCATCTGCTGCTTTGCCTGCACCGCATCCGAAATAATTGATTTCATTTTTTACACCTCACAAAACCTTTGAAGCATCTCTCACACCTCAAAAAAGACTGGTACTATTACACACAAGGACCTATAAATACGTTTCTTTTCAAAAACAGGGGAAAATTAACACTTCTAACTGAAAATTAAGGTTGTTAATGACTTTTATGGCTTAACAAATGAAAAAATAACAAAATAAGCGTAAAAAAATCTTGGTTTAATTAAAAAATCGTTATAATTTTTAATAATTAAAAAAAAGGTTTAATTAATCATTTTTTAACGGTTTTAAGGTTTTTTTGGTTCCCAAATCCAGATCGGATTTTGCCGATTAAAAAAAGCATTGATTCCGGGATTTATTCCAGCACGGCCTTGATTCTTCGAATTCCCGCACCCACGCCCTCTTCCTTCGTAATCCTGAAATGACCCAGCTCTGCGGTGTTTGAGACATGCGGGCCCCCGCATAACTCACGCGAAAACACTTCCTTTGTTTTGGAGTTCCAGACCGAGTACACCTTCACACTGTCCGCATACTTGGCCTCAAACACGCCCATCGCACCCAGTTTTTTAGCCTGCGCCAGCGGCATGATTTCCCACTTCACTTCCAATTTGTCCGCAATCGCGCGATTCACCAATGATTCCACCTCCGCAACCTGCTTAGGCGTGAGCGCAGACGGATTTGGAAAATCAAACCTTAAACGTTCCGCGGTAATATTCGAACCCTTCTGGTACACGTGCGAACCCAATACTTTACGGAGCGCGGCATTGAGGAGATGCGTGGCTGTGTGCAATCGCGTGGTTTGGACGGAATGATCCGCAAGGCCCCCTTTGAATTTGTGCTCTGCCCCGCGACGCGAAGTTTCCTGATGCATGAAAAGCAATTCCGCAAAGGCTTTCAGGTCAATGGAGACCCCGCGGTTCTTGGCTATCTCCTGCGTCATTTCGGACGGAAATCCGAACGACTGATACAGGTCAAACGAGGTTTGCGCATCCAATACCTTCTGCTTGGAAGAAACAGCCGCATCCAGCGCGCGCTGCAACACAACCAACCCACGTGAGAGCGTATTCCGAAATTTCCGCTCTTCTTTTTCAAGTTCCGAAAAAATAAAAGACTTGTTTTGATTTAATTCCGGATACACTTTTTCAAATTCCGACACAACCACTTTCCCCACTTTCGCCGTAAAATTAGTTTCAATCCCCAGAATCTTCCCATGGCGCACCGCCCGGCGAATCAGGCGGCGCAGCACATACCCCTGATCCGTATTACCCGGCACCACCGCCTTTGGGTCCCCCAGAATAAACACGGCGCAACGCAGGTGATCGGCCACAATCCGCGCAGACGAAATGTGTTGCTCAAACGCACCCTTCGCACAAAGCGATTTTATTTTATCCATGACCGGAACAAACGAGTCGATTTCATACACGCTTTTCAACCCGTTTAACACCGCCACGGTTCGCTCAAGCCCCATGCCGGTATCCACGTTCCGTTGCTTGAGGGGAACGAATTTGCCCTCCGCGGTTTGGTTGTACTGCATGAACACGTCATTCCAAATTTCCACGAACCGACCCTTGTGATGCGCATCGAGAAATTTTTCAGTGGCTGTTTTACCCTTCAAAGACCCAACCTCTTTTTGGGTGTCAAAAAACATCTCCGTATCCGGTCCACACGGACCTGTTCTCCCCACCGGACCCCACCAGTTTTCGGCCTTCGCCAAAAAATGAATCCGCTCCTTGGGAATTCCCTGTTTTTCCCAAATCGCCGCAGTCTCCGCGTCGCGCGGGGCGTCCTTGTCGCCTGCAAAGCAGGTCACATGAAGATGCTCCTTAGGCAAGCCCAACCACTTTGGATCTGTCAAGAATTCAATGCTGAAAGCAACCGCTTCTTCCTTGAAATAATCGCCCAGACTCCAGTTGCCCAGCATTTCAAAAAACGTCAAATGCCACGCGTCGCCCACGTCCCCAATATCGCCCGTGCGCAGGCACTTCTGAAAATCCGCCAAGCGGCGGCCGGCCGAGTGCGGTTCGCCGAGTAAATACGGAACCAACGGGTGCATTCCCGCGGTTGTGAACAAGACCGTGGAATCATTCTCCGGAAACAGCGAGGCCGACGGAATCACTGCATGGCCCTTTTCGCGGAAAAACCGCAGGTACTTTTCACGCAATTCCAAAGAGGAGATTTTCATTGAAGCAGTTTTCATCCAAGTATCACACAATAGGAAACTAATACGAATTGAAGCGTTTTAATCCTTTGCGATTCGCACTTTAATCTGCTCAATAAGACTATTCTTAGAGCTTATTTTTGTTTTTATAATAGGAAAGACCTTTTGGGATTCCGATGACCGAAAAAATTAGGCCATATAATAAAAGAACTCCCGCAAACAAAATTTCGAGAACTGGCCCTTCAAAATATACAACCCCCGGAATAGGACGAAAAAGCAGAGCAAGATTAATCGCGAGAAGAATAAACAAAGGACCAATGGCGATCCGAGAAAATGCTTGGTCTCGCGGGGAAAGAATGTCTGTTTTGTTTATCAACGTAAATAATCCGATGGGAGTAAGAAAAGGTATTGCTAAAAATGAAAGTACCAAGAGTGCAAATAAGAACATTCCAAACGGCGAATCTGACCAGATGGATTCTGACAGAATTAAAATCGGCAATAGAACCGGACCAAACACTGTCCAAAGGACCGCTGTTTGCTTGTAATTCATACTCAACCCGCAATTGTATTTTTGTCCATTCACTTCAAAGCTTTTATGTTATTAAGGATATCGCAAAATAAATCAAATCGGCCTTAAAACGCAAATCGAATGAAAAAATTTCAAGACAGTGAAAAATATGGAATTCTCAAGCATCGAATCCAAGTGGCAGAAAAAATGGGCGGACGCCAAACTCTTTGAAGCCGACGCGAAAGCGGGCACGCCCAAGTACTTCGTGAACTTTCCATACCCCTACATGAACTCGTTCTTGCACATCGGACACTTATACACCTGGATGCGCGTCGAAGCCATGGCACGCTACAAGCGACTGCAGGGATTTCACGTGCTGTTTCCGCAAGGCTGGCACTGCACCGGCAGCCCCATTGAAAACGCGGCAATGCGCGTTCGCGAAAAAGAACCCAAACAAATCGAACAACTCAAACAACTCGGACTCTCAGACACACAAATCGAAAGCTTTGGCGACCCGAAAAAATGGGTGGAATTCTTTCCCGTCGAAGCCAAAAAAGACGTGCAAGCCTTGGGCTTTTCCATTGACTGGCGGCGCAGCTTTATCACCACGGAACTAAACCCGCACTATGACCGATTCATCGCGTGGCAATTTGAAAAACTACGCGAAAAAAAATTGATTGAACAAGGCGAACACCCTGTTGTGTGGTGCCTCAAAGACCACTCGCCCGTTCCAGACCACGCGCGACTCGAAGGCGAAGGCGAAAAACCCCAAGAGTTCGTGCTGCTTAAATTCCAGTTCGAAAAACCGAACCGCTTCCTCGTTGCCGCCACGCTCCGGCCCGAAACCGTTTTTGGCCAAACCAATCTCTGGGTCCACCCGGACGCGGAGTACGCGATTGCGCAGGTGGACAATGCAGAAGAATGGATTGCAAGCGCAGCATTCTTTGACAAACTCCAGGAACAAAAACACGACGTGAAACGCATTGGCAAAATCAGCGGAAAAAAACTATTGAACCAATTCGCGCAAGCACCCATGATTAAACGCCAAATCCCGATTTTACCCGCGTTTTTTTGCGACCCCGCCAAAGGCACCGGAATCGTCACCAGTGTTCCCAGCGACGCACCGGACGACTACATCGGGCTGCGAGACCTGCAAACGGATCCAGCGCAAGCGAAAAAATTAGGCGTCGACCCCCAGATTCTGGGAAACATTAAACCCATTCCGATTATTGACTCCACGGAGCTCGGAGACATGGCCGCCGTCACGATTGTCAACCAAATGAAAATCAAAAACCAGTTCGAACGCGAAAAACTCGAAGAAGCCAAACAAATCGCATACAAAAAAGGATTCTACTCCGGGAAAATGAAGCCGATCGCCGGAAAATTCGCTGGAAGACCCGTGATTGAAGCCAAAGAAAAAGTCAAAGAAGAACTCCTGAAAACAAATCAAGCCACTTTGTTTTTTGAACTCTCAAACCCGGTCGTGTGCCGATGTCTCACGCCCGCGATTGTCAAAATCGTTTCCAACCAGTGGTTTTTGAAATACGGAGACGAAGCATGGAAAGCGCGCACGCGCAAGGCACTTGAAAAACTCAGGCTATACCCGCCTGAATCCCGCACCCAATTCGAGAATGCGCTTGAATGGTTAAACGACTGGGCCTGCACGCGCGAACTCGGACTCGGCACCCGCCTACCGTGGGATCCCCAATGGGTGATTGAATCGCTTTCGGATTCAACGCTCTACATGGCGTACTACACGATCGCGCACCTGGTGCAGCAAATTCCGATTGAACAAGTGAATTCGGAATTGTTCGATTTCATTTTTCTTGGAAAAAATTCAAAAAACGTGAAAGTCCCAAAAGACAAACTCTTGCAAATGAAAAAAGAATTCGAATACTGGTACCCGTTTGATTTTCGAAACAGCGGCAAAGACCTCATCAACAACCATTACTTGTTCTGCCTCTTTAACCACACCGCGGTTTTTCCCGAGAAGCACTGGCCCAAAGGCCTTTCGGTCAATGGCTGGGTCCTGGTCAACGGCGAAAAAATGTCCAAGTCGCGTGCAAACTTCATACTGTTCCGCGAACTCCCCCAAAAATTCGGGGCAGACGCGAGCCGCTTTGCTTCTGCCTACAGCGGCGAAGGGCTCGACGACGCGAATTTCGATTCGGTACTCGCGGGCAGCATCAACGCCAAACTGGAACAGTTCGCAAGTCTAGCCCGGGAACATTTTCAAAAGGGACGCAGTAACCGAACGCTACTCGATGACTGGTTTGAAACCCGCCTGAACACGATCCTTGCCGAAGGAACAGCGCATATGGAAAATGCGCGCTTTCGAAGCGCGATTCAAGTCCTGTTTTTTGATTTACAGCGCGAATTCAAATGGTATTTGCGGCGCGCCAACCAAGAGCCAAACCGAGAATTAATCAGCCGCGCGATTTTGACACAAACAGTTGTGTTGTCTCCTTTTACCCCGCACTTTTGCGAAGAACTGTATGAAAAATTAGCCATTCCGCGAATCGATAAAGGATTTGTATCTGCCGCGCGCTGGCCCGAAGTGTCACACGCAAAGCCAAATCCAGCGGCCGATTTGCAGGAAGAACTCATCCAAAAAACCATGGACGATGTGGCGCAAATCAAAAAAATAACCAATGCCACGCAACCGATACTCATCACGCTCTATACGGCACCCGCCTGGAAAACCAAGGCACTTTCGATCTATGCGAAGTTGTCAAACAAGGCAGACATTGGCGCTGCCATGAAAGCACTCACCGCGGACGCGGAAATCAAAAAGCATGGAAACGAACTGGCAGGTTTTTTAAAAACCGCGCAGAAAAACCTCGTTGAACTCCCCGCAGGATTTAACGAAGAAAAAGCGCTTCAGGAAAATCAATTATTTTTAGAAAGCGAATTCGGATGCGAAGTTCGAATCATTCCCGCGGAAAAAAGCGACCACCCCAAAGCCAAAAACGCGTTCCCCCTCAAGCCCGCGATTCTCATTGCGAACAAAAATTGAGACCGATCTGCACAGAATAGTCGGCTTTGTGTAAATAATACTTAAAAGCGAGTATTTCTTACACAGAAAATTGAATAATTACACAAATCGCTATTAGCGACTAAATTTTCTTTGCTTTATTTTTTAGTCGTTCTAATATTAATGGGGCGACCTCTTCCAAAGTTTTCCCGCTTTTTATAGAATTACATTCAAAACAGCACGTTACTAAATTATTCATTGAATTTTTTCCGCCTTTGGATTGCGGGATTTTATGGTCCAAAGTAGCATTATTTTCGTTTACTTCTTGTCCGCAATAATCGCATTTATATGCATCTCGTTCAAAAATTAGCTTTCTGTTAAAGCCCGCGATCCTGATGGAATGAACATCAGGTCCTTTTCAAACCAAAAACGAGTTTTAAGAATCAAATCGGAATCCTTTCCATCCGATCCAACATCGCACAGCCCTATTTTCGGGCATATTCCCAAACAATGAGGACAAGCATTCCCGCAAGAATACCTAACCCGACCGCGACCATCCAATTCACGGATACAGGCGTTCCATAGGGTTTTGTAATCGGCACGCACGCACCGCTTCGGCACACGCTTCCCACATCACAGGCTTCGCCCTCCGGAAACGGAACCGCATAACAAGAACCGCGAATGCACCGGTTCAGCACGCACAAGCTGGTTCGGATGCAACCCGAGTCGGATTGGCACTGGCTGCCCGCGACTTCAGACTCGGTGGCTGCCAAAACCGAAAGCGCAACCGGAGACCCAAAACCGGAAGCTTCCGGCGGCAGCACTTCATTCTCCAATACATACTCAATATACGTCGTTTCGTTGGAAAAAAGCCCCGGAACCGAAAACAGCATCGCATTCAAACCCGAATAGGATTCGAATGGAAAATCCGAACGAATGTCCGCGACGCTGGAAACCGACTGTGGAACCCGCTCCAATACCTTGATTTCCTTCAAAGGAGAATTCGTAAGGTTCGACACCCAAAGCACCACCTTGGTCTGTTCAATCAGCTCGCTTCCCCTCTGTACCACCTGAATAACCATAACCCGCTTGATGGAAATCATGGACAACGCCAAATCAACCGATTCCAGATCCAAAATCCCCGCCTGCACCAGCATTGATTCCAATCCCTCGGACGAAGACTGAGAAACCTGCACGACATCCACCACCCGCTCGGAAACCACTGCGGATGAAAACACGCAGTCCCGCGGACAATTCACGACCGACTCGGCAACTTCGCATATGCGGTTTCCGCATCCGACCGCACAATCCACCGGACACGTTTCATTATTCTCCGTATGCGTGCACGCGCGATCCCCGCACACCGCGCGACAATCCCGCGGACAAGTCCGCGCGCGCTCAAACGACTCACACACATTATTCCCACACGAACCCGGCGAACCCGACGCAGACTCAAATGTAATATCAAAACTCGCCGCCGCCGTATTCACATCCGCATTATTCATCGCCTTGACATAAACCCGCTGGCGATACGGCAAACGCACATCCGGCAAAATCGAAAACGTATACGACGTATTCAACCCATTATCCGCATACGCCGAACCCCCATTGGTCGAAATCCAATACTTCTTAATCCCGCTGGTCGCAGAACCCAAATACGTAAACGTCGCGGACAACCCAGTTACTGTAAGCGAAGTGATCGTCAACGACAACGACGGAAGAGACTTATCAATCAACACATAAATCCGATTCGTAGACTCACGATTTCCATACGTATCCGAAGAATTAAAATCAATCCCCCAATTACCATCCGTTGCAATCAAAATATTCGAATCAAACGTAGTCCACGCCCCCAACGAAACCGAAGAACCCGAACTCGCATCCAACCGATACTGCGTCAAACTACAACCCGAAGCATCCGAACAAGTCAACACCACGTTGGCGTCTGTGTTTTGCCAAGCCGCATTATAATCCACCGAAGTCACCGGCGCCGTACTATCATTGCTAATCTGAAAATTATTATCCGACGCATCCACCATCGAACCATTATAATCAGTTCCGGTGAGAACCACAAAATAATTCCCATCCGCCGCACCCGCCGTATTCCACGCATACGAACAAACAAACACCGGACCCGCCGAACACGAAAAACTCGCCGAATTCAAATTCGCATCCACAACCTGCGTCCCACCCGAAGGCGTCGCCGAATACTTCAACACCGCACGCAAATTAGCCGTTGCCCCAAACCCGGATTCGAAATTAAAATCAATGGTCTGCGTCCCCGCCAGCACATTCGAATCCGACGGACGCACCACCGCCACAAACGGCGCGTTCTGATCATAATGAAACCCCATATCCACAGTGCCACGGTCCAGCGCATTGCTTAACTGCGTAGTCCGCGCCGCATAAAACGCGTTCACGTCCACGCCGCCCGCATTCACAAGCTGCGCGCCCCCCGCCGCCGTCGTATTCAACAAAAAATTCCGATCCGAATTACCCCCACTAAACGGGTCGGACGTGAAACCAGTAGCCGAATTCTCGTCATTCGCATGCTGGCTTGCCGAACCGCCCGAAGTTGAAACATTAAAATAAGCGTTATGCGAAGCAGTCGCAGAGCCCATTCCCAAAATCGCCTGGTTTACATGCGCAAACACGTTTCGCCTTACAATCCCTCTATAATTATTAAATAAATCATATATGGCTACCGATGGGCTTCGAAAGTGAACAAAAGTGTTATTGTAAATAGGCCCCCTAAAAAGATCAAAACTAGCTGGCTGAATCCCATACCCATAATACTTGCTGAACAAATTGTTGTAAATGCTTCCGGAACCCGCACTGCCTACGAAAACACCTAAAGTGTTATTATCTAAAAAAACATTGTTGAAAATGGAACCCGACAACGAACCTAGTTCTATTGTTTTTTCATTCGTATTCGAAACATTCGTTCTGTAAAAAGTGTTGCCGTAAATCTTCCCCGAAAAAGTGGAGGCTATTGAAATGACAATTCCGCTCACGAAACTCGTGAACTGATTATCCGAAATTTCGATTCCGGAAGACACCGAAATAAGAATCCCGTAGCCGCTCTTCAGATTCGTGAAAACGGAATGATGAATCTGCCCAATCGACTCGTCAAGCCGGATTCCGGTAGTGGCATCCCTGATTGTCAGATAGGACAACGCGTCACTGGTGGTCATCCCCGAGTCGGATGCAATCCAAATCGCCGTAGTGTAATCACTTCCACTTGGCGCACCCGAACAATTGCCCGCCGCCGAAGTATTCGCATTGGTGGCACCCGCATACGCATTCTGGTCCTTGCAGGACAAAAACAAAATGTTCTTATCGGCGGTCCCGTTCGCTGAAATCCGCGCGGAATTAAGCACTCTTAGCTCCGTGTTCACATCGTATTTGACCACGGCCCCCGGCTGAATCGTCAGCGTGACACCCGACCCCGTGACGTTCACATCACCTGTGAGCACATACGTGTTCCCGTCAATCCAGGTCTCCGAAGCCATGATATTCGAATTATACGTACAATAGGTGGCACCACAGGAATTCGCACCCAACGCGCCGCTTATCCAAAGCGAGAAAAAAAGAAAAATTGCCCACTGTGCGCGGTGTGACATTTAGCCCATCAGCACAGAAGCATCACTGAATTATATAATACTTTGCAATGCGTTTGAGATGAAGTTGGGTCTCGCTTTCCCTTTCCGCGGACCGCGCAAAAAAATCAGAAAATCTTCTCATTCGGCAGAATCGCGAATCCCTTCTCCGTCATTTCGTACGGAATAATCCGCTTTTCGTGCTTGGACGAGCGGAGCTTGAGGATTTCAAGGGCCTGGCGGCGCGAATTACCCACCTTGATATTGTAAAGAACAATCACCGCATCCGCGAGGAATTCCTCGATTCCGGCGCGCGAATACACGGACGGATTCTGCTCGGTCTCCGTAATAAAATAATTCACGGAATTATAGGACTCCAGTTTTTCAAAAAGGTACCGGATGTATTTCCGGTAATTCTCCTTTTTTTCAAACGAAATCGACAAGGCAGAAAGCGAATCCACCGCCACGCGGTCCGGCTTGAAAGGAAAATCAAACGAATGAAGCTCAATAAGCAGTTTTTCTTTTTCGCGAAGCAGCGTTGCCTCGACCGTTCGCGCAATTTCGAGTGCATCCATCTTGACAAACGCAAACAAACCCTTTTTTTCAAACGGCGCAAAATCAAACCCGAAGTTTTCAAGCATATGCTCGCGGATCTTTTCCGTATCCTCCTCCATAGACAGGTAAATCCCCTTCTCGCCGCGCTTGCAGCCCTCAAACATCGACTGCATGCAAAACGTGGTCTTTCCGCTTCCGGCACCGCCCGAAACCAGGATCGTGGAGCCGCGCTCCAATCCCCTGCGCTCGATTAACGCGTCAAACCCCGGAATACCCGTGGGCAGAATCTGCATTTTCTTCGAACCGGTTTTTGAAACCGCCTGCGAACCGGAAGCCGCAATTTCCGAATGAAGCGCGGATAATTCGTGCGGCTCAAGTGTTCCGTCGGATTCAAGCGTCGGGGGAAACGAACGTTGCCCTCCTGCAAAAGATTCCTTGCCTGCACCGGCAGGACTTTTTTTTCCCATTATTTTTTTTAGAAACTTCAAAATTTCACTTCCTTAAAAAAATTAAAGTTTTGTTTCTTCACCGCACACGGCCAATGGACCGCCGGTTCTTTTTCTTTTCCGAATCTGGTGTTTTTGCTTTCTTTTTATTTCGGTTTCTCATTTTCGTTTTTGATGGCTTTAAGCTGCTCCTCCGTTTTTGAAAGCTTCACGGATAATTCCGCGGATTTTTTCTCAAACACGCTCTCCGGAACTGATTTCTCCTCAAAATACTTCTGCTGCAGTGTCTTCAATTCAGACTGAAAGGCTTCGCGCTCCAACTCCAGACGGCTTTGCCGGGCACGAATTGTTTTCCTGGACCAAACGAAATGCAAAGAAATTAAAAGAACAACCCCCAATCCCAGCAAAAACGGAAACCATTGCATCAATTGATAATCCGAAGCACCCGTTACGCGCAGGACTTGGGAAAAAACACCCGAATTGTTGGCATCATCCACCACCGAAATGGAAAAAAGCTGTTCACCGGCATCAGACGCTTCCAAAAGAAGCGAGCCTGCAAAGGTATTTTCGCTTGATGGCTCCAATTCCAATGCGCGATTGCCCACCGATACAGTCCAAATGGGGTTTTGAACCGCATCCCCATCGGAATAACGCGGTTTCACCGATACATTCAGGGCCTCCCCCACTTTATACTCCGGAAAAACCGGAGATTCAAAATCAAATTGAATGGGTGACGGAATTACTTCAAGCGCAATCCGGTTAATGCCCCCCAAACGAACACGGTCAATTGTTGCTTCCGCCTGCACCAAGACCCCCCAGTTCCCAAGCGGTGCATTCCTCGAAAGTACAAACCCGGTTCCATAATTTCCGCCTCCTTTTTCTGCCAACGCAATCCGCTCGCCCGTGGGGCCATACATCACCACTTGCGCCCCCAAAACAGGTTCACTGTTCTTGGTGAGCCTGACATTAAACGGAATTTCTTCGGTTCGCTTTACGCTGGATGCACCCGGACTCGAAAACGCCAGCACCAAAGTCGCGGATTCCGGCGTTGGAAGAACACTGACCCGCAGTCTTTGAGGATAGTCTTTAGCAAAAATCTGCCAGTCCCCGACAGGATTCAGAAACGAAATCGGGTACGAAAAAGAAAACGAACCACTTGGATCAGGCGTGACCTTTTTTTCAAATATCGTTTTGTCATGCAAACGCCCCACAATCGTCACCACCGATTCCGAATCAGCGTATCCAGAAATCAAAATGGTTTCCGAATTCAAATAGGATTCCTTGTCCGTTTGAATCGATAAACCGAAAGGGGGAGTCAATGCAGCAACTGTAAATCCGGCAAACAAAAAAAAACACACAATCAATAACTTCATTTGAATTCTCTTCATGCGATTCACCTTTTCTTTTTTTCACCCAGTTTTTCAAGCTGCGCCTTGACTTTTTCCAGCTGCGACTCCAGGTCCACGCGCTCCGCATCGTAGTTTTCACGCGAAATGACCTTATCCTGATAATACCGCTTCTGCAGGTCTTGCAGCATTCCACGAAGCACCGCTTCCTGCGAAACCAAGGATTTTTTGGCCTTGCCGAGGCGCAGGCGGCGCGCCAGCCAAATCCCGCCGCCTAAAATTACGACAAACGCAATTCCAGCCAAGAGTGCATTCTGCGCAATCAAAAAACTCCACGAATACCCGTGCACAAACACTTCAAGCGAGGACTCCCCCGCGTTTCCAAACGCGTCCCGCGCATTCAGTTCAAGCACAACCTTTCCCAAATCCTTTTCACGCACGAAATAGTCGCCCGCAAACAATCCGCGATCCACGGGGGACAATGCCACTTCTTCCCCATTCACCCGCGCCGACACAAAACCTCCTTCCAATGGCCGATTATCCGAATACGCCACGCGCACGGCAATCGGAAGCAAATCCCCCACTTCAAACTGCGACTGAACCGGTTCAAACAGCACCAGCAACAGCGGAGAGCGCGCAATCCGCAGCACAAACAAAAGCGACGCGGTTTCAACTGACGCGTCCAGGTTTTTTTTGGCGCGCAATTCAAACTGCTGCTGCCCAAGCTCCAAATCAAACGGAACCTTATACAACACTGAATACGTGTGCGCGGGAGTTTCGGGCACCATGACTGCGTCGCGGCTGCCCGGCGGAACCAGCAATACTTCCGCGCCGGACACGCGGTTATTGCCCGCATCCAAGACCTCGGCTTCGACAATCAAAAACTCCCCTGTTTTGACCGTGTCATTCGACTGCGAAAGATAACGAATCGTCAAACTCGAAAACGGGCTTGAAAGCGCGGTTACAATTTTTTTCTGATAAAACCCCGAATTCCCGGATTCATCCCGCGCCGATAATTTAACCAACCATTCACCCGCAGGGTCCAATGTAGTGGACTGGTACGAAAACTCAAACCTGCCATCGGAACTGCTTTGCACGACTTTCGAGTATAACACCGCATCTTCCGCCACAAGTTCAATATTCAGGTCCATGGCCACGCCCGTTTGCCTTCGGCTGACAATACCCGACACCACCATTTCTTCGCCCAACGCATAAGCCTCTTTGTCGGTTGAAAAATTAATCGCCAAAAACGGCTGGACCTCAAACGGAACCGCCGAAGTGTTCGTGGTCTGCGACACGGTTGCAGTCACTGCCAAAGTATACGCCTGCTGAAGATACTCTTCGGTTACCTCAAAACGATTTCCATAAATTTTGTCGCCCGCCGCCTCGTCGTCATGCGCGCCATCATCAAACAAGTCGAGGCTCCCGAATTTTCCCACCACAAAAATCTGCCCCGGCGTTGCCAGCAAAACCGAATCCGCGCGCACCGTCGCCTGCACCACGACCGATTCGCCACGCGCAAAAATCGAGCCCGGCACCGGAGAACGAATCGAAACAGTCACTTCTTTGGGGGTCTGGCAATCGATCTGACAAGTCCCAAAATCCTCGCCAATCGGAGCCTCACACACATTGTTCCCACAGCAATTCGAAGAACCCGGACCGCACGCCCCCTGTGCGAACACCGGAAGCACATAGAGAAGCGCACACACCCCAAAAAAAAGCCATTTTCGATTCATAAACGCCAAATACTTGGGCTTTTTGCTTAAAAAAGCCTTGCCCCCCGAACGAAACCTCAAAAAAAGAAAAATTTTATTCAAAAAAAACCGAACCATTGTGTTTCAATCGAGCCATTGTGTTTCAATCCAAGAACATTGGATTTCCATGTCGGGTCCGCACACTGAAAAAAACGGATTCAAAAAAAAAGCAAAAACGCCAAACGAAGCTATCCCGTTACCACGAGCAGGTCAAAGTCCTTGGCAAGGACCGTTTCACCCGTCAAGGGATTTTCGTACACCACTTTTAAGCGGCAATTCTGGGTTGTTCCCGCTTCCGCCGTAGCGGGTGCGGAAATACGAAGCTTCACACTCTGCGTGGCACCCGTCGCAAGCGAATCAACGCGATTGGCCCCCGTAAAATTCACCCAGTTCCCAAAACTGCACACCCGCGTTTCAATCGAAACCTCGACGTTTGCAATCGGAACATCCCCCTTGTTCTGCAGGCGAACCTCTTCATTCAGATTCACTTCATACTCATCGCCCTGCAGTGAAACCGTGACTTCGTCCGACGAAAGAACAACGGTCAGCGCCACATCCGTTTTTTCGATTTCAAGCTGCAATGGAATCGACTTCTCAAACACATCCGATGCCACGCGAATCGAAGAATTGCCCGCAATCGAAATTGTACGCTCGAGCGCCGGCGGCGAAATATACACGATAATTTCATCCTCATCAAGGGCTCCGCTTCGCGGATCCAGCGGGTGCGTCTGGATCTTGGAAAACGAAAACCAATCCGCCATGGATTCATCCGACAAACTCACCGAAACACTGAATGCGGGAATCGGAAAACGGCTGTTGTTCTTAACTGAAACACGGCCGATTTCCTGCAAAGACTGGCCCGACACCAGGTTGGACTTCGACAAGACATCCGGCCGAATAGCGACATCGGGTGAAGGAAGCAATTGAAACGACGCGGATTTGAATCCACTCTGCGTACGCTTAATCCGAATTGTTCCCTTCAACGCATCCCCATTGGTTTCATCCTCTGGCGTGCGCGATTGCGGAAACAAAAGCTCAAAATTCTGCACAACCCTTGAGCGCGCCGGAACCACAAACGAACCCTCCGAAAAACGACTCACACCCACCAAGTCATCCTCAAACACCAGCTCAACGGTTTCATCGCGGTCGCCGCGATTATACAGCGTAACACCGGCCGATACATTCTGATTCACATACACCGACGAAGGAATATCCAATTGTTCAATCACCGTTGAAAACGGCTGACTTAGCTGTGCGACAAACTGAACCAAAGACGGCGACACTACAATAGTACCTTCATAGGATTCATACCCGCTGCTTTCCACGCGAACCAGATACGACCCGTTTCGAAGCTGCACCGACATTGACTTGGTGGTCTCGGATTTAACAGGATTCGACTGCCCCGTTTCAAACACCGAAACAGTCCCGGTCACCGGCTGGTTCTCGGTATTTTTCACGCTAATCGTAACAGACTGAATGCTTCCAACAAAAAAATCATACGCAAACCAGGCAACCGCGAGCACCACCAAAAGCATCAAAAGCTGCTTTCCATGGTCCTCCAAAAAAAAACGGATCTTATCCGCCAAGGGTTCCCCAAGGGGTGCCTGGGCCGAAGCCGAAAAGGGAGAATCAAAACGCGAGGAATCGGGTGCGTACATCAAACCACAGCTCTAACGAACAGATGCTGAATTATTCTCTTTTTTCTTTTTAATCGTTTGGTTTTGATCCCAGTCAGCGCTTGCCGGACGCAAAAACGCTTTTTTGGCTGCCGCATGCTTTTGATGCGTGTGAAGCGCGAGTTTAAGCGAAACTAAATGATCGTTTAAACGCGCAATTGTTTTCTCTTTACCCTCGACCACCTGCTTAAAGTGATCCAATAATTCGGATTTTTTATGATTCTCCTTTTCAAGTGCGGACACACGCGACTCAAACTTTTCGGATTCCTCCTCGCGCGCATGCAAAACCTGCTGATTCAAATCCAGAATCTGACCCGTATACCGTCCCCGCAGCGACGCGGTTTCGTGCTCAATCGCAAGCGCCAAATCCCTGGCAAAAGACGATTCTTTTTTCAAGCGCGTGGCCAGTTCGCGCTGCTGACCCGACAAACCCGAAACCGATTCCTGCAGCGAAAGCATTTCATTTTGAAGCAGCAATGCGTTCTCAAGCAGCTTTTCAGCGAGTTCGCGGTGATGCGAAACCTGCGATTCAAGCCGCACCTGAATCCCCTTCACCAGGTCAGATGATAACGAAACCTTTGACTCCACATCCGCAATGGATGAACCCCCGCCCAGGAGGGCTTTTTTCTGCAGTTCAAAATGCGTATTCTTGGATTCCTGCAATTCCGATTCGCGCTCGCGCAAAAGCGACAAAAGGGACCGCTGGGTTGACGCACGCGAAAGAGCGGTCGGCTCAAGGCGGCGCGAATCCAGCAGGGCCTTCTGTGTTAAGTACGTGAGCTGCAGCAACACGGTCTGCGCTTCATGCGAAAGCGCGGCAAAATTCGAATTAAAACGATTTCCATCAAAAACCAAAGCGGCTTCTTCAAGCGAAACCGACCTATCCGATTCCAATTCAATGTTTGTCAAAAGTTTTTGGCAGAGGCCCGAAATAACCCCCTTTTTTTCGCGAAACTCCACCGCCGTTTCACTCGCCGAAAGTTCGGCAAAATGCTCAGCATCGGAGAGCGCATCCGACAGATCCTGCAACTGCTTTTTGGCTTCAAGCCCCACCTGCGCAAAGCGCGGCGCCGGAAGATCACTCCACGGAACGGACCGCAGACGCTCATTTAACGCCTGGGCTTTTTCCTGCACCAAAAGCACTGCATCCTCAAAATGCGACAAAAACCCCACCGCTAAGATACACGAGGTTTCCAAATAAAAAACTTGACTCGAAAAGATGCTTAAAAGGCCCAAATTACGCTAAATCGAAAAACCAGGCGCCTGAAAACTCAAGATTTTATGCTTGAGGCTCTTCCAATATGGTTCTCAATTTTTGAAGCGCCCTTTGTTCCAATTGCCGAATCCACTCTTTACCAACCCCCAGTTTTTTCCCGATATGCTCCAACGACTCCGGTTCGCCGGCCAGACCAAACCTGCGGGCAATTATTTCCTGTTCACGCGCTGGAAGCTTTCGGAATGCGTCACGCAGCCTTAGGCTAGCCAAACGCGATTCTTCGCGAGTTGAAAGAATCTCAAGTGGCCTTGCAACCCACGATTCAAGCGTTTGACGCAGGTCGGAATCCCGCATTTGACCGGGAAATCGCGGAGCTTCCATGCTTCGCGTACGACGGCGCTTTCTTTGAAGTGCCAAAAAGTCGCTTTTCGCGTTTCTGATGCCGTGGTCGATCCCACGGTATACCCATGCTTTGAATGACTCCCCCTGCGGATTATTTGGGTCATACAGCAGGGACCCGCGTATCACACTATCCATTACCCGGTCATACACCAATTCCATTGACGCACCTGCGCGAAGCAACGGTTGTGCCAAGCTAAGCAAGCGGCCACGATATTGAAAAAAGAGTTTAAGTCCCCGCTGCATTTGTGCCACTTGCCGGGACGTCAATGATTCAACTTTGATTTTACTCAAAACCCTTCCAAGCAGCGAATACCCTGCCCCCAGAGCAATTCTTCGTGCAGTGCTCAGTTTTATCGCCATACTTTTTGCAATAGCACTTAATTCCTCAACCGAAGCAGGCCGCTCAGAAAATAAACGCTCAACAAATGCTTCCTGACGCCGCTTTTTATCAGCTATTTTTGGCGTGAACTGCCGTATGTGCCGCGAAGTCTTTGGTTTCCCCGCAGGCATTCTAAACACATCCACCCAATTCAGTTCTTGAAATAAGTATACACAATCGCGCCGCTGGCCACCAGAATCAACAATGCGGCCGCCGCAAACACCGGGTCAATTCCCTCTGGCACCGCTATGGCGCGCGAAACAACACTGCAGACCCCGGCGCGGCACACCGAACCAATATCACAGGGCTCGCCTTCGGGCAGGTCCACGGAATAACAAGTCCCCTTAATGCACTGGTTCGCGGTGCACTGCGAATCATCCTGACAGTCCGCAGTGATTTCACATTGGAACCGCAGAATATCATCCAGCACGGTTTCAAACAGCGACAAGGCAAGCGGCGACTGGAAAAAACCCGCATTCTCTTCCGACAATTCGCCGTCAATCACATACTCAATCTCCACAGTCTGATGCGCAAACAAGGCCGGAACCTCAAACACCACTGCGTTCAACTCTTCGCGCACCGAAAACGGAAACGCGCTTTCAATCCCCGAAAAATCAGACAGCACAAAACTCGGCACGGGTTCCAAGATTTGGATGTTTTTAAGCGGGGTCCCGGTCAGATTCGTTACCTGCAAAACAACCTTGGTCTTATACTCCACCGTCGTGTTTACCTGAACCGTCTGCACCACAAAACTTCGCCGAATCGAAACAAACTGCAACGCATGAGACGCACTGGTGCTTGCGGCTTCATTAAATCCCAAGGTGTTCAGCATCGACTGCGCACTGGACAGAGAAGACGGCGAATTCTGAGTGGCTGAAAGCGTGGACTGCTGCACCACCGTCGGAACCTCATACCCGCAATCCACGGGGCACGACGAAGAAGTCTCTGAAAATTCACAAATCCGGTTCCCGCACCCAGTCGCACAATCCACCGGGCAAATATCGCTGTTCTCCGTATGCGTGCACGCACGGTCGCCGCACACCGCCAAACAATCCCGCGGGCAAGTCCGCGCCGACTCCGTTGACTCGCACAAGCTGTTTCCGCAAAACGGTCCAATACTGCTACCCACCGGTGGGACGGGTGAAGTCGGAGTTGGGTTCGGATTTGGATTTCCGCCACCGCCCGAAGAATCCGTATCTATCGTATCTATTTCATCCGTAGTTGTTGGTCCAATTCCCGCACCAAGTCCGATCAATCCGCTTTGATCCGGAATAATCAAAAAAACAATCACTCCAAGCAATGCCAGCACTGCCAAGAGCAACATGACCAAAGAGCGACCATCCATGTTAACCATGCTAAAGAATGAAAATCCCTTTATATAACTTTTTCGCAGGATTCCCTATAAAACAAATGGATCACTCAAAAGCGATTTATCGCATCTCCCAAAACCTTTTATTCGCAAAACCCCCAATGCATACAAAGAGAATTCTGATGCACTCCAGATTTGGTTCATCCGCGCGCCTAGTCAGTTTCAAAGAGCTGCTGCACCGGTTTCCGGACCAACTCGTGCATGCCGGAATCCTAAGCGAACAATTTTCACCCCGCACAGACGCCCCCATCCGAAACGCAGTCATCTGCGGCATGGGTGGAAGCGGAATCGCCGGCAAAATCGCTGTTGACCTCTGCAAAAGCGAAGCAAGCATTCCAATCCAAACGCATGCCGACTATGGCCTGCCCCGCTTCGCCAACCACGAAACGCTTGCCATTATCGTCTCCTATTCCGGAAACACGGAAGAAACCCTCTCCGCCTTTAAGCACGCCAAACGCCAGCACTGCCAAATCGTCTCCATTACCTCCGGCGGAAAACTACGCGCCTACGATCCAAAAGCAATTCAGATTCCAAAGGGGTTGCCTCCCCGCGCTGCCATTGCATTCATGCTGGTGCCAATCCTTGCTATTCTCTCCAAACGCGGCGTCATCGCCAAAAAAGGAAACGACCTCATGCGAACTATTCTAACCTTGCGACGCCAAAAACACAAAATCGAACAAGCCGCCAAAAGCATCGCCCACAAACTCCGGCAAAAAACCCCCGTGATATACGCAACGCCGCTGCTTTGCGCCGCCGCGACACGCTGGCAAACCCAGTTCAACGAAAACGCGAAAAGAATTGCCCACACCGGAATTGTTCCCGAAATGAACCACAATGAAATCAACGCGATTCCAAACGACTCCCACTCTTTTTTCATTCTGATCCATGAAAAACTTTCAGGCCAAATGAAAAAACGCTTCGCGTTCCTCAAAAAAACGATTGGGAAAAAAAGATTCGTTGAAAAAACAATTACCGGAAAAAACAAACTTGAAACCATTCTATCCGCCATTCACCTCGGAGACTTCGTGTCCTACTACCACGCCATGCTGCACCACGAAAACCCCGAAGTCATCCCGCTCATTGACAAACTCAAGAAAAAACTCAAATAAAAGCACCATCACCCAAAGTAAAACGCAAAAAAAATTCCACAAATACCTCAAAATAAATTGAAAGATTTAAACTAAATTCCAAAAAAAATTATTTCATTCTTTTCCGAAAACCCCCACAAAGGTTTTTTCATGGCGTCCGTGTCAAAAGAAATATTCAACTGGGTCTTGAACCGCGTGCTCCAAAACAAATACCCCTTTCCAACGGTGGACGCCGTCATCAAGATTTTTGAAAACGAAAAATTCGCAGGAATTGTTCTTGTGGAACGCAAATTTCCGCCTTTGGGCTGGGCCTTTCCCGGCGGATTCGTGGAACAAGGCGAAACCCTTGAGCACGCGGTCGTTCGCGAAGCACGCGAAGAAACCGGGCTTGAAATCCAAATCGAAAAACAATTCCACACCTATTCCGAACCCAAGCGCGACCCGCGCATTCACACCATTTCCACGGTGTTCATCTGCCGTGCCCACGGAATCCCACGCAAAGGAAGCGACGCGAAAAACGCGCAAGTTTTTTCACTGAATAAAATACCGAAGCTTTGCTTTGACCACGAACAAATCTTAAAGGACCTGAAAAAAACGGGCGAATTGTAAACTCAAAAATTTTCCGATATTTTTCTTTTCAGAGTTTCAAACAAAGCTTGATCAATTTTTCCAATCTCTTTTAGGAAAAGATCCTTTTCCATGGCTGCAATTGTGTCGGTTCGAACAAAACTCTTTTCTTTTAATTTGCCTGAAAAGTCACTCGGATGAATTTCAACTTCAAATTGTTTTAACGTAGTTTTGGTAGTGATCGGAAGCACCCAAAAAAAATTGTGCAGTTTATTAAAATGATCATTCGAAACAATCAGCGCCGGACGGATTTTGTAATCAATTTGGTTCGTAAACGGAAACCGCGCCAACACAACACTTAACTGCTGCATATCTTTCACAAATAGGTTTCCCAAACATCATCCGAAGCATTATCCCAGACTTTCTGAAGTGCTTTTTGAGACAACGATGCGATAGGAAAATCTTTACGCATTTTTTCCCTTAAAAGAGACCGGATAACTTCACTTCGGCTTTTGAATTCACCCGATTTTACTTTCAGGTCAATCCATTTCTGCATTTGAGGAGTCACATCCGAACTTAACGTAGGCATACTCAATATAGCCCGCTATATATTTAAAGAACTGTTGTTTTCGACGTTAAACGATAGAGAAAAAAAAGACTCAAACCGAATTGCCCTTACTTAAATTCTGAGCGAACAAAACGCGCGCAGGCATACCCCCTTTTCTTTTCGAAAAGAATAAAACAGCTTGGATGCCCGATATATGCATGGAAAAAAACTTTTCGCCGCTGCTTGAGAACTGCTCAGACTTTACCGATGTATTCGAACTCGTCAAGCACGGCGTTGAAAAAGTACTGGACAAAAGCCGCGCCGGTTTAATGCTTGGCTTGGCCAATCTGGGCGGCGCCCCCGGATACTACTTGGGAGCCTACTATACCTTGGACTCGAACATGATTGTCATGAACAGTTTTCCGCTCAAAATGCTCCGCGAAAAAGACGCCAAACTCCTCAAGCCCTATGTGTTTCATATTCTCCTGCACGAATACCTGCATAGCCTGGGCTGGCACGACGAAGCACAAACCCGAAAAGTCACGCACCATGTATGCAACCAGCTCTTTGGCAACGCACACACCACAACCAAAATGGCCAAAGACATGCGGCCCTTCCTGCCATCGCTATCCTACGCGGAATTCGGATGGTTTCCCAAACAAGAACCCGAACTCTTTATTCTACGCGGATTTGACAAAGGACACCTGACGTACGTGGCGTAAAAATACACGAAAAGAGGGGGGCGAATTCTTGAGCAGACCCCGAAACCCACTTGACAGCGATTTAAAAAAAAGTCGGATCTACAAAAAAACAATGACGCGAAAATGGAAAACAATTTCAAGCCAAACGGTTTTTTCAACCCCCTACATTCAGGTCCAAGAAGACTGCTGCCTTCTTCCAAACAACAAACGCTACCAAAAATACTTAGTGAAAATCAAAAACTGGGGCATCATTCTGGCCTTCACGCCTCAAAACAAAATCGTACTCGTCAAACAATACCGCCACGCCGCGCAAACCTTCAGCCTTGAACTACCCGCCGGCGAATTTGAAAACACCGAAACAAAAACAGAAGGAATCCGCCGCGAACTATTAGAAGAAACCGGCTATTCACTTGCCCGCATCCAAAAACTGGCGCAATGGTACCCGCTTATTGGAAAAAGCCCCGCCCAAGTCACGGCTTTTATTGGATTCACACGCGGAGAGCGCGGCAAGCAAAAACAGGATGCTCACGAACAAATCCAAGTGATTCTAAAAACGCCTAAACAGGCATTGAAAATGGTTCAAAGCGGAAAAATCAAAGAATCCTCGCACGCAGCCGCGATTCTCTTGGCCAAAGAAAAATATCCCGAACGGTTCCGATAAAAAAAAGCGCATGCATTTAAATACGAAAAAAGTGTATGTAGAGTATGAAACCCAAAACACGAATTCGCCTAAAACGACGATTTGAAAGAACACCGCTGAACGAACGTTCGTTTCCGCACTTATTTGAACACCTGGAATTAGATTCAAAGTTTCGGGAAAAAGCCACGAAACTGCTGCGGGAACTCGCTGCAAACCGACGCGCACTTGCCAAAGTACAAAAATTACCCAATCAGCGCAGCCGCCCGGTACTCGGGGAACTTCAGAGGTTAGGTGACAAATCAAGGCGAATTTGGGAACAACTCGAAGTGCTTGCCGAAAAACCCAAACAATAACCCGAAAAAAATTAAATCATCTTTTTGCTCATGCGCTTCGCATTCCGCATGCATTTCGTATGCCAAAACTGACCCGCCCACTTCTTATCCGTGCCCAGCTTTCCGCACAACGCGCATTCCTCGTTATACTTTCCATCGGAAACTTTCAGTTCATTGATTTTAGCAGGTGTTAACGGTTTTTGGGTTGAAACGACTTCAGCCGTTTTTCCCTGCACCACCGGCAGGTTTGAACCCGGTTTTTTCTTCAAAAAATCAAGTAACCCCATGCGAACCACCAAAAGCAACGAATTAAAGGGTTTTAAATGTTTTTGCCAAGATTTCTTGTAACGTTTGCCGAATTGTACGCACTATAATCGGGCTATCGCAGATAACCCCCATAGGCGCTTGCACGCCGGCAGTCCTGCTGAAGGCAGTACGTTTTGCCGGCTTTTGAAAAAAGCCGAGGGAGAGTAGCTTAGTCGGTAGAGCACACGACTGATAGTTGAGTACTTGGAAAAAAACCAAATGGGATTTCTTTTTCCCAGGTTTTTCTTTTCCAAAGAAAAAGCTGTGATCGTGAGGTCGGGAGTTCAAATCTCCCCTTTCCCACTGCGCCATTCGGCAGGCGCGATCCCGTGGGCCACCTTCGGTGACCCTGCCTTCGCAATTCCGAAAATTATCCAAAAAATTTTCTTTTTTCCGGATTTTTCTTTCGAAAAGAAAAAAGCCGAATAGCAGCCCCGTCGTATAGTGGCCAAGTATATCGGGCTTTGAACCCGCAGACCTGAGTTCGAATCTCAGCGGGGCTATAAATGCAAAATCATACTCCGACGAGTCTATTTTTACACTATTCGCAGGTCAATCAAACCGCTTTGCTGCGGGATTCAAAATGCAAAAAATTGTTTTAATCGGAGTACTGCTTTTTTTATTTTCAGGAATTGCACTCGCAGAAGAAACCCAAGACCTCTTGCCTGCAATCGCGACCCCAAATAATATCTGGCAACAAATCAGCCTGCTTTGGCAAGCCGTTCGCGCACTCCAAGTTCAAGTGACCCAATTGTTCACGATAACAGAAAACACTCAGACTCAAATCGCCTCCTTGAATACGGACTTAAACGACCTTGAAACCCAGACAAACCAAACACTAAACCAACTGCAAGAAACCGACCAGAATCTGCAAGAACAGCTCAATAATTCTGCATGGACAACCACGGATTCAAATGACATGCATAATAACAATACAGGATTTGTTGGAATCGGAACACCCACCCCCCGACAGCAACTCGAAGTAGCGGGTGGAATCAAAATCAGTTCTAACGGAACCAAACCCGGTTGCAATGAAAATACCTCCGGAACACTGTGGGTCGAAGAAACGGTTTCAGAAAATAAATTGGAATTCTGCAAACGACATATAACCGGAGTTCACCAGCTGTTTATCCAGAACACTGTCCTTCCAATCCCGCTGGTTAACTTGTCCTGTGCCTATGCGTCTAATAAAATTTATTGTTTTGGGGGAAGCGGCTCGGCCACGCCAGTATCTAACTACATTTTTGAATATGATTATGGGACAGATCAGATTGCAATTCTGCCCAGTGTCTTGCCTTCTGGACGACAGGAGTTTAGTTGCGTGACAGGACAAACCGGTTCGATTTATTGCTTTGGTGGAGAAACTACAACCAGCACATTAAACGAAATAGTCAAATTTGATCCAACCAACTACACAGTTACTATTGTAGGAACTCTTCCACTAAGCCTGATGCAAACATCGTGCGCACGCGACTCTTCAACCAATAAGATTTATTGCTTCGGTGGACAGAGCAATGTGTTTTTAGACTACATTTTCGAATTTGACGAAACAACTAACATGGCACGCACTCTTTCAACGCGGCTGCCCAATGCAAGAACGGGTCTTTCATGCGCCGAACACCCGGCTACCCACACGATCTACTGCTTTGGCGGAATGAGACCGAATGAACCAATAGCAGAGATACTGCACTACGATCCAAGCACTCAATTGCTCACTACTGTTCCTACTTTACTGCCTTCGCCGCGCGTATGGAGTGGTTGCGCAGCAAATTCGAATAACAAAATAATCTGTTTTGGGGGGTGGGATGATTCGACCCCTTTTCTTAATCAAATCATCGAATTCGATCCTGAAAATAATACTGTTTCAATACTTCCGATAACCCTAGACCCCGCTCGGGCGATTTTATCCTGTGCACCCGATGCCACAGGAGATTATATTTTTTGCTTTGGGGGGTATACTCCATCCGGAGCCACCAATCAAATTACCAAATATCAGGTAGATTATACCCAAGATTCTCAATACCAGTGGGAACAACTGAAATAACGCTTAAATGATGCTGATTCTTCGAAGACACATTTTTGTTTCGACGGATTCGTCTGACTGCAACAGCGCAGTACGGAACCTATTTCTGGCAAAATCGCTCCGAACCCGCCATCCATACCCGTAAAAAATTATTGGAACGTACGTATATTGACTCCAACGTGGCTTTCCCAGAGAGGGGGATTTCATGAGCGGGGAGCGTAAATGCGAAATCTGCGGGATCGACTGTGATTCCATGGACGAATTGCGCGTACATCAGCAAACACACCATGCGAGCAAAACAGCCAGCGCCAAACAAGAGTATCCTGAGATTTCAAGACTCGGATAAGAAAAACACCCACAACCCGACATTTCCGTCAATCGCCGAATACTTAACCGTCGGGTTTTTATTCTCCTTTTGCTATTGGGTACATAGCAGCTGGTAAGGGAAAGGCCGAACCAAAAAAAGCCGTTTTTAGTATCACACGCCTTTCGAATCCAAAACCAGATTGAATTCAATTCTACAAAAAAACTAAGGGGGAAAACAACCTATGAATATGCAGCAAATCGGAGGCTATGCCTTCATTGTAGGGGTCATTATCGCCATTATCGCGGGACTTGTCTCGCTTGATGCCGCAACCGCCAATATGGTGTTGTGGGTCATGGTGGTTTTGGGACTAATTATCGGATTCCTGAATGTTTCAGACAAAGAAACAACCGGATTCCTCGTAGCCGCTATCGCCTTGATTCTGACCCAAGGTGCACTCGCGACACTCGATGTCACGATCGTGAACCGAATCGTCGGAAACATCGCACTGTTGGCGTCTCCAGCCGCACTCATTGTGGGACTGAAAGCCGTCTTCAACATGGCACAGTCGACGTAAATAAAGCCAAAATCTCTTTTTCTTTTTTTTTCATTTTTTGTAAAACCCTAGACATCGGTTTGGCGGCGATACCCGTACAAACGCCTTCCAATGGCAACAACGAAATTTGAAGGGAACTTATATTCTCTACTCAAGGTCTTTTCTCAAGGTCTTTTTGGATAATGGCATCGAATTCTTCAATGGCGGTGGGCGCCACCAATACGGTTTCATTCACAAAAAAAGTAGGGGTCCCATAAATCCCCGCCGCCAACGACTGCTGCTTATGCGTTTCAACCGAATCGCGGTACTTTTCGCTTTCCACACAGGCTTCAAAGGCTTGGGTGTCCAAATTAATATCCACGGCAATCTCCCGGAAACGCTGATTCAATTCCGCGATATCCGCACTTTGCGTGCAGGACAACTGGCGCTCGAATAACTTCTGCTTATACTCCCAGAACTTTCCCTGCTCGCGCGCACACTCCGCACTCATAGCCGCTTCAAAACTATACGGATGCGGCGGCAGCGGAAAATACTTGAACGAAAAATGCACCTGCCCTTCATACTTTTCCAATACTTCTTTCACCAAGGGCTCTGCGCCCTTCGTGAACGGGCAGGTAAAGCAGCCCACTTCAATGATCTGAATCGGCGCATTCACATCCCCAATGGACGGCGCATCACCGAGTTCCACCATCTTAACCTCTGCCGGCGAATGCGTTTTCTCAAAAAAACGAAACCCAAAAATTTCAAAACCCGAACCATACGTTTCCGGATTCAACAGGCACAATTCCGAACTCTCCGCCCCATTGCAGTTTCCAAACGCCCACCAGTTGTACACACCCAGTGCAATCCCTAAAATGCTCACCAGCGTCAGAATCACCAAGACCCACGAAATCGCGCTAAAATACTTGAAAACAAAGTTCCCCAATGCCTTGTTGTATTTCAACAAGCCAACGAAAATCTTTCCCTTCATCCGCTGGTCAAAACTGGACTCGCACTTTCGAAGCGTCACGGTTCGAAACACGCAATGCCACGCTTCTGCGGCCATCTTTCGGTGCGATGCCGAAAAAATACCAAGAATTCCAAAAACAACCAGCGCCACAATGCAAAAAACCATTCACTTCACCCGCACTCCAAATACATTCATTGGACACGCAACCAGTTTAAAAAAATACCCCGAATGAAACAAGGCACATGTGACCGAAAAATGGGCAAAGAAAAAGCTTATTTACCCCCTCAGAGTAAACTGAATACATGAACGAAAAACCCGCGTGGATCATTGCGATTCTCGTCGTAGCCACTTTAAGTGCATACTATTTTGGGGTCATGGCAAGACCCGTGAGCCTTAATTTCGTCAACGCGATTGTTGCCTTTTCAGCGACCTTCATCATCGGGTTTTCATTTATCCTCGGACCCCTCGCGCGCATCGCTTCATTCTTCAAAAAACAACTGTACCTCCGAAAGCCCTTCGGGCTCATCGGATTCGGACTCGCAGCACTTCACATGATTCTGGTGGTTCCCGTACAACTCCTCGGTAGCCGCGAAATCACGCTCACAGACGCGGCCTCGCTTGCGTTTGCCGGAATCGCGTTCCTGATTTTCATGCTGATGTCCCTTACCTCCAATCAAAAATGGATGGATAAACTCGGATATGACAACTGGAAAAGCCTGCAGCGCACAGGCTACATCGCATTTATCGCCGTTCTCTTTCACATTGTACTATTGGAAAAAGGCGTTTTCTTAACCCGCATCACGGGCCAAATCGCCATCGGATTCATTCTGCTTGCCTTGCTCCTGCGCGGCATCTTCTTGGCACTGGGCAAAAAAAACCCCGAGCCCATTCAGGTACAATAAAGAGATGCGATCCAAAGAATCTCTCGCTTCTCACCGCGGAATTACCTTTCGAATCGAAGAAAAAAATACCGACTCATTTTACGCATACCAAGGACTCAAGCGAATCCTTAAAACCCCCAAAATACGTATTTCGATTCCCCATGAATCTCGAAAACATCTTCGAATTCAAACGATACCCCGTAACCACGCTGCTCAGCCTTGCCATGGTTCTTGCGTACGCGATGCTATCCAATGAACTCGGATTTATTCCCGTGGACACGCAGCACCAATTCGCATTCAATCTGTTCCTCGCGCCGTTCAACGCCCTCTTTTTTCTATTTATTCACACCGGCATCGGACACCTCTTGGCCAATCTGGCACTCGTTATTTTTTTCGGAAAAATGGTGGAAGAAAAAATCGGATCGCGCCACACCGCCGCATTGTTTTTTGCCTGCGGAATCATGTCCTTTGCGCTGTTCAATCTTGCGGCACCTCAACTGCAGGGAATCGGCGGAAGCGGCGGCGCCATGGCACTCCTTACAGGGGGAATCCTACTTGCACCCGAAAAAAGCCTTCGCGCGATTGTTCTCGTTGGAATTGTCATGCTCATTGGAACGATTCTTGCAGCCGGATTTGAATCAAACCAAATCGAATCCCTCCAGGTTCAAAAAGAAGCCGCCGAAACAAATCGAGAACACGCCATTGAAACCCAAAACCCGATTCAACAAGAACAAGCCGAACAAAAAATCCGGGCCATCAACCATACACTCGAAGAAAATCAGCGCCACGAAAACTATGAAAAAAACCTTTCCATCGGAAACTTTGTTCACCTTTTGGCAGCCGTTCTTTCTGTTTTCTATTTGTATTTCTTTTCCCGAAAAACCCTGAAAGCATCGCTTCTACATACCACAACCGTGATTCGAAGCGCTTTTCGACGCCTTTCGCACTGAAGGTATTTAATTCCTTTTGCGGCTTTTAGTTCCTATTGAACTAAATTCAAAAAGGTCATTTTCCATGGTTACATTCAAGTTCTGCCCGCAATGCGCGGCCATTGACATGCAGCAAACCCCCGACGGATTGGATTACTGCCCCAAATGCAAATACTCCGGCACAGCCCTGGAAGGCGCCATGGACAAAGTGAACGCCTACAAAACCAAACTCAAAGGCGGCCCTGTTCCAACTGCCCCGCGTACCGGAAGCCGGCCCTCCAACCCATTGATTGGATTCACCGACGCCAAAGACAAAACAACATCCGGAACCCCCTTATCCAAACGCCCCGCCAAAAAACAAACCGATGATTTCGAAATCTGGTAGCCGCATGTGCGCGGCTCCAGCACGGACCCGCTTCGCGGGGCCTGACTGAATATAAGAGCTGATAATGCTTCTCGATAGGATTTGGCTTTTAAGGTTATTGCAGGAAAAATGAACTAAAAAAAGCGAGGTTTTTATTTTGTCTGAAGATTTAGTCGTAACGAGTGACCTGTTTCCCTTCCGCGCCAGTCTCAAAAACAAGGATGCGTGGGAAGTCATCATTGAAATCAAAAACAACGGCTCCAAAGCCAAAAAAATTTCGGTTGAAATCGACTTACCGCCCCAAGTTACGTTTAGCAAAGTTGGACTCGTTAAAAATTACGAAAAGCACTTTGACTACTTCAAAGCCGGAACCGTGGTGCGCCTCGTGGAACCCGCATACTTATCGAGTCACGCCAACACCGGAAACTACAGCGGGAAAATCAAGGTGGCCGAACACATGGGCGAATACGGCTACGAACTCAAGACCCGAAAAAAAGAAATTTTGTTTCGGATTGTACCCTGAAAAATTCAAAGCAAATCCCTGCGAATCAAAAAAATCGTTTGCAGGTTATTTTTTCTTTTCTCTACTTCAAACCGTTTCCCAGACCTGAACAAAGTTATCCACCATATCGTCCAAAAAGCTCTTGCGGTACTCGACTAGCAGGTCCGCGACTTTGGTTTTGTCCAGAATAAAAAAAGCCATTTTATTTCCATGTTTCTGGCGCCCCAGAATCCCAAACTCCACCATTTTCTTCAGGTACGATGACACCGTAGACGGCGAAAGCGAGACGCTTCGCGCAATCGTTTCGTTGGTCGCAAAGCGCTTTTGCAGCAAAAACAACAAAATGTGCCGGGGCTGGTTCTGCCGCAGGGTATTCATGATTTCCTTGTTTTCCACCACGTGCTGGGTCTTCATGGCATAATAACGGACAAACTTTCCCTCGCGCACCGTGTGAATAAAACTTCTTTTTTGCAAAAAATCCAGATGGTACTGAAGACTGCCTACCGCAATCCCGCTTCGGCGCTGGATCTCACGAAAATGAAGACCCGGCGACTTTTCAATCAGGGAATACAACCTGTTTCTGGAGTCAAGTTCCAGCGTTGTATCCTCGAAGCGTCTGCGAAGCATAGAACTCAGTCTTTTTTCAGTACGGCCAAAAACAAGGCACCCAAAACGAACAAATCAAACACATTCTGGCTTGCCTGCGAAAAAAAAGCTCCCGGACTGTAAAAATGATCCAAAATCTTGACGGCAAACTTGGCGACAAAAATCCCAAATGCAAGCACCAGGAAAAAAAACTTCGGGTTGGGGTTTCGCTGATACGCCATTGACGCAATCACGAGCATTCCAACGGAAAGCAAAAACACAATAATTGAAGTGGCTAATTCCAACGATTCCGCAGCCGATTCCACGGGCCGAAGGGACTCCCAAATCGGGTTCTGCGAATCTTCCGCCCACCATACACCGAGCACGAGCACTAAAAGCGCGAATACGGTTCCAACCAAAATCCAGCTAGCCTTCAAAACAGACCCCCCATTGTACTAATACAATCAGAAACCAAAACAAAGAAAAACCAATTGTGAGGACCAAGGACCCGTTTTCGGGCCCTTGGCAAAACATGAAAACACAGTGAACAGCAGCTAATACACTATTCTCCCGGCGATTAATAAAGCGGTTTTGGTACAACATGAACGAAGATTAGTACAATCCGCATTCAAAAACCAGCGCAAAAAAAAGTCTAAAAAAACGGATTAACCGCGAAGTTGTTTATTCCAACCCTACGAATTTCCGTTTCCAAGCCCCGGGACACTGCAGACCTTGCATTTTTTGAGCACGCGCTTTTGGGCAATGGACAGCGCCGCGCCCCGTGGCGAAACACCCTTCTTTTGACTATCCGACAATACAAGTTCCGTGTTTTTTAAAATCGTTTTTTTCACCAGTTTAAACATTTCATCCGCGGACTTCCCCATGAACTCTGCATAGCTTGAAATCACACCCCCCGCGTTGGCTACAAAATCGGGCACCACCAGAATTCCCTTCTGATGCAAAAACTCTTCGGTCTGAAGACTCATCGGGATATTGCTTCCCTCGACAATCAAGCGGGCCTTGATGCCATCCACGTGCTTGGTCTGAATCAAATCCGGCACCGCGGCCGTAACCAGAATATCCACTGGAAGCGCCACAATCGCATCGGTTGAAAGCGTTTTACTGCCCTCACCGTAATTGACTACGGAACCGGTTTCTTTTTTGATGGTCATCAAGCGGTCATACAAAAGTCCTTCGGGCCGGTACACGGTTCCCTGCGAGTCACTCGTAGCCACGACTTTGGCACCGGCTTCGTCGAGATACTGCACTGCAAAGGTTCCCACGTTTCCAAATCCTTCAACCGCAACCCGCGCCCCCTTCAAATCCATTCCAGCATGATCCGCCGCGACTTTCGTGGCATGAAACACCCCAAAACCCGTGGAACCCAGTTCGTGCGGAAGCCCCCCCATTTCAGACGGCTTACCCGTCGTACTTAACAGGCTCCCGTTGGTTTTGGCAAACACCGCCATATCCTCTTTTCCCATATTAATATCAGGCCCCGCCACATAATCCACGGGACAAACGGCTTTGAGGGCCTCGGAAAATGCCCGAACCATTTCAAGTTTTTGCTCATGCGACATCTGCTTTGGATTCGCCACAATTCCGGCTTTGGCACCCCCAAACGGCAATTCCGCCAAGGCATTCTTCCAAGTCATGGTGCGCGCGAGCTTAAAGACTTCGCCAACCGACACCGTGGGGGTCATTCGAATCCCGCCCTTGCCGGGACCCAAAGCGGTTGAATCAATCACCACAAACCCGTGCATCCCAACCTTCGGATTATACACTTCAAGAATTTTTTCCGGCCCAAAGCCATCAAACTCAATTCCATTCATTACAGTCACCTGAAACAAAAAAAAGTTTTTTTAGTATACAAGACCATTTTTTTATTATACTAGACCAGTTTGAATTAAAAAACGGTTCGGTGCAATCCTTCCCCAAAAAAAACTTCGGTACAAAACAGCCTCAGTTATCCCGAGATTTCAAACGGCGCATATACCATTCCAGTTCAGCCTTGGTGCGATTCGCGGAACCCTCGTGTTTTTCACACCATTCAAGAATTATCGCGATGGGTTTGAGCTTGTCTCCGCTTTGGCCGGGTAAAAAATCCGCATTCACTAGCACGGCTTCGCCTCTCAAAGCGGATCTCCTTGCCTTTCGAACCAAGGAAATCGCTGCTTCGGTTTGCTCTTGCAACCTGTTCAAGCCACGCACCAGTGATTCCTGTTTCGCGCCCAATAAGCGAAGATCTTTCGCGCGTTTCCATGCGCGATGCCAGGCTTCAAGGCCTGTTTGGTTTTTCGCAAGCAATTGCCATGCACGGTTCATTTGATAGACCGCTATTTTGGTCCATTGCTTCACCCGAAACGCAGGCGACTCGCGCTTTGCCTTCAAAGACTTTACGCGCTTTTGCTGAACCCATCGGCCCAAGCGCGACTTTTTAATCTTGATCTGAAACGGAGCGGGCAGTTCGGGTTTTTTTCGAAACAAAGCAATCACCTAATTTTTTCTTCGATTTTTTTCTGCACGAGCCGCGGCTCGATTTTTCCTTTCGTTTCACGCATCACAAGCCCCACCAAAAAATTCAGGCTCTTTTGGTTGCCCGCTTTTAAGTCTGCCACGGCGTTTGGATTCCGAGACAACACGCTGGATACAATTGCATCCACGTCCGAACCCGAAACGCTAACCAACAAATCATTCTTTCCCAAAAATACAACCGGGGGAACTCCATTTAACACATACTCAATTGTTGCCTGCTTTGCATTTTTTTCAGAGACTGAACCCGAAGCCACTAGCGAGAGCAGTTCCGACAAATGCACAGCTTTCAATCCCACGGAATTAATGCCCAGTTTGTTGTAGTTCAGGATTCCCAAGAGTTCGCGGGACAAAAAACGACACACCAAATCCGGAGAATTCGTCTGCACCAGTTCTTCGAACAAGTCCGACAATTTTTTGCCTGAACACAACACCTGCGCGTCATACGCAGAAAGCAAAAACTGCTTTTGAAACCGAAGCGCTTTTTGTTTTGGAAGCTCCGGAATACTTTTTTGAATCGCTGAAAGCCAGTCCTTATCCACAACGGTTTGCACCAGATCGGGTTCAAAAATATACCCATAATCGGCTTCGGATTCCTTTTCGCGCTGCAAAAAAGTCTTGTTCGCCTTCTCGTCAAACCCGCGCGTTTGCTGCTGGACCGCGTCACCCGCGGCAAGCAATTCGCGTTGGCGCTTTTCTTCCGCCAACAGCGCTTTTTCAACCGCCTGAAACCCCGAAATATTTTTCAGTTCCACTTTGGAGTGCCCTGAGAGGGACAAATTGCAATCCGCTTTCAGCGCGCCCTCGCCCAGTGTCAGCGCGCCCAAAAACTCCAGCACCGACACGAGCTTGTTCAAAAACTCGCGCGCTTCACCTGCCGACTCCAAATCCGGCTCGGTGACAATTTCAACGAGCGGAATACCGGACCGGTTATAATCCACAAGCGAAAACCCTTTTTCATGCACGAGTGCCGCGGGATCCTCTTCCAGGTGAATGCGACGAATCCGCACTTTTTTTCCGGATTCAAGTTCCAGTACGCCGCTTTTTCCCAGCGGTATTTCAAACTGCGTAATCTGAAAATTCTTGGATAAATCCGGATAAAAATAGGTTTTGCGCGAGAAAAAAAACGGTGAATTAACCGCGCACCCAAACGCCAATGCAATTTTGATCGCCCAGTCCACGGCGGCGCGATTCAGAACCGGTTTGGCCCCGGGATGGCCCAGACAAATCGGGCAAGTACTCGAATTCGGCTCGCCTCCGCGCGTGGAACACCCGCAAAACAATTTGCTTTGCGTCGGCAACTGCACATGAATCTCAAGTCCGATAATGGTTTTCGGGTTCATGGTAAATTCTCCACTGGCTTCTCAACCGCACTTCCCGCTTGAATCAATTTACTTTCATTCCAATGATTGGCAACTAAGAGCATTCCGACTGGAAGCCCTTTCACATCGCCAATGTTGACGCTTGCATGCGGCAAGCCGGACACATTCGAGGGATTCACGCAGCGATCCGCATAATAATGCTGCAAAGGCGACCACTTTTTGATTTCTTCAAAGGCAGGTGCCACGGAAGACGCCGCAGGCGAAACCAACACATCCACTTTCTTGAACACCGACTGAAACTCCGCAATCAGCTTGGCCCGCACCTTGAGTGCCCGCAAATAATACGCATCGCGGTACCCGCTCATGCGCGCAAAAGTCCCCAGCAACAACCGCCGCTTGGCTTCCTCGCCGAAATGTTTGCTTCGCACCTTTGAAAAGTACTCATCAAACCCGCCCTGCAGGGGCTCTGCCGCACCATAGCGCATCCCGCAAAAGCGCGCGAGATTCGTACTCACCTCAGAAGTTGCAATCAAATAATAGGCCGGAATTGAATATTCGTTGTTTAGTGGAAGAGAAACCTCGCTTAGTTTTGCCCCCCGCAAAGCAAGAGAATCCACTGCTTTTTCAAACACTTTTTGTACGGAGGACTCGATTCCTTTTTTTGAAAATTCTTTCATCACGCCTACACGCAAACCCATAAGGGGTCTTCCGGCAAACGAAGCAAAGGATTCAATCGGCACATCCGCGGAGGTACTATCCGCAGGATCCAATCCTGCCGCGGCTTGCAGCAGAATGGCACAGTCCTCTATGGTTTTTCCCATGGGCGAAATCTTGTCCAATGAATTTCCAAAATCAATCAAGCCATTTCGGCTGATGCGCCCATACGTCGGCGTGATCGCAGCGCACCCGCACAGAGACGCTGGAAACGCGGCACTCCCGCCCGTACTTTCCGCAAACGAAACATGGGAAAACCGCGTGAGAGCAGAAAAGCCTGCACTGCCCCCGGAGCTTCCCCCCGTGGTACGCAAAGCATCGAACGGGTTCTTTGGAGTTTCAAATCCCAGTCCCACATTCACGGAATAGCTCCCAAACCCGAATTCATCCTGACTCGTTTTCCCGATCACAATCGCGCCAGCGGCTTTGGCCCGTGCCACGGCCGTTGCATCAAAAAGCGGAACATACCCCGATAGAATCCGGCTTCCGGCCCGCGATTCCACGCCCTTCACGACAATTGAATCCTTGACGGAGAGCGGAACCCCCAACAGCAAAGAATTTTTGAATTCGGTTGGATTTTTTTTTATTTTTTGATCCAGCTCAGCGGCTTGAGCGAGCGCCTCTTTTTCAGAGATTAAACAAAAATGGTTGAATTTTTTATTTGATTTTTGGGCTTCCGCCAGAATCCGCGCCGTATGCTCAAGTACCGATACAGAACCTGAAAGGACCTGTTTTCGAAAATCCGACACGGAAAGCGATTTCATTCCATCGCCTTGGGCCCCTTAAAATACGGCGGATCCTTATGCACCGCGTTTTGCAACGCTTCTGCATTGGAAAGACCCGGTTTTACCTCGTCCCCTCGAAACCGGTTTGAAAGCGGAATGGGCTGAAAAGCCGGCGCGACGCCTGAAATATTCACTTTGCCGATTTTTTCAAACGCTGACAAAATCTCTTCAAACTGCGGCAAAAACGTCTTGATTTCAGCTTCGGTTAATTCCAAGTGTGCATTTTTAGCCACGCGCAACAACAACGTGCGATCCACTTTCAGTTTCGGCATAGTACTCAAGAACCGGCAAAAAAATTAAAAAGACGCTTAAAGACGCAAAAACAACCGTTTAGTGCAGTCAGGCCCCGCGAAGCGGGTCCGTGCCGAAGCCGCGCACATGCGGCTATTTGTTCAAATCAAGCTTCAAGTGCAATTCTTTGAGCTGCTGCGCGGACACATCGCTGGGTGCCTCATCCATCATGGACACGGCCGCCTTGTTCTTTGGGAATGCAATCACATCGCGAAGCGAGTCACCACCCGCAAGCAGCATCACCATTCGGTCCACGCCCAGTGCAATTCCGCCATGCGGCGGCGCGCCAAAGCGAAAAGCCGACAGCAAAAACCCGAACTTTTTCTCGCTTTCTTCTTTAGAAAGACCGAGGACTTTGAACATTTTCTCCTGCAATTCGCGCTCATGAATCCGAATGCTTCCGCCGCCCAATTCAAAGCCATTCAAGACCAAGTCATAGGCCTGTGCCTTCACCTTGAGAGGATCGGTTTCCATCAAATGCAGATCCTCGTTTTTGGGCCGTGTAAACGGATGATGCTCCGCGACAATCCGATTGTCCTCCTTGCTCCAGCCATACAAGGGAAAATCAATGATCCACACAAAATTCTTTTTGTTCAAATCAACCAGACCCAGTTTTTTAGCGGCAGAACCGCGAACCGCACCCAATGCCGTGCAGGCTGTTTTCCATTCATCCGCCACCAACAAAACCAAGTCCCCCTCTTTCGCACCGGTTTTTTGCAAAATCGACTGCACATGCGCCGGCTTCAGATACTTCACAATATTCGACTCCAATGATTTGCCTTTGACTTCCAAAGTAATAAGCCCCTTGGCGCCATAGGTCTTGGCGGAATCCAATAAATCAGATAAATCCTTTTTTGAAAATTTCGATACTGCTTGCGGAGCAACAAATCCCTTGATCACACCCTTTGATTTCACCACATTGGAAAAAACCTGAAATTCGGTGTCAGACAATTCGCGCGTCAAGTCCACAAATTTGAGATCAAAACGCGTGTCCGGTGCATCACGGCCATAGGTATTCATGGCGTCTTCGTACGACAACTGCGGAAAGGGAATTTTGATTTTTTCCCTGAACACAGACTGCAGAATATGCGCGATGCTGCGCTCGACCACATCCAGTATGTCTTCGCGCTCGACAAAACTCATTTCCAAGTCAATCTGGGTGAATTCCGGCTGACGGTCTGCCCGCAGATCCTCATCGCGAAAACACCGCGCAATCTGAATATAACGGTCAAACCCCGCGACCATGGACAACTGCTTAAAAATCTGGGGCGACTGCGGAAGCGCATAAAACTTTCCAGCGTGAACCCGGCTGGGTACCAGATAATCCCGCGCGCCCTCCGGCGTGGACTTGGACAAAATCGGGGTTTCGATTTCAATGAAACCCTCGGTGTCAAAAAAATCGCGCGTGGCTTTGAGAATTTTGTGGCGCAGAATGAGTTTTTCCTGCAATGCGGGCCTGCGCAGGTCCAAAAAACGGTATTTCAAACGCGTGTCCTCGCTGGCAAGCACATGCTCATCCAGCTCAATCGGCAAGGGCTGCTCCGCGCGGTTCAAAATCACAAGCTCCGCGGCCTCGACTTCGATTTTTCCGGATTTCCATTTGGCATTCTCCGTTCCCTTCGGGCGCGCGCGCACGGTTCCCGTGATTTGAACCACGAATTCTTTTCCCAACTGCTGCGCGGCCTCATATGCCCCCTTGGCTTCCTTTGGATTAAACACGACCTGACAATAGCCACTGCGGTCGCGCAGGTCAATAAACACGAGGGACCCGTGGTCGCGGCGGTTCGCCACCCACCCGCACAACACGACCTTTTTCTTGGACTCTTTTTCAGAGAGCTCTCCGCACATTTGGGTTCGCTTCATTTGGGTTTCCTCTTTAGGTGCTTTCGGTTTTGGAATGGCTTTTGTGCACCAGGCATGCACTACGAAACACCCACAAAAAACGTTTTAAAGGCTTGTTTTTGCGCCATTCCGTAGGCGCAATCCGGATATGTGGACCATCTGCGATGGTCCGATAATATTTCAATCCGATCAATTTACGCGAACGCGAATTCCGAAAGCGTCTGCTGGGTCGCGTTTCCCAGTGGCCGCGCGGGAATACCGAGTTTTCTTCGGACCGCATGCGCAAATTCCTTTTCGAACCCATGCATGGTCAAGACCTGCTTGGGCGACACTGCTTCCACAAACGCCATCAGCTCCTTGAAATCACAGTGATCCGACAAAGCAAACGTCGCATCAAACCCCGTGTTAAACTTCCAGCCCGTAGCCATGGCTGTGACCACGCGCTTTCCAGTCGTAAACGAAATCGCAGACGCCATGTGCTTTCCCAACAACGTGGGCGGCAAAATCAAGACATTTCCCTCGCGCAGATTTCCCTCGGCTTTCACATATTCCCCGAGCTTTACCCCAAACTCTTCATAGGTCTGGTTGTGTGCAAAAATCCGGTCGTGCACGAGCGGGATCTGGTTTGAATACTCATTCACAATTTTGGTTAACTCCTGGGCTTTGCCCAAGGCATACCCGCATAACACCACAAAGTGGTTGGCGTTCACCTGTTTTTCCACAAACCCTCCGATTTGCGCATACACGGATTCGCGGTCCGAAAACACATACTCCGGCAAGCCAAACGTGGTCTCGCACACGAGCGTATCGCATGAAATCGGCTCGGCGCCCTTCAGCGTCAGCGAGTCCTTGGTTTTAAAATCCCCCGTGACTAAGGTTTTGGTAGAATTCTCGAGCACGATTTGCGCGCTTCCCAGCACATGCCCGGCGTTTTCCAGTTGAATCTGCGTATCACCCATGGAATGCACTTTGCCGAACTCCGTGGTTTCAGTTTTGGAGGACGCACGCGCCTGGTTTTTTAACAGTTCATAGGTTGGAAGCGTCATCAGGTACTGCAAATGCCCCTTGCTCACATGATCCGAGTGCGCGTGCGAAATCAGCGCCAAATCGGCTTTTTTCTTTCCCGAGGAGGGATCCACCGCAAGGCGCTTTTTACCTTCCGAAAACCAGATGCCACGGTCAAAAACAGGATTCATTTGAAAGAATAGGGAACGGAAGAATAAAAGGATTCGCCCCAAAAAGAAATTTTTGAAAAAAAAGGTCTTTCAGATACAAATTCAAACCTTATTCCTTGGCTTTATTCAATTCGTCTTCAATCGCTTTCTTGAGCGCCGCACTGATGCGCTCGCCGGACACGTGCCCGCGCAGTTCCTTCATGGCATCGCCCATCAAAGGCCCCAATGCTCCCAAACCACGCGATGACACCATCGGCGCATTCTTTTGCACCAGCGCCTGGCAAACGCGCACCAATTCGGATTCCGATACATCCGACTTTGAAACGGTTTTAAGCAATTCCGAAATTGAAACCCGCGGATGCTTCGCCCACTCTGCCAGAATTGTTTTCGCGTTCTCGCGAAGAATTTTTCCCTTCTTTTCCAATTCAAAAAATGAAACCAGTTTATCCCCCGATATTTTTTCCGAAAAAATCCCATCACGCTTTAATTCCACGAGGGTCTCAAGCAAAACGGTGGCCACAAAAGTTGGATTCATTCCCTTTGAAAGCAATTCTTCAAAAAAAATCGCCCAGTTATCCAGTTTCATTTTTTCAGCCAACTGAAGCGACAGCCCCTTGGAAGTATACAGCGCAACGCGCTCTTCGGGAGATAACGGCAAATGTTTTTTCAATTCCAAAAGATGCGCAGCGGAAATTTGCACGGGCGCCAAGTCTGTCTCCGGATACATCCGCGCCGCGCCCGGCAAGGGGCGCAAATACTCGGTGTTCCCATCCTCCAAGGCTTGGCGCGTCTCCGGCAGTACACCGGTTAAACACGCCTGACAGCGCGCAACGGCTTCGCGCAGCGCCAACTGCGCGCGCGGTTTTTCCGCCGACACCAAAATGAAAGCATCGGATGCCTGACACGACAAGGCATGACGCACACGCGAAACTTCCTCATCCGAAACCCCGTAAGCGGGCAATTCATCGGAATGCAAAACGCCCTTCAGGCCGGTTCGCGTTTTTACGTAATTCGCGACTTCGGTTCCCAAGCGGCGGTTCGGCTGCAATTCGCGGCCCAAAAACCCCAAAAACTTGGGAACACACACGCCAAACACGGGTTTTCCAATCAAAAACTTGCACCCCGTTTTGGAAAAAATGCCCGACAAGTCAACCGGAGGTTTGGAAAAATCACCTGGCTCCAAATGCTTTTTGGCCAAATCCCCCCGAATCATAATTAATTTTTCCTGGCGAAGCATCTCGCGGCGCACAAACTCATCCATCAACTCCAGTTCCTGCACACCCTTGATTTCAACGCGCGCCCCACCGGGAACTGAAATATTCAAATCCTGGCGAATCGTCCCCAAACCGCGCTTCGCGCGACAGGTGCGCCGAAACAGGGTTCCAATGGCAAGGGCCGCCGCCTTGGCTTCCTCCGGCGAAGAAATATCCGGCTCGGTGGATAATTCAATGAGTGGAATACCCAAGCGGTCCAAGCGATACACAATGGCGGAACTCGTTTTCTCGGTTGGACGCGCGGCATCCTCTTCAAGGGCCATCGCGGACAATCGAATCGTTTTCGAACCAATATCCAGTTTTCCGCCCACGCACACCAAGGCGGTGCGCTGAAACCCGCTCGTGTTCGAACCATCAATCACGGTTTTGCGCATCACGCACGACTGATCCACAAAATCGGCGCCCACCAGAAGACCAATGGTTAGCGCCGTATCCAAGGCTTGTGCATTCATGGATTGCGGAGGTTCGCAGTCCAATTCAACAAGTGAAATGGTATCCCGATAACACTCATAGGAAAATTCAAGCCCTTTCTGATGCGCTTCCAGCGCAGCCGCATCAAACTCCCCCAATTCACTGGCCACGGGCCGAAGGCGGCGCTTGACTACAAAATCAGGCTTTTCATCGCGCAAAACACCCGGAGCACGCGAAAACAGTTTTCCGGTATCCAATTGCTGGTGGACTTCCAAGCCGCATACGAGTTTTCGATTCGAATCCAAAAACGCCCACGCTCCACTCTAACGGCCAAGACCCGGTTCGCGCACGTCAAAATCCGATAATTCGTGCGTGACATCCTTATTCAGCAATCGTCGCACCACAAAATACAGTGCCACAATCGCCCACACCGAATTCACAATCAAAAACACCGCATCATTAATCTGAAGCGAATACCACGCCAATACACCGGCTCCAATCAGGTTCAGACCGTTGTACTGCAAGGTGTACCGCTTGAATTTTTTGGTGTGATTCAGTAAAAACGAAGCAAACAGCATCAAAAAACCCGCCAATCCGAGCATCTGGTTCACGGACAACTCAAACACCATTTTCCATCACCCGTACAATACTCTTCATTGATTTATTTAAAGAAACGCCTCACTTGCATGCGAAAAATCCGAAATTTCACCCGCCAGATTTGTTTTCATCAAGCGCTTGATTTCTTCGGCATCCTTAAAATTCCCCAGCAACCACGCGAGTTTAATGAATGCGGTTTCAGAGAGCATGTCTTCACCCGGAATCACGCCAAGCGCGGTTAGATCCACGGCGCCGCTGTACACATGCATTTGCACTCTGCCAAACACCGTCTGGCTGGTCATCACCACGATACAGCCATTCGAAATGATTTTCCTGATGGCGTCAAAGTTTTTTTTGTTCGGCTTGGACAAATCATTCGGAACGCCGATTGGCATCTGACCCAAACCCGTTCCCTCGATCACAAGCCCCTTATAGTTCTCAAAAGGAGACAACTGGTCCGAAGAAAAATTCGGATGCACCTTTACGAGCGCCACTTTTTCTTCAAAACGCGGCAGAACCACCAAAGGCAGACCGGATTTTTTTGGATAATTCAAGTCCAGCCATTCAATTGACCCATTCGAGACCAAAATGCGCGCCAGCGGCATTGCATTCACCGCTTTGAACGCGTCTCGGCGCGAGGAATGCAGTTTTCGCGTCTTGCACGCGGGCAGCAACACGCACACACCGTCATTCGCGGTTTCATGCATGCAAATCCCAACGCCCGCAAAATCCGTTTTCGTGATCAGAAGAGCCGCCGCAAGCAGGTTATCCGAAGCGTCACTGGATGGCCGGTCAGATGACCGCTGCGCGCCCACCAAAATCACGGGCAGGGGCAAGTGCTGCAACGCAAAGGCTAATGCGGCAGAGGTATACGCCAAAGTGTCGGTTCCATGAGTAACAATGATTCCTTTCAACGAAGAATCCGACTGAATTTCTTTTTCGATTTCTTTACAGAGCAATTCATAATGCGCAAACCGCATGTCCTCTGAAAACATGTTCGCCAACAAGCGCGACCGGATATTCGCAATTTCAGCCAGTGCCGGAAACATTGACACCAGGTCCGCGGGTTCAAACGACGTGGACACGGCACCCGTCCGGTAATCCACGCGGCTGGCAATCGTTCCACCGGTATGAAGAATCAGAATTGAGGGCAGCGCAGGGTTTTTTTGAAGCGGTTTGAGCGGTGCTTTGGAAACCCGTCGCCCCTCTGCCAAGTGCTTCACCGAAGAAATATTTTGGAGCTCCAACCCCACATTATAGCCATTGTCCAGTTTTAACACCAGAACCGAATCATCTGACGACGGAATAATGGTTCCCTTAAACTCCGCGGCCCCCTTTTGGACGCACACATGATCTCCTTCGGCCACGGAATGCTTTTTCAAAAACAAAGACAGATTCATGCTAACCATTCACACAAAATCCAACTGAAATTTCTTGCGATTCTTGTCCCACTGCTTTTCCAGCCACAGAATCAAATTTGCGTTGAAGCGAAGGCATTTCAAGCCCCTAAGCCAACGAATAAATATACGAAAAGATTACTTTTAATGGATTTGCCATGTCTTTTGCCCCCTTTGTGAAGGGAAAAAAACTCGTTTTGCATGCCTTCAGGCATGGCTACGCTATTGGGGCTTTTAACACCACCAACCTTGAAATCACCCGCGCCATCGTTGACGCCTGCAAAGAAGAAAAAGCTCCCATTTGGGTTCAGACCTCCGAAAAGGCGATTGCCTACGGAGGACTGAAAAACCTTTCAAGCATTGCGCGAAATCTCTGTCAAGAAGCACGAATTCCAGCCGTATTGCATTTGGATCACGGTCATACTCTTCAACACGCGAAAGCCTGCCTGAACGCAGGGTATTCCTCCATTATGCTCGATGCCTCTTCAAGACCTTGGAAACAAAACGTAAAACTCACACGCGAAGCCGCGCAACTCGCGCACCGCGCAGGCGCCTCTGCCGAAGGCGAACTCGGAATGCTGGGGCGTGAACAGCGCGCGTACACAGAACCCTCGGAAGCACTTGAATTTATCCGCCTCACGAATGTGGACTACTTAGCCGTTGCCATTGGAACCCAGCACGGCGCCTTCAAGCTCAAAGCAAAAGAAAAAATCGATTTGAAACGCTTACGCGAGATTCACAGCACGGTTTCGGTTCCATTGGTGCTTCACGGGGCCTCCAGCGTAAGCAAAAAAACCGTGAAAACCGCCAACAAGTTCGGCGCCAAACTCAAAGGATTGAGGGGAATCCCCGAAAATGATTTACGAAAAGCGATTCGATGTGGAATCGCCAAAATCAACATCGACACCGACCTGCGCCTTGCGTTCAGCACGGGCCTGCGCCAATTTTTAACCGAAAACCCGCAATCGTACGACATCCGCGAATGCATGTCATTTGCAACCGAGCACGTGAAAGCCGAAGTGAAACACAAAATCGAATTGTTTGGAATGAAAAACAAAGCGAAACGATTGTGATGCACTTTGAGCGAACGACCAACCGGATGGGAACGACTTCAATTGCTCAAGCACAATTCAGTTCGAATTCCATTCAACCAATTGGCTCCTGCGATTCAACATGAAATTGGGGACAAAATTTATCCCCAAGATTTAGTCAAAATTGTTAGTTTTGCTCATGACACTAATCTTCGAGTAATGCGTTTTTCACGCGCTTGGTTTGATGGATTAAGTTTACTAAATATTCATGGTATTGCGAGTGCCGCCCATAACAAACAGTTTCCACCATTGACTACTCTTGCTTTATCATTGACCGGCACAGCTCGAACCATTGCTGCAAAACTTATCCAATCCAAATATGTTGAAATCGCTAACACCATGAAAACACACGGCATCCTCCAGCCCAGTTTCGAAAAAGAATATCCCCCTAAGTGGCTCAACCCAACGGTTGTAGCTGAAACCCACCCTATTTTCTCCGTTCAAGCCAACGGAGACGTGGTCTTTCGACGCGTGACACCCAAAGAATTCAAATTATTGAAAATGCAGGACCGGTGGATCGGCAAAGCCGGATTAAATGTCTGGCGCTGGCGCGGAACCCTTCGAAAACCTCAAGCACCCGAAACCGAACAAAACCGGTTCACCGAAAGACTTCGCGCAATCGCCGAACGCGTTCGAAGAATCCGGCTACCCGGAAGAAAACCCGTTCCCCAATACGCACGAGCACGATTACCCGGAAAACCAATGCTTCGAAGAAGATAAAAAAAACTTTTGTCCAAACTCCGGTCCGTTCCCAAAAAAATACGCATCGAACACCGCACGGAAAAAAAATTCTGATTTTTTCAGGAGAAGTAATTTAAATACATAGTCCTTACACACTATGGACAAAAAAAAGAAGAAGAAAAATCTTTTTTAGTGACCGTTCAACCCTTAGGGGGTTGTTTCACATTGAACGCAGCAATCCTGTTCTCAGGCGGCAAAGACAGCATGCTCGCCACCCAATTATCACTCACGCACGGGCACCAGGTCCGCTGCCTCGTTTCCTTCATCTGCGAACGAAACGGATTGTTTGACGCCCTCAACATCCCCTTTGCCGAAACCGCCGCCAAATGCATGCAACTCCCATTGCAAGAATTCAAACTCAACGGAAGCACCGACATGCAGTTCATTGGTTTGCGCGAAGCCCTGCTTCAAATCAAAAAACAATTCGGAATCCAGCTCCTTGTCACCGGCGCCGGCACGAATTCACCCGCGATTCAAAAACTTGAACAGCTCTCCCGTGAAATCGGACTAACCCCTTGGCACCCGCTGCTTGGCGTCAAACAAAAAAACGTGCTCTATGCGGCACTCAAAAACCGATACAAGGTACTATTCGTCAAAACCGACGGCTACAAAGCCCTGTTAGGACAAGTCTTTGACGAAAAAAACCTTTCCGAAGACACATCCCCCGAACTATTGGACCGGGCCGCCTCCTTTGGAACCGGCTCCGTGATCATTGACGCGCCGCTGTTCAACAAAAAAATCAAGGTCCAGACCTCCGAGCCGGTACAAGAAGGCACCGTGGCGAGGCTGCTCATCACGGGAATTGTACTCGAAAACAAATAGTGCACGGCAAAAATTTCGAATTAATCCTGATTAATTGAAATACTCCATTTAATTTCTGATCAAAAAATCACTTGTGTTTCACGGAGTGCAATTCATTTTACGCCTGAATCTCCAAAATATCATTGTTCTGCAGCACGTAATCTTTTTGCACGCGCTGGCCTTCAAAACGCGCATTCGGACCAAACAACCGCGCATGCTTGAGCGACTGCGCCAGGTCCTTATGCAGGTGCTGCGCCAAATCCTCGACCTTGCTTCCCTTGGGAAGCACGAGCGGATCCCGCATATCCGGTTTTTGACCCGGCTTTTTGGTGAAAATCAACACGCGGTCAGTCAAAGCAAACAATTCGGAGCGAAGCAACTCCAATTCCGCGGAGTTTGAAAACGAAAACGCAGGAAACCGAATCCCGTCGACGGGCCGCGGCGAATTCCCCTTGAAATTAAGCAACGCCAAGGCCTTTTTGTACACGATGCGTTCATCAAGTGCCTCAAACACCTGTGCCAGATCCCGAATCTCCTCTTCGAGCACCACATCCGCATTATGAATCCCGCTTTGCTTCAAAAACTCCACCAGCCGCTCCTGCGGCAACTTCAAAAACTGCTTTCCGGAAAGCGAAATTCCTTTGGAAGAACTCGAGGGCTTAATCGAAATCCTTGGGCGATGCGCATTCAAAAAAATTCCGGCTTTTTTAAGTTCGCGCTGCAAGACTTCAAACTCAGACACGGCATTGTCTCCATCCAACACGAGCACCACCGCATCCGCAGTCCGGATCACGGACAAAATCTGCGGACCATTCGCTTTGCCCTCCGCACTGCCCTCAATGAGCGCCGGAACCTCCACGAGCTGTACCCGTGCCCCCGAAAACCACATGATGCCCACCAGGGGCTTTAGCGTCGAAAACGGATACGGAGAAACCTCCACCTCCGCGTTGGTCAATTGCTTTAAAACCGTGCTCTTGCCGGCGTTGGGAAGCCCCACCAAGCACACCTGCGCGGCCCCCTCCTTTTTGACCGCCATGGTGTCGCCCGCACCCCGCTTGGCTACTGTGTCGCTTTTGCGCTCAATATCGTGCTTCATCAAGGCGATTTTTTTAGAAATATCCGAACGAATATTTTCGGTCCCTTTGTGCTTTGGAACCGTAACGTACATTTCCTGCAATGCCAGAAGCTTGGCTTCCGGAGTCTTGGCCTCTTCGAATTTCTTTTTGGCATTCTCAAATTCATACCCTGCATTAATCGGCATACCAATCACAGAATACGAAAGATTGATTAATCTGTTTTCTGTAGACTGTATGGATTCGCATGAAACCAAAAAAACCAATTCGGTCCAAAAACCCGCGCGCGGCACTCCCACACGCAGCGCAGACCTACATCCGGCCCGTGCTCGTGCCGCATACGCCCGGACGCCTGATTCCCGGCCGCGGACAATTGCGCAGAATCCCGTTTCAGGACCCTAAAAGCCTGCAGCACCTTCGAATTACCGAAAACCCGGACGGCACCGTTCGCGTGCCACGATACGAATTCAACCCCGATACGCGCGAACTGGAACGCCAGGGAACCGGCTACGCGGTTTTTCCAGACGTCAACGCGGCACTGCGCGCCATGGGCTGGCATATTCCGGAAAGCGTTCGCGCCGAAACCAAACGCATGCACCGGTTATACGATGCACTCCGCGGGTTTCATGGCATCACTGCGGACCACTGGAACCGCTTAACCCCCCGGCAAAAAAACCAGCTGATCGAAGAGATAAGAAAATCCATTGGGTTTTTGGCCCAAAACCCCGAACTGCTCCGATCCAAAACCAAAATCAAGGCACTTGACCGCATTTCGCGCGCATCTGAACTGCTGGAACAGGGAAATTACCCAGCCGCCTTATTTTCGCTTTCAGGCGCCGCCAACGACGCCTTGCAGCGCTTCAACGAATTGATTGGACAGCGGCCGTTTTTATCACGCCGCGCACGCTCGCTTGAACGATTCAAAACGCGACGCGAAGAAGGAATCTTTACGGGGCTACGCGCCATCGTCGGAGAATTCGGCAGAATCGGAAGATTATCCGGATTGGCACGTGCTGAACAAACCCGGTTCTTCCAGACGCTTTCCAGCTGGGCGCGGTACTTTGGCGCGCCCCAGCGATCCAAAATTCCTGCGTTTCGAAACGCAGCCGAACACATAAAATCCGCATCCGAATTTGCACGCGCCGGACGCACGGCACGAGCCACTGAAGAACTTCGCAGTGCCAGCCGCCTGATTGCACTCGAAATTTCCAAAACCTCTGACTTTTACGGAGACCTGATTACACTCGTAGGCCAAAGCAAAGACGCGCAGTGGAAAAAACAGATTCTTCGCCAGCAAGCGGAACTTGTACGCGACAATCTCTCGTATTGGAGCACAAGTGGGTTTCCCGAAGGATTCGGCGACCTGCACTCGTTTTTTGACGGCTGGAGCCGCGTCGCCAAAGACACGGGACGAACAGACATTGCGCAAGCCTTTTTGCGCGCCAAAACCGATTTTAATCTGGGGCGCATTTCCGAATGCGAGAAAAAACTGGGCGGAATTGCGAAAAAATTATCTGCATAACACGAAAACACAAAAACGGATTGCACTTTTCACTCTTTTTCTTTTACAACCCGATGCTTCTTTTTCCATGCTTTAAACACGATTAACTCCTCAAAGAACAGTTTTTTTCTCCCCGCAATCCGGAATTCAAAACCAAGATGCTTTAGCAACTTTTGCGTTGCGTTTTCACCATTCAGACTCGTTTGCAGGAAAAAAAAAGAGCCATCAGGCAACAAAAAATCACCCACTCGCACCAGAAAACGATCCAACACTTCGCGGCCCTTTTTTCCGCCATCTGTATCCAGGAACTTCTTGGCATCAGACGGAACATAAGGCGGGTTAAATATCACTACATCAAACTTTTCGCGGATATTCGAAAACAAATCGCTTTGCATAAATTTCTTCTGGCATTTCACTGCGTTTTTCTTGCAATTCTGTCGCGCATTCCGAAGCGCCAGTGGGTTCAAGTCCGCAAAGGTTACACTGGACGCCCCCAGTTTCGCGCACTGGATTCCCTGAATACCCGATCCGCAGCCCAGATCCAAAACTGACGCATCCGCTGGAACGCGAAGCGACTCGGCCAACAACTCCGAATCCTCCGATGGCGGGTAGACGGAATCAAACACTTCCAATCCGGGGTTTTGAAAAAAATACTTTGAAGACATGAGTACAAACAAACCGAACAATTACTGTTTTAATTGCAGAAATTGAATCCAAAGTCATTTAGTTTTCATTCCAAATCCGCTCGAATTCATCCGCATACGCTTTTGCCACAGCGGGGTTCGTGATGAAAACCAGGTTCTCGTTGTTGTACTCCGTCGCATTCTGGGAATAATTATACGAGCCTGTGCCTACTGTTTTGGAATCGATTACCGCAAACTTGTGATGCATGCTCCCGCGATACAAGTCCACGCGCTTAAGCGAAATCCCCGCTGCTTCGAGTTTTTCATCCGCCGAGTACCCGCCGGCGGCCTGAACAGAATCCGTTATCACGCGCACCGGCACGCCGCGCGCCTTGGCGCGAATCACCGCATCCGCAACCGAATCCAAGGTAAACGAATACACGGCAATATCCAGGTGCTTTTGCGCGGAATCCAAATGACGAATCAATTCAGAGTCACAGGAATCCGCCGGACAAAAGAAAACCGAAATATTGGACGAATCCGAACCCGCAGCCGCCGGAAGTGCATTTGAAGAAACCGGAAAACCCGCAAGCGCAGTCAGGTTCGAATACGAAACAAAAAATCCGAGTAAAAAACCCAGCAACAATAAGCCAAACGCGGTTTTGAGTTTCATTGCGCGTCACACGCAGACAATTCCGGATGCAAACCGCACAGGGTTTCTTCCAAGGCATTTGGTTTTACAACCAATACGCGGCAATCAATCAGGTACGCCGGCAACTGCTTCACGCGATAGGCAGACCCAATACTGTAATCCGTTCCAGTACGAGGTGCGACTTTAGACTGGTAACGCTTTTCCTCAATACAGGTTTTGAACGCGTTCACATCCGGAACACGGGCCTTTTCGGCAGCCTGAACCTGAAAATTTCCATCCCAAGTCGGGTAACGCAAACCAAAAAACTCTTCAAACACGGTTTTCTTGTAGGGTTCAAACCAGCCCTGCGCGCGCGCGCACTCCGCGGAATTCGCGATTAATTCCGAATCGTTGTCCTGACCAAACGAGACAAAATGCCTGAAATCGTATTCAATCTGGTTATTGAAATCCGCCAAAAGCTGCGACATGGGGCCGATTGAATCGTAGCAGTCCTTGCACAAAAAGTCCCCGAACTCCCAAATCAATGGTTTGTCTCCTTCGTTCCACTGGCATGAACCCCCCGCAGGGAGTTTGGTAAACAATACCGGCACGGGAAAATCCGGAAGCGTCACCTTATACAATTCAATTTCCTCGAACACCAGCAACCCGTTTTTTTCCTTAAACAAATTTCCAAGGCTTGCAAACAACGCAGGGTCACGCTTTTTGAGTTCGATGGAGTCAATCGTAGAAACAGGAACGGTGTTTGCATCCAGCGCTTCAAACTCCGCTGAATACGGCGCCTGTGAAATATCCGCGTTCACCCGCTCAAATACTACGCCGCGCTTTTGAAGCAATAATTCAAGCGAAGTTGCTTCCGAACACGCGGGGCACTCGGGCGACGAATACACCGTTACACGAAGGGGTTTTAAGAGCGCATTCGAATCCGGGTTCACGACAATCGGCGCTTCAAAAAACACGGTGCGAATCCCAAAACCCACAATCAGACCCAAAATAAGCAAAAGCAATCCGATATAGACCGGCATGGCCTGCATCCACACCGGTTTTGCCTTCGTTGCACGCCCGGACGCGGATTTGGACGCGGCTTTGGGCGAAGTCTTAGCAGCCAACAAATTCACCTTCAAATCGGTTAAAATGAAATATAGGTAATTCAGAGCCAAATCTTTAAAAGCCCAATGCGCGAAAGGAAACCCTTTTTTTACCCTACGGACAAGAATCGTATGAAAACATATGGATCCCTTAACCCTTGGATTGATTGCGGCTACGGCCGTATTAATCATCGGAAACGCAGCCCTTGAAGCCACCAAATCCGACAAAAAAGGAATCCCGAAAAAAGAAGTGCGCACAACCGCGCTCACAACGCAAAACACACAGCCGTTAAGCTCCAATTCTGCGACCACGCCGGAATTAACCCTTGCACACCTCACGGCCGCCAACCAAAAAATAATGCTCATTAACGACCGGCTTCACCGCGTTGAAAGCATCCTCGCACAGATCCCGCTCGATGCCCTAAAGCAGCGCTTTGACTTAATTGAACTCCAGAACAAAATCGAGCGCTTGACCGAATTCAAACAAAGCGCTGAAATCGAACTCGTGGCCATCCGCGACGCCTTGGCTGAAAAAGGAATTCTCCGCAAAAAAGAAAACAATTCCGATTCCAACTGGCTGGAACGCGAAATCAAATCGCGCGTATTCAACTCGAAAAAAAAGTAAAACCGCGGTTTTTTAGCCGCTTAGCTTCGAAAGCGGATTAAACATTTCAATTCACAGGGCTTACACCTGCAATCCCAAAAACACGCTTTTCCAACAACCTATATTAACCGGTTTAATCATTTCTCGTACCATGGGCCGCTCCATTGCGTACTTGGAAAAACTCGCGATTCTGGCAGCAACCCTCATCGTAGTCATCGGACTGATCATCCTGGTCGGCGAATGGCGAAACGAATTCCTCTTCCAGTTCTTTTTCACGGGACAATGGGAAAACCTATTGTACCTGCTCGCCTTCAGCCTCTCCGCGGCTTACCTGCTTAAAAAACTCTTAGGATGGGAAGCCGCGGCACTCTTTCGACGGAGGCGCTAACTCATGCAACCCTACCAATTACTGATCGCGGCCATTGCCGCTGCGCTCCTGCTTGGAATTTTTTTTAACGTTTTTGAAAAACTTTTTCAAACACCCGAAGATCCCGTTATCCAGATTCAAAAATCGCTTCAAACCGCCAAACTCAACCAAGGAACGCTAACGGACGCCGGAACGCTTCAATTCCAAACCAACCAAACCCTGTTCACCACTCAGTTTTCCGAAGCCGGACTCGAACTTGATTTCTCCTGCACAGACCCCGCCTTGTGCTGCGACCGCGATGCGCCCTGTTCGGACCGCACAAACTGGACCAGCACACGCATCGGAGTTCGCGGCAGCACACGACTTCCGGCCTATGCGCGCTGCGAAGAAAATTTTAACCTCATCGTCTGCACCGCGTACTTTGGAAAAAAACCAGCCCAACTATCCGTGCAACTCACAGGCCCGCCAGACACCGTAAACCTTTCCACAGGACCCGTGCGCATCCAAGCTCAAACCACCAATACCGGAACGCTCCCCGCCATCGCCAACACGATTGAACTCTCCGTATTTCACGTGATTGAAAACCAACAAACTTTTTCCTACCAGCAAACCGTTCCGATTGAAACCATTAACCCAAGCGAAACCCGCGACACCATTTTTACATTTGACCCCCTGCAAAACGGAAGATTTGAAGCCCGCGTGACCGTGCGGGGCGAAAACGCAGGAACGAACGAGAAAACAATCCGCTTTGAAACAACAGGCGGCGTTGCAAATACCTGCCGCGCATTAACCGAAACCCAAACCGAAAAATCGCTGGATCTCTCGCGGGGACAATGCCGCGAAAAATTCTTTTGCAGTGACTGCGCGCTTGGAATTCAATGCAAAACCGCTTGGGAAACCGAACGACCCGAACTTGATTTTATGGAAGGCGACTCCTCGTTTGCAGCGGTGTACAGCGGCCCTATAAACAACGAATGCAATTGAATATCTGTGCGGCTCCAAGAAGAACAAAATTCAATCGAGTGAAAAAATCCCAGAATCCAGAAATTCGCCGCATTTGGTTTCGTTTTTCGCTTTGTTCGCGGATGTTTTTCGTAATTCTTATATAGTATAAACGCCTAAATACAGTTTGAAATGAATCCCAATCGCATTCTGATATGGGCCGCGGTTGCAACGGTCCTGATGCTTTCGCCTCACGCATACGCTGCTGCCTCGTGCGGAAACCAAAGCTGTGAAATCGGCGAAAACTCCTGCACCTGCGCCTCGGACTGCGGAAGCTGCGAATCCTTCTCCAACGAATTCTTTGACTACAGTTGCATTGAAAACGTCTGCCGCCAAACCCCCAAAACCGGTGTCTGCGGAAACGAACTCTGCGAAGAAAACTTTGACGAAGACTACGGGAACTGCGCGGTGGACTGCGAGCCCACAGAATTAGAATTTGAACTTGTGAGCCCCACGAGTGAACAAACTTTTGCGCGCGGCCAAACCGGAACGATTCTGCTCAAAATCACTTCCAGCGGAAAACCCATTCCCGCAGCGCGTGTCACCGCCGTGCGACCCTTTCGAAACGTAACGCTTGCCAACAACGGCTTTAACAACGAATACACCGCGCGCTTTGTGATCCCGCCTGACGCAGAAGAAAAAACCCACAGCATGCAAATCCGCGCCCTATTCCGAAGCATTGACACCACCGCCCCCTTTCCATTCACAGTCAAAGCCGAACTGGTACCGGACCTTAATTTTGAAACCGAAATCCTCCTTGGGAATACCCTTGAGATTCGCGGAAAGATTCGAAACGGCGAAATACCCGTCCAGATGTCATTTGATGCCTCGATTCAAGACCCGTTGTCCAACGAAGTCTTTGCCGAAACCATTCAAACCGATGCCAATGGAGAGTTCCAGTTCCAATTCAAAACCAGCCTGATTGACCCCCCCGGCAACTGGATTGTTTTGGCACACGGAACCGACGCCAACAACAACACCATGGAATTTCAAAAAACGATTTCACTCATCCACCCGAGCCAACAGCGCCCGCTTTCCATTACGCGGCGAATCGAAGGACCCACGACAGTCCCGCGCGGAAGCCGCGTCACCATTATCGCCCAAGTGCTCGACTCAAACCGCCCCATTAGCGACGCCAACCTCGTGCTGATTCCCGCAAGCGGCGAACCCATTTTATTTCCCGCACCCTTAGACGAAAACTATTCCCTCCTTTACACCATTCCCGGAAGTCTTCCGCTGGGCGAAAACACGTTTGTGCTCCGCGCCACGCGCAAAGGAATACTGGCCACCACCGGCCAAACCGAATTTGACCTCAATATTGTCTCAGGAGCGTTTAGTGTGACCCTCCTTAAGCCCACGCAACGCCTTTTTAACATCGGAGACCGCATCGAATTCCAAGTCAGCGCCCAATACGAATCCAGCCAACCCGTCCTGGAAGCCAAAATCCTCCTTCGCACCGAAGACGTCGAATTCGAACTATCCCCCCTGGGAGGCGGATACTACACCAAGCACTACGTCGCCCAAGAATCCGACACCGGACCCTTTTCATTCAAAGTAGTTGCCACTGATTCGTTTGGAAACTCTGCGGAAGCCGAAAACCAGATTGAAATATTCGGCTACGGCCCCGCGTACTACGCGTCCATCTATGGAATCCCCGCCATTGCAATCCTCTTTCTTTTGATCGGGGTCGGATTTGGAATCCAGCGATTTCAAAAGCAACGCCTCACGCACGAACAGGCCCGAAACCGAAAAAACCAGCTTTTAGAACTTGAAAAACAAATCCAACGCCAATACTTCGAACAAGGCGCGTTAAACAAAACCGAATTCGAAAACCGAATGCTCGAATACGAAGACGAACTCAAAAAGCTGAACCAAATACTGCAGGAAAACGAAGGCGAACAAAAATGAAAAACGGAAAAAATGCAATGAAAAAAATTCTTTTGATCGGCGCACTGCTTATGCTTTCGGCAATGCAGACCCTTGCACTCTCGATTGAAGCAGTCCCCGAAACGCTTCAAAAAGGCGAAACCCTGATTCTTCGCGGCAACTGCACAAGCGAAATCACACTCACGGGAAAAGTAAAAGAAAACGAAATCCTGAACACAACCATCCCCTGCGAAACCGGTTTTTTTACCCACCGCTTTGAAGTCTCCCTGCTTTTCCCAAGCGGAAACGCCGAGTTTAACGCACGCGAAAATCAAGAATCCGTTCACACGGCAGTCCGCATCACGCAAAGCCGCGAAAGCGCCTTTTACACGATTGAATTCCTAAGCCCTGTTGAAGTCAGCGTAGAGCGCGCAAGCACGATTGACCTGCGCATCCGCCTCACCGAAAACCAAGCACCCGTTGCCAATGCACGCGTTCAAAGCTTTCAACTCACAGGCAGCCCCATTCCCCTCGCCCCCATTGGAAACGGAATATACGCCGCGCGGATTCCGATCCCCTTTGACACCGCAACCGGAAACCGGTCACTCGTCGTCACCGCGCAAAGCGCGGATTCCGCCATTGGCGGCGAAAACAGCCTCACGGTTCCCATTGAACCCGCACGAATCCTTGTACGCCTCGAAAGCCCCGCTTCCACCACGCTATTCACGTATACGACCACGCGCTTTGAAGCCGGCATCACCTACGCCGACGGCTCGCCCCTCCAAAACCCCGTTGTAACGCTGCGCATCAATGGCGAGGAACACGCCCTCACGCCCCAAACCGACACGCGCTTTGCATTCGAAACACGGTTCTTTCCGAATCAGATTGGAAAAAAACAAGCCGTATTGCTGGCACGCGACAGCGCTGATAACACCGCCGAATACCGCACGGAAGTATTCATCACCGAATCCATCATCGACAGCGGCTTGCGCATTGCACCCTACGCACTCGCGGCCGTACTTGCCCTTGGAATCGCATTCCTAGTCGTAATCCCGAGAATCAAAACCAAGAAAACCATTCAGGGAACCAACCGGCGATTGGATCAGATTGAATCCGATATCACCACGCTCCAAACCGCCTATTTTGAAAAACACGCCATGAGCAGCGAAGCCTACCAAAAAAAGTTTAATTCATTAGAAAAAGAGAAATCCGAGCTACAAAAAAAATTAAATACCTAAAAAACCACCAGTTATACGGAAAAAAACATGAAACTGTTCGATGCCCTCAAAAAAGGCGCCAAAAAAAATGACGCCAAAAACGCTAAACCGGCTGCGCCTTCCAATGCCCAAACCGCTCCCGAAGCCAAACCTGCACTCACTCAAACGGATTCAAAAACGGGAATCCGCCTTGAACCCGAAAAAAAAACCCAATCCAAACAATTCGAAATCCTGCCCGTGCGCGTGGACAAATTCGATTACCTGCTTCGCGACGGCGGAATTGAACGCTCCATGACCATCTTAGTCTCGGGCGGCGCCGGAACGGGAAAAACCACGTTTTGCATGCAAATGCTCTACGCAAGCGCCCTCAAAGGCGAAAAAGGAGTTTACATTTCATTTGAAGAAGACCCCGAAAACATCAAATACCACATGAAAAAAAACTACGGATGGGACTTTTCAGAACTCGAAAAAAAAGGACTCGTTGCCATCATCAAATTCGATCCCATCAAAATCGCACGCCAAGTCGAAGAAGTCCTCGTCAAAGAATCCGGAATGCTCCGAATCAAAATTCAGGACCTGGTTCTCCCCATCAGCCCCGACCGCATCTGCATCGACTCGCTTTCCGCATTAGCAATTGAATTCGAAAGCGACAAGAACTTCCGCAAATACGTCAAAGAACTCTTCATCATGCTCCAAAAATACAACTCGCTCAACTTTGTCATTTCCGAAACCGAACAAAATCCCCAAATCTACAGCCGAAGCGGCGTCGAAGAATTCCTCGGCGATGGCGTCGTCGTACTCTACAACCTCAAAATCGCCGGCATCCGAAAAAACGCCTTGGAAATCCTCAAAATGCGAAGCGGCGGCCACACCAAAGAAATGATCCCCTACGCCATCACCGAAAACGGAATCGAAATCAACACCAAACAAAAGTTCGAACCTTGAACATCAACGCTTATTTTCCGCCAAGCCAACACTAAAAAACCCTTTGAAAGCCAAGATATACACTCGCAGGGGTAGGAAAGCGGTCAAATCCACCGGGCTTAGGCAAGAAACAAATTATAATTCTTTAAGACACCCGGTCGCTTAGTGCGTTCGCAGGTTCGAATCCTGCCCCCTGCACACTCAAAAAGCCCACAACACCCATTCGATCAAAAAAGAAAAAAAAATGAAGTTTCAAAAATAAAAAGAGAAATAGAAATGGGATTTAATCCGAGCTGTCTTCGTCGGAGTCCCAATCCTCATCGTCGTCTGAATCATCGTCGTCCGAATCGTCCTCATCATCCTCGAAATCAGCGAAATAATCCTTGGCTTTCATTTCTGCTCCTCCTATTGACTGGAAAAAAACTTTACCAACTATTCTGCCGTACTATATATAAATCAAACTGTGCCGGTTTGTATCATCACACGCGCAAAAGCGGATTAAAACCCCAAAAACCGGGTTTAAGCGCGAAAACGGGCCCGTGGTCTAGTGGTTAGGACGCAACCTTCACACGGTTGAGGTCACCGGTTCAATTCCGGTCAGGCCCATACTCCAAAAGCCCTGTCAAATAAAAGACATTCGGACAGGGCTCCTATTGCATGAATGAAACCGATTCCATTGAACAAAAAACCCTCAAACTCCAGCAAGAACTGATCCGAACAGAGCAGAGCTTCCTCGCGTTTGAACAAATCAAAACCAAATTCCAGCAAATCGACCAACAACTGCGCGAACTTCGGGAATACTTAACGCAATTTCCCGACACAGCAGTGCTTTTTCAAAAAAAACTCCAGGAAGCCCAAGTGCTGCCGCGGTTTTACAATTATAAAAATCAGCTATTGGAACTGCAGGGGCTTCTGCGCGAAACCAGCGACAAAACCCTTACCCAAGCCGCGTTCCTTGAAACGAACCGTTCGTACCGGCATTACTTTTTTGCTTCGCACTCCGATACGATTGCATTTTTACAAAAACTCGCGGAGCAATATACTCTTTCTCACTTTCAATTCAAACCCCACTACATGGGCTACACCGTGTTCACGACACTCGAACAGCAAAACGTGCTTTCCAAAACCAAAAGCGACACCTGGAACATTTCCCCTGCGAATCTTCAAACGCTTTTTTCGTTTTTGCGGGAAAAAAAATTCGCGTCCAACTTCCGGCTTGACAGTGACGAAATCAAAATCCTGATGAAAAACCCGCAGAACCTCAAAATCGACACGGCACCCGACAAGGTCCGACGCATTGACATCTTAGCGCGGAATGCGAATGCGGAAATTTCAAACGAGTAAGAATTTTTTAACCATCCAAAGTTTTAATAAAACCGAAACAGAATGGTTACACATGCCTCGGCCAAAACCCGTTCCAAAAGGAATTCCCATCAAAGCGTACCGACTCGCTTATACCGGTCCACAACAGCGTGACGAAAGAAACAGAAGAGTTCAAACAACCGATCGAAGACAGTTCGAAACAGGTCCCCCTGAGAAAGATATTCAAATTAAAGCCCGTTCAGGTCAAACTTCCCAGCGTCAATATTATGGCCGACGCAAATTGGCTTGGCGACCGGTCGAAGACCAACACATTGGAAGAACCATTTCACCAGATTTTTGGGGTCGACTCCAAGAATATCGAAGACAATGCGAACTTAAAGAAAGAGAATGGAAACACGAATTCCAGCCTCGCATTGATCAACTAAAAGGTTTCCTAAAAGAAACTCCGGACTCAATACGCATTTTTGGGAAAATGACTAAAACACGTAGAGCCGAATTGACCCGCGAATTAGAAAAACTAGATACGCGCTTGGCAGAGTGGACTTCGCATTTAGAAAAAGAATTCGCCGAGTATGATCCCCAAACCAAGACCAATGTTGTTATTCAATACCAGCCCTTTACCAAAGAATTCTTCTGGGCATCCACGCGGAGAAGCGATTATGACCGCCGACGAAAAGACCGGCGAAGCGAAACCATTACGGAACCGCAAAAACCAGAGAATTAAAACAAACCACTTTTTCTGAAGCCCTAATCCGAAAACGCCGTCGCAGTAACGCCGCCATCCCACGAAAAACGCGGCCTGATTTTGGTTAACCACAACTGCTCAGTGTTGTCATCGAGAATAATCGCATATCCCTTGCCGCGCGGCATTTCCCGATACAAGCGGTCAAAATCCGAATGCAGGTAAGAGGGCCGCAATTCGCTTACGGCGGCGATGTCCGACTGCGCCGTCATCCGATGACTGATAAAAAGGTCGCACTGCGAAATCGCATCCGGATGAATCTTATTCGGACGCTGCGTTGCAAGAACAAGACCCAAACCCGGCTGCCTTCCAACGCGCACCCATTCCAACAACACGCCCAGTGCCACGTTTTCCTCGTCTTTGGGCATGAACATATGCGCCTCATCAATCAGCATCCAGATCAGCGGCATCTTGGATTCGCGGCCCGTTCCTTCAATGAGACTTGCTTCCTCTTTTTTCCGAAAAAGCATACGCTCTTCGAATAATTTTTTCCCCAGCAATGCCACAATAATATCGCGCGGACCGTCCATTCCAATCGCCTGACGGTAGGCCGAAACATCAATAATCGTGACCATACCCGGCTTCGCGATTTCGCGGAGCTTGGTTCCCTCTTTTTCAAACAATCCCCAGCGCTTGGCAGCCTCCAGGCGCCCCATCACAGCCTGACGCGTCACGAGATCCGATTCGGAGTCCTTCTTAACACTCTTGATTAAATCGTCAATTCCAAAATACGTCCCCAGTTTCTCCTTCACATCATCCACAATTCGTGAAAGCAAGACACCCTCTTTGTCCCGCCAGGACAACTTGAACAACGACAACCATTCTTCCGATTCGAGTTCACTGACCTTTAGTGAAAACGCGTCATCGACAGGAATATTGTTCTCCTTGTAAAACTTCAGGGTTCCGGCCGGAACCAAGACGCGCACATTCGAAGACTCCGGCTTCAAATCCCACTCCTCAAGCTCCGCTTTCTCACGCTTGTTCGGCACTTTAAGCGTCCAAAAAATTCCAACGGTATCAATCGCAATCACGCTGATGCGGCTCCGGACCTCCGCGGGCTGACGCGAGAATTCTTCGAGCATCACGGCCATGGTAAAGGATTTTCCGCCGCCGCGCTTGCCGCAAATCAGCATCATATGCGGTTCGGCAATATCCAAAAAGAGCTTTCTTCCAAGCACCGGATGCTCGCCACTTGACATTACGAGCTTTCCAATATACGCGGTTCCGCGGTCACCATACTTGGCCAACGCGGATTCGCTTCGACCCAGCACCGAGGTTTTTCCCGCAAAATCAAACGACTCGACATCCGGCATATCCGCACACTGCTACGAAAAACGGGTTTGGAATTATTAAACATGACTCTGGAGGAATTTCGAAACCTGAACTGACTACAATCTTCTTTGAGCCCATGACCAAGGCCTGCACTCGGAAAAACGCTTTAAAAACCGTTTCTTCATTTATTCACACAGATGGAAAAATTCGAAATTCCGGCTTTGGCACGAAGCATCGTCATTAAAGTACGCGCTGGTGAACCCCGCACACGCATCAGCGAAGAGACCGGCGTGGCTTACGGATCCATTTCCCAAATCGCGCGCCATCTCCAAGACTTCAGGTGGAACGAAAAAACCTTCTGGGGCGTCATTCACCAATTGGAAGAAAACAAACCCGTTTCTGAAATTGCGACACGCCATGGTTTACCTGAGAGAGAAGTTCAATCCTTTCGATGGACCCTTGAAAAGGTTTTGGACATGAGAGCCTTCCGCCCAAAAGGGGTGACGCAAGCAAGCACGCGATTAAAAGAAAAAAGAGCACAACCCAGAACCCCTTCGGCTCGAAAACCAAAAGCATCTGACGCTCCATTACCCCCCCAATCCCCAGAGGACACGCTTAATCAATTTGTCCGAACCGCGGTTGGAATCGTACAAATAAAACACGCTCAAAAAGAAACCGAAATGCACGATGGCACCCGCAGCCAAAAAGCCTTCGACGCCATGGCACTCTTAACCCGAAGAAAAATGGCACTTTATCAGCAACTCACGCCCGGCCTCCAAGCCAAAGCCGACGCGATTGAACGAAAAATCGGACACGGCTCCAGAGAAGACTTCTCACCCATCAAAATCCGACAAGAATTCAAACCGTACTTTCCCAAACGTCGCGTACGACCCAGACAATAGGACAAAATTCCTCGCCGAGTCCTAGTTCGCATCAACCAAAAATCTGATTTTTTTATTTAAAGAGCGATTCAATTCACAAGCAGAATTAAAGGGGGGTGGGAGCCGATTACTCGGCTCCCTTCATTTCCTTTTGCTGGGGAGCAAAAGGAGGGAGGTAAGGGGGGTTCAAATTAGCATTCAACGAACGGAGAGGTACATGACCTTTTTTCCGGACTGGATTTTTTTAAGGTATCCTTCCTTGTACAATTTATTCAAGCGCTGACAGGCCGCATTCAAACCCTTGTACCCAAGAGCGCTCCGCACGGTTTCCGCCGAAGCATTTCCTTTGTCATCAATCAAATTCAAAATCATCTGATCCTGCTCGGGTAACACTTCAAACCAGTTGTTCTTGAGTACCTGTTCTCCCGACGGCGAATGGGTGGCTGCGGGTGCGTGCGCATGGGTTTTCCACTCAAACATCAAGGCATCATACTTCTCGTTAATCTGGGAGAGAATCTTGTTGGATTGCTCGCGCTCCTGAATCAGTTTATAGAGCAAAGCCGATACAACCGCCGGATTCTGGCTGGCAGACATGATCTCCTGCAGATCCAGACTCATGGAATGAAATTCCGGTGAAATCTTTGCCACCACGGAATCGGCTTGTTTTTGCACTACCGAATCCGCTTGTTTTTGCAAGGCATCCGCACTTTGCTTCAAATCATGACTTTTCATACTCTATCATGATACAATCATGATATTTAAAAGGCTTTCTATGAGGAAAGCTTTGCACATAAAGGGTTTAGAATTTGCTTTTCAAACTCCCTTTTTGTGCAAGCGACCTTCCTGCACAGTTAAGGGTTTCTGGAACGCTCTACTTCAAGTGGTGCTCTTTTTTGAATTGCTCCAAAAACGCGGGCATTTGCTGGTAGAGCCACGCGTTTAACTCTAAAAAGGATTTTGCTTCGGTTTGAATGTAATCCACAATCCGAGTGAATTCCCGGTTCGCGTACCAGACCGGGACTTGGCTTCCGTCGCGGGGTTTTCCCGTAATCTTGTCCAGCCCTGAGCCCTTGAACTCGCCCTTGTTCATGATAATCCCAAAGGGCCGCAAGTCAATGAAAGGCTTGTTCAAAATATCCACCGGCGTCAAACTCAACAAGGGCATTCGCTCCTTCAAAAAATTATGCTCAAAATTCAGGTTATACCCCACGGGAACAAACGTGAACGCATACGGGTCCAGCACGCGCAAATCGTTCACAAACTTCTGCAAAATCTCCTTTTCAGTGGATTCCCATTCCTTTAAAATCACCAACTCGCCAATGGCCCTGCCCGAATGCCGGTCCAGCTCCTGATACTGAATCGTAATTACCTTGCAGGTCTTCGGGTCCAGCCCCGTGGTTTCAATGTCAAAATAATAATTGCCCATTCAGACTCATTAGAAACAAACGCCATTTTAATCATTGACTTCTTGCTCTCTTTGCAGATTAAAGAATTAGAATGCAAAAATCAATTCCATTTTTGTGTGTTTTCGGAGTTTTTTTGTGCAGAAAGGACTTTATGTGCAAAGCCGCGGATTCCGGATTGGCCAAAATCCTGTCTTTTAAATGATTCCTGCAAAAGATTAGTGTATGGCGCTTTCCGTCAAAAACCTTTCCATTTCCATTGGCAAAATAGAGATTCTGCTGGACGAAAGTGTTGGAATCGCGGACGGCTCCAAAGTGGGATTGATTGGCAGAAACGGCGTTGGAAAAACAACGTTTCTCAAGGCCATTTTGGGCCAAATTGATTACACGGGCCAGATTGCATTCACAGGCAAGGCCGCCCATTTTTCCCAGGATCTTGGTTTAGACCCAGACAAAACCGTGCGGGAAGTTCTCGGAGAAAACGCTGCAATCCACCATCAACAGGTGTTTGAAGAAGAACTGCAGGCAATTGAAAAAAAGCTAATGGATCCCGTTACGCACCAAAACAAAGACGGGCAAATAGAGAAACTAACCGAGCGCTACGTGGAACTACAGGCAAAGATTCTCGAACAACAAACAACGCGCCCCTCGAACAAAACAAAATCGGTCCTGCAAACACTCAAAGTCCCGCCATCCTGGCTTGACGCAACGATTGGATCGCTTTCGACGGGGCAACGCGCGATTGTTGCCTTGGCCCAGATTTTGTCGTCTGACGCGGATTTTTTGCTTTTGGACGAGCCAACCAATCACCTTGATTTCAAACGCCTTGATATCTTGGAAAACTATTTGCGCAACTTTAAAGGAACCGTGCTCCTGGTCACGCACGACCGGTATTTTTTGGATCGCGTGTGCGACACGATCTTAAAAATCGAAAACGGAAAATGGATCAAGTACAACACCAATTATTCCGGGTACGTGAAAGCGCGCGAAGCCACTTTTGAAGCCCAAAAAACAGCGTACGAACACGAAAACAGGTACATTGCGATTCAAAAAGACAAGATTGCGCGCCTTGGAAAAAGCCCCCAAAAAGTCAACCAAGGAAAATACCGCGAAAAAATGCTCGAACAACGCGAAACACTCGAAAAACCAGACATGGACCAATCAAACTTCAGAACCCACTTTGACGCGTCCCCGATTTCTGCAAGTCTGGTATTGGAACTGCGGGACCTAAGCGTTGGATACAACCAACCATTAATTTCTCACATCGATCTTACGGTAGGTGCCGGGCAGCGAATCGTTTTAATCGGAGAAAACGGAACCGGCAAAAGCACGCTATTCAAAACCATTGAAGGACGCGTTCCCGCGCTTTCAGGCGCAGTGATTCCGGATTCACAGACCAAAATCGGCTATGCCGACCAGGAACTCAAAGACCTCTCAAGTGACGCCACATTGTATGACGAAATCCATTTCATGCTCAAAGACATGGCTAAAACGCGCCAACACCTGTCCATGGTGGGGTTTATCGCCGACGAAGAAGTATTCAAACCCATTTCAAGGCTATCCATGGGGGAAAAGTCACGCCTCAATCTGCTCAAAATCCTCATCGAAAAACCAAACCTCTTGCTTTTAGACGAACCCACCAACCATCTGGACATTGACGCGCGCGAAATCATCGAAAAAGCATTCCTCCATTACGACGGCGCTATTCTGGCAGTTTCCCACGACCGCTACTTTATTGAAAAAATCGCACAACGAATCCTTAAAGTCAGCGACAAAACCATCAAAGAACTGACCGTGAAAAAATAACAAAAATTTACAATTAGTTCTCTTCTTTCGCCCCGACTTTGAACAAAAAGAGGTTTAAAACTTGGATTTTCAATTCCCCCACACATTCTTCCCGAACATTTGCGTTTGCGCGGGTTCTTTTCCTTATTAAGGAGATTGCCATACTATGTTTGTATGGATAACAAGATTTATTTGACGAGGCGAAACGAGGAACTAGTTGCAACCGAGGACGATATTAAACTCTTTGAAAAATCCGCACTATTTGAATTCGCCAAAGGAAACGACGTTTACATTATTGAAAAATTTCCCATCAAGTTTTTCGGCCACGCAACCAAAATCCGGCTCCAAAAAGTGTCGGTACCGGTTTCGAGTTTGTCCGAAGAATCCAATTCACGGCTATTCAAGGTTGTTTCCGCGCACAGCATTTACGAATAGGGAATTTCTTTTGCCTGCTTGGTAAAAACCCAAAACGAAAAATATACTCCTACTTTTTTCTTTCTTTTCACTTATTTTTCGAAATTAAAATAAAAAAAATGGTTTCTTCATTCACTTGGAAGCGTTTTCAAATTTTGGACACGACGAATGATACGCATCCGTGTGAACCCAAAACAAGGTGCACGTGGAACCGCATCGAAACGCCTTGCAATCCCCGCACTTCACAACAACACATTCCAGAGCGGAATAATCCAAAGACGAAACCGCAACACGAAAAACGCGAAAAAAACAGTTTGCACGAAAGAAAACGGAGTTTTGGCGATTCGCTTTCAAAAACAACAACGCGGAAGCATAAAAACCTTTTGCCTGCACACAAAAAGCCAAACGCAATGCAAGCGCTTTTAATCTGATTCCCCGGCAAATGCCTTCAGAAGCAAACTCGCAATTCACCATCGCCACGATTTGCTTCAAAGAGGGGGGATAATGTGAACAAAATATACAGTTTGATCCTAATCGCTATTTTTTTCGTTTCAATCCTTAGCGCACCCGTCATGGCCAGCCATTCAAGTTCCAACCGGCGCATGATTAACATCGGCGGCGAAAACTACCTCCAAGTCCGCGGCGTGGACCGGCCCCACGGCTACACGAATTACACTTCCTGGCCCGGGTACACGAGCTATGTGCACAACAACTGCTACCACGTGCACGGCGAATACAAAAAAATAAGTTCGGGTACCGGAAGAGAATACTACTCCAAAAGCGTTTCGATTCCGCTCTACTGCAAAGGCGCCACCAGATTCATTTCCAAAGCCTTTCGATACGCGGCCGGCGAACTCGAAATCAGCGCGTGGAAGTTCCTCAAAATCGGCGGAGTTCTCACAGTCATCATCACCCAAATTCCAAGCGTGGGCGGCCCCTACGAAGTCTGCGAGGAAAGCAACCAAACCAACTCAACGTACTGCTACTGGCGGCAATAATACAACAAGCACGCGCGAAAACCGCGTGCATTCCTTTTTTTATTTTTTCAGTTTTTTTTGACGCTCTCGGACCGCGTTGGATTATTGTTCACGTACCTGACATGCGGATAGGCAATCTCGTACTCGGTCCGGGTTGCTGCCTTATCCAAAAACCGCTCTTCAATCTGGCTTCGCATGTACGTCAAGTCCTTGTACGTGGTCAGATAGCGGACGCGGACCTGAATCCACGAGTCCTGCACGGTAATCCGCGGTTCGGTCCTGGACACGTTGTCAATCGAAACTTTTTGATTCGAGTTTTTTCCGTTTTGACGCAGCCCCAGGCGGTTTCCCAGTTTTTCAATCGCAAGCTTCTCCAAAAACCCGGCTTCCTCTCGCTTCAAATCAAACACGTTTTCTTTCACAACCTCTTCGGCAATGATCCGAAGGTCGGACAACGCGAGTTTCCAGTTGCTTTCAAACGAAATCGACATTCGCACCTCATCTGAAATCCAGTGGTCCTTTGCACTGTAATTGCCAACCGAACTGGTCAAGACAAATTCATTCGGAAAATTTACGATTTTGCCCCAGATGCGCTCGTTTTCACCGCGCTGGGTGCGAAGCGTGGTAAACATCAGCTGAATATCCGTGACTTCGCCTTCCACAGCCCCGACCTGAATAAAATCCCCGATTGCAAACGGCTTGTTCACGATAATCACGAGCCACCCCACGATGTTCATAATGGGTTTCTGCAATGCCAGCGCCAGAGCAGCCCCAATCAGCCCAATGGATGCAATAAGGCCCTCAAACCCGCGAAAAATCATGGCCAGGAGCACGATCAGAATAAGCGCCCAAACCGAAAACCGGTAAATCTTGACCAACAACAGGATTTCCTTTTTGTTCTTGGTTTCCTCCAAGTGCTCGCGGATAATCGCATCCGTAAAAAACAAAAACAACCAGGTGCACACGACCGCCAGCAACAACTGGATAAGCTGGCTTAACCGAACTAAAAGCTCCTGAACCTGCGGACCAAATGCCCCAAACTGCGGTGTAATGAACACCGACCAGTAAAAAATCAGAAAAAGAAGGATTCCGATGTACAACGCAAGGTAAATCCCAAACCCAATCACGCGCTTGTGCTGTTCGCTTTGAATAACCATGAAAATCCCGTTAAACCCGTGAATCGTTTACCCGCGCAGCGAAAGCAAAACTTTTTTGCATTATTTTCGATGCGCTCACTATTTGAGACAATTCTTCTATAAAAAGATTCTGGATACGCAAACCAAACCGGACGATTGGATAAACAGAAATCTTCGAATGACACATGCACAGGAAAGTTTTTTTCCTGTCCGCGAAAAAGAAGCGAACGCACAGAAAAAGAAAAACGGGTCATTGCGTTCAAAGAAAAAAACGAACAATGCACTTTAGCTCAAGTACTTCAGCGTGTTCTCAAAGATTCCCTTGGTGGCACCGGGATCATAGTTAAAGTAAATCACTTTGCCGATTCCAAACCAGGTTTTTTCAACGACTGCCGGATACCAGGCTGGCGTGGTCACGTTCTGAATGTACGCGACCTGGTTTCCAACCGGTGTTACATTAAAGGTTTCCAAAAACAACACCGCATCGGGTTCTGCCGGAGCCACTTCGATTCCTTCCATGATTTTATGCTTAAAATCCTGCTGGAAAATCTTGGCGGTCACATGCACGGCGCGCGTACAAGTTGCCACAAAATCCTTTTCGTAATTGCATTCGACCGGCATGATGTCGCCAAAGGTGGCTTTCCATCCAATCACGTCCGACGCGCCATCGCGGTAAATCCCCGAATCCTTGACGACAATCAGTTTGCCGCCGGTTTTAACCCATTCTTGAACGGCATCGCCCAATACGCGCGGAACGGATTTATCGGCCGAGCGCGACTGGTCCAATAACACAATTTTGTATTGAGAGAGTTGGTCTTTGGGTGAAACCGCCAAGGATCTCGCATCGCGAATCGTGTAACGCACCAAGTCGCGGTCTTCATCCAGAATCGCACGGAGCGTGGGGCTTGGTTCCCCAATAACCAGCATGCGCACGGGTTCATTTCCCACGCCGGGTATGGGTAAGTCAAAAAAACCAAACTTGGCGCCCGCATACACGGCAATCACCAAGACAATAATGAGCGGAACCAATCCTTCAATATTCGAAATGCGGCTTCGGATTCCGTTTGACGGCAAATAATCATCCGCTGCTCCGCCGCCCCCGCCGCCTGCGCCACCCTGCTCCGGATACATAGTAATTCACCAACTCCAATTACGATGTTAATGGTAGTTTTAGTGTCTTGTTTTCTTTAAATATCTATTGCTTAACACAAGACACCAAATAGAATGGATTTTTTATATATAAACCTATCTTCAATTGGACTGCATCGCGAAAGCGAATCAATTAGTACCATCGACGGGTTGTTAGAAATTTAATTTCTCTTGCTCGTTTTTCGGCAGCTAGTTTTGCTTTTCTTTTTCCTTTGGTCACAATCCCAGCAATCGGTTGGCTTCGTGCATTCCGAAACAAAAGCTCCAGTGACATTCTTCCGCGAGGAAAATATAGGTTTCCACCGGTTTCAAAATCCGAGGCTGCTCCACGATTGAAAGGACGAATCGCATCGGCAATGACTTTCCTTAAATTCGTATCAGACCGAACAGTGACCAATCCCTCTTTTTGCATTCGCTGGATTAAACGAATCCAACCGATTCCCAAATGCTGGGCGCGCACCAAACGGTTGATGAGCAGGGGGGGTTGAACGGGTTTGGCTGGACCGGATCTGCCTGGCGGATTCAATACTCTTGCGTGTCGTTTCAATGCTTGAATCTCCTCTCGCACCGCTTTGCTTTTACGATAACGCCAATTGTTTTGAGTTCGCCGATCCAAGCGCTTTTGCTTCTTTGCGGCTTTTTTGAGGAGCCGCTTGGCTTCCGCGGTACGCCGAACCGATTTGTAGGGGGGATTTCGAAGTTCACCCAAGAGCCGGTCTCGCCGTGGCTTTGGCCGCAGCGTTCGAGCCGGTAGTTTTCCTCGAATTGGACGCGCCATGACAAACACCAATAGTCTACTTAATCATTCCAAAATACAGGTTTTCCAGGATCGTGTAATACTTTTCCGGCAAGTCATCGGCCACAAACTGCTCCGGCGGCACCGCGTAATACGCAACGCGCTCGCCCACACCGCTCGTTTGAATTACGGGAAAGGTTTTCCCCAGCTCCACGCCGGCAGAAGTAATCAGATTGCTTTCCCAGTCCAGCGACAGCACGCGCGTACTGGATGAACCGTCAATCGGTTTCACAATTGCAAAATCGCCGCGGAGCACAAGCCCCTCGCGCAAGCCATACACCAAGCGGTGCGATCGGTCCGGTTCGACGCGCAGCAACCCCTGCCAGGGCCTGCTGACCGAGCACGGCCGCACCTTGCAAAAATTATCCACATACCCGACCGACAAAAACTCGTCAAACGCGACAATGCGGTCAAACTCTTTGCGGCGCCAAGGATTCAAGGCCAAATGATCGTTGGTATCCTGATTCGGGTCCTCATCCGCGTACAATAACTGGTCACCCGCATCCAATTCGGTTCCCGCGTCCCCCGTCCAAACCAGCCGTCCCCCGCCATTCACATACTCCATAAACATCTTGAGTTTGCCCGTGCTCATTTTACGCGCGCGCTCAACAATCACCAAGTCGTACGATTTGATGTTTCCAAGGTTCACTAAGTCCAGCCGCGAAATCGCAGGCTTCACGCCCACATGCTGCGGATTCGAAAGCTCGCGCTGCAACAAATCCGGGTCGCCCATGCCCCCAAGGCCCTCCACAATCAAAACCCGCGGCGTTCCACCGCGCACCATCAGCCAATAGGCATCGCACCAACCCGGCACCACGCTGCAGCGAAGCACCCCCGTCCAGGTCAAGGCAAAAAGAAGCCCTGCCGCCAATGCCACCAGCACGATGACATGAAACACGTCCTTGCTGGTTTGACGGTAATCCATTGAAAGTCATTCTCCGAGGCTATACCTTTTTATGGTTTTCAATATATTAAATCCTACAGTATGGTCAAGTTACAGCAAACCAAAGGCATATCCAACCCCAGTTCGAGTTTAGGCATCATGCGGTTCTTTGACGTCGAAAGCGGGGGGCCCAAACTGACACCCCAACTGGTGGTCGGGATCACGATTGTATTTTTAATCGCCGCCATTGCACTTCGCTTTGTATTCGGCGCGTAAAAAAAACAATGCGTATTAATTCGGAAAAACAGAAAAATACAATTCGGGTTCAAGAAACTTCTACTGAACCCATTTACTTTTTTACTTCTTGTTTAATTCAAAGAAAAAACTTCTTTTCAGTAACGGCGCCATTTCACCTTTTGCGGAAACGATTTTGACCCGCGCTTCTTTTTCAAGCTGCTTTCCGAATTTTTTCAAAAACAAATCATCCGAACACACGATCGCGAGTACTGCTGTTTCCGCGGGTGACAACCCCGCTTTTTTGCGCTCTTCCTGTACGCGGCGGCGAAGCTCCAAAAACTCCCATTCTTCTTCAAGCGCTGCATCCGAACTCGTGTCCAAAAAAATTGAACAATCTGCCGTTTCTTTGGAAACAAAGATTCCTCTCGGAAGCGTTTTCGATTCGGATACTTTCTTGACATTGCATTGGGTCGAAAGAACGGATATTACTTTTGAAAATTCGTTTCCCGATTTGGTGACTACCACGAGTTCGCGCAAGGGCCAGCGGAGCTTTTTCCCGCTTGACTCGCGAAGCGAGAGCACGGTTTGAACTACAACAAGTGCCTTTTCAAACGAAGACTCCAGTTTGGAATCGATTTTTTTCGCGTCACACACTGGAAACGAAACCAGGTGAATGCTTTCCGGGATTTTTGCTTTGCGCGCATGCAGGTAAAAATGATCCGACACATGCGGCACCACGGGCGCAAGCAACCGGAGCACCGAGAACAATGCAAACCCCAGCACTTCGGACACCTGCTTTGCGCCCGCATCCTTGGCGCGCTCGCGCACCAGCTTAATGTACGTCCGCGAAACATCCGATACTACAAAGGACTCGATGGCATTCAGGGCGCGGAAAAACTCCAGGGATTCAAACGCATCCGTACACTCGCGCACCAATGCGTTCGTTCTGCTTACCAGCCAGACATCCTCCACCGCCGAAAGCTTGGAAGGTGCCTGCTCACACGTTTTCCAGTCCAGTTCGGAAAACAGCGTAACAAAGTTGTAACTGTTGGAAAGAATCGAAAAAAACTTGTGAATCGAATCAAACGCATCCCAGTCAAAAATGAAATCGTCGCCCTTGGATTCGCGTGCCAAATAATAGCGCAGGTAATCGCGCGAAAACTTTTCCACTACTTCCATCGGGCTTGTGATGTTTCCAAGCGACTTGCTCATCTTCTTTTTGCCTAAGTCAAGCACCAAGCCATGCACGGAAACGGCTTCAAAAGATTTTTTTCCAAACACGATTTCGGAGCAAATCAACTGGCTGTTCCACCAGCCGCGGAACTGGTCTGTCCCTTCAATGTTTAAGTCCGCAGGCCAAAAGCGCTTGAAAAGATCCGATTTTTCCGGGTACTGCAGCGCCGCCCAGGAACTCACGCCCGAATCAAACCAGACATCCAGCACAAACGGTACGCGGCGCGAAACACCCCCGCATTTGCATGAAATCGTAACCGCGTCCACATAGGGCTTATGCAGATCCAGGCCATTTGGAATTTTCGCATGCGCTGCCAGCTCTTTTAGACTCCCGACCACGGTTCGCTTTTCGCATTTTTCACACACCCAGATTGGAAGCGGAGTTCCCCAATAGCGGCTGCGCGAAACCGGCCAGTCGCCGATCCCTTCCAGCCAATTCTGCATTCGCGCCTGCATTCGTTTCGGCACCCACGTCACCGAAGCATTTTCTTTTAGCAGCGCGGGCTGGATTTTTGAAATTTTAAAAAACCATTGCGGAATCGACATCATCAATAAGGGTGTCTTGTCGCGCCAGCACACGGGATAATCATGCGTATACGCATGCGAATACACCAGCGCATTCGCGTCTTTTAAATCCGAAATAATTTCCGCATCCACTGCGCGCGCTTTTTTGCCCGCGTACTTTCCGGCTTCGGGCTTTAACGAACCATCGAGCGCCACGGGCGACACCGCCGGAAGACCGGCTCTTGAACCCGCGTCAAAATCCTCTTTTCCATGGCCCGGCGCGCAATGCACCAAACCCGTTCCGTCTTCGAGGTGCACATAGCGCTCGGACAAAATCACACGATACGCGTTTTCCAATACTCCCAGTTTCAAATGCGGTGTCAATGGGTTTTCGTATTGCACGCCATCCAGTTCTTTTCCATCGAATTCCCGCGTTACCGAATAGCCTGCTTCCAGTGCATCCATCAGGGGCTGGCAGCGCTCCTTGGCCACAATCCAGGTCTCGGTTCCAACGCTTACTTCCACGTAACGGAATTTGGGGTGCACCATGACACCCGTATTGGCGGGAAGCGTCCAAGGCGTGGTCGTCCAAATCACCAAAAACGTATTCGGTTTTCCGCTTACTTTGAATTTCACATACACCGAAGCATCGGTTTGCTTCGTGTACTCAATTTCATTAAACGACACCGCGGTTTCACAACTGGGGCACACATGCACCGGATAGAGCCCCAAATGAAGCAAGCCTTTTTCATCCGCTTTTTTAAACGTCCACCAGACCGCTTCAATGTACTCGTTCTGAAACGTAATGTACGGATTCTCCCAGTCCATCCAGACGCCGAGGTCCTCAAACTGCTCGTTCATCAATGGAATGTACTGCGAGGCATACGCCTTGCATTCGCGCACGAATTTTTCAACGCCGAATTTTTCAATATCCGTCTTGGATGAAAACCCCAGTTTTTGCTCGACTTTTTTTTCAATCGGAACGCCATGCGTGTCATAGCCGGGACGGTCAAACACATCAAACCCCTGCGCACGCTTGAAACGCATCGCGACATCCTTAAGCGTCTTGTTCAAAGCGGTTCCCATGTGAATGGCACCCGTCGCATAGGGCGGGCCATCCATCAAATAAAATTTTTTTTTCGAAGACGCATTCTGATGCCGCGCTTTGAAAGAAATATTATTCTCTTTCCAGTACGCAATCACAGCGTCTTCGGCGACCTTTGAAAACAGGGATAGAGGTTTCTTTTCCATGTAGGACACATTCAAACTTTATTTTTTAAATCGGCGCGGTAGTGCCATTGCGTACATATTTGACTGCAGGCACACAGTCTGCCGAAAACCGTGCAGGCCCACCGAAGGTGGTCCGTGCTGGAGCCGCGACGCCATTCCGTAGGCGTAATCCGGCGATAAGGGGTTCCGCAGGAACCCCGTGCGGTGCAGCCGGACGCAAACGGCTCCGCGCACATGCGGCTGTGGACAAGGCGGGATTTGAACCCGCGACCTTTGGCTTATAAGACCAATGCTCTAAACCAGGCTGAGCTACTCGTCCCAAATAAATACACGTTTTCGCCAGCCTTTTTTGAAAAGGCTGAGCTACTCGTCCCAGCGCCATTCGGTAGGCGCGATCCCGCGGAAGGTACCTTCGGTACCCCTGCTTGCGTGCGTTATTCCACAAACAAAAAAAACGCGCACCTAAAAAAGAATTAAAGAAATTGGGTGAGTTGGAATTTGAAAAGAAGCGGGTCTTGCGACCGGGAAAAAAATCAGAAAGCGGAGTATTTGCGTATTTCTAAATCCCTTCTTGGAGTCATATCAAATACCACTCAAAAACGGTTTTTAAAACTTGGTTTAAGGGTTTTTCCCCCAAAACCCAACCACAGTTACTCGTCATAGCCGTCAGAGCGCGAACCGCGCGAACCGCGCGACCGGTCGGAAAACCGGTTCTGGGGCCGCGGCGCATTAAACTCCTTTTCACTCACGTTATTGGAGTCATTCACATCTTCAACGGCCTCCGCGTCTTCTGCCGAACCATTCCGGCCCAGATTCAAGCGAAGCGAACGCTGGAAAAGCGAAGTATACGCGTTCAGAACCCGATACGATTTACCCACTTCCAGGCGGTCAATCGCATCATCCCACAAGGTCAATAACACGGTTCCGGAAGCATCCCCCACCAGCGCTTCCGTCACACGATGCGAAACACCATCTTCCTTAGAAACAACTTCCCGAATCTCATTCTTCGACAACACCCGCACCACCAGGTCCACACGCCGCACAAACGGCTTCAACTCACTTACTTTCATACTACATCCTCCGTGAAACAAAAACTCCGATATCCCCCGCTAAAGTCGAATAGCGCGAAAAGCATATTAAAAACACTAAAAAAAGAATAAAAAACCGGCAGGTTTACTTGCCGATCTCTTTTTTGAGGTCGCCGGCCAATTGTATGATGTCTTTCTTGAAAGCCAAGGCAAACACGATCCCCGCCATGATTGCCACTGCGACCACGAGCACCGTGAAACCCACAATGAAGGCATCGGACAAAATTCGCGTATCCACACCGACGGTTCGAAGCGACATGACCACTCCCGCATACATTACGAGCACTTCCACAATAATGGCAATGGTTCGCTTGTAGCGGTAATCGGTGGCTTCAATGACATTGCGCATATAGCGCGCCACAAGCAAGGTACCGATCAGGATAATCAAGGCCGCAAGCAGCGAATTCACAAACCCGACCAAAAACTCGGCAAAGGTATGAAGCACGCGCATCTGAATCAGAGCCAGCGACTGCGCCAAAAAAACAATAATCACATACCACTTCGCAAAGCTGCCCAAGATGGATGCCAAGTGATGATTTCCAATGGCTTCCTTGAGCTTTTTTTCATGCAGCCATTCGTCAATCTGCGTACTCATCAACAAGTGTTCAACTGCCTGCTTGACATATTTTCCAATAAAAATTCCAACGCTTAACAATACGGCAGCACCGATTAATCCCGGAATCACGCGAATAAAATCGTTCACAATATACTTTGCAGCGGAAACCAAACTGTTGCCCACAGCCGTCAAAAACTCCGCAATAAACTCTCCCGCCATCTCCAAAATCACCTAGTATGTAGAATCCATTTCGCGTATTTAAACCTGCAGGTTATCCACAACAAAAAAAGAGATTAAAGAAAAACAGTTTTAGAAAAAGCGATTGCCTAAAGGCCATTAATCCACGAACAATTTACAAGCACATAAGCAATTTGACAAAAAAAGAATGAAACCGATGGGCCATGAAAGCGATCCATCGGTACGCGATTTAGAAACAGCGCAATTACATCTCCATTCCGTCCATGCCGCCGCCGGGTGGCATGGGAGGTCCGCGCGACTTCGAGCTCCCCGCAATGATGTCGTCGATTCGCAAAATCATTTCCGCCACTTCCGATGCGGAGGTCACGGCTTGGATTTTAATCGCAAGCGGTTCAATGACTTTGCGCGTTTCCATGTTCACGATCTTGGATTCGTACACATCGACTCCAAACGCAGAACCGTTTTTTTCGGTGTGCTTGCTTCGAAGCGCCACGAGCGTATCAATCGGATCCATGCCCGCGCTCTCAGCGAGTGTCCGCGGAATAATTTCCAATGCATCCGCAAAGGCTTCAATCGCCAATTGTTCGCGCCCGCCAATCGTTTTGGAAAATTCGCGCAGCTTATGGGCCACTTCCATTTCAGCGGCGCCACCGCCGACCACGAATTTTCCCATGCGAATCGAACTAGCCACGGAACCAATCGCATCGTGCACCGCGCGCTCGGCTTCGTCCACCACATGTTCGCTTCCACCGCGCACAAGCAGTGACACCGATTTGGGGTTCTTGCAGTCAAACACAAACACCATATTGTCGCCTGCAATCTTTCGCTCTTCCACGATCCCCGCATAGCCGAGATCCTTGGAAGTCAAGTCCTTTAAGCGCGAAACAACCTTGGCACCCGTGGCTTTGGCGAGTGCATCCATATCGCTTTTTTTCACGCGCCGCACGGCCGCAATTCCTTCCTTGGCCAAAAAGTGCTGCGCCAAATCATCAATTCCCTTCTGGCACATCACGACATTCGCGCCGCTGGCTTTTAACTGGTCCACCATCTGGCGAAGCATTCCCTCTTCCTGATCCAAAAAGGCCTGCAGCTGGTCCGGCGAATTGATTTCAATCTTGGCATCGTTTTCGGGCTCCTTGATTTCAAGCGCCATGTCCACGAGCGCAATCTTTGCTTTTTCAATCCGCTTGGGCATCCCCGAGTGAACAATCTCTTTGTCCACCACGACGCCTTTGATCAGTTCGGAATTTGCAAGAGACGCACCCACTTTCTTTTCGAGTTTAATCTGATCCAAATCCACAATCGTTTTGCCATCTTCTTCAACAGCGACCTGCTTGACCGCCGTGACGACCAGTTCGCCCAGCGACTCCGCACCCTCAGAAGATTTTCCCGTCATGGCCGTCATCGCGATTTCTTGTAACAACGCGGTGTCTTTGATTGTAATGCTTCGCGCGGTTTTCTCATACTCTTCTTTCGCTTTTTTAGCCGCAATCCGGTATCCTTTGATAATCACTGAAGAATGAATCTCATCATCGAGAAGCTTTTCGGCTTTTTCAAGCAAAGTCCCCGCAAGAACAGTCGCGGTGGTGGTCCCGTCACCCACTTCATCATCCTGTGTTTTGGCCACTTCCACCATCATTTTTCCGGCCGGATGCTCAATACTCATTTCCTGCAAAATCGTGGCACCGTCATTTGAAATCGTGACGTCGCCCAGTTCATCGACAATCATCTTGTCCATGCCCTTGGGACCCAAGGTCGAACGCACCGCGTTCGCCACTGCTTTGGCCACCAGAATATTAATCCGCTGCGCATCGCGCCCGCGCGTGCGCTTGGCGCCTTCGCCTAAAAAAACAACCTGCTGATTATTCGGATCTACTGCCATTCTCCAAAACCTCCAAGAAATGACTCAAAAAACGCAATCAGCGGCATTGCCAGCCGCCAATGAATTATTCAGTATGCAAATACAGGCAAAAAAACGTTAAAAAGCCTTCAGTTACAGACCCTGCTAAATCCTCGATTTGGTGGCTTCAACAGTCTATTTTCCGGGTCTTTGCGGTTTTTGCGAAATGCAAGACCGCTTTGACAGCAAATTGCACATTTACTTTCTTCGCTTTAACTGCTTGATTCCGACCCTGACTTTTCGCGCGGTGCGCTTGAGGAACTTCGGATTCGTTAATTCAAACGGAACAAAGGATTGCCGGCGCTTGCGACCGCTTAACTGCGCTGAAATCGAAAACAGTTTTCCCTGCTTTCTGTAATGCGCCATGACGGAACGCTCGCTTTGCAGGAATTCACCTTCGCGGCGCTGAATTGATTCCTTGCTTTCGCGACGACGCCGCAATTGCCGACGCGAACTCACGGACAACGGAACCTTCAATTCGATCACGCTGCCCATACGAAAACCAGCATCCTCCAAAAATGATTCAAACGCCGGGATGTCTTCGGGCTTACGTGGAAACCTGTCGATAATAAAACCGTTCGAAAATTTCTTCGGGTTTTTTCCGATCACGCGGTCCAAAAAATCAAGACTATATTCTCCCGGAAAATACTTTCCTTTTTTGATAAATTCATGCACGATAAACCAAGCAGTCGCATCTCCACCCTGGTAAAGACGGCGGATTTCGTTTCCCAATTCAATCACAGGCAATCCCGTTGCACGCAGTACAAACGAAGCGGACTCGGTTTTACCCGCGCCGCCGCGACCCAGCAACACAAACACCTTTGGTGTTACAGCCATGCGGACTATGAAAACAAAGAAAGGGTTAAATTCCGTTCTTTTATACTTCATAGCAGGTGAATTCCCAATTATGACGAAAGCCAAAAAAGAATCCAAAAGCAAAGAAAGCAAGGAATTCGATGACTGCGCGGACTGCGAATGCGACCACCACTCCGAAAGCTCCGACTGCTGCGGAAATGAGGAATGCGCATGCGACAATCACTCCGAAAGCGACTGCGGACCCAATTGCGAAAGATATGAAATAACCGAATCCACGCTCCAGCGCGCGGCCAACGAAGTGTATCTTAAACTCTTCATGGAAGCCTGCGAAAAAGAATGGAAAAAAACATTTTCAAAACAAATCCAAAAACAAGCACGCGACGCGGTTAACGCGGAACGCGCCGCCATGAAAAAATAAAAAAAATTCTTAAAAGCGATTAGTTGCTTTTAAGACCCTTATTTCTTTTTTAGCCGATCACGCCTTTGGTTCCACGCCGAAGAATCTGAAGCGTTGAATACAGAAACCCAAATGCGACAATCAGATACGCAAGAACTCCGATAAACCACGCAATGCCAATGCTGCTGTTTAACCCGATGACAAAAACCAAAAACAACACAACCACCATTTCTTTTGAAATCATCAGCGGAACCCCCGCAAACACCAAGAGTGAAATCAGCACCATCTGAGTGAACATGAACGGCCACTGCGGCGAATGAAAAAAACTCGAAGACACGCCCTGCGCAAGCCAAAGCACGAAAAACATTCCCAGTACAATCAGCAAAAACCGAAAACGAGAGGAATTATCGGGCTGTGCCAAAAACTGGACTACAATCGCTGCGTATAACAAATACTGCACAATCTGAAGCGCAATTCCCGCAAATTCCACGAGATCCATGAATGCCTATACCAACTTAGTCCCTATTAAAGAATTCTCCCGCCGCAAAACCCCCTACACCACGGGTTTTTGAAATGCACAAAGCGCAGGCGGTTTCAAAAAAAAGCCCCTCGGCTTTTTCCTATTCAAAAAAAGGCATTTAAATAAACAAACCGACCTTTTCTGAACAAAATAAATCCAATGAGGAGGATCAATATGAACAATCAAAACCTTATGTTGGCGGCACTCGCCTTAGCCATGGTACTTGTAGCCGGCTTTATTACTTTTTTCCCAAACCCCGCTACAAGCAACACTACGGATAACCTCGTGCTTGCCAACCTGCCCGGAACCTACACATCCGGAATTAACGCGCAAAGCGAATCCCGAACTGCAAACCCAAGTGGCTTAAACACCGACGCGATTTACTTTGCCACGGACGACGCAACCGGAAAACGCCTCTTATCCGTGAGTGGCATGATCACCAAAACCGTTTCGCCCGACCAAGCCGTTATCGTACTCGCGGTTGAAACGCTTGATTCAAGCGCAAAAGAAAGCCAAGCCGAAAACGCACGCGTTTCCACCGCAGTAATCAACGCCCTCAAAACAGCCGGCGTACCCGACAACCAAATCAAAACCGTGGGGTACACGCTCTACGAACAATTCCAGTGGAACGAAACAACCCGCAAAAGCGAATCAACCGGCTACCAAACCAGCCACCGCATCCAAGTCACGCTAACCGACCTGGACAGCGTGGGTGAAGTCGTGGACGCCGCGGCGCAAGCAGGCTCCAACCGCGTTGAACAAGTCAGTTTCTCACTTTCGAACGCTGCACAGGAAGAACTCCGAACCGAAGCACTGGCGGAAGCCGCTCAAAACGCGCGCGCGAAAGCCAACAGCATTGCCACCGGACTCGGCATAACACTCGGACAAGTGTATAGTGCCAGCGAAAACTCGAACTACGCCACCCCCTATTATTACAGAGGATTCGAGTCCTTGTCCGCAGACGCAGGTTCGCCCGCTCCCACGACACCGATCACGGCCGGAGACGTTGAATTCTCGGCCACGGTCAGTGTCCAATTCGAAATCGCGTAAAACCAAAATGGTGCTTGGGGAAATCCCCCAACGCCGATTTTTTTATTTCATAAATCTCTCAAAATTTTTGCAGTTGGCTTAGAAAATTTAGTGATTCCAAATGTTTCTTTTAAAGGGTTTGTTTTTCCGAAATTCATTTTCTTTCGCTTTTGTTTTGCTTTCTTTTCCATTTTTTCTTTTCGCTTGATCGCACGGTACATCCGCCAAAGTTCACGCCGGTTCCTGATTTTCACTTTCCCGAAAATATGCGGGTTGCGCCGATGCACTTTCGCATGCGCACTTGCGAGGCTGTCGTTCATTGAAAAAAGACCCTGTCTTTGCGCCAACTGCGACAAAAAAACGGCGTCCCACAGCAAGTCCCCGATTTCGTCGCGCAATTCTACCCAATCCTTTTTGCGGATCGCGGAGCGGATCTCACGCGCCTCTTCCAGAATGAATTTCGAAAATGAAGAAAGCGTCTGCTCCTGATGCCACTCGCTTTTTTCAAGCATTGTGCCAGAAAGATTTTGCAAGTCCTGCAGATTCTTTTTTCGCGTCATCTACGAACGATAATAAAGCAAAAACTGAATTTTAATCCTTTTCGGTATTCAAACTAGGCATGGAATCGCGCACTCCCCCCAAAGCCCTTTCTTCGCATCACCCGCATTCCAACGGAGGATTCATCGGCGAAATGGTCTACGGGGCCCTGGATGGCATGGTCACGACCTTTGCAGTGGTTGCCGGCGTCGCCGGCGCTGCACTCTCTTCAGACATTATTCTCATCCTCGGATTTGCCAATTTACTCGGCGACGGCGTCTCCATGGCCGCGGGCGCCTACCTGTCTGAAAAATCAAAACAGGACGCCTATTTGAGAGAACGAAAAAAAGAAGAAGCCGAAATCACCCAAAACCCGGAAACCGAAAAAGAGGAACTTCGAAATGCATTTCGAGCCAAGGGGTTTTCCGGCGAAGAACTCGATGCAGTCGTCAACGCCATTGCCAAGCACAAAGAAGCATGGGCCGACACCGTACTCTCACGCGAAACCAACGGGTCAGCCACACCCAAGCGGCCGCTTCAATCGGCGGCCTATACGTTTGCCGCGTTTGTAATCGCCGGATTCATCCCGCTGCTGGCCTTTGTGCTGGCCCTCTTTATTCCATTCTTTGCCGCGCACAAATTCGAAAGCGCGGTGATTCTCACAGGGCTCGCGATTTTTGGCGTGGGGTCGCTTCGCTCGCTGGTCATCCAGAAAAAATGGTTCATGGCCGGGCTCGAAATGCTCCTTGTCGGAGGAGCAGCCGCACTGGTCGCATTTGGAATCGGAACGCTTATCGGTGGACTGATTTAAAAAAAATTCAATTCACCAGGTCTTTTTCTTTCAAAAACTCAAATGTGACACGTGCTCAACCCGTTCTTTCGCAGGTACTGCTGGTGATACTCTTCCGCACGAAAAAAAGGACCCGCGGAAACGATTTCGGTTACGATTTTGCGCGAAAACTTGCCTGATTTCTCCAGTTTCTCCTTTGATTTGCGCGCCAAGCGCCCCTGTTCTTCGGAATGAAAAAAAATCACGGAGCGATACTGCGACCCCACATCCGGTCCCTGGCGGTTTCGCGTCGTTGGGTCATGCAGACCCCAGAACAAGTCCAAGAGTTTCTCATACGAAATATCAGACGGATCAAAAATCACCTGCACGGATTCTGCGTGACCCGTGTTCCCCGTGCAAACCTCTTTGTAGGCTGGATTCTTCGTGTGGCCGCCCGAATATCCCGCGAGGGTATCCTTGACCCCTGCAGTGTTCCGGAAAATATCTTCAACGCCCCAAAAACATCCTGCTGCAAAGGTAGCGGTTTCCAGAGCACTCTTTTTCGCAGGCATACCTATTTTGAATTACCAATCGAAATAAAATAAAACCCACCCCAACCTAAGGGGCCGTTGCAATCCCACAATTAGCATTATTAATCCAAAACCCGTTTAGATAACAGCGATTTTAATTATGGTCGAGCGAATACCATTGGGCGTCAAAAACTTTGACCGCCTCATTGAAGGCGGATTACCCAAAGGCACCGCGACGCTTTTGTCAGGTGCCCCCGGAACCGGCAAAACCATTTTTTGCCTCCAAGCCCTTTACTACAATGCCCAGCAAGGCAAAAACTGCTTATTTGTTTCCTTTGAACAACCCGCGGAACAAATCAAGGAACAAATGAAACAATTCGGCTGGAACCACGACAGTGTCGCCTCGCGATTCAAACTGCTTGCCACGGATTACTCCGACCCCTCCTTCTTTGGCCAACTCATGAACGAAGTCAAAACCCGCGCCTTCGACGTCATTGCCATTGACTCGCTGGCCTCCGTTATTTTAGATCCATTTGAAGTATTCGGTTCGCCCGAATTCGGCATTGCCAAAATGCTCAAAACTGCCACGGCACTCCCGATTGATGCGCACACCCTAAGCCGGCTCAAAGCCAAAAAAATCATTGAAGCCGTCAAAGGAAGCGGCGCCACCTCGCTATTAATCGGCGAAGCCCCCAAAGGTGCCATCGACGGTGGTTATTCACAGGACCGCGTCTCCGACTTTTTATGCGACGCCGTCATTGTGCTTTCGCACAACCCCACGATGGGTCCCGCGAACCGCACGCTCACGCTGGAAAAAATGCGGTTAACCCGAATCGATGACCTGATTCACCCGATCCAGATCACGCCGACCGGAATTGAAATTCGCGGATAAACAATTGAAAGATATACTGAATTCATTTACTATTTGAATATGATTCTTGAAGAGCGAATCAAACAATTTCTTTCCAAACACAAACTAAAAGCGGTTCGAAAAATCGCGCATGGCTTTGCCGCCGAAGTGCACGAAGTGAAAAACGCGCGCGGAAAACGCTTCGCACTCAAAATCGAACGCGACAAAAGCCGAAGACGCGACTTTGTGCACAAAGAAACCGAATACCTGAAAAAAGCGAATTCGGTACAAGTTGGACCCGCTCTCATTTCTTCGGACTATGAAAACAAAGCGATTCTCATGGAATTCATTGACGGAGAACCGTTCTACCGGTGGGTTCTGGAAAAAAATCCTTCCAAGAAAAAACTAAAGCATTGCCTTCAAAGCCTTCTGATGCAGGCCTTTAGGCTGGATTCGATTGGTTTAGACCACGGGCAACTGGCCGGAAAAGGAAAAAACATTTTGGTGACAAAAAGCGGAGAACCGGTCATTATTGATTTTGAAAAAGCATCGCTGGTCCGCCGCGTGCACAACCAAACCCAACTCCAAAGCTTTTTGTTTCAGAACCCGAATTCGGCGATTGCCCAAAAAATCCGGGAAATCTTAAAAAGTTGAGCAACCAAACATTTTTTATCTTTCAAATTCAGTCATATAATAGGTGAATCGAATGCCTGCATCGCGAAAACCCAACGGATTGCGCCCTAAAAAAAGACCACCCCTTCGAACACGCATTGGAATCCGATGGAAAATGTTTAGGGAAAAACGAAAAATCGGGGCATTGATGAAAGCCAATGCCAAAGGCTGGGCAGCCATTGCTCAATGGCAGGATAAAATTCTTGATTCACGCGATCACGAATTTGCCACACGGTGCAATACGAAAATTCGAACGCTCAAAAACTGTATTCATAAACGCATAGCCAGTATTGAAGAAGCCGAACGCGTACTTACAGTTCTTCAAAACCGCTTAAAATCGCCGGAAGAAAAATAAAAACGAAAAGAAATAGAAAATTATTTCCTGAATTTCCGGTCCACTTCGTTGATCAAGACATCGCACGCGGATTTCACGGCTTCCAGCTGCGAAATAATCCGTTTCTTTTCGTGTTCAATGTCCAGCACATTCTCATAGGTTTCAACCGCTTCGCGGAACATTCCGCCATCCACATACGAATACGGATGCTCATTCATTTTGCGCGAAACCCGCTCCACCATTTTACCGAGCCAAATATTAATCTCATCCTTGACCTGACCCTTGATTTGTTTTCCAGGATCCAGGTACTTTCGCATCTGGTTCACCACAGTCGCGCGCGGAAACGGCAGTTTTTCCTCCGGAACCTCTTCACCCGAAGCCTCAATTCGCTCCAGTGTTTCTTCCATATCCTCATCCGTTTCAGACGCGGATTCCGAAGCATTCAGAGGCGTTGAATCCGTTACTTCAACAGTATTAGTTGCTGCCAAAACGGCATTATCCTGCTTTTTAGATCCCTTACTCAAACAAAACCACCCTCAAAAAAAGCGCATAGTAGGCTCATTCTAATACATACTAAGTCCGACAATGCCCATTTAAAGGCATGGGTGAATCGAAAAAACGAATACACATTCCCTTAAAATAGATAGAAATCCAAGAATACACACTGTTTATGGGTTTTAATCACGAATTAACAAAAAAAAATTCACGGTGCCGATAGAAAGCTTATTGCGCCAAGCGTGCGACTACACGCAGCGTCGCCTTATGCACCGAACTTGAAGGCCAATACGAATCAATCTGAAGATTCGAATTCACGGTAAACGAAACGCTTTTTTCCTGACCATTGGGAACATTAAAAGTGGCAAACGCAGGGGATTTAATGTCCGCTCCGCCAAAAGCCGCGTTTGTTGTGCGCTGTTTCACCGTTAAGGTGACAAGCGAACCCACGGGAACCTCCAATTGACTCGGATAAAATCCAGCGTCATCACTTTCAACGAGGAACAAAACCGCTTCGGGTTCGGGGCTTGGTTCCGGATCCGGCAAAGCCAGTTCTAACACCAATTCCACGCGAATCGTCTCACCCGCTTCAATTTCCCGCTCGGCCGACGCCGGCTGGTACACCACTACCTCCGCATCCGCAGCCGTGACATAGACTTCCTGCAGTGGAAGATTCTCAAACAACACGACTCCCCCCGCATTCGTCACTAACCGCGCCAATTCTTCACCGGCTTGGCCGTCATACGCCTGAACCACAATGCTTGAAAGCGGGTTTCCAGATGCATCACTTACAAACACTTGCAGACTACCGGTGGCGGGAACTTCGGGCACCGGTTCCGGCGAGGTATTGGCATCCGGCAGAAAATCCGATGGTTCGTTATTGTCCGGCAGGGATGGCGGAGACTCCACCTGCGTGCAACCAAAAACCAGAATCAAAAGAAAAAATACCAGGCTGAAAAATAAAAAATTCGGGTTTTGCCCAAAAAAAGTACGCGGAACACTCAGAATTTTTTGTTTATTCATTTTCAATACAAAAAAACAATTCACCGCTTGTTTTTTTAATTCAATCGAACATTATTTTGTAAAATAATTTTGCATTTGATTCCATGGACCCCAAAAAATTCCTGTTCGTTTCGCTGGACTCCGAAATTGTCGACATCGCCTGGCAAGTCGCCAAGGAAGGCCACGAGGTTAAACTGTTTATTGAAGAAGCCGACGCCAAAACCATCGGCGACGGGTTCGTACCCAAAACCGAAGACTGGAAAAAAGACTGCGATTGGGCGGACATCATCGTATTCGATGATGTGTTAGGGCAGGGAACCAAAGCCAAAAAACTGCGCGACGAAGGAAAACTCGTGATTGGCGGAACCCCCTACACGGACCTACTCGAAGACAACCGCGCCTTTGGCCAAAACGAAATGAAAAACGTGGGAATCAACATCATTACCCAAGCGGACTTTAACAATTTTGATGACGCCATCAAATACGTCAAAGAAAACCCGGGCCAATACGTCATCAAACCCAGCGGAGCCGCCCAAAACCAAAAATCATTACTCTTTGTCGGCGAAGAAGAAGATGGCGGCGATGTCATCAAAATACTTGAATCCTACAAAAAAGTCTACTCCAACAAAATCAAGACATTCCAGATTCAAAAACGAATCAAAGGCGTGGAAGTCGCCGTAGGAGCCTTCTTTAACGGAAAAGAATTCATTTATCCGATCAATGTCAACTTTGAGCACAAAAAACTCTTCCCGGGCGAACTCGGCGTATCGACCGGCGAAATGGGAACCAGCTGTTTTTGGTCCGAACCCAACAAAATGTTCAACCACACCCTCAAAAAAATGGAACCCAAACTCGCGGAAGAAAAATACTGCGGATACATCGACCTGAACTGCATCGTGAACAACAACGGGATTTACCCGCTTGAATTCACCTCGCGCTTTGGCTACCCCACGATTTCAATTCAACAAGAAGGAATGATTACCCCCATCAGCGAATTCTTTTACGCACTGGCCAAAGGCGAAAGCTTCAAGCTCAAAACCAAAAGCGGATTCCAAATCGGGGTCTACATCGTGGTTCCCCCATTTCCCTATCAGGACAAAAAAACCTTCGAAGCCTACTCCAAAGACGCAGTCATCACCTTCAAAAAACCAGAACTCGAAGGAATCCACATTGTCGATGTCCGCCAAGAAAACGGCGAATGGCTAGTAACCGGCGACTCCGGAGTCACGCTGCTTATCTGCGGAACCGGCCAAACCATGCGCGATGCCCAAAAACAGGCCTACAACCGCATCAAAAACATCCGAATCCCCAACATGTATTATCGCACCGACATCGGCGACCGCTGGTTTGACGACACCGACAAACTCCACACCTGGGGCTACTTACGAGAAATGTAAAACAGGCACTAAACCGATTTTTGACACTCAAAAATCTGAAAAAAAACTGGAAAAAAAATTAAAGTCAAATCAAATTCTTTTTTGAAAATGTTTCAATTCGCTAATAGTTCCCCGAACCCGGTTTTTTCATTTCCTCTTCGAGTTTTTCTTCTTTGGATCGGTTCTTGAAATAGAACACAACCGGAAGAACGACCAGCAGTAAAACAATTAAAACCCATAACAGAATCGGAAGAACAATCGCAAACACGATTCCCGCAAGAATAACCACCAGCAGGAGCAGAACCACAAACCCGATCAGAACCGCTTCCGCTGCCATTCCTTCACTTCCGCGGTTCCACGACCAACGCAGTGCCCGTGACTGAAACCAAAACGGTTCCCATGTAGACTTCCGTGGTTTCAATATCCAGCCCCACGATGGCATTCGCACCCAGCGCCACGGCCTTTTGCTTTAAGCGTTCAATCGACTCAAACCGCGCTTTCTCCATTTCGGATGTAAACGCGGTGACCTCGCCGCCCACCATTCCTTCGATTCCGGCAATAAACTTTCCGCCGATTCCGCGCGTTCGCGCCGTCAAGCCTGTCACGACCCCCAGAATCTTCACGATCCGGAACTCATCCGGCAACGGCGTATTCATGATCAATAAGTCTGCCAAGTCCAACCACCTTGCACCAACATAAGTCAACGAAGAATAAAAACCAATCGGCCTCAGTTCGCCCATCTGTCATCAAGACCCGAAGGTTCAGAGTCATCGTCAGATCATCATCGGCCAATAATCAGAGTCATCCAAAAAGTAGTTTAAGTTAATTATCTGCGTGGTTGCCGGCTTTTTGGTCTTTTAATGCGGGAGTTTCTTGTAGGTATTCTGAATCTGCCGACCTGAACTTTGCCAATTTTCAAACTAGTCTTTTTTCCGACGATATCCCCGTTCCTGTTGATTACAACATACGGAAAAT